>BNJU01000680.1_pt1 | contig 1206375 bp, 1170 predicted proteins | sample 8539281 | NCBI WGS metagenome assembly BNJU01 (sample SAMD00202456, study PRJDB9452) | human saliva metagenome | isolation source: human saliva | place: Japan
CCATGCTTGAAAAAAACACTATAACCCGATACCCAAGAAATTATGGCAAGAATAGATGAAAAAAGGAAACAACGCTTGGAACAAGCCATTAGAGATATGGGAAATTATGGCGTTAAGCTCCGCAAGCCCGAAGAGTTACCCGATTTTGACCAGCCCTTCGATTATGAAGAGGAAAAGAGAAGGTTTGAGCCTGTTGATAAAGTTGAGGAACAAAATGACAAGGAGAGTAACAAGGATTTTTCTCAACCGTCCTATCAAGAAACAGCGTTGTCGCCAACAGAAAGGGCTACTTCTACCGAAGAATTTCATCAAAGAATGGGAAAAACAAAGGACAGAAAGCAATTATCCGAGTTTCAGGGGAAATATCTCCAGCCCTTTCGCAACAGCCACCGCAAAGCCGTGTATGTATCAGAGGAAACCCAACGAAAGTTAGACTTCGTGGTGCGGAGAATCGGTGAGCATGGAGCGAGCGTTTCGGGATATGTCGAACAGGTACTGCGGGAACACCTCGACCAATACAAGGAAGATGTGGAAAGATGGAGGAAACTCTGAATTACTGCATTCCTCGAATGCAAGCCTACGCCGAGTTACTGTATTCAATGAATGCAGTAACACAGCAGGGGCTTATAATCCCATTTTCTACATCAGCAAGGTGTGTCTTTGTACCACAAATTGCCATTTGTACCACAAAGACCCTTGCCCCGAAAGGGGATTAAATCACTCCAAAGTCGTGATTAGAAAGCAATGAAGAAGCAAAAACAAAAGAAGCCAGACGGCAGATGTGCCACCTGCCCACGATGGGACAGATGGCACATCAGAATACCCTAATTCCGAAGACCAGCAGAAACTTATCAGACTCTATCGCAAGTCGGGGAGCAAAGACAAAGAGCGACTTTGTCCGAGCAAGGCTTCTTGGTGAATCTTTTAAGGTCATCACCCAAGACCCTGCAAAAAGAACCTTACTTGGAGAAACTCTCAGAAATCGTTGCCTTGGCTCATAAGATAGGAGTTCTGTACAACGAAGTCGTGAAAGTCCTCAATACTTATCATTCTGTTGCCACTGCTCAACAACTGCTCGGCAAACTCGAAACCTATTCCCAAATTCTCATCAGACTACAACAGCAAGCAGTACAACTGACAAAAATCCTTTGGGAGTAGAGAAGAATGAATGCTGATAAATCATAACACCCATACTCGTATCGTACCGCGAATGTCCAATCCCTCTTTGGATGATACAAAAGGGTCACTTTGAACGATTACATAGGACCAGTTTCAACGATTTTTTTCCACTCTGCCCTAATACTTTATCTTTTTGGAAAGTACATTGATAATCAGATAATTATTTCAATAACTCCCTGATTTGGAGTATTACCCCACATTTATTATTTTTTTATTTTGACAATTCCCGATTTGGGGCATTACCATGACCATTAACAAACACAAAGTCTGTATAATCCCCTATAACTAACGTATCTTTTTGAAATTTTTCCGTATTTTGTAATCAACATATGGATAGAGCTTTTTCCACAGGATGTGGAAGTTTCCAATAAATAAAAACTCGCATGCCATCAACATCAAACACTTTAGGGAATAAAATGTCCTGTTGGGAAGTAAATTCTTCATCTCCTTTCTTATTATAAGCTGAATTCAACTTGCAAATGCAACAGAATTCTGATTAATAATTTGTTTAAATTTTTCGTTTGGCGTGAGGTATCCAAGTCTTTTACGAGGTCGATTATTGAGTTTATTTTTCAATCCACTTAATCTGTTTTGTTGGTTACTTCACTAAAGTCCTTACCCTTTGGGATATACTGCCTGATAAGCCCGTTGGTGTTTTCATTGGCACCACGTTCCCATGAGTGGTATGGTTTGCAAAAATAGAATTTTATTTCCAATTTTTGCGCAATTTCCTCGTGCTTTGCAAACTCCTTTCCATTGTCAGCCGTAATTGTGTGTATTAAGTTTTTCACTTTCCGCAGTGCCCATACTGCAATCTTAGCTACCGGGATGGCTTCTTTTCCCGACAACTTGCGTATCCAGACCCTGCTTGTTGCTCTGTCGTTAATGGTAAGAATGGCACCTTTGTGGTTCTTACCAATAATTGTATCTATCTCTAAATCACCAAATCTCTCCTTCAGTTCCACTATCTCGGGACGCTCATCAATATCCACCCTGCCTGGGATAAATCCTCGCCCTGCATTTTTAGAACCACGTTTGGCATACCTGCGACCTTGTCTGCGAAGATATTTGTGCAGTTTGCCACCCCGCCGCTTATCCTCCCAAATCCAGCGATATATCGTTTCGTGAGATACCATCGCAATTCCCTCCAAGCGGCTCCTGCCGACAATCTGCTCCGGGCTGAATCCTTTCTTCAACAGCTTTATTATCCGTTTTTCTCATTGCCGGTGTAAGCACTTCCTTGCGATGTTTTTTTGCTGCTTGCGCCTGTCTGCTTTTTCGCTGGGCAAGCTCCATGCTATAGCTACCACTTCGGGCGTCGCAATTGCGCTTTATCTCCCTGTAAACAGTGCTTTTTATCTACTCCGATAGCTTCCGCTATTGCTTTTTTGCTCATCGGTATTTGCAACATCATAGAAAATTGCATACCTTTGTTCCTCGGTTATATGTTTGCTCATCTGCAACTTTTTTTTCTTTGGACGGACAATTAAAGCAAAGATAGCAAACTTTATCCATTCAGAGTGAGAGAAAGGGGGACATTGTCTCTCTTTCCTCTCTGAAAAATAAATGTTTTTATTGCTTATTATCCGCACCCAAAAAGTTGCATTTATAAGTTGAACTCAAGAAGTATTCACCTGTAAGAAGTTACTAATGACAAAAAAGAAATTGCCCGTTCGTTTTACGGGTCAGCACTTTACTATTGATAAAGTGCTAATAAAAGATGCAATAAGACAAGCAAATATAAGTAATCAGGATACGGTTTTAGATATTGGGGCAGGCAAGGGGTTTCTTACTGTTCATTTATTAAAAATCGCCAACAATGTTGTTGCTATTGAAAACGACACAGCTTTGGTTGAACATTTACGAAAATTATTTTCTGATGCCCGAAATGTTCAAGTTGTCGGTTGTGATTTTAGGAATTTTGCAGTTCCGAAATTTCCTTTCAAAGTGGTGTCAAATATTCCTTATGGCATTACTTCCGATATTTTCAAAATCCTGATGTTTGAGAGTCTTGGAAATTTTCTGGGAGGTTCCATTATCCTTCAATTAGAACCTACACAAAAGTTATTTTCGAGGAAGCTTTACAATCCATATACCGTTTTCTATCATACTTTTTTTGATTTGAAACTTGTCTATGAGGTAGGTCCTGAAAGTTTCTTGCCACCGCCAACTGTCAAATCAGCCCTGTTAAACATTAAAAGAAAACACTTATTTTTTGATTTTAAGTTTAAAGCCAAATACTTAGCATTTATTTCCTGTCTGTTAGAGAAACCTGATTTATCTGTAAAAACAGCTTTTAAAGTCGATTTTTCAGGAAAAAGTCAGGTCAGGTCAATTTCGGAAAAAAATTCGGTTTAAAACCTTAATGCTCAAATTGTTTGTTTGTCTCCAAGTCAATGGTTAAACTGTTTTTTTGGAAATGCTGAAGTTGTCCCTGAAAAAAATTTCATCCTTCGTAGTTCAAAGTCGGGTGGTCTACATCAATGCCACTGTTTATCTTCCATTGCTTACCCTTATAATCCATTCTCAGGGTGAGTTCCTGCCCACATATAGATAGTGTGTTCTCATAACTTAGGCTATCTATGTATGGTCTATTCGGTATAGTATAGTCGTAAGTGTTGCTTGTGTTTCTATCCTCTTCGTGATGCAGTCCGTACCCTGTCTGCAATTTCAACTGTTTGCCAAAAAGGATGGGTATATTGCAATGATATTCTGCTTTCGTTGCGCAGGGTGGGCAGTTGTTGGCAAAGATTGCGCAACAGTAGTGAATCTCCGCCCACAGCGTTGCGCAGGTGGTGGAATTTCGTCAGTGAAAGGCTGGTATTATTAGTTTCATTCGAGTTACCGCCAAGTGTCGCCTTCACGGTAAATGATGCCCTCAGCCTTGCCAATCCGCCGTGTGAGGTCGGCAGATACATGGTAATTCTTTCCATTGCTTTTTTTGTGTTATTTCGCAGCGTTCCCGAGGTCAGCGTGTCCGCAGCCGTATTGCGCTCATATAGGTATGTTGTGTTGTCAGTCAGGTTGTCTGACCGTCCGAAGTTTCCATTTGCACTTATATTCAGCAAAAGTCTTTTTGTCTATGTTATACTGCAGATTTATGTTTGCGGCATTACTGTGATTCTTGCTCAAGGAAAGCAGCATTGATTCCCGATATTTTTGTTCCCGATGAAAGATATTGCTCATCATAGTCATGATTCTCGCTTCCATTGTGGAAGGCATTGAGTGAGAGGCTTGCATTGAGCGTAATTTTTCTTACCAAATTTCTTCACGATATTGCCCGACAATATGTTTTGGAAATTGTTTCCCCCAATGTTCATATTACTAAGATTGTCAGAGCGCAAAGTCAGCGAGGTGTTTTCGCCATCGGCATTGAATAGATTGCCCTGTACCTCATCCCTGCGTCTGTCGCGATTGCCGTGTTCAGCCGTTAGTGTTCCTGTCAGGCTGCCATTGTAGGTAGATTTGGTCTTGATGTCCAGCACATAATTGTCGGCACCATCATCTACTCCCGTCATTTTTCTCCAATGCGCTGAGCATGTCATACAGTTTCAGTAGTTCCACTGCATCGGTTGGCATATTCTCCAACGCTGCGATAATGTCGTTGCCCATAAAGGTCTCGCCATTGATGTTTACGCCGTTCAATGGCTTTCCTTTGAATGATAGTTGCCTGTTCGCCTTGTCGTATTCCATGCCCGGAATATTCCTGATTAAGTCTTCCAAGTTAGCACCTTTCCTTACTCGAAGGCAATCAGTATTGATAAACGTGGTGTCTTTTTCTTATGGAAAACAATTTCCGCTGTCCAATAACTTGAACTTCATCGAGTTCTATCGTTTTATGTAATGAAGAAACATGTTTTCGAGTAGGGTATATAGTATCACCCACAACTAAATTCAAAATAGTAGCATTAGCAGTGGGAAACAGCAGAAGTAGAATGATGAAGATTAAAAAGAATTCTTTTGATTATCATTTTGCAAAAATTACCATTGTTCATAGATATATGCAATACCTTAAAATGGCGATTTTTATAGAATTAGAAATGTCTAAGGTTGATTTTTCATTGAAAAAAACAACGTAAATACTTTTGCTTATATGAATTATATCGCTATCTTTGCAACATCAAACAGAGAGTTCTTTGAGACTTTGCAGAATAAAGAAAGGGAAAGAAACTCGCTCGTTTCTTAGTCGTTCACCTTATCAGATTATATATTCTGCTTTTTATTAGTAATCAGTCGATTACATTCACCCCCATTACTTTTATAATGAGATTTGCGATTTTCGCACTGCCAAGGACATCGGTATCGACCGCCCTGAAAAGAATGAGATACTACATAATATACCACCGACACCCGAGCAGGAAGTTTTTATCGGCAAGCTGATGGAGTTTGCTAAGAGTGGCGATGCCACGCTTTTGGGACGAGCACCTCTGAGTGAGAGCGAGGAAAAGGCAAAGATGCTTATTGCAACCGATTATGCCCGCAAGATGAGCCTTGATTTACGCATGATAGATGAGAATGGGTACTCAGATCATATCGACAACAAGGCAAGTCACTGTGCCAAGATGCTCAATGACTATTATCAAAAGTACGATACACAAAAAGGAACGCAGTTTGTTTTCTCTGATTTAGGTACTTATAAGCCCGGTGGAGATTTCAATGTCTATTCGGAAATCAAGAGAAAGTTGGTAGAGGATTATCATATTCCATCCTATGAAATACGTTTCATTCAGGAATGCAAGAATGAGAAAGCTAAGAAAGCGATGGTCGATGCTATGAATCGTGGAGACATCCGTATTATCTTCGGTTCTACCTCTATGTTGGGTACTGGTGTGAATGCCCAGCAACGTGCCGTGGCGGTCCATCATTTGGACACGCCCTGGCGACCATCAGACTTAGAGCAACGCAACGGACGAGCCGTGCGCAAGGGAAATCTTGTCGCCAAGGAATTTGCGAATAACAAGGTCGATGTGATTATCTATGCCGTGGAGCGTTCTTTGGACAGTTATAAGTTCAATTTGCTACATAACAAGCAACTCTTCATCAATCAGCTGAAAAGTAACCAGCTTGGCAGTCGCACCATCGATGAGGGTTCGATGGATGAGGACAACGGCATGAACTTCTCTGAGTATGTAGCAGTACTTTCAGGTAATACCGACCTTTTGGAGAAAGCAAGATTGGATAAGAAGATTACCACCTTGGAGTCTGAGCGTAAAAACTTCCTTCGGGAGCGTGATGCTGCAAACGGCAAGTTGGCAGAGATTGAGAGTTCTGTATCCTTCCATACAGACAAAAATAAAGGAGGCACAGTCTGACTTAGCTCTCTTTGAGAAGCGTGTGGAGCGTGATACGGAGGGACTGCCCGTCAATAAACTGACTATCAAAGGTGTGGAAGACAGCACCGATATCAAGGCTATTGCCGCACGTCTGCAAGAGATTGACGAGAAAGCTCGCACCAAAGGAGAGTATAACAAAATTGGCGAAATCTATGGTTTTTTTCCATAATGGTCAAGACAGAGAGTACCTCAAAGGACTTGTTTGACTGTTCGGTGAACCGCTTCTTTGTGAAAGGTCAGGAGAGTATTTACTATACCTATAATAATGGAAAGTTGGCAACAGACCCGAAACTCGCATGTCAGAACTTCGTTAATGCCTTGGAGCGTATTCCAAAGGTGATAGAGTCGCACGAAAAGGAAATGGAGAAAGTAACAGCCAATAAGGATATTTACATTACTATTGCAAACAGCTCGTGGAAAAAAGAGGACGAGCTTCGCTCACTTAAAAGTGAAGCTGCGGAGCTGGACAGAAAGATTGCACTTACACTTGCTCCACCGGAGGAGGAAAAAGAGGAAATGAAGCAAGGAGAGGGTTTACCCGATAACAACTATTCTGCCAAAATGAAAAATGAGAACAATCCTGGCCAAGACAAAGAAGAGGATAGACGTTTGCAGAGTTTCAGACCCAAATGGAAGCACTAAACACATGTCAAGGGGCTAAATAAAAGTCAGACACCAGTATTGAATGTCTGACTTTTATCACTATACCTGCAAATAACCTTTTAGCTTATCTATTCCTTCTTTGTGCTTATCGGGAGTCTGTTTCTTAAGTTTACCTATATTCAGTAATTTCCATTGTACAGATGGATATTGGCTTAAATCACCTGCGCAACATTTCTCCCACCGTGGTTTTCCCTCCTCAAAGGAAACTAGGAATTCCTTGTCTGTATTTGTAAGGCTGTCATTTACCTTTTTAATAATGGATTCACGAGCCTGTTCATAGTCTGTATATGTAAATGGAATATCTGACATTCCCTTGAATTGGTTTTCAAGTGCCTCCTCTTGGTTTATGTTATTAGGAGACAAGGATTCCACGATAGGCTTGTCGCTTCCCAATAAGCATAAGATGAGCCCATCTTTTACACTTTCAAGTGTTTGGTCTTTCAAGTATTTGCAGTCAAACATGTCACGTGGATGCTGGCGACTGAGGGCGGCTGCAATCTTCCCCCCATACAGTTGAGCATAAGGAACTATACGTGCCTTACAGCTGGCTTGAAACTCTTCCTTCGCTTTCGGACAGAGTTCCATAATTTCAATCTCTCCAAGTATGCCCCGCTTTGTACCATTTACCTCTATTTTCACCGTAGCACCATCATGCGTGCACTGCAATTTCCATACTTCGGATTTATGTACCACATGTATTCCGGGAATGGCACGTTCTATACTTGTTTTCAGTTCTCCAAGATGTTGATTTATCTTTTCTAAACTTGCTGTACGTGGCTCTATCGGAATATAGGTAAGGTCAATATCAACCGAGTAACGCGGCATATTCTGGTGGAACAAGTTAATAGCCGTACCTCCATGAACAGCAAAGTCCGTTATCTTGTAAACCAAAGGCATAATGCGTAGTAACAATGACACCTGCTTTTTATATTGTTGATCATTCATAATCGTTTAATTCTTTTGGGATAATCATCTTATACTTGCTGATATATATACCGGATTTGACGAGTTGGAGTTTATGTGTCCCCAAATCTATTTTTGTAAGGTCTAAGTCTTCATACCAATAATGCTCCGCTTTCTCAGCCATATATAGAAACAGCCTCTTCATTTTGTAATGTTTTGTGGTTTCCAATAACGATTGGACGACATTCGGACGCAGAGTGGTCAACTGTTCCATTATATAAAATAGATCCATATAGTTATATTGGCGTGGTGTTAGCAGCAGACATTCCATAAAAGCCTGCTCAGGAGAGGATATAAGCAGCCTCCAGTCCAAGTATGTTAAAGTTGTTATCTGTGCACTGATAAACACCTCTGTCTTAAAAAACTTAAATTCACGGTCGAAAATGTCATGCTTCATCCATTGTGGCATTTTATCACTTGCCGTTGATACCATTAACAGGGGTTTACCCATAGGAACATAATGGTTGAAGCCCCAAAGCTCCAAAGCGGAATGCGCTGCAACACGAAAACTCTTTCCTACCTGTTCGTTGAAGGACTGCAAAGCACCAAAAGCGGACAGCGTGTCGCCTGTGCGGTACATAACTCCCTTACATAGAGAGGATAACCAACCGGAAGAACGATATCTGCTCAACAACTGCCTGGAATAGCCATGCTCTACGAGCCATGTCGCAAACAACAATCCGTTCTTTTGCCCGGATTGAAGCATTTGGTTTATTTTTTTTCCTTTTAGTACACTCATAGTTTACTTGCTGTAATTAAAACCAACCGCAAAGGTACAAAAGACTTTACTAATTACAGTCGATTGGTTGAATTATTTTCCAGAAAGTAAACTAATAGTTGACTTGCAGGATAATATTTCAACCATAGTGAGAAAAAAGAGGATGAAATAAAACATGAACATTTCCAACATACTTGTATAGAACAGACTTCTACCAACCTTCTCGCTTCCGTACCATTTCATCTATTTCTTCCCGAAGGAAAAGTAACCTTCCATTGGCTTTAAGGTAAGGGATTTTTCCTGCCCAAACCCAGTTGTATATAGTCTTTTGTTCCACCTTCAAAATTTTGGAGACATCTATGATATCCAAGTATTCGGGTTTCAATGGAGGGTGAATGGTCGTATCTACTTCCTGTTCCCGTAGGACAACCAGACGGTCGAGCTTGTCTTCCATATTCTTCAGTTTATCAAACAGGCGTTTCTGCCATGCATTTTCTGGCTGTTGATCTAAGTATGGCATAATTCTCCTTTTTGATAATTCCCACTTGTATCTTGTATCAAAATACGCTGCTCTTTCATATAGGCAATATATTTCTTTGCAGTTCTGTCCTTGATTTCCATTTCGCGCATCAGAACCTCACAAAGTTCTTGGTAAGTGAGCTTGAAAGAATTTTGGAAGGCTTCTTTGACAACGACAATGAGTTCATCAGTCTTGCGCTTTTCCTTGTCCTCTTTAGACTTCTCGCCACGATAGACGTGCATGTCCTCAGCCTTATCCCAGCCGAAAAGCATCATCGGTACGTCCAACGGACTTCCGTCACGGACTTTCAACGCCTTTACAACCGAGTATTCCGGATTGTCATCTTTCTCTATGGAGAGAATGCCGGCAGCTTTGCGTTGTAGCTCAGAACCGATATGTCCACGGAGTTTGATGCCGTTCGGTACAAAGTGAAGCACGCAAATAATGCAAGTGTTATAAATACCTGCCAGACGATAAAGCTCATCAACAATGGCAATGCTTTCCGTTTCATCATTGGCGGAACGTATCAGGTCGGCTATGCCGTCAATCACTATAAGATGGATACCTCCATGCTTATGATGAAACAAATCCATACTCTCACGGATAAGTTTCAGTCTGTCCTTACGGGAGAGCGAGGCGAGGTACAGGGAGTGGTAAAACTCCGGTACGGTTTTCAATGAAGCACGTTGTAAGGTTTTACCCAAGTTCTTGTGAAGTTGTGCCTCAGACTGTTCGGTGTCGTAGTGTAATACCGCCAAGCCGTTAGGGTTGGGCGTAATTTCCAATCCCAATGTCCTCTCGGAAGGTAACCGTTCTGTTCCTAATGTCCCAGCAAGAATGGCAGCCACATAATTGCTTTTGCCCGTACCTTCGCCGCCCGTAATACAAAAAAGATTGTCTTGTGTCCCCAACGGTACGCCATTCACTGTCACAACGGACTTTGAAGCATCAGGGGGATTGTCATAGTCTATTTCACATGAACGTAGCATCATGATGGTCTGTGTGTAAATTTGGGAGAGCATGGTTGACAGCAACCCTCTCAATTCTTTTTCATTATGCCCTAGGCAAAGTAATCGGATATGTCTTTCTCGCTTTTGATGCCTTGCAGGGGAAGTGTCAGGGTAAGTACCTTATAAGCGGACAGGACTTCCGCTTGCCGTTCTGCCTCCCTAAGACCGGTTTCGTCCGTATCGTATAAGAGAATGATATGGCGAAAACGAAGCAGCAGGCTCTCGATTATGCTTTCCGGGATTTGTGCAGTCTCACTGTTGAAACAGATGGCATTGAAATGATGGGCGGAGAGGGAAAGCACATCCTTCTCTCCACCCGTAATGAAGAGTATGTCGCCCTTATTGGGCAGCTGTTCAAAGCCGAACACATAATCTTCCACTTTTTCTCCTCCATACAAAAACCGCATTTTACTGAATGGACGGTACACTTTAACAAAGTTCCTCATAGCATAACAGAACATCGGTTCTTCCGAAGAAGAATGAATGGTATATGCTTTCCCTTGGTTTGAAACCGACTCAAAGCGGGCTATGGACTTGACCTGAAAGCGCTGCAGGGTTTTCGTTCCGATGCCATACCGTGCCCAAAATCCAAGTTCGTTATCCTTGTAAGATTGTTCTGCGATCCTGAACCATTTTTTGGAGCCTGCCTGCTTACTGGCATTCACGGATATGGGAGGTTTGGGAGGAATATTGGCATTCGACTTGCTTTTTTCTCCCCAATCATTGTACGGCAATGAAATGTTCAGTTGCAGGTCATTGATAATCATCTTCAGCACTCTCATAAAGTCTTTCCGTATATCCAAGCCTTGTATTGTTGCTGCAAACCAAAAGCAGTCGCCGGAATACATTTCGTTACCGAAGTCTTTCATCCGGTAGCATTTCGACCTTGTGTCAAGGTAGATATTGCAGGAAGCCCGTTTGTCCTCATATAGTGGATTTCGAAAATTCCGTTTGGGAACAAAATCAATCGGCATATAGAAACTGAAGACTTCCAGTCCTCTGTTTGTGTGTTCCAAGATTTCTTCCTTAATATTCATAGTTCCTCAAACAAAATTTGTGAATCTCCCATATATCCTTTTTGGATACCGTCCTTGTAGGCATTGAGCCTTTGAAGTGCTTCCACTCTACGAAAGCCTTTGAAGGACGCACGCCCCGTCTTGATTGCAATGTACAGTCCTTTGAAGGGATAAACCACATGATTGCAGGAAACATAGCGATAAGGGATAACTTTGCTGTCTCTCCATCGCGCCAGTGAAGCTCTGGATATGCCTAGAAGCCGCAGGACATCGGAAGAGTTCAGTTCAATCTTTTCTTCTAACACGGCATAGTCCTGTTTCAGTTCAAGAATGAAGCTTGCAATTCGATCCATGCTCTCTTTCAAGGAATGTATTTCCTCCAAAAGGGTAGCAGGAAGCATGTTATTCTCTGTCATCACGCATCAGTTTTTGAATAAGTTCCTCGATTGTTTCTATCAAATCATGAAATGTATATATGCAGTCTTGCTTTTTTACTATACAGTTGGCAAGAAATATGATATGCTGAATCATTCTTTTGTGATCTACCTGACAGAGTTTGTTCAACAAAAAGATGAGATCTTCTTTTTCAATTGTAAAGAAACTATGGTCTTTGTCTTCGGTAGTATGCACCAAAGATTCTATCATTCCTTTGGGAAGATGCAAAAGAAGCACATCCATATCAAATGCCGAGGCACATTTAGTATAGGTGTCAATTCTTAAATCTGTCTGCATTCTGCAATGCTTCCTGAAGTTGGAATATTCCATACCGGCAACTTGAGCTTTCATCTTGCTATCCTTACAAAAAGACAGCATGTCTTCAAGAGTGGGAAGCACGATAAACAAGCGTCCCTCTCTCTTTTGAGGTATCATCTTCTTATCCATATTTATTAATAAATTTGATTTCTAAATGCAAAGTTCGAAAGAAATAAACCTTTTTTAAGAATATTAGATTGCCAATGTTGGCAATATGATGCCATTTGCAATTTTTATTATTTTTCAACAGCATAGACCGTCAGTGCACGGTGCAAGTCCCTTTTATATATAAGGGCTTGCACCGTGCACTGAAATTGTAGCCGGAATCTTTCTAAAAGATTTTCACTCAAATATTTGGCAGTAGTTCATTTTTTATGTACCTTTGTACCCGAAATGACATAGTTGATGTCAGGAGAGCAAATTATTTAAGTACTCTCAAAATACTCTATTGAGGCTACAAATTGGCTACATAGAAGAAAGAGAGTGATAAAAATAGTTGTGATACAGAGTGTTACAGAAACAAGTTCGAGTTTCGTACGCACCGCAAACCTCATTGCTTTTGCAATGAGGTTTTTTTATGTTTATAGGCAATAGGCAACTTGAAATCAATGCTTTTGTGAAATAAAATAGTGCATTTCATAAGACAAAAGCAGTCACTTTACGCAGTAAAAGGATAGGAATGGTATTGTGTTTTGAGGCATCTTATTTTTTGAAATGTAGCGGAATGTAAATCAATGTGTTGCGATTTTGATAGAAAAGAAAAATACTTTATGCGTTTCTCCCTAAAATATTGTGTGGCGCATAAAGTTATATGGCGTAATAAAGTTTGTGATAATGGCCCTGTAATTATATGTTTATACGTGTAGGATGCAATTTAATTAAACGCTGTTTAAGACTCAAGAGGTTTTTGTATTGCGCTTTTTGCTGAAACAAATCCACACCACCAATAGGGCAATCATCGTCACGTTGGCTATCAATACATAGCCTAAGGTGTCGAGTTGGCTTAGTGCAAACTGCCGAAATGCAGGTATGTGGGTATTGTAAACTTTGAAGGTTTTCAGTGCAATTCGTGCCTTATCCCAATAATAATAATCTGTCATCATAAGACCATGAAAGGCAACAAGCAGGGCAATCTTTATCCAGTTATTCATAGTTTTCTATTGTTTTTTGAGAGTTAGTGGGTGCAAAGGTAATGAATTTTCACTGAATATATCAAGCATTACAAATAGATTTATCTGACATGTTGCCAACTTCTCTTCGCTCAAATCAATCTTCGAATGATTTCCTGAATATATAACAGCAAATGAATATGACAAAGATTGAGCAGAGACCACCAAAGATAAAGTATATGGTAAGCAGTATAAGGGTAAACAGATCAAAGTCCATTGAAGGCAGAAAACATAGTGCAAACACAATGAGATTACTGATAAAAACTTGCAATATAGCCATTTTTATCCATGAATCTATATTGAAGAATATCCATGAAATGGCTGCTCCGACGGGATAAGCAAGTGCAAACGAAAGCGTAATAGGGAGTAAATCCAAGTTTAAGAGATGGGTTCCATCTTCCTCAAAGAACCATATGATTATCAGACCATGATTGAAAATGATCATCAAAAGATAGATAAAGAGATTTGCCAGCACAAGGTTTCTGATGGTATGTCGTGGAGTATAGGTTTCTTTTTCCATGAAATAATAATTTATATTGCGTGATATGATTAAGCATCGCCATGTAAATCAAACGCGATAACCTCTCTGTTGGTGAGGTCTATTCTGGCTGTTCCAAAGTAGATTCCACCATCATGTACTCTTATCCAGTCTTTGAATAGTAACTTATCGTTATAGTTTGTCATATCTATTCCTAAGAGATTAACAGATATATAAATATGTCCTTCTTCTTTTTCTCCTATATATTGACGATAATATTGATTGAAGGGGAGAGGTGAAGGGCCTAAACTATAAGGCCTATTATTTGCTTGTTTACCATGTTGTTTGACAAGTAATTGCTGCATATTCTGCCTATATTGTGTCGTATCCATAAAGTTTTCGAGAATTGTTCTGGCTTCAACCATCTGTTCTTTTGTGATGGTGAAGGTTATTTTGTCAGGGCTTTTGATTCTTAGACTGTCAGTATTAAGGATGATATCTAATTGTTGTGATTGTAATTTCGTAAAGGAAACAGGTGCTGTTTTCATGCCAGGAAATGCAGAAAGAACAAGCTGATTGTGATTCAACCTACGTATAACAATCTTTTGATTTTTGTTATTTTCAATCTTTATTTTCAGCGTGTCATCACATAAAGCATAAGGAGTGAAACAGGAAAAGAACCCATATTTTGCCCAAGAATAGCCAATATTATGCTCTGAAATGTTCAATACAAGTTTGTGAAGTGTGCCTTCTTTGATGTTACTGAGCCATATTCCGTGGAGTTGTGTGGTGTCAACGGGCGACTTGATGAATTGAATCTTTTCCTTTTCTCTAAAGGGAAGTCCCGTGATTTCAAGGGAACTATCATTTAAAGAACGGATAACACATTCATAATTCTTAGACTTCTGATAATTGAGTTGTAGGCTATCATGATTGATTTTGTAGCTATCGAAGTAGATAACTGTGTCTCCTATTGCTGGGTCATAAAAGACTTCAGCCCTCGAAATGGTGAGTGCTTGTGCCATGTTCAAAGGTTTCTTACTGACACTTTCCCATTCTCCAAGGAGTTGATGAGCATTGATAACTTGCTTTTCTGTTGTAGAACAGGCCGCTGAAATGAGTAAAGTCAGCGCAGCAAAAAGGATAGAAAATGTCTTCATAACTTGTATTTCTCTTTTAGTTTAAGGACAAAGTCGGTCATGGCTTCACCCTCTTTAGCAATAATAATACCTTGGTTCTTAGCGTACATGAAATAGAAATGTGTTGGGGTCTCTATGATTTTATAGAGTTTGTCATAGGGAATATTGCCCTGTTCTAAGTCCGTGTGAGTTTCAATATGGTCGTCAAATAATGATAGTTTGATTTGGCTTAGACTATTAAACATCTTGTTTTGATCATAAAGTTTACTTGCCTTGCGGTCTCTTCGCTTTCTAACGTTCCAGTTATAAAAGACAATCATGAAGATGTTTAGAAGGAATAAGGCAGCCGTGAGCACCTTACTTTGTAGATGGATAGATAAGAGAACATCGGTCCATATAACAAAAATTACAATGCTAACAATAGTGACTGAGCGTTTGAAATGAAACTCTTTGTCGCTAATAACGCGGTTAAATTGGATGAAATCCTCCTTGGTTGGTTTCCTTGTAATAATGAATTTAGGCTCTTCCATAACTTCTTTTATAGATTGTTTTTACAAAGATATAAATTTTTATTATATATGATTTGCGTTTTACTTCCTTTATTTTAAGAAAACGAAAAGAGTCTCCTTTCTTCGTTGTTCGAATGAAGAAAAGAGACTCTTTTAATGGATTTATCCTCTCTTACATGCAGGTTTACAATACTATTACATAGTACTCACCCTTTTATATAATGAGATTTAGGAAGCAAATACTTTATTTTTTCGTTGGCATAGCAGCCTTCATTTTCTCTGAAGGCTTATAAGCCTTGTTCAAACCAGCAATAATTTCGTTGGTGATATCAAAAGACTTATCAGCATAAAGCAGGTTATCCCCAGCCTTGCTAAGGATTAAACTATAGTGTTTATCCTTGTTATAAACCTTCAAATAGTGCTGAATGCTGTCACGAAGAGCGTTGTTGTATTTCTCCGTTTCTGTCTGGAACTCATTTGTTAAGCGTTGATTGAGTGCCTGTAAATCAGTGTTTTGCTTCTGAAGATTAGCGTTAATAGCTTCTGCTTGCTCACGAGTGTAAGCGTTTTGTTGTACCTTTTGCTGGAAGTTTGCAGCCGCAGCTTGCAGTTGTTGCTGTTTAGCGGCCAAAGTATTCTGGATGTTTGTCCCTTCTTTTGAAGCAAAAGAGAGTAATCTTTGCAGAATTGATACTGGCTCATGATGCTATCTACCTCAACATAAGCAATCTTTAAACCTTTTGGTGTCGGTTGAGCGGCATCAGATTTCTCGTCTACTTTTGGTGCAGACTGATTACAACTGGTCATAGCTACTGTTGTAATTGCAGCTAAAGCCATTGTTTTTAGAATGTTTTTCTTGTTCATTTCTTTTATGTTATTTTTGATTTTATACAATATTTAGAATGCTTTGTTACTCTTTCTTGCTTCTTTGTCTTGATCAATGACACAATGAATACCCTGCTTTCGCAATGCAGCATTGTCATGAATATGCTGAGAAGTAAACTTTCCTCCTTTTAGAAAGATAATCTTTATGCATAATAACGCAACGGATATAGCAATTATTAACACGCTCAATACTATTGTCTTGATCATTTTTATTACTTTTGCAGTGTACCTTTAAGCAATTAAATATGGGCAAAGGTAATATAAATCGATAAAAGAACAAAATAAAACAAAGTAAAAAGATATAAAAAATGAGTAATGTAGAACTAAGACCTGCTCGCGTGTTTGAGCAGTTTGCAGAGATTAACAAGATTCCACGTCCTTCCAAACATGAAGAGAAAATGGCAGCATATCTTAAGAAGTTTGCTGCCGATCGCCATCTCGAAGTAAAGGAAGATGAAACTGGTAATGTGATTATTCGTAAGCCAGCGACCAAAGGTTTGGAGCATTTGGCAACGACAATCCTACAGAGTCACATGGACATGGTATGTGATAAGTTGGTGGATGTAGACTTTGATTTCCACACAGATGCTATTCAAACTTACGTCGATGGCGAGTGGTTGCGTGCGAAAGGAACTACACTTGGTGCAGACGATGGTATCGGTTGTGCGATTGAATTGGCTATTCTTGATAGCAATGATATAGAGCATGGTCCTATAGAATGCGTGTTCACACGTGATGAAGAAACAGGCTTGACAGGAGCTTTTGGTATGAAACCGGGCTTTATGACAGGCAAATATCTTATTAATCTCGATTCAGAAGACGAGGGACAGATATTTATTTCTTGTGCAGGAGGTATCAATACAACTGTTACTTACGAGTTCAAACGTGAGGAAGCACCAACAGATTATTTCTTTATGCAAGCCTCTTTGAAAGGTCTTAACGGCGGACATTCAGGCGATGACATAAATAAGAAGCGCGCAAATGCAATTAAATCATGGCTCGTTTCCTTTATTTGGAGCAAGAAAAGATGGATCTTCGCTTGTCACAATGGAACTCTGGCAAGATGCATAACGCCATCCCACGCGATGGAAAGATTATATTCGCAGTGCCAAATGACCGTAAGGAAGAGGTAATGGCTGATTGGAATGTGTTTACAGTAGGTGTAGAAGATGAGTTCCATGTAACAGATCCTACGATGCATTGGGCTATTCAAAGTGTTGAGCGTCAGCAGGTCATTCCACAGAATGTATCACATGGTCTCATCTTGTCTATGCAAGCACTCGACAATGGTCCGCTTACAACATGTCAAGATGAAGCTATTGCCTACATGGTTGAAACCTCAAGTAATGTTGCAAGCATTCAAAGTGAGGCTGAAAAGGTTGTGATTGTTGCCAGTCAACGAAGCAATGTAATGAGCAATCTTAAGAATATGGCTAATACCGTAAAGGCAGTTTTCGAACTGAGTGGAGGCAAAGTGGTTCAGAATGACGGCTATCCTGCTTGGAAGATGAACCCAAACAGCAAGCTCGTTAAGCTTACTGTAGACGCTTATAAGAAGCTGTTTGAGAAAGAACCCACCGTGAAAGGAATTCATGCGGGGCTTGAATGTGGCCTCTTTTCTGAGAAATATCCCGAGTTAGATATGGTTAGCTTTGGTCCTACTTTGCGTAATGTTCATACACCAGATGAATGTTTGCACATCCCAACAGTACAGATGGTGTGGGATCATTTGCTTGAAATCCTTAAGAATATTCCACAAGAATAAGTTCTAATAAATAGCAAACAAAGAAATAGCCTCACTTTCAATAGTTCTTATAAAGTGCTTTGAAAGTGAGGCTTTTCTATGGGTTGTTTGTCTGATTATTCTTTTTTTGCCTTTAATTTCGCTTGCTTAGATGTTGTCTTTCCTTTTAATAAATTGATACCAGTGGGGCAGATTGTATTAAAAGGACAATCATCACATTGCGGTTTTTGGCTCTTGCAAACATATCTTCCGTGCAGTAACAGCCAATGATGTGCATTACTTACATCAGCTTCAGGAATGTGTTTTAAGAGTTCCAACTCTACTTTTAGGGGAGTATTTGCAGCTTCTGGAACCAAGCTTAGGCGGTGACTAACGCGATATACATGCGTATCTACTGCTAAGGTTGGCTTTCCAAACCATACCGATTGAACGACATTTGCTGTTTTTCTGCCTACGCCAGGAAGCTGAGTTAACTCTTCTGTGTTATCAGGAACCTTGCCATTGAATCGCTCTACCAGTATCTTTGACATCTCACTCAAATGATGTGCCTTTGCATTGGGATAGCTCACACTCTTTATTAGCTCAAAGATGTCCTCCCAATTTGCCTTTTGCCATAGCCTCTGCGGTTGGGTAATGGCGAAACAATTCGGGGGTAATCATGTTGATACGCTTATCTGTACATTGTGCACTTAGCAATGTTGCAACAATCAATTGGAATGCACTTCCAAAGTCAAGTTCCGTAGTAACAGGACCTTGTTTCTGTCGAAAATAATTTAGAATATAGTCAAATCTTTCTTTTCTTGTCATGCAACAAAAAGTATAAAAAAATATAGTATCTTTGCAAAAAAATTAAAAGAGAAAAAGGCTATGGATGCAAAAAGAATATTGCGTTATTTACGTGATTTATCAGCCAATAACAATAGAGATTGGTTTCAGGAACATAAACAAGAGTATAATGTTTGCAGGCAGAATTTTTGAGGAAGGAGTAACACAAGCTGTTGCAACGATTGCGCAGTTTGATGCTTCTATCTCGCATATCACTCCCAAAGATGCTTGCTATCGTTTCAATCGTGATACGCGTTTCAGTGAAGATAAGCGCCCTTATAAAGACCATCTTGGTGCTTATATCTGTGCGCATGGCAAGAAATCGTTGCGTGGAGGCTATTATCTCCATTTGCAACCAGGCCAGTGTATGCTCGGCGTTGGTAGCTATTGGTTGCCTACCAACATCCTAACGGCTTGCCGAAATGAGATTATGGGGAATATTGATGAATGGAGAAAATGTGTTGAAAACGGGAAGTTCATCAAACTTTTTGGCTATCCTAACGACGGAAAATGGGGCGATCCATGTGGAAAAGGCTTTGGATTGGAGTGCTTAAAGACTGTTCCTAAGGGCTTTCCACGTGATTATGAGTTTGTGAAATACTTGCGAATGAAGGATTATTGCTGCTGGCATGCCGTTCCAGATGACTTTTTTGATGGCGATGGCTGGCTCAAAGAGATTGTTGATATCTTTAAGACAGCCAAACCAGCAATGGACTTTATGAACAATGTTATTGACGATTACGAATAAAATCTTCGGCACGTTGTAGGTCTTCGGGAGTGTCGATACCAACTGTTTCGACATTTGTGATGCCTACTTTCACACGATATCCATTCTGCAACCAACGCAGTTGTTCGAGACTTTCGGCCAATTCGAGAGAAGATTGTGGTAGTTTTGTAATCTCTCTTAATACGTCTTTGCGATAAGCATAGATGCCCAAATGTTTCAAAAATGGGTAGTTTTCCAACCAGTTTTGCTTGTCAACACTGCGTACAAAAGGGATGATGCTTCGGCTGAAATACATAGCATAGCCACGATTGTCGACAACAATCTTCGGGGAATTTGGGTTCTCAACGGCTTCCATATCATCGAAAGGCTTTCCTAAAGTGGCTATCTGTGTGTGGTCATCATCAAAACAATGGCATAAGGTTTCTATTTGACTTTGTGCTATAAAAGGTTCATCTCCCTGAATATTCACTACAACATCAAAGTCGCCTCCAATCTTTTCGAATGCTTCTTCGATGCGGTCTGTGCCGCTGTGATGTTCTGTTGAGGTCATCACTGCCTTGCCTCCAAACGCTAATACCTTATTATATATGCGCTCATCATCTGTTGCTACGAAGACAGCATCAAGCACTTTATTTGCTTGTTCGTATACATGCTGAATGACAGGTTTGCCTGCCAACAACGCTAAAGGTTTGCCCGGGAAGCGTGAAGAGCCATAACGGGCTGGGATTAATCCAATAAATTTCATTTGTGTTTAATGTTTATTGTTCTCGCAAAGATAATGAAATCTTATATTGTCATGCTAATTTTATTTCAAAAATACATCTGTTTTTCGGTAATAAGGTAGTAATGGTATGTTTCTCTATGGTTTATTCAATTGTGAAAAGGCTCATATTGCATTGCGATTTGCATGGTTTCATGACATGAAATGACGCAGATAATGCGGTTGTTTGACGCAAATTGTGGGATGTCCCAATGGGCTTCAAAGTGTTTTTCAAAAAGCATCACATTGTGTGATGAATAAAAAGAACTTGCTTTTCCATATAAAAAAGAAGGCTCCCATGCCCTTATTAGCATGGAAGCCTTGTGTATTTGGAGGATGATGTTTAGCTCAATGTAGCAACAAGCATCCAAACTTTCTTCTCTTGACCAGTCAAATAGTCATCTATCATGGCTATAGTTACTTCGTCGTCAGCCTCTTGTGCAGCTGCCAAAATGCGGCGTTCCTGTGCAATGATAAGCTTATATACGTCGAGAATATACTTCAAGCCCTCGAACTTCTCTGGCTCAAAACCATTTTCTTTCAGTTGAGATATCTTGAGATATTCGCTGAAACGGTTCTCAGGACGTGCATCTAACTGCAGCAAACGCTCTGCAACTTGGTCTACTTTCTCTGCAGCTTCATTGTATTCACTTTCATAAAACTCGTGGAGTTGATAGAATTTGTCACCCTTTACGTTCCAATGGAAACCGCGAAGATTAGCATAATATACTTGGAGATCAGCCAACAACTGATTTAATTCCTTTACAACCTTTTCTACTTTCTTGGCATCTAAGCCTGTAAAATCTAAATTTTTCATTGTCTTAATTTTTTTAATTAATTACTGAATACATACAGAATAACTCTGTTTTTTTAATCTTTTACTTTTTGCAAAAGATATAGAAAGGGAGGAAAATTGCAACAGATAGAATCTATAAAGGAATAGTTTTTAAATATAAGTTAGTATATAAATAGTTGATAATAAGTGTTTTAGTATATAATGGATAGGTGTGTTTAGATTGATAATTACCTACAAATGATGATAACAAAATGGATAGTTCTTATCCTTGTTTATGCTTAAACTCGCAGTGTGTTTTGGCATCTTGGTTTCTATATACCTATATATATAGGAGTAGTTTGACTTATTCTTTAGGTAAATGAAATTTGATGGATTGACTAAAGATAATCAAAGCGCGTGGTTCATTCGTTCTATAAAAAACGCTAACTAATTTTGTTTTGTTCCATTATTTTCTTATCTTTGGCCTTGAAACTATAATTGCAAATACAGTGAAAAAACTTATATTATTCACATACGCTTTGCTTATGCCTCTGTTTTTGTCGGCACAAAAGATAGTCTTGGGTTCTTGTACAACGCATGACGGCGGGCAATATAAGGGACAAATGATGAATGGAAAGCCTAATGGAAAGGGCCATACCACATTTAAAAATGGCGATACCTATGAAGGCGAATACATCAAAGGTAAGCGTGAAGGATATGGAACTTATTCGTTTTCTGATGGAGAACGGTATGAAGGTCAATGGTTTCAAGACCAACAACACGGCCGAGGAACCTATTTCTTTGCCAATAACAATAAATATGTAGGACTTTGGTTTCGTGATTATCAGCAAGGACAGGGCACGATGTATTACTATAATGGTGATAAGTATGAAGGCAACTGGGCCCAAGATAAACGCGAAGGAAAGGGTAAATACACCTATTCCAGTGGTGCATATTATGATGGTCAGTGGAAAAATGACCAGAAAAATGGGCGTGGTTTCTTTGATTGGGGCGACGGAACAACCTATGATGGCATGTGGGCGAACAATCAACGGTCTGGCAAAGGGACGAATAAGTATGCCGATGGAGACGTATATGTTGGTAACTGGGCTGATGATATACAGAATGGAAGAGGTATATATAAGTTCCAAAATGGCGATGTTTATGAGGGAGATTATGTCCAAGGAGAACGTACTGGAGAAGGAATCTTCAAGTATGTGAATGGAGATCGCTATACAGGTCATTTTGAAGAAGGAGCCAAAAGCGGTCAAGGCACGTTTGAATGGCGTTCTGGTGATGTCTATGTTGGGCAGTGGAAGAACGATTTGCAGAATGGTTACGGGAAGTTAACAAAGAAAGCCGGTGACACCTTTGAAGGCAATTTCAAGAATGGAAAGATAGATGGTGAGGTGATTATTCATTATGCAAATGGAAGTCGTTTCAAAGGAAGTTATAAAAAAGGTATGCGCAATGGTCCTGCAATTGAAGAGGACAAAGACGGCAATCGCTTTGAAGGTAGTTATGTAGATGACCGTCGTGATGGGCGATTTGTAGAGAAAGACCGAAACGGAAACGTCACTCGTTCAGGCCGATATGAATTAGGTCGGCGTTTTGAGGATTAAAGATTAGAATTTAATTTCAACGAAAATGATCATTGATAAAATTGCAAATCTACACAAATATGTGGCATTAAACCCTTTGTTTTGTGATGTAGAGGCTTTTCTACAAACCCATAATCTCATGCAACTTGCCGAAGGACAGCATCTGATTAAAGGGAATGACCTGTTTGTAAACATAGAGGTTTGCAAGGGAAAACAAAAGGATGAGGCTGTGATAGAGTTTCATCGAGAAATGATAGACATTCAGATACCTTTGTCTTCTGATGAGATTTTTGGGTATAGTCCCGTTGAAGATTTGCCCGAAGTAGACTTCGATGTAGAAAGAGACATTGCTAAAGTGCCAGGTGTTATGCCACAAAACTATGTCAAGGTAAAGCGTGGTCAGTTTATCGTTTTCTTTCCACAAGATGGTCATGCGCCATGTATTGCCGACGGAAAAAGTTTTAAGAAAGCCATATTCAAGGTGAAAAATAATTGTATTTAGCTATGGAAACAAAGAAGGGAAGCTCTAAAAGAGCAGTTAAAAGAACAACAAAAGAACAGAAAGTTGTAAAGCATATAGGTCTTGTTAAAAAAGATCCTTTTTTGGAACCCTATGAAAATGCGATACGAGGACGCCATGACCATGCGTTGTGGAAATTGTCACAATTGACTAATAACGGCAAGAAGAGTTTGTCGGACTTTGCAAATGGATACAATTACTATGGGCTTCATAAGCTTCTCGCGGTTGGGTTTTCAGAGAATGGGCACCAAATGCTACTGCAATCTATTTGGTAGGAGACTTCAATAACTGGCAGGAGGAAGAGAAATATCTTGCGAAGCGCATTGAAGGAACAGGAAATTGGGAACTCCGATTGCCCGAAAAGGCCTTGCATCATGGTGATTTATACAAGATGCATGTGAAGTGGAATGGGGGAGAAGGTGAGCGTATTCCTGCGTGGGCTACACGCGTTGTACAAGATGAAATGACGAAAATCTTCTCTGCACAAGTATGGAATCCAAAAGAAAGCTATCAGTGGAAAAAAGATAAATTCAAGCCTCAAACCTCTCCATTGCTGATTTATGAGTGCCATATCGGTATGGGACAAGACGCAGAAAAGGTTGGAACCTATACGGAATTTAAGGAAAATGTGTTGCCACGAATCATAAAAGATGGTTATAATTGCATTCAGATTATGGCGATACAAGAACATCCTTATTATGGTTCTTTTGGTTATCATGTGAGTTCTTTCTTTGCTCCTTCGAGCCGATTTGGCACTCCCGAGGAATTAAAAGCTCTGATTGATGAAGCCCATGCCAAAGGAATCGCAGTCATTATGGACATTGTTCATTCGCATGCTGTAAAGAATGAAGTTGAAGGTTTGGGGAATTTGGCAGGCGATCCTAATCAATATTTCTATCCCGGAGAACGTCGCGAACATCCTGCTTGGGATAGTCTTTGCTTTGATTATGGCAAGGATGAGGTGATGCACTTCCTGCTTTCTAACTGTAAATATTGGCTAAACGAGTTCCATTTTGATGGATTCCGGTTTGATGGAGTTACTTCAATGCTTTATTATAGTCATGGATTGGGCGAAGCCTTCGGTGGATATGGTGATTATTTTAATGGTCATGAGGACGATAATGCCATTTGTTATCTCACTTTAGCCAATAAACTTATTCACGAAGTAAACCCCAAAGCGATTACAATTGCAGAAGAAGTTAGTGGCATGCCAGGCCTTGCTGCCAAGTTTGAAGATGGCGGTTTTGGTTTCAATTACCGCATGGCGATGAATATTCCAGACTTTTGGATTAAGACCATTAAAGAGCAAAAGGATGAGAATTGGAAGCCAAGTTCAATCTTCTGGGAGGTTAAAAATCGGCGCGCAGATGAGAGAACAATCTCTTATTGCGAGAGCCACGACCAGGCGTTAGTAGGGGATAAGACGCTCATTTTCCGTTTGATTGATGCTGATATGTATTGGCATTTCAAGATTGGAGATGAAAACGACGTTGCTTTTCGAGGCATTGCACTCCATAAGATGATTCGTTTGGTAACCGCTTCCACCATAAACGGAGGCTATCTTAACTTCATGGGAAATGAGTTTGGCCATCCCGAATGGATTGATTTCCCACGAGAAGGAAATGGCTGGAGCTATAAATACGCTCGTCGTCAATGGAATTTGGTCGACAACAAAGAACTTGATTATCATTTCTTGGGTGATTTTGATCGAGAAATGTTGAAAGTAATCAAGAGCGAACGAAACTTTATCAACACCGAGGTACGTGAGATTTGGCACAACGATGGCGACCAAGTCTTGGCTTATATGCGTGGAGATTTACTCTTCGTTTTCAATTTCTCACCCACAACTTCTTTTACGGACTATGGTTTTCTTGTGCCCGTTGGTAGTTATGATGTAGTGCTCGACAGCGACAACAAATGCTTTGGAGGAAATGGTTTCAATGATGATTCCTTAACTCATCTGACAAACTACGACCCTCTTTATGTCAATGAACATAAAGAATGGCTGAAACTCTATCTGCCGGCACGCACTGCTTTGGTGCTAAAGAAAAATTAATATTAATAGATGTCACCACTCTTTCAAAAACATACGGCTCACGTCCTTATATAATAATGTGTGCCTTGTTCTTCGTAGTCTTCACGTTTAGTTATCTGTTTTGCTATCAAGATAACCTGTTGGCTATGATGCAACACATACTTTCAAACGGACAGACCCATTACAATCGGTTGATAGGGGCAATAATCATCACTTCGTTGCTGATGTTGTTGCAGCTTGTGCTGTATGTTGTGACACATTTGAATGGTCGTCTTCATATCCTGACGTATGTTCCCTCAATTGTTTTGCTCACCACTTTAACCGCAGTTGACGGGAACTATACGAGCGGAATAACAATCGGGAAATGGTGGTGGATAGCGCCGTTGATTATCATTCTCGATGCTATTGCCCTCTTTTATGCGCGTCAATTACAAGATTATGCTTCCTCAGAAGGTGAATTTGGTTTCTTCAGTAGAACGTCGTGGATAAACTATTGCGGACTGACGGCTTTGTTTATGTTAGTGATGTTTGGGGCAAATCATCAGCGCGTGTTTCACATGCGCTTGGATGTTGAACAATGTATAGCCTCGCAGAATTATAAGAAAGCTACAGCCACTTATGCACGTGCGTTGCAAACAGATTCGTCTTTAACCAATCTTCGTGTCTACGCGCTATCGTTGTCTGGGCAACTTCCCGAGCGATTGTTCGAATATGCTTTGGTGGGAGGTTCAGCCGTTATGCTGCCAAGCAATCCCAATGTGCATTATCTTCTTTGCGGACAAGCCCCTTTATATCAGCATTTGGGAGGAATGTTTCGGCAGAAAATGCGTACGATGCACTATCTACGCTTTATCCATCAGCATCATTTGGCAACCAAGGCAGCGCATGATTATCTGCTTTGCGCTTATTTGATGGACGGCAATTTAGATTCATTTGTGCATGCAATTGGGAAGTATTATGATCTCAAGAAACCACTGCCCAAACATTATCGTGAGGCTCTTGTGCTTTATAATCATTTGCGATCTAATCCCTATGTTGTCTATCACAATAGTGTGATGGAAGCCGATTTCACTGATTTCCAAACATTGATAAAGCAATATAATGATGCTCGGCAGCGCATTGCAGCCATCCGCGACACCTATGGCAACACCTATTGGGCGTATTATTATCAATTAAAACATTAGTGCGCAGACCTCTTATAAACCGATATTCTTCTTCTTCAAATAAGAAAAGATTTTGTATGAAATGGCGCTTCATTTGATTTTATTTCTTTAATTTTTTGGTCAATTCGAAATAAAATTCTACCTTTGCGCCAGTTTCTAAACAGATAAGAAGTTGAGATTAACAGAGAATCATATCGTTTTGCAGCAATCTAATGCTCGTTTGGAGCGTGGATTTATGGCTCAAAAAAAGAGTGGCTTTTTTGCAAAAAAGTCATCAAATTATTTGGTAGTTCCAAATAATTTGCTACTCTCTCTCTCTCTCTCTCATAGGCGCCACGCCAATAACTACACTTTAAAATTTTTTCTCCTACGCGCGCGAGGCATGCCGCGTAACCCCCGATTAACAAAGGGCTCAAGCGAGTTCCCTTTGTTCAATAACTCGTGCCTTTTTGTGAACCAACAAAAGACAAAATAAGACAAAAATTAAAAGCAAAGATTTATTATTATCATGCAAATTATGAAGAAAAAACAATTAAAAACTTATTGCCCTCCAAAATCTACATTGATACATGTAGAAACTCCATCGCTGATGGAAGGTTCATTTCCTGGGCAGCACAATCCGGCACAGCCCGGTGGCACAATTTCGAGTGCTAAGCGAGGAATGACTACGGAGTGGTCTGATGAAGAAGATAATTCAACTTTGGAGACTAATTAAGAAGAGTAAAAACGAAAACAAAACGACGAAATGAAAAAAGATTTATTCAAAGTGCGCCTATTCTCACTTGCTAGCCTTTTAGGTTTTATGCTGACATTAGCCTCTTGCGCTAATGAAGAAGTTGTGCAGAAAGCGACAAACACGGATAACGACAACGATAAGAACCTTACTACTTTTTCTACTGGTGGTCCAGAAAGTCGTACCTCTATGGACTACAGCACAGGTGATTTTTATTGGGAGGCAGGCGACTATATCTACGTTAAGGATGACAACAACGTATGGCGAAGAAGTAATAATACTCCTACAGCTAAGACAGCACGTTTTAGCTTTATAGTTCCAGGAAAGTTTACAGACAAAACTTCCTATAAGGTCTATTATCCTGGCAAAAATGGTTATCAAGATAGGGTAACTATTCCAGCAACTCAAACACAGACTAAACCTAATACTACCACTCATTTCGGTGTGTCAGGCGATTGCGGAATAGCAACAGCTACAAGGGTCGCAAGCATGGCAAAATTTGAGTTCAAGCTCGACCATCAGGCAGCTTATCTTGTATTTCTGCCTTACACAAGTAACAATGTTCTGCGTGATTGCTATATCACCAAGATAGAGGTTAACTCTGATAAAGATATAGCCAGCACTTATACCCTTGACCCCACTACGGGAGAATTGACAGGCACAGGAAGTGGTAAGCAAATTGTACTTAACACGAAGAATCCAAAAGTGGGTAGTGCAAATTATAACGGCTTTCCATTGAATACTACTTCTGCAAATGTTACGACCAATGGCGCATTTATGGTTATCAGGCCGGGTACGCATACGTTCATAGTACGTTACTGGGTCAAAGATGTAATTACAGGTGTTGAGGGAACAATCACTAAGATTCTCAATGCTCATACGTTCGACAAGAATAAATACTACAATATGACAGCTAACCTCAATGTACGAGATTATGATGGTTATCATTATTACATGTGGGATGCACAGAATAACTTCTGGTATCAGCATGAATGGGATAAGGCTGTACCTTGGCAACCGACACGCAACAATACTAATAATAATAATTATCCTAAACCTGGAGATGCATTAGGGCGCTATTATAACGATACACAACATCCTACAAGAGTATTAGAAAGATATGATGCGCAGACACCTTTTTCAAGACACTACCTAACCCTAACGAAATTGCTTGGTATACAATGAAAGGTGATCCTCATTGGGATAATGATGAACTATGGGCAACAATGGGACACCTATATAAAGGAGGAATGTGGTTTAAGAAAAAATCTGTCTTACAAGCAGAAGGTAATTTTTCAACAGAATATTGTGAAGACCGTACAACCGATTTGAGAACTCATTATAAAATATATTATCCTCAATCTCGCATACCTCAAGGGCCTCCACCTGCAGCTGATATTAATAAATATTTTTATATTCCAGCCTTGGGTAGATATGGTACTAGTGGAGAATTGTATCAAGTTGGTGTTGTAGGTCGTTACTGGTCGTCTAATTGTTTAGTATATTACATATCGGATATTCGAGGATGGCAGCTTGTTTTCAGTTCTGGTATTGCTGTTCCTACATTTGATTCTTCTCGAATATATGGTATGAGGGCGCAGCCATTCAGTGATTTTGGTGATAATTAATTATAGAACTGTTTAACCTTTGCCGACATATAGAAACCACGAGGAATCTTCAGTCGGCAGAGGATAGAAAATATTGGCTTCACAAAGCCTCTCGCTCTTTGACATACTGACACACGACGGAAACGAAAATCCAATCGCATGAATTTGGAGGTATCAGTGGAAAATGTTATCTTTGCCGACATGAAAAGGCATTTATATATCATCAGCGGTTGCAATGGGGCTGGCAAGACGACAGCTTCCTATACGGTGTTGCCTGAAATCCTTAAAGTGGAGGAGTTCGTGAATGCGGACGAAATAGCGCATGGCCTTTCGCCTTTCAATCCCGATAGTATGGCCATAGAAGCTGGGCGACTGATGTTGAAGCGCATAGATGAACTGTTACTTGTTGGCAAGAATTTTGCAATTGAAACTACACTTGCTACCCGATCATACGCTAAATTAGTGGAACGTGCACACAGACAAGGCTATGTTGTTCATTTAGTTTATTTTTGGCTCAGCAGTCCGCAACTTGCCAAAGAGCGTGTTGCAAGCCGCGTAAGCCAAGGAGGGCATAACATTCCGCCTGATGTCATCCAGCGTCGCTATGACTTGGGCATTCGCAATCTACTTGAAATCTTTATTCCAATCGTAGATGGATGGTTGATAGTCGACAACAGCGAATTAACACAGGTCATAGTGGCAGAAGGTGGGATGAATGTACAGACGATTGTATATAACGAAATATTATTTTCAAAAATAAACGATTATGGAAAATAAAGAACGATACAGCGAATTTGCGAGCAAAGTGATGCAGGGTGTAAAAATCGCACATCAGAAAATGATTCGCGAGAAAGCTCTCAAAGGCGAAAATATAGTGATAGCCGATGCAGACGGACAGATTATGACAATTTCTGCAAAGGATTTAGCCCAGCACGATTAAAAGTGAGTTTTGCTTAATAGTTTTTCGTCCCACGCTGCAAACAAGATGTAGCGTGGGACGATTGTTTGACACCCTTCTGAAAATATCGTTATCCGTCGTGTTGAAGTATTAAAACCTTTGGTTTGGCATTTCCGCGCATGGCGAAAGTCATTTCCCGAAGGGTTTGGCATTTCCGCGCACGGCGAAAGTCGTTTCCCGAAGGGTTTGGCATTTCCGCGCATGGCGAAAGTCGTTTCCTGAAAGGTTTGGCATTTCCGCGCATGGCAAAAGTCGTTTCCCGAGTGGTTTGAGGCTTTCGCCACGTGACGGAAAGTATTTCCCAAAGGGTTTGAAGTGCGAGCGAATCATTTATTTATGAAGAAATAAAAATAAGATAACGTCGGAAGAATCCGACACATGTTAAACTAAAAAACAATAAAATGCCAGAAGAAACACCTTCAAAGCATGATTTCACCCAGGTGGTGGAAATTGCACAAATTCAGTTGTCGCATCTCAACAATGGTGCACACTTTCAGTTCATGAAAAACGTGAGTGACCGCTTGGCCACTGACACGAAGATTAAGGAGAATGCCGTTGGGCAGGCTGCGATTAAGGCGCTGACGGAGGCCTTGGCCGCCGAAGACAAGTATTTAGTGTTGTCGCAAAAGAGTCTTTTGACTGACGAAATTATCAAGGCCGACAAAGAGCGCGACACCCTTTTTGCAGGCTATCGAACGGCAGTGAAAGGCTTTTTGAACATGCCTGTGGCCGACTTAGCCAAACACGCCCACCAGCTGTGGCAGCATCTCGTTGACTATGCCATTGACCCGAAAATGCAGTTGGAACGCGAAACGGGCCTCATCACCAACCTTTGCACCGACCTTGCAGGAGAATATGCCACGCAGGTGCAGGCTTTGGGACTGAAACCCTATGTCGATGCGCTGAAAACGGCCAATGAGCGCGTGGAAACCTTACTTGTGCAGCGCACGGCGGATAATTCGACAAAGGTTATCGGTGCGTTGGCAGCTGCTCGGAGAACTTCCGACGACGCCATCCGCAATTTAATAAAGGTGGTCAATGCCTTGGCCATCCTCGGAAAGCCGGCCGATTACGCAGCCTTCATCGACTTTATGAACACCCTCATCAAGCGTTATAAAGAACAGGCGATGACCACAACTTCGGCAAAGGCGACAGCCGAAAAGCACAAGGCCGAATATGAAACTCGGGTAAAACCCCAACTTGCTTCGTTTGAGGAGCAACAAGGACTTGAAAGTGATTCGCTTTCGTTTACGGGCAAGACAAAGGGCACGGCTGCCAAGCGCCTGTTTGAGCTATCAGTGAAAGGCCTGAAGACGGCCGACGGCAAAGTCAAACCATTTGGGTGGGCGTGAATAAGAATGGAACGCTGTACCTCGTAGAGGAGAAGAAGCCGAAGGCCAATGAAAAGGCGAATGAAAAGCCGAAAACGGGCGGCGGAACAACCGAACAGCCCAACTTTGGGATTAAACATAAAAACCAACCATAAAATTGTCGAGCTTAGGGAAATGCGCAAAACCGCATTCATAAATTAACTCTTATTGCGACGAAAAACCTGCGCAGTGGCGCAGTTATACAATAGGTATCGTCATAAATACTCCTAAGTCTAAAGTGGTGGTGCAGCGCTGTTGAGATAACAGTGCTGCACCCTTTTTTGTGCGTTTTTATTTTTATTTAAAAGTTTCTTGATAAAGCAGCTTTTTCGGATTGCTTTGAGAATGTACAACATATTTGAATTGTATGCCCGCCTCACGATAGGTTTTGATTCCAGTGTCGTTGATAAGCGCCTCGCGAAGTCCGTCGGATAATTTCTTGCGGTTCTGGTTAACGATTTGTTCATTATCCATTTTATCCGTGAAAGTGCAAAAATATATCATCGTATGCGTGTTTTTATCAAACACCATGCTGTCGGTGCGAGTGAAATTCACAATTGGGGTGGGGCACATCTTCTGCGTATACTCTTTTGCTTCTCGTTCTGCGCGTTCTTCAATAGATTCGTGATGACATGCGGTTAGTGTTAAAAGGAGTAGTGATGAAAATAAGATTTTTTTCATTGTTTCTATTTTTATTTTTTGCAAAGATACTAAATAATAGATATTTTTCTTTAACTTTGCACGATAAAAAAAGCAAATGAAGCAATGGACACGATAGGTAATATTCGAAATTTCTGTATCATCGCACATATAGATCATGGAAAGTCAACGCTCGCCGACCGCCTGTTGGAGAAACGCAGACGATTCAGATTACCGAGGGGCAGATGCTGGATGATATGGATCTTGAGCGTGAGCGTGGAATCACGATTAAGAGTCATGCCATTCAGATGAATTATAAGGCGAAGGATGATAAGGATTATATTCTGAATCTTATTGACACTCCGGGACACGTGGACTTTTCTTATGAAGTATCTCGGTCTATTGCTGCTTGCGAAGGTGCGCTTTTGGTCGTTGATGCGACACAGGGTGTGCAAGCGCAAACCATTTCAAATCTCTATATGGCCATAGAGCATGACTTGGAAATTATTCCGGTAATCAACAAGATTGATATGCCGAATGCCATGCCCGATGAGGTGGAAGATGAAATCGTAGAGTTGATTGGTTGTGATAGAAAAGACATTATTCGCGCTTCGGGAAAGACAGGCGAGGGCGTAGAAGATATTTTGGAAGCCGTTGTGGCACGTATTCCTGCTCCTGTAGGCGAGGTGGATGCACCGGCTCAAGCCTTGATTTTTGACTCAATCTTCAATAGCTTCCGTGGAGTTATCGTGCTTTGTAAGGTGATGAATGGAAAGATTCGAAAGGGCGAAAAGGTCAAGTTCTTTAACACAGGAATGGAATATGATGCTGATGAAGTTGGCGTGCTGAAAATGGATATGGTTCCAAAGAAAGAACTTTCGACGGGAGAAGTTGGCTATATCATCAGTGGTATAAAGACGGCTACTGAGGTGAAGGTCGGCGACACGGTAACTTCTGTTGCCAATCCATGTAAGCAAGCCATTGCCGGTTTCCAGGAAGTGAAGCCTATGGTGTTTGCAGGCGTCTATCCCATTGATCCGAATGATTATGAGAATCTGCGTGCGTCGTTAGAGAAATTGCAATTGAATGATGCCGCTTTAACCTTCTCGCCAGAGAGTTCTGTGGCCTTAGGTTTTGGTTTCCGTTGCGGATTCTTGGGACTATTGCATATGGAGATTATCCAAGAGCGACTCGATCGCGAATTTAATATGGATGTCATCACCACCGTTCCTAACGTGTCTTATATGGTGTATGACAAGCAAGGAAACGTTAAGGAAGTGCATAATCCTTCGGGATTACCCGAGCAGACGCTCATCGATCATATCGAAGAACCCTATATTCGTGCGTCGATTATCACGGCAGCTGACTATATTGGTCCCATCATGACCTTATGTCTTGATAAACGAGGTGAGCTGATTAAGCAGGAATATGTTAGCGGAAACCGCGTGGAATTGCATTTTATGATTCCCTTAGGTGAAATCGTTATAGACTTTTATGACAAGCTGAAGAGCATATCAAAAGGCTATGCTTCGTTTGACTATCATATCGATTGTTTCCGTCCTTCAAAGTTAGCCAAGTTAGATATATTGCTCAATGGCGAACCTGTTGATGCGCTTTCAACACTCACCCACGAGAGCAACGCGGTATTCTTGGTCGAAGAATGTGTGAAAAACTTAAAGAATTAATTCCTCGTCAGCAGTTTGATATCGCCATACAAGCTGCTATTGGCGCGAAGATTATAGCGCGAGAAACCGTTAAGCAAGTTCGTAAAGACGTGACAGCGAAGTGCTATGGCGGTGACGTAAGTCGTAAAAGAAAATTGCTTGAGAAACAAAAACAGGGAAAGAAGAGAATGAAACAGGTGGGAAATGTGCAAGTACCACAGAAAGCTTTCCTTGCTGTTTTGAAACTCGATTAATTTATTTCTGAATCGAAAAAACTTATATAATTATTGGAGGACATCCTAACATGAGAGAACCATTAAACACACCACGAGATATTGCTCGTGAACTTGCACGAAAGTACAGTACCATGACCCATGAAGAACTTGACGAATTAGAAAGTATTCTGGTTCCGATGAAGTTTAGTAAAGGGGAGATGATATTGGAAGAAGGAGAGGTTTGCGAGAACATCTACTACATCGATAAAGGCTTGATTCGTCAGTTCTATTTCAAGAATGGAAAAGAAGTGACAGAGCATTTGGGTGCAGATCGTTCCATCTTTATGTGCATTGAGAGTCTATTTCTTGAGATGCCAACCCATCTTCAGGTAGAAGCCATCGAGTCTTCTATTATTTATGCCTTGCCAAAACGTCGTTTAGAGAAGGTGGCATTACATAACGTTAATATTCAGATTCTTTATCGCAAGATCTTAGAAGAAAGTCTGATATTATCGCAAGTACATGCAGATCTCGTTCGTTTTGAGACCGCAGGAGACCGCTATAAGAAGATGTGCAAGCTTATGCCCCAAGTGGTTTTGCGAGCGCCTTTGGTTTATATCGCAAGTTATTTACAAATGACTCCTGAAACATTGAGCCGTGTAAGAGCAACAACTTTGATTGATTAGAATACAAAATAAAACGGATGAGGCACTCACAAATGCCTCATCCGTTTTTATGTATAGATGGATTTCTTTATAGATTATTCTTCACTTTTTCAACATACGCATCAATAACGGCAACAGCAGTAATATTCACTACGTCGTTAACAGAACTTTCAAAGTCTGTAAAATGGATAGCTTTGTTGAGTCCCATCTGTATAGGGCCAATGATTTCGCAATCCTGATCAAGTTCCTGTAACAATTTATAGCTGCAATTAGCACTACTCATATTTGGGAACACTAACGTGTTGACATTCTTTCCTTTCAGTCTGCTGAACGGATATTTATCGTCTCGAAGTTCTTTGTTAAGCGCAAAGTTAACCTGCATTTCGCCATCAATAGCCAAATCAGGGAATTCCTTTTGCATCTGTTCTACTGCGTTATGAACCTTCAAAGGACTACCAATGTCGTCAGTACCGAAATTCGAATAGCTTAGCATTGCAATAATCGGTTCGTCGTTAAAGAATTTCACGGTGTGTGCACTAAGCTTTGCAATGTCGGTTAAGGTGTTCTCATCAGGATGACGATTAATCAGCGTGTCTGCAATATAATAAATGCCTTTCTTTGTATTGAGCAAATGCATTGTCCCGAAAGCTTTATACTCTGGTCTGATGCCAATAACCTCTTTTGCAACCTTTATCGTATTGCTGTACTTGGTATATAAGCCAGTGATGAATGCATCTGCGTAGCCATTTTCGACTAAACTCATACCAAAGTAATTGCGCTCATACATCTTGTCATAAGCCTCTTCAAAGGTATAACCCTGTCGAGCACGTTTCTCTGCTAAGTGTTTTGCAAATGTTGCGCGTCGACCTTGTTCCTGGTCAGCTCGCATATCGATGATTTCCACCCCGGAAAGGTCTAATTTCAAGCGTGCAGCCAAGCGGTTTAGACGATCTGGATTACCAAGAAGTATTGGAATACAGATGCCTTCTTGTTTTGCTTGTACAGCGGCTTTCATCATTGTGGCGTGTCCACCTTCTGCGAAAACCACCTTTTGTGGATGCAGACGTGCAGTGTCGTGGAGCTTTCGTGTGAAGGCCGTTTCCTGACCAAGTAACTGCAACAGGTTTTGTTTATAATTGTCCCAATCAGTTATCGGAGTACGGGCAACACCGCTTTCTATGGCAGCTTTGGCCACAGCAGCACTGACTTCTGTGATGAGTCTTGGGTCTACTGGTTTCGGGATAAAGTATTTAGGACCGAATGTTAAGTCAGTAACGTGGTATACTTCATTTACCACATCAGGAACCGGTTGCTTAGCCAAGTCTGCAATAGCCTTTACTGCTGCCAGCTTCATCTCTTCGTTAATAGCCTTCGCATGAACATCAAGTGCACCGCGGAAGATATAGGGGAAGCCAATGACATTATTGATTTGGTTAGGATAATCGCTACGACCGGTGCTCATTAATACGTCAGGTCGGCTTGCAATTGCATCTTCATAAGAAATCTCAGGAACAGGATTTGCCAATGCAAAAACAATGGGTTTATCAGCCATACTGCGAACCATGTCTTGGCTAAGAACATTTCCTTTGCTCAATCCTAAGAACACATCTGCACCTTTCATGGCTTCTTCCAAGGTGTTAACATCTGTTCTTGTTGTTGCGAACAATGCCTTTTGTGGAGTCAATTTCTCACGATTTGTTGTGATAACGCCTTTGGAATCGAGCATCACAATGTTTTCTTTCTTTGCTCCAAGCGCCACATATAGTTTTGTGCAACTAATGGCTGCAGCACCAGCACCATTAACAACAATCTTCACCTTACTGATATCTTTTCCTGCAACCTCAAGGGCATTGAGAAGTCCTGCAGCGGAAATGATGGCGGTTCCATGCTGATCATCGTGCATAACGGGAATGTCAAGCGTCTTCTTTAAGCGCTCTTCGATATAGAAACACTCGGGAGCTTTGATATCTTCTAAGTTGATACCACCGAAGGTTGGCGCTATTCTCTCTACGGCTTCACAAAACTTTTCTGGGTCTTTTTCTGCTACTTCAATGTCAAAAACATCTATACCACCATAAATTTTGAATAGCAATCCTTTTCCTTCCATCACCGGTTTGCCACTCATCGCGCCAATATCTCCAAGACCAAGTACGGCAGTTCCGTTACTGATTACAGCGACTAAGTTTCCTTTATCCGTATATTTATAAACATCGTTGGCTTCAGCTTGAATTTCAAGACAGGGGAAAGCAACTCCTGGCGAATAGGCTAAGCTTAAATCAGTTTGTGTGTGGTAAGGCTTTGTTGGCTTTACTTCTATCTTGCCCGGACGTCCATCTCTGTGGTAAGCCAAGGCTGCTTCTTTCGTAACTTTTACCATGTTTACTTCTTTTAAGTTCTATATTCTAATTTCCTTTCACTTTCATTAATTGCAAAGTTAACAAAAAACGCGAGATTGAATGTGCGTTTTTTGTTATTTTTTGTAACTTTGCAATAGAATCGTTTACAGATATATAGCTGGTAATCTTTTATGTACAAGACAAACGTAACCACAGAATATCGCGAACAATTGAAAGGACGTATCCTTCAATCTGCTATGCACGAATTTCGGACGAATGGTATCAAGCAAGTTAAAATGGATGATATCGCCCGAAAATTGAGTATTTCCAAGCGTACATTATATGAGATTTATGGAAATAAAGAGGACCTTTTGATGGAGGGAATCAAAAGGGATGAAGAGATATTTAATCGTCACATGGAGATGTTTATTACTGAACATCATGGCACTTTAATGGATATCTTTGCGGAGTATTTTCGTTATGAGCTGGAACAATTCAAGTATACTTCTCTTAACTTCTTTATTGATTTACAACGCTATCCACGTGTGCTTACCTATCTTGATGAACTGCACAAGGCCCGTAATAGGAAAGGTATCACATTCTTTAATCGTGGTGTTGAGGAGGGATATTTCCGTCAAGATGTAGATTATGAACTTGTAGAACAGGTCTGTTCTGCAAGCATGCGACATGTTATGGACAATCAACTTTTCCATAAATATAGCATGCAACATATTCTATATAATGTGGTTTTTCTGTTTATGCGAGGGCTTTGCACTGAGCAAGGGCTACACGTTTTGGAGGAGAAATTAAAGTTGTTCAAATGAAAATAACATTGATTGGCGCTGGAAACTTAGCCACTAATATTGGTCTTGCCTTGCATTCTGCGGGACATATCATTGTGCAAGTATATAGTCGTCAGTTAGCAAACGCATCGTGTTTATCGTCACGTTTGGATGCTACAGCTATTAATCAGTTGGATAAAGTCAATGATTTGGCTGATATTTATATCTTCTCTTTAAAGGATAGTGTTTTGCAAAGTGCAATCGAAAAGGTGTGTAAGCATAATACCAATAAAGTCTTTTTGCACACAGCAGGAAGCATGAATATGCAATTGTTTGAAGGATATGCAACTCGCTTTGGTGTGCTTTATCCCATGCAAACATTCTCAAAAAATCGCCCTGTTGATTTCAAATCGATTCCTTGTTTCATAGAGGCGAGCGATTCGAAGACTTTAGAAAGTATTCAAAGTTTAGCGCTTTCGATATCAGAAAAGGTTTATATACTTTCTTCACATGATAGGAAGTATCTTCATCTTTCTGCCGTTTTTGCATGTAATTTTGTGAACCATTGTTACGAGATTGCAGCTGAAATACTTCATCAACACGATATTCCTTTTGAAGTTTTACAGCCACTTATTGATGAAACGGCACGTAAGATTCACATGCTTTCTCCAAGAGATGCACAGACAGGTCCTGCCGTGAGATATGATAAAAACGTGATAGAAGCGCAGCGAAATCTGCTTGCAGACTTGCCACTCTGGCAGGAAATCTACGAAAGAATGAGTGCGTCTATTCATCGCACTGCAATAACAAATAAGCCCAATCACTATGATAAATTATGATTTAACAAAGATAAAAGTCATTATCTTCGATGTAGATGGTGTACTTTCTGCCGAGACAATCTTGCTTTCTCGTGAGGGAGAACCACTTCGAACCGTAAATATTAAGGACGGATATGCCATTCAACTGGCTGTAAAATCAGGCCTTCATGTTGCCATTATCACTGGAGGAAAGACAGAAGCCGTCAGACTTCGTTATGAGAGTCTTGGCGTTCAACATCTCTATATGGGTTGTTCGGTGAAGCTGAAAGCCTATGATGAACTGATTAAGCAACTCAATGTCCGTGACGATGAGGTGCTATATATGGGAGATGATATACCTGATTACGAGGTGATGCGTAGGTGTGGATGTCCTTGTTGCCCGTCAGATGCAGCTACAGATATTAAGGATATAGCGCTCTATATTAGTGAAAGGAGTGGGGGAAACGGCTGTGGTCGTGACGTTGTCGAACAAGTTTTGCGTGCACAAAGGAAGTGGATGAGCGATGCAAAAGCATTTGGTTGGTAAAAAAATGAATAAGATGAATTGTCAATATAAAATCATTTTAGCAAGTAACTCACCACGCAGGAAAGAGCTTCTTGCAGGTTTAGACATTGATTTTCGTGTTGAAGTGAAGCCGGGAATAGATGAATCTTATCCCGAAACCTTACCACCTGATGAGGTGCCTCTTTATCTTTCTCAATTAAAAGCAGCAGCATACAGAGATGATATTGCCGCTGATGAGATGATTTTAACGGCTGATACTGTGGTCATTGTCGATGGAATCATTTTGGGAAAGCCAAAAGACGCTGCTGAAGCATGCCACATGTTACATATGATTAGCGGCCGAACGCATCATGTAGTTACGGGAGTTAGTCTAACGACACAACAGAAACAACGTAGCTTTAAGGTATCAACGGAAGTGACGTTTAAGGCTTTAAGTGAGGCCGAAATCAACTATTATGTTGAGCATTATCAGCCTTTTGATAAGGCAGGTGCGTATGGTATTCAAGAGTGGATAGGCTATGTAGGAGTTGTTTCGCTTAAAGGAAGCTACTTTAATGTAATGGGACTGCCCGTGCAACGCATCTATGAAGAACTTGCACACTTTTAAGTTTGGAGCTACTTTAAATCTAATTGTGAGTAAAAAACTATCATGTTGTGAAAGTTTCTCATCTTATATGATGCTCATGTCTTTGAATTTAAGGTTGGATTCCCTTAGGGCTCGTAATACATAGAACACCAACAATATACGAAATCAAAATGCTTTTTAGCAACAAGGGATAGGAGAGAGACTTGTAATCTCTATTGATTTAAGGTATAATTTAAGTCTAATTACTGTAAGTTTTGACGCTTTTTGCAGTGCGATTTGACAGAGTTTAGAGAATGATTTTTTAATGATGTTTTGAGGTTTTCAAGACTTACTTTGTGCTATTGATATATGAAGTCAATAGGATATTGCTGTAATTCTAATATTAAAACAGCTCTTTTATATGCTTATTTGTAGAAAGGAGAAAAGAAAAAGAGGATGCCTTATGACATCCTCTTCTATATTCTTGGTTTTTGTTAGATTGATTAACAAACCTTATGTGAGCCTTCGCTGATAACCACAGGATAGACTTCTGGTTCATGTCCATACTTAGCAGCGAACTTAACCTTGGCATCTGCGATAAACTTATCATAGACTTCGTCCTTTACAAGGTTGATAGTGCAGCCACCAAAGCCACCGCCCATGATTCTGCTTCCTGTCACACCATTCTCTTTTGCGATGTCGTTAAGGAAGTCAAGTTCTTCACATGATACTTCATACTCTTTACTAAGACCTTCGTGAGTCTCATACATCTTTTGACCAACAGTTTCATAATCGCCCTTTTCGAGTGCGTCACAAACAGCCAAAACGCGGTCTTTCTCACCAAGAACAAAGTGTGCGCGCTTGTAGTCTTCTTCTCCAACTTCAGCTCGAACCTCTTCTAATTGTTCCCAAGTGCAGTCACGTAATGTCTCAAACTTGCCTTCTGGATGTTTTGCTGCAATGTGTTTTACCACGTTCTCGCAGCTGTTTCGGCGGTCATTATAAGGACTTCCTGCAAGCTCATGCTTAACTTTTGAGTTCACAAGCACTAACTTATAGCCTTGTGGATTGAATGGGAAATATTCAAATTCTCTGCTTCTGCAGTCCAAGCGCATAAGCTTTCCTTCTTGTCCAAAGACGCTTGCAAACTGATCCATGATACCACATTTCACACCAATATATTTGTGTTCTGTAGCTTGTCCGGCAAGTGCCAAGTCCCATTTAGATACTTTGTTGTTACCAAAAAGGTCATTAAGTGCGAAAGCAAAGCAGCTTTCAAGCGCTGCACTTGAAGACATTCCAGCACCTAATGGCACGTCACCATAGAACGCAGCATTAAAGCCTTCAACTTCTACACCAAGGCTCTTCATCTCTTGAATGATGCCATAAATGTAACGTGCCCAGCTTGCACGAGGACCATTGGGGTCGTCTACTTTGAACTCAACTCGGTCCTTAAGATCGATTGAATAGAGCATAACCGTGTTGGTTCCGTTAGGGCGAATCTCTGCCATTATGCCTTTATCTACGGCTCCAGGAAATACAAAACCACCATTATAATCAGTGTGTTCACCAATCAAGTTGATTCTTCCTGGAGACATATAGATGTTTCCAGTCTTACCATCAAAATGCTTAATAAAGCGACTTCTAACTTTTTCAATGTCCATAATTAAATAGATTTAGATTGTGTCTTGGGTTAAAAAGTATAAAGCCCTCAAATTGAATATACAAAATGAGGGCTTAGGTTGTAGTTTAATCTACAGGAATATCTTTATTTACATTTTTGCTTCCGATGAGTGCATAGTAGCACATGAAAGCCAAAGCAACAAGAGGTACAATATAAGAGAACATGTAAGAAGAGTTGTCTGCAATGAAATTTTGGAATAAAGGAAGCAGACCTCCACCGACAACCATCATCATAAAGATTCCAGAAGCGGCTGCAGAGTACTTACCAAGTCCTTCTGTTGCCAGGTTGAAAATACTGCTCCACATGATTGAAGTGCAGAGACCGCAAAGCACTAACAATAGTGCTGCAACAGGAACGACTACCATTTGGAATGATGTTCCAGTGAAAACGGGCATAGAAACAGTTGTAGATTTTCCTAAAATCATAGCCAAAACAATCAGTATCATGCCTGTAATTGTTGTGATAATCATCATAGAACGGCTTGAAACCTTACCGCCAATGAAACTTCCAATGAAGCGTCCTACCAACATTAAGAACCAATATGTTCCTGCAACGAAACCGCCAATAGCTGCTGCATTCGTTAATAAGCCTGCACCCTTTGCAGAAGTATCGCTAATGTAGAAGTTCAATGTACCAGGAATACCAACCTCTACGCCGACATAAACGAATATGGCAATAGTGCCAAGAACGAAATGACGGAAAGCCCAAGGACTATGTTCAAAGACAGTCTTACTTGTCTTCTTACCCATCTCCGGGTCTGCAATTGGGATGAAAAGTAGTACTACAAATGCTGAAGCAAATACGCCTAAGGCGATAAAGAGAACACGGTTTACATCAGCCATCTTTGTGGTTGCTGTAACTGTTCCAATGAGTGCACCAACCAACATCGGTGTTAAGGTTCCAGATAAAGAGTTGAGTGTACCTCCGATAAGATTCAACTGATTGCCTCGGTTACCGCCACCTCCGAGTAAGTTTAGCATTGGATTAACGACAGTGTTGAGGATACATACAGCGAAACCACTAATGAAAGCACCGAAGAGATATACTGCAAAACCACTTACGTCAGCACCAAATTTACCAGAGATAAACTGAATGAAGACACCAACAAAGCCTGTTGCAATACCTGTTAGGGCAGTGTTCTTGTAGCCAATCTTAGTTAGTAACTTGCCGGCGGGGATTCCCATGAAGAGATAGGCGAGGAAGTTCATCGCATTACCAAGCATACCTATCATGTTCTCACTACCCGTTCCGTTGAATACGTTTTTCCAAATTACACCGATAGGAGCCGCGAGATTTGTAACGAAAGAAATCATCGCGAAGAGAAACATCATTGTGATGATTGCAATGATGTTTCCTTGTTGTTTTGTGTTTTTTTCCATTTATTTATTTGAATTATTTGTCTATTCCGAATTTGTAGATGGTTTTTTGCTTGTATTGTTCCCCTGGATTTAAGACAACAGAAGGGAAATAAGGCCGATTTGGACTATCAGGGAAGTGCTCAGCTTCAAAGCATACGGCAGAGCGGCGAGGGTAAGTAGCACCATGAGTGCCTTTCATACCATTCTCAAAGTTTCCTGTATACATCTGAACTCCTGGTTCTGTGGTATACATTTCCATTGTACGTCCACTATTAGGTTCTACAATCTTTGCCGCAAAACTTAATTCTCCTTCTTCTTTTTTGTTAAGTACGAAGCAATGATCATAGCCAGAACCATTCTTAATTTGTTCGTTATCATCATTGATTCGCTTTCCAATCGCTTGAGGTTTACGGAAGTCAAATGGCGTTCCTTCTACCTTTAGAATCTCTCCTGTGGGGATGCTTGTCTCGTCAATGGGGATATAGAAATCGGCATTGAGTTCGCATTCAAGCGTGTCTATTGTAGGAGTGGGGTTGGCAATTCCTGCTAATGAGAAGAAAGCGTGGTGTGTTAGGTTGATGATTGTCTTCTTGTTTGTGCATGCTAAGTAATCAATCACTAACTCGTTATCATCGTTAAAAGTATAAACGACAGTCGTTTTCAGCTCTCCAGAAAATCCTTCTTCACCATAAGATGATACATAGTGTAGTACGAGAGCTTGCTCATTCATTAACTCTGCATCCCAAACTTTATCGTTGAATCCCTTCTTTCCGCCATGCAAAGAGTTTGGACCATTGTTAATAGGCAGGCAATATTCTTTGCCATGCAACTGGAATCGTCCTTTTGCGATACGATTTCCAAATCGTCCAATGAGTCTACTTAGGTATGGTTCTGGAGAGTTGATAACATCATTAATGTTATCATGTCCTTGAATAACATTCGCATAGTTTCCTTCTCTGTCAGGAACCATGATAGCAACTACTGCACCGCCATAATTAGTAATGGCCACTTCGTTACCCAAAGCATTGCGAAGGATATACAAGTCTGTTTTTTTTCCATTTACTGTTGTTTGAAAATCTTCACGTTTCAAACCACAGATGTTCTCGTTTGGGACTGTGTTCATAATATCTTTTAGTTTTTAGTTATATTCAATCTCCCTGCAAAGTAAATAAAAAATAACGACTTACCCAAACGAAACAGTATAAATCTTTCTTAATTTTTGATTATTTTTCAACAGGTGAAAGCAAGTCTGCAACAATATAGCTTGACCCTCCAACAAAGATGAAGTCATTACCATTTGCATCATTTAATGCTTGCTGATAGGCGACCTTTACATTATTATATAGGTGCCCATTAAGGTTGAATTGTTTAGCAATCTGTGCAACTTTTTCGGCAGGGATAGCTCGTTTGGTTGATGCCTGCGTCCAGTAATAGGTTGCATTTTGAGGGAGCATGCGCATCACTGTCATAATATCTTTATCATCTACCATACCGAATACCATTCTAAGTTGCTTGCAAGGTTGTGCTTGTATTTGTCTGGCAAGGTAGTCCAACCGCCAACATTGTGGCCCGTATCGCACACCACTTTAGGTGATTCGCGTAAAGTCATCCATCTACCAATGAGATGTGTCAGCGTTGTTACATGGTCTAAAGCTGGTAATTGATTTGTTAAGTCAAAGCCTAATGTCTTTAATACGTTGACAGAATTTAGTATAGTATTCATATTTTTGACCTGATAGTCGCCCTTTAGTTCTGCATGGAAGGTGCCAAAATGCTTGGTTTGATAAACTCTTCCGCCTGAAAGGTCGATTTCACTGCTAATAACTTCTGGGGTATCTTGCGCGAAAAAAATAGGGCTTTGCTGTTCTTTTGCCTTATTTTCAAAAACAGGTCGTGTCTCATTTGTGTATTCTCCAATAACTACTGGGACATTTTTCTTAATGATTCCAGCCTTTTCGTAGGCAATCTTGGCTAATGTGTTACCAAGAAATTGCGTATGATCCAAACTGATATTTGTTATAATTGATAGAATAGGGGAAATGATATTTGTCGAATCCAAGCGTCCTCCGAGTCCTACTTCAATAACTGCAATATCAACTTGTTGTTCTGCAAAATATTTAAAGGCCAAGGCCGTTGTCAGTTCAAAGAAGCTGGGATGAATGGTTTCAAAGAAGTCGTGTTCTTGTTGAACGAAATCAATTACGGCTTGTTCACTAATACATTCTCCGTTGACTCTTATGCGTTCGCGGAAATCTATGATATGAGGTGAGGTGTAAAGTCCAACTTTATACCCTTTCTGTTGTAGCATTGCCGCTAATGAATGCGAACATGAACCTTTCCCATTTGTGCCTGCGATGTGAATCGTTTATAGTGCTGATGAGGATGATTAAAGTGTTCATCTAAGGCTAAGATGTTATCTAAGCCCTCTTTATACGCAGAAGCACCCACATGTTCGAAAACAGGGGTGCTGTTAAAAAGATAATTTGTTGTCTCTTTATAGTTCATTTTGTCAATTGAAATAGTTCTTAAATCTCTGGAAGATGGTTTGTTTCGTACTCTCATCTCCTTTGAAATTATCGCTATTCTTAAATTTCTCAATTGCTGCTTTCTCTTCTTTATCGAGCGTCTTTGGTATATATACACTGATGTTTACTACCAAATCACCCATTCCAGAACCATATCCCTGCACAGCAGGCAGGCCTTTTCCACGAAGCCGAAGCGTTTTTCCGGGTTGTGTACCAGCATCAATTTTAATCTTAACTTTAGTGCCTTGTATCGTCGGAATCTCTACTTCTCCACCGAGTATTGCCGTTGGTATATCTAAAAGAAGATTGTAGATGACATCTTGTCCATCTCTGATAAAGGTATCATTTGGTTGTTCTTCAATGTAAACTTGAATATCTCCATTGACTCCATTACGCATTCCTGCATTACCTTTTCCTGGGACATTGACAACCATTCCTTGAGCAACACCAGCTGGAATTTGTATTTCAACAACTTCTTCTCCCTTGACTACACCTGTTCCGCCGCAGTCTTTACATTTATTTTTGATTATCGTTCCTTCACCATGGCAGTCTGGACATTCGGTTTGTGTTTGCATCATACCGAGCATTGTGCGTACTGTTTTTGTGACAACACCATGTCCTCCACACTTAGGGCAGGTCTCGCTACTGCTTCCCGGCTCTGCACCATTGCCATGACAATGTTCACATGGCACATCCTTACGAACCTTAAACTTCTTGGTAACGCCAGTAGCAATCTCCTGTAATGTAAGACTTACTTTCAATCTTAGGTCTGCGCCACGATATTGTGCGTGGCGAAAACCACCACCTCCTCCAGCACTTCCAAAGCCTCCGAAGCCTCCGCCATGTCCTCCAAAGATGTCACCGAACATGGAGAAATGTCATCCATATTCATGTTTCCGCTGAAACCACCTCCAAAGCCACTTGCACCTTGCATACCTTCAAAACCAAATTGGTCATATTGTTGGCGTTTCTGAGGATCACGTAACACGTCGTATGCCTCTGCAGCTTCCTTAAATTTTTCCTCAGCCTCTTTGTTTCCGGGGTTTCTGTCAGGGTGATACTTGATGGCAATCTTGCGATATGCAGCCTTAATCTCTGTATCAGTAGCGGTTCTTTCTATATTAAGAATCTCGTAATAGTCTCTTTTCTCTGCCATGGTTAATTATGTATCATTATTGACCTACAGCCACTTTTGCGTGTCTAATCACTTTATCATTCATTGTATAACCTGATTGCACGCAGTCAATTACTTTTCCTTTCTTGTCATCTCCCATTCCTGGAACCATGGCAACAGCCTCATGGTAGTCGGTATTGAAATCGGCTTTATCCGTTTCAATCTTTTTGACACCCATGCTTTCAAGGGTCTTTATGAATTTATTGAAAATCATTTGCATGCCTTCTTTGATTGCTGTTGCATCTTTAGTTTCATTACTTAGCGCACGCTCAAAGTCGTCAAGAATAGGCAATATGTCTGTAACAGCTTTGCGACCTCCATTTAAAATCAACTCAGCTTTTTCTTTGTTGGTTCTTTTTCTGAAGTTATCAAATTCGGCAATTGTGCGTAACAATTGATCTTTGAGCTTCGCATTTTCATCCTGTAAGTCTTCTACAGGATTCTGTTCTTTCTCTTCTGACGATTCTTCAGCTGCCTTTTCGCAATGCTTCTCGGCAGATTCTGTTTCTTTATTATTGTGTCCAACCTCGATGTTTTCTTGTTCTTCGGCAGACACATTCTGGTTTTCTTTCATACGTTCTACTTTTAATTGTTACATTTGTTTGTTATGGTAAATCACAAAAAGCATGCCAAAAGCACCAAAGACACGTTGCTCTGTCTGAATAACAGACTTAGTTCTCGTGGTCTTTGGTGCTTTTATGGTTTAATTATACATCTTTGCTTTCTGCTCTTTAATGCCTTCATCATGAATATATTCATCATAAGACATTAACTTATCTATTGTTCCCTTTGGAGTCAATTCAATGATTCTGTCGGCCACTGTTTCAATGAATTCGTGGTCATGACTTGAGAAAAGGATGTTTCCTTTGAATAATGTCAGGTTATTGTTAAAGGCCTGAATGCTTTCCAAGTCGAGGTGGTTTGTTGGGGTATCGAGGATCAAGCAGTTTGCATTTTGTAGCTGCATACGCGCTATCATACAGCGCATCTTCTCACCACCTGATAAAACATTGACTTTCTTCAGCACTTCTTCACCACTGAAAAGCATCCTACCTAAGTAGCCTTTCATCATGACTTCATTACCTACACCATATTGACTTAGCCAATCAATAAGGTTTTTGTCGCTATTGAAAAATTCGGTGTTGTCGAGTGGGAGATAGGCTGTTGTGATGGTAACTCCCCATTTATATGTGCCTGCATCGGCTTGCCTGTTGCCATTGATAATCTCAAACAAGGCTGTCATAGCTTTGGGATTATGGCTCAAGAAAACAACTTTCTGTCCTTTTTCAATATTGAAATTGACATCATCGAAGAGCACGGTTCCATCTGGCTCAACGGCTTTCAAACCTTCAACTTCAAGGATTTGATTGCCCGGTTCACGTTCCATTTGGAAGATGATTCCTGGATATTTACGACTTGATGGCTTGATTTCATCAACATTCAGCTTTTCAAGCATCTTCTTTCTTGAAGTTGTTTGTTTACTCTTTGCAACGTTTGCTGAGAATCGACGGATAAACTCTTCAAGCTGTTTCTTCTTCTCTTCGGCCTTTAACTTCTGGTTTTGTGCCTGACGAAGTGCCAATTGAGAACTCTCATACCAGAACGAATAGTTACCTGAGAACACCGTAACCTTTCCGTAATCAATATCAATCGTTTGTGTTGAAACGGCATCGAGGAAGTGGCGGTCGTGGCTGACTACGAGCACCGTTTGCGTCTCGTCAATCTCTCCAAGATAGTCTTCCAACCATTCAACAGTATCCAAGTCGAGGTCATTCGTAGGCTCATCAAGCAACAAATTGTCTGGTTTGCCAAACAAGGCCTTTGCCAACATGACACGCACTTTCTCGGTGTTGCTCAGTTCGCCTACCATTTTCTGATGCAAATCTTCTTGAACACCTAAGTTCTGCAAGAGTTGTGCGGCATCACTTTCTGCCTCCCAACCATTCATTTCGGCAAATTTTTCCTCTAATTCTGCAGCCAAATTACCATCTTCTTCGGTCATTTCAGCCTTCGAATATAAGCGCTCACGCTCTTTCATATTCTCCCAAAGAGGCTGGTGGCCCATAAGAACCGTGTCCATAACACGATATTCATCATATTTGAAATGGTCTTGCTCCAGCACCGAAAGGCGTTCACCCGGCCCGAGCTCCACACTTCCGTGATTCGGTTCTAAGTCACCACTAATGGCACGAAGCAACGTAGACTTACCTGCACCATTGGCTCCAATGACGCCATAGATGTTGCCACGTGTAAACTTAATATTTACGTCTTTGTAAAGTACTCTCTTTCCGAATTGGATAGCAAGATTTGTTAATGTTATCATTTTATCCTATGCCTTATAAATATAATTTGGTGCAAAGATAATCAAAAAACTTCGGATTCCCGAGGTCATGCCTGCTATTTTCACAAATATGGTAAATTCCCGTGTGTTTACTCCGGTTTGTTTTGGAAAAAGCCAACGAATTGGTTAAAGTCTTGGATTATCTGATTAAAATGTAGATTTGTAGACTGAACGATAACGGCAGCATAGTGTCTACAGCCCATACGGAATAAGGTGTACGAATGTTTAGACGATTAAGATTGAGTGCTTTCATGACATTTTTTATTAAGTGTTGGTAGACCTCAATTTGGCAAGTTCTTTAAATTCTTGCTCTGTTTTCTCTACCCATTCGCGTTTGCGCTCTATCATTTTGTGTAGCGCCTCCGCTGCTTCCTCGCGGTTTGAATATTTTACTGTCTTGTATGCCATAAGTTAACCTCCTGTTTTTTGTGATGATGCAAAGATAATGCTTTCCTCTGATAACTCCAAATATGTGAAGAAAACAAACCCACAAAAAAAGGGTGTAGCACTGTTATCGCAATAGCACTGCACCACTACTTTAGACTTAGGAGTATTTATGACGATACCCTATTGTATAACTACGCCACTGAGCAAGTTTTCGTCACAATAAGAGTTAATTTTGAATGCGACTTTGCGCATTTCCCTAAGCTCGACAATTTTATGGTTGGTTTTTATGGTTAATGCCAAAGTCGGGCTTTTCTGTTGTTCCGCCGCCGGCTTTCACCAATTCATACATGTTGAACTGGAACTGCAAGTGATGCGAATTAATGTAGTTCGAGCAATTACTCCCCTCAACTTTGAGCACCTTGGGAAGTTGCAAAGGCTTCATTTCTGTTTTCATTCTATTTTAAATTAATAGGTTAATAAATAAAGAATTGGGCGCCGAGATGTCGCCATTTGGCGCCCAAAATATTCTTTTCGCGCTTCCGTGTGAAAGTTTAGGACCAAAAATCCTTTTTTTCATGCTTCCGTGTGAAAGTTTAAGGCCAAAAATCCATTTTTCATGCTTCCGTGTGAAAGTTTAAGACCAAAAATCCTTTTTTCGCGCTTCCGTGTGAAAGTTTAGAACCTAAAATCCATTTTTCGCGTTTCCGTGTGGAAGTTTAGGACCAAAAATCCTTTTTTCATGCTTCCGTGTGAAAGTTTTGGACCAAAAATGCTTTTTCATGCTTCCGTGTGAAAGTTTAGGACCCTAAAATCCTTTTTTTCATGCTTCCGCGCGACGCTCTAGGGCCAAAAAAATCTCTTTTTCATGCTTCCGCGCGACGCTCTAGGGCAAAAAAATTTCTTTTTTTCATGCTTCCGCGCGACGCTCTAGGGCTAAAAATCTCTTTTTCATGCTTGCGCGCGACGCTTTAGGGCTAAAAATCTCTTTTTCATGCTTGCGCGCGACGCTCTGGGGCTAAAAATCTCTTTTTCATGCTTGCGCGCGACGCTTTAGAGCAAAAAATCATTTTTTCATGCTTGCGCGCGACGCTTTAGGGCAAAAAATCTCTTTTTCATGCTTGCGCGCGACGTTCTAGGGCTAAAAATCTCTTTTTCATGCTTGCGCGCGACGCTCTGGGGCTAAAAATCTCTTTTTCATGCTTGCGCGCGACGCTCTAGGGCTAAAAATCATTTTTTCATGCTTCCGTGTGGAAGTTTACAGGAGTTCCTTCCAGGATTAGGGGCTTGGATTTCAAAGATAATGCGGAATTGCCTATTTTGAGACAATTCTGCACGAAAAATCATACTTTTTAGTTTTACCAGACAGCAATATTTCAGAATCAAGCTTTTATCGTATTCTGCATGAAAGAGGTCTATTGGAACATGTGGAGCATGATTTCGTCGTTGCAGCCGATACTATAATGAGAGAAGGTTTCATGAATCGTTGGATAATCTTACACCAAGAGATGTATATTTAGGCCAAGGGGAGAAAAATTAAAAATATAAGAGAAACAATAAAGCAAAATTCAATCAACAAAAAGAATTTTTTTGATAATAAAACAATGAAATATCAGAGTAAATAACTATATTTGCAGTTAGCGACTTTTGTTTGACAACGTACAGTTTACAAATGTCAAAAGTTTCCACTTGATTTTTCGGAGTATATTAGTATGAAAGCATTTTTTTAGTTTAATCCTGATGGCTTGCAGTAATTTGCTGATGGCACAACAAGATAAAATATACTTTTACTATGACAAGTACGGATATAAAGATGTTGCCCAAGGGAGATTTATGGATTTATATTCAAAAGAAAAAAGTAGTAAAGTTCCTGTTTTTTCAACAACTATGGTATCAGATAAATACAAAGAAGAAGATTTGGATCTCATATCAATACCCATTTTGGAGTGGAACCACCAATCATATAGGTGTGGAGATAATCTTGAGTCTTTGGTAGCATTTAAGCAAGATTTCTTATTCCAGAAGGTATTTATTGTAACGAAAGAAGGTCATTTAAAGGTTGGGACTTTTGAGATTTTTGATTCTTACAATGAAGAAAACCGAAAGAAAGACAGTATAAATAACGTGAAATATTCGTTGCATGGAAGACCTGTCATGTCAGATAACGAAAAAATGGAAAAGAAAATCTATAAATATTGTTGGGAGAATCCCAACGTTTTCGTTTTTATGATTCGAGGTTTGCATGGCTATTGGGGTGTCATCGATGGAAAACTTGTAAAATTAATCGTGAAAGGTCGTGAAATCATCGGAGAGGTTGGCAGTGAATTTGTTTGTAAAAACTATGGAGAACAATTCATTAATGATGCTATTGTGGATTGTCTTAAGACAGGTTATGGATATGCAGTCTGTCCCGATTGCAAAGTAAATAGCCCCATAAATATTGACATTAAGATTGCGAGTTCGTGTAAAAAGCTATATAAAGAGGAGATAAGATTAAATGAAAATCTTGATGTTACAAAATGATACGATTTAGAAAAGGGTATACCTTTTCCGCATCGACATGATGGTGCAACTTTCTACAATAATAAAGATATTTTACCACTAAAACCATCAGGATACTATAGAGAAGATGTAGTTCCTACTCCTGGAATTAAAGGGGCTGGAGTTCAACGTATCGTTATTGGGAATGGAGGTGAATGGTATTATACGCCCGATCATTATAAAACATTTATTCAGTTTAAACCTTAAAAACATGATTAAAGATACTTGAGTTCGGGATAAGTTTAGCATGAAAAGAGTTCCAACTGCCTTGTTTTTTCCACATACACCGGCAGTGCCTCTGGTTTGTTCTCAAAGAAGCAGTATGCTGTAAGGGCAGAACACAAGTTCATGATAAAGTTGTGTATCGAGCGGTGTCTTGAGTGAACAAGGTTCTTCCGATGGGTTTGTTAAATAAAAGTGCACAACTGCAAATGTTGTTTTTGTTCTATTTTTGATTTTCTTGAGAATCTCTTAGAATAGATATATTAAGTTATTTGGCAACAGAATCACATGTACATACTCATTTACTTCATTTACATATATTAGTGCTTTTAACGTATTATTTTGCAACCCATAATGCTAACATTATTTGAGAAAATAATACTATCCACATTATTATGTATTTATACTTATTATTTTTTTCCCTATAATATAAGTTAGGCACGTTATTAAAAGCCCATATATTGATTAATGCATTTTTATAATAAAATGAACCTGTACATATTCCCAATATCATATAACCCAAGATTATAATCAAGCTAATGATTACTACACATTGATAAAATGTGCTGGAATATATGTCGAATATATTTTTGGAAATAGATGCCATAATCTTAGTGTTGCAAAAAAAACAAGAGAATCCGACGATAGACATGGCAAAGATACAAATTAGATCTGAGAGACTCACTCTTTTTGGGGGATTATTTTCAATCATGGAGCAATTTGACTCCACATTATCATCTGTAATCGACTCAACCCTCGGTCTAAGGTGTAGATCGTTCCATTTCATGGCACGTCTTCTCGCCATGGCAGAGCTTAAGTAAACTTAGCTCTGCTCATCTGGCTTAACGAAAACCTTCGGTTATCAGTACAGCGAAATCATCCGTTCTCTCATGAGTATCTACTTCTGTGGTCCCAGGATGTCACTACTCATTTGATGAACCACCTCTCGCTTCATCCGACACTTCGCACTTGTAGCTCTGATACTATCCTCAGAGCGATAAAGGAGTTGACGCAAGAAAACATTTCATACACATCAGATATGGGCAAGACCTACGATTTCAATACGGCTGACACTCTCAATACTTTATTGCTCAATTGTATATTTGCATCTGGCCAACTGAAAGGGGGGTGAGATGTATGATGTTGATTTCGACCATCAGTTCATAGAGACAGAGAAGTATGATGCAAAGCCTACATACAAGAAGTTCCTTGGTTATCGCCCTAGCGTGGCGGTTATTGGCGGTTTGGTTCTCTTCCTTTAACGATTTATTGCCGTTATTTCTATTGGTTCATCAGGAAATGTTTGAATGTTTTGAAGTCATTTTGCATTTCAACACTTTTCTTTTTTCCTTTCATGAATGCTGCTAAGCGCTGTGGGATTTGAATGTTTGTAGAAAGGATTTCGTCTACTTTCTCTTTGAATTTTGCAGGATGAGCCGTCTCAAAGAATAGTCCTGTTTCGTTTGGTTGCAGTTGTTCTTTCAGTGCCTTGTAGCCACACGCACCATGCGGATCGAGGACATAGCCTGTGGTTTCGTAACATTGGCGCATGGCATTTTGAATTTGATGGTCCGTGTAAGTGGCTCCGCTGATATGCTGCTTGATGTTGTCGTAGCTTTCATGATAGAGCGCATAAATGCGTGCAAAGTTTGAAGGATTGCCCACATCCATTGCGTTGGCTATAGTCTGTTTGCTGGGCTGGGGATGATATTGCCCTGTTTTTAGAAAGTTGAAGAATACATCATTGGCATTGTTGGCAGCGATGAAGCTCTTCATCGGTAATCCCATTTTTTGTGCAAATAGGCCTGCGCAGAGATTGCCAAAGTTTCCACTGGGCACCGAAACCACTAAGTTGTTTGCCTTTCCTAACTTTTTGAGTTGGGCATAAGCATAGAAATAATAGAAAGATTGTGGTAGGAAACGTGCCACATTGATGCTATTTGCCGACGTGAGTTTCAGTTGCGCATTGAGTTCATTGTCCATGAAAGCCTGTTTCACTAATGCCTGGCAATCATCGAAAACCCCATTGACTTCTATTGCAGTGATATTCTGCCCTAACGTTGTAAACTGACTTTCTTGGATGTGGCTCACCTTGTCTTTTGGGTATAGCACATAAACGTGAATGCCCTCAACACCGAGAAAACCGTTTGCAACAGCCGGAGCCCGTGTCGCCGCTTGTCGCCACGAGGACATTGATTGGTTGCTGTCCTTTGCATCGAATAAAATATTGCAGCAGGCGTGCCATAAAGCGTGCGCCAACATCTTTGAAAGCCAAAGTTGGACCATGGAAAAGTTCGAGAGAATAAATATTGTCTTCAAGTTGCACTGCTGGTATATCAAAAGAAAATGTTTCTTGGATAATCGTATGGAGGATATCAGCCTCTATATCCTTCCCAAAGAGCGAGTCGGCCACAATAAAAGCTATCTCTTGGAGACTGAGCTGGTCTAACTGTTGGAAAAACTCGGCTGGCAATTTCTGAATTTCTTCTGGCATATATAGGCCGCGGTCGGGGGCTAACCCATGGATAACCGCCTCTTCAAGTGAAGCTTTAGGAGCTGTTTTATTTGTGCTGTAATATTTCATTGTCATTGAATTTTCATAAACGTTTCCATGAATTGTTGTAGAGAAAGCATTCCATAACCTCCCTCACGACAACTCACTTCGTCGTAGGTAGACACGTTGTCGGGTAGGATGTTCGGATGCCAGATGACGAAAGGAACAGGCTCTTTCACATGCGTTCGAATCTCAACAGGAGTAGGGTGGTCGGGGAGAAGGGCGATGCACACGGGCTCTTGCCATTTACTTATCGTCTCATATAATGGCTTGATGACCCTTGTATCAAGATTTTCGATAGTTTTCAACTTCAAGTCTAAGTCACCATCATGTCCTGCTTCGTCGCTGGCTTCGATGTGAAGATAAACAAAGTCTTGTTTTTCCAAAGCTTCGATGGCTGCCTTAACCTTTCCTTCGTAGTTAGTGTCTGCCAATCCAGTGGTTCCGTTGACCTTGATAACATCAAGCCCAGCATAATGGCCTATGCCGCGAATTAAATCGACAGCCGAGATGACGCTACCGCTTTTTATTTCGGGATAAAGTTGCATTAGGGTAGACATTGATGGTCTGTAACCGCCACTCCAGGGCCAAATGCTGTTGGCTTTGGCCTTTCTGTGGAGGTTAAAAGGATGATTTGCAAGCAGCGTTTGGCTTTAACGATTAACTCATTAAGAAGATTAGCCGTTGCTTGTGGACTCATTCTGTGGTCATCTTTCATGTGATACCCTTCTTCAGGTTGCACAAGAAGGGACTTCCATTCTTCATTAGGATGGTCGTGAGGAGGCGCACATGTAATATGTTTGTTTCCACCTTTAATCACCAATAAGTGCCGATATTGTATACCAGTGATAAATTTTATCTGTTCATTTCCTAACTTATCGTTTAAGAATTGAATGAGCATGTCGCCCTCTTCGGTAGTTAAATGTCCACCGTGATGATTCTTAATGCAATCGTCTTCTAATTCAATAATGTTACATCTTAATGCCAAATCATCGGGTTGCATGTCGTATTCTATCGATGCAGCCTCTAACGGCCCACGCCCTTCGTAGACTTTATTCAAATCATAACCAAGGATGGCTGTGTTAGCAACTTCTGAGCCGGGAAGGAATCCTTCGGGGATAGTGTTGAGCATTCCCGACCTTCCTTGTTTAGCCAATAAATCCATATAGGGAGTATTGGCATATTGAAGCAGCGTTTTATCTCCTAATCTCTTTACGGGATGATCGGCCATGCCGTCACCTAAAATAATGATATGTTTCATATAAAATCAGATGTTTGCCACTGACATTATATTGGCAAAGACACCTGCTGCGGTAACGCTTGCGCCAGCTCCATAGCCTTGTATCAACATAGGATACTCCTTATAACGTTCAGTTGTCAATAAAACAATGTTGTTGCTCCCCTCAAGATTATAGAAAGGATGATTTCGGTCAATAGCTTTTAAGCCTACGTTTACATGATGACCATCAAGTGTTGCCACGAAGCGCCAACGCTTGTTCGCCTTCTCTAATGCCTGTCGTCTGCGTTCAAAGTCTGCGTCTAAATGAGGTAATCGCTCCCAAAACTCTTCAACACCACCTTCGAAGTAGTCTTGGGGAACAAACAAATGTTTCTCTACATCACTTTGTTCTATTTGATAACCAGCCTCACGAGCCAGGATAACTAATTTACGCACAACATCAGTTCCGCTAAGATCAATGCGGGGATCTGGCTCGCTATATCCTTCTTCTTTGGCCCTCTTCACAGCTTCAGAGAAGGGGACTTCGGCACTGATTTCATTGAAAATAAAGTTGAGCGTACCACTTAACACAGCTTCAATCTTCAATATCTTGTCTCCTGAATTGCGTAGATCGTTAATGGTTCCAATGATTGGTAGTCCAGCACCAACATTGGTTTCAAATCTGAATTTGACACCACGATGGAGTGCAGTCTTCTTCAGTTGTATATATTTCTCGTATGGGCCACTGGCTGCAATCTTATTCGCAGCTATGACACTGATGTTATGGTTGAGAAAGTTTTGATATAATGCAGCAATTTCTTTGCTTGCCGTACAATCAACAAACACGCTGTTGAAGATATTCATCTCGATGATTTGGTCGCGCAATTTCAGGAGTACTGGGTTCAGAACTTTTTAATGCTTCACGATAGTCAGAAAGATTGAGACCATCGCGGTTAAAGATTGCATTCTTCGAACTTGCGATTCCAACAACATTAAGTTTTAATTGGTTGCGCTCTTTTAGTTCATGATATTGCTTGCGAATTTGTTCTATCAGTCTACCTCCAACGGTTCCTATACCACAAATGAATAGGTTGAGCACCTTATATTCAGAAAGGAAGAAGGAATCATGAAGCACATTGAGTGATTTTCTGAGTGAATCACTCTTGACAACAAAGGAGATATTGGTCTCGCTTGCACCTTGTGCACAAGCAATAACGCTAATACCACTGCGCCCTAATGTACCAAAAAGTTTACCTGAGATACCAGCGGCGTGCTTCATTTTCTCACCAACAATCGCAACCGTTGCTAATCCTTTCTTGCATGCATGGGGAACATTGCGCCATCTTCTATCTCTGATGAGAATTCTTCGTTAAGCACTTTGACAGCTTCATCGGCATCTTCTTCTCTCACACCAATACTCGTTGAGTTCTCTGACGAAGCTTGAGAAACCATAAAAACGCTAATGCCTTCGTTGGCAAGGGCTGTGAAGATGCGTCGGTTAACGCCAATAACGCCGACCATAGAAAGGCCTGTTACCGTAATTAGTGCAGTTCCATTGATAGAGCTTATACCTTTAATGAGTTTGTTGTGGTCCTCAATTTTATTCTTGATAATTGTGCCAGGCAGACTTGGATTGAATGTGTTTTTAACCCTGATGGGAATGTTCTTAACACATACAGGATAGATTGTCGGAGGATAAACAACCTTTGCTCCGAAGTTACAAAGCTCCATTGCCTCAATGTAACTAAGTTCGTTTATCGTATAAGCAGACTTGATAACGCGTGGATCTGCTGTCATAAAGCCATCTACATCGGTCCATATTTCAAGGACTTCTGCATTGAGTGCGGCTGCTAAAATGGCAGCAGTGTAGTCACTTCCGCCACGCCCAAGGTTGGTAATTTCATCCGTTTCACGATCTCTACTGATAAAACCTGGAACGAGAGAAATGCGTGGAAGGTCTGCGAATGTATTGCAAACAAGTTGATTTGTCAATTCACTGTCGAGTGTGTTCTTGTGATTTATCCTTTCTGTTTTTATGAAATTGCGGCTGTCAAACCATTTAGCGCCACGGATTAATGTGGCTACAATGACGCTTGAAAGTTGTTCTCCATAACTCACAATGGCATTTTCTGTTTTTTCGCTAAGGTCATGAATGAGATAAACTCCAAAATAAATACTTCGTAATTGGTCAAATAAGGCGTCTACTTTATTAAATAATGTAATACGCTTTTTGGCATCCGTGATGATGGTATCAATCATCTTGTGGTGACGCTCTACCATCAGATTAAACTCTGTCTTCCATTGTTCATCGTGTTGAAGTGCTAATTTTGCTGTGGCAATCAATTTGTCTGTAATGCCTCCAAGGGCACTAACAACAACGATGATACTGTCTTTTTTAGCCTCGTTTTCTACAATCTCTTTTAAGCTGAGGATGCTTTTTACAGAACCAACAGATGTTCCGCCGAATTTTAATACTTTCATTTTGTTGACAATTTTGGATTTAACCATCCACTCGACAATAGTGGCTTATCACAATAGATGAATTAAATGGTGAGGTTTATAGCGTATCCCATTCTCTTCTTTCCACACGACAACAGAGGTAAATAAAAACAAAATGCGATATAAAACTTACGATTTAATCGAATCTGTAGGCAAAAATACGAAGATTTATTATCTTGACCAACAAAATAGAACATATTTTTCTGTTTATCAATTAAATTGGGTATCTTTGCGAATATGATACAAGAATACCAAATACGTGTAACGCCTCAGGAGGCTTTTACAGAAGAAAGTATAAAAAGATACATTGCAACGGAGAAAGGACTTGACGTTAGAACACTAAATCAAGTGAGGGTGCTTAGGCGCAGTATTGATGCTCGTCAGCGACAGATTTACGTTAATTTAAGCGTTAGAGTCTATATAAACGAGTTTCCACAAGACGAACAATTCATCCGAACAGAATACCCAAATGTAGAAAATGGTAAGGAGGTCGTCGTCGTAGGAGAAGGACCTGGTGGACTCTTTGCTGCACTACGATTGATTGAGAAAGGGGGTACGCCCCATTGTAATTGAGCGTGGGCGCAATGTGCGTGAACGCAAAAAAGATCTTGCTTTGATAAAAAAGACTCAACAAGTAGATGAATTAAGCAATTATAGTTTTGGCGAAGGAGGTGCCGGAGCTTATAGCGATGGTAAATTATATACGCGTAGTAAGAAACGTGGTAATGTCGAAAAGATTCTAAATGTGTTTTGCCAGCATGGCGCATCTCCCTCTATTTTAGCTGATGCTCATCCACATATAGGGACAGATAAGCTTCCAAGGGTTATCGAAAATATGCGTAATACGATTATCAATTGTGGGGGAGAGGTTCACTTCTTGACAAAAATGACAGAGTTACTCATAAGGGAAAATCAGGTCATAGGAGTCAAAGCTGTAGATTTATCGACACAAAAAGAGTTGGAGTTCTATGGGCCTGTAATCCTCGCAACGGGTCATAGTGCCCGAGATGTCTATCGATATTTGAATGCAACAAAAGTTGAACTTGAGGCTAAAGGTATTGCTGTAGGTGTACGATTGGAGCACCCCAGTGAACTCATTGATAAGATACAATATCACAATAAGAATGGAAGAGGAAAGTATCTTCCTGCTGCAGAATATTCTTTTGTGACTCAAGTGGATGGGCGAGGAGTATATAGTTTCTGTATGTGTCCGGGTGGATTTGTTATACCGGCGGCAACAGATAAAGAGCAAATTGTAGTCAATGGAATGAGTCCAAGCAATCGAGGGACGGCATGGAGCAATAGTGGAATGGTTGTGGAAGTACGCCCTGAAGATTGTGTCCAAATGTCAACAGACAAACAAGATGACTTGTTGAGCGTTATGAGGTTTCAAGAACAATTGGAGAAAACCTGTTGGATGCAGGGGAATATGAAGCAAACTGCGCCTGCACAACGCATGGATGATTTCGTCAACAATCGTTTAAGTTACGATTTACCCCGTAGCTCTTATGCCCCAGGCTTAATTAGTAGTCCTCTTCATTTCTGGCTTCCTGACTTTATAAGTAAGCGATTGCAGGCTGCATTTAAGGTCTTGGAAGAAATGCTCACGGCTTTCTCACAAATGAAGCAGTGATGATTGCTGCAGAAACCAGAACCTCCAGCCCTGTAAGAATTATTAGAAATCGTGATACCTTGCAGCATATTCGTTTGCAAGGGCTTTTCCCTTGTGGTGAAGGTGCTGGTTATGCTGGCGGTATAGTGTCTGCAGGTATTGATGGAGAGCGTTGTGCTGAGATGGCAGCCTCGTATGTGGAAAGCCTTAATGTGTAGCTTTCCACCATTCAGATTGCTGCTTTGTATCATATACTGTAGAATTCCTTGTTGGATCACTGATAGTTATTCCACAGCATTTATTTATCTTAAAAGTGTTTTCTGAATTAGTAGTGTCACCATGTCTATAGTAGTTTTTATATATCGTATATATATAAGGTGTACATGCTTTATAGGGAACTAAAGTTTGTAGTGCCTGATTAAAAGTGACACTTAGAGGCGGAAGAACTCCTAATTCATCAATGTATGAGCTTAAATCAAAGAATACATGACTATCATATCCATCAAGGAATTGCAAATCGTTTAGCCTACTATTGTTGAAAGTATAACTCTGATTGATTGATTTCATGACAGAAGCCATCTCTTCGATATACTTTCCACATCGAATGGCAGAAAGCTCTCCATAGGGGTATTTGTAGTTAATGTAGAACTGATAGAAGCCATCTACCCATTTCTCATAGTCGGTTTGACCTAAGATATAGCTAAAAACTTTGTCATAAGGAATACCTTCTGCCATGACTTCACTCGTTGAAGCTACCAACATTTCGGTTACATCCTTTAAGGCGTATGCCGTTTCTACATTTGCCATATAGCAGTCATCAAAGCAGATAAAGCTCACCTTTTTTTCATCTGAGATTGTGCAATTGCATTGCGAAGGTCGCTAATATTATATTGCATATCAATATCACTTCCACCAAAAGCTCTGCTTAAAGCCTTAGGCATTGTGCTGTCGCTACCTCGTGGAGTCCATCCGCTTCCATGACAACCAATAAGTAAACTATATTTACCTGTATTGCTATACGAAACAACCTGGTTGAACAAATTTCTTAAATTGTATTCTGAAACACTCACAAAACCTGCATTTCGCTTTAAGGTATCAAGCTCACAACGTTGGCGAGTTGTGTTATACTTCATACGGAAAATAACACTACGGGTTTGATTTTCTGCTACAATGACGATAATATCTGTTTGTTTTACCCCTTTATTCTGGTCTATATTCTGACGCATTGCAGCGATATTCTTATCGAAATACGCTTTAAGATTATTCTCGGAAGTATTTTTTGTACCTGTCCAGGGCATATAAACAAAGAGTGTTTGGTTTGTATTCTCATACGCATCAATGATAGGAATTTCATCATGGCAGGACGAAAATAGTAATATAAAGAATGCAACTAAAGGGAGATTCTTTAAAAAATGAATTGTTGAATCACACAAAAAGTTAGTTGTTATTTTGCGATTCTCTTCACAATTAGCCTTCACAAAGAAGCCAATTATATGCTGTAAATATGAAACTCTCTTTCTAAACATATTATCTTGTTATCCTATTTCTTGAAACAAATGAGTAAAAATAACCCCATTCTCCCTCTGTTTATGTAAAAGGAAGAATGAGGTTACTTTGTATTTATTTCTTTTTTAGCTCTTCAATTGTCTGCTTCAATGCTGCAATCTTCTCTACCGAGTCACTCTCTTTCTTACGTTCGCGAGTGACAACAGCCTCTGGTGCGTGTGCAACGAAGTTCTCGTTGCCAAGCTTTTTGCGGATACCCATGAGGAAACCTTCCAAATGTTGCAGTTCTTTTTCAGCCTTTTCAATCTCTGCTGCAACATCTATCAAATCACCAAGTGGTACTGCATATTCGTTGGTTCCCACCATAAAGTTGCTTGAGTCTGTACTCTTTTCAGCAACAACCTCAATAGATTTGAGATTAGCCATCTTCAAAATAATGCTATTATAAGCACTCATTTCGTTCTCACCTATAGCCTGTAACACCAGCAACTCTTTGGGAGCAATGTTCTTTTGATTGCGAATAGTGCGTATGTTTCCAACAATTTGTTTAACAACCTCAATATCGTTGATGATTCTTTCATCATTATTTTTCGGAGCCTCTAATTGCAAAGTTGCACGCATAATGCTTTCACCTTGCTTTCTTTCTGTGATATGTTGCCAAAGTTCTTCTGTGATAAATGGCATAAATGGGTGAAGCATCTTGAGTAGATTATCAAAGAATCCTATCGTCGCCTCATAGGTCTTATGATCTATAGGCTGTGCTTCGCCATTAAGATATGTTGGCTTTATCATTTCAAGATACCAGCTTGAGAACTCATCCCAGAATAGTTTATACACGGTCATCAGGGCTTCTGAGATGCGATATTGTTTGAATTGTTCCTGTAGTTCAATGTTTACCTGCTTCAGTTTTGCATCAAACCATTCTACAGCAAGCGCGTTACATTCTGGTTGTTCGATATCTGCAGTCTTCCAACCTTTTACTAATCTAAAGGCATTCCATATCTTATTGTTGAAGTTACGACCTTGTTCGCACAATGTTTCATCAAACAAAATGTCGTTTCCTGCAGGTGCACTTAGCATCATACCCATGCGTACTCCGTCCGCGCCATACTTCTCAATGAGCATCAATGGGTCAGGAGAGTTGCCCAAACTCTTGCTCATCTTGCGGCCCAACTTATCGCGAACAATACCTGTAAAGTATACATGTTTGAAAGGATAGGTCTTTCTATACTCATAGCCGGCCATAATCATGCGAGCTACCCAGAAGAAGATGATGTCAGGACCAGTAACAAGATCTGAAGTGGGGTAATAGTAATCAATTTCCTTGTTGTTGGGGTTGTTGATACCATCAAACACAGAAATAGGCCATAGCCACGAAGAAAACCAAGTGTCAAGACAATCACTTTCTTGCTCCAAGTCTTTGAGTTCAAGGTTGCAATTCTTTGCTTTTGCTTTTTCCAATGCAGCTTCTTCTGTTTCTGCAACGACACAATCGCGCTTACCATCAGCATTCATAAAGTAATAGGCTGGTATGCGGTGACCCCACCATAACTGTCGAGATATACACCAATCCTTAATGTTTTCAAGCCAGTGGCGATAGGTGTTCTTATATTTTTTAGGGTAGAACTCTATCTCATCGGACATCACAGGAGGAAGTGCCAAGTCTGCAAAATGTTGCATCTTCAAGAACCATTGCGTTGAAAGTTTAGGCTCAATAGGAACGTTTGTACGTTCAGAGAAGCCAACTTTGTTGTCATAGTCCTCTATCTTTTCCATCAAACCAGCAGCTTCTAAATCTTTAGCAATCTGCTTGCGCACGTCCATTCGGTCTTGACCTACATAGAGACCTGCTGCTTCACTGATAGTACCATTATCGTTAAAGATGTCAATCGTCTCCAAACTATGCTTCAAACCAAGTGCATGGTCATTGATATCGTGGGCAGGAGTAACCTTCAAACAACCTGTACCAAATTGGATATCAACATACGTATCTTCTATAACTGGAATCTCACGGCCAACGAGTGGTACGATGACATGTTTGCCTTTGAGCCATGTGTTCTTTACATCTTCAGGATTGATACACATTGCGGTATCACCCATGATTGTTTCAGGACGAGTTGTTGCCACTACAGCATAGTAGCCTTTCTCATCTTTATGCATCATGTTTCCTTCGTCTACCTGCTTGCAATCGGTTTCAACAACACGATATTTCAAGTAATAGAGCTTAGAGTGCTCATCTTTATAGATTACTTCTTCATCAGAAAGAGCGGTCTGAGCTTGTGGATCCCAGTTCACCATTCGAACGCCACGATAAATCAATCCCTTATCATAAAGGTCACAAAAGACCTTAATGACGCTCTTGCTTCGAGTCTCATCCATGGTGAAAGATGTGCGGTCCCAGTCACAAGAACATCCTAATTTACGAAGTTGTTTCAGTATAATTCCGCCGTGTTCGTGTGTCCAATCCCAAGCATGTTCAAGGAACTTCTCACGACTAAGATCAGTTTTTTTGATTCCTTTTTCAGCCAATTTGCCAACAACTTTCGCTTCGGTGGCAATGCTGGCATGGTCAGTTCCTGGCACCCAACAAGCGTTTTTACCTTCCATTCGGGCACGTCTTACAAGGATATCCTGAATCGTATTGTTCAGCATATGCCCCATATGAAGTACTCCTGTTACGTTTGGTGGAGGAATAACTACGGTATATGGTTCGCGTCCATCAGGCTTACTGCTGAACAATTTATTATTGAGCCAATACTCATACCATTTTGACTCCACTGCCTGTGGGTCATACTTACTTGCAAGTTCCATTATTTTTAATCTTTTGTTTACTTTATATTAAACGTTGCAAAATTACAAATAATATTCGAAATTTCACTATCTTATAAGGTGGAATATAGTTTATGGATAAAAATCGTCACCAGATAAGCTGTGTGATTGATATATTATTGTATTGTAATTTGCTTCGTTTTGCAGAGTCGTCTCTATTAGATTGTGTGGTCAAATAAAAGCTCTTTATGGTTCGATTTCAAGCATTTCATTTTTTTGAATTTATAAGATGTTGTTTAATGTTGTGATTATAAATGTGTTATGAAGATATATAAAATAAAAATATTTAATCTTATTAATATCTCAAATAATCATGTTGTTCTATGGTCTGTTTATGGTTTATTTGTTGTTGAAAAAGTGTTTTTTTATATCAGAATGCTTTTCAAATAAGAAAATAAAACAATGGTAAGATGATTGATTTTTCCTTCAACTTTTGTTTCGTTTAAGTATTGCAGAGTTCTTTAATCATAAGCCAAAGAAACAGCTTTCACGAAGCGTAGGCCAAAGAAAAAGAGGATGAACGAATGTAGTCGCGCATCCTCTTGCTTATAAACGTATTCAAAAAGTTTGCTTAGTAACTTCTCGCAATGATAACACGGTGTTTAGATGGCTTACCCGAAACCATGTCAATACCTTCTGTTTGCTCATAATCAAAAGGCACACAGCGGATGGTTGCTTGTGTATCTTCTTTGATTTTGGCTTCAGTTTCAGCTGTGCCATCCCAATGACAAAGGAAGAAACCACCATCTTTCACACGTTCCTTAAACTCGTCATAATTGTCACATTCGAAGATATGTGCATCGCGATAAGCGCGTGCTTTCTCAAATAAGTTGCGCTGAATATCGTCAAGTAGCGTTTGAACTCGCTCGACAATGCCATCGAAACTAACGTTCTCTTTCTCCAAAGTATCACGTCGCATAATCTCTATTGTGTTGTTTCGAGGTCACGACCACCCATGACTAAGCGCACTGGTACACCTTTTAATTCATAGTCAGCGAACTTAAATCCTGGCCGCTTATTATCCGAATCATCGAATTTAACGCTAATACATAACTCCTGCATCTTCGTGATAACAGGTTGCAATTTGTCGCTAATGGCTTTACGTTGTTCGTCACCTTTATATATAGGAACAATAACAACTTGGATAGGAGCAAGCTTTGGTGGAAGCACAAGTCCATTGTCGTCACTGTGTACCATGATAAGCGCCCCCATCAAACGTGTGCTGACTCCCCATGAAGTTGCCCATACATAATCAGGCTTGTTCTCTTTGTTGAGGAACTGTACATCAAAGCTTTTGGCAAAGTTCTGGCCCAAGAAGTGACTTGTTCCACTTTGTAATGCTTTACCATCTTGCATCATTGCCTCAATAGTATAGGTGTCAAGTGCGCCTGCAAATCGTTCTGTTTCGCTCTTAACGCCTTGCAAAACAGGTACAGCCATCCATTTTTCTGCAAAGTCGGCATATACCTTTAACATTGTTTGTGCTTCTTGTTCAGCTTCCTCTTTCGTTGCATGTGCAGTATGACCTTCCTGCCAAAGGAACTCAGAAGTACGCAAGAAAGGACGTGTACGCATTTCCCATCGCATCACGTTACACCATTGGTTGCACATGATAGGGAGGTCTCTCCAAGAATGAATCCACCCTCTATAGGTGTTCCATATTATTGTTTCAGAAGTAGGACGGATAATTAACTCTTCGTCAAGTTTGGCTGCTGGGTCTACAACAACACTGTTTCCGTCTTCACTTGCTTAAGACGATAGTGGGTAACTACGGCGCATTCTTTTGCAAATCCCTTTACATGCTCGGCCTCTTTACTAAGGAAGCTCTTTGGAATAAGCATTGGGAAATAAGCATTTTGTACCCCCGTCTTCTTAAATTCTTTATCAAGTTCAGCCTGCATCTTTTCCCAAATAGCATAGCCATAGGGTTTAATGACCATGCAACCACGTACAGGTGATTGTTCTGCTAAATCTGTTTTAACTACCAAATCATTATACCATTGGCTGTAGTTTTCAGCCCTTTTGGTAAGTTGCTTTAGTTCTTTTGCCATTATATAGATATTTTATTATTTGTCGTTTTATTCCTCAATGTTTAGGGAATCCCCTATATTCAAATAGGTTTTTCCTTTTTCTTATGTTGTGAGAAACGTGTTATTTTGTGGCAAAATTACAAAAAATAAATGGTAATCTGCATATAATGATGGAAAAACGACTATCTTTGCAGAGAAATAATAAACGTATTTAAGAATAAAAATTATGAAGAATTTGAAAATGGCAACGATGGGATTGTGTGTCCTTTCAGTATGTAGTTGCGCAACAAAACAGGGTACAGGTACGTTGATTGGCGCTGGTGGTGGCAGCGTTTTAGGTGCAATCGTTGGTAGAATAGCAGGTAACACGGCTGTAGGTGCAGCTATTGGTGGTGCTGTAGGCGCAGGTGCAGGTGCACTGATTGGTCGTCATATGGATAAAGTTGCAGCTCAAGCAGCTCAGATTCGCAATGCAAAGGTTGAAGAAGTAACTGATGCCAATGGTTTGAAGGCAGTAAAAGTTACCTTTGATAGTGGTATTCTCTTTGCTACAAATCAAGCAACTCTGACAGCATCTTCAAAGAATGATTTAGTTAAATTCTCTAAGGTCTTGAAAGATAATTCAGATTGTCATGTTGACATCTATGGTCATACAGACAATACAGGCAATGATGCAATCAATATTCCATTGAGTAATCGTCGTGCAGAGTGTGTTGTAAACTATCTTAAATCTTGTGGTGTTTCGAGCTCGCAATTCCAGAATGTTGTTGGAAAGGGTAGTTCAGAACCCGTTGCAGACAATTCAACAGCAGCCGGACGCAAGCAGAATCGTCGTGTGGAAGTATATCTATATGCTTCTCCCGCAATGGTTAACGCAGCAAAGTCAGGTACTCTTTCAGAGTAATTAAAAATAAATAAATTAAATTATGGGAGTGCACTGTGTAGGCAGTGCCCCCTTTTGCATTAATGAAAACCATAGTTTGGAAAGTTATCAGATGGGCTTTTGTGCTCTTCTTTGCTTCATCCGTCTTTGCGGTTGTACTCCTTCGGTTTGTCCCTGTATATTTTACACCGCTGATGTTCATTCGTTGTTTTCAACAGTTAGGTGCTGGTGAGAGTGTAACACTACATCATCATTGGATACCTTTAGATGAGATATCTCCTCATTTGCCTGTGGCGGTGATGGCGAGTGAAGATCAACGTTTCCTTTTGCATCATGGTTTTGATTATGATGCAATAGAAAAGGCAGCCAAACGGAATTTAAAAGGCGGAAAACGTAAGCTCGGAGCAAGTACCATAAGCCAGCAAACGGCGAAGAATGTATTTCTTTGGCCAGGGAGATCTTGGACGAGAAAAGGTTTTGAAGTTTATTTCACGGCATTGATAGAACTGCTTTGGAGTAAGCAGAGAATAATGGAAGTGTATTTGAATTCCATTGAAATGGGAAATGGAATCTATGGCGCTGATGCTGTTGCTGAATATAATTTCGGGAAACAAGCTATCGATCTTTCACGTTCTGATTGCGCTACAATTGCAGCCACGTTGCCTAATCCTCGTGAGTTAAGTAGTAAGCATCCAGGACCTTATGTCATGCGACGTCGGAGACAAATTTTAGCCAATATGCGTTTCATTCCGAGTTTTCCAAAGCCCGGAGAAGATTATGATCCACACACCGCTTCAGGCGGAGTATATGCCCATTGATTATTATGAATTTAGAGTTAAATGATGGACAGCGTGCTGCTGTGGAATATTGCGACGGACCTCAGTTGGTGATTGCCGGTGCAGGTTCGGGCAAAACACGTGTACTTACGTATAAGATTGCCTATCTGATAGACGAAAGCAGTATGAGCCTTGGAGTATTCTTGCGCTTACGTTCACAAATAAGGCCGCCAATGAAATGCGCAATCGTATCGCGAGAGTTGTGGGCCAAGATCGCACGCGCTACCTCTATATGGGAACATTCCACAGCATTTTCTCAAGAATTCTTCGTGTTGAAGCTGAGAAATTGGGCTATTCGAAGCAATTTACCATCTATGATGAGTCAGACAGCCGATCGTTGTTGAAAAGTATCATCAAAGAAATGCAGCTTGATGATAAGGTTTATAAGCCGGCCAGCGTACATGCAAAGATTAGCATGGCAAAGAATCATCTTATCCTGCCGAATGCCTATGCGGTGGACCAGGCTGCTTTGAAACGAGACGAACAAAACCGCCAAGGGCAAATTTATCAAATCTACCAGACATATCAACAGCGTTTGCAGACAGCCAACGCAATGGACTTCGACGATTTGTTGGTTCTCACATGGCGCCTCTTTAAGGAGCATGATGATATTCGAATCAAGTATGCGGAGCGATTTAAGTATGTGTTGGTTGATGAGTATCAAGATACAAACTACGTGCAGCAATGTATTGTTTTGCAGCTGACGCAAGAGCATCATCATGTGTGTGCGGTAGGAGATGACGCACAGAGTATTTATGGTTTTCGGGGCGCAAATATTGATAACATTCTTGATTTTCAGAAGATTTACCCCGAGACAAAGCTCTTCAAACTCGAACAAAACTATCGTTCGACGCAGAATATTGTACAAGCGGCCAACAGTTTGATTCTCCACAACAAGCGACAAATACACAAAGACGTTTACAGCCGAAATGCCAAGGGCGAAAAGCTGGTACTACGTCCGGTCTATAGTGATAAGGAGGAGGCTGCTGTCGTTTGCCGATATATCAAACAATTGCAGCTGAAAGAACACTTCAATTACAGCGATTTTGCCATTTTGTATCGCACCAATTCACAGAGTAGAATCTTTGAGGAAGAGATGCGGCGGCAGACTATCCCATATCGCATTTTTGGAGGAATGAGCTTCTATCAGCGCAAAGAAATTAAGGATGTTTTGGCTTATTTCCGCGTTGTCGTAAACCCTGAAGACGAGGAGGCCATTCGCCGAATCATCAATTATCCCACACGCGGAATTGGCGCTTCGACGATTGAGAAGATTATCGCCTGTGCCCATTTAAATCATGAAAGCTTCTGGTCAATCCTCAATTCTCCCGTCAAATTTGGTCTGAAAGTTAATAATGGAACCCTAAATAAGCTCCGTTCTTTCACCGAACTGATGTCTTCGTTCATCGCAAAGGTCGAAACAATGGATGCCTATCAGTTGGGCGTCAAAATCATTCAAGAAAGTGAAATTAATAAAGATATTTTCTCCTCAACCGACCCCGAGGCTATTTCGCGCCAGGAGAATATTGAGGAATTTGTGAATGGTTTACAAGATTTTGTTGAAAGTCGATGCGAAGAAGGGCGTGAGGAATATTCGAAACTGACGGATTTTCTCCAAGAAGTTTCGTTGCTGACCGATGTCGAAAGCGACGATGACAAAGAGGGCGAAAAAGTGAGCTTAATGACCATTCACGCTGCAAAAGGCTTGGAGTTTCCGACCGTTTTCATCGTCGGAATGGAAGAAAATATCTTTCCCAGTCCAATGGCTTCAAGCAGCGCGCGCGAATTGGAAGAAGAGCGAAGATTGTTGTATGTTGCAATCACGCGTGCAGAGCAATACTGCTTTCTGACCTGTGCTAAAAACAGATGGCGGTATGGAAAACTGGAGTTCGGCACACCAAGCCGTTTCCTCAACGAGATTGAGCCTGCTTTTATGGAGATTTTTAGTGACGATTTCGTTTCAGAGCGACCTTCGCGACCTGTTTCTCCGAAGCCTGCTTTCACGGCTGCATCGATTCGTCCGGCGCACTTGAAACCAGTCAAAATTCCGCCTGTCGTCTCAAAGAATCATGCAGACCAATCCACATCGCAAACAATTTCTACGGCCGACGGACTGAAAATAGGCAGTGTCATCGAGCACCAGAGGTTTGGAATCGGAACGGTGGTGAATATTGAAGGGATGGGAGAGAATCAGAAGGCAACTGTCAACTTTAAGAATACGGGGCAGAAGGTTCTTTTGTTAAAGTTCGCCCGATATAGCATTATAGAGTAGGCGATAACCACAAAAAAGGCAATATGTGATGTTTGGCGCATTCATATTGCCTTTTTTATGCGTTTTTCTGGCTGTTGGCCGTTGTCAACGTGCAGCGCCGACCTCTGTTCTGCTTTTCGCCAACAGCTTTTAATCAGTTCTTAAACAAATTCTATAATTTCGTCTAAGGTTTTTCTCTGTTTTTCTTTTCCAACACAATCTTGTGCCGCATATCCCATCGGAACAATGGCCACGGCTTCATATCCGGGTTGGCCGAAAAGCGCATTGAGCCGTTGAGGATCAAAAGTACAAACCCAGCAAGTCCCAATTTCACATTCGGCTGCACTCAAACAAAGATGTTCTATCGCAATGGCAAGGTCGATATCTCCGTGTGGCTTGTCATCAAACGCACGAACCCAATTATTTGTCGTATCCTTCATGCAAATGACATAAAGTGGAGCCGAGCGAAACCATTGCCTGTCGTAACATTGCACAAGTTTCTCTTTTGCTGATTCAGAACCGACGACAATAAACTTCCAAGGCTGTCGATTTACTGCCGATGGAGCCATTCTTACACACTCCATGATATGTTCTAATATTTGCTCATCTATTTTCTGCGCGCTGAATTTGCGGGTGGAAAACCGCTTCTTACAAAGTTCTAAAAAATCCATAAGTTTATGTTTTGTCCGCGTCAAAGATAACAAAATTTATTGATTTTGATAATGATTCCAAAGTTTTTTTATGTAAGTTTGCAATGAATTATGAGTATTAAAAACATTAAGATTATGATTAAAATTTATGGAATGAAGTCCTGCCCCGATTGTACGTTTGTAGACGAGCAGGTGAAGGGCAATGGCCGTTACGAAGTGATAGATATTGGTGAGCATGTGAGGAACTTAAAAGCTTTTTTGGCATTGCGAGACAACAATCCGGTGTTCGACGACGCTAAAAAACATGGTTATGCAGGCATTCCGTGCTTCGTCTTAGAAGACGGACGTGTGACGCTCTCACCGGAAGAAGCTGGCTTGAAATCTCGTCAGGATGAGGCTCCAAGCTGCAGCATTGACGGAAAGGGTTGTTAGTTTTAAGCGAAAAACTTCTTTTCGCTTTTATTATTTTATCGGTTTTTCATGAAAAACTGCTCGGCAACGGGGGGAAATTTTCAGTTTTTCATGAAAAACTGCTCAGGAACGGGGTACAATCATCAGATTTTGTTGAAAAACTGCCCGGGAACGGGTGTAAATCATCAGATTTCATGAAAAACTGCTCGGGGACGGGGTACAATCATCAGATTTCATGAAAAACTGCTCAGGAACGGGTGTAAATTATCAGATTTCGTGAAAAACTGCTCAGGAACAGGGTACAATCATCAGATTTTGATGAAAAATGTTCATACACTCGGGGTAGATGAACAGAAATTGCCGATTTTTGATAAAACACCCGGGGTAGATGAACAGAAATTGCTGATTTTTAATAAAACACCCGGGGTATATGAACAGAAATTGCCGATTTTTGATAAAACACCTGGGGTAGATGAACAGAAATTGCTGATTTTTGATAAAACACCCGGGGTAGATGAACAGAAATTGCCGATTTTTAATAAACACCCGGGGTAGATGAACGTAAATTGCGTGTTTCTGATAAAACACCCGGGGTAGATGAACAGAAATTGTGTGATTCTGATAAAACACCCGGGGTAGATGAACAGAAATTGCTGATTTTTGATAAAACAGCCGGAGTAGATGAACGAAAATTGCGTGATTCTGATAAAACACCCGGGGTAGATGAACGAAAATTGCGTGATTCTGATAAAACACCTGGGGTAGATGAACGGAAATTGCGTGATTCTGATAAAACACCCGGGGGTATGGCCAGTTTTTTAATGAGAAGTGGATAGTGAGCTTGGTTTTTCGTCAAAATGAGGCTTTAAACAGAAGTTTGGCTGTGGTTTCTATTCCGTTTTTGGTTTGTTTTTGAATATAAGAAAAGTCTCCTTTCCAAATCAAAGCTTTGTTGTGATTGGAAAAGAGACTTTTTGTTCAGTTTATTTCGTGTGCCAGAGGTTTGTCTATCGGCAACCGAACCGCAGGCTTATTGAGTTACGCTCTACTGCTGTTTGCGCCCAGAATGAGCGCCTTTTTTGCAGTCATTCTAACTCAGAATGAAATTGAGGAGGAACAAGACGGATAAAATCAGTAGCGTGGGATTAAGCACCTTGTATTGTTGGGTGCATAACTTGAGGATAACATAACTTAGGATGCCCATGTAGATTCCATCCGCAATAGAATAACAAAGCACCATCGTAATCATGGTGATAAACGCGGGGAAAGCTTCACTTACTTCTGTCAGTTCGAGTTGTTTCACGCTGTCGAGCATGAGCACGCCGACAAGGACCAACGCGCCGCTTGTCGCTGCGCTGGGAATCAGCATGAATAGGGGAGAAAGGAAGAGCGAAATGATGAACAGCAGTCCAACGACAGCAGAAGTCAGTCCACTTCGTCCGCCTTCGGCAATTCCTGACGCGCTCTCTACGTAGGTAGTCAGTGTGCTTGACCCGAGGAAGGCTCCGCATGTGGTTCCGATGGCATCGCTCATCATGGCTTCCTTAATATGGGGGATAGAACCATCTTTGCCAACGATTCCGGTCTTATAGGCCAGTCCCACAAGAGTTCCGACCGTGTCGAAGATGTTTACCATGAGCAGAGAAATAACCACTAAGCCCGTTTTGAGCGTAAAGAGTCCGGTAAAGTCAAAATGAGCAAAGATTGGGCTGATATCCTGTGGCATATCAACAGGCAGCCAGCCAGTAGGGAACTTTGTTACGCCCATCGGAATGCCGATAAGCGTTGTGATGATGATGCTCAGGAACAATGCTCCCTTTACGCGGCGGGCCATTAAAACACCGCTGAGGATGATTCCAATGACACCTAAAATTGCAGTGGGCGTGAATTTTCCAAGCCCAACATAGGTCGCGCTGTTAGCGACAATGATTTCGGCGTTCTTTAATCCGATAAAAGCTATAAACATTCCGATGCCGGCGGATATCGCATAGCGTAGGTTTTGTGGGATTGCATTGAGAATATGCTCCCGAATGTTCAAGAATGTGATGAGCAGGAAGACAATACCCTCAGCGAGCATAATGGCTAAAGATTGCTGCCAGGTGTAGTGCATCGCTTGGCATAAAGTGAATGCGAAAAATGCGTTTAGACCCATACTCGGCGCTTGGGCGAAAGGAAGCTTCGCCATAAATGCAAGCAGCAGCGTTGCGATGGCAGAAGCAATTGCAGTTGCTGTAAAAAGCGCACCTTTGTCCATTCCTGTCGTGCTCAGAATGTCAGGATTGACTGCAAGGATGTAACACATGGTGAGAAAAGTGGTAGCTCCGGCCACAATTTCTGTGCGAGCCTTCATCGTAGAGGAATTAAATCCTAAAGCTTTTTGTAAGAACATTGTTTTTAAGTTTGATTGCGACAAAATTACGAAATAACTATAAATTGATTAAAACATTTTACAAGAAAAATGAAAGAGAGCCTCACCTTTTTACAAGGAGAGGCTCAAAATGTGGATTTATTTATGATTAGAAGACGCCTAATTTAGAGAAAAGTGCCAATGCACCGATGCCTAAAATCAAAGTGACGATACCGACTGACACTCCGACTTTGAGCATATCGTTTTGCTTGACTAATCCTGTTGAGAAAGCTATGGCATTTGGTGGCGTACTGATTGGGAGGCTCATTGCCGCACTTGCAGCGATTGCAATACCGACTAAAACAGTTACTGTACCACCAATCATATTCAAACCTTCGCCCATTCCTTTACATACAACGGCGAGGATAGGCACAAGTAGGGCTGCTGTTGCAGTGTTGGAAATGAAGTTACTCAAAAGATAGCAAATGAGACATGCGATAACGAGGATTACGACCGGATTCCAAGCTCCGAATGGAATACTCTTAATGGCATTCTCTGCCAAACCTGTTCCGTTCATTGCATTACCCAAGGCAAAGCCTCCCGCAACCATCCAGATGACTGACCAATCTATTTCTTGCAAATCTTTTGCTGTGATTACGCCGCAAAACGCAAATACAGCTATAGGAAGCATCGCCACCGTGTTTGCATTGATGCCAAATAAATCTTTTCCTTTAATCCATAAGAATATTGTGAGCAGGAAAGTGATAGCCACAACCACTGTGCGCCAATTGTGAGAGACTTCTCCTGCAATTTCAATCTTAATTGTCTTTTGTGTGAATGGGAAGAAATGAAGAATCAGTCGCCATGCAATAATAAGGAGGATAATAACTAAAGGAACCATCACCATCATCCAATGTGAGAATGTTATTCCAGTATTTAGTCCTGCTGGGTCGTTTAGATACTTCAGCGCAAATACATTAGGGGGCGTTCCGATTGGAGTACCCATACCACCGAGATTAGCACCAACAGGAATGGCCATCGTGAGCGCAATTCTTCCTTTTCCATTTGCAGGGAGTGCTTTGAACACGGGAGTTAAGAAGGTTAGCATCATGGCTGCCGTTGCCGTGTTGGAAATAAACATAGAGAATACTCCTGTGATGAGAAGGAAACCTAAAAGCACATATTCACTCTTCTGACCGAATGGTTTCATTAGTATTCTTGCCATAAGAACATCAAGCCCACTCTTTGTTGCTGCGATAGCTAATATAAAGCCTCCAAGGAATAAAATAATTGTAGGATCAGCAAAACATGCCATTACTCCTACATGATCAAGCATCGTTCCATATTGATCTTCTGTGCCTTGAAAGAAGGAGAACGACGAGTCACTGACGCAAAAGAGCAGTATGAAGATAATTGTAATAGACGTTGCCCATGCAGGGATAGCTTCTGTTATCCACAGCAAAACGGCCATAACAAAAATAGCAATGACACGTTGTTGGACAATAGTAAGGCCATCAATGTCAAAGAAACTACTCGGAAGATTCCACACGATTACGGTTAAGAGCGCCGTAATCAAACACATCAGGAATTTCTTTTTATTGAAATCACCCGATAAAACAGATTTGATTGAGTCTTGCATAAATTATTAATGTTTTTTTATGGTTATAAGAACTTTTTTTATAAATTCGGTTGACAAAATTACATTAAAAAAATATGAATATAGCAAATAAGTAACTTTGTTTTTTTCATATTAGATGTTTTCAATAGTTATAAATAATAGTCTGTTAGAAAATAAAAAGGAGATGCTGTTGCATCTCCTTTCGTACACCCTTAGGGATTCGAACCCTAGACCCACTGATTAAGAGTCAGTTGCTCTACCAACTGAGCTAAGGGTGCAATTTTGGTTCTTCTGCTTTTTACCAACTGTACACCCTTAGGGATTCGAACCCTAGACCCACTGATTAAGAGTCAGTTGCTCTACCAACTGAGCTAAGGGTGCAATTGATATTTACAATGAGAATGTGCTCCCTGAATTGCGTGTGCAAAGGTACATTCTTTTTCATTAAACAACCAAATAAAAGATAGTTTTTTTTCCAAAAAAATAGTTTATGAATATAGGTGATGCACATTTGGTCTGTAGTTTTACAAACTTTATAATTGTATGTTAGTCTTGAATAAAATATATTCCAGTATTCAATTGACTGATATCAATAAATGTAATGGGGAAAATAGGAATAACATCTTTGCGTTTATTTCCTGCGATACATATAAAATTAATTGGTCTATCAGCTTAGACTATGCAGGCAAATGTCCCTTTATCATAAATTCTATTAAATCAAACTGATGAGAAATTTGTCTAATTCTCAAAGCAGACTTACTCAATTATGGTATCTTTTTTATGGGTTAAGAATGGATATTATGTGTACGATAGTACAATACAATAGCAATATTAATAAACATTGGATGCTAAATATAAAGACTCGAATAGATTAACGATAATGTTTTCTTGAATTAAAGAGAAAGTCTGTGAGCGGAATACGGGAGTCGAACCCGCCTTTCAAGCTTGGGAAGCTCGCGCACTACCGATGTGCTAATTCCGCAAAAGAGCCGATACCGGGACTCGAACCCGGGACCTACGCATTACGAATGCGTTGCTCTACCAACTGAGCCATATCGGCAATTCTACTTATGCTTTTCGATGTTTGCTGTGCAAAGGTATATCATTTTTTTTGAAAAACCAAATTTATTCTTTCTTTTCTTTTGCATACAAAGCTTCGAATTTAGCACGTAAGATTGTTTTATTATCAATAGTTTCTTGTATATTCTTGAGATTCTTTGCATTAGGACTTCCTGGAATCCATAAATGGATATAACCATTACGTGAATATTTTTCATTCATGTGTGCTTCAAATCGTTTCCATTGTTGCTCTTTGTTTAATTCAGGATAATTCTCTAATCCATATTGAATAGCTCGACTAAACACAACATCGAGTTCTAAGTCTCTGTCTGCTTCAGCGACAATCTTACCATATATTGTTCGCGGTGTATGACTGGAACTTGCGCGATGGTCTTCAACAGCCTCTTTCATAATTTTCAATTGATCGGCATTGAACCATTTTTTTAATCTGCTGTCGTTACTTAAAATCTTGCCACCTGTAAGATGATGAATTGCGCGCGGTCCAGACATTCCTAAGTCATGATAGGCTGCTATAACATAAACCATGTTGATATCTGCACCTGTATAATTGGCTAATTCTATCGAATTTTTTATCACTCGATTAACATGTTGTAGCCCATGACTTTTTCCAAATGCTGTATATTTGGGGAGAATATTATGTTCTATAAACTCCATTATCTCTAATGAAACTTGTTGCACCATTATATTAAAATTGAAACAATTGATAGAATGCCAAAAATCATAATATTGCGAGCTGTTAATCCCAATATACGATTAAGTTCTTTACCGCGTTTTATCTTTTGCATTTTTTCATACGTAATAAAATGTAGTAATAAATAAACCATCAAAAGAGTGGGGGAAAGCATATTTTCTGAATAGCTCTTAGAAACAAATAGCATTAAGAACTCTCCAACAAGACCTGATATAAGATAGAGTCTTAGCCCCCATTTTTCTCCAATGTATACTATAAGTGTTGTTTTTCCGGCTTTCTGATCGTTGTCTCTGTCTCGATAATTATTAACAACAAGGAGGGTGTTTATAATAAATCCACATGCTAACGAAGCGATGAATACCTCAAGAGGTATGTTCCTTTCACTTCGGGGCATAGTGACATAATAAGACAAGCACGTAGGAACAATGCCAAAGAATATGAGTACTAATAGGTCACCTAAGCCTAAATAAGATAACTTAGTTGTATATAAGAAGCAGAAGGCTACACATAGAATTCCAACTAAAACCATTTCATATCCACCATATATAATAAGAGGTGAACCTATGGCGCATGCAAGAATTGTTGTGATAATAATGGCTTTTTTCATTGCAGAAGATGTAATCCATCCTTCAGTACATGCCCTTTTGGGTCCTAATCTAACTTCAGATTTATCATTACCTCTCTTATAATCAAAATAATCATTAATAAAGTTAGCATCTATTTGCATGATTGAAGCAAATAAAAGGCATAGTATTGCAGGAGTAAAAGAAAACAACTCTATTCCTGTTTGATTAAAGGCTAAGCTTACTCCAATAGCAACTGGCACTATAGCTCCAATCAAAGTTTTAGGCCTGGAGGCTAAGAACCAAGCCTTAAATGAGTTTATTTTAATATTGTTTTCGCCCATTTTAATTAAAGAAGTTCCAACTTAAGCCGAATCTTAGAATGCTTTGATTAAGTGGATAATGAGGAGTAAAGAAATAGTTCTTCCTTCCTGTGCCAGCATTGAAGTGGCTTAGCATAATAAAAAAGCGAGTATGTTTAAGGTGGAAATTAGCATAAACATTCGCAACGGGATAATTTCCAATTTCTATACGATTATCACTTCCGTTTGTATCTGTGTTTGTTTGTATTGCATATTGTCCTAAGATTGGGACATAATCAGGTGCATAATATTTTGTGAAATACCTCACATCAGCACCAAAATCACATCGTAATACATGAGCAATCTTAAATCGAAGATACAGATTACTATAAATATTGAGTGCAGGAACAGGTAAGACGGTCTTATTACTTGAATTTTGATAAGTTATCATATTTTCCCAATTTATGGGGCCAAATGTGAAGTCTTGTGATATCGACGCCGTTAAAAGATGAATTAATCCATTGTTTTGTTTAACAACAATAGCATGATTTACGCGATTATCATTAACTGTATTGTACGATGAAGCGAAGTAAGTATAGTTTTTAATCTCATCTATTTCGACGCGTAAAGTGGTTCTCGTTTTCTGATAATTAAGTATCCCTTGTATCCTCGAATGAATGATTTTACTTAGGTTATTATTATCCCACCACGCATGACGACTATGGAAGTGGCGATAATAAAAAGTCGGATTAAGACGATATAGAAAACCATTGGCAGATAGAGTCAACGTGTCTCCGAATAACTTAAAGTTGAGATCCGCATTCACGTCGAGTTTCATTTGTCCTGCATCACTACCAGTTAGCCAGGTTTCTGCTATTGCATCATAATGTAATAGCTTTCCTTGTGTTTTGCTTAATTGTGCTCCTATACTTAAATTATGCTCATTATAAGAATCAATTCCTGTAGTGTTAGGGAGTGTAAAATGTCTGAGATATGATGTGATAAAAGCCTTAAGGCCTGCTTTTGCCCATTTATTAAATCCCTCTAATAATGATAAAGCAAACGTGTTTTTGAGACTATAATAACGCGTTTTATCATATATAGAATCGCCAGAGAGATACTCTTGAACATTATAATTGTTTGCATAATAGTTTGAAGGAGTATTATATGCTTGATAGATACGCCTATAATTGTCGAATTGTATGGTATGAATGAAACTTGTAACAGGAACAAATTCTTTTTTCATCCACATTGAATCTGCTTGTTTTTTGCTCTCTATCAATAGTAAACTATCAGCAGTATGTTTGTCCAAAGCCAATCGATCATTTGTTTTTTTCTGACCATCTGGTTCTGTTCCCATAATTTTTGCATTGTCAGGTCTACCTTCTATAGGCTCAACTTTTTTGTTATTTCGAGAAGTTTCTTTTTCCTGTTTAGAAGATTCATTATCTTTTTTTGATGCCATTGCAAACTTCTTAGCTTTTATTTCGTCGGCAGTCATAGGTACTTTTCGACTAAATCCCAAGTTATATCTGTGTGTAAAGAATATATGCTGGTTGTCGTTTCTATTCCAGTTTTGAGATAAAACAATTGGAATTTCACTTGTAGTATACTTGTCACTATAACTTTCTGGGTGGATGATATAGTTATCATTTGTGATACCTCCATTCTCTGTAACTTTCTGATGGTTTGTAGAAAGAAGTAAATGAGCTTGATAATGGTCTCCTATGTAAGAGCCATACATCGTATAATTGAAATGAGCCGTGCTTTGATCTTGATAATATCCTCTTCCATAAAGATAGTCAAATTTGAATCCTACGCCTAATTTCTTTCCGGCATTAACACCAAATTTTGTTGTTAAATGATCTTCACCATTCAGTCGATTGCCTGCAGTGTTGTAGGTAATATTGGTAAATGGCGATAATGTATTAGTGAAATGAAATTGTCCAATAGGTGTAATGAAGAAGTCAAATGGCTGTGTGAATATGAATTGTCCTTCATTTTGCCGGTCTGTAAAAATACGATTGATTCTTGGTGCACCTAAGTTTCCGGTTGTATTATACTCTCCTCGTAAGCCTGTTGTAAAGACTGTGTTCATAAACATGTGTGAAAGTGTGTCTGGAAGAGCAGGCTTTCGGTCGCCAAAACGACTGTCTATCGTCCATACTTTGATTCCTTCTGGAATTTCTTTTTCGTTCTTTAACGTGTCTTTTCTATTAGTTTTATTGCGTGAAGTCATGTTGCCTTCTGCATCAATCTGATTATAGTTGTCATCAAATTGTGCAAAGCTAATAGAAGGAAATATGAAGAAGAGAAGGGTGAGTATCTTTGCTTTCATTATTTAAGCATTCGTAAAGCAACTTCAATGAATTTCAAAACAACAGCAATAATCAAGATGATTGTTGCAATAGTTCTATATTCTGTTTGTGTAAAAATAACGACTCCTATAATTGCAAGTAACATAAACACAATATTAAGTATATTGCGGTATTTTAGCATATGATTGTCGTTATCAATCAATCTTTTTTGTTTGTGATGAGGCCTTACTGCATACTCTGTCTCGTTTGTATTTTTTTGTCTTCTTGATTGATATCCATCATATTTTTATTTTTATATTTAATTCTTGTTTGATTTGATTAAAAATCTCATGTACTCGATCAACTGTTTTTATCCTGAATTTAGCGTTCATCCGTTGTAATTTAGTACCAGTCTTGTTGAGAGAAGCCTTATCTGAGATTAATTCTTCAGCGTTAGCTTTAAATCCAGAAGGGCGATTTTCCTCATAACTATAGTTTATTCGACTCAATGTTAAATCCAAAATACCATTATTACATTTTGCTACTATCGTATAATTAAACTTTGTTCGATCCAAAGAAAGAATATTTTGTGAGAAAACCAACCATTCTTCATAACGTGCAGCAATGGTATGTTCAGCTTCGTTCACTAAAACAATCCTACTATTTCCTGCTTGATGATCATCATGTGCCAATCGATCTAAGATGGCATAAACGCGTTTGTATAATTCGTTTGCATCAATATCACTAATCGGTTCCTTGAGTTCAAATACCACTTTCCCTTCTTTTTCGGGTACAGCACCTGCCAAATAACCTTCATACGGATTGTTGTTTTTTGTTGTTGAAGGCTTCTGTTCTGGTTTTGTTTGTTGTGGTATTGTCCAACTATCTTTTTGTGGTTGCGATGTTTGTGTTGCTTGTTCTGCAGCTTCTGCAGCTTTCAAGGCTTCTTCTGCAGCCTGTTTAGCCTTCTCCGCAGCTTCCTTTGCTTCTTTAGCTTTCTTAGCTGCTTCAGCCTTTAAGATTTCGACTTGTGTTGCAGGAACAGTGCCAACAGTTTGTGCATTGACAGACCATGGCAATAAAAAAAGTATTGAAAAAGAGTAGATGTTTCATAAGTTTATCAAATATATTATGACAAAATTAATAAAAAAATACTGAGAGTTCCTGTTTCAGTATGTTTGATTTATCAAACTTAACGATAATTAATAAAAAAAGGACTTCTCATAGCATTTTATCTTTCATTTAATATTTTTTTCTCTTTCAATTGGTTTTGTAAACGTATAATTTCATCACGATATTGGGCCGCTTGTATAAAGTCTAAGTCCTTCGCAGCTTGCTTCATTAGAGCTGTTGTGTTAGCAATGCTCTTCTCTAATTCGGCTTTTGACATGCGTTTAACAATTGGATCTGCTGCAAAAGCACCAGCTTCCGGTTCCAAATAAATATCCTTGTATTTGCTGTTTTGGCGGATGTCTTCTTTCCCATTATTGTTTGTTTGTGAAGAAAATGCCAATGTTGAACCAATTTTTTTCTCTATTTGCTTTGGAATTATATGGTGTTCTTCGTTATATTTCAACTGAATACTGCGCCTTCTTGCAGTCTCTTCAATTGTTTTTTGCATACTTTCTGTTATGGTGTCTGCATACATAATAACTTTTCCATTGACATTTCTTGCAGCACGTCCTGCCGTTTGTGTCAGGCTTCTGTGACTGCGCAAGAAACCTTCTTTGTCTGCATCGAGAATAGCAACCAAGGATACTTCGGGCAAGTCAAGCCCCTCACGAAGGAGGTTTACGCCAACAAGCACATCATAAATTCCAGCTCTTAAATCATTCATTATTTTCACTCGGTCAAGTGTCGCCACATCACTGTGAATATAATTTGCTTTTATTTCATGATTTAGGAGATACTCTGTAAGTTCCTCTGCCATACGCTTTGTCAAAGTCGTAACCAACACTCTTTCATGCCGATTGATGCGCGTTAGAATCTCATCCATGAGATCGTCTATTTGATTTTCAGAGGGTCTGACCTCTATTTCAGGGTCTAATAGTCCCGTAGGACGAATGATTTGTTCAACCACTACACCTTCTGCTTCTTCTATCTCATAGTTGGCTGGAGTTGCACTGATATATATCACTTGGTGCATGAGGTCATGAAATTCTTCAAATTTCAAAGGTCGGTTGTCAAAAGCTGCAGGTAATCGGAAGCCATATTCCACAAGATTCTGTTTTCTTGCACGGTCTCCACCATACATTGCATTAATCTGTGGTACACTAACGTGGCTTTCATCTATCACCATTAGATAATCTTTGGGGAAGAAATCAAGTAGACAGTAGGGACGTTCTCCTGGATTTCTGCCGTCAAAATAACGTGAATAGTTCTCTATTCCGCTACAATGTCCGAGCTCTTTTATCATTTCCATATCATACTCAACGCGTTCTTTAATTCGCTGAGCTTTAATAGAATCACCAATCTCATTAAAGTAGTTCACACGGTCAACTAAGTCGTCTTGTATCATGCGTATAGCCTGTTCTGTCTGCTCTTTGGATGTTACAAAAAGGTTTGCAGGGTAGATTTCGTAAGTCTCAAAACGCTCGATAGTATGAAAAGTGATATTATCAACCTCTTCAATACTATCAATTTCATCATCCCACCACGTCACTCTTAGGATGTTATCACTATATGCCATCGATATATCTATCGTGTCTCCTTTTACTCTGAAGGTTCCCCTTTGCAGGTCAATATCATTTCTTACATAAAGTGCATCAACGAGTTTACGCAAGAAAACGTTTCTATCAATGGTCTGTCCACGTTTAATTTTGATGATGCTTTCTTGCATAGCAACCGGTCCTCCCATACCATAAATACATGAAACTGACGATACAACGATAACATCTTTGCGTCCAGAGAGTAGGGCAGATACCGCTCCAAGTCTCAGTTTATCAATCTCATCGTTTATTGCAAGGTCCTTTTCTATGTAGGTATCTGAGGTTGGTAGGTAAGCTTCTGGCTGATAATAATCATAATAAGAAACATAATATTCCACTGCATTATTAGGGAAAAAGCCTTTCATTTCTTCGTAAAGCTGGGCGGCTAAGGTCTTATTATGGCTCAAAATTAGCGTTGGCTTATTCACATTTGCAATGACATTCGCTACCGTGAAAGTCTTTCCCGACCCTGTAACTCCTAACAGCACTTGAGCCGGAATCCCATCTTTGATACCTTCAGTTAGTTCTTTGATGGCTTCAGGTTGATCCCCTGTAGGTTTATATTTCGATGTAAGTTTGAAATCCATTTATTTATATTATCCTTTCTTTTCGCTGCAAATTTACAAAATCTAATGTGAATCTGCAACATTCATTTAGAATAAAACCTCTTATTTCTTATGTGATTTCAACCATAGTTACTTGTGGAAGTCTTGATTATAACCAGCTTTCTCTCGTATATAACTATATCCTTGACGCATTAATGATGTTTTTTTAGGATTCTCAAAGAACATAATTTGCCTTTTTGAATCATAATATTTAATTTTTTTCGTTTTTTTATTCAACCGTTATAAAGATTAATATTTTACGAAAAAGTGTATCATTTACTTTGTAAATCATAGAAAAGTCAGTATCTTTTGCAAATCAAATGTTTGATATGAAGAAAAAGATTTTGATTCCTATATGCGTTACATTGCTTTTCACAAGTTGTGCGCAAGAATTCAATAAAGTATATAAGACTGATAACTATCAGTATAAATACGAATTCGCCAAAGAATGTTATGCAGAAGGGAAATATACTCAGGCGATTACGTTGCTGACCGACCTCATTAATATTGAGAAAGGAACAGACAACGCTCAGGAAAGTCTTTATATGTTGGCCATGGCTGAATATGGAAGCATGGACTATGAGGGCGCATCTCAGGCTTTCAAACGTTACTATCAATCTTATCCAAAAGGCTATCTTGCAGAGATGGCTCATTATTATGAGGGACTTGCTTTATATAAAAGCACACCTGAACCTCGATTGGATCAGTCTATGACGATTTCTGCAATTAATGCTTTTCAAACGTTCCTTGATCTTTATCCTGATGCTAAATTAAGGCCCGAAGCACAGAAATATTTGTTTGAATTACAAGATAAACTTGTATTGAAAGAGTTGTACTCAGCTCGTCTTTATTATAATCTCGGCCCTTATTTTGGCAATTGTTCTGATGGTGGAAATAACTATGAGGCTTGTATTGTCACCTGTCAGAATGCATTAAAAGATTATCCTTACACTTCTTTGAGAGAAGAGTTTTCTCTACTTTTGATGAAAAGCAAGTTTGAACTTGCCGAACAAAGTGTTGAATCAAAGCGTTTGGAACGTTATCAAGATGCAGAAGATGAGTGCTATGGCTTTATGAATCAGTATCCCGATTCAAAAGATAAGGCTTTAGCTGAGAAATATATCAAACGCTGTAAAAAGTTCACTGGGGAGAATTCTTCTGACGATCAGTCTACAGAAAACAATAATAAATAAATATAATTAAACGTATAATGGATTACAAGAAATCAAAAGCGCCGGTAAACACCGTTACCCGTGATATCATGGAGCTTTGTCAAGAGACTGGAAACATCTATGAAAGTGTTGCAATTATTGCAAAGCGTTCTAACCAGATTTCTGTTGAAATTAAGCAGGATTTGAATAAGAAGCTTGCAGAATTTGCTTCATATAACGATTCACTTGAGGAAGTTTTCGAGAATCGCGAGCAGATAGAGATCTCACGTTACTATGAGAAGTTGCCGAAACCAACATTGCTTGCAACAGAAGAATTTGTTGAAGGTAATGTTTATTGGCGTGATCCTTCAAGAGAATCTAATATCGACGACTAATGATACAGCGTAAACAAACTCTGTATTTACTTGCTGCACTGATTGTAACGATTGTGTGTCTCTGTCTTCCGATAGCATCATTAAAGGCATCGGGAATGGAGGTTGATAGTATTGTTACTAATCTTTGGATTCATGACAATACGGGTTATTCTTTCAAAACCAGTCTATGTTCGTACTGCTTCTTTTGACATGCCCACTCACTTTGTTATCAATCTTCAAGTATCATCAACGTTTGTTCCAGGCAAAGTTATGTGTAATCAATGCTGTGCTTATCATACTTTGGGCTGCTTATTACGCCTTTTTCTATGCTACTTCAGCTGTAAGCATCACACCGCATTTCGCAACTTGTTTGCCTGTTATAGCCTTGATTCTTCATCTTATGGCGCGTCATGCCATTCTTGCAGATGAAAAATTAGTAAGGGCTGCTGACAGAATACGATAAAAATAAACTTAAAGTCCCACTCTTTCCCTTTTATATCATGGAGAGAGTGGGACTTTTTCTATACTTCAGTAGCAAAAAATTCCTCTAAGAAATCTCTGTTTCCTTCAAAAGATTTAGCTTCTGTAACATCATGAGGAAACTATACTTAGTTGCCAACACCAGCCAATTTGTCTCCAAAAATTTGCCAACGAAAGTTCTTATATGGGCTTTGCATGAGTGTCTGTCGTTGCATGTCACCATTCACGCATATATAGTTTATGATATTGTTTAGATATTCTTCTTGATCTGATGTCAGGCTTATGAATGGATAAACTCAGTGTACTCCTTATGTGCTTTAATACGGTCTATCCCACACATCGGACGGATTAATACCGCGACCTAACCTCCATAGAACTTCTTTTCATGGGCAATGTTGGCATTATATTGTTGCTTTGTACTTTAACATCCCACATTATGTGTTCGTATTTCGTCTGAAGTTAAAATAGTTTGTTAAAGGTAATACAAATGTTTGAATACGAAGGGAAACTTCAAAAATATATATTTGTGCTATTGTTTTTGCCAAAATAGAATTGGGAAAAGTATATCTGGGTGATAAAAGAATAGCGCGTGAATTTATAAGAAAATGTGAAAGCGAAGATTAAGGTAGGGGAACTATTTTATGATTTAGGATAGGAAGCTGTATGATTTGAGTCGAAACGAGTTACGTTTCGTAGCGAATTAGTTCGTGAAGTGCGTCATTCTGCATGGTAAAAGCATGGGGGTTATGTTGCGAAACGAGGTATTTGATGTAAGCAGAATTAAGAGAAGCTTTTATGATATATTATAAGTTTATCTCTTATTTTGTCATGTTTTTGAGATGAATATAAAATGTAGGAAACAAAAAAAGACGCACAATATTGTGCGTCTTCTTTTTATTTAGGATTCAATTTTAATCAATTGTCTCACTCCAATCTTCCTTACTCTTACGTTGGTAGGTCTGATAACGGAGCTTAGCCATCTTTTCTGCCTCTGTGAAGAGCTCTTCTGCCTCAGCAGGATAAGCCTTAGCTACAGAAGAGTAGCGTACCTCACCCATGAGGAACTCACGGAAGTCAGCGAAGTTAGGAGCCTTAGAATCCAACTGGAATGGGTTCTTTCCTTCGTCTGCCAAACGTGGATCGTAGCGCCACAAGTGCCAGTAGCCGCAGTCAACAGCAAGTTTTTCCTCGTTCTGGCTACGTCCCATGCTACGTTTCATGTTCTTAGTTCCCTTGATACCATGGTTGATACATGGAGCATAAGCAATGATAAGAGATGGTCCTGGATAAGCTTCAGCTTCACGGATAGCCTTTAATGTCTGTGCATTATCAGCACCCATTGCAATCTGAGCTACATATACATAGCCGTAAGTGGTTTGCATAAGACCGAGGTCTTTCTTGCGGATGCGCTTACCTTGAGCAGCAAATTGTGCAATGGCACCAAGCGGAGTAGCTTTGAACTCTGACCACCAGTGTTAGAATATACCTCAGTATCGAGTACGAGGATATTTACATCTTCACCAGTAGAGAGTACATGGTCGAGACCACCATAGCCAATATCATAAGAAGCACCATCACCACCGATAATCCACTGGCTGCGCTTTACAAGATAATGGTCGAGTGTTTGCAACTCCTTGCATACGTCACAACCAGCTTTGCACCTTCTTCGATGAGCGGTTTCAAGGCAGCAGCAGCCGTCTTAGAAGCGTCTGCATCGTCTTTATTGTCAAGCCAGTTCTGAGCAGCTTCCTTGAATTGTGCTGGAACCTTATCGTCGGCAATTTGTTGTTTCAATAGAACAGAGATACGTTCCCTCATCTTCTTGTTACCCATTGCCATTCCAAGACCGAACTCACAGAAGTCTTCGAACAATGAATTGTCAAAAGCTGGGCCCTGACCCTTATCATTTGTGGTGTAAGGTGTTGATGGAATAGAAGCAGAGTAGATAGAAGAGCAACCTGTAGCGTTAGCAATCATTTCACGATCTCCGAAGAGTTGAGAAATCAATCTAACGTAAGGAGTCTCACCACAACCTGAACATGCACCAGAGAACTCAAACAAAGGTTTTGCAAACTGGCTGTTCTTTGGATTTGACTTGAGGTCAACGAGATCCTGTTTAGAAGCTACTTGCTTCATCATGTATTCCCAGTTCTTTGTCTCTTTAACTGTTTCAGGAGCATCAACATTGAATGGAGTCATGACAAGAGCTTTCTCACCCTTCTTTCCTGGGCAGACATCTGCACAGTTTCCACAACCAAGACAGTCAAGAACATCAACCTGAATGCGGAACTGCATGCCTTTAAGTTGCTTTGGTGCAAGGATATCTAACGTTGTATCCTCAAAGCCCGCCTTTTCCTTTTCGTCAAGAACGAACGGACGAATAGTTGCGTGAGGACAGCAATATGCACACTTGTTACATTGTATACAGTTTTCGGCTTTCCATACAGGAACAAAGGCTGCTACACCACGCTTCTCATAAGCTGCGGTACCATTATGCCAAGTACCATCGATAGTGCCATGTTTAACAAAGTCAGAAACTTTGAGCAAGTCACCAGATTGTGCGTTGATAGGACGAACAATCTCTTTGATGAATGCTGGAACATCGCCATCTTTGTCTTCATCAGCAGGGAGATTAGCCCATGCTGGGTCAACAGCGAGCTCCTTGTATTCGCCACCACGGTCAACAGCTGCATAGTTCTTATCAACAATATCTTGTCCTTTGAGGCCGTAAGACTTCACGATGAAAGCCTTCATCTGCTCTACAGCAAGTTCTGTTGGGATAACCTTTGTGATGCGGAAGAAAGCAGACTGGAGGATGGTGTTTGTGCGGTTACCGAGTCCAATCTCTTGAGCAATCTTCGTAGCATTGATATAATAAACCTTGATGTTATGCTAGCAAAGTGCTTCTTAACCTTATTTGGGATGAAGTTTACAAGCTCATCACCTTCGAAGATGGTATTCAAAAGGAAGGTACCATTATCGCGAAGACCACGTGTTACATCATACATGTGGAGGTAAGCCTGTACATGGCATGCCACGAAGTTAGGTGTATTAACCTGGTAAGCAGAGTGGATTGGCTCGTCACCAAAGCGGAGGTGTGAGCAAGTGAAACCACCAGACTTCTTTGAGTCATAGCTAAAGTAAGCCTGACAATACTTGTTTGTGTTGTTACCGATAATCTGAACAGAGTTCTTATTAGCACCAACCGTGCCATCTGCACCTAAACCATAGAACTTAGCTTCATACAAACCATCGCCACCCATAGGTACTTCTTCAACTTCAGGAAGTGATGTGAAAGTTACATCATCAACGATTCCCACTGTGAAGTGATTCTTTGGCATTGGCAACTCAAGGTTGTTGAAAACAGAAATAATCTTAGAAGGTGTTGTGTCTGAAGAACCAAGACCATAACGACCACCAACGATCAATGGCTTGCGTGGGTCTTCATAAAGAGCACTCTTTACGTCAAGATATAGTGGTTCGCCTTCAGCACCTGGTTCTTTAGTACGATCAAGTACTGCAATACGCTTAACTGTATCAGGAATAGCCTTGCGGATAGCCTCAACAGAGAATGGGCGATAGAGGTGAACTGCAACCATACCAACCTTCTTTCCTTGCTTAACGAGAAAGTCTATAGCTTCACGAGCGGGTTCAGTTGCAGAGCCCATGAGGATAATAATGTTCTCCGCGTCCTTAGCACCATAGTAATTAAAGAGGTGATACTCACGTCCGGTAATCTTAGAAATCTCACCCAAATACTTCTCAACAATCTCTGGAATGCGATCATAGTATTGATTGCATGCTTCACGATGTGTAAAGAATGTCTCTGGATTTTCAGCTGTACCGCGTGTTACTGGGCGCTCAGGTGTGAGGGCACGATCGCGGAAGTTCTTAACAAACTCTTGATTTACAAGAGGACGAATGTCTTCCATATCCATCTCTTCAATCTTATGGTACTCGTGAGATGTACGGAAACCATCGAAGAAGTTGATGAAAGGAACTGATGATTCAAGTGTAGCCAGGTGTGGAACTGCTGAAAGGTCCATTACCTCTTGTACTGAACCAGAGCAGAACATCGCAAAACCAGTCTGGCGACATGCCATTACATCTTGGTGATCACCAAAGATACAAAGCGCATGAGAAGCCAGTGTACGTGCTGAAACATTAAACACACAAGGGAGCAATTCACCTGCAATCTTGTACATGTTTGGAATCATCAGTAACAAACCCTGTGATGCAGTGTAAGTTGATGTGAGGGCACCTGCCTGTAAAGAACCATGAACAGCACCTGCAGCACCAGCCTCAGATTCCATTTCTTGGATAGAAACAGTCTGACCAAACAGGTTCTTACGACCTTTAGCAGCCCATTCATCTACATGCTCTGCCATTGGAGATGACGGAGTGATAGGGTAGATTGCTGCAACCTCTGTAAACATATAGCTTACATGAGCGGCAGCTGTGTTACCATCACAAGTGATAAACTTTTTTTCTTTAGCCATTTTATGTCTGATAAATATTAATGAATGTTTTTGTATATATGTTATATTTCTTTTCTCGTTTTGAAAGACTTAATGTCTTGTTTGTGCTTCAACTTTGTTGCTATTCCCTTTAATACAGGAAACCTAACAGCCAAAGAGGGATGAGATTATCTTTTCCTACTTCCGTATTATAGCGTGCATAGATGGTGTCAGGGTTACATCGTTGCTTGTGTTCGCTTAATGCATCTGTAATCTTAAACTTACGATTTTCATCAATAGTAAAGTAATGATCCTTTGAAGCTTGATTGACTTGATGATCTTTCCACAAAGAATTGACGAAGAATGTCTCCATAACCTCTTGCTCGTTTACTTGAATCGGGTAGATAGCGTACATCAAATTGGAGTTGTGCATCATCACTTTGCTCGGCTTTTTAGGGAATTCATGTCCGACGGGATAAATGATATTAATGAGTCGAGCGTCTGCAAGATACTTGATATAGTTCATTACTGTTGCACGACTTGTTTGTATTTCATGCGCCAAATTACTGATGTTTGGAGCTTTTGGGCCTTCAACAGCTAATAAATAAAAGAGCTTTTTAATCTTGGTCAGATACTTTAAGTCTATTTGTTTGATGAGCAGAATGTCGACTTCTGTCATCATATTCATTGTCTTCAGTAAGTTTTCGGAGAAGTTTGCGTGTTCTAAGAAGAATGGATAAAAGCCGTGATGAATGTAATCAGAGAAGTATTTCATCGGACTAATCAATGGGAGGATATCTTTAATAATGTGCTCGTGATTATGTAAAATCTCATCTAAGGTGTAAGCATGGAAGTTATTTCCCGTCATTAAATTAAGATATTCTCGAAAGGAAAATCCACGAAGATTATAGCTTTCAACTATGCTATGGAGTTCAGGATTCTCTTCTTTGAGTCTCATAACGCTACTACCCGTGAAGACAATCTTTAGATTTGGATAAGAGTCATAGCATTTACGAAGTTCTGTACTCCAATTAGGTTGTTTGAACACTTGGTCAATCAAAAGAACTTTTCCACCATTGTTGACAAAGTCTCCGGCAAAATCTGCAATACCTTTACCCTGAAAATAAAAGTTATTCATATTGACATAGAGACATCTCTTGTCGTGCGCACCAAACTTTTCTTTCGCGTATTGCAATAAGAAAGTAGTCTTTCCAACACCACGCGTGCCTTTAATGCCAATCATACGATCGTCCCAATTAATCTCATCCATTAGGGTGCGACGTACAGGTGCGTTTGTATGTTCAACAAGATAAGCGTGTGTACGAAAGAAAGCTTCCATTATCTATGAGTTATATTATATATAAATACAATGCAAAGATAATACTTATTTCCTTATTTGCAAACTGTAGATTGCAAAAAATAGGATTTTTTTCATATTTTAGCACATTATCAAATATCACAAACAGAAATTGGAATTGTGCAGAGCTTTGTCGTCGGGGTTTATTTTGTTGGATACGATAAGTTTTGTTTAATCGTCAAAATCATCTTCATCATCGAAACCAAATATGAGCGGATCAACAAAAGAATCAATAGCGCGACGATCCTTTTTGGTGGGTCTTCCTGTTCCTCGTGCACGATCAACAAAACCACTGATACGACTCATTTCAAGCAATTCATATTGCTTTGGAGAAGTAATATTCTCATAAACTTCAGGGATTAATTTCGCTCCAACACGTTGTTCGATACATTTTAACACCTTATAAGAATAGGTGATAGGTGGCTTCTTAATGTTAACTACTTCGCCTACCTTAATGAGGTGGCTGGGTTTGACGTTTACTCCGCCCTTTGTTACACGTCCATTCTTACATGCATCTGCGGCAATAGAACGTGTCTTGAATATGCGAGCGGCCCAAAGCCATTTATCTATTCTTGCGGTTTCCTGCATATTTATTTCTTCCCGAGTTTATTAAATTGGTTCATTGTGATATCAATTCCAGCTAAAGCAAAGCTTTTAATGATATCGCATGCAATATTGATGCTGGGTTGCAGTATGGTCTTGTCTTTGTCATCGTATTTCCCCAAGACCCAATCAACCTGGCCTCCTTTGGGGTAATCATTTCCGATTCCCATTCGTAAACGGGCGTAGTTTGTACCAATTAGTTGTTGAATATGCCCCAAACCATTGTGCCCTCCATTATTACCATTTGCCTTAAGGCGGAATGCTCCAAGAGGTAAAGCGATATCATCGCTAATGACAAGAAGCCGACTTTGGTCAATGTTTTCTTTGTTAAGCCAATACCTTACAGCGTTACCGCTTAGATTCATAAATGTTGTTGGCTTTAATAAAATCAATTTACTACCTTTGAGAGTGGTTTCTGCAATGAATCCATATCGCTTGTCTTCAAAATGAATATTGGACGCTTTTGCAAAAGCGTCCAATACCATGAATCCTGTATTGTGGCGGGTTTCTTGATATTCATCACCAGGATTCCCTAAACCACAAATTAGAAACTTATCCATTGTAATTATTCAGCAGCAGATGAATCTTCTGCACTTGCAGCTGCAGCTTGTTGTGCTTGTCTTGTCATCTTAACAGAACATACAACAACATCTTTGCTGGTTGTAATCTCAAGACCTTCGAAAGAAAGTTCTCCAACCTTAATACTCTTACCAATCTTCAATGCTGTAACATCGATGTCAAGATGCTCAGGAATTTGTTGATAAGGTGCAGTTACGTTAATCTTACGAATAGAAAGGTTCATACGTCCACCATCACGAACACCTTGTGCAAGACCAGTCAGCTTGACAGGGATACCAATATTGATTGGTTTTTGATCGTTTACCTCATAGAAATCAACGTGAAGAGGTGCGTCTGTTACTGGGTGAAATTGAATCTCTTTCAAGATTGCAGTGTGATGCTCACCTTCAATATTCAAATTGATAACGTAGATATGGGGAGTATAGATGATTTTACGAAGCTCGCTGAATGCAATTGTGAATGCGTGTGCTTCAGGCTTACCATCAGCGTTTTTCTTCTCTCCATAAAGGTTACAAGGAATAAAACCTTGTTTACGAAGTTCTTTAGAAGCTTTTTTACCAAGGTCTGTTCGCTTCTGACCTGCAACATTAATCTCTTTCATAATTTGTGTTACTCTAAATTAAATTGTTATGAATTAATTCGCCATCACACGAGATTGCTCTCGGAAAAGCGTTGCAAAGGTAGTCTATTTTTGGGTTCTATGCAAATTTCTTCTAAAAAATATTGAAAATAAGAGCTTTGATTTGCATATTCAGTTGAAATCATCTACTTTTGTGGCTAATATAATCAACGATATAGGAATCCATAAATTATTAGAGAATGATTAATAGGGAACTTATAAGGATCAAGGTAGTTCAGTTAACCTATGCATACTATCAAAACGGTAACAAAAATATTGATACTGCTGAAAAGGAATTGTTTTTCAGTCTTTCAAAAGCGTATGACTTATATAATACGTTGCTTTTGTTGATAGTTGCCATAACACGTGAAGAACGTCATCGGGTTGAAATAGCAACACAAAGAGCACAACGCGAGGGAACAGACGCACCATCTCAGAAATTTGCTTATAACAAATTTGCAGTTCAATTGGAAGAGAACAAGATGCTCCAAGATTTTGTTGAAGCACAAAAGTTATCTTGGGCTGGTGATATTGAGTTCTTGCGCAAGATGTGTAACCTAATAGAAAGTAGTTCGATTTATACAGACTACATGTCTTCAGAAGAGGATAGTTATGAAGCTGATCGCGAAGTATGGCGCAAGATTTATAAACAGCTTATCCAGAATAATGAAGATCTCGATGCATTGCTTGAAGAGAAAAGTCTTTATTGGAACGACGACCGCGAAATTGTTGATACGTTTGTGTTGAAGACCATTAAGCGTTTCGAACAAGCTAATGGTAGTGAACAGGAGCTTCTTCCTGAATATAAAGATGACGAAGATAAAGAGTTTGCACGTAAGCTTTTTAGGGCTACAATCATCAATGCAGACCAATATCAGCACTATATGAGTGAGGCAAGTCGCAATTGGGACTTTGGACGTTTAGCTTATATGGATATCGTTATCATGCAAATCGCAATTGCAGAAATGCTCACATTTCCTAATATTCCCGTGAGTGTCACTATAAATGAATATGTGGATTTAGCTAAATTATATAGCACATCGAAGAGTGCTGGCTATATAAATGGAATGTTAGACTCGATTGCTCGTTTTCTGGTAGACAATGGAATGATGCTGAAAACATTAAGAGAGCATGTAAATAAAGGAAAAAACTAATTAATTAATATCTAACTAAAATGAATATAATGTTATTATCTGCGCAGGCAGCTCAAGGTGGAGGAATGGGAGTTTTTGTAATGATGGGTGCCATTCTTATCATTTTTTGGTTGTTCATGGTTCGTCCACAACAAAAGAAACAGAAGAAGATTCGTAATTTCCAGAACTCTCTTCAAGAAGGTTCTAAAGTCGTAACTGGTGGTGGTATCTATGGAACAATAAAGCGTGTAGATATTCAAGCAAACACTGTTGATGTTGAAATTGCGCGTGGCGTAGTTATAACAGTTAATAAGGGTTACGTCTTTGAAGACGCATCATCTCAAATGCCTAATGCATAAACTTCTCACATTAGCTAAGAATGTCAGAAACTTTTTGTTTAGTTCGCTGAATAGAGAGTTTCTGATTTTTTTGTTTTTCTCGGATTGAGTGGAACATTCTGGCTTCTTATGGCTCTCAATGAGACGTATGATGAAGACATTCATATCCCTGTGAAATTAGTCAATGTGCCCAAAAATGTCGTTATTACGCAAAATGTGAGTGACACTATTGATGTTACTGTCCGTGATAAAGGGTTTACTTTACTTGCTTATACCTATGGAAATAAGGTGCAACCCGTTCTCATTGATTTCGAAACTTTTGCTAATAGGAGTACAGGAACAGGCAAGATTACGTTGTCTGATTTGCAGCGTCTGATTTATCTTCGACTCTTCAGTTCTTCAAAAATATCTGCTATTAAGTCCGATTTACAAACTTTTTATTTCAATTATGGCCAGTCTCGGCAGTATCCTGTTCGTATTTCGGGGGTTGTAGAGGCAGGGAAAAGTTATTATATCTCTCAGATAAAGTTCTATCCGTCTATGGTAACCGTTTATGCAGACAGACACACGCTCGACAGCATTCGTAAGATTTCGACAGAGCTTTTGTCCATGCGTCAGATTGAAGACACGATAACGCGAGAGGTTTCATTGCGTGGTATAAAGGGAGCGAAGATTGTTCCGCAAAAGGTGAGAATGACAATATACCCTGATATCTTGACTGAAGAGAGCGTTGAGGTTCCTATTGTGGCTATCAACATGCCGGCAGGTAAGGTGTTGCGCACTTTCCCCTCAAAGGTAAGAGTTTCATTTGCCGTAGGCGGAAGCAGATTCAGATCAATTCATTCTGACCAATTTATTGTGGCGGTCGATTATAATGATATCGTAGGTCAGCCTTCCGATAAGTGCTCCATAAGGCTTCGTCAATATCCCAAGGATATCATTCATCCCCGATTGCAAATGACTCAGGTGGATTATCTGATTGAACAGCAATAAAAGGTTTATACATGAACGTTATGTCTCAAAAGATTGCTATTACGGGTGGTATAGGTTCGGGAAAAACTTTCATTTGTCATTTATTGACTGCTCGTGGCATTAAGATTTATGATTGCGATAAGGCAGCCAAGCGTCTTATGCGTGAGAATGATGACCTAAAATGCAAATTGACAAATCTTATCGGAGCTGATGTCTATCAAGATGGCATGGTGGTAAAAAGTGTTTTAGCTTCTTTTCTATTAAAAAGCAATGAAAACAAGCAAGCGGTCAACAATATCATTCATCCATTTGTAGCAGAAGACTTTCTCTTAAGTGGCTATGATTGGTTGGAAAGCGCAATCCTTTTTGAGAGCGGTTTTAATCATCGTGTGCATTTTGACCATATTGTTTGTGTTTCAGCACCCATACAAATCAGGGAAAAACGCATAATGGCGCGCGACAACATCAGTCAGATGCAGGCATTGCAATGGATAAACTGCCAAATGCCGCAATCGGATATAGAACGGCAGTCTGATTTTGTGTTGCTCAATGACGAACGCGAAGATTTAGATTCACAAATAGAGAAGATGCTTGAAGTATTTCAATATAAAGTATAATTAAAACAAAAATAATAATCAAATCAATTAAGAAAATGGAAACAATCCTTTCAATTGCAGGCAAACCTGGCCTTTACAAATTGGTTTCTCGTGGGAAAATGAATCTCATTGTAGAAGCACTTGACGATACGCACAAACGTGTTCCTGCCTTTGCTTCTGATCGTGTGACAAGTCTTGGAGATATCGCTATCTATACCACAGGAGAAGATATTCCTTTGTGGAAAGTTTAGATAGTGTATCTAAAAAGGAGGCCGGCAAAGAGGTTTCTGTCAATTATAAGAAAATGAGCGGCAAAGAACTTCGCGCATATTTTGCTGAAATCCTGCCTGAGTTCGATGAAGATCGCGTGCATGACAGTGACATCAAGAAATTGCTCCAATGGTATAACCTGTTGGTTAAAGCCGGAATCACAGACTTTGAAGCTACAATGGCTCCTACGCAAGGAGATAATATTGATGACCGAAAAACAGAAGAGTAAATTAGAAACAGCACCACATTTTATGTTTTGATGGCATAAGAATGTGAATGATATAAGCCTCGCAGATTAATATTTGCGGGGCTTTCTTTTATCATCTCTTTTAAATCGTTTCCGCGCCACGCGGAAATATGAAAAATTGCTTTTTGGTGTTTCCGCTCCGTTGCAATACTTCAGGTAGGTGCGCTGCTCGAACTTGTCGTAACCAATCTTGTTCACATAATCGTAGCCATAGGGCTTGTAACCACGGACGTGGTCTACCTGCCCGCCGAGGTTGTAGCCGTAGGTTACCTTCTCCTCATCGGGGTAAATCATTTCCAATAGGCGGTTATGGCTGTCATACTTCCACTGTGTTACGTAGGTTGCCACAGCCTGATTAGGTACAATCAGCGTGCGTACCGTCTTCAAAACTTCACCCATTTTACCGTAGTAATACTCGATAGCGCCACTGCCGTCCTCACGAAGCATCAATCTACCGATACGGTTCTGAGAGGCGTTGCGACCAGATAAATATTCCGCGACGAAAGCCTGTATATATATATTGACACTAACGTTCACAACAACAAGGCGTTAGATTCTACATATAGTATAAGTATAGGAAAGGTAAACAGATTTTGATTTAACAATAAATCTGTTTATGGATCGTATTGTCAGACCCATAAACAGACTTATTGGAATCAAATCTTTTCGATTATTAAATCTAAAGATCCTTCTTCAAGAGAGTTGTACTCATCAAGATGAAGATGAGTTCCTATAGGAACCGATGATTGGGATAAATTTAGCAAGTGATTTGCTAAAGAAACTAATCCCTCGGTATTAGCCTCAATTGAGACGCTCCCATTTATATCGGAGACCTTAATTGTGAAATTACCTTCCCAATTGAGTACCACTCCGGTATCAGGGGAATAATTCGGAACATTTAATGTGACTTTTTTCATTCTATTATTCGGTTATGAAAACATGATAATTTTGATCAACCATCATCTTTCCAGGTTTGTTGGGATTTGGCTTCAGTGTTTCAAAATTCACATGAGGTCCACCTCCATGTTTACCTAAAATATCATTGTCACCCATGCGGAACACTCGTTTTCCATCGGCTGAAACATATCTACCAGGACCAACTTCTCGGTAGCCTTTCCCAAGGAATTCTTGTCCTAACTCTAAAGCTTTGGTTGATGTCGTTTTCATTCCATCTTTAATACCTAACTCCGAAGCAGACTTAACCCCTTGCTTAGATGCTTGAGTTAACGCCTTAGCCGCAACTTGTACGTTGTCAAACAAAAGTGCACAACTGCAAATGTAGTTATTTACTCTGATATTTCATTGTTTTATTATCAAAAATTCTTTTTATACTTCACATAGGCTTCCATTACCCTGTATTGATAGTATAAGAATGTGAATGATATAAGCCTCGCAGACTAATATTTGCGGGGCTTTTTTTTATCATCTCTTTTAAATTGTTTCCGCGCCACGTGGAAGCATGAAAATTTGCTTTTTGGTGTTTCCGCGCCGCGCAGAAGCATGAAAAATTACCTTTTGGTGTTAGATACGTTGTATTTACGATGAAAAAATGCTTTTTGGTGTTAGATACGTTGTATCTGCGATGAAAAATTGCTTTTTGGCGTTAGATACGTTGTATCTGTGATGAAAAAATGCTTTTTGGTGTTAGATACGTTGTATCTACGATGAAAAATTGTCTTTTGGTGTTAGATACGTTGTATCTACGATGAAAAATTACTTTTTGGTGTTAGATACGTTGTATCTACGATGAAAAATTGCTTTTTGGTGTTAGATACGTTGTATCTACAATGAAAAATTGTCTTTTTGGTGTTAGATACGTTGTATCTAATCATAAAATGCTCTTTGTGAACTTGTGGTACTCCTTAGCAGCATGAAAAACTTTGTTTTAAATTCTTTTTTCTCCCGATATAACATTACCTTTGTGATGGTTAATCGGTGGATAGCTACTGATTTTTAAGTTTCAAAGTTTCTTAGTTAAAAAGATATCACGATGAGAAAAGCTTTTGTTCACTTTCTATGGGGGACATTGATTATATTGGTGTGCGGAGCAGCGCTTGCCTTTACAGCCATTTGGAATGGTTGGATTGGTTATATGCCTCCTGTAGAAGATTTGCAAAATCCTATTAATCGGTTTGCATCACAGGTTTATTCTTCGGATGGAAGGGTGATTGGTACATACAACCTCAATAAAGAAAACAGAATTATCATTCCTTATAGCCGCATCTCAAAACATTTGGTTGATGCTTTGGTGGCAACAGAAGATGAACGCTTTTATGAGCATAGCGGAATTGATTTTATTGCTTTGGGGCGTGCCATTGTCAAGAGAGGAATGCTGGGCCAGGCTTCAGCAGGTGGCGGTTCGACCATCACTCAGCAGCTTGCGAAACAATTGTATTCTGCACAGGTGCACTATACGTTGGAACGAATGTTACAGAAGCCCATAGAGTGGGTGATAGCTGTGAAACTTGAACGTAATTATACAAAGGAAGAGATTATCGCTTTGTATTTGAATTATTTTGATTTCTTGCATAATGCGGTAGGTATTAAGACGGCAGCAAATACTTATTTTAATAAGGAAGCCAAGGATTTGGATGTTGATGAGTCGGCTATGCTTATAGGTCTTTGTAAGAATCCGTCACTTTTTAATCCTGTGAGATTCCCAGAGCGCGCGCGTAATCGTCGGAATGTCGTTTTAGGTCAGATGTTGAAAGCTGGTTATTTGTCGAGGTCACAATATGATGAGTATTGTGCTAAGCCAATTGCTTTGAACTTCCGCCGAATTGATCATAAGGATGGAGAGGCAACATATTTCAGAGAGTTCCTTCGTCAGTATATGATGGCCGAAAAACCTGATAGGTCGAACTATCCATCTTGGAATAAGGTGCAATATACTTTGGACTCGATAGCCTGGGTTAGTGACCCCTTGTATGGTTGGTGTAACAAGAATTTCAAGAAAGATGGTACGCCTTATAATATTTACACCGATGGTTTGAAGATTACAACGACAATCGACAGCCACATGCAACAATTTGCAGAAGAATCGGTATATGGTCATGTGACGAAATTCTTGCAGCCAGCCTTTAATAAGGCTAATCGAAGTAAGAAGAACGCTCCGTTTACATCTTCGTTGACTTTGGCTCAGTTGCGTTCGATTTTGAATCGAAATATGTATCAGAGTGAGCGCTATCGTAATATGAAAGCTCAGGTGCAAGTGAGCAAGAGATTCGCGCTGCCTTTCATCGTCCGGTTGAGATGACCATTTTTACTTATCATGGTGACATCGACACGGTGATGACGCCAATGGACTCAATCAAATACTATAAGAGTTTCTTGCGCGCCGGCTTTATGAGCATGGACCCCAAAACGGGTGCAGTGAAAGCCTATGTGGGAGGTTTGGATTACACACATTTCATGTATGATATGGTTACGGGAGGTCGCCGACAGGTTGGTTCTACGATTAAACCATTCTTGTATGCACTTGCCATGGAAAATGGTTTTTCTCCATGTGACATGGCGCCTAATGTACAAAAAACCTATATGGTAGCAGGCAGACCATGGACTCCGCGCAATGGTTCGCATGCGCGCTATGGGCAGATGGTGACGCTTCAGTGGGGCTTGGCAAATAGTAATAACTGGATTTCAGCCTATTTGATGAGCAAGTTGAACCCTCAGCAGTTTGTATCAACACTTCATGAATTTGGCATCAACAATCCTGATATTCATCCTTCAATGTCACTTTGTCTCGGTCCGTGCGACGTGAGTGTGGCTGAAATGGTAAGTGCCTATTCTGCATTTGCCAATCATGGAATACGAACAGCGCCAATGTTTGTCAGCAAGATTGAGGATAACGAGGGGAATGTGATTGCAACATTCCAGCCGCGTATGAATGAAGTGATTAGTGCCGAGAGTGCAAACAAGATGTTGGTCTTGTTACAAGGCGTTGTTGATGGTGGTACGGCAAGTCGACTCCGCTATAAATATCACATGGAAGGACAAATTTGTGGTAAGACAGGTACGACGAATAATAATAGTGATGCTTGGTTCATAGGTTTTACTCCTCAATTAGTTACTGGTATTTGGGTAGGCGGAGAAGATCGCGATATCCATTTCGATAACATGTCAATGGGGCAGGGTGCAACGATGGCATTGCCGATTTGGGCGTATTATATGAAGAAGATTTATCGTGATTCTTCATTGGGTTATAGCAGTAAGCTACGTTTGGGTTGCCTGAGGGCTTTAATCCTTGCGGGAAACAAGATAAAGAAGATGATGATTTCCAAATTGATGATATTTATGAATAGATGTCTCACCTTGGCTTTGATGTGGATGATTTCAACGGGAATCGCTGTGGCGCAGAATTCAAATGCAATGCGTGATAGCCTAAAAGCAGCATCCGATTCTTTGGCTTTTCATCCGGAAAGTGTTGCATTGCGACTGCAAAAAGCTTCATGGAACGTTCGTCTGCATGAATGGGAGTATGCTAAAGAAGAATACGATAGAGTATTGGCGAAGGATGAAAACAATCCAACAGCACTTTACTTTCGTGCGTATGTGAATGAGAAATTGTCGCGATATAATTTTGCAAGACAAGATTATGAGCACCTATTATATATAGTGCCTGGTAATTTTGAAGCGCAATTGGGACTGGCGTTACTGAATGAAAAGGATAAACATTATACGGAGGCATTCGATGGTATAAATCGTTTAATCAATCAATATCCAGATAGTGCCGTGGCTTATGCTGCAAGAGCCAACATGGAGCGAGAACGAAAGATGTATAGTTTGGCTGAGTTTGATTATTCAGAGGCTATAAAGCGATGCTCTAATGAACAAGATTATCTTCTTTCGCGGGCATTCGTTAGAATACAATTAAAGAAGAAAGAAGAAGCTTTAGAAGATTTACGAAGTCTTGAAAAGCTCGGAGTTTCAAGAGTGGCTTTGAAAGAGTTCTATGATAAATTAAAATAATAATCCGATTGGAGTAATGATAAATATAATATTAAAGATATGAAGATAATCCATCCATCCTATGAAATATGGGCTCAAGAAAAGGGACTTAATGGCATTTATAAGCAAATAGAACGAGCCGGAAGAGTTTGTTACAAGAGTGAGAAGAATACCTCTGAAGATTCTGCAAAACCATTTGTTGAAAAGATGATAGCATCCGATCATACGGCGATGCTTGAACATGGTACAGTATATTTGAAATCAAATTCGGAGTCGCTCATTAATCGCTATGCTAACAATCGATTCTCGCATGTGAATCTGAAAGATGGAGTGGCATATATAACTACTAATCTGAGAGTGCTCGCTGAAAACAAATGGTTAGATGATTTGCAGTTTGTGTGCGATCCTCTTCCCCTACATGAGCTTCGTATTACTGTTCATTTCACCACTCAAGTTGGTGTTACGCGTGAGTTTAACAGGCATCGTGCCAACTCTATGGCTGAGCAATCAACACGCTATTGCAATTATAGCAAAGAAAAGTTTGGTGGAGAGATTGCTGTGAATCTTCCTGAGTGGGTAATGAAAGAGAGTGACTTTAGTGAAAAGGAAGACGTTGTTAATGCCGAATCTCTAACGAAATATTGTGCAGATATTCTTGATTCAAAGACCCAAGAGCAATGGAGTGCGTTTGATTTGTGGCTTTTTGCTAACCTTGCCTGTGAATTTTCATATATGAATTTGATTTCAAAGGGAAAGAAACCTCAAGAAGCTCGTGTTGTATTGCCATTAGATACGAATACAGAATTAGTACATACCGCGTTAGTAAGCGATTGGAAACATTTCTTTGATTTGCGCGCTTTAGGTACGACGGGAGCCCCTCATCCTGATGCAAAGGCAATAGCCTTACCACTCTTTGAGGAGTTTAAGCGTCTAAACTATTGTAATTACGCGGTCATTTGCATCAAAACATCTCTCGTTTAGATAGCTTTTATAAAGTATTTACATAGGAATGAGTTTCCTAAATGGCTTTGTTGAGTAGATATTAGATTATGATAGATAAAGAAAAATGGAGAAAGTGTTGGCTTTCTCCATTTTCTTTTAATTACTTATTTGAAATAGTAAAGGAAGGTAGCTTCGCCTTCAAGGGCAGGCTTTTTCTCGTTTTCTATTTCAATTTTGAATCCAATTTGTGCTTTGCAGATTCCTCTTAGGTTCTCAATTTGATTGAGCGTTGTTGATAATCTGACACTATTCCCTGTAAGAACAGGTTTACCAAAGCGCATTTTATCCATGCCATAGTTGACCATCATCTTGAGATTATTTACCTCAATGATTTGATTCCACATGTAGGGAAGCAATGACAGTGTCAAATAGCCATGTGCAATAGTACTCTTATATGGGCTTTCTTTTTTTGCACGTTCTTCATCAACATGAATCCATTGATGGTCTAATGTTGCATCAGCAAAGTCATTAATACGTTTCTGATCAACTTTAAGCCATTCTGAAACGCCTAAATGTTGGCCTAAATGTGATGCAAACTCTTCGTATGAATTAATTATTAACTTACTCATCTTAATCTTTGTCAAGTCCTAAACTCTTTTTTATTGCGTTGATTTTCTCCATTCCTTGTAGTTCAAGGGCAGCATATTCAGAAGCCTTCTTGATGTCACCTTTCACTTCAAGATAGAACTTAATTTTCGGTTCTGTGCCTGAAGGTCTTACACTAACTTTAGTTCCGTCGTTGCAGAACCATTGCAGAACATTACTTGTTGCAGGCATGTCAAGCTTTGTTTTCGAACCATCTTCATGAGTTGTCTCAAGTGTTTGATAGTCTTTCCACAATACAACTTTACTACCACCAAGGTCTTTAGGAGGATTATTTCTGAAGTTTGTCATCATCTGTTTAATCTCTTCTGCTCCTGTCTTTCCTGGTCGAACAACGTTTACTGTGAACTCTTTTGAGAATCCATATTCCAGATATATATCCATGAGGACATCGTAGAGGGTCTTTCCTTTATCTTTTGCCCAAGCGCAAATCTCTGCCAAAAGGCTAATAGCTGAAACGGAGTCTTTATCTCGAACAAAATCTTCTGCAAGAAAACCATAGCTTTCTTCGCCGCCACCAATATATTTCTGCTTTCCTTCAGAGAGTCGAATTTCACGTGCAATCCACTTGAATCCTGTGTAGCAATCACGCATTTCTATTCCTGCTTTGTCGGCAACCTTTTTAATAACTTCGGTTGTAACGATGGTCTTAACAATGAAATCAGTTGGTTTTAGCAAACCTTTCGCCTGACGATTTGTAATGATGTAATAAAGGAAATCAAACAAGTTTGGTTACCATTAATCAAAACCCATTCGCCCTTGTCATTCTTACAAGCCATTCCTACACGATCTGCGTCTGGGTCAGATGCCATTACAATATCTGCATCCAAAGCCTTTGCATCACGTATAGCCAAAGCTAATGCTTCGCCATTTTCTGGGTTTGGACTAACAACGGTTGGGAAATCACCACTTCTTTGCATTTGTTCTTTGACACAATGTACATTGTCAAATCCCCATAGTTTGAGGCTTTGTGGGATTGCCATCATGCCTGTTCCATGTAAAGGTGTATAGACAATTTTCAAGTCATGATGACGTTTGATGACTTCAGGATCTATACTTAGTGTGTGGATTTCTTTCAAATAAGGTTCATCAATGTCTTTTCCAATGCTTTGAATCAATGAAGGATTGCCTTTGAATTTTACGTCTTCAACCTTTACTTTGTTAACTTCGTCAATGATACCTGTGTCATGAGGCGCAAGTACTTGTGCTCCATCTTCCCAATAAGCCTTATAACCATTATACTCTTTCGGGTTGTGGCTGGCGGTGATATTTACGCCGGCTTGACAATGTAAGTGTCGAATGGCATAAGAACATTCAGGAGTTGGGCGCATGTCATCAAACAAATAAGCCTTTATTCCATTAGCAGAAAAGATGTTAGCAACCGTCTCTGCAAACTTCCGACTGTTGTTTCTGCAGTCATGACAAACAACAACTGCTATGTCTTTCTTACCTTCGAAGTTCTTCTTTAGATAGTTAGCGAAGCCCTGAGTTGCCATTCCAACCGTGTAGATATTCATTCGGTTAGAACCTGCTCCCATTATACCGCGGAGACCACCTGTACCAAATTCAAGATCTTTATAAAAGCTTTCAACCAATTCTGTTTTGTCTTCTGCCTTTAATTTTGCTTCAACTTCTTTTCTGGTCTCTTCGTCGAAGGCCGGTGATAACCATTGTTTGGCTTTTGCTTCACACTGTGAAATTAGTTCTGTGTTATTTGCCATAGTCTTAAAGTATGAATTATTTTATAAATTGTTCTCACGCAAAGTTACACATTTTCAATTAAAAAACATCGATTAATATATAATTTTTTTGTAACTTAGCGACCTAAAAGCTATAACATTATGTATTTCACTGGTATAATAATTGCAATTTCTACATTCTTGATAATAGGCTTGTTTCATCCTATTGTCATTAAAACAGAATATTATTTTGGTACAAAACCATGGATTCTATTCCTTATTTCGGGCATCGTCTGTGTGCTTTGTTCAATGTGTATCTCACATATCATTTGGTCATCTATATTCGGTGTGCTCGGCGCTTCATTCCTTTGGTCGATTGGTGAACTTTTTGAGCAAAAGAAAAGAGTTGAAAAAGGGTGGTTTCCTCGCAGAGAAAAGAATAAGGATAAATGAAAACACTTCTTATTTTAGTGGGGAAAACCATTAATAAACATTTTATTGCAGGCATCAACGATTATCGAGAACGCATCGAACATTACATGCCTTTTGATATCACGGTTATCCCTGAGTTGAAGAATACGAAGAAACTCAGCAATGAACAACAAAAGGAACGCGAGGGAGAATTAATCTTATCATGCCTGAAACCTACTGACACGGTTGTACTGCTTGATGAGCATGGTAAAGAGTTTCGCTCTATTGAATTTGCTGAATGGTTACAAAAAGAACAGCATACTGCCCGCCGTCTTGTTTTCGTAATAGGTGGTCCGTATGGGTTTTCAGCAGCAATGTATCAACGGGCAAATGAAAAACTCTCCTTGTCACGCATGACATTTAGCCATCAAATGGTTCGTCTCATCTTCACAGAACAACTTTATCGTGCATGTACTATCATCAAAGGTGAACCTTATCACCATGAATAGCGTTTTCGAACGCTATTGTTCTTACGATAAAGAGGGTAGTGAGTTGATGTGCATTGAATAGTGCCCTGCCTGAAAACTCATGCGCATGACACGTGGAACTTCAACCTTTTGCGTTAGCGCTAAGGCCACATGTCCCATAGTTTGGCGCAGGTTTAGTTCTACACATGGATGTATATATCCATTGTTTAGAATCATCATGTCAACTCCAAAGGGACCTGTATAAACATCTTTAAGGGCTGAAGACATAATGTTTTTAATAATATCACGGATATTTTTCAAGCATCTTGTCGAGACATATTTTGATAATATTTTCTCTTTTTGAGTTTCATCTGCCAACACATTACCGGTATACGCACCATTTGTTGTGTTGAATACCGATAAGCCAAGATAGTCAATAGTCCCATCTTTGTGTGCATAAAACTCCATTCCAAAGTCACATACCTTACTATAATATGGCTCTGCTGTGATATATTTCTGTTTGTCTATCACATTCTTAATCCATCCTTTCAGATGGGTTGAAATGCCTTCGTGATTCATGTCAACAAATCTCAGTCCACGACCACTACTGCTCCATGGGGCCTTTAATACGTATTGATAGGCTAAACCGTTTCTTCCGGGTGCAAATATTGTGTTAATGAAGTGTAGTTATCAAAGATTTCAACTTCACCTATTGTCTTGTCAACCGATGATGTCAAGCGGGGTAGGAGGTGTAGTGCACTCCAACCTCTTCCACTTATATTTCGAATACCTTCTAATTGCTTTTCTGACGGAAGATAATCTTCAATTAATCCTTGTGTTTTATCAATTAATTGTTGGCGTAAAGCTAAATCCCATCCCCAAGGAATAAATTCAATATCTTCTTTAATATGATTCGCTAAGTCATTGAAACCAATGAAGTTCACATGTGAAGTATATTGCTTTAGATAGGTAGGTACTTTCACATGATTCTTATCTTCCACAAGGATATAGCTTTCTTCTGTAGCCCATAAAGCTGGAAGAAAAGCCAAGTCGGTTTGTAATTGGCGTGCAGCATGAGGCAGTGTGACATATTTCTGATGTGCTGCTAATGCTATATCGTGACCAGGATTGAATAGAAAAACTTTCATGTTAGCCTGATAATTTAAAATCCTTCGGGAAGTTTCATCACAACTTTATCATCTACCCATGTGCCATTTCTTTTCTCTGCCATCATTTTTCTGTATTTATCTTCATGATGTTTAGCTTTTTCTGCTGCAGCTTGGGCATGAGGATTGGTTTCAAATTCTTCGGGATAGATGCGTAGAGTATTAGCTTTTTTGACAAGATCTTTAACCACTTCACCTCCAATAATCAGTCCAGCTGCAGCAGGCACCCAGGCATTGCTTGCTGGAATGTCACGTCTGTCTGTACATTTTCGCATGTCTTTATCTGGACAAATGCAATGAAATCTACAACTGATATTTGGGTCATCAATCTGTTTGATGGGTTCTTCTTCGCTATAAACTACTTTCAAGCGTGGAATATTCAACTTGCGTAGTTTCTTTCTTATTACCTTTGCAAGCGGATCCATCTTTGTTTTATTGATGTCAGCAACCTTAAATGATGTTGCATCTAACTTGTTTGCAGCTCCCATACAAGAGATTATTGGGATATGTAGTCGGTGACATCGCTTAATAAGTTCAAGTTTTGCACTAACCGTATCAATGCAATCTACAACATAATCAAACTGTTTTAGATCGATTGCATCGGCATTCTCGGGGAGGTAAAACATCTGATATTTATGTACGATACAATGACGATTGATATCGTGTATGCGTTCTTCTGCAACGTCAACTTTATGTTTTCCTACAGTGGATAGTAGTGCATAAAGTTGTCTATTGACATTGGTTAGACAGACACGATCATCATCAAAGATGTCGAGTTCACCAACACTGCTACGTGCCAACACTTCGGTTACGTAACTACCGACTCCACCTATACCGAAAACGGCAACGCGCGCACCAGACAAAGTGTCCATGGCTGGCTTACCAATCAGTAATTGTGTGCGTGAAAATTGATTCTGCATAACAACTAATAACCTATTTTTTGGCTGCAAAGGTAAGGAAAAAGAAAGAAAAAGCAAAGTTAAAACAATATAAAGAATGGTGTATTTTAGTTTGCTAAGGCTATTGACCTTTTGCAGCTTTATTTGGTCATCATGATATTAGATAAGTGGGTCAGTAGTTAATACTATACTTTTTTTATATTATAATATGATGCATATTCTGTCGTTGTTTGATTCATTTTACAGCGTAAAATGAATCAAATAACTCATTGATTTGGCACACTTTGTTTTGGTGGTTCTCTTGTTTCTTGTTTTTTTCCTGATTTGAGATTATCTGACAAACTTCATTTTCTTTACTTCTCAAATTTATTGGTTTCATTAAACGAACGTTATCATTCAAAAGATTTATTTACATGTTTTTTTCTTCTATAAAATTGGTTGTTATTTTTTTATTAGAAAGCACATTTATCAACTCCATTTCATTTATTTTAATCATGTTAATAGGTCGTTTTGTGTTTCGATGTAGGTCTTTTTAATTTTTCTGTATAAATCATAATGAAAAAAATGTTTTTGATTATCTTTTTTTGTTCCTATTTAGTTGAAATATAAAAGCATTTTTTTAAGAGATAAAAGCGAAAAAAATTTGCATGGAATATAAAAAAAACTGTATTTTTTTGCGAAGAGAAAGATTTTTAACACTTAATGAGGCAACTGAAAATCACAAAATCAATCACCAATCGTGAATGTGCTTCGCTTGATAAATATCTGCAAGAGATAGGTCATGAAGACCTTATTTCTGTTGAAGAAGAAGTTGAGTTGGCGCAGAAGATAAAGCGTGGTGACCGTCGTGCATTAGAGAAACTAACGCGCGCAAATCTTCGTTTTGTAGTTTCTGTTGCCAAACAATATCAGAATCAGGGACTGAGTTTGCCCGATTTAATCAATGAAGGCAATTTAGGATTGATAAAAGCAGCTGAGAAGTTTGACGAAACTCGAGGGTTTAAGTTTATTTCTTACGCTGTATGGTGGATTCGACAAAGCATTCTTCAGGCGATAGCCGAACAGAGTCGTATTGTTAGATTACCATTAAATCAAGTTGGTTCTGTTAACAAAATAAAGCGTGTTCTCAATAAGCTTGAGCAGGAGAATGAGCATTTTCCAACCATCGAAGAGATTGCTGCGAAAGTTGATATACCAGAAGAAAAGGTAGCAGATGCTATCAAATCGAATGGTAGACACGTGTCGGTGGATGCACCTTTTGCAGAGGGAGAGGAGAACAGTCTTTTAGATGTACTGCCAAATTCCAATGCACAAATGGCCGATAATGTACTTGTTCAGGAGTCTTTACGTGATGAAATATCAAGTGCTCTAAAATCTTTGAATGAACGAGAACGTAATATTATAGAGGCATTCTTTGGAATTAATCAAGCAGAAATGACGCTTGAAGAGATTGGAGATAAGTTTGGTTTAACGCGAGAACGTGTGCGGCAGATTAAAGAGAAGGCTATACGTAGGTTACGAAATAACTCGAAGAATAAAAGTTTAAAAGCCTATCTTGGACAATAAACTATTTACTCTTGCGTTATTAATAATAAAATTAAAAGGTAAATGAGATTGAAAACATTATTTGTTGCAGTGTGTACTTTCTTTGTGTGCACCACTGCTTTTGCGGGAAATAACAAGGTATATCTTTATGGTTTTGCCGCTTCATTCAATGATTCTACAGTTTATTTCACCGATATTCAAGAGGTAGATTCTGCTGTTATTGATAGAAGTGGGTTCTTGTATGGACGCGATAGTTACTCTTATCAGTTAAAGGATTATCTTGCATCAATAGGATTTGAACATGCCACATGCGTTACATTATGGGCTGCAACACGTGATGCCGTTGAAAAGAAATTCCAGAAATTGAGAGACAGATATGTTATTATTCCTGGTAAGAAGGTCTCAAAGAAACCAATTTATAACGTAAAATATCTTACAACGGATGAGTTTAAGTATCAACCTGTCATTCCAGATGAGAATCAGGTTGTGGCACCAGTGAAGAAAAGTAAACGGAAATAATTTTAGTTTTACTATCTTCCACCAACCTTTAAATTAATCTTTGACATCAGGTATTTCAGGCTATGAGTTATTATTTTGAAATTGCGGAGCATTTTATAAAGATTGAATATCACGATGAGAACATCTCACTTTTCAATCTTCTTCCTGCATTCCGGCCCTTTGTTTGTGATGCCGTAGAAGATAATAGACTTCTTTTTAGCTTGTGCGTGAATCCTGATTTAAGAGCTGTTGATAAGGAAAAGCGTCACCATATCCGCACATTCGATACAGGAAATGGGGATACTATAGTTGATAAATTACCTGATGGAGGTTATCAGTATGTAATCAAAGACATCAATAGAAAGTCATGTGCGTTAGTCATTACTGATAAGGCATTTTGCAATTGCAGTTGTGCTTTGAATGGAAATGTAAATATGCAGAGCTTTGGATTAAACAATGCATTGATGTTGATAATGGCGTTTGCAGGTAGTAATTGTCAAACCGTATTGATACATGCTTCACTTGTGCGCGAAAAAGATTATGGTTACGCATTCATTGCAAAGAGTGGAACTGGTAAAAGCACACAGGTGAGCCTTTGGTTGCGTTATATTGAGGGTTGTGATCTAATGAATGATGATAACCCTATCATAAGAATGATTGATGGAGTATCTTATATTTATGGAAGTCCATGGAGTGGAAAGACACCATGCTATCGCAAGGTGAAAGCTCGTCTGGGTGCTATCACCCGCATAGCTCGTGCTTCAGAGAATAGCATTGAACGTCTTCCTGTCGTAGCTTCCTTTGCTTCTGTCCTTCCTTCGTGCTCTTCCATGAGATGGGATAATGATATTTCTGATTCAATCTGTAATATTGTCGGTGAGATTATAGCATCGACTCCTGTATTTACGCTCCATTGTAAACCTAATCAAGAGGCTGCATTGTTATGTCATCAAACAATATCCATAAAGTAAGAAAGCTTTTTGCAAATAGTGTTTTGATTCCTGAAGTTATAAAAATGCTTGAGGAGGGACATTCGGTTACATTGCCATTACGTGGTTTTAGTATGCGTCCATTCTTAGAAGATGAACGGGATATGGCGTTGTTGACAAAGCCTGGTAAGGTTAAGATAGGTGACCCTGTCTTGGCAGAGATACATCCTGGTGCTTATGTCTTGCATCGGATTGTTGCAATTAAGAATGATGATGTCACATTACGTGGTGATGGTAATTTAGGATATGAGTATTGTACACTTTCAGATATCAAAGCATCTGTAATAGGTTTCTATAGGAAAGGTCGTCACAAACTTGAACGAATAGAGGGATGGAAGTGGAGAACTTATTCTCATATTTGGCTTGCATTGTCCCCACTCAGACGCTATCTTCTTGGATTTTATAGAAGAGTTTGGGTTCGGTTTTTTGGGCCAATGTAATGATAGATTATTAATTTTATTGAGTATTGACTAATTATGAAAGCAAAACAAGGATTTAAACTTCGAAACATTTGCGGTGAATATATTATCGTTGCAGAAGGCGAATCGAATATCGATTTCAGTAACATTATCAGCATGAATGAAACTTCTGCTTATCTATGGGAGAATATTCAAGGGAAAGAATTCACGTGTGATGATTTAGTAAAGTTATTGACCGAAGAATATGAAGTGGATGAGAACACGGCACGAAAAGATGTTGAGGTGCTTGTTGGTACATGGAAGGATGCCGGTATTATAGATTGATTTGAAACTATAACAAGACAAAAGAAACCCAAAAGTAGGAATACTTTTGGGTTTCTTTTATCTGTTCAAACAAGGTTTAGTACGCAAAAAGTGGGTAATCTTTCATTGTTTCATTCACCTTTTCTCTTACTCGTTTAATCACTTGTTCATCCTCAGGGTGATTTAATACCTCTTCAATCAACTCTGCAATTAGATGCATCATGTCTTCTTTTGCACCGCGAGTTGTCATTGCTGCCGTACCAAGTCGGATGCCTGATGTCTGGAAAGCACTGCGCGAATCAAATGGAACCATATTCTTATTGACTGTAATATCGGCCGCAACTAAAGCATTCTCTGCAACCTTTCCTGTCAGATCAGGGTATTTAGAACGGAGATCGACCAGCATCGAATGGTTATCAGTTCCCCCGCTTACAATGCTGAAATTACGTTGTATTAAGTCATTGGCCAAGGTTGCAGCATTCTTTTTCACTTGTAAAGCATATTCTTTCCATGAAGCCTGAAGGTTTTCTTCAAAGCCAACAGCCTTTGCTGCTATCACGTGTTCTAACGGACCTCCTTGCGTGCCAGGGAAGACGGCAGAATTGAGTAGGGTACTCATCTTTTTGATCTCACCCTTCTTGGTTGTAAGCTTCCAAGGATTATCAAAGTCTTTTCCCATTAAGATGATTCCACCTCGTGGTCCTCTAAGGGTTTTATGCGTAGTGCTGGTGACGATATGTGCATATTTCAAAGGATTATCGAGCAAGCCTGCTGCAATCAATCCCGCTGGATGCGCCATGTCTATCATGAGTAAGGCTCCTATTTCATCAGCGATTTTTCGCATACGAGCATAATCCCATTCACGACTATAAGCCGAGCCACCGCCGATGATTAATTTGGGTTTATGCTTGAGAGCGAGTTCTTCCATCTCGTCATAATCAACCCGTCCTGTCTCTTTATTAAGATTATATCCAATGGGATGATATAACAAACCAGATGTGTTGACATGGCTACCATGTGAAAGATGCCCACCATGATCAAGATTCAGTCCCAAGAAAGTATCGCCAGGTTTCAAAACAGCCAATAGAACTGCTGCATTCGCCTGTGCTCCTGAATGGGGTTGAACATTCGCAAACTCTGCTCCAAAAAGCTTTTTCACTCTTTCGCAAGCGAGATCTTCTATTAAGTCAACCACCTGGCAGCCGCCATAATAACGCTTTCCAGGCAGGCCTTCTGCATATTTGTTTGTTAAACATGACCCCATGGCAGCCATGACTTCATCACTTACGAAGTTTTCTGATGCAATAAGCTCTATTCCTTTCAGCTGGCGTTGATGCTCTTTTGCAATTAAATCAAAGAGTTGCTGGTCTTTCTTCATTGTGGATTATATTTTAATGGACAATAATATATTCTGTTTATTTAAGCTAACTATGACTGCTGCCGCATTATTCCGAGATGCATTAACAAAGTTTGATGTTATTGATATCTTGTTCTTTATCGCAGTATCTACATTTAAGGATTCCTTGTGCCTTGTCAATTACATTGAAAACCGTTTGCATCGGTTCGTTATTTGTAATACATTTGGGGTTGTTACATTTTACGATTCCTCGAAGCTCTTCTGGCAATTCAACAGTTTTTTTCTCGGCTACCTCATAATCTTTAATGATATTAAGCACGATTTTTGGGGCAACAACACTCAATCGACTGATTTCCTCTTGAGAAAAAAAGCGATTTGTTATCTTGATAATTCCCTTCTTTCTAATCTTCTTCGATGGGAGATTATAACCAATCGTAACAGGAGCTAAAGAGTTTTTTAGGCCTAACAAATCAACAACCTCATAGGTTTTCTCTGCAGGGATGTGGTCAATAACCGTTCCATTTTCAATTGCAGAAACTTGCATTTCCTTTTTTCCCATAATCTTAGAATTTAGATTTGATTATCGTGTTGTCGTTTTTAATATCTTCCAACGAGATTCCTAAGCAGTGACAGAAGATTGCTTCGCGTGCATAAAGTCCATTGCGCGCTTGTTGTATATAATATGCATGTGGGTCATCATCCACATCATAAGCAATTTCGTTAACTCTCGGAAGTGGATGCAATATGCGCATATTCGCTTTGGCATGCTTCAGCATTTCTGCTTTTAGGATATAGACATTCTTGACATGTTCGTATTCCATTAAGTCTGAAAATCTTTCTTTCTGAACGCGAGTCATATATAATATGTCTGCATTGGCAATGATTTCATCCGTAAATTCTGTATGTTCTTCATACTTGATTCCATTCTCCTTGCAATAGAGTTTATATTCTTGCGGCATGGCAAGTTCCTTTGGTGCAATGAAATGGAAGGTTGGATTGAAATGGCGCATGGCCATAATCAGCGAGTGAACTGTACGTCCATATTTAAGATCGCCCACCAGATAGATATTCAAATTGTCTAAAGTGCCTTGTGTTTGATAGATGGTGTAGAGATCAAGCAAACATTGTGAGGGATGCATGTGTGCACCATCTCCCGCATTGACAATTGGAACGGGGGCAACTTCAGACGCATATTGTGCAGCTCCTTCTATGTAGTGCCTCATGACAATGATGTCTGCATAGTTGCTCACCATGAGAATGGTGTCTTTAAGTGTTTCTCCTTTTGAAACACTCGAAGCTTTTGCATCGCTAAAGCCAATCACCCTTGCACCGAGTCGGTTTGCTGCTGTTTCAAAACTAAGTCTTGTTCGAGTTGATGGTTCATAAAAAAGAGTGGCAATAACCTTTCCCTTTAATAATTCTCTGTCTGGATGTTGCTCGAACTCATGCGCCATTTGAATAAGATACATTAAATCATCCTTATTCAAATCGGCTATTGTTACAAAGTTATGCTTTTCCATCTGTAAAATTATTGATTTTCAGAATTCACCCTCAAAGTTAAACAATATTTCTGATTTTACTATTTGATTTGAAAGAAAAAATACGTTTTTCTCATTAATCTCGTCAACAAGGGATTGAAAACCTCTTTTATTGTTAGAAATTGACTTTCTAAAGCCTAAAAAAAGTGGATTTCTATTCTTCTGCTCGCGTCAGAAACACCAAATGAAACTTTTTCATGCTTCTGCACACGACAGAAACACCAAATGAAACTTTTTCATGCTTCTGCACACGTCAGAAACACCAAATGAAACTTTTTCGCGCTTCTGCACACGACAGAAACGCCAAATGAAACTTTTTCATGCTTCTGCACACGTCAGAAACACCAAATGAAACTTTTTCATGCTTCTGCACACGACAGAAACACCAAATGAAACTTTTTCGTGCTTCTGCACACGACAGAAACACCAAATGAAACTTTTTCATGCTTCTGCACACGTCAGAAACACCAAATGAAACTTTTTCGCGCTTCTGCACACGACAGAAATACCAAATGAAACTTTTTCGTGCTTCTGCACACGACAGAAACACCAAATGGAACTTTTTCGTGCTTCTGCACACGACAGAAAAACAAAAGAAAGTGTAATATCACTTGCAATGTAACGATGTTATATCTATTTTTGCAGAATAAACGATAGTAATAACCGACAAAGCAAGAATGAACAGAAACAGTAAGAATGGAAGTCTAAAAGGTATGATTTGCTCTTTATGTGTCATATTAATGATATTTAGCTGTGCTGATAAACAGAATAGATATGGCATAAATTTTAACGACCAAAGGAGTATTATAAAGTTACCTCTATTGAATTCCTCTTGGATATATTCCCCCTCCTATACATCTGAGGGTGGGACTTGGGTTAATCCGCAAAAAAAAGACGGAGTACCTTGTTATTTTCAAAAGCGCAATTTAATAAAGAACAATAGGATAATTTGGGAAAGTGATATATATTTGGGAGGCAAAACTTACACGACGATAGATGGAAGTATACGAGAATCTTTGACTGTTACATACTATTTCGAAAAAAAGAAATGGGAATACGTCTATCATACAGCTAAAAGAGATTACAATAGTAGTAATAGTTCTTCTCAAATTAAAAATTTATATAATAGCGTTGATATCGTACTATCAAAGTGTGAAGCGGACTCTATACTCTTCTCTTGGAATCTATGATTGAATTATGGATATAAAACTAATCTTATTGTTGTATGACAATGTTTACTTTATACTCTCTGCTTTTTTTAATAAGAAAGTTAGTTGTTTACTTCTCAATACTACTTTACTAAAGTTTTCCACCCTCAAAAAGTTGGCTTAAAATAACAGTTTTTTTCAATAGTTATTGGTAACTTTGTAGTGCTTTATTACATTGATTAACAATAAATTAAAGAGTAACTATTATGGATGCGAAACTAGACAATTTCAGCGAGATATCCAAGCTTTTGAGTGTTAAAAGTAAGATGAGTAGCGATAATCTCTCACTTTTCTCAAAATTTGGTCTTGGACGTCTACTCTGTAGGCTTTCTTTGGAGAAACACGATGGTATTTCCGCTATTCAACTGATTCTTTCGCTTTGTCTTTTGACCATTAGACGTATTGCCTTTTCAGGCAGTGTATCTTGGTTACTTTCGGTTTTATCTTGGATACTTCTCTTCCTATCTTGGTTACTATTCCAGTTAATTGTACCCCCCTTGTCTGCTCGTTATTCACAGAAAAGATATTGAGCCCGATTTCAAGCGTATGGGAAGTCACTTCTCGTACGGGCCATTATTTATGCCAATCAGACTGGTGCAACATTATCTGTGGAAGAGGTGTTTCTCGTGGTTGAAAGATCAAAATGTTCTTTTTCAGCGCTGGGCTATCTCAAAAGTTAGTACAGATAACAGTTCCATGGGTTCAACGCTGAGAATGGGAGAAAATCGCTTAAAACTGCTACATAGTTTTAAACCTAACAAATGGCAACTTGACTTTTACCTACAAAATCCATATTTACATAGTTATGCCTTCTGTCAAATTCATTAAGTCCTGCACGCATTCTTTTATCTCTTTTTGAATATCCTTGTTAAACAATTTTCTATATACATCTTCTCGTCTCCAGTCATTATATTCAAAATCTTTTATATAAGCCCACCATTCTTCAGAACGTCCATCATGAGTCTTTTCTTGGATTCTCTGTTTAATATTTTCATTATCTTCTCTCGTTTTTGGACTATTATACCTTATCCCATAGCTTAGCTTATTGAAATTAGCATTCTTAAATTCAAAGCATATCTTTGCATAGTTCCACTCCTTCTTCCAAAGAAGGAAGTGACTATACTGCTGTTGCCAATAATCGTCCTCTGTCCGAAACTCTAATTCCAGCCTCAACTCGTTGGCTATTTCCTCAACTTGCTTTCTTAACTCTACACCAATAACCTTATTGAGGATTCGATTATAGTTATCATGTATTCGGATTGCAGTAAAGATATTCTCGGAGTTCGCAAGTAATTCTATCAACTCCTTCTGTTTTTGCTCGTCCATATTCTGATACGTTAATAATGATAATAAGTTCCTATATTGTATAATTGTCTCTCTTACTAAGGGCTTATCAAAAGCCTTCTCGGTACACTTCTGAAGCCACGGACGTATAAAATCTCTATAAGAAATACAAAAGTAATCTTCGTTTTTCTTCATCTTCCTACTGCTTCCAGTAACGGATATATCATGAGGAGAATGTCCATCTAAGGTCAGATATAAAATTAGGGAATTCTCCAAACCATACTTTTGCTCAGCAAATTGATAATACCTATAGAGTTGTTTAGTTTGATCGCTGGCATAAATTTTATTTTCTATGATAATAGCTTTAGTCTTATCACCTTGTACATTGCCTGATTCTATCAGAATATCCATTCTTCCACCTTCTTCTTTATCCCTCGAGATACCACCTATCGACTTTTCAATATTTACAGTAGCATTGGTTGAATCAAAAACAAAGTTAGAGTATTTACTATCGCAAACGAAGTTTTGGAGTTGCTGGCAAAACAACTCTAAGAACACTGTTCCACAACTATGCGTACCTTTTGGGTCCATCAATGCTGCAAGCATAGCTGAGTGCGTACGAACTTCATCATTCTCAACGTGCATTATCTTAAAAACATTAAAGTCTTCTCCACGCTTACTTTTTTCTTTCTTCAAGAATTCATCTTCATCTATAAACCTTCGAATCTTATGCAATAGTTCTTTAATATCTTCCATAAATTATGGTTTTTCTTTATGATCTAAATCAGACCCACATGTCATTATAGCTTCGTGATATTTCCTCGTGAAAAATGTTCCTTACAAACTAATTTAAAGAGCTGATAAAACAGGAAGTTCGTAATCACTTTTAAGTTTAATATCATATACTACTATCTTCTACCCATTTCTCACATCGTGTAGGCTGTATGATGCAAACACTGACTGGCTTTCTCGCAGTGAGTGTCAGCACAGTGTGCGTAGTCGTAGGATAATTGTTTGTCTTCTTCAAGGGTCATAAGCTTCTATTGTTACAAAAAAAATCTACACCCATTCTTTAACTGTTGTCCTTACCAAATCTAAAATCATAGCTTTATCTTTGGACTCTATAATATCATAAACTTTCCGACCCTTAAATGTTTGATAAATAGACAAACGAATAACTGGGATTTCCATTATAAGTCCAGTAACATCCCTTAGAAAGTCATAAAAAGCACGCTGCCTCCATCGTGAACTTCCAGCCCCATCTAAGCATCCATTATCATCACTTTTTACAAACAACTTCTCTGATGAATTATTTCCAAAATCCTCCATGCTTACGGCAACCAGACTCGTATAGTGTACAGAAACGCATATATTCATCTAAACGGAAACCATTTATCATCTGATAAATATTAGAATTTAAAGTCTGTAATCTATATCTATTGAAATGATTTTCCTCATCCAATTCCAGAATAAACTCAGGGGTTGAAATATCCCACGAGCCAAATGTCAATGGAGGTTCTCCAAGTATTCCACCTAATTCTTTGTACATACTCTCCACCTCAGAATAAAACTCAGATGAAAGTAGAAACTGCCCCCTGGTAAGTTTTAGATGCTTTTTCTCCCCATATTCTTGCAATACGACCTGCTTTAAGATACTTTCTTTCCTCATTGTTTAACTTAGATTAGGTACTAAAGTTTCCCACCCAAATAAATAGATAGAAAAATAACAGTTTGTCGAATTTTCTTTGTAAATTAGTAATCGCTAAACAACTGATTTTAAAGACAAGACAACAAAACTATTATGGAAGCAAAAATAAAGAAAATAAGTGAGTTTACCCAAACTCTTGAGTGTTAAAACTCAAATGAATGATGATTTATTTCATCTTTTTGGCAAGTTTGGCATCGGTCACCTATTATCTCGCCTGTCATTATAGATGACACCATGCTTAGGAAGAGTGGCGTGAGAAAGTCGAATTAGCAGATTTTCAAGGTTGCTACTTTAATAGCCAGATAGCCGATGCTACGCTGTGTTACCTTACATATACTGTCATGGCCTTGGAAAAGCGGTTCACAGAATATCAAACTATGGGCGAACTCTTTTCAGACATGGAGGGCGATCTCATGGCACTCACGTTATGGAAACGAGTTCTTATCTGTATCGAACGCATTCTTCGCATTTTAGGAGAAACGCTTGGAGTAACGCCCCAACACCTTATGGCTACAATCAGCAGAAACGACAAAGAGATGAGCAAAATCCTTGTAATGGCTGAAGCGTTGGAAAAATGGGATGAAGTATGTGGACAGTCTGCATAACTTCTGTTAGTCACGTGTTAACAGTCAATGGATATGGGGGACGACAAGCAAAGGAAAATGAGAAAAGTTAGTGTTTTAAGGGGTGGGAAACTTTAGCTACTTTATTAATTTAAAATGTCTTTTTCTATTCGTCTGACAGTGTAAATTCATACTTCAGTGAGCTGTTTACTCATATTCATTGCTGCGCGTCGGCCGTCTCCCATAGCCAAGATTACAGTTGCACCACCACGAACAATGTCTCCTCCTGCATAGATTTCTTTACGGCTGGATTGCATCTGATCGTTCACTGCGATAGTATTCTTGCGCCCAAGGGTCAGTCCTTCGATGCTTTTGGGCACTAAAGGATTAGGAGAAACTCCAACAGCCACGATGACTTGGTCACATTCTATCGTAATTGTTTCACCTGTAGTTTCCGGTCGTCTTCGGCCACTTTGGTCTGGTTCGCCTAACTGCATGACATCAAGTACAGCAGCCTTAACAGCGCCGTTCTCATCCGTTAGATATTCTTTTGGATTGTGCAAGGTCAGGAATTTTATACCTTCTTCTTTTGCATGCTTCACCTCTTCTATACGCGCCGGCATTTCAGCCTCACTACGACGATAAACCAAGGTGACATCAGCGCCTAACCTCTTTGCAGTGCGGCAAGAGTCCATTGCGGTGTTTCCGCCTCCAACAACAAGCACCTTTCCCTAAATTAATGGGAGTGTCTGTGCTTGGATTGGCAGCATCCATGAGATTCACACGTGTGAGATATTCGTTACTCGACATGATATTGAGTGCATTCTCTCCTGGAATGTCCATGAAATTCGGCAGACCAGCACCCGAGCCTACAAAGATGCCTTGAAAACCTTCAGCCTTCAGTTCGTCGATGCTAATGGTTTTACCGATGATGACATCCGTTTGGAAATGTACGCCAAGCTTTCGAAGATTGTCAATCTCAGCTTCTACAATTCTGTTGGGGAGTCTAAATTCAGGGATTCCATATTTTAAAACCCCACCAATCTCATGCAAAGCCTCAAACACATAAACTTCAAAACCATTTTTAATCATGTCGCCGGCAAAACTAAGTCCAGAAGGCCCAGAACCTACCACAGCCACCTTGATTCCATTCTTTGGTGCAAGTTCGGGCAAGACTGTTTGCCCACTTTCACGTTCAAAGTCTGCTGCAAAGCGCTCTAAATAGCCAATCGCAACTGGTTCGCTTTTCATTTTGTGATGAATACAGCGACTTTCGCACTGCTTTTCTTGAGGACAAACTCGGCCACAAACAGCGGGTAGGGCAGAGGTTTGTTTGAGCACACGTGCTGCTTCTAAGAAATTACCTTTTTCTATCTGCTTGATAAAGCCCGGAATGTTTATGTTAACAGGACATCCTTCTACGCATGTTGGTTTCTTGCAGTCAAGACATCGTTGTGCTTCGCGAATAGCCATTTCGGCTGTAAGTCCTTGATTGACCTCTTCTAAACGAGTCGTTGCACGATAAACAGGGTCAAGTTCAGGCATGCTAACACGTGGAATCTTAATGCGATCTTTAGCTTTTAAGTCTACAACTTGTGCCTCTTGGTGATGTTGTTGGATAGGATTTACCGATTGATTCTTGGCAGTTTGTGCACCTTCATCTTTGCATACATGCGCCTGAAAGCGTGACATGTCTTCTTGTTCCACAGCTTTAAACGTGCTCATGCGCTTAAACATCTCGTCCCAATCGACTTCAGCACCATTGAATTCTGGTCCATCAATACATACAAACTTTGTTTTTCCACCGATAGTTAAACGGCAGGCGCCACACATACCAGTCCCGTCTACCATAATAGTATTGAGTGAGACGTCAGTGGGAATGTTATATTTCTGCGTAAGAAGACAACAAAACTTCATCATGATGGGAGGTCCGATGGCAAATACTTTATCAATGTGTTCCTGTTGAATGAACTTCTCAATGCCAATTGTAACCACTCCTTTTTCTCCATAACTGCCATCGTCAGTCATGATAATTAGTGCGTCACTTGAAGCTTTTACTTCGTCTTCGAGGATGACAAGTTCTTTGTTTCGGCCTGCGATTACAGCCAACACGCGATTGCCTGCATCCTTCAAGGTACGCATGATTGGAAGCATTGGAGCTACGCCTACACCACCTCCAGCACAGATAACTGTACCATAATTTTCAATGTGAGTAGGGTTTCCAAGTGGCCCAACCACATCAGCAATAAAGTCTCCTTCATTGAGGTTACAAAGCTTTGTCGATGATAGACCAACCTTTTGTACGACAAGTTTAATTGTTCCTCGAACCTTGTCAGAATCTGCGATAGTAAGTGGCATGCGCTCACCATTTTTATCAACTCTTACGATGACAAAGTTTCCGGCCCGTCGACTCCGTGCAATCAAAGGAGCCTCAATGTCGAAACAAAATACTTTTTCAGAATACTGTTGTTTTGAAATAATTTTGTTCATGGAGATTAGATAATGTTTTTGTATGTTGAAATAATAATTAAAACGAAAACATCAGTATTGACAAATCATTCAATCGGTCAATACTGATGTTATATATATTAATCGTTTTTATCATCAAGATATTCAAATCCACAATAGGGAACAAGTACTTTCGGTACTCGGATACCTTGAGGAGTTTGGTTGTTTTCTAAGATAGTTGCAACAATGCGCGGTAATGCTAATGCAGAACCATTAAGCGTGTGGCAGAGTTCAATCTTCTTATCTTCAGCGTGACGATAGCGACAATGCAAACGATTCGCTTGATAGCTTTCGAAGTTTGAAACAGAAGAAACCTCCAACCAGCGGTGTTGTGCAGCTGAGTAGGTTTCAAAGTCAACACAAATGCTAGAAGTAAAACTCATATCTCCACCGCATAAAAGCAACAAGTGATAAGGTAATTCAAGTTTCTTCAATAGTCCTTCAACATGATCAAGCATTTCGTGCCATGATTGATAAGAGTGTTCCGGTGTATCAATGCGAACGATTTCAACTTTGTCAAATTGGTGCAGACGATTCAAACCGCGTACATCCTTACCATAGCTACCTGCTTCACGGCGGAAACAAGCAGAGTAAGCACAACGCTTAATTGGTAGGTCCTTTTCATCAAGTATCTCGTCACGGAATATATTTGTGACAGGAACTTCAGCCGTAGGAATAAGGAAAAGGTTGTCTAAGTTGGCATGATACATTTGTCCTTCTTTGTCTGGAAGCTGTCCTGTTCCTAAGCCTGAAGCTTCATTAACCACATAAGGAGGTTGTATTTCTAAATAGCCAGATTTGCGTGCTTCATCTAAAAAGAATGCCTCAAGTGCGCGTTGGAAACGGGCCATTTTACCAATATAAACGGGGAATCCAGCACCTGTTATTTTCACACCTAAATCGAAATCAACAAGATTATATTTCTTAAGCAAATCCCAATGACAAAGTGCTTCGTCGCCGAGTTGTGGCATATTGGTTAAATCTTCCTTAATAACAACGTTGCTGCTTGCGTCTTTTCCTTCAGGAACATCTTTGTTTGGGATGTTTGGGATGTCAAGAAGGACATGAGTCATATCAGCCTGTGCCTTGTCCATTATCTCTTGAAGTGCTTTGTCAGCAGCCTTTAAGTCGGCGACAGTAGTTTTGATATTTTCAGCTTCTTCCTTTTTCCCTTCTTTCATCAGTCTGCCAATTTGCTTTGCTAATTGGTTCTGTTGTTGCTTATTGGAGTCAAGCTTCTGCTGGGCTTCACGACGTATTTTGTCATATTCTAAAACTTTTTCAACAGCCTCACGAGCACCTTCAAAGTGCTTCTTTTTCCAGGCCTTTAATCACACGTTCAGTTTCTTCACTGATGAGTTTAAGTGTAAGCATAGCTTGTCTTTTAATTTTTTATTTCGTTATTTGCGCAAAGTTACTAATTTTTTTCTTTGTGACAAAAATAAGTTTCTAACATTATGTTGCCTGATAAAGAAACTTTGATGAATCTTTATTCTATACCTTAATTCCGCAGTATTTTTTCTTGTGAGAAAATTTTATATGTTGAGATGTCTTTTTGGGGCTCTATATGTTGATATGAGGTGCTTCGGTGTTTCTTGGGTCTTTTCTAAGCATAAAATCCCCCACCCAAACCAATGGGGAAGTATGATAACCACAAAGAAATGATGTAAATTCCTCCGAAGGAAGTGATATTCTCGTTTTTAATTGCTACCTTTGTCATGTCAGATTTTTGCTTACTTGTTATGTTTGCAGCACCAAGATAGGTGAAAATTCTGACATATCCAAGTGTTTCGAGAACTTTGTTTCTCTGACACATGGAGTTCTCACAAGGATTTATGCTGCGGAATTAAGGTAGAAATAAAACCAATTAAGATAGAACCAATAAAACTGGGTAAATGAATAAAGTTATAATTCTATTCATATCTGTATTCGCATTATCACCTTTTACGAAATGTTCATCTATATCTGGACAAAATAGAAAGGATATTATAGAAACGAGGATTAGTAATGATACCTTGCAGATCATAACAACCGATCCTTTTTTATACTATCCGTTTGGGATATTCCGTAATGTTAATCAGTATGAGAAAAGGTACCCCTTATTAAAGAGGGTTCCTGTTACCAACAAAAAGGGAAACAACAATCTGTTTAAGTATAAATATAAAAACAGCACTACTGTTATCTTTATGGATAAGAATGACAGTAAAAGAATACAGATAGTGAACGCCATGATAAAAGACAATATTAAAATAGTGCGGGATATCAGCATTGGAATGGATAAACTAACTCTACTTTCACTATTAGGCTATTCCGATTGTAAGGACAAATTGAAAAATATTAATGTTGTAGAATGTATCTCTGGTTTAGATGGCGTTTGGCTCTATTTTATGTTCAAAGAGAACTTGCTTGAATCTATTTTAATCCGAACAGATTATACATTTGCGTATTAGTTGAAGCGGGGGATAAATGAAATATAAACAACTCCCTATAATATTTAAGGAAAAGCATTATTTTGTAGCATTTTGACATCCTAAATAAAGTTTGACGCTTGCGGGGCTCCCGCAAATCACTTTTTAAAGGATTTGATGCTTGCGGGGCTCCCGCAAATCACTTTTTAAAGGTTTTGATGCTTGCGGGGCTCCCGCAAATCACTCCGTAAAAGGTTTGGCATTTCCGCGCATGGCGAAAGTCGTTTCCCGAAGGGTTTGGCATTTCCGCGCATGGCGAAAGTCGTTTCCCGAAGGGTTTGGCATTTCCGCGCATGGCGAAAGTCGTTTCCCGAAGGGTTTGGCATTTCCGCGCATGGCGAAAGTCGTTTCCCGAAGGGTTTGGCGTTTCCGCGCATGGCGAAAGTCGTTTCCCGAAAGGTTTGGCGTTTCCGCGCATGGCGAAAGTCATTTTCCGATCTGTCTGTTGCTTGCCATCCATGTCTTTCAAAGCCCAACTTTGAGAAAACGTCCATGATGTGATAAAATCCACCGAAAGAAGTGATATTCTCGTTTTTAGTTGCTACCTTTGTCATGTCAGTTTTTTGCTTACTTGTTATGTTTACAGCACCAAGATAGGTGAAATTTCTGACATATCCAAGTGTTTTGAGAATTCTGTTTCTCAGGCACTTTGAGTTCTCACAAGAAATTATGCTGGGGAGTTAAGGTAATAACATAGATTACGAAATAGGAATACTCTTGAATTTAAAGTTGTTGGGGGACTTCGCAAAGAGTACTCTGTTCGTGCAATGTAATTTTGGCGTATTAAAGTTTTAGTAAATTAATAAGTTTAACTTCTTTATGTGCGTTCATATATCTTTCAACCTGATTGATATATTGAGAAGAAAAAGCTTTGTATCCAACCAATTCGTTTGTAACATACATTACGCGTGCCATATGAATATCCTTTTCATACTGACTCTTTTTATCGAAGTTCTTAGAAGGGTATAAGCTTAACAAATAGAAATTCAAGCAATCAGGAACGATATATTCCCTCGTCATTGTCTTGCGTTGAGCTTTTGAATAGAATTTAATATAAGCCGGATAATCTTCTCCCAAGTATTTATCAAGAGAAATACCAATGATGGTGTCGCCAACAATTATGCTTTGATCAAAAGCACCTATTTGCGTATAAATTTTTGGAACAATAAAGCCCGGAAGTGTTTTTTTTGCTTTACTAAAAGCATTGGTAAACGATTTATTTATGTCTTCCATATTGGCATATTGAGTTTCTGCAGCAGAGATAACGGTTTGTAATAAGGTGTCTTGATAAAAGTTTAGGAATCGGCTATTAATATCTGGCTCATAAACAGCACCAAGTTTAAGCACATTTTCAATTAATGTTCGAGTCTCTATGGCATACTCTGTGTTCATTTCTTGCAGAGCAGAGAAATCACCTGTTGTAAGATAACGACTTTGCAGACGATCATAACGCACAACTTCTATTTTGCTCTGTGCATTATCGTTGGGCTTTAGCTTGATTTCACAAGCTATACAAAGCATCATTACTGCAAATAATATATAGTATATCTTTTTCAAAAAGTTTTTGGTGATTTTTTTGTTTTTCAAGGCAAAAAAATACTAATTTTTTTATTTTTCAAGAGCAAATGTTTTTGCTAAAAAAACTTAAAAATTAAGGACATAAAAAGTTAGTTTTAAGCTAAAATTCATAAAAAGGAATACTTATCAATAAAAAAATATTTATTTTTTTGTTACATGATTAGTTTAGCCTTTGTTACTTCAAATAAAAAGATTATTATTATTCATTGTTCTAAACTTATTTATAAGTTTGGGGAGTATGAGTAAACCATCTATTGATACACTGACAGTGTTGGTCACATGTCCAAAGCTTGATTATGTTGGTGATTATCCTGTAATTGTTTCGCTGAAGGACTATCCTTCAGTGACAAAAAGCATTGTTTATTCTGATAATACAGAGCTTCCTTCGCAACTTGATGATCTTGATGGGGATGGCATAAATGATGAATTGTGTTTCTTTGCCAATGTTAAGAAGAAACAAAAATATTCATTTCAAGTAATTTTGGAAAAGGATGGTGAACCAAAAATATATTCACCACATACATATGCCGAGTTATTACTTAAAAATCCTAAGATTAAGGAGAAGAATAAACAAGATATATTTATTCAGCAGATTGTTGTTGGAAAAGATTTAGATGATAGTTTCCATTTACTGCATCATCATGGAGTTGCTTTTGAAAACGAATTGATTGCATTAAGAATATATTTTGATAAGCGTCAGACTCTTGATTTATATGGAAAGAAACGGAAAGGTCTTGAAATTAAAGATACACAATTTTATCCAAATAAACAGCAACTATTGGATGGGTATGGAGATGATATTCTTTGGGCTGGCAATGCTTTAGGATTAGGTGCTTTGCGTGGATGGGTAGAATGTAAAGAACAATTGTTAGATGATGTTGAATATCGTGGTCAGCGTATTGTATGTCAGGGTCCGATAAGAACAATTGTTGAAATAACGGATAAAGGATGGCTTTGGAAGAAAGAAGAGAACAGAATAAATCTTAAGCAACGTTTTACATTATATGCGGGGCGTAGAGATATTATTATTGAGGCATGGTTAAATCCTTTGAATGATAGTATTCGTTTTTTTACTGGTTTACAACATCTTTTGAATGGAAAGGAATACTCTGATCATGAAGGATTACGAGGAAATTGGGGTAAAAGTTGTAATCCAACAGATTCGATTATGGCTCATGCTCAAACGTTGGGAATGGGGATATTTGTTCCTGATGAATATTTGTGTCAAGAGATACCTTGTGATAGTTTGAATGACGCTTTTATTATTGCACCTCAAAATGGATACTTGAAATATTATCTTACTTATTCCAGTGATAAGGAGTCTTATGGCTTCCACCAGGCTCAGAGTTGGTTTTCATATTTAAAAAGATGGAAAGAACTTTTAGCTCACCCAATCCGTGTTGATGTTATTTGCAAAAATTCATGATGGTATTGTATGTTCTACGACTATGAATGTAGAATTGGTAGAGGATAGAGAAGTTTTTCGTTCGTTAATTTGTTTGTTAACTCTTTGCTGTTGTATAGACTTTCTATCTTCATCAAAGGCATGTCGCCATTTCTTAAAAGCTTTTCGGGCTTTATAAATTGCCTTAAAATCATCGATATTTCTATTAAAGATAAGAGTTTGCCACGCAGCAAGATAATCAAGAAAATAACGGACTCGCATAACTTGTTTAAGCTCTTTATCTGGTAGATTCTTATAGAGCATAGTGAGATTGTTGCGGAAGTTTAGGAAAGTTTTCATTGGATTTTTCTTGGGTAGAGTGCCTCCGCCTACATGATATACTTTACTATAAGGAATGCATACGATTCTTTTTCCTTTAAGCCTAAGTCTCCAACATAGATCAATTTCTTCATTATGTGCAAAGAATCGTCCGTCAAAGGCACCTGCATCCCAAAAGTCTTTTGATCGGATAAATAAACAAGCGCCTGTAGCCCACATAATATCAATGATAGAATCGTATTGTCCCTTATCTTCTTCTATAACATCAAAGATTCTTCCACGACAGAAAGGATATCCAAATTTATCCACAAAGCCTCCTGCTGCACCTGCATATTCAAACTCGTTAGGGTGATGAATTGATAGTAGTTTGGGTTGGCAAGCTGCAACATCAGGATGTTTGTCCATATAATCTATAAGTGGAACAAGCCAACTTTCGGTCACCTTAACATCCGAATTTAATAAAAGAAAGTATTCTGCTTCAATTTCTTTTAATGCTTGATTATAACCTTCCGCAAAACCGAAGTTCTTGTTTAATACAATGATTTTTATTTCAGGGAATTTGCTTTCCAATATTTTTTTATGGAATCATCTGTAGAGGCATTATCTGCAACAAATATATCTGCATAGTTAGAAGAGTATTTGATTACACTTGGCAGATATTGTTCTAACATCTTTTTCCCATTCCAATTTAAAATCACTATTGCAAGTTTCATGCTTACATGTCTAAATAAGTTCTACTTTAAGTGCGGATTTGTCGTGATTGAAGTCACCCAACTTAACGCGTATAAGTTCGTTGTCATACTCTTCCTTTGCAAGTGATGCTGGAAGTTCAACACGGATATAGTTGTCTGTAAACCCATGCATAGCTTTACCGCGTGGTGCCTTTTCAAACAAAACTTCTCGTTCTGAGCCAATAAACTTCTGATAAAAGAGCTGGGTCTTTTTATCACTTAATTCTAACAAGCGTTTTGAACGTAGTTTCTTATCTTTCTCATTTACAACGTAAGGAATTGCTAATGCAGATGTTCCAGGACGTTCACTATAAGGGAAGACATGCAATTGTGTGATTGGAAGTTGTTCTAAGAAGTTATAACATTCTTCGAAGTATTCAGGTTTTTCACCTCTACTACCAACCATGACATCTACACCAATAAAGGCATCAGGCATCAATTCTTTAATAAGTTTTATTTTATGCGCAAACAAAGATGTATCGTAACGCCTGTGCATCAGTTTCAAAACGGTATCACTGCCACTTTGCAATGGAATGTGGAAATGAGGCATGAAAGCCCGACTTTCTGCGCAAAAAGCAATCAACTCGTCATCAATTAAATCTGGTTCCAAACTACTGATTCGGAATCGCTTGATGTCTTCAACTTTGTCTAAGGCTTTTACTAAATCTATAAATCTTTCATGCGTAGTCTCTCCCGAAATCACCTATGTTGACACCAGTCAAAACAATTTCTTTACCTCCCTCAGCTGCAGCTTCTTCGGCCTGTTTAATTAGCGATGAAATCGTTGGATTTCTTGAGAATCCACGCGCATAGGGAATAGTACAATAAGTGCAAAAATAGTTGCATCCATCTTGTACTTTCAAGAAAAACCGAGTGCGATTACCCTTCGAGCATGAAGCTTGAAAAGTCTTGATGTCTTTTGTCTTTACAGAATGGAATTGATGAAGTGTTTCGCCTGTTTCCCTGTTTGTAAAGGCATCGTTTAGATATTGAATGAGATTTGCTTTCTCGTTTGAGCCTAACACGAGATCTACACCTGGAATCTTACTTACTTTCTCAGATTCAAGCTGGGCATAGCAACCTGTCACAATAATGAATGCACCTGGATTTTCACGCGCCATTCTATGGATGGCCTGCCTGCATTTATGGTCAGCCACTTCTGTGACGCTACACGTATTGATAAGACAAATATCAGCCTTTTCGCCCTTGTCTACAGTGACGACTCCCATGTCAGATAACATCTTGCCAAAGGTAGATGTCTCTGAAAAATTGAGTTTACAACCCAATGTGTAATATGTTGCTTTCTTACCTTGAAAAGCAGAACTGTCAATCATTCTTTTCCGAATATATTTGAAAGATTAAAGTCCTAAAGCCTTGATAATTTTGTCGATAACATTCTCTGCACTATCAGAAACCTCATCAAGTTTGCTGTCAAGCTCTTTGTTTAATTTATCCTCAACCTTCTTACTAACTTTATCTACGAGTTTTCCAGCTTCTTTGCTTACAGTTTTATCAATATTGCTTTTTAAACTATCAATATTATTGGTTGTTTGTTCTTCGTTGTCGGTTGAAGAAGCTTCATTTGTTGTCTTGCTATAGTCTTCATAACTCCTTACCACATCATCTGCGTTGAATGTGAATACATGGCCAAGAATACCATACGAAACCTTGTGTTGCTCACCATCGAAGGTGACATCTGTTGAAGAATAAATGAGATAATTGTGATAATTAAGAATCTGATCGAGTGTTACATCAACAGTTGTGCCAGCAAATAAGCGCATTAACGTTTTAACTCCCATTGTGAGGAGGTCATCTTCGTCATTGTCCTTATCAGCCAATTTATTGATAGCCGTTGTAACTTCTGTTTTAATAGCCTCTTTATGATCTTGTTTGTTTGGGTTACTAACAATCAGTATAATTAGAAACACAAATATCGTCGCGAGAATAAACCACCATGCTTTATGACATTTCTTTTCATTTTGAGGCTTTTCCTCCTTTGTATTAATTTGTATAGCTTCGGGAACAGGTGGCGGAGTCTGTTGAGTGTTTATATGATTCTCTAAGGCTTGTCTTATCTCCTCAATTTGCCATGCAGGCGTCCAATCTTTTAGTCCCTCAGTCCAAACTAAAGTTTCAGCAGATATATTCTTTGTGTTGACAAGTTCTTCTGGTGAGAAAGGCCCTGCTTGTGCACCATTTTCAATAATAAAGTATTGCATTTCGTTATCTTTTTAATTCTAATATGCTTGCAAAGTTAGAAAAATTTTTCAAAAGATTTGCATATCTCAATAGAAAAGATTACTTTTGCACACGTTTTATATGCAGGGGTTCCGTAGCTCAGTTGGATTAGAGCAACAGCCTTCTAAGCTGTGGGTCTTGGGTTCGAATCCCAACGGAATCACAAACCATGTAAAAAGAGGATTTTGGAAACAAAATCCTCTTTTGCGTTTAGAATGAGCCACTTGTGTCCTAATTAGCACATTTAGAGGAGTTTATGCTTAATGTTAAACCCCGTGGCTAATGGGAAGTAATGGGAGCAAAAAGGAGCTCTCGGGAATAAAATGTGTTACCAATTTGTGTTACCAGAATACAGAATGTGTTACCACTTTCCACAATCTTCTCCATCCACACTAAAATGTTGTTAATATGGCAAAACAGGAAGTTGTGGTCATCTATGATCGGAAAAAGGTTGCTGCAAAACGTGGCAAAGGGAAAGTCGAAGTACGAGTCTATATCAGCAGGACTGAGAGGAAATATATTTCTCTTGGTGATGTAGCCCCTGATGAACTGGAAAATTTTGTAAGTTCTTCCAAGGTACTTGCTATCAAGAAAAGATGTGAGCAGATACTGGCTGCAATGAGTGTTCTTGACGATAAATTATCCGTTGAGAAGTTTGACTCCTATTATTACGAAACAGAAGACAATCCATTTGCCAAAAGTAAAGGCTTTTCGGTAAATTTCTTGCTGTATATGGAATAATCCATTAAGCAAGAAAACATACGTGAGGGTACACGCAAACACAAGATTTGCACATTGGAAGCTATCAGGCGTTTTTGGTCAGATAAAAACCACAAAGGACTTAACGCGGGAAAAATTTGGTAGCCTTTTGACCAATGGCTTTAGAGATGGCACCCGCTCTGATGTTTCAATCAATAACTATCACAAGAATTTTTCGTATCTATACAAAGAGGCTTGCTACAGAAAAATGTTATAGACGTTGATCCTTACGACTTGGCTAAATTTAAGCGAGGCAAATGTAAAGAACGTGAGCCGCTTTCTGAAACAGAATTGAAAAAAACTCCGAACAATAAAACTGGAGGGGAAACTGGATAAGGTCAGAGATTTGTTTGTGTTCGCCGCCTATACTGGTTTGGCATATTGTGATGTTCAATCATTTAGCTTTGATACGATGACGGAACTGCAGGGAACATTGTATTATATTGATGGAAGCAGATTAAAGACTGGCTCTAAATTCTTCACTCCCATTCTCAAACCGGCAATGGAGGTGCTCAAAAAGTATGATTTCAAGTTGCCGAGAATATCCAATCAAAAGGCAAACGACTACCTGCATCTCATCCAGGCAGCCATGAAACTCAACAAGAACCTGACCTTCCACATTGCCCGGCACTCGTTTGCGACGCTGGCTCTTGCCCACGACGTGCCCATAGAGAACGTCGCACGAATGTTGGGGCATCAGAACATCCGGACCACGCAGATTTATGCGAAGGTGCTGAAATCGACCATCGAGCGACATGCGGTAAACCTCCAGAAGGCAATCAGATGAATGATGAATAAATCTCACACCCACATAGAGCCATACCTCCCCTTCGAGGCATGGCTTTATGTTTTGCGTTCTATCAGATAATTCACCAGGTAAGCGATGCCGCCAAAGAGCATCCACAAAACATACAGAAAGCCTTGAATCACCCAACCTATCAGCTGGAAGATGGCTCTGAACAGGATATATACGAAGAGAAATACTTGCATCTTAAAACATTATTAGCTATACCAAAGATACGAAAAATATCCGAGAAAAGCAAATAATAGAGCATCTAAGCATTGACAATCAGCAAGTATTTTATGACTACATTTTCTCGTAATATCACTATCTCACGGCTTCATTTCTTCGTCTTTTCTCGAAGAAACGGACTCGTAACTTCGGTTTTTCCTTATATCGCTAAATCGGGTTTTCATTATCCCGATTTCACGATAACATTTTTCTTGAATCAGTTATCGAAGAACACCACAGTCCATCATTTCTTGCTAACTTTATGTCAGACAAGCAGGTGGCGAGACTACATTTCCCTTACGGAGTTTGGGTAGCAAGTTGTACTTTTGTGCGGACAAAAGTAACTTGCCAACTCTGTCAAGTTGGGGATTATTCTTCGCAACTCAGAATATAAACAGAAGAATATGGAACGGAAAACGAAAAGACTCTGGATAAGGATTTCTGCACAGGATGCCGAGCTGATTAAACAGAAGGCTACTAACTACAAAACGGTAAGTAGCATGATTTGGGATGCTATCAAGCAGTTTGACGATGTTGGCACAAAACGTAAAATCGCCACGCTCAACGAAATGATGACCTTCTATAAGAAGTATCACCAGGACTTGGCATGGATGGGCGGTAACTTCAATCAGGTGGTCAAGCGAGCCAACGAACTGGCGATAGCCAATGAGCTGACACTTCCCTATTTGAGAAAGTGCTTTATCCTCAAATCATGGAGCTACAAAAGCTCTTAACAGCGATAAGACAGGAACAGCATCAGATAGCCAAACGATTAACACGATAAAGCGAAAAGCCGTAATCGGTAAATACCGATTTATCAATCACATCTTTTCACGAACACACAAGAAAACGATGATAGCAACCATATTACCCTCCAGCACGACATTCCATGCCGTTGAGTACAACGAGCGAAAAGTTGCCAAAGGCCAGGCTGTGCTTCTTGAAATGAAGAACTTCGGTTATGTGGGAGCCGCTGATAGCTATACTCCCGAACAGCTGCAACAATACCTGATTGACTATTCGGCAAAAAACGAGCATATCCGCAAGGCGCAGTTCCATGTTGCCATCTCCTGCCGAGGACATGAATATTCCCAGGAGCAGCTTCTGGATATTGCCCACCAGTATCTTCATGAAATGGGCTATGATGATGAAGGGCAACCGCTTCTTATCTATGCGCACAATGACACCGACAATAATCACCTGCACATCATCACCAGTCGGGTGAATCCCAACGGGCAGAAGATAGACCATAACCATGAGCGCATCCGATCGCAGGAGGTTATCAACAAGATCGTCGGCGAAGATGAGGAGTTGCGTGCAGACTTGTTATTGAAGGAAGCCCTTGGTTACAAGTTCAACTCCCTCACCCAATTCAAACCATCTTGGAGGCATCGGGCTATGAGTGTTTCGAGCGTGAAGGCAATCTCGAAATTGCACGTGGTGGGCGGGTACGAAATAAAATCGGAATGCAAGATTTGACATCAAGATTCGTCCTCATTGATGAAAAAGAGACCTACAAACGCCGTAGACAGCTGGGAGCCATTATGAAGAAGTATCGCAACATGGTTTCCTGTCGAAGTGAGTTGGCAGACATCCTGCAAAAGAAGTTTGGCGTGTCGCTCATCTTCTTTGGCTCAAAGGACAAGCCATACGGTTACATGATAGTGGATCATCATAAACAGGCAGTGTATAAAGGTGGCACAGTACTCTCCATCAAGCAGCTACAACACTTCATGAGTGAGGAAGAACGTATTAACAAGGTGGAACTCTATGTGGATGCCATGCTGGAGGATAATCCCCGAATGATTGCCTACGAACTTAACAGAATGTTGTGGCGACAATACGGCACTCGCATTGCCAAGGGTCGTTTCAAACTACTTGGTGGCGGGGAGATTGCCCTGAGCGATAACGTGCAAAAGATATTGAAGTTCAACTTCATGCTGCGCCGTGTCCAGGCATTTTTCCCTACCAACGAGACCGAGCGTGACATTCTCTGCCATATCTGGAAGATTGAGAATCCCCACCTTATTTATATAGAGCCACACAGCAAGCCCAATAATGGCTTTGCTGTAGAAAAGCTGAACAATCTGGCAGCATCAACTGAGAAGCAATACTTGAGGGCAGCATTAAAAGAAAATCATCTCGCCATTTTCAGACAAGGTGACCAATATTATTGTGTCGATTTCACACACAGGTGCATCTTCAATTTAGCTTCTGAGGGTATCGCCTTCAAGTCCTTGCTCCCAACTCTGCAAGAACTCCAACCTATGCCGGCCCAAAGTTCCCGCCATTCTAATAATATTCTGGGTAACGTCCTTTCGCATCAGACATCGGTTTCCGACCGTAATGCCGAATGGGAAGTGGGCAGCAATGGTGGCTATGAGGTGGACGGCGAGTGGAAACTGAAGAGATAAGATACAAAAAGAGCCAACAAAGATGATTTGCTAAACCCGATTACGGTGCTACTCTTTCATCTTTGCGGCTCAATATAGTCATTTATTCAAACGCAATGATAGGTACAGTGTGCACACCAGCTTTACTCTCATAGCTATATGTACCTATCTGCATTGCAGACTTTCCTTTAGGAATAGTAACGATCTGCCCGTCATAGAACTGTTCATTTTCTTCAGCAACAAGAAATACAACAGGCCCTGTAAAGGCGCTGATATAATCCTTTACCTCACTTGTTGCAAGTGCTCCATCTTCAAAGCTCTGAAATACTTCAAACTTGTTTGCAACCGTAAACTTTGTCTTTTGTTTAGCCATTCTTATCCCAGACTGCTCAGGTGTACTCTGCATTTTGGAGTAAATAAAGAGACCTCCAAATGTAAGAATACATCCAACAAGAACACCTAATAAAAATAATACCTTAATTCCGCAACACTATTATAAATTAAACTTTTTAAGTACCTGAGCAACAAAAAGTTGCTCAGGATTTTGCCATGTCAGAATTTTCACTTATCTTAGTATTGCAAAAAAAACAAGAGAATCCGACGATAGACATGGCAAAGATACAAATTAAATCTGAGAGAGACTCACTCCTTTTGGGGGATTATTTTCAATCATGGAGCAATTTGACTCCACACATTATCATCTGTAATCGACTCAACCCTCGGTCTAAGGTGTAGATCGTTCGGTTATCAGTACAGCGAAATCATCCGTTCTCTCATGAGTATCTACTTCTGTGGCGGTTCATGTACCCAAGGATGTCACTACTCATTTGATGAACCACCTCTCGCTCCATCCGACACTTCGCACTTGTAGCTCTGATACTATCCTCAGAGCGATAAAGGAGTTGACGCAAGAAAACATTTCATACACATCAGATATGGGCAAGACCTATGATTTCAATACGGCTGACACTCTCAATACTTTATTGCTCAATTGTATATTTGCATCTGGCCAACTGAAAGAGGGTGAGATGTATGATGTTGATTTCGACCATCAGTTCATAGAGACAGAGAAGTATGATGCAAAGCCTACATACAAGAAGTTCCTTGGTTATTGCCCTGGTGTGGCGGTTATTGGCGATTTGATAGTCGGTATAGAGAATAGTGATGGTAACACAAATGTTCGTTTCCATCAGAAGGACACGCTGAAGAGGATCTTTGAGAGATTTGAACAGAATGGGCTCACTATCAATCGCTTCAGAGCTGATTGTGGATCATGTTCCGAGGAAATCGTGAAGGAAATAGAAAAACACTGCAAGTCCTTCTATATCCGTGCTAACCGCTGCAGTTTGCTCTACAATGACATCTTTGCTCTCAGAGGTTGGAAAAATTGAGGAAATCAATGGCGTTGAGTTCGAATTGAACTCTATCCTTGTTGAGAAGTGGAAAGGTAAGGCATATCGACTTGTGATTCAAAAGACAGAAACGGATGGATGGTGTGCAGGATTTTTTTGGGAAGGAGAATATACATACCGTTGTATCCTGACTAACGACTATGATTCTTCCGTAAGAGAAATTGTCGAGTTCTATAACCTTCGTGGAGGAAAGGAACGTATCTTCGATGATATGAACAATGGCTTCGGGTGGGACAGATTGCCCAAATCCTTCATGGCAGAGAACACAGTGGTCCTTCTTCTTACAGCACTTATCCGTAACTTTTACAAGGCAACGAATCAAAGCCGATAAAATCAATATTATAACGGAGAAAATCCTGGTATTTTTTATCCTTCAAATAAGGAGTAACCAACATGTCTTCAATACATTTCTGACTTGCACAGTGAAAGTAAATCGCACATGATACAATTCTGAAATGTCTATAATCCTTAATCTTCATTTTGAGAAGATCCTTTACGTGCAAATCATACAGGTTGTTTTTGTATTTAAGAACCTGATCTATGGGGGACTTGGTAACGGCATTATTGGGAGTATAGACCCATTTCTTCTTGTCATTCAAACTAAAGTTGGAAAGATTCCAATCCTTTACTTCTATAATCATAACGCCATAGTCCTTATGCATAATATGGACATCGGGACGGTCTCCATTGAGGTATGGATTGAAGAATACCTCAAAAGAGTCGTCCAATGTATTGTTCAAAAAGTTCAGCAATGTTAGTTCTCCTGTTGTTGGCTGAACCTTAAACTGCATTATTTTTTCGAGTGAAGGATAGAATATTGCCATATCGCTCTGTCTGTATGCTGCATGAAGCAAGCGTTACATGCAAAATTACTTTGTAAAAGTTGATATATTCCAATCTAATGCATTCATTTCTTTATCGTCATGTTCCGACAAATAAGAATCATACCAAAGAATTATATTGCATAATTCCATTGTCAATCCTCGAAGCAGGTAAGGAGCATTCCCGATACTATCGAGGAACTTTTCAGTGTGACGGCTATTTGCTTTCTGCTCATCTGTGACATTCTTGTTTTCAGCATGTTCGTATGCCGCAGAAATCTCTATCAGTCTCTGGAAACTGTCTTTTAGCACGTTAGGCAATATGTTTTTACTTGTGATTGACACCTTCTCCCCTTGCTTTATTTCTTTTCCTGAAAGGATAAGACTACACCAGGTGTTATTGATACCGCCTCGTTTGTCAGTGAGTAAATCGTGCATTACGTACCTTCCATCTTTAGATTTGTTTGGGAGAATACCATGCTCTGCCATGGATTGGAAAACCAACTCAAGACATTTGCGTATTTTCGTCATATTGTCATTATATTCTTTCCCAGAGTAGTTGCAGGCATGGATTGGAAGCAATAATTCTTCCATATAAACCTCAACATCAGTATCCAATTGGGTATTACGAATGGCCTTGAATACATCTGGATAATATACCAGACGAATCTGCATTTCAGGAGAGACCTTGGCATGATAAGGTATTCTATGGAATAGCATATCTCGATCTGTAGCCTTGCTATAGTATTTCTTACTCTTCCAGTCACCATCCCATTCTTCTCTGCTATCAATAATCAAATCATTTAATTCTTCTTCGCTACCTCCAGAAAGAACATACCAAGGCAGTATTCGATGGCGTTGAGCACAAATTGTGTCGATTGCATGAATTGCCTGAGTTAAGAAAACAGCAGCATTATCATGACTATCTCGTTTATATTTGCACTTCGCATCCAGCACGATGGCGGACCAACGTTTGAATTCTGTTATAAGAGCCTTTTCTGCATCTTCCCAACAACTGAAAGGAACCAGTTGGATTCCATACTGAGCTGCTTCCAATGGGTAAGTTTGGGTGATTTGAGGATCATCTTCAACCCATAACACCTGTATAAATTTTCCGTTCATATCGATTTATTTTTGGGAGTCAGATGGAAAACCATCTGACCCGTGTTAAACATTTAGTATAGACTCGCAAGAGGCATTGTCAGTACATAAGTGACAGTAAACTTCTTCTCGGGAGAAGAAATGATGCGAACATCACCTCCAAACTTATGCATGATTTCTGCTATCTCGCCTCCGCCGATACCACTATGGCCATTCTGATTCAAAGCCGTTGAGTACCCATACTCCAACAACAAATCAGAATCGATATCAACCGGAAGTGGGGAACCATTGTTGGAAACCTTAATAAGCATATTAAGGCCATCTGTATTCCAACTTGTTCGAATGACAAAGTCATCCCTTTCTTTGTCCTTGAACCCATGTTCTCGTGCGTTGGCAACAATATTGTCTAAGACCTGTTGCAAAGCCTTACGAGGGAACCAAGCGGTATTCATTGACTCGCCCTTATGGAAGAGTAGTTTGCCGGTCTTCTTGTCGTGTATATCCTTAGAGAAGATGTTGGTCTCAAATGGTTCCCATAGATGCACAAACTTAAACCCAGGCTGTTTGTGAGTGTTCTCGTATGCCTCAATAAAGCCTTGAGGTTCTATGGGCTCACAGTCGCCCCAATCATTGCTATCGGTTAAGTGTTCCACGCGATAACTGATTGTTTCCAGCTCAGAGTGAAGAATACCCATTGCTTCTCCAACTGTCATTGGACTTATTGGGGATATCTGGTAGCTTGCCTTGATGTGATCATTGTGATCCCTCATGCAATACTCTAATGAGCGAAACAGACTATCAAAGGCCGAAATATTCTGTATCAAAGCATGTTTGCGGAGTCTGATAGCATGCTTAAAGCCCTGTTCCTGCTTTTTAGCATTGAGTTCCTGCAAGGCGTAGTCTTCTAAGATTACACTTTGTACAAACTGCTGCTGCTCTTGCAGTGGCTGGAACTCAATGCGGATATAATTTATCCATTTTTTTGCCAGTCTTGCATTGATTCCCTTTCCGCAGACGAGTGCTACAATCTGGCTTTTTACAGATTCACGTAGCATATTAGCTGCAAGGTAACGCACATGCACTCCGCTAGAAGGAGTCAGGACATACAAGTTCTTAGGAACCAGGAAGTCTGCATCTTCTTCAGTGTAACCAACAGCGATATCCTGCTCAGATACAGCCATTATAACAGCAGGACCATGCACCCGGTAGTATCGTCTTAACCGTTCTTGCTTTACCACAGGCAACTCTGCAACCTTGAATTCTCCTTTTGTGAATACCGCAGAAAGGTGATTTACTGTTACGACCTTTTCTTTAGGATTGCACTCATCTGAGAGCACAAACTCATCCACAATATTAGCCACGTCTTCTATTGAAGAACCTTCTTGAGGAAAATGCAGATAGAAGGATGGAAGCAACATGTTTTCATCTAACATGTCATATCCATGGCGCTGCACGATTGGACAATTTTCCCGTTCAGGCATACCTGCCATTCGCACTTCCTTTACAAAGGTATCTACATCGACCACTCCTGAGCCGTCTTTTTTATGCAAGCCTCTGGCATCACACATTACGAATGAGTCCTGAGAGTTCTTGACAATATGAAGCAAGATATTACCCGATGGTAACATAATCGCCTCCTGAAGGAGTCTCTCTTTCTTGAGAGTTGTACGCATAACAGCAGAGACATCGTCCAAAATTGCATTTTTGGATAAACAGAGAAGAATCTCGCCACCTTCTTTAACGATGCGAGTGCATGAGTTAAAGAATCTATCAAAGTCAGCGTTCTCCGCAAAACTCCTCAATTCTGTATGTATGTCGACTAAAGCGACGTCATACGTACCATCAGCAATGTCATCATCATGCCATGACTCGCCGTCAGCAACATGGTATTGGTATTTAAGAATGGTATGCCCATGTGCAAGAGCCCGTATGGCGGCATCTTCATAGTCACCGCAAACCGTGAGTTCACATTTCTCAAGACCAATAAATTCTCGTCCGCCATCAGAGTGGGCTATGAATACTTTCTCCGGCTTGTTATTCAGCAGGTAAGGAACTAAGCAACTCCACTCTCGGGGGGCGTCAAAACCATCCATACCGAAAGAGTATACAGTACTAGAGTTGTTAAACGCATAATCCACAAACTCTGCGAAGTTCTCGACGAGATATTGCTCTTCTGATTCTTCGAGAAGACCTTTGACATAGTATGAAGTCTCTACAGAATACTTCTTCACAACATCAGCATCTGCATTTTCACCAGCACGGAGCAGATAGATGTGACCAAGCAATTGCTCGATAAAGTCAAGTCGGGCAAAATCGTCAGGGATATAGAAATCCGTAAAGGAACTCTGAGTTTTCTTTGCAGCCTCTGTGCTAGAAGCAAGGTTCTTGTACTTGGCTACGATAGCCTCTACCTGAAAGTACTTTTCTGTACGCATGTTTCTTCGTTTTTTATTTGACTTTAATTTTCTGCTGCAAAGTTAGAGGTCAACTATGACCTATATGTTCGTAGATTTTATTGAATTATAAATAGTCTTCATTTTATGGATTCTTTCCGCTACTTTCTCCCTAATATTATTAGGTAATAATACTATTAGGTTCTCGCCAAAAGAACATAACTCTCTGATGAGTTCATAATTCTCTTTACATTGAATTGAGAAAAAACAGCCACCAGCAAGTGATGGATATAGTTCACGATATTCGTTTTCAGCTTTACCTTTGTAGTGTCTCTGAGAATCATGTAAAGGCTTGCTGGCTACAAATCCTTCGATATATCACTTACCCAAAACAAAATTGTTTCTACAGAAATCTCATCATAGTTTGTAACTCCTATTATGTCATCAAAAAACTCATTGATATCACCTTCGTACTCTATATAGTTGTGAGACAATAGAGGGATAACCTTGTCTATTCTATCCAAACTAAAATTTAACAACTTGCTACCTGTTTCTGTCTGGCCTATTACGTACCAACGTCGGTTGTACTCTTTCAGCAAATAAGGGCACAAGTTCACGGACAATAGTTCATTGGTGCTTTCAAACTTATGGTATTGTAGTTCTATTACTTGCTTTTGTGAAATACTCGTAAAAAGTTCACCTATAAGGTTCGATTTTTCCAAAGGATTTTTCGTAAACGAGATAATCTTCCGATCACTGTTTCTCACGCCTAATCCAAGTCGTAATCCTTCGAGGGCATCAAGGTTAGGTAGCCCGTCAAATTGTCCAAGCAAAGATAATGCCTCACGAAGAAGATATTCTTCGTCGTCAGATAGGTCTTTCTTGAAAATTGAGAAGCCGGGAGTCTTGTATCTCAGACATTGCTTTGTATAAGATTTCTGCTTTTCTCTGTTGTAACCAGGAGCTGAGTATCGTTCTATTTCCACAAGGAATGGTCCTTCATACTCCAAATATTTTATATCCTTCTCAATGGTTCTGCGCACGACTCCATTAGTATCAGGATACATGTCAGACAATCGCTTGCTAACTTCTTCTGTTAAGTCATCAAGTGAATAGTTATGATACCGGCTGCTTAATAGTTCATCCAATATCTTATATCGTGTCATTGCATTCTTATTTGCTGGCATGGATGTTGTCTTTAAGATTTACGATGCAAAGTTATAAACTAAAAACGAACTCTTTGTTCGTATTATTGTGTTTTATAGCATCTTTTATCCTTAATTCCGCAGCATAAATTCTTGTGAGACCTCCAAGTGCCTGGGAAACAAAGTTCTCAAAACACTTGGATATGTTAGAAATCTCACCTATCTTGGTGCTGCAAACATAACAAGTAAGCAAAAATCTGACATGGCAAATGTAGCAATTAAAAACGAGAATATCACTTCTTTCGGTGGAATTTATCATGTTATGGACGTTTTCTCAAAGTTGGGCTTTGAAAAACTTACCGAATCTGTATTGGGCAAACGCGGAAGCAGCGGCAAAGCATTCTGTTATGGAAGTATTTTTTGGCTCTCTCTTCTTCAGCTACCTTTGTGGAGGGGATTTCCTTGAGGACATCAATGCGCTTACAGGGCAGTTCAGGCAGAGACCTGGTACGCTGGTACCCGGTGCCGACACCGTGGGGCGAGGACTGAAGGAGCTTGCCGAAGAGAACATTATCTACAAGAGCGAGACATCAGGCAAGTCTTATAGTTTCAACACTGCAGAGAAGCTGAACACCTTACTTTTACGGATGATACGGAGAATGGGGCTTATAAAGGTGGGCAGTCATGTTGACTTAGACTTTGACCATCAGTTTATTCCAGCCCACAAGTTCGATGCAAAGTATTCTTACAAGCAGGATTTTGGCTATTTCCCTGGTTGGGTTTCCATTGGGGGAATCATAGTCGGAGGTGAGAATCGTGACGGAAACACCAATGTGAGATTCCATCAAGAAGACACGCTCCGTCGCATTATGGACCGTGTAACCTCAGAACTTGGTGTGGTAATAGAGCGTTTCCGTGCTGACTGCGGGTCATTCTCAAAGGAAATCATCCAAACCGTAGAGTCGCGCTGCAACACGTTCTATATACGTGCAGCCAGCTGCGGCAGCCGATGCGAGGACTTCCTCCAGCTGAAAGAATGGAAGAGCGTTGAAGTTGGCTATGAGAAATGCGATGTCACATCCATCAGCATGGACAACTTCATCGAAGGAAAGTCATACAGGCTTGTCGTACAGCGTAGTCCTTTGAAAGACAAGGAGGGCCGGGAGCAGACGGATATGTTCGGAGTAATATACACATACCGCTGTATCCTCACCAACAACCGGACATCTACCGAGAAAGACATCATTACATTTTATAATGAGCGTGGAGCAAGCGAAAAGAACTTTGACATACAGAACAATGACTTCGGATGGTCACATCTGCCCTTTTCCTTTATGGCTGAGAACATGGTTTTCATGATGGTTACCGCTATGCTGAAGAACTTCTATCTCTATCTCGTCGGTCATATCAGCGAGAAGGTCAAGCCATTGAAAAAGACAAGCAGGCTGAAAGCCTTTATCCTGCATTTTGTCAGCGTACCAGCAAAATGGGTGCGCACTGGAAGGCTGAACGTTCTGAACCTATATACAAATAAAACCTACTACTCTGAGGTCTTCATTGAATAAACAGTATTTCTTTGTGGTCATCAAACTTCCCCATTGGTTTGGGTGGGAGATTTTATGCTTAGAAAAGACCCAAGAAACACCGAAGCACCTCATATCAACATATAGAGCTCCAAAAAGACATCTCAACATATAGAATTTTCTCACAAGAAAAAATACTGCGGAATTAAGGAAATACAGCATAGGCAAGAATGTATTCTTGCCACATTGTAAAATCGAATAGACCTTATAGCCGAAGATTGCAGCAAGGAATTATCGTTTACTTATTTTGAGCAAGTAATATCCTGCCAAACCACCAATAATGGAAGCTGCGAAGATTCCGACCTTAGCTTGAACATGGCTTACAGGTTCGTCGAAGGCGAGTGAGGTGACAAACATCGACATGGTAAAACCAATCGAGGCAAGGAATCCCAAGCCGAAGATGCGGTGCCATGTCATTTTTTTTGAACGTTTGCCAAGCCCCAACTTGCTGAGTAACCAAACTGCCAAGACGATGCCAAGGGGCTTGCCCAATAGCAGTCCGAACATCACACCAAGAGCAACATGATTGGAGAACAGGCTCTGCAGATCCATATCGATAAAGGCTACACCTGCATTGGCGAGTGCAAAGATGGGCATGATGACAAAAGAAACAAATGGATGCATGCCATGTTCGAGGCGCTGAAGAGGTGGTACGGCATTGAAGGCTTCAGCTTTCACCTGGGAAATAATCTCCACTTGTTCTTCTTCTAATGTCCTTACATCATTGCTTTCTGCATTTTCAAACCGATGAAGCTGTCGGCGCAGACGCGCAATAAATGTCGATTCTGGTATCTGTGAATCAGCGGGGATTACAAATGCGGCAAGAACAGCTGCTATTGTAGCATGAACGCCTGACATGAGGAAGGCTACCCATACACCGCACACGCCAAGGATACCATAGAAAAAGGCATGTTTGATGCCCATCTTGTTGCCAATGAACATGATACCAAGAAAAGTCAGACCCACGAGGATACTGGGGATGGAGATATTAGATGTGTAGAACAGGGCGATAACAATAACCGATCCAAGGTCATCGACAATGGCAAGCGTGGTGAGAAACACTTTAGCTGATAGCGGCACCTTATCGCCAAGTAAATAAACAATGGCGAGAGCAAAGGCAATGTCTGTTGCCATGGGTATTCCCCAACCATGAGCAACAGATGTTCCGATATTAAAACTAAGATAGATAGCAGCAGGGAAAGCATTCCCAAGATAGCTGCTCCCACAGGGAGTATCACCTTCTTTATTTCGCGTAACTCTCCTCCGATGAACTCTCGTTTCAACTCCAATCCCACGACAAAGAAGAATAGAGACATCAGCCCATCGTTAATCCAATGTTCCAAAGAGAAGTTGAAATAAGGTCTTCCGTCGAAAACAAACCCCAAGTGATGTTCAAAGAATTCGAAGTATTGCTCGCGCCAAGGCGAGTTGGCAAGCAACAGGGCTATGATAACGGCAATACCAAGAACTATTCCGCTCGACTTTTCCTGCCGCATGAACATCAAGGCAGGCATAACCAACTTCTTATTAATTTTCTGCTTATATATTTCTTTCATCTTTTCTTTTTTTATGTTAGCGAGTAGTAATGAGTCGCAGACTATCCGACTCAGTACGCGACTTGAGCCATCTGCTCAACCGTTCACGGTCAGCAGTTGAGAAATTTGTCTTGCTTCCTACGATAGCCACAACGTAACGTTTCGTGGCAGAGGTGTCTGTCGTTACCTCCATTACCTTTGACAGACTGATGGAGGTAACGTTAGGATACAGGCTCCTTAATTCTTTGCCCTTGGTAGAGAGCGCGATAATGCCGGCAGCACCACACAAATGGCTATCAACACATCATAGAGAGTTGGTGAAGTACGCGACAATAATTCCGACTGCGCTTCCTTCAGTGGGGTGATAAGGAAATAGAGTGTGGCAGTGATAACAGCTATAACGACCATGATAAGGTAGTTTCTGAAAGAGCGCTTTAGAAACTGAAGGTCGTTAATACCAATAGAGAGACCCATGCCGGTAATAGGTCCCATGAGTGGAGAGATAAGCATGGCACCGATAATCACCGCAGTAGAATTGACGTTGAGCCCCAACGATGCTATCAAGATGGCAAAGATAAGTATCCAAAGGTTGGAGCCTTTGAATGATATGCCGTCGGTTATTTGGCTAATGGTATCGCGCTCCTCATTTTTATCTGGAAGGGAGTTAAAGTGTTGCCTGATAACTCCCCACAAACTGTTATTTTGCCCTTCCATATTTTTTTGTTTTTGCAGTGTAATGTGACATTATTCAGAGTATAATTCTAACCTCCATACTAAAACTTTCATTCCTTAATTCCGCAGCATAAATTCTTGTGAGAACTCCAAGTGTCTGAGAAACAAAGTTCTCAAAACACTTCGATACGTCAGAAATTCCACCTATCTTGGTGCTGCAAACAAAAAATAGACAAAATCTGACATGGCAAAGGTAGCAATTAAAAACGAGAATATCACTTCTTTCGGTGGAATTTATCATATTATGGACATTTTCAAAGTTGGGCTTTGAAAGACAAAGATGACAAGCAACAGACAGATATCTTCGGAGTAATATACACATATCGCTGTATCCTCACCAATAACTGGATGTCTACCGAGAAAGACACCATTACATTTTATAATGAGCGTGGAGCAAGCGAAAAGAACTTCGACATACAGAACAATGACTTCGGATGGTCAGATGATCGCATCTGCCCTTTACCTTTATGGCTGAGAACATGGTTCTCATGATGGTTACCGTCATGCTGAAGAACTTCTATCTCTATCTCGTCCGTCATATCAGCGAAAAGGTCAAGCCATTGAAAAAGACAAGCAGGCTGAAAGCCTTTATCCTGCATTTTGTCAGCGTGCCAGCAAAATGGGTGAGAACGGGAAGGCAGAACGTTCTGAACCTATATACAAATAAAACCTACTACGCTGAAGTCTTCATGGAATAAACAGTATTTCTTTGTGGTTTTTCATACTTCCCCATTGGTTTGGGTGGGGGATTTCATGATTATGCAAGAACCAAGAACCCCAGAAAATCCCCATATCAATGGATAAATCCCAAATGTCACTTCAATATATAAAAGTACCTCACAAGGAAAAATACTGCGGAATTGAGGTAATAATCCTTTTTTCATACTTCTTTAATATTTCAATGGGATTAACTATAATCGTAAAAGTTTCGATGTGTCTTCCTTTTTTGAACAGGACTCGTTCCTACCATTCCACTTTCAAATCCTTAAACATAACGGATTCTTTATTCTCTCCATTGAGGACATCAAAGCGCAGCAGTTTGATTTCCTTCACCTTATCTATATCCACATCATTGAAGATGATACGACCGTTGGTTGGGGTATCTTTGAATACCCTGACCATCACATTATTACCCACGGTAAGGTTCTCTGTTTTTGTCGCTCTCCATACAAATCTACATAGGAGGCTTCATAACCGGCAATAACCATATCCACCATTTCATTTGTAGTGAACATTTGAAAGACAGCTGTGATGGTCTTTTCAGCCTTGTTTCCCTTCAGTGAGATCAGCTTGTAGGTTACTCCATTGCTACCCCTGTGTCCGTCGTGATGACCTTGCCAAAGTCCATCGCCTTACGCAGATCGATATTCAGCTGCTCTACCTCACTCACACGCCTGGAAAGTCCGTTCAACTGTTGCTGCTGTGCCTCTATTTTCTGTTTTAACTCTATGACTTGACTTTCAAGGGGTTGCTGCGCCATTGCAGAAAACGACAGCATCAAGCCACATACGACAAATAATAGTTTCCTCATAGATGGGATAATTATGATAATGATTGTTTTATTTTCAACGACAAAGATAATCAATTCTTCGTACATTCTCTTTTGGCGACTAAAAAAAACTATCAACCTTATGATTTTCCATCCTCTGCGAATCTTCGACCGTTAATCTATCTTAATCTTCATTTTGTGCTTGATTTTAGGGCAATCCCCACACGTCATATTCTCTAATCATACGTCTTATTACATTTACACAAAGGCACATTAACCATCTATCAATGAGGCTCTTCACGGCAACAAAGCCACTTGCAAGTATAAAACAAACACTATCTTTGTCCATGATTTCACGATTTAGCATCTTCCTCTTTTACCTAACTCGCAAGATGCCTATTTCTCGAAATAACGCTACTGGGGCCCAACTCCATTTGATAACCGGCCTACCAAAAAGGAGTTTGTTATTATCTCACAACTAATAACAACCTCGACAATGAGAGACAACATCATGATGACCTTTGCCAATCAGAAGGGCGGTGTCGGCAAGACCACGCTCTGCACGATGTTCGCCGATTACCTGGCAGCAAAGGGAGAGAGCGTGTTCGTTGTAGACTTCGATCGTCAGCAGACTATCTATTCCAAACGGCAGGAAGACCTTGGGAAATATGAAGGTGTGCGATTGCCTTATACCGTGCAGACATTCGACATCAAAGACACCAACAACGTGAGAGAGTTCCTGACGAATCTGCGTAACGGCTATAAAGGCTTCGTACTGATGGACACTCCCGGCAATCTGTCGCAACAGGGACTGGTGCCCATCTTCGCCCTGAGCCATTACATCGTTTGTCCCTATCAGTTCGAGGCGACCTCCATCAGTTCTACCGCCACTTTCATCAGCTTTATCGCCAAAGCTACAGCACATGCTGCCCATCATGAAGAGCCGGTTCATCTTCGTTGTGAACAAATGGGACAAGCGGTATGGCCGGAAGGCGGAACTGGAGCTGTGGGATAAGACGGAGGAAAGGCTGCGCCACTTCGGACTGGTTGCGCCACGCATTGAGGTCAAGGCAGATATGCAACGCTACAACACCATTGAACTGATGGGACCGCAAAACGACATCGTGTCGCCTACCTTCGACTTTATGTATCAACAGATCATCGAACCTAAAGAGCTGACAAAATGAAAACAACCATTCCACATTCACAGACTACGCCTACCAACGACCTACTCAACCTGCCCGACATAGACGGTGTTTAATGAGGTGAAAGGACAATCAGCCCCAGAGCCTTCGCAAACCACGCTAAAGGCAGCACCGACTGACATCCGTCAGACGAATGGCAGTTGGCAGCTCTTTCAGCAATATGCCCAGCAGTACGGCTACCGTGTCAAGAAGTACGACCGCAAGAACTACGAGATAGACAACGAGGTGGTGGATTTGCTGAAGCTGTGCAATATCAACAACATGTCGGTTACCGACATCATCAACGCTGCCCTCCGTGCCTTCATCGGCACCAACAGCGGCTACCTCAAAGAGTTTCTACGCAGTAACGATTATATTGTCAATAACCTTCAAGATCATGTATAGGCAAAGTATTATCTGGACCGCACCAATGGTGGATTTCCTTATCAACCACTACAAGGAGATGAGCAATACCGCTTTAGCAGGGCATTTGGGCATTTCTCTGAGCTGCTTACGCCGAAAGCTGCATGAGTTGGGCTTGCGTAAACACCCTGTCACCAAGGCGATGACGGTAGTAGAGACCGTCTGTCGGCTATACAGCAGCCATTCCCATAGTGAGATTGCCCGGCTTACAGGCATTTCCACCCGGACAGTTTCACGTATCGTGAAAAAGTATCATCTTGGCAGGACGGCGGATGAAGCCCGGCAGATACGGTCGCGCAGCAGAAAGAGCATCATCAAACGAGAGAAGGCCCGCGTGTTGTTCGGATTGCCACAAAAGACAAACATCAAGGTGGTGGGCAACAAGAAACGGGTGGTCTTGAAGAGCATCTTGAAATCGTGCGGCTATCTTGTCATCCCTGGGTACAACACCTTATATTATAATGAGCAGTTGAAGCGCCGCCCAATACGTGAGAGCAATGGACAGAGAATGGGATTGACCTTTCAACCAATGAGTGTCTATCTTGCCGCATCAGCTCAATGTTCATCATTCATCTAAAGACTATTGCTTATGAATTTTCAAATATTCCTCGGTTTTATCGTGGTTTGCTACCTTTGCTATTACTTCGGCACGGTGGCCTACGACCTGTTGACAGGCAGAAAACGTACTGCCAGCGAAGACGACAAGGTGCAGGAGGAAGCCATCGACATTTCTGATGAAGTAAGGGAATTTACCCCCGTGCTTATCACTCGTCCCATCGTCAAGAAGCAAAAGGCGGCTGCTATGAAGCGGAAGCAGACGGCAGAACTTCTAATGACCGGCGGTATTGAAGTAAACGACCTGCTGGTCAAGGTGGAAGATCTGTCGAAAGAAGGAGAGAACAGCGAGCTGGGCGACTTGCTTGCCGAATGGAAGGAGTTTGATCCCGAAAGAGAGGGCATTTCTTTATAATAACATATCGACCTTTATCTTTAACATTTCAGACGTAGCACTTTAACTTGTTTCACTTACGGCTTTAACATGGAATTGAATTTGAAATTTAATCCATTCGATTATTGGAAAAGCCACACTAATTTGACCCACCCTAGCAAGTATTTTAGACCCAGTAAGGTTAAAATAATGAGACCCACCTCGCCAAAATAAGAATGACCCTTTGAAACGCTAGTTTTTTAGGGTCATTTTGTAGTTTTGTGTTACTGCCCTGGCCGGCATTAAAAACATAAAACTATTATTTATATGACAAAATTAAAGAATTTATTGCGTTGTTACGCATCTAGTATGGGAATAAGAAGTATTTCTAGTACTTTCCATATATCTCGTAACACCCTCCGCAAGTATGTCCGTAAATTCCAAGAAAGTGGCTTGTCCATGGAGCAAATTCTGTCGCTTTCAGATGATAAGCTAGCGGACTTGTTTTCAGATGGGCATTCTCGTAACCGTCCGCCTTCTGCTCGTAAGTTGGAGTTAGAGGCACTTGTTCCTGATTATGTGAAACAGCTTAGCAAGAAGGGTGTTTCTATCTTATCTCTTCACGCAGAGTATCTCAAAACTCATCCTAATGGTTACCAGTATTCTACTTTCAAACACGCAATCCATGCCTACAGATGTCAAACACAAGCCGTAGGACATGTAGAAGCACCTTGCTGGCGATCAGATGTATATTGATTATGCGGGTGATAAACTAGAGATAGTCGAAGAACAGACGGGTGAGGTGCGGAAGGTAGAGGTTTTTTTGTGGCTACCCTTCCATGCAGTCATTACACCTATTGCGAGGCAATGTGGTCGCAGAAGAAGGAAGACCTTATCGTTGCTTGCGAGAATGCTCTTCATTTCTTTTGGTGGTGTACCCAAGGCTGTTGTGCCTGACAACTTAAAAATCAGCCGTTATCCGCAGTGATCGTAATGAGCCTGTTATCAATGACGACTTCGCTGCTATGGCTGAATTTTTATGATATGGCTGTTTATCCAGCTGAGGGTGCGCCGTCCCAAGGACAAGGCACTGGTTGAGAATGCTGTAAAAGCTAATGTATCGGTCGGTATATGTAGATATTGAAGGGCAAATTTTTCCATAATATAGAATCACTTAATGTTGCTATACGCACATCTTTAGAAGCATTTAACAGCCGTAGATTGAGTGGGCGTAAGGAATCCCTGCCAAGAACTATTTGAGGAAATGGAAAAAAAGATTTTCTTCGTCCTCTTCCTACCGCTCGCTATCAGATGAAGTCTAGAAAGTCTGCTACTGTCATGGCTAATAGCTTCGTTATGCTAAGAAAGCATAGTTATAGTGTTCCAACAGAGTATATCGGCAAACGTATGGAGCTTATTTACGATAATGACAATGTTCAAATCTACTATGGGTTAAAGTTAGTTACCATCCATCAGCGAGATGATACTCCCTATACCTACTCACAGAAAGATGCACATAATCTTCCTGGTCATCATGGTAGCTTTGAAAAAGGATTTGGAGGAAATATATCAACGGGCAGGGCAAATAGACAACATCCTTCTGCTTTATCTCAAGGAAGTCGCTACGCAGATGAAATATCCACCAAAAAGCCTTCCGCTCTTGCCGTGGTATCATGTCGCTGGAGAAGAAGTATGGCATGGCTCGTCTAGTAGCAGCTTGTAACTGTGCCTCGGAAGGACGACGCTATGGCTATAATGAGATAAAGGATATACTACAGAAGGGTGATGATGCTTCCCTATATATCTATGGATGAAGATAATATGGAGCTATCTCCTGAATATAAATCAAAAACTCATAAGAACATACGAGGCAAGGATTATTTTTCAAAGCAATTATCCAATAATAACAATAATAGCAAACAATTAAAGTAAACAACTATGGAACTAAATAATAATAAGACAGCACCTATTGTGCAAGAAATGGATAAGAATCAGTTATCTCTTGATTTAATGCATAGAATGAAGCTTACGGGTATGGTAACTGCCTTTGAAGAAAGTCTAACAACTACAATTGCAGATACTATGACACCAGATGCCTTTTTATCATGGCTCTTATCTCGCGAGTGGGACTATCGTTCTGCAGCAGCCATTGAAAGGCTCATAAAATCAGCAGGATTTAGATATAAAGCCTATCCTGAGCAAATAGATTATAATATCAATCGCAACCTTAGCCAAAACAAAATGGAGAGAATACTCTCACTTGATTTTATCAAGCAAGGACGCAATATATTTATTACTGGTTCATCAGGGACTGGTAAAAGTTTTATCGCTACAGCTATAGGCTATCATGCTTGTAAAAATGGTATTAGAACGATGTATGCTAATATGTCAAAATTACTAGGGATACTTAAAGTCGCCAAGAATAAAGGAACGTTAGAAACAGAGCTAAAGAAGATAGAGCGATGTCGCTTGTTAATCCTCGATGATGCCTTCCTTGTACCTGTAGATGCAAAAGAGCGTCCTATATTACTTGATATTATAGAAGATAGGCATGAAAGGAAGTCGATTATCATATCTTCTCAACTTCCTGTAGACAACTGGTATGATGCAATAGGCGACCCTACCGTGGCAGATGCTGTACTAGATAGAATTGTACATACCTCATATCAAATAGAACTAACTGGAGAGAGTCTTAGAAAGATAAAAGCAAAGAATATTACCAAGTAATAGCGAAATAAAATGACCCACCTGGCCAGGGCATTTAGTGGGTCAATAATAAATCGTTTTACTGGGTCTAAAATACTTGCTAGGGTGGGTCAAATTAGTGTGGCTTTTCCAGTGCATATAGAGAAGTTTCTTTGCGTGTGAGCATGCATGATTCTAAGAGCAAAAATGTAATTTTTACGCTACATACGATGTATGTAGCACAAAAAAACGAAAAAATCATGCTTATGAGTGGCTCAGAAGAGGCGAAAAAAGAAAAGAGAACGAAAAAAAAGACTATCCGGATTAGACGCAAACATTTTCAAACGGGCAATCATGTTGCTACAAACATCTGGCACCCTACTTGTTGAGTATCGTCCTCACAAGCTATCAGGAAAATATGCAGGATATTGAGAATGTCATTTACAACCTGATTGGTTTATGATTTGGTTACAAGACGACCACAAACTACTAGGATAAATAGTTCACTTTACACATTTTAATTGTTTATCTACATTTCTTTATGGCCAAAGAATCATACACAGATCTACACAAATATTTACTTGATTATCAGTCCAATATCTTTAATTGTTTGATTTTGCCACTTTATAATCTGCAACAGACCTTCATTGTATTTACAATTATTTATGGCATTTTTAATAAAACGAGCATTTTTTTCACTTCTTGAGAACAAGATTTTTAAGTCTACATCCTTTTCCATAAGTATTATCTTATTCAAATACAACAAGGACTTATCGTACTGCTCTAGGATGAAGTAGGTTAATGCCATATAGTTGTCATGGGCAAGTCTATCTCCATAGAAAGGATGACTATTTAAGAAATATACAAAATCATCAAACGTGTTCAATTTGTTAAACAAGTCAAATTTGTTTATTTTTTTCTTGTAAATCAGGAATACTATCTATATCCCAGTAAGAACCGATTCTATCCCCTAAACTAAAATTTAATGCACAGAATGGATCATAAAGACATTGGGCGAATAATAAACAATGAACGATGTAGAATCAATAGACTTATCTAAATATAGCCCAACTAAAACCATCGCCCCCGTTCTATGAGTCACAATATAGTACGCTAACCGTCCTTTTTTGGTAAATTTATCAGAGAGGGTTAAATCTCTCAGTATTTTATTTAATGTTAATGCTTTCATTTCAGTTCCCCCTTATTTCTGTTACTGGTACATTTTTTCTAGTCTGAGCTTGAATATGTTGAACCTGTTTTGACGTTAGTCTAGCTCCCCCTGTCTTTAAGTCAAAAACCTGCACTAATTCTCCTTTAGAATTATATAAACCTGCATCGATACGAGCTGAACCTTTTGTCCCATACTTAACAATTCTGTATTATTATTTTTTTATGTCAACACACATTCCTTTATCTTTCATTTATTTTTATAAGAAAATTAGAAGTCCTTTGTAAAATAAGGCTATCCTCTAAGGTATATTCCTGTTGTTTTATGGGGATTGTATCAGAAATCTCATGGAAGAAGAAATCATCACCATACACAAATGATAGAATATGTATTGTCCCATTTTTCTTAAAAAAATTATCGACATTCCCTGATAAACTCACGATTTCTCCAACGATATCTTTATCTGGTTGTCTAATAACAAGCCAGTGATAGAAATCTGTATCTAATCCAGTCGGGTTTTTAACCATAGATTTTATAAATACATATTTGTTGTCAAATGTAAAAAACCGCGGAGGGTATATCATATTGTCCAACCAATTACGTATTTTTAGTATGTGCCTCTAAATCAGATATAATTTCTTTAGAGTTGACAGATGTCAATACAGACTTTGTTTTTATATGAGTAATTCTCCATAGATTCGATATTAGAAATCGAATCTTGGCTTGAATATATGCTTTTTTTCTTGTGTTGGAATATTCTTTTACCTTATTGGAGCATGAATTACCAATAAGACAAAAGAATATTCCTATTATATAATATTTCATCTATTTTCTTTTATATGTTCCATCCCAGAAACCGCCGTATGCCGAACGGCACGTACGTTGGTGTGGGAGGTCGGTAAATGTGAAAGTAGGAGGTAGCTGCTTTTTATGACTAACATTTACCTCCTATCCGATATGAACTTCAATAGGAAGCCGTGTTACTTCAGCTTCTCCACCGTCAGCCCGCCAGGCTCTCCGGGCTGAATCTTAAACTCTGCGTCCACGAGCTTGCCGTCCGCGATGCGCACCCAGAAGGGATTGTCCACATCGTCGGTCACCATCTTGTAGGCACGTTCCGAGCCTGTGCCGGCAGCAAGGCCTGTGAACTTCATCACGCCCAGCGTTAAGTGAGCATCCTGCTCATAGGCGGCGATGAGCGATTCCACGCGCTTTACTTCTTCGGACTTCTTTCCGCCCGATGTCGTGCCTTTGGTGACTTTCATCTGCGCCCGACTCTGATTGTAGGCGGTGTTGGTGTTGTCGATGAGTTTGTTGAGCTTCGTGATAAACGTGGTGAGTTCGGTGGCCGGGGCTGCGATGCTGAAAGCAAAGGCCACGGTGGTCATCTCATCGTATTCGTCGTTCATCTTTCGCGTACAGGCTTGGCGGCTCCGAGGTCGGCAGCCACCTGCGATGCGGAGCGGCTTTCGAGCAGCGAGGCATAGCGGTCGACGGTCGTCTTCAACTGGTCAACGGCGGGCTGGAGGGCAAGCGTCTGAACGTGCGCCTTGAGGTCGGGCTTGGCAAGGTCGGCGAGCAGTCCGCGTGCCTGTTGCACCTCCTGCCGCTGCGCCATCTGCTGGATGCCGGCATATGGTTTGGTGGCATTGTAGAGCGTGGTGGCAGCAGCCTTCTGCGCGGCAACGGGGCTCTGCTTGGCACTGCGGATGGCCGAGAGGATATAGGTTATCAGGTCGTCGGCTTCCTTGTCCACCGCCACAATATCGGCCGTCTCGTCCGAAATGCGGCTCTGCGCCACGATGTCGGTCAGCAATTTCAGATTGGCATCGAAAGCGGTCAGCGTTGCGGCGCTGACGTGCAGTTTCTCGGCAGTGCCTTCATGAATGAGGTTACTTACTTGCTGAGTGAAATAGGCATACTCAGCGTTGTTGAGCTTTTTCAAACTGATAGCATTGATTTTCTTCATAAGCATTCAAATTAGGGTTAGAGATTGTTTTATCGTCTCAAAGTTAGTACAAATCCGCCAAACCGTCAAACATTTTTATCTATTTTTACCCAGAACCGCAAACCCCAGGGTAGAATTCCATTCCCGACCACTCACGGAATGTGCGACCCAAGGTGGAATTCCGTCCCCGACCACCCACGGAATGCGCGACCCAGGGTGGATTTCCATTCCCGACCACTCATGAAGTGCGCGACCCAAGGTGGAATTTCATTCCCGACCACCTGCTGAATGGAATTTTGAGGTCGAAATCGCATTCCCGACCACCTGCTGAATGGAATTTTGAGGTTAGCCTTATTCGCCGACACATAAAAAATGGAGGAATACAAACGTTTCCCCCCATTATCTGTCATTAATATCCAGAAAAGAGCTGAAAATTTAATTGAAAATCCCTTTCAATGACTCTCTGAATCAATGCTGGATAGTCTTGCTATTTCCTCACAAAGCCGTTTTTGTAGTAATCGTACCAATTGTCTATCTTCTCCGGACTGTTGGCTTTTAATGCTAAGAGCATCTCGCGAGTAAATTCCAGATGTCCGACACCATTTGCTGTTACAATATTGCCGTCACGAACGGCTTGTGCCTCCACATAGCCCTCTGCATTCGTGTATCTGTTTCCTCCCCATTTCTTGAGTTGGTCCAATCCGTTGCCAGTGTGTCTGACATTATTCAGCAAGCCATGCGAGCAAAGGAAAGAAGCTCCGTTACATATTGCTCCTACGATTTTCCCTGCATTCAAAGCTTTTTGCACCAGTGAGGCAACGGGTTCGGCTTCCGGCGTATCCCATTTGTTACCCCCTATCAGCACCAATGCCGCATAATCATCTGGCATATTGGCAAACGAAAAATCAGGCAAAGTTCTGTAACCGCCGATGGAGCACACAGCCTCCTGTGTCGGAGCTACGGTGTAGACTCTATATTTTACCTCGCTTCCAGGTACAACTCCTACATGGAGTGCCGTAGAAAGAAAGGCGCCCTCCCAATCTGTGTATTCGTCTAATAAGACAAATAAAACTTTCTGTTTTGAATTCATATTATGTTGATAAAACTTTATTCTTCTGCAATTTATATTCTTTGATTTTCTTATGAGTTACCTCATGACTAAGTTTTACTTTCAAGGGCTTATGCTTGTGTATTCTTTATCCCTGTTGGTTATCATTTGAATTGCAGCTCATCTTTATTGGGAATCTTGCTCACAGCAATGGTATCCCCCTCATGAAGCTCGCCTGACAGCAGTTTTTCGCATACACCATCTTCGATATAATTCTGTATAGCGCGCTTTAATGGGCGTGCACCGAATTGGACATCATAGCCCTTTGTTGCAACAAACTCTTTTGCACTATCTGTGATTGTCAACTGATAACCCAGCGATTCAATTCGTTTATAGAGGCCTTTTAGTTCGATATCTATAATCTTCTTTATTGCTTCAAGATCAAGTTGATCAAAAGTGATAATCTCATCTAAACGATTCAAGAACTCGGGAGCAAATTGTTTGCTGAGACTTTTCTGAATGATGCTGCGCGCATATTCTTTATCTTTGTCATTAAGACTTATCCCCGTGTTTCCTCCTGCGTTGAAGCCCACACCATGACCAAACTCTTTCAGTTGTCTTGTTCCTGCGTTTGAAGTCATGATAATCACAGTGTTTCTGAAATCAACTAATCTTCCATTACCATCCGTCAGACGCCCTTCATCGAGCACTTGGAGCAGCATGTTGAAGATGTTTCCATGAGCTTTCTCAATCTCGTCAAGCAAAATGATAGAGTAGGGGTGTCTGCGCACCTTTTCAGTGAGCTGTCCTCCTTCTTCATAGCCTACGTATCCGGGAGGTGCACCAACGAGTCGTGAAGTATTGAAACTTTCTGAATATTCACTCATGTCCACGCGAATCAGGGCGTCATCCGAACCAAACATATATTCAGCGAGCTTCTTTGCAAGGTATGTTTTGCCTACACCTGTCGGCCCTAAGAACATGAATACACCAATTGGGTGGTTGGGGTCTTTGATGCCAACTCGGTTTCTTTGAATGGCCTTACCATCTTTTCAATCGCATTGTCTTGGGCAATCACCTGCGCTTTCAGCATATCTCCCATGTTTCTCAGTCGTACATTTTCGGCTTCAGCAATGCGTTGTACGGGAACACCAGCCATCATTGAGACAACTTCTGCAACCTCATCTTCGGTGATCGTTTGTCGCGTAGTGTTGTCATCTGAGGTCCATTGGCGATTCAGTTCATCGATTTGTCGTTCTAAATTGGTTTGACGATCACGATAGGCAGCGGCAAGTTCAAAGTCTTGATTCTTCACTGCTTGCTGTTTTTTCTGTATTGTTTGTTCCAATTCCTTTTGCTTTTCAACCAATTCTTCTGGCATTTCAGCATGCTGAAGATGTACACGTGATCCGACTTCATCTAAGGCATCGATGGCTTTATCAGGAAAATAGCGATCAGAAATGTAGCGCTCTGTCAATTTGACACAAGCTTTCAGCGCCTCATCTGTATAGTTTACATGATGATGAAGCTCATATCTGTCTTTGATATTATGTAGAATTGTCAGCGTTTCTTCAGCCGTTGTAGGTTCTACCATGACCTTTTGAAAACGTCTTTCTAACGCTCCATCTTTCTCAATACTCTTGCGATATTCATCGATTGTCGTTGCCCCTATACACTGAATCACACCCCTTGCCAAAGCCGGCTTCATGATATTGGCGGCATCCATGCTTCCCCGGGAGTGCTTCCAGCACCAATCATTGTGTGAATTTCGTCAATGAAAACAATGATATCGGGATTCTTCTCAAGTTCGTTTATCAATGAACGAATACGCTCTTCAAACTGTCCTCTGTATTTTGTTCCAGCAACAATCGCCGTTAAATCAAGATTAACAACGCGTTTGTTGAAAAGAACAGGTGACGTCTTATGCTGCACAATAAGTTGTGCCAAGCCTTCAACAATTGCACTCTTTCCAACTCCTGGCTCACCGATGAGGATAGGATTATTCTTCTTTCTGCGGCAAAGAATCTCTGTGACACGCTGAATTTCCTTTTCTCTGCCAACCACTTTATCAAGCTTTCCCTCGGCAGCAGCCTTGGTTAAATCCGTTGAAAAGTTGTCGAGAACGGGTGTACCTTTTTTCTGATTGCCATTGACAGTCTTTGTGGTTGCATTGTTTTTGCCACCTCCGTTTTGGGATATCGCCTCCTCTTCTTCCTCTTCTTCGTCGGGCATACCAAAGCTGTCAGAAGGTTTTGCATTGCTACTTTTCTGAGTTTTCAGATAAGTAAGCGTATCTTCATACGTCATGTGATTTCCTTCTAAAACTTCTTTCGCACCATTATTCACTTGGTCGTGCAGAATGGCCAATATCAAATGTTGAACATCAACCATTTGCGTGTGCTGTATACGAGCCTCAAGAACAGCAAGCTTTAGAATGTTGCTGGCCTGCTCATTGAGCACAAGTTCCGAGTCAATGATGACTTCTGTGATAACATCTTGCCTAACCTTGTCTTCCAATTCTTTTTTAACATCATCGAGATTGATATTCATTCGTTGGAAAAGCAGATGAAGCAAACTGTCTTTTTCGCGTAGTATGCCAAGCACAAGATGCTCTGGGCCTACCGAACGACTGGCAAGTCGGTTGGCTTCTTCTCTGCTATAAGCCAATATTTCTGATACTTTTGGGGAAAACTGACTCGTCATATATAATGTCTCCTATTTTAGTTCGTGATTGATTTATACTTATAAAAATAGCTTTTATCATTGAAGTTTGCAAACGTTATGCCAAAAAATATCTTTGCTGTTCAATCTTTCTCTTTTTTCATCTATATTGGTGTATTTCATATCATCATTTAATTCTTTTTCTTATTTGCATCAAATCATCGTGTAAAATGCAAGAGAATGTAGTCTTGTTTGCATCATTTTGTGTAATCAATTGACGCTAATGGTGAACTACATTAAAGGGATAGCTTTTATGTTAACACTATCATAGCATTCAAATAGAAATAAAAAAGCCAGCTGGAATGAACCAGCCGGCTTTATTTTTATTATGTTTCTTGCTTTTATGCACAAGTATAACCTCTTCCATTTAACATGGCTTCACCATAGTGCTTCATTGATCTCTTGTATGCTTTTACAATCTTTGCGATAGCTCTCTTCATAATGTTCATTAAATTTTCCATCTCTTTTACTTTTTAAATTCTACTTAAACTAAACATCTAAAGCGTTTATCCAACGCTTGTTATCCTTATTTTTGTGCAAAGTTAATACTGAATTTACTTGGCAGCAAGAGATTGACCCTCGAAAATATTGATTCTAAGTGATTTCTTGACGAATATCAACTTATTATCAATCAAGGGATAAAGCAATGATAATGAGAACTAAATGATGTTGTTTTCTTCTATTTCTTTTGATTCCGCATGGATAGTGTGATACGCTGGCGCTTATGATCTATCTCTATCACTCGTACGAAAACATGTTCGTGGAGCTTTACTATTTCATTGGGATCTTTTATGAATTTATCGGCCAATTGAGATATATGAACGAGACCATCCTGATGAACGCCGATATCAATAAAGGCTCCAAAGTTTGTGATATTTGTCACTATGCCCGGTAGCTCCATTCCAACAGAGAGGTCTTCTATTGTGTGAACGCGCTCATCAAAACGGAATTCTTCAAGCTGACTACGGGGATCAAGTCCGGGCTTTTCAAGCTCTTTAAGGATATCATTGAGGGTAGGCATTCCAACTTCTGATGTGACAAATCGAGACAATTCAATCTTTTTTAGCCTGTCAGGACAGCCAATGAGGTCACTCACTGCACAATGTTGTTCTTTTGCCATGGCTTCAACAAGGGGATAACGCTCAGGATGCACGGCAGAATTATCAAGCGGATTGTGCGCTTTTGGGATGCGAAGGAAACCTGCACATTGCTGAAATGCTGCATCGCCAAGTCGGGAAACACGTTTTAATTGATTGCGCGAAGTGAAGGCACCATGCTCTTTTCGGTATTCAACAATATTCTTTGCAAGTGACATTCCGAGCCCGCTGACGTAGGCAAGCAAGTGGATAGATGCTGTGTTAAGATTAACTCCAACTTGATTTACACAACTTTCTACGGTTCTGTCAAGCGCTTGTTTTAACAAGGTTTGATTCACATCGTGTTGATATTGCCCTACGCCGATGCTCTTGGCATCTATCTTTACGAGCTCGGCTAATGGGTCCATAAGTCGGCGTCCAATAGAAATTGCGCCACGAACCGTAAGATCAAGTTGAGGAAATTCTTTGCGTGCGTTCTCTGAAGCCGAATAGATGGAAGCCCCATCTTCACTGACTACATAAACAGGAATACCTTCTAATCGACGAAGGATGTCTGTTGTCTCGCGACTTGCTGTACCATTCCCCACAGCAACAGCCTCTATATGATATTGTTGTGTGAGTGTATGAAAATCGGCGAGTGCATCATGTTGAACTTTGTTTCCAAGTGTATAAATGACTGAATGATGCAGTAAGTTTCCCTGTTCATCAAGACAAACCACCTTGCATCCCGTGCGAATACCTGGATCAACAGCCATAACGCGCTTCTGACCTAAAGGAGATGCTAAGAGCAACTGACGGAGATTTTCTGTAAATACATGAATTGCTTCTTTGTCAGCGGCCTCTTTACTGGAGTTAGCAATTCTGTTTCAACAGATGGTTTGATAAGTCTTTTATAGGCATCTATGCACGCTTCGCCGACAAGTTGTTGACATTTGCCATATCCATGGATATATTTCTTTTGTATTTGGTCCGTGCATTGTTTCTCTTCTACATCGATACTAACTTTCAAGTAACCAGCTTTTTCGCCACGACGTAAAGCTAATAGGCGATGACTACAGCAACGTTTAAGTGGCTCAGTAAAATCAAAATAGTCGGAAAACTTCTGTGCTTCTTCTTCGTCTCGTTTGCTTTTGACGACTTTTGAGCTTATCATTGCCTCATGTTTGAAGACATTTCTCACTTTTTGTCTGATGATTTCGTCTTCACTAATGACTTCTGCAATGATATCCATTGCGCCAGACAAGGCTTCTTCTGCGGTCTTTATATTACCTTTTATATAATAGTTGGCTACTTGCTCTGGTTGTCGTTCGCGTTGAAGAAGAATGATTTGAGCCAATGGTTCGAGTCCATTTTCACGTGCTACCTGTGCTTTTGTTCTGCGTTTAGGTTTGAATGGCAGATAGATATCTTCGAGTTCGGCAGCATCCCATGTTGCTTCAATCTTCTGTTTCAAGGCAGGTGTAAGTTTCTCTTGTGCCTCAATAGTCTTGCAGATGGTTTGCTTTCGTTTTTCAAGCTCCTTCATTTTCTCGGCTTGTTCGCTGATGGCTGCAATCTGCACTTCATCAAGTGAGCCTGTACGTTCCTTGCGATAACGTGCAATAAAAGGGATTGTGAAACCCTCGCCAAGTAGTTCTATGGTGTCTTTTACCTGCTTTTCAGTTAATGATAAGCTTTTTGCTATGATTTGATATTCGTGGTTCATGTTAATAATCGTTGGCAGACAAAGGTACTACTATTATTAAATAAATAGAAATTATTTTTGTAATTTTATTATATTGCCTACCTTTGTATGCGCGAAATTATAAAAGAAGATGATATCAGTAGAAGGTTTAAAGGTTGAATTTGGTGTGAAACCGTTGTTCACCGATGTTAGTTTTGTGGTGAACGACCGTGATAGAATAGCACTTGTAGGGAAGAATGGCGCAGGAAAGTCAACAATGTTGAAGATACTTTGTGGTCTTCAACAGCCCACGAGTGGAATGGTTTCCGTTCCAAATGATGTCACTATAGGCTATTTACCCCAGGTGATGAAACTGCAGGATGATACTACGGTGCGTGAAGAGACACGCAAAGCTTTTGCCGACAACACAAAAATTGCGGCTCGGTTGAAGAAGATGGAGCAGGAGATGGCCGACAGAACAGACTATGAAAGTGATAGTTATAGCAAGCTCGTTGAACAGTTTTCGCAAGAGCATGAACGTTACATGATGATGGGAGGTGAGAACTATGAGGCTGAGATTGAACGCACTTTAACTGGGTTAGGCTTTACGCGTGACGACTTCGAACGCCCCACAAAAGAGTTCTCTGGAGGTTGGCGCATGCGTATAGAACTTGCCAAAATACTATTAAAAAAGCCAGATGTCCTCTTGTTAGATGAGCCAACTAACCACTTGGATATAGAGAGTATACAATGGCTTGAGCAATTCTTGGTGCAGAGCTCAAGTGCAGTTGTGTTGGTAAGTCACGACCGAGCTTTTATCAATAACGTGACAAACAGAACGTTAGAGATTGTGTGTGGTCATGTAGAAGACTATAAAGTAAAGTATAATGAATATTTAGTGTTGCGTAAAGAGCGACGCGAACAACAGCTTCGTGCCTATGAAAACCAGCAGAAAGAAATTGCAGACACAAAGGCTTTTATAGAGAGATTCCGCTATCAAGCAACGAAGGCTGTGCAAGTACAACAACGCATTCGTCAGTTAGAGAAGATAGTTCCAATTGAAGTAGATGAGGTAGATAATAGTGCTATGCATCTGAAATTTCCTCCTTGTTTGCGTAGTGGCGATTATCCAGTTATATGTGATGATTTACGGAAAGATTATGGTTCACATACTGTCTTCGACCATGTCACATTAACAATAAAGCGTGGTGAGAAAGTTGCTTTTGTCGGTAAGAATGGTGAAGGAAAATCAACACTTGTGAAATGTATTATGGGTGAGATTCCTTATACAGGCAAACTGAAGATTGGACACAATGTGCAGATTGGATATTTCGCTCAAAATCAGGCACAACTTCTTGATGACTCTATCAGCATATATGACACGATTGATCAAGTCGCAACAGGCGATATGCGATTAAAAATCAATGATCTTCTTGGTGCATTCATGTTTGGAGGAGAGATTGCTGAAAAGAAAGTGAAGTTTCTTAGCGGTGGAGAACGTAGCCGACTATCCATGATTAAGCTTTTGCTTGAGCCTGTAAACTTACTGATTCTGGATGAGCCAACCAACCATCTTGATTTGCCTTCAAAGGATGTTTTGAAAGAGGCTATCAAAGTGTTTGATGGAACTGCTATCATTGTTAGTCATGACCGTGAATTCTTAGATGGTTTAGTTGACAAGGTTTATGAGTTTGGAGGTGGCAAGGTTGTTGAGCATTTGGGAGGCATCTATGATTATTTGCGTGCGCGCAATGCTTCTACCATCCAGGAAGCGATAGACAACAAGACTGACAAAGTGACGCAAACAAATGCTCCGAGTGAAAGTAACGCTGATAACAAGCAGAGTTATTTAGAGCGCAAAGAATGGCAGAAGAAACTCAATAAAGCCGAAAAAGCAGTGAAGGAATGCGAGAATCGTATTGCCAAGATGGAGCAACGAATAAAAGAACTTGATGCGCTTTTGGCCGATCCTAAGAACGCTTCGAATATGGAACTTGTTACAGAGTACACCACGATTAAACAGAATTTAGATGAAGAAAACGAACAATGGTTCACGCTTTCTGAATCATTGTCTGAACTTAAAAATAAGGTTTAACAACAAAAACATATTAATATGAAAATGAAAAAAATCATTCCGATGATGATGATGGCAGCCGTTCCTGTTGCAGGAGTTGCTCAAAATCAATCAGGACTTTACGAAAAGAACTTTGATCGTTCAGTTCGTCCGCAAGATGATTTCTACCAGTTTGCTACTGGTGGATGGCAGAAAAACAATCCTCTTCCAGCCGCTTATAGCCGATTTGGAAGTTTTGACCAGTTGCAGGAAGACAACAACAAGCGTATCAATACCATTCTTAGTGAGTTGCAGAAAAAGCAGTATAAGAATGGAACGATTGAGCAAAAGCTTTCTGATTTTTATAAGTTGGCTCTTGATGTTGATAGAAGAAATAAGGACGGGATTGCGCCTGTTAAGAATCTCTTAGATGAAATTGAAGGAGCGAAGAGCGTAAAGGCACTTCGTGACCTGCAATTGAAGTATGCGGCACAAGGCTATGGTGTGCAGTTCAGCTCAGGCTTTGGCGCAGATGAGAAGGATGTTAAGAATAACATTCTAAACATCTATCAAAGTGGTCTTACGCTTGGACAAAAGGATTATTATCTGAATAACGACTCGGCAACTGTTGCCATTCGTGATGCTTATAAGAAGTATATCAAGCAAATGTTTGTACTTTATGGGTTCAATGAAGCCGAAGCACAAAAAAGGAGTGACGAAGTATTTCGTCAGGAAACTTTGGTTGCTTTGATTTCTAAAAGCATGACCGAGTTGCGCGATCCTCAGGCAAATTACAATAAGATGACATTGGTAGAGGTGAAAGAAGATTATCCAAACATTCCTATTGAGCAGCTTGCCAATGCTGAAGGAATAAAGTCTTCTTACATTCAAAAGATGATTGTTGGTCAGCCTGCATTTATGACAGGACTTGACAAACTGATGTCACTTCAGACAGCTGATGATATTAAGGCTCTAATGGAGTGGGATGTTATTTGTAGCAGCGCAAACTATTTGACTGATACTATCCGCGAAGCAAACTTTGATTTCTTTGGCAAAACCATGAGTGGACGAAAAGAAGACTATCCTCTTTGGAAGCGTGCTACGAATCAGGTTGAGGCTCAAATGGGAGAAGCTTTGGGACGCATCTATGCAAAACGCTATTTCCCCGAGTCATCTAAGAAGATGATGATAGATCTCATTAAGAATCTGCAAGTGAGCCTTGGTCAGCGTATTGATGCACAAACATGGATGAGCGATTCGACCAAAGCCAATGCACATGCAAAGCTTAATCGCTTTTATGTGAAAGTGGGTTATCCTAATAAATGGACTGATTATAGCCGTTTGACAATCGACCCAAGGAAGAGTTTCTATGACAATGTAATGGCATGCCGAAAGTTTGCGCACGATAAAGAAATTGCAGATAAAGCGGGTAAGCCTGTTGATAGAGACGAGTGGGGAATGACTCCGCAAACGGTCAATGCTTATTATAACCCAACAACCAACGAAATCTGTTTCCCTGCAGGTATTCTCCAATATCCTTTCTTTGATCCTAAGGCTGACGAGGCATTCAACTATGGTGCAATCGGTGTTGTCATTGGTCATGAGATGACTCACGGCTTTGATGATCAAGGGCGTCAATATGATGCTGATGGAAATATGAAAGATTGGTGGACAGCCAATGATGCTAAGGGCTTTGATAAACGAGCTAAGCTCTATTCTGATTACTTCGATGGCATTGAAGTGCTGCCAGGACTGCATGCTAATGGCAAATTCACATTAGGTGAGAATCTTGCTGACCACGGAGGTCTTCAAGTAGCCTACAATGCCTTTTTGAATGCTACAGCCAAGAAACCTTTGAAAGATAAAGACGGCTTTACTCCTGCTCAGCGTTTCTTCTTGGCTTATGCTGGTGTTTGGGGACAAAACATCACAGACAAAGAGATTCGTAATCGTGTAAAGCGCGACCCACACTCATTGGGTAAGTGGCGTGTTGATGGTGCTCTGCCTCATATTGATGCTTTCTATAAAGCATGGAATGTGAAAAAGGGCGATAAGATGTATTTGCCAGAAAGCGAGCGCTTGCAGCTTTGGTAATACGCGCTTACAATTGATTTGAATAAAGAGGAGAAAGGCTCATCTGCTTTAGATGGCCTTTCTCCTCTTCTTTTTGGTCTTTCCGCGCCACGCAGAAGCACGAAAAAATGCTTTTTGGTGTTAGATCCGTTGGTTCTACGATGAAAAAATGCTTTTTGGTGTTAGATCCGTTGGTTCTACGATGTAAAATTGCTTTTTGGTGTTAGATCCGTTGGTTCTACGATGAAAAATTGCTTTTTGGTGTTAGATCCGTTGGTTCTACGATGAAAAATTGCTTTTTGGTGTTAGAACCGTTGGTTCTACGATGAAAAATTGCTTTTTGGTGTTAGAACCGTTGGTTCTACGATGAAAAATTGCTTTTTGGTGTTAGAACCGTTGGTTCTACGATGAAAAATTGCTTTTTGGTGTTAGAACCGTTGGTTCTACGATGAAAAATTGCTTTTTGGTCTTTCCGCGCCACGAAAATAGTGCTTTTCCTTTCTTTTGGCTTTGAAATATTGATAAAATTTGAGATGAGTGTATTAAAGAATATTTCTATATGCTGTTTGTTCTTATTTTTTTCGTATCTTTGCTTCGTCTTGTTTGAGAACAACTTAATAATTATTGCAACACAAGTTAAGCTTGTTTTTTGATTAGACTAAACAGAAATGCAGCGATGTTGTTGCTAAAATATTATGAGAACTTTAACTAAAATTGTGTTGCAAATGTAATTTATGAAAGAACAAAAGAACTTTTTTATTCCTATGGCGTTTATAGGATTAATGTTTTTCACTTGCGGGTTTGCATTGGGCATCAACTCGCTGTTGGTTCCAGTGCTTAAAGTGTCGTTGCAGGTAACTTCGATGAAGGCCTACATGCTTATTGGGGCTACCTTCTTGCCATTCCTTATTTTTGGCTATCCTGCAGGAATGTTGATTAGCAAAATAGGTTATAAGCATACGATGGCATCGGCTTTTGCAATGTTTTCTCTTGCTTTTGTCGTATTTATTTTGTCTGCGAAAGAAGAAAGTTTTCTTTTGTTCTTGGTAGCCTCGTTTGCTTGTGGTACCGCAAATACATTCTTACAGTCGGCTATCAATCCTTATGTAACGATTTTAGGTCCTACGGAAAGTGCAGCTCAACGCATTTCTATCATGGGCATGATTAATAAATTGGCTTGGCCAGTGTCGCCACTTTTCATTGCATTTGTTGTAGGTAATTCAGACCATATTGCAGTAGCCGACCTGGCGAAGCCATTTGCTGTCATTATTGGCCTCTTTGTTTTGTTGGGCGTTATTTCTTTCTTTGCGCCGCTGCCAGAAGTTAAGGCGGTTGGTGAGGGCAACAAAGAAGAGGATGCTGAAAGCCAAAAGGTGGCAGCTTATGCCAACAGCAAACATTCTATCTTTCAATTTCCACATTTGGTTCTTGGTTCCTTGGCAATCTTCTTTTATGTTGGTGTAGAAACCATTGTGTTGGGAACCTTGATTGATTATGCAAACGAGTTAGGTCTTAGCCATCCTGAAAAACTATTCGTGGATAGGGCCAATCAGTATTAGTGTTGGATATCTTTCAGGGATTATTTTTTTATTCCAAAGTATCTCTCACAAACCCGTGCGTTGCAAATTTGTTCATTGGTTGCTTTGGCAGGAACAGCCCTCGTTGTTTTCTTGCCAGGAACATTGAGCATCTATTGCATCGGTATCATGGCTTTAGGTTGCTCATTGATGTGGCCAGCTTTTTTTGGCCATTAGCGTTGATGGATTTAGGAAAGTTTACCAAAGAAGGCTCTTCGCTGCTTACCATGGGCCTTATCGGTGGTGCGGTGATTACAGTTTTGTTTGGTTTACTCAAAGATATTGCAGGCATTCAATTGGCGTATGGCATTTGCTTGGTAAGTTTCGCTTACATTGTGTTCTATGCCTTCAAAGGTTACAAACTGCGTTAAATTTCTTTGCAGTATTAATGAATTGATAAAATGCCATTAAGATTACCCGATAGACTCCCCGCAATTGACATTCTCAAAGGAGAAAATATCTTTGTTATGGACGAAACACGTGCCCATAACCAAGAAATCAGGCCTTTGAGGATTGTCATTCTCAATCTTATGCCACTTAAGATTACAACGGAGACCGATTTGATTCGTCTTCTCTCAAACACTCCATTACAAATGGATATCTGTTTTATGAAATTGCAAAGTCACACGCCGAAGAATACTCCTGTAGAGCACATGATGATGTTCTACAAGTCTTTTGAAGAACTTTCTTCTCAGAAGTTTGACGGCATGATTATAACAGGTGCGCCGATAGAGAATATGGATTACGAAGCTGTTGAATATTGGGAGGAGATTCAGGCTATTTTCAATTGGTCGCGTACCCACGTCACAAGTACAATGTTTTTGTGTTGGGGAGCAATGGCTGGACTTTATCATTTCTATGGGATTCCAAAATATCCACTACCCAAAAAGATGTTTGGCATTTTTCAGCAGCAGACACTAAATCCTGCTCTTCCGATATTCAGAGGTTTCGACGACACATTCTTTATGCCACAGAGTAGGCATACGGAGGTGAGAAAGGAAGATATTTTAGCGCATAAAGAGTTGGAAATTATCGCCGAGTCACCTGAAAGTGGAGTGAGCATTGTTATGGCGAGGGGCGGACGAGAGTTTTTCATTACTGGCCATTTAGAATATGCGCCTGACACGCTTGACCGAGAATATAAGCGCGATAAAGGTAAGCGTGACGACGTGGATGTTCCCGTAAACTATTATATGAACAACAATCCGGCTGAACCGCCTATTGTCACTTGGCGCGCGCATGCCAATCTGTTTTACAGCAATTGGATAAATTATTATGTCTACCAAGAGACACCTTACAACATTGATGAAATCAAATAGATGCAGAAATTAGAACTTTTGGCTCCGGCTAAAAACCTTGAATGTGGCATGACAGCAATTTCTCATGGTGCTGATGCCGTATATATTGGTGCCTCACGCTTTGGCGCACGGGCGGCTGCGGGCAATTCTCTCGACGACATACAACAACTCTGTGAATATGCGCATCAGTTCGGCGCGAGAGTTTATGTGACTATAAACACGATTATCTATGAAGATGAACTCGCTGCCACCAAAGAAATGCTTGAGGCGTTGAACACAATTGGTGTGGATGCGCTTCTGGTGCAAGATATGGGCATCTTAGAACTGATTGAACACTGGGACGCGAAAGTTCCATTCAGAATGGAGCTGCACGCATCGACTCAAACTGATAATCGTACAGCTGAGAAGGTAAGGTGGTTGAAGGAGGTGGGATTTAAGCGCGCTGTCTTGGCACGTGAACTTTCTGCTCGCGAGATTGCCAGAATCCACCACGCTGTGCCTGAAATGGATATAGAAGTGTTTGTCCATGGCGCATTGTGCGTGAGTTACTCTGGCGTTTGTTACGCTTCGCAACATTGCTTTCATCGTAGTGCGAATAGAGGCGAATGTGCGCAATTTTGTCGAATGAAATTTGATTTACTCGACAGCAATCAACATGAAGTTGAACATCAACGCCATCTTTTGTCCATGCGCGACATGTGTCAGCTTGAACACTTGCAGGAACTTGCAGAAAGCGGTGCTTGTTCATTCAAAATCGAAGGGCGATTGAAAGACGTTGAATACGTTAAGAATGTTGTCAGCGCATACAGTAAAGAACTGAACAAGATTGTAAACTCCCACCCTGATTTATATTCACGCGCGTCTTATGGCAAGGTAGATTATGCCTTCGAACCTGATCTCAGAAAGACTTTTAACCGAGGTTTTACCACATATTTCCTAAATGGACGTCAGGCCAACATTGCGAACTTCGACACTCCGAAGGCCATGGGTGAATACGTTGGAAAAGTCAAAGAGATTCGTGGAAACTCCTTTAATGTTTCAGGAACGGCCGCGTTTGAAATGGCGACGGACTTTGTTTCATCAATGATGCACACGAACTTGAGGGCTTTCGCATCAATAAGGCCGAAGGAAACAGACTTTATCCGCTGAAACTCCCCAAGAGATTAAGGCCGGGAACGGCGCTTTATCGAAACAACGATGTGGCTTTCTCTCGGCTGCTGGCTAACGTCACAGCCAGACGCAGGCTGCAGCTCGCTATGCGTTTCGGTGCAACTTCCGACGGCTTTTTTCTTTGTGCCTCAAGCCACGAAGCAGAAATCAAGGCCACTGCAAACATTGTGTTTGAGCATCAGGTAGCACGTCAGTCGCAGCGGGAGAATATCATCAAGCAACTTGCAAAATTGGGGAATACTATCTTCGAATGCCAAGAAATCAAGATAGAAAATCACGCTGACGAATATTTTGTCCCCTCCAGCTTGTTAGCCGAGCTGCGCAGGACAGCAGTGGACCAGCTTGAAAGTCAGTTGAAGCAAGCAAAGCAAACTGCGCCTGAAGCAAATGTTCATAACCAACCTTCTTCCAACGTTGAAAACATCGTTCCGAAGGCCTATAAAGCTCATTCCTACCTTTATAACATTTCAAATCATCTGTCAAAGCAGTTTTACAAGGCTCACGGACTCACTTCTGTTCAGCCTGCCCTCGAATTGTCTGCTTCGGCCAATCCATTAGTCATGCAATGCCGCCATTGCATTCGATTTGCCTTAGGTTTTTGTGAGAAACGAGGCGGAAAGCGACCAACGTGGGATGAACCTCTCTTCCTGAGACTTGGGGACGGCCGTCGCTTTCGGTTGGAGTTCGACTGCAAGGAATGTCAGATGAATATCTACGCTGAATAATCAAAAATCATTGTCAAATGAATCATTGCATAAAGTGTTTCGCATCTATTTGCTTAGCTGTCTCTGTGGGATAGCGGTCCTTTTCATGATGACCTCATGTTATCATCAGAAACCAAAGACACACGACGCCGTGGTCAATTATAGTGCAAAACAACTTGATTCTTTGTCATTCCAGGCTAAACATCACTACACAAACAACTATAACTTTATAGTCAAGGCCGATTCTTTCGCTTTAATCCGCCAGCAACCTGAAGAAGTGTCGGCATTACTGCCTATCGACACGATTTATATTCACAAACACGATCATCTTGTGGTTGCTGACATTCGCACTGTGCCCTCCGACTCAATAGACTCCATTTGGGTGCAGGTTGCTCGTGACCAACACACGTTTGGATGGCAGCGTGAGTCGGTTTTGTTGTCAAAAGTGGTGCCCGATGATCCTATCTCTCAGTTTATCTCCACTTTTTCAGACATTCATGTATTAATCTCCTTGATTATTGTCGCCTTGATTTTCGCCGGATATGTTATCCGCAAGTTGATGCGCAAAAATGCCCACCTCGTTCATTTTCGCGACATAGATTCGTTCTATCCCACGCTGTTGGCAATCATTGTTGCAACGTCAGCGACATTCTATGCCAGCATTCAGAATTTCGCCCCCGATGTATGGCGACATTTCTACTTCCATCCGACGTTAAACCCTTGTTCGGTTCCACCGCTGCTCTCCATCTTCCTTTCGTCGGTGTGGGCGATGCTCATCGTTGGAATTGCCGCCGTAGATGACACCTTCCATAAGCTGCCAGCGGGCGAGGCCGTACTTTACATCTGCGGATTGGTCGGCGTGTGTGCCGTTAACTATATTGTCTTCAGCATCCTTTCACTCTATTACATTGGCTATTTGTTGTTAGTGGCCTACGTCTTCTTTGCTCTTTATCGCTATGCTACAAAAAAACCGCACAACCTTTATTTGCGGAAATTGTGGTCATGCACTGCGGCGTAAAGGCCGTTGTCCTTATTGTGGTGCATGGAATCATTAATAATAGGGGAGAATGGGCCTTCGTTTTGCATAGATTCTAACGGCACGCATCAGTATAAGGCCCTTTTCTGATTAAAATCATCGGTAAAAGTTCTCTTTTATCTTAAAAACTAATGATTGTCCCCCGTTCCTGAGCAGAATTTCGCGAAATCTGATAATTGTACCCTGTTCCTGAGCAGATTTTCGCTAATTCTGATAAATGTACCCCGTTCCTGAACAGAATTTCGCTAATTCTGATAATTGTTCCCCGTTCCTGAGCAGAATTTCACTAATTCTGATGATTGTACTCCGTTCCTGAGCAGAATTTCACTAATTCTGATGATTGTCCCCGGGTGTTTTATCAGAATCACGCGATTTTCGGTCATTGTCCCCGGGTGATTTGCAGAAACATCATGATTTCTGGTTTCCAACAAGCGTATAAAATGTAAATCGCTCTCAATTTTGTGTCTAAACTTGAGTTTTTTCATTACTTTTGCTATCGTATATATAATATAAGGTGAACAACAAATCAAATTTTAATTCCATGAATAAAAAATTTCTGTTAGGACTTGATATCGGGAGCAGTTCTGTTAAGGCTTCATTGGTCGATGTTGAGTCTGGGAGTGTGGCTGCATCGGCATTCTATCCGAAGTGCGAAGCGAGCATCATCGCTGTAAAAACTGGGTGGGCAGAACAGGAACCGCAGATGTGGTGGGACAATCTCAAATTGGCGGTGAAGGCAGTGATGGCTGAGGCGCAGATTGACGGCGAGCATATTTCAGCCATCGGTATTTCTTATCAGATGCACGGCCTCGTTTGTGTAGATAAATCACAAAGGTGTTGCGCCCAAGCATTATTTGGTGTGATTCGCGTGCAATTCCGTATGGCGACCGAGCTTTTAAGTCACTCGGAGAGACACGCTGCTTAACTCATTTGCTCAATTCGCCCGGTAACTTTACGGCTGCCAAATTGGCATGGGTGAAAGACAACGAGCCTGCTATTTTTGAACAGATTGACAAGATTATGCTCCCCGGCGATTATATTGCCATGAAATTAAGTGGCGAAATTCAAACCACCATCAGTGGCTTGTCAGAAGGAATGATGTGGGACTTCAAAACGAAAAAATCTGCCAATTTCCTGCTGGATTATTTCGGAATCAGTGAAGATTTACTGCCAAAACTTGTGCCGACCTTCGCCATTCAGAGTGAGGTGTCGAAAGAAGCCGGTTTAGAATTAGGATTGAAGGCTGGTACGCCAATAAGCTATCGTGCCGGAGACCAACCCAACAATGCGGTGAGCTTAAACGTGTTTAATCCCGGAGAAATAGCCAGTACGGCGGGCACTTCTGGAGTGGTTTATGGAGTTTTGGGCGCTGTGAACTATGATGCAAAGAGCCGCGTTAACACCTTTGCTCATGCCAACTATACAACAGCGGAAGATCGTCTCGGTGTGCTGTTGTGTATCAATGGAACTGGGATTTTGAACGCCTGGATGCATCGTAATGTCACCCCCAATGTGAGCTATGCAGAAATGAACGAAATGGCGGCGAAAATCCCTGTCGGAAGTGATGGCGTGACTATTATCCCCTTTGGCAATGGGGCCGAACGTGTGCTTGAGAATCAGGCTGTGGGTTGCTCGGTGCATGGATTGGATTTTAACAAACATTCTCAAGCCCACCTGTTGCGGGCAGCCCAAGAAGGCATCGTTTTTAGTTTTTGCTATGGGATGGAAGTCATGCAGGAAATGGGGATGGAAATCAACAAGATTCACGCAGGAAATGCGAACATGTTTCTGAGTCCTTTGTTTCGCGAAACGTTGGCCAATGTCAGTGGGGCCTCAATCGAGCTCTTCGAAACCGATGGTAGCATAGGGGCTGCCAAGGGAGCAGGGTTGGGAGCCGGAATTTATCAAAATAGGGATGAGGCATTCTCGACATTAAAGAGATTGGCAGTCATAGAAGCTGATTTTAATAGTCGTGAGCAGTATTTGGAAGCCTATTCTCGTTGGAAACAGAAGCTGAAACAGGTTCAGGAGTCTTAGGCTGCCTGGTAACATGGAGCGAAATGCAGAAGGAGGTGTCTTTGTGGACATCTCCTTTTGTATTAATGTTATTTTGCATCAAATTCTGATAGTGTATAGCAGTTTCTAATGCAAAAAGAGTTTGGTTTTGACTATTTTCACAAAAAGATTTGCAGCCTCAGACTTAAGCTGCAGTTTTGCTTGCATCTCTTTGCAGAACGGCATTGTAGGCTGATGAGCGTTTGATGTCGATGTTTAGAATTTGATAAAAAACTGCTTGTTGTCAACATAGTATCAGTATATAATAAAAAAACATTGTTTGTTTCATAAGATAATGTTTATCTTTGCACCAGATTCATTCTCAAATGGAATGACATTAATCAAATTACCTAAATGATATGCGAAAAAACACAGGCCGAAAAGCAGCTGTGTTTGGAAGCAGATAAAAACCAATTACGAAACATGTGACTGAAGGCTGAAAATGCTCAGCAACAGAAGTCTCAAAGCAGAAAACAATCTAACCCAATACCCATGGATTTAAATAATAGTAAAACGACATTACTTGTTGGATGTCTGACGCTGACAATGTTCAGTTATTCTCCACAAGTAGGGGCTACAGGGGGGAACACCGTGTATGCCGTGACTCAGCAAGCCCGGAAAATTACGGGAAAAGTAACCGATGGTAAAGATGCGATCATTGGCGCTACAGTTAAACAAAAAGGTACGAATAACGCAACAATTACCGATTTAGATGGTAATTTTACGCTTTCAGTTCCACAGGGCTGCACGCTTGAAGTTTCTTATATCGGTTATGCGTCGAAAGACGTTAAGATCTCAGCTCAAAATTCTTATGTGATCACTTTGTCAGAAGACAATGCAACGCTCAACGAAGTGGTTGTCGTTGGCTATGGGTCGATGAAGAAAAGTGATGTCTCAGGTGCATCTGTTACGATTGATGAGAAGAAATTGCGTGGTTCTATCGTCACCTCCCTTGACCAAACATTGCAAGGACGTGCGGCTGGGGTTACTGCCGTAAGTACTTCTGGAGCGCCGGGCACTTCGACGAGTATCCGCGTGCGTGGCCAAGCAACTATCAATGCAAACGCCGAACCTCTCTATGTAATTGATGGCGTTATCGTGCAGGGCAGTGGTTCAAGTGGGTCTTCGTTTGGTTTAGGTGATGCTTTAGGTAATGGTAAGGTGTCAACAATCTCCCCTCTTTCTACGATAAATCCAAACGATATTGTTTCAATGGAAATCTTGAAAGATGCTTCTGCTACCGCAATCTATGGTGCTCAAGGCGCGAATGGTGTGGTATTAATCACCACACGACGTGGAAAAGCAGGCGAAGCGAAGTTTACTTATGACGGAATGATGGCTGTAAGTCGTCAAAACCGCCGATTAAATGTGATGGATTTGCGCGAATTTGCAGATTACTACAATGACTTCGTGACGACAGGCCAAATTAATTCGTCTACTGCAGATCCACATTTCGCAGACCCCTCTTTGCTTGGTAAAGGTACAAATTGGCAAGATGCAATCTTCAGAACAGCGTTAATGCATTCACATCAAATTGCAGCACAGGGCGGTTCAGATAAAGTTCAGTATTATGTTTCGGCAAATTATATGAACCAACAAGGTACGATTATCGGAAGTAATTTCGATCGATTGGGCATGCGCGTAAACTTGGATGCAAAGCTGAAATCATGGCTAAAATTAGGGCTAAGTGCAAACTTCTCGACGACACACGATGATCTTAAGCTCGCAGATAGTGATGATGGAATTATTAACTATTCGCTAACAACGCCGCCTGATATTCCTATTTATAATATAGATGGCAGCTACTCGTCGGTATCAAAGAAGGTTTTACAAATCCAAATCCTATAGCCATGGCGATGTTGAACCAAATTAAATTGGATCGCCGAAAGCTAAATGGTAACTTTTTCTTTGAAATTACTCCAATTAAAAACTTAGTCTGGCATGCAGAGTTAGGTTATGATTTAAGTGAGAATCGTGGCCGCCGTTTCCTGCCAACAGTTGATCTCGGCAGTTGGAAGCGTAAAATAAACGCAGCGTCTGTACAAAAAGGAACGGGAACGTTTTGGCAATTAAAGAACTATGTAACTTACTCTAATTCGATTGGTAAACATAATTTCTCGGCTATGCTTGGCCAAGAGATGTGGGAAAGTACATATGATAATAACCGAACGGAAAATACTAACCTCCCATCTAACGCAGTAAACAATCCTGCTTTAGGTACAGGAACGCCTGCAATTCAAGTTGGTTTTGGCAGTTCGGCGATGTCATCTGTCTTTACACGACTAACTTATGCCTTCAATGATTGCTACAATGCAACGTACACCTATCGTTATGATGGAAGTTCAAACTTTGGTCCTAATAAACGATGGGCTGGATTCCATTCATTCGCAGTTTCGTGGAGATTTACGAATGAGAGTTTCTTCCAGAAATCCGTTCTTAGTAAATATGTCAGCAATGGAAAGTTGAGAGCTGGTTGGGGACAAACAGGTAACTCTGCAATTGGTTCATATAAATGGGGAACGCTCATGAAAGCGATGCCTACTTTGTTAGGAAAGTCCTATCGTCCTGATAATATTCCTAATCTTGATATACAATGGGAGAGCCAAGAACAATGGAATATTGGACTTGACTTAGGTTTGCTAAATGATCGTGTTAATATAACATTGGATTGGTATCGCAAAGAGTCTAAGGATATGCTTATGCCACTTCAACTACCTTCTTATATGGGAACATCTGGCAATGTGTCTTCAGTTCTTGCTCCTCCCTATGGAAATTATGGCACAATCCGCAATACCGGTGTTGAACTTACAGTGAATACTCACCCTATAACTGGTCGTTTCCAATGGGATTCTGAGTTTCAAATTTCATGGAATAAGAATAAATTAGTTGCTCTCTCGGGCACAAAGAATGCAGCAATCGTTGGATATGGACAATGGAGTGATGTGATTAGTGTTTCAAATGTAGGCGAATCTCTTTATGGTTTCTATGGTTTTGTTACTGACGGGGTATATAAAGATTTAAAAGACCTTGAGCTTTCACCAAAGACTTCAAATATCCTGCTGACGGAAAAAGTTTCGAACGCAATACAACTCCTTGGGTTGGAGACTTGAAATTTAAGGATATTAGTGGCCCAGATGGTAAGCCTGATGGTAAAATTGATGATTATGATAAGACAAATATAGGTTCTCCTATGCCCAAATTCACATTTGGTTGGACCAATACTTTCCGTTATAAGAACTTCGATTTAAATATCTTCATTAATGGAACTTATGGCAATAAGGTCTATAATTACATGAAAATGAAACTTACTCACATGAATACACTGTGGAGTAATCAATTAAAAGATGTGACTGGAAGGGCTCGTTTAGAAGCTATTGATCCGTCAAAGACCTATGACGCAGGTAGTTATTGGTACACAGATATTAACAATGTACGTGTAGCCAACCCTGGAACGAGTACCCCACGCGCAACAATTACAGACCCAAATGATAATGATGTTATTAGTGATAGGTATATAGAAGATGGTTCATATATCCGTTTCAAAAATATAGCTTTAGGTTATACATTGCCTAAGAAGTGGATATCGAAGTGGGGTTTTGAAAACATTCGTGTATCAATGAATATCCAAAACCTGTTCACTATAACTAAATATGATGGTTATGACCCTGAAATTGGAGCAAGTACTGCCGATATTAACGGATATACTTATGGTGTAGACAATGGGCGTTATCCTTCTCCTACGACTTATTCCTTTGGTTTGAATCTTACGTTCTAACATAAAATCTATATTACAATGAAGCATATTAAATATCTATATATTGCATTCGCCTTTACAGGTGCAATCCTCACAACATCTTGTGGTGACTTTTTAGATAGGCCAGCTGAGGACTCTTACAATGCAGGTAATTTCTACAAAGATGATAGTCAATGTGTACAAGGCGTCAATTATCTATATAATTCTCCATGGTATGACTTTCAAAGAGGCTTTATAAAGGTAGGAGAGGTGATGTCTGGAAACTATTATTGGGGTTCAAGTCCATATATGACACTAACTGTTAATAGTACAGATGCCGACTTGATGAATATGTCTAACTCTCTTTGGGCAGTCATAGGACATGCTAATACGGTGTATAATTACCTTAAAAATGCCTCAGCTTCACAGTCGGTAAAGAATCAATGTATGGGAGAATGTCTCGCTTGGAAGGCTATGGCTTATTTCTTTCTCGTGCGTTCTTTTGGAGATGTGCCAATTGTTCATGACAACTCAACGATGTTAGCAGACGGTTCATATAGCAATGTCAGTCGAGTTCAGAAGTCTGATGTATATGACTATATCATTATGACATTGGAAAAGGCGATGGAGCTTTTGCCTAAGGCTGGTAACCCTGGTCGTATAGATTATTATTCTGCAGAAGGTCTGCTTGCAAAAGTATACCTTTATAAAAGCGGTGTCAATGCAAATGGTCATGGACAACGTAATTCTGACGACCTTAATAAAGCTGCTTCATACGCTAAAGATGTAATCGAACATAGCGGACGCACTTTAATGGCGAATTATTCTGATGTTTCCGTTTGCAGAATGCGCTGAATCGTGAGTGTCTTTTCTCTTGGCTTTGGACTGCAGATACCAGTATTTGGACAGTGCAGAATACGCTTCAGAGTGATCTCGCAATGCAAGGTTTCGATGAGTTTGGTGACTGTTGGGGTGGATATAGTGGACCTTCTGTCGACTTACAGGAAGCCTTTGGTGTCTCACCATTAGATGATCCTGCAACAAGAACTGATGTAGATGAGCGTCGTAAAGCAACCATGATGATGGCAGGGGACTTCTACGATTACTTCTGGGAGGACAAAACAGATGAACAAGGACGTAAAGGTTTTAACTTCTTTACAATTCCTTTACGATAGTAATGGTTATGGTTCAGGTGGTCCTGGGACATTACAAAGTGCGACAGGTGTTAATAGTGTGAAGCATCTTTATGGCGATGCTTATGACCATAAGACACATGCTGTAGATGGAATCTCTGCATCTAACATGCATAGTAGCTTGGCTACTCCTGTATTACGACTCTCAGATGTTTATCTTGTCTATGCAGAGGCTGTGATTGGAAATAATAATAGTACCACGGATGCAAGTGCAATAGATGCTTTCTACAAAGTACGCAGCCGTGCTATTAAATCAGCTGCGCGCCCAACATCTATCACTTGGAATGATGTTTGGAAAGAACGCCGGCTTGAATTAGCTATGGAAGGTGACCGATGGTATGACTTTGTGCGTCGCAGTTATTATGATATGAGTGGTGCTATCAATGAGTTGAAACAGCAAAAACGAGGAGCTTATTATGGACTTAATACGCTATATAAGAACTATTATGAGAGTAAGTCGTGGAATGTAGATGCTTCAACAATGCATTATGCTACAGAAACACTGGCTCCTAATGTGTCAGAGCAGACATTTACTTTGCCATTCCCAAGTCAAGATGTAGTGTTTAATGGAAATCTTCAAAAGACTCCTGTACATGTTGACGTTCGTTCAACTTACGCTTATTAAATATAAAACATTTAAAATTATACGGACATGAAACGTTCCAAGAATTTACATATCGCGTTGGTAGCCTTAACAAGCTTGCCACTATGAGCTTCACGGGATGTAAAGATCAACCCGATGAATATAAATCAACAAGTGGAAAGCCTGAAGTTCAATATATTCGACTACCTCAAAGTGCAGATTCTATTATTACAAAGAGTTATCTTCAGAAGACAATATGTTTGGTTGGAAAGAACCTTCGCAGTATACATAAGATCTTGTTCAATGATCAGCAGGCTGTGTTGAATACAAGTTTTATCACTGATAACACGTTATTAGTTGATATCCCTAAAAACATTCCATCAGCTGTAACGGATAAGATTTATATGATTAATGGTGCTGGTGATACAACAACTTATGATTTCCATGTCATTGTTCCGCCACCAGTTGTTTCGTCAATGGGCTGTGAATATGCTGCGGCGGGTGATGAAGTGACGATTACAGGAGATTACTTTATACAAGATCCTTATAAGCCTTTACAGATTACATTCAATGATGGGGAGTTGCCTGTAACTGAGATTAAATCGATTAGTAAAAACAGTTTAACCTTTATCGTGCCTGTAGGAGCAACATCTGGACGGGTGTATGTAGAGAGTGTTTATGGTAAAAGTAAGTCTCAATTCGTTTATAAAGACACGCGAAACATATTATTTGACTTCGATGGTTCACATGGTGGACTAACTGCAGGGCATGGATGGCGTCCCGGACGCATACGTAATAATGGCATAGATGGAAGCTATCTTTATCTTGGAGGAGCTAATATGTTAGGGAAAGTAGGTGCCACTTGGGATGAAGATGACTTTGCAATGAACTATTGGCCCGAGCCTTCTGCAGGCTTCCCTGAATTATCTTCTATCACAAGTTTTAAAGAGTTACTCGACACTTGCGATATCAATGATATGGCTTTGAAGTTTGAGTGTCGTGTACCAGCCTCTTCTCCATGGAGTGCTTCTGCTTTACAGATGATTTTTACAGGTAACAATAATGTTACTTTTCAAACTGCAAATAGCCAATATTACAATGCAGATATTCCACGAGGCTTATGGTTGCCATGGCAGAACTCTGGTTCTTTTAATACTGGAAGCCATTGGACTACAGTTACAATTCCACTTTCTGCTTTCAATAAGACTTATGAAGGACAAGCTGCAGGAAAGACTATTACGAAAGATATGCTGACTGGTTTTACCTTCTTCTTATGGAGTGGTGGTATAGAAGGAACTGATTGTACTCCAGAATTGGATATAGATAATGTCAGAGTTGTACCAATCAAATAGCTAAATCCTCTGTAATGGAATAAGATAAGCTTGGAATGCATCTAATGCTATATATTAAAAGTATTCCAGCTTAATCCTCATTCAGAAATGGAGGAGAATTTAATTTCATCATTCTTTTTATATAAAATAAAAGTATATATGTTCAAAAATAGATTTAACACAGCTGCGTTGGTTTTACTATCACTTGCTACTTCTGCATGTAGTGATACCGTAGAACATTATATTGCATCTGTTGGCGCTCCTGGATTTGTCAGTGTTTCTCCGCAAGCAAATATCAAAGCAGGACTTGATTCCATTATAGTTAGCTATGACAAAAATGTTTTCTTTGCCTCAGAAGATTATGCGAAGATCACGCTAAATGGCTCTCCTGTTGTTAGCGCTAATGTCATAGGATCGTCTAATCAGTTATTGATTATGGCTAATATTGACCGTGATCAGAATTATGAATTGGTTATTCCAGAAGGAGTTGTTACAGGACCTAATCGCGTTGCTGCACCTATGGTAAAGGCTAATCTCACAGCACAGACGCAACAAATAGATAAAACTCCAGTCAATCCTAATGCCTCTGCTGAAGCAAAAGCGCTTTATCAGAAGTTACTTGACAACTATGGTAAGAAGGTATTTTCTGCTACTATGGCAAATGTTTCATGGAATAATGAAAATGCAGAAAAGGTACATCAGCTCACAGGCAAGTACCCAGCAATTAATGGATACGATTATATTCATCTGCAATCAAGTACTCCTGGTGGATGGATTGATTATTCAAACATCACTCCGGTCCAGTCGTGGCACAATGCCGGTGGTATGGTTACAATAAGTTGGCACTGGAGTGTTCCAACATCAAATCCTTATGTTTCTGCAGTTCCCGTATCGCTTTATTCTGGTCTAATAAGGTTATTCCGAGTGATTGGAGTGGTAATATACAGCTAACTACACAGGCTACGAAAGACATATTGGCTAAAGCTTCAATAGGAAGCAAGTTAATAGTGAAAATTACTAACGTTAAACCGGGCGCTCAAGGCTCTATAAAGAATAGTAGTTGGGCTGGCTTTGTGGATGAAAGTGGAAAGAATTGGGATTACTTTAATATAAGCGGTGATAGCTATTCAATGACACTTGATCAGACAACACTTAATGAAATGCGTGCTAACGGACTAATACTTGGTGGACACGATTATACCATAACAGGAATCACTGTAGAAGCTGCTGGTAGCATAAAATATGATTTCTATGCTGCAAAAAATGAGTTTACACTCGATGATGCTGTTAAAGATGGCACCTGGGCAAATAGATTTATGAAGGCCGATTTAGAGAAGTTGACTCCTTATTTGATGCAACTGAAACAAGCAGGAATACCTGTTTTATGGCGTCCTCTACACGAAGCTGCTGGTAAATGGTTCTGGTGGGGCAATGGTTCTGCTGAATCTTACGTAAAGCTTTGGCGTTATATGTATGATTATTTCAAACAAAAAGGACTAAATAATCTCATTTGGGTATGGACTTCCGAGAAGGCCGATGCGAACTGGTATCCAGGTGATGAATATGTAGATGTCATCGGTACAGACGCTTATGGTCAACAAAATGTACCACTTTCTGCAGAAGAAATGGCTGAAAGATTTAATACTTTAGCATATCGTTACCCCAAGAAGATGATTTCACTAACAGAATGTGGAACGGTAACGGATATCCCAAATCAGTGGAAACAAAATGCAAAGTGGAGTTGGTTCATGCCATGGTATGGTGGAAATCATGCTTCTGATGATTGGTGGAAGGCCACAATGAACAGTGATAATATTATTACACGATAAATCATCTTATTCCTCCTCTCTTTTGAGAGGAGGGATTTGTCGTTTTAAATTAAATTCTCTTTTTCCTTAAAATGAATTGAAAGCAATGAAGAATCATTATTATTTGATATTTTTGTTTCTTACTAATTTTGAACTTGCCTGCTACAGCTAAAGTACATTTACCACACATTTTGAATGATAATATGATTGTACAGCAACAGGCAGAAGTAAAGTTTTTGGGGTACAGCAACATCGAATTCACGTGTCGTAGTAAAGCCTTCGTGGAGTAAACCAGTATCGGTTGTAGCTGATAAAGAAGGGAAATGGAATGTAAAGATTCGTACGCCGAAAGCAAGTTATACACCACTAAATATCACGTTTGATGACGGACAAGCTGTTACTTTGCATAATATTCTTGCAGGAGAAGTATGGGTTTGCGCTGGACAAAGCAACATGGAGATGCCTCTTCAAGGTTTCTATGAGTGTCCTGTTGAAGGGTATCAAGATGCAATTGCTACGTCTGGACAAATGAAAGGTGTGCGATATGTGAAGATTCCTGCGGCAATGAGTGCTATGCCAAAAGATGATGCTGTTTGTCATTGGGAAGAGATTAATCCAAATTCAGCCTCATATTGTAGTGCAGTCGGTTATTTTTTCGGCCGTAAACTCCATGAAGTTCTCAATGTTCCGATAGGCTTAATTCTCGCTAATAAGGGTGGAACAATGGTAGAGAGTTGGCTTGACAAGGACTATCTTCAACATCATACTGATGAACCAACTGACTCTTCTGAGATTGCAATGAAATATCCAAAGGATTGGCTTAGACCTTTACTTTGGGGGAATGGAACATTCCATCCCATCCTCAATAGTACTGTTCGGGGTATTATTTTCTATCAAGGTTGTAGCAATGTTGACCATAACTCTTCTACGTATGCAAAACGTTTAACGGAGCTAATCAATCAATGGAGAAAAGGTTTTCGTTCATCTGAGTTACCTTTTTACTTTGTAGAAATTGCTCCATATAATTATGGCGATGCCATGGGTACAGCGGCTGCATTCATCCGATCACAACAACAAGAAGTGGCAAATAATGTATCTAATACCGTACTTATAGGCACAAATGATTTAGTTTACCCTTTTGAAGCAGAACAAATCCACCCTTGTCAGAAGCGATTGGTAGGTGAACGGTTGGCTATGGCTGCTATAGCACGTGATTATGGCTTTGATCAAGTCTTCTATCGAAGTCCAAGTTTTGAGAAGTTAGAAATCAGAAATGACAGTTGTTTTGTTCACTTGAAAGATACATATCATGGAATCATTGCTACGAAATCGTATGAAGGATTTGAAATAGCAGGCCAAGATAAAGTGTATTATCCGGCAAATGCGCAATATATCCGTAATAACACATTCCTTTTAACATCACCCAATGTTACCCGCCCTGTTGCGGTTCGTTATTGTTATCATAACTTTCAATTAGGAACAGTGAAGAATCAAGCGGGGCTACCACTGCTTCCTTTCAAAACAGATTGAACATAAATATTTGCATGAGGAGATGAGAATGCAGAAAGACAATTAGTATAATTTTAGTTGAGATAATATTAATCCAAAGGCAAGTCGATTGATATATCTGTGGAAAATCATACGAACTATTGATAACATCATGAGAGAATGAAATATATAATGGATGTAGTCTTATTATAGATATAAAATAATCATGATATAAAAATCAGGCATTTTAAGCCATGATATGAATTGAATTGTACGATGAAGTGCACTCAGATTACTTGGTAAAATGAGCCTATTTATTTCGTTGTTAAATCCAGTATGAATCATGATGAGTTTTTTTACTTTAAATACTAATTGAATCAATCTTTATAATTAATTGTTTATTAATTGATTATGTAACTAAAAAGATGTATAAAAGAAATGATAATTCTGATGGTCACAGGATATTAAATGTGTCTGATATTTATAAAGGAAACGGGACTGTTCAATCTCATTTTATATTCTTATTCATTAGGCATCATCAAATATAATAGATATAAACAAAGAAAAAATGCATTTGAAAGAAACAGTTATAACCCCATAAAAGTGTCTATTTTAGTCAAAATAGTATTTGTGATTTAGATATTTAAGTTTTATCTTTGCAAAGTAATTACCTAAAACCAAAATTCAAATTCAATAACATGAACAAAAAGAACGCTATTACCTTAGTATTGCTTTTACTCCTATCGCTTGGAGTTAATGCTCAGAAATGGGATGAATTGTCGAAAACTCCCCAAATGGGTTGGAGCTCATGGAATAAGTTTCAAGGCAACATTGATGAGGATATTATTAAGAGTATAGCCGATGCAATGGTGTCAAGTGGGCTTCGTGATGCTGGATACATTTATGTAAATATAGATGATTGCTGGCATGGTAAGCGTGATTCTAATGGTTTTATACAGGCTGATCCAAAGCATTTCCCACATGGAATCAAAGCACTTGCAGATTATATCCATGCACGTGGTTTGAAACTTGGTATTTATAGTGATGCTGGTTCAGAAACATGTGCGGGGCGTCCAGGCTCATTGGGTCATGAATATCAAGATGCATTACAGTATGCACGTTGGGATATAGACTATCTAAAGTATGATTGGTGTAACACAATAAATATCAATGCGCGCGGTGCTTATCAACTGATGAGTGATGCATTACGTACTGCTGGTCGCCCAATCTTCTTCTCTATGTGTGAATGGGGGGATAATAATCCATGGCGATGGGCAAGAGATATTGGTAACTCTTGGCGCATAGGGCCTGATATTTGGTGTTCGTTTGACTCAACAAGAGTGTTTCCCACTTATGTACAATATAGCGTTTTAGATTGTATTAACAAGAATGATAGCTTGCGATCTTATGCTGGTCCTGGTCATTGGAACGACCCAGATATGCTCGAAGTGGGTAATGGTTTAACCATAAATCAAGACAGAGCACATTTTACAATGTGGTGTATGATGGCCAGTCCACTAATCCTTGGTAATGATGTTCGTAACATGAGTGCAGAAACTAAGGCTATACTGACAAACCGAGAACTTATTGCTATTGACCAAGATGAACTTGGTGTACAAGGTCTTCGCTTTTTGCGTAGAGAGGGGATTGGACTATTGGTTTAAGCCACTTGCAAATGGTGATTGGGCTATGACAATATTAAATCCAACACGTCAGCCTATTGTTTGCAAGGTGAACTGGCAAGATTTTAACTTTACAGATGAGGCTGTAAGCAAGCGAAGTACTGCATTCAACAAAATCGTTTATAAGGTAAGGAACTTATGGACTGGTCGAATGGAAGGAAAAACATCGTTGAAGAACAAGATTGATCGTCAGCTTACAATTCCTGCACAAGATGTGGTTACTTATCGCTTGTATAGAAAATAAGTTATTTCGGTATTTAATCTATTAATCTTTCAGAATATGATTATTTCATTAAAACGTTCCGTAACCCTTCTCATTACTTTCTTTTTGACATTGAATTTGATGTCACAAATACGTGGTAATGAAGTCATGGTATTGATTAGTCCCAATCATACTGATTGGAATTATCAATTAGGTGAAGAGGCTATATTCAATATATCGGTATTGAAAGATGCGTGTCCCATGCCACAAGCGGAAGTAGATATAGAAGCAGGTCCTGTGATGTATCCTGATGTCAAACGTTCAAGAGTGGTCTTGAAAGATGGGAAAATGACATGGAAAGCAAAGATGACAAAGGAAGGTTTCTATCGTTTGAAGGTCACAGCACACGTTGGTGAACGTACTTATGATGGACTTTGTACAGTTGGTTTCGCCCCCGAAAGATTGTTGCCTACAGAGAATTGCCCAAAAGACTTCCTTCAGTTTTGGAAACAAGCTTATGAAGATGCAAGTCGATATCCCCTTGATGCTCATCGAAAACTATTGCCTGAACGTTGTACTGAGCGTGCAATGGTTTATGAAGTGAGCTTTAATGGCATCAATCCGGGTAGTCGGATATATGGTATTCTTTGTATCCCGACAGCGTCGAATATTAAACATCCTGCACTCTTACGAGTACCTGGAGCAGGTGTAAGACCTTACCAGGGAGATATATGGATGGCAGAACGTGGAGCAATTACTTTGGAGATAGGAGTACATGGGATTCCTGTGACAATGCAACAACAAGTATACGACGACTTATTACATGGGGCGTTGAATGGTTATTGGGAAGCAAATCTTGACAATCGCGACCAGATGCCTTACAAACGCATATTTATAGGTGCATTAAGAGCTGTAGATTATCTTACTCAATTGCCTGAATGGAATGGTAAAGAACTTGGAGTTACTGGCTCAAGTCAGGGTGGTATGCTTCACTTGTGTGTGGTGCATTGCATCCTAAGGTAACTTTTATTGGTGCTGTACATGCTGCTTTGTGTGATCATAAAGCGTCCTTGTATGGTAAAGCTTGTGGCTGGCCACACTATTTTTATGGACAAAAGCATCCAAATTTGCAGAAAGTGGAAGTAAGCGGATATTTTGATGGTGTGAATTTTGCACGTCTTTTAACAATACCAAGTTGGTTTTCGTTTGGTTATAATGATGAAGTTGTCCCGCCTAATAGTGCGTATGCCACTTATAATGTTGTGAAAGGAGCTAAGAAATTAAGTGTGTATCCTGCCACAGGTCATTTTTGGTTCCAAGAGCAGTGGGATGAATGGCAGGCTTGGATAGCAAAACAATTGAAGTTGGAACAATAAAATTACATTGAGATATGAATAAAATGAGATACTATTTTATAGGTTTGTTGCTTGCTTGTTCTACAATTCTACAAGCACAATCATTCGTAACTGTAGATAATGGGCGACTAAAGCGTGATGGAAAACCTTATACTTTTATTGGTGCAAACTATTGGTATGGAGCAATTCTTGGGTCAAAAGGAAGTGGAGGTGACCGCAAACGATTGAATCGTGAGTTGGATGAACTTAAACGCTTAGGTATAAACAATCTTAGAATTCTTGTTGGAAGTGATGGACAAGATGATTCTAAATGGAAGGTAAAACCCGTCTTACAGACTTCTCCAGGAGTATATAACGATACGATTCTTGATGGATTAGATTACCTAATGCAGCAGTTGGAGCGTCGTAAAATGGTTGCCGTGCTTTATCTGAATAACGCGTGGGAATGGAGTGGTGGTTATGGTTTATCTTGAGAATAGTGGGGCTGGTAAAGCTGTTCAGCCAAATGAAGCAGGATATTCAGCTTACATAAAGTATGCATCACAGTTCTCTACGAATGAAAAAGCGCAACAACTTTATTATAATCATTTGAATTTCATCCTAAATCGCACCAATAGATACACAGGTAAGCGTTATATTGATGACCCCGCTATTATGTCTTGGCAAATAGCAAATGAGCCTCGGGCCTTTGATCGGGCTGTATTGCCGGCATTTGAAAAGTGGATTGCCAAAGCTGCAGCATTGATGAAGCAAATAGATAAAAATCATTTGGTGAGCATAGGCTCTGAGGGTGCTTTTGGATGTGAAGTTGATTATGATGTTTGGATGCGTATTTGTGCAGATAAGAATGTTGACTATTGTAACATACATGTATGGCCTTATAACTGGAGTTGGGCTAAGAAAGATTCATTATTACAGAATTTAAAGCGTGCAGAAGATAATACTAAAGAGTATATAGACAAGCATTTGGCGATATGTGCCAAGTTGAATAAGCCATTAATAATGGAGGAATTTGGATATCCAAGAGATGGTTTCTCATTTTCAAAACAGGCAACTACAAAGGCACGAGATTCATATTATAGCTTTGTTTTCTCGCTTTTATTGAATGATGTGGCTCAACATGGGTACTTTGTGGGTTGTAATTTTTTTGGGGCTGGGGAGGCATAGCGCAGCCTAAACACGAGCAGTGGCAGCCAGGAGATGAGTATACTGGTGATCCAGCCCAAGAGGCTCAAGGGCTGAATTCTGTATTTTCATCTGATAAAAGTACAATTAATATCATCAGAACAGCTATAAAAAGTCTTCCAAAACATTAAATTATTTCATGGAAAAAATATTCATAGTCGTTCTTTTAACTTCTATATCTCAAATTATGCTGGCAAAGATGGAGAAGCCTTTATATAAAAATCCGAAAGTAAGTGTAGCGCAACGAGTGGACGATTTGTTGCGAAGGATGACACTTGAAGAGAAAGTTGGACAGATGAATCAACTTGTTGGTATAGAACATTTCAAGACTAACTCTATAACAATGTCAGCTGAAGAGTTAGCTACAAACACAGCAACGGCTTTTTATCCAGGTGTCACTGTTAGTGAAATAGAAGATTGGGTACGTCGTGGTTGGGTTTCTTCTTTTCTTCATGTACTTACACTTGAAGAAGCTAACTATTTGCAGAAACTGAGTATGCAAAGTCGTTTGCAGATACCTCTTATTATAGGTATTGATGCGATTCATGGCAATGCGAAGTGTAAAAATAATACAGTCTATCCAACAAACATAGGATTAGCTTCATCATTCGATGTTGATTTAGCATATAAAATAGCACGACAAACAGCTGAAGAGATGCGTGCAATGAATATGCATTGGAACTTTAATCCCAACGTTGAGGTAGCAAGAGACGGACGATGGGGAAGATGTGGTGAAACATTTGGTGAAGATCCATATTTAGTTATGCAGATGGGCGTTGCAACAAATAAAGGTTATCAACGTAACTTGGATAACACCTCAGATGTTTTAGGATGTGTAAAACATTTCGTTGGAGGGTCGTATTCTATTAATGGAACTAATGAGCACCTTGTGATGTATCAGAACGCACTCTTCGAGAAGTGTTCTTTCCTCCCTTTAAAGCTACCCTCCAGCAGGGTGGAGACTGGAATGTGATGATGTCACATAATGAATTAAATGGTATACCTTGCCATACAAATCGGTGGCTGATGACTGATGTCTTGCGAAAAGAATGGGGATTTCAGGGCTTTATTGTTAGCGATTGGATGGATATAGAGCATTGTGTTGATCAACATCATACTGCAAAGGACAACAAAGAAGCTTTTTACCAAAGTATTATGGCGGGTATGGATATGCACATGCATGGGCCTGAATGGCAGAAAGATGTAGTGGAGTTAGTTCGTGAAGGTCGTATTCCTGAGAGCAGAATAGATGAGAGTGTGCGTCGAATACTAACAGTTAAGTTTAGATTAGGACTCTTTGAACATCCTTATAGTGATGTAAAGACTCGTGACCGAGTGATTAATGACCCTGTACATAAGCAAACAGCATTAGATGCATCACGTGAAAGCATTGTCTTATTAAAGAATGAAAAGCAGTTATTGCCACTTGATGAACAAAAATATAAAAAGGTACTTGTAACAGGAATCAATGCCAACGACCAGAACATTATGGGGGATTGGAGTGAGCTTCAGCCCGAAGATAAGGTGTGGACTGTACTCAAAGGATTAAAGTTAGTGTCACCTCATACAGACTTTAGATTTGTTGATCAAGGTTGGGACCCACGAAATATGTCACAATCTCAAGTAGATGCTGCTGTAGAAGCTGCAAAAGAATGTGACTTAAATATTGTCTGTTGTGGAGAATATATGATGCGCTTCCGATGGAATGAACGCACTTCTGGTGAGGATACTGATCGAGATAACTTAGAACTTGTTGGGCTTCAAGAGCAGTTGATACGTAGATTGAATAAAACTGGAAAACCAACTATTCTAATTATTATTAGTGGTCGCCCATTAAGTGTAAGGTATGCAGCTGATCATGTCCCTGCTATAGTGAATGCTTGGGAGCCTGGGCAATATGGTGGACAAGCGATAGCAGAGATACTCTACGGGAAGATTAATCCATCAGCAAAGTTAGCTATTACCATACCTCGGCATGTTGGACAGATTTCTTCATGGTATAATCATAAACGTTCGGCTTATTTTCATCCTGCTGTTTGTGCGGATAATACACCTCTATATCCTTTCGGTTATGGATTAAGTTACACAAAGTTCAAGTATAGTAATTTGGTTTTGAGTGATACAGTCATAGAGAATGATGGTAAATCAGCCATAAAAGCTCAAATAACGATAGAGAATATTGGAAATCGTGAGGGTACAGAAGTGTGTCAATTATATATTAATGATACTGTCTCTTCTGTAGCTCGTCCCGTAAAAGAATTGAAAGATTTTAGAAGAGTTACACTAAAAGCTGGAGAAAAACAAACAATTGAATTCATAATTACTCCTGATAAGCTTGCTTTCTACGATGTTGACATGAAGTTAAAGATTGAACCTGGGGAGTTTAAAGTAATGATAGGAGGGAGTAGTAAAGATGAAGATTTACAGCAAGTAACTTTTAATGTGAAATAGATATGAAAAGAATTGTATTAATCATTGCAACAGGCTTGCTCACAATGAGTGCCTATGCACAGCATAAAATCAATCAAACACCAGCGCAATCTCTAATAGAACGTTTAGAAAGATTGCAGAAGGTAGGTGTAATGTTTGGTCATCAAGATACATATTTTTATGGAACGACATGGAAATGGGAATATGGAAGGAGTGATGTTCATGATGTATGTGGCGATTATCCAGCTGTATTGGGTTGTGAACTTGGTGGCTTGGAGTTAGGAAATGAAAAGAATCTTGACGGAGTTCCTTTTGACAAAATGCGCCAAGAGATTATAAAGCATTATCAAAATGGGGGTATTGTCACAATCAGTTGGCATCCCTATAATCCTGTTACAGGTAAAGATGCGTGGAATACAGGGGGAGATGCTGTTAAAGAAGTGTTGCCTGGGGGGCGTGAAAAGAATAAGATGAAGCTTTGGCATGAACGACTTGCTAATTTCTTTTTGTCTCTTAAAGATAATAAAGGAAAACTAATTCCTATTATTTTCCGGCCTTGGCATGAGATGAATGGTGATTGGTTTTGGTGGGGAAGCAAACATTGTACATCTGAACAATATAGAGCCTTATATCAGCTTACCTACAAAGCAATGAAAGATAAAAAACTAAAGAATTTAGTGTGGAGCTTTTCTCCAAATGCTAAAGCAAATGATACATCTGATAATTATTTTAGAAATTATCCTGGAGATAAGTTTGTAGATGTGTTAGGTGTTGATCTTTACCAATATGGTACAAGGGAAGCATTTGTTGAACAATGTCAAAATGAAATGGATATCATGTCAACTTATGCAAAAACTCACCATAAATTATACGCCTTAACAGAAGCCGGATATCGGAATACTCCTGATGAGAAGTGGTTTACTTCTACCTTATTGCCAGCTATTAAGGGCTACTCTCCATGCTATATCCTATTATGGCGCAATGCATGGGATAAAGCTGAAGAAAACTTTGGCCCTGCACCCGAGAAGTCATGTGCTAAAGATTTCAAGGAATTATATAATAAGAACGAATTACTTTTCCTGCATAAAGTTCAACAATATAAATGAAAAGATAGTTCACATACAAAAGTAGTTTAAAATAAAAAATAATTATTATATGTCAACTTTCAATACAAAACTCAATGTTCTTCGTCTGCATCACGAAGCTCTTCTCGCAAAACCTAATCATAAAGTTGAATTTGGTAATGGTATTTATGACCGTTATGAGAATCCTATTCTTACAGCAGAGCATACGCCTTTGGAATGGCGTTATGATATGAATGAACGTACAAATCCATTTTTAATGCAACGAATCATGATTAATGCAACGCTTAATTCTGGCGCTATAAAATGGAAAGATAAATATGTTTTAGTTGTACGTGTAGAAGGGGCTGACCGTAAGAGCTTCTTTGCAATAGCTGAAAGCCCTAACGGAATTGATCATTTCCGTTTTTGGGATGAACCAATTACAATGCCAGATACTAACCAATCTGCGACTAATATCTATGATATGAGGCTTACACGCCATGAAGATGGTTACATATATGGAATATTTTGCGTGGAAAGACATGATGATAGTCAGCCAAATGACTTATCTGCAGCGGTGGCAGCAGCAGGAATTGCTCGTACAAAAGATCTCAAAACATGGGAGCGTTTGCCTGATTTGAAATCGAAGAGTCAACAGCGTAATGTTGTGCTTCATCCCGAATTCGTTAATGGTAAGTATGCCTTTTACACACGACCACAAGATGGATTTATCGACACTGGGTCTGGTGGTGGAATTGGATGGGCCTTGGTTGATGATATTACTCATGCTGAATTGAAGGAAGAAACAATTATTAATCCTCGCCACTATCATACAATCATGGAACTGAAAAATGGCGAAGGGCCCCATCCTATAAAGACTTCTAAGGGATGGTTACATTTAGCTCATGGAGTAAGAGCATGTGCCAGTGGACTTCGTTATGTATTATATATGTATATGACAGCGCTGGATGAACCAACACGCATGATTGCACAACCAGGTGGTTATCTCTTAGTTCCTGAAGGGCCTGAATATATAGGTGATGTAATGAATGTTGTTTTTTCAAATGGTTGGATTGCTGATGAAGACGGACGTGTATTTATTTACTATGCCTCTTCTGATACTCGTATGCATGTTGCAACCTCAACAATTGATAAGTTAGTAGATTATTGTTTGAATACTCCACAAGATGGACTTACTACTTCGGCAAGTGTTGAAACTATAAAAAAACTCATAGACAGAAATCATTCATTATGAAGATTGGACTAAGTGAAAAGATAGGCTATGGGCTTGGCGATATGTCTTCGTCAATGTTTTGGAAACTTTTCGGTGCCTATCTAATGATTTTCTACACTGATGTGTTTGGAATCTCGGCAGCAATTGTTGGTACGATGTTCGCTGTTACGCGTATTTGGGACTCCTTTTTCGATCCTATCGTGGGTGCATTTGCTGATAGAACTTCATCACGTTGGGGGCGTTTCAGACCCTATTTACTTTTCTTGGCATTGCCATTTGGTATAGTCGGTATACTAACCTTTTTCACTCCACCATTTGACGAAACAGGAAAAATCATCTATGCTTTTATCACCTATGGATTAATGATGATGGTTTATTCAGCCATTAACGTTCCGTACGCATCATTGTTAGGAGTGATGAGTCCTAATCCTACAGATAGGAACACATTGGCTTCTTATCGTATGATGTTTGCATATATTGGTTCTTTTGTTGCGCTTTTACTCTTTATGCCGTTAGTTAACCTCTTTGAAGGGCAGTTTTCAAGTTTAGATAGACAGGGCTGGTTAAGCGCTTCACAGTTTGGGTGGCTTATAACAGTAGCTATATTTGCGGTGGTTTGTGTCATCCTTTTCCTTGGTTGTTTTGCACTTACAAAAGAACGAGTGAAACCAACTAATCAAGAAAAGTCCTCATTAAAGACTGATCTTCGTGATTTATTACACAATAGACCTTGGTGGATACTATTGGGAGCGGGCATAGCCTCTTTGGTTTTTAACTCCATTCGAGACGGAGCGACCGTTTATTATTTTAAGTATTATGTGGATGAGACTGCTTTTGGGAATATCACAATCTTAAAAATTCCTTTTGTTCTAAGCGGCCTTTATTTGGCAATAGGCCAAGCTGCCAATATTCTTGGTGTTGTAATAGCAGCTCCAATCAGTAATTTTATAGGCAAAAGACGTACATTTATGTTTGCTATGTTGCTTGCATCATTACTTAGTGTAGGCTTTTTCTGGCTTGATAAAGACCAAATTGCGCTCATCTTTATATTTCAGACACTTATTAGTATATGTGCAGGTAGTATATTCCCTCTATTGTGGAGCATGTATGCGGATTGTGCAGACTATAGTGAATTGAGTACAGGAAATCGAGCAACAGGCTTAATCTTCTCTTCTTCTTCTATGAGTCAAAAGTTTGGTTGGGCTTTCGGAACAGCTATAACAGGATGGATGCTTGCCCAATTTGGATTCCAAGCAAATGCCGTTCAGTCTGCTGAAACGATACAAGGAATTAAGATGTTTCTCTCTATCTTACCTGCGGTAGGAGCCTTTATCTCATTATTATTTATCTACTTCTATCCTCTTAGTGAAGAAAAGATGAAGCGGATAACAGGAGAATTGGAGGTTAGACGTAATGAAAATGTATCAAGTTCAAATTAGTTGTTAATTAGTTTACGTATTATGGAACAGCTTTCAAAAGCTTTATTATATGAGTTAGAACATAATATACTTCCGTTCTGGATGGATAAGATGATTGATAATGTCAACGGAGGTTTCTTGGGTCGTATTGATGGATATGGCAATCCTGTTCAGAATACAGAAAAGGGCGCTGTCTTAAATGCAAGAATTCTTTGGGCATTTTCAGCAGCATATCGTGTCTTACGCAAGCAAAGCTATTTAGAAATAGCAACAAGAGCCAAAGATTACTTTGTGCGTTATTTCATCGATCGAGAACAAGGTGGTGTCTATTGGAGCTTAGATGAAAAAGGAAATGTTTTGGATTCAAAGAAGCAGACCTATGCTATTGGTTTTGCTATTTACGGACTTAGTGAATATGTTCGCGCTACAGGAGATAACGAGGCTTTAGAATATGCAAAACAACTTTTTTCAGATCTTGAACAATATGCTTTTGATGCTGTCCATAATGGCTATGTAGAAGCATTGACGTGTGACTGGAAACCAATTGCTGATATGCGATTAAGTGATAAAGATGAAAATGGTTCGAGAACCATGAATACTCATTTACACATTATAGAGCCATACACTAATTTGTATCGAGTGTGGCGAACTCCAGAGCTTGCTGAACGGATTCATAATTTAATTGATATCTTTTTGAACAATATATTGAATCAAAACACAAGGCATCTTGACTTATTTTTCGATGACAAATGGCATGGAAAGCGAAACATTCAAAGCTTTGGTCACGATATAGAAGCTGTATGGTTGCTACATGAAGCAGTTATAGAATTGGGTAATACAAGTCTACGAGCTAAAGTAGAGAATGTAATACAGAAGATTGCTAAAGCCGCAGATGAAGGTCTTCAGCCCGATGGTTCAATGATATACGAACGTTGGATTGATATAAATCAAATTGATTCACAGCGTCAATGGTGGGTAATGTGTGAATGTATCATAGGACATGTGGACCTTTATCAATATTTTGGAGATAAGAAAGCCTTAGAGATAGCACATCGTTGTTGGCAATATACTAAAGAACATCTTATAGATTATCATGAGGGAGAATGGTTTTGGGGATGTGATCAGTATGGAAATCCAAATCGAAGTGACGATAAAGCAGGTTTTTGGAAATGCCCTTATCACAATACAAGAATGTGTTTAGAGATAATAGAACGATATGAAGCAATGAAGAATCACTAAATCTTTATTGGTTCAAATCTGTGCGTTTCTGTTATGAATGAAAAGTTATAATTTACTGGTTATGGATAGTTATGTATTACATGAGATAACCCCTTTGATGGAGACTGATGCACTTTATATTGCAGACAGGCATAAAGGCGAGTTTTCTTACCCTGTACATAATCATGATGTCTACGAGCTTAACTTTGTAGAAAATGCGGCAGGAGTAAGAAGAATAGTGGGAGATAGCACTGAAGTTATTGGTGATTATGACTTAGTTCTTATCACTAATCCAACACTCGAGCATGCATGGGAGCAGTATGAATGTAGTAGTGATGATATACGTGAAATCACAATACAATTTAATTTCGGTGCAGGCATGAATGAGAATGATCTGTTCTTTGGAAAGACTCCTTTTGAAAGTATACGTCAAATGATGAAAGAAGCTCAGAAAGGATTAGTCTTTCCTATGTCTGCTATTATGAAAGTGTATAGTAAACTCAGCGGACTGAGCCAGATAACCGACCGTTTTTCAGCTTTAATGGAGTTTCTAAACATTTTGCATATCCTATCGAAAAGTAAAGGAGCCAGAACCTTAGCAACAACCAGTTATGCTAAAGTCGATGTTGAAGATGATAGTAGACGAATACTATCAGTAAAGAAATATATATCAGATAATTATATGTATGAACTTCGTTTGAAGACCCTTGCGGATTTAGCCAATATGAGTGAGAGTGCATTTTGTCGTTTTTTCAAGCTTCATACAGGTCGCCGCTTGAGCGATTACATAATAGATATAAGATTAGGTTATGCTACTCGTATGCTGATTGACACAACAGATACGATTGCTGAGATAAGTTTTAAATGCGGATATAATAATATGAGCAACTTCAATCGTATTTTTAAGCGTAAGAAAGGATGTTCACCAACTGAATTTAGAAATAATCACCATAAAATCAAAGTTATAGTATAGTCTTCTAAATAGTCTTGGAAGTCTTTTTATTCTATATTGATTCAGAATTGATTTATATTTGAAAAAAATTATATTAGTATTATTAGAATGATATGTTGAAAAATGATATATAAAGTTACTATCTGTTGATTTTTAGGTAGAATCTTAAGAAGCATCGATTTAAGCAGATCTGATATCATTGAAAATAACATCCTTAATGTTATTTAACATTTTAAAAATAATATAGAATATTAAAAGTCATTATATTTGTAGATATTAATTTACTTTTGTAATCTTTATTAACAAATTGTCTAATACATCAATTTATCAAACCTCTTCTAATATGGCTTCAATAAAGCGTAAGCATTTATTATTGGGTTGTACGCAAGCAAAAGTCTTGTCGTTAGCAGCCGCCGGTTTAGTAGTGTTCGTGCCTTTCGTTGCGCCACAGTCCGCTCGGGCTGCAAGTGTGGCAGCGGTCGTTGCACAGAACAAAGTGATTACAGGTGTGGTAACCGACCCCGATGGTGAGCCGATTATAGGTGCCTCCATCACCGATTTAAATCAGTTGGGCGTGGGAACGATTACCGATGCAACGGGTCACTTCAAACTCAATGTCCCTGCAGGAACGACCATTCAGGTGTCGTTTGTGGGATTTACTGCTCAAGTGTTTAAGGTGAAAGAGGGCACGTCGACTTATAACGTGACGTTGCGCGAGGACCAGCAATCACTCAATGAAGTGGTTGTCGTGGGTTATGGTGTGCAAAAGAAAGCCAACCTGACGGGATCTGTTGCCTCTATCAATGCCGAGGCTTTGGCCAACCGCCCCGTGTCGAGCGTGTCGGCCGCTTTGGCTGGAACGATGCCAGGCGTGACGAGCATTCAGCGCTCGGGTGAGCCTGGTGCGCAAACAGGCAGCATCACCATTCGCGGTCGCAACACCATCAATGCAGCCAGTCCTTTGGTGATTGTCGACGGTGTACCTGGTTCGATGAATAACATTGATCCACAAGACATCGAGTCACTTTCTGTGTTGAAAGATGCAGCATCGGCAGCCATCTATGGTGTTCAGGCAGCCAATGGCGTTATCTTGATTACGACGAAGCGAGGTAAGGCGGGACAGAAGACGCGGGTCGATTACACGGGTATGGTTTCGAATGCCAGTCCCACAACCCATTTGAAGTTCTTAGGGGCTGGTGATTATGCCATGCTGTATAACGAAGCAACATTGAATGAAAATCCCAGCGCACGTGTGCGTTATAGCGATGAAGATATTCAGAAGTTCCGCGATGGCAGCGACCCCATCGGTCATCCAGACACGGATTGGTATCGAGAAACCTTTAAGCGTTCGGCTTGGGAAACGCAGCATAATCTGTCGTTGAGTGGTGGAACGCAGACCACCACCTATATGGGCTCGATAGGTTTCGTTAATCAAGATGGACTTACCGATGCACGCAAATATAAGCGTTTCACGGGACGTCTCAATCTTGATTCGCGCGTGACGAATTGGTTGACTATCGGGTTGAGTGCGTCAGCCTATCGTGGCATCACCGACGATGCTTATGAGTCGTCGGCAGCCCTCGTTCAGTATGTCAACCGCATTGCACCCACCATCCCCATCTATAATGAAGATGGTAGTTTCAATTATAGTGGCTTAGCCAATCCGGTTGCACTGCGCGGAACGGCTACAGGCTTAACGAAAATCTACGATACACAGTTCTTTGGCACAGCTTATGCTGAGGTGCGTCCTTTGGCTGGATTGAGTTTAAAGGCACTTTACAATCTGCGTCACGATGCGCGTGATTATCGCAGGTTTAAGAAACACTTGGTTTATGGTAATTCCAGCAGTTTAGCAAACTCGGGTGACCGGGAGGGCGAACATAGCTATTATAATTGGAATTGGTACACGACACAGTTCTTAGCCAACTACACCAAGACGTTTGCAAAGCTGCACACGTTGAACACGTTGTTGGGCTATGAACAGGTGAACAATCCTTATAGCTACACCAAAACCACGCGTAAGGGTGGCGGAAGCGACGAACTACCCTGGTCGCTGAACACGTTGGATGCAAAGAGCCAAACCAATGATGATGGTGGATCAGAGGTGGCACGACGGTCTTATTTCGGTCGTTTGCAGTATGATTTCGCAGACAAATATTTGTTTGAGTTCAATCTGCGCGCCGATGCTTCCTCGCTTTCCCAAGGATAATCGTTGGGGTTATTTCCCAGCTGTGTCTGCAGCGTGGCGTTTGTCCGAAGAAGCCTTCCTTAAGCAGCAAGTTTCTTGGTTGAGTAACTTGAAACTTCGTTTGGGTTGGGGAAAAACCGGTAATGAGGAAATCAACGAAACTTATCCAGCTGTGGCTACCTATGCTTTTGGCAAAGCCGTGTTAGGCGATACCGAGACCACCACAACCTATGAGGCGCGCTATGTGAACAACAAATTGCGTTGGGCCACAGTCACCAACTATGAGTTGGGATTGGATGCGTCGTTCTTTGATAACCAGGTTGGTTTTGAGTTGTCACTTTATCAAAAGAACACCAACAACATGTTGTTGAAGCTCCCTATCCAAGGCGTGATTGGTGTGAATCCACCCGCGCAGAATGCCGGAAGTGTGCGCAACACTGGTTTCGATTTGAATGTGTTCCACAACTATCGTTTGGGTAAGGATTTGCGCTATGCTGTGAATCTGAACCTGTCTTATGTGCACAACAAGATTACGGATTTGAAAGGAACCGATGGTGAAGACCCCGACAATAAGCTTTATTGGTTTATGGAAGGACAAGCGATTGGCACGTTCTATGGCTATGTGGCTGATGGATACTTCAACACGCAAGACGAGCTCACCAATGGTCCGAAACGCACAGGAGCTGAGAAATTGGGCGATATTCGCTACAAAGATTTCGATGGCGACAATAAGATTACTGCAGCCGACCGTAAGCCTATTGGCAAGAACTTCCCAAGTTGGACGGGCGGTCTCAATCTGGCTGTTTACTACAAGGATTTCGATTTCTCCATGTTGTGGCAGGGTGCATTCAACGTCGATGCCTATTTTACAGGCGAGGCTTCCTATGCTTTCTTCAATAGTGGTAAGGTGTTGAAGCGTCATCTCGACCGATGGACGCCCACCCACCACGATGCTACCTATCCGCGCATCACACGCAACAGCCAAATCAACTTCGCCACGTCTTCGTTCTGGTTGCAAGATGCTTCGTATGTTCGTCTGAAGAATGTCACGTTGGGTTACACCATTCCTCGTGCTTTCCTCTCGAAATGGGGTGTGACAGGTGCACATGTGTTCCTTACAGGCGAAAATCTGCTCACCTTTAGTCACCTCGAAGGCTTAGACCCAGAAGCTCCGTCTAATAACCGCGGTGCCTTCTATTCGAATGTGAAGAAGTTTACTTTAGGCTTGAAAGTTTCATTTTAACACGTAATTCTTATGCAGAATATAGCAAAATATATGGGGCTGTTGGTGGCATTTGCGGCACTGACCTCCTGCAATGATTTAGACAAAATTCCGCTCGACCAACTCTCGGATGGTAGCTATTGGAAGTCCAACGAGGATGCCACGAAGGCGGTGAACGATTTGTACACCTGCTATCCCGAGTGGGACGGCAACGGCATTATTGGTTTGGTGGATGAGGCGATCAATTCAGACGACGCCGTGCATGGCATCAAATGGTCGGAAGGCAATTTGGCCAAAGGCATCTATGACCCTCAGGATTTTGATTGGCGCACCAACTATGGCACCATTCGCCAGGCCAATATCATCTTGAAGAAGGTGCCCGAGACTGCTGCGATGACGGATGCCGAGAAGAAAACCGTCATGGCGCAGGCCCGCTTCTTCCGTGCTTATCAGTATTTTCAGCTCATTCGTCAGTTTGGCGATGTGCCCTACACCGAATCGCCCTTAGAGCTCTCCGACCAAGAGAATATTGTGCGCAATCCCAAGTCCGAGGTCTACAGCCATCTGATGGACGATTTCGATTATGCCGCAGCCAATCTGCCGGCATCATGGAGTGGTGCCGATGATGGCCGCATCACCAAGGGTGGAGCGTTGGCCATGAAGGCGCGAGCTGCATTGAGTCAGAACGATTGGCAACGGGCACGCGATGCCGCAAAGGCCGTGATGGACATGAACATCTATGAACTTTACGACGCGCACAACACGGGTAATTACAAGAAGTTGTTTTGGAGCGAAACCGATGTGAATTGCAAAGAAACTATCTTGAAACGTCAGTTTGTGGCCAATAAGAATGACTGGTATCTCATTGGTTGGGAGGCATTCCCGACGATGGGGTGGGGCGGACTCAATCCCACGCAGAGCTTGGTCGATGCTTTCGAAGATGTCAACGGCGCACCCATCGCGCAATCCACTGTCTACAATGCAGCCAACCCCTTTGCCAACCGCGACCCACGTTTAGAGGTGGTGGTGCTCCACGATGGCGAAACCATGTATGGAAAGACGCTCAAAGTAGCACCGTTGCCCTCGTGCTATCCCACGGGAATCAGCACCCACGGCGACGCTACGGCCACAGGTTACAACCAGCAGAAGTGGCTCGACCCCACGTGTAATCCGCAAACCGATGGCTGGCACATGGGCGGTGATTACAAAATTTTGCGCTATGCCGAGGTGTTGCTCACCTATGCAGAGGCCGAAAATGAACTGTCGCCCCTGTCGTCATCGGCTTTCGATGCCGTGAACCAAGTGAGGCGGCGTGTAGGCATGCCCGATTTGCAGAACACCAATCCCGCTTTGCCCACCTATTGTGGCACGCAGGCCGCTTTGCGCGAACGCATTCATAACGAGTGGCGCGTGGAGTTTGCCCTTGAGGGCGGCCATCGTCAGTGGGACATTCGTCGTTGGGGAATTGCCGCTCAGGTGTTGAATGCACCTGTTTATGGGCTGACCTATTTGTTGCGCGCTCCACATGCGGGCGAGACGGCGCAGCCTGGCGACAACAACCGTGTGTGCGACCTCTATTCAAGCGACCCGAACGCCGTGCGCATCAAGGTGCGCGATGGGCATTATGAGGCTCACAATGTGCTCTATCCCATTCCGCAGAAGGAGCGCGACTTGAATAAAAAGCTCACGCAGAACCCGGGCTATCCGCAGTAAAAAGGCTTTTGGCCGCAGTACGATGATGGTTGTCTCTCACTGCGGCTGACGGGGGCGCACATGTTGGCGCCCCCCTCCTTTCTTTCTATGAAAACAGGTCTGCTGGAACTCCAGCAAGCCTAAAAATGAAAAAAATGGGGCATCGGGAAACTCCGCAAACGCAAAATAGAATGAACAAAAAGCTTACTTCTCTCTCGGCAATCCGCTCGCTGACCACGCTAATTGTTTTCTTGGCCACGGGCTATGCCTATCTCGTGCCATTGGCCAATGTGCTCCGCTATCACGAGCAACACCATCTGTTTCGCTTCACTGCCGACTATTTTCGGCAAACATTGTCCGAAGAGGGGCTGTTACGCTATGCCACCAACTTCGTTGTGCAGTTTTTCTTCCATCCGTGGTTGGGTGCAATGGTGATGGCCGTTCTGCTCACCCTCATCTTCGTTGGTGTGGAGGGCATGCTCAAACGCTTGCTCTTTGGGCGTGCGCTGCCGCTGTGCTTGGGGCTCGTGCCAGTGTTGTTGCTGCTCATCTACACCGAAACCACAGCCCACGATTTGTGTTGGGTGGTGCTGAGCGTGGTGCTGATTGGGGTGGGCTGGTTGGTGGTGGCGTTGCTCTCGCGATTTACTTCGTGGCTACCCCTGTTCCGTGTTCAAAAACCTTGGTCAACGAAGGCACAAGCCATCAGTCTGCTACTTGCGGGGCTGACGGCATTGGGCGTGGGCTATGTGGGCTTCGTGAAGCATTATCCGGCTAAAGAAGGCATCTTGTTGCAAACCGTTTTTCATGCGCGACAAGGCGATTGGCCTGCGGTGCTTCGCTACACGCAGCGCTATCTTGACGCGGGCAAAACCAATCCGCTCATCGCCTATTTTCACACCATGGCGCTCTATCATGCAGGGCAGTTGCCGGCGCGACTCTTCGATTATCCGGCTTCGTTGGGGGTGCAAACGCTCTATTTCCCTTGGCGGGGCAATGCGTCCGAAGCCGAGTTTGGCGGCATGCTGTTCGAGCAGTTGGGGTTGCTCAACGAGGCACTCCATTGGGAAACCGAGGCGTTGGTGGTGGATGGACCAACGGCGCCCCATTTAGTGAACTTGGCTCGTTATAACATTGTGCTGGGCAAGCCGCGGGTGGCGCAGGTGTTTATCGAGCAACTCAAGCACACGTTGTTCTATCGCGGGCAGGCAAAGCAGCTTGAACAGCAGCTTAGAGCAGGACGCGTTCCCCATCTTCGTGATGCTTTGCGGGGTGCAGACCGCGAGGGTGTGCGCTTCACCAATGTGCAGAATTTGGGGCCAGAGTTGCAATATCTTTTGCAGCACGATCCACACAATCGCATGGCATTCGATTATCTCATGGCACAGCTGCTGCTGAGCAATCATGTCAGTTTGTTTGCGCAACAGCTGCCTCGCATTCGTGCGTTTCATGTGGCTGTGCTGCCGCCTTGCTACGAAGAGGCGCTGCTCATCTATCAATTGGGTGTGGATAAGGCCACGTTTGCGCGGTGCGGCTTCACCGTTTCGCCCGATACGCGCGCCCGCTTCGCCCGCTACATGCAGCTCAACGAGCAGGGCAATCAGCCGTTGTTGCAGCAGGAGTTTGGCCGCACCTATTGGTATTATTTGAATTATCTCAGCCCCTATGGTCATCAAGTGATCGAGGAATCACAGGAGCCGCATCAAAATGGAATTAAGCAGTTATGAAAAAGTTCTTTTCTTTCTTCTCTTGTTGTCAATGCTGTTGCTCGGCACAAGTTGTGACTCACGCTATCACCAGCCCGATGTGCGCGCCAAACGCAAGTTGTCCATCTATCCCGACTATGCCAACGTGACGCTTCCGTGGAATATTGCGCCCACGAATTTTGAAATTTTGCATAAGGGAGAGGCCTACCAAACCGAGATTGGCATCGTCGGACGTGATGCCGATATTTTGGTACAATCGGCTCAACCCACAGTTGAAATAGACGAAACTGCTTGGCACCAACTGCTGAAAACGGCTGCCGGGCAGGCTATTTTCTTTCGCATTAGCGTGAAAGAGGCTGGCAAGTGGGTGGTTTATCCGTCCATAACGAACCGCATTTCGCGTGATGCCATCGATTCATTTTTGGTGTATCGCCTCATTTATCCGGGCTATGAATTGTGGCATGAAATGGGCATCTATCAACGTAATCTCACGTCTTTTGAGCAAACACCTATTGTTGAAAACAAAGATTTTAATCGGCAGTGTGTCAACTGCCATTCGTTTAATCATAACGATGCGCAACAGGCTATGTTGCATGTGCGCGGAAAGGATGGCGGGACGTTAATCTATCGTCATGGTCGTGTGGAAAAGGTGGCGTCGAAGGCTGATGCGTTGCTCAACGGCCTAACTTATCCGGCTTGGCATCCTAATGGGAAACTCATCGCATTCTCGACCAATGAAATTCAGCAATTTTTCCATTCGGCAGGCAAGAAAACCATCGAAGTGGCCGATTTAGCAGCCGACTTAGTGGTCTACGACGTGGAGCATCATCGTGTGCAAACCTTTTCTGCTCTAAGTCTTCCAACGCATGCCGAGACATTTCCTGCATGGGCTCCGAATGGTCGACAGCTTTATTTCTGTCGGGCACGTATGCCGCAATCTCGTTTGGCGCTCGACAGCATGCGCTATGACCTCTGCCGTGTGACGTTTGACGCACAGAAAATGAAGTTTGGAAACGTTGAAACCGTCTATCCTGCATCCAAATTCCATCGTTCAGCCTCCTTTCCCGTCGTTTCACCCGATGGCAATTTCGTGGTTTTCACCTTGTCTGATTATGGCAACTTCTCCATCTGGCATCCCGAAAGTGATTTGTGGATATTGAATGTTCGGACGGGAGAATGTCGTGAACTAAAAGCCGTGAACAGCCCCAATGTGGATAGTTGGCACGGATTTTCCGCTTCAGGGAAATGGATGGTCTTGAGCAGTAAGCGCCTGAATGGTGGATGGGCACAGCCATGGTTTACGCATTTCGATAGCAAAACAGGCCAAGCAACCAAACCGTTTGTGCTGCCCCAAAAGGCTCCTCGCTTCTATGATGGTTTCCTTAAAACGTACAATCGCCCCGAACTCATCACCACTCCTTTAAAGGCTGGACAGCAATTCCTTCGCGCTATCCCAATCGAAGCAACACCCCTCACTATTGATTATGCAAAACATTAATTTACATTTAATATTATGCAAATTTCCTCTAAGGATAAGATAATCTGGAAAAAATCATTGAAACTGTCCCCATGTAATCTTCGAAACTGCCCCTATGTAGTTATTTTATAACTTTTGTTGTTAGTGTTCATCTTTTTGGGGCTTCTCAATCGTATCTTCTTTTGTTAGTTATTACTATAATTTATTTTTGCAAAAAAATAGATATAGAATAACAAGATTGGGTTTTAGCTAACAAAAGTTCTTAATGACGAAAAGTTTAGAGTCATTCCTTTACAATAGAACTCCACAAGTATCACCACACCTCCCTTCATTGCAAGATACGCAAACATCAAACTTTCAAGAGATGACTTTCGCCATGCGCGGAAACACCAAACCCTTCGGGAAACGACTTTCGCCATGCGCGGAAACTCCAAACCATTCGGGAAAAGACTTTTGCCAAGCGTGGAAACTCCAAACCTTTTGGGAAACAACTTTCGCCATGCGCGGAAACACCAAACCCTTCGGGAAATGACTTTCGCCATGCGCGGAAACACCAAACCCTTCGGGAAATGACTTTCGCCAAGCGCGGAAATGTCAAACCATTCGGGAAACGACTTTCGCCATGCGCGGAAATGTCAAACCATTCGGGAAACGACTTTCGCCATGCGCGGAAATGCCAAACCATTCGGGAAATAACTTTCGCCAAGCGCGGAAACTCCAAACCTTTTGCGGAATGATTTGCGGGAGGCCCGCAAGCGTCAAATCCTTTAAAAAGTGATTTGCGGGAGGCCCGCAAGTTCCAAAACCTTTAAAAAGTGATTTGCGGGAGGCTATATAGGCGCGCAAGAAACGATTGAAACTATAGTAGAAGTACCCTTGTGGATAACGTTTAATATACTCCGAGTAGAGTGTTTTTCTTGTTACACCACGCTTTCTTAAGGCGTTTGGCATAGTCGGGAAGTAGAGCCGAGAGCGCATCTAATCGGGGACTATATATTCATTGACTTTTAACACATGACTAACTGAAGTTATGCGGTGTGCCCATATACTTCATCCCATTTTTCCAATGCTTCAGCCATTATAAGAATTTTGCTCAACTCTTTGTCGTTACCGCTGATCGTAGCCATAAGATCATCATGCGATAGAAACAGTTCTTACCATGATTTGAAAGGTCATATATCTTATGTTTGCATATGCGGTGGATGCTCTCACCGACAATGCGGAAGAGGCAAAGAGAAAGGATTAATTCCGAAGCCGAAACTCTGTCATGTTTCTCCAATGACAGGCGAGATAACAAGTGACCAATGCCAAACTTACCAAAAGATGAAATAAATCATCACTCATTCGAGTTTTAACACTCAAAAGTTTGAATAACTCACTTATTTTCTCTATTTTTGCTTCCATAATAGTTTTGTTGTCTTGTCTTTAAAATGAGTTCTTTAGCGATTACTAATTTATAAAGAAAATTCGACAAGCTGTTATTTTTTTCTATCTATTTATTAGGGTGGGAAACTTTAGTTAAACTCATTTAAATACGAATAATTTTTAAAAGAAAGTGTTGATTATGAATATACTTGAAACTAACCATCTCACTTTTTAACTACAGAAATCATTCTGTATTAGAAGACATTAACTTGAAGATTCCAGAAGGTTCCATTTATGGATACTTAGGCAAGAATGGAGAGGGTAAATCAACTACGATAAAGATACTTTTTAGGATTGGAGCAAACTAAAATAAATACGGTATTTTTCAATAAAAAAGAATTTCATTCCAACAGATTGCATATCCTTCAAAATATAGGATGCTTGATTGAGCATCCATTCTTCTATGCAGATTTGAGTGCCTATGAGAATCTAAACTATTTGGATATACTATATCATTGTGGACAAAAACGCATTCAAGAGGTTCTAGAGCTTGTGAATTTGACTAAAGATAAAGACAAAAAAGTTAGAAAATATTCTACAGGAATGAAACAACGCTTGGGAATTGCGATGGCAATGTTTCATAATCCCTAAATTACTCATTCTTGACGAACCACTCAATGGACTAGATCCTCAAGGTGTTTTTGAAATGAGAGAGCTAATGCTCAAACTTAAAAGTGAAGGAAAAACTATTTTCATTTCAGGACATATCTTAGCTGAAATGGAGAAAATATGCACACATATCGGAATATTAAATAATAAAAGATTATTGTTTCAAGGAGAAATTAACAGTCTCCTCAGTCAGAAAAAGCAATCTTATTTAATTCATATGGACCAACCGGAACGATGCATGGAGATATGTAAAGAACACTTGATTCCCACAAAAAGGATTTCTGATGGAACGCTTATCATAGAAATAGAGCAAGATGGTACCTTTGACAGTTTTTAAAAAAATTAATGCAACAAAACCACATTCAAATTTTTATTTGCAGATACATACCAAGAAAATTTGGAGTCTGTATTCCTTCATCTAATAAAAACCGACTTATGAAACCAATATCGCTCTTTACTATTCTTAAAAAGTGAACACTATAAATTAAGATTTAATATTGCCATTTGGCTCTTCTTGTTATTTCCTTTGTTCATGACTTTATGCATTGATATATATGTTTTTGTTTTAAACATGCTGATGCTGTCAATAATCCAACAATAACTTTTTGATTATAATCCCTGGGTATGGGTATTGGGTAGATACATCTTCGACTTCTATGCTCTGCTTTTATCCAATTCTTGCAGCCATTTTGAGTTATTCTTTATGCGATGTAGAATATAAGAATTATGGATTTAGACTTCTTTTTACAAGACCAATTAGCAAGCTGACAATTTATTCGAGCAAAATGGTCTTCCTTTTAGAGATTAACTTTATTTCTTTCCTTATAGGTTATCTTGCTTTCCTTCTGTCTGGTTTTTGCTCTGGATAAGTTATTACCTGGATATGAATTCTCCAGTTATAATGTTAATAACCCTAACAGCTTTTTTTATTTCTCATATTTGTTTATAGCACTTTTCTGCTGTTTCAATTATGCAATATTATCTTAGTTTAATTTTTTTAAGAGTTTTGTTTTACCTATCGGGTTTGCTGGTTTAATGACGATCTTTGGGGTTATTGCTCAAAAATAAAGATTATATCTATCTTATACCCTATGGTACAGTGTGGAGATTAAACTATTGTTTTTTTATAGCGGGATAATAAACTTTTCGAAAAGCGAATACTTAAACATATCCTGTGTACTATTCTTTGTCGTTATCTCATTTTTTTGTATTTATAAAGAAAAAAATAAAAGATACCCTTCGGTAAAAAAAATCAAATAATTAATTAATAAACAAGATTTTTGGAGAAGTTACAGAAATTAGCACTTAAAAAAAGAGCAGTTCATTACTACACTAGTGAATCTTATTAATACTGACATTCTGAACAAATTCAACTTTAGAGTCATCAGATTTATACTTAAAACAAAACGTGGCCCCTAGCGTAATATTAGGGTAATAATAACATAATAACTTGAATTTATGAAAAAATTGCAGAAATTAGTACTAAAGAAAGACGTTATTACTTCTTTAGGTAAAAGTGAACAAGCAAATTTGAAAGGTGGAATAGCAGGACGTTCCATGCGGAGTTCCTGCCATAGTTGATGAGGAAGATTCTAACAGGTATATCTCCTAAGTGTCCGTTGAGTTGAATATATCGACATTTGTACTTACGGCAGTTCTTCCTCGTTCGCGTTCATAGGTGGCAATGAGTTCTGCAGCATTTCTCTTTTTGTCCGATATAGTATATTTCGTCTTTCCCATTTTAGCAAGTCCAACAAAGTGCATTGCCCCTTTACCTATGCTTCTAACACATGTCATAAGTTGCTCGCAGGTGAACCAACTATCGGTAATCACATACTTCGCATGTAACCCCATCTTCCATCCACGGCGAAGCATATCCATGGCAACTTCCATCTTAGACATCTTACACTCTTGAAAGCGCTTATAATCGGGGGTATTACTATTCCTCTTGATATGATATGCCTTCCTACATTGCTGTTTTGTCAGCCCGCAGTCACCTTGTTTCCCTTTTTCCTGATGCAGTGAAAAATCAAAAGGTATGGTTGTCTTGCCGTCAAAGAAAGCACAAAGTAGCAATTTGTAGCCCAATACACACCTGCCTTTTACATGGTCAAAAACACGACTGACACCCTCTATTCTCACGCCACTCTTCTCAAGCACTGTGTCATCTATAATGAAACATGTCGTGGTATTGGATTGAGGAGCTTCGCTATACTTACGCAAAAGGCACATATAACGCAGTGCAAAGTGGTTCATCAAACGTCTCCAATCCATTTGTGGGCGAATCATCATGCGATAGAAACATTTCTTACCATGATTTGAAAGCTCATATATCTTATGCTTGCATATGCGGTGGATGCTCTCACCGACAATGCGGAAGAGGCAAGGAGAAAGGATTAATTCCGAAGCCGAAACTCCGTCATGTTTCTCCAATGACAGGCGAGATAACAAGTGACCAATGCCAAACTTGCCAAAAGATGAAATAAATTATCACTCATTCGAGTTTTAACACTCAAAAGTTTGAATAACTCACTTATTTTCTCTATTTTTGTTTCCATAACAAGTTTTGTTGTCTTGTCTTTAAAATCAGTTCTTTAGCGATTACTAATTTATAAAGAAAATTCGACAAACCGTTATTTTTTTCTATCTATTTATTTGGGTGGGAAACTTTAGTTGATAAATATGGTGGTATTGATAAATTGCAAAATAAATGTAATGAAGTAACAAAGAAAATTTATGGCAATCAAGCTAAACAGGGGCATAACCCATGCTGAGAAAGAGATAAAAGAAGGTGATATCTTTTATGTCTATAATGATTATTACAGGAAATACTTCTTTGGCAAAATTCTTGTGGATATTAGCCGGCTAACGAAACAGGTTGGAAAGGATAGCGCTCTTGACTTCTTCTCAGACTGTTATCTGGTCGCTGTGTATAAAGAAATATCCGATACACCTGAATTACATAGTCGGGAATTTATCATTCCCGGCAGCTTCATCTATAAGAGCAGCTTCAAAAGACGGAACAGACAGGGATTTGACTGGACGCATTATGCCTATGAGGCAGTTGATTTCCACACCTTAGACTTTCCTGAGTTCTTTCTGAACTATGACGATGGGGTCTACCTTGTACGTGGAGAGCTCAAATTTCGGACGGAATTATCCCGCCTGCAAGAAGAAGAATATAAAATCAGGGGTTCGAAGTCGGGTAGCATAGACTACTCCAGTGCTTTGTTGCTGCAAGGATATAAAGCCTATAGCGACAGGATAAACTATCACGACCTCCGCCTGTTGCCAGAGTTTCGTAAGACCATCTACGATATGATTGGCGAGGATGCCAGTATGTCATATTATGACTTGGCATTGAAATACGGCAAGGATACGGGCCGTCTCTTTACAGATGCCTTGCCAGAAGAAGTCCAGCAAATAAAGCCTATGGAAACAGACCAGCGTACAGGATTCCCAAAAGAATTGCTATGCGGCATTGCGTGGAGCTTCAGGCAACAGAGATATTCTTCGTTGGCTACGTTTGCAGACGAATTGCAAGCGTATAATGAAGAAATCACTGGCGAATACACCCCTGGTGTCTGGACGGATGAACTGAAGCTGATTGGCAGTCGTATTCTGGTGCAGTACGAACATTGGGACGATGAACTGGAAGAGTCAAGGGAAGAAAAAGTGTTCCTGCAAGCAGACAATGGTAGCTACTTCACAGTATCTGAACTCATTTATAAGATTCATAATCAAGTCTGTGACAAGCTGGTCAATGATGACAATGTCTTCTTTGAGGGACTGCAACTATTTGAAAGAGACGATGTCAATCATCCAAGGACCCCTATTATTTTATACTTCAAGGCAGTTAAGGCTAAAAGATAAACTTATGAATAAGATGCTAAAGAAATTTTTGGGCGACAAGTATACTCGTGCAAACAATATAGCCAAGTCAGTACGTTCTTTGCAGCGCGTACCCGAGAAGGAGCGGCCGAGAATTGTCAAGAAGGCAGTGCTCAATGTCTATGTGATAGGTTCTATTATCATCCTCATTTTTCTATGGCTTTACTTCTTCGGAAATGAGATTGTTGCAATACCGACAGGTAATAATCTTGAGGGTGAAACGTTCTGGGCAAGACGTGCCAACCTCTATTTGCATCTTCTTGTACCAGTTTTCATTCCAATGATTTTTATTTTCGGTATTCCTCTGCTCATCCGCAACTATATCATCAAGCGGATTGTTGATAAGGAGTTTCCGAAGGAGCGGAGGAGAATGTAGATTATGTATATTAGGACATTTCAGTTAATTCCCTCTTAGAGCTCTCCAAGGCAGCCAAAAACTGCATTTTTTTCCTTGGAGGAGTTCCCAGAAAAAGAATATGCTGTGTTATTTATTCAAAAATTTCAAATACTGAGTCATATTGGCACACCTGCCCTTTCCATACTATCTATGGATTTGTAAAATTATCCTTAAGTTTTATTAGGCAGCCTTCTTCACACTCCGAGCCATCTCTCTTGCGGCAAGAATGGCAGCATCTGCTGTATGGATTCCGAAGAAGAGTAGTAGCCTCTCACTAAACATATTGCGTGCCTTGATGCATCCAAGGCTATAGTGTTGTTTTTTGATTTCCAAAGCTACCCTCCATTACCATAGCTCTGAGGTTTCCAATAATCTTTCTCGCTGTCTTGAGACATTCAGCTTCTTCTTTAGGTCTTGGACCTTTTCTAGTGAAACAGGTCGTTATGCCTTTTTTTCAGTACACATAGTGCGGTTGACATTGTTGGCGTATATGGAATCGGCACCGATACGCTTGACTTTAATTCCCGTCAAAGATTCCTGATATTCAATACATTGCTTAAGGCGGACACCCTCGTTGAATGCCCTCAAAGCTGTGGTGTTCTATGAATGATATGCCGTCTATCTGTATGTTGTTGACCTTTGCACCAAACTCTACACGCTTGTTTTCCTTGCCCCTGACAATGGGACGTAGATAGGGATGGTCGATGCTGACGATATGGTGCTTGACTTCCTTACCGGAGAATAGTTCTGACTGTTGGAGGCATACCTCACGCACAGCGGACAGCCGCTTTTCTAATTCTGCCGACAGACAGATGCAAGGACTGTACTGTTTACGCAGACGATTCCATTGGGAAAGGAGTTTGGACAGGAGCCTCAGGAGTCTTCTCCTGAGCTTGCGTGTGGACGAGGCTGTGTGCTTGCGCTGCTTGGCGTATGCAAGCCTGGCCTTGTCAATATTATTATACTTGCTTCTCGGAATACGCTCTGAAAGGTGTTTACACTCGGAGACCAGCAGAGTGTGAAGCCAATGGCAACACTCCCAGAGCAGCTTGATATCCGTAGGAAAACGCAGGTAGCTCTCGTAGCAGGTTGCATCCGTCAAGCATAGATCTTTATCCTTGAGACAATCTTGCTATTTGGCGTACAATATGCTCTGAAAACTATTTATGTCAAGAATGCGACCAAGACGATTGCGTATGGCACTTACAATCTTTCCATCCTTGATGGGACAGGAGGGGGCTAGCAGAACACCACAGAACATCTGCATGTGGATGCTTCCGTTAAACATCTCTATCAGACCATCGTTAGACAGACCTGTGTATGACTTAAGGAACATTAGGGCAATTTCTCCTTCACCCGAGAAAAGAAGCTTGTTGCCTCGCTTGCTCTTATGGCTAAGGTTCGTATACTCTGCTGCCAACTCCTTTAGGGGGAGCTGGGAATGAATGCGTCCAAGTTCGCTTTTTGTAAAGCTTTCACGATAGCTCTGTAAAAAATCGAACTCTGTAAAGGACAAAGTTGGTGTTATATCAGATTTTTTTTGTATCTTCACGACGATTTTTTAAGTTTCCCCCGATTCTGTCCGTGATGGGTCGTTCGGGGAATTTTATGTAAAGGTACAAATAATATATGATGCAGACAAACAATTAGTTAAGAAAATTCTGAATATCCCTAATCTATAACGATATTACAGCTATATTTAGTAATAGACTTATGCATCTCTTAAATTGTTCAAGCAAGATTTCTTCAATAATTATTGGTACGGATCGAAAAAGTAGTGCGAGTGTTTCGTCTTGTAGTTATTTATTTTGATACTTAATATTTCTAGTAAGAATATAACAATAAAGAATCTACAGAAGTAATATAATTAATGCAAAAATTTTCAATTTATTTTCGATGCTTATTCCATTGAAACTCCTTTTTGTAATCTCATGTTAGCTATATTGGTTTTTGTATCCGATTTAACACATTCAAATAAGGTCTACTTTCCGATGCATTATTGTTAAAATACTAATAATCAAGGAGTTAAGTGTTAAAGGAATGAAAAAAATAAGATAAACTTGTAACGCGTTGAGTATCAGTGTTTTACGTCAATTTTAGCCGTTTTTGATAGGTGTCTGAATTTGCCTTCAAAATTAATTCTATTAACACTCCCTAACTTGAATCTGCCCATTTTATGTTGTATTTGGTTGTAAATTTAACTCTTTATTTCGAACTTATCAAAATACAGGAGTTAAGACTTCTTAAAGCATTGTTTTTTTCGGTTAAAAGAGAAGGCAACGGGTTTAAGTTTAAGTTTTATTATTCATATATATAACAGTACTTATAGTATGATTATTGGGTTTAGTTCATAGTTTAATATACTCATGTATATACATGGAAATTGGTAAACCTAAACTTTTTTTATTGCTTACTGTATTGGCAGGAAAACTATATTTCCATATTTTTCTTTTAACTGAAAAACTGATATCCCAACGATCTACTTCTGGGAATTGATATAATTCTGTTGCAAAGGTATTTGTTTTGTCTTATCGAACACAAGGTCAAGGCTTCGCTTTGCTGGAAAATCTTCACACCTTCGGGTAGTATTTTGCAGCCAAAACCTTGTATCGATGTCCACATCACCTTTGTTGGCAACATAATTATCAATCATTCCCAGAAGTAGAAGATTCTACGAAAGGGAAATAAATAAGTTCGAGTATGACAACGATTCAATCAATTCTCAGTCGCCTTACTAGTGCAGTTAGTGGCACTGACAAGGAGCTCTACACAGAGCAAGAGTTAAACGAGTTCGCTGAGTTCTATCTTGACATGTGGGATGAGAATACAAGCGAGGATGTTATTGCAGAGTCTTTTACTGACTTTGGTGGGATTCAGACAAGACTTGCAGAAGATGCTCTATATGTGGCAAACTGATGCGTACAGGATATTGCGTCAACATGGGTGATGCTTACTACTGCAACGATGAGTGTCTTCATTCTGAGTATAAGGACAAGGAATGGGCTGAAGAATGCGAAAGCAATGGCCAGAGTTATTACACTGAATGGTAACAATAAAATCTATACAAGATGGCTAATCAAGCAACAAGCACCTATAAGGTGACAGGTACTCGCAAGGTTGTGAGTGACCTATGGGTAGCCCTCCTGGGCATGAATATGAACACCAAGAATGTCTGGCTGGACGAATTGGCAAACTACTATGGCATAGACTACGAGTCTAAGCACATAAGCGTCAGAGGTCATATCTATTGGACTGAGTTTGAGGAAGACGATGGCCATGTACTTCTCTCATTTGAGACAGAAACTGCTTGGGATGCGGGCAATGAGTTGTTCGAGGAGATAAACCATCTCCTCTGGGACGAACTCTCTATTAGTTATAGAGTCTGTGAATGTGGATGTGAGGTTTACTACGTCCATGACGAGGTCTCTTACTTTCCTGAAGAATGCTGTGTCAGTTCTTACGGTACTCCATTTGATGATGCATGTGATGATGTTTATGCAACTGTTGCTGATGCAATCAAAGAGTGGTCGTCAAAGACAGGCATTGAGCAAGGAGACCGCACAGATGAGCAGATGATGGATTTCATCAATAAGTACGAGGACTCTGATGTCTACTTCTACATCAAGACTTTCATATTCGAGTAATTAACCAGTGAAGGCATGAAGCCATTCCGGCTTATGCCTTCACACAACCTTCATAGAATATGAGAAATTTTCGTTACATCGCTATTCTTTCTATTTTGATGGTACAAGTATTAATCGTGACCTCATGCAGCAAGGATGAGGACATCTTGTAGGACGTAGAAGTTTCTACTACATTTAAGTGGTTTGAACCATTCCATAGCAGAGGTGCTTCTTCTGACCAGGTCAAGGATTTCATGGCTGCTCAGAGCAATGTTCTTTCTTTAACTGAGCATAGCTCTGCTTATGTTACTCAACTTGTCTATTCGGACCAGAAGTCTGCCAAAGGCATAGTGTACAGCTTCTCTATCGTTGACAATGGACTGTACTCTGTCATTGATACAGAGCCTATAAGTATTTGGTATCAGGTTCAGGAATACCTGCAGGAACATTATGCAATGCTATCAACATCATCCGATGAAATGATGTTCACGGCTACAGACAAGAGTACCGTCGTTAAGATGGTTAAAGTATCAGGCGAATACTTCAACCTGACTTATAACTTTGTAAGATAATCATAGAAGGGATGGTCTATAAATTGTTTATAGGCTGTCCCTATGTCGATCCCCCGACATGAACTGGTTGTGATTCCATTATGATGGTGATCATAACCAAATCATAACTTTCTTATACCATAATTTTGTTTAAAACAGCTTCGCCCCACGCCAACTAATTCAAGTAACTACAGTTTGCCATAGAGACTTTCCTTATCCTTGGTCAGCATAGCATGACTAAGGCAGGAAATACACTCTGTCAAAGGACTCAACCAGGAAAGGCTTTCAGCCATACAATCAAAAGCCGATGGAAACTAAACGCTTCTATCGGCTTTTTTCTATCTGTATTGGTTGAAGGTCATTCCTTTTAAGGTTGAGTCTTGTTGCGGTCTCTTGAATTGGCTTCCCACCCATTTTCCTTTTATTGAAATAATGCTATCGCTAAGACTAAACCAAGGGAAGAGGATTGTTACCTTCGTGTGTGTGCCTGGTGAGTACATCTGGCTGATACTGGTGGCTGACTACCTGTCTCTGCGATAGTCAGATTCTCCAAACCAACCAAAGATTCCCTTCAGGATAGGCTTCAAAACAAGAGCCACGAGTACGATAACTACTATTGCTTCAAAATCGTTCATATAGCTAAAAATAAGTTGTTTTTCTTTATGCAAATATACACATTTTTCCTGACATATCCAAACTTTTATCCTTGAACTTGTATAGAAAAATGCAAGATTTTGATTGGCTAATCCATTTCTTTTTGAAGAAAAATCCCTTGATTTTTTTATTTGTTGAAACCCATACACTTTTTTGGCATACCTTGCGTTGTACCTTTGCCCCAGATAAATATAATAAACGATAAAATTGTATGGTAAAGACAAGTATTCAATACATCAAAGAAGCTGCCAAGAAGCTTGTTGATAGCAAGCTCCAAAGATTAGGTACAGCTAAGACGCAGGAAATTTTCAAGGGGGTAATGCAGACTGTTGGACTGGAATCTTTGGAGGAAGTCTATCTTTTCGTTGCACAATTCGATCTGACATGTAGGGATAGAACATCCAACATGGATGATCTATCGAACTATTTCGAGTGTTCATCATTAGATATGATAGAGTATATTCCTGCACTTAAGGCTCTTGAGCGAAAAGGCTTAATTGTACGTCGTCGTAGAAGAGAAGAAAATATCTTTAAGCAGGATTTTGCTGTTAGCGATTCGGTTATGGCAGCAATCATCGAGAATCAATCTGTAGAAATTAGTCTAGTAAGCATTGATGAAATTCAGATTGATAAGTATGAATATTGCAAGCGTATTGCTGAGAAAGTTGAGGATGACGATGTGGTAACAGATGATTTAGTATTGTTCGTTGATAAACTTGAAAGTAACAATTCTCACCTGACATTTGTAAGTGAACTGAAAATCAAAGTTAATGATATACTTGATCGAATTCTATTCTATGATATGTGCTATGACAATTTCTATAAAGACGGTGAAGGCAGTTCCGATATTGGTACGACTCTTAAAGATATGTTTACGAACATGAATCCCAGAATTCAGATGAGAAAATCTATTGTCGAGGGGAAACATATACTTGTTGATCTTGGTTTAATTGAGACTAATGAAGATAGAGATCGTATGTTTCTCACTGACAAAGGCAAAGATTTCTATTATGGCGAAGATGTTCATGCTTTTGGTAAATCTTATGAATGTCAGGACATCTATGCATTTCTGGATCTGATCTATGATTTCTTTCATGATAGAGAAAATTATGACAGCAAAGCTCCAGAAGGACGCTGTCGTAATATCATGCATTGTGCTGTAACTAAAATAGAAGGAGCAAATAAGCACATTCTAAGTATAGCAAGAATACAAAGACTCATTCCTGATGAATCAGAACGTGTATTATTCTATTTCATAGGAAAAGATATGGTTGATGATAATACTACTTCTATGTCATACGAGTTAAGTACAATCTATACTCGTCAACATAGAAGGAAGGTTGTTGCTGAGTTTAAAGACAATGTTCATCTTCTCCAAAAGCTGGAGTTGGTTGAAATAGAAAAGACTTCATCTTTATTTGGTGAAGGAATCAATATTACCATGACTGATACTGGCAAAGAAATTGCTTGGCGAAGAGGCTGAGTCATATATCGACAACAAAGCTTCAGATAAGCTATTTCTTTCTTGTGATAATATAGCGGAAAAGAAATTATTCTTCTCGAATGAGCTCAGTAATCAGTTGTCTTTACTTAGCAACAGTTTGAATGAGGACTATTATCAGGGACTATGCGAAAGGCTTAAAGAAAATAATCTTCCCAATGGTATTGCTGTATTACTATATGGAGAACCTGGAACTGGCAAAACCGAGAGCGTAATGCAGATAGCTAAAGCGACTGGTCGCTCAATTATGCATGTCGACATCAGTGCTACTAAAACATGTTGGTTCGGTGAAAGTGAAAAATTGATCAAGAAAGTTTTCACGGACTATCGTAAACTGTGCAAAAAATGCAAAATAAAACCAATTCTTCTTTTTAATGAAGCAGATGCAGTTTTCTCTAAGCGTAAAGATGTAAATAGTAGCAATGTTGCCCAGACTGAGAATGCTATACAGAATATTATTCTTGAAGAGATGGAGAATCTTGATGGTATTTTAATTGCAACTACCAATTTGGTAGACAACCTTGATGGCGCTTTTGAGCGTAGGTTCTTATTCAAGATTAGATTTGCCAAGCCAACGATAGAAGCAAAGACAAACATCTGGATGAGTAAACTGCCATCACTTTCATTAGAGGATGCACAAACATTAGCATCCAGCTATGAGTTTAGCGGCGGCCAGATAGACAATGTTGTTAGAAAAGCTCTGATGCAAGAGGTCATCAAGGGTGACAAGCCTACTACCAATAGCCTTGTTGAATTGTGTAGTGAAGAGGAAATAACAAAAAACAACTTCAAGCGCATAGGTTTTTGTTAAGCCACACATCAAATTGGCATACCTCACAATATAACTTTGCATCGATTATTAAATGATATTGATTATGACACTTTTGAAATCTTCTGTAAAGAACAGACATACCTCTTGTACTGGTATGGAGAAAAAGTACAAAAAGGCTAAGAGGTATAGGTGTATAGTTCATATTCTTGGACTCTCGTTATATTATGCTTCTAAAATCTGGAATAATAGTTTTGCCAGGAAAGTCATCACTCCATTATGCTTAGTATTTATTGCTTATAGTATCATGTGTTTGTGCTGCTGGCATATTAATTATGAAGGGATTCTGTCTGACGTAGCAGCATCCGTCAACTTTCCAATATCTACAAAGATATTAGGATATTGCGATGGTGTTGACTTCTATGGGATCTATAATAACGATCCAAGAAATAGATAGATTCCTGGTGAGTTGATTAGTTTAATCTTTGCAGCAATGAGTGTAGTTCTTGCTATTAAAATAATGTTTGTAAAGGTTAGATAATATGGAAGAAATAGTATTGGAGTCTGTTAGGTTGATTGGAGCTGATAAAGATAGTGATTCGATTATAAATCAGCTTCGTTCAGATGGCATATTTTCATTAGACAATAGTCCTTATGTGTTATTGAACATTGTACTGGCTTCGACAAGAGAAGGTTCTCAAAATGTTTCACAGTTACTTGCTCTTAATGAGAATGCAAAAAAGAATGTTGCTATACTAATGGATCCTGAGCTGCAGATTACTGAAAAGGTAAATGTAGATTCTGTATTGTCATTCTCAAATAAGTTGGATTTTTACAAGGATTTCAAGAACTTTCTTCTTTTGATTCGACATAATGTTGAGTTACATGGAATGATCTGTTTTGATTTCAATGATTTCTTCTGGATGATAAATGGTAAACGGACTCTTACTATTCACTCTTATAACTATAAGGAAAAGATTACAGAGGCTGTATCTAATTTAAGGAACATACTTCTCTTAAAAGATGCACGCTATCTTTTGTTTTTTACTGTAGAACATTACGACCAGGAACAATTTGTAGAACAATTATATCCAATTAAGAATTATATGGATGAATTTCTTGACGAAGCGTATATTCATTGGAATTTCAGGGACTCACAATCCAAAGAAGTCACATTATTAATTTCAAAAACAAGTTTAATCATGGAAGAAAGTAATATTAAAGCAAACATTCATAAAGGAGAAGAATTAGAAGAACTTATATCTTTGTTTACTGAAGAAGGTATGATCGTTAGTATAGAAAGAAATAAGCTTGACTATTTATATGATGCTAATGCCATTCTAAAAACAAGGATCATTTCTTTTCCTCAACATGATGAGTCAAGAATAAACAGTATCATCAGAGAAATGAATAACTACAGCAACATTTCTTATAATGACTATAACAAGCTCATATTATTTATGGCCACTTCTTCACATAATCCTCTCAAAATGGAGGAAGTCAATCAAATAGTTTCCCGTATCAGTTGTAAATTCAAAGATATTACAGAATGTCTCTGGGGAATGACGACAGACGAAAAACTTGAAGATAAGCTGCTTGTTATGGTCGTCTGTGGCAACTAAACGTTCTTGTTGATATGCTTTTTTACAAGCTATACAGCAATTTTGCATACCTTGAATCGTACCTTTGCCCCAGAATCTTCGGAATATTTGCATTCCGTATGAGCATTATTATAATAACAACTAAAAAAAACATTATGCCTCAGATGATCAATTATGGTGGTGAGCTAATTCGTATCTCACCAAAAGACAGCAAGAAGCTGGAGTATTCAAAGAACAATGGTCTTTCATGGAACCAACGTTGTACCGGTAGCAGTAGCTATGGCAAGTTTATTGACTTGATAGACAATGGCAAGGAGTTACTTGCCACTACCGAGAAAGGCCTCTATTTCTCAACTAACAAGGAGCTATCTTGGAATGTTCGTAAACGCAACTGATATGAAGAATCGGTTCTTTGAATATCCTAACGAAAGCAACATCAAGGAGACAGGGGAACACTTCTGTCTCCATGATGCCGTCATTGCCATTGATAACTCTGATGTCAGGGAGTTAATGGATGGCGCAGAAAATGCTATTATCCTTTCAGGTAAAGCAACAGGAAGCAATCGTTGTGGTGATGCTATTGAGGATGCAGTTTTACATACTTGTAGCATTGCCTGTGGTTACGATCTATTTTCTGCAAACAAGGTCATAATATTCATTGTCTGTCCAAAAGATGATCCTATGCTGATGAGCGAAAACGAAGCGATTATCACTTTTATTCAAATGTTTCATCAAAATGTTTCATGCAAATGGGGATTAGCAGAAAAATCTAATATACACGAAATGAGAATAATGATTATTGCTTCAAACTTACAAAAGAAATGAATTTTGAATATTCTATGAATAGATCAACTAAATATGAAAGTGTCTCAAATCATGTTGAGTCATAAGATTCGGTTGTCCCAGTGCAACTTGCCGAAGATACAACAAAAGCTTTATTCAAACTGAATGAAGCTTTAGGTGGTGATGTTAGTGGTTATGTTGCAAATAGATTACACATGAATATTGGTGAACTTTGTGATGCGTTGGCTGCAGAACAAGTAGATGGTGTAGCTTTAGCAATGTATAATATTGAGAAAAGAGCTCAATCAGTTGTTATTGGTGACCAGACAGGTATTGGAAAAGGCAGACAGGCTGCAGCTATGATACGCTATGGCTTGTTATCTGGCTATCTACCTATATTTTTTACAGACCGCTATACTTTGTTCAGTGACATGTACAGAGATTGCAAGGCACTTGGTATAAAAGATGCACGTCCATTAGTTGTAAATGTTGGCGTGTCTGTAGTTGACTTTGACAACATCATTGACAATAAAGAAACGAGTACTTCGGATGAAATATGGTCTCCAATAGATGAAGAGGAAGAGCGTATTGAGACTGAGCCAAAACTTATGCAGCTTTATCAAAATCAATACGAGATAGTCTATAAGGCCCCTAAAAAGAGAATTCTTCAGGAAATTATAGATAGTGGAGATATACCATCAGAAGCATACGACTATCTTATGGTAACTTATTCACAGCTGAAGGATGCCAAACGAAACTCTGCACGTCTGGATTTCCTTCAATCATTGTGTGAAAGCATCGTGTATTATTCATTTTTGATGAAGCTCATCGTAGTAGTAGTGTCAGTTCTGGCAAAATATCAGTCATTACACAGGGTATAAACAGGATTCTTACAGAAACAGTTCAAACACAATGTGTATTTCTGTCAGCAACCTTTGCCAAACGCCCCGAAAGCCTTATTACATTCATGAGGCGGACAGCATTAAGCGCGTTAGCAACTGAGAATACACTGGAAAAGGCACTACATAGTGGAGGCGTTCCAATGCAAGAATACGTTGCTTCAAGTCTGGCAGCAGAGGGACAAATGATACGTCGTGAACATTCTTCTGAGGGTATTCCACTGCCAGTTTATACCTATCTTGACGATGACATAGTTGTGCATGGAGAACTCTTCGATAAAGTCATGTATTTTTTTTTTTCGGGAGATAGTAAAGCTATCAACCATGGTTCATGACTTAGTAAATCAAGCAAAAATGCAAGGACAACTCGCTGATTATAAGTGTTACCCAACAAGAGTTCAGCTTTTCTATATCAATAAAGTTCTTCTCCTGTCACTGAAAGCAGAGAAAGTTGCTCAGGTCGCTGTGGATGAAGTAAGAAAAGGAAGGAGTGTCGTCATCGGAATGAGTGACACTCTTGAATGTATCCTTAAAGATGTGACTGTATCGGACGATGGTATGGTTCGTGGAGATATATCTGCATTATTGCTCAGATTATTAGAGAAGACGGTTAGAAGTACAAGTGAGCAAGGTGATAACGTGTCTCCTATATTTGATTTCTTCACAGACTCAGAAAATCCTGAGTTATTATCCTTGTCTTCTATTGCTGATGAGATAAGGGATTATTACAAATATACGAAACAAGGTATAAAGGATGAAGTGTTTCATCTCCCAATGTCGCCTATTGATGTGATAAGGCAACTTATCACGCAAGAACGGTTTGTTTCGCCTGATGGTAGTTTCCTCAATATCCGTTTTGAGGAATGCACTGGGCGTGGTCATCAGTTGGAATACCTATCACCGGAAGGAAATGATGTCTTTGTGAATGCAAAGATTATGCCCAGAAAAAAACGTCATTCAAATCATATCTTCAATGATTTTCAAAACAACAATTTAGATGTAATACTCATCAATGCATGTGGTGCTATTGGTGCAAGTGCTCATGCAATATCTACAACTGAAGTACCAGATGAGCAGGTACGACAGCGTAAGATGCTGATTGTTCAGAATGACCTTGATGTAAATATTGACTTACAAAAGCGTGGACGTATTAACCGAACTGGTCAGAGAATGGATCTGCCACCTTTATATGAATACATTATAACCGCTATTCCTTCTGAGAAACGACTTAACATGATGCTCAGAGCTAAGTTGCGTTCTTTGAGTGCAAATACAGCTGCATGGCAAGATCAAGACAGGGAACAGGTTGACTTTATTGATATTAGCAATAAATATGGTAATGAAGTAGCCTCTGAATATATAGGCGAACATCCTGAATTGGCATTGGTTCTGGGATTGAAAGGTACAATAACAGCAGGTAAACTCCTTGCACGTTTAGCTATGCTTAGCGTTACTGCCCAAAAGGATATTATAGATGATCTCATGGCGGCATATACAGCTCTTGAAGCTGAGTTGCGTCGTATAAATCAATGGGATCTGGAACGAGAGTTCCGTGACTTTGAAGCTGAATTTGTTCAAGAAGAGTTATTCACTACTGCAAAGGCTGAATCTACATTGGGTGGATGTTCTTATCTTTCTGTATATAAGTGTAAGCAAAAGACATTCCCATATTCATATAGAACATTAATGGAGTATTGCGAACAAGCAAGGAAGCAATATGAAAAAACATATAATGAGAATCCTTTGCTACAAAAGCAAGTAAGGAATTATTATGCCCGTCACAATAAAGTTATACGAAAGCAGTTCAAGGAACGTCAGTCTTTATTATATGGAAGTGCTAAACGTGTTCTTGTGGACTACTGTAGCGACGAAAAGGTAGCTGGAATCTGGTTGCAAAGAGCCTATATCTCTTCTGATGATTGGGATGATTTGCTTTTTGACGATGTTGCCAAGTATAAAAAAGCCAAGCATATTATGCGAAAACTTGTTTCCTTCTCGAATGAATATAACCATCTCATTGAAAGGGAAAAGAAAGAGTTGAAGAAAAAATCTGCAGAAAAGAAACGACTTGTTGAAGTCCTTACTAAGGCAATAATTAGTAAGGGATATAACAATATAAGTAGCCAGTTGGGAGATGAAGATAGACCAGGTAATGTTATGGCAGTATTACGTGATATTCAGTTTGGAAAAGAAGACAAAAACAAATTTCTTCCAAGTCGTGTCGAATTTGTATTTGCTTTAACTGCCGTATATACAGAAATTCGCTTCAATTTGGTACACAACAGTAAATGGAGTAATTATGAGCGTCTCTTAGAAATACTAAACTCTGATTCGATGTATCTGAGTAAGCAACGTTGGCAAGCAGAAATTGCAGCCAATAATAATAAAATTGTTGAATGTAAGATTATCACAGGAAATATACTTGGAGCTTTTGTACATCCTGCCATTGTAGAGCTTAGACCTCGATTTATCACATTCTCGTTAAAGGCAAAAGTTGAAGGGGAAAGCATAACTCAAACAGGATTACTTCTTCCAAAGGATGAATCAAAAATCAGAGAGGCTATTAAAACAGTATCTATTCCTTTAAATGAAGGTATCAAATATGCTACCAAAACTAATACCAGCTATACTATAGCGGGGTTGAGCGTGAAATTCTCTCTGCTCCCTTATAGGATTTCTGATTCTCTGATTAAATTTGTTATTAGTGTGTTAGATACAGATTCTAAGACATTTGAAAGTGAAAAATCTCTTGATGGAATACGCACATATTTTGTAGGCAGTGCAATAATTTCAATCTATGATAAAATTGAAAAAGGAACGAAGCAGTGTAAGAATCTGATGCATTATCAAACAGAACCGTTATACTTTGAATCTGAATCGTTCCAAACAATAATTCAGGTTTTGTCACAGATGGATGCTGTGATAATAGTTCCACGAGATCAGATAACTTATGGTGATGTGAAAGAGTTAGTTTCCCGTTCAGAACGTGATAGTAACGAACCTTGGGGAGCCTTAGATTGGAAGAATTCAAATGAGATTCCAATGCCTCCATTAAAAGAAAAGCTTCTATTGAGAATCTCGGCTCCGATTATACAGAAGAGCCAGAAGGGTAAACCTGTCTTCAAACATTCTGAACATTACAATCTTTCTAAGGAAACAATAGCACTTGAAGGACAGCCGCTTAACTCACGTAGTACTATGGATGCTCTCCGTCGTAACTACATGAATTGGAAAGCCTATTATTCTCGTAGTGTTTACCAAAGAAACAATTTACAGAAGGATCAACCTTCTTTAGCTGAAATACGTGAAATATGCCATGAGCTAAGAATTGTGAATGAGAATAAGGATAAGGCTGTTCATGTGAAGTTTAAGCAAGAAATTCAATATCAACTCCAAGCAATTCTTGATAGTGAATATCTGGAACCAAATGGCTTATATGTAACCAGGTTTGAGGAGGAAATGCTGTTTTCATCTCCTGATAAGAAAGTGGCTCAGGCTTTTATAGATGAGATGCCTTATTCGCCAAGGTTGGATGGAATTAGACAATGTATTCAAGAAAATATTGATGGTAAGACAGATAATATAAACTCTCCAGATATATGGTAATATGAGCTATATTGGTATTCGAGGAGCTGAAAGACTTGATATAGAAGACTCTTCTATGGGTCTCATTACGGGTCAGAGAAAAGCAATTGATATGTTATGTAAGGGTATTGATATGCACTCTATCAAACAAGAAACAGGATGGGAGACCAGCATTGATGGCAAATGGCGGTACGAGATTTTTGATTCTTTTCATACAACTGAAAAAATAGAGGATTATATAAAAAGACACTTTGGAGAACCAATCAATATACTATATTGTATGCATGATACAACTTTGCTCATTGCATATCCTGCATTTGAAAGATTAAGATTATTCGCAATGTACACACCAACAAGACAGTTTGCCGGATATTTAATCCTAAAGAATATGCTATGATGGTTTGCATGGGTACTACTAATTCGCCATTCGAGTTCCAAACCGAAGGTGTGTTATTGCATGAAGTTCAACATCTTATCCAAGAGGAGGAGAATTTCGCTCGTGGTGGTGATAACACTAAAGGTGGGCTACGTTATATGAGACTGGCTGGCGAAGTTGAAGCAAGGAATATCTGTCTAAGACATGAATTAAGTCCTGAACAACGAAGGCAAATGCTACGTTCTTATACTCAAGATATGCCAGATCACTCACAAATAATTGTTTTTTTATAAGAAAACAATAATTATCTATATGGTTACACAATAAAAATGAAGGTATGCCGTTTTATTTCATAAGAACTCGTTCCTTTTATAAATAGAATTAAAGCTAAGCAAATGAAAGTTTTTGCTCAATTTATTGATATTGATTCTTTCATTAGTATTAGAAAGAATACAATATTGCAGTTCGGAGATTCCTGGAAAACGATTGGAGCCGTATGGTTGATCAATCCGGGGTCTTCTGCGCCTTGTAATGTGTCTATCTCTGATGATGAACTTACAATGCTGAATAGTATTGATAACAAAGAGCATTGGCAAGTAGCTTCTATAGATCCGACAATGCGTTTTTTAGAGAAAATACTTAATGGAAGTTATATTGGTGAAAATAGAGAGTTGAATGGAGTAATTAGATTATTCAATTTGTATAATCTAAGAGAGCCAAATCTTTCAAAGGCATTGAATACCATTGCTCAGCATCCTGACATCCACAATCTGATAACCATTGAAGAAGATATTGCTTCCGTCTCAGACATTGATAATGTGTATTTGGGTTGGGGAAAGGATGGAATGAACTCTGGTCGTAAGTATTCAGAAAGGATATTCTCTCTATTATCTGACCGCCAGAAAGCTTATTGCAATAAGGACTTTATGAAAAATGCTTTCTATCATCCTATGTTTGTGAATCGTGGAATCAGATTCAACTCGACTAAAGAATGGTTAAGAAAGTACTTTGAAGCAACTAAATAATAAATAACATTATGCCTGCAAATCAATTTGGAAGATATGTTTGGCTCGTAGATACGTTCCGCCACTATAAACATCTTTCTTACAAGGAAGTTAGCGAAAAGTGGCAACAGAGCGGTTTGAGTTATGGAGATGGGGAAGAGTTACCTCTTCGTACATTCCATAACCATCGTAAAGCCATAATGGACATATTCAATATTATCATTGAACTTGATCCTGATGTAAAGGGGTATAAATATCACATTGTGAATCCTCATGAACTTGAAGGTGATGGCTTACGAAGCTGGCTTGTTGATTCGTATGCTACATTAAACCAGATACAGGCTGATAGCAAGTTACAAGAGCGAGTTGAGTTTGAAGATATTCCTTCTGGACATACTTGGTTGACCATATTCATGCAGGCAATGCGTGAAAATAAAGTTATGGAGATCACACACCAAGGATTCGGCAAGGACTATGCAAACACTTTTGAAATTGAACCTTACTGCCTTAAAGTAGTCAAGCGTCGTTGGTACATTATCGCTAACAATCCTTACTATGTTATGCTCAACAAGAAACATAAGGGAGAAGAAGGTTATTCGTCTCGAAAGGAAATACGTGCGTATGGTCTTGATCGTATCAATGAAGTTACAATTCTTGATAAGACTTTTAAGATAAAAAAAGGTTTCAACATGAAGAAGTTCTATGAAGGATGTACTGGTATTATCCCGAGTGATGATCCGATTGAACATGTAGTTCTGAGAGCATATTGGAATGCACCAGACTACTTACGTACATTGCCACTTCACGAGTCACAACAAGAGGTCGAGAGTAATGAAGAGTCAACGACATTTTTATATGATGTAAAGCTAACCTATGATTTTCTTCAGCTCATCATGCAACAAGGAGATCAGGTAGAAGTGTTGGAACCTAAGAAACTTCGAGATCAGATGCGCAACCTTGCGAGTACATTAACTCATTATTATAAATAATATGGACGTTCAAGCAAAATATTACCGAGTCCTCAACGAGTCTGAGAAGGTAAATGTAACATATAATAGTGTAGATACACCAACTTCACGACAGCAAGCAGTGCAGAGCTATTATCCACAGATAGAAGCTATTTGCATATTGTCTCTTCAGTGTGATATAAAGCTGGAATCTGCATTACGTATAGCAACTCAATACGGACAAGTGCTTGGTGAAGTGCAGGATGCTGTAAGAAATGGCGAAACTACTATTCCCTTGGAACTCTTTCTTGTATTTAATGAATCAAAAGCTTTGATTCCACTACAACCAGTTGTGGATTTTATCGTTAATTACAACCAAATTTATCAAGATACTGGCCTTTATCTCGATGACGAAAGAGGTGACGGACAATATATCTGGGAAGGTGCATGGGAACTTGTTAGACGCAAGGTATTTCCTAACAAGATTAGTCGCTTAGAATCTATATTCGCATTTGACAATATTGAAAATGCGAAGAACTTTGTCGCAGAATATCGAGAAGGCAATGCTGTTATTGCGCAGGTTGAAACAAACAATTCTGTTATTGAACGTTATGACATGCAGTGGATAACAGAGGTGCCTGAGAATTCTACAATGAAAGAAGCTGCAGAATATGCCGTAGTATATTGGGAAGGCAAGCAGACAAGCACACCTACATTTGAAATACTTATCAAAGGACTATACAAATTAAGTGACACAGATGATTAGAGGCTTGAACTTTATTGCAATAGACTTTGAGACTGCAACAGGTAAACGTGCTTCGATCTGTGAGGCTGGTATCTGTGTGGTCAAAGATGGTAAGGTCGTAGAAACCAGGTCCTGGTTGGTACGACCAGAGGACAATGCTTATTCATATTGGAATATCCAAGTGCATGGCATCCATCCAGAAGACACAGAGGATGCACCTGATTTTCCAGAAGTGTGGTCAGAGATAATGGAATATCTTGATGAAACTCCTGTTTTGGTAGCTCATAACGCAGCTTTTGATATTTCATGTATTCGTAAGTCTTTAGAGTTCCATGAACTTGAAACTCCAGAAGTCGACTATTATTGTACACTTCGTGCAGCTCGACATAACTATGGCTTTGGAACAAACACGCTTGGGTATCTGTGTGAACAGTTCGATATTCCTGAAGGCAAGCATCATCGGGCGGGAGACGATGCAGAAATGTGTGCTCGTTTGTTCCTTCGAGAGCTAAAGGATGTCGGTTGTTGTGTATTATCCGAAATGGATTATTGCAACGGCAAATTGTAATTTTTTTCAATATTTTTAGACGTATGAAAAATGAAAGATCAATATATGATTTGATTAAAGAACAAGAAACGGAGAATAAGAGTTTCCTCGTTCCTGATTATCAAAGGGGTTATCGGTGGCAACGTGTAAATGTGACAGATTTGCTTAACGACCTTTACGAGTTTATACATAGTGACAAGAAGGTTTATTCATTACAACCTCTTGTTGTATATGAAGCAGAAGATAATACTTATCATGTTGTCGATGGCCAACAGCGTTTGACAACCATATCAATACTTTTGGGGTTCTTGAAACAAAAACAAATCTCTATAAGTTATGAATCAAGAAAGGGACAACAAGAAAATCGTTTCGTAGAAGAGTGTAAGAATATAGATCAGTATCATGTTAATCAAGCTTACCTGACAATTAGAAAATGGTTTGATATACACTCTAATGAACAAGAGAATTTTATCAAGTTGCTGACTGGTACTTCGGATAAGAATCAGCATGTGAAATTTATATGGTATTGTACTAAGGATAATGAAGTTGCAACATTTATTAGACTTAACAAAGATAAAATATCACTGACTAATGCAGAATTGATTAAAGCTATGTTGCTTAAGAAAGGCAACTTTGCAGGAGATAGTATATTGATACAGAAGAGTATTGCTATTGAATGGAATAAGATTGAGAATACATTTAATGATGATGCATTCTGGGGCTTTATCAGACCAATTTCAGATACCAGAGATACTAGAATAGATTTTCTTTTTGATATTATCAAAGATAAAAATCTTTTATTATATTCGCCTCAGGAAGATACAGGAAATGACCAATATGCTACATTTAGATATTTTTTTATCAGTATTTCAAAGATAAAAATGAATTTGCTTTTTCCACAACTATGGGGCAAGGTCAATCAAATATATAATATATTTGTTCATTGGTACAATGAGATTGAGGTCTATCATTATATCGGATTCTGGATAATTTACAATCAAAACCGCATTACGGATTTGATAGATGAATGGTTGGACCCTGGCATGACTATAGACAAGTTTAAACAATATCTAAGAAAAGAGATTGATAATATCATTAAACAGAAAGATTGCAATATCCTTTCAAAGCAATACAAATATAATGAAGACTGTGCTACAGACAAAACGGCCTGTACCCCGATATTATTGCTGTTCAATATTCAACGTATCATTCTTCTTAATAGAAATCTGAATAAAAAAACTCAGATACACAGTTGTTTAATAAATTTCCATTTTATCTTTATAAGTTAGAAAAAAATGGAATGTCGAACATATAGCATCAAACACGGACAATGATCTGTCTAAAGTTGATACTCAAAAAGAATGGCTAAAAACCTTCTTGTTTGATCCGACAATATCTGAGATTCAAAAGCAAAAGATTAAGACTTTCATTAAAGAAGAAAAACCAGAAAAGTCAAAGTTTGATGAAATACATAAAATTCTTGTAGATCAACAAGAAATGTCTATCAAGAGTGAAGAACAGTTAAACGACCAACAGAAAAATCAGATATGGAATTTCTGTTTATTGGACGAGCATACTAATAAAAGCTATGGTAACTCTATATTTCCAGTAAAAAGAAGAATAATAATGGGAAAAGAAATGGGTGAGAAGTATGAACTCAATGAAGATTTAGAAGAGATAACTGTACCCAATGAGGTAGCCTTCGTTCCTGGATGTACAAAAGATGCGTTTATCAAGGCATATACTGCCAATGATACGTCAAACAGGGAGTGGTCAAGAACTGATGCTATTGCATATCGAAAGACCATGTATGATTGTCTGCGAAAAGAGTTTAACGTTTTACTTTAAAAACAAATGTCAATATGCAAATGATAACATTCTGGGATTTAATTACATCCCCAAATATAAAAAAAATATGTATTCCTACTATTCAGCGTGATTATGCATTGGGGCGTCGTGACAGAGCTTTCAATCGTCAAAATTTTCTAACTGCATTAAAGTCTGCTATATGTACAAACGAAGAACTGCCATTGGATTTCGTGTATGGAGTTGACAATGAAACAATGTTCATCCCTCTGGACGGACAACAAAGATTGACTACTTTGTGGCTTCTTCATTGGTATATATCATATAAAGCAGGCGTCCTTAGTAATTCCGATATTAAAGAACCTCTTTTGAAGTTTTCGTATGAGACTCGTATTTCCTCATCTGATTTCTGTAAGTCACTGTGTGAATTGGCACCAAATGTGGAAAACAAGTCTTTGCGCGACTGGATTACTCAGCAGACTTGGTTTTTCCATCAGTATAGACAAGATCCAACAATTATGGGTATGATAAATATGATTGCTGGAACTGACTTAATGGATAAAGATAATGACATAATTGATGGATTAGCCGAAATTTTCATTGATGATAAGTGTGATTATAAGTCTATGTGGAATAGACTGACTACAACAAAGTGCATTAAATTCAATAAATTGCAAGTTAGTCTAAATGATAGCGATGAGCTTTATGTTAAGATGAATGCACGTGGAAAGCAACTTACCGATTTTGAGAACTTCAAAACGGAACTTGTTCAATATGTTAAAAAACAGAATTTTCTAAATGACGAAGAAACTTTGTTATTTGCTGCAAAATTAGATGTAGATTGGACAGACATTTTCTGGAACAACAAATGGGAAGATAAAAAGACAAATGATGTGTCTATTGATGAAATATATTTCACTTTCATCAATAGATTTGTCCGTATGGAATATATAAAAAAATATGGTGAGAAAAAAAGCAAGATAATAAAAGTAGATTATCTCAAACAGATCACTACTCCTTTTACAAGTTTCAAACCATACGAAGTGAGTTTGGATAAAAAAATCTATTCTGGACTTTATAAAGATAATGGATAACTTAAGAGGAGCTACAATTGATACGGAGTCTTCGTGGAAAGAAAATTTTGCTTTTATTCCTTGTTATCAGAACAATAAAAAGAATGAAATCACTAAAATTACTAATACACAGACACTTGTAGCTTACGGCTTTATGCAATATTTACTTTATGGTGAATATGATGAAAACTCATTCTCTGAATGGAAACGTGTATTGTGGAATATTTGCGAAAACAGGGATAATAAATCTAATTTTAAACCAACAATATCGGAAATAGACCTGTTATCTCCATACTCACACAATATTATTGATTTTTTGTCGCAGGATAAAGAAATTGAATTTGAACAAAATAAAAAGCAGCTGTTAGAAGAACAACGTAAAGCTCGTCATTTGAAAGATTATCCAATGATTCGAGATATGGAAGGGTACCTGTTCTTTAAGGGAGCAATACGCTTTTTGTATACAGGTGAAGATGGTGGAGAAGACTGGAAATCTTTTGTTGCAAAATCCATTAACATAAAAGATCTTGTACCAAAAGAGGCACGTCATACGATTAGTCTCTTTGTTGATTATCTATCTGAACAGGCTCTTTGCGATATTTATTTTAAGTGGGTGTCTAATAGAGATGAGTATCTTCGTGATATATTACTCTATGATAATGTTCAACCTTATCTTCACAACTTTCTTTTGAAGAATGTTGAAGAAAAATATACTTTAACTAGATTACATGTAGACATTAAGGATTTGTGTGAAACGGCTTTTGGCGGTTTAGGATACCTAAGAACAAACTGGAATGACAGCAAATACGTTTGGACAAACTATGAAAGGGGTTCTAAATATCATGGATGGTGTTCGTATGTTGTTGGAAATGAGAGTTATATTAAAATTTCAAAAATTATCGACACATCTGATTCTTTCGAGGTAAGGGATAATCAAAAAAACAGAAGAATTGGAGATCATATTCAGGCAACATATTTACATTTCAAATACGAGGGTCATTTCTTCACTTTGTTTGGAAATAATACTATTTGTTTATATGCAGAAAATTGGGAGGGTAAGATGCCAAATCCTAATGACGAGAAAGGATTTTATTTCACTGTTCAAAAATATTGAAACAGAACAAAAATTTAATTGAACAAATTAGAGCTATGCTCTCAACATATGATGATCAAAAATACGACAATTTAGGAGTTGTTGTTTATTTAGTAAAAGACACAAATATTCCAAAGACATGATAGGGTAGGGTGGTATTCTGTCTTGCATCTATATTTGATTTTTCTCTAAACTGTTCATAGCCCTGTTAGCTGTTCCAACAGGGCTATGAAAATATTCTATATTATATGCATTTTTGAACTTCTGTTATTAGATTTCTTGTTTTTTCAAGCAAATACGAAAATACAGCAAATTCACTATCTTTTGTACGTTGTCAAACAAAAGTGCACAACTTGAGCTTCAATTAAGTTTGGGGTTTTAGTTAGAATTATTAATAAAAAAGTATATTTGCACAATGACAACAAAAAAGAATCTTTCAGCAGGTTCTCAGCAGAGAACATCAGAATCCTTATTAAAGGATATTCGTCGTAACACGAAACGTATTTTCACTTCAGAACAAAAGGTATTGATTGTGAAGGAAGGAATCCGTGGCGAATAGAGCATCGCAGAGCTCTGCCGTAAATATGGCATATCCGATAGTACTTATTACAAATAGAACAAGGAGTTTATTGAGGCTGGCAAAGCTCGCCTTGATGGTGACATCGTACGTGAAGCAACAAGTGATGAGATGAAGGAACTTCGTCTGGAAATATTCGCTTAAAGGAAGCCCTTGCCGATTTGGTAGTTAGATATGACGTTGTAAAAAAAAGCTTGAAACTCATCGAATAAGCCCTATGCATGAATTGTATATACGTTATAGTGCGGAAGAGAAAGAGACTATAGTTCTGTCAGTAAAGCGTTCAGAGTTAAGTATTGTTCAGGCCCTCAAACGCTTAGGTATTCCAAGGCGTACTTTTTATAACTGGTATCAGAAATATGCCACAGGGGGAGTGAATGCTCTTAGAGAAACGCCTTATAGGAGGCAGACAACATGGAACCGCATCCCCGACCATATTCGACAAATAGTGGTTGAACTTTCTTTAGAGCATCCTGAAATCACCCCCAGGGAATTATCAGTTCTTTTATTGGAAGAGAGTCAGATATTTGTTTCGGAGTCAAGCTTTTATCGTATTTTGCACGAAAGAGGTCTATTGGAACGTATGGAGCATGATTTCGTCCTTGCAGCCGATGAGTTCCATCATAAGACTAAATTCCCCAATGAGATGTGGCAGACCGATTTTACCTATTTCAAAGTCAAGGGTTGGGGCTGGTATTATCTCCCTACGGTAATTGATGACTACAGCAGGTATATCATCCATTGGGAGTTATGTTCGAGTATGACTTCTGAAGATGTATCTAGAACAATAGACAAGGCTGTTGAAAAGGCCGGGGTTACACTTCGGAATCCTCCTTGCTTACTATCGGACAATAGGCCATGCTATATTGCTTCCTCGCTCAAGGAGCATCTCGGTAAGGTATATAACATCAAGCATATTCATGGCAAACCCTTGCATCCGCAGACGCAAGGAAAGATAGAACGGTATCACAGATCGATGAAAAATGTGATAAAACTAAATCATTATTTCTGTCCCTCTGAATTAGAAAAGGCTATCGATGGGTGGGTAAAATACTATAATGAGAGAAGATTTCATGAATCGTTGGATAATCTCACACCTAGAGACGCATATTTAGGACAAGGGGAGAAAATCAAAAAGATAAGAGAAATTATAAAGCAAAAATCAATCAACAAAAGAATTTTTGATAATAAAACAATGAAATATCAGAGTAAATAACTACATTTGCAGTTGTGCACTTTTGCTTGACAACGTACACTTTCTCAAATAATCTATAAACAGTGGCACGACTTACTCCAAGCATTACAGAAAGATCTGATGCTTTGAGGAGTTTCTATGAATCCGAAGTGTTAAAATCTGGATTAGGTTCTTCCTGGTCCAAAAGTGCATTTTTAGCGGAAAGTTCTCTTTCTCGCTCTTTTTCGTGTACAATCCTTCGATTGCACGCTCTGCTGCAGTACAGTGTGGACATTCGAGTAGTGACAAATAGCTTACCGCAGCACTTGCATTGCTTGACTATTCTCATTTTCGATTTCCTGTTAAATTGCCAATTTTTGTTTCTTATATTCTCACGTTTTCTTATATATTCTCACGTTCGTGTCCTTGATGACTTCGCGAGCGAAAATACGAGATTTCAAAATTCTCAATTTCGTTTCCTCTATGAGATTCCGAGCCAAATATTAGTCGGTCATTGAAGGGGGGGCGAACGAATTTTGGGCCAAAAATAATAAGAATAACTGGTAATAACAAATACTGACCACGAAGTGTTAAAATGCAGAAAACCACCCTAAGTGGGTGGCTTTCAGATAGTTGGTGATAGTTAGTGTAAGTTGCTGATAATCATGTTATTTACCGATGCAAAAATGTTTGAAGATATTTCCAAGAACCTCGTTTGTTGTTATCTGTCCACCTGTTATTTCGCCTAATTGTTCAAGGCAAAGTCGAAGATCTTCACTAATCAAATCTCCACTTAACCCAAGTTGGATTCCATCAATAACACGCTGGATGCTTTCTTTTGCTCGCGCCAAAGCCTCATAATGGCGTGCATTAGTCACAATAATGCTGTTCTCTCTAATTGTTGGAATATCTGCAGATTCATATATTGCAGCTTCTAATTCGTTAATATGTTCTTTGTATTTTGCAGATATATAAATTACACGGAAAGGCAAATGGTTATCGGCTTGTTGTTGAGAAAGGCAATCCATCTTATTAAATACAATGAGAAGTTTTTTACCTTCAGTAAGTCGTTGCATCTCATTAATATCATCTGCCGTGGGTATTTGATCTATAGTCCATAATACAATAGACGCTTCATCAATTTTTTTGAAAGCTTTTTCAATGCCTAATTGTTCAACATAATCTTCTGTTTTACGAATCCCTGCAGTATCAATAAATCGAAAGGTGATTCCATTTATTTCTGTAGTATCTTCAATGATATCTCGTGTTGTACCATGAATGTTGCTTACAATAGCCTTATCTTCATGTAACAAACAATTGAGAAGTGTGCTCTTTCCTACATTTGTTTTGCCAACAATGGCTACAGGAATTCCCTTTTTCAAGGCGTTTCCTGTCTCAAAAGATAGAATAAGGTCAGATATTCGATGTTGAATCTTCTCGGCAAGTGCCTCAAGTTCCCCTCTGTCGGCAAACTCAAGTTCCTCATGATCAGAGAAATCTAACTCAAGTTCTAATAGTGATGTTATTTTTAATAGTTGTTCTCGAAGTTGTGATAGCTCACTACTAAAGTGCCCTTTTAACTGATTGAGTGCAAGCTGGTGAGATGCTTTATTCGATGACGCAATTAAATCGGCCACAGCTTCGGCCTGACTCAAATCCATCTTACCATTTAGATAGGCACGTTTTGTGAACTCTCCTGGTTCTGCTTGTCGACACCCAGAGTCAATAAGAGCCTTATTACTTGACCTAAAATAAATGCAGAACCATGACAAGATATTTCTGTACTATCTTCACCTGTATAGCTGTGAGGAGACCGAAAAATGCTAACAAGAACCTCATCAATCACATTTCCTTCTTTATCATGCACCTCACCATAGTGCAATGAGTTTCCTTTTGCATCACACAAGGTTTTAAGTCGCGTACTCTTAAATATGCAATCTGTGATTTCTATAGCTTTCTCTCCACTTACTCTCACAATACCAATAGCACCTCCCGTAGCAGTTGCCAATGCGCAGATAGTATGATTGTCCATTAAATCCGTTCTAAAACTTTTTCAATCAGTTTGTCAATTGTATTTTTATAGCCTGTATTTGCCTCTTTTGCTAAGCGATTTGCTATAACCATGCAACAAGTCATAGCCTTATGACCCATAAGCGCTGATAGGCCGGCGAGTGCAGAGCTCTCCATCTCAAAATTCGTAATGCGTAGTCCTTCGTATTCAAAACATTCTACTTTCTCATTTTGTTTTGGGTCGGCTAATGGCACACGAAGTTCTCGTGCTTGTGGACCGAAGAATCCGCCGCAGGCAATTGTAACCCCTCTTACCATATCATCTTGTGCAATTCTGTCGATTAACTCTTTATCACCATCAATAACATATGGTGAACACAATAAGGGATTCCAATGCATATGTTGTTTGAAAGCTTCTTCAAATTGAAGATCACATACTTCATTTCGACCTGCATAAAAGTTTAATAGGCCATCAAAACCAATACTCTTAACACTGGCAATATAGGTTCCTGCAGGTGTATTGGGCTGCAAACCACCACAGGTTCCGATGCGAACAAGGGATAGTGTTCTATGTGTTTCTTTCTCTGTACGTGTAGTGAAGTCTATATTCGCTAAAGCATCTAACTCATTTAACACGATGTCAATATTGTCACAACCAATTCCTGTACTTTGAACAGTGATACGTTTCCCTTTATATGTTCCTGTAATTGTATGGAATTCACGACTCTGAACTTCGTATTCCTTCGTTTCAAAATGGCTTGCAACCAAGGCTACACGACCAGGGTCACCAACTAAAATTACTTTGTCCGCTAATTGTTCTGGTTTAAGATGTAAATGAAAAACACTTCCATCTTCATTTATAATGAGTTCTGATGGTGCAAAATATTTCTTTTCTTTCATATTCGTTTTTTTATTTAAGGTTTTTCTATATTACGTATTTCTTTTTCTAAGTTTGAAGCTTTCTGTTGCATGTCATACAGCTGTTTCTCTCCGTTTATAATTGATTTTGAGAGTTCTTTCTTATTTGTTTGAGAAGAATTTCTATAACGTTCTCTGAGATTCTCTAACTCCGTTTCTTGTTGTTTTACTTGTGTTTTGAGTTTTAGTAAATTAGAGATTCTTGACTGATTCTCTGGTTTAAACTCTGTAATATCATTCAATTCAACTTCATCATTCACAAAAAAATGGAGGCGAGTTTTCTCCTTTCTCATAATTTTATGAGTTGAAATAAGATCATTTAAGCGTTTTAGTGCAAGTTCTCGATTCCCATTCTTCCATGTAGAAGCAATTGAAGTTATTTGTGCTTGAGCCTCAAGCTGTTTAGCTGTAAGATTATCTTTCTCATAAGAAAGACGCTGTTTAGTTGGAATAAAGGTGTAAATACAAACCTTTCCTTCTGGCATTCTTCGATCGGTTACCAACCAACCTAACTCATGTACCTCATCAATTGCCAGTAAATAATCATTTGATGGGGAATTATAAGGCAAGCCTATATTCTCTGGATTATAGAAGCTATGCTGCTCACTATTGTATCTTGTCATAAACAAGTCATAACCACCAATGCTATGATTGCCTTTTGCTGCAAAATAAAGAGTTACCCCATCCTGCATCATGAAAGGATAGTTTGCTTGCAAATAAGTATCATCAATTGCTGCAATTCGTGTAGGTTTCATCCATTGTCCACCAATTTTATCAGTATAAAAGATTGTTGATTGTGTTGAATCTCCCTTGGATATATAAGCCTTATCTTGTAAACCATTTAAGAAAGTTACTGTGTTTGGCTCATCTACTCCTGGAATAAAACTTGAGGTTTTTGTGATTTGTCCCGATGCTTTATCAAAAGGGATATGCTTAAAGAAGTCTTGTTTGTCTACAATAACACTATCAACGAATAATATTTTTGCTGTTGATGGCAACATCTCTGTAAACAAAGCATTGTTCATACTGTGTTTAATACCCATACGTTGTGTCTTTGGTGCCTTAGTCTTTACTTTCTGATGGTTCTGCGCATCAATAGATATTGTGGGTAACATACACACAATGCATATATATAATAATGTATTTTTTATTTTCATTTCCTATTAAATGTAAGAGTTACAAAAAAATAAGAAAAATAAGAAAGAAGATGTTTTGCATAGTTTTTTTCAATAGTAGGGTAGTCTATGGTAGGCTTTTTTTAGGATTGAATATGCATTGAAAGATATTACCACTTGCTGAAATAAATATTGTAAAATGAAAAAAGAGTGAACTACTGTTATTGTAATTCACTCTCTTTAATATGCTATTTTTAATCTAAAAGTTTACTTTACTTTGTCAACAATAGCCTTGAATGCTTCAGGATTATTAACTGCGAGGTCAGCAAGAACCTTACGGTTAATCTCTATACCTGCTTTATGAAGTGCACCCATCAAAGTTGAATAGCTCATGTTTTCGAGTCGAGCAGCAGCATTAATACGCTGAATCCACAATGCACGGAAATTGCGTTTCTTATTACGACGATCGCGATATGCATAGGTGAGACCTTTTTCCCAGGTGTTCTTTGCTACCGTCCAAACATTCTTTCTTGCTCCATAATAACCTTAGTGAGCTTCAGAATTCTTGTTCTTTTTGCTTTAGAAGCAACATGATTTACTGATCTTGGCATAATTTTCTGTCTTTAAATGTTCCACTAAAAAGTTAATTAACGAAGGCGGAGTAAGTCACGTACCTGTTTCATATTACTCTGATCAACCAGTGTTTGATGAACAAGGTTTCTCTTTTGCTTCTTTGTCTTCTTAGTCAGAATGTGACTGTGGTAAGCATGATGTCTTTTAATCTTACCTGAACCGGTGAATGTGAATCTCTTCTTTGCACCGGAATTTGTCTTTACTTTTGGCATTTTTTTTAATTTTTAATTGTTATTTATTGTGGCAACGCATATACCCGGCGTTACGCACTTCTTTTAATTATTCTACAGAACTTTCTTTTTTAAGTTTGCTTAGAACATCTTCTCCGTTCTTTGTATTGGCGAATAGGCCATTGTTCTCGGCCTGTTCGTTCTTTTGGTTCTGTTCAACAGCTTTGGCTTCTGCCTCTCTTTTTTCTCTGTCTACCTTTTGTTGACTCTTCTTTACGACACCAACTTTCTTCGGTGCAAGATAGAGAAACATTTTCTTTCCCTCTAACTTTGGCATCTGTTCAACCTTTCCAAACTCTTCCAAGTCATTGGCAAAACGAAGTAATAAAACTTCTCCTTGCTCCTTGAATAGGATAGAGCGTCCGCGGAAGAATACATAAGCACGAACCTTATTGCCTTCGTTGAGGAACTCACGAGCATGCTTCAATTTGAATTGATAATCATGTTCATCTGTCTGAGGTCCAAAGCGAATCTCTTTAACTTCAACCTTCACCTGCTTCTGTTTCATCTCTTTTTGATGCTTCTTCTGCTGATAAAGGAATTTAGAATAGTCGATAAGACGACAAACCGGAGGCTGAGCATTGGGTGAAATCTCTACAAGATCTACGCCGTTCTGACGTGCCATGTCTAACGCTTTGCGTGTAGGTACAACTTCAGAGCCATCTTCTCCTACGATGCGTACTTCGCGTACACGTATTTGTTCGTTAATACGGTACTGATTTTTTTCAATTTGTCATTCTTCATTCAACTATTTTAATTGTGCTATTTTTGCTAAACGCCTGCAAAGTTACTATTTTCCAACGAATTAGACAAGAAAATAAAATTATATTTTTCTTTGTTTTTTATCAATTCCTCCCAAAAGGCATTATTTGTTGCAGATAGGATTAAAACTGTGTATATATAATAAGGTGTTAAGGTTTGCTTTTTACCTTTATGATAAGTTACAAATATATTTTTCCATGCCATGATTGTATATCAAGTTTATTTCGAAGTGCTTCTTATCATTCTCTTATTACTTTTAAATTCATTTGTATTCTATATTTGTTTTCTTTGTAAAGTGATGCATTTAATCTTATAAAGTGAATGATTTTTGAATACTTATATGATAGGTTTGGTTGTATAAAATGATACATCTTAGTTTTTTTATCAAAATAGAAATTAATAAATAGTTGATATACAATTAGTTATTAACTTTGTTTTATCAATATCGTAAGACGTAAATGATTTGAATTTATGTATCATTAAAAAGCATGGTAATACCTCTTTCATTGTGTAACAATTGTGTTCATAATCATTTTCTTTTTGTTTTATTTTCCAAATCCATAAATAATTACTATTTTTGCGATGATAAACAAAACACTTAATCTATAATCAAAAAAAACAATCTAAAGTAAAATGGGTAAAATTGTAACATTAGGCGAAATTATGCTTCGTTTGTCTCCTGCAGGGAACTATCGCTTTGTTCAGAGTGAGTCTTTCCAAATCTTTCCAGGGGGTGGAGAGGCCAATGTTGCTGTGAGTCTTGCTAATTATGGTCACACAGCTTGTTTTGTTTCAAAGCTTCCTTCTCATGAGATTGGTCAGATAGCTGTAAATGCTTTGAGGAGATATGGCGTTAAAACAGAGTATATTTCGCGTGGCGGTGATAGGGTAGGACTATATTATGCCGAGACAGGGGCCAGCATGCGCCCATCTAAAGTCATTTATGACAGGGCACATAGTGCTATTGCCGAAGCTGATATTTCTGATTTCGACTTTGATAAATCATGGAAGATGCCGATTGGTTTCATTGGAGTGGTATCACGCCAGCTATCAGTGATAAAGCTGCCGAGATTGTGCGCGTTGCTTGTGAAGCTGCAAAACGCCATGGTGTTACTGTTTCGGTTGATCTTAATTTCCGTAAAAAGCTTTGGACATCAGAGAAGGCTATCTCTGTGATGCGCCCCTTAATGCAATATGTTGACGTTTGTATAGGCAACGAAGAAGATGCAAATATGTGTCTTGGTTATAAGCCTGATGCAGACGTTGAGGGTGGAAAGACCGATGCTGAAGGTTATTATGAGATCTTCAAAGGCATGATGAAGGAATTTGGTTTCAAGTATGTTGTTTCAACATTACGTGAGAGTTATTCTGCTTCTCATAATGGTTGGAAGGCTCTTATCTATGATGGTAAAACATTCTATGAAAGCAAACACTATGATATTAATCCTATAATTGACAGAGTTGGAGGTGGAGACTCGTTCTCTGCAGGTTTGATTCATGGATTGTTGTCATATAAAGACCAGGCTAAAGCTTTAGAGTTTGCTGTTGCAGCAAGTGCATTGAAGCATACAATTCCTGGTGATTTCAATCTCGTTTCAACTTCTGAAGTAGAAAGTTTAGCCAAAGGTAATGCCAATGGTCGTGTTCAACGATAATACTATTCGATATTATGGCAAGATTTAATAAAGTCCAAGTGATAACAGCAATGAAAGAAACGGGAATGGTTCCTGTGTTCTATCATGAAGATTTAGAAGTTTGCAAACAAGTTATTAGCGCCTGTTACAAAGGTGGAGTGCGTGTGTTTGAATTCACCAATCGTGGCGATTTTGCCCATGAATTGTTTGGTGAATTAATAAAATGGGCTGTAAAAGACTGTCCCGAACTTATTCTTGGAGTAGGTACGGTGGTTGATGCGCCAACAGCATCTCTATATCTTCAGTTGGGGGCTAACTTCATTGTGGGTCCTAATTTCAATCCCGAAATAGCACCAGTTTGCAATAGGCGTTTAGTGCCTTATGCGCCAGGATGCGGTAGTGTTAGTGAAATCAGTAATGCACAAGCGGCTGGTTGTGATGTGACAAAGTCTTTCCTGCTGGTAATGTGGGCGGTCCATCGTTTGTAAAGAACGTATTAAGCCCTTTGAGATGGAGCAATTTAATGGTTACAGGAGCGGTCTCTCCCGATCAAGAGAACCTTAGTGCGTGGATAAAGGCAGGCGTTCTTTGCGTCGGTATGGGTTCAAAATTGTTCCCAAAAGATGTTATCGCTGCTAAGAATTGGCAGTATATCACAGATAAATGTATAGAAGCATTAGGCTATATTGTTAGCGCTCGCTCATAAAATTAAATCAATAAAAGGTCTTTTCCCATTTTTAATGGTGGGAATATTCTTACTTTCAGCTTGTCAATCAGAGTATAAAACTCAGGTTAACAGGCTGAATGATATATCCTATTCTTATCATTATCGTAACTTAGATTCAACGAAACACTATGCAGAAAAGGCGCTGAATCTTAGCCAAAATTATGATAATGGGCATGCAGAAGCATTGAATAATCTTGCTTTTGTGAGTATTGTCAGGATGCATTATGACAATGCTTATAAACTATTGAACGCCACATTAAAGACTACAGACAATCAAATCGAATTACTTGTTGCCGATGTTCAGTTTATGCGCCTTTGTCAACGACAATCTCGAAACAAAGACTTCTACATTTATCGAGAGAGTGCTATTCATCGACTTCGCCGTATAAAAGAAGAACAATCAACGCTAACTCTTCGTCAACAAAAGCGACTTACTTATGCTAAGTCTGAGTTTGATATAGTCAATTCAACCTATTTTTATTATATAGGTCTACGTAAACAGGCCATTGAAGCACTTAATAACATAGACCCTTATGGAGCAATTCAGCAGGATACGGCACAGCTGTTGTCTTATTATTACAATATAGGCTCAGGAGGAATGATATCTTCTGGAACAGGGAAAGAAATCATTCAAAAAGAATTTGACTATCTAATGAAGAGCTATTTATTGTCCTGTCAGCATAACTATCCCTATTGGGAGGCAAACTCAATGCAGGCAATTAGTGAGCATCTTCAAGATACAAAGCAACGCAATATGCTGATAGCAGATAACCTACCAGCAATGAAGTACTTGAACGTTGACCATATGCCAGACTCTCTTTTAGCAGGAAATCTTGCACAAAGAGCATTAAACATTTGTCAAGTATGGTGATGTGTATCAGATTGCGGGTGCATATAGAACGTTGGCACAATGCTATTGGCATATTCATGATTATCATTCGGCGAGCATTTGCCTTAATGATGCTTTGTTTCGAGATACAGTTATCAACCAAGCACCAGCTCTTGTAGCGTCTATTCGCGAACAAATGTCATTGGTTTATTCTGCCATTGACAATAAGATGCAAAGTGATTTTAATCGCAATATCTATTTAGATATGCAGGAGAAAACACGCCAAGACCGTCAACTTGAGGCTCGTGCTGATCAATTAAATAAGTCTGCTTCCACGCTGAACTATATGATAGGAGCCGTTGTCTTCATGATTGTTATAGTCGTAATTCTATTGATTATATTTGATAGAATGCGTGTAAGAAGTGATAAAAAGTTCTCAATGAAGCGGCTCATTGCACCATTAAATGAATGGCAGGAGCGTGAAAGAGTTATTCGATTAAAACGAGAAGAAGATTTCGAGCAGGTCGATGAGCAGATTAAAATGGAGAACTTGCATCTCTCAGATAACTTGAGAAGAAACATTGAACAACGCGCAAAGATAGCTCTTGTCAATAGCATTACTCCACTGATTGACCGTATTATACATGAAATTAATTGTTTGAGAAAACGCCATGAGACAGAAAAGGTGCGAGAAGAGAGGTATGCTTATATCAGCGAACTCACTGATCAGATAAGTGAATACAATAATGTCTTGACCCAATGGATTCAACTTCGTCAGGGGCAACTTAGCATTCGAGTGGAAAGTTTCGCCCTACAAGATCTGTTTAATATCGTGGCTAAGGGGTATATGAGTTTCAAGTTGAAAGGCATTTCTTTGGAAGTTAGCCCGACGAAAGATGTGGTTAAAGCTGATAAACCCTGACTTTGTTTATGATTAACACGCTTGCTGATAATGCAAGGAAGTATACTCAGCAAGGTGGATGTGTGAAAATCTATAGTCGTTCTACGGAAAATTCAGTAGATATTGTCATAGAAGATAATGGACTTGGAATGTCAGAGAAGCAGGTTTCTCATTTGTTTGATCATAAAACTATTGTAGATGAATCTTTAAAAGAAGGTGATTCTATTACTGACGAGAAGTCACATGGCTTTGGATTAATGAATTGTAAGGGTATCATTGATAAGTACAAGAAGATTAGTTCGATATTCTCAATTTGCTTTATCAAAGCAGAAAGCGAGCTTGGAAAAGGCAGTCGTTTCACTTTCCGCTTACCCAAAGGAACAGTTCGACTATTACTTTGTTTATTTATATCAAGCATATCATTGCCTGCTTTCTCATCTCCTTTCTTGCTTAAAAAGGCTGCTTCATTTGCCGATAGCGCTTATTTTTGTAACTTAAATGGGCGATATCATCGTACATTAGACTATGCAGACAGTTGCAGAACCTATCTAAACAAGTACTATCGAACATTGAAACAACACGATAGTAATGACACATTGCGTTATATTGAGACTGATGTTATCCCACCAGAGATATCTTGGTATCACAAACATTTACGCTTTGATTATAATGTTATCCTTGATATTCGCAATGAAACTGCTGTTGCTAATCTTGCATTGCACGAGTGGGATGCGTATCATTACAATAATCGTGTCTACACATTACTATTCCGTGAGACCTCAGCTGATAATAGTTTGGGAGAATATGTGCGTGTAATGCAACGTTCAGAGAATAATAAGAACGTTGCTATTATACTTCTTGTATTGCTTTTAATATCTATTTTCCCAGCCTATTATTTCCTATATTATCGTCATCGTCTATATTATCGACTTGCTGTTGATCGTGTAAATATGATAAATTCTGTGCTGTTGTCTAACATATCTTCCCATGAAAAATTGAGTCAAATTAACGAAATCTGGGCGCAAACAAGTGTTTTATTGAAGTCAACGACCAACAAGTTGAATGATGTTGTGTCGAAGATTCGTGTTGCTCTTTCAGACAAAATAGAAAATGATAGTAAGCTGACAACAAATTTAGAATTAGCGAATGATGAACTACATCGCATCATATATGAAAATCAAAAGCTTCATGTTAGTAATAATGTACTTGATAATTGCCTTTCAACATTAAAGCATGAGACGATGTATTACCCTTCACGTATTCGCCAATTAGTTGATGAAGATAAGAAAGATCTCAATGCAATACGCGAGGTCGCACTTTATTATAAGCAACTTTATGCTTTACTTAGTGAGCAGGCTATGGTCCAGTTGGATAATAATCTTAAGGTAAACTCACGATTGGTTAACTATCTTTTTGAGCTTATAAAGAAGATAAGTGGAGAATCCAACATACAAAGGACAGTGAAAGATAAGGATAAATTATACGTAATGATATGCTTAGAGTTACCTTCTTTGCATCTAACTGACGCACAATGTGCTGTGTTGTTCACTCCATTATCTATTGATATACATTATATGGTGTGTCGACAAATCGTGCGAGAGATTGGGGAAACAACTAATCTTCGAGGCTGCGGTATCTCGGCAAGTCAATTGAACGGTCGCCAAGGTACATTGATAGAGATAACTCTTCCACGACAATTAAATATTAAATGAGACTTATGAAGAACTTTAAAATCATCATTGTTGAAGACGTTCCTTTGGAATTAAAAGGGACAGAAGGAATCATTCGGAATGACATTCCAGAAGCAGAAATCATAGGAACTGCTGAAAATGAGGCAGCCTATTGGAAATTATTAAAGGCTAATTTGCCAGATCTTGTATTACTTGATCTTGGACTTGGTGGCAGCACTACTGTTGGAGTAGAGATATGTAGGCACACAAAAGCATTGCATCCCGATATTAAAGTACTTATCTTCACAGGAGAAATTCTGAACGAAAAGCTTTGGGTAGATGTGTTGGATGCAGGTTGTGATGGTATCATTCTTAAGAGCGGAGAACTTCTTACACGTGGGGATGTGTCGAGTGTAATGGATGGTAAGCGCCTTGTTTTTAATCAACCGATTCTTGAAAAGATTGTTTCGAGATTTGAAGAAAGCGTTAACAATCAGCTCATGAGACAGGAAGCACTTGTCAATTATGAGATAGATGAATACGATGAGCGTTTCCTCCGACATCTTGCTTTAGGTTATACGAAAGAGCAAATTACTAATCTTCGTGGCATGCCTTTTGGTGTAAAGAGCTTAGAAAAGCGTCAAAACGAACTTATCCAAAAGCTGTTTCCCAATGGTAATGGAGGCGTTGGAATCAATGCAACACGCTTGGTTGTGAGAGCAATTGAACTTCGTATATTGGATATTGACAATCTAAAACCTGATGAAGAGTAAACAATTACAACGTCACCTGGGCGTCTTCATAATTATACTCGTAGTGGCTCAGCTCATGATTATACTATTGTCATGGTTGCTTTCAGCTGCATTGCCTGATTTATCAGTGCATTCATTATTGAGTAGTGAAGGTATTCGTTGGTTTTTCGGTCAATTTTCAAGCAACATAGCAACTCCCCTTACTGCATGGTTGATAGTGGCTGTAATAGCTTATGGTTGTCTTTCATCATGTGGTATCTTAGAACTTAAACACCCATTGAACTTTCGTCAGCGAGTTGCCATACGTTTTGTTGTCTTTGAAATAGTTGTTTTTGTGGCCATCATCCTTTTACTTACGTTGATGCCTCATGCTGTTTTATTGAGTATTGATGGTGATATTTGCTCTGGAAGTCTTGCGAATAGCATTATACCTTACCTCTCTTTAGTTGTCTGTATGACGTCTATCACTTATGCATATTTATCAGGAAGATGCAACACAAAAGCTGAATTATTTGACATGTTGTGTGAAGGAAATCGACAACTATCCCCGCTCTTTATCATCTATGTATTGCTCACACAACTTGTTTACTCTGTTCTCTACGTCTTATCTGCCAGTTAGTATGATTCGACTTGTGGCTGAAGTTTTCATGTTTCACAGGTTGATAGTAGAGAATAGGAGAGAGCTGTCTTGAAAACTAATGCTATAAAGTGTTACGCTGGCAAAGCATACGCGGTAATATTTATAAGTTGTTGGTAAATGTAGTCAGCCTAAGACTTGTGTGGTTTAATATTTAATGATGACTACAGAAGCGCTCAAACTCGTCTTGATAGCCATTAAACACATTGATATCTACCTTACCATGAATACCTCTTACACTACCATCAGGAGACAATTGCCAATAGATTAGTTTTACACCAGGCTTATATTCTCCATAACGAGATATCCAAATATGATAATTTCTCTTGATATCAGGAGCCTCAGGAAGGTATCGATTCACAAAAATCTGACTGATATACAGAACCGGTCTACGACCTGTTACACGCTCAACAATATGCAACCAGGTTCTAATAGCACTGAAAAGTTCTTTGGTTCCACCCATTCTCATAATCTGAACATGCGTAGGTTCTACATCTAATACAGGCGGAAAATCTCCTGTTTTTACGTAAGAGTGCTCCAGAAAGTAATATGCTTGTAGTGCAGCTGGTGTCAAAGTAGTAAAGAAATGATATGTACCGACTTTATAACCAGTGGCCTTAGCACTTTGATAGTCTTTCTTATAATAAGGATTAAGCAAGCTTTTCCCTTCAGTACTCTTTATATAAATAAAGCTGATTGGATAGTTAACATGTCCAATAACCTTCTTTTTGCTTAGCTTTCCCAAGCCAATAATTCTTAACTTCTTCCACTGAATAGCATATCTTTTCTTTCCATCTATATGCTGATATTTAGCGATATCTATGCCATAAACACGCTCATTAGTATAATTAAGGCGTTCCCCCTCGATAATGATTATGGTGCCATTCGCCCACTTTTAGTTCACTATGAGCTGCCAATCCGATACCAAACCCATTGCGTTGTCCATTACTCCAGTTGCCTTCATAAAAGCCTCCATCTTTCGAATGATATCTACCATACCCATGAGGCTGTAGGTTTGAGTTGAACTTTCCTGTGTATCGATTGCCTAAAGTATCTATACGTGTGCCACGAATAAGCGTGTCATTTTTCCATGTTCCTATATATATGTTCCCGATAGAATCACACATTCTCCCATCACCTTGGCGCTTTCCATGCATCAAACAACCCTGATAAACTAATCCATCTTTACGAACGATACCATAGTTCAAATGATTATCCTTTGTCATTTCTCCACATGAGACACAACAAATGATAGAAATGCATATAAAAAATATATGTGTTATCCTTTTCAATTCTTTTCTTCTAAATGAATAAGTTTATCTATTTGTCTGCTATTATAATAGCCGTCTGATAGTTTTATACCTGCAAATCTTCCTTTATGCATGTAAGTTGACACAAAAATCATACTTCCTGGATGTGCAAATTCAATAGCACATGGCTGGCGGAATCGTGTAGTTACAGCCATACTTTCATTTATGTCGCCAATATTCCACGGAACTACTGTCATCGCATACGCATTAGATGGGAACCTCGAATCTTTCGTTTTGAGAATCAAAATCTTATGGTTGGCATCTTCACGAATTACATTACAATGCGTCTTCTCAACCTTTCCTTCAGCGTTTTTATAACTAACGGTAAAGATATCTTTACGTAATAATCTTACCTTCTGACTTTTCTTCATTAACTGGAGTAGGGCAATCACCTTGTTTAAGGTGTCACATTGCAAATGAATATCATTTGCATAGCCAGCCACAATGTTATATCCCATATCTTGAACTCCATGTACACGCAGATAATAACGTAATTCGTTTTGTTGATGTTTTAGACTATAGAGTTGTCGCTTGCTATTATTTAATTGGTTTGAAACAAGTAGAAGACCCTCTAATTTGTTTGCCATCACATGCGAACTATCAGTAACTGCAGTTACAATTTCACCATTACATGAAGGATATAGCCATGTTTTATTCACCCAAAGCCATCGGTAATCCACTTACTGGGCCTTACATCCCTCTCATTCCATGCTGCACTTTCAAGTAAACTATCAGAATTTAGTGATGAAAAAAAGAGCTTATTACCTTTCGTATCGCTGAGTTGATAGTAGCGTTGATGTTGAACTTGCACAAGAGCACGCTTTGCCTGTGTCGTGTCTGTAGGCCATAGACGATAAACAAACCATGCTATAGCCAACAAACACAATACAAAGAAGCTGAGAAGTAAACGTTTTTTTCTCATCAATAAACGATAGAAATGGAACTAAAATGCCTTATCTTAAGTCGATAACTTCGGCTTTCGGAAATTCTTTTGCGTTGAAAGTAAACACAGCATCACTTTGATTCTTTGCCTTAAAATTAGTGATGTTGATTGTCGTCCAATTAGTTCCTTGACGCATTTTGACTTGTGAAGGGATATAATTCTTTCCAATCGTGATATAAAGTTCTTGTATACTGCGTTTCTTATCTTGGGCAACCATGTGGATTTGATAAGCATTCCCTTGTTTCTTTGAAGTCAAATTATACCCTGATTTGTATAGAGTTATAAACTTATAAGGGTTCATTTGTGCTTGCTTTGCCTCGTTGGGTGTAGTAACATTCACCTCGTTTGTTGCCTTCATGTAGGCCCATTGGGTCTTTCCGTTGAACCAAACAGTAGCTTGGGGAGTATGTGCATAGAACTTATTTCCTTTTATTGCAATCGTTCCACTGGTAGCGCCAAGTTTACTTCCACTAATTGAGAATCCGGCATAAGCACCACCATTACGTCCTACAATGGCTGCAGTTTTATCCAAAACTTTTAATGCTTCTTTTGCATTCTGTGCCATACAGCAAACAGATGCCAATACCATACATGAGAGAAGAATAATCTTTTTCATCATTACATCAGTTTATATTTGTCATGCAAAGGTATATAATTTATCTGAACTTCAATAAGTTCACTAAAAGATTAAACACACAAGATGTTAAAGGTATTAAAGAAAGATGATGAAAAAAAGGTTTGTGACAAAGTTATGTATTTGGTTTGAAGTTATGTAAAGATATAATAGCCATTTATAAATCATAGAGATAGAAAAACAAAATAGGCGATTTCATCGAGTAAACTCAGTCATTTCATCCCACGAAATGCCCCATTTCATCGTGTAAAATCAAGCAAAAGAAAAAATCGAAAGAAATGCTATATAAATTAAGGCGTTATGATGAATAATGCAATTGATTTTTATTTCATGCATAAAAATGTCTGAGACAAAGAACAAATAGGGGCTGTTTAGCCCCTATTTTGTTTATATTTTAGAGTGTTATTATATTCTTATTGGTTTAGCTACGAAGTTGAAGCAGACGGCTGTTCAATTGATTTTCATCTTGGATGAGCACTTCACGAGGTTTACTTCCTTGTGCCGCACCAACAATACCAGCCTGTTCAAGTTGATCCATTAAACGGCCGGCACGGTTGTAACCAATGGAGAAACGTCGTTGAATCATACTCGTAGAACCTTGTTGAGAGAGTACTATTGCGTGGGCAGCCTCCTCAAATACGGATCAAGAGATGACAAATCAGCACCTCCACTGCCTACACTTCCACCACTATTATCTTCAATTGGTTCAGGAAGTTCCATGGGTTCAACGGGTCCAGGTTCATCGGTGATATAGTCGTTAATACGTTCTATCTCAGGCGTATCAACGAAAGCACATTGTACACGTACAGGTTCGTTACCATTAAGGAATAGTAAGTCGCCTCGTCCTACAAGCTGATTAGCCCCAGAACGGTCGAGAATCGTGCGTGAATCAATTTGAGAACTAACGCGGAAAGCCATTCTTCCAGGGAAGTTTGCTTTTATATTACCCGTAATAATCTTAGTCGTTGGGCGCTGTGTAGCAATAACCATGTGGATACCTACAGCGCGGGCAAGCTGTGCAATACGTGCAATTGGAAGCTCAATCTCTTTACCTGCTGTCATGATAAGGTCGCCAAACTCATCAATAATGACTACAATGTAGGGCATATAATCATGTCCTTTCGTCAAATCAAGCTTATGATTGACATACTTTGCATTGTATTCTTTGATGTTCTTTGCCCCTGCAATTTTTAGAAGATCATAGCGACGATCCATCAGTGCACACAAACTATTAAGTGTTCTGACCACTTTTGTGACATCGGTAATAATCGGTTCGTCGTCATTTTCAGGCAAACAAGCCATGAAGTGGTCTGAAATCTTATGATATACGCTAAATTCTACTTTCTTAGGATCAACCAAAACAAACTTCAACTCATTCGGATGCTTTTTATAGAGCAATGAAGTAATGATGGCATTAAGGCCTACAGATTTACCTTGTCCTGTTGCTCCAGCTACCAATAAGTGAGGAATCTTTGCTAAATCTACCATAAACACTTCGTTGGTTATAGTCTTTCCAAGTGCCAAGGGGAGTTCCATCTTTGTCTCTTTGAACTTCTTTGAGTTTAGAATACTTTCCATAGAGACAATTTGTGGATTCTTATTTGGGACCTCAATACCAATTGTTCCCTTGCCAGGTATAGGTGCAATGATACGTATTCCCAATGCAGAGAGACTCAAAGCAATATCATCTTCAAGGTTACGTATCTTTGAAATGCGAACTCCTTCGGCTGGTGTAATCTCGTAAAGTGTAATGGTTGGGCCTACAGTAGCTTTGATTTCACGAATTGAAACACCGAAACTATTGAGCACTTCTACAATGCGAGCATTGTTCGCTTTGATTTCTTCCATGTCGACTTTTGGCTTATCTCCATCATCATACTTCTTGAGAAGATCAAGTGTCGGCTTCTTATATTTAGTGAAAGGTTCAAGTGGATCAATCGGTGTACTTAGGATTTCTTCGACATTAACCACGTCACTTCCTGCCTTCTCTTCATTCTTTGCAACTTCTACTGTGAGTTTATTGTCTTCATCAGTTGTTGCTTCTTTCGGAGTGTCAGCTATGGGGGAGAGTGCTATGATAGGAGTATTTTCAACAGGGTTTATCGTTGGATTACTTACTTCTTCGTAGTTTGTGAAGTCAACAATTGGGGCAGGAAGGTCTTCTGGTAGCCCCTCATCAATGAGCGATTCGTCAGTGGTCACCTCTTCATTCTCTTCTTCTGACATTTCCTCTTGAGTTGATTCCTCAGATTGTGGCTCATGATTCGTGATGGTAAACCTTACCTTTGAGGTAAGATATTTCACGGGATTCATGGCCTTTCTAACTATTTCGATGGTTTCAGTTGTTAGATATGTCAAGAAGGCTAAGGCCGTAAAAAGAAGAATTCCGATTAAGCCTGGTGCACCAACAATGTTTTCTAATTGTTGGACACATAACAAACCATGCTCTCCTCCTGGGTTAAAGAAAAGGCCACCCATAATGGGTGTCAGGAACTTTGCAAACGCAATAGAACACCAAATCATTGTTAGCATCATGGAAAAGAACCATTTCCACAAGTTAACAGTATAGATTTTCATGAGCTTTACACCCACTAATACAACGAAAATAGGAATAAAGAAAGCTGGAATTCCAAAGTTAACGGCCATAAAGAAATAAGACATGATGGCACCGATAGAACCACAATAATTAGTGAAAATACGATTTGTATTCATCCATTCTCCAGGTCTTAAGCTCTCAAGTAGACTCTGATCAGCTTGTCCTGTGGAAAAGAATGAGACCATTGCAATAACAACAAAGATTGCAACCAGTAAGAGAATAACTCCTAAAAGAAAATCTGTTTTTTCGTTGCTGAATACATTACGAAAGCCAACTGCTTCTCCTATGTTCTTAGGTTTGCGGTTAGATTTTTTCTTAACCATGTCTTTTTTTCTATTGTATTTCCTGCAAAATTAACGTAAAATTCCGAGAAATAGCGTTCTTTTCATAACTTTTTTCTAAATTTGCAGATTGTATATACAATTAGAAATGAAGAAAACAATATATAGTAAGTTTGATAAGAAGTTGATAACAGAATTGCCAATAGCTCTATTTCCTGGTAGGATTATAACGATTATCAATGAAAATGATGCTGACAAAGCCGTTGATTATTTACTCTCTTGCGATATTTTGGGAGTAGATACTGAAACTCGTCCCATGTTCCGTAAAGGCGAACAACATAAGGTTGCATTACTACAAGTCGCATCACGGGATACATGTTTCCTTTTCAGACTTAACGATATAGGTATACCTCCATCTGTAATCAGGTTGTTGGAAGATTGTACTGTGCCAAAGATTGGTTTATCTTGGCATGATGATCTTCTTTCACTTCATCGCCGAGTAGAATTTAATCCTGGGTATTTTGTAGATTTACAGGATATAGTTAAAGAGATAGGAATAAAAGATTTAAGTCTACAAAAGCTCTACGCAAATATATTTCATCAGAAGATTAGCAAGCGACAACGGCTTACAAACTGGGAAGCTGATGTGCTTTCTGACAAGCAAAAGCTCTATGCTGCAACGGATGCGTGGGCATGTATTAAATTATATGAAGAGATAAAACGGCTTTACAAGACCAAAGAATACACGCTTGTCGTTTCGTCGGAGCCTATGGATTCTGAAGCGTCTCACAACGAAGAAGTAGTAGATATCCATCGATGAAATCGAACTTTTCTATCATTTCTTATTTTAAATCACATTACATTGTCAACATTAATCAATATGTATAAATCAATATATCTAAAGAAAGGGAAAGAAGAATCTTTGAATCGGTTTCATCCTTGGATTTTTTCGGGTGCTATACGGCATATGGACGAAGGAATAGAAGAGGGTGAAATCGTTAATGTATATACTTATTCCAATGACTTTATCGCAGTTGGTCATTACCAGATTGGTTCAATTACAGTGCGCGTATTATCGTTTTCTAATATTGAAATTAACCATGATTATTGGTGTAAACGATTGGATGCTGCATTTAAGATGCGCCAAAGTATAGGCATAGCAGATAGCCTTGATAATAATACTTATCGCTTAGTGCATGGTGAAGGAGACTTCCTTCCAGGATTAGTGATTGACTGTTATGGTGAGACCGCAGTCATGCAGGCACATAGTGTGGGCATGCATATGTGTAGAGAAGATATTTGTCGTGCTTTGATTGAAGTCATGGGGAGTCGAATAAAGCATGTATACTACAAGAGTGAGACAACACTTCCCTACAAAGCGGAACTGGGACAAGAGAATGGTTTCATATATGGTAAGACAGAGAATGATGTGGCATTAGAGAATGGTTTGAAGTTCCATGTAGACTGGTTGCGTGGACAAAAGACTGGTTTCTTTGTCGATCAACGAGAGAATAGAAGCCTTTTGGAGCACTATGCAAAAGGTAAAAGTGTTCTCAATATGTTTTGTTATACGGGCGGATTCTCGGTATATGCCATGAGAGGGCAAGCCAAATTAGTGCATTCAGTGGATAGTAGTGCAAAGGCAGTAGAATTGACTAATCGTAACATTGAACTCAATTTCCCTGGTGATACACGTCATGAAGCTTTTTGTGAAGATGCATTCAAATACTTGGCTAACCATGATGACAAGTATGATTTAATTGTTCTTGACCCGCCTGCTTTTGCTAAACATCGTTCCGCTTTACGCAAAGCGTTGTCTGGGTATACACGTCTTAACATGAATGGACTACAACATATCAAGCATGGAGGTATCTTGTTTACTTTCAGTTGCTCACAAGTTGTGTCAAAAGATAATTTCCGTAATGCAGTGTTTGCAGCTGCAGTACAGGTTGGTCGCAAGGTAAGAATTTTGCATCAGATACATCAACCCGCCGATCATCCAATCAATATTTATCACCCTGAAGGTGAATATTTGAAAGGCTTAGTATTATATGTTGAGTAGTTTTGCTCAAAAAGTAAAGGCGTTTATAGCTGAAAATCAACTGTTTCAGCCTGAAAGTACCTATCTGTTAGCACTGAGTGGCGGATGTGATAGTGTAGCTCTGCTTCGTATTATGATAGAATTAAACTATCATGTTGCAGCAGTTCATTGTAACTTTCAACTTAGAAATGCCGAATCAAAGCGCGATGAAATGTTTTGTGAAGAACTCTGTCGGTCATTAAAAGTGCCATTTCATCGCGTTTATTTTGATACGAAAGCGTATGCAAGTTTGCATCATGTTAGTATTGAAATGGCTGCACGCGATTTACGTTATGATTATTTTGAGAAGCTAAGAAAAGATATTTCAGCAGATGATATTCTTGTTGCTCATCACCAAGATGATAATATCGAGACTGCATTATTAAATTTAATACGTGGTACAGGCATTCAAGGCTTGTTGGGTATGAAACCAAAGAATGGGCATATCATTCGTCCATTATTGTCTGTTTCACGTAAAGAGATAGAGCAATACTTATCTTCTATTCATCAAGATTATGTCACTGACAGCAGTAATTTAGTTGCCGACGTGATGAGAAATAAAATTAGATTAGAAGTAATCCCTTTGCTTAAAACGTTAAATCCCTCTGTATCAGACAATATATCTACAACAATTAAACACTTAAACGAGGCTTCAAATGTACTTAATTCTGCATTAGAAGATGGGCAGAAGAGAGTTGTTTCTGTGTATAAACAAAATCAGATTGCGATTAACATCGAAGCTTTACAAAAAGAAGTTTCACCCGAATATATTTTATATTCTGTGTTATCTAACTACTCTTTTTCGTCTGCTCAGATTGAGAATATCGCTCAATCTCTCAATGCTTCAACGGGAAAAAGATGGTATTCAAAGACTCATGAGCTTGTAAAAGATAGGGAAACACTACTTATTGCTACACGTACTCAGCCAACAACAAAAGTGTTGCGAGTTCCTGAAGAAGGTTTATTCGTTTGGAATGAGCATATTAAATTCAAAATTAATTTAAGTGAGATTACCTCGTGTTTTGAGCCAAGTCGTGAGCCAAAACAAGTCACTTTAGACGGTGAAATCATAGCTTTTCCTTTAACGATTCGATACATAAAACAAGGTGATCGATTTCAACCTTTTGGTATGAAAGGCAGTAAACTTGTCAGCGATTTACTCACAAACCTCAAATATTCCATTATAGATAAGCAACAACAGCTTATAGTTGAAGATGCTCATGGGCATATTTTATGGGTTGTCGGCGTAAGAGTGGATCAACGCTTTGCTGTGACTAAGAAAACCAAGCGTATTTTGATACTTACAATTGTAACATAGATGAACGCGCAAAGGCATTTATAACTGCAATCAATAAATTCGTTATGATGAGGTTGTTTATATGCCATTTTTTGCTTATATTTGTAATATGAAACAACAAAAACATTCAAAAGAAGAAAAGCTTCAAGCGTTTGCACGCTTACTTGATGTACAAGAAAGACTCAGACGCGAGTGTCCTTGGGATAGAAAACAGACGAATGAAAGCCTTCGTCCGAATACTATTGAGGAGGTTTTTGAACTCTGTGATGCACTGATTAAGAATAATCATAAGGATATTTGCAAGGAGTTAGGAGACGTTTTAGAGCATGTTGTCTTTTATGCTATGTTAGGTGAGGAATCTAACGATTTTGATATTGCAGATGTCTGCAATGCCCAAGCTGATAAACTGATGTTTAGACATGATTTCATTGATTGGAATAAGGATGGTGACTGGACTGTAACCAATCCTGAAATGAAAATAAATGCACAAGGACATGTCGTTTATAAAGATGAAGAAATAAAAGAAAACATGTTGCACCCCCAAACAGCTTCAGAGGTATCGGCTACCTGGGAACAACGCAAACAGCAAGAAAGAGATGGTAACACGACTGTACTTTCGGGTGTTCCACAATCGTTGCCTGCACTGATAAAGGCCTACCGAATACAAGATAAGGTTCGAAATGTTGGGTTTGATTGGAAACATAAAGAAGATGTTTGGAAGAAAGTGCGTGAGGAATTGGATGAATTGGAGGTTGAACTTAAACGGGAAGATAAAGATAAGTCAACCAATGAATTGGGAGATTTCTTATTTAGCATCATTAATGCGGCACGATTATATCATCTAAATCCAGACAATGCATTGGAGCGAACGAATCAAAAGTTTATTCAACGATTTAATTATGTTGAACAAAAAGCAAAAGCAATGCATAAGAAGCTGAATGATTTATCGCTGGAGGATATGGATAAACTTTGGGAAGAAGCAAAGAAAAATATGAATCATTAAATTAAAAGATATGAAGAAACTATTTTATCTCGGTGTTATATTATTAGGAATGATGAGTGTTGTTGCATGCAAACACAAGCAGAGTTCCTCTAATTTGGAAATCAGAGACAGCCTAAATGATTCGTCGGTTACAGACACAACGCTTTATGGCTTGTGTGGTGAGGGAAGTTCTATGCATAACATTGAGCTAATCACTGATTTGGGAGATACGTTAGAATTCATGGCAATGGATGAGGGTAGTGACTCTGCAGTTATCCTTGGTGGACTCTTAGCTGGTGATCGCCTCGCTGTAATTGGTCATGAAGTAAATGGAGAACGTTATGCACAACGTGTGATAAACCTTACGACTTTACTTGGAAAGTGGACAAGTTTAGATAAGAACTTTGAAATACTTGAAGGAGGACAGATTAAGAATAATGTCAAAGCAGAAACTAATCCGTGGACTTCCTGGAAGATATGCAATGGAAATTATTGCTGAACAAAGATACATTTGTGATTGATAACTTAGGAGCGGATTCGCTTTATCTTGAAAATAAAGATGGAATCTTTGCTTTCAAACGTTTAAAATAGCACCAGCATACTATATATATTAAGGTATAGTAGGATGTCATTTCTATTTAACGAAAAATAAATCTCATATAATGGAGCCATTCAGAGTTCATATTCTTGGTTGTGGTTCAGCACTGCCAACCCTCAATCATCATGCGTCTTCACAGGTTGTTGAAGTCAGAGAAAAACTCTTTATGATTGATTGTGGGGAAGGAACTCAATTGCAACTACGCAAGAATAGAATCCGATTTACAAAACTTCAAGCCGTGTTTATCTCACATTTACACGGCGATCATTGTTTTGGTTTGATAGGAATGATTAGCACTTTTGGAATGTTGGGACGCACAGCTCCTTTACATGTCTATGCACATGAAGCCTTAGAGCCAATTCTGAAAAGTCAAATGGAATTCTTTTGCAATGGATTAGAGTTTGAAGTTGTATTCCATTCTGTCGACACTTTGAAGCATGCCATTATCTATGAAGACCGGAGTATTACGGTTGAAACTATTCCACTGCAACATAGAATCCCCACATGCGGCTATCTTTTCAGAGAGAAACCCAAGCAGAGACATATTAATCGCGAAATGGTTAATTGCTTTGAGGTGCCAATAAGCCAGCTAAATAATCTCCGAGCAGGCATGGATTGGACAACACCTGAAGGCAAATTGATTCCCAATGAACGTTTGACGACTCCACCAGATCCCTCAAGGGCGTATGCCTATTGCAGTGATACACGTTATATTCCAACGTTATATAAGTTGGTTGAAGGTGTTGACACACTTTATCATGAGAGCACTTATGCAGATGATAATGCTGCTCGTGCCAAACTCTATTGGCATTCAACAGCCCGCCAAGCAGCGATGGTTGCGCGTGAAGCTCATGTTGGTAAGCTGCTGTTAGGACATTTTAGTGCACGCTATGACAATGAAAAATTCCTACTTGATGAAGCAAAAGAGGTGTTTAAATAGTTTCTTAACGAATGAAGGGATGGTTTTCAATGTATAATAAGATTCTTCCTCCTGGTTTCACAGAATGAAATTGCATCCTAATGAAAACCATTCAACGCAAATAGAGACTCTTTTCATTGCACGAAATAAACATTATCAAATGCCTTTTACAGGCCTATTATGAAATTAAATCTATGTAGTAAAGGCGTAATTCGTAATAATTTTACTAATTTTGCATGTAAATAAAACAAGAGAATGACGAGAAAGCATAAACCATTACCCCTTTAGAGCATATTACAATAGAATCAGTTGCAGCCGAAGGTAAATGTATCTTCCATTACGATGATAAGGTTGTGTTCGTTCCTTTCTGTGTTCCTGGCGATGTTGTTGATGTACAAATCACCAAGAAGAAACATAGTTTCATGGAGGGAAGGGTAGAAAGGATAATCTCATATAGCAAGGTTCGTGAAACTCCTATGTGCGAACACTTTGGTATTTGCGGTGGATGTAAATGGCAGAATCTGCCATACGAGGAGCAGTTGAAAGCCAAACAGCAACAGGTTTTTGATCAGTTGACACGCATTGGTAAGGTTGAGCTTCCACCTTTTCAGCCAATATTGGGAAGTGTAAAGACGAAGGAATACAGAAACAAACTTGAATTTGGATGTGCCAATAAACGTTGGTATACGAAAGAAGAGATTGCAGCTTTGCCTCCAAAAGAGGAAGGACAAGAAGGAAATCTGTCGGAAAGTGCAATAGGTTTTCATATTACTGGCGCCTTTGATAAAATCTATCCTATCAAGAAATGTTGGTTGATGGACGACTTGCACAACGAGATTCGCAATGAGATTAGTCGCTATGCAAAAGAAAATTCGATATCTTTTTATGATATTCGGGCACAACATGGACTGTTGAGAGACTTGATGATGCGCAATTCTAACACAGGGGAGTTCATGCTTTTAGTGCAATTCCATTACGACGAAGAAGGCGATGGACAAAAGGCTATGCAGCTACTTCAGCACATTGCAGACACCTTTCCTCAAATCACGAGCTTGATTTATGTTGACAATCAGAAAGGAAATGACACCTTTGGTGATTTGGAACTTACAACCTTTAAGGGCACAGACTTCATCTATGAGACGATGGAGGACTTGAAGTTTAAGGTTGGTCCGAAAAGCTTTTATCAGACAAACACAGACCAAGCCTATCATCTTTATTGTGTAGCACGTTCGTTTGCCCAGCTCACTGGTGGCGAGTTGGTTTATGATCTTTATACAGGCACAGGAACGATTGCAAACTTTGTTGCACATCAAGCAAAGCAAGTAATCGGAATAGAATATGTTCCTGAGGCGATAGAAGATGCCAAAGAAAACAGCCATGTCAATGGAATTAACAACACGTTATTCTATGCCGGTGATATGAAAGATATTCTTACAGACGACTTTATCCAGGAACATGGTCAGCCTGATGTTATCATCACCGATCCACCTCGTGCCGGAATGCACGCCGATGTGGTTAAGGTGATTCTCAATGCATCACCAAAACGCATTGTCTATGTGAGCTGCAATCCTGCCACACAGGCACGCGACTTGCAATTGATGGATGCAGATTATAAAGTGGCAGCTGTTCAACCTGTTGATATGTTCCCTCATACGCCACACGTGGAAAATGTGGTTCTGTTGGAAAGAAGATAAACAAAATATTAAAATCTAATTCATGAGTTATGGTAAAAAAGAGTTTATGTATTGCACTACTCGCGATAACAACGCTGTCAAGTAGTGCACAAAAGAAAGAATGGTTTAACAATGTGAAACTCTCTGGCTATGGAATGACACAATATCAATATTCCGACCAGAAAGGAAACAAGAGCAATTCGTTTAATCTGAGACTATTCCGTTTGGTCTTAGATGGTCGAATCTTAAACGACTTCTATTGGAAAGCACAAATCCAAGTCAATGGAAACACTTCTACTTTGGGAAGCAGTCCGCGACTTGTAGACTTGTTTGCTGAGTGGCAGAAGTATGATTATTTTAAGGTTAAAATCGGTGAGTTCAAACGTCCATTCACCTTTGATAATCCATTGCATCCTATCGATCAGGGGTTCATGGGGGTTGGACAAGTCATCTCAAAGTTATCTGGTTTCAGCGACAGAACAGGAGAACATCCGAGCAATGGCCGCGATTTAGGACTTCAAGTGCAAGGCGATTTCCTGAAAAATGCAGCTGGTCGCAATCTCTTGCACTATCAGATTGGCGTATTCAATGGCCAAGGCATCAATACGAAAGATGTTGATCAGCGCAAGGATATCATCGGAGGGTTTGGGTGATGCCTGTAGAAGGACTGCGCTTAGGTGTATTTGGCTGGGAAGGTTCATCTGCGCGAAAGGGAAATTGGACTGATGCTGGTGTCACCCACACGGGTGAGGTTCGTTCATTGCCAAAACATCGTTATGCGCTCAGTGGAGAATATAAATTCAATGATTGGACTTTGCGTTCTGAATACGTTCATTCCACAGGATATGCTTTTGCAAAGACGCTTACAAATACCAATGCGCAAGATCCAAATTTCACGAATTGTGAGGTTAACACAGCTTTAGGCAATAAGGCTGATGGTTTTTATGGCTTGGTTATCGCCCCTGTAATTCAGAAGAAAGTTCATGTAAAAGCACGTTACGATTTATATCGGCCAACTGCAGAATGGAATAGGTCACGCACGCAGTATGAAGTGGGAGCAGACTATTACTTCCACAAAAACTTTCAAATCAACGTTGAATATGCGCGTATCAATGACCGCACCTTGGCAAAGCACAATTATAATATGATTGATGTCGAGGTTGATTTCAGATTCTAATAGCGTCAAATCGCTAATTTCTTAGAATATAACAGAATTGCCATAGGGGGGACAAGAAATCCCACAATAACTATTGGCAATTCTGTTTTTTTATATCTTTTATTATCGCTATCAGTGGGCATTAAATGCATATAAAACCATAGTTTCTGAATTTTATTTCTTTAATTTTTTGGTCAATTCGAAATAATATTCTACCTTTGCGCCAGTTTCTAAACAGATAAGAAGTTGAGATTAACAGAGAATCATATTATTTTGCAGCAATCTAATGCTCGTTTGGAGCGTGGATTTATGGCTCAAAAAAAGAGTGACTTTTTTGCAAAAAAGTCATCAAATTATTTGGTAGTTCCAAATAATTTGCTACTCTCTCTCATAGGCGCCACGCCAATAACTACACTTTAAAATTTTTTCTCCTACGCGCGCGTGAAGCGTGGCGTATCTCCTATAAACAAAGGACTTCTCGGAGTTTCCTTTGTTCGCTTTTTTATGCCCTTTTGCAAACTAAACTTAGAACAAAATAAGAATGAAATAACAATTATTTTAATCAACAAAGTAATGAGTAAAAAGCAAGTAAAGAAGAGTTATTCTGCACCAACGTGCATAATAATTCAAGTCAACGAAACAACTTTTTTGATGGATGCATCTATGCCTGGTGAGCATAATCCAGCACAACCAGGTGGAAGTTTTGGAGATGCCAAGAAGGCTCCTAATTGGATGGCTGAAGGTGAAGGCGAGGGAGAAAATACAATGTGGGAAGACTAACAGAAAGTTATTAACTAAATAAAAGAAAACAATGAAACAACATTCATTCGCATCACGACTAAAGTCTTTGGCACTTGTGTTCGGCATTGCCTTAGCTTTTGCTTCTTGTGCTAATGAGGACATAGTGCAAAATCCTAATGGCACAGATAACAATAAGAACTTGACAACCTTCACAGTGGGTGACCCCTCAACGCGCACTTCCATGGAAAGCAATGGCGCTTTCTATTGGGAAGCAGGCGATAAGATTTGGGTTAAAGACGATACCGGTGCATGGAAGCAAAGTCTTAATGCTCCAACAGGAAAGACAGCCAGCTTTAAGTTCGAAGTACTTGGTAAGTTTACAAAGACTAATACCTATAAGGTTTATTACCCAGGTCGGAATGGCAATCAGAATCAAGTTACGATTGCTGCAAACCAGAGCCAGGCAGAGCCAAATACTACTGCCCACTTTGGCGCATCTGGCGATTGCGGTATGGCAGATGCCGCATGGTCAGATTCAAAGAAAGGATTTGCTTTCAAGCTCGATCACAAGGCTGCTTACCTCCTTTTCTTGCCCCGTACTGGCAATACAATCTTACATGACTGCTACTTGACAAAGGTTGAGATAAACTCTGACAATGATATTACTGATACTTACACGCTCAACCCAGTAACAGGCAAACTGACAGGTACAGGCACGGGCAATCAGATTATCGTTTCAACAGGTGGTAGCGGAGCATACGCTAATGGATTTCCTTTAACGAATAACGCTACAAGTGCAGCAACAAATGGTGCTTACGTTGTAATAAAGCCAGGAACTCACACACTTAAGATACGTTATTGGATAAAGGACGTTGCAACGAATGTAGAAGGAACAATAACCAAGACATTGTCATCAGCTACCTACGACCAGAATAAGTATTATAATATCACTGCTAACCTTGACGTAAAGAACTACGATGGTGACCATTACTATATGTGGGACGCTCAGGAACAATACTGGAAGGGTTACGAATGGACAAAGAAGTTGCCAGGAAACACAGGCCAACCAACACTAAAAGGTGGGAGTTCTTCAAACTACCCCAAGAACAACAGCGACTCTCGTTGGTACAACGAAAGTTACCCAGGTTTATACATAAGCAACCCCGCTATCCACTCATGCAAAGACCTTCCCAACGCTAACGAGCTGTCTTGGTATATAAAGTACGGCGAGCCTCGTTATGATGCAGATGAGTTATGGACAACTATGGGTCATTTATATCAAGGTGGTATGTGGTTTAAGAAGAAGTCAGTCTTACTGGCAGAGCATCATTACGACACCGAGAAATCTGCCGACGGTATAACCGACTTGCGTACAAAGACGAGAATGACTTCAACACTATCAGCAGCTCTGTTCTCCCCTTCCGCCGCCGATGCAGGCAAATACTTCTACCTGCCTTGCTTGGGTTTCTACGACTATGGTGAGCTGGTCAGAGTTGGCTTCACCGGCAACTATTGGTCGTCAAGTGCTTTCCCAGCGTTCAGTGGCCTACGCGCGTACGCCATAATCATCTCCGGTGGCAACATCTTCTTGGGAAACGGCTACTACCGCGTCAACGGGTTCAGGGCCGACTGGTTCGATTAGTCCGTGCGCTTGCCCTCTACGGGTGTCGCCCTCTAAGAAATCCCTCCCCGAACCAACGGTCACTGACCGAAGGGAAGTAAAGGGGAAGGAGTTTCTCCAACAGGAATGATAAATATCTAAAGCTAGAACCGGCGGTTCTAATACCAAAAATCGAAATTTAGTGCTAGAACCGATGGTTCTAATACCAAAAAACAAAATTTAGTGCCAGAACCGATGGTTCTAACATCAAAAATCAAAATTTAGTGCTAGAACCGATGGTTCTAACATCAAAAATCAAAATTTAGTGCCAGAACCGATGGTTCTAACATCAAAAATCAAAATTTAGTGCGAGAACCGATGGTTCTAACATCAAAAATCAAAATTTCATGCGAGAACCGATGGTTCTAATACTAAAAAAACGATTTTCGAGACAAAAGAATTAAAGAAAAAGGTGACAGATAGTCGCTGATATCAAATATCAATAAAAATTTATTACTATGGAAAAAAATTTAAAATTACAGTTCCTAAAATGGCCTTGGTGAAAACCAGCCTAAGCGCTCATTACAGCAATTCGCATCACCTGCAATTCATGTTCAACGTCTATGCATTGGTAAAAGCTGGCGACAAACTAAAGTTGCACCTCACCGACGAGTTGTTGAAGAGTTGGGGTGATTGCATCGACATGGAAACCGAACTCAACAAGGTTGCAAATGCCACCTTGCATGCTGAGCAAATGGCCGCGCTCGACCGCCAGCGCGACACGCTGTTGACCAACCTCTTTGGCGTTATCCGTGTGCAACAGAAATCGCCTGTGCAGGCTGTGGCCGAGTCAGCTCGAAAGCTCAACAAGGCCCTTGCGGTTTATTTGGGCATTCAGGGGAAGGCGGCAGATGCCGAGACCGCCGAAGTGCGCGGCTTGCTGAAAGATTTGGAACGTTTCTCAACAGAGATGACCGCCTTGGGTCTTGCGCCTGTCGTGGCAGAGTTGAAGGCTGTGAACGAAAAGTTTCAAACCGTCTACAAAGAGCGTCAGTTGAAGGCCGTAGACGAGAAATTGCCTGCATTGAAAGAGGTGCGCACGATGACCGATGCCGTTTTCAATGCCGTGTGCCACTATATTGAGGCCAGTTATCTGCTTGCAGCAACCGACGAAGACCGCGCCTTGATTGAGCGTTTGGTTGACCGCATGAATCAGGAAAGCGACCACTTCAAGACTTCGCACAAACAGAGTGTGGCGCAGAAGAAACCCACGCCCAAGCCTACGCCAGAGGAAGAAAACAGGCTAAAAGCAGGATTTCCAACGCTCGAACAGCAAATGGAGCTTGAGCGTGGCAGCCTGTCGTTTACAGGCAAGACAAAGGGCACGGCAGCCAAGCGCAAATATGAATTGGCCATAACAGGCAAGATCACAGCCGATGGCAAAGTCAAAACCATTTGGGTGGGCGTGAATAAGGATGGCACGCTGTTTCTCGTAGATAAAACGAATGAAAAGCCGAAAACGGGCGGCGGAACAACCGAACAGCCAGGCTTTGGAATTAAACATAAAAACCAACCATAAAATTGTCGAGCTTAGGGAAATGCGCAAGGCCGCATTCATAAATTAACTCTTATTGCGACGAAAACCTGCGCAGTGGCGTAGTTATACAATAGGTGTCGTCATAAATACTCCTAAGTCTAAAGTGGTGGTGCAGCGCTGTTGCGATAACAGCGCTGCACCCTTTTTTGTGCGTTTATTATTAAATCAGAGATGTTATAGAGCGTTATTCTGAGCTTGTTTTGATGTATTCAAGTTTTGAATATTAGAAACTAAAAAAGCTGAATCTCAAAACAGAGATTCAGCTTAAACGATTGTATATAGAAAAGAAACTTATTCTTCTATAGCAGCTTGTGCCGCAGCCAATCGTGCAATAGGAACACGGAATGGAGAGCAACTTACATAGTTCAGACCTACGCGGTGGCAGAACTTAACAGAAGATGGCTCACCGCCATGCTCTCCGCATATACCACATTTTAGGTTTGGACGGGTTGAACGACCTTTCTTCACGCCCATTTCAACGAGCTGACCAACACCTGCTTGATCTAAAACCTGGAATGGATCGACTTTCAGAATCTTCTTTTCCAAGTAAACAGGCAAGAAGCTTGCGATGTCATCGCGGCTGAAACCGAAGGTCATTTGTGTGAGGTCATTGGTTCCAAAGCTGAAATATTCGGCTCTTTCTGCAATCTTCTCGGCAGTTAAGGCCGCACGTGGAATTTCAATCATTGTACCAATCTTGAATGGAATTTCAACACCTTCCTTTTCGAATAGCTGGTTGGCAGTAGCGCGGATGACCGCCTCTTGTACATCAAACTCGTTTGCACTACCAATAAGTGGTACCATAATCTCAGGTTTAGGGTCGTAACCAGCCTTTTTCAAGTCTATGGCTGCACCCAAAATGGCACGTGTTTGCATTGCAGTTATTTCGGGATATGTATTTCCCAATCGGCAACCGCGGTGACCTAACATTGGATTATGCTCGCTCAAAGAGTTTACACGATGCTGAATTTCTTCAACCGATATACCCATTTCTTCAGCCATAACTTTTTGTCCAGCGAGGTCATGAGGAACAAATTCATGCAAAGGTGGATCAAGTAAACGAACATTTACAGGATAACCATCCATAGCTTTGAGTATTCCGTAGAAGTCTTGTTTCTGATAGGGTAGGAGTTTCTCCAAAGCTTTTTCACGACCTTCTTTTGTATCAGCGAGAATCATCTCACGCATTGCCTTAATCTTTTCGTTCTCAAAGAACATGTGTTCAGTACGGCAAAGTCCGATACCTACAGCGCCAAAGTTACGCGCAATCTCTGCATCATGTGGAGTGTCTGCATTTGTGCGAACGACAAGTTTTGTGTATTTCTGGCAAAGCTCCATCAACTTAGCAAAGTCACCAGTAACTTCTGCAGGTTTGGTTTTTACCTCACCTAAATACACTTCGCCTGTAGAACCATTGATAGAAATATAATCACCCTCATGGATGGTGGTTCCGTCAATCTCTACTGTGCGTGATTTGTAGTCAACATTGATTGCTCCTGCACCGCTGACACAACATTTTCCCATGCCTCGAGCGACTACGGCTGCATGGCTTGTCATACCTCCTCTTGCAGTCAAAATACCTTCTGCGGCACTCATTCCGGCAAGATCTTCAGGACTGGTTTCTATGCGTACCATGATAACTTGGTGGCCATCGTCGTGCCAATGTTCAGCATCGTCGGCAAAAAAGACCACTTGTCCACAAGCTGCACCAGGACTTGCAGGAAGACCACGAGTCAGTACTTTTGCGGTCATTTGCGCTTCTTTGTCAAATACAGGGTGTAGAAGTTCGTCTAATTTATTGGGTTCACATCTCAAAAGAGCCGTCTTTTCGTCAATTTCTCCTTCACGCAAGAGGTCCATAGCAATCTTAACCATTGCTGTACCTGTACGTTTTCCGTTTCGTGTTTGCAAGAACCATAGGTGACCTTCCTGAACCGTAAACTCCATGTCTTGCATGTCGTGATAGTGTGCTTCAAGCTTCTGTTGGATGTCATTCAATTGCTTGTAAATCTCAGGCATGGCTTCTTCCATAGACGGATACTTGGAAGCACGTATTTCTTCATCAATACATTGCTGCTCAGCCCAACGTAGTGAGCCTTCTTTTGTAATTTGTTGTGGGGTGCGAATACCAGCAACGACATCTTCTCCCTGTGCGTTTACAAGATATTCACCATTGAATCGGTTTTCGCCAGTAGCTGCATCGCGACTGAAACATACACCCGTTGCAGAGGTATTACCCATGTTTCCAAATACCATAGCCATCACACTGACAGCTGTTCCCCATTCGGCAGGGATACCTTCCATCTTGCGATAGAGGATAGCACGTTCATTCATCCATGAATCAAAGACTGCACAGATAGCTCCCCACAATTGTTCCATTGGGTCAACTGGGAAATCTCTTCCGGTCTGCTCTTTGATTGCTTGTTTAAATAAGGTAACTAACTGCTTGAGTTCATCAACATTCATTTCATTGTCGAGAGCGATACCACGCTGTTTTTTCACTGCAATGATAATTTCTTCGAATGGATCGATGTCTTCTTTGTTAACAGGTTTCATACCCAATACTACGTCACCATACATTTGAACGAAGCGACGATAGCTGTCGTATGCAAAGCGTTCATTTCCTGTTTTACGTGCTAAACCTTCTACAACCTCGTCATTCAAACCAAGATTCAAGATGGTATCCATCATTCCTGGCATGCTGGCACGTGCACCCGAACGCACACTTACAAGTAATGGGTTTTCAACATCGCCGAACTTTGAATGCATCAAATTCTCAATGTGTTTTACTGAAGCCTCTACTTCACCTTTCAAAAGCTCAACAACCTTTTCCTTTCCTTTCTCAAAATACTCATTACAAACGTCCGTTGTAATAGTAAAACCTGGAGGAACTGGCACTCCAATCAAGTTCATTTCAGCAAGGTTCGCTCCCTTACCACCAAGCAGATTTCTCATATCTGCCTTACCTTCAGCCTTACCATTACCGAAAGTATATACTCTTTTCTCACTCATAGTTGATTAGGTATAAATGCTTTTTATTAAAAATTGTTATTATTATAGTTGCAAAAATAACGTAATTCTCTTAAATAGCCAAACATTTAACTGCTTTTTTGCTAACTTCACCTTGCATTTCTACTATCATTTTATTTCATGCTTTATGGCGCTCTTCAAATTTGAAGCAATGACTAAAACATGATAAGAATATTCCTTTCGTAAATGATTACGTTTATAATTATTGTTAATTAAATATTATCTTTATCCATATTTTTTTATAACTTTGTAACTCAATAAACAGCATTTCATGTAACGCTTGTTAAAAAAAGATAATGATGAGATCTCTGTATAAGATATATTTTTTGACCTTGTTTGCTATGGTTTCTCCTTGTGTTTCAGGCGCCATTGTAAACACAAATTTGAATGAAATCCCCAAATCAAATGAGGCAGAGATTTCATTTAGTCAGAATATACTGCGTATTACAGGAGGTGTTGGACAGGTTGTTTATATTTATAATGTAACAGGAGTTTGCGTTATGTCGATGCGAGTAGACAGCAATGACAAGCGTTTTGATTTGAATCTTCATAGAGGGTGTTACATTGTTAAGGTTGGGAAAACGGTCAGAAAGATTTCTGTATATTGATATGTAATATTTAATCAAATAAGTAAAATCTTCAATGTGTCGAATTCTTTCAAGTATATTTTTCATACTTTTGTTTTGCATAGCGTGCAGCAATAAATATGAAAATCCCAATAAAAACATAGAATTATCAGATTTTGAGCCTTTAGGCTCATCGGCATTTACGCTGAAAGCTAAGCGCATTCAGCATTTTTTAAGGCAAATAGCCTTTGCTGATGCCGACTCAACAGCCACTGATATGCATGTGAAATCGTACTATCTAAATGGTGGAACATGTATATGGATTAATCGACAAGGTGTAAATGACCAGGCTGATACCTTGCTTTCCTATCTGAAGACAGTCGACCAATTGGGTTTTAGTAAGAAAAAGTTTCGCGTTTATGAGATAGAAGAGGGGCTGAAAAGATTTCGAACGTTAGACTTTGACAAACAAAGCAATTCTATTAATAAGGTTGCTGCTCAGCTTGAATACAACTTAACAAAGGCTTATTTACGCTATACAACAGGGCAAAGGTTTGGATTTGTCAATCCCTATCGTCTGTTTAATCGTATGGATGTAAGGGATAGTGACTCTGTAAGTGTTAGTTATGCAACTCTATTTGATGTTCCCATGCAGCGTGTGGGGAAAGACTTTTATAGATCAGCATTAGATAAAATAGAGCATGATAGCGTGGGAATATTCCTTCATGAGATACAACCTAAGAGCGAGTTATATTCACAACTCCAAAGTTTATTAGCAATAACACAGGATAAAAACGAAAGAAGAACTATCTTGTGCAATATGGATCGCTGCCGCTGGTGCTATAAAGATACGCCTGATTTTCATGAGAAATATGTTTTGGTAAATATCCCTTCGTTTCATTTACGCATGGTTAATCGTGATGATGTGAGAGAAATGAAGATAGGATGTGGTTCAAAAGATACTAAGACCCCATTGTTGACGAGCCGTATTATACGTATGGATGTCAATCCACAATGGATAGTTCCGCGTAGTATTATAAAGAAAAGTATAGTTAATCATTGTGGTGATAGGCACTATTTTGATAGCCATCATTTCTTTGTTAGACACAGAAAAACGGGTAAAAAAATACCTTTTGACCAGATCACAAGGGAGATGTTGCTCAGCAAAGACTATTTAGTCATTCAGACAGGTGGTTTGGGCAATTCACTCGGTAGAATCATTTTTCGTTTTCCTAATGGCTTCAGTGTGTTCCTGCATGACACAAATCAGCAGAATATTTTTTCTCAAACTGATCGTGATGTTAGTCACGGTTGTGTACGCGTAGAACGACCTTTTGACTTAGCGGTATTCTTGTTGAAAGACAAAGAGGCTTCAATCATTCGGAAACTTCATTATTCTATGACCGCAAAAATAGGTGAAGAGGGGGTAAACTCTTCTGAAGAGGAACGTAAAAATATGGAGAAAACAAGGCCTGATACTCTAAAAAAGTCACTTATTCTCAGGTCTTTGACAGTAGAACCTCAGGTTCCTATCTACCTCACCTATTTCACAATATATCCTGATGGCAAAGGAAAACTTCAGCATTTCGCGGATGTTTATGGATTTGATAAAGTCATCTTTAAATCTCTTAGAAACTATGGTGCAGAATGATGTTATTCGTATGCGATTGGTTTATGTGAGTGTTTGGAAAACAATTTGCGTCATTTAACCTCGTAATTCGATATATTTTATCGCATAAAATGACGCTCTTTATGATATAATTCAATACAAATCCCAAATTGCTTGAATGGCATTCGAATAGCGAAAGAATGGGAAAGAAAATATAGATGTATGCAAAGATATTTCATTTATTTTTGTTATGACGGTACAGCATACCATGGTTGGCAGATTCAACCCAATGGCATGTCGGTGCAAGAAACTCTTCAAAATGCCTTGTCGACAATCCTTCGGCAGCGTGTAGAGATAGTTGGTGCAGGACGAACTGATACAGGTGTGCATGCACGTATGATGGTTGCACATTTAGATTTGGCTGAAGAAATTGAATGTGAGCAGTTGACCTATAAGCTCAATAGACTCCTGCCACGTGATATTTCCGTTTTTAACATCCAACCTGTTGATAGTAACATGCACGCACGTTTCTCTGCAAATGGCGTACTTATCGTTATTTCATCCACACACGAAAGGACCCTTTTCTTCGAAATTACTCGTATGAAAGTCCTTATCCGCTTGATTTTGAACTGATGGAGCAAGGAGCTGAGCTATTGAAACAACACCAAGACTTTGCTGCTTTTTGTAAATCGGGGGCAGATAATACAACCACACTCTGTACAATTAAAGAGAGTAAATGGGTTAAGACATCTCCTTATTCATGGTATTTTGAGATTACTGCCAATCGTTTTTTAAGGAATATGGTGCGTGCAACCGTTGGAACACTAATTTTGTTAGGACGACATCGCATTACAATTAAAGACTTGGAACGAATATTAGAAGAAGGAAACCGGAGTCAAGCAGGTGAGAGTATGCCTGGACATGCTTTGTTTTTAGAAAATATAGAATATTAATAGATGATGTGGTTAATTTTAGCTTTTCTCTCGGCAGGCCTGTTGGGATTTTATGATTCGTTCAAAAAGAAGGCGCTAAACGACAATGCAGTGCTTCCGATTCTATTCTTGAATACTGTCTTTTCGTCACTAATCTTCTTACCTTTTATCGTATTGTCATCAACCACTCATATCTTTGATGGCAGTATTTTCTATGTTTCACAAGGAGGTTGGGAGGTTCATCGCTATATCATTCTAAAAAGTTTGATTGTTTTGTCGAGTTGGATATTCGGCTATTTTGCAATGAAACATCTTCCACTTACTATTGTTGGACCAATCAACGCTACACGCCCTGTAATGGTACTTGTTGGTGCTATGCTTGTATTTGGTGAGCGTTTAAATGGTTGGCAGTGGGCCGGTGTAACACTTGCAGCCATATCTTTTTGATGTTGAGTAAGAGTGGACGTCGTGAAGGGATTGATTTCAAGCACAATAAATGGATTTTCTTTCTTGTGATTGCAGCATTATTAGGGGCTGTTAGTGGACTATACGATAAATATCTGATGGCAAATGCTACTGATGGTGGTGTTGGAATAGACCGTATGATAGTGCAAAGTTGGTATAACATTTACCAGATGTTATTAATGGGAATCATGATGATTGTATTGTGGTGGCCAACGCGTTATCGTACAACTCCATTTCATTGGGACTGGTCTGTGGTGTTTATCTCAGTGTTCTTATGTGCTGCCGACTTTGTTTATTTCTATGCTTTAAGCTTACCAGGGGCTATGATTTCAATTGTAAGTATGGTTAGACGAGGAAGCGTTTTGGTTAGTTTTCTTTCGGGAGCAATATTCTTTCATGAGAAGAATCTTAAGGCAAAAGTTTTTGATTTGGCATTAGTGCTGCTGGGAATGATATTTTTATATATAGGATCGAGAGGATAAAGTAGGGAAGAACTATACTTCTGAATTTATTTGTCAGATAATCTTTGCAAATCGATATAAATCTTGTATCTTTGTAGACATGATTGAAAGTAAAAACAATACGATATGGCACACAACATCTTCAAAGGCTTAGGAATAGCTTTGATAACCCCCTTTACATTAGAAGGTAAAGTGGATTATAAATCACTTAGACGGCTATTGGACTATCAATTGGCTAATGGCGCTGACTTCTTATGTATCTTGGCGACCACAGGAGAAGCTCCTTGCTTGACAAAAGAAGAGAAAGAAGAACTCACTTCGTTTATAAAAGGTGTTGTTGGAGGCAGGATTCCTATACTGAAATATTGTGGAGGAAACAATACTGCAGCTGTTGTCGATGAAATAAAAACAACAGATTGGACGGGAATTGATGGTATTTTGAGTATATGTCCTTATTATAATAAACCTTCGCAAGATGGACTTTACCAACATTTTAAGGCCATAGCAGAAGTTAGTCCGTTACCAATTGTATTATATAATGTACCTGGACGTACAGGAATCAATATGAAAGCAGAAACCACAGTCAAGCTTGCTAAGGACTTTTCTAATATAGTTGCTATTAAAGAAGCCAGTGGAAGCCTTGAACAAGTGGATGAGATAATAAAGAATAAGCCAGATAATTTCGATGTCATTAGCGGCGATGATGCACTCACTTTCTCTATGATTGCAAGCGGGGCAGCAGGAGTTATTTCGGTGATTGGTAATGCACTACCAAAGGAATTTAGCAGAATGATTCGATTAGAGTTTAATGGTGAGTATGAACCTGCACGCAAAATTCATCACATGTTCACAGAACTTTACTCTTTACTCTTGTAGATGGGAATCCTGCGGGCTGCAAAGCATTACTAAACGATATGGGAATGATTGAGAACGTACTTCGACTTCCGCTCGTTCCTACAACCATAACAACAAAACAAAAGATGGCTGATATCTTGAAAGAATTAAGAATATAATACATTCTTTAATTTCAAATGCAAACGATTTAATTTCTCTTTAAAAACGCTAAATATGCACTTTATAAAAGAGAATGATGGTATTTCTTTTGGAAGAACACAAAAAAATGCCTATCTTTGCAACATGTTTTTCATGGTATTAGATTATTAAGGTTAAAGAAGAAATTGGTTGTCGTGAGGCAATCAATTTTTTTTCATTTATAACAAAGTTATTCATTTATTTTGTAAAATACATCTTTTGCGTTATCTTTGCATACAGAAAGCAGTGTTTCGGCTCTGTTGCTGGCGTTTGTTTTGACGCGAGAGGAAAGTCCGGGCAGCATAGGACACTCCACTTCCGAAAATAGAAGCTATTGGTAACAGTAGGTGTTGGTAGAAGAAAATAACCGCCTTGTAAAACGAAACTGAAAGGAATAGCCTTTCAAGTCCATTCAAGGTAAGGGTGAGAAGGTAGTGTAAGAGACTACCAGCTGACAGGCGATTGTCAGGCTGTGCTATCTGGAGGCTGCAAGTTCATGTATACCGTAGACTGAAAGTTGTCCGCTTAAAGATTAGAAATCGCTACGGAGGGTAGAATGCTTAAGCTGTGGGGTGACTCACAGATTAGATAAATAACAGGGCGCCATCGCTTTGATGGAGACAGAACCCGGCTTATAGGAACACTGCTTTCTATTTTCTTTATTCTTTAATAAAATTTATTTCGAGACATGAACTTTACCTTAAATGAAACAGAATACAAAGTAGATGATTTGCAACAAGCTGTTTGGCGGATGATTAATACATATGGAGAATCTGATGATTTTCCACAGATGAAAGGCTATGGTGTAACCAAAGAATCTTTGCAATCATATTTATTTGATAAACAAATGATTCTCGATAGCATGGGAAGTGAACGTTTTCAAATGACTTTATGCGGCATCTTTATTGTTATTCCAATCTTTATTGCTTCATTTTTCCCAGATAAAGATTTACCATTTGGAAGATATACGGCTATTGTTTGTGGAGTAGGGGGAGCGCTTCTCTTTGGAGTTGTCAAGTTATTTATGAATTATATCATCAAGAAAAGGCTTCAAAAATTATTTGATAGCAATCATGAAACTTACATAGAACAAGTGCTTTTATATAAAAGATAATAGGAAAAAATAAAAGGTTGAGTATAGAACTCAACCTAAAAGAGGTACCTAGCAGAGTCGAACTGCTCTACACGGTTTTGCAGACCGTTACCTAACCGATCGGCCAAGGTACCATTTCATTTCCGAATTGCGGTTGCAAAGGTAATATAAAAAAACAATTTGACCAAATATATTCATTGTTTTTTTTCTACTTTTTTGCATTTATCATAAAATGCACAGCCTGTACATTTGTAGTCTTTACATTTAACGTTGTGATAAATAGCCTTGTAGAGATTTCTTAATACAAAGCAGACTGAAACTGCAATGACTACAAAAAAATTATAATATATTGAATGGAAATACTCATGCTGTATTTGGTAAACGGACAGAATTATATATTTTCATATATATAAAATCTGCCCGTATAATCAACCAGTTTTTCAAATAATCAATTAATCAATTCATCTGTTTGCAAAGATATATTCAATTATTTTTAAATTGCAATCCTCATTTTTTTATGATTTTTTTCTTGTAAGCGTTTTTAAATGATAAAACTAAAACTTTATATTGATTATACGACAAATACTTGAAAATCAGTAGATTGCAATCAAATAATAATTCATATCAAATCATTGTATAATCTCATTCATTTTATTCCATCATTAGTTTGAGATTGTCTCCTGAAATGCCATTAAATGTTTTCTCGTAAGATTTATATTATTTCCGTATTTAATTGTGTTGACCTCACAATATGCCTTTTATTATATAATCATGATTATGATAAATAGGTGATATTAAAGTGAAAAAGTGCTGTGATTACATCCTACTTTACTGTTAGATGAAAGCAGCCTTGGTGCACTTCGTACTTAATGTGACACCTATTTTGTTTTCTCATGTCATTTAAAACTTCACTAAGAATCCATTTCAATGTATCATTGCGCACAGCACGTCGTTTTTCGTTTGGTGCTTCTACAGTTTTATATCGATTGTAACAAATATCAACTGTAGTTCCATATAGGTGGCAACTATTAACAGTTGCATTTCCATTGTGGCTACGAAGTCGCTGTACATCGTCTTTAGAACGCATTACACTGGTGATAATAATCTTATGTAATGGGATTCCTTTTATTTGTAAAGAGTCAAAGAAATTGTGTCCAATATCCTGCAGAAGTATTGCTGCTTTGGGAACTAAATAAGGAATACTGGACTTTAAATTATCTATATAATAATATGGATTTCCACCGATATAAACGAGTTCTCCCTTTCTGTTTTCAGCATCAGCTCGGTCTTTCACAGGTGTAACTCCAAGCGCTTTTGCCGACAATAGCTGAACATCATTCTGGTCAGGGAAAGCTTTTCCGAAATTGGGAACACTATAAATACGATTCTTTACGACAGAACCATCAGCCTTAAAAAATACGGAACTAACAGGTAAAGAGGATTTCGTTTGTGCAAAATTAATATTCTCTTGTATTGGTTTTTGATGTGTTTTTAAAGTTGGTTTTACAATCTTTTCAGCACTCGTTTGATGTGTTCCATTACCTGCTATAGACGGGAACAGACAACGGATAAAGCCCAAAAATACTACCGACAGACCAAAACCTTGTAAAAATCGATTTTTAGAAATCTTCATAACACTATCATAAACTTCTTTTACGAGATGCAAAGATAGACCAAATATTTGGTAATTTCAAAAAAAAACTCTAAATTTGCATCCATATTTAAGGAGTTTATACATTGATAGAGAAGCATATATTCTTAGAAGATATTGATCCAGTTATATTCTATGGACTCAATAATTGTCACTTGCAAATGATAAAATCTCTCTTTCCTAAATTGAGAATCGTTGCGCGAGATAATGTTATCCGTATTCTTGGTGATGAGGAAGAGATGGCCAAATAGAAGAAGATATTGCTTCTATGCAGAAACATGTGTTGAAGTATAACTCTATTTCTGATGAAGATATCCTTGATATTGTAAAGTCTGGAAAGACAAAAGGCGACAGTATCAAGGGTGTTTTGGTTTATAGTGTATCAGGAAGGCCCATTAAAAGTCGGTCGGAGAATCAGCAGAAACTTATCGATGCATTTAATAAAAATGACATGATTTTTGCGGTAGGTCCAGCTGGAACAGGAAAAACTTATCTAAGTATTGCACTTGCAGTAAAGGCACTAAAGGAAAAAACTGCAAAGAAAATAATACTAAGTCGCCCTGCAGTAGAGGCTGGAGAAAAGCTTGGTTTTCTGCCTGGAGACATGAAAGATAAGATAGATCCCTATCTACAACCCCTATATGATGCTCTTGAAGACATGATTCCTGCAGTGAAATTGCAAGATATGATGGAGAAACATATTATCCAGATTGCCCCACTCGCTTTCATGCGCGGACGCACATTGAGTGATGCTGTAGTAATCTTGGATGAAGCACAGAATACAACTCCTCAGCAGATTCGAATGTTTTTGACGCGTATGGGATGGAGTACGAAGATGATAATCACGGGAGATATGACGCAGATAGATTTGCCGAAAGCTCAAAAAAGCGGACTAAAGGAAGCGTTAAATATACTTGGGAAGGTCGAAGGTATTAGCGTTGTAAATCTATCCCAAAAAGATATTGTTAGACATAAACTTGTTACGCGCATAGTGGATGCCTATGATTCATTTGACAAAAAGCAAGAGCAAGAGTCAAAAGAAAAGAGTAAAAGAGCTGCAGCGGAAAAGCAACCAACTGAAAAAGAAGAAGAATTTACAATATTTGAAAATTCAGACAACGATTTTAATTAATATTCAAAATGAAAGCTTTAACAAAGACTGATTTCCATTTCGATGGACAAAAGAGTGTTTATCATGGTAAGGTTCGTGATGTTTATGACATTAATGATGACTTACTTGTGATGATTGCTACCGACAGAATCTCGGCTTTTGATGTTGTTTTACCTAAAGGAATTCCCTTTAAAGGTCAGGTTTTAAACCAAATTGCGGCTAAGTTTCTTGATGCAACAAGTGATATTTGCCCTAACTGGAAACTGGCAACACCAGACCCAATGGTTACAGTCGGACTTAAATGTGAAGGCTTTCGCGTAGAGATGATTATCCGTTCAATTCTCACGGGAAGTGCTTGGCGTGCATATAAGGAAGGATGTCGCGATCTTTGTGGAGTAAAACTGCCCGAAGGAATGCGTGAAAACGAGAGATTCCCTGAGCCAATCGTAACTCCTACAACAAAGGCTGATGAAGGTCATGATATGAACATCTCAAGAGAAGAGATTATTGCTCAAGGTTTGGTTTCAAAAGAAGATTATGACGTTATAGAGGATTACACTAAAAACTCTTCAAACGTGGACAGGAAATTGCAGCCAAGCAAGGTCTGATTTTGGTTGATACGAAATATGAATTTGGCAAGCGTGATGGAAAGATTTATTTGATAGATGAGATTCATACTCCAGATTCAAGTAGATATTTCTATGCTGATGGTTATGAGGAAAAACTTGCAGCAGGCAAGCCTCAGAAGCAGTTGTCGAAAGAATTTGTACGCCAATGGTTGATAGAACATAACTTTATGAATGAGCCAGGGCAACAAATGCCAGAGATTTCTGACGAATATGCTGAAAGCGTTAGTGAGAGATATATCGAACTTTACGAGCATATCACAGGCGAAAAGTTTGATAAGAGCGTTGAAAGTGGTGATATAGCAGCACGTATCGAAAAGAATGTTGAAAACTATTTGAAGACGGTTAGATAATCTTCCACACGATTTTGCATGTATAAACAAGAAGAGATAAAACCATACGGGAAGACTGGTGAGAAAGGAAAATTGGTTGAAGAAATGTTCGATAACATTGCTCCGACTTATGATACTCTTAATCATCGTCTCTCATGGGATATTGATAAAGGCTGGCGAAAGAAAGCTATTCGCCAGCTTTCACCTTTTCATCCTAAAGTCATTTTAGACATAGCAACAGGTACTGGAGATTTTGCCATACTATCTGCAAAGTTGTTATCTCCACAGAAGATGGTCGGAATAGACATCAGTGAGGGGATGATGAAGATTGGACAGCAAAAGGTTGAGAAGGAAGGATTACAAGGAATTATCTCTTTTAAGAAAGAAGATTGCACGCAATTATCGTTTAATGACAATTCGTTTGATGCTGTCACAGCTGCTTTTGGTATTCGAAACTTTCAAAATCTTGACCAAGGACTCAAAGAAATGTGTAGGGTGTTAAAGTCTGGTGGACATTTAAGTATTGTAGAATTAACTACTCCTGTGAGTTTTCCGATGAAGCAATTATTCAAGATTTACTCACACTCAATCTTACCTATTTATGGGAAACTAATTTCAAAAGATAACAATGCTTATAGTTATCTGACGAACACAATAGAAGCTTTCCCTCAAGGTGAAGTGATGTTGAAAATCTTAAAGAAAGCTGGCTTCAAGGATGCAAGCTTCCAAAGACTAACATTTGGAATCTGCACAATGTATTTTGCACGAAAATAAAAAATAGATAACATCTTGTTGTATGGATAAATATGGTCTTATAGGATATCCTCTTGGTCACTCCTTTTCAATTGGTTACTTCAATGAGAAGTTTGAAAACGAAGGCATAGATGCTCAATATTGTAACTTTGAAATCCCTAATTTAGATTTCCTTCCAGAAATCATTGCACAAAATCCTGACTTAAAGGGACTAAATGTTACAATTCCTTATAAAGAGAAAATCATTGATTTTTTGGATGAGTTAAGTCCTGAAGCTAAAGATATTGGTGCCGTTAACGTGATTAAAATCACTCATAAAGGAAAAAAAATTATAATGAAAGGCTACAATAGCGATGTCTTTGGCTTTACCAAGAGCATAGAACCTCTTCTCGAAAAATGTCATAAGAAGGCACTAATCTTAGGGACAGGTGGTTCCTCTAAAGCTATTCAATATGGTTTGAACTCACTCGGTATCGAAACATTAAAAGTCAGTAGGTTTGAACGCCCAGGCACAATATGTTATCAATCGATAACTCCGCAGGTAATTAAGGAGTATAAAGTGATAGTGAATTGTACTCCTTGTGGCATGTATCCAAAAGCAGACGAATGTCCTGCCCTACCCTACGAAGCAATGGATAGTCACACATTGCTTTACGACTTGATTTATAATCCTGACGAAACTCTATTCATGCAAAAAGGTGCAAAGTATGGAGCAACCGTAAAAAATGGATTGGAAATGTTACTACTTCAAGCTTTTGAAAGTTGGCATTTTTGGCATAGTAAAGACTAATATAATTAATTTCTTATGAACAATAGATACATGATGCGTGGTGTTAGCGCTGCTAAAGAAGATGTACACAACGCAATCAAAAATATAGATAAAGGTATATATCCACAGGCTTTCTGCAAAATCATCCCCGATATTCTCGGCAATGACCCTGAATATTGTAATATTATGCATGCTGATGGAGCTGGAACCAAGTCGTCCTTAGCCTATATGTATTGGAAAGAAACAGGCGATATCAGCGTATGGAAAGGTATTGCTCAGGATGCCATTGTCATGAATACAGACGATTTATTGTGTGTAGGTGCAGTAGACAACATACTCGTTTCAAGTACTATTGGCAGGAATAAAATGCTTGTTCCTGGCGAGGTTATATCAGCTATTATCAATGGAACAGACGAATTACTCGCTGAGATGCGCGACATGGGTATCGGCATTTCCCGACTGGAGGAGAGACTGCTGATGTAGGAGATCTTGTCAGAACAATTATCGTTGACTCTACCGTTACATGCCGCATGAAGCGTAGTGACATTATCAATAATGCCAATATCAGACCCGGAGATGTGATAGTTGGTCTTAGTTCTACAGGACAATCATCTTATGAAAAGCAATATAATGGTGGCATGGGAAGTAATGGTTTGACCAGTGCACGCCATGATGTCTTTGCAAAATATTTGGCCAATCGCTATCCTGAAAGTTATGATCATGCAGTGCCAGAAGAATTGGTTTATAGTGGAAAATATAAGTTTGAAGATTCCGTTGAGGGCAGTCCTGTTAATGCAGGAAAGCTTGTTCTTTCTCCAACACGCACTTATGCCCCTGTAATTAAGAAAATACTCGATGAGTTGCGCCCTGAAATTCACGGAATGATTCATTGCACCGGGGGTGCTCAAACTAAACTCTTGCATTTTATAGGAGATAATTGTAAGGCCGTAAAGGATAACATGTTCCCTACTCCACCGCTGTTTAAGGCTATCCAAGAATGTTCAAAGACAGACTGGAAAGAGATGTATCAGGTCTTCAACATGGGACATAGAATGGAGATTTATGTGCGTCCTGAGATTGCAGATAAAGTTATTGCAATTAGCAATAGTTTTAATATTGATGCACAAATTGTAGGACATATTGAAGAAGGGGAAACGCAGTCTCGTTATCCATTCAGAATATGGCACGTTTGAATATTATGATCCTCACAACGCGATGTTGTTGGAATTAAAATAAATTATATGGCAGAAAATAATAGTATACTTGAAAAGTTAGATGGTTTAGAAAGTCGATTTGAAGAGGTAAGCACATTGATTACTGACCCAGATGTTATTGCAGATCAGAAAAGATATGTAAAACTTACCAAAGAATGGAAAGACTTAGGCGACATCATGAACGCCAGAAAAAGATATATTTCTTGCTTAGATTCGATTAAAGAAGCCAAAAATATATTAGCAAATGAAGATGATGCAGACATGAAAGAGATGGCACGTGAAGAGCTACAGGAGAACGAAAGTCTGCAACCCAAATTAGAAGAGGAAATTAAACTACTTCTTGTTCCGAAAGATCCAGAAGATGCAAAGAATGTACAAATGGAGATTCGTGCAGGTACAGGAGGCGATGAAGCTGCTTTGTTTGCTGGCGATCTCTTCAATATGTACAAGAAATACTGCGACATGAAAGGTTGGACACTGAGTATAACTGACGTGTCAGAAGGTGCTGTTGGTGGGTATAAAGAGATTGACTTTGCCATCAGTGGTACTGATGTTTACGGCATCATGAAGTACGAAAGCGGAGTACATCGCGTGCAACGTGTCCCTGTTACTGAATCAAATGGCCGTATGCAAACGAGTGCTGCTACAGTCGCCGTCTTGCCTGAAGCCGATAAATTTGAAGTAAATATCAACGAGGGAGACATCAAATGGGATACCTTCAGATCAAGTGGTGCCGGTGGTCAGAACGTGAACAAAGTTGAATCTGGTGTTCGTTTGCGCTATCCGTGGAAGAATCCAAACACTGGTGAGGTAGAAGAAATCCTGATTGAATGTACAGAAACGCGTGATCAACCGAAGAATAAAGAGCGCGCCTTGAGCCGTCTTTATACCTTTATTCATGATCGTGAGCACCAAAAGTATGTGGATGATATTGCTGACAGAAGAAAGAGCTTGGTTTCAACAGGTGACCGTTCGGCAAAAATCAGAACTTATAATTTTCCACAAGGCCGTGTGACAGACCATCGAATTGGATATACTACACACGACCTTCAAGGGTTCTTGAATGGTAACATCCAAGACATGATTGATGCGTTGACAGTTGCTGAAAATGCAGAAAAATTAAAGGAAAACGAACTTTAAAAGAATCATTTGCAATGGGTATTAAATATACTAAGAAAGAAGATGATAAGGAACAGCAGGAGCGTACTGTTCAGGCTGACGATTTTATGAATCTCTTGGTTTCCACTCAGCGAAAAGAAGATAAGAAAAAGGAATTGCCTAAAACCGAAAAATCAAAATAAATGAACAGACAACAGCTCGTAAATCAAATCTTTAGTAAGAAGTCTTTCTTATGTGTGGGATTGGACATCGATTTGGAAAAGGTGCCGAAACATCTTTTGAAACACGATGATGCAATCTTCGAATTCAACAAAGCCATCATTGATGCAACTGCCCCCTATTGTGTTGCATACAAGCCAAATCTTGCTTTTTACGAGTGTTATGGCTTGAAGGGGATGATAGCTTTTGAAAAGACAATCCAATATCTGAAAGAAAATTATCCTGAGCATTTCATCATTGCTGATGCAAAGCGTGGTGATATTGGGAACACAAGTCGAATGTATGCCAAAACTTTCTTTGAAGAATATAATCTCGATGCACTCACCGTGGCTCCATATATGGGCGAAGACAGTGTAAAACCATTCCTTGAGTATAAAGATAAATGGGTGATTTTGCTTGCACTAACAAGTAACAAAGGCAGTCAAGATTTTCAGCTCTTCACCTCCAAGGATGGACAAAAACTTTTTGAGCGTGTGTTGGAAAAGAGTCAACAATGGGGCAATGAAGACAACCTAATGTATGTGGTTGGCGCAACACAAGGTTCAATGTTTAGTGACATTCGCAAACACGCTCCCAACCATTTCCTTTTGGTTCCAGGCGTAGGCGCACAAGGCGGTAGTTTGCAAGAAGTTTGCAAATATGGCATGACAAGCGATTGCGGCCTGCTTGTAAATTCTTCTCGTGGAATCATCTATGCAAGCCAGCAAGAGGACTATGCTGAGAAAGCAGCTGAAAATGCTAAGGAACTACAGCAACAAATGGCTAAGGAGTTAGAGAGATGTTGAGAACTCTCCAGGCACAATAGAAGAAAGATGACCATATAAACTAAGATATTCTAAAAAGCGCAGCCTTTACAACAGGGCTGTGCTTTTTCATTTTTAGTGAGCATTGTATGACAATATAAATTTGAATGACAATCCTTTTAGAATGAAAAAGGTGCAGTCGCTGTTAACTCAACAGCACTGCACCACCACTTTAGATTTAGAAGTCTTTGTGACTACCCTATTGTTGCGTCATAGTCAATTTATGAATGCGGCTTCGCGCATTTTATGGCTATTATTTGTGTTTAATACCGAAATCGCCTTTTTCAGCTGTTCCGCCTTCTGCTTTCGGCTTCTCATTCGCCTTTTCTGATAGAAACAGCATTCCATCTTTATTCACGCCCACCCAAATAGTTTTGGGTTTGCCATCAGCTATCTTCTGGCCTTTTACTGACAGTTCAAAAAGTCGCTTTGCAGCCGTTCCCTTTGTATTACCTGTAAACGAAAGACTGCCCGTTTCAAATCCCTGTTGCTCTTCAAACGATTCGAGTTTGGGTTTTACGCGTGCTTCATATTCTGCCATATGCTTTTCAGCATTCGCTTTCGCCGTGTTCGTAGGTATTGCCTGCTCTTTATAGCGCTTGATGAGTGTATTCATAAAGTCGATAAAAGCTGCATAATCAGCTGGATTACCGAGGATAGCTAAGGCGTTGACCACTTTTGACAAATTGCGAAAAGCTTTGTCCGAAGCCTCGCGAGCAGTGCGCAAAGCTCCCACAACTTTCGTCGAATTATCTGTGGTGCGCTGCACAAGCAATGTTTCCACGCGTTCGTTGGCTGTTTTCAGCGCATCGACATAAGCTTTCAGTCCCAAGGCCTGCACCTGTGTAGCATATTTTCCTACGAGGTCAGTGCAAAGGTTGGTGATGAGACCTGTTTCACGCTCGAGCTGCATTTGCGGGTCAATGGCATAGTCGGCAAGATGTTGCCACAATTCGTGTGCATTTTTTGCTAAGGCAGCTACAGGCATATTCAAAAAACCTTTTACAGCCGTTCTATAGCCATTAAAAAGCATGTCGCGCTCTTTATCAGCAGTAGCAATTTCGTCGGTCAAAAGACTCTTTTGTGATAACACCAAATACTTGTCCTCTGTAGCCAAGGCTTCTGTTAGCGCCTTAATTACTGCTTGTCCAACGGCATTCTCTTTGATTTTCGTGTCCGTAGCCAAGCGGTCACTCACGTTTTTGATGAATTGAAAATGCGCACCATTATTCAGGCGCGATAAATCGGTTAGTACAATCTCCACCACTTTGGTGAAGTCATGCGTAGAAAGTGTTGTTTCTGGCATATTATTTTTATTTTTTTAATTAAACAAATTATTTGCATAGAGATACCCAAAGATGATATTTTTCCTTTCATGCAAAATCTTTATATTATATTTTTCTTGGTACTCAACTTGATGCAAAAGGTAAATTATTTTTTTATTTGACCAAAACTTTTTTTAGAAAAGCATTATTTTGTAGCATTTTGACATCCTAAATATAATCTGGCGCTTGCGGGCCTCCCGCAAATTACTTTTTAAAGGTTTTGACGCTTGCGGGCCTCCCGCAAATCACTTTTTAAAGGTTTTGGCGCTTGCGGGGCTCCCGCAAATCACTTTTTAAAAGTTTTTTTGCGCTTGCAGGGCCTCCCGCAAATCACTTTTTAAAAGTTTTGACGCTTGCGGGGCTCCCGCAAATCACTTTTTAAAAGTTTTGGTGCTTGCGGGCCTCCCGCAAATCACTTTTTAAAGGTTTTGGCGCTTGCGGGCTTCCCGCAAATCACTTTTTAAAAGTTTTGATGCTTGCGGGCCTCCCGCAAGAACGCCAATTAAAAAGGATAAGATAATGTGCTTTTCAAATAACATATAGAATGTTTTGTGGAGTATTAAAAAAATGATACTTTTGTAATTGTAACAAATAAACGAATCATGAAATCCAGAATTATCATTTCAAAAAGCTATTGAGCAACAACTCTCCTATGCACTCAATTCGTGTGCGTGTGATAAGCTTTTTGTTCTTATGGATAAAACGACTTATGCACTTTGTTGGCCAAAGCTTGAGAAAATGTTGCAAAGCTATAAGCCTATTTTAATAACCATTGAGGCTACCGACACCCATAAAGATATTGATTCACTCATGAATGTGTGGAAAATATTGAGTGATAATTGTGGTACGCGGCAATCGTGTTTACTGAATCTTGGCGGAGGAATGGTTACTGATTTAGGTGGATTTGCAGCTTCAACCTTCAAACGTGGTATTAATTTCATTAATATACCAACGACTTTACTCGCGATGGTTGATGCTTCTGTTGGGGGGAAAACGGGAATAAACTTTAATGGATTGAAGAATGAGATTGGCGTGTTTAATGACAGTCGATTTGTGCTGATTGATACTCTGTTTCTAAAAACGCTTGACTCAAAGAATCTTTGTTCCGGCTATGCAGAAATGCTGAAACATGGACTTATTTCAGATGAAAAGATGTGGAAAGAGCTTATCAGTTTTTCTTTGTTCAGTCCTGATTTTGAACAGCTTCAACGTATGGTTAGCGAGTCAATTCAGGTGAAAGAAAAGATAGTTGAACAAGACCCACATGAGCAGAATATTCGTAAAGCTTTGAATTTTGGGCATACTTTCGGACATGCATTTGAAAGTTGGTCGCTTAGTAGAAAGCCCATTCTTCATGGCTATGCCGTAGCTTATGGTATGATATGTGAACTTTATCTCAGTTGTATCAAATCAGGTTTCCCTACAGAAAAAATGAGAACAACTGTGCGTTTTATTCGAGAGTATTTTGGTTAGTTGCCCATTACATGTGATGATTATGATGAGCTTATAACGCTAATGACACATGATAAAAAGAATAGAAACGGCATTATCAACTTTACGTTGCTAGGAGAGATTGGAGACATACACATCAATCAAACCGCAACGAAAGATGAAATAAAAGAAACTTTAGATTTCTTTCGCGAGGGCTAATGCTTTAGCTCTTGCGGGCTTGCCGGTTTCGGTCATAGGCAAATTCGCTACATGAACATAAGCTTTGGGTTGCCAGTATTTCGGAAGTCTTTGCAAACAGATGTCTTTCACAACAGCGAGTTGGGTATCTTCGGTCAGCAGAACCATTGTTTCTCCAAATTTTTGATTAAGTCGTTTGCTTATCATGAATGAATGCTTAAGCCAGGGTCTTAATGCAGTCTCAACTTCTTCTATTTGGATTTTTAACCCACCACAGCAGATAACATTGTCTTTTCTACCGCAAATTTTGAAGCATCCGTTTTCATTTATTTCTGCTATATCATTGGTGACAAGTGGGCCAGCGTGAACAGAAGGTGCATTAATAACCAGACAGCCTTCGTTGTTTATCGCCACACTGACATTAGAAAATGGTTTATACCATTCAGTAGCTTCAGGGCCGTTCAAGCGGCGTAGCGCAATGTGTGAAAGCGTTTCAGTCATTCCATACGTGCTCCAAACATAGTTGGGAAAGTCTTTTAAGCACTCGGCTAATTGGGTGTCTATGGCTCCGCCGCCAATAATCAGATGTGTGAAATGTTTTAGTTGTTCAGTTTCTTCGGCCGCTTGTAGGGTGTTATACACTTGCAATGGAACCATGGCAGCCAAAGAATGCCGGTTTGAATCGACTGTTATTCCTTTCAAAGGATGGCCTGTGGCTTCTACAACTTGAAGCTCTAATTGGCGCTCAATGCTACGAACAACCATCATCTTGCCTGCAATATAATCTAATGGCATACATAGAAAGGCAAGGTCGCCTGGCTGCAAACCAAGAAAATCGCAAGTCATTCGGGCAGAGCTTAGCATTCGTTTCTTTTCAACAAACATCGGCTTTGGCTTGCCTGTGCTTCCGCTTGTGTGAACCAAAACGTGGTCTGTGGAGTCATTCCACGAAGTTAGAAATGCGTCTAATGTCATAAGATTGTTATTGGGTTATCCACATTTCATCCCCTCTAATCGTTAGCGGCATGGTAATATTGTCTGTAAACAGTTGGCCCGTTCCCAGACCATGAGGTGTAGAAACGCGTGGGCCATATACCTTTGCACAAAGTTGTGCAATAGCATTTAGCCCTATATTACTCTCTAATGCACTTGTTATCCATGACCCAATTCCACGTGTATGAGCAAGGCGAATCCACTCTTCCGTGCCGCGCATCCCACCATGTAGGCTGGGTTTGAGAACGATATATTGTGGTCGTATGGTGTCGAGCAAAGCCTCTTTCATTGCCGCAACATTCACTCCAATGAGTTCTTCATCTAAGGCTATCGGCAGTGGTGAGGCAGCGCAGAGATAGGCCATATCTTCCCATTGATGTTGTTTTATGGGCTGTTCTATAGAGTGAATATCATATTTTGCCAATGTTTCAAGGTGCTGTAAAGCGTTTTTTGGCGTAAAGGCTCCATTGGCATCAACACGCAATTCGACTTGACGTTTATCAAATGATTCGCGAATATGGCGAATGAGTTCTATTTCTTTTTCAAAATCGATAGCACCAATTTTCAGCTTTACACAATGGAAACCCTGTCGCAATTTCGCTTCCAAACGCTCAGCCATTTCGTCAAAACTTCCCATCCACACAAGGCCGTTAATGCGTATTCCTTCTTCTCCTCGTCCGAAAGGTGTATCAAACAACATCGTGCTTCCATGTGCATTGAATTGAGCAAAAGCCGTTTCTAAACCGAAAAGGATACTTGGATAAGGGCGTAACAACTCATAAGGTATCTTGTCGGTCGACTCAACCAACTTACAAATTTGATGTAAGATGGTTTCATAATCTGGTAGATCATCGCACGAAAGCTTAGGTAAGGGGGCACACTCTCCCACTCCCTTTATGCCAGGCATGCCGTCATCTGTTAAGGTCAGGAAATAGCTCTGACGCGTTGTATAAATACCGCGTGACGTACCCGCGGGTTGCTTGAAATGGAATATTCGTTTAGAAATCTCAATATGTTTCATCAGGGGAACTGAGGATATTTATCAAAATCGGGTTTGCGCTTCTCAAGGAAGGCCTTTCCACCTTCTTGCGCTTCATCCATGGTATAATAAAGCATCGTGGCATCACCGGCAAGTTCTTGGATACCAGCTTGGCCATCAAGTTCGGCATTAAGTCCTGCTTTTATCATCCTAAGTGCAAGCGGACTATGCTGCATCATGACTTCGGCCCATTCCACACAAGCATCTTCCAATTGTTCAAAAGGAACAACCTTATTAACCAATCCCATTGCTTCGGCCTCCTTTGCACTATACTGTTTGCAGAGGAACCAGATTTCTCTTGCCTTCTTTGTCCTACAATTCGTGCAAGATAACTGGCTCCAAAGCCAGCATCAAATGAACCAACCTTCGGGCCAGTTTGACCGAAAATAGCATTCTCACTTGCAATCGTTAAGTCGCACATCACATGTAAAACATGCCCTCCTCCAATAGCAAATCCATTAACCATTGCTATCACAGGCTTCGGTAAACGGCGTATTTGCATTTGAACATCGAGTACATTTAGGCGTGGAACTCCGTCTGTTCCCACATAACCTCCACGTCCTTTCACGTGCATATCTCCACCTGCACAAAAGGCTTTGTCGCCTGCTCCAGTCAACAAAACTACACGAATGTCTTGGCATTCTCGGCAGTAACTAAAAGCTTGACTCATCTCCCATGTGGTCAAAGGAGTAAAGGCATTGCGATAGCGTTCACGGTTAATGGTAATCTTTGCAATATGATTGTAGTGCTCAAAAAGGATTTCTTTAAAGTCAAATCCTTTAATTTTTTCCCATTTTCTTTGTTCCATGATTATATTGTTCTAAAGTAATCTTGATAAATTTTCATTTCATTTTCTACATCAGTAAAGACTTCTAATAACATTGGTTGGGTCGAATTGTCAAATACCAAGGCATGAAGTACTTGCTCTAATGACGACTCATTGTTTGCCGAAAGATATCGAATGTGGTTATCATGACATACTCCTTTTGCAGTTGTGGTATGCTCTGCCATAACCATTTGCTGCCGAACAAGACTATCTTTTAGGCCTTCAAACTTACTGAAAATGCCTCCGCCACCATTGTTTAACAATAGGATTCTGAAGTTTCCACCAAGATTTTGATTCCACAACGCATTTTGATCATAAAAGAAACTCAAATCGCCAATCACACAAAAGACGCGTTGCTTTGTTGCTAATGAATAGCCTGCAGCTGTAGACAACGAGCCTTCTATTCCGTTAACTCCACGATTACAGCATACAAAATGTTGTGCGTAGATGCAACCTAATCGTACAGATGTGCTATTGGCATAATGCACAACACATTCTGATTCGACTTGATTTATAAGTGTTTCAAACTGCTTTACAGCCAACATACTTGAGTATTGAGGCTGAAACTCTACACGATGTTTGCGTGCCTTTTGCCTTAGTTTTTCCCATTGTTCAAACCATTCGGTCTTGCCTTTACAAGGCAAAGCGGACAAAACAGCATTTGAATCTGCTTGTATAACGCCGTGTAAGTTCATAAACGTATCATACAAAAACACCTTCTGAATTGACAATCCAACATTCTGCATTTCGAGTCTTTCTCAAAAACTGTTTGACACGTTTACTCACAAGATGCCCACCGATATACAAGATAAAATTAGGTAAGAATGTTTTGTCATCGCCAATGAGTTGCATCATTTCTTCAATGTAACCCTCACCTCGCTCAACACTCAACGGCTCGTAAAGTACAACATATTGCTGTGCGTGCAAACGCTCAAGTGCAATAGTTAATGAGGCTGAAGGCTTCTGTTGTCCAATAATAATTAAGGGTCTTTCAGCCTTGCCTACTGAATTAAACAAAGGAGAAAGCTGTAGCTTTAACGACTCTTCATCTGTAGAAGACACTGATAAGAGTTCAATTTTGCGTTCTGTTGGTAAAACGTTTACATTGAATTGATACAAGGGTTCGGTAATAGGAACATTGATATGTATAGGGCTACAACTCCCTTTTACACATTCTATCAGTGCTTCATTCACCAAGCGATTGCAATACCAATGATGCTCTTCGTCTGTTGGTTCTAATAGATTAACGCTTTTACGGACAAAGTTTCCAAAGATGTTTGCTTGCGGAAGTGTCTGTCCATCCAATTGATCTATCCATTGAAGTGGCCTATCTGCCGACACAACTATTAAGGGAAGGTTCTGATAAAAGGCCTCTGCAACAGCAGGTGAAAGGTTCAATAATGCTGTTCCGCTTGTCACACAAACAACTACTGGACTATTAACAGCCTGACAAAGTCCAAGAGCATAGAAGCCAGCACTACGCTCATCTGTAACTGGATAGCATTTAATCTGACTACAAGAAGCTAAATTATGCACAATAGGAGCATTCCTACTTCCTGGACAAACAACAGCATAACGCACTCCGTGAGCTATGAGAAGGCTCGTTAATATATTGATATTTTCTTTATCTGAGAACATCCATCATTGTGTTTAACTTATATTCTGTCTCCCTCCATTCATGCTTTTCGTCTGACTGTTCCAATAAACCGCCGCCAGAAAATAGCCTGCAACGTTCGCCAACAAGTTTCATACAACGCAATGAAACAAATAGATGTGAAGAGCCATTCAGCTGCAGTGGGCCACAAAAGCCACTATAATATTCACGAGCATGAGATTCATTTCTCATGATAAATGCTTGGGTTTCATGCTTTGGTATACCACATACTGCAGGCGTAGGATGCAGTGCTGAGATAACATTTCCTATTGATACGCCATCTTTCAACCTAAATTCGAAGTCACTGCAGCGATGATATAAGGTTGCAGCTTTACGTGTATAAGGTTGACTTCTATAGATATCAGTAGAATAATCTGCTAAGCATTGTTCGATATAATCAGCCACATATTCTTGTTCTTTGCAATCTTTTTCATCCCAAGGTCCATCTTTGCGCATTGTTCCAGCCAAAGCCATGGTGTGCCAAGGAGATTCATTGTCCTGTTGTTCAACCAATATTTCAGGGGTAGCCATTAGCCAAGTACCGCTTTGTTCGGTTGAAACTAAGCAAATAAATTGGTGAGGATAAAGAGCGCAAGCTTTCAAAAATAAATGCATTGGGTCTGGCGTCGTGTCACATACTACATCAACATGGCGTGACAACACAATCTTTTGAAAGTGATGATTAAGTAATTCTGCATGAAAATTTTCGTAATCAGAATGATAGCTTAAAGGGTCTTCATCCTCCTTTTTTATTCTTCTCGCTATCAGATTATCTGCAAAACACGTCTTAGTTTCAATGCTATCGGGCTGAATCAACAATAAAGGTGTAGACTCCGAAATTGCAAATGGTGCGACAACAAAGCCCTCCTTTCCTACTAATTCTGTATAGGTGGAAAGAACAATTGGGGCCTTTTGCGAACGAATATATACATAATCTTTGGCTTCAGGAAGCCTATATGCGACAAAGAACTCATACTTTTGGAGCAGAAGATTTCATAATGTAATTAGTGACTTGAACGGTAGAAATCAACTCTCCGGCTGAATTTGTGATATCAATGTGCCATACATGTAAGGTGTTTCCTTTTGATTGAAGACGGCCAACAGCGGTAACTGTATCACCTTCAAGCACAGCTTTGACATGACTTCCATTGACATTGATGCCCACACAGATTTTTCCTGGACACAAAGCTATGCTTCCTACACCAGCCAAATTCTCCGCTAAAGCGAGTGAAGCGCCTCCAGAAAGGAAACCAAAGGCTTGTTTATTGCGTTCGTCAACTTTCATTGTAGCCTTACAAGTATCTGGTTCGGGAGTTGAAATAAACTCCATTCCCAACGTATTGGAAAGCCCATCATGCTTGCGAAGCATCTTTTTAATCTTTTCTACATCCATAGTTTGTTGATTTAATCAACCTATGCAAATATACATAAAATAATTAGAAAGCGCGCAAACAGAAAGGAAAAATTACGTGATACCATGTTTTTCCTCCCCCTTTTCCAAACACATAATTAGCCTATTTTATAGCTTTCGGATTACTGTTATCGTGTAATCACTGCTATCAGTATCTATCAATGCGAGCTGATAGCCTGAAGATTGCCACTGTTTATTAATGATATCACAGCAATGAGGAATATCAAGTTCTTTGTGAAGCAATGCAGTTTCTATTGTCAAATGATGCTTTTTCACACGCACAAGACTTTCAACATTCCATAAAAAGTCTTCAAGTCCTTCTTTTGGGTCAACATTTCTTACAACATTTGCCTCAGAAAGTAGATATAACATGCCTATACTGGTCAAAGTCTTGATATCATCTTTCGAGTCTAACCAAAATGCTTCATAATCTATACTATCATTATTTGCAGTCTTAGCCTTATGTTCATAGAACGTTTGGGGATTCACAAGACTATCCTGAATAACTTGCATAAGCGGCTTATCATCATCAATTAATTGAGTGGCAAGCACCTGTAAATCATGCTTATTCGTAGGAAGAGGAATAACAGTTACTTGTGTTGATTCTTTCTTCTCTTCGTTTTTAGTCGTTGGCATGAGGAGAGAGATAAGAGGAATACCAAAGAGCAGTACTCCGAATACACCTATAAAGGCAATAAAGTAATGACCTGTTTGGAAATTGTTGACCATGGCCCATACCGAAGCTATGGTTAAAAGGAGACATACAATCCACATAAAGGCACTGGCAAGAAAATCTTTCATACGCTTAAATTTAGGTATCTTATATAAAGAAGAAACTTTAGTTCCACCCTGGAATATTCGTTTCTATTCTGACAATAAAGTTGAATGTTTTTTTATTGTGCTGAAAAACCTATTGTAATCTGCATCAAAACAGCTTGTAATTTGTATCGAAACACTCGACAATTAGACTTAAAATGCTGCATGATTTGACTCAAAACAAAAAGAGGTAATATATTCATTAAACCATACTACCTCTTTTGTTATCGTTTTTATACAGCTTTCATTACGCCGTCATTCTATTGAGTTTCTTCAACAAAGCAAACATAACGAGAGCACTAATGAGGCAAAGTGCAATTAGAATTCCCCAGTTTGCCATCAAAGGAACACGATTCCAAAGCATTGAAGGAATTGAACTGAGGTAGTTACCAATGGCTGTTGCCACGAACCATCCACCCATCATCAAACCTTTATACTTAGGAGGCGCAACCTTACTAACAAAAGATATACCCATTGGCGAAAGCAAAAGTTCGGCCAAAGTCAAGGTGAAATAGGTAGAAATCAACCAACTCGGTGAAAGGATGCTTTGTGTCTTATCGCCTAAATCCATAGGAGAAATCAGACTGGTTGATGCCAATGTAATAACGCCAAAGCCTAATGCTGCTACTAACATACCCCAAGCGATACGAGACGGAGCACTAATTTCGTGTCCTTTTTTTGCCAAAACTCCAAAAAAAAGCATACTAAAAGGAGTCAAAGCTACCACAAAGAATGGATTGAACTGTTGGAAATCCGAAGGCTGAGCCATTGTAGGATTGCTCATATTCATAAAGAGAGCCAATGCGCCTCCCCATGCAAGTAATGTTACAATGCCACAAATCATCCTGGTGTTTGACTTCTTTGCCTGGAAAGCGGAAAAGCCTGTATATACAGAAAGGGCAATAAGCGCGAGACTAAAAATATTAAACCATATTCGCATAGGCCCTAAAACACTGAGGTTTGTGTATTTCTTTGCAAAGAAAGTTAGTGCAGAACCATTCTGATGGAAAGCCATCCAGAAGAAGATTACGACTGCAAAAACAAGTAAAAGAGCCTGTATGCGGTCTCTTGTTTGTTTCGGAGTGAGTTCTTCTACCTGTTGATCCGTCTCCTTAGCTTGCTTAGCTGTGATGTCAGCATGCTTGAACCAACTGCGACAAGCAAAATAGATAACCGCCGACAAGATAAGTGAAATACAAGCTACGCCAAAGCAAAGACCATATGCCCCATAAAGCGCCTTGAGGTAAGCAGGATCGAAAAATTGCCTGCATCATAGACGAAACCATACTGTCCAAGATAGAGGTTGGTAATCCATTTTGCCATAGATGGTGCAAACATTGCACCGATATTGATGGCCATATAAAATAGACTGAAAGCAGAATCTCGGCTACTTGAATACTTCGGACTATCGTAAAGATTTCCTACGAGCACTTGAAGATTACCCTTAAAAAGGCCTGTTCCCAATGACACACAAGCCAAGCCAGCAAACATTGCGACTTTACCTACACTGTCAGCACCCGTGGGAATAGCAAGTCCAAGATATCCCAAGAACATGGTAGCAAAGCCAATTGACACGCACTTTCCATAGCCAATCTTGTCTGCTAAGATACCCCCTAAGAGGGGAGCAAAGTAGACTACAGCCAAGAAAATGGCATAAACTTGTCCTGCTTGTGACTCAGTCCATCCAAACTTTGCTTGCATAAATAACGCAAAGATGGCTAACATGGTGTAATAACCAAAGCGCTCACCAGTGTTGGCAAGAGCCAGAGCATAGAGTCCTTTCGGTTGATTTTCAAACATATGATTTACTTTTATTGTGATTATTTCGGTTTTTTCGTTCTGAGAATATCAAAGAGATATGTAGCCTTTATAACGATATTACCATAGTTTGACTTTGAAAAGAAGTCACGTTTTGATGAACCATAGATATTGCCTAAACCATAATAGTAACGGGCTTCGAGTAGAAAGTGCCCAACTTTAGGATGACTATACTCTCCACCTAAACCTATAGCAATACCATAATCAAACTTCTTTTCTACCTGCATCGTATCTTGTGCTACAACAGGATTAACACGATCATGTGTGTTTCGCTGGTTAAAGTCGAAGTTCATCTTAGTACTTTCATTGATCATAAACCCAAATTGAGGACCTAAATTTACAAAGAAATTCATACCCTTACGCTCTTTTCCCCATGCGAGATGAGCAAAAATAGGAACTTGAATGTAATTAATCGTACGACTATATTGTTCAGTTAACCCCGTTATTGCATTAACTACGGGTTGCTCCTGAGCATCAACGATATCTTCTTTCCAGCCCAATTGTGCATAGTTTACTTCTGCTGCTATGGAACAAAGTGTAGAGAAATACTTCTCACTTTTATATCGAAGTGAGAGTCCAAACGTCATTCCTCCATGCTGTTTTTGGTTCACTTTAGGCACAAATCCCACGCTACTCATCACGTAACCACCATTGAAACCAACAGAGAAATCATCCCGGTGTTCACCTATCTGCGCTTGAACGTTTTGATAAAAACAGCAAGTCAGGAGTACTATACCTATTATCTTAGATTGTAATTTCATATAATTCTTTAGCAAGGCTGACTAAAATCAATAAGCAATACTTTCAACATTACCATTATAAAGGTAATGAATTAGTTCAAAGGTAGAATTGATTCGCCCACCATTATCTACGGGGACGAACTTCAAAGGCGTTTGCAATGCCTTGTAAGGTTGCTGCCATTTACTACCAAGAAATTTCTTCCCATATTGTGCTAAGCCCCGAACAAAGAACTCTGCATGGTCATATCCCATGATGGCGAAACGTGGTAAAGCCTGCAACATAGGTTCATGGAACCAGGCACGATAGCTACTTTCCAATGCTGTTGTACTTGAAGAGGAGGCATTATAATAAAAGGTTGAAGGGATATACGTGTCATATTTGCAGAAATGATTAAAGTCATAAGGAGCATACATCAACCATTCTGTATAACCAAATAAACTAATCAGCGTGCCCGGATGTAATTGATCAAGACGTTCTAACTTAACAAAAGTCTCGTTCAATTCAGGAGAACGTGCTGTATTTAATATAACAACATTTGTTTGTCCTTTGACAAAAGCTTTGGCAAATGCATTGTCATCTGATTTGAGACTGGTGAGATTATAACGTATTCCCTTTGCATCGAGTTCTTTACGGAGTGCAGATGTGAACGTGCCTTTCTTGCTTGTAGCATCTGAACAGTCAACAAACACAGGATGACATTTAGCAAATCGCTCAATGAATGCTTGTACTGTAGCATTTGTTAGACGTATTTCGTCTTGATAAATCTGAAAGATGCTGCTGTTATATGCTACATCATTGCCTGTAATAGAGAAGGGAATCACCAGACGAATGCCTTTGTTTTTACAGAAATCTGCCAGAGGTTTAACTTGCTTGCTATACAAAGGACCGAAGATAACGTCACATTTCTCTGCATTAGGATCAAGTAATGTAGTCTTAATATCAGCGTCAATATTAACATTCCATGCATGAACATCAATATGATATCCTTCCGTTTTCAGCTGGTTAAAAGCCAAAAGCATTCCCCGATAATATTCAACCATACGCTTACCATCACCATCTACTTGATGGAGTGGCAACATAACACCGACTGAAATGGTATTGTTGTTTACAGCTTACTTGTAGTCCACCCTATAAGCGCAAGCATAAGGAGCAATATATACTTATTTATCAACTTCATCTTCATAAAATATTAAAGTTACAAGTGCAAAAATACAAAAAATATGTCATTACACAATATCTTGTCTTTTCTTTTTAGTAACTTTGCAAAAATATAGTAACAACAAAATGAAAATAAAGGTATTGGCTTTGCTTTTCTTGTTCATCGCAAATAGTTTGCATGTCATTGCTGATGACAATCCGATAGTTTCGCCGACACTATCTGTAAGGGATAGTGAAGGAAATGAAAGCGAAGGAGAATACAATGGGCAGGCTCCTGTGCAAGCATCTTTTATGGCTAATCCCCTACATTCGACAGGATGGGATGCCTATTATGAATGGCGTTTCTATCATAACAGTGAGCAAAAGCCTTACCTTTTAAGGTATGAAGAGAACACTTCTTATACATTTAACCGATCGGGGCAACATAAGGTTGTACTCTATGCAAAGTTTGTTCACGGCACTGATACTATTGAACAGCTTTGTGATCCGATTTCAATTACGTTGTCAGAAAGCAAACTTGAGATGCCAAATGCCTTTTCTCCGAATGGTGATGGCATTAATGATATCTACCAAGCCAAACCCAATAGTCGCAGTATTATAGATTTTCATGCCACAATCTATAACCGATGGGGGCAGAAACTCTATGAATGGAATGATATTTATGGTGGATGGGATGGAAAATTCCACGGCAAAGCGGTTAACGATGGGGTTTATTTTGTTGTTGTTGATGCCCATGGAGCTGATGGCAAACACTACAAAATAAAACGTGATGTGAATTTGCTTCGTGGATATACTGAGTCAGGTCAGCCTTAGAAAAGATGAGAAAAAACAAATAAAAGAGTATTCAAGAAACATTATATACAGGAATTTTTTAATGGAAAACGAAGATAAATATATAAACGTTTGGGGCGCACGTGTTCATAATCTGAAAGATATTGATGTGCAAATCCCCAGAAATTCACTCACGGTTATTACGGGATTATCCGGTTCTGGTAAGTCTTCATTAGCCTTTGATACCATATTTGCCGAAGGACAACGCAGATATATTGAGACTTTTTCAGCGTATGCACGAAACTTTCTTGGGAATATGGAACGACCAGATGTTGATAAAATTACTGGTCTTAGCCCTGTAATCAGTATTGAACAGAAGACAACCAACAAGAATCCACGGTCAACTGTCGGTACGACTACAGAGATTTATGACTATCTCCGCTTACTATATGCAAGGGCAGGAACGGCATATAGCTATGCAACGGGCGAGAAAATGGTGAAATATACCGAAGAAAAGGTCATCGAAATGATAACAACCGACTATGCAGGTAAGCGTATTTACATCTTGGCTCCACTTGTTCGAAACCGTAAAGGCCATTATCGCGAACTATTTGAAAGTATGCGACGCAAGGGATATATATATATTCGAGTAGATGGAGAGATACAAGAGATAACACGAGGCATGAAGACTGACCGCTATAAACCACAATATAGGGGTTGTTATCGACAAGATGATCGTCGAAGATGTATCCCATGAGCGACTGACAAAAAGCATTCAGAGTGCTATGAAGCAGGGAGATGGTTTGATTATGGTATTAAATAAGGATACAAACGAAGCGAAATTCTTCTCCAAACGATTGATGTGTCCTACATCGGGAATATCATATAAAGACCCTGCACCAAACATATTCTCTTTTAATTCGCCTGAAGGGGCATGCCCACAATGCAAGGGTTTGGGTTATGTTAACGAGATAGATCTCAAGAAAGTCATTCCCGATGATAAGTTAAGTATCAGAGATGGTGCCATCGCTCCATTGGGAAAGTATAAAAACCAAATGATATTTTGGCAGATAGAAGCTATCCTCCAGCGCTTTGAATGTAATCTAAAAACACCATTCAGAGATATTCCCCAGGAGGCCGTAAACGAAATATTATATGGCAGTTTGGAGAATTTGAAGATAGACAAAAGCCTTGTTCACACGTCATCAGATTACTTTGTAGCCTTTGATGGCATTATAAAGTATCTACAAACTGTGATGGAAAATGATGACTCTGCAGCCGGTAAGAAGTGGGCCGACCAATTTATGGCTACTACAACATGCCCAGAATGTAAGGGACAACGACTTAATCGAGAGGCTCTCTCCTATCGCATTTGGGACAAAAACATTACTGAAGTTGCCAATCTTGATATCAATGATCTTGAAGATTGGCTTGAACATGTAGAGGAACACATGGATCCTCAGCAAAAAAAAATAGGCAAAGAGATTCTTAAAGAGATTCGAACACGCGTGAATTTCCTATTGGAAGTGGGACTCGACTATCTCTCTTTAAATAGACAAAGCGCCACTCTCTCGGGAGGAGAAAGCCAGCGCATCCGCTTAGCTACACAGATAGGAAGCCAATTAGTCAATGTACTCTATATCCTTGATGAGCCAAGTATTGGGCTACATCAACGTGATAATGATCGTCTTATCCGTTCACTCAAAGAGTTACGAGACCTTGGTAACACTGTCATTGTAGTTGAACACGACGAAGATATGATGCGTGCTGCCGACTGGATTATAGATATTGGTCCGAAAGCTGGACGTAAAGGTGGTGAAGTTGTGTTCCAAGGCACTCCTAAAGACATGCTGAAACAACATACGATTACTGCTGACTATCTTAATGGTGAGCGCAAGATTGAGATTCCAATAGAGCGTCGTCAAGGAAATGGTAAGCACATAACTATTTATGGAGCAAAGGGGAAATAACTTGAAAAATGTTGATGTTGATTTTCCATTAGGTAAGTTAATAGTCGTTACCGGCGTATCAGGCTCGGGCAAATCAACATTAATCAACGAGACACTTCAACCCATTCTCTCTCAACATTTCTATCGTTCGTTGAAGAAACCTATGCCATATGATAAGGTAGAAGGTATTGATAATGTTGATAAAGTGGTGAATGTTGACCAAAGTCCTATTGGTAGAACACCACGTAGTAACCCTGCAACCTACACGGGAGTATTTAATGATATCCGCAATCTTTTCGTCAATTTACCTGAAGCAAAGATAAGAGGCTACAAACCAGGACGCTTTTCTTTCAACGTGAAAGGAGGCAGATGTGAGGCTTGTGGAGGTAATGGTTATAAGACAATTGAAATGAATTTCTTGCCAGATGTGATGGTTCCGTGTGAGGTTTGTCATGGAAAGCGTTATAATCGCGAAACACTTGAGGTGAGATTCAAAGGCAAATCAATTGCTGATGTGCTTGATATGACCATTAATCAAGCCGTGGAATTCTTTGAGAATGTACCAAGTATTCTACCCAAAATTAAAACACTTCAAGATGTTGGCTTAGGCTATATTAAACTCGGACAAAGTTCAACTACGCTCTCAGGTGGCGAAAGTCAGCGTGTAAAGTTAGCCACCGAACTGGCTAAAAGAGATACTGGTAAAACGCTTTATATTTTAGATGAGCCTACGACAGGTCTTCACTTTGAAGATATCCGCATACTGATGAATGTGCTTCAAAAGCTTACAGACCGAGGTAACACTGTGATAATTATTGAACACAACTTGGATGTTATCAAGCTGGCAGACTATATCATTGACGTCGGTATAGAGGGAGGACGAGGTGGAGGAAGGATTCTCTCAACAGGAACTCCCGAAGAAGTAGCCAAGAGTAAATTGGGGTATACGCCCAAGTTCTTGGCAAACGTATTAAAAAAGGCTTGAAAGTAAAACAAAACGAGTAATAAACGCTGATTTCATTTGGTATTGACGACGCTTAAATGTGTGTGGAAATGACCGATGAAATCAGTGTTTTTTTAATGGAATCTACATCATAATAGCTTTCAAAACAGCTTAAATAAAAGATGAACTTATACGCTTTGAATTGTCCTTACAAACTATTATAAAAACGAATAAAAAACATCCATTTCATCGCATGATACTATTCATTTTGTTATAAGCGTCATTTTACCTTGTGTTTTGTATTATTTCATAGCATGAAATATAGCTGATTACGAGACAATTAGACCTATATTGTTTTTATTAAATATTTCTGTTATAGAAATAATTTATATTACATCAAGTAAGTGTCTGGTATATATTGCGTTATGAAAAAAATATATTATATATAAATTGTGAAGTATAAATATAATTCTCTTAGAATAAAATTCAGCCATGAACTTGATGTAACAAGGTTATCTTATCAAAATAAACAGCGTATTTATTTGGTCAAAAAACGCTTTTTTCTTATATTTGTTCCATAAAAAAAGACTATGCCCTATCCGACAGAAACGCAATACTTAGAACATCATCCGTTAGTGAGCTTCATCATTACTGCCTATAACATTGAAGCGTCATTACTGCGTTCATGCATAGAAAGCATTCTCGGATTATCGTTGAATCCTGAAAATCGTGAGATCATTGTTATAGATGATGGAAGTGAAACACCTGCCATTACATCACTCCTTGACGTATGTGATAATCTCATTTATGTGCGACAACGTAATCAAGGATTGAGTGTGGCGCGCAACAGAGGCATAGATATTGCTCAAGGGGATTTCATTCAGTTTATTGATGGCGACGATTCTCTGCTACAATTCACTTACGAACATTGCTTAGATATTGTGAGATTTCACAATCCTGACATGGTGATTTTCGAAGCATCTACTAAGCCTTCAGTAGATATTACCGAAGAGATTGCAGGACCTTTTGAGGGTACTTCCTACATGGAAGAACATAATATTAGAGGGTCAGTATGCTGTTATCTTTTTAAGAAAGATATCTTAAGAGGGCTTCGTTTCCGTCCAACATTGACCTATTATGCTGAAGATGAGGAGTTCACTGCACAGCTAATGCTGAATGCAAAACGTCTGTTTGTGACCCCGGCTAAAAGCTATTTCTATCGTCAACACAAGCATTCGATAATGCATCGCAAAGGAAAACGCGATGTCATTCAACGATTAGAAAACACAGAAAGTGTTATCTTTTATCTCCAAAGTCGACTTCAAACACTCCCTCAGTCAAAACAAATGGCATTACAGAGGCGTATAGCACAGCTTACAATGGATTATCTTTATAATACTGCACGACTAACACATTGTCTTTCAAAACTTGACGAAACATGTGAAAGATTGCATAAACATGGATTGTTTCCACTGCCAAATAAGGACTATACAAGCAAGTATCGACTCTTTCAACAACTATCCAAACATCGCTGGGGACGTAGAATCATCATTGCCACTACACTTATATGAAGATATTACTCATCGGAGAATATAGTAATGTTCACGCCACATTAGCCAAAGGACTTAATCACTTGGGGCATGAGACTATGGTTGTTTCCAATGGAGATGACTGGAAAAACTATCATCGAGACATTGATGTTAGTAGAACTTATGGCCTTTTCGGCGGGCTAAAGTTATATGCAAAACTATTGACTTTACTCCCAAAACTTCGTGGGTTTGATATTGTTCAACTCATCAATCCGATGTTTTTTGAACTCAAAGCTGAGCGACTTCGTTTCTTCTACGACTATCTTCGACGTCACAATAAGTATGTGGTACTTGGAGCGTTCGGCATGGATTATTATTGGGTTCATGAGTGTATCACTCGCTTTCCCTTGCGTTATAGCGACTTTAATATAGGTAAACACGTGCGGACGGATGAAGAATCGCAACGCTATATTAGAGATTGGGTGGGAACTGCAAAGGGGAGATTGGTGTCAATATGTGGCAAAAGATGTAGATAAAATCATTGCAGGGTTATATGAATATTGGGCATGTTATCAGCCCATCTTCCCTGAAAAGACAGTTTTTTGCCCCTTTCCCATTATTCCAAGTCATACAACCTACCATCCATTTGATGGCAAACTACACCTCTTTATTGGGATAAATAAAACGCGAAATCGTTATAAAGGAACTGATATTATGCTCAAAGCAGCACAAAAAATAGTAGAAAACTATCCTGAAAAGGCTGATTTGCAGATTGCAGAAAGTGTTCCATTTGAAGATTATGTCAAAATGATGGGAAAGTCAGATGTTATTCTTGATCAGCTGTACAGCTATACTCCATCCATGAATCCGTTGGAAGCGATGAGCCAAGGACTAATCTGTGTTGGTGGTGGTGAACCTGAAAACTATGATATTATTAATGAACATGAGTTGCGTCCAATTATCAATGTAGAGCTCAATGAAAGCAGTGTGTATCAAGCTTTGTATGAGTTAATTCTGCATCCAGAACGAATTAATACGTTGAAACGTGAGAGTATGGCTTATATCAAGCGTCATCATGATTACATAAATGTGGCTCAAAAATATATAGCGTTTTATGAACAACTTGACCATTAAACTCATTCATACTACTGATATCCATGGATGTTTCTTTCCATTTGACTTCATTGAGGGACGTCCTTGCAGTGGATCAATGGCGCGAATCTCTACTTATGTGAAGCGAATGCGAAGCAAATATGGTAATCGTTTGCTACTCGTTGATGGTGGAGATATATTACAAGGTCAGCCCACTTGTTACTATTGTAACTTTGTTCAGCCTCAAATGAAGAATGTAGCAGCAAGAGTTGTTAATTTCATGCGCTATGATTTACAGACTATAGGCAATCATGATATCGAAACAGGACATGCTGTTTATGACAAGTATGCAGCAGAATTAGATTGTGATTTGTTGTCAGCTAATGTAGTAAATGAAGTTACATTAAAGCCTTACTTTAAGCCTTATGCAATTCGAAATATAGAAGGTGTCAAGATTGCTTTTATTGGAATGTTGACTCCTACAATACCCTATTGGTTGCAAAAAGATTTATGGAGTGGCATGAAATTTCTGGATATACCGAGTTGTATGGCACAATGGGTAAAGCATGTACGTGAAGTTGAGCATGCCGATGCCGTCGTTGCACTCTTTCATTCGGGATTCGATGGAGGCATTCAAGATGCTAATGGCAGTGAAAATGCATGTGTAACAACAGCACGAAATGTACCTGGAGTTGACCTCATTCTATGTGGACATGACCATCAATTAAAACGAGTATACGTCACCAATCATGGCAAAGAGGTTTGTATTATAAATCCATCGAGTAATGCACATTACGTTAGTGAGTGTAGTCTTTGCTTTGAATTTAATCAAGAAGGAAGACCAAAAGTCAACGCGGTAAAAGCACAATTGCGGAATATTGATAATGCGAACGTGGACGAATCTTTCATGGAACAGTTCAGCAAAGACATTGAACAAGTAAAACAATATGTGAGCCGTAAGCTTGGAATCTTTGTGCATTCTATCTATACAAGAGATTGTTTCTTTCGGTCAGCTCCCTTTGGAGATCTCATTCATGACATTCAATTAGAACATACAGGAGCTGATATTTCATTGAATGCTCCGTTAAAATTTGATGCATGTATTCGCAAAGGAGATGTTCATGTCAGTGATTTATTTAACCTTTACACGTATGAAAATCAACTATATGTTGTCAAAATGACGGGTAAGGAGATTAAAAAACTACTTGAAATGAGTTATGGTCAATGGGTTACAACCATGAAATCGCCTGATGATCACATTATGCTGATGAAACAAGATGGCACGGGGCATTGGCATTGGACTAATCTTGCATTCAATTTTGATACGGCTTTTGGCATTGATTATGAAGTAGATGTTAGGCAAAATTATGGCAAAAAGGTTAATATTCTGCGTATGACAAATGGACAACCTTTTTGTGAAGATAAGACTTATCGTGTGGCAATGAACAGTTATCGGGGTAATGGTGGCGGGGAATTACTAACTCGTGGTGCAGGAATCTCTCTCAAAGAACTTCCTAATCGTATAGAATATGTAAGCGAAAAAGACCAAAGAAGTATTATTATGGACTATATTGAACGCCATAAAGTGATTGATGCAAAACCGCATAACAACTGGTCTTTCGTACCAATGGAATGGACAGAACCAGCTTTAGAACGCGACTATAAACTGCTGTTCGGTAAGCATTAATTTATCCATCTTAAGGTTCTGTATAATCATTGGATTTGATTAATAATCTATAAAAAAACAAGTTATGGAAAGAAATAATCCATTTTGTTTTGTAATTTTGCAAACAGTTTAACATAAATAGGAAGGAATATGAAAAAGTTATTAATCATAGCATTAGTGCTCCTGACATTTGTTACAATGGCTTCTGCACAGAAACAGGCAGAAATCAAATTCGACAAATTGAGTGTTGACCTTGGAACATTCCCAAAGAGTGACCCAATTCGTCAAACCACTTTCGTATTCACAAACACAGGAGACGCTCCTTTAGTGATCAATCAAGCTATGGCCAGCTGCGGATGTACAGTGCCTACATACACCAAAACGCCTGTAATGCCAGGACAAAAAGGTGAAATTAAGGTCACATATAATGGCTCTGCATTGTTTCCTGGACACTTTAAGAAGAGCATAACAATACGTAGTAACGCCACAACGGAAATGGTTCGGCTTTACATAGAGGGTGTAATGACCGACTCAAATAATAAATGATATTCTACTTTTCTGCAACAGGAAACACCCTTTGGGCTGCTCAACGAGTTGCTCAAGTGACTGGAGAAGACTCCTTTCTGTAGCAAAACTTATCAAAAGCCAACATGCTTTTGCCTTGGAAAAAGGCGAGCGTGTTGGCTTTATCTATCCTATATATGGATGGCGTCCGCCTGTAATCATGCGAGAGTTTGTGCGGAAACTTACCCTCACCACACAGCAACCATCAGATAATCTTTCGTCACATTATTGCTTCGCATTATGCACTGCAGGAGACGATATTGGGCTATCGATGGACTATCTAAATTCAGATTTAAAGACAGTTGGATTGCAAACGAACGCTACTTTCTCGTTAAAAATGCCGAATACTTATGTGGGATTACCTTTTATGGACATTGATTCTGAGGAAGTTATCCATAAGAAACGTGAGATAGCAGAAGTTCAACTACGTGAATATTGCGAGCAAATTTTTGACAGAATTCATTGTAAGAATCAGCGCAATCATAGTCATTGGCCACGCATAAACAGCAATATTCTTGGGGCATTCTTTGTTAATAAACTCATCACTGATAAGCCCTTTCACGTTGAAAAGCAACGATGTGTAAAGTGTGGGATATGTGCTAACGTCTGTCCTGTAGACAATATAGAGGGTGGACACGGCCTAATGCCTAAGTGGAAGCATACAAATCGTTGCCTAACTTGCTTTGCATGTTATCATCATTGCCCACATCATGCAATAGAATATGGTAGACAAACCCAACATAAAGGCCAATATGTATTCAAATAATACAATTTGATTTTAGAACTAACTAATTGAAAGAATTTATTAAAAGAATTATAATGAAAACCATTTTACTCACCATTGGCATGATGCTTACAGCTCTTTCAGGGCATGCAATGCCTGCCGATACAATATATGTCATGCGAAATGACGGCGTAATGGTACCTGCACCAACCTTCGGAAGTGCTGAATCTGAGCTTATAACACCACGCAAACATCCTGATAATTTACAAGTAATTCCGACACGAGCAATCGACACTTCACAACGCTATACGCCTCATACGGGTAGGCCACATATATTGGTTATCCTCGCAAACTTTAAGGATGTGAAGTTTCAAGTGCATGAACCAAAGGCTGCTTTTCATGATTTTTTTAATGCTGAAGGGCCTATTGTCGATCGCGGAAATGGTAATAACGAGAACTTCGGGAGTGTCAGTAAGTATTTCAAAGCAACAAGTCTTGGCGCCTTTGAGCCTGTATTTGAAATTTATGGCCCAATCGATTTACCAAAAGATATGATTTATTATGGAGGCTCAAATGCCAATAATAAAAGCAAAGACAGGCCAGAAGAACTTGTGCAGGATGCTGTTAATTGTGTCAAAGATCAAGTCACAAACATAGATCGATTGGATTCAAATAACGATGGATATATAGACTGTGTCTATGTGGTCTATGCTGGATTAGGGCAAAATAATGGTGGAAGTGCAGAGTCAGTATGGGCATGTACGAGTGCAATAAATAACCCATCATTGAAGATAGGCAATAAGAATGTCTATAATTTCAGCATTGGTGCAGAACTCTTTCCCAGTCGAATTAGGAACCAAGCCAATGGGCAAGAGCGCGCAATGCAAATCAATAGTATTGGTGTTACGTGTCATGAGTTCTCGCATGCAATGGGATTACCCGACATATATCCTATCGATTCAACTGCCTATTTAGATAACCAAGAGATGGAATATTGGGACTTAATGGATGGTGGAGAGTATGCAGGTAATGGAGGTTTATACCAATGCCTTATACAGCTTGGGAGAAAAAGCAAATGAATTGGCCTGTAAACATTCAGCCTTTAACGTCAAAAGGAAACATAACTATGGATAAATCAGCTGATGATGGAGGCGTCGTCTATAAGATTGTTAACCCTGGAGATCCAAACGAATACTTTCTTTTAGAGAATATAACCAAGACTGGTTGGTATGCGGGGGCAAGTAATCAAGGACTACTTGTCTATAAAGTAGTTGACCAAGGAAACGTTAATATGGGTGATTATCCTAACAACACACCACACATACCCCGTATGGCTGTCGTGCCAGCTGACGGACTTTGTATGTCAAACTATTTAATTCAAGGTCATAAGCCTACAGAACCAAACTATAAAGAGCTTAACAGACTGGAGAAAAGAAAGTATAATAACCAGCTAAAGGGGGACGTTTTCCCCGGAACAGTCAATGCAGATAACCTGAATGACAACTCTAATCTTCCCAATTTCTGGTGGTACACAAAGGGAGAGCTTAATGAAAGAGCAACATTAAAATCATCTTATTATAAAGTGAATCAATCACTTAAAAACATCAAACTCAATGCAAATGGGGCTATATCGTTTACATTTTATCCAAAATATAATAGCCTTGATGGCATAAATAAAATACAGATTGAGAACTCAGAAGACCTCCATATCTTTACACTTGATGGCAAATATGTTGGCAGCCAGCTTGAGAACCTATCCAAAGGTGTCTATATTCGCAATCATAAAAAAGTCATTGTAAAATAAAGTTCGCATTGAATGAATAGAAGTTTTGGGGCTAATACGCTTTAGAACTGAAACTAAAATATTTTTTTATCAAAAAAGATTGCGAAATATTTGGTAATCCAAAAAAAAGTCATACCTTTGTATCGTTATCCTGAAAACAATCTTTTTACCTTAAAAAGGACTAATACCTATTGAAGATTTGGAGCGGTTACCTGTGAAGGTCATCGCTTTTTTTTGCACTATTTTGAATCTACTGATTTTTAGAACTAAGTTGAATGATAGACATAGAATAAATTTATATTCAAGAAAAGATTATTCACAATACAAATTGAAAAATAAAGTTCCATGATGTGATTACTAATCATCATAAAAATGTAATCAAAACAACCTGCATCCCTTTAATTAGAGTCGGCTCTCCCACCCTATACAACACAATCGCCATTTCGCATCATCTTTTCTCCCTCTCAAGCACTATTTAATAGTAATAGTCTGAGGAAGCATTCACTATTCTTCTTTATTGAATTACGTTACACTATACGGAATACGTTATTAATGTATTTATTTCATATAGTTAATTCATTATACTGATGTTCAAAGAGATATGATGCTACTTTGTAAGCTTAAAGCATATAAAAAGTAATCTGCGTCAAATCATCGTGTGGTTTGACGCAGAAAACACAATAAAATACCTTATATCATGCGATAATATGACATAAATCATATTATCAGATTTAATTAATTCTACTCAAAACGCATTTATACCATCAAACGCATTTTACCATTAAAGCCTATGATAACCTTAATTTGATAGGCTGTAGGACTATCAGGCACACAAACATTTGCTGTAAATAAGAAACCATTTGTATTTGTTTCAGTGTAGTTTATGTCACTTAATATACTCTGACTCAACACGCCTGAAGGTATCTGCTGTTTGAAATCAGACTTCCGGAAATCACGACTAAAGAGTTGATTACTTCCCTTAAAGATGCTGACATGAACAATATTATCAAAATACACATTATCAACCTCAACACCTTCGTCATTATAAGTCTGTTTTGCTACTTTGAAAGTAGTTGGATTAACCTGTGTATACCAATGATAATGAGCGTTTCCATAGATGACTACAGAATCGCGTTTAATCAATTTTTTCTGGTTTAATGCTACAGGATGTGACATCCCGAAGAAAGACAAATAAGTGTTATCATTTGTCTTTATACATTTAATCAAGTCACCATTTTGGTTCTTGAACATGAAAAGGTGAGGCGCTTGCTTCACAATCTGATACTTAGCAACATTCGAACTATGAAGAACAAGTGAGTCTTTTATTATTTGAAAGTACACAGGTTGTGAGGTACTATCAGGATAAAAGATAGTATCACCAACCACACGAAAGGCAGGACTATCATCATCTTCATTCAACCAAAGACCTTGAAGCATTTTTTTTGCTGTATGATCTTCTGAAGGCTGGTCTGTAGAACTTCTTTTATGATTACTACATGAGACTCCAACAAGAGTCATAGTAACCACAAACAACATAGGTAATAAGCTATATTTTCGCATCAATCAAATAATTCTGCATCTTGTAAAGAGCAAGCTTTCAGATCCTTTTCCGATGTCAAAACATCCTTTGAATCGATAGGCCACTCAATGTGAATCTGCTCATCATTCCAACAAATACTGGCCTCATGTTGTGGTGCATAAACATTATCTACCTTATAAGTAAAGATTGCTTCGTCACTAAGAACAAGGAAACCATGAGCAAAACCGCGTGGAATAAAGAGCTGACGCTTATTCTCTTCAGAGAGTTCTACCATGACATATTTTCCCAAGGTAGGGCTACTCTTGCGAATATCAACGGCAACATCCAAGACCTTTCCCTTGATTACGCGAACCAATTTTGCCTGAGAATACTCTCCTTTTTGATAGTGGAGACCACGCAATACGCCATAAGAAGACTTAGATTCATTGTCTTGTATAAACTTGATTTTACCTACTTTCTGCTGGAATTCTTCGTCTTTCCACGCTTCAAAGAAATAGCCACGAGCATCTTGAAAGACACGAGGCTCGATGATAAATACACCTTTTATGTCCGTCTGTTTATACTCCATCACTTGTAAAGTGTTTGTTTCCATGGCACAAAGATACAACTTTTACAATAGTTATCAAAATAAAAAAGATAAATAAATGATTAATGAAGATTTTTTTCGCAAAACTTTGAAAGCTAAAATAAAAGTACTAAATTTGCAACGTGATTGAGTTAGAAAGACATATCGAAATACTTTTGCTCACGAATGATTGCGTCATAATTCCTAATTTTGGTGGATTTATGGCACATTATCGGGCTGCTCACTTTGACGAAAGAGACAAATCGTTTCTTCCGCCAACACGAACTGTGGGCTTTAATCATGCCTTAAAACTCAATGATTCGCTGCTTGCGCAGTCTTATGTAGAGGCTTATGACATCAGCTATCCAGAGGCTTTACGACGTATTGAGCAAGATACTGAAGAATTGAAACAGGTGCTTCAGAATGAAGGTGAATATAATTTAAGGAATCTTGGACGCCTTTCACTTAACAACGAAGGGCAATATGTCTTTGAACCATGTGAGGCTGGTTTGCTTACTCCATCGCTTTATGGACTCAGTAGCTTTGAGTTCAAAAAACAAAAGCAATGCTCTGAAATGCAAACTGAAGTTGAAACTCATATAAAAGAGACTCAACCGAAAGCACAAATCCTTGACTTTGTTGTTCCTGAAACAATCGAAGAAACTGATGAAAAGTCATATACGATTCGTCGAAGTGTAGTTAGAAATATTGTGGTTGCCTGTATTGCTGTATTGTTTTTCCTATTATTACCTTCAACATTAAGTAATGGAGAAAAGGCTACAATGACTGGAAACAGGATTGACACCAACCTCTTAACGGCTATCATGCCTAAGGAAGTAACGATTGGTAATGCAGCAAATCACATTACAAAAGACATGACTAAGAAGGCTTTTGAAGCTGTAATAGAAGAAAAAATTGCTGAAAAATCTTCGTCAACTGAGGTTGAAGAGACGAATACTCCTGCTAAAAGCTTTTATAGTATAGTATTAGCCAGTAGAGTAACTCGCAAGAATGCTTCTGATTTTGTAGCCCATCTACATCATAAAGGTTATGATGAAGCAAAGGTGTTAACACAAAGAAATCGCACAAAAGTTATTTATGGACAATATGATTCAGAAGAGGCTGCACGCAAAGTAGTGAATAAACTTCATAAAAAAGCAGACTTTTCAGATTGTTGGATTATCCATATCAAATAATCATTTCCTATATTTTTATATGAAACGCGTACGTTGCCCCAAATGTGATAACTATATTACATTTGATGAAACCAAATATCAATTAGGACAATCTCTTGTATTTGAATGTCCCGAATGCGGCAAGAACTTTGGCATTCGAATGGGAGTCTCGAAACTTAAAAATACACAAAAGGAGGAGAACCCTGATGAACAAGCAAATGAAAAGGGTTGCGGTTCGATAGTAGTAATTGAGAATGTGTTCCACTATAAGCAGGTAATACCACTCCAAATGGGTGATAATGTCATTGGACGCTATATGAAAGGTAGTGGAATTAATTGCCCTATAGAGACTAATGACCCAAGTATTGATATGACACATTGTATTATCAACGTCAATAAGGATAAGCAAGGACGTCTCAAATACATTCTCCGTGATGGGCCAAGTTATACTGGAACTTTCGTTGATAATGTGATATTAGGTGATAGAGAACGTCGCGTTATCGAAGATGGAAGCCTATTTACAATTGGTGCTACAAGCATTATACTTCGTGGAACAGAAGGAAACGAATGATTGTTAAATGTATAATATCATTTAAATTGCTTTTGTTAGAAATAACATTTAGTCGACTCTTTGATATTAAACATTATTCTTTTGGGTTTATTCAAGGGCGTAAATGACAAAAAATAAAAGGGCGAGTTAAACGACTCGCCCCTTTTTATTAATCAAGATCTTTATTCTGACACTTTAACAACCTTGTAATCACGCTTTCCTGAAGGCCAAATTCCCTTTATAATCAATACTGGATCTTGACTTGTAGAAGCACTCTTTACAAGCTCTTGTAAGTCAGAAAGGCTCTTCAAAGGAGTGTCATTAGCATACAACATGATAAATCCTTGTTCGATACCTCCACTCTTAATAGCTCCCTTTTCGACTTTAGTTACCTCGAGACCAAACGTCAAATCAAATTCCTTTTTCAGTTGTTCTGTCACAGGACGGAAGCTTGCTCCAAGCACATCTAAATCTGCAGTCTTAATGACTTTCGTATTTCCTTGTGCGTTCTTTAGCGTCACTGTCTTAGAGTGTTTTGATTTATTATGTAAGTAAGTTAGGGTTACTTTCTCACCCGGATGCTTCTTAGACAGGAGCTCCTGAAGCTCAGACATCTTCGTAATCTTCTTGCCATCGGCTTCTGTTATGACATCACCTTTGACGATACCTGCGGCAGATGCCGAACTACCTTCAGTCACTTCAGCTACATAAACGCCTTCATTTGTACCGAGATCTACGTCTTTTTTCTCATCTTTTTGAGCATTAATATAGTTGAGAACATCACCACCTCGAATACCAAGAACAGCGCGTTGTACTGTACCATATTTCTTTAAGTCGTCAACAACTTTAACCATAATAGTCGTTGGAATGGCGAAACCATAACCACTATATGAACCTGTTTGTGAGTAAAGCATGGCATTAATACCCACCAATTCGCCTTTAGCATTGACCAAAGCACCACCTGAGTTACCAGGATTTATAGCCGCATCAGTTTGAATAAAGCTTGAAATCTGTGGACCATTTGAACCTTCTCCACCCATTGAACGAGCTTTTGCACTGACAATACCTGCCGTTACTGTTGAGCTAAGGTTATAGGGATTACCTACTGCAAGCACCCATTCACCAACTTTAAGATTGTCACTATCGCCAATAGGTAGTGTCGGAAGATTCTTTCCATTAACCTTAATAAGAGCCAAATCTGTATTTGGATCTGTTCCAATTATACGTGCAGAATACTCTCGATTGTCATTTAATGTCACGGTAAGTTCATCAGCTCCATTAACAACATGATTGTTTGTAACAATATATCCGTCAGGACTGATAATCACACCACTACCTGTAGCCTCCTTCTTAGGTGTTTGAACACGACGTTTCTGGCGGCCGTTTCCTTGATCAGGATTACCAAAGAATCCGAAAGGACCAAAGAAATCACTAAATGGATCCTCTTGAACATCGACGGTTTGTACCTTAGAATTCTGCACATATTTAATGTGAACAACGGCTGGAAGCGCCTTTTCCGCAGCATAGGTTAAGTCAATCGGTTGTCCCGAAGGAACCGCTTCAATCGCTGGGGAGGCATTTACTTTAATAAAAGCTCCCGTTGAAAGGGCAAATGCACCTACACACATTGCCCCCAAAACATACTTACTAAACATTTTTCATAATTATCTTTTTGAATTTACGTTTTAATCTGTTTATAATTCGCTTTAAGTTTTAATTGATTGCAAAATATACAACTACAATTGATAAAACTAAGCGAAATTCTTAATTCTTTATCCGTATTTAACAATTCAATTTAACACATTAACAGCTCTTAAACGACCTATTTTTTTATTTTTTTACACTTATTAAATTACGATATCATATAATAGGTGTTCTATCTTAAAAGAAATGCTATGAAAAGACGAATAAAATGTATGCATTAGACCGAAAATAACAAAAGTAAAACGATAATAACCAATTCCACATAACGATTAAGCTTAATTGCTACAATCAAATCTTTAGAAGTGATCTCCCGATTATACCTTCCAATATAAGGCTTCGATATCATTTCTCCATGATAAACATGCGGTCCACCGAACCGACAAGCCAAAATCGAAGCTAAGGTAGCTTCAGGCCATCCGCTATTGGGACTAAGATGGGCCTTTGAAAACATCAATATGTCATGCCAAATAGACATGAAACGACTCCGTGACATAGGTGTAATCACAACAGAAACCAATAGCATCAACATTGCTGTTAAACGTGCAGGTACCCAATTAACTACGTCATCCAAGCGTGCAGCAAACATTCCAAAACGACGAAAATGACGTGTACGATATCCTATCATTGAGTCAAGTGTGTTAATCATTTTATAGGTCATCATACCTGGAACCCCTAAAACGACCAACCAAAATAAAGGTGCAACCACTCCATCTGAAAGGTTTTCAGCTAAAGTTTCAAGTGCAGCCAAACGAATTTCTTGGGCAGAAAGTTCTGATGTATCACGCCCTACAATGCGCGAAACCTGTGCCCTGCCCTGCTCAACAGAGACATTTACTGCCGCAAACACACTCTTTACTTCTCGCACAAGTGTAGTACCTGCAAGGCAATAGAATATAAAAACTGCTTCTAAAACAGTGCAAATGACGTCATCAAATAAGGATAAAATCAACGTGAAGAACATGAAAGTACAAGCTGTTAACACGATAGTTAATGCAGCCCCTTTTAAGCAACGTCTCTGCCCTTTGTTTAACTTCCGCTCACCAAAAGCAATCACTCGTCCAAAAACTACAATTGGATGAGGCAACCATTCAGGGTCTCCGAGGATGCGATCCGCTATCCATCCAATAATCAAAGATACTGCTTTAAACATGTTAACAACGTTTCATTTTCTTCATGTAACTGTGTAGCTATACGAATATAATGGTCATCTAATCCCTCAAACGATGATGCATCACGAATCAATATGCCTTCCTTTGTAGCTAAATTTTCTTTAAGCAACGAAGAGTTTAGGTGTTTCAAACGAACCAGAAAGAAATTCGTTTGCGTCGGAAATGCTTCTAATCCTTCCATTTGATTAATGCTTTCACGAAACCATTCCGTTTCTTTTTGCATCCAATCTACAGATGGTAACACATTGATATCATGCGTTACAAGATATTTTCCAGCTTCAATTGCCAAACTATTTACACTCCATGGTGTCCTAAACTCCCTCAACTTTGCAATAATATCACGATGTGCTGTCAGATAACCAAGACGTAAACCAGGGATACAATACTTTTTAGTCATCGAATGAAGTAAAATCATCCTTCCATGTTTTACAATGTCTTCATCACGCAACATTGTTGCAGTTGTATAATCTTCATAGGATTGATCAATGACAAACAGTTCGTTTTCATCGTCCGAAGGATAGAGCTCTGTTGACGAAACACACGTACCTGTCGGATTATTTGGATTGCAAATCCATCGCAAACAACCTTGTCCTCCATGATGAGGATATTCAGAAAAACTCGGAACCGAAACGATATGTCTTCGCGGTTCATAGGCTTTTGCAATTAGATGGATAGCTGAAGTGATGCCGTTTGTCACCATTATCTCATCCGAACTCACGTGAATTTTGCTTGCAATTAGATGCTCTAAAGAGGTTGGTTCGGGTTCAGGATAATGACGAATGATGTCTATATGCTGGCAAAGATGTGCTTCCAAATCACTTAAATCAGCATGCGCCCATATATTAGAACTAAAGTTCAACCGAATATTTGGATAGCGAAATAAATCATCTCCGTGCTCTTTCATTTGTTGTTTTCTATTTAAGTAACTTTAGAACTCGTTTTATATATAAAACTGATTGGCCACCAGTAACTTACAAAATGTATCTCTTTATACTGCAATCTGCCACAGATTATCGTGTAAAATGATGCAAAACATGATGTCATTTGGCACAAATCAAAATATGAATTGCTTGTAACCTCTATTCTATATGAATTTCAACGCTACATCATTCATCTTTCATCAGCTTTTTAAGTGCATCAATATCCAAATATTTTCTTACATGGTTGGCAAGTAAATCATATTGTTTTTCACGAAAATTCCTATCGTTCAGTAACTCATTATCAGGTGAATCCCCATGCAACGTGTCCTCCTCTTCAATGACGATATCGTCAAAATAAGGAATGACACCTAACACAGGCACACCACAATAGGATTCCATCATTTTTCTTCCTTCGTCAAACAATCTTGCGTCACCACGGAATTTATTGATAATTATGCCTTTAATACGTTCTCGATCATGTGGAGATTGAAGCATAATACTGCCGTAACAACTTGCAAAAACGCCTCCACGATCAATGTCAGCTACTAATAAAACAGACGCATTGGCATAGCGAGCCATAGACATATTGACTAAATCCTGCTTTAAAAGATTCATCTCTGAGATACTTCCTGCACCCTCAATAACAATCGGGTCGTATTGTTTCGCTAAACGATTATAGGCTTTCTGTATGCAAGAGCGTAAGTAATTGCGATCTTCTTCAGCGTAGAGTTGCATCGCGGTTTTAATGCCAATAGACTCTCCTTCGACTATAACCTCCGACGATTTCTCCCCTGTTGGTATCAACAAAAGAGGGTTCATATCAGTTGAAAGCTCTATACCTGCAGCCTCAGCCTGTACCCCTTGCGCACGCGCAACACGTTTTCCATCGGCTGTAAGATGATAGAATGGCGCCATATTCTGCGCCTTGAATGGTGCCGGATGCATGCCATCCTGTTTAAAGATGCGGCAAACAGCTGTAGCAATAACACTCTTTCCGACATCACTTCCCGTGCCACAGAACATTATTGGACGCATAATGCCAGAATAAAAAGATAGTCACTCAATCGGTTCATCAGTCTCATTACCTCGTCATCCAAAGTGTAATCACGACGCAAAGTCCACATTCTGCGTTCACAAGTACGCGCTTTTGTGCGTGCAAATTGTAGTTGTGCAGCCAACAAAGAGCCTCCAGGAACAACAAAACAAAAGCGTTCTTTACTTGTGTTTTCATCAATATAATGTTCTAAATCAACAATCATTGATGAAAAACTTTTATCTTCTGAGGGCAGAACATTAGAACTATCAGCTATCATTCCCATGATTTTCATCAGCAAAAGTTGCAGATTGTGCAATCTCTCCCGTTCGGGATTGTCTGTAGGCATTAGTGCAACCACAATACCGAGCAACGCATTCAGTTCATCAATTTGGCCGTTTGTTTCAATACGAATATCGTCTTTTGCTACGCGTTCACCATGTCGTAGAGAGGTTTTTCCTTGGTCTCCACGCTTCGTATAGATTTTCATTGTCATTTATTTTTCATTATAACATAAATAATTATAGGCGCACCCAACAATGGAGTGACTGCATTTAGGGGAAGAATCCCAAATTCTCCTGGAAGAATACAAAGCAAATTACAGAGTAAAGCCACAGCAGATCCCGTCAGCATTGTTGCTGGAAGAAGTGAGAGATGATTGTCTGTATTCAGCAATAGGCGTGCAATATGAGGAACAGCTAAGCCTATAAATGCAATAGGTCCACAGAAAGCGGTCGTAATAGCCATTAAAAGTCCTGTTATAATCAATAGGAAATTGCGTGTGCGTTGAACGTTAATGCCAAGATTTTCGGCATATTGCTCACCAAGAAGAAGGGCATTTAATGGTTTCATCATTAATAAAGCAGCAAGCAAACCTAATAAAACGATGCTTGCAAACAGAGGCATTTGAGCCATTGAAACGCCTCCAAAGTTACCCAATCCCCAAACTAAATACGACTTAACGCCTTCTTCTGTAGCATAGAAATTCAATATAGAGATAATTGAATTTGCTACATATCCAACCATGATTCCAATGATTAATAGCAGTATATTGCTGCGAACCATAGAAGAAAAAAAGAAGAGCAGCAATGTAATCAGCATTGAGCCTACGAATGCAGCCAGCAAAATGGCTAAAAAACCACTAACAGAAAAGGCTGCCGTTGTCACGCTTCCTCCTAATAAAAGCATTACCAAAGCAACGCCTAATCCGGCACCACTGCTAATGCCGAATATGCCGGGACCAGCCAAAGGATTTCGAAATGCAGTCTGTAACAACAAGCCACAAGCTGACAAAGCGGCTCCAGTGAGCAAAGCAGTCAAGGCTTGTGGCAATCTCGATTCCATGATAATATATTCCCAAGAGGGATGTATCGTTAAAAGATTTGCTGTGACTTCATCATGCAAAAAGGGGAAAATCACGTGAAGAGTAGTTGAAAAAGGTATGCTGACACTCCCCATAATGAGGTTTAGAATCAGCAACATGACAATACAACCACCCATCAAGATACAATATCTAATGCCTTTTTTTCCCATTCAATTATAGCTTATTTCAAACGTTGATAGTAATGCATTGGTGCAAAACCAGCAATATCTGGATGTACAATTTGAATCACATCGCTCAACAACCTGTCGGGATGAAAGCTCACTTCTTCATAATATGGCCGACGAGTACAATCACATGCGAAAACTTGATGCATCTTAACAGCTTTAAACTCGCCGTAACCTGCATTTTCTTTTAATAGTTCCTGTAATGTAGAAGGATGCTCATTGTATTTGAATAACCATATATCAGCCTTGCCTGCCCTATCTAAAACCGATTCAAAAGATAAGGCAACACTCCCTGAATGGGTATCGTTCGCAAATACATATCGCGCTCGGGCATCTCGCAATAAGCCGCCAATCACGCTCCGACCACCAGGAACATACCACACGTTTCCCATCATTCTTTCGGTGAAAACAGAGCGTGTTTGCTTTGCTGTTTGCGCTTTTTGCTTCAATTGTTCGTAATTGCTTTTTACCTCATTAAATAATGAATCGGCTGCCTTCTCACGTCCAAAGAGCATACCATAAACTTCATCCATTCGGCTCTTCCTAACGAAGACTCTTCCATATAGTCAGCCATTTCGATGAGTGGAATATGAAGTTTGTCTAATTTTCCATAGCCACCACTATTTTCAAAGGGTGAAACCATTATCGCTTCAGGCTTCAAGTCAATTATCTTTTCTACGTTTGAACTCATGCTATTCCCGCAATCAGCAACGTGATGTGCATCAGATACTGGCAACTTTGCACGCTGTTGTACGTCTGGAATCGAAACATATTGCAAATCACATACCCCTTTGATTGCTGACTCTGCTTTCAAATCATAAAGCAAAGCACAATGAACGGTTGTGAAAACAACCGAGCGATCTATCGGTGTTCTGACAATCGTCACCTCATGATTATTGTCAGAAGAGAACGCTTTACATATCTCATCACCTGCTTTTCCTTTAGGAACAAGTGCATAAGTATGAAGGATTTTACCTTGTTTCCACGGATCAGTCAGCGTGGCAATTGAATAACCTTGGTATTTAACTATCTTCAGATGACGGGCATACTCGAAACGAACGGTGTCTCCACCCCTCGCTTCCAATCTCGTTTGAGAATGGTTGCAAGAAGTGAAAACACCGATAATGATGATTAGAAATGCGAATAAATCTTTTCTCATTACTTCCAATCGACCTTTGTATTAAAGAAGATTGTAGCCGGACCTACACCCACTTTAGTTGAGTGAAGTTCATTACCGCTTGCATCAAATTCCTTCAAATAACCTGCAGTTGAATAGCTCAAACGACCTCCAATCCTTTCATAGAAGCTTATAAATATGTGACCAGACACAGGATCTACAGCGATGGCACTTGGCGAAAACTTAGTTGCATCATATTTATAAGTCATGGTTGACGTAGCGTTCTTAAGTGGGTCATAAATAGAATAACTTACCGTAGGAGCACCATAGGGCGCGTTAACTGTGTAGAAAGAACCGCGATAATATGATACCAACGTTGCGTTGGGCACAACATCTTCTGCTATTTCTTTTCCATTCTTATTCTTAAGTATCTTTAAACCTGCACCAAGTTGGTGATAACTTGCATCATAACTGCCCCAATCCAACACATAAACACCAGTTGGATTCACATAGATAGCTTGCGGATTCTTTATTCCTTCAATCTTGAATTCTTTTACTTCGTCTGTTGCTAAATTAATTTTAGAAATAGAACCATTTCCATTTCCCCAATCACTATTTGCTACATAAATGAAGTTATCAGCGGCTGTAAGTCCTTCAGGATATGAACCTACCTTGTAACTTTTGCGCATTATAAGCCTGGTTGTATCAATTGCAGCAACATATCCGCCGTATGTTGTTACCCAAACTGCACCATCACCTGCAATGATGTGTCGCGGCTTCTTACCAATAGCATCAGACCAGAAACCGGTGTTTCTAATCTGCTTTACAGACTTCTGATTGCGGTCCACAACTTCGATTGTACTTTCGTCAGTAACCACATAATAGATTTTACTTCCATAACAAACGCCGTCATTCACCGTACCACCTAACAAACGACCATTGGCCTTTGTGAAAATATTCTCCGAGACAGCATTTGTTGCATAATCCCAATAGCTTATTGACCCAGGAATCTTCGATTTCATATTTCCGGAACAGGCAACAAACGCACCATTAGACGTAATCACTGTCTGCAAATCGGGAGTGTCGTCTTTGTCACACGAAGTGAATAATGCAATACTCAACAATACAGTTGATAAACTTAAAATGATTTTTTTCATATCTTTTTATTTAGAATTTATAATTAACTACAAATTGATAACTGACGCCAGGCATAGGATAGTTCCCCACTATCTCATACTGCTGGTTTAAGATGTTCTTGATGTCTCCGCGCAAAGAAAACTCCCCGTGTTTCATCACAAAACGATGACTGCAGGTTAATCCCATATCAAAATAACCAGCCAATCGCGTTCCGTCATAATGTGAGTTAGACGCCCATCGGCTGCCATACCCGGCTCCATGAACAACAACGTCAACCCACGGATTTCCCCACTTAACTGAACCTGAAACAGAATGTAAAGGGATATATGCAATCTGTTTTCCATAATCGGGAAGAGATTTATCCTCCCGGTCGGTCACATTCTGATAACTATAGCCGCCGAAGAACAGAAGATTATGCTTTTCTGCCAATTGATAGTCGCCGCGAAGCGAAACTTCAACTCCTTTTGACTGAACTCTGCCGATATTTACATTCGTCCAGATAAACATATTATAAGGTATGGCCACAATCTTGTCCTTTATGTGATTTAGATAACCATCGGCCGTAATCTCCAGATTAAATCTATTTGAAAACTGCTTCTGCCACGTCACACCAAGGTTTAATTGGTCTGTCGTTTCGGGTTTCAACCTTGGGCTCCCGAAATGAAAGAAGTAGTTTTCGTTGAATGTCGGCGCACGAAAGATATTCTTATACGATGTTCTGATGTAAAACTGTTCGGAAGAGAAAGGACGATAAGACAAAGAGAACGACGGCGACAGTTTACGCCCATTCTTTGCTGCTTCGCCACGCTCTGCCCCATTCAAATAAACAGAATATAGCGCACGTCCAAGCAAAACCAAGCGCGGAGTAACATATTTCACTGAAAAAGACTCTAACAACGTATGGCGAAATGGACGCACATCCGTGGCCAAACTGCTATTCAAGTTGTTGAAAACATAATCACTCGCAAAAGCGAACGAAAGCCCATCGGTCGGAGTAAACATTGCTGTCAAAGAGCCGTATGCCTCGCGTTGCCAGTAGTCTGCATCCATAATATGATTAGGAGAATACTTATCGCGGTAGCGCGAGCTGCTCCAGTTGAATTTGCCCTTAGCTTTCCAGCTCCACAACCCATTGGCTGCATGTTGCCGCCAGCCGAGCTGCGCAAAACCATTGCGGTCGTGCAATGACTCACCATTGATGTCACTATAATACTTTGCGATGCCCGGCAACAAGCGACTATTGTCATAATAATAGACTTTTCCATCGATTTCCCCATATTTCCCGGTCGAAACATAAGCATTCAACTCGCCGTGTCCGCTATTCATTCGGCTGTTGTTGCGTCGCCCATGTGTTTTATAGATTCCATTGCGCAACGTGAAGGGATAATCATTTTCGGCGTAGATATATTCGCCGTTTGCCGACAATGTCACCCGATTGCTCACGGATTGAACGTAGTAAACAAACGGACTTACATAGCCGAATGAGCCGAACTTCAGCTGCGTTTGCAGGTGGACGCGATGATCTGCCGGACGGTCAGTCAAGGTGGTCATTCTGAACAGCGCCGCCGAAGAAATCTCACGCGCGGATAAAAACACATCGTTCTCCCCACCTATCGACAGCGTCAACGACTCAATATTGTCTAATGCATAGCGCGAAACATCAACCGAACCGCTCTGGGTGTCGCTCAACATGAAGCCATCATAACTCACACCCGTATGTTGGGCGCCAAACCCTCGTACACCGATAGTTTTCATGCCTCCTGCGCCTCCATAATCACGAAGATTGACACCAGGCATGCGATGCAGCGCGTCGGCGATGTCCGTAATGCCCATATTGGCAATGTTCTCCCGATTGAGCATGCTGCCTGGCACAACATCGGTAATGCCACGACTTCCGTGATAGCCGACAACCTCAACTGCCTTCAAATCATGCACGCGCACGCTGTCTTTGGGCTGCTGTGCCCACGTTGGACAACAAACAACACAAGGAATGCTCAAAACAACGACAAGCTTATGTTTAAGCTGAATCATTTTCTGTCAATCTTTGAATAAAACTTCAACTATCTTCCTCGAAATAGTGAAGCAATAACTCGCAACGGCAGGTCTTCTGACTACACGATTCACGAAAGAGTGCCTTCCCAACAATTGCCGTCAGTGGCTTGTTTCCTTTCTAAAATATCGTTCACAGCAGCGGGACTGTTAAGGAATCTCACCTTATTCCCTTTTTAATCACAATGAATTATGAACCAATTGCGGGTGCGAAATTAATATAAAAAATGTAATTGAGCAAGAAAACGCGGCTTATTAACTAAAAGATTATGGCCGACGACCGCTTTACAGGTGCGTGATGAATTTTAACTTTGGCAGAATATCAGAACGAAAGATAAAACTATTCGGAAACGGATGTAAATCATCAGTTTTTTATGAAAATCTGCTCAGGAACGGGTGTAAATTATCAGAATTCATGAAAATCTGCTCAGGAACGGGTGTAAATTATCAGAATTCGTGAAAAACTGCTCAGGAACTGGGGTAAATTATCAGAATTCATGAAAAACCGCTCAGGAACGGGTGTAAATTATCAGAATTCGTGAAAATCTGCTCAGGAACGGGTGTAAATTATCAGAATTCGCGAAAAACTGCTCAGGAACTGGGGTAAATTATCAGAATTCGCGAAAAACTGCTCAGGAACTGGGGTAAATCATCAGAATTTAGCTAAAAACGTTCAAACACCCGGGGACAATTGCAGAAAAACGCATGATTCTGACAAAACACCCGGGGTAAATGAACAGAAATCGCATAATTCTGACAAAACACCCGGGGACAATTGCAGAAAAACGCGTGATTCTGATGAAACACCCGGGGACAATCATCTATTTTCCTTTCAAAAGTGAGAATATCTTAAAGATTAAGGATACAAAGACCTCCCGTGAGACAAAAAACGAGAGGCGAATGGCCAAACAGGCCGTTGAAGAGAAGAAAAACACAAGGTTATGAGAACAAATCGAGTTTGTTCTTGCGTGCTTCGTCTAACGAAATTATCTTTTGTTGTTCTTTCTCATAACCGCTCCGCAATTCGGCATACTTTTCATCTAAATTGTGCTTCAAAACGTCGCGTTCTTTCTTGTTCAGCAGCTTTGCCGCTATTAAAGCGTTTTGCGAAGCGTCTTTCATCCAAACAACTGGACCTCCGTAGACGGGCGCAATCTTCAATGCCACGTGAAGCTGACTTGTGGTTGCGCCGCCAATCATAATTGGAATCTCAAGCTGTGCTTTTTTCATTTCTAAAGCCACATTTACCATCTCTTCTAACGATGGCGTTATCAATCCGCTCAGCCCAATCATGTCGGCGTTCTCTGCTATGGCGCGCTTGACAATCTGCTCCGCAGGCACCATTACCCCCAGGTCAATCACTTCATAATTGTTGCACGCCATGACCACTCCCACGATGTTTTTGCCAATATCGTGCACATCGCCCTTAACCGTCGCGAGAATTATCTTGCCCGCCTTGTAAGTGTCGTCAGCTTTCTCCATTTCTATGTAGGGTTGGAGTATGGCTACCGCTTGCTTCATGGTTCTTGCCGTTTTAACGACTTGGGGAAGAAACATTTTGCCGGCACCAAACAGTTCTCCCACCTCGTTCATCCCATCCATCAAGGGACCTTCGATAATATCAACGGCATGAGGATATTGCGCTAAGGCCTCGGTCAGATCAGCTTGCAAATGTTCAGAAATTCCCTTTCTCAATGCATATTCCAATCGTTTTGCGACAGGAAAATCGCGCCATTCCTCATGTTGCTCTGCTGTTTTGCCAAGAACCTCCCCACCCGCTTTGCGTGCGTCTTCGTTGGCCTTAATTTCGTTGGCCAATTCGATGAGCGCTTCGGCAGCGCCCTCTTTGCGGTTTAACACAACGTCCTCTATGATGCGAAGATGGTCGGAAGGGATGTCCGCATAGGTGATTTTAGTCGCAGGATTGACAATGCCGAAGTCCATTCCTTGGTTTATTGCGTGATAGAGGAAAACGGCGTGCATCGCTTCGCGGATATAGTTGTTGCCGCGAAAAGAAAAGGAGAGATTACTCACGCCACCGCTGATGTGTGCACCTGGAAGATGGTTTTTAATCCACCCCGTGGCTTTGATGAAGTCTACCGCATAATTATCGTGCGCCTCTATCCCAGTGGCAATAGAAAGTATGTTCGGATCAAAGATAATGTCTAAAGGATTAAATCCCACCTCGTCGACAAGCAGACGATAGGCCCGTTCTGCTATTTCTATCTTGCGTTCGAACGTCGTAGCCTGTCCGACTTCATCAAAACACATGACGACAACCGCCGCACCGAATCGTTTGATTTCACGCGCATGGCGAAGAAACTCCTGCTCGCCATTCTTCAAAGAAATGGAGTTCACCACGCACTTTCCTTGCATGCACTTCAGTCCGGCCACGATCACGTCCCATTTACTTGAGTCAATCATCACAGGAACACGCGCCACATCGGGTTCAGAGGCTATGAGATTCAGAAAATTCACCATTTCTGTTTGCGCATCAAGCAAGCCGTCATCCATATTGACGTCAATGATTAAAGCGCCGTCTGAAACTTGCTTTCTCGCAATGGTTAAAGCCTCTTCGTAGTTCTTTTCTTTGATTAAACGCAGGAATTTGCGGCTACCGGCGACATTACATCGCTCGCCAACATTGACGAAACGCACTTCGGGACTCACTTCTAAGAGTTCAAGTCCGCTTAACCACAAATCTTTCGGTCGTTCAACAGGTTTGCGGGGAGCTTTTCCTTTGGCCATCTCTGCGTAGCGACGAATAAACTCGTCGGTTGTTCCGCAACATCCTCCGACAATGTTTACAAGTTGTTCATCGATGAATTCTCCGATTTGTGGGGACATACTCTCAGCCGTTTCATCATATTCGCCCATTGAGTTAGGAAGTCCGGCGTTAGATATGCGGAAATATAATAAGGCGCTTTTTTCCCTAATTCTTTAAGATAAGGTTTCATTTGGCTTGCACCAAATGAACAGTTTAAGCCCACAGAAAAGATTGGATAGCTACATATACTCCCGAGGAAAGCCTCTAATGTCTGTCCGCTTAACGTGCGCCCGGCGAGGTCACTCACAGTTACACTCAGCATGATGGGTAACTCAAGGTTTCGCGCTTCCATTGCATTGATTGCGACATCAATCGCCACTTTTGCATTCAAAGTGTCAAAGATTGTCTCAATAAGCAAGGCATCTACTCCACCATCCAACAAGCCTTTGATTTGTTCTTCATAGGCAAAGTAAAGTTCATCGTACGTCAGATCACGCGCTGCTGGATTACTAACATCGGGACTCATTGAACAGGTTTTATTCGTCGGTCCGATGGCTCCTGCAACAAAACGGCACGTGCCATCGGCCAATTCATCGACAGCTTGTCTTGCCAGCCGAGCGCCCTCATAAGCCAGTTCGTAGCTAATGTCTTCCAATCCATAATCTGCTTGCGAAATGCGTTGAGATGAGAAAGTGTTTGTTTCGATGATATCCGCACCTGCAGCCAAATAGCGTCGGTGGATATCGAGAATGACATCAGGTCGCGTTAAACTTAATAAGTCATTATTTCCCTTTAATTGTCGGCCCTCAACCTGCTGGAAACGTGTGCCACGAAAGTCTTCTTCTGTCAAATGGTACGATTGAATCATTGTACCCATGGCACCGTCTAAAATCAATATCTTCTCTCTAATTAAGTCTCGTAGTCCCTTCATTCTTAACAATAAACTCCTGTATTCGTTTGCGTATCAGCTTAAAAATGCTTTAAAGCGCGGTCCATTTCACGTTTATCTTGCTTCTCCCGCAGTGTTTGACGCTTATCAAATTCCTTCTTTCCTTTAGCCAAAGCAATGTCTACTTTGGCCCTTCCGTGTTTATCGATAAACAACAGTGTGGGCACAATAGTAAAGCCAATTTGTTTAGAATCCTCTTCCAATTTATGGAGTTCACGCTTCGTCAGCAATAACTTTCGGTCGCGTTTGGCTTCATGATTGCTATAAGATCCATAGAAATATGGACTTATATTCATCCCCTTCACCCATAATTCACCTTTATATATCACGCAGAAAGAATCAACTAAAGAGGCTTTTCCGTTTCTAATACTTTTGATTTCTGTTCCCGTAAGCACGATGCCTGCAGTGTAAGTATCTACAAAGAAATACTCAAACGAAGCCTTTTTATTCCTTATTTGAACAGGACTTTTCTTCCTGATTTCTTGCTCTTCTTTATTCATTGTCTATCGTTGCAAAATGTTCTATGTGCTCATCGATGTAATGAGCAACCTTATTTGTGAACATCTCTTCATGTTCAACAAAGGCATCATCAAAGTCATCAAATACCGCAAACTGCTCGAATAAAGCCATAAATTCATCATCAGTGCAGTCGCTTTCTATCGTTTCATGATACATCGAATAGTATCTATGACTCTTGTTAATCAGCTTATATAGTTCGGGAATTCCCCACTCTCTAAAAGCCTTATCCGTTGGATTCAGGTAAATAAAAGCACCATAACCATTATGAATTAGCTGCACAAAACCTCCATCCATCACTTCTTCGTGCAGAAAATGATAAGCTAACAGCGTAATCTGATCAGCGTTCAAATCTCCTATATTGTCATTTGTCAGCTGACCACCAATGGCATCTAAGATTGCATTTATAAACACTTTAACAAATGCATCCACACCTTCAGATGCGGCTTTCTGCAGGACTTTATCTTTTATCTTTACCTCAATCATAAACGAGTTGTTTATTGCAAAAGTAACAAAATAATATGAAAAAGCAAAAGACTTACTTTTTTTTATTACTTTTGTAAGATGAAGTTATCGGTTATTATCCCTATATTCAATGGAGAAGACACGTTGCAACGTTGTCTTGATTCGGTCGTTTCACAACAGGTTGAAGACTTAGAAATCATCTTGGTAAACGATGGATCTACCGACAAAAGCCTGCAAATCTGCCAACAATTTGCCGAGCATCATGAGCAAACAGTCATCATAGAGCAAGATAACCAGGGACTAAGTGTTGCTCGAAATTCCGGACTTCAAGTTACAACGGGTGACTATGTGACTTTCGTTGACTGCGATGATTACCTTGAATCTAATTCATATAAGGCACTAATTTCTAAGCTGAATGAGGATAAAGATATAGACATCCTTGAATATTCTGTTGATGAACGTATCGGCGGTAAGTATCATACACAACTAAGACTCACAGATAAACTCTATACAAACTGGAAGAGTTATTGGCTTGAAACAGAAGCTTATAAACATACTTATGCCTGCAATAAAATCTTTAAGAAAAAGATTTTTAGCTATGAAATGTTTAAGCCTGCGATTCTCTTTGAAGACCTTGAACTCATGTCGCGCCTGTTGAAACATTGTCATCGCATACTAACAACATCGCAGGGCTGCTATCTTTATGTTTTCAATGCTAATGGATTGGCGGCCAATGCAAATGGAGAGCAATTGGAATCTATGCTTACTACGCACTGCCAAATCATGAAACAATGTTGTAACGAAACTTATTTTAGCCACGTAATCAACATACAATTGGATGTTTATAGGCTCACTCAGCATCTTATTTTAACAGATAAATATCCCTATAAACACGGACTTAAGCTAACAATATACCACTATTTTGGCCTTAAAACACTTTGTGTGCTCCATAAGTTGTTTTGGAATCTTAGGAATAAATGTTCATCTTCAAACAATAAACAACCATAAAATTCAGCTTTATTCCTATTTAGAATATACAAGATTCCTATATAAAAACAAACTTAAATGCTTACAAAATCGCCTCAATTCCTGCATACACACAGAATTTGTTAATAGTAATCACAATACATTACAAATGAGGTTCAACACCTTTCCATATCATAATAAAAAATCAGTTGGATGGAAATATAGCTCATTTTCTATCATTTTGTATTCTATTGACTATCATAAGTTTACACAAGTAAGATTGTTATATCAAACATTTTCACGTAGGAAAACAGCACGATTTGACGCAAATTAAAGCCTACAATGATGCATTTCACACTATAAAATAAGCCTGTTTATTATGTAATTCACTATGATTTACTACATGATATGCACAATAAGCAAACGCAAATTGATAAGAATCGGTTTACAACAGGATAAAAACAATGTAATCAGACCCAAATTAACATCTTACAATTGCTATCTATCACTATCGTAAAGTGTTAAAAAACTAACAATAATCTATACAAAAATGTTATATAATTAGATGCGATTCAAACTCGTTTGTCAGTTTGATGACAGATAGAGCCATGCAAGAATAGCAACAAATACAACAGCTATAATAATCTTAAAAAGGCAACTTGTTACCTTTTTTACAATGAAGATGCCAATCACAATGATTAACAACATGAAGATATATTCTGCAAAATGATTCATGATTAATACTTTATAAGCTTACGAAATGAAGTGGGTATTGGAGTCTCAAATGTCATAGGGGCATGTGTAATGGGATGATAGAAACACAAAACATAAGCATGCAAGCAGAGACGCCCTATCGGATCATCTCCATTTCCATACTTAATATCGCCACAAACAGGATGACCCATGTCGGCAGAATGTACGCGAATCTGATTCTTCCGCCCTGTTTCAAGTTTGTATTCTACAAGAGAATAATCATTGTTTTGACCAAGAACATGGAAATGAGTCACTGCATATTTACCCCCATTATCCACGGGTGAAGAATAGGTTATATAGGCTTTATTGTCTTTTAACCAATTGGCTATCGTACCTTCTGGTGCCTCTACAACTCCCGATACCACTGCAACATAACGCCTATCATACACAATGTGATGCCAATCTTGTTCAAGTAGCATCTCTGTTTGTTTGTCTTTAGCGTAAATCATCAGACCACTTGTGTCACGATCAAGCCGATGTACAACGTGTGCCGTACACTTTTGACGAGACTTTTGAAATAGTCGTCGAGGACAGTCTTTACATTTAATGTCGAATGTCCAGCCGCCATAGACAATATTCCGATATTCTTTTCAACAACAACCAAGTATCGGTCTTCATAAACTATCTTCACATAGCGACTCTTAAAGATATCGTTGTTACGCTTGGTACGGCTTACCGAGATTTTCATACCAGGCGAAACAGGATAATCAAACTTTGTAATCACCTTGCTTTCAACCTTTATGCCGCGTCCTTGAAGAGTCTGTTTAATCTTTGATTTGCTAAGACCCTTCACGTTCTCAAGCAGCCATTCCAACAATTTTCCATCACGATTGACGACTAAATGATCGTAATCTCCCGGTTTATTATAATTGTTTTGAGCAATCATAGTTTAACTTTTTTCTTCGCAACCCTACTCTCATTACTCATTCGATCAAGCGAAGTGATGGCATAAACATACTTTTTCTTCCCATCCTCATAAGGGAGTTTATAAAAAGTTTTTGGCGTTATAGCTACAATCTTTGATGCATCTTCAGTGTTGATATGTTCGCCTTTATCAAATCGATACACAACATATTTCACTGCAATATCATTCCATTTCTTTCCACGAGGAGCATTCCAGAAGAGCACATATCCATCATCTGTCCAAATGGGTTTAACGTGTTTAGGCTTCTTTGGCGCTTTATCATCAATGAAAGGCATCATGGGTTGCAAGGCCGGATATTTCCAATAACCATTCCGCATGGCTGTAGCGTAGTTACCAATGTTATCACAAAAGTTCTTCGCATACCACAAAACTGTTCCATTTACATGGGGAAGTGTGTTATGAAGTCGGCGTTTTGCATTCAACTGATGGCTGTTGGGATTTTGTGGATCAGCATATTTCACTGTACGTTCAACGTCTTCTCCAATGAAAAGAGGCCGCTTTCCAGCATACTTATCCCACCAACGTGCAAGCTCTTCATAGTCAGCTGTGGGATGACCTATTTGCCAATAGATTTGTGGAACACAATAGTCTACCCAACCATTGTTGACCCATAACAATACATCGGCATAAAGATCATCATAGTTTTGCAATCCCTTCGTGTTGCTTCCTATAGGAGAAACACTTTTATTCCGATAGATTCCAAATGGTGAAACACCAAATTTTACCCATGGTTTTGCAGCATGTATACTATCAGAAAGCTGTTTCATGAAGAGATTTACGTTATATCTTCGCCAATCACCTCGGTCTTTTAATCCATTATTATATAACGAATACTCACGGTCATCGGCTATTGTTTGACCGGCAGCTGGGTATGGATAGAAGTAGTCGTCAATGTGAAAACCATCTACATCATAGCGTCTCACGATGTCAGTCGCTATCTTGCAGATATAATTTCGATTCTCAGGAAGGCCTGGATTAAGGATAAGCTGACCATCATATGCAAAGACTGATCCTGGCTTTTTATCGCAATATGATTGGATGATAAGTTATTGGTAGTCTTAGTCTTTGCCCTGAATGGGTTAATCCATGCATGTAACTCCATTCCTCGCTTGTGACACTCGTCTATCATCCATGCCAATGGATCCCAATATGGCTGAGGTGGAAGCCCCTGTTGCCCTGTAAGAAAACGACTCCAGGGTTCGTATGGACTGGCATATAAGGCATCACATTCCGGTCTTACTTGGAAAATAATAGCATTAACGCCATCTTTCTGCATCTCATCAAGTTGGCTTCGCAACACTTGTTGCATCCTATCTTTCCCCAATCCAAGGAATTGTCCGTTCACACATTGTATCCATGCACCGCGAAACTCACGCTTTGCTTGAGCCAATAACACTTGAGTTCCAACAACAACGGATAAAAAGAGGGCAATAAAAAACTTACGATTCATTTTTATTTTGATTTACATCGCAAAATTACTAAAAAAAGAAAGAATACTAATCCATTTCTTGAAAAAGATAGATTAATTTGGAGTTTTGTGGTCTTTTTTATAATTTTGTCACGTATAAAGATGTGATGAAAGCACGATTTACACATATTTCGAGTTTACTTTTCGTGGTAATTATTGGATTACTGCAATGCTGCTTTCATGCCAAAGCGAATAATATAATGCGACAAGATGATGCACTTCTGTCTCGCGTTTTTGCTTATTCGAAGTCTGTTAATGGTGAGAAGATTGCTCAACATACATCATATTCTTATACGAAATATTCTCTCTTTGTTCGTAAACGCAACTTTTTGTTGCTGGCAGTACCCACGATGTGGGCTGTAGCACATGGGGAAAAACGACATTATTTGGGTGAAAGTTACGAGCGAGTTGTTTATACCCAAGATGGGAAACCAGAGATTCAGCGACTAACAAGTCGTACAACAATTCCTTCAAGTCGCGGAAGTCTCACCACCGTTCTTAAGTATCTGACTCCAGATGTATATCAAACAACAATTTTTAAAGATGGTATTCTCTCGCCATTTTATGAAAAAAATCAAAGTTATTACAACTATCAAGTGACGCTCTTACCCAATGGGAAGGCGCAAGTTAAGTTTCAACCACGTGTTAACAACACTCGACTTGTAAGCGGAGAAGCCCTGATTAACTTTAGTGATGGACGCATTATAAGTCTGAAAATGAGTGGAGAGTATGACATGGTTAACTTCACTTTATTTATTGTAATGGGGCAATCAGGAGCAGCGTCTTTACTTCCAAATGATGTAGAATTGAGCTGTCAATTCAGATTTCTGGGTAATATCACTGATGGAAAGTTCCGTTCTATCTATAATTTGAGAAGCATTTTACCCGATAGCGTGGTTGAAAATGATAGGAACAGCCTTGCACTTGTGCGTCCAGTTCCTTTGACAACAGAAGAGAAAATGCTTTATGACAAAGAACAAGAAACTCGGGAACACAGAGATTCTATACGCAAAGAGTATCCTAAAAAGAAAGAAAACGCGTTGAAAACAATCTTTTGGGATGTCATCGGGAATAACGTTATAAACCAAATAAAAAGTAACTTTGGCAAGAATAATGAAGGTTATTTACGTATAAATCCTATTTTAAATCCACTTTATATGGGTTATGATCATAAACGAGGATTTACATATAAGTTTGATGTTCGATTGAACTATATGTTTACTTCGAATACTTTGCTAACAACACGCATTAGGTCTGGCTATTCATTTAAGCAAAAACAGCTCTACTTTTCATTACCTATTATGTATTGGTATGATAGGCGTCACAACGGATATATAGAGATAGAAGTGGGTAATGGGAACTGGATAACGAATGGAAATGCAGTTAATTATGCCCGAAATCAAATTGGAGACTCTGTTGTTAACAAGTATTCGAGGTCAGACTTCTTTAAGGATAGTTATGTAAGATTACTCAATAACTACGACTTTAATAGTCAGTGGGGCTTTCAAGCTGGTATAATACTACATCATAGGAAGGCTGTTGAAGGAGATGTTTACAAACAAGCTGGTATGCCAACACAATATACTTCAGTGGCTCCACTACTCGAAATCCAATGGCGTCCGATAGGATGGCAAGGTCCATATATTGCACTTGATTACGAAAGAGGAATTAAACGATTACTTAAAGGAAACATAGGCTACGAACGATGGGAGTTAGATGCGCAATGGAAACTAAAGCTTAGGCAACTTAAAAGCCTTCAAATGAGACTTGGCTTTGGTGGATATACACTACAAAGTGGGCACACTTTCTTCCTTGATTATACAAACTTTAGGGAGAATCATGTACCTGGTGGGTGGAATGATGATTGGAGTGGAGAGTTTGAACTGCTTAATTCTAATAAATATAATGAGTCCCGTTGGTATGCTCGGGGCAACATAACGTATGAAAGTCCGTTATTAACAATATCACACTTACCTTGGGTTGGGCACTTCATTGAAATGGAACGAATCTACGCAAGCGTACTGAGTTCGAGGAATTGTCACCCTTATATAGAGATAGGTTATGGCTTTACTACTCGCCTTTTCTCTATGGGAATGTTCTTAAGTAACGATAGTGGTAAGATAAAAGAATTTGGATGTAAATTTGGTTTTGAACTATTTAGACACTGGTAATGAACACTTTAACTGTATATAGAGCAAGCGCTGGCTCGGGAAAGACCTTTACCCTTGCTGTGCAATATATCAAATTGTTGGTCGAAAACCCTCACGCCTATCGACATACTCTTGCTGTCACCTTTACAAATAAGGCTACAGAAGAGATGAAAATGAGAATACTTAGTCAATTATATGGCATCTCTGTTGGGCTAAATGAAAGTAAACCATACTTGGAATGTGTCAAACAACTAAGTGGATTAGACGAAAATACCATCATTGCCAATGCTGGTTATGCACTGCGTGAACTCATTCATCACTACAGCTACTTTCGAGTGGAAACAATAGATGCCTTTTTTCAGACTGTATTAAGAAATTTAGCACGCGAACTTGAGCTTACAGCCAACTTGAGAATAGAGCTGAATGACGAACAAGTTGAACAACAGCAGTAGACCAACTCATAGAAGATCTCAACGACTCTTCACTCTTATTGTCTTGGATTTTGGATTATATTCAAGAGAATATTGACGACGATAAGTCGTGGAATGTCATTGCACAAATTAAACAATTCGGTAGAAATATTCTCAAAGACTACTATAAAAAGAATCGTCAAAAGATTAAAGAGGTCTTTGAAGATAATGACTTTTTCAAGCAATATACAGGTCAATTGCGCGCTATTAGCAAACACGCTGAAGAACAGATGAAAGCATGTGGTGACGCCTTTTTCAAGTGCATAGCCGATAATGGCTTTGATATTACCGATTTTTCTAAAGGGGCTTCGGGCGTATGTGGCTACTTTTTAAAGCTTCAATCTGGGGATTTTACAGATGATGAAAGGGTGTTTAATTCAACAGCTCAAGGGGCTTCGGAGAATCCTGAGAAATGGGTTGTAAAAAAGAAAGCTATAGTTGGCGAACCAATCTATGACTTAGTGTGCAGTACTTTACAAGAAATATTGATCACAACTGAAAGGGAAACGAAAGCAGCAAAGCCGCTTATTTAAAAGTGTTTCATTAACATTGAAGCATATAAATCAGTTGAGATTGCTTGATAGTATAGGCGATAAAGTCGAAGAATTGAATTTAGAGCTCAACCGCTTTATGCTTAGTGATACCCAAACTTTATTAAAGTCGATGATTGGAGAGAATGATTCGCCGTTCATTTTTGAAAAGATTGGTGCACAATTACACAACATTATGATTGATGAATTCCAAGATACTGGTTCGGTACAATGGGAGAATTTCAAGGTGTTGTTACTCGAAACGATGAGTCACGATAGTAATAACCTTATCGTTGGTGACGTGAAACAGAGTATATATCGATGGAGATCAGGTGATTGGAGACTTCTAAATGACATTGAGGGACAATTTAAAGAGCACGAAATAACTATTAAACCATTGCAAGTTAATCGTCGTTCAGAAAGAAACATCATCACATTTAACAACACTTTTTTTCAAGAAGCAGTTCGTCAAGAATATGAACAATTAAAACAAGATATCGGCGATGAGGCTGAATTACTACAAAAAGCATACGCAGATGTGACACAAGATATTCCCTCAGATAAGAAAGAAGTAGGTATTGTTGAAGTCGAATTACTACCTAACACCCCTGAATATGAAGAGGAAACTCATAAGAAAATAGCAGATAAGGTGCAGCATCTCCTTGATAATGGTGTTAGAGAGAATGATATCGCGATTATCGTTAGATACAATTCCGACATAGAAAAGATTGGAGAATACTTCATGAAAAACAAGCCGGAGGTACATCTTATTTCCGAAGAAGCGTTTCATCTTGATGCTTCACAAGCCGTGAATATCATCATCAATGCAATGAAGGTGTTGAACAATCCTAATGATGACATTGCACAAGCCGCCCTAACTAAGCTTTACATTAAAGCGATTAAGGATAACAATTTGACTGACAATAATATATTGTTAAAGGATAAATCATTAAAAGATTACCTTCCTCCACAATTCTTCAACCAAGAAAACCACTTGCGAGGACTATCATTAATTGACATGGCAGAAGAGATTTATCGTATCTTTGAACTTCAAAAACTCTCGGGACAAACGGCATATATATGTGCGTTTTACGATAAACTAAATGAATATATGCAAGATGGGATCCCCGATTTACATGGATTTTTAGAACAATGGACAGACAATATACACAAGTGTTCAATTCAAAGTAGCAGCAAAAAGGTATTTCTTTATATACCATTCACAAGAGTAAAGGGTTGGAATTTGACCATATTATCGTACCATTTTGTAACTGGGAACTTGAAAAAAAGGACGTAATCTGGTGCGAACCTGACGTAGAACCATTTAATGCTTTGCCTATAGTTCCAGTGTCGTTCAGTCGCAAACAAATGAAGAACTCTATCTATGAAAAAGATTACGCGCATGAACATTTCCTCAATATCGTTGATAATCTCAACCTCCTTTACGTCACTTTTACCCGTGCTGGGCGTGGATTGTACGTTTATGGCAAGCGAGGTGACAAAGGACAAGGACGCTCTTGGGTGATTGAAAACAGCTTAGGAGCAGTTGCAAATCAGCTAAATGCTGAGTACAACGCTACGAAAGAAAAAGACGAAGAGATTCTGTTTACCTACGGAAATGAATCATCTCTTGTCAATAATCGCGTTAAAAAAGCGACCAAAAACATATTTGAACAACCAGCAGAAGATATTGAAATTGCAATTGATAATTATGAGAATATCGTTGAGTTCAAGCAAAGTAACAAGAGTAAAGAATTTGTTTCAGACGACAATGCCAGTGATGAAGAAAGCACAAAAAGGCAGAGTTATATTAAACTTGGCAGTGTTTTACATGCTGTATTCTCTACAATCAAGACAAAAGATGATGTTAATAAGGCATTAAATGATTTGGAAGCAGAAGGTATTTTGTATGATAAGATTATCACACAAGACCGACTTCACAAACTGATTACAGACCGTTTAAACGATCCCCGCGTAGCTTCTTGGTACTCTGATCGATGGACTTTATTCAACGAGTGCAGTATACTTAAGCTCAATACTCTTACAGATAAGGTAGAAGAACGACGTCCTGATCGTGTCATGTTTGATGGAAACGAGATGATTGTTGTTGACTATAAGTTTGGTGTTCCCAAAGAAGAGCATCAATCACAAGTAAAAGAATACATGAACTTACTAAGTGAAATGGGATATAAAAATATTACAGGTTACTTATGGTATCTATTCTCAAACAAAATGATTAAACTATAATGAAAAGCTTCTTACAATATGTTGCCGAGGACATTCTACACAAATACGGAACAGATCTCTCGCGTATCACCATCATTTTCCCAAACAAGCGTGCCTCTTTATTCCTTAATGAAGAACTTGTTCGCCTATCAAACAAACCATTATGGAGCCCAAGTTATCTCACAATCAGTGAACTTTTCCGTGCACATTCAAGTAAATCAGTGGGCGATCAAATTAAACTGATATGCGATTTACATAAGATTTTCAACGAATGTACAGGAAGTGACGAGACTCTTGACCACTTTTATGGCTGGGGACAGGTGCTTTTGGCCGACTATGATGACATAGATAAGAATATGGGCGACGCTCATTTGATATTCAAAAGCATAAAAGACATTCATGAATTTGACGACGCTTCATACCTCAATGATGAGCAAAAAGGGCTGTTAAAGAAGTTCTTTGCCAACTTCACAGAAGACATAACATCAAAACTAAAAGAACGATTTATAAATCTATGGAGTAACTTTGAAGAGATATATACAAAGTTTAATGAGCGTCTTTCACAACAGGGCTTGGCCTATGAAGGTGCACTTTATCGAGAGGTTGTAGGAAAAGAACAGCTTGATTTCCATAACGACATCTATATTTTCGTAGGTTTCAATATGATGCAGACTGTTGAACAAAAGCTTTGTGAGCGTCTACTGAAGCAAGGGAAAGCAAAGTTTTACTGGGATTTTGATGACTACTTCATGAGAGAAAAGCATGGACTCAAACATGAAGCAGGTACATATATACGACAATATTTGAAGTATTTTCCGAATGAACTTGATAGTACTGATAAAGCAATTTATTGTAACTTCGAAAGACCAAAAGATATTACTTATCTCAGTGCTACAACCGAAAATATTCAAGCACGCTATATAAGTACATGGCTAAAAGATCCAAAACGTGTCGCAGCAGGACGTAGAACAGCTATTGTTTTGGCAGATGAAAACCTCTTACCTACTGTTATTCATTGTCTCAGTCCAAATCTAAAATATGTCAATATCACTACAGGTTATCCCTTGCAACACACGCCAATAGCCTCCTTTGTGCGACTACTTGTCATGCTTCAAACCATGGGATACAATACAAAGCGAAAGTCTTTTAGTCGTAAATGGTGCACTATGCTTCAACAACATGTGTATATGAATTACGTAAAAGACAATGAAAGAATCTTTGGGAAGCATTATGCTGATGTGCCATCTGTCAACGCTTGGATTGTAGATATACTCCAGGAAATTGGTAAAAACTATGCAGCTGAGGGTGAAGATGCTCCGCTTGTTCATGAATCTATATTCAGAACCTACACGCTTTTCAATCGATTAGATGCATTGATTGCATGTGGTGATCTTGTGGCAGACTTTAATATATATAATAAACTCATTAATCAGTTGATTTCATCAACATCAGTTCCTTTCCATGGAGAACCTATTGTAGGACTGCAAATCATGGGAGTTCTTGAAACACGCAACCTTGATTTCGACCACGTTCTCGTGCTTTCATGCAACGAAGGCAATATGCCCAAAGGAGTAAACGACACATCTTTTATCCCGTATGCTGTAAGAAAGGCTTTTGGATTAACAACTATTGATAATAAAGTAGCCATTTATGCCTATTATTTTCATAGCCTTCTGCAACGTGCAACGGATATAACATTAACCTATAATAAGGCAGCAAGTAAGACGGCAACAGGCGAAATGAGTCGCTTTATGCTGCAATTGATGGTGGAAAGTGGACAGAATATTCATTTTAAGAACCTCAATGCATCTCAAAATCCATTGCAAAGCATCAAGAAACCTATTGTGAAACCAAGAGGTTATGCGCAATATCTATCAGATAGATCGCCTCTCTCCTACTGCAATTACTACTTATTTGCGTTGTCAAATGAGGTTTTACTATAGATATATTGCAGGCATAAAGGAACCTGATAACGAAGAAGATGAAATAGATAACCGCATCTTTGGTAACATCTTTCACCGTGCAGCTGAGTTGTTTTATGAAAGTAAATGTAACAAGGATGTAGTGCAAAAGCAGGATATTATTAATGCATTGAAAGATAAATCGCTATTACCTCGTATCATAGAAGAGGCGTTCAGAGAAAAGCTTTTTAATGTCAAAGATGATAAAAATATTACCTATAATGGACTGCAAATTATCAATCGACAGGTGATTATCGAATATATAAAGAGATTGTTAGCTATAGATCAGAAGCTTACTCCATTCTCAATACTTGGCTTGGAAAAGCCTATTGAGATGCCTTTTGACATCAATACGCAAGAAGGTTTGAAACAAATTAGCCTGTTTGGAAACATTGATCGCATTGACAAAATCGACGAAAATGGAAGTTCCTGCATCCGAGTGGTCGACTATAAAACAGGGAGCAATGATAAGACCAGCATTAAAAGTGTAGACGATATCTTTAATCCAGAAAAGATAGAGAGCCATTCTGACTACTATCTTCAAGCGCTACTCTACTCGATTATGCTATATAACAACGGCAATCTTAATCCAAATCATCTGCCCGTTAGCCCTGCCTTACTATTTATTCAACATGCAACAGGCGATGATTATACACCTATTCTAAAGTTCGGTAAAGACATCATTACAGACGTTTCGATATATACAGAAGACTTCTTAAGCAAGTTGAAGGAACTCATTGAGGACATTTTTAATCCTAATATAGCTTTTAATCCAACGGAAAATACAAAGAGATGTCAATATTGTCCTTATCGGGAAATATGCGGATAATGAGAAAATAGAAGAAACATAGCATAACTTAACATTGTGTCGGTTGGCAACGAATTGTATGAAGGCCATCAAAAACCATCACACGTTGCTAATAACCGATATAGTGTTAATGGCTCTTTATGAAGAAAAGTGACTCATATTATCATACAAAGTATGTCATTTTATCGTGTAAAATCATACATATTGCAAGATAAAATGACTGCAAACATAATACGATACAACAAAAAAATTCAAGTGAAAATTTATATAATACAGATAATAAAATAATAATCAATAGTTTATAATATATAAATAATTAGTTTATCATCTACTACAAAAAGTTGTCTTATTGAGCAAAAAAATAATATTTTTCTTATAAGTGAATATACATATTAATTCATGTGTGAAAAATCAGATTATTTATTTTACATTTTCACAGATTAATCGTGTGTTATGAAAGCGCTTCTTATCATATAAAAAGAATAAAATGCAAGATATCCACTCCAAAAGGAATTGCTAACAGGTTAAGATTCGCTATAAAACAAGTTTAGTTTTTTTACACAAATAATTGAATATATACTCGTACAATTCAACTTAATTTCGTAATTTTGCACATAGAAAATTAGCATAACTCGCAGACGAAAAACCTGCAAGCATCAGACAATATTTCTTAGATGACAATACAATCATGACGGAAAGAATTAGGATTAAAGACATTGCAAAGAGATCAGGAGTGTCAGTTGGCACTGTAGACCGCGTGCTTCACAATCGTCCTAACGTATCAGAGCCAGCGCGAAAGAAAGTAGAAAAGGCCCTTGCTGAAATGAATTATCAACCCAATATGTATGCAAGTGCATTGGCTTATAATAAATCTTATACGTTTTTTCTTTTCATTCCGAAGCATGAAGAGGAAACTTATTGGCAGGAAATTGAGGAAGGTGCCGCGAAGGCTATGGAGTCAAGACGAGACTTTCACATAGATGTTAAGTTCATTTATTATGAGCGTTTCAACGACGATTCATTCAGAACAAAAAGCAAAGAATGTTTGCAACAGAAACCAGATGGCGTTGTTGTGGTGCCAGCTGAGTTCGAAATTACACGTGAATTCACTGAAACCTTGCATGAAAATAATATTCCTTTCATCCTGTTGGATTCGTATATGCCCGAACTTAAGCCTTTATCTTTTTATGGACAAGACTCACTTAGCAGTGGTTTCTTTGCCGCAAAGATACTCATGATGAAGGCTTTTGACAATCAAGAAATCATGTTAATGAAGCAAATGAAGAACGGACATGTTTCCAGTACGCAACAAGTGAACCGGGAAGTAGGGTTCCGTAACTATATGAAAACATTTTTTCCAGATGTCAAAATCATCGAGGTCAACCTGCCACGTGAAAGTAGTAAGGAAGAATATGCTAATATATTGGAAGACTATTTCACGACACATCCTAATACACATCACTGCATAACGTTGAATTCAAAGGCACATATTGTAGGAGAGTTTCTTTTGAAAACACATCGCAATAACATTCAAATTATGGGCTATGATATGGTTGCTAAGAACGCAGAATGCATCAAAAAAGGAAGTATTTCATTTCTCATTGCGCAACATGCATACCAACAAGGTTACTCATGTGTAGACGCTTTGTTCAGAACTATTGTGCTAAAGAAAAAGGTACAACCCGTGAATTATATGCCAATAGAACTGATAATGAAGGAAAATATCGATTTCTATAGACGAACACAACTATAAAACAATCTAACAAACTACTATTTACATGAAACAAACTGCTTATTTACAAATCAACAAAAACGATAATGTCGTGGTTTGCCTCCGTGCAATGCATGTTGGCGAAGAGATTAAAACATCACATGGCATTATTCATGTGCTCAGGGAGACTCCTGCTGGTCATAAGATTCTTCTTCATGACACAAATCAAAATGAGCCTATCATCAAATATGGATATCCTATTGGGCACGCAAAAGAACCCCTCAAAGCAGGAGAATGGGTCAATGAAAAAAACATTAAAACCAATCTTTCTGGTACACTTGAATATGAGTATCAACCAAGAATAATGCCTCTTGAGATAGAACATGAAGACAGACATTTCAAAGGTTTTCTACGTAGAAATGGAGAAGTTGGCATTCGAAATGAGATATGGATTGTACCAACTGTAGGTTGCGTTAATGGCATTGCAGAGCGCTTAGCAAGGCAACTTGAAAAAGAAACCCAATTAAAAGGAATTGACGGAATACATGCTTGGCATCATAATTATGGCTGTTCTCAGTTAGGAGATGACCACGAAAACACACGTAAAGTGCTTCGAGATATCTGCCAACACCCCAATACCGGTGGCGTATTAGTTATTTCGTTAGGATGTGAAAACAATCAACCAGAAGATTTCATGAAGCTTCTTGGTGACTATGATACAGAGAGAATACGACTCCTAATAACGCAACAAGTTGAGGGAGATGAAGTAGAAGCCGGTATGAACATTTTGAGAAAACTGTATCATAAGGCTGCACAAGATCAGCGGGAAGAGGTTAGCGTGAACAAACTCCGTATCGGATTGAAGTGTGGAGGCAGTGATGGTTTCAGCGGAATAACAGCAAACCCTCTCGTAGGAGCATTCTCTGATTGGCTAATTGCACAAGGAGGAACAACAGTATTGACTGAAGTTCCAGAAATGTTTGGTGCAGAAACAATTTTAATGAATCGTTGTTTGACTCCACAACTATTTCAAAAGACAGTGAAAATGATTAACGATTTCAAGACATACTTCCTTGAACATGGTGAGCCTGTGGGTGAAAATCCATCACCAGGCAATAAAGCTGGTGGGATTTCTACACTCGAAGATAAGGCCTTAGGCTGTACTCAAAAAGGTGGACATGCACCAGTTTGCGGCGTACTTTCGTATGGAGAACGAATTGAAGTTAATGGATTAAATTTACTTTCTGCGCCAGGAAATGATCTTGTTGCAGCCACAGCACTGGCAGCTTCGGGATGCCAGATGGTGTTATTCACAACAGGCCGTGGTACACCTTTTGGTACATTTGTCCCCACAATGAAGATAAGTACGAACTCACAGCTCTATCAAACTAAACCGAACTGGATTGATTTTAACGCAGGAGAACTTGTAGAGGGCACCGAGATGCAGACACTTCGTAATAAGTTTATCGACAAAATACTTGCTGTTGCCAATGGAGAAAAGGTGCAAAATGAGGTCAACGGCTATCAAGAAATTGCCATTTTCAAGAATGGAGTAACATTATAATACAAGACATTGAATACAAAAAAGGGATTATTAGCATTATCGCCATTGTTTGTTTTGATTGCATTCATCTTGATGTTTACAATCTATTCAGTCGACAAGAGTAAGAATGAACCAAATCTTTCGCTCTCTGTTGCTTTCATGTTATCAAGTATTTATGCTATCATTATATCGGGAGGACTTCCCATAAAGAAAAGGATTGATACCTTTAGTCGTGGGGCCGGCGCAAGCAATCTTATGCTTATGCTTTGGATTTACGTATTAGCGGGAGCATTTGCTGCATCAGCTAAAAGCATGGGAGCTATTGATGCGACAGTCAACTTCACATTACATTATCTACCAAGTGGAATGCTTCTGCCTGGTCTTTTCCTTGCTGCCTGCTTTATATCAATATCAATTGGTACGAGTGTTGGTACGGTTGTAGCTCTTGTTCCGATAGCCGTTGGCGTGGCACATTCAACAGATTACAATGTAGCTATGATGACTGCAGTCATCGTTGGCGGTTCATACTTTGGCGATAATCTATCATTTATCTCTGACACTACAGTCGTTGCAACACAAACTCAAGGCTGTTTAATGAAAGATAAGTTTCATGTTAACGCGTTGATTGTAGCTCCTGCCGCCATCATTATTCTCATTATATATTTCTTTTTGGGTGAGCATGTCAGCAAACCGACAACAATTCCTCCTGTAGAATATATTAAAATCCTTCCCTATTTACTTGTGTTGATTGCAGCAATTGCAGGAATGAATGTCATGGCTGTATTGACATTAGGATTATTTCTTTGTGGTATCATTGGAATAGCAATGGGAGATTATAACGTATATGGATGGTTTGCAGCGATGGGAGACGGCGTACTTGGCATGGGAGAACTTGTGATTATTGCGATGATGGCAGGTGGAATGCTCGAAATAATCCGTGAAAACGGCGGTATAGATTATGTCATTGAGAAGATTACTTGCAAAGTAAATGGCAAGCGAGGTGCCGAACTTGCTATTGCAACTTTAGTTTCATTTGTCAACATTTGCACTGCAAACAACACAGTAGCAATATTGACTGTGGGGGCGATTGCAAAGAAGATAGGAGATAAATATGGTGTAGACAATCGGAAAGCCGCAAGTATTTTGGATACATTTTCTTGCTGTGTACAAGGTCTAATTCCTTATGGTGTTCAAATGTTACTGGCAGCTGGCTTGTCAGGAGTAAGCCCAATACATATTCTTTCCTATCTATACTACCCGATGGCTATAGGTGTTGTCGCGCTAATGTCCATCATCTTTCGATATCCAAAGAGGTTTTCTTAATTCAAATGTCATTCATTATGAATATTATTCAACGTAATCTTTTCACAAAACTCAGGATAGATAACTTCCAAACTAAAGAGCAATTAGAGCTCATGTCGAGGTTCAAGATGAAGAAACTCATGGTGCTTATGAAGAACATTGCAGACATGCCAGCGGGCGAAGTGACACTATCCAACCCCCTGTTGAACAAGAGATTGAAGAAGATTCAGAAAGAAGAAGTAACAGCAACTCAGGTTTCTAAAGAAACCATCTACCTCTTACGAATCATCATAGCAAATGTAAATGCAACGATGAATCATGGGATTCCCGTTCGTGGTATTATCCAATTAGGTCAATATCTGCGTTCCCGTGGGGAGAAAGTTGACTTTATGAAGTTAGAACGTTGGCTTTCAAAGCTTCATGTTTCGCGCCTTGCACAGTTGCAAGGTAATATCCTTATTGCTCTCCTTGGCTTTGAAAAGGCAGAGCTACCTTTTGTAAAACAGTCCGAGAAAGAAGCGATTTCATTAACTCTTCGGTCTATAACAAACATAGAACATGACACAGAAGAGTGGCACTTTAGACAAGGAAACAGCGTTTTTGTACATAACAATCAAAAGTTGCTTAGACGTAATTTGCGACGCAGTATGCGTTATATAGACTACGCACCCATAGAAACAACCAGCAATTTTCTATTGAATTTCTCACGTAGTCTATCTGAAATCGAGGAATAAGCAAAATAAAATTAATTTATTTTGCCATTCTATGTATTTGCTGTAATTTTGCAAATATGAGGTTCAAGAATTTATATTTAATCGTCTTTTTCATATTCTTCACACCCACACTCCTAAATGCTCAGGAATATGTTCAGTGCGAAGATACGTGTAGTCACGTGCATGGCATCGACTTAAGTCATTATCAAGGGGATGTCTTTTGGGAGACTGTAGGAGAAAACTCTAAGATGGCCTATGTCTATTTGAAGGCATCTGAAGGAGGCGATCGTATTGATGCAAAGTATGAACGCAATATAGAGTTGGCGCATAAATATGGACTTAAGGTCGGTTCTTACCATTTCTTTCGTCCTAAAACAGATTTAAACAAGCAACTACTCAACTTTATGACCCAATGTCGTCCAGGCGAACAAGACCTTATTCCGATGATAGATATCGAAACAAAAAGCGGACTTGACACTGAGGAATTCTGCGATTCTTTGTTCAAATTCATACATTTGGTGGAGAAAGCTTATAACCAAAAGCCCCTACTCTACACCTTTGTGAACTTCTATAACAATTATCTTTTAGGAAAGATTGATGGATATAAACTGATGATTGCACAATATACACGACGTATTCCCGAACTGGCTGACCAACGCGACTTTACAATGTGGCAATACACGGGTAAGGGAAGAATCAATGGAGTCAACGGATTTGTTGATAAAAGTAGGTTTATGGACAAACACAGTCTTCGCGAAATTCGATTTAAACACTGATATTAATTAAAATAAACTAACACTATGGCAATTATAAAATGTCCTGAATGTGGAAATCCTGTGAGTGACAAGGCACCCTATTGCCCTAAATGTGGCATCGAGATTGCAGGCAAAATAAAATCTCAAACCATGACACCTCCCCCTGTTCCCCTCGCTGAAAAGCCTTCTAATTCACAATCACCGAAAGATGAAAATAAAAAGAATGGTACGAGAAATGTACTCATTGTTTGTCTTGTTATCGCGTTAATCGCATGTGGATTAGCCTTATATTTTTATCACGATGCACAATCAAGTAAAGAGCAAAGTGAATATGAATATGCTATGAAATCAACAGACCCAGCTGTATTACAAGCCTACCTTGATACATTTACTGACGCCCCTGAAGCTCATATTGACAGCATTCAAGCTCATTTATTGATGCTACAACAAGGAGATAAAGACTGGTCTAATGCTTGGTTAGTAACTCAAAATCAGCTTTTGAGGCCTATATTGCAAATCATCCAGACTCTCCTCATAAGGCAGAAGCAGAGCATAAGATAGACTCTATTGATTGGGCTACAGTGTCAACTACAAACACAGTAGACGCTTATAACACCTATCTTCAAGATCATCCCAACGGAGAACATGTTGATGAAGCTAAAGATGGAATCAAACAAGTCAATGCAAAGACAGTACAACCAGAGGAAAAACAAATGATTAGTAGCTTGTTCCGCCAATTCTTCCAAAGTGTAAACACACGTGATGAGGTTGTACTTACTAACACATGTGAAAGTCTTATGACTTCATTCTTAGGCAAACCAGACGCAACAAAGAGTGATGTTGTGACCTTCCTTGATAAGATTTGGAAAGACGATATCACCAATATGACTTGGCGTATCAATAATGATTATACAATCAGTAAAAAAGAAGTTGGAGATGATGACTACGAATATACTGTACAATTCTCTGCTGTTCAGTCGAAAACTACGGAGGAATCATCGAAACCAACAAATACTCTTTTCCGTATAAATGCAAAGGTTAGTCCTAACGATAAAATCAGTTCATTTAGCATGGTTAAGATTATTGAGTAACAGGTTATAACTAACAGACTGACAATATTTTTATTTATTACAAAAGTAAACTGCATCAAATCATTGAATGATTTGATGCAGTTTGTTTTATGAATCCATAGGAATTAATCCGTCATTCCTATCTTATCATTTTTCTTGGTTATATTCTTTCATTTTTATGTTTCAGTTTCTATTAAATTGCCTATTTCGATAAATAGTTGTCTAATTATTACGATTTCATTTGCATATTTTATATAAATTGCGTAATTTTTGAAGCTAAACTTTATTATTTAACAATATATGATTGACAAAAGAAATCACGTCGTTATTATGGCAGGAGGAGTCGGAAGTCGCTTTTGGCCGATGAGTACAACCGAATGCCCAAAGCAATTTATTGACGTATTGGGCGTTGGTCGATCCCTTCTTCAGCTTACATATGATAGATTTCGGGACATTTGTTTGCCGGAGAATATATGGATTGTAACGAACAAAAAGTATTTAGACATTTGCTGCGAACAACTGCCTAATATACCCATTGAAAACATATTGTTAGAACCATGCCGTCGAAACACTGCTCCATGTATAGCATATGTCAGCTGGAAAATAAAGTCAAAAGATCCAAAAGCCAATGTCGTTATATCACCAAGTGACGCTATTGTCACAGACACGGCAGAGTTTCAACGTATCATTTGCGCATGTCTGAAGTTCACAGGTGAGACAGATGCTATTGTTACCTTAGGCATAAAACCGAATAGACCCGAAACGGGTTATGGATATATTCAAGCCGATTTATCAGTTTCTTCCCCACGAAATAAAGGCATATTTCGTGTTGATTCATTCCGTGAAAAGCCAGATATTACAACAGCAAAGAAATATATTCAGCAAAACAATTACTTTTGGAATGCAGGCATATTTATATGGAATGTAAGTACAATAGTGAATGCTTTTAGAGTATATCAGCCGGCAATTTCAAAGGTGTTTGAAGGCATGGAACATATTTATGGAAGCTTAGAAGAGCAACAAATGATTGATGAACGTTATCCAGAATGCGAGAATATATCAGTAGACTATGCTATTATGGAGAAGGCAGAAGAAATCTTTGTGTCCCCAGCAGACTTCGGGTGGAGTGACCTTGGAACTTGGGGCAGCTTGTTAGACAAAAGTAAAAAAGACTTCTATGGCAATGCCCTAATTGGTAACGACATCACTCTATATGATTCACATGATTGCATTGTTCACACAATGAATGAAAAACAAGTTGTTATTCAAGGTCTCGATGGATATATTGTTGCAGAGAATAACGACAGATTATTAATATGTAAACTCTCTGAAGAGCAACGAATCAAGCAGTTTTTTGATAAAAAATAATAATAAAATGGATAAGAAAGTAGCACTTATTACAGGTATAACAGGTCAAGATGGGTCTTATTTGGCCGAATTATTGTTAGAAAAAGGATACGAAGTTCATGGTACAATTCGTCGTTCATCCGTAGACTATCGTGAACGAATTGCCCATCTTGAAGGGAAAGCTCATTTTCATTTGCATTATGCAGACTTAGGAGACTCCATGAGTATCCTTGGGGTTATTGGGAAATTCGCCCAACAGAAATTTATAATCTCGCTGCACAGAGTCATGTTCAAGTTAGTTTTGATTCACCCGAATTTACCGCAGATATAGATGCTGTAGGTGTATTGCGTGTGTTAGAAGCAGTACGTCAGCTTGGACTTATAGACACTTGCCGAATCTATCAGGCCAGTACTTCTGAACTTTATGGTAAGGTTGAAGAGGTTCCTCAGAATGAAAACACTCCATTTCATCCCTATAGTCCCTATGCAGTTGCTAAGCAATATGGTTACTGGATTGTAAGAGAATATCGTGAAGCTTATAACATGTTCTGTTGTTCAGGGATTCTTTTTAACCACGAAAGTGAACGACGTGGTGAGACGTTTGTCACGAGAAAGATTACCTTAGCAGCTGCACGCATTAAGCAAGGAAAGCAAGAAAAGCTCTTCTTGGGTAACCTAAGTTCACTTCGTGACTGGGGATATGCAAAAGATTATGTTAAGTGTATGTGGCTCATTTTACAGCATGACAAACCTGAAGACTTTGTTATTGCAACAGGAGTTCAACATAGTGTGAGAGAGTTCTGCTATTATGCATTCAAACGTGTGGGTATAGAGTTAGAGTTTAAAGGTGAAGGACTTGAAGAAAAAGGCATAGATAAAGCTACTGGTAAAATACTCATTGAAGTTAGTCCCGACTTCTATCGACCAACAGATGTTGTCAATCTATGGGGAGATCCAACAAAAGCTAAAGCAGAACTTGGTTGGAATCCAGAAAATACAAGTTTTGAAACATTAGTAAATATCATGGTCGATAGCGATATGGCAAAAGTTGCTTCTGAAGGTGCAGCAGAGAAAGTTAGAACAAATCTTGCTGAATATTTAGAAAAAGGCATTGTCAAATAAAGATATTTAGATTTATTGCTGTCCGGTAAAACTCAAAAGAGCATACATATCCTCCCCGAAGCCCTGTAAAATTGGACTTCGGGGGTTATTTTTTCAAAAGTAAGCCCCTGGTTCACAGTTGTGGATTTGATGGCAGCATCGCGAAAGATTTTCTCCGCTCTGGAGATGCAAAGGCAACTCGACTATAAGTGTTGCCAGAAAACCTAGGAAAGTTGTACAAGCTTCACTCCATAAGGTGTATACGTTCATAGTCGACGCATATATTTCGCATTCCAGATTAAACGAGTTTTTCCCAATGTTCGTATTAAAGTTGTAAAGCCGAAAGATGCTTTGGAAAATATCTCATAGTCTTATGTTTATTGCCTAGTCAAAAACCTATTTAGTTATATGTACCATTGTATAAAGGAAGAAGAATTTAGACAAGAATTCCAAGGCAAGTCCTCCTACAAATTTAACAGTCGATACATCGGCTATAGGGTGTTGGACAGAATCACTGTTGCAGCTACCTTCTACAAGCCTACGTTTAAACATCAATTATGGTGAACAATAGTTACATCTAAATGCGTATTTTTTATGTAATTTTGTAGTTTTTCGCTATGACATTGCGTCTAATGAATATAAAGATTAAAATAAGAACAATATGGACGACGATCAAAAGCAATTCTCGGTTATGGTCCGACAGAACAAAAACACCATTTTTACCGTGTGCTATATGTTCTCGAAAGATCAAGAAGAAGTGAACGATTTGTTTCAAGAGGTGCTCATCCGTTTGTGGCAGGGGTTCGACAATTATAAGAGAAATAGTAAAGAAAGAACTTGGATATATCGTGTGGCTCTCAATACATGTATTTCCTTTGACCGAAAAAAACGACGCCATAATAAAAAGCAGGTTTATATGGGGGATGACCTCTTCGGTTGTAACGAGCACGACTCCCAGCAGACAGAAGTTTTACATAAGCGCATCACACGACTCCGCCCACTCGATCGTGCCATTGTCTTACTATGGCTCGAGGACATTAGCTATGAGGAGATAGGCTCCATCATTGGCATAACGGCAAAGAACGTGAGCGTGCGTCTATACCGCATTAGAGAACAACTCAAAAACATGTCTAACGATTAAACACAGCAACACTATGAATACGACTATTACACCCCAAAAATTCATCGAACTTGATGAGATGAAACAACAGTTGCATATATTGCAAGACAAATTTCAGAAAGAGGTTATTATAAACGATACACTGATCCAAGAGTCGATGAAACACAAAATGTCTTGGATCAAGAAACTCTTTTGGATGGAGGTTATATGTTCTCCTTTCGAAATCTTGGCCTGGTTAGGGATAGTAAAGGCGTGCCATTTCTCTTGGTGGACCTTTGGATTCTTTACCATCATGTTGCTAGTATGTCTGTTTTTCGATTATATAATCAACTTGGGCAGCCTTCGGGATGAGGACTACCAGAGGGATAACCTCATTGAAACTTCAAAGAAATTGGTGCGTATGAAGCATCTACGAAGAATAGAATATATTGTCACGTATCCCTTGGGGAGCGTATGGCTGGGATGGGCAGCCTTTGAGATGTGGCAGCAAGTGAATCTTCAACATAATGAAATTCTCAGCCAGCAAGTGGGAATTGTATATGTAGTACTAATTGCTTTAGCGGCGTTTATTGGTTTTTACTTGTACTATAAGATGCAACGCACTAATGATGAGCTTATTGAACAGATCAATAGCGTCACAACCAGTAATTAGCAGTTTACAGTATTTTTCAGAATAATATATACTTATTCCGTTAGCAATGTTGGTAGCTTGACTTTTGTGAGATGGCTGGTGCGTTTCCTACGTAATTATTTTAACGTGAATTCGACGAATTCACGTTAAAACGGATGATTTCATTGTTTATATTTATCAATATTCTTTGTCCACGGCAATACTTTTCCCATTAGAAAAAGATTGCCAAATATTATTTACATCAAATGTCTTAAAATTAGATAATCGACAATCTGATGCAAATAAAAGAAAGTCTTTTTGTGTCTTAAAGCCATAAATCCTATTCTCATTAGCATTAATAATAAACCATGCTTCTTTGACTGGCTGTCCGGAAACTATCGGTTCTCCTTTACAATATAATAATATATACGGAGGATATACGCCCACTCTCTTAACATCGCTCGGTCCCTGTATATTTTGAATAGTTGTCGGAGGAATTTTTGTATCCACAATCCACTGGACATTATCGGTGCACGTTACTTCGAAAGGTTTAATTAGAGGTATCCTCATGTAATCCCAACCTGAAGTCCTTGTATAAAAATCCTCTTTGCTATCTTTTCTGTTATTTGTATTTGTACAACAACAAAAGAGTACAAAGTAGAGATACATTATTAATTTCATTTTTTTATTTGCCATTTTGCTTCTATTGTTATTTTGTCATTACCTGGAAAAGCCATGTAATTTTGACCCTTTTGGCCAAACAGGATTTGCTCCTGTTGGCCACAACATATTTGATCCTTGTAAAGTCCTAGCGCAGGGGGCAATTTTATTTTACCCCTTTAGATACTCTGGTTTCTCTTTGCCCTTAACTTACGCATGCTCTCACCGTATAATTCTATGGTATGCGCCGTATGAATGATTCTGTCAAGGATGGCGTCGGCTATTGTCAGATCACCAACCATGTCATACCAGTTGGACGATGGGTGTACGTTGTCAAATAAAAGTGCACAACTGCAAATATAGTTATTTACTCTGTAATTTCATTCTTTTATTCTCAGAACTTCTTTTGTTGATTGAATTTTGCTTTATTGTTTCTCTTATCCTTTTTAATTTCTTCCCCTTGGCCTAAATATACATCTCTTGGTGTAAGATTGTCCAACGATTCATGAAACCTCCTCTCATTATAGTATCGGCTGCAACTACGAAATCATGCTCCACACGTTCCAATAGACCTCTTTCATGCAGAATACGATAAAAGCTTGATTCTGAAATATTGCTGTCTGGTAAAAACTAAACAATATGATTTTTCGTGCGGAATTGTCTCAAAATAGGCAATTCCGCATTATTTTTGAAATCCAAGCCTCTAATCCTGTAAGGAACTCCTGTAAACTTCCACACGGAAGCATGAAAAAGAGATTTTTAGCCCTAAAGCGTCGCGCGGAAAGACCAAAATTTGTTTTTTAATGCTTAAGCGCGGCGCGAAAAGACCAAATTTTGTTTTTTAATGCTTAAGCGCGGCGCGGAAAGACCAAATTTCGTTTTTTAATGCTTAAGCGCGGCGCGGAAAGACTAAATTTCGTTTTTTAATGCTTAAGCGCGGCGCGGAAAGACTAAATTTCGTTTTTTAATGCTTAAGCGCGGCGCGGAAACACCAAATTTTGTTTTTTAATGCTTAAGCGCGGCGCGGAAAGACCAAATTTCGTTTTTTAATGCTTAAGCGCGGCGCGGAAAGACCAAATTTCGTTTTTTAATGCTTAAGCGCGGCGCGGAAAGACCAAATTTCGTTTTTTAATGCTTAAGCGCGGCGCGGAAAGACCAAATTTTGTTTTTTAGTGCTTAAGCGCGGCGCGGAAAGACCAAAATTCGTTTTTTAATGCTTAAGCGCGGCGCGAAACACCAAATTTCATTTTTTTTAATGCTTAAGCGTCGCGCGAAAGCATGGAATTCTGGCTTCAACTTTTATATGACAATAATGCTTACCGGACAGCAATATTTTTCTTTAAGCCTTATAATTCTTCACACTCTTTTAGCCACAAAGAATTAGACGCATCACTTGGCATGCGCCAGTCTCCGCGTGGACTTAAGCTGACACTTCCCACTTTCGGTCCATCAGGGAGGCAACTACGTTTGAATTGTTGACTAAAGAATCGGCGGAAAAATATTGTTAACCATTTCTTTATACACTTGACATCATATTGCCCTGCAAAAGCCTTTTCTGCTAAAATAAATATTTTCTTTGGCCGAAAACCATATCGAAGGAAATAATATAAAAAGAAATCATGAAGTTCATAAGGCCCAACTAAATCTTCAGTCTTTTGAGATATACTATCGTTTTGAGTTGCAGGCAAGAGTTCAGGACTAATTGGTGTATTAACAATATCAATAAGTATTGATGCTATATCTGGGGACATTGTTGTTGCCACAAATCTCATCAGATGCTGAATCAATGTCTTTGGAACACTAGCATTAACTCCATACATACTCATATGGTCACCGTTGTATGTAGCCCAGCCTAAAGCTAACTCTGAAAGATCACCTGTTCCTATAACAAAACCACCAACTTGATTACTCAAATCCATAAGAATTTGCGTACGTTCGCGTGCTTGCCCATTCTCGTATGTTATGTCATGAACAGACATGTCATGACCTATATCTTCGAAATGTTGGGTAACACTCTTCGCAATAGATATCTCACGAATAGATATATTTAGTTTTTCCATCAGATGAATAGCATTTTGATAGGTGCGATCAGTAGTCCCAAAACCAGGCATTGTAACACCAATTATTCCTTTGCTGTCTAATTTTAATTTATCGAAAGTGCGTACACAAACTAATAATGCTAATGTAGAATCAAGACCACCACTAACCCCTAATACCACATGTTTACACCCTGTATGAATTAAACGCTTAGCCAATCCCATAACTTGTATATTGAAAACTTCCTCACAGGAATCTGCTAAATCATCATCTTCTGGAATAAATGGACATGGACTAATAGTACGTTCTATATGAAATGGCTTCTTTTGCTCAATAGCATAACACAATTCTTCATTAGGATTCAGCATTCCTGCACGTTGTGCATTCACAAAAGTTGTATTATTACGACGCTCTGCACGAAGTCTTTCTACATCAATTTGGGTAACAACAAGCTGGGAATCAACCGAGAAACGTTCACCTTCTGCCAATAAAGTACCATTTTCATAAATTAAAGCATTACCACCATAAACAACATCTTGAGTGCTTTCACCAAAGCCACAACTACTATACACATAGCCACTAATCATGCGTGCACTCTGCTGCGCTAAGAGACTCTTTAGATATTTATGTTTCCCAAGTAGTTCATCAGTAGCAGAGAGATTCAAGATTAAATCCGCACCAGATAAGGCCAAATGGTTACTTGGTGGAATCGGTGCCCATACATCTTCACAGATTTCGACGCCAAACTTAACTCCTTGTGACGTCAAGAAAAGCTTTGATTCAGCAGAAATTGTAAGTGTATGACCAGCATAACTGATTATCGTTGGTCGTAAATCTTGTGACGAGGCAAACCATCGTTTTTCATAAAACTCATTATAATTAGGAAGATAAGTCTTAGGGATAATCCCAAGAATATGCCCTTTCTGAATGATAACTGCACAGTTTAACAAGAGATTACCAACTACAATTGGAGCACCAACAACAACTATAATATCTAACTGTTGTGTAAATATAAGCAGCTCTTGTATAGCTTCTTCCGTTGAGTTTAATAGCAAATCTTGTCGAAAAAGATCCTGACATGTATAACTTGTTATTGCTAATTCAGGGAAAACTATAATTTCTACGCCTTGATTTTCTGCTTTAGAAACTAACTTTTCTATTTGTTGCGTGTTATAATTTACATCGCCAACCTTTACAGAAGGTATAGCACTTGCAACTTTAATAAATCCGTAATCCATACTTATTTGATTATTACTTGTGTTGCACCATAACCATATTCTTGGAACGAAGCATCTTGATAACTATATCTTTTATATCGATAATGCAATTCATTTACTATCGCATTACGCAATACACCTTCTCCTTTTCCATGGATAAATATGATTTTCTTTCCTTTCTTTCCCTTAAAACTATCAATAGTTTCGCGAAAAATCTTCAATTGGTAATTCAGAATATCTAAAGAAGACATACCAGAGATTGAATCCAAAAGTGATTCTGCATGAAGATCAATAACAGAAATATCTTCATTATTATAGTGCTTGTGATGAATGAAAGCACCTTCTTTCTTCTGCAAATCATAATCTAAATTCTGAGAAGATCTATGATTTGTATTCATCGCTTGCCGTTGGTTAACAGAAGAAAACATTTCGTCCTCTATCTTTTTTGAATCAACTATCAATGGTTTTATTTGAACATCATGTTCCACAATGGGATACAATAGGGCTTGCGTATCAAAGAAATCATTATCCGAAAAACTATGAAGTTTATAAAATTTCACAGGATCAAGACGAAATTTCACATCAATGCTTGGCTTCAGAACAAAAGACTTATCACGTTTGTATGCAAACAATTGAATTGCAATTTGAGACAAATCATTGAGCACATCTCGTCCAAATTCTCCTAAAAGTATTTTAGTATTAGGTGCAACTTCACCTTGATATCGAAGCGTCCAAGTATTACCTTCTGCAACTAAATAACTATATTGAATATGATAATTGCAATCATTCACAAAATAAACCTCAAATGCAGAAGAAGTAAATTGTTTTATATTTGTTGGAACAAAAGCAAGATAAGTATTTAAAAGATCCCCCTTGGCGCTCTTCTGTAGGAGTTTTTGAATGTAATCTCCTTTTCGTCATCTATTTTATCAAAACGAAATTCATCATCAAATGAAAAAGACATATCATCCTGTCCTTCTTTCATCTTTGATTTTATACTCCGATTATCTTGATTTAATTCTATTTCTGATTCTCCATTTTTTGATTTGATTGTAGGCATTGTAAACTTTGTCGAAGAATAATCTTCGCTACTTATAACAACAACCTCATTCTTTGGAAAGGGTATTTGGAACCCATCTTCATCTTCAACAAGAACGATATTATTTTTTTGGAAGCCTATAATTTTACCTCCACCTGTTTCACTTAAGAAACGAACTTTATCTCCTATCTTCATATCTACGTTGATTCTACTTAGAATTATAATTAAAAAAACTGATTATGGGATAAGTAACGAACTATCACCATAACTTAGAAATCGGAAATCATGAGTTAAAGCATAATCATAAATACATTTCCAATCCCCTTTTACAAAAGCACTTACGAGAAGCAACAAGGTACTTTGAGGCTGATGGAAATTTGTAATTAGCATCTTTACAATTTTATATTTATAGCCTGGAGCAATAATAATTTGAGTGCTTCCGTGCAATACTTTTACATCAGATTTATCTAACCAGTTTACAATGTTTTGGAGTGCACGTTCTGCTGTAATATCTTTAACCCAACCTCCATCATGTGATTGCTCATAAGGTTCCCACTGATTAACATGAAGTTCATCTTCAGATGCATCTGGATTTTGCTCTAATTTTACACCTATATAATATAAGCTCTCTAAAGTTCTCACACTTGTTGTACCTACAGCGATTGCATTACAACCATATTTCAACAAGTTAATTAAAGTATGTCTATGAACAACAATATACTCAGTATGCATTTCATGCAGATCTATTTCCTCACTTTTCACAGGTTTAAATGTACCAGCACCAACATGAAGTGTTAGTTCTTCACGCTCAATGCCATGCTCATCAATCGCATGCAAGACTTCATTTGTAAAATGAAGCCCTGCGGTTGGAGCAGCAACACTTCCCTTTATCTTACTATATACTGTTTGATAAGTTTTCTTGTCACTATCTTGTGTTTCTCTATTTAAATAAGGTGGAATAGGCAATTCTCCTACGACTTCAAGAATTTCTGCAAAGTTAACGTTATCGTTATCCCAATCGAAATCGACCCAATAGTTTGTTCCTGTTGAACTTTGATTCGTCTTTTCCTTATGTAATGATGCAGAAAGTGTCAGTGACTTATCTGCTATTACGAAATAACGCTTTAAGCTCCCTTCTTTCCACTTCTTAAGATTACCAACCATGCACAACCAAGAACAATGACCTTTTGTTTGAAACATCAGCTCGTAGTCTGAAGGAGAAACAGGTTCCATTAAAAATATTTCAATTAAAGCTCCTGTTTCTTTCCGAAAATATATACGTGCCTGAATTACTTTCGTATTATTAAACACCATCAAGCTTTGCTTTGGAAGATAGTTGGGAAGATTATAAAATACATCTTCTGAAATATCCCCATGCTTATAAATTAACAATTTACTGTGATCTCGATTAGCTAAAGGGAACTTCGCTATACGTTCTTCTTGAAGATTATAATCGTATTCATTTATTTTTAATATGTCTTGTATCCATTTCAAATTTATTTAATAATTACTTATATATTGATACCAATTATACACGCTATTAATAATAATAATGTGACAACTACTAACACTTTATCTATATCTGTCCTATTGTATCCAGTTGAAGTAAATTGACTTGAGATATAACTATTATGTGCATAATTCCTAAAACAAAACAAGAAATATAACCGATAAGCAGCTATACCGCACAAAACACCCCAAATCATGCCAACAAATACATCTGTTGGATAATGTACTCCAAGATAAATTCTGCTTATACCATTTAAGAAAGCCCATAGAAATAATGCGATGTTTAAGAGGCGACTACGTATTAAGAAAGCTAAGTATGTAGCAATTGCAAAAGTATTAGCTGCATGTGCAGAGAAGAAACTATATTGATTTTTATTCATCCAAATGAAATTATTAATACAATATTTAATATCTAAATCATTACATGGACGTAAACGAGAAATCCAAGGTTTAATCAATAAATCATCAATACCACCTGCCATAGCTACAGCTAAAATACATCCCGAGATAGTTAAGACGATTTGTCCCATCGTTTCGTTATTTTTTATAATTAAATAACAAAGCGAAAGATATAACGGAATCCAATAGAAACCATTAGTGAGAGTCATCATAACCCCACTAACCATTATGTTATCATAGCCATTGATGAAAATCAAAAGCTGTCTGTCTAAGTCTATAATATCAGATATATTCAATGCAATTAATAATATACAATGTATAATTAAATTTCTTCTACACTATGAATTGGTAGCCAACCTTCACGATTATCAGATAACCTTACTTTTATACCAATCCTTAAATGTACGATCTATAATATAAACTTTAGCACCTTCATGTAAAAAGGATTTCATCAGTACCAGTCTTATTTGGTAAATTTTTTTATATACACAATAGGTGATAATACAATCGCATAATTGCTATCGTCTATGATAGATTTACGTGAGATTGCAAATATTGTACTTAGTATAAATAGTACAATTCCTATTGATGAAATATAAAATCCATACTTCCTCATCGTTATTGAACTCATAAAAAGATATGATAGAGAGCCTAATATTGCAATGATAATGCTAATGATACCCAATATAGCCCAACAATCTATACTCATTACATTAATAATAGACTTATACCATGTCATAAGAAATGATTCATCTCCATCAGTAAATCCATCTTTTAATTTAGCGCGTACAAATCGTAAGTTAAATTTTATATCACGATCAGATGGATTAATTTTAGCAGCTCGTTCGTAATTCAAGATAGCCTTAGTAAGATTTCCCGTACGATAATATGCATTTCCCAAATTGTAATAAAGAGAAGCTGTTCTTTGGGTGCGCAATAACAGCTCGTAATCTTTTATTGCTTGTTGATATCTCTTTTCCTTGTATGCTTTATTGGCATCATTCACATTTGTAGCATCTATAGAAGTTGAACAGAATAAACAAACGAATAAAAGCGATATATATAAAAACTTAAACATTCTTTTTGTATTATTATTTTTTTATTATTTCTAAAGAAAAGTTCTATCTTAGTGATAGCTGCAAAGGCTGAATCAAGAGTCTTCTTCATATTCCCAGCCATGTCTCCGGGAGCATACCGTTCAAATTCACACTCATCGATAGCACTAATAAATATTTGTATTATTGAATAATCAACACCACGAGCAGAGAGATTTTTCTGAAATATTTGTACGTGATAGTTCCTCTATAGACATATTTAGTTTATCACTAACATAGTCCCATAAAGTATGTAAGACTTCATTATAAAAACTCTTCTGTATCTCCTCTTTCCATTAATTTATTTGCTAATTTAAGTTTCTTCGTAGCAATTTTATTAGCATGTACGCCTCGTAATTTAACAGCATCCTTTTTGTCATTTTCATACCTCCTTAGTAATATAAACATAGAGACAAAAATTAGAATCAGCAAAATAATGATAATAAAATATGCAATAGATCCAAAGAAATAATCTCCAACTTCGTGATTATCCTTATCATTAACCTTTATATCATGAATATCATTATCATCTTTCTGAAACTCAGAAATAACATTATCCCTCTTGTTTCCTCCTATTACTTTTTTAGACTTAAATTTTGTGTTTTAATATCTTTATAACTTTGTTTTTTTCTACATCAAAATAGTTAAATGAGATAGCTGGAATAGAATATTCACCTTGATTTTTGAGGTATGACCAAGTACTTATATATCATTTTCCCTTCAACTCCATTAGAAGTTAAATGAGTTTTATCCGTAATCTTAGCATCATATTTTTCGAAGTCTTTTGGAAAGATAACATTGGGTTGCTTCAATAATTTAAGATTCCCTACTCCACTAATTTCAATTGTTAACGTTACAGGTTGTCCTGCCTTTACAATCAATTTACTTAATCTTGTTGAAACGTTAAATTTCCCAACACCACCAGAAAAGTTCGAGGGGCGATTAGGTAATGGGTCTACTTGAATTGTAAGACTTGGTGCTTTTATATCTCTTTTCACTTCTGTATAACCAGAACCACCATTGAAGAAAGCCTCAAATGGATCTACAGAACGATTTTGTTGTACTATTATCCCTTTAAATGTAATACTTGGAATGGTAAGTTTTCCTGTCATTTGAGGATACATGACATATTGGCTCCATGTGACACAACGATATGGTCTACCATTTACTCGTTCTACATGAAAACTCTTTTGCTGTGGCAATTTAACCTCTTGTGTATGAAAGCCTGTTAATTCAGGCATATCACCTTTTAGTTGAGTTAAATCAACAAGTGTATAAACTTTATATGTCAACGTTATTGGTTCTTGTTCACAAACACGACGTTTATTTGCGCTGACACGAATAAAAAGGCTATTTCCAGAGGTGCGCGAACTTTCATCATGAAATTCCCCATCCTCATTATATTGGTTTTTTATATTCTTACGGTTATGCCCCTTACCAACTATAGTAACTTTAACTGCATTAGATTTTATCTTACGCCCATTAACGACAGCCTGTGCAGAAGGCAAACTATAAATGCCTTGTTTGACTGCATATAATGTATATGTAAAAGTTATTAAAGAAGAAGAACTTGTATGTCCATTAACCATTTGATAACTTGATTGCTGAGAAGTATAAGGGCCTGCAATAATTTCAATTCCAGAAGGTACAGCTCCTGCATGAAAGTTCTCTACATCTTGAGAATTTATAGTATAAGATAATCTAAAGTTTTTTCTCCAACATAAACCTTCTCAGGGAACACTTACTATCATTTTTTTGTGCAACAAGTTTATTGCAACAAACAAAAGTCAATAATAGAAATATAAAGAGTTTAGAATTCTTTTCCATTTTTTTCTCAACGATTAAATATTACCAATTCTTTTTGTAGTTTTCTACGACTTGACTGTTGAATGGCTTTCGATATACGCTGTTGTGTAGCTTTCTCATCTTGAAGAGCAGCATTGAGTAATTGCTCAGCATTCTCTTTACTCATCTGATTCTCTTTAGGATTATGCTTTTTATCCTTTTTTCATTTTTTTATCTTGTTGGTTATCTTTATTTTCCTTATCCTTCTTCCTCTTTTCTTTATTCTTACTATTTTGATTTCGTTCTTTATTTTTTTGACGATTATTTTTCAGTAGCTTTTTACAAAGAGCTAAATTATAACGTGTTTCATCATCATTGGGATTATACCGCAAAGCTTCCTTGTATGCTTGTATTGCTTCTACATACATTTGATGAGATTGACAAATATACCCTATATTATGAAAACTTTGTGCCTTTCGAACCTCAGTTTTTTCAACCTTACAAGCTTTCTGTAACATTTTAATTGCAACAGAGTCTTTCTTTTGCATTAATAATGCCGTTCCAAGATTATAAAGTGCTTGCGGGTTAGTTGGATTGAATGCAATTGCCTTACGAAATTCTATTTCAGCATTTACATAGTTCTTCTTTTGGAATTCACGATTACCTTTTCTTATCAACTGTCTATCCGTCTGTGCCTTACAGAAGATACTAAACATAGAAAAAAACAATAAAAAAATATAAAATGACAATATCTCATATTTATTTATCCCTAAATAGATTAATCTGTTTGAACAAAGGATTTCTCGACTCCAACAATATTGTTTCCACAATTAACAATAACAAAAAGAATAATCCCAAAAATTTGAAATTGTTCATTATATTCACTATAAACCACAGTATCTGATATACCCGATTGTAACTTCGAAAGCTCTTTGTTTAATTTTTCTTGTGCATCACTTGTATTATCAACATGAATATAAACACCATTACCAGCTTTTGCCACTTGCTGACACATTTGTTCATTAAGTGCAGATAATACTATTTGTCCACTATTATCTTTCAAATATCCCCCATTACCATCTGGAATAGGTGCTCCTTTAGATGTTCCAACTCCTAAAATAAACACGTTTATCCCCTTCTTATATGCTTCACGAGCAGCTTCAAGTGCTCCTCCTTCATGATCTTCACCATCAGTTATCACTATAATAGCTCTACCGATGTGTTCCCTTTGTGTAAAGCAACTTTGGCTCAAACTAATTGCACGTGCCAAATCTGTACCTTGAGTTGTTATCAAAGAAGGATTAATATTTTGAAGAAACATTTTCGCAGAAACATAATCATTTGTTATTGGTAATTGTACAAATGCATCTCCAGCAAAAACAACTAAGCCTACTTTATCATTTGTAAAATGATCAACAAGATCTTCTATTAAGAGTTTACTCTTCTCCAATCGTGATGGAATAACGTCTTGTGCCAGCATAGAATTGCTTATATCCAATGCAATAAGAACCTCAATTCCTTCACGCTTTTCATGTGAGATTTTGGATCCTACCTGAGGGCGAGCAATCATAAATATTAAGATTGTAATCGCAGAAAGAAGTAAACAAAACTTTATCGTCGGACGATATTTAGAAACATCTGGCATCATTTCCTTCAATAAAGAAGGATCGCCAAACTTTCTCAGATTACGTTTGCGCTTTCTCCAGACAATAAATCTCATCAATACAAGGATAGGAATGATGAGCAGCATCCATAAATATATAGGGTCTTCAAATCTCAGCATGATATATCTTTTTATGGTATTCTCCTAAATACTACTGTACGCAGAATCACTTCACACAATAAAATCAGAAGCGCTATTATAGCGAAAGGTTGATAAGCTTCGTAAAATTTAGAGTATTTCTTCATATCTATCTTACTTTTCTCCAACTTATCAATATCCTTATAAATTTGTTTCAATTGATTATTGCTTGTAGCTCTATAATAATTACCATCTGTTGTTTCTGCTATATTTTTAGAGTCTTACTGTCTATTTCTACAGGAATATTGACATATTGCACTCCACCTGCAACAGGCATGGGATAAGGAGCAACCTTATTTGTACCAACACCAATAGTATATACACGAATTCCTAAACTCTTTGCAATCTGAGCACTGGTTAACGGAGATATGTCTCCCATATTGTTACTACCATCAGTCAAAAGTATTACAACCTTACTTTTTGCTTTCGAATCCTTTAAACGACTAACCGCATTAGCTAATCCCATTCCAATAGCAGTTCCATCCGAAATAAGACCTCGTGCAGCGATATCTGTCCTAACACTTCTCAACATATTAATCAGCGATGCATGGTCGGTAGTCATTGGACATTGCGTAAAGGCTTCACCTGCAAAAATCGTTAAGCCTATATTATCATTCGGCCTATCAGATATAAACTCTGAAGCAACATTTTTTGCTGCTTCTAAACGATTTGGCTTTAAATCCTCTGCCAACATCGATGTAGAAACATCCATTGCAAGCATAATATCAATTCCTTCTACTTGCTTATTACCCCATGAAGTATGCGTTTGTGGACGTGCCATCACAATAACTATGAATATAAAAGCTAAACACCGCAATACCATTGGCAAGTTAATAAGCTTCATCTTCCAACTCTTTGGTGCATAACGATAGGCAAAAGTATCGCTCATCAACATCGTTGGTTCCCGCTTATTCTTGTATAGGAAATACCACAGAATGTAGGGTATCAACAAAATCAACAGTAAGAAATATTCTTTATTTGCAAATTCCATGATTAAAATCCTAACAATTCTGTAATTAAATATAATATATATATAACAAGACTTATGAGAACAACAATAAGTGAATATATTGTGAACTTTAACCAAAGACGATTCTTCTTTGTCAACTGCTCCTGTGCTGTTAACTCTGGAACTACACGTTTCTCTATTTCTTGTGTCTCCGATTTTGTATCATTGATAAACTTAGCTGCGTTAACCAAATTCAAATCATTTTCATTAATTAGTGCATTATACTTAGCAAATTTTACTAAATCTGCAGTAGTAAATAACTCACGAAGCTCATCTATACCCTTTTGATCACCAGCTTTCTGCAACAAATAGATGATTTCATTACTTGTCATCTCCTTAGCATTGAAGCCAAAACGTTCCTTTATATACTGTCGCAAAGCATCAGTAAGACGTGTATAATACTCTTTCTGATCTTGCGATGTCATCATATGTTCAGCTTTAATGTCTTCTATCGCCTTTAAAGCTTTTTGATGTGCAGGCACAAACTTAACTATTTTAACTCGTGCCACAATCGGTTTATTTAGCTTTAACCTAACAATAAAATAAACTGTCAGTAGACAAAGCATAATGAAAAGAATACTTAACCAAAATGGTAAGCTCCATTCTTTCCACAAGAAAGGGTTGGCTTGTACCCCTTTTGCTGGGTAAAACTTATTTGGATGCAACGTGTCAACGGGAACAGTCATTACTTTTAATGCTAATTGTTTACCCATATATGACTTTCCGTCGACTTTAATTTCTAACGCCGGAACAGAATAAAGTTTCTCATCAAAACTTGTCAATGTATAAATTCGGCTAAACTTTTTCATTCCATCACTTTCGGAGGAAACTATATTCTGCTGCTTTAGAATTTCTATTCCTGGAACAAGAAGATGTGACGTCTTTACTTTTGGCCAAACTATACGACTACCTGGCTTCGCCGTAACTGACAAAGTTAAGTGTGTTTGCTGACCGATAAGAATTGAAACAGAATCAATACTTTGATCAACAAAAACCTTCTGTGCAGAACATATCGTTGAACACAAAGTAAAAAATATGATGAATATAAATTTTAATATCTTCATTTATGCTCTTTTCTTGAATAGTAGCATCAACGCCTTTGTAAAGTCTTCATTAGTTGCTACCGAAGTCCAATCAACTTTACTCTTAGAGAATAGCTCGCGAAGCGTAGCTTGACGTTCAAGCCAATATTGTGTATGTGCCTGTCGAAGCTTGGCAGAACCTGTATCAATAATCATTTCATGACCAGTTTCTGCATCCTTAACTTTCATCAACCCTATATTTGGTAATGCTTTAGCGCGAGGGTCATACACCTGAACTGCTATCATATCGTGTTTCGAATTGGCTATTTGTACAGCCTTACTAAAGTCTTCTTGCGTATAGAAGTCACTCAAAAGGAAGACTGTAACACGGCGTTTCATCATCCGTGTAAGATAAGAAACTGCCATACCTATATCTGTTCGAACACTCTTTGGTTTGAAATCTAAAAGTTCACGAATTATATATAGTATATGATGACGCCCCTTTTTAGGAGGTATATATTTCTCGATATGGTCAGAAAAAAAGATAACACCAATCTTATCATTGTTTTGTATAGCGCTGAAAGCCATTGTTGCAGCTATCTCGGTGACCATCTCACGCTTAGTTTGATGCACTGTTCCGAAGTTAAGTGAACCGCTGACATCAACTAAAAGCATAACTGTCAGTTCGCGTTCTTCTTCAAACACCTTCACATAAGGATGATGAAAACGAGCCGTAACATTCCAATCAATATCACGAACATCGTCACCATACTGATACTCTCGCACCTCACTGAAAGCCATACCACGCCCTTTAAAGGCTGAATGATACTGTCCAGCAAATATATTTGACTTAGACCACGGGTCTTTATCTCAATCTTTCTTACCTTTTTTATAATCTCTGATGTTTCCATCAAGGCACCTCAACCTTATTTACGATTTTTGAAATAATCTCTTCGGCATTGACATTGCTGGCCTCTGCTTCGTATGAAAGTCCTATACGATGACGCAACACATCATGAACCACAGCACGAACATCTTCTGGAACAACATATCCTCTGTGTTTAATAAATGCATACGCACGACTGGCCTTAGCCAAATTGATACTTGCACGAGGACTTCCTCCATAAGTTATTAAATCTTTAAGTTCGTTCAGACCATAGCGCTCTGGATATCTACTGGCAAAAACAATATCGGCAATATACTGTGCAATCTTATCATCAAGATAGACTTGATTAACAACTTCACGCGCATTTATAATCTCTTCTGCACTAATAACTGGTTTTACAACAGGGAATTGATTTGCGATATTCTCTCTGATAATAAGCTTTTCTTCTTCTAATGTAGGATAGTCGATTACCACTTTCAACATGAAGCGGTCAACCTGAGCTTCTGGGAGCTGATAAGTACCTTCCTGCTCGATAGGATTCTGTGTAGCCATAACCAAGAAAGGCTTTGGCAAAAAGAATGTCTTCTCACCAATAGTTACTTGGTGTTCCTGCATCGCTTCAAGCAAAGCACTCTGCACTTTAGCTGGTGCGCGGTTAATTTCATCTGCCAATACAAAGTTTGCAAACACAGGACCTTTCTTCACATGAAAGCTTTCATCTTTTTGTGAATAAATCTGTGTTCCGACAACGTCGGCAGGAAGCAAGTCAGGAGTAAATTGAATACGACTGAAATCAGCATCTATCAATTGGGCAAGTGTCTTTATTGCCAGTGTCTTTGCCAATCCTGGAACACCTTCTAAGAGGACGTGTCCATCACTTAACAACGAAATCAACAAAGCATCTACTAAATGCTTTTGTCCAACAATCACTTGATCCATACCGGCAACAAGGTTGGTTACAAACCCACTTTGCTGTTCTATTAATATATTCAGTTCGCGAATATCAATCGTTTCTGCCATAATTAGAATATTTGACTATTAATATTTTTGTGAACGCAAAAATACAATAAATCAATAAGAGAATATAATATATGCAACTAAATTATATTAAAATAAATGCCTGTTTCCTTATTTTTAAGATTATTTCAAACCCATATATATGAATGATTGTAGACATAACGAAATAAGCTATTAGCGCAAGGTCCGATTCTATTATGATTTAAACTCTTTTCCTTTCGATTTCTACTGAAAAACAAAGCGTGTTTACAATCAAGAATTTGATTTTATTCTTATTCGAACAATAATAAAAAGGACGAACATATAGTTCGTCCTCATTACCTATGGTTCTTAAAAAGATGTCTAAGCTTCTGCTGGTGCAGCCTCTTCTGCTTCAGGAGCAGCCTCTTCAGCTGTTTTTTTCAGCTTCTGCTTCAGCCTTCGCTGCAGTTTCAGCAGCCTTCTTCTCAGCTACTTTCTTAGCGATGCTTTCATTCATCTTCTTTTCTGCTTCGAGTTCAGCTTTTTCAGCATCCTTCTTTGCTTTCGCATCCTTTTCACGGATATCATCAAAGCCTTTCTGCTTGTTCTCTTTCCAAGCGTCAAACTTCTTCTGTGCTTCAGCTTCATCAAATGCACCCTTCTTTACTCCACCACGAAGATGTTTCATCAAATAAACACCCTCACGCTTTAGAATGTTACGAACAGTGTCGGTTGGCTGTGCACCTGTTTCTACCCAATACAAGGCGCGGTCGAAATTCAAATCTACAGTAGCTGGATTGGTGTTTGGATTAAACGTTCCAATCTTCTCAGTAAATTTACCATCACGTGGTGCTCTAACATCAGCGATTACGATACCATAAAAAGCATAACCTTTACGGCCGCCACGCTGCAATCTGATTCTTGTTGCCATTTTCTTTAAATATTAATTAGGTTTGAATTTATGCTGTCAACTCGTAACAGCGCATGCAAAGGTAAGAAGATTTATTAACAACAAACTTTATGTGTCCGTATTAATACATTTGTTTAAAGTTATTTAACCAAAGAGAGTCTACATTAAAAACATTGTAGACTCTCTCCTATTAGTTTGAAGTTATTTTATGTTTAAGCTCATCATAGAGCAAAAATGATAATTCTCCTTACATCACTCCATCTTCGCGAAGTTTCTTTTGCCATCTCCATGCACTGGCAAGAACCTCTGTCAATGGTGTGTCGGCTTTCCAACCAAGTTCTTTGTTGGCCTTACTACAATCGCCCCAAATCTTTTCGATATCTCCTTCTCGACGCGGACCATAGTGCCAATTCACCTTTACTCCCGTTGCTTCTTCAAATGTATCAACGATTTCTTTGGTTGTGTTTCCGTGTCCCGTACCTATATTGAAATAGTCTATGCGATCTGCATCTTTCTCTAATACTCGACGCATCGCAGCAACATGGGCTTTGGCAAGATCCACCACATAAATATAATCACGTATACATGTGCCGTCAGGTGTATCATAATCATTACCAAAAATGGTCAACTCTTTGCGTATTCCTATTGCTGTTTGTGTTACATAAGGAATAAGATTTGCAGGAACTCCATTAGGCAACTCGCCAATTAAAGCTGTAGGATGAGCACCTATCGGATTAAAATATCTTAGGATAATACTCTTTATATCAGCCCCACTATGTATATAATCATAAATAATCTGCTCATTTATTTCCTTTGTATTGCCATAAGGTGAAGTCGCCTTCTGATGAGGAGCATCTTCTGTAACGGGCAAATTCTCTGGCTTGGGTTGACCATAGACAGTGCAACTTGAAGAGAATATAATTCCTTTAACACCATACTGCGGCATCAATTCCAACAGATTAATAAGCGAAACAATATTGTTTCTATAATAAAGCAATGGCTTCTGAACGCTCTCTCCCACTGCCTTTGAAGCTGCAAAATGAATGATTCCAACGATATTAGAATACTTCTTAAACACCTCCTCGGTTGCTTCTTTATCGCGAAGATCTACCATCTCGAATGAAGGACGATAACCAGTTATTTCCTCTATGCCGTCAAGTACCTCCATTTTTGAGTTACTTAAATTATCAACAACGACAACATCATAGCCGGCTTCAATCAGTTCCACTGCCGTATGTGAGCCTATAAAGCCCGTACCACCTGTAACAAGTATAGTTTGTTTCATAGAAATTGTTTATAAGATTTACGGCAAAGTTACACAATTTGCATTGAATACACGGCATAAAGGCGTAAATAATTATTAATTTAATAAAGAAACTTTCTTGCAGGAATATAAATTGATATAATAGCAAACGCACAAAAAGGGTGCAGTGCTGTTATCGCAACAGCGCTGCACCACCACTTTAGACTTAGGAGTATTTATGACGATACCTATTGTATAACTACGCCACTGCGCAGGTTTTCGTCGCAATAAGAGTTAATTTATGAATGCGGCCTTGCGCATTTCCCTAAGCTCGACAATTTTATGGTTGGTTTTTATGTTTAATCCCAAAGTTGGGCTGTTCGGTTGTTCCGCCGCCTGCTTTCGCCTTCGGCTTCTTCTCCTCTACAAGGTACAGCGTGCCTTCCTTATTCACGCCCACCCAAATGGTTTTGACTTTGCCGTCAGCTGTGGTCTTGCCTGTTATGGCCAATTCATATTTGCGTTTGGCTGCCGTGCCCTAGTCTTGCCTGTAAACGAGAGGCTGCCATTTTCAAGCTCCATTTGCTGTTCAAGTGCTGGGAATCCTGCTTTTAGCCTATTTTCTTCCTCTGGCGTAGGCTTGGGCGTGGGTTTCTTCTGCGCCATGCTCTGTTTGTGCGAAGTCTTGAAGTGGTCGCTTTCCTGATTCATGCGGTCAACCAAATGCTCTATCAGGGAGCGGTCGTCGTCGGTTGTGGCAAAGAGATAGCTGGCTTCAATATAGCGGCAAACTACGCCAAAGACGGCATCGGTCTGCGGACGAACCTCACTCAATGCCGGCATTTTCTGGTCCACAGCCTTTTCCTGTCGCGTGTTGTAGACCTTTTGAAACTCATCGTTCACGGTCTTCAACTGTGCCGTCACTGGCGCCAGTCCTAATGCGGTCACCTCAGTGGCAAACCGCTCTAAGTCTTTCAGCATTCCACGCACCTCAGCCGTTTCCGCGTCAACCGCCTTATTTTGAATGCCTGCGTAAACGCCGAGTCCTTTGTCTAACGCTTTCGCTGCCTCGCGCACCGCTGCCACGGGTGATTTCAGTTGCGCCCGCACCACACCAAAGAGGTTGGTCAGCAGGTCGTCGCGCTGTTGGTCGAACGCTTTCATCTGTTCGGTGTAGACTGTTGCCGTGGCCTGCTTGTTCAGTTCTGTTTCCAATTCCAAGCAGTCGGCCCAAGTCTTCAATAACTCATCCGTCAGGTGCAACTTCAGTTTGTCTACGGCTTTCACCAATTCATACATATTGAACTGAAACTGCAAGTGATGCGAATTGGCATATCTGCCACAATAGCTGCTGTCTATTTGCATCATCTTGGGGATTTGAATGTTTAACTTTTTTTCATGATTTATGATTTTTAAGTTAGTGATAATTGAATTTTAATATTTTTCTGTCGTATAATATCTCTTTTTAGTCTTTCTGCAGTGTGCAGAAGCGTGAAAAACTCTTTTTGACCTTTCTGCAGTGTGCAGAAGCTTGAAAAATCTCTTTTTGGCCTTTCTGCAGTGTGCAGAAGCGTGAAAAACTTCTTTTTAGCCTTTCTGCAGCGTGCAGAAGCATGCAAATCTTCTTTTTGGTCTTTCTGCAGTGTGCAGAAGCGTGAAAAACTTCTTTTTGATCTTTCTGCAATGTGCGGAAGCGTGGTTTTTATGTTTCGTCGGCCGACAACAGCTTGTTTTTATTTTCAGCTTTTAGTCGACCGACGAAGAACTTATTTTATGAACTTTCTGTTATATCTTAGTTATCTTCATCCCATGGATTATTGTCAGACACCTCTTCGTCAAAGAAGGGAGCACGCTTGGCAAGGCCTTGGTCCTCACCTACAGCATGCGAACTAACGATAAACTGAGCGATATTATCTGTGGTCATTAACCGAGCAGTTGCGATGTGGGGCGTTGTATATTTCTTTTTCATTCTTGTATGCGATTATTTGATGACTTTCTTTCCGTTAATAATATAAATGCCATGCGTTGGGTTTTTCACACGACGGCCTTGGAGGTCGTAGATAACATTGTCGCGGCCCTCAGCCTCTTGTCCGATATTGCGGATGCCTGCGACATTTGCATTTTCGCGAGCAGCATCAAAATCGATGAAAAAGCTTTTTGCACGAGCAATACTTTCCGTCAGTCGAAGACCAGCGCGATGCGCTTTCAGCTTGATAGAGGCGCCTCCGCGCGTGCCTTGTTTGTAGAAGCCGAGCCCCTGGTCGCCGCTGTTTGAAAGAACGTAATATTTGTAGCCAGCCCCACTAATCTCTCGTTCGGTAGCTGTGCCCACAAGGAGGTTGCCTGTAACATCTTCCTCTATGCCTGTAACATTGGCCTGATAAACGACAGTGCTGTTGGGTGTGCCTTGCAAAATGAAGCCAGTCTGCTTAGGTATGATTTTGCCTGCGCTGAAAGCTTTCACAATGGCATTATCGGGAGTGGCTATGTTTCCACTGGGTGTAACGCCGGTGATGATATAGGCGGTACAGCCATCAGGAACTTTGAAATTTTCGTTTTCGAGGTAGAAAGTGGTGTAGCCGGAAGGACCAATAGGCAGTCGCTCACGGTATTTATCAGTTCCGTCTGACCAATAGGCTTCTGCCTCATATGCAGCCGTTGCATCAATGGGAACGTAAATTGCGCGTAAATTTGTTAAATCCGTAAAAGGACTATAAGGACCATAAGATGGATTGATGGGGTTGCTCGTATATAAAAGTGCCGGGGTTGGTTTAGTAAAGGATAGCTCTTCTAAAGCGTATAAACCATTGAATGTGCCATAAGAAAGCGTGTCGACCCGCTCGGGTAACTCTAAGAATTTCAAGGGAGGATTAGCTTGGCCCATCATACCAAAGTCGATTCTTCGTAAAGTTTGTGGTAATTTTATATAAGAGATTGAAGATAGATTCGAATTAAAGGCTGCTTCACCAATGTATCTTACGTTTGTATGAGATAAGTCTACTCCTTTCAAGCTGTTTAAGTGAGAACAACCCTGAAATTGTATCACTTCCAATGTAGAGGGGAAAACAACATCTTCAACATCGAAAGCTATGTTGACTGAATAAGATTGGATTACCTTGATATTTTCAGATAGGATTATCTTTTTGAGTCCATTAAAATAATAATGACTATTCACACCTGTAACAAGCCCAGCGACCTCTGTTACTTTATAGGTATCACCATTATATGGCACTATGCCTGGAACAGTAACAACCGTTGCTCCTGATACAGAATTGCCAGACGTTATCTTGGCGTATTTGTTGATAGGATCTGTAATTTTAAAATCAAATTTCGCTCCAGTAGCATCTGTCCAGCTTGATGTCTGTGCCCGTCCTGTAAGAGCAACGAAGACAATGTAGCATACTATCAATATTTGTTTCATTGTTTTGTTATGTTTGTTATTGAATACTCACGAGAAAATTGTCGTTATTTCCCTCTTGCGCGGCTTGGCAAAAGGGCATGAAAAAGCGAACAAAGGGAACTTTGAAAAGCCCTTTGTTTATGGGAGATACACCACGCTTCACGCGCGCGTAGGAGAAAAAATTTTAGAGTGTAGTTATTGGCGTGGCGCCTATGAGAGAGAGAGAGAGAGAGAGTAGCAAATTATTTGGAACTACCAAATAATTTGATGACTTTTTTGCAAAAAAGCCACTCTTTTTTTGAGCCATAAATCCACGCTCCAAACGAGCATTAGACTGCTGCAAAACGATATGATTCTCTGTTAATCTCAACTCCTTATTTGTTTAGAAACTGGCGCAAAGGTAGAATATTATTTCGAATTGACCAAAAAATTAAAGAAATAAAATTCAGAAACCATGGTTTTATATGCAATTAATGCCTGTTTGTAGCAATATCGCCAGACAATGTGAATGCACTGAAAGGAATATTCTAACAAGTTAAAAGATTGTATGAATATAAAACAAAAAGGATATTGTCTTGATACAATATCCTTTTTATTATGATTAAATTGAAGAGAGAACTATCAATTATTGACAGTTCCTCCAACAATATCAAGCAATTCGTTTGTGATGGCCTGCTGACGACTCTTGTTATATTGCAAACTGAGCATACGAAGTAGTTCATTTGCATTATCTGTAGCCGTCTGCATCGCAACCATTCGTGCAGCATGCTCACTGGCATTACTATCGAGCAAAGCTGTAAACACTTGAAGATTGAGTTCTTTTGGAATCAACGTTTCAAGCACAGCGTCAAGACTCGGCTCTACAATGAAATTATCATTCAGTGCTTTTGATTCGGCCTTTTCCTTGGCTTCCTTAGCTTCTTTACGCTTTCTGAGATATTCTTGTGCCTTTGCCGTAGCAACATTGCTTGACAAATCGCGATCATTTTCGAGGCCAATCTTTTCCGTAGACAAGTCTATTGGCAGGAACATCTTACGCGTTAGAATCTGACTTCCAGCAGATTTGAAATGATGGTAAATCAACTCTACTTGTCAATTTCGTGCGCAAGAAACTTCGATTGAAGCTCTTTTGAAATGTCTGCACAATCAGAGGCTTTTGGCTTTTCAGCCAATTCAAGAAAACTCCCAGCAATCTTTATTCCTCGCTTCACACAATAGTCTTCAATTTTTCGACCGATTGGATAGACAAGAATATCGTCAATTCCCTGGGCCTTATAATTATCAACAGCCTGTTGAAACATCTTAAGAATATTGTTATTGAAGCCACCACACAATGAGCTATTACTGGTAAAAACTACAAGTGCTACCCTTTTCACATCACGTATTGCCTCAAATTCATTCTGAACTTCAGGAATTGTAACGAGAAAAGACTTCATAACATGCTCTAATAAAGTCTCATAAGGCAACATATTCTGAATGGCAGTTTGCGCATGATGAAGTTTACTTGATGCCACCATCTTCATGGCACTTGTAATCTTACGCGTGTTACTGACAGAAGCTATGCGTGTCTTTATTTCCTTTAATGAAGGCATCTCAATGCGTGTTTAATGATTACTTTTTGTATTGGCCAGCTATACTTGCCATGGTTTCTTCAATCGCTTTTATATCCTCATCTGTCAATTGGCCATCTGCTAAGCTACTGATGACATCACGGTGTGAAGAACGCATTGCATCCAAGAACTGGTCTTGACAATCACGAACCTGCTCTACCGGAACATCGTGCAATAATCCATGTACTCCACAATAGAGGATTGCAATCTGCTCTCCAACAGGCATTGGACTGTATTGTGGTTGAATAAGCAACTGATTATTCTTGCGGCCACGATCTAGAGTCATAGCTGTTACGGCATCCATATCGCTGGAGAACTTTGAGAAAGCTTCCAATTCACGATATTGAGCCATATCAAGTTTTAATGTACCTGCAACCTTTTTCATACTCTTTATCTGTGCGGAACCACCCACACGAGACACAGAAATACCCACGTTAATGGCTGGACGGAATCCTTGATTAAATAAGTTTGTCTCCAAATATATCTGTCCGTCAGTGATAGAAATAACGTTTGTAGGAATATAAGCAGATACGTCTCCGGCCTGAGTCTCAACAATTGGTAATGCCGTCAATGAGCCGCCACCACGAACATGTCCTTTCATACTCTCAGGAAGATCATTCATTTGTTCTGCTATCTCTTGCTGATTGTTAATGCGCGCAGCACGTTCCAATAAACGAGAGTGAAGATAGAACACATCACCAGGATAGGCTTCACGGCCCGAAGGACGACGAAGAATCAAAGAGACCTCACGATATGCAACAGCCTGTTTTGACAAATCATCATATACAACAAGCGCACTGAGTCCACGATCACGGAAATATTCACCAATAGCAGCACCGGCAAAAGGAGCATAATACTGCATGGCTGCAGGATCAGCCGCTGTTGCACTAACAATAATTGTATATGGTAAAGCACCGCGTTCCTTTAGCGTTTGCACAAGTGTAGCAACAGTTGACGCCTTCTGCCCAATAGCAACATAAATACAATAAACAGGTTTCCCTGCATCATAGAAACTCTTCTGGTTTAGAATTGTATCTATAGCAATTGCTGTCTTTCCGGTCTGTCGGTCGCCAATAATAAGCTCACGTTGTCCTCTACCAATTGGAATCATAGAGTCAACGGCTTTCAAACCAGTCTGTAAAGGTTCCTTTACAGGTTGTCTATAGATAACACCTGGCGCCTTACGGTCCAATGGCATCTCAAAGGCATCCGTCAAGTCAATATCGCCAAGACCATCAATGGCCTGGCCAAGAGGATTGACAACACGCCCAAGGAAATTGTCATTGACCATAATAGAAGCAATACGATGTGTACGCTTTACAGTCTCTCCCTCCTTAATTCCAGACGTTGGACCTAAGAGTATACATCCGATATTGTCTTCTTCCAAGTTCATTACAATGGCCATTGTACCATTTTCAAACTCAAGAAGTTCACTGGCTTCAACATTACGAAGTCCATAAACACGTGCAACGCCATCTGCAACAGTAAGTACTGTACCTATTTCGTCGAACTGCTCTCCGCTGTTGATGCCCTCCAACTCTTTGAGAAGTACTTCAGAGACCTCACTTGGTTTAATTTTATCTGACATCTTTTCTTTCTATTAAACTGAATTATTATTTCTTAAGATCTGATAGAATACGACGAAGTTTACTCTTAACGCTGGCATTCATACGATAGTCATCGTATTCAAGAACAAACCCTCCAATGAGTTCTTTGTCGACTTCTGTATTGAATTCTACAGCTCCTCGAGTTCTGTTTTCAACCATTCGCTTCATCTTTTCAACAGTTTCAAGACTGACATCTGCCGCTGTGATCAATTTACCACGAGTGATATTCTTAAACTTTCTGTAAAGCGTAATATAAGATGCAGCCATGAATTGCAGTGCAAATTCCCTATCCTTCTTTAACACAAAATCAATAAAACGCTTTGTGAGATTAGTGATATCATCACCACAAGCGATTTCAAGAACCTTCTGTTTTTTTTCTTTCGCAAGCATAGGGTTATCAATAGTAGTTCTCAATTCGGGTACCTCAAGATAGCTTTTATAAAGAATTTGCATTTCTTTATATAGCTCATCTTCTTGCTTTTCTGCAAGAGCACCTTTCAAAAGAGCTCGGGCATATCGAACAGATATAACACCTAAATCCATAAACTACAATTTTTAATCTTTACTTTCTTTTTTAGAAACGTTATCTAACAGCCTATCTATCATTTCCATTTGTGACTTGTCTGTTGACAACTTCTCTCGAAGGATCTTTTCAGCTACTTGAATACTGAGTTCAGCCACCTGTGAACGAATATCGCGAATAGCACTTTGTTTCTCCACCTCTATTTGCTTTTTAGCTTCAGAGATGATTCGTGCGCCCTCATCGCGAGCCTTTTCCTGTGCCTGCTCGATAATGGCATCACGGGTTGTAGCCGCATCCTTCATTATCTTAGCCTGTTGTTCTCGGGCTTCTTGTATAAGGGCTTCACCTTCTTGCTTGATATTTAGCAAACGCTCTGCGGCCTCATGTGCCTTGCTTAAGCTATCGTCAATGTATCGTTTTCTCTCATCCACCATCTTAATGATGACGGGAAAGCCAAAGCGAGCAAGAAAGAAAAAGACCACCAAGAACGCTGCGAGCATCCAAATAAGAAGACCCAAATCAGGCGTCAATATTGATGGCAAATTCTCCATTCGAATCGATTTCTATTTCTTATTTAATAATAAATGCACAAGCTGCAATAGCAAACAATGCACAACCTTCAACAAATGCTGATGTCAAAATCATATTTGTCATGATCTTACCTGAAGCCTCTGGTTGACGAGCAATTGCATCCATAGCACTACCGCCAATCTTACCAATACCCAAACCTGCACCAATTGTTGCAATACCTGCACCAAGACCGCAGCCCAGCTGAGCCAGACCAGTAGCAGCCAATAAAGTTGAAATCATCATAATTCTAATGTTTTTTGTTATTAATATTTTATTCTTGTTTCTTAAACTGATTTTATTTATCTTTCTTATTCTACTTCTTCTTCCTTATGCGCCATACCAATAAATACAGCACTTAATAGCGTAAACACGTAAGCCTGTACAAAAGCTACTAACAACTCAAGGAAATTCATGAAGATAAGCATTAGTACACTGAATATATTCAAGCCAATACCAAAACCTACTCCCATAGACCAGCCAAGGAATATCACACAAGTAAAGCTCAAGATTACAGCGTGTCCAGCCATCATATTGGCAAAAAGACGAATCATTAGAGCAAAAGGTTTCGTGAAAACTCCAAACAGTTCTATGACTGGCATCAATGGAATCGGTGCCTTCAGCAATACTGGTACATGAGGCCAAAAGATATCTTTCCAATATTCTTTATTAGCAAAAAGATTAATGACTATCATTGAACAAATGGCCAAGAACAATGTTATGTTAATGTTACCTGTTACATTTGCTCCACCAGGGAATATTGGAATCAATCCTATTAAATTTGCAGTTAGGATGAAGAAAAATATCGTTAATAGGAAAGGAGCATAAGGTTTATAATGCTTTTCTCCTATCGAAGACTTTACAACATCGTCATTAATGGTCATCACTATCATTTCCATTGCACCTACAAAACCACGTGGAGCCTCACTCTTTGAATCGTGATGACGATACCAACGAGAACAACATGAAAAGACAAGTATCAGTACAATAACAACTATCCAGATTTGAGCTACTGTCTTTGTAATACTCAAATCAAGAGGACGTATCGTACTTCCGTCAGGTAACTTCTCATAAATCTTGCCATGATGTGCCTCATCAAAGAAATAATTTGAAGGTAAATTCTCGGGCAAACAAAATGTCCATTGTCCTGTAGATGAACTTCTGACAATGATTGGAAGCGGTATACTTATCGACTTTCCCTCGTAAGAAGCTATGTGCCATTCATAGTCATCAGAGAGGTGACCAAGCACTATTTCGGAAATATTTAATTTACCTCCCTCTGTGCCATGACTTGCAAACAGCTGTAATGGCAACCAAACCATCATTAAGAGAAGAAGTAATGATTTTCTTTGTTTCATCTTTTTAATCAATTGTCATTAACGATGAGTCTCCTTATTAACACGATAACGTGAGAAAAAAAGTGAATGATGAACCAGTAAAGCTAAATAATATGGAGCAAACATTACAATGAATGTTACCATGCCCTCATGAGTAGTGCTCATATAATAAATGAATAACACTAAACAAGCTAATAGAAAACGAAATCCCGATACAGCCATAAAGAAAGAAGCTTTCGTTTCATCCTCCTTGCCTTCAAGGCGTTTCCATATCAATGCATCACAAATTTCAACCAACAAAGCAAACCCAAAACTCACAAGCATCGGTGTTAACTGTAACCTTAATTTTAATAATTGTACAGCCAATAATTCAATCAAGAACAATGCAAATACTATTTGCAATGCTTGAAGAATATATCTCTTGCTCGCTGATTTACGATTTGTTTGAATTGCCATTTACTTCTTTATAGTTCAACACACATGCGAATCTCGTTCTTTTGTACTTCTACAAAACCACCGAGAATGTCAAGTATTTCATTCTTACCTTCATAAGGTTGATAGGTCACAAGCCCTTTTTCCAAGGAAGATATAATAGGAGCATGATTCTCCAATATTTCAAATTCCCCTAATGTTCCTGGCACAACGACTCGCATTACCCTACCATCATAGACTACTTTTTTTCGGGAGAAACAATACGCAAATTTAGCATAGCTATTTAAGCTTTAAGTTGAATAATAAAACTAACTCTTTACTTTTTGAATAATTATGCCTTAGCTGCCTCTAACAGACGCTTAGCCTTCTCTCTTACATCGTCTATCGTTCCAACGTTAATAAAGGCTTGTTCCGGAAGATCATCTACCTCGCCATCCAGTATGGCATTGAAACCTTTTATCGTTTCTTCAATAGGAACCATAACACCCTTTAAGCCAGTGAACTGCTCTGCAACCGTGAATGGCTGAGACAAGAAACGTTGAACACGACGAGCGCGATTTACAGTTAACTTATCTTCATCAGACAATTCGTCCATACCTAAAATGGCAATGATATCCTGAAGCTCATTATATCGTTGAAGCAATTGCTTTACTCTTTGAGCGCAATTATAATGTTCTTTACCTACAATCAATGGATCAAGGATTCGAGATGTACTACCTAAAGGATCTACTGCTGGGTAAATACCTAACTCGGCAATCTTTCTTGAGAGCTCAGTCGTAGCGTCCAAGTGAGAGAAAGTCGTTGCCGGTGCAGGGTCAGTCAAGTCATCAGCTGGCACATAAACAGCCTGAACAGAAGTAATAGAACCATTTTTCGTTGAAGTAATTCGCTCTTGCATGGCTCCCATCTCACTGGCCAATGTTGGTTGATAACCTACGGCTGAAGGCATACGACCTAATAAAGCTGAAACTTCTGAACCAGCTTGAGTGAATCGGAAGATATTATCGATAAAGAACATGATATCCGCAGATTCTCCGTCTTTTCCTCCATGATCACGGAATTCTTCTGCAACAGTAAGTCCAGACAATGCTACAGATGCACGTGCTCCAGGTGGTTCATTCATCTGTCCATAAACAAGGGTAGCCTGACTTTCAGACAATTCCTTCTTATCAACTAATGACAAATCCCATCGTCCTTCTTCCATTGCCTTTTTGAATGCTTCACCATACTTGATAACACCACTATCAAGCATATCTCGAAGTAAATCATTTCCTTCACGCGTACGCTCTCCTACTCCGGCAAATACAGAATAACCATTATGTCCTTTGGCAATATTGTTAATTAGCTCCATAATGAGAACCGTCTTTCCTACACCGGCTCCACCGAACAGACCAATCTTTCCACCTTTCATGTATGGCTCTAACAAATCGATGACTTTAATACCAGTAGCCAACATTTCTTTATGCGTAGAGAGTTGATCAAAGGTTGGTGCAGGTCTATGAATAGGATAAGCACCCTCCATATTGAGTTCAGCCATGCCGTCAATTGGTTTACCAATGACGTTCATCATACGCCCTTTGATTTGTTCTCCGGCAGGCATTGTGATAGGACTTCCCGTACGAACAACTTCCAATCCGCGTCTAAGACCATCCGTATTATCCATAGCAACGCATCTAACGGTATCCTCACCAATGTGTTGTTGGACTTCTATGACCAAGTCGCTACCATCAGCACGCTTCAACTTTAGTGCCTCATAAATGTTTGGTAGCACCTTTTCGGTATCCTGACCTTGTGTATCAAAGTACACATCAATAACCGGACCGATGATCTGAGAGATATGTCCTATAATCTGTGACATAAGCTTTTATTTTTTAATATTTTGATTCTATTAATATATGATTGAGCAAAAGTACCAATATTATAACTAAAATGCAAAAGAATTCTCACTTTTTAATTGATACAACTCGTTTTTTTATACCTTTTTAGAACTATATACTTAGCTCGTTAAGTACTTTAATTAAGTTTCTATCAAAAGGTTTATCGCTTCGGATAGCCTCACTTAAAGGTACATAAACCACTTCATTATTACGCACTCCTACCATGATATTACGTTGTCCTTGCATGATGGCTTCTATTGCCCCTACACCCGTACAACTTGCTAATATGCGGTCACGCGCCGTAGGACGACCACCTCTTTGGAGGTGTCCTAAGATTGAAATACGAACATCAAATTGAGGAAATTCCTTCTTTACTCGGTCTGCATAATAGATTGCTCCGCATTTAGGACTCTCACTAACGATAACAATACAGCTACGTTTACTCTTACGAATTCCACGCTCCATGAATTGTGCCAACTGGTCAACATCAGTGCTATCCTCTGGTATAATGGCTGCTTCTGCACCTGAAGCTATGGCAGAATTCTGTGCCAAAAAGCCTGCATCACGTCCCATAACTTCAACAAAGAAGATTCGTTCATGACTCTGTGCTGTGTCTCGTATGCGGTCAACACACTCAACAATCGTGTTCATTGTTGTGTCATATCCTATCGTACTATCTGTTCCATAAAGGTCATTATCAATTGTTCCAGGCAGACCTATGCAACAGATATCAAACTCTTGAGCAAACTTCATCGCACCTGTCAGCGAACCATTACCACCAATGACCACCAAAGCATCAATGCCATGTTTGACAATATTATCATAGGCTTTCTGCTGACCCTCGGGAGTTTTGAACTCCGAAGAACGCGCAGTTTTCAGCATTGTGCGCCCCTGATTGATGATACCACTAACGTTTTCTGTCGTGAAATCAACGATTTCGCCATTAATAAGACCATCATATCCACGATAGATTGCCTTAATGTTGAAACCATTATAAATGCCTGCACGTGTAACCGCACGTATTGCAGCATTCATACCCGGTGCATCTCCGCCCGATGTTAAGATACCTATTGTCTTAATCTTTGCCATAATTAAAAGATAACCTTTTTATACTATTCCTTAGAATACTTGTCTATACAACGTTTTGTATTTCGAAAGGCAAAGTTAACAATTATTCTTTAGAATGCAAATAACTGATGTTTTTTATTTTATTTTTAAGTAAACAAATAATGTCTTATCACCTACTATATGACTATTTATTATATAACAAAATAGCATTATCAAGCCATCACATTATTTCAAATACGCATTTTTTTGTGAGTATTGGCAATAAAAACACAGCTTTTAAAAGCTGTAAGAAAAAAACAATGAATATATCCCTTCATATAAAAGAATATGTAAGAACAAGCTGCAAAAACACGCCATATTAGGCTGTAATATCATTGATTTTAGAGCGTAATATGACGCAGATGGGAACGTAAAATGATGCATTTTGAAATTCAAAACAAATAACCTGATAAGAGGAGTTGAATGGCTTGGTTAAACATATTATACTGGTCCTTAAAATAGAATCTTTCTCTATGAACATCAGTATATAATGATTCATGTTTGGAGAAGGAGAAGATTAAAGATGCATTGGAAATAAAACATTAAATAGAGAGAAATAGATTAATTTAATATAGATTTCATTTTGTTTTTATAGAAAATAACAGAAAATTATTGTAAATTTGTCGTTGTATAACGAAAAATTTTTAATCTAATCGAAAGAAATATGGCACTAACAGAGCAAGATTTCAAGCAAATAGCATCACACGGAATCAGTGAACAACAGATTGAAGTACAATTAAATCATTTTGCAAAGGGCTTTCTTTTTTTGCATCTTGAAGCTGCTGCTGCAGTAGGAAATGGGATTATCGCACCATCAAACGAAGTGCAAGCCAACTATATTAAGCTTTGGGAAGAATATAAAAAACAATCTCATAAGATTGTAAAATTTGTCCCGGCAAGTGGTGCGGCAAGCAGAATGTTCAAAGATTTGTTTGCATTTCTTTCGGCTTCTTATGAGGTTCCAACAACAGAATTTGAGAAAACATTCTTTGAAGGATTAGAGAAGTTTGCCTTCTATGACACACTAAACGAAGCTTGTCAACAGCATCTAAAGAAAGATATCCCTACTTTGCTTGCTGAAATAGATATAAAGATATCGTAAGTCAGTTATTACAAAGCAACGGACTGAACTATGGTAACCTGCCCAAAGGCTTACTTTTGTTTCACAACTATGCTGATGGCCCTCGTACACCGATGGAAGAACATTTGGTTGAGGCTGCACTTTACGCTGATTGTAATGGTGAAGCAAACATTCATTTCACAGTTAGTCATGACCATTTGGAATTATTCAAGACCAAAGTTAAAGAAAAAGCAGACCATTTAGCCAAGCAATTTGGTGTAACATATCATATTAATTTCTCAGAACAAAAGCCAAGTACTGATACAATTGCTGTCAATCCAGATAATACTCCTTTCCGAAATGCAGATGGAAGTTTACTATTCCGCCCTGCAGGCCATGGTGCATTGATTGAAAATCTTAATGAAATTGACGCCGACATTGTGTTCATCAAAAATATCGATAACGTTGTTCCCGACAGACTTAAATCCTCAACGGTTACCTATAAACAGCTACTTGCAGGAATATTAGTTGATACACAACAAAAGGTTTTCGATTATATTAAACAATTAAAAACCAAAGATTGTAATCACGAAAAGCTGGAAGAAATTAAGCAATTCGTACAAACTGTATTATGCTGTAACAAGAAAGATATCAATAAACTGAATGATAATGATTTAAAAGAATATCTTAAAGAAAAACTAAATCGTCCCATACGAGTTTGTGGAGTCGTAAAAAATATAGGCGAACCAGGAGGAGGTCCGTTCCTAACATACAATGAAGATGGAACAATAAGTCCACAAATCTTGGAGAGTAGTCAAATAGACAAGAGCAACAAAGCCTATGTAGAGATGTTTAGAAATGGTACACATTTCAATCCCGTTGATTTGGTTTGTGCAATTAAAGACTACCAAGGTAATTCTTTTACTCTACCTAATTATGTCGACCATTCTACAGGATTTATCACAAACAAAAGTAAAGACGGGCGCGAACTAAAAGCACAAGAGCTACCAGGCCTGTGGAATGGTGCGATGAGTAATTGGAATACAATTTTTGTAGAAGTGCCTCTTGAAACATTTAATCCCGTAAAAACGGTGAATGATCTTTTGAGGCAACAACATCAATAAAAATGGATAAATTTGAATTTACTAAGCCGGAACTTGAAGAAACAAAGGAGATACTCTTTCATCTTCGGCAAATTATAGGCACCTCCTTAAAGGAAGATGACGAACAACAACTACGAGAACAGCTGATAACAGCTATTGACGAGGGGTATGTACAACGCGATATCTTCGGATTAAATCCAATATTGCAGGCACTTCGTACGGCTCAAATTGCAGTTGATGAGATTGGATTAAAACGAGAAGGTGTACTTGCCACCATGCTTTCCACTTATCCTGAATGGTCATTTGACCATAGACAACATAAAAAGTAAGTTTGGTGAAGGAGTTGCCCGAATCGTTCATGGCTTGGTTAAAATTCATAATCTATACAAGAAGAACCCCGTTATTGAGAGTGAAAACTTTAGAAACCTACTGATTTCATTCTCTGAAGACATGCGTGTAATACTTATCATGATTGCAGACAGAGTTAATCTCATGCGTCAGATACGTGACACGCAGGCAAAAGACGCACAAAAGGAAGTGAGTGAAGAGGCAAACTATCTCTATGCCCCACTCGCTCATAAACTTGGTTTGTATAAACTTAAGAGTGAATTAGAGGACCTTAGCTTAAAGTATCTTGAGCATGATGTATACTATATGATAAAGGATTCTCTAAACGCTACTAAGTCTTCACGCGATGCTTACATTAAACGTTTCATTGAACCAATTGAGAAGCAGCTTGTATCGGCTGGCCTAAAATTCCACATGAAAGGCCGAACGAAAAGCATACATTCCATCTGGCAGAAGATGAAAAAACAGAAATGTAGGTTCGAAGGAATATATGATCTCTTTGCCATTCGCATCATTATTGATGCTCCTTTAGAGAAAGAAAAGATGCAATGTTGGCAAGCTTACTCTATCATTACAGATATGTATCAACCTAATCCCAAGCGATTGCGCGATTGGTTGAGCGTTCCTAAGAGCAATGGATATGAGAGTTTACACATCACAGTACTTGGTCCAGAGAACAAATGGGTAGAAGTGCAAATCAGAACAGAACGCATGGACGAGATTGCCGAACATGGTTTGGCAGCTCACTGGCGTTATAAAGGGATTAAAGTGAAGGGGGAATCGATGAATGGTTAGCCAATATACGGTCTGCTTTAGAGAATAATGATGACCTTCAACTTATGGATCAGTTCAAAATGGATCTCTATGAAGATGAGGTTTATGTATTCACACCGAAGGGTGACTTACTGAAATTCCCGAAGGGTGCTACCATTTTGGACTTTGCTTACCATATACATTCGAACATAGGAAACACTTGTACGGGAGGAAGAATCAATGGAAAGGCTGTTGGTTTCAGAGAAAAGCTGCATTCAGGCGATACAGTTGAAATACAAACGCAAAGCAGTCAAAAGCCTAAACGAGATTGGCTTAACATTGTAAAAAGTGCAAAAGCAAAAGCAAAGATAAGGCTTGCATTGAAAGAAACGCAAGCCAAAGACGGACTGTATGCAAAAGAACTCTTAGAAAGACGATTCAAAAATAAAAAAATTGAAATAGAAGAAAGTATGATGTCCCATGTCATCAAGAAGATGGGATATAAAGAAACATCTGACTTCTATAAAGATATTGCAGATGAAAAGCTTGATGCAAATACTGTCATTGAACGCTACTTGGAACTTAGAGACCATGATAATGGGACAAGACAAGCAGAGAGTGCAGAGAACTTTGAATATGAAAATCCCAACGAAAAGTTTGCATATAAGAACGATGACGTACTTGTTATAGACCGTAATCTGAAAGGAATCGATTACAAATTAGCCCAATGCTGTCATCCAATTTATGGTGATGATGTTTTCGGTTTCGTTACGGTTAATGGCGGTATCACTATCCATCGCAATAATTGTCCTAATGCTCCAGAACTCAGGAAACGCTTTGGCTATCGCATAGTTAAGGCGAAATGGAGTGGAAAAGGAACAAGCCAATATGCCATTACACTTCGAATCATTGGCAATGATGATATTGGAATTGTAAGCAATATTACGAATATCATCTCTAAAGAGGATAAGCTTACGATGCGTTCTATTAATATTGATTCGCACGATGGACTCTTCAGTGGTAATGTGGTGTTGATGATTGAAGACAATAGTAAACTGAATCAACTCATCAAGAAACTGAAAACGGTAAAAGGGGTAAAACAAATTATAAGGATTTAGACATAAAATATAAAAATGAAGAAAATCTTATTGGCATTACTTTTCATCATTACAATACCATCGTATGCTGCTATCAATTATACAAAATCAGACAGCATTAAAGTAATGCAACTACTAAATAAGGGGAAAAAACTTGCAAAAGACAAAAATCTTATTCTCTTTTATGCGCGTCAACTAATAGGAATCCCTTATGTAGCACAAACATTAGAAGTCAATAAAGAAGAACAACTGATTGTTAATCTGCATCAATTAGATTGTACAACCTATGTAGAAAATGTGCTCGCATTAACACTATGTACAGAAAACAAGAAGCAACCCACCTTCTTAGACTTTTGTTATTACCTCCGAATGCTTAGGTATGAAGATGGCAAAGTTGGCTATCCCACGAGATTGCACTACTTTACACACTGGATTAGCAACAACAATAAACTTGGTTTTGTCTATGAAATTAAGTCGAAGAAACCGCCTTTCACAAAGATACAAACTGTAAAAACAGACTATATGAGTAGTCATATTGAGAACTATCCAATGCTAAAGGCTCACCCCGAATGGGTTAAAGAGATTAGAAAAATGGAACAAAGCTTGACTGGCAAACAGTTCAACTACATTCCAAAGAATATGATTACAAATACCATACAATGCCGAAATGCAATCAAAGATGGTGATATCATCGCCATTATTACTTCGAAAAAAGGATTAGATACAAGTCATATAGGCATTGCAGTATGGCATAAAGATGGGTTACACATGCTCAATGCAAGCCAAGTTAGACATAAGGTTGTAGAAGATCCGATGTTACTTCGCACCTACATGACAAAGCATCCGATGCAGACAGGTATACGAATCATCAGGGTTGGAAAAGAGAAATAGTTTCTATTTCTTCTTTCCAAAATTGAAACCTACATAGAAATTTACACTTCCAAAGACACTATTCGTCGAAAATTCTTTTTCATGATAGTTGTACGTATGGAAGATAGAGCTTGCTCCAGCAAACCATTTTGAGTTATTATAAACTATTCCTAATCGTACAATTCCATCAATAGTAAACTTATTAAGACGGAAGAAGTTTTGCTCTTTCTCGGCTTCACTGATTGTATGTAAATAGGCCAAAGAAGCCGATAAAGAGGCATCAAACAACCAATGTCGAGCAAAGACCCAATTATATCCATAGCCTCCCATAACAGAATAGTTGTCATATTTAACACGACTAACGGACAAGCCTGCGCTATCAAGTTCGGCTTTATTTAGTCCTGCGACTGGCCCGATGTGGTCAGTTACAACATCACAGAATGCATTCCAATCCATAGAAAGTTTCTGATGTGTATATCCTATACCAAGAATCGGTGAACCTGCACTCTTAATTTGACATGTACTTTGACTGAAAGCTGCCGGATATGAGAACTTCTTATGATTCGTAATATAATATAAATTGAATCCACGAATCTCTGCATGCAAACCTGAAAAGTTAACTCCTTTCAATGGACTGACATCTATTTCTGGTCATCATTGAGATTTATCCTGCGGATATGGTAGTCGGTTCCTGTTGTACGATAGAATAAATCAATACCCAACTGATTACTATATAGGCTTAGATCAATACCCTTTCGCTTGTTTTTACTTGACAAGTGCGTAACATCTAAGGTATAACCTAAAAAGATCCATCGCCACCCGAAATATGGTCCTACCTTATAACTGGGATCTGGAGCTAAGTCTACTGTTTGATGTTTGCTATTCGATATGCGATACATCCCATAAGTATTGGTATTTTGAAGCATGGCCGCATAGTTGTATTTTTGTGCTTCTATATAGTTCGAGTCAACGCGAGTAAACTCTTTCACTATACTATAAAGTTTATTGAAGAAAGAGTTTCTGATGTTGTTCATCAGCGTTAACATGCATTGATAGTCCGACAAAGATGACTATACCAAAAATTCTCCTATTTCTCATCTGATTATCAGAATTTACCCAGAATACGATCCATAACCCAATTCACAGGAGTTGCACTGACCGACGTACATGTACAAAGTCCAAATCCCTGTAAATCTTCTATCACTGATTTTATAATTGGCAACTGAACATAGGGCGGATTAGGCACAACAATATTTTCAGTTCCCTCACTCGTCACGAGACGTATAGGGTCATAGTTGAACACAGAGAATGAAAGCGAACCTTTTTCGCCAATGATTTCTATGCAATCTTCTTTTGCACTTTGATGACCAACGAAGCACCATGAAGCACTGCCTGGTAGTCCATTCTCAAAAAGAAAACACGCACTGATAGTATCTTCAGCTTTATACAGATGTGCACGATTAGCACAATAGCCATGCGCCCGAGTGATAACCCCAAATAATTCTTGCAGAATATCCAACTGATGTGGAGCGAGATCGTAGAAATATCCACCGCCCGCAATATCCGGTTGCAAACGCCAAGGAAGGTTTTCGGTGCTTTTATAATCGAGATCGCGAGGAGGAACAGAGAATCGTATCTGAACATTTGTCACATTGCCAATCAAATTTTGATTCAATATTCTATGCACTTCCTGAAAATAAGGCAAGTATCTGCGATAGTAAGCGACAAAACACGGCACACCTGTTTGCTCGCTAATGCGATTGATTCGAGCACAATCTTCATAACTTGCAGCTAAGGGTTTCTCAACATAAACAGGCTTACCTGCCTTCATTGCCATAATGGCGAAGGTAGCATGGCTTGATGGAGGTGTCGCAATATATATGGCATTAACGTCAGGATCGTCTATCAACTCCTGTGCATCTGTATACCATTTACGAATATGATGACGTTCTGCATACGAACGGGCTTTGGTCTCACTACGACTCATCACGGCTTCAACATGAGAGCCTTCGACTTCATTGAAAGCTGGACCGGACTTCTTTTCCGTCACTTCTCCGCAACCAATAAAACCCCAACTGATTAGTTTCATATTGTCATTCTTTTACTGCAAAGATAATATTTTTGTTATCTTTGCAAATAAAAAATATATATTATATGGAAATCAAAAAGTCGGAATTTGTTATTTCAGCGCCAACAGTTAGTATGTGTCCTAAGGATGACAAGCCGGAATATGCTTTTATCGGCCGTTCTAACGTTGGAAAATCAAGCTTAATCAATATGCTTTGCAATCACAAAGGATTGGCAAAGACTTCAGCAACTCCAGGGAAAACCCTCCTAATCAATCATTTTATCATCAACAATGAATGGTATTTGGTAGACCTTCCCGGCTATGGTTTTGCGAAACGTTCAAAGACCGTACAGCAGAAGTTAGAGCAAATGATTACATCATATATCTTACAGCGCAAGCAAATGGTCAATGTCTTTGTCCTCATTGACATACGCCATGAACAGCAAAAGATTGACCGCGAATTTATTGATTGGCTTGGCGAGAGCAATGTTCCGTTTACGATTGTGTTCACTAAGGCCGACAAATTAGGAGCTGGAAAGGCTAAACAAAATGCGCAAAAGTGGATGAATCAGCTAAAAGATAGATGGGAAACTCTGCCCCCCTACTTCATCACTTCATCTGAAAAGAAACTTGGACGTGACGAGCTTCTTGATTATATTGACGAAATAAATAAAACGTTATAATGGCACAAACACCCTATTTAGACGTTCAAGGACTAACGAAACATTTTGGCGCGCAAGTTCTCTTTGAAAATATTTCGTTTTCCATTGGCGAGGGACAGAAAGTCGGACTTGTGGCACAGAATGGCACGGGAAAATCAACCTTGCTCTCTATTCTCACTGGCAAAGAAGGAAAAGACAGCGGAGAATGTATCTATCGCAACGACCTTCGCATAGGATATCTTGAGCAAAGTCCTCAATTCGACATGCAAGAAAGTGTGCTCGATGCGTGTTTCAACCACGAAGGAAGTCCTGAAAAAATCATCAAAGCGAAACAAATCCTCACCCAACTGAAGATTACTGATTTGCAGCAGCCTATGGGACAGCTTAGTGGTGGTCAACAAAAGCGCGTTGCCTTGGCCAACGTTCTCATCACCGAACCCGATTTTATCATTTTAGACGAGCCCACAAACCATTTGGATTTGGAGATGATTGAGTGGCTTGAAGGCTATCTCAACCGCGGCAATAAAACCTTGTTCATGGTCACACACGACCGCTTCTTCCTCGACCGAGTATGCAATGTCATTCTTGAACTCGACAATCACACCATCTATACCTATAGAGGCAATTACAGCTATTATTTGGAAAAGAGGCAAGAACGCATCGACAATGCAAGGGCCGAGATTGCACGCGCAAACAATCTTTATCGAAAAGAATTGGATTGGATGAGGCGCATGCCACAAGCGCGAGGCCACAAAGCACGATATCGCGAAGATGCCTTCTATGATTTAGAAGCAAAGGCCAAGCAGCGCATTGAAGAACGCCAATTGCGATTGAAGGCCAACAACGTGTATATTGGTTCTAAAATCTTCGAATGCCAGTATGTCAGCAAAGCATGGAGCCCTGATAAAATCATTCTGAAAGACTTTTATTATAACTTCGCACGTTTTGAGAAAATGGGCATTGTGGGCAACAATGGTACGGGAAAATCAACATTCATCAAAATGCTCTTGGGCTTAGAAAAACCCGATAGTGGAAAATTTGACATCGGAGAAACCGTGCGCTTTGGATATTTCTCACAAGATGGATTGCAGTTTGATGAGCAACAAAAGGTAATTGATGTTATTACAGATATTGCTGAATACATCGACCTCGGAGGGGGCCGTCACATGACAGCAAGTCAGTTTCTGCAATACTTTTTGTTCACGCCCGAGCAACAACACAACTACGTTTATAAACTAAGTGGAGGCGAACGGCGCAAACTTTATCTTTGCACCATCTTAATGAAAAATCCGAATTTCCTGGTCTTGGATGAGCCAACAAATGACCTCGACATTCAAACACTGCAAGTGTTGGAGGAATATCTGCAAGACTTCCCCGGCTGCGTGATTATCGTGAGCCACGACCGCTACTTCATGGATAAGGTAATCGACCACCTGTTAGTGTTCGAAGGCGAAGGAAAAATCACTGATTTCCCTGGCAATTATACGCAATATCGTGAATGGTCGCATCTGAAATCAAAAGAAGAGGCGGAGAAAACAAACAAACCCAAAGAAACTAAACCCAAGGCAGACTATCATCATGAGAGTCGCCGAAAGATGAGTTTCAAGGAAAAAAGGGAGTTTGAGCAGTTGGAAAAAGAAATCGAACAACTTGAAACAGAGTGTAAGCACATTGAAGAATCGCTGTGTTCTGGCAATCTTTCTGTTGAAGAACTCACCGAAAAGAGCAAACAACTGCCTATCTTAAAAGCACAATTAGACGAAAAGAGCATGCGCTGGTTAGAGTTGGCCGAACTGGCTTCATAAGAACCAATCAACTCCTTTCCATCATACAAACTTTCATCATCCTCCGATATAAGGTTTGCGGGCCTCCCGCAAACCTCTTTTTTAAAGTTTTGGTGCTTGCGGGCCTCCCGCAAATCACTTTTTAAAAGATTTTGCGCTTGCGGGCCTCCCGCAAATCACTTTTTAAAGGTTTTGGAGCTTGCGGGCCTCCCGCAAATCACTTTTTAAAGGTTTTGATGCTTGCGGGCCTCCCGCAAATCACTTTTTAAAGGTTTTGGAGCTTGCGGGCCTCCCGCAAACCACTTTTTAAAAGTTTTGGTGCTTGCGGGCCTCCCGCAAACCACTTTTTAAAGGTTTTGAAGCTTGCGGGCCTCCCGCAAACCACTTTTTAAAAGGTTTGGCATTTCCGCGCTCGGCGAAACTCATTTCCCGAATGGTTTGGAGTTTCCGCGCTTGGCGAAAGTCATTTCCCGAAAAGTTTGGCATTTCCGCGCTCGGCGAAACTCATTTCCCGAAGGGTTTGGCATTTCCGCACTCGGCGAAAGTCATTTCCCGAATGGTTTGGCATTTCCGCGCTCGGCGAAAGTTATTTCCCGAGTGGTTTGGCATTTCCGCGCTCGGCGAAACCCTTCCCGTAATAACTTATTTAAGATTGTAACGATTAACATTCATAAATGAAAATGCATGAGTTTTTGGAAACAAAAAAGTGCCAGACAAAATGAATGTCTGGCACTATAGTTTTTAGAGAGTTAAGGAAAAGCCTTTACTCTGCTTTCGTCATCAAGACGTAAGTTTAGAGGAGGCTAATCTATAGAGATAGAACTTTAGAATACGAACTGCAAACGAGCCTGAACCTCATGGAAGTTCTTGTCGTAAGGCAAGAAGTCCTTTGTCAGATGGTGATAAGTATAATCAACCATCACTTGTGCAAACTTGTTGAAGCTGTAGTTCAAACCGAGCGTATAAGAACGAACGGCACCACCACCAACACTTGTTGATTTGTAAGGCCAGTCAGCCATGTAGCCATCAGGATAATACTGGTTACGAGCTACAGAGAAGTATTCACCCTTCACGATGTCGTTCAAACCTGTGTAGTTGAAACGGCCAACGATTTCCAATGAACGACCACTCAAACCACGAAGCACACCTTCGTTCTTATCGTAGCTATAAGGATTACCGAAAATCATATAACCTGCTTCGATATATCCACCATGGAAATTGTTTGAGCGCAATGGATTGGCAGCAACCCATGCATCAAGTGTACCCCAAGTATCGATGTTGTTGTTGCTGGCATCAAAGAGAGTCTTTGAGTCGCGTTTCTTGGTAACATGTTTGTAAAGATATTCACCACGAACAAACATCTTCTGGTTGTGATAGAGTACTTCTGCACCTGCGTCAAAGACGTTTTCAGCCCAAGGAAGTTCGCAAGATACAAACTGCTCGTCTTCATCCACGAAGGTTTCCATGCTCTGACCGAGTTTCACCGTCTTTCAACACATTGTCTTCGGTAACACCGCCACCAACATGCTGGAAGCGTACGTTTCCACCAATAGCCAAGGTTTGATTCTCGTCGATGATTGGGCGATAGAGATAACGTCCTGAGAATACAAGACCATTATAACCAGCCTCAATCTTGTTGTATTGATTTTCGGTAAACACACCCTGGTAAGCCAAGAAGTGATCATTGGTATACTTGTAGGTAATACCCAACTCACGACCTTCACCGAGGGCATTTGCAGCACCTGCACGTGAGATGAAGTGATAGCTACCTAATGAGGTGTTGCGAGCCATAGAACCAGCGGCATCGTTATAATAACCACCTTTGATGGCATGACGGCCACCCTTGCTGTCTTCCTGAGCATACTGCAAGAAGATGTTCTTTTGACTGAACTTACCGCCACCGAAGCCGAAATCAGCATAGAAATACCAATTCTGATAGGTCAATGAGGTACGGATACGTGCATCTGAAATTGCTGCACCACTCTGCATTGGAGTGAAATCTGTATGATAGTAGGCTGCATCAGCCATGAAGCGAGCTCCTACGGTGAAATGAAGGTCTTCGGCCTTGTTGTCGATAGTTACGGTCGGTTTAGAGTCGAAGTCCTGTGCGTTTGCTGACAATGCAGTGAGAGCCAGCAGAGGCATCAACATATATTTCTTCATATTCGTTTCTTACTTTGATTGTTTGATGGTATTTTGTTCCTGATTAATAACCTAAAGCATCGAGAACAGCGTCGGCATTAGGTACCTTAGAAGGTGCCTGAGAGTTATCATAGAGCTGTCCGGGATGGAAAGGATTAGCGAGCTTAGCATTGCAACGGAATCCGTTTTCAATCATATAATGGAGAGAAATCTCCGAACGATTGGTGAAATATCCATCCATGTAAACAGGATGTGTATCAGGTTCCTTGAATGTTGTGTAAGCAGTAGGCTGTACAGTTACATTGAGAACATCATCAAACTCTGTTGGGTTCTGTCCCCAGAAGTTTACATAGTAACCCATGTTTCTCTTCATCTGAGCATCAGAATCGAATGAATATGGATGGTTAAGCATACCCGCCTTGCGAATCATATAAGCTTGCCAAGGTTTGTTCATTTCAGGATAGTTGTTTGGAGCACCAGCGATAGATGGGCCAATGATGTGTGCACCATTGTCTTGTGCATATTTGATAATGCTTGCATAACCAGAAGGTGTATCGAAAGCAATATCAGTAGCATAAGGTGTAGGTTTAGTAATCCACAGCAAGTAGCACATTGGCACCTTACCCTTAAACACACCATAAGCACGATGCAAAGCATCAAAAGAGAAGGTTTGGAGTACAACCTTACCATTGGTATTACCCACGTTCACTTTACCATTCTTATAGAAAGGACTGCTTGCGCTCTCTGGCTTTGTAATAATGTTCCAACCCCATTCATCAAGAATGTTATAAACACGAATCTCGATGTCTTTCGGGTTCAACCATGACTCCTTAAACTCTGGATAAATACCAGGGCGGTTGCCATTGTCGGCTGGGTCATTGACATAAGCCGTAGAACCGTTCTTGTCGCCGAAGCTATATTCAACGAAGTCCATGTATTTAGCTGCCTTGCTTCCTACTACACTTGGCTCGTCAACTTTTACTGCAGCCTTTGCAGCCTTGTAGATTTCAGCCAAAGTCATGTTCTGATATTCAGGCTTAATCTTGTAGGTAAGAACACGGCGACCATTAGCATCGCGATTGAGCATCTTACCCATAGCATAGTTAATCTGATCCTGAAGAGCAGAAACATACAAGCCATCTGAATATTGAATAGAAGGCGCGCCACTGGCACTATATACTACTTTACCATTGTGTCTTGCTGCAAAAGAAGCACGCTCCTGTTCTGGTGTAGCATCATTAAACCACTTACCAGCGTCAAGCATCAACAACTCGGCATAGTAATAAGACAAGGTGTAATTTGAACGGAAATCTTTTTGTCGCGGTCATATTGTGCCTCAATATCAGCCTCTGTGAAATGCTGGCTGCCATCGGCATTACGGAAACTACGATAGAAATCCTTACGTACAGTTGGAACTTCATCAGAGAATATATCTTCGATATTTGTTGTGCGCTTCAGATTTTCATCATGGTTGGCCAATACCACACCATCTTTTGTTACCTGGAGGTCACTTTCCAAATAGTCTGCGCCCATGTTTCGTGCCCATCGCCATGCAGCTTCGGTCTCTTCTGGAGCCCAATAGGTTGAACCACGGTGTGCCATGCAAGCATACAAAGGCACATAGTCACGAACTTTAGCCATCTCTGGAGAAATCTGCTGCACTGCAATACGCTTTGCATCTGTGTTCTCGTTGGTAAACTCCTGCTCATCAGAACAAGAGGACAGGACTGATACGGCTGCTAACCCCAAGAGTCCTAATCTGTAAAGAGTCTTCATCTTTCTTTTGGTTTTAGTTGTTTATGATTTATTTTAATATCTCTTACTTTTCTTCTTGTGCTTTCTTTGCCAAATACTGCTCCTCGCGATAGGTTAAACCCATGAAAAGGATAGAGAATAGGCAAGCAATTATCAGAAGGATGAAAGTCCAGTTCCATCCGGCTGCTTCAGCTACATAGCCAATAACAATGTTAGCCAACAATGCTGTTCCAAGCACATAACCCATGAAACCGGTCAGTCCGGCTGCTGTTCCAGCTGCATTCTTGGGAGCCAGGTCAAGCGCTTGTACACCAATAAGCATCACTGGACCATAAATCAAGAAGCCAATAGCTATCAAACAGCCTATAACGACATTCACATTATCAATATTCTGCCAATAGACAACGATGGCTATAGCCACAAGTATCATGAACAAAATCGTAGGAAGCGCGCGGCGACCTTGGAACACTTTATCTGAAAGCCAACCACAAATAATAGTTCCAGGAATGGCTGCCATCTCATAGGCAAAGTATGCCCAGCCAGCACTCTTAATATCAATACCACGCTCGGTAAGAATAGTTGGTGCCCAGTCTAAACAACCATAGCGCACCATATAAACGAAAGCATTAGCGAAAGCAATATACCAAAGGAACTTGTTTGTCAATACAATCTTGAAGATTTCCTTGGTCGAGAGTACCTCTTCAGCTTTCTCTGAATAGTTCTTTGAAGCCGAGCCACTCCACTTTTCAATTGAAGGTAAACCGCAAGATTGTGGTGTATCGCGAATCATACTATAAGCCATCAGCGCTATCAAGATAGCTACTGCAGCTGGAAATGCATAAGTTCCGATGAGGAAATAACGTTGTTCGTCGGCACCATAGAACCACGAACCAAACCAGAGTGCACCATAAACGGCCATTGGACCTACCAATGCACCGCCCACGTTATGGGCACAATTCCAAAACGACATCCAGGTTCCACGTTCTTTAATAGAGAACCAGTGAGTCATTACACGTCCACAGGGAGGCCACCCCATTCCATTGAACCAACCCACAAGGAAGTTCAACGCTGCCATAAGCAGGATAGCAAATGACTTATGATCGGCACCTATCCACTGAATAGGAACAATCATAAAGAGCATCGAGATTGCAGCCATTATCAAACCTAAAGGAAGGAATGTACGTGCATTACTACGGTCGGAAATGCTCGCCATAATAAACTTTGAAAAACCATAGGCGATGGCATTCATAGAAAGTACGATACCAAGCTCACCTTTCTCAAATCCAAAGTTGGCAAGCATTGGGATTGCCATTGAGAAATTCTTACGAACAATGTAAAATCCAGCATATCCAATGAATATACCTAAAAAGACTTGCCAGCGCAGTTTCTTGTACCTTGCGTCGGCTTCTGGGCCGGTCAGTTCTGCTTTATAGGCCGGTGGGGTTAACAGTTTCCACATAATCGATTGTTATTGTATTTGGTTTTATTATATTTTGTTCTTAACTTTAGCCGACAATATTCTATTTAGCCGACAACATTTTAGGAAGAATTGTTCTCCCTTCGACAAGGCATTGCTTACTCATCAGCCACTGATCTTTGAGCCATTCGCTTTATTTGGTTTTACCAAGTATTGTTTAAGGCAGACAATTTCTTGTCTCATAGCATTATTAGTTTCATTTCGGAATAATTTGAAAGTTATTCGCTTACACAGATAAGACTATTTGTTTCATTTGAAAACAAAGATATATGAATTATATTAATAACACCTAATTCATTAACATTTTTTTATAAAGTTAATATTCAAAAAGCTTATCCATGCCATTCAACAGCCTGGCATTTAATGTTTATGAATGTATTTTCTTATTAAAATCTACATTATTAATGATTTTATATTTTGATAAAAACAAAGCGTAAACCTTTACGTTGTTTTTTATTTGGACACTAATGCACTTCCTTACAAAATGATTATCTTTGCAAACAAAAATAGCATGTAACCAAACTAAAAACAAATCATGAAAGAATTAAAATCACTGAATTGTCGTACAGCGCCAAAGAGTGTAATGCCAGAGAGAATCATCCAGTTTGGAGAAGGTAATTTTCTACGCGCCTTTGTTGATTGGATTGTTTTCAACATGAATCAAAAGACAGACTTCAACTCTTCAGTTGTAGTTGTACAACCTTTAGAACATGGTATGATAGACCGATTGAATGGTCAAGACTGTCTTTACCATGTGAATCTTCAAGGTAAGGAGAATGGGAAACCTGTTGATACAACTACACGTATTGATGTCATCAGCCGCGCACTCAATCCGCATACACAATTCGAAGCCTTTATGGCACTATCAGAGCAACCTGACATGCGTTTTGTTATTTCAAATACCACCGAAGCTGGTATTGCCTTTGATGCGACTTGTAAATTTACAGATCGCCCCGCATCAAGCTATCCAGGCAGATTGGTTCAGCTTTTATTCCATCGCTATCAATATTTTAATGGTGCTCATGACAAAGGAATGATTATCATGCCATGTGAATTGATCTTCCTTAATGGCCATCGATTAAAAGAATGTATCTATCAGTATATCGAACTATGGAAAGAGGACTTTGGAAATGACTATGAAGGTTTTAAGGAATGGTTTACAGCAGATTGCTATGTATGTGCTACCCTTGTAGACAGAATTGTTCCAGGATTTCCACACGAAAACATTGATGAAATACAACAGAAGATTTGCTATAAAGATAATCTTGTGGTAAAGGCTGAGAACTTCCATTTATGGGTAATTGAAAAAGCAGAGAATATGACGGTTGCCCAATTACAGGAAGAATTTCCTGCACACAAAGCCGGTTTACACGTCCTCATTACAGATAATGAAAAGCCCTACCACATGCGTAAGGTAACCTTGCTTAATGGGCCACACACCGTACTATCTCCCGTAGCCTTTTTAAGTGGTATAAACATTGTACGTGATGCATGTGAGCATCCATTAGTTGGGAAATACATCCGTAAGGTACAATTTGATGAACTCATGCAGACATTGGATTTACCAGAAGAAGAACTAAACAAATTTGCAACAGATGTACTTGAGAGGTTTGAAAACCCATTTGTAGACCACCAGCTTACATCTATTATGCTTAATGCTTTCCCTAAGTTTGAAACACGAGATTTACCTGGACTCAAAATATATTTGGAAAGGAAAGGCTCACTTCCACAAGGGCTTGTAATGGGTTTAGCAGCCATCATCACTTATTATAAAGGTGGAAAACGACTGGACGGGACGCCTATCCTCCCTAAGGATGATCCAAAAATCATCGAGAAATTGGAAGAGTTATGGAGCACAGGAGACACGAGAAAGGTAGCTAAAGGAGTGCTTGCCTTCGACTATGTGTGGCATGAAGATTTGAATAAAACCATACCAGGACTAACCGATATGGTTAAAGAATATCTTGATCTCATTCAAACTAAAGGTATGCTTGAAGCTTTACAATCCATCCTTTGAGATGGATTGTAGCACTACCATAATAGTGCTTAACTCAAAACTATCAGAATCATACATGAACAATAAGACCATTAGAATACTAAAGGAAGCAGCTCTTCAGTACGAAACAAAGGACTTTCTCTTAAAAGATCCCGCTCTGTTCATGCATATCCCCAAAGAGAAACACGACAAAGAAGTTATGGCCTTTATTGCATCATGTATGAGTTATGGTAGACGAGAATTATTTTTTCCTAAGATTCAGTATATCCTTGACTGCTCGAAAACAAAACTTGTTCAATGGATTCTTTCAGGAAATTATGAGCACGATATCCCAGACAATGAACAAAGTTTTTACAGGCTATATACAAACCATATAATGAATCGCTTTTTATATAGACTAAAGCAACTACTCATCACCTATGGCTCTTTAGAGAAGTTTGCTGCCTATCATGCTCCTGATCATAAAGCAATCACACTCATTAAAGCTTTTTGTTCCTATTTTAACGAAGTAGGACAAACACATATCATTCCCAAAAACACACAATCGAGCTGCAAAAGACTTTGTATGTTCTTACGATGGATGGTTAGAAAAGAGTCTCCCGTTGACTTAGGCTTATGGAATAATATCATTGACCAGCGCACATTAATCATGCCCCTTGATACACATGTTATTCAAGAGGCAAATCGATTGGGATTGATAAAGACAAAATCAACAAGTATGAAAGTTGCGTGCGAACTTACAGAAAAGTTGTGCAAGATTTTCCCCGAAGACCCATTAAAAGGCGACTTTGCTCTCTTCGGTTATGGCATTAATAACTAAACATTTATCAATAAACTCTCAACACATCACCAACACGAAGTTGATAATCGGGTGAAAGATGATTCATCTTATACAAACTCTTTAATCTAATGCCATAGAATTGCGCAATGCTATACATGCTATCATTAGGTTTCACTATGTGGGGACGTCCCTTATAGGCTTTGTCTGCATGCTTCTGCTTCTTCTTGAGATAAATGACTTCCCCTGGCTGCAGAACATCATTCTTATTGCGTTCGTTATATTTTGCAATCTTTCGGTAAGAGAGATCCACCTCTTGCCCAATCTTTTTGAACGTATCACCTGCACGAGCAATGATATAATAGTTCTTATTATAAATCTTTATAGGGTGAAGCGTCATGCCCTGCGTAATGGGCTTATCATATCCTCCTCGTTTAGCCATGAACTTATCGTAATGCTCAGCACGATCAAGTTCATATAATTTATAAAGTTCTATCAGCTCTATCAGCTTATCTGCATAAACAGGATTAGTTGCATATCCACAAGCCTTCAGACCGCGAGCCCAACTACGGTAATCTGTACGTTGAAGGGAGAATAAACTGCGATAACGTGTGTTTTGACTTAAAAATTTACTATGATCTTCATAGCTTTGTTTCGCATTGTCATAAGCTCGAAAACATTCATTGCGTTCATCATCATCATGATAAATTGTATTACCACCCCAGCCATGACATTTGATTCCAAAGTGATTATTGCCTTTTACTGTGAGTTCGCTTCGACCAGCACTACTTTCAAAAATACCCTGTGCCAATGTTATGCTCGCAGGAATATTATATCGGAGCATTTCTTCAATGGCTAAGTTTTTATATTGATCAATATAGCTTTGATAAATAGAATTCCAACGCATCTGTGCCGACACATTGGATATATTAAGCAAACTTGCAAACAAGAAAAGGGACAATTTCTTTACCATGCCGGCAAATTTACAAAAACAAATAAAAAACTACAAGATTTTATGATGGCTTTTATTAATTATTAGTACTTTTGCAATATGGCTGGCGAAAAACAAATCATCATAGCCATAGGGTCTAATTACAATCCACGGCATAATCTATCGCATGCAGAAATGATTTTGAGGAAACATTTCCCTAATATCATTTTCTCTAAGCCGATGCATACAACTCCAATTGGTATTGTTTCTCCCGATTTCATCAATCGTATTGCGCTGTGTTCTACGGCCGAACCACTTGATATGATTCTTAAAGACATCAAACAAATGGAACTAACATGTGGCAACACAGACCGATTGAGAAGGCAAGGGATAGTTGTTATTGATATTGATATTTTAAAATATGGCGATAAGAAAATGCACATAGATGATTGGCAACGCCCATATATCCAGCAACTCCTTAAAGAAATGAATCTGATATGAAAAAGATCTGCCTTCTCATTGTTATTTTTATAAGTTTACAACTCAAAGCACAATCCTTTGACAAGTATTTTACTGATAACACACTTAGAATTGATTACATCTTTTCAGGTGATGTTAATCATCAACAGATTGCATTAGACAAGCTCAATTGTTCGCTCCACTGGTATGGAAAGCATAAGCGACTGAGTGAACTTCCTGTTGAAGGCAATGGACAAATTACAGTTCGCGATCATAAATCAAATGCTGTTATCTATCGCAATTCTTCTCCACACTCTTCCAGGAATGGCTATCATACGATGAGGCAAAGAAAACTTCACGTAGTTTTGAAAATGTATTTCTTGTCCCTATGCCAAAAGATACTGTAGATATTACGATAGAACTAAAGAACAACAGACGAGAAACGCAGGTGAGCTTTACTCACCAAGTTACGCCGGGAGACATCCTCATTCGTAAAATTGGATACAACAATCGTACTCCCTTTGTTCAAATGCTTACTCCGAAAGACTCTACCAACTGCATTCACATTGCCTATATTGCAGAAGGATATCAAACTTCTGAAATGCCGACATTTATCAATGATGTTAAAAACACAATGGAAGCTTTGTTTGCACATGAACCTTTTAAAAGCATGAAAGACCGCTTTTCAATTGTCGCTGTTGAAGCACCATCAAAAGATAGTGGAACCAGCGAGCCTTCAAAGGGAATATGGAAGAATACAGCACTAAGCAGTCATTTTGATACTTTCTATAGTGATAGATATCTGACTACGCTCAACCTGAAAGACTTGCACGATTGGCTTGCTGGGATTCCCTATGAGCATATCATCGTCTTAGTGAACACAAATCATTATGGTGGTGGAGGCATTCTCAATTCCTATAACCTATCAATGGCCCATCATCGCCTCACACGCCCTGTGGTAGTTCATGAGTTTGGACATAGTTTTGCAGGACTTGCCGACGAATATGCATATGAAGCAGAACAAATTCCTATGTATCCTCATGATATTGAACCATGGGAGGAAAACATTACGACTTTGGTTGATTTCAAATCGAAATGGAAAGATTTAATTAAGAAAAACACTCTCATCCCCACCCCAACAACCCCAGCAAATAAAAATAAGGTTGGAGTATATGAAGGCGCAGGCTATTCTGTTAAAGGAGTATATAGGCCTATGATGGATTGTCGAATGAGAACCAATGAAAACCCTGAATTTTGTGATGTTTGTCGAAGAGCACTTACAAAAATCATTGACTTCTACACAAAATGAAAATCTGAAAATTATAGTAAACAAGCAAAAGTGTAAAATCACTTCAAGATTATATGAGGACAGTTTCAACAATTTTTTTCTATTTTTAAATGAAAAAGAATGATATAATTTCAATTATTCAAGATAATGATATTTCCGAATATTATTCCTTGAAGAATTTAGGTATTGAAGGCTATGCTTTTTCCATACCAAGAAGCACTTAAAAATAGTGCAAATATGCAAACTTTTAGTCATTCCAATCTTAGGTGGTGATGTATATAGTATGAATAATTCTACTATAGAGAACTCAGATGATAATTGGTATTATGATAGGACTCCAAATGAATCATATTACAATTATGCACAAAAACAGTTGCAATAAATCCGAATCTTACATAAAGTCTTTTAAAGATTATTCTTTTGATAGGCCTTTATTTTCCTTTGTCATAGAAGATCCATTAGAATAATCGAATACTGGGCGAATATGCAGTGCTATTCTTGGCAGATAGTTAGTTCAAGCTCAGTACCAGTTCTTTTTGGAAGTCATAAATATGAAAAAATAATACTAAAATGAAGAAAAATCTATTTTTTATAGTCGAATCAAATAATATGCATGAATATAAGAAAGAAAAGCATACGATTGATTATACGGCAAAAGATGAAGACGACCGGAATTTATTGCATATTGCAATAATATCAGATGCAGATAAAATTGCTCAGGATTTAATTTATAATGGTATAGATATAAATGCAACAGACAGATATGGACTAACTCCTTTACATTTATGTGCAGAATATGAAAACTATAGTGTTGCAGAAATTTTGTTGCGAAAAGGAGCTGTTGTAGATCCTGTTGATAAGTATGGCAATACTCCTCTTTGGGTAGCTGTATTTAATGAGGATTATAAGTTAGCACAACTTTTTAGTAAGTTATGGAGCAAATAAAGATAATAAAAATTTAAATAATAAATCACCTTTAGATTTTTTGCAAAGCAAACAGGAAATGAAGATATGATTAATATATTGTCTATTGGAACAAAACATTGAAACTATTCCCATATAATCTTGGAAACTGCCCTATGTAGTTATTTTGTAACTTTTGTTATTAGCGTTCATCTTTTGGAGTTTCTCAATCGTATCATCTTTTGCCGATTATTTCTTTTTCTGTCATGTGCAGAAGCATGAAAAAGTTTCATTTGGTATTCTAAAGTTCTATCTCTATAGATTAGCCTCCTCTAAACTTACGTCTTGATGACGAAAGTAAAGTAGAGGCCTTTCCTTAACTCTCTCTAAAACTATAGTGCCAGACATTCATTTTGTCTGGCACTTTTTGTTTCTAAGAACTCTATCGTTTTCATTTGTGAATTTTAATCGTTACAACCTTAAATAAGTTATTACGGAATAACTTTCGCCAAGCGCGGAAATGCCAAACCTTTCGGGAAACGACTTTCGCCAAGCGCGGAAATGCCAAACCTTTCGGGAAATGACTTTCGCCGACCGCGGAAATGCTAAACCTTTTGGGAAACAACTTTCGCCAAGCGCGGAAATGCTAAACCTTTCGGGAAAAGCACATGCGCAGCATATTATGGAATCCATTGCCTACAACTTGTACCGAATACCAGGGATTATTGTGTCAAATTGTATCAAATAATATGAAAATACACCGATAAAAGATTATTATCTACCCAAAAAGTAACCTCCAACGGCATCTTTTGATCAAAAATATTTATTCTTCTAAGAGTGTATGGGTGAGAATTGAGAGGATGGTAGGTTTTGCAGAGGTCTCGTTAATGTAAGATATGATTATGGAGTTATTATCAATCTAAGACTATCTGCTTTACAACGTTCCTTAAGCCAGAGTTGTAGTCTTTGTCTGTTTGAACTATTAAATCTTAACTTACTGTTTATAATTGCAACTATATATCTTTTGTGATTGGCTGAATCTGTCTCAAATTCCTTGATATTTGAGATGCTGATTTGACTAACAGAAGGAAAAAGTTGTTTCATCTCACCGGAAACTTCAGAACTTAAAGACTCGTAACGTGTATAGGTTTCCAATTGTTTTTCCAACTCATGAATTTGTTGTGATTGTTCTATCATTTTTTTGTCATTAGCTTCCCTTGACATTGTGACTGTCGAAAGTTCTTTACTCATGAGTAATAGGCTGTCGGATTGGGCTCCCTGAATAATATTGAGCTTGTAGTCGGCCAACTGATACTCGGATAGCTTCTTGCTTGCTTTCTTGATGGTATCATGCGAAATTATTTTCCCCAAAGCAACTATATTGAGCATTTTGTCATGCTCATTGATATTCTGTGATAAAATATGTGTACCTTTAAACGTCAGTTCTTCCCTTACAAAGCTCCTTAGATTATTTTTAGTAATGCTCTGTTTAATGATAAGCATGGTCATATATGCAGCAGGGAGCATGGTCAATACCACGACAGCCATCATAAATCTTTTAACCTTGACTATCTTTTCGGCATCAATGATGGTGGTCTGCCTGAATTTGATCATTCTGGTTCCAACGAAAGTTGCCAGACAAATAAAAACGGTATTGATAAAGAATAGATAGAAAGCCCCAAAGAAATAGGATAAATTTCCAACTGCAATTCCATATCCAGCTGTACACAGTGGTGGCATGAGTGCTGTGGCAATTGCTACGCCCGGAATAACATTACCTTTGCCTTTTGTAGTCAATGCTATGAATCCGGCAGCTCCACCTAAAAGAGCAATCAGCACATCATAGAGCGATGGAGAAGTTCGTGCCAATAATTCTGATTGTGCTTCGTTCAAAGGTGTAATTAAAAAATAAATGGTGGCTGTGAGCACACTGATAACCGTAGCTATCAGATAATTGATTGCCGAACGTTTCAACAATCCAATATCATAAATACCAACAGCCAATCCAATACCGATGATAGGTCCCATTAAGGGGGAAATCAGCATGGCACCAATGATAACTGCCGTAGAATTGATATTTAATCCCAAAGAAGCAATGAAGATAGCAAAAATCAATATCCATAGCTGTGCTCCATGGAAGCTAATGGAACTTTCCACATTCTCAATCGTTGTCTGTTCATCTTCCTTGTCAGCATTGATATTGAAGTATTTTTTTAGCATTTTGAAGAATGATAAATCTTGGTGTTTCATAAGAATAACTTTTTTAGAGTCGCTTGCAAAGATATAAAAAAAAGTCGAGACCTCTGCAAACCCCCTTCTACAATTTGTCATTCTTAAATATTCTTTGTGCCTTTATCATATGAAACAAAAGTTATCCTCTCCAAGTTTTGCTGACCTATTCCTTGGACAAAGAAAGGTCAAGCAGACATTATTTTCACAAATAAATACAATCATTGATTGGACACCTATTCGTGCTATAATAGAAGTGGCTTATACAAAAGGCTATAAGTCTACAGGCCGGCCCAGCTATGACAGCCTTGTTTTATTCAAGATTGAATTACTCCGCACCTGGCATGGTCTGAGTGACGGAGAAATTGAAGAGCAGGTTAACAACCGCTTGTCTTTTAGTCGCTTTGCAGGTTTTGGCATGGAAGATATTGTTCCTGATAGTACTACTGTGACACAGAAGCCCGTTGGGTAAAGAAGATGGGAAAGCTCCACTTCGGTTACAAGCGTCACACGGTAACGGATGAAAACGGATTGGTGCTTGCCGAGGAAACGACAGCTGCCAATGAAAGTGATATGAAACACTTAGAAACACCCCTAAAGAAAACTAAATTGCCACGGAAAGCACTTGTCTATGCCGATAAAGGATATGGTGCTGGAATAGCAAGATACGTTGGACTTTCAAAAGCACATGCGCAGCATATTATGGAATCCATTGCCTACAACTTATACCGAACACCAGGGATTATTGTGTCAAATTCTATCAGATAATATGAAAATACACCGATAAAAGATTATTATCTACTCAAAAATAACCTCCAACGGCATCTTTTGGTCAAAAATATTTATTCTTCTAAGAGTGTATAGGTGAGAATTGAGAGGATGCAGGTTTTGCAGAGGTCTCAATATATGAAAGAAAAGAAAAACAAAAGAAAGTGAGAAATCACTTGCAATGTAAAGATATTATATCTATTTTTTTGCAAAATAAATAATAGTAATAACCGGCAAAAAGAAGATACGATTGAGAAGCCAAAAAGATGAACGATAATAGCAAAAGTTACAAAATAACTACATAGGGTCAGTTTCGAAGATTACATGGGGATAGTTTCAACGATTTTTTCCATTCTGAAAGATATTTCTGTAGAACAAGGTTCTATTATACCTTGGTTTAATCAACCTGGGCAAGGTACTCAAATTATTTCCTCTGAAGATATCGAAGAATTGATTTTAAATTGAGTAAACAATATAGAGTTACGATGCGACTGAAAATGAGTTTGGAACTAATAATCTATGGATTCCTGGAGGAAAGACTTTAGGAGGTTTCTCAGAGGCAATTATAGAACCCATAAAAAGTAAAAAAATACGAATATATACACAACTCAAATAATTATCCAATGAAAAGAGAAGATGAAATAATCAAATCTTTGAACTACACGAGGTGTTCAAAAAGAATATAATATTGTCAAAAAAATCTGTTTTTGACGGAAATCTGATAAATATTATAGTAGTAAAAGCATTATGATAGTAATGCCGAGGTGATTGATTGTTCAAATATTGTATGGACTCTGCATGCAATGTTAGTGGATAATGAAGTAAGCCTTGACAGAATAAATAAAAATAATTAATGATGTTGAAGTAAACAGAAAAAAATGTTTGTAGGATACTATACTTCATTTATCTATGTAAAATAAAAATTATATATAGATCGCTATTTGGTTTTTTGATTATAGTAATCTCTATGAAAGGATAAAACAAAAAAAAGAATTTACTCAGTTGAGATGCTATAGCACTTTGATAAATGAAATAGAAGATTTCCAGAGATAGTTCGATGTTAAATATATGCTGCAAGTGTCTGGAAATACTGCCTTACCAACAGAAGCTATTAAAAGCATATCTGGGTGCTATCGATAACTTCGACAATCTCTATATCATACAACAAGGAGGTAGAGGAGTAACTCGTGAGCAAATAATTAATCGTCTAAAAAATGTTTTGAATAAGGGGAAAAATAAAGACGAAATTTTCGAAGTAATTTGGAAGAACGAAACTTTTAAAAAAATGTTTTTGGGCAGATGTCAGATCCATATTTTAAAATACAAGCCAAATCATTGTTTGTGAGTAAAATAAATAATAAAACGTTAGATATATTTAACTCTATCTTGATAACCAAATAATATGTATATAAAAAAATAAAGATTAAAAATGTAATACAGTTTGTTGTAGATGATAATAATTTGTATTACAGAGATACTGACCATTGTTTTTTTGTAAATAACAAGAAAATAATGAACAACGCTGATGACATTAAGCTTATAAACCATTCATACATATCTTTCTTCAATAGGGATTATACAAAAAAACCATTATATACAATCTCAATACATTACAATTGAAAGAGATTTCTAAAAAAATATAAGCATTACCGATAATCGCATTGCTGAGAATGAATTTTTTTGTCTTATAAATTTTTCAGACGATTATATGTCTTTCCAACTTGTTACATATAATATACTTGAAGATAAAGTGTGTACAGAAACCAATCTTTTTCAATACTTATTCCTCTTTTTATTTTTGATAAAAAAATCATTTCCGAGGACAATAATAGCATAAAGCTTATCACTTTATCTGGGAGCGAATTATGGCAATTTCCTCTCTCCTCATTGGGTGGTTGTGAATATGAACCTGGCAAAATCGATAAAATCAATAAAATTTTAGGCATTGCTCACGGCAATATTTGGTTTTATACAAAATTTTATCGGTTAGTAGCTTTGGACTTAGAAACAGGGAAGAAAGTATATTCACTAGATTGCTTTGGTGTTTATTTAGATGAAAAAACAAAAAATATATTTGCAATTGCATCAAATGTTATTACGATAATTGAAACGGAAAGATTAACTATTGCAGAAAAGTATAATTTCTTAGAAGCCGATCCCACGGGCATAGGAACTTATCGAAGTGTATATAGTCCGATACTTCAAGGAGATTATTTCACCTTTTTGGGGATTAAAGAGGAGGACTTTGGATACATTCGTCGGATTGGTATTTTCGATTATAAAGCCCGTAAACTTGTTTGGGAGTATGAAGTTATCAGCGAAGAAGAATTCGATGATACGAGGAACCAATTAGTGCCTCCCCAACCTTTGTATATGAGCGGTGATAAATTGTATATCAAAGATATCAAAGACAATTTACATATCTTTGAAAAGAAAGCAGAGTAGAGGCTTTTCCTTAACTCTCTAAAAACTATAGTGCCAGACATTCATTTTGTCTGGCACTTTTTGTTTCTAAGAACTCCATCGTTTTCATTTGTGAATTTTAATCGTTACAATCCTAAATAAGTTATTACGGAATGACTTTCGCCAAGCGCGAAAACGCTAAACCTTTCGGGAAATGACTTTCGCCAAGCGCGGAAACGCCAAACCACTCGGGAAATGACTTTCGCCGAGCGCGGAAATGCCAAACCTTTCGGGAAATGACTTTCGCCGAGCGCGGAAATGCCAAACCTTTCGGGAAATGACTTTCGCCGAGCGCGGAAATGCTAACCCTTTTGGGAAACAACTTTCGCCAAGCGCGGAAATGCTAACCCTTTCGGGAAATGACTTTCGCCGAGCGCGGAAATGCCAAACCTTTTAAAAAGTGATTTGCGGGAGGCCCGCAAACCTTATATCGGAGGAGGATGAAAGTTTGTATGATGAAAAGAAGTTGATTGATTATTATGAAGCCAGTTCGGCCAACTCTAACCAACGCATACTCTTTTTGTCTAATTGTGTTTCTGTCGTGTGCAGAAGCATGAAAAAGTTTCATTTAGTGTTTCTGTCGTGTGCAGAAGCATGAAAAAGTTTCATTTGGTGTTTCTGTCGTGTGCAGAAGCATGAAAAAGTTTCATTTGGTGTTTCTGTCGTGTGCAGAAGCATGAAAAAGTTCCATTTGGTGTTTCTGTCGTGTGCAGAAGCATGAAAAAGTTCCATTTGGTGTTTCTGTCGTGTGCAGAAGCATGAAAAAGTTTCATTTGGTGTTTCTGACGTGAGCAGAAGCATGAAAAAGTTCCATTTGGTGTTTCTGTCGTGTGCAGAAGCATGAAAAAAAGTTCCATTTGGTGTTTCTGTCGTGTGCAGAAGCATGAAAAAGTTTCATTTGGTGTTTCTGACGTGAGCAGAAGCATGAAAAAGCAAAATGAGTTCATAATGCTTTTGAGATTTTATGTTTTTAAAGGCAGATGATGATTCTTCAAAATATCAACAGCACATGATGGCTTACTATACAATAAGCTTTCTATATTTACGTTTATGAAATAGATATGAAAACAAGATTCTCTTTAATCATCCTTTTCATTGCTTTTGTGCTTCACATGCAAGCGCAGAGTTTCATGCTTCACGGCACCGTACTGGATAGTTCGGGCAAACCTCTAGAGTTTGCCACCATTAGTAGTCAAGGAAAAGTGACGTTTTCATCTCTTAAAGGCACGTTTTCTCTCACATTGCAAAGTGCAGATTCAGTTGTTGTAAAGTTCTCATCTATTGGTTTCAAAACAAAAACACGCATTTTGAGAAAGCCTAAAGGTACTCAGAAATTGATGATTACACTCACTGAAAGCCAAAACACGTTAGGTACTGTTGACGTCAGTGGACAGAAAATTCAAACGGGACAAAACCAACAATTAAAGCAAGAAGATTTGGACAATGTACGTGCCGCCAACGGAAATAGTGTCGAAAAACTTGTTCAACTACAAGCCGGTGTGTCTACTCACAATGAACTTTCTTCACAATATAACGTTCGCGGTGGCGCCTTTGATGAAAATAGCGTCTACATAAACGGCAATGAAGTTTACAGACCCTATTTGGTCAGAAGCGGACAACAAGAGGGATTGTCGGTCATTAATCCTTATATGGTTGATAAAATCGACTTCTCTACGGGTGGATTTGCAGCCAAATATGGAGATAAGATGTCTTCTGCATTAGATATTATCTACAAGAAGCCCAAGGACTTTGAAGCCAAAATAAGTGCAAGTTTGATGTCAGCCGATGCCTATGTGGGTATTGGCAACTCAAAGTTTTCGTGGTCTAACAGTATTCGTTACAAGTCTACTCATAACCTTTTGGGCACATTAGAAACTACGGGAGAATATAGACCACGTTTCATGGACTATCAAACCTATTTGAGTTATACCCCCAATGATCGTTGGACAATAGATGTTATTGGGAATATAAACCTCAATAATTACAACTTCCTTCCTGTATCTCGGGAGACAAGTTTCGGCACTTCGCAGAATGTTAAGTCGTTCCGTGTGTATTTCGATGGACAGGAAAAAGATGTGTTTAAGACTTATTATGTTTCGGCATCTATCACTCGTCACCTCGGAAAAAACACAAGATTATCGCTCAATGGTGCGGCATTCAGCACACATGAAAAGGAACAATATGACATACAAGGCCAATATTGGCTCACACAAACAGAAACAAGTGAGAACCTTGGTGTAGGGACTTATTTTGAACATGCACGCAATTATCTTAATGCAAACGTAGGAACATTGAAGCTGATGCTACAGCATAGAGCAAATAAACATCAAGTAGAAGCAGCCGCAAGCCTAAAAAAAGAACATATTGAAGAGCGTAGTAGTGAATATGAGATGCGTGATTCGAGCGGATATAACATTCCTCACAATCCCCAGATTCTTAATCTTATTTATTCACTTCGTGCACAAAACACAATCAATGCAACACGCATCGAAGGCTACATCCAAGACACTTGGAACTTTACAAGCAAAGGTGAGCATACGCATTTCACATTGAACATGGGACTGAGAATGAGCCACTGGAGTTTTAATCAAGAGACCATCGTCTCACCACGTTTGTCATTGGGCATTATCCCTGCCTTCAATTCGAATGTCACTTTCCGCCTCGCGACAGGATTATATTATCAGGCTCCTTTCTTCAAAGAACTCCTTGATACGACAACAACGAACCATATCACGACAGCAAAGCTTAATGAGAAGATTAGAAGTCAGCGTTCTATTCACTTCATAGCAGGCTTCGACTATCGATTCTTTGTGGGCAAGCGCCCCTTCAAATTTACTGCTGAGGCTTATTATAAGATGCTAAGTAACTTCATTCCCTACTCTATCAACAACGTGAAAGTGATTTATTATGGGGCAAATGACGCTAAAGGACACACTGCCGGCATAGACTTTAAGTTGTATGGCGAGTTTGTTCCGAACACAAACTCATGGATTAGCCTCTCGCTGATGAACACTTCTATGCAACACCATGGCATAAACATGCCTCTGCCAACCGACCAACGTTATGCCTTTAACATGTTCTTCACCGACTATTTCCCTGGTACTGAAAGGTGGAAACTATCATTGGCGATGACCTTTGCAGATGGTTTGCCATTCTCTACTCCACATAATGAACTCAAAAGAAGTGCCTTTCGTGCACCTGCCTACAAACGCGTTGACCTTGGCATGAGCTACAGACTAATTGACAACACAAAGAATACGTCGGCTGTAGTCAAAAACATTTGGTTAGGCATTGAATGCTTAAACTTGTTTGGTATAAGCAATGTGAATAGTTATCATTGGATAACAGATGTGAGGAATGTGCAATATGCCGTCCCAAATTACCTCACAGGAAGGCAACTAAACACACGAATCACAATCGATTTATAAGCTAAAAACAAACAGGAATAAGTGCAAAGGAGATTTGCTTGCACCCATTCCTGTTTGTCATTTCATTGCTTTTCAGGCTTCATCCAACCGCATCTGTGTCTCTGGGATTGGTGCATTTGCACTCTCTTTCGCTCCCAAAACCTTTAAATCATTTGCTTTTTGAACAATACTTTGTCGGCCGGTATATGCCTTTTTATAAGCCTCATCATAATCTTTATGCAGCGTTTCTATATCCTTTCCAACCTTATCGAAACGCTTAATGAAGTCGCCCACGCGCCGAAGCATTTCATCGGCCAAGTCATAAACACGCTTTTGATTCTCTGTTTGAGCATATTGACGCCATGCTATCTGTATAATCTTCAAAATAGCCATAAGATTTTGTTGACTGGTTATAAAGACTTTCTTCTCAAAAGCATCATGCCACAACTTCGGATCGGTAAGTAAAGCGAGTTGCAAAGCACCTTCGTATGGAACATACATAATCACAAAATCAATTGCACGGCGAGGTGCTTTGATATATGATGTGTAATCTTTCTTAGATAAAGAAGTAAATTGCGTGCGAATGCTTTTCACCACATCGTCAGCATATTTCTTTTTAACAATCTCATCTTCTGCATTCATATAGTTTGCATAGGCATCGATTGTCATCTTCGAATCAATGATAATATCCTCGTTATTGGGATAATGAAGAATTACATCGGGAATCATTCTCTTTCCACTTTCCTCATTCGTAAGCACATTACCTCTATCATCCGACAAGGTTTGTTGAACGTCATAATCCACTCCTAAGCGTAAACCTTGACTGTCAAGCAAGTTCATCAAGGTGAGTTCTCCCCAATTTCCTTGCACCTTGTTGGCACCCCGCATAACGTTCGTTAGACGTGTGGCAGAAGCATCTATCTTTGCAGTTTGCTCTGCCATCGACTTCAATTGTTCTGAAAGAGAGGCCGTACTCTTGGCTGTTTCATGATTTGTCTTGTCAATAGCCTGTTGTAACTGCTCTATATTTTGTTTGAGAGGTTGTGTTATATGACTCATAGACTCAACATTCTCAGACTTCAACTTCTGCGTGGTTTGATCTAAAATCTTTGATGCAAGATTTTGAAATTGTTCTTGAATGGTCTCTAACTGTTGATTAAACTGCTTTTGTCGAAGTTGTTGTTCATTTGAACTTTGCTGATTACGCAATTCTGTTTCATGTTCAAACCTATCTTTTAAGCTCTCAATCTCTTTTTGATGTTGTGCCCTTTCTGCCTCCAACTGAGTATGAAGTGTACCAACAGCCAACTTACTCTCATTCAGTTTTCCATTAAAAAAGATATAAGAAGCAAGGCCTCCTACAAGAATTCCTACTAAAATATATACAACTATCATTTATCAATAAGTTTTAATTGAACACGATTTAACAGCACCTTTTCCACTATACCCCGTACAAAGAGGAACAAAATAAATGCCAACCACAATGCATGATTACCCATCAGAGGTGAACATAAGAAATAAATGGCGAAGAAACATATTGCTGCCAAGAATGAAGACACCAACATATAGCGTGTCATCGTGGCTCCAATGAAGACACCATCAAGCACAAATGCGAGATAACCAGAAAGAGGAATCAACACAACCCAATAGAAATAATCACTTGAGACAGATAGAACCACCTTGCTATTTGTGATTAGTGTTAAGAAGAAATGTCCTCCACCTATATATAATAAGGTACCGATAAGCGCCAGCCTATCCCCCAACGCAACAACTGTGAAGTGTAGTTTTTGAATGAACATAAATCTTTTGCCCCAAAAGCTTTCCCACATAATGCTTCGGCGGCAAAGGCAAAGCCATCGAGAACGTAGGAGAAGATTGAGAAAAATGTCATCAACAAGGTATTGGCAGATAGGATAAGATCTCCTTGTCTGGCTCCAAATGCAGTAAAAGAAAGGTTCACTGAAACCAAGAAGAGTGTACGAATAAAGATATCTCTATTTACTAAAAACAAGCTAATCCATTTAATAGGAGTATGCAAAGACGTTGACTTCTTGCGTAGTTTCTCCATGTTTCCATAAGCAAACCATAATCCAATGAGTGCACCACTCCATTGTGCTATTACGGTACCTAAAGCCACTCCTTCTATTTTCATCCCTAAAACAATAACAAAGAAAAGGCTCAAGATGATGTTTACTATATTCTGAAATAGAGCTATCATCATAGGAATGCGAGTGTTTTGTAGACCGATAAACCATCCATTTAATGCATAAAGCATCAGCATTGCAGGGGCTCCCCAGATGCAAATAAAGAAATAAATACGAGTAAGTTCACTCACGGCGTCAGATGGATGCATTATCCACAATGAGAGTTTACAAAGAGGAAGTTGTGAGATGAGAAACAAAAAGCTTATAAAAAGGGCTACTATCATCGACCTTTTAAGTACTTGAAGCACAGCCTTATAATCCTTCCTTCCCAATGCTTGAGAAGTCATTCCACTGTTTCCCATGCGCAAGAAACCAAAAATCCAATAGATAACATTAAATATCATCGACCCAACCGCAATGGAACCAATATAGGTTTCAGACCCAATATGACCGACAATTGCAAGGTCGACAAGACCTAACAGCGGAACAGTTATATTGGAAATGATTGACGGAAGCGCCAATTTCAAGATTGAATTATCTACCAAATTCATAACTACAAAAGTAGTATAAAAAAGAAAGAAAACAAAGGAAACAAAAGAAAAAGGAGCTTGTCTCACGACAAACTCCTTTCAAAATTTTAATTTTAACCATGTTAATCGCTTAAATGAATGCTCTATTTTTATGTTTATTCTTATTCAGTTCATCGTACCTTTTGATTGTTTTCCTTGCATTAAAGCTAGTCTAACATTCTCAAAATCGAACTGATGGATTCAGAATTTCATTTATAATAATTTAGAAGCGATAGCCTAATGTCAACAATAACTGATGACGCTTGTTATTTACTTTTGTTGCAGTTGCAATGTTATCTTCTACAGAAGTTCCACTGCCTTCATAGTAGTTCATGAATGGGAAGAACTCTCCTTTCTGAGCACTATACTGATATGCAAGGTCTACATTAAAGTTTTTATGTGCATATCCAAGTCCACATGTGAAACGATTTGTATCTTTCCAGTTCACAAAACTTGTTGAACTTGCGTAGTAAGAACCCGGAGAAGAAACTGAACCATTCTTTGCTCCTTTCTCATTAAACATTGCACTGAGATAATTATAACCTAAACGCAAAGACAATTCAGGCATAACTTTGAACTCAGCACCTAACTTTAAGGTATGAACTCCTTTCAGAGTTGCCTCTGTTTGTTTATTCATTGCAGCATCTTTATGGCTGGTTTCATAATAGTCTCCATACCAATAATCATAATAACTGCCATCTTTTATGCGTGTACTTGTCGCGCCATAATCTGCATATTCGTATGTAGCACCCAACGCAACTACATTATTTATAGTGTGACCAAGACTCAAACCAAACTTCCAAGGCGTATCAACTCTGAAATCATAAGATTCTTTTGTTGGTACAACGTTAGTACCATCAGTCATTGTTGAGTAATTGGCTGTGGTCAAATCATACCATGTTGGGGTGTTCACATATACACCGACACGGAATGCACTCGCATCAAATGGACGGAAAACAGCACCTAACTTTACATCATATCCTGTTCCTGTTATCTCCCGATTATCATTCAATGTTAAACCTGGAATATGATCTGAATTCGTTGCAAAGTTCTCCGTATACTCTGAATAGTTACGATAATGCACATCATGAAGACCAAAAGTCAAACCAAGATAGATGCGGTTGTTGATGTTTCCACTCAAGTTTACATCATATTCTCCTATATAACCTTTACTTTCTCCATTATATAAGTAACCCGTTGCAGGATAATAATTATATTGTTGGCGAACTTTATTGTAGAGAAGATTATCCATATAAAGACCATCTACTTGACCATAAGTCATGCTTTTCTTATCCTTGAAGATTCCATTGCGGTACTTCTCATACGTCAACTTATTCTGTGAAGCATTTGACAACGTATTCGCTGCACTTAAAATCTGGTCAAAGTTGCGGCTCTTATGATAATTGAAACCTATATTAAACCCTGTTTCGGCGACTTATTCAACACATACACAAATCCCAACTGATCAAAACTTGCATTTGTTTTGCCAAGCGAATTGAACTTAACAGCATCTTGTTGGCTGACAAGGCCTAAGGACATATCAATCTTTGACTTACGGAACAAGCCTATACCAGCAGGGTTTGAACTCATTGTTGATATATCTGCACCGAGTGCTTCCATAGCACCTCCCATACCCACATAACGAGCTGTACCATTCAAATCGTTATCAACGAGCTTTGTATTCTCGTAGGTTTCCTGAGCCATTGCAGGCATTCCGAAAAGGGAAAGCGCTACAACAGACATATATAATTTCTTCATATTCGTTATATTTTAAGCGTTTTTAAATTCTATCTACGACCTCCAAATGAACCACCGGAATGGAAACCGCCGCCTCCTGCGCCACCGCCTGAGAAGCCTCCACCAGAGAATCCGCCACCTGAATGAACGCTACCACCAAATGAAGAGCCTGAGTTAAAACCTCCAGAATTGTAAGAACGTGTCGGCACTTGATTGTAGTTATCACGTGAAGGATAGTTATTATAAGAGCGAGAAGGTATTCTGTTGTCGCCATTATCATACGAACGACGATCATCTATACTACGAGAACCTCCAAAAAGACCTCTATTCCCAACCCGAACACCAGCATCTTGCATTGCAGCTGCACGGCTTGCACCTGCACTCATGCGTGAACCTCCGAATGAACCACGTGGGAATGATGCTGTCTCTGAACTATAACTGTGATTCATTGTGCCTGCAGGACGGTTATAACTTACATAGCCACCATAATATGGATAGCCATAATAGCCGCCGTAATACCATGGGCTATACCAACCGCCATACCAGCCAGCATAACCATAATAGGGATATCCATAGCCGTAATATCCGCTATAATACCATGGATCATAGAAGGGGTCATAGAATGGATCATAATAACCATAACGCCAACGTGGGCCATATCCCCAGTAAGGACCAAAGCCCCAACTATAACTATAATACCAAGGATCATAGTAACCATCCCATCGGCTCATCCTACGTGTATAGCGATAATCATCATTATCAACAATAGTATCGTAGTACTTACCAACAAAAGTCGTGTCAATATATACTGAGTCTGGATAGACACCTACACCCTTTGTAAACTGAATGATGTCATTTCCCTTTTTGTCTGTACCGATTTTCTGATAGTGACTCCAATATTTTCCGCGATGATTATATTCATCTACGTTTCTATCACTACCACAATAATACGTAGACTTCTCTGTTATGGAGTTGTATTCCGAACTCTTTTTCGGTGTGAAATAGAGGTCGTCTTCCTGTGCCATTAATGAAAGTGGCAACACTCCAGCAAGGACTGTCATGAGAACCAATTTCTTCATATCATTACTTTGATTTTAAGTTTATATTCTTTTTCACCTACAAAATTATATAGATATATACTACAAAAGTAAGGAAATTCCCTAATCCGTGATAGGTTTTTCCCTATTTTTATATATATTTGCAGTAAAATTAAAATTCATTATGAAGTATCTTGAAATAGAGTTCTCTATTGATTGCAACACAAATGTAGCGGAAGATGTTCGTGCTCTGCTTGCAGATGCAGCCGGAGAAGCTGGATGTGAATCATTTGAAGACACACCTAATGGGCTAAGAGCTTATGTTCAAACAGACCTTTGGAATGAAAACGCAATAAAAGAAGCCATTAATGATTTCCCCATTGCTAATGTGAATATTCAATATTCTGTTAGTGATGCAGATGACATTGATTGGAATAAAGAGTGGGAAGAGCAAGGTTTCACTCCCATAAACATAGATAACAAGCTCTTGATTTGTGATGCAAAAAAGAGCCTTCCTAATACAAAAGATGATAAAATTGACCACATTTTCATTGATGCAAAGTTAGCATTTGGAACAGGAAATCACGAAACTACCCGAATGATTGTATCCACTTTATTGCATTTTGACCTAACAGACAAACGGGTACTTGACTGTGGTTGCGGTACTGGAATATTAGGTATCGTTGCGTTAAAATATGGCGCAAAGTCTGTTGTTGGCTACGACATAGATGAATGGAGCGTAGAAAACGCGAAACACAATGCAGAAATCAACAACGTAGAAAACATTGAAATCTATCAAGGAGACGCTAATGTGTTGAACCACATCTCAGGAGTTTTCGACATTGTTTTAGCCAATATTAATCGCAATATCATTCTCAATGATATCTCAACGCTAAAGAGCGTGATGCACAAAGGTAGCCTTTTGATTCTTAGTGGCTTCTATATGACGGATGTTCCTATGATTCTTGATCATGCGAAACAATTAGGGTTAGAAGAATATGGACGTAAAAATGAGGGGGAATGGGCTTGCCTCGTCTTAACTATCTAAAAGGAAAAATCAACAAACTCAACATTGTATTTTCAATCAAAACATAATCGGTGCAGAACATATTCTAAGTTCTGCGCCCTCTATTTATATCCGCTTATGTCATCAAACCTGTTCAACCTGTAATATCCTCGAAAGTAGTTGTATCATAGCGTGTGTAATTCTAATTTCTAAACTAGCTGAAACCATCCTACGAAAAGACTCAAATCATTCGACGAAGTGATTGAGATTGGTCAACGATTTGACTGAAACCATTATATAAAAGATTTCATGTAATTATTTTCTTTAATATTATTTATCTATATTATTGATTATAAATTGTTTATTATCAAATAATAAATGTATTAGTTTAAGAATGAAAGTGCGCTGACTATACATATTAATTAAATACACAATAGATACAAAAATATTTTTGAGGGCGATGATTTTTCTTTCTATACTTACACCTTAAATAATAAGGTGAAATAAACACCATGTAAACTTAAAGACAAATCAAACATTCATCAATACGAATAAAAAAAGCTGTAGAGACTATGCACTATTAAGTTGAATAAACTGCTTTATAAATTAACCATTTCCAAGCAAGAGAGAATCAATTTAGATAGTCGTTTATTCATATAAAGTATGGATGCAGCACCCAACAAAATAGGCCATGAAATATATAAAAGTGTTAATTAAACACTAACAACAAAAAAATATATGTTGTAGAGATACAAGTTATAGAAAAAAAGTAGTATTTTTACACCATAAAAAAATTTATTCACCTAAATAATCACTCATGTTTATGAGAAATTTAAAGACTATTTTATTGGGAGCCGGAATGGCAAGCCTTATGTTCTCTTCTTGCATCAACAAAGAAGGTATTCACACAACCGTTTCTGGCTTAAATCCGTCAGCCTTTGATTCAACGATTAACGGAAAGAAGACTGAACTGCTTACACTCACCAATCAAAGGAATGGAAGTCTGTCTAACAAATTATGGAGGACGTGTGGTTTCAATTTGTGTGCCCGACAAAAACAACAAACCTACTGATGTCGTTTTAGGCTATGACAACATTGCACAATATGCCGACACCTTACATTCCCCCTCTGATTATGGGTCATCTGTTGGGCGATATGCAAACCGAATCAAAGACTCTAAACTCATCATTGATGGGAAATGTTACCAACTTAAAGTCAATGACAATAGTAATTGCCTTCATGGAGGTGGCAATAGTGGCTGGATGAATCAAGTTTATGATATAAAAGCGAAGACCGATTCATCAGTAGTTTTTGTCATAAAAGCAAAAGATGGAGAGAATGGTTTCCCTGGAACAGTGGAAGCAACTGCCACATATACAGTGAGGAATAATAACTCATTGGACATTGTTTTCGAGGCAACGACCGATAAAAAAACAGTGATAAACATGACAAACCATTGTTATTTCAATCTCAATGGCGACCTCTCGAAAGATGGTTTTGACCAAATAATGTATATCAACGCAGACAAATTTACCCCCAGCGACAAATATTATATCCCAACAGGAGAAATAAAAGATGTTACGGGGACACCAATGGACTTTAGAAAAGCGGCTGTGATTGGTGAGAAAATAGATATGACCTATGACCAAATTAAAAATGCAACAGGATATGATCATAATTGGTGTTTGAACACATATCAGCATGGAAAAGGCAACGATCAAGCCATTGCAGCGAGCCTTTATTCCCCCAAAACAGGTATTAAGCTATCAGTTTACACCAATGAACCAGGCCTTCAAGTTTATACAGGCAACTTCCAGGGAACAGGAATCGCCTGCAAACATGGTATTAAATATCCCAAGCATGTAAGCGTATGCTTTGAGAGTCAGAAATATCCTGATTCACCAACGAAGATAAACAACAAGACAAAGGGTTGGGAAATCTCAAATCCAATACTCAAACCAGGCGAAAAATACTATAGTCATTTAATCTACAAGTTCTCTATTGAGAATCAGAATAAGAAATAAACTAAAAACTCTAATCTAATAACTAAACAATGAATAAGATTATAGAAGCTATCAGTCAGTCGGGTTTTAAGACTATTGACTTAATTATTCTCGTTATTTACCTTGTGTTACTCGTAGGACTAGGACTCTTTCTTAGCCGTAACAAAGCAGGTAAAGAGAAAAGCGCTAACGATTACTTTCTGGCAGGCAACACCCTAACATGGTGGGCCGTAGGTGCCTCTTTGATTGCAGCAAATATCTCTGCAGAGCAATTTATTGGCATGTCGGGCAGCGGATTCCGCGATGGTATAGCCATAGCAGCTTATGAAGTCATGGCAGCTGTGACCTTAGTTGTTATCGGTAAGTTCCTCCTTCCCGTGATGCTTGACCGCAAAATCTTTACTATACCACAGTTCCTACGTGAGCGTTATAATGATGGCGTAGGGCTTGCATTCTCTATTTTGTGGCTTTTCCTCTATGTTTTTGTTAATCTAACTTCTGTTGCTTGGCTGGGAGCATTAGCCATTGAACAGATACTTGGTTTACAAGGATTATCTGTTAACATCTTAGGATTTACAATTTCAATGCGTATGCTGATTATCCTTGCACTCTTTATTATTGCCGGCTTGTATTCAATCTATGGCGGTTTAGCGTCTGTTGCATGGACAGATGTGATGCAAGTTACCTTCCTTGTTGGTGGAGGTTTAATCACCGCCTTTATTGCATTGACCGAAATGGGAAAGGTGTTTGGTACAGATGCTATTGGTGCATTAAGCAGAGTATATACAGATTTAACCACGGGTTCTCATGTCAATGATGTACATTTCCATCTCGTTATCCAAGAAAGCCATAACGTAAGCGCTTTTGAGAATGTGCCGGGAATAGCAGCTGTTGTTGGAGGTGTATGGCTTACGAACTTAGGTTACTGGGGATTCAATCAGTATATCATACAGAAAGGTCTCGCTGCAAAAAGCATTAGTGAGGCTAAAAAAGGTCTTGTCTTTGCAGGTTTCTTAAAGATTTTAATTCCGTTTATCGTCGTATTACCAGGTATTTGTGCTTATTACATCATGCAAGATCCACAAGCCTTTTCTAATATTCACCTTGTTGGGCATATTGAAAGAGCCGATGATGCCTATCCATGGCTCATTAGAAACTTCACACCAACAGGTATAAAAGGCTTGAGTTTCGCGGCTTTAGCTGCTGCTATCATTTCTTCTTTGGCTTCAATGTTTAACTCTACCTCCACTCTATTCACTATGGATATATACAAAAAATATATCAACAAAGATGCGAAAGATAAGGCATTGGTTAGCGTAGGACGCTTAGTTGCAGTGGGAGCGCTCATCATTGCCTTGATTGCTGTAGAGCCTTTATTAGGTGGTTTAGACCAAGCCTTTCAATATATTCAAGAGTATTCAGGCTTCATTTACCCAGGAATCATTGTTGTGTTTGGCTTAGGATTGCTTTGGAAAAGAGCCTCTTCTACCGCTGCAGTATGGACAGCTATCCTCACAATTCCTATGGGAATATTATTTAAAATAATGTTACCTAATATTGCCTTTCAATTCCGTGCGGGATATATTTTCATCCTTCTCTTTGTATTTTTCGTTGTGGTTTCTTATTTCGATAAGAAGTATGTGCGTTGTGAACAGCCTTCAGAAACCGATCAAAAACAAATGTTACTTTGGGCGAAAATATTAGGCTCCGCTGGTATCCTAATGATTCTCGCAGCAGCTATTGTAACCATTTTGGGCATGATACACCCTGGAGGAAATCCTGATACAAGTGTTATTGCCTATTTAAATGACATCGGTTTCCAAGCATTCTATTTCTTTGGGGTGCTCACTGGCTCATCAGCAATATGGTTATATAGTAATTCTAAAGACAGGGTTCAAGATGTAAAGGCGCTCCCAATCAACTTAAAACTATTTGCAACAGACCGCGGATATACGATTGGCACCTGTGGAATTGTATTGATTACTTTCTTACTTTATGCTTTGTTATGGTAAGAATAAACATAAAGATAGATTGTAACTAAAATATAAACAACATTTAGAAATAATGAAACATGAAGTATATTTTCTAACATAAAAAATTAATTAGATATGACAAACTTTTATGGTGAACATACCAAACTATACGTATCAGTAGACTGTATTATCTTTGGCTTCGAAAAAGGTAAATTAAAACTTCTGCTTGGTAAAAGGAAAATGGACCCAGGACGTGGGGATTTATCGCTTTATGGTGGCTTTGTGGGTGCAAAAGAAAGCTTAACAGACGCTGCAAATAGAGTGTTGAGAGACCTCACTGGCCTTGGAAACCTTTACATGAAGCAAGTTGGTGCCTTTGGAAATATAGATCGTGATCCGGGAGAACGCGTTATTTCAATTGCATATTGCGCACTTATCAACGTTAAAGACTATGATGATAAGCTTCGGATTCAGCATGGCTTAGAGTGGGTAAACTTAGAAGAGATGCCGAAACTCTATTCAGATCATAATATCATGGTCAGTAAAGCAATTACAATGTTGCGCCGTCGCATTAATACAGAACCCTTGAGTTTCAATTTACTTCCTGACTTATTTACACTCACTCAGTTGCAACATGTCTACGAAGCGATATTGGGAGAAGAAATCGATAAACGTAACTTTAGAAAACGAATTAAGCAAATCGACTTCATCGAAAAAACAGAGTTGATAGACAAAGTGACATCAAAACGTGGTGCAGCATTGTATCGTTTTTAATAAACGTGCCTATGAAGATGATCCGTATTTCAAGTTATAACATTTCATGATAAAAGAAGACCAATATGTTGGAAGAACTAAAAAGAAAAAGTCTATAAGGCCAACCTTGACCTTGTGAAACATGGCCTCGTCATCTTTACATGGGGTAATGTGTCAGGCATTGACCGTGAGAAAGGATTAGTTGTCATTAAGCCTTCGGGAGTTAGTTATGATGAAATGTCTGCATCTGATATGGTAATTGTAGACTTATTTACAGGAAATGTTGTTGAAGGGGACCTCAACCCTTCATCCGATACGCCTACACACTTAGAATTATATCGTAACTTTACGAAGATAAGCGGCATTGTACACACCCACTCTACCTATGCAACAGCATGGTCACAAGCAGGATGTTGCATACCCAATATTGGTACGACACATGCCGATTACTTTCATGATGCGATTCCATGTACAGAAGATATGGTAAAGAAACAAATGGATGAATATGAGTTAAACACAGGTGTTGTCATTGTAGATAAATTCAAAAAAGAGCATATTGACTATCAACATACACCAGGAGTACTCGTTAAAAATCATGGTCCTTTCACTTGGGGAAAAAGCCCAGATAATGCTGTTTATAACGCAGTTGTGATGGAACAAGTAGCCAAGATGGCCTTTATCTCATTCAATATCAATCCACAAACAACTATGAATCCTCTCTTAATAGAGAAACATTTCAATAGAAAACATGGACCAAATGCCTATTATGGGCAGAAAAATAAATAATAAAAGTAAATAACTAAAAACTTAAAATCATGATTAAAGCTTTTGAACAATTTGAAGTTTGGTTTATAACCGGAGCACAATTATTATATGGAGGTGATGCTGTAAAGCAAGTAGATGGACACTCTAAAGAAATGGTTGATGGTCTAAACAACTCTGGTCTACTTCCAATTAAAGTAATATATGCAGGCACAGCAAACTCTTCGAAAGAGATTGTTGATGTTATGTTGCGTGCAAATAATGAGAAGAGATGTATCGGAGTGATTACATGGATGCATACATTCTCACCAGCTAAGATGTGGATTAAAGGGTTACAACTACTCAATAAACCATTGCTCCACCTACATACTCAATATAATCAACAGATACCTTGGGACACTATGGATATGGATTTCATGAATCTTAATCAGAGTGCTCATGGAGATCGAGAATATGCTCATATCCTTTCAAGACTCCGCAAGAATCGCAAGACCGTGATAGGATACTGGAAAGACGAGAAAACTCAAAAGCATATCGCCATATGGGAGCGCGTATGTGCAGGTTGGGCAGATGCTCAAGACTGCTTAATACTACGATTTGGTGACCAAATGAATAACGTTGCAGTAACCGATGGAGATAAAGTTGCTTTCGAACAGGTTATGGGTTATCATGTAGATTATTGTCCATTCTCTGAAGTTTTGTCTTATTTTGATAAGATTCCTGACACAGATGTCGATAACTTAGTAACTAAATACTTCAAAGATTACGAGCATAATGCGAAGCTTGAAGATAAAAATACAGAAGAATATAAAAAGATTTGGAATTCAGCTAAGGCAGAAATAGCGATACGAAAAGTATTAGAAGCTTATGGCGCAAAAGGCTTTACTACGAATTTTGACGATTTAGGCGATGTCGAAATAGAGCAAACAGGTCATGGTTTTGACCAAATTCCGGGCTTGGCTTCACAGCGTTTAATGAGCGAAGGAATCGGATTTGGCGCGGAAGGTGACTGGAAGTCGGCTGCATTATATCGTACAACATGGTTTATGAGTCAAGGATTGGAGGGTGGAACTTCCTTCCTCGAAGATTATACCCTTAATTTTGATGGAGAGAATACATCTATTCTTGAAGCACACATGTTAGAAATCAATCCAGATATTGCAGAAGAAAAGCCTCGCTTAGAAGTTCATTTCCTTGGCATAGGTTATAGAAAGAGTAAAACGGCAAGATTGGTTTTCACAAGTAAACAAGGTCATGGTGTTACTGCAACTATTGTTGATATGGGGAATCGTTTCCGCCTCATTGCAAATGATGTCAACCTTATTAAATCAAAACCACTACCAAAACTACCTGTAGCTTCAGCCCTTTGGGTGCCAGAACCATCATTTGAAGTTGGCGTAGGTTGCTGGTTAAATGCTGGCGGTACACATCATTCATGCTTCAGTTTCGGTTTAACAGATGAATACTGGCGTGATTTTGCAGAGATAGCAGATATAGAAGTTTGTATTATTAATAAGGATACAGACTACGAACAATTTCGAAAAGAACTGAAATTCAATGAAATTTACTACATGTTGAATAAAGCTCTTCGTTGAATTTCTAAATAATTTTGATAACCATGGATACAAAAAATATAATAGAAACAGGTAAAGCTGTACTTGGTATAGAGTTTGGTTCTACCCGAATAAAAGCCATTCTTGTGGCTCCAAACAATCAGCCTATTGCACAAGGGAGCTTTACATGGGAAAATAAAATAGTCGATGGACTATGGACTTATAGTGTTGATGACATCTGGAATGGCTTACAAGAATGTTATATGGCTTTGCGCGAAAACGTTAAATTGAAGTATAATACAGATATAAAAGTATTGGCTGCGATCGGAATTAGTGCTATGATGCATGGCTATATGGCATTCAATGGAGACCAAGAACTATTAATTCCATTTCGCACTTGGCGTAATACCAATACTGTTAAGGCCGCAACAGAGCTCTCATCCCTGTTTAATTTCAATATTCCTCTACGTTGGAGCATTTCCCATTTATATCAATGTATTCTCGACAAAGAAAGACATTTGCAAGAAGTCAAATTCATAACAACTCTTGCAGGCTATGTACATTGGCAACTGACAGGGGAAAAAGTTTTAGGAATTGGAGATGCATCAGGTATGTTCCCCATTGATTCTACAACAAAGAATTATGATGCTGAGATGATAAGAAAGTTTGAAGAACTAATTGCCCCTTATCATTTTTCATGGAAACTTCAAGATATTCTTCCTTCAATTCTATTAGCTGGTGAAAGTGGAGGAACTCTAACAAAAGAAGGGGCTGCTCTACTTGACAGTTCTGGTCAATTGCAACCTGGCTGTCCTTTATGTCCACCTGAAGGTGATGCTGGTACAGGAATGGTTGCAACTAATGCCATAAGACCACGAACAGGCAATGTATCAGCAGGAACATCTTCTTTTTCTATGATTGTGTTAGAGCGAGAACTATCTAAAGCTTACGAAGTAATTGACATGGTTACAACCCCAGATGGCGCTCCTGTAGCAATGGTACATTGTAATAATTGTACGTCAGATTTGAATTCATGGATAAACATTTTCAAAGAATATCAATATCTTATTGGGGCCAAGATTGATGAAAGTGAGATCTACGAAAAACTTTTCTCACATGCTCTCGAAGGTGATAATGATTGTGGAGGACTAATATACTATAATTATATTTCAGGCGAACCAGTTACAGGTTTGACCGAAGGTCGTCCACTCTTTGTACGTTCTGTAAACGACAAATTTAACTTATCTAATTTCATTAAATCGCAATTGTATGCAACCATTTGCGTGCTAAAGATTGGCAATGATATTTTGTTTAATGACGAAAAGGTAATGGTTGACAGAATTACTGCGCACGGAGGACTATTCAAAACCAAAAATGTTGCACAACGTTTCCTTGCAGCTGCCTTAAAGACTCCAATCTCTGTTATGGAAACTGCAGGCGAAGGAGGTGCCTGGGGAATAGCATTACTTGCAAGCTTTCTTGTCAATAGAGAAACGAACCAAACTCTTGATGAATACCTTAACCATAAGGTCTTCGCTGGAAATACAGGGATAGAAGTCACTGCAAACGATGATGAGATTAATGGATTTAATGCTTATGCAGAGAATTATAAACTTGGGTTATCCATTGAGCAAGCAGCCATTAAATTCAAAAAAATAATATAAAAATTTCAACAACTACTTTTTCAACAACCTAATTTTTAAATAAACAGAGGAGCTACTCTCTGTTTATTTTTAAACTCACTGAAAATCAAAAAAACGATATGAAAAAGAAAGTCTTAACTATTGTTCTTTTTATTCTGAGCAATACATTAATTAGCTTTGCTGAAGATACAAAGATTATTCTACATACTAAACAAAGTGCAGGAACAATCCATAAAGAGTTATATGGGCAATTCGCAGAACATTTAGGAACATGTATTTATGGTGGATTGTGGGTCGGAAAAAACTCTTCTATCCCTAACATTAATGGCTATCGAAAAGATGTTTTACATGCATTACAGGACCTAAAAGTACCTGTATTAAGATGGCCGGGAGGTTGTTTTGCTGATGAATATCATTGGATGGATGGGATAGGTCCTCAAGATAAACGCCCAAAAATGCAGAATAATAACTGGGGAGGGACTATTGAAGACAACTCGTTTGGAACTCATGAATTCTTAAACTTATGTGAATTATTAGGGGCAGAACCATATATTAGCGGAAATGTAGGCTCTGGAACTGTTGAGGAATTAGCTAAGTGGGTTGAATATATGACAAGCGACGGCGATACTCCAATGGCAAATCTACGCAGAAAGAATGGAAGACAAAGGCTTGGAAGGTTAAATATCTTGGCGTAGGAAATGAAAGTTGGGGATGCGGAGGCAATATGCGCCCCGAATATTATAGTGATCTATTCCGCAGATACTCCGTTTATTGCCGAAACTACGATACAAATAGGCTTTATAAAATAGCTTCTGGAGCAAGTGATTACGACTACAATTGGACAAAAGTTCTAATGGATAATGTTGGCAATCGCATGGATGGACTTTCCCTTCACTATTATACAGTAAAAGGTTGGAGTGGAAGTAAAGGTTCTGCTACAAAATTTTTGAATGATGAGTATTATTGGACGATTGGAAAATGTTTAGAGATAGAAGATGTAATCAAAAAGCATTGTAGTATCATGGATAAAAGAGATCCACAAAAAAGGATTGGACTTCTTGTTGACGAATGGGGAACCTGGTGGGACGAAGAACCAGGAACTATCCGCGGACATCTATATCAACAAAACACTATGCGGGATGCTTTTGTTGCCGCTTTAACCCTAAACATCTTTCATCGTCATGTTGATCGTATCAAGATGGCTAATATTGCACAGGTAGTAAACGTTCTACAAAGCATGATTTTAACGGACATGAAAGGCAATGGTCATATGGTTTTAACACCAACTTATCACGTTTTCAGGATGTATCAACCATTCCAAGACGCAACAGCATTACCTTTAGAGGTTAGTTGCGACTCTATAAAAGTGAGAGAAAACCAAACAATCCCAACCATCTTTTCAAGTGCAGCAGAGACCAAAGACAATTCTATTGTCGTTTCATTGGCAAACATCAGTCTCGACAAATCACAAGATATTGATATTGTTTCAGACCTATCAACAATTAATAATATCACAGGAGAAATCCTAAAATGTAAGAATATTTCTGATTATAACGACTTTGAGCATCCTCAAACTATAACTCCTCACGTTTTCAAAGATATGAAAATAAAGAAAAATATAATAAAAATAAAAATTCCAGCAAAGTCTATTGTCGTTTTAAATATAAAATAGTATATTTGTAAAGTATAAAAAACACTATCATGAACGATATTAAAGTTATGAACCATGCAGCTGATAACATCCGTATACTTTCGGCTGCTATGGTAGAGAAAGCAAACTCTGGACATCCTGGGGGAGCCATGGGAGGTGCAGACTTTATTAATGTACTATTCTCCGAATTTTTGATTTATGATCCTAAAGATCCTACATGGACAGGAAGAGATCGCTTTTTCCTTGACCCTGGACACATGAGTCCGATGCTATATGCAGGTCTAACATTAAGAGGCTTCTTCACCCTTGATGATTTAAAACAATTCCGTCAGTGGGGCTCAGTAACTCCTGGTCATCCAGAACTCGATATATATCGTGGTATCGAAAACTCTTCTGGGCCACTTGGTCAAGGGCACGCTATGGCTGCAGGTGCAGCTGTTGCAGAGAAGTTTCTTGAGGCTCGCCTTAGTAAAACTATGATGCAGCATAAGATTTATGCATATATCAGTGATGGAGGTATACAGGAAGAAATTTCTCAAGGCGTTGGAAGAATTGCAGGAAACTTAGGACTCAACAATCTCATTATGTTCTATGATTCTAATGATATCCAGCTTTCTACAGAATGTGGAGTCGTTATATCAGAGAATACTGAAATGAAATATAAAGCTTGGGGCTGGAATGTCATCACCATTAATGGTAATGATGTATCAGAAATTCGACAAGCGTTAAACGCAGCAATAAAAGAAGAAGACCGCCCTACCCTTATTATTGGTAAAACCATTATGGGCAAAGGTGCATTGAAAGAAGATGGTTCTTCATACGAACGCAATATAAAAACACATGGCGCACCACTTGGAGGAAATGCTTATACAAATACAATTAAGAATTTAGGAGGTAATCCTGAGGACGCATTTATCATCTTCGAAGATGTTAAAACCCTATATTCAAACGCGAGGAAGAATTGAACAATATTGTTCATAAACGCCGAACTGCTGAAGAAGAATGGAAAAAAGCAACCCCTGAAAAGGCTACTCTCATGAGTAAATGGTTCAGTGGGGAAGCTCCAGAAATAGATTGGAGTAAAGTTAATCAAAAAGAAGGCGTTGCCACTCGGGTTGCCAGTGCAGAATGTTTAAGTGTTTTAGCCGAACAAGTCCCTAATATGATTTGCGCATCTGCAGACCTTAGTAACTCTGATAAGACTGATGGTTTCTTAAAGAAAACTAAGAGTTTAGTTCGCAAAGACTTCAGTGGAGCCTTTTTCCAGGCTGGCGTGGCCGAACTTACTATGGCAGATATGTGTATTGGTATGATGCTTCATGGGGGTGTTATTGCTGCAATGGGAACTTTCTTTGTATTTTCTGACTATATGAAACCAGCCATTCGAATGGCAGCATTAATGCAAACTCCTGTCAAGTTCATTTGGTCACATGACGCATTCCGTGTTGGAGAAGACGGCCCTACACATGAGCCTGTTGAGCAAGAAGCACAAATACGTCTCATGGAAAAGCTCAAAAACCATTCAGGAAAAGATAGTGTACGCGTATTCAGACCGGCAGATTCACATGAAACAACTATTTGTTGGAAACTGTCTATGGCCAATACAGCAACACCATCTGCTCTTATCTTGTCGCGTCAGGGAATCGAAAATCTACCAGAAGGCAATGACTATGAACAAGTAACTAAAGGTGCCTACATTATAAAAGGCTCTGATGAGAACCCTGATGTCATTTTAGTTGCAAGTGGATCAGAGGTATCTACCCTTATATCCGGAAGCGAACTGCTACGTAAAGATGGTGTGAAAGTACGTATAGTCAGCGCACCTTCTGAAGGTTTATTCCGTGAACAAAGTAAAGAATACCAAAATAAAGTTCTACCCTACAACGTGAAAAAGTTCGGATTAACAGCTGGTCTACCTGTCACACTTGAAGGACTTGTCGGCATAGGTCCTTATAGTAAGGTCGTTGGTCTACAGAGTTTTGGTTTCTCTGCACCTTACAAGGTACTTGATGAGAAGCTGGGCTACACAGGGAAGAACGTTTATGAGCAAGTTAAATCATTTCTTACAGAATCGTTAGAATAAATATTATATGGGAAAAAGTCAATAGACTTTTTCCCTATCCTTTTAACCTATAACACGGAATTGCTTATGGAAGTAAAGACAGTTGGTATCGCCTGCGACCACGCGGGCTTCCCTTTGAAACAGTTTGTGCTTGAGTATCTTGAGAAAAAAGGTTACCCAGTGAAAGACTTTGGCACATATAGTAGTGAGAGTGTTGACTATCCTGATTTTGCACATCCTTTAGCAGAAGCTATTGAACAGGGTGAAGTCTATCCAGGAATTGGCATATGTGGTAGCGGAGAAGGAATGGCTATTACACTCAATAAGCATCAAGGTGTTCGTGCAGGATTAGCATGGAACAAGGACATTGCACAACTAATCCGTCAGCATAACAATGCAAATGCTATTGTATTACCAGGTCGTTTTATTGACAATAAGACAGCAGAAAAAATCTTAGATGCATTCTTTAGTGCTACATTTGAAGGTGGACGTCATGAACGTCGCGTTAAAAAGATAGCACAATAAAAAGCTTTAAGAAATAAAATAAAGAGGAAAGTTCATTAGAACTTTCCTCTTTATTTATATTATTATTTTAACTACTATTCGTTACATTTATCCTACTGTTCATCAACGTTTCGGTCTAAGTTTTCTGGAAGGTGGAATTGATAGCTTCTGTTAAATACTTCTTCTACCTTATTAATTTCTAAGAAAGTAGTACCGCCTCCTTCACCAAAGCTACCACTAAGATAGGCTATCTTATCCTCATCTTTAATGTAACCTTTCTGCCTCAACATACGTAATGCAGCAAAGAACATGTATTGTGAGCTCACCTGTTCACGCTGATAAATTGGAATTACGCCATAACTGAGATTCAGCCAACGTTGAGTTTTCTCATTATAACAAATGGCTAAGACTGGCACTGGGCCACGAAATGCAGCCAAATTACGTGCCGTTTGTCCTGTCTCACTGTCGGTAATAATACCAGCAACTCCTAACTTTCGCGTTGCATCTATAGCGGCATGTGCTAAGAATGCACGCTGATCCAAGTCCTCACTTGACAATGGAACCTCAATATCATCATTGAGACACTTATCTTTTTCGGCCTGTTCTGCAATGCGAGCCATGGTCTGTACAGCCTCAAGAGGATATTTTCCACTTGCAGTTTCGCCACTCAACATGAGCGCATCTGTACGATAATAGATTGCATTTGCAATATCGGTTACCTCGGCACGTGTAGGACGTGGATTATTAATCATTGTGTGAAGCATCTGTGTTGCCACAATTACAGGCTTACGACATGCCACACATTTACGAATGATATTCCGTTGAATGCCAGGAATTCTCTCTATTGGCACCTCTATGCCCAAGTCACCTCGTGCAATCATTATACCATAAGAAGCATCTATAATCTCATCAATATTATCGACCCCTTCTTGGTTTTCTATCTTCGAAATGATTTTAATGTCACTGCCATGCTCATCCAATATATCCTGAACTTCCTTTATATCAGCCGCATTTCTGACAAAAGAGTGAGCAATAAAGTCTATATCCAACTCTATCGCTAAAAGGATATTCTGTTTATCTTTCTCTGTAAGTGCAGGAAGATCAATATGTTCACCTGGAATATTTACACTCTTGTGAGCTCCTAAAACACCATCATTCTGAACCTGAGCTACAAGCATTGGGCCATTATTCTCTACAATACGCATATCGAGTTCACCATCATCAAACAGCAAATCGTCACCAACCTTTACATCTTTGGTAATATCTCGATAAGAAAGATTAATCGTATCATGTGTAGAATCCATCTCTGGACGTCCAAACACCTTTACCATGTCGCCAATCTTAAACTCTAAAGGCGACTCCACACCAGTCGTTCTAACCTCTGGTCCCTTTGTATCAATCATGATACCTATATGTGGAGATACGGCACGCACATTCTTTACAATAGTCCGAATACCTTCAGGAGTGGCATGAGCGGTATTCATTCGAACAACATTCATACCTGCAAAGAATAGCTTACGAATAAAGCTTTGGTCGCATCTTCGGTCACTAATTGAAGCTACTATTTGTTTGTTTCATATTGTTGGCTTAAATTTTCCTACAAAGTTAGTGCAAATATCGCATAAAACAAAGCTTTTGCCACTTGTTTTATTCCTTTTTCAGAAATCAAAGAATAAACTACTATCCTGTAATTCTTTTCTTCTCTTAATTTACCTCTACTCTACATTCTACTTTGGGAATAACGAAATATGGCGTCAACTACTTTATAGCAACGCCATATCTTCATCTATTCTCCTTTTCTATACAATTAAATCTGACCAACATTAGCTGTTTTTCATCTCCTGTAACAGCTGTTTCTGTCGCTCACTTAGTCCTGTAGGCAACTTCACTTCATAAACGATAATCAAGTCACCATAGGTTCCATCGCCACGATTATAACCGCGACCACGAAGCCGAACCTTTGTACCATTCTGAGTTTCAGGCTTTACTTTTAACTTCACTTTTTGCCCGTTGTTAAGTTGTATGATAATTTCGCCACCCAGAAGTGCCGTATACATATCCAAACTTACCTTTGCTTCCATCTGTCCACTATGCTGTTGTTGCTGGCCACCAAAGCCTGATGAACGGAAACGTCCACCTCCAAAGAGATCTTGGAAAAAGCTTGAGAAGCCACCACCCTCACCTCCATAGCTGTTAAAATCAAAGCCTTCAAAAGGATTTCCACCTCCACTATATGCCCCAGATGAATTACCTTGGAATGCATCTGCCTGCTTCCATTGCTCTCCATACTTATCATACTTCGCACGTTTCTCGGGGTCATTGATGACATCATAAGCCTCATTAAGCGCTTGAAACTTTGCCTTTGCTTTTGGATCATTAGGATGTAGGTCTGGATGAAAAAGCTTTGCACGCTTCCTGTAAGCTGCTCTTACATCCTTTTGTGGAATATTTCGGTCGACACCTAAAATTTTATAATAGTCTATAAAAGCCATAATTTTATTTCGTTTTGTTTATATTTATAATTTTTACTCAGTGGAACAATAGCAAAAAGCATGCCCAACTCCATTACTTTATGGGGTAAAACTGAATAACAATGAAAATAATTCTGTGTTAAATAACGCCCCAATTCTATAAAGAAGGAATTCAAATTTTATGTTCGACAAACGCAATGTCTTTCGTCATAACATCCCGTTAATTTTCTTTTTCTTTAAGTATTTATAAATCATTGATTATCAACTCATCTCATAAACCCATTGATTATCCGTGACAAAATGGCTGATATTAGTTGACAAAATGACCCACTTTTCCATTGTAAAATGATAGTAAACTATCACTAAACTCATTCAAAATACAAAAGCAATTGCAAGAGATAAATTCATGATTTAATAAAAAGACGACTAATTATCTGACAATCAACAGGAAACTATACGCCATATTTGCACGCAAACATAGATATATATAATCCTATCCAAAAGAGAGAATACGAACTTTATCTCTATTATATAACAATATGACAAATATTTATAAGCGAGCAAACTCCACTCCCAAATTTGGATAAATTAAAAAGAGTAGGCAAACAAAGTATTATGATATACAATGTTTCCTACCCTTTTTCATCTTATAACAGATAAGGAACAGCCTTCTCTGTTGTTAGAAACTATCCGAATGATAGTTAGTCTAAAGTCTTCAATTGATCTGCAACTTCGTCAGTAATACGCTTTGCAAACTCTTCCATCTTCATGGTAGCTTGCTCGCCTCCACCTTGTTTCGCATAGAAACAAGACCTTCAGCAGCTTCTTTCTCACCAACAATTACCATATATGGAATACGTTTCAACTCGTTATCACGAATCTTACGACCAATCTTTTCATTGCGATCGTCAATAACAGAACGTACGCCCACTGTATCAAAGTACTGCCCTACCTGCTTCGCATAATCATTATATTTCTCAGAAATTGGCAATATCGCCACCTGATCTGGTGTGAGCCACAATGGGAAATGACCAGCAGTGTGCTCTATTAGCACTGCAGTAAAACGTTCAAGAGAGCCGAAAGGAGCTCTATGAATCATTACAGGAGTCTTCTTTGTGTTATCTTCTGCAGTATACTCTAACTTGAAACGAGCTGGTAAATTGTAATCAACCTGAATGGTACCAAGCTGCCATTTACGTCCAATAGCATCTTTAACCATAAAGTCAAGCTTAGGTCCATAGAAGGCAGCTTCACCTATCTCTTCATGTGCAACAAGTCCTTTTTCCTTGCAAGCTTCCCGAATTGCATTCTCGCTTTCCTCCCAAATCTCGTCAGAACCAATATATTTCTCTTTGTCTTTTGGATCACGAAGAGAAATTTGTGCTTCATAGTTGTCGAAATGGAACGTCTTGAATACTTTCAAAATAATATCAATATTCGTTTCGAACTCTGATTTAACTTGATCAGGTCTAACGAATATATGCGCGTCGTCTTGCGTGAAAGTACGAACTCGAGTCAATCCATGCAGCTCACCACTTTTTTCATAACGAAATACGGTTCCAAACTCTGCAATTCTTAAAGGAAGGTCTTTGTAAGAACGAGGCTTACGTGCATAAACTTCACAATGATGAGGACAGTTCATTGGTTTGAGCATATATTCCTCATCTTCTTCAGGGGTATGGATAGGTTGGAACGCATCTTTACCATAATGAGCATAGTGACCTGAAGTTACATATAGACTCTTTCCACCAATTCCAGGAGTAATAACTTCTTGATAATGATATGGGCGTAAGAGGCTACGTAGCAACTCTTGAAGACGCAAACGCAATTGAGTTCCCTTCGGTAACCAAATTGGAAGTCCTTTACCTACACGGTCAGAGAACATGAAAAGTTCCATCTCTTTTCCAATCTTTCGATGGTCACGCTTCTTTGCTTCCTCTAACATTACAAGATATTCATCAAGCATTTTCTTCTTCGGAAAGCTTATACCATAGATACGAGTCATTTGTTCACGCTCAGCATCTCCACGCCAAAAGGCACCTGCTACACTTGTTAACTTAACAGCTTTAATTACACCTGTTGACATCAAATGAGGTCCTCTACATAAATCAGTAAAGTTACCCTGTGTATAAGTTGTTATTGTTCCATCTTCAAGATCTTGTTCAATATGCTCACATTTATATGTCTGACCATCAGCCTTAAACTCTTTTAAAGCCTCAGCTTTAGACACTTCTTTACGTACAACTGGTTCATCTTTCTTTGCCAACTCAAGCATCTTTGCTTCTATTTTAGCAAAGTCATTCTCTGAAATTACTTGTCCTTCTGCAGGCATTACATCATAAAAGAAACCATTTTCAACAGCAGGACCAAAGCCAAACTGTATCTGAGGATATAACTCTTGCAATGCTTCTGCCAAAAGATGTGCTGATGTATGCCAGAATGTTCGTTTACCTTCCTCGTCCTCAAACTTATAAAGTGTGAAGTTTGCATCTTCATTTATCGGACGATTTAGTTCTACAGTTTCACCATTAACCCCACAAGATACAACGTTGCGAGCGAGAGCCGGTGAAATACTCTCAGCGATTTGTAAACCAGTTACGCCCTGTTCATACTCACGAACAGAACCATCTGGGAACGTGATTTTAACCATACTACAAATTAGTTTTATAAATCAAATGTTATGGCAAAGTTACTTTAATTGTATGAAATGACAAAATAATGAAATACAAAAATCATTATTTATGCATAGAAATCTGTTTAATCAAAGCATAAGCATCATAAAGTCCGAGCTCACCTGCAATACCTAAATCTCTTAAAGCCTCTGATTTATGATTCAAAGCCATCTCGGTTAATCCACGATTATAATATACTTCAGCAATTTTACTATTGAGTTTAGTAGCCTTATCATAATATTCTTTTGCCTTTGTATAATCTTTTAATAACGCATAAACAGTACCTAAATCATATAGTATATAAGCATTCTCTGTATCAAGAGAGAGTGAACATTGTAAATCATCAATAATCTTTTTATAAGACAAGTCATTAGACAACGTTAAAGTCTTATTTTTTTGCATGGCCAAATTGCATACAGCACGCTGCCAATAAGCCAAAGATAAGGTTGAATCCTGTTCTAAACAAGCATCCAAATCATTCAAAGCAGCTTCATAATTATATATTGTAGAATAGGCAACTGCACGTTGTAAGAGTAACGTTGGTAAGACTGATGAATGAGAAGTGTTTTGAACTTGTGAATTTAATTGTTCTATTAACTGAAAGAAATGTTTTGTCTGATGCGCTTCAGAAGGAGAGATTCGACAAGAAATATATAATTTGGAGGAAACTGATTTGCGAAGATTGAATGCATCAACAGACTTATATGAAATCTGAAACTCACTGATTCCATTTGAATAAGACTGAAGAGATAAACCATAAAGAGGCATATAATCAAACGAGATCTCACGATTTTGAATGTATCCTCGAACCTTACTTGAATACTGAGGTGTAGATATTTCGTCGTTGAGTACTATCCATTGATCATATTTTTCAATATCAAAGTCATTCATTTTCCTAACTTGACGAAGCTTTTCTTTACTCCATCGCTGCTGAATTCCCAGATGTTTATTCATTTGAGCCTTTAGTACTTGAAACTCATCAAGTTCGGCTTTAGCATTCATTCCTAAATGCCGATAGCATTTAGCTCGGCTGAGAAGACCAGACCAAAAATTAGGGAATTGCGCGATAACACGAGAATAATCAGCAATAGCACTACGATAGTCTCCTACTCTATCCAATAATAATGCACGATTATATCGAGCCTGAAGATTATTTGGTTCGAGTCGTAATACATAACTAAAGTCTTTGATTGCATTATTATCATCGCCTACTGTCATCCCCAAAAGTCCACGATTATAGTGTGCAAGAAAACTATTAGGATCCATCTCTATAGCCTTATTGAAATCCTCCATTGCTTGCCGGAGCATATTCAAATTAACACGACACATGGCACGATAAGTGTAGTTATTCACCACGTTTGGAGTGTAATGGATTGCTTGACTGAATGCCAGTTCTGCTCTCTTCCAATTATTTTGTCTAAGATTCAGACGCCCCAATATGGACCAAGAGTTACCATCATACGGATTAATCTTAAGCGTTTTTCTACCCACTTACGTGCTTGTAAGGTGTCATTGGCACTCAAATAGGTCTCTGTCATCAATGCATAGGCGTTCGGTAAAGAAGGCCATCGCTTTAATATATAATAAAGGTCTTGACGTGTTTGTTTAATCTTATGTTGATAGAATCGGGCCAACGCACGATTAAACCAATATTCTTTATTATCAGGACTCAATTCAATTGCTTTGCCATAATCTTGATCTGCCTGTAAAAACAATCGTAGATTCATTCGATTATTAGCACGTTCACGTAACAATTCATGAACGTAAGGATTAAGTTTTATCGCATGATTGAAATCATCTTCTGCTCCAGTATAATCCCCTAAACTTTGCTTTGCAATTCCCCGATAAAACCAAGCTTTATAAAGATAAGGTCTGTTAGATATGATATTATTACAATACTGAATGACTACAACATAATCTTTATTGTCCAAAGCTGTAGCACTAACATCAAGTAAACGTTCAGTATTATACTGTGAATATCCAGGGATATACACAATAAATATAATTGCAAATAATATCAACAGACGCTTATACATTTGCAATCTTATTTATGTGCCACCTTGGTTCGGTAAGCACAACGGAACTTACCCTTTAACATCGCTTTAAGTTTACTATAAATCATCTGTTTACGCAAAGGTGGAATACGATCAATAAACATCTTCCCTTCAAGATGATCAAATTCATGCTGCATCACACGAGCCAAATAACCTTCAACCCATTCATCATGTTCTACAAATCTTCATCTTGATATTTCACATGAATTCGAGTTGGACGAGTAACTTTTTCCGATAACCCTGGCAAGGAAAGACAACCTTCTTCCAGCGTCTCTTTTGGTGAATCATCGTCAACTTCAAGGATATGCGCATTTATAAAAGCCTTTCTAAAGCCCTTATACTCAGGGAAATCATCACTTAAAACATCGAGATCAATAACAACAACTCGAATATCTTTCCCAATTTGTGGGGCTGCTAAACCAACACCATTACTTGCCGTCATCGACTCAAACATATCTGATATTAGTTCTTTTAGTTGAGGATAATCAGGAGAAATGTCTTGGGCCACCTTCCTCAACACAGGCTGACCATATATATATATAGGTAATATCATTAATTAATCTTTTTGTCTATATAACATGGAACGTTTATACTGCATGAAGTCTTGCAAGATAATTGTTGCAGAAATCTCATCTACTAAGCCTTTCCTTTCTCTTCTTGCTTTCTTCTTTATACCACTATCTAAAACAACTTTATGGGCTATAACTGAGGTAAAACGTTCATCATAATATTCTATAGGAACTTTAGGCATGAGCTTACGCCATCGATTTACAAACTGTTCTACACGTGCAAGGTTCTCACTTGGAGTACCATCTGGCTTAACAGGCCGACCTATAACTATCAACTCAACAGTTTCTTTTGCAATGTAGTCTTTAAGGAAGTCTATCAATATTGACGTAGAAACAGTGGCTAATCCATTTGCAATAATTTGCAAAGAATCAGTCACTGCCAATCCCGTACGCTTTTTACCGTAGTCTATAGAAAGTATACGTGCCATATAAATAGGTAGTTCTCCAAAGAGAACTACAATTTATTATTTCTTAAATAGCAACCATGCATCAGCATATCTACTACGCAAAGCATCACGACTTCTAACCGCATCAGCTTTATTATTGAAAGAAGATGCAACAACACGATACATGCTTCTTTCACTATTAAACACGATAGAAGCATCATATCCAGCACCCTTCAATGTTCTTTGCAGCCCTTCTGCATTAGCTTTCAAAGAGAAAGAACCAACAACAACACCAAAGCTCTTCACCTCAGGACCACTTACTACTGAGAAATTCTCTTGACGAACAACAGCATTATCAACATTATCCATAACGGTAGCTTCATTTGCTGACTTCTGTTCGAGAGGCGTTACAACCGGTGAAGTCGTTTCTGCTTCGTTTTGTTGTGATGCTTCTTGCGCTTTAGCTTTATCATACATTTTTCTATAAGCACTCTCACTTGACTTACAGCTTGTAAATGCTAAAGCTGCACTAAGACTTATACATAATACTAAAGTTTTTTTCATAATCCTCTTATTTATTAGAAATTAGACTTATTTTTTCCTCATGCGAAAATATAAAATATATCACAAATACGCGAGACTTTTGTGCATAAAGTTTGTTAAATCAAACAAATCCTCAATAATTAATAAAAAAATTGACAACGCTTTTTCTTGTTCAATCAACAAACTTTCTCTATATTTGCGTATGTATTCAAGATGTTATTCAAAATACTTCAAGAAACATTTTACAATTGTATAATTTAATTTTAAGATTATGAAGACTTTAGGTTACATTGGAGCTTTCTTAGGTGGCGCAATTGCAGGTGCTGCATTAGGTCTATTAATGGCTCCGGAAAGGTACTGACACACGCTCAAAGATTACAGATGCTGTAGATGATTTCTGCAAAAGACATAACATAAAACTTACACGCAAAGAGGTAGATGACTTGATTGATGACATCAAAGATATCGCACCTGATGCTGTAGCAGAATAAGATATGTTCTCAAACGACAGAAATATTGAAACTATAGGGCAACTCGTTGAGGTGCTAAAACATTACATCGAGCTTCAAAAAGAATCTATGAAGCTTGATGTAGTGGAAAAAATTGTGCACCTTATTACAGCAGTTACAATCTCTGCAATAATCGTTGCATTAGTAATACTGGCCCTAATCTATCTCAGTTTTGCAGCGGCTTTTCTTTTAAGTAACTGCGTAGGCACCGTTGCAGCATTCTTCATTGTTGGATGTTGCTATCTATTTATGCTTATCCTTTGCGTCATTTTCAGACATCAATGGATAGAAAAACCATTAGTTCGCTTCTTAGCTCAACTCTTTTTTAGCAAGTAATTTATGGAAACAATCAAAGAATGTCAATCACTTAACGATATAAAATTACGTAAAGAGATTATACGTAATGCTATATTAGAGGATGAAAAAAAAATAGGAACACTATGGCATAGCCTATTCAAACCATCCGACATCTTTGACAGAAACTCTTCTCCATCAAAAAGAATCACAAGCTTCATTAATACTGGAGCAAGCATAATTGATGGTGCAATCTTAGGCTGGAAGCTTTATAGGAAGTTTAGACGATAATCGTTTCTCCATCAAAACCAAATTGAATTCCTGAAGGAAGTAATAGGTTTGCCTTTGCATGTAGGCCTATTTCGTGTGTCATATGAATGAGAAACACTCTCTCAACCCCTAACTTTCTTGCAAAAGAAATGGCATCATCCACCAATTGATGACTATGATGTTCGCGTTTCCATCGCAAGGCATTAATGACCAAAACACTAATCCCTGATAGATATTCAAGTTCTTTTTCTTCTATATTTTTCATGTCAGTGATATAAGCAAGTTTACCGATCCTATATCCCAAGATTGGTAATTTATCATGCATTACCGTTATCGGCATAACCTCAATATCACCAATACTAAATCCAACATGAGATTTGATTTCATGTAAAAAAAGCCTTGGTACTCCAGGATATAAATCTCCTTTCTCCGGAAAACAATACGGCATATTATGTTTTAAGCCTTTAACGACATCAGTATTTGAATAGATATTGATATCTCCGAAACGGCAAAAAGGTCTTAAATCGTCTATTCCTCCAACATGATCATAATGAATATGTGTTAACAGAACAGCGTCAATTTTACGAAAAGGCTGTGCCAACATCTGCATTCTAAAGTCTGGTCCACAATCAATCAGAATTCGTGTTGAAGCTGTTTCTATTAAAGCTGAGGTTCGAAATCTATGATCATGTGGATCATTACTTTTGCAAACTTCACAATTACAACCTAAAACAGGAACTCCTTGCGATGTACCTGTTCCCAAAAGAGTTACTTTCATCGAATATTAACCTCAGGATTAATCCATATACCAAAGCGTTTTTGCACATCACGCTGAATGGTTTCACATAATGTTACAATATCTTTTCCCGTAGCTGCGCCAAGGTTTATCAACACCAAGGCTTGTTTATCATGGACTGCAGCCTTGCCCAAAGCCTTACCTTTCCATCCGCATTGTTCTATCATCCAACCCGCAGGAATTTATATTCATTTTGCGATACTCGATAAAATGGCATTTGTGGATAATCAGAAAGCAACTGTTTGTGTTTCTTTTCATCTACAATTGGATTCATAAAGAAACTTCCTGCATTCCCCGTCACCTTTGGATCTGGTAGCTTTTCTTGACGAATCTCAATAATAATATTACGCAATTGTTCTGCAGTTGGCTTCTCTATTTGCTTCTCTACAAGCTTGGTCTTAATATTCCCATAATCTAAATGCGGTTCAAAAAGACTTGAGAGTCGATATGTAACGGCTGTAATGAGATACTTATCTCTCCATTCATGCTTGAATTTACTCTGCCTATAACCATACTGACAATCTTCATTTGAAAAATAAATGAGTTTCCCTGACTCTATTTCTACAGCTTCAATCGAATGTATAAAGTCTTTTATCTCAACGCCATAAGCACCGATATTCTGAACAGCACTGGCCCCTACTTCGCCAGGAATAAGTGATAAGTTCTCTAAACCATAGTATCTATGCGCAACAGCATAATCCACTATGTTATCAAAAAGCTCTCCAGAACCACAACGAAGGAAATAATCATTGCCTGTCTGTTTAACTTCAATACCATGTATAGCCGAATGAATAACTGTTCCAGAATAATCACCTTTTAATAAAAGATTACTCCCTGCACCTATTATTAATAATGGCCTATCCTCTTCATTCAATTGAGAAACTAAGTCAACAGCCTCTTGAATAGAAGAATATTCCAGAAACCTTTTACAAGAAGCAGCTATTCCAAACGTATTATGTTCTAATAAACCATAATCTCTTATATCTTTCATAACAGACTCCTTACATTGAAAGTTTAGTCAACATCCATTTTCCTTTATGGCGTTTGAATGTCAACTCTGTTTCCAATCCATTTGCAATTCCTCGCATAACAAAAATCTTTTGGTCACTCTCCGTGTACTTCTGACCATAAATAATATTATATATTAAGCCATGAGGAAGCTGTGGTGCAAACGAAGGCCATTGCTCTGGAAGTAACGTTCCTGATGTCGTCGTGAAATCATTATCAGGATCTGGGCCAACAAAAATTAAAGGATCATGAACGCTCTTCACCTGAAATGCAGAATCAGCAGCAAAACGTTGATAAAACTTCAAGAATGAAGCATTAGAGTTTTGATACATATGTTTATAGTTGATTGAAGTCAACATCCACTCTCCATTGATGCGATTAAAAAGATATTGTTTAACGTTTTTCGTCTTAAAATATATCTTTTCAACAACAACATGGCTAATAGTTGTATCCTTAACTACATGCATTTGTTTGATATTATCAAAGATTAAAGTATAGAAATCCTGCCTCATGAAGAAGTTATCTATCTTCCATTCATTCTTTGCAATCGTTTTAATGACTTTCCCATCTGTATATACTGGCAAAGGAAAATGAATTCGTTTACGTTGTAGTTTCCTATTTGCTGCAAAGTTAAAAAAGAAGTCATCAAAGAGTTCATCGGCAGCTTTTGGCATAGGTTGTTCTATCATTAAAGCTTCCATTGTATCAGCAGATGTTGAGTCTTTCTGCATAGAATCAATCGTAGTACTATCCGTTGGAGGTGCTTTTTTGTCTGTACATCCCGTAGTAGTAATACAAGCTGTTATCACAACAAATATAAAAACAAAAGCTAAAGTAAACCTTCTCATACCTATTTTTAATTATGTCTAAATTTGTTAAATCACAAATTCAATGCAAAAAAATACAACTTTATTTCGATTATAACAACAAACAAAGATAAAAATAAAAAGCAAGTACAAAAATATCATTTTGCACTTTTTTTTTCCCAATAAAATACGTAACTTTGCGCTGTGTTGAATGAATTAAAAACGTTTTTAACAAGTATATGCTTTTAGAGAAAATAGAAGAACTTCTCAAAGAAGTTAGCAATTTGTCTGCAAAGAATGCAGAAGATGTTGAGCAATTGCGATTAAAATATCTCAGTAAGAAGGGAGAAATTAATGCTCTTATGGCTGATTTTCGCAATGTTGCAGCTGATGAAAAGAAGAATATCGGTATTAAAATTAACGAGTTAAAGAAGACTGTTACCGATAAAATCAATAGTTTGAGAGAACAACTTGACGAAAATCAGACTGAAGGGGCTGACATTGACCTAACAAGAACAGCCTACCCTATTCGCTTAGGGACACGACATCCTCTAACAATTGTTACGAATAAAATTATTGATATCTTTCAACGCATGGGCTTTGTCATGGCAGATGGCCCTGAAATTGATGATGATAAGCATGTATTTACCATGTTAAATTTCGCCGCAGATCATCCTGCACGCGACATGCAAGACACATTCTTCATCGAACAAAGCGACCCGAATGATGTAACAAAGAACATTCTATTGCGTTCCCATACTTCTGGAGATCAGTCTCACTTTATGGAGACTCACAAGCCTCCTTTCCGTATTCTTTGCCCAGGACGTGTATATAGAAATGAAGCCATCAGCGCTCGTGCACATTGTTTCTTCCATCAAGTTGAAGGATTGTATGTTGATAAAAATGTCAGCTTTACAGACCTTAAACAAGTTCTTCTCACCTTCGCTCGTGAGATGTTTGGGCCAGAAACAAAGATTCGTCTACGCCCAAGCTACTTCCCTTTCACTGAACCAAGTGCAGAAATGGATATCTCTTGTCATATCTGTGGAGGAAAAGGGTGCAGCTTCTGCAAACAAACAGGTTGGGTAGAAATCTTAGGTTGTGGAATGGTTGACCCCAATGTACTTGAAGCTTGTGGAATAGACAGTAAAGAATATACAGGATATGCCTTTGGAATGGGAGTTGAACGAATAACCAATCTCAAATATCGTGTGAGTGATCTAAGGCTATTCTCTGAGAATGATACACGTTTCTTAAAAGAATTTGAAACTGTACATTAACATAGAAATTAGGTATTTGACGGAATATTGTCAAATACTATAAGATATAATATAAAAGAATAATCCTCATCAAAGGGTTATTCTTTTTTTATGATTCCATGAATCTAAACGGATAGAATACGTCAAAAGTATAATGCATAGAAAACTAATAACGCACAAAAATACAACCATTAATACCAATAAATAATCCACACTTTATATCAACTACATCTTATTGAAATGAAAACGATAGAAATTATATAGTAAAGTAATAGCATTCACTCAGTCATTTAATAGAGATTATCATGCAATCTCAATGAGTTTATTATTTGATTCAATATAAAAAAATATAACTTATTGAATTAAAAGCATATTACACACATTCGCTAATTGTATAGATTAAGCATAAAATACTCTTTTGCAATAACTATGATTTATATTCTAAAAAGCCATAAGTACATAGGCTCTCTATCATGCATCTGGCACTTAGAAATCGTCTGTTTGACAATACAAAATTTATAAAAACAACATCCTACTCCATATCAAACAACTCTTAAATGAAGAAAAATATTCGGCATATTTACTTGAAGTTAAGAAAGTAAATAATACAAAGCATATCCAATAACAAATTGACTTTTCCCAGTTAATAAATTAAAAAAAGAAATGATTTTTTTATATTTACCAAATTAAAATATTTAATTTTGCAGAATAATGAAGCGCATGCTATCCATCATAATGCTGCTGTTTTTCCTGATGAGTGTGTCGGGAGTAAACGTAAATATTCACTATTGCGATAGTGAATTGGTAGGCATGACCGTGAATGGCATTCATTTTAAGACCGAAGCCGGACAGAAAATGGCTGATTCTTGCAATGAGAACACAGGCTGTCCGATGTGTAAGCATGTCGCGCATCATTACCAGCTGCACCAGCAATTCATGCAAAGCAGCACGCCACAGGTGCATCCTTTGCTCCTGGCCAACGATTGGTTTCATGGCGTAACCATCAACTTTGATTACTTATTATTTAATTTTATACCTGCAGAGGAGGGCAGCAACGGCAACGCTTATGCGTATGTTAACTCCTACTTGGGCTGCCTTTACCTTCTGTATAGCGGACTTCGGGCTCCTCCTACGATGAAACAAGTTTAGTTTCAACATTTATTTATGGTATAATTTGACCGAACCGAAAGTTTGATTTTCGCAAGAAAAGAGACTGATTGTACAGATACGATTGGGCGATGCTTTTCTTTTGATGAGTCTTTAGCATGGGTGAGGTCGTTAAATAACAAGTACATTCAATGCACAAAATTATTGGATACTTTCTTCACAACCGCTTAATTACAGCGCTTGTGTTGATATTTATCATAGTAGGTGGGCTGTCTACAGTCCCCTTTAACTGGCATAGCGGTCTCATACCACGCAATCCTGTGGCTGTAGATGCTATCCCCGACATTGGTGATAACCAACAAATCATCGCAACAGATTGGATGGGGCGCTCGCCTAAAGACATTCAAGAGCAAGTCACATATCCCCTAACAACCGCATTGTTAGGAATTCCCGGCGTCAAGACCATTCGGTCATCATCGATGTTCGGCATGTCGTTTATCTATATTATCTTTAATGATGGTGTCGATTTTTATTGGAGTCGGTCACGCATTTTGGAAAAACTTAACTCGCTTCCTGCCGGTTTATTGCCCGAAGGAGTGAAACCAACACTTGGCCCAGATGCCACTGCATTAGGCCAAATTTATTGGTACACGCTCGAAGGACGAAACCCCAAAACGGGGAAACCTGCCGGCGGTTGGGATCCCCAGGAATTGAGAACCATTCAAGACTACTATGTAAGATACCAATTAAGTTCGGCTGAGGGGGTCAGCGAAGTGGCTTCAGTAGGTGGTTATGTGAAAGAATATCAGGTTGATCTTGACCCAGAAGCTATGCGTGCTTACGGTCTGAATCTCGTACAAGTCATGTTGGCTGTGAAGAATTCGAATATAGATGTAGGCGCTGGAACAATGGAAGTGAACCGCGCAGAATATTTGATTCGCGGCCTCGGCTACGTCAAAAAGCTGAAAGATTTGGAAGAGGCTGCCATCACAGATCGCCATGGTGTGGCCGTAAGAGTTAAGGATGTGGCTAAGGTTTCGTTTGGACCTGGTGACAGACGTGGCGGACTTGACAAGGAAGGACAAGAGGCTGTGGGCGGCGTTGTCGTGGCACGTAACGGCAGTAATCCCATGGAAGTCATCAACAATGTGAAGGCAAAGATTGCCGAGATGCAAGGAGGGCTGCCTGAGAAAACGTTGAAAGATGGCTCTAAATCACGCGTCACCGTCGTGCCTTTTTACGACCGCACCAGATTGATTAAAGAGACGATTGGCACACTTGAGAGCTCACTGATGCACGAAATTCTCATCTGTATCATTGTTGTTCTTATCCTAGTGCTCAACCTACGCGCTTCTTTCGTGATTGCAACCATGCTGCCTTTGGCTGTATTAACCACGTTTATCATCATGAAACTCTTAGGGATTGAGGCCAATATCGTGGCACTCAGTGGTATCGCTATAGCCATTGGTGTGATGGTTGACGTAGGGGTTGTGTTCATGGAAAATGTGGTTCGTCACCTAAGTACTACTCCTAATGCTCACGGTAAGCAATTAGAAGCATTGATTTTGAATGCCGTTCATGAGGTTTCGGGGGCAGTTATGACGGGCATGGGCACTACGATTATCAGCTTTCTACCCGTATTTGCCATGCAGGCACAAGAGGGAAAGATGTTTCATCCATTGGCTTTCACAAAGACTTTGCCCTATTATCGGCCCTGCTTTTAGGCATTTTAATCCTCCCGACGTTAGCTTACTGGATTTTCTCACTAAGGATTCCAAAACGATGGGCATTGAAAATTTTCAAAAAACGAGTGCCGCGCACCTTCAAAATCATGCATTGGACAGTCAGCACCAACATGCTGATTATTGCCATTGTGGTGCTTTTAGCTACCTATGAGCTTTCAAGTGTGTGGCTTCCCTTAGGTCCCCAGAATGGAACGTTGCTCAATTTACTGTTTGTTATCGTTACGGTGGGGGCCATCCTATCTATCCTTTGGCTCCTGGTGCTTCAAGTATGAGCAAATCCTTCGTTGGTGTTTGAACCACCGATGGAAGTTTATGTCTATCCCCATATTGACTCTGATTGCCGGCGGAATGATTTGGATAAAGACGGGAAGTGAGTTCATGCCCACCTTAGATGAAGGCGCTTTCTTGCTCATGCCAACAAGTATGCCCAACAGTGGTGTTGAACAAAATAGACAGAATTGCAAGATTTGGACCAGCGCATAAAAGCCATTCCCGAAGTAGAATCGGTTGTTGGCAAATGGGGACGTGTGGAAAGTGCTCTCGACCCGGCACCTATTCAAATGTATGAGATAACCATCAACTACAAACCCGAATACCAATTGGACGATGATGGCAAACGCATTCGCGACAAGAATGGCGACTACATACGTCTGTGGAGAGACGAGATTAAAAACGAAGATGACATTTGGAAAGAGATTGTTAAGGCCACTAATCTCCCGGGATTGACAGGAAGTCCGAAACTACAACCCATTGCAACTCGGCAAGTGATGCTGTCAACAGGAATGAAAGCCCCTATGGGATTAAAGATATATGGTCCTGATTTGGCTTCGATTGAGCAGGCAGGCTTGCAAATGGAGAAGGCGTTGAAAGCGACACCCGACATCAACTCATCCTCTGTGTATTATGATCGTGCAGAAGGAGCACCTTATATAGAAATTAACCTCGACAGAGAAAAACTCGGACGTTATGGCATTCAAGTGGGGACTGTGCAAAGTGTTATCGAGACAGCTATCGGTGGAATGGCTGAAGGAAACACCGTTGAGGGGCGCGAACGATTCCCTATTCGTGTGCGTTATGCACGTGAATTGCGAGATGACCCCGAGGTGTTAAACGGGATACTCGTTCCAACAGCTGAAGGAACACAAATTCCTTTAGGCGAATTGGCGACCTTTCATTTCGTCAAAGGCGCGACGATGATTCAGAGTGAAAACACGTTTTTAGTGGGCTATGTCACGTTTGATAAGGTGGGTAACAAGGCTGAAGTGGATGTTGTTCATGCGGCTCAAAAACACATTGACGAGCTTGTAGCTCATGGAAAGATTAAACTTTCTAAGGGCGTCACGTATAAATTTACGGGCACTTACGAGCAACAAATTCACGCTGCAGAACGCCTTCAGGTGGTCATTCCTATTGCGTTGATTCTGATTTTCTTGGTCCTTTTCTTCCAATTTAAAAGCGTCACGGCCTCAATGATACACTTCTCGGGCGTTTTTGTAGCCTTTGCGGGTGGCTTTATCCTGATTTGGCTCTACGGACAAGACTGGTTTTTAAACTTCAATATCGCGGGAGTGAATATGCGAACCCTCTTTGGTATGGGACAAATCAACCTCAGTGTTGCCGTTTGGGTAGGCTTTATCGCACTCTTTGGCGTCGCTACAGACGATGGTGTTTTGATGGGAACCTACATCCATCAGGTGTTCTTAAAACGACAACCCCATAGTCCTTTAGAGATTCGCGAGGCTGTTGTTGAAGCCGGAATGAAGCGTATTCGCCCAGCAGCAATGACCACTGCGACAACACTCATCGCGCTATTACCCGTGCTTTCATCCACGGGAAAGGGCTCAGATATTATGGTTCCGATGAGCATTCCTACCTTTGGCGGCATGTTAATACAGACCATGACAATGTTTGTTGTGCCAGTTTTCCAATGCTGGTGGCGTGAATCGGCCTTGAAACGTGAACAAAAGAAAAGTATGATTGCAAACAAAAATGAGCATGAAGAATAAGATTTTATATTTCCTATGCATAGGACTATTCACCTGCTATGGCAGTGCTTATGCGACAGGAAAAGACAATAAAGAAGATAGTTTGGCCGTGTATATTGCCGAAGCAATACGCAACAATCCTGGTCTGAAGAGTGAATACCAGGCCTATCAGGCGCAAATGGTCAATGCGCAAGGTGCGGGTGTCTTGAGCGATCCACAGCTAAGTGTAGGCCTTTTCCCACAAGCGATGCACCATGTCAATGGAAAACAGCTTGCAACTATAACCATTATGCAGATGTTTCCATGGTTTGGCACACTGAAAGCAGGTCGCGAACAAATGGAATATAAAGCGCAAGAGGCCTACCAGAAGTTTCGCGAAAAAAGCTTATCAACAGCCTTCAACGTTGAGAAACAATGGTATTCCATACTCGCAACGCAAGAAAAGGTGAAAGCTGTAAAACGGAAACGCGCGCTTTTAAACGATATTAAAAAGGTGGCTATCTATCTTTATAAGAACTATACTGCAGGACGTGACACGAAAATGAGCGACCAATTACGCCTTGATGCAGAAGAGGAGCGATTGAAAGAACAAACGGAAAGTCTTGAAACCCAACTGACTTTACAAAAGCAGCAGTTCAACATCACGATGCATCGGCAGCCAAATGCAGCTTTGTCCCTACCCGATTCCATCCCATTACGACAGATGCCCACCTTTAATTGGACAGAGATTGAACGAAACAATCCCAAACTTGCACAGTATTCAGCTATCCAAAAGGCGTTTAAATCACAAGAAGAGCAGGCCAGAGCAAAAGGTATGCCCATGATAGGTGTGGGACTTCAATATATGCTCAATGGGAAAGTTGACATGCCAATGATGCCCACCATGAATGGAAAAGACATGGTGATGCCCATGGTGAGCGTCACAATCCCCATTTATCGCAAAAAGATTACGTCGGCTATTCATAGTGCACAACTCATGGAACGTAGTGCTGCCTACAATTATCAAAGTCAGTTGGATGCACTTCAAAGCACATATCTCAGCATTGAACAGCGTGCTGACGATATAAAACGCAAATTGAAGCTTTATGAGAGTGAGGTGAGTTTGCTCAACAGAACGCTCGAACTGATGCAAAAAGAATATGCTACGGGGGCAACATCGCTCGCCGATATTCTTCAAACAACACGCGAAAGCATCGACTACGACCTCTTAAAAGCTGAAGCTAATGCGCAATATAACACCATCACGGCAGAGGCTATCCAGCTCATTGCACGCGATGTGAAGTAAAAGAATGTATAACCAAAAGAAGCAAAAGATGATGAAAGATTTCATTAAAAAACATATCCTGCTATCATTTGCCGTTGCACTAATGATAGGACTCCTATTAGGGTGGATCCTCTTCCGCACCACTCACACAACAGATGTACACCAACATTCGAAAAGAAAAACGATGTACACCTGCTCCATGGATCCACAAGTGAGACAGGATCACCCAGGGAAATGCCCTATTTGTGGAATGGATCTTATCCCTGTCAACGATGAAAAGCAAAGCGCAACAACAACCGATTCCAATGCTGTTGTGATGAGTGATGAGGCCGTTGCATTGGCAAATATCGAGACAGAGGTTGTTGGCAGCGGAGCAACAAACAAAGAAGTGCGCCTATTTGGAAAGATATTGCCCGATCAGCGCTTAGAACAAACGCAATCATCTTACGTGGAAGGACGCATCGAGAAACTATTCATCAATGCGCTGGGCGACCGTGTTAGTCGTGGACAAACATTGGCTGTAATCTATTCTCCGACGCTATACGCCATTGAACAAGAACTGATTGCAGCACTGAACTTCTCTGCATCGCCCCAAAAGAAACCGCTGATTGACGCAGCTATTGAGAAGCTTAGACTGCTGAATATCACGCAAGCACAGATTAATCAACTGATGCATACACGCAAAGCCTCCCCCTACACCACGCTGAAAGCAAATACTTCGGGCACTGTGATTGAAAAGAATATCAATCAAGGTGACTATGTCAAACAAGGACAAGCATTGCTAAAGATTGCAAATCTCGGTAAGGTTTGGGCCATATTCCAAGCATATGAAAGCGACTTACCATTTATTCATGTTGGCGAAAAGATTCACTTTACTACCGAAGCAATGCCTGGAAAAGTGTTCACAGGTAGCGTAAGTTTCGTAGATCCCATGATTGATTCTTCCAGTAGAACGGCTGGTGTGCGCGTAGAAATGAATAATACAAATGGATGGTTTAAGCCCGAAATGACCTTGACTGGCAACATTGTGGCTAATATGAAGCAATACCATGGTGAGATTGTCGTGCCGAAGAGCGCCGTGATGTGGACAGGAAAACGAAGTATCGTCTATGTAAAAGACACAGGAGAAACGCGACCTACCTTCAGATTACGACGTGTAACATTAGGTCCTTCGCTATCCAATGGCTATGTCATCACGGATGGTTTGGCTGAAGGCGAAGAGATTGTGACGAATGGAACCTTTGCTGTTGATGCCAGTGCACAGCTGGCTGGCAAAGAAAGTATGATGGATCAATAACATTATTTTATTTATTTAATATAACAAGAAAATGAAAAAAGTGATTTTAACAATGCTTGCTGTTGCAGCCATGAGCACAACTATGCAGGCCAAAACAGTGAAAACAGAAATCCCTGTAAACGGGAAATGTAATGAAATGTGTAAGCCACGCATAGAAAAAGCGGCTAAATCTGTTTCTGGAGTTCTATCAGCTACCTGGAACCTTAAAGCTCAAAAACTCACCCTTGTGTATGACAACACCAAGACAGATACCAAGAAAGTGCAAAAAGCGATAGCGGCTTCAGGCCACGATAGCGGCAATATAAAAGCCTCACAAGCCACTTATAACAAACTCCCTGGATGCTGTAAATATCGTAAGTAAGCAGTAAATATCAGACCAACCGGTGCATAAAGGAATGATTATCATCACCCTCTATTCGAAGGTTGGTCTGTTTTTATACAAACATTTACTATAAAATAAACACTAAATAAATAGGAATCACAACTAAGAAGCAATGTTATGACAAGACATTCTACCAATTCCTCTACCCTATCAAAATGCAAACGACAAACTTTCATCATCTGCTTCATAATTTGAAATGAATAACATTAAATTATCGTTTGCCGCATTTTACCAAACAAAATGATTCAAATTATTCGGTAAAAAGGCTCCGTTTACCACGTAAAATAATGCAGTTTGCAAAACAATTTAACTGAAATTTGGAAATATATTGATTCACAACAACTTACAACTTGACGATAAACAACCTTATACAAGGGTGTAATCAAACTTTATACCAACGCTTAATATAATCTCTACACTCTTCCATCAACCACTTTGGAGTGCTTGTTGCACCACAGATTCCTACGGTATTAGCTCCATGAAACCATTGCATATCAATCTCATCTGCACTTTCTATCTGATAACTATTAGGGTTTACAGTCAAACATTCCTTAAAGCACTTTCCCATTAGAACTCTTTTTACCAGCAACGAAAATCACAACATCATGTCTACTCGCAAAACTTGCGATGTTAGGCATACGATTTGCCACCTGTCTGCATATCGTATCAAAGCTCTTAAACTCTGCATCTGGAGAAATATGTGACTGAATATAATCGATGATATGATGAAACTCATCCAAGCTTTTCGTAGTCTGCGAATAGAGATATATACTGCGATTGAAATCAAGCTTTTTCACATCATCGAACTTTTCGATTACAATCGCCTTGCTGTTGGTCTGCCCCACTAATCCCAGAACCTCTGCATGACCATTCTTTCCGAAAATAACGATCTGACGATTAGCATCCGTTTGCTGCACTAATTCATCTTCAACATCTTCGTATTGCCTCTTAATTCGTCTCTGAAGTTGCAATACAACAGGACATGTTGCATCAATAATCTCAATGTTATTCTTACGTGCTAAGGCATAAGTTTCAGGCGGTTCACCATGTGGCTCTCAACAAAACCTTCACATTATGCAATTCTCTTAATTGCTCATGATTAATCGTAATAAGACCATTTTCATGGAGTCTTTCAACCTCCATGCTATTATGTACAATGTCACCAAGGCAGTAAAGGGTTCCCCCTTTGGCTAACTCTTCTTCGGCTTTCTTTATTGCTGTCGTTACCCCAAAGCAGAAACCACTGCCATTATCAATTTCAATCTGTAGCATTTACTTAACATGTATTTTGATAACCACCTTTCCTTTGTCAGGATCATTGGTTATCATTAGGATTCTCAATGCCCGGTTTGGCTCTTTGATTTGATCGCGAACAGCCGTTATTTTAAGCTTCGCTTGCCCATTAGGAGCAATCTTTGTCTTATTCAAGGCTATCTCTAAACCATTAGAGAACATTTGTAAGTTGCGCACTTCAAGCGTTGAATGTCCTGTATTTGTAAGTTCAATCTCTCCCTTAATTCGCTTTCTTCCATTGAAGTTTCCAAGGTTAAGACTATCTGTCGACAGCTTTAACTTAGGAGCATTTGTTATTTGTTGGGGTGTCATTTGTTGGAAAGCAGGCAGCAAAATAGTTGAAACCTGAATCTGCTTTTGCTCAGAAACTTTATCACCTGGAGCAAAACCGAGATACACATTGGTTTGTGTTAGTCCAAAATCACGTAGCTTCCGAGAGTCAAGCGAAAGCGTTGCTGTTCCCGAATGATGAGGAGCGATACGTGAAGGAGACACTTCTGCTGTAAGATAATTAGGCAAATGCATAAACACAGGCTGTGCAATCTCGTTAGAATTATTAAAGATATGAATCTTCATCGAAGGTTGATCACCACGATTAACATCATCAAATTCAACCTCATTCACGTCAACCTTCAAATCACCAAGACTATAAGCATAGTTTCCTATGAAATCTTTTATCTCATTGACAACCATACCTTTCATTGTCAACATAACAGGTTCTTTACTTGCATTGCTATAAATAGCCACCTGTTTATAGAAGTTTCCGAGTGTTTGTGCATTGTAAATAGCGCTCACAGTAAACTCCTTTCCAGCGTTAACAACCTCTGGAAATGACACTGTTGTACATCCGCAACTGGTCTTAACCTCCTTTATTCGTAAGGTTTTTAAGCCTTTATTCTTTAGTATAAACTCTGCTTTTACAGGCTGTTTGAAGAGCACTTGCCCTACATTTACAACCGGTTGATCAGCATTAATGCGTTGTGCTTGTGCAGAAAGTGTAGCACATAGCAACATGCTTCCTATCAAGATATTACTTTTCATTATTCAATTTAATTGCTTTATCATGTCCACTAAACTCAGGACTATACGTGCATCGTGCAGTACAAATGCCACTCATATAAGCGCCTTCGCGGTCAATATAGTATTCTGTTTCTATCACATGAGTTCCTTTTGAAAGACAATCGAAGTAGTAATTTGTAGTGTAATCTCCGGGAGCATAATAGTATTGCCAGTTGAAACCACTCATTTGATCAACAGGTTCAAGGCATGCCGGACGCTTATCTACTACTTCTACAAAGTCATAATCACGGTCTGCTTTAAGTGTAATGCGCACTCTTAGCTTATCACCCACTTTGAATTTGTCTGTTGTTACAACCTTTCCATCGGCATCTATGAGCTGACGAGTCACACTAAGTTGGGTAGATTGTTGACTAACATCTTGAATATTCTGATCATATTCAGCATAAACAGCCCCCCAACTAATATTGTTTGAAGTCTTTTCGGCTGTTAAAACACCAAATCTTTTACCTGTCTTTTCAGCCTCAACCATAGCACGTCCTACAGAAGTTTCTTTTGTTTTAAGCTCTGTACCATTAAGTTTCAACACCGTATTAGCACCATAGTTTGTAAGACTTTCCTTTGTTTGCCCTTGCATAAAGGCATAAATAGCGTTGACAGCGTTAATCGGAGTGTCCCAACTTTGAGTGCGCTTGCTTTGCAACAACCATCGTTGCATTTCACTAACTGTCTTTTTATCTTCAGGAGTTACCATCTTTATAGCTTCTATTGCAGCTACTTCAGTTGGTATTCGATAATCAAACCAAGAATAAGAAGCACGTTTTGTATCAAAATAACGGCCCATTTCATCCGTATAAACCATATATTGCTTAAGACTTTCAAGGTGTTCTTTCGCCAACTTCACATTACCATTACGCGCCAAAATAACACTCATCATTGCCTTACCATATATAGTAAACAAGGCAGGACGTTTCTCTACAAGTCCTAAAAGATATTTATTATCAGGGTGATTTAGTCCTTCTTTGCGCATAGCGCAAATGTAAAGATACTGCATATCTGCTTCAGAAGGTAGTAAATTATCATATTTCTTAGCCTCTAAATGCTTAAGAACTTCGACATGTTTACTAACCTCTCCTGCCATAAACTTCATGCTGTTGGTCAACAATTTCTTTGTAGAAGTCTGCTCACCTAACATCATATTTAGACGTTGAAGCATTTCTGTTACCGCCACTGTTACATAGAAAGAACCTCGCATTCCAGGCCACCATGCAAACGAACCATCAGCAAGTTGTAATTGACGAAGCGCGAAAAGGGATTCTTCTTTATAGGCATTCATCACAGATAAAGAATCATTCTGTCCTGCAATCTGCATCAAGTGAGCCGACAAAGTGTTTGCATAATATTTGGCAGCAAGGCCGATAGCATCCTTTGTTGAAGCGTGAGCAATTGTTGGAAGAGCCTCAACCATCATCCAAGCAGGGTTATTTGTATAGGTAACCTTTAGCTTATTGTCATTCTTCTTAACAGGGAACAGCTTATCAACAGCTATCGTTTCAGTTCCTGGTTCATATTGACTGAACGCTAAAGTCGTTACGATATGTTCCTTATCTGAAAGAATTGGCAGCAAGTGTTGTTCTCCATCACTGAATGACTCTCCATTAACAGTCATGCGACAAACTACAGCATCAAGGTCATACCCCATCGAACGAAGTTGTGAAGGAACCAAAGTGAAGTCACAATTTGAAGTTGAATTAGCTGCAAGCGTTATCTTTTTAGATGAAGATAACAATTGTTTCTCGGTCTTAGGATCAAGTATTTGCATTTCAACTTGTGCTGTTTGAGCAACATTTGTAGTATTAACAATGCGATTGGATAACACAGATTCGTCTCCCATTCGAATAAACGAGGCATATTCGGCATAATCATTACGCTCTTCTTTGCTACAGTTATAGCTTCAACCAGCGCATTATTCATGTGTTTATCATGTGCAAGTCCCATGAAACGCCATGTTGTTACACTCTCCGGTAACGTGAATTTTATACTCACATTGCCTTTATTGTCTGTCTGAAGTGCAGGGAAGAAAAACGCTGTTTCATTGAAATTCTTACGTAATGGAACTTGTTCCTGCTTCGGTTTTGGCGCTTCTGTGCGAGTCTTTGATGCTGAATAAGCTAATGTAACAACCTCTTGGAGTTCGGGACCTCTTGACCCAAACAGAGAGCTTTCAGCCGAATCATAAACCTTATTGCTGCTTGCTGTCAAACACTTCTTCACCCCTGACACTGCTCCTCGTATCATAACAGCAGGTCGAATACCATCATTCAACACGTAATGTGTAAAGTCAAAGGGACGCACATAGAGTTGTTTCAGTGGCATTTCTCCATAAAGACTCTGTGTTGAAAATCTGTTTCCAGACCATTGAAAGTAAGGAAGTGACCAGCTAAATCTACAAATAAGTTCCAACGATGACCATAAATGTCATCAAGACTCATGTCATACATTGTTGCCATGAGTTGCGAACGGGCTGGTTTTCCGTCTTTATCTGTAATCTGAAGTGTCCAAGTTTCTTGCTGACCCGGTGTGAGTTTATCACGGAAAGTAATCCACTTGGTATTTAGTTTCAACACTGGAATCGGCCGCTGTATATTGACATTATGTACAAAGAGCTCACCATCTTTCACCCAAGCATAAGCTAATCTAATACCATCATGATACTCTTCTTTATATTTAAAAGTACGAGTTCTCAACTCATCATTAATGACAAAGCTTCCATTCTCAAGTATTTTGCTTCCTGAAAGAATAGTATAATATACCTTGACATCTTTCAAACTTGAACCTAACTGCACATAAATAGGCTTTCCATCTTCCTTGAAAGATTTACCGCTTACGTAGAACCAATCTTTCATTTCGGCTGCAGGCTTCTTGTCTTTCAACGAGAAAACTGTGAATGAACGACGCAAAGTATCTTCATTACAAATAGCTTCCAAGAGATGAACTCCCGTCTTAAACTTCTGAAGATTCAATGCAATTGGCTCATTTGTATTGGCTTGATAGGTTGTATTATCTATCTTATAATTAACTTTTCCAGCAATATTTTCACTTTGAAGATTCTTATATTCAAAGGTAAAATGCAACATACTATCACGCTCTATGCGTTCTGGTATTTGACAATTAAAATAACTTGAGCGATTACTTAGTAATAAAGTTGTTATGCCTTCATGGCTTTCTCCCGCACCATCTGTTACAGTTGCATTCACTTCTACAAAGTAATAACGTGGTAGATTATTATTTGTTTCAGGCATAATAAGCTTTACAGGTACGTTGAATTGCCCCGATTCATCAGTCTTAATCGTATCACTACCAAGCGTCATTTGCGACTCATTAGTAGCTCGCCACCATGTCCAAAGTGGGCGACGCGTAACCGTATACACCACTTTTGCATGCTGAACAGGAGCGCCTACGTAGCTTTTGGCTTTTCCCTCTATATGAATCGTATCCCCATTCTGATAGGCTTTTTTGTATGGAGTGAAATCAACCGTGAATGTAGGACGCTTATATTCTTCTACATGAAACGCTATTTCATCATCCTCATTGGCTTCAATTGAAAATTCACCAGTCTTGCATGATTTAGGAAGATCAAACGTTGCAGAAGCCGTTCCAAATCCATCGGTGACGACTTTCTTCGTTGCTATCTCATTATCATCAACGTCATTAAGAACCAAAGTAACACTATCAGCGACATTGACTGTAGCTTTTTTCGTACGACTATCGGTCTTATAGTTGATTAAACTCACTTTTACTTGCTGACCAGGTCGGTAAAGACTTCTATCAGTATAAAGCTGAATATGATTCTCTATGAAATCATCTTCATCTTCTTTTGTATATTCATCTCCTGCTGAATAGTAAGAACCAGAACTTGTACTCAAACAAAACTTATCATCAGATGTGTAAGCTTGATAATAAATACCATAAGCATCTTTCACTTGTTTGAAAGTAACCTCACCCTGTTTATCAGTAAGAAGTGTCGTCGTGTATTTAGGTTCCTTAGATTTGGAACACGATACTGCACATTAATCTTTGCATTCGGAATGGGCTTTCCTGTTGTAGCACTCAGCACTATAAGTTTACTTTTTTCTTCAGGAAGTTGCTCTTGCAACAAATATATATCTGAAATATGCAGCAAAGCACGTTTTGGCGTGATTTCTTTATTGTCAGTTGAGAACTCAATGAGATATACTCCCTTTTGTAAAGGAGCTATTCTCATCGAATCACTACTCACTTGATATGCAGGAAGTCCTACATAACGATGTGTCAACGATACAGCAGTTGGAGTCAATAATAACTTTCCTAATTTATCAAAATCATACGTTCCATTCTGATTAGGCAATACACATTCGCGTACATTCAAGCGTGTTACCGTCATCGTTAGGCTTTGAATATTTGTCAGTTGACGAATTCTTACGATGATTTCTTTGTTTGGCAACTGCACAGAAGGACCGAAATCAGCAATAAAACTCGGTAGTGTTAGTCGGCTTTGTGCATTACGAAGGATGTTCATACGAGGCCAATTCCCCCACTTTGAGAGTGCATAGTTAAGGTAATTCATTTTCTCTACAGCCGTAACATCGTTCGCCTGATCCATAAATTCATAACGAGCGATGCCCAATTCTCCTGCAATTGGCAAGTCCTGATAACATGAAATAAGGGAGTCAAGACGCTGCAGATATTTCGAATGTTTCATCTCATTACGAGATGACTTGTGTTGTTCTTCAAGTAGTTTGAAGGCACAATAGCAGGCAGCACTACGATTATTATGTGAAGAATACCATTGATAAAGCGTGTGATAATCCCCTGCTACGATACCCAAAACATGCAAAAGATCATCATTAAAGATACGGCTATCAATGCCAGTAACCATCAACGGCGTATATTTATCAGCTTTTACAGCTGCTAATAAGGCTGGATCTTGCATCGAACGCTCAAAGAAACGTTTGCAAACAACCATTGAATCAGCATTATTAATGAAATGTGATTGATAGAGACGACCAAGCACATTGTTATAGATTGCATATACAACAGGTTCACTTTTCTTTGTTTTTTCAGCAATAATACGTAGTCGTTCTAACTGAGGCTGCAATGAATCACTCGATAAATCCTGTAAGGTTGCAAGCTGTTCGAGTTCAGACTTAATGAGATTGCCATAGGATTTTCCTTCACGTGCCTTTGTAATAATCTCTTTAAGTACGTTTAATGCAGAACGCGGCTGATTCTTTTTCTGTAATTGTTCATAACGCTTCCACAAAGAACTATAGCTATCTGCCAACGTAACTATAGGTAAAGTGAAAAACAATACCAGTACAAATATTACCTTCTTCATAGTCTATATGATTATGGCGAGTGTAAAACGATAGTTATAAACACCACCTTTCATTTACTGCAAAGATAATAATTTTTTTATCAGCTATACGGAAATTATCTGTTTTTTTAGCTTAAAAAAACATGACTACAATTAATAATTCAAAAAAGAAGTATAGGCAACTTGAGTTATGATTTGATGCGGATTACATGATAAAATGGTACAAATGAGCGCATGAAATGACGCTCATTAAGAGATGAAATGACACAAATAACAATACGATTCCACGTTATCTTAAGTGATGATATAAACCAAACCTTTTACCAATTTGAATATCAAAAACATTACAAAGCATGACTAAGCTGAATCATATTAATATTAATCAAAAAAACGTTATCAGCTTCAAATTAAACATTTAAAATATTGAAATTGAAATAACAATCAAAAAGAAATCAAAAGGTTTAATCATAAAAAAGGACATGCCAAATCATTATTAGCATGTCCTTTCTTAACAGATATCTTAAAACTTATCCAAAGTTATCATACATGATTGCATCTTGATCTACACCAAGACTATCAAGATAATCCGTAACAGTTTTAATGAGCATAGGAGGACCGCAAAGGTAATATTCGCAGTCTTCTGGTGCATCATGATCTTTAAGATAAGTGTCACGGATGCAATTAACAGCAAAACCTGCATAGTATTTCACGCCAGCTGCATCAGCCTTTGGGTCCGGTTGATCAAGTGAAAGATGGAAATGGAAGTTAGGAAACTCCTTTTCTAACTCCCAGAAGTCCTCGAGGAAGAAGGCTTCTGACAAAGCACGTGCGCCATAGAAGAATGCATTTCACGATCAGTGGTATGCAAAGTCTTTGTCATATGCATGATTTGCGAACGTAAAGGAGCCATACCTGCTCCACCACCAATCCATATCATCTCCTTACCCGAAGTGAAATTAGGGTGGAAATCGCCATAAGGGCCACTCATCATCACCTTATCTCCTGGTTTAAGAGAGAAGATATAAGAAGACCCTATACCTGTAGGAACATCTTGGAAACCTACTTGAGGACGTGGCAAGAAAGGCGTTGTTGCGATACGAACTGTAAGCATAATGATATCGCCTTCAGCCGGATAATTAGCCATTGAATATGCACGAATGGTTGGTTCTGGGTTATGTGCCTTCAAAGAGAATAGGTTAAACTTCTCCCATCCACCAAGATACTCATCACCAATAAGCGCCTTATCAAAGTCTTTATCATAGTCGATACAATCATAAGCGGGGATTTTAATCTGCGCATATGAACCAGGAATGAAGTCCATGTGCTCTCCTGGGGGCAATGCAACCTTAAATTCCTTGATAAAAGAACTAACGTTTTGATTGGAAATAACAGTGCACTCCCATTCTTTAACACCCATAACACTCTCGGGAACCTTTATCTTTAAGTCTCCCTTTACCTTGCACTGGCATCCTAAACGCCAATGTTCCTTTATCTGTTTCGTGTGAAATGAGGCTTCTCTGAGTCAAGAATCTCACCACCACCCTCAAGTACTTGTAGTTTACATTGACCGCAACTGGCCTTACCACCACAAGCAGAAGGTAAGAAGATTCCATTCTCATTGAGCGTTGTCATCACACTACTTCCCTGTGGTACTTCAAGGGTTTCATCTCCATTTATCTCTATTTTCACGTTACCACTTGGGCTAAGATATTTCTTAGCAACAAGCAACATAACGACAAGAAGGAGTATAATGATGAGGAATACTCCAATACTTAATATAATGAATTGTTCCATATACCTTATTATATTTTAAGTCCACTGAAGACCATCATAGCCATAGCCATAAGTCCAACAGTGATAAACGTGATACCTAAACCTTGAAGTGGCTTTGGAACATCACTGTACTGAAGCTTCTCTCTAATAGCACCCATGAGCACAATTGCTAAGGTCCAGCCAAGTCCTGAACCCACAGCATAGACTATTGCGTCTACAACATTGCCTATATATTGTGTGTTAGTAGGGTCCAAATTAATGCGTTGCTGCATGAAAAGTGACGCTCCCATGATAGCACAGTTAACGGCAATCAAAGGCAAGAAGATACCTAAGGCAGAATAGAGTGAAGGAGAATACTTCTCAACTGTCATCTCAACAAGTTGTGTAATACCAGCAATAACTGCAATAAACAGAATAAAACTTAAATAGGAAAGGTCTACTCCATCTATCAAACAATTGGGACCAAGGACCTTTGTCTGTAATAAGTAGTCAATAGGAACCGTTACAAGCAACACGAAAGTAACCGCAATGCCAAGTCCAAAGGATGTTTTTACGTTCTTACTTACGGCAAGGAATGAGCACATGCCTAAGAAGAAAGCAAAGATCATGTTATCAACGAATATCGAACGGAAAAACAATGATATGATATGTTCCATCTTATTTCAATTTATTATTTCTCTTTATAAAAGTAAGAACGATGTATCCAAATGACACAACCCAATAGAATCAGAGCCATAGCAGGCATTGTCATCATGCCATTATTCACATATCCTGCGTCATAAACAGACTGAGGTATCAACTGAAATCCAAGCAGACTACCACGTCCTAAGAGTTCACGAACAGCACCGACAATAACCAGTATCATAGCATATCCAAGTCCGTTACCTAATCCATCAAGGAAACTTGGCCATGGTTTATTCATCATAGCAAAGGCTTCGAGACGTCCCATGAGAATACAATTGGTAATAATCAGACCAACATAGACTGATAATTGAGCACTGACATCATAGTCAACCGCTTTTAAAATCTGACTAACGATAGTCACTAAGGCTGCAACAACCACCAATTGAACAATGATTCGGATTCGCATTGGAATTGTTTTACGAATTAGAGCGATAATAACATTAGAGAAAGCAGTAATGATGGTTACAGCAAGTCCCATGACTATCGCCGGTTTTAGTTGTGAAGTTACAGCTAAAGCACTACATATACCAAGCACTTGAACCATGATAGGATTATCAAGATTCAATGGATTGATAAATGCTTCTTTATTTTGTTTACTAAACAAACTCATCTTTTATCTTTATTAATGAATTATTTTTGATTTATAAAAACAAGATACTTACCCAATGCTTCATGCAACATATCGCGCACACCATTACTGGTTAACGTTGCACCTGTAACGGCATCAACCTGCGTAGTTGGGTCTTCAACCTTCTTTTCAACACTCAAAGCTATTGCCTTATCATCTCCGTTCTTAAACAATTTCTTGCCTTGGAACTTCTCTTGCCAAGCTTTATTGTCTTTGATTTCTGCTCCAAGACCAGCTGTTTCGCTTTCATGATTGAAATAAACTCCATATACAGTCGACTTATCTGCATTCAAAGCAATGTATCCACTAATTGGACCCCAGAGCCCCATGCCGTATACAGGAACCACATACTTAGTCTCTCCATTAACTCTACATATATATAAGGCTAACTTACCTTCCTTATAATCCTTACTTTCAAGCTTGAAACCAGCATTCTCTCCACCAGAAGTCCCCGGAAGAAGCACCTTTCCTTTCTCGTCTATTACTCTATCAGCTACAACGACTTCCTTATATTTAGCATCGGCTTGAGCATCATTTAAATCACGAATATTTAACGAATTAAGAATCTGTTTCTTCTTATCGAGTGCAACATTAGCATCTTGCATGGGCTTCAAAGCCTGGAATACAAAAGCTAAAAGGAATGCAACAATAACAACAATGATAACAGAATATATGATGGTATATGAATTTGAATTTGTCTTCATAATCTACTTCTTTATTATTGTACTTTCGAAATACGTTTCGCTCTGCGTGAAATGTTGCGTTGAACCACGCAATAATCAATCAATGGAGCGATCATATTTCCGAAGAATATAGCCAACATCATACCCTCAGGGAAGCCTGGATTCATCACACGAACAATCACTGCAAGCGCTCCTATGAAGAATCCATAGTAGTATTTTCCAGTCTCTGTGCGTGCTGATGTAACTGGATCGGTAGCCATAAATACAGCACCAAAGCAGAAACCTCCTAAGACAATATGCTCATACCATTGTATAGGTGTCATCCCTAATGCATGAAACAAACAGCCATTACTATTCCTCCTGCAAATACAGAGCCCATAGTTCTCCAACTTGCAATACCAGTCCACAATAGGATTACAGCCCCTATAGCTATTGCTATAACACTTGTTTCCCCAATAGATCCAGGTATAAGACCTATTATTATGTCTGCCATTGAAGCATTAGGAATAGTTCCTGATGCCAATTGTCCAAGAGGAGTAGCGGCCGTAAAAGCATCAGGCAGCGTGTTGCCCAAGCCACATATAGAACTGGTTGCTACCCATACGCGGTCTCCAGTCATTGCACTTGAATAAGAAAAGAACAAGAACATGCGTGCAGCTATAGCCACATTAAAAACATTCATGCCTGTTCCACCAAAAATTTCCTTAACGAAAATAACTGAGAAAGCACACGCTAAAGCCAACATCCACAAAGGACAACCAACAGGAACTATCATTGGAATAATGATGCCTGAAACCAAATAGCCTTCTTGAATCTCTTCGCCCTTCCATTGAGCCCAAGCAAATTCAATCCCCAAACCAACTACATAGCTGACAACTATTTTGGGAAGAACAGCTAAAAAGCCAAAAAGAAACATGTCACAGAATGATGCTTCCGCCAACTTTCCAGCCGCCTCGTAATTTTGATAGCCTATATTATACATCCCAAAAAGTAAAGCTGGGAGCAAAGCTATAACTACAAAACTCATGATTCGCTTTGAATCTATTGCATCATGAATATTAGTTCCACTCTGAGATGTTACATTTGGTACATACAAGAACGTTTCCAAGCCTTCAAACACACTTTGAAACGCATGGAGTTTACCTCCCTTTTCAAAGTTAGGTTTGATTGTATCAAGATATCTTCTTAAACTCATAATTCTTTTATCCTTAATAATTAAGCATTCTCTTTGCGGAGCATGTCAAGACCATTACGCACAATCTTTTGTAATTCTAACTTGGAAGAATCAACAAACTCGGCTACAGCAAAGTCTTCAGGACTTACTTCATAGATTCCCAATTGTTCCATTTTATCAATATCTTCAGCTATAATAGCTTTTATAAGATATTCACCATAGATATCCATTGGTAGCACTTTATCATATTCTCCACTCATAATCATATGACGTTCTCCCCCTTTTATTCGTGCATCGAGGTTATAAGTCTTCTTTCCCATGAGCCATGAGAAATAGCTTTTTGAAACAGAGAATAAATTCGTTCTGGGAAGAATCCATCCTAAGAACTCATTAACATCATCACCTTCAGGAATTACTGTTACCTCAGATGTATGCGCTCCGACAAATCTTCAAGTGTTGTTTTGCGCCCAGTAAGAGGATTTCCATTAATAATTCGAACGTGCTCAGTAGACTTCAACTGCCCATCGAGAACCTTAGATAAAGGGGTTCCAATAAGTATTTCAGCGTAAGAAGGATTCTTTACCTCACTACCAGCAACAGCAATCACCCTTCTTAAATCAACTTTTCCTGTATTAAATAATCGTCCAAAGAATATAACTGCAGCAGGATCTATAGTCCAAACCACCTCACCTTTATTGATTGGATCTATATGATTGACTTGAACACCCACATTACCTGCAGGACATTTGCCATCAAAAACATTGATTTCAACATCCTTTGCATTTACAAGTACCGATGCAGTCTGGTGCACAGAAAGTCCTAAATAAGTCTTTTGTATTTTAGATAATGCCGTTAATCCTGTTTGAAAATCCTTTTCATTACCCTTTAATTCCACTTCAAAGTCTGAAGCTAAAGGCATATCTCGAAAAGCAGAAACAAAGATTGCTTTCGGCATTGTATCAGGAGTCGTTGTCACAGCGTAAGGTAACTGTTGAATAAAACTAAACAATCCACTCGCGAGTAAAGCTTCTTTGATTGCCTTACCATCCAACTTCTCAATATCTTTTATACCAAAATCAACGAATTGCTGCGTCTCATCAGCCTTTACCTTAACGTAAAGAACCTTACGACGATCACCTCTCACCACCGCTTTTACAGTTCCACTGATTGGTGAAGCAAACTTCATCTCTGGATATTTCTTATCCACAAACAAGGCATCTCCAGCCTTAACACAGTCGCCTTCACGCACAATAACCTTTGGCATAACACCTCCGAAACTATCAGGAACAAGTGCTATCTCAGAACTATCTATCCTTCTAATTGTTTCAAAATTGGCCTTACCTTTTAGGTTAATGTCTAAGCCCTTACGCAACTTAATTACATTTGCCATAATTATATTTATATATGAATATTCCTTTTACCTTAATATAACAGAGTAAAAATAACCGATGCAAATTTAAGGAAAAAAATAAGCATAAAAAGAAAGAAAAAAGTTCAAATAATTCTCCTATCAATTAAAAATTACTGTATTTTTTTGCAATACAATTATATCACAGACACAAACTGAAGAAACTCAAACATATTGTCAATGCCTTAATATGGACCTTGACAGGACTATATTTTGCGCTTATAATATTGCTACATATACCAGCAATAAAGGGTTGTATTGGCACTGAAGTGAGCCATGTTCTGGTAGAGAAGATTGGCACAAAAGTTAATATTGGCTCTATAAATTTAGGTTTTTTGAATCGTGTTATCATTGATGACATCCTCATCTATGACCAAAATGGTCAAAAACTTCTAACCTCTTCACGTGCATCAGTCAAGATAGATTTGATACCACTACTTGAAGGTCGCATCTCAATTTCATCCGCACAATTGTTTGGTGCCACAATAAAAGCCTACAAGCTTACAGCTGAATCAAAACCCAACTACCAATTTATCCTTGACTCGTTAGCATCAAAAGAATCTACTCAAAAGAGTGAACTTAACTTCCGAATTGGTTCACTTATCATTAGAAACGGACAACTAAAATACGACCAAAAAGATATAAAAGCTACTCCGAACAAATTGGACTTGAAGCATCTTAACGTATCAGATATCAGTGCGCACATTATTCTTAACGAACTAACAAACGACAGTCTTAATCTCGTAATCAAGAAACTCTCCTTTAAAGATGCTTGTGGTTTGAACCTTGTTTCACTCTCTTTGAAGCTTGAAGCAAACAGACAACAGGCACATTTGCGAAACTTTAACTTACAATTACCAGGAACCAAGCTCTATATTAAAGATGGAATAGCGAGTTATTCATTTGAATCAGATGAACTCCAACTACCTTCTTTACAGTATTCCTTAACCCTTGAGCCCTCCATTATACGCCCTGCGGATTTGTCTTTTATAATTCCTGAACTACGCAATTTTAAGAACAAGATTGATCTTTCGTTAGCTATTAGTGGAACAAGTACTTCTACTCGCATCACCAATCTACAAGTTAGTGGACGCAGTATTTATCTTTCAGCAAATGGTTCTATTAGTAATTGGCAGTCAAAAGCACGTTGGATTGCTGATATTAACAGCCTTACTATGCAGGCGGATGGCATCAAATTTATCAGTGAAAACTTAGGGCATAGAATGAACATCCCTATTGAAATTACGCGTTTAGGAAACATAAAGTTTAAGGGAAGTATTGGAGGTTACGGCAAAGATATAGCCTTGAAAGGTGCGCTCTATACTGATAATGGAGCTGCAAAACTAACAGTTGGTCTACATAAGAATAGTTTTAATGGACGTATTGAGACCTCAGGAATAAACTTAGGTAAGATTATAGATAACGCCCAATTTGGCATAATTGCTGCGAAACTCGATGCAAGTGGTAAAGCAGAAACAGGAAATCTTAAGATAAAGGCAAACGGAAAGATTGATAGATTGGATTATAACCAATATAGTTATCACAATATCAACATCAATGGGGTTATTCAAAAACAAAACAAACAAATGAGTTTCAATGGTAAACTCAATATCAATGATCTCAATGGCAAACTACAACTTAATGGTGATTTCAGTAATATTGGACGCTATCCCAAAATGAATCTCACTGCAAGTATAGTTAAATTTAATCCTCATGCTTTAAAACTGACCAGTAAATATCCATCGACTACGTTTTCATTGGATGTCAAAGCAAACATCAGTGGACGAAACCTTAACACAGCAAATGGAATTATTGTGCTGAACAATTTTAAGATGTTGTCTCCTAACAACAATTATGAGCTCAAAGAATTAAAGCTTGAAGCTGGTCAGGAAAACCATAAACATGTTGTTACTTGCAAAGCGATTTCGCACAAATGCAGCTCGTTGGGCACTATAGTTATGCTACTTTGCCCAATAGTATCACAAATATTATAGCCAGCAAACTCCCTACTCTTCCAGGACTTCCACACATGAAACCTACAAAAGATAATGAGTTTGTTTTGCAAGGAGAAATCAACAAAAGCGATTGGTTACAGCAATTATTTGGTGTATCATTAGATATAGAGCAACCTGCAAAGCTTTCTGTATCTGTTAATGACCACCAACGACAAATGAATCTCAAAGCGATTCTACCATCATTTACTTATGATGGCAATCATTTTGAACAAGGCTTTATCAGCCTTTCTTCACCTTCTGATACGCTAAAAGCTAACATTCGGGCACATAAAATCTCTGAAAATGGGAAAGGAATCTATTGGGATATACAAGCTAAAGCAGCTGACAACAAGCTGAATTCTGTGCTTACTTGGAATAATCTTAACGGCAAAAAGATTTATGGTTCCTTAGATACTGAGACCAACTTCTTTAAGAAAGAAGGTCATGATGCAGCACATATCAACGTACATTCTTCTAAGATTTTTATTGATGGAACGACATGGACTGTCCAACCTTCAGATATCATCTATCAAGCGAAAGACCTTACTATCGACCATTTTGCTATTACTCATGGTGATGAACATATTATCATTGGAGGACGTGCAACGCCGTATTTGAAAGACTCTGTTACAACAGAACTCAAGAATGTTGATATCGCATATATTCTTAATCTCGTTAATTTCCACTCAGTTGAATTTAGTGGGAAGGCAACAGGAAAAGCCAATATAGCGGCTGCTTTCGGTAAACTCTCGGCCTCAGCAAAGCTTGAAGTCAATGATTTTCGATTCGAAGAAGGTCGAATGGGCACGCTATTCGCTGATGCTAAATGGAATGAAAAGGAAGGTCAAATTGATATTGACGCGCTGGCAAAAGATACAACTTCAAACCTTCTTACAAACATATTGACGCCCTTAGAGACAAAGATTACAGGCTATATATCCCCAAAGAAAGATTATATCGAACTGAATATAGGAGCTAATGGCACACGCGTTGAATTCTTAAAAACATTCTGTAGCAGCTTTATTGATCGTGCCGACGTGTTTGCAAATGGCAATATTCAAGTAGCAGGTCCACTCAGTAATATCAATCTCACGGGTGATGTTACGGCAAATGGAAGCCTACATCTCAGTGCATTAAATACCACATACACACTTAAAGATGTACATATTCATGCCATTCCCAATGAGATTCACCTTGTCAATGACACGGTAAATGATCGAGATGGCCATTTAGGAATTGTAAATGGAGTGTTATATCATCAGCATCTTACAAAGATGAGTTATGATATTCACATAGCAGCAAATAACTTATTAGCCTATGATACGCATTCATTCGGCGACAATACGTTTTATGGAACCGCTTATGCTACAGGAAAATGTGACATCCGTGGCAAAAGTGGTGAAGTCACAATAGACGTCAATGCAACAGCAAACGAAGGTAGTCAGATTGTCTATAATGCAGCCAGTCCGACTGCTATCACTAAACAAGAATTTATCCATTGGAATGATCGCGATAGCTTAATTATGCGTGCTCTTCATCCAAAAGAACAACGACAAGAAGCACCCGAAGCAGATATTCCCTCCGACATGCACATTAATTTCTTGGTTGATGTCACCCCTGATGCCACACTGAAGCTGATTATGGATCCCTCAAGTGGCGATTATATAGCCCTAAATGGCAGTGGAGGTCTACGAGCTACCTACTATAATAAAGGCAACTTTGATCTCTATGGCAATTATCTCATCGATCATGGCATATATAAACTAACAATACAAAATGCCATAAAGAAAGACTTCCAATTTATTCCTGGAGGGACAATTAGCTTTGGTGGTGATCCCTATGCAGCTGCTTTGAAACTCAAAGCACAATATACTGTACAAGGAGTAAGTTTGAGTGATCTTAATCTTGGACGCAGTTTCTCGAACAATAACATTCGAGTGAATTGCTAATGGATATTACGGGAACTCCTGCTTCGCCTAAAATTGACTTTGGATTAGACCTGCCAACAGTAAACAACGACGCTAAACAGATGATATTAAGTCTCATCAACAGCGAAGAAGAGATGAACCAACAAGTGATTTATCTCTTGGCTATTGGGCGATTCTATATGCAAGGTAATAACAACGCTGCAGCCGAAACAGGTCAAAGCCAAACAAGTTTAGCGATGCAAAGTTTACTTAGTGGTACGGTAAGTCAACAGATAAACAATGTTCTCAGCAATGTTGTTAACAACTCAAACTGGAACTTTGGTGCCAATATTTCTACGGGAGATGAAGGTTGGAACAATGCAGAATATGAAGGAATACTTAGTGGTCGTCTGCTAAACAACCGCCTTTTGTTCAATGGCCAGTTTGGTTATCGGGACAATGCAAATGCAACAACAAGCTTTATTGGTGACTTTGACCTCCGTTATCTACTCTTCCCTAATGGTAACTTCGCTATACGCATGTATAATCAAACCAATGATCGCTACTTCACTCACAATAGTTTGAATACTCAAGGAATCGGGTTGATTCTTAAAAAGGACTTTAATAACTTGAAAGACCTGTTTAGAAGAGGACGAAATAAGATTATCATTAATGAAACAAATAATCATAAACAACCCTAACTATAAGGTTATCGACTATATAACTCTATAAAAAAATATTATGATAAAAAAATACTCTTGGCTCAACAAGACTTTTTGATAGTCTTGGAAAAGATAGAGTAACTCATGGAAAACGACATTTTATTTGTGGTGCAAAAATCTAATCAATAACAACTTGAAAAAGAATAATGAAATAAATCAACAAAATGCCTTTTGTATTTACGACTAAATTCTATTCTGTTCAGAATATGCCATAAAAGACAAAAACATAGTAACTACCTATATATCAGGAGTTTATATGTTTTATCAAATAATATCGCACCGAATAGAAAAATGAAACGCCCCATTTTGCTGCATAAAACCTATCAGATTACCTTCTAAAAAGCAATGCTATCATTACTTCTTTTACATCAAATACAAGCACGATTAGGCTGTAATTAACTCAAAAAGCTTATGAACAAAGTAGATAAAAGCCCAAAATAAGAATCTAAACTACATTTCTCTCGGCTTATATTCTCCTATTTCAGATATTATAAGGAGTGTTTTTTTAAGAGATTTTTCTTACAAGAATCAGCAATAATACAGAATCATTCTACCCTATAGAAAAAAATACAATCCTACATCTTTTTTTATAAGTGAACGTTATCATATTTGACAGAAATACAAAAAGAAAATTATTGGAGATTACTTAGAACTCACATTTAATTCTAACGAGAAACACCTTATCTACGCCTCAAACATGTAGGAAATAATACTGTCAAAAGACTTACCACTTGTTACGACCAATAGTCATTTGTTTAAGATCGTAATAGCTTCCGTTATATATATTGAAGTCAACATATCCTTTTATTCCAGGAAGTCGTCCTGCATCTGTATGCTGCCAAAACTTCCAAGGGCCCTTATACTCCACCTTATCTACATAATAATGTGCTATCCAATAAGGATAATCATTGAACACTGGCGCTGAAAGATAATTCTGTTTGAACTTATAATACGTGTAGATAATAGGTTTTACATGATATTTATCCTCTACAATGTGAAGCCAAGTGAGTACATCACGCTGAAACTCTTCAACGCTTTTATCTTTTGGTTTATGTTCAATATCAAGCACAGGTGGTAGATCTCCATCATTGAGATGTACCTTATTTAAAAAGAAATGAGCTTGATCGCGCGCAGAAGACTTATTACTCCAGAAATGATATGCACCTCGAATAAACCCATAATCGCCTGCACTTTGGTAGTTTTTATAAAAGTTTTTATCAAGCTTTCCAGCCCCTTCAGTACTTTTTATAATAATAAACCTGACGGGACATCCCTCTATCATTGCATTAGATAGACGTTCCCAATCAATATCAGCTTGGTAATGAGAGATATCGATACCATGATTTTCATAGCCATCCGGATATTTAGCATCACCATAAAGAGCTCTCCATCGGAAACCAGTTGGGCTTACAAAGAAATAATAAAAACACCAAACATAGAGTGCAACCATACCCACTGCCCCCAATACGACAGCCCATTTGGGATAACGTTGAAAGAAAGAACGACGCGAACGCCTATACCTCCGCTTACTCTTCGTATGCAAGGTTTGAGTAGTTTTCTTATTGGAGGTTCGCCTCGTACCCATGTTTATTAAGAAACATATAGGGGATAAAATCTATCTTTCAAAGATTTTATCACCCTATATGATTATTTTTGTTGTCAATCAGGATTGATTATTCCTGCTCAAGTTTCAATGTTTTGGTTGGCTGATCACATACTTCAGCGGGTCCCCAATATTGAATTGGACCAGGATAAACATATTCTGTATTCATAGCCCATTGGTCACGGTTTGCAGCAAAAGCCTTGAATGGCTTACCATCAAGTTCAACCAACGCCTTACGAATAACTGGTTTCATCTCACCATTGCGTCTTTCCATGTTCATCATCATAGTGATTGGCACACCACCAGCTCTCCATTCGTCAGTCTTTGCTGTGGTATTCTTGATGATTGCCATATAACCAGTCTTACCATTTGCAACAAGTTGAGCTGCACTTGTTCCCAAAGCATAGCAGTAATCTGCATCAAAATTAGAAGGCGCAGCACATCTACCTTCATAACCAAAGAAGTGATGTTGAGGTGCAAAAGAGCCTTTATACTTACCTTCTTTAGCCCACTTTTCAAGCTTAGCTCCTACCATTTCAGAGAGCAACTTCTCTGTTTCTATCAATGAAACCTGTACATTTCCATGAGGATCACGGTCAAGACTCAACTGACGAGCAACGCCTTCAGGAAGGGTTTCAAATGTAGCCGCATTCTCCTTTGAAAGATGTTCAAGGATATATGCCCGCTGTGCGTCTTTATCAAGGTCCTTATAATCAGAACCATGAGCAGCAAGAAGGTCGTTTAACTCTTGAATCAAGCGGCCAATAGCAGGGATAAACTCTATCAATCCCTCTGGAATGAGGACTACACCAAAGTTATTTCCTTGCTCTGCACGATGTGCAACAGCCTTAGCAATGTTTTCAACAACATCGTTTAATGTCAAGTCTTTAGCTTCTATTTCCTCAGAAATAAGACAAATATTTGGTTGAGTTTGGAGTGCACATTCAAGAGCAATATGAGATGCAGAACGTCCCATTAACTTAATAAAATGCCAATACTTGCGAGCAGAATTGCAATCGCGCTCAATGTTACCGATAAGCTCTGAATAAGTCTTTGTTGCGGTATCAAAACCAAAAGAAGTCTCGATTTGGTCATTCTTCAAGTCACCATCAATGGTCTTTGGACAACCGATAACCTGTACACCATATTTCTTTGCGGCATAATATTCTGCCAAAACACAAGCATTTGTGTTAGAATCGTCACCACCAATAATAACAATTGCAGAGATATCTAACTTACGAATGATCTCAAGACCCTTTTCAAATTGGTCTTCCTTTTCTAACTTTGTACGACCTGAACCAATCATATCGAAGCCACCAGTATTGCGATATTGATCAATAAAATCTGATGTTATTTCGATATATTCATGGTCAACAAGACCACCAGGACCCATCAAAAAGCCATAAAGACGATTCTCTGGATTCAACTTCTTCAGTGTATCAAAGAGACCACTAATTACGTTGTGTCCACCAGGAGCTTGACCTCCTGAGAGAATAACACCCAGATTAAGTTTCTTGTTGTTGGCTTTTTCACCTGGTACGAACTCAATCAGAGGCATACCATAAGTGTTTGGGAATAACTTTTTAATTTCTTCTTGATTGTCAACACTCTTTGTTGGAGCACCCTCAACAATCTTTACTGCACCTTGAAGAGCTTTAGGTAGCTTTGGTTGATACGCAGCTCTTTCCTTTTGCAATGCACTAATTTCCATAATTTGTTAGTTTTTTATTTTTTGAATAACTAATTTTCTCCATTTGAACAGCTGCAAAAATACGGCTTTTCCATGAATTATGGAAATAAAAAAGCATAAAACGAGAATGGAACAAAACTTTTTCTGCATTATATGCACTACTTATCTTATTTTTTTAATTATCTTTGGCATGTAGAAATAACAAATAAGATTAATATGGCAAATAAACGTACATTGAAAAGGTCTATCAATTATATTTGTGGAGACTTGTTTGCAGAAGTAGCAGCTACCTCTTTGTATAATAAAGATGTAAAACAAGAAAATGTTGATGCATTACTAACATCTATCCTCAGAGTTCATAATGACTTTATACGCCGTGTATCTCATCCTGAGCCAGGATTAGCACCAAAAGCTTATTATAAAGCAATTATTGAAGACTTCAATAAACAAGCCATTGAGATTGTAGACCACATTCAGAATTTATAGAAAAAGAATGATTCAGGGATTCTGTAGATGGCTTTTATATAAGAAATTGGGATGGACTAAGTGTGTAACTGTGGCTCATCCTGATAAGTTTATCATCTGTTTAGCGCCACATACAAGCAATTGGGACTTTATTATCGGACAACTCTATGCTCAAGCTGAGGGTTTTAAGATTAACTTCCTAATGAAAAGAGAATGGTTTTTCTGGCCGTTGGGTGTCATTTTCAAAAGCTTAGGAGGCATTCCTGTATGGAGATCGAAGCACACAAGCATGACAGATAACTTGGCAGAGACAGCTAAAACAAAGGACTCTTTCAAACTATGTATTACTCCAGAAGGTACGCGTTCACCAAATACTGAATGGAAAAAAGGGTTCTATTTTATTGCACTAAAGGCGGAGATTCCAATCCTCTTATATGGTGTTGACTATGAGAAAAAGAAGATAGTCTGTACAGATAGTTTCACTCCTTCAGGCAATATTGATGAAGATATGCCTAAAATCAAAAGCTATTTCAAGGATTTTAAGGGGAAAAAGCCTGAGAATTTTGCATACTAAATAATCACTTTTATGAGAAGAATATTAGTTGCAATTGGTTTCTTTTTAACTTTTTCGATGCCATCTTTGGCTCAAACAACAAAGGAAAATACATCTATCTCAAATGCGATTGAAAGTTTTCTGTCTAATTATTGTATAGAAAAGAAACATTCTTCTGAGTCAATACACATTAATAAACTCCAGATAGATAACTCTAAAAAAACAATCAACATCTCTATAAATAATAGCTTTGCTAATATAGAATTTACGTCCAAAGAGGTTAAAAAGATATTCAAAGGGATAAAGAAAAAACTCCCTTCATGGTATAAAGATTATCAGTTAATTGTTCAAACGTGTGGTATTCCATTGCAATATCTTCCTGATGACAGCAAAATTCCTGATGATGAGGGGAATCGTTTTTGGGGAGATATTGAATATAACGGCCTACCTTGGACAAGCAATGTATCGCGTCCATTTAATATTTCGCATGGACTATATAACAAACATGTAACTATTTGGGCTAGTCATGGCAGCTATTATGATTCTGAAAAAGGAGTATGGAAGTGGCAACGACCAAATCTTTTCGGAACAACAGAAGACTTGTTTACTCAAACTATAGTAGTACCCTACCTTGTTCCCATGCTTCAAAATGCGGGAGCGGTTGTGTTTACACCACGTGAAAGAGACTGGCAAACCGAAGAACTAATTATAGATAATGATGTATCTAAACAACCTTCATATCTTGAAGTAAATGTAAAAGGCAATTGGGAAACAACATCCCTGAAAGGATTCTCATACCATTCTGGCACTTATGAAAATGGAGAGAATCCCTTTATTGCCGGTACTGCTCGCATGATTAAAGCGACAAAAAGTAACCGTTACTCTTTAATTTCCTATCAACCACAATTCAACAAAGAAGGTAGATATGCCGTTTATGTCAGTTATCAAACATTAGAGAAAAGTGTTCCTGATGCTGAATATATCATATATCATAAAGGAGAAGTAACCCGCTTTAATGTTAATCAAACCATGGGTGGAGCCACATGGGTATATCTTGGAACTTTTGATTTCGCACAAGGTAATAGTCAAGACAACAGAGTTGTAATCACAAATCACTCTAAACATCATGGAATTGTTACGTCAGATGCTGTAAGATTCGGTGGCGGTATGGGCAACATTGAACGTGGAGGAATAGTTAGTGGTTATCCAAGATGCCTTGAAGGAGCACGCTATTATGCACAATGGGCGGGCGCACCTTCATCCGTTTATAATAGCAAATTGGGGCAAAATGACTATGCAGATGACATTAATTCGCGTCCTTATATGAGCAATTGGTTAGGTGGAGGATCATGTTTTGAGCCAAGCATTGAAGGCAAAAAGGTCCCTATCGAACTTTCACTTGCTGTTCATAGTGATGCTGGTTATGATAAAGATGGAGGCTTAATAGGTTCGTTAGCAATATGTACAACCAACTTTAATGAAGGCAAATTAAATGCTGGAATATCACGTTTGACATCAAAAGATTTAGCCAATCGACTCTTAAATGGATTTGATAGAGACCTACCTTCAATAGCAAATCATTGGATAAGACGATATCTATGGGATCGTAACTATTCTGAAACACGAAACCCAGAGGTACCCTCTGCTATCATAGAAACACTTTCTCATCAAAATTTTCCAGATGTTCTTTTGGGACAAGACCCAAACTTTAAGTTTACAATGGCACGCTCATTATATAAGACGATTACTCGTTTTATTAACGAAGGTCATGGGAATCCTACTATAATACAACCACTTGCACCTGGTAATTTCAAAATAGAATTCATGGGTATTGATAATATCAAGTTGTCATGGACACCCACAGAAGATAATTTAGAACCTTCTGCACACCCCACAGCTTATGTTGTTTACACGGCTATTGGAAACTCAGGATATGATAACGGCACTGTAGTAAAAGAACCATTCTACAATATTAAAATAGTACCTGGAGTGCAATATAGCTTTAAGATAACAGGAATCAATCGTGGAGGTGAAAGCTTTCCTACAGAAGAATTGTCTGCTTATCGCCAAGAAGGAGCATCTAAAACGATTCTTGTTGTTAATGGATTTGAGCGTCTTTCAGGACCATCAGTTATAGATGATGACGAAAAACAAGGAATAGAATTAGATAAAGATCCAGGCGTTTCGTATGGATTAACTGCAGGATGGAATGGAAGACAGCTAAACTTTGACAAGGCTAAGATGGGTATTGAAGGTCCAGGAGGATTAGGATACAGTGGTAATGAACTCGCAGGAAAATTCATTATGGGGAATGATTTCTCTGCAGTAAAATCACATACAGAAGCAATTGCAAGTGCAAAAAAATATAATGTTGTGAGTTGTTCGATGCAAGCATTTGAAACATCAAACATAGATCTCTCTAAATATCAAGCGATAGATCTCATTTATGGCCTGCAAAAATATAACAAATATGCATTGAAAAATTATCAAGTTCTTTCTAAAACATCACAAGATCTTTTACGGAAATATACTAAAGATCATGGTAATTTAATTGTTAGTGGCAGTTATATAGGGAGTGAGATGCAAGACAGCGAAAAAAATACATTCTTAAATGATGTTTTGAAAGCTATCTACCAGCAAAATGATTCAAGTCAAATTGGAGAACAAATCAATGGACTTGGCACAACGTTTTGCATCTATCGACAAGGTAATTCAAGGCATTATGCTGCAACATCAGTAGACAGACTATCTCCCACTATGAATGCAATCTGCGCAATGCAATATAGTGATGGCTCAAGCGCTGCAGTTGGATATCAAGGCAGTGACTATCATTGCTTCACCATAGGATTCCCACTTGAATGTATAAAATCAAATAAGGAAAGAAACGAAATCATGCGGGGTATACTTCAATATATAATGAAATAAATAAAATAACAATCTAAAACATAATACAATGTATAAAATACAAGCAAACCAATCAGGTACGCGCTCAATAGAGATCAGCGACAAACATTTAGAAACCATAGACAAATATCAACTCATGCGCAACCTTGTTGACAGCAATGGAATCATTGATGAGGTAGTACTTGATAAGCTAAAATTCAATGTTCGTTCTCTTTTAGAAAGTGAAACAGGCAATGATAAAGACCTCTTAGATTTGTGCTTGGATGTTATTTACAATCCAAATATGAAAGCTATCGGCCTTCATAATCTTGTAATGCTTTATGCAGATTGGAGAAATAAGCAAGAAAAAGTATAATAAGCTTAAATGTTATTGAACAAAATTAGCATGGTATAATTGCTCATTTTCACTTATTACAGACAATAAAAGATTGAATATAGAACAATATAAATTAACAGATTTCCTTCCAACAACCAAGAAAGAATGTAAACTTAGAGGTTGGAAGGAACTCGACATCATATTATTTTCAGGGGACGCTTATATTGATCATCCTTCTTTTGGAGCTGCCGTTGTGGGACGTTCTCTCGAGGCTGCAGGCTATCGTGTGGCTGTAGTTCCCCAACCAGATTGGCATGGTGACTACCGAGACTTTAAGAAATTAGGACGTCCGCGGTTATTCTTTGGAATCTCTCCAGGCTGTATGGACTCTATGGTTAATAAATATACAGCGAACCGTAGACTACGTTCAGTGGACGAATATAGTCCTGACGGGCGACATGATTGCCGTCCGGAATACCCTACTATCGTATATTCTAAGATATTAAGAAGCCTATATCCTGATGTTCCTATAGTCTTAGGAGGAATAGAAGCATCTATGCGTCGTCTCACACATTACGATTATTGGCAAGATTGTTTGCGTCGATGCATCCTTTGTGATAGTGGGGCTGACCTTATATTATATGGCTCAGGAACAAAATCTATCATTCAACTTTGTAAAGAGTTAGAGGCAGGATTGTCTATAAAACACATTCATCAAATTCCTCAAACAGTTTATTTAGCGAAAGAACAAGACGTTGAAGGTGGGATTACAGACAATGATATTATACTTCACTCACATGAGGAATGTCTACAAAACAAACGTGCAGAAGCCGAAAATTATCGTCATATTGAAGAAGAATCAAACAAAATTCATGCGCAAAGACTCCTACAAAAGGTTGGTGATGTTTATGCCGTCGTCAATCCTCCTTACCCTACCATGACGACAAAAGAATTGGATGAGATCTTCGATTTGCCTTATACTCGTTTACCACACCCTAAATATAAGGGGAAAAAGTTATTGGCTTATGAGATGATTAAGTTCTCTATCAATATGCATCAAGGGTGTTTTGGTGGCTGCGCTTTTTGCACAATATCAGCCCATCAGGGTAAATTTGTAGCATGTAGAAGTAAAGAAAGCATCGTCAAAGAAGCCAAGAAAGTAATCAGTATGCCTGATTTCAAAGGGTATATCTCTGATTTAGGTGGCCCATCTGCTAACATGTATGGTATGCATGGACGTAATTTAAAGGCATGTGAACATTGTAAACGTCCATCATGCATTAATCCTCAGGTATGTCCAAACCTTGATACTGATCACACAAGCTATTGGATATTTACCATGCTGTTGACAAGTTACCTGGTCTAAAGAAGAGTTTTATTGGTAGTGGTGTACGTTATGACCTGCTATTACATAAGAGTAAAGACGAGAAAGCAAACGCTTCCGCGCAACAATATACTCGAGAACTCATTAAAAATCATGTTAGTGGACGCTTAAAAATTGCACCAGAACATACTCAAAGTGATGTTTTGAGACTAATGAGAAAGCCATCTTTTACACAATTTTATGACTTCAAAAAAGTTTTCGATCAAGTCAACAAAGAGGCTGGACTCAAACAACAAATCATCCCATACTTTATAAGTTCCCACCCAGGATGCCACGAAGAAGACATGGCTGAGCTTGCTGTTATCACTAAAGACCTTGATTTCCATTTGGAACAAGTGCAGGATTTCACCCCTACTCCAATGACTATATCAACAGAAACATGGTACACGGGCTATGATCCCTACACACTTGAGCCTGTTTATAGTGCTAAAACACCAAAAGAGAAATTAGCACAGCGACAATTCTTCTTTTGGTATAAACCCGAGGAACGGAAAAATATAGAAAGGGAACTTAAACGGATTGGACGCGAAGATTTAATCAAACGCCTATTTCCTAAAGGTGAATTTCCAAAGAGATCGTTCCAACGTGAGACAAGATATAGCAACCGTCCTGTTGGAAGTACATTTGAAAATGTTCCAAACGACCCCGTAAATAGCGATAATGTCAGTAGAAAAAAAAGAACAAAACCAACAAAAGACAATCGCCAAAACAACTATTCGAAAGTAAAAACCTCAAAGAGTTTCAATCCCAACTTTTATAAAACAAACCATAAAAAAAGATAACTTGAATGTTAAAAGCATCATCATTAGTGAGTATTTTTTTTAAATGAATAACCTTGTTAAACTATAATATGTATTGATTTTAGTACATTTGCAATAGTAAAGTATATTTTATTATGAAATTATCAGAACTGAAAACAGGCGAACATGGTGTCATTGTGAAGGTTATTGGGCACGGAAGCTTCAGGAAACGTATTGTTGAAATGGGGTTCATAAAGGGTAAGATGGTAAAGGTTTTACTTAATGCTCCGCTCATGGATCCCGTGAAATATAAAATTATGGGCTATGAAGTTTCATTGCGAAGAAGCGAAGCTGAGATGATAGAAGTAGTCTCTGAATCGGAAATTAAAACTATAAAGCCTCACAATCACACGAGAATAAAGAGATAAATACACAAGAAGATGACTCATCAATAGACGACATTCCAACCGAAAAGCAATTAGAAAAAATTGCTCAAGAGCGGCACAAGATTATTAATGTTGCATTGGTTGGCAATCCAAATTGTGGAAAAACATCACTATTCAACTTTGCATCTGGAGCACATGAACACGTTGGAAATTACTCTGGAGTGACTGTAGATGCAAAAGTAGGACATGCAGAATTTGAAGGATATACATTCAATCTCGTCGATTTACCAGGCACTTATAGTCTCTCAGCCTATTCACCTGAAGAACTATATGTACGCAAACAAATCATCGATGAGACTCCCGACATTGTGATAAATGTTATTGATGCAAGTAATCTTGAGCGCAATCTTTATCTCACTACACAACTCATTGACATGAACCTAAACATGGTTTGTGCTCTTAATATGTTTGATGAGACGAAGAAACGAGGGGATAAAATTGATCTCAACAAATTGTCTACACTCTTTGGAGTGCCTATGATTCCAACAGTTTTCAAGACTGGTGAAGGCGTTAAAGAACTCTTTCATCAAGTTATAGAGCTATATGAGAACAATGGAGAAGAGCATCCTTACGTCAGACATATCCACATAAATCATGGTCATGAGATTGAAAATGGTATCCAAAATATCCAAAAACATCTCAAAAATGACGTCAATGTACGACAAAAATACTCGACTCGTTATCTGGCCATTAAACTTCTTGAGAATGATGCAGACACCATAAAGTACATTCAAACACTATCAAATGCAGAAGCCATATTTAAGGCAAGAGAATATGCAGAGGCTCGAGTGAAAGAAGAAACTGGTGAGGATTGTGAAACAACAATCATGGATGCGAAGTATGGTTTCATACATGGCGCCTTAGAAGAAGCATTGTACGAAACAGGAAAAAACAAAGATATCTATCAAATGACCCAGTCAATTGACCGCATCATTACTAATCGATATCTTGGCTTTCCCATATTTATCTTGGTTCTATTCATCATGTTTTCAGCGACCTTTATCATAGGACAAATACCTATGGATTGGATTGATGCAGCCGTAGCTTGGTTTGGAAAGATGATTTCTCAGAACCTACCTGATGGTCCAATTAAAGCAATGCTTGTAGATGGAGTCATTGGAGGTGTAGGAGCAGTTATTGTGTTCCTTCCACAAATCTTAATTCTTTATTTCTTCATTAGCTTTATGGAGGACTCGGGATACATGGCTCGTGCAGCGTTCATCATGGACAAATTGATGCACAAAATGGGACTCCATGGCAAGTCGTTCATTCCTTTAATCATGGGATTTGGCTGCAATGTACCAGCTGTTATGTCAACAAGGACCATTGAAAGCAGACGTTCTCGCCTCATCACTATGCTCATTTTACCCCTTATGAGCTGCTCTGCCCGTCTACCTATATATATCATGATAACGGGTTCTTTCTTTGCTTTGAAGTATCAATCTCTTGTGATGCTCTCCCTCTATGTCATTGGAATTACTATTTCGATTATATTGAGTCGCATTTTCTCTAAATTCGTTGTCAAAGGTGAAGATACACCTTTTGTAATGGAACTTCCCCCCTATCGTTTCCCAACCTGGAAGGCTATGGGGCGCCATACATGGGAAAAGGGCAAGCAATATCTAAAGAAAATGGGAGGAATCATCCTTGTTGCCAGTATTATTGTATGGGCATTAGGTTATTTTCCACATGATGATAGCCTATCTCCTCAACAACAACAGGAACAAAGTTACATCGGAAAGATAGGAAAAACCGTTGAACCAGTTTTCCTTGCACAGGGATTTGATTGGAAAATTGATGTTGGATTGCTCTCTGGTGTTGGGGCAAAGGAGATTGTAGCCAGCACGATGGGAGTTCTTTATAGCAATGATTCGAGCTTTAGTGAGGACAATAAATTCAATGATGCTGGAAGCAAATATCAGGCTTTACGCCGACAAATGACACACGACATCGCCAGACTTCATGGCATCAGTGATATCGAAGCGGCTCCAATAGCTACACTTACAGCCTATTGTTTTCTACTTTTCGTACTGCTCTATTTTCCTTGTATAGCAACAATTGCGGCTATAAAAGGAGAAACAGGAAGTTGGAAATGGGCCCTTTTTGCAGCTGGTTATACAACCATGTTAGCTTGGGGAGTCAGTGCCGTAGTATATCAAATCGGTAGATTATTTATATAAATTAAGGTTGAAATAGAATGATAAGAGGCTATAAGTACATTTTTACCCTCCTACTATTGTGCTTTACAACTACTATAACGGCACAAAGAAATGAGGTCATATCGCCAGATATTGCGACATTGCAAGTAAGGAATGTCAACCAGCCTCTATCGATGTTACCCATCATTCAACTAAATTCTAACGAACAGATACAAATTTCTTTCGACCGATTTGGACACGAATATCATCGCTATACCTATAAGATTACCCATTGCGAAGCTGATTGGTCGCCATCCACCCAACTCTTTAGTACAGATTATTTAGATGGATTTCGCGATAATCTTCTAATTAATCAAGTGCAAGAATCAGTCAACACGAATGTAATTTACACGCATTATGCCTTCAGCTTACCTAATGATAAATGTCGTATAACCATGAGCGGCAACTATAAAGTTGAGGTATATGACGAGGAAGATAATAAGCTATTAACAGCTTATTTCATGGTTGTAGAGCCCTTGATGAAAGTTGAATTGACTTATACTTCGAATACAGACATCGACGTAAATCAATCACATCAACAAGTTGGAATGATGCTAAAATTTGGAAACTTAATGGTTACTAATCCTGCCACTCAAGTCAAAACAGTAATACTTCAGAATGCAAGATGGGACGATGCGCGTGTGAATATACAGCCCCAACTCATATCACATGATGGATTACAATGGCAGCATTGTCGGCAATTTATTTTCGATGCAGGAAACAATTATCGTAAGTTTGAATGTCTATCTGTAGATCATCCTACCATGGGAATAGAAAGAATAAACTGGGACGGTCATAATTATCAGGCATATTTATGGCCAGATCTTCCACGAAGAAACTATGTCTTTGACGAAAGTGGCCAAGGAATTTTTATCATACGAAATAGCGATAATAATGGTAATGACTATCTTTCAGATTATGTTTATGTGAATTTCACCTTGCAAACAGATACTTCCGACGACGCCATATATATCAGTGGTGGATTGACTAATCATCACTTAAGTCCTCAATACAAAATGAAATATAATGAAACTCAACATCTATACACACTATCTTTACTCTTAAAACAAGGTTATTATTCGTATGAATACGTAAAAATAAAACCTGATGGTACTACACAAATACTGCCATCAGAGGGAAACTTCTATCAAACTAAAAATCATTATCAAGCTTTAGTCTATTTCAAAGGAGTCAATGACCGAACAGACAGACTTGTGGCAGTAAGTCAATAGGACAGATTTCCCGATTATAAATATAAACAAATATACGGATGATTATGGATAACCAAGCAAAACAACAATGGCCTGGACCCGCAGGATTAATCCCAGTTACAAGCGGAAAAGCGGAAGATGCCAACATACATAACCGCAATTTCCTTGATCATATCTTAGTGGAAATGAGAGTGATTGACGCTATTGAACCAGATTTGACAACAGAAATCTTTGGCCAAAAGTTTAATTCTCCCATCATGATGCCAGCGTTTTCGCATCTAAACAAGATTAAAAATAAGGATGTAAAGCCTATGGAAGAATATGCAATGGCTGCTAAAGAAGAAAATCTTTTGAACTGGGTTGGTATGGAAAGTGATGATGATTTTGGTAATATATTGGCTGTAAACTTAAAAACAGTAAGGATTATTAAGCCTTTTGCTGACCATGATATCATTCTCAAGCAAATAGCATTTGCAGAACAACATGGCGCTATTGCTGTGGGTATAGACATTGATCACATTGCAGGAACTAATGGAAAATATGACGCTGTTGATGGTTATCCTATGGGACCTATCACCCTTAAAGATTTGAAAACTATTGTCGAAAAGACTCACCTTCCCTTTGTTGCAAAAGGTGTTCTCTCTGTTAGTGATGCACTAAAAGCACGCGAAGCGGGTTGCAAAGCTATTGTTGTTTCCCACCATCATGGCCGCATTCCATTTGGCATTCCACCAGCTTATGCTCTTCCAAAGATTAAAGATGCACTGGCAGGAAGCAACATAAAAATCTTTGCTGACTGTGGCATTGAGTCTGGATATGACGCATATAAACTCTTAGCGCTTGGCGCAGATGCCGTCTCTGTAGGCCGAGCTATCCTTTCACCTCTATTAAAAGAAGGTAAGGATGGTGTCATCAAACAAATTAAAAAGATGCATGCAGAATTGTCTGAGCTTATGATGTATACTGGCATTAAAGACACTCGGACTTTTGATGAGAATGTACTTCATTATTAAGGATATAGCAATCTGATAATCAACGCATTATAAAGATTTTTTAAAACAGGCCATTTCACGACATGATTTGCCTCATTTTGCATTATTATTTGAGCCAAATCATGTCGTAAAATGACTGAAAAAGAAATCCAAAAGGATATCTATCTCACTTTATTATGTCCCTCATACCTTTATCCTTATTCTAAATTCTTTTTATAAATTCACCTTTATGATAAAGAATACAGATTAATAACGTTTCATAAAAATCTTTTTATCTCTTTCCAAAAAAATCCTTTTTAATTTACAATAAAGAATAAAGGAAATAAATGGTTTGCACGCAAAAAACGTGAAATAATACCATTCAAATCATTCAGTATGGATTAATTTTGTTATATTTGCAGAAATATAATTGAAGATACAATTTAATATGGAATTTTCAGCAAAGCAAATCGCCCAGTTTATCCAAGGACGTATTGAGGGAGATGAGAATGCAACAGTTAACACCTTTGCTAAAATTGAAGAAGGTGTTAAAGGGGCAATATCTTTCTTGGCTAACCCTAAATATATTCACTATCTTTACGACACTAAGTCGACTATTGTGCTTGTCGATGAACAGATAGAAATAGAGAAACCCGTGTATACCACTATCATAAAAGTTGCAAATGCACGTGATTGTGTGGCAAAACTTCTACAAATGTATGAGGCTTCCATGCGTCAGAAGAAGACTGGAATTGATTCATTAGCCTTTGTTTCTCCAAGTGCAAAGATTGGTAAAGATGTATATATTGGTGCATTTGCCTACATAGGCGACAACGTTGTTATTGGCGATGGATGTCAGATTTATCCTAATGTTGTCATGAATGAGAACATTAGTTTGGGAGAAGATTGTATCATTTATCCGAATGTAACCATTTATATGGGATGTAAAATCGGTAATCGTGTAATTATACATGCAGGCAGTGTTATCGGTGCAGACGGCTTTGGCTTTGCTCCAAATGGACAAGATGGATATGACAAAATCCCTCAAATAGGCATTGTAGAAATTGCTGATGATGTGGAAATTGGTGCAAATTCATGTGTCGATCGTTCAACTATGGGCAGTACAAAGATTAAAAAAGGAGTAAAACTTGATAATCTTGTGCAAATAGCTCATAATGTAGAAGTAGGTGAAAACACCGTTATGTCGGCTCAAGTTGGTATTGCAGGAAGTACGAAAATCGGTCAATGGTGTATGTTTGGCGGGCAAGTTGGTGTAGCAGGTCACATCGAAATTGGAGATAAAGTGTTCTTAGGTGCGCAGAGTGGTGTACCGGGAAGTCTTAAAAGTAACCAGATTTTAATAGGTACTCCCCCAATGGAAAAACTCCCTTACTTTAAGTCTCAGGCTATATTCCAGCGTTTACCAGAGATTTATAAGGAACTAAATGCATTGAAAAAAGAAATAGAAGAACTAAAGAAACAAAGATAAACATTATATGGAAGCAAAAAAACAGACAACTCTTAAAGGTAGTTTTTCGCTTTTTGGAAAAGGATTACATACAGGATTGAACCTCACTGTGACTTTCAATCCCGCACCAGAGAATACGGGATATAAAATACAAAGAATAGACGTTGAAGGTCAACCAATCATCGATGCAGTAGCAGAGAACGTGGTAGATACACAGCGTGGAACCGTGATTGCAAAAGGAGACGTGCGCGTTTCTACGATAGAACATGGTATGGCTGCACTCTATGCATCGGGAGTTGACAATTGTCTTATCCAGGTAAATGGCCCCGAATTTCCTATACTTGACGGCTCAGCTGCACTCTATATTGAAAGTTTAAGGAGATTGGTATAGTCGAACAGAATGCTACAAAGGACTATTACATCATTAGACATAAGATTGAAGTAAAAGATAAAGAGACTGGATCTGTCATCACTATCCTACCTGATGACCAATTCAGTATTACTGCAATGTGTTCTTTTAACTCTAAATTTATCAACAGCCAATTTGCTACTTTGGAAGACATGTCTACCTTTGACACGCAGATTGCGCCTGCAAGAACCTTTGTGTTCGTAAGGGATATTGTGCCATTGTTAGAGGCTAACCTTATAAAAGGAGGTGATCTTGATAATGCAATTGTTATCTACGAACGCGAGGTTAGTCAGGAAAAATTAGACCAGTTGGCTGATGTTTTGAAAGTTCCACGCATTGATGCTAAGAAGATTGGATATATTCAACATAAGCCTTTAATGTGGGAAAACGAATGTACTCGACATAAATTACTTGATATTATTGGTGACATGGCACTCATTGGCAAGCCTATCAAGGGTAGAATTATAGCCACCCGACCAGGCCATACCATTAATAACAAGTTTGCAAGACTAATGAGAAAAGAGATTCGCAAACATGAAGTTCAAGCCCCAGTCTACGATCCAAATGAGGCTCCTATCATGGATAATAAGCGTATTCGCGAACTTCTTCCTCATCGATATCCCATGCAATTGGTAGACAAAATCACCGCAATGGGTCCGACAAGTATTGTAGGTGTGAAGAATGTTACAGCCAATGAACCTTTTTTCCAAGGGCATTTCCCGAACGAACCTGTTATGCCTGGAGTACTTCAAATAGAGGCAATGGCTCAGTGTGGTGGCCTGCTTGTGCTTGGGCAACTTGAGGAACCAGAGAAATATTCAACGTATTTCCTGAAAATAGATGACGTGAAATTCCGTCAAAAGGTTGTTCCTGGAGATTCTCTTCTCTTTAAGGTTGAGCTTTTAGCTCCTGTGCGTCATGGCATAAGTTCCATGAAAGGATATATGTTTGTAGGTGATCAAGTAGTTTCAGAAGCTACATTTACCGCTCAGATTGTAAAGAACAAATAACTTAGTATAAAACAAATATGAACCAAATTAGTCCGTTAGCCTATGTCCATCCCGAGGCAATTCTTGGGGATAATAATATCATTGGCCCGTTTTGTTATATTGATCGAGATACAGTTATAGGTGACAACAATGTATTACAAAACAGTGTTACAATCAATGTTGGTGCACGAATTGGCAACGGAAACGAGATCTTTCCCGGTGCCAGTCTATCCACAAAGCCACAAGATCTGAAATTCAAAGGCGAGATAACAACCTGTCAAATTGGCGATGGAAATAGTATTCGAGAGAATGTAACAATATCACGTGGGACAGCATCCAAAGGGAAAACGATTGTTGGCAATAACAATTTGCTAATGGAAAATATGCATATTGCACATGATTGTGTGGTTGGGAATAATTGCATTGTTGGTAATTCTACAAAATTTGCTGGTGAAGTCACCATTGATGATAATGCTATTATCAGTGCAACTGTTTTGACACATCAATTTTGTAAAATAGGAAGTTATGTAATGATTCAAGGAGGTTGCCGTTTCAGTCAAGACATTCCACCTTATATTATAGCAGGTAAGGAGCCAACAAAGTATTGTGGAATAAACCTTGTTGGACTACGTAGACGTGGTTTTAGCAATGAATTGATAGACTCTATTCATGAAGCTTATCGACTACTTTATTCAAAAGGTGTACTTAAAGAAGGAATCGAAGAGATTAAAAAGAACCTTCAAATCACTCCTGAAATCCAATATATCATTGATTTCGTAGAATCGTCTAAACGAGGCATTATTCGCTGATGAAGACACTTGTTGTTGTTCTTGGCCCGACTGGGGTTGGCAAAACAGAACTTTGTATCAAGATTGCTCAACACCTAAATACACCTATTATAAATGCAGACTCCCGACAGATCTATGCAGAAATTCCAATAGGCACAGCTGCGCCAAACCAAGAACAACAACATCAAATTCGTCATTATTTCGTAGGGAATCATACAGTAACTGATTATTATAGCGCTGCTAAATATGAGTCAGATGCCCTATTTTTGATAAAAAAACTTTTCAATAAGGGACACAATACTCTACTTTTGACAGGAGGAAGTATGATGTATATCGATGCCGTATGTAACGGAATAGATAACATTCCAACTGTTAATCAAGAGACACGTGAACTATTAAAAGAAAAGTTAGCAAAAGAAGGCTTGGATTCTCTTGTGGAAGAATTAAAACAATTAGATCCAGAACACTATCAGATTGTAGACAAAAAAAATCCTCGACGTGTAGTACATGCTCTTGAAATTTGTTACATGACAGGGAAAACTTACACGTCATTTCGTAAACAAACTGTAAAGCAAAGACCTTTTAATATATTAAAGATTGGATTAAACAGAGATAGAGACGAACTCTACACAAGAATCAACTCACGTGTAATTGATATGTTTAATCATGGATTGATCGAAGAGTGTGAACGAGTATATGACTATCGAAACCATAACGCATTAAATACTGTCGGTTATAAAAGAAACATTTAATTTCCTTGATGGTTTACTAACAAAAGAGGAGACGATTAGACAAATCCAATCAAACACTCGCCAATATATGAGGAAACAACTCACTTGGTTTAAGCGTGATAAACAAATTAAATGGTTTCAACCTATGAACTTTGAAGAAATTATAAAAATATATTGATGATAATATATAAATGCCGATATATTTTTGTACATTTGTATTATTCAAGATACGCAAAAATTAAAAATATGAAGATAAAAAGAGTTTTTAAATGGTGCGTCAACCTTATACGTAACTTCTGGCCTTGGTATAAAAAGTTATACAAAGGACGTGCATGGTATACTAAGACTATGATTGGTTTTGTTTCATGTATAGTTGCTTTCTTTATCTATCTCGGTATGGTAGATATGAACTTCCTATGGCTTTTTGGTAAATCTCCAGGCTATTTTTCTGGTATTTTAGATCCCCAGACGAGCGAAGCTTCAGAGATTTATAGCGCTGATGGAAAACTCATTGGAAAGTATTTTAATGAGAATAGAACACCAGTTAAATACGAAGAAGTTAATCCAATGTTCTTCCGAGCATTGATAGATACGGAAGATGAACGTTTCTACAAACATTTTGGAATAGATCCGATTGGTTTGTTTGGTGCGATGAAAGATGCCATACTACGTCATGATGGACGTGGAGCTTCAACTATTACTCAGCAATTAGCCAAGAATATGTTCCGCGTTCGGTCACAATATTCCACGGGACTATTAGGAAAGATTCCAGGCTTAAAGATGTTAATTATCAAAGCAAGGAATGGATTATCGCAACTAAACTCGAAACAGTTTATTCCAAAAAAGAAATTATAACGATGTATGCCAATACCGTTGATTTCGGCAATAATTCATATGGGATAAAAACGGCCGCAAAGACATATTTCAACACTTCACCAGCGAAACTTACCACAGAGCAAGCTGCTGTGCTTGTAGGTATGTTAAAGGCTACGTCTTACTACAACCCAAAAACTAACATAAAGAACTCTTTAGCACGCCGAAACACCGTATTAACTAATATGTATAATCATGGTGATTTAAGTCGTGTTGCGTGTGATTCCTTAAAAGAAATCCCTATAAAGTTAGACTTTAAAGTAGAAGAAAACTATGATGGACAAGCTAAATACTTCCGTGAAGCAATTGCAAACTATCTGAAAGATTGGTGTGAAGAGAATGGTTACGATCTTTATTCAAGTGGATTAAAGATCTACACTACTATTGATACACGAATGCAAAAGTATGCTGAAGATGCTGCTAAGAAGCAAATGAAGCAAGTACAACAGAACTTTAATAACCATTGGGGTATTTATAGAAATCAAACGAGTAATTGGCTCCGTCAAGACCCTTGGCAAGACGAAAATCATCAAGTTATTCCTAACTTTATTCAACAAATTGCAGAACGTCAGCCTTTCTATAAAGCTTTATTAGCACGTTTTCCCAACAATCCAGACTCTGTTAATTATTATTATAAGGAATGGAAGCATCCAGTTAAAGTCTTTGATTATGATAAAGGAACCATCACAAAAGAGATGACATCTGAAGATTCCATCAAATATATGACGACATTCATGCATTGTGCTTTTGTAGCTATGGAGCCTCAAACTGGTGCAGTGAAAGCATGGGTTGGGGATATAGACTTTAATTCATGGAAATATGATAAAGTTACAGCAATGCGTCAGCCAGGTTCTACATTCAAATTATTTGTTTATACTGAGGCAATGAACCAGGGATTGACTCCTTGTGACAAACGACGTGATGAATATATCTCAATGCAGGTATATGACAAAAAACAACATAAAGAAGTTACATGGACGCCAAGAAATGCCAATGGTTCATTTAGTGGAGACTCTATCCCTTTGAAAAGTGCCTTTGCAAAGAGTATCAACTCGGTTGCAGTTCGCCTTGGCCAGGAAATGGGAATTAAAAGAATTATAGAAACAGCTAAGAAGATGGGTATTACAAGTCCTTTGGATGATGAACCTTCTTTGGCTTTAGGTTCCAGCGATGTAACCTTATTACAGATGGTAAATGCCTATTGTGTAATTGCTGATAATGGCAAACATCATGACCCAGTCTTAGTAACTCGAATATTGGATAAAGATGGAAATGAAATCTATGTAGGCCCAACAAAGTCCGAACAAGTTATTCCTTATAAGAGCGCTTTCTTAATGCAACAGATGCTTCAAGGTGGACTTCGTGAACCAGGAGGAACATCTCAATCTCTATTAGGATATGTAGGAAATTATCGTGATACAGAGTTTGGTGGTAAAACAGGAACAACAAATAATCACTCAGATGCTTGGTTCATGGGGGTTAGTCCACGTTTGGTAGTTGGAGCTTGGGTAGGTGGAGAGTATAGAAGTATACACTTCAGGACTGGTGCATTAGGACAAGGAGCACGAACAGCCTTACCAATTTGTGGTTATTTCCTGCAATCCTTATTCAAAGACCCAGAATTCAAACAATATCATGCTAAGTTTGATAAGCCACATGATGATGATATTACCAATGATATGTATCTTTGTGCAAGCTATAGTTCACAAGCTAAACGCGACACTACACGCCGAGATAGTATCATTAGCGAAGAAGAGGTTTACTTAGATGAGGATGGTAACCCTATATCTAATCCTTCTGAAGAATCTGAAGAAAATTCAAAGAAGGGCTCAGATAATTTTAGAAACAATAAGAATACAGGTGACTCTAAAAAAGAGAAAAAGAAGAAGGCATCTGAACAACAAGTTAACTTAGATGACCTTTGATAAGGTATAAACTCAAATATTGCTGTCCAATAAAAACTAAACAGCATGATTTTTCGTGCGGAATTGTCTCAAAATAGGCAATTCCGCATTATTTTTGAAAACCAAGCCTCTAATCCTGTAAGGAACTCCCGTAAACTTCCACACGGAAACGAGAAAAAAGGATTTTTAGCCCCAAAGTGTCGAGCGGAAGCATGAAAAAGAGATTTTTAGCTCTAAAGCGTCGCGCGGAAGCATGAAAAAGAGATTTTTTGCCCTAAAGCGTCGCGCGGAAGCATGAAAAATGATTTTTTGCCCTAAAGCGTCGCGCGGAAGCATGAAAAAGAGATTTTTTGCCCTAAAGCGTCGCGCGGAAACATGAAAAAGAGATTTTTTGCCCTAAAGCGTCGCGCGGAAGCATGAAAAAATGATTTTTTGCCCTAAAGCGTCGCGCGGAAGCATGAAAAAATGATTTTTAGCCTTAAAGCGTCGCGCGGAAGCATGAAAAAGAGATTTTTTGCCCTAAAGCGTCGCGCGGAAGCATGAAAAAGAGATTTTTAGCTCTAAAGCGTCGCGCGGAAGCATGAAAAAGAGATTTTTTGCCCTAAAGCGTCGCACGGAAGCATGAAAAAATGATTTTTTGCCCTAAAGCGTCGCGCAGAACCATGGAGTTCAGGCTTCAACTTTTATATGACAATAATGTTTACCGGACAGCAATAATTGGAAATGATTTACCCCGATGAGGAGAAAGTAACCTATGACTATAACCTCGGCGGACAGGTAGACCATGTGCGTGGCTATAAGTCTTACGGCTATGATTATGTGAACTCCGAGTTCTCGGGTGGTAATACTGGTACGGCACGCTTCTCGCTCTATATCAGTCCATGCTTAGTTGCAGGGCAAGGTAGCAAGCACACCAAGCATATTCTACATTTCCGCGCCGGGCGAAAGTCATTTCCCGAAGGGTTTGGCATTTCCGCGCTTGGCGAAAGTCGTTTCCCGAGTAGTTTGGCATTTCCGCGCATGGCGAAAGTCATTTCCCGAGTGGTTTGGCATTTCCGCGCCGGGCGAAAGTCATTTCCCGAGTGGTTTGGCATTTCCGCGCCGGGCGAAAGTCGTTTCCCAAGTGGTTTGGCATTTCCGCGCATGGCGAAAGTCATTTTCCGAGTGGTTTGGCATTTCCGCGCTGGGCGAAAGTCGTTTCCCGAGTGGTTTGGCATTTCCGCGCATGGCGAAAGTCGTTTCCCGAGTGGTTTGGCGCGTGCGCGAATCGTTTATTTATAAATATTGCTGTCCGGTAAATATTTTTCAGATATAAAAGGTTTACCGGACAGCAATATACTTTTTTTATTAATAATTCTAAATCAAAACTCCAAACTTAATTGAGGTCCCAGTTGTGCACTTTCGTTTGACAACGTACAGCTGCCCCTCTGAATTAGAAAAAGGCTATTAATGAGTGGGTGAAATACTATAATGAGAGGAGGTTTCATGAATCGTTGGACAATCTTACACCGAGAGATGTATATTTAGGCCAAGGGGAGAAAATCAAAAAGATAAGAGAAACAATAAAGCAAAAATTCAATCAACAAAAAGAATTTCTGAGAATAAAAGAATGAAATATCAGAGTAAATAACTATATTTGCAGTTATGCACTTTTTATTTGACAACGTACAAGGTTTATGGACAGTCACCAAAATAAACGGCAAGTACCATCTTCAAAGAACTAAAAATTTCTCAGAAACAATATGAATTAGGTGTACAAGAAATAAATAAAAAAAGAATAACTATGGTAAAAATAAATAGATATATCATTTCATTCATAATCATATTGTCTTCCTGTTCTTCACAAGATAAAGAACTATATAAGTTTATACAGCAACATTGCATTGCTGGTGATACTTGTGTCATAAACTTTAAGGACATATATGATGTGGATTTTGATAAGTTTTTATATTATTGGAGAGGTAAATAATAGAGACAATATCTAAAAATTATTAATTTACCATATAAAAATACGAAATATGTTTTTTTGACAGTAGATGTCGCCTAATATTTATCAAAAGAAAACAGGGTGGTAGAAGAATTTGAAACAAATAGTAAATATCTCTATTTTTGAACCAAATGATTGCGACACACCTTTGGTTTCCTCTCGCTTTTTAGTTAATAAGCAAGGTAAAAAGTAAGTCTTATTATTTGAGAAATATTCATTAATTCGAGAATGTAAATTAAACTGTGTCATGCTACAATAAGATTAGTTTTATACAGTTTATTTATTATGGACAACAACGAAATTGATTACAAGAGAGCTGCGGAACAGCTTCGTAAGGGAGAACCATTATTTGATAAGGATGGTGCTTTGGCACCAATGTTGGAGCGCACATTTTGAATGCTACCCTTGAAGGTGAGATGGATGCTCATCTCTCTATTGATGAACACTCAAAAGGCAATCGCCGCAATGGTAAGCTGCCTAAGCAAATGCAGACATGCTATGGTGAGGTTACTGTAGAAACGCCTCGTGACCGTGACGGTTCCTTTGAGCCTCAGACCGTCAGAAAGCGCGAAACAATCCTTGCAGAAGGTATGGCGGATCAGATTATAAACATGTATGCTTTTGGTACAAGCACTCGCGATATCAGCAAGTATTTAGAGCCTTGACACAGTTGAAAGTACACTACCGACAATAATGTTTACCGGACAGCAATAAAACTCAAATAAAAAACTATTGCTGTTAAATAAAACATATTCTCACATCAAGAAGTTTTATAAAACAGCAATAGTTTTTTTGTAATATATAATATAAAAAGCTTACTCTTCTGGCTTCATATTTGTATAAACTGTTTGCACATCATCAAACTCTTCAAGCTTTTCAACCATCTTATCAATAGTTTCTCGCTCTTCAGGAGTAACATCTTTGAGATCATTCGGAATATAAGTAAACTCTGCTCCTGTTACTTCAAAACCCTCAGACTCTAAATGTTTCTGAATATCTCCGAAGCTTTTGGGGTCACCATAAATTGTGATTTCATTCTCTTCTTCGTCTTCATCGTATTCATCTTCTACTCCATAGTCTATCAAATCAAGAATCATTTCGTCCATATCAAGACCTTCTTTCTTCTTGAATGTGAAAACACTTTTATGGTCAAACAAGAATGAAAGACTACCAGTCGTACCCATATTACCACTGAACTTGTTGAATATAGAACGAACATCAGCCACCGTACGAGTAGTATTATCGGTCAATGTATCCACCAAAACAGCCACTCCATGAGGGCCATATCCCTCATAAGTTACTTCTTTGTATTCACTCTGGTCTTTGCCCATTGCGTTTAATCGCGCGCTCAATGTTATCCTTAGGCATGTTTTCACGCTTACAGTTAGCGATCAAAGCACGTAAAGTAGGATTATTTTCTGGCTCTGGACCACCAGCCTTTACTGCAATAGCAATCTGTTTACCTAATTTTGTAAATACACGGGCCATGTGCCCCCATCGTTTAAGCTTTGTAGCTTTACGATATTCAAATGCTCTTCCCATTTTTATTATTCTTTTATATATGTATTCTTATCTCTTCATTACAATTATCTGAGCTCCGCCCCCAATTGTGTTGTGAGCTGCTTTATCAGTTTTTGCATAATTGCTTCTATAGCCTTATCATTCAAAGTCTTATTAGCATCTTGCAGAATAAAGTTGACTGCATAACTCTTTTTCCCTTCAGGAAGATTCTTTCCCTCATAAACATCAAAGAGTTCTACACGCTTTAAGAGTTTCTTTTCAGTCTGAAATGCAATCTGTTCAACTTGTTCAAAAGAGACTTTCTTATCAAGAAGCAAGCCAAATCACGACTAACTGCAGGATACTTACATATTTCTTCAAACTCAAATTCGTTATTTCTTACTGACTTAAGTAATGCATCTAAATCAATTTCCGCATAGTAAACAGGCTGCTCTATACCCATCTTTTTCAGAAGTTTCATATTTAGAATACCTACTTCAGCAAAGAGTTTACCACCTCTATTCTTATAGGAAAGTGCTTTAGAGAAGATGTTATTATCACTCTCAGAAACAACCAATGCACCAGTACTAACCCCTACTCGGGTAAAGATATTCTGCACATAAGCTTTCAATTCATAGATACTTGAATCTTCATCTGCATGAATCCACGAACCTTCAATACGCTTACCTGCAAGCCAAAGTGCCAAGTGGCGGTCTTCACTATAAGCCTTATAGGGAGCTTCTGCCTGCCATTTCTCCTTATTATATTTATAGACATTGCCCACCTCAAGAAACGAATATTTCCGTTACGGCGATTAACATTGCGCATAATACTTTCCAAACCACCGAACAATAAAGTTTGACGCATCACACCAAGGTCTGCACTCAATGGATTCATTAGCTTCACTGTTGAACTCTCCGGATATGCATTTAGCTCCAAATCTGTATAATAATATAGCTTAGAAAGGGAGTTATTCAATATTTCATTAAAGCCACAACCCACCAACTGCTCACAGAGAAGATTTGTCAATCGATATTTCTTATCTTCATCACCTGCAACAGTAAGTGAACTATTCAAACGCGTTGGTATCTCTACATTATTATATCCATAGATACGAAGGATATCTTCAACAACGTCAGATGGACGCTGTACATCATAACGATAAGGAGGAACTATTAACTTTAGACCATCTTCTGTTTCTTCGATAATCTTCATCTCTAAAGAAGAAACAATATTTTTTATCGTCTCCTTTCCAATCTCCTTTCCAATCAGGCGATGCACATAATCAAATGAAAGATCAACGTTGAAACCTTCTATTGGTTCTGGATAGACATCTTTTATTTGCATTGAAATCTTTCCTCCCGCCAATTCCTTACATAAGATAGCTGCTTGTTTCAATGCATAAATTACGCCATTAGGATCTATTCCACGTTCAAAGCGATAGCTTGAATCTGTACTTAACCCATGACGGCGTGCACTCTTACGAATCCATGTGGGATGGAACACAGCACTTTCAAGTACTACATTTCTCGTTGTATCATACGTTCCACTTCCTTTTCCACCGAAAACGCCAGCAATACACATGGGTTCTTCTGCATTACAAATGCTCAAATCACGATCACTCAACGTATGTTCTTCACCATCAAGTGTCACAAACTTTGTTCCATCGGCCTGCGTACGAACTACTATTTTGTGGCCTTTCACCATGTCTGCATCAAAACAATGCATGGGTTGTCCATAGGCCATCATCACATAATTAGTGATATCTACAATGTTATTAATTGGGCGTAAGCCTATCACTCGTAGTTTATTCTGAAGCCAAGCTGGGCTTTCTTTAACTTCGCAATCCGTGATACTTACACATGCATAACGTTTACATGCATCCGAATTTTGCACTTCTACGTCAATCGGTAGGTCTTCGTTATCAACCTTAAATTCATCACATGAAGGACGATGAAGTGTTGTTGGGTAGTTATTTTGCTTCAACCAAGCATATAAATCACGTGCAACACCATAATGAGAAAGGGCATCTCCACGATTGGCTGTAATGTCTATTTCAATCAGCCAATCACTTTCTAAATGATAATATTCAGCTGCCGGTGTGCCCACAACAGCATCATCAGGCAATACAATGATTCCATCATGACTATTGCCCACCCCTATTTCGTCTTCGGCGCAAATCATTCCAAATGACTCAACACCACGAAGCTTGCTTTTCTTAATTGTAAACGAGTCTTCACCATCATAGAGCACACAACCTAAATCTGCAACGATGACTTTCTGACCTGCAGCTACATTAGGAGCACCACAAACTATTTGTTGCGGTTCATCCTTACCCAAATCAACCGTTGTAACATGAAGATGATCACTATTTGGATGGTCAACACAAGTCAATACTTTTCCAACATAAAGGCCTTTCAATCCTCCTTTGATGGTTTGTACTTCTTCCAAAGCATCAACTTCCAATCCAATTGAGGTCAACGCATCAGCTGTTTGTTGTGGTGTAAGGTCGAAATCAACGTACTCCTTAAGCCATTTATACGAAATATTCATATATTGTTTTTTTATATTTTCAAAACGATGCAAAAATACAAAAAATGAATCAAATACACAAGTACATAAATAAAAAATCACAAGTAGAGGCTACACAACCTCTACTTGGATAGCAACAAAACGGAAAATAACTGAAAAAAGAGGACTATTAGCGTGCAACACAATGTAAAATCGATTCAAAGCATCTATGCTTCTCTTTCAATCATTTATAACATACTTACAAAGAGGTTTAGGAATAAATAAAAACACTTCTATTATATGAATTTTACAGCATAACATCATGATTTAGAACATCATACAAAACGACACACTTTGGCCTGCAAAACAGCCTATATTAAAGCATAAAATGACCCATATAACATCTTAAAACAGCCCAGTTTAAAATCCGCATTCGCCGCTTTTGAGAAAGAATTAAAAAGGAACAACCCTTAGCACTTACTCATTCTACTATATACAAAGCTTTTATTGTAAGCTATTTTGATAGAATTTAGAACATTGTTTAAGAAGAAACAGCATGTAAAAATGGACATCATAAAACCCAACTTATAGCAATCTTAAAAGTGAATATTGTGATGAAAGCACATGTTCATATCGCTTTTCTCAACCATAGACTTTGGTTTTCTGCTTTTTTTGCATTACCTTTGCCTACATTATGAAACGACTTAAGACAATATCCATATTTATTTTTGCCTGTGCAATGACTATACACGCACAGACAACTCCTATGCGCACACTCCTACCGGCTAAGCCACGTACACTATATGAGCGCTATATTGATAGTCTACAGACTATGCGTCAGAATCTTGCTAACGTTCAAACGTCTTCAATTAAAGCAGACTATGCCCCACTCTTTCTACCTACAACATTCTATAAAGGAGTGAGTCATAGAATCTTTCTTATGCAAAGACAGATTCCATCTCATTGACGAGCCAACTCGATGAAGCACTGTTGAACATCTATCTTCATAGACCTGACCTTGTGAGGACTACCGAAAGTCAACTTGACAACATTGGACCTGCACTTGAAGTAAACAATGCTATAAAGCCTAAGAACCAAGAACTTACAGACAGAGTAGCTCCCAAAACGGCTGAACCAGAATATGTTGATGCTAACATCGAAATTTATAAACCAAATTTTTGGAATTATAGTGGAGACTATTACCTTCAGTTCCTGCAGAATTATGTTTCAAACAATTGGTATAAAGGTGGGGAAAGCAATTACAGCATGGTAGGTTCGGTCACCTTGCAAGCCAATTATAATAACAAGCAAAAGGTGAAATGGGACAATAAACTCGAAATGAAACTTGGCTTTCAAACGTCTCAAAGTGATCAACTTCATAAGTTGAAAACAAGTGAGGACTTGTTGCGTTATACAGGAAAAATAGGTTTCCAGGCTACAAAAAAATGGTATTATACAGCCCAACTTATTGCATATACCCAGTTTATGAAAGGCTATAAGAACAATGATCCATTTGTATATAGCGACTTCATCAATCCATTGAATGTCAACCTTTCTGTCGGTATGGACTATGAGGTATCATGGTTTAACAAACGATTGACAGGTAACATACATCTGGCTCCGGCTGCTTATAACTTCAAATATGTTAGCCGTCTCGATTTAAGTAAACGCTATGGACTGAAAGAAGGCAACCACACCTTGCATGACATTGGTTCAGAGTGTACGATAGACTTATTGTGGAAGATGAGTGATATGATAAAATGGAGAACTCGACTTTATGGGTATACCACTTACAGGCGAGGCGAATTAGACTGGGAGAATACATTTACATTCCAGTTCAATCGATACATTAGCAGTAACCTTTTCATCTTCCCTCGCTTTGATGATGGCGCTGAACGCGATGGAAAATACGGCTATTGGCAACTTAAAGAATATGCAAGCCTTGGATTTTCATATTCTTTCTAAGGAAAGGTTTGTACATATCAAAGAAAAAAATTAAATTTGCATACTGAATTTATAAATTAAAAATATTGTGGCTGAAACAAAGTATATCTTCGTCACCGGTGGCGTTGTTTCTTCACTTGGTAAAGGAATTATTAGTGCATCCATCGGAAAGCTTCTGCAAGCCAGAGGCTACAACATCACAATTCAAAAGTTTGATCCCTATATCAACATTGATCCTGGGACGCTAAATCCTTATGAACATGGTGAATGCTATGTGACAGCAGATGGTATGGAGACCGATCTCGACTTGGGACATTATGAGCGTTTCACAGGTATTCAGACCACTAAAGCCAATAGTATGACTACGGGCCGCATCTATAAAGCGGTTATCGATAAAGAGAGACGTGGAGATTATTTAGGCAAAACCATTCAAGTGGTACCCCATATTACCGACGAAATCAAACGTAACATCAAACTTCTTGGGCAGAAATATCATTATGATTTCGTAATTACGGAAATTGGAGGAACGATTGGTGACATTGAAAGTGCGCCATTCATGGAAGCAATCCGACAGATGAAATGGGAGTTAGGAAAACGTGCACTCAGTATCCATCTGACCTACGTTCCCTATCTAAAAGCAGCTGGAGAGCTAAAAACAAAGCCTACACAACATAGTGTAAAAGAGCTACAGAGCATTGGTATACAACCTGATATCCTTGTACTTCGAACAGAGATGCATCTTAGTGACGCTATCCGAAAGAAAGTGGCAGCATTCTGTAATGTGGACTTTGATTGTGTTGTTCAAAGCGAAGACCTCCCTTCTATCTATGAAGTTCCAGTAAACATGCAGAACCAAAAGCTCGACGAAGCTATCTTAAGAAAGACAGGAGAGCCTATAGGTAAAACACCAACACTTGGTCCTTGGAAAGAGTTTATTGAGAGAAGAGAGAATGCAAAAGAGACTGTTAACATCGGACTTGTAGGTAAATACGACTTGCAAGATGCTTATAAGAGTATTCGCGAAAGTCTTTCTCACGCAGGAACGTACAATGATTATAAGGTTAATATCACATTTATTAGTTCTGAAGAAATTACAGAACAAAATGTAAAAGAGAAGCTTGCAGGACAAGATGGAATTGTGATTTGCCCAGGATTTGGGCAACGTGGTATCGAAGGTAAAATCACTACTGCTCACTATACACGTACACATAACATTCCAACTTTTGGTATCTGTTTGGGAATGCAGATGATGGTCATTGAATTTTCACGTAATGTGTTGGGCTATGAAGATGCAAACAGCCGAGAGATTAACGAAAAAACTCCACACAATGTTATTGACATCATGGAGGAACAAAAAAACATCTCCAACATGGGTGGTACCATGCGTTTGGGTGCTTATGAATGTATCTTAAAGCAAGGAAGCCACGTTTTCAATATCTATAAGAAAGAAAATATCCAAGAACGCCATCGTCATCGTTATGAGTTTAATAACGAATTCCAGAAAGAATTTGAGAAACATGGCATGATATGCGTAGGTAAGAATCCAGAAAGCGACTTAGTTGAAATCGTTGAAATTCCTACTCTTAAATGGTATATTGGAACACAATATCACCCCGAATATCAATCAACAGTACTTAAACCACACCCACTTTTTGTGGATTTTGTTAAAACAGCAATAGAAAATAAAAAGAAATAATGGATAAAAACAACATTATCGGATTCCTACTTATCGCAGCCGTTCTGATTGGTTTTAGTTGGTATAATCAACCATCTGCTGAAGAACAGCGTGCTGCTTTTGTGAAGGACTCCATTGAACAGGTAAACAAAAGCCAGTCTGAGAAGGCTGCGCAGATGGAAAAGAACAAGAGACAACAAGCAGAAAAACAAAAGGTTCTTTCCGATACTACTTCACTTTTCCATAAGGCACTCACTGGGAATGTCGAACGAATTGTATTGAAAAATAAAAAAGTAGAATTGACATTCAGTTCTAAAGGTGCTTACGTTGAACAAGCAGTCATTAAAGGTTATGTTGGTCATAACATTAAAGTGAAAAATGGCTCAGCAGATAAAAAGAATCTAACCCTATTTAGTGGTGCAGACCAAAGCATTAGTTATCTGCTTAATGCCAAAGAAACAAATATCAATACTGCCGAACTTTATTTCGTTCCGTCAGAGGTAAGTGATTCAACGGTGACCTTCATAGCTGATGCAGGTGAAGGAAAATCACTAACCTTAAAATATGAATTGGGGCAAGATTATATGCTCCACATGCAGATGAGTGTGCAAGGGATGGCTGGTCTTTTCGCCCCTGGTACACAGACTATGGATGTAAATTGGAAAGACAAAGCACGCCAACAAGAGAGAGGTTTCTCGTTTGAGAATCGCTATGCCACTCTCACCTATCATAAGAAAGATGGTGGAACAGACTATTTAAACGAGACCAAAGAAGAAATAGACAAGTCTATTGAAGAGCAGATTGACTGGGTAGCGTTTAAGAATCAGTTCTTTAGTGCTGTTATGATAGCCAAGAACAATTTTCAAAGCAATGCCTTAATGACTTCTATTCCTCAAGAGAAGGGAAGCGGTTATCTTAAACAATATGAGGCTAAGATGAAGACTTTCTTTGACCCAACTGGTAAGAAAGCTTCAGAATTTGAATTCTATTATGGTCCAAATGATTTCCGTCTGCTTCAGAAAATGGAAAAAGAAAGTCAGTTCCACAAAGACCTTCAGATGCAACGCTTGGTTTATCTTGGCTGGCCTCTCTTCCGCATTATCAACAGATGGTTTACACTCTATGTGTTTGACTTCTTGACAAGCATGAATATCAACATGGGTATCGTGCTCATATTGATTACACTTCTCTTAAAGCTTCTCACCTACCCTATGGTCAAGAAGAGTTATATGAGTAGTGCGAAAATGCGCGTATTAAAGCCAAAATTGGATGAGGCTACAAAGCAATTTGACAAGCCTGAAGACCAAATGCAGAAGCAACAAGCCATGATGGCTGAGTATGCAAAATATGGTGTAAGTCCTTTGTCAGGCTGTCTACCTATGCTTATTCAGGCACCGATTTGGATTGCAATGTTCAACTTCGTTCCTAATGCTATTCAACTTCGTGGAGAAAGTTTCCTATGGATAAAAGATCTCAGCACATACGACCCCATTTGGGAATGGAATCACAATTTATGGCTCATTGGTGATCACTTGAGTCTCACATGTATTCTCTTCTGTGTAGCCAATGTTCTCTATACAATGATGACAATGCGCCAGCAAAAGGATCAAATGGTTGGCCAGCAAGCAGACCAAATGAAGATGATGCAATGGATGATGTTCCTCATGCCTATAATGTTCTTCTTCATGTTCAACGATTATAGTGCAGGATTGAACTTCTATTATTTTGTGAGTCTCTTCTTTAGTGCTGCTATTATGTGGGCACTTCGTAAAACAACAAATGACGAAAAACTTCTTGCTATTCTTGAAAAGCGTTACCAAGAGAATAAGGCCAATCCTAAGAAGCAAAGTGGACTGGCGGCTCGCTTACAAGCTATACAAGAGATGCAACAGAAGCAACAAGAAGAACTCAAACATAAGAAACAAGAATTGAATAAGAGAAAGAAAGAACTTTAATTAATAGTCAACTACAACTCTGTAAAAAATCCTTTATTACTCTTCACTACCCAATTATTAGCGAAGAGGATGAAAATAAAAAAAAGGATTTTACAGAGTTTGTGGTTTTTATTTTCCATTCAATGAATAAAAGTATTGCCATTGCGATGATGGCTGGTATGATAGCCACATCTTCACAAACGAATGCTCAAACCACAATTGGGCCAAGCAACATTAAACTTCAGAGTGATCTTATGACCCCAGAAGCTCTTTGGGCTATGGGACGAATAGGAGCAAGTACTGCTTCTCCCGATGGGAAGCAGATTGTCTATCAAGTAACCTATTACAGTGTGGCCCAAAATAAAAGCCATACAATCCTTTATATTCAAGATATCAATGGAAAGAATAAACGCCAACTGACATCCGACAATAAAAGTGAAAGTGATGCCACTTGGATAGAATCCGGAAAACGAATTGCTTTTCTACGTGATGGAGAAATATGGGCGATGAGTCCTGATGGAAACAATCGAAAACAGCTCTCTCACACAGAAGGTACGATTGAAGGTTTTTCATTCTCACCTGATGGGAAAAAAGTAATATATATCAAGAATATTCCTTATCATGGAACTATTCGTGAAACTCCATCTGATCTTCCAAAGGCAACAGGACTTCTAATTACAGATATGAATTATCGCCATTGGGACCATTATGTGCAGACCATTGCACACCCCTTTGTTTCCAATATTACTCAAGAGGGCATACAAGAGGGTAAAGATATCATGCAAGGCCAGCCTTTTGAGGCTCCAGTTGCTCCCTTTGGAGGTATTGAGCAAATTGCTTGGAGCACAGATTCTAAATATATCGCTTATACCAGCCGTAAAAAAGAAGGTACACAATATGCCATCTCCACAGATACCGATATCTATTTGTATGATATTAATAATGGTTCAACAATAAACCTCTGCAAACCAGCTAATTATCAAGATCCCGAAATAGATGCCACTAAAACAATGAAGGACCAAGCGGTGAATCATCAACAGGGTGATATGCAGGTTGGATATGATACCAATCCTAAATTCTCACCTGATGGTAAATACATTGCATGGCAAAGTATGAAGCATGACGGCTATGAGAGTGATCTCAATCGTCTTTGCATTATGGAACTTTCTACGGGCAAAAAGCATTATCTTATTGATAAAGGCAATTTTGATAGCAACGTAGAACAATATGTTTGGGCAAATGATAGTAAGAGTGTTTATTTTTTAGGTTGCTGGCACGCGTGTATCAATGTATACCAAGCATCATTAACAGGTAAAATAAAACAGCTCACTGATGGATGGTATGATTTTGGTAGTGTGAACACTTTAGGCAATACAAAAAACTTATTGGTCACACGCCATTCCATGCTCCAGCCTGACGATATCTACCAACTTGCACCATCAAAAGTAGAGAAAAAAAGCAACCTTACACAATTGACTTTCGAAAACAAGGATATCCTTAACCAATTGGCTACACCTAAACTCCAACAACGATGGGTGAAGACCACCGATGGCAAGAAGAACTCGTTTGGATTGTACTCCCTCCTCACTTCGATGCCAATAAAAAATATCCTGCATTGCTCTTTTGTGAAGGAGGCCCCCAAAGTCCAGTAAGCCAATTCTGGAGTTATCGATGGAACTTCTTTATTATGGCATCAAAAGGCTATGTTGTCGTAGCTCCTAACCGACGTGGGTTACCAGGATTTGGAAGTGCATGGAACGAAGAAGTAAGCGGAGACTGGACTGGTCAATGTATGGATGATTATCTCAGTGCCATTGATGATGCATCAAACTTACCATTCGTTGATAAAAATCGATTAGGATGTGTAGGTGCCAGTTTTGGAGGCTTTTCTGTTTATTACCTTGCAGGCCATCATAACAAACGTTTCAAGGCCTTTATTGCTCACGATGGTGCATTTAATCTCGAAAGCATGTACACTGATACAGAAGAAGCATGGTTCAGCAATTGGGAATATGATGATGCTTATTGGAATAAAGACCAAAGCCAACGTGCAAAGAACACTTACGCCAATAGTCCTCATCGATTTATTGATAAATGGGACACCCCTATTCTCGTAATCCATGGAGAAAAAGATTATCGAATTAATGCAAATCAAGGAATGGGTGCCTTTAATGCTGCTCGCTTGAGGGGCATTCCTGCAGAAATGTTATTGTTCCCTGATGAGAACCATTGGGTCTTAAAACCACAAAATGGTATTTTATGGCAACGTACATTCTTGATTGGCTTGACAGATGGCTTAAGAAATAACAAAACAAACAAATAAAAAGATGACAGAAATCATTAGAAAAAAACTTAGTGACAGTGCGGGAGCGCGCTGGACCGCCCTACTCATCGTTGCATTTACCATGATGATGGGCTATTTTATCACCGACGTGATGTCGCCTCTCGAAGTAATTCTTGAAACGTCAAAGGAACAAGGCGGACTTGGATGGTCTTCGAGTGACTATGGTTTCTTTGCTGGAAGCTATGGGCTGATTAATGTATTTATGCTTATGCTTTTCTTTGGTGGGATTATCCTTGACAAGATGGGCATACGCTTTACCGGCGTTATGGCAAGTGGATTAATGGTTGTTGGTGTAATCATTAAATATTTTGGTGTGACAACGGATTTTGGTGATAGTAAATTTACCCTTGATTTTGTTAATTTCTCACTTCCAATGTCAGCAGCTATAGCCTCGTTGGGATTTGCCATTTTTGGTGTAGGATGTGAGATATGTGGTATTACTATATCCAAGATTATAACGAAATGGTTCACTGGACATGAACTTGCACTTGCTATGGGTGTACAAGTTGGCTTAGCACGCCTTGGTACAACAGCGGCTATGGCTGGTTCCCTGCCTCTTGCAAAAGCATTTGGAAATCATGTTAGTGCACCTATACTCCTTGGACTTGTGTTGCTTATAGCCGGTTTCTTGGCATTTATTGTTTATACTGTAATGGATAAGAAACTTGACGCTTCCACTGGAGAGGTTACAGGAAATGTATCTGATGAAGATGAAGGCTTTCATTTTGCCGACCTTAAGTTTATCTTCACCAATCCTGGTTTTTGGTGCATCACCTTACTTTGCCTAATGTTCTATAGTGGTGTGTTCCCTTTCCTTAAATTTGCCACAAAACTGATGGTCGATAACTATAATGTTCCTCAAGACCTTGCAGGTTCTCTTCCTGGAGCTATTCCTTTGGGTACAATTATTCTTACTCCACTCTTCGGTACCATCTATGACCGTATAGGTAAAGGTGCTACTCTTATGCTCATTGGAAGCATTATGCTTACATTCGTACACTTTATCTTCATGATTCATATCCTACCTGTAGGATGGTTTGCTATCATTATGATGATTATTCTTGGCATTGCTTTTTCATTGGTACCTTCTGCTATGTGGCCAAGTGTTCCCAAGATAATCCCGATGAAATTACTGGGTTCAGCTTATGCCATTATCTTCTATATTCAAAATATTGGACTTAGTCTCGTACCAATGGCAATTGGCAAAATCAACAAAGCTGACCCTTCCTTTACGGGAATGGAAACTTTCTTTATTGGATGTGGAATAGCAGCTATCATTATAGCTTTGTACTCATGTTGATTGACCGGAAAAAACATTATGGTCTCCAACAGGCTAATGTCAAGAAATAAACTTATTCATTTCTTGATATAACAGCCTATATTAAAGATAAAAACCCCTGAGTTAGATAAAAAACTCAGAGGTTTTTATTTATAACCGACCCACTTTACATATTAATTCCACCTACTTTTATCACATATATCAGTCAACTTGTTCAGCATATCTACCCCAAGTGATTTTTACATTACGATTAAGTTTTGCTTTTGAAAGCCTCCATCGTCCGTCTAATACAAGGATATGATATTTACCCTTCTTGGGCATCTGAGACAAGGCACTGTCCAATGACAGATAATTTCCATGTCCCTGTGAAGATACCACGGCATCATAATGCCTTACAAATGGCCTTAAATCTTTTATCTTACGCCCCAAGGCATCTGCAAAGGCGTTTGCCATGGTAAAAGCTCCATATACATTATAATGTGTATTGTCTTTTCTTCCTTTGGGAATACTTGATAACTCACCAGGCTTTAGCCATACATGCAGGTTCCGACTTCCTAACACTCCATGTTTTTGTTCAATCTGAGCAGATATTTTGTTTGCGTCTACAAAGAAGACATTTAATTTTTGTGCCACATCTTGTGCTATATGTCTATATGCTCCATGAGTATCTATCAACGTGTCACTATTTATTTTTTCTTCATCATAGGCCACATCTCTCAGCTTTTCATCATCAATAAGACTATCGGCCATCTTTTTATAAAAACACCTTCGTGCAACAGGACTCATCAGTACAGGTATAGCTCCTTTACTTCTCGTTTCAAGAACATATCGTTCTAAATTCCTGAAAAATGTTGTTTTTGGATCTGTATGGCGTGCTTCATCAAGCTTTGAATCATTATGTCCAAATTGAATAATAACATAGTCACCCGGCTTAAGACTTTCAAGCACATTCTTCCACCTTCCCTCATCAAGAAAGCTCTTACTCGAACGACCATTCACGGCATAGTTTCTTATCAAGACATTATCCGAAAAACATCCTTGAAGCATCATTCCCCAACCTCGTTCTGGGTTATTCTGTGGGTCTTTCTTTTCAGCTGCTGTTGAGTCCCCAATAATATAGATAGTTGTTTGAGGACGTTTAAGAGAGGAAAGAAGAATCAAAAAACAAAAAAGGATAAATCCTAATCTACATCTCATAAATTAAATTATTAAGTTATTCTTTAAGATAAAAAGAAAAGAAGTAAGCAAAAACTTACTTCTTTCTTTATCATCCTCATTTTAAGACCGAAGCAATCAATTCTTTTGCCGTGACCAACTTTTGTTCACCCGACTGCATGTCCTTCAACATGAGTTTTCCTTTCTCAATTTCATCTTCACCTGCAAAGACAACATAAGGTATATTCTTTGCATTCGCATAATTCATCTGCCGTTTCATCTTTGCTTTATCGGGGAATATTTCTGCACGAATCCCGCTTTTACGGATTTCGGCGATGAAAGGAAGACAATAGGCTGTTTCTTTTTCTCCAAAATTGATGAATAAAACCTGTGTTGAACTCAGCATTTCTTTGGGATAGAGTTCTAAGGTATTCAGCACATCATAAATACGATCAGCACCAAATGAAATTCCTACACCACTCAAGCCAGGCATACCAAATATTCCTGTAAGATTATCATAACGTCCACCTCCAGTAATACTTCCCATGGGCGTATCGAGGGCTTTCACTTCAAAGATGGCACCAGTATAATAATTCAATCCACGAGCAAGTGTAAGGTCTAATTGTATTTCATTGTTCAAACCAACCGAATTGAGTGTATCAAGAATAAACCTCGTTTCTTCAACGCCCTTCAAGCCTACTTCTGAACTTTCAAGTACCTTCTCTATAGTTTTCAGCTTGTCTTCATTAGAGCCCTGCATAGTCAATATCGGCTGGAGCTTCTCGATTGCTTCATCTGTAATGCCTCCAGCTTTTAATTCTGCATTGACATTTTCTAAACCAATCTTTTCTAATTTGTCAATAGCTACAGTAATATCTATAATCTTATCTGCTTCATCAAGAACCTCAGCAATACCCGAAAGAATCTTTCGATTATTGATTTTAATCTGAATTCTTATACCGAACTTCGTAAAGACTGTATCAACAATTTGCATCAGTTCTACCTCATTCAGCAATGAATCAGAGCCGACAACGTCTGCATCACATTGATAAAACTCACGATATCTTCCTTTTTGAGGACGATCTGCACGCCACACGGGTTGAATCTGATAGCGTTTGAAAGGCAACTGGAGTTCATCTCTATGCATGACAACATAGCGTGCAAAAGGAACTGTTAAATCATAACGTAGACCTTTCTCGCATAGTTTTGAAGCCAAGTGAAGGGAATTGCGTTCATTCAATTCTTCATCAGAGATTTTATTTAAATAATCTCCTGAATTCAATATCTTAAACAACAACTTATCTCCTTCTTCACCATACTTTCCCATCAATGTTTGTAGAGTCTCCATTGCTGGAGTCTCTATCTGTTCAAAGCCATAAAGTGCATAAACATCTTTTATGGTGTTGAAAATATAATTTCGTTTTGCCATTTCCTCAGGACCAAAATCACGGGTTCCCTTTGGAATGGAAGGTTTTGCGCCATTTTATTTATTTTTATAAAACAATTGTTTGTTCTCTATCTGGACCAATAGAAATAATCTTTATCGGTGTTTCCAAGAAGTCTTCCAAAAACTTGATATACTCACAGAATGCTTGTGGGAATTGCGTGGGGTCCTTAAACTTTGTCATGTCGGTTTTCCACCCCTTAAACTCTTTATAAATGGGCTTCTACACCTTCTAATTCATAAGGCAATTCCTCTGTTACACTCCCATCTTTCAAGCGATATGCCACACAGGCCTTGATGGTTTCAAAGCTATCGAGAACATCACTCTTCATGAGAATCAATTGTGTCACACCATCTAACATTATAGAATAACGCAACTGCACGAGGTCTATCCAGCCACAACGACGTTCACGCCCTGTTACTGCTCCATACTCATGTCCTTTGTCACGGATAGCTTTACCGGTTTCATCAAACAGCTCAGTAGGGAAAGGACCTGCGCCCACACGCGTACAATAAGCCTTCATGATGCCATAGACTTCTCCTATCTTGTTTGGACCGATACCCAAACCTGTACATGCGCCTGCACAGATTGTATTGGATGAAGTAACAAAGGGATAAGACCCGAAGTCCACATCAAGCATCGTTCCTTGAGCACCTTCACAGAGAATGCTCTTACCTGAGCGTAGGATATTATTCATCTCGTGTTCTGAATCAACGAGCTTAAACCGACGCATATAGGCTATACCTTCAAGCCAATTCTTCTCTATCTCATCAAAACCTTCAAAGTCTGTCCACCCCAATGCTGCCAGCATTTTGAGATGACGAGCCTTGTGGGCTTCATATTTGCTTCAAAATCTTCTAAAATATCTCCTACTCTCAGTCCATTCCTACTTATCTTATCGGTATAAGTTGGGCCTATGCCTTTCCCGGTGGTTCCTACTTTTGCCTTGCCCTTAGCGGCTTCATAAGCACGGTCGAGGATACGATGCGTTGGTAGAATCAGATGGGCTTTCTTTGAGATATGCAGACGCTCTTGCAATGGGTGACCGCTTTTTTCCAAGTCTTTTGCTTCTGCCATGAACAAATCAGGAGCAAGCACCACACCATTTCCTATGATGTTTATTTTGTTTCCTTGGAATATACCCGAGGGTATTGAGCGAAGCACATACTTTCGACCTTCAAACTCCAATGTATGACCTGCATTCGGTCCCCCTTGGAAACGTGCCACTACATCATAGTTTGGTGTCAACACATCAACTACTTTTCCTTTTCCTTCATCGCCCCACTGTAATCCGAGTAGGACATCAACTTTTCCTGTTGTATTCATTATATCTATAGATTTTTGTCATCTCGTTTTTTTGCAGACTTCCTCTTGCCTGGAGACAATCTCCTTGCATGGCAAGCCCCACACACGCCATATATATACAGATTATAATTGTCTCTATGAAAACGCTTGAATTTGAGTTCTTCTATCATTTCTGTAAGCTGAGGATAACTCTGTTCGGTGATACGCCCACACTTACGGCAAATCTGCAAGATAGCGCCTTGCATCGTAGAAGTGTTATAATAGGTGGTGCTGCCTTGTAGATGGACTTTAACAATGAATCCTAATTTCAAAAACAAATTCACACAATTATAAAGGGTAGCCCTACTAACCTTGAATTTCTTTTCCGTCAACACCCCATCCAAATGGTCTATCGTAAAACGATTATCCATGTTGCAGATAGCCTCCAACACAGCATAACGCTCAGGGGTTCTACGCCGCTTTGTTGACACTAAAAATTCATTGAGAATGTCATAAGCTCGTTGTGTGTCTGCTTTTATCATTGAATCATGTTTAAGACCTTTTTACCTTACAAAATTAAATATTTTTAATTTAGATTAAAAAAATATAATAACATTATTTTTATTTTAAATCTCAATAATCCCTTGCAGTGCTTTACGTGCAATATTTTCATAGTCCTGGCCAAGTGCCGCAAAACTCATTACTGCATTTAAGGCGGCATGTTTCACGCCCAAGTTCTCAGTGCTAAAGGCTACAGACGCCTGATCCAAAAACTCATTTATCCCTCGTTCGTTGGGTTCCATTTGCTTGCCAAACAACCTACTCAGAATGTTATAGCCACAAATCTGGCGGAGCACTTCCTCTGAGGCGATACACTCATAGGCAAGCACCGAAGCGAAGTCGGCATATTGAAACACATTCATGGCAAGCATTTCGACAACCTCTTGCGTTTGGGCCTGTTCCAACCAAACATCTGCCAGCTCGGCATCCATCCGGTCGATGGGCATCAACAGCGTAGCCAACAGCTTGCATTCTCTGACATTGTCTTTATATAAGACTATGGCAAGCTCGTAATTTTTGCCATACGCTTCGGCCATCTCACGCAAGTGGGCAATGGAACACCCCAATTGACATGATAGTTCAGCCCCTTCTCACGCATTGACATTGAGCCTGGCCCATTCATATAGAGTCTGAAGCTTTGTTTTATATCTTTTATCTGTTCTTCGATTGTCATAAGAATTGTTTTTTGTTTAATATTCACTTGAGTATCTTAACATCTGATGTGTATAACTCTCTGAATAGTCTAATTTCACGTCTATAATTTCGCCCTGTTTGCCATATTCAGGTTTCATCCACGGATTCAAAAAGCCTTTATAGGGAGCTATGTCTAACTTCTCATAACGACTCAACACCTCTTTGTGCAAAGCATCATCAACATGAACGGCATATTGCTCAACCAAACGGCGCGCCGCCACAAAGTCACCTTCACTCTTTATGCGCTGTATCTCCCTTAGCTGAATGGCAAAGAGAGCGCGCAAACGCTCATAATCTTTTACCCGCACATAGTGTTTCCCCGCGTGTTCTTCAATGACAACAGCCTGCCCCTCTTGGTCCATATCAAGAGCCCAGCCCGCTATCAGTGCACGATTGCGCATATGAGCCTCCTCTATCTTATCGCCTTCCTTGATTCTCACCAATTGGGTCAGCAAACCATTCATCATATAGGTGTAATATTGGCTCTTATAAGCCTCTACATTGGGCGTAAGTCCCAGCTCTACAAGCTTTTTATCGGCAAGATAATACAGGCCAAACAAATCGGCACGCGCTTCTTCTATCGTATTCCCATAAGACTTTAAGGCGTCGGGGTCTGTATCCTTCAGCAATTGCCCACTGCCATGACCGAGACACTCATGCAAATCTGTATGAAGATTCTCACACAACTCGCCATATTGCTCAATCGCCTGGCGCGTAGCGTCGTCTATCACAAATTCTTGCAAAAATCCATTGCCCAAAGAGGCGCGCTGATAAGCATCGGTGAGGTTTCCTATGGTCACACTCTTCGACCCATACTCGGCTCTAATCCAATCGGCATTCGGAAGATTTATCCCTATGGCTGTAGAAGGATATTCATCACCGCCAAGCATAGCTGCACAAACCACATTGGCCGTCACTCCTCTCACGGCTTTCTTCTTGAACGCTTTATCCACAGGAGAATGGTCTTCAAACCATTGCGCATGCTCACTGATAAGGCGTGTACGCTTCGTGGCTTCGATATCTTTATAGTGCACAATGCCTTCCCACGAACCTTTCAAGCCCAATGGGTCGCCATAAACTTCTATGAAGCCATTGATAAAATCTACCCTACTATCCTGGTCTTCCAACCATTTAATTGAATATTCATCGAAACATCGTAAATCTCCTGTTTGATAATAGGTTATCAACAGATGGATAACATCTTTCTGTAGGTCATTTTCGGTGTAGAAAGAGGCCTTATCCAACCAATGAATGATTTGCCGAATCTTGGCTCCATACAGCCCCTCGGCATGATAGCGCAACTCTTTAAGACAGCCGTCCTCCTTAACGAGTTTCGAGTTGAGCCCAAAAGAAACGGGACGCCCTTCACAGGCTTGCTTCATACGAGCATAATACGCTTCAACTTCTTGCTGACTGACATGCTCATAGAAATTGCATGCCGAAGTTTCTATCAAATCAACGCCATCTGCCTTGTTGACACGCTTCGGCAAACAACCTGCATCGAAAATCACGGGGAAAAGTTCATCGAGCAAAGCGCTCTTCTCACCCTCGTCAGTCAATCCCAACTGGTCTACGGTCAGCTGATTGTAGGCCTCACAAAAGAATTCCTGAGTGAAACCTGGCACAAACTTGTCGCACGCATAATGGTGATAAATGCCATTTGAAAACCACACGCGTTTGAGATAAACCACAAAAGCATGGAAGTCTGCGGTGTCGCGCTTCCCTGTGTAGCACATGAAAATCTGTTCAAGCACCCTGCGAATAGCAAGATTATATTTTCCAAACTGATCAAAGGTGATATCTCTACCCGAAAGCACGGCTTTCGACAAATAATATATATATAACTTCTCACGCAGTGACAGCGTCTCAAATCCTTCTAACTTATACCTTAAATCTGAATATCAGCAAATTTTTCATCTATATAGTTCATGAGTCTCTTTTTTTATCCCTTCCCATCACCGCGTTGTGGCAGTCACACCACAAATCATATTTCACGGCAGCGCCCCACAAGGCCTTTCCCTATCAATCACACACTGACTGACCTCGCGAAATCTTTTTAATGATTAACCATGAAACCTCTCGCGCTGACAAGGGTAGATACGGAAGCTGCACAATAAAAGCTTTTTACAACTACACCTATCGCCTCGCCCCTGACAAGGGTGGATGTGGAAAAGGATTAACGTTACATGTAATATTGTAATATGTAATATTTTGCACAACAATAAAGCCCACAAAAAGATTTTTCTTCTTTTGTGGACTTCATCATCTCAGGGAATATCACTCCGCATCAATTGCTCTGGCAGCATTCTTTGAGCCTGGTTTGCGCCCTCTCTTCTTTGGCAACTCCGTTTGTACAGGCTGCTGCTGATAGCGGAGCTTGTAGTCGCGAGGCGTACATCCATTGAGCTTGTAGAACGATGCATAAAACGACTGACGATTAGAAAAACCAACCATGTCCGAAATATCCTCCATGTTCAGCTCTCTGTAGCGTTTGTCAGCCAAGAGTGTCATCGCCTCTTCAATTCGATACTTGTTTACGAACGAAGTGTAGTTCATGTGGAACTTGACATTCACAACGGCTGAGATATAACGCGTGTTTGTACCCAAATCGTCAGCAAGCTTCTTGGCAGAGTAATCCTTGTCCTTATACTTCTTCTGGATAAGAATGATGTCGAGAATCTTTTCTTTCAATTCATCCATTAATCCGGGTCTAACCAAAGCGCGGTATGCCGCGTCCTTCTCCCGTTTTTCTGTAATGTTATACTTTGCCATAATATTAAATAATAACTGAATTTCCTCCTTTCTGTTGCAAATTTAAATATAATAAATTAATTTATCAAGTCTTTGAATATTAATTTTATAAAAAAAATAATATCTTTGTGATATCAAATCACTTAAACAGCAGAAAAATGAAGAAAATTTTCACCATCATGCTCGTCTTTATCTTTACATTGACTTGCACGGCACGAAAAGATTTTTACACAATCGTAGTCTCACTCGATGGATGCAGATGGGATTACCCGCAATGGTACGATGCACCCTTTTTCAATTACATGGCCGAACAGGGCGTAAAATCAGGGCTCATCCCCTCCTATCCATCCAAGACCTTTCCCAATCACTACACCTTGGCCACAGGACTCTATCCTGATCACCATGGTATCATCGCCAATTCGTTTGCGAACAGAAAAGACGGACTGATATTTTCGCTCAGTAATCCAAAGACCAAGACCGACAGCCGATTCTATGGCGGAGAACCCATATGGATTACGGCCAAGAAACAGGGCAAGAAAGTGTTTACCTATCATTGGCCGGGAAGCGACGTACGCGTGAAAGGCCAATACCCCGATGTGTGGTTCAACTACGAAAAGAACCATCTCTCTGTCAGCGAACGAATCTCTTTGGTCTCACAAGCTATCAACGCCAAGCAGGCACCCGACCTCATCATGGTTTATTTTGAAGAGCCCGACCACACGGGCCATAACTTCGGACCACAAGACCCACGCACAAGAGAGGCATTCAGAAACATGGATGCACAACTCCATGACCTATGGGACAACATTCAACAAGGACCACGCAAAGATAGTGTCAACCTCATTGTCGTTTCAGACCATGGCATGACCTTCGTGACCCCCGAACGGAAATTGAATGCAAACGCTATTTGAATCCCAAGTGGGTTGAACGCATAGAAGGCAACCTGCCCGCACAAATCTATTGCCACAAAGGATATGCCGACTCGGTATACAATGCACTGAAGGCTATCCCACACATGCGCGTATGGCGAAAAAAAGATGTTCCAGCCTATCTCCACTACGGCACACACGAAAACATCGGTGATGTCATTGCCGACCCGCAAGAGGGATGGCTCGTCACAGACGGCAAAGTAAAGGCAGGAGGCATGCATGGCTACGACCCCACATACAGCGACATGCAAGCCATTTTCAGAGCCATGGGACCAAGTTTCCGACACATCGACTATCCTCATTTTCCCAATGTTGATGTCTATGCTCTCCTATGCCATCTCATCGGCGTCACACCTGCCCCCAACGACGGCAACTTCAACGACATCAGTGCTATACTAAAATAACCCTCCACATCTTCACACACTCCGTCTCCCCTGTGCTTGACCCTCTCGGCATGAGGGAGACTTTTTTAACGATTCGCATCGCCAACCCTCTATCCATTGCACAAATGACACACACCTTTTGCCACTCATTCCCCAAAATCTTCTAACTTATGTTTTGCACGGCTCACGCTTACAAAGATAATAAAATTATCGCATAACACAAAGAAAATGCCCATTCGCGACATGTTAATAAATATTTAACATATCACAGCGCCCATTTAGAACCCCTAAACCATCCATTTACATGATGCACAATGAAGCACACGAACACACGTCAACCCCAAAATATTACATATTACAATATTACATGTAACATTTACTCAATTCCACCTCCACCCGCACCTTGCATACTTACAAATTAAAACCCAACATAAAATTCCTCCTATAAACGGATATACAAACACAGAAGCCCCCACACTATGAGTAAAATAAAGAAAATAATAAATAAACTATAAGTTTTTTTATAAATAAATAATATATTAATAATATAATTATATTATTATAATATATAATATATTATATATTATAATAAACTATACATAATAATAAACTATAAGTTTTTTTAATATAAATAAACAACATATTGATAGTATAATTATATTATTATAATATATAATATTTATATTATATATTATAATAATAAGAACCTATACACTACTTTCTCCCCCTTTTCTCGGCAAGGTGGAATTGAGTAAATATTACATGTAATATTGTAATATGTAATATTTTCCATTCAGACAAAAAAAATTCTGCATTTATTTGGTTTTTCCAAACTTTTTTATTACCTTTGTAAGGCACAGCTTTCACACATCCCACCCCTGCACATCCCCCTCTCGCGAGAGACGGCATCGCCCTGCACCTCCCTACCATCAGGCACCACACTCCCTCATGGCACACGCGCTGCCACGCTACGCACACGCGACTCTCTCACGCGCTGCACCTCGCAAAGGGGCTATGCTCACGCGCCACGCACACGCTACGCATCCTCGTCCCTCACAGCACACCCCCCCACACTACAACCCCTCGCAAAGGGCTATGCCACACGCGCTGCTCTCTCTCACAGCACACACGCCCCCCACACTACAACCCTCGCAAAGGGCTATGCCACACGCGCTGCTCTCCCTCACAGCACACGCCCCCCACACTACCCCCCGCAAAGGGCTATGCCACGCACACGCCTCACGCACAAAAATGCCGCAATGCCTTCCCTTGCAGCCCCCCTTTTCTAAGAAGAAAGCGCGAGCCCCATAACAACCAAAATATTACATATTACAATATTACATGTAACGTTTACCCGAATCGGAGTAAAGACTACACAAAAAAGCGAGGCAATCTTTTCCTTTATAGATTAAATTTATTATCTTTGCATGATGAAAGTTGAACAACCGATTCTCATTGTCAAAACATGCACAAACAGCGGTTTATCAGACATCAAATCTTCTGACACCAACACCCCTGTCAGAGCGTCGGCAACAACAAAAGACAAGTGCAATTAAACAGAAAATCATCATGAGTTTAATAGATTATAAGAATATTGACATCTATCAAGGTGAAAAACTCGTACTCCAAGACGTAAACTTCCACGTAGACGAGGGCGAGTTCATGTATATCATCGGCAGCGTGGGATCAGGAAAATCAAGTTTGCTGAAAACCTTCTATTGCGAGCTCGACATCTGGCACGAAGAAAACAAAGAAGAAGAGAAAGCCGAAGTCTTAGGACGGGATATTTTTAATCTCAAACGCAAAGAAGTGCCCGCCCTACGCAGAGAAATGGGAATCATCTTTCAAGATTTCAAACTCTTACATGAGATGACCGTCAGAAAGAACCTTGAGTTTGTGCTGAAATCCACAGGATGGAAAAGTCAAAAAGACATCAACGAGCGCATAGAAAGCGTGCTCACCGATGTGGGTATGCTCGACAAGATAGACAAGCTCCCCCACGAACTCTCTGGCGGTGAACAGCAACGCGTGGCCATTGCACGTGCCATCCTCAACAAGCCCAAAATCATTATCGCCGATGAACCCACCGGAAACCTCGACCCCGACACCGCCGGCAAGATTATCGGCCTGCTCAAAGACATCAGCACCACAGGCACGGCCGTAGTCATGACCACCCACAACATCCCGATGCTCGACCGCTTCCCCGGCATCGTCTATCGGTGTAAAGACGGAGCCATCAACGATGTGACAACAGAGTATAACAAGATGGATCTCAGCGAAGATGCACAATACGACGCACAACCATAAAAATCAAATACACAACAATCATGAAGGTAATGAAATTCGGAGGCACCTCTGTTGGCACACCAGCCCGCATGAAAGAAGTGACCACCATCATCACAGAGAGCGGACAACCCACATTCATCGTCCTCTCAGCCATGAGTGGAACAACCAATTCGCTCATTGAAATCTCCAACTACCTCTACAAGAAAAACCCCGAGGGCGCAAACGAGATTATCAACAGGCTCGAAAACAAATACATGCAACATGTAGAGGAACTCTATACCACAGAGACCTATAAAAATAAAATCAAAAAGTTTCTTTCCGAAGAGTTCAACTACCTGCGCTCGTTCACCAAAGACCTTTTCACCAGCTTTGAAGAGAAAAACATTGTAGCCCAAGGAGAACTATTGAGCACCAACATGATGGTGAACTATCTGCAAGAGAAAGGCATTAAAGCCGTCTTAATCAATGCGCTCGACTTTATGCGCATAGACAAAAACGGAGAACCAGACCTGCAGGTGATTAAAGAAAAGCTTTCTCAACTCATGAAAGCCAACCAAGGCTATCAAATCTATCTCACCCAAGGCTTTATCTGTCGTAATGCCTATGGCGAAGTAGACAATCTGCAACGAGGAGGAAGCGATTACACCGCCTCACTCGTTGGCGCCGTGTTGCCCGCAGAAGAAATTCAGATATGGACAGACATCGACGGCATGCACAACAACGACCCACGCATCGTGGAACACACAGAAGCCATCCGACAAATAAGCTTTGACGAAGCTGCAGAGTTGGCCTACTTCGGCGCAAAGATTCTTCACCCCACCTGTGTGCAACCTGCAAATATGCAGGCATCCCTGTGAGGCTGAAAAACACCATGGACCCCGAAGCAGAAGGAACACTCATCAACAACAACATCGTCAAAGGAGGCTTCAAAGCCGTAGCAGCAAAAGACAATATCACGGCCGTAAAGATAAAAAGCAGCCGCATGCTCTTAGCAACAGGCTTTCTGAGAAAAGTTTTCGAAATCTTTGAAAGCTATCAAACCCCCATCGACATGATTACCACCAGCGAAGTTGGCGTATCTATGAGCATTGACAACAACAGCCATTTAGACGAAATCGTTGATGAGCTCAAAAAATATGGTACAGTGACCGTCGATACCGACATGTGCATCATCTGCGTTGTGGGAGACCTTGATTGGCAAAATCGTGGCTTTGAGGCCAAAGCCATAACAGCATTGGAAGACATTCCCGTGCGCATGATTTCCTATGGTGGAAGCAACCACAACATCTCCTTCCTCATTCAGGAAGCCGACAAAAAAAAAGAGCCTTACAACGTTTGAGTGCAAACCTCTTCAACTGCAAATAAGTTGTTCATGACAGAAAATAAGCCCACACACTCAGCTATCCCAGCCTACCCCACTCCCTTCTACTACTACGATACGAAGTTGCTTCAAGCAACACTTCACACGATTATCACAGAAGCAGTGAAACACAAAGGCTTTCACGTGCACTATGCAGTAAAAGCCAATGCCAATCCCACACTACTCAGGATGATTCAAGAGGCAGGATTAGGGGCCGACTGCGTTAGTGGAGGAGAAATTAAAGCTTCGATAGCGGCAGGATTTAAGCCATCACAGATTGTATATGCAGGAGTTGGGAAAAACGATTGGGAAATAAATCTCGGCCTTGACCAAGATATTTTCTGTTTCAACGTAGAAAGTCTGCCAGAACTTGAAGTTATCAACCAGCTGGCAGCCTGCAAATCGAAAATAGCACACATTGCACTCAGAATAAACCCCAACATAGGAGCACACACCCATTCGAACATTGTCACCGGCCTTGCCGAAAACAAGTTTGGCATAGCCATGCACGACATGCATGACCTCATAGAGCGTGCCACAAAGATGAAGCATGTGAAACTCATCGGACTACATTTCCACATCGGAAGCCAAATCCTCGACATGACCGACTTCGTCAAGCTTTGCAAGCGCATCAATGAACTGCAAGACCAATTGGCCGAGCAAGGCATAACATTAGAACACATCAACGTAGGAGGCGGATTGGGCATAGACTATGAACACCCTCAAGCGCATGCCATTCCCGATTTCAAGACCTATTTTGACACGTTTGACACACATCTGAAACACTATCCACAACAACAAATACACTTCGAATTAGGACGCTCCGTAGTAGGACAATGCGGAAGCCTCATCACACGCGTGCTGTATGTAAAGAAAGGCACTAACAAGCAATTTGTCATTGTCGATGCAGGAATGACCGAACTCATTCGCCCAGCACTCTATCACGCAACCCACCATATAGAAAATCTCAACAGCACGATGGAAGAAGAAACCTATGACGTTGTTGGACCAATATGCGAATCGAGTGATGTCTTTGCCAAAGATATCCAACTCAACAAAAACCCAAAGAGGCGACCTTCTTGCCATCCGAAGCGCCGGAGCCTATGGCGAAATCATGGCCTCAGGATATAACTGCCGAGAACTCCCCAAGTCGTATTTCACAAACGACTGACATTCTCAATAAAAACACAATACAAATAATGATAATAGATACAATCACATTGATTATCGGCCTGTCAATCACGTTAACAACAATCCTTGCATTGCTGTTAACCCCCTTCTGGCGCAAGACAAAGGCCCTCCCCGCCTCTCACTCAAACGCTCCATTGCCCGAAGTGAGCATCCTCATCCCCACACACGACAATGCACCAGAGCTAAAACGCAATCTCCCAATCTTCCTCCAGCAAGAATATGCAGGAGAATACCGAGTAATCGTAGTGGCAGACAAAGGAGACCATGACACCGAAGACCTCATAAAACAACTCCAAAGCACCTATAAAAATCTCTATGCCACCTATTTACCCGACTCATCCCGCTATATGAGTAGGACAAAACTGGCCATTACGCTTGGCGTAAAAGCCGCCGACTCCGAATGGATAACCATTACCGACCCTACATGCAAACCCCAAGATGAACATTGGCTCGCCTCGTGGGCAGAAAATATGAACGACGATTCAGATTTCATCATGGGATATGTAGCTATGGATGAAACCTGTCCCGCTATATGGCGCTTTGAGCATGCATTGTTGGCAAACCAATGCCTAAGTTCGGCTCAACGTGGTAAAGCATGGGCTACCAACTGCCCCAACATAGCCCTTCGGAAAAGCCGTTTTATGAAAGAAGAAGGCTTTCGGGGTAACCTGCAACTTGTCAGAGGCGAATATGATTTCTTAGTCAACAAATATGCACGCCACCACCGCACACTCGTTGACGCACGCACAAGCTCATGGCTCTATGAAGAAGCCCCCAGCAAAAAGACATGGAACAACAGAAAAATGTATTTCCGTGCATCAAGGCCTCAACTCAAGGGGTATAAGAGCCACAGACTATATGCCTTGCTCTCCAACTTCACCCTGCACGCAGGTGTACTCACCACGCTTGCAAGTGCCATTTATGCAGGGTTCTGTCATAATTGGATATTATTGGGAGTCTCTGTCTTCTATTTGCTCCTCATCATCATAGTCCACACACTTCTATGCCATAAGACCATCGTGTATTTGATGCACACCTTTCAAAAACAAAAATGTTTTTTTATGAAATGCGAATGGTCTGGCGAAGCTTCAAATACAAAGTAAACTTTATGCGTGCCGACAAGAACGACTTCACGAGTCATAAACTTTAAGAAGATATGCGCATCAAGATTTTTCATATCCTCAAACAAGACGACAAACTTCAGGAAGGCTTTATGAATGTTTTGTATAAAGCCTTTGAAGCCAGTGATATAGAAGAGGCCAAGGGTGAAGATTACGACCTCATACATGTCATAGGCATACCTACAAAAGAAATGACAAGGATGATTCGTCAGACGAAAAAAAAAGCTGATTCCCATCATCTATTCGCCCTTAGCTGAGATTGTGCCATGGAATAAGACACGCGTGGAACCTTCTTTGGCCAAAGATTTGGTGTTCCTAACCACGGGAAAGACCGAATACACATATATTCAGGAGAAACACCCCCAAGCACACGTGCATCTAATCAAAAATCCCTTGATTACAACGGCCACCACACAAACCCTGTTCAACAATGAATTGGTGCAATTATACCACATGGTGATAGCACAACACGATGAACACATTAGAGAAGCAATAGAAAAGCGCATCGACAAACTAAAAAATAAAATAGAAGACAAGACGATTCGCAATGTGCTTAAAGGCTTTCTTTACTTGAATTATAAATACAAACGCCGACAAATCCTACAAAAGGATATAGACGAACAAAGCCTCTTGATGCAGTCTTCAGACTATGACGAAGATAAAATGAGCGATTTATTAGTAGAATGCAAACTCTTTGACTTTGTCTCAAGCTTGGAAAGCGTCATGGAAGAAAGTCTTCACTCACCGAAGGCTTTATGCCCATCCCAGCAAAAGACAACCATCTAACAAAAAAGATAAATACAACAATGATATGAGAAAATATAACATCGAAAAAGATATGCGCTATCTGCAGTTGTTAGCCAATTCATTCCCAACAATAGCAGATGCAAGTACAGAGATTATCAATCTCCAAGCCATTCTCAATCTCCCCAAAGGAACCGAACACTTTCTGGCAGACATACATGGCGAATATGAAGCATTCAGACATGTGCTGAAAAATGCGTCAGGAAACATAAAACGAAAAGTAAACGAACTCTTTGGCAACACCCTGCGTGAACAAGAAAAACGTGAATTGTGTTCACTCATATACTATCCAGAACAGAAACTCGAATTAGTAAAGGCCACAGAACAAGATATCAACGACTGGTATCACATTACACTTCATCAGCTTGTGGCTGTGTGCCGCATGGTGTCCAGCAAATACACACGCTCAAAGGTAAGAAAATCACTCCCCTCAGACTTTTCATACATTATCCAAGAGCTATTGCATGAACATACCGAGAACAACTCAAATAAGACAGCCTATGTCAATGTGATTGTCGATACCATCATCTCAACAGGGCGTGCAGATGACTTCATCATCGCCATGTGTAACGTCATACAGCGCTTGGCAATAGACCAACTCCATATCCTTGGAGACATCTATGACCGTGGACCAGGGGTACATATCATCATGGATACAATGGCCGACTATCACAGCTGGGATATTCAATGGGGAAACCACGACATCCTGTGGATGGGAGCATGTGCAGGCAACGATGCTTGTATCTGTAATGTCATACGTCTTAGCCTGCGTTATGCAAATCTCACTACCCTTGAAGAGGGGTATGGCATAAATCTTGTTCCCTTAGCCACATTTGCCATGGAAGTCTATAAAGATGATCCATGCGAAGAATTTATTCCACGATTGAATGGAGGCACCAAGCAACTCGATGAGAAAACACTCCGACTAACGGCACAAATGCATAAGGCCATAGCCGTGATGCAATTCAAAGAAGAAGCGCAACTTTTTGAGGCTCATCCAGAATGGAACATGCAGGACAGAGAACTTTTTAAGATGATAGACTATGAAAAAAAGACTATCATGCTTGATGGAAAAGAATATCCGTTGACAAGTTGCAATTTCCCAACCATCGACCCCAAGCACCCTTGTGCACTGACCTTCGAAGAGAAAACACTGATGGGAAAACTCCATCATTCTTTCCGTGTCAGCGAGAAACTGCATAAACACATCAGACTCATGCTCCAACATGGATGCATGTATGCCATTCGGAATGACAATCTGCTCTTCCACGCTTCAATTCCACTCAATGAAGACGGAACACTGAAAGAAGTTGAAATTGAACCGGGCAAGAAATATAAAGGAAGAGAGCTAATGCAACAAACAGGTATGCTCATCCGAACAGCCTTCCAAGATGATAGTACGCCTGAAGAAAAGAAATATGCCATCGACTATTTCATTTATTTATGGTGTGGCCCCAATAGCCCACTCTTTGACAAAAGCAAGATGGCTACATTTGAACGATATTTCATAGCCGATAAGGATACACACAAAGAAATAAAAGGCAACTATTTCCTCTTGCGTGATGATGAAAAAATTGTAGACCACATCCTTGATGCTTTCGGAGTAAAGGGTTCTAACCGACATATCATCAATGGCCATGTACCTGTTCATGTGGCAAATGGCGAAAATCCAATAAAAGCCTCAGGAAAGCTCATGGTCATTGACGGAGGTTTCTCAGAAGCCTATCATAAAGAAACTGGTATAGCGGGCTACACCCTGGTTTACCATAGCCGAGGCTTCCAACTCGTTCAACACGAGCCTTTCACAAGTGCGGCTGATGCCATCCTACGTGGAACAGACATTAAGTCAACAACACAAATTGTTGAAATGAGTAGCCATAGGATGCTTGTAGCTAACACCGACAAAGGTATTGAATTGAAAAACAGATTGAAGACCTTGAGGAACTGCTCTATGCATATCGTCATGGACTGATTGGAGAAAAGGAACGAAAGAAATAAAAAACAAAGGTAACAAAAAGGGCTGAAATCCTCTCTCGGATTTCGGCCCTTAACTTTTATATATGAAAAAGGTTTACCGGACAGCAATACTTATAAATAAATGATTCGCGCACGCGTCAAATCACTCGGAAAATGACTTTCGCCACGCGCGGAAATGCCAAATCACTCGGAAAACGACTTTCGCCACGCGCGGAAATGCCAAACCACTCGGAAAACGACTTTCGCCATGCGCGGAAATGCCAAACCACTCGGGAAACGACTTTCGCCATGCGCGGAAATGCCAAACCCTTCGGGAAATGACTTTCGCCAAGCGCGGAAATGCCAAACCGCTCGGAAAAAGCTTGAAACTCATCGAACAAGCCCTATGCATGAATTGTATATACGTTATAGTGCGGAAGAGAAAGAGGCTATAGTTCTGTCAGTAAAGCGTTCTGAGTTAAGTATTGTTCAGGCCCTCAAACGCTTAGGTATTCCAAGGCGTACTTTTTATAACTGGTATCAGAAATCTGCCACAAGTGGAGTGAATGCTCTTAGAGAAACGCCTTGTAGGAGGCAGACGACATGGAACCAAATCCCCGACCATATTCGACAAATAGTGGTCGAACTTTCTTTAGAGCATCCTGTGCTCACTCCCAGGGAGTTGTCCGTCCTTTTATTGGAAGAGAGTCAGATATTCGTTTCTCTATCAAGCTTTTATCATATCCATGGCAAACCCTTGCATCCGCAGACGCAAGGAAAGATAGAACGATATCACAGATCGATGAAAAATGTAATTAAGCTAAATCATTATTTTTGTCCATCTGAATTAGAAAAGACCATTGATGGGTGGGTGAAATACTATAATGAGAGCAGATTTCATGAATCGTTGGACAATCTTACACCAAGATATATATATTTAGGGCAGGGGAAGAAATTAAAAGGATAAGAGAAACAATAAAACAAAATTCAATCAACAAAAAGAATTTTTTTGATAATAAAACAATGAAATATCAAAGTAAATAACTATATTTGCAGTTGTACGACGTTTATTTGACAACGTACAGATCCGTTGAACAAGTCGTATAAGATTTCAAACAGTTTTTGAATTTACAATAGATCAATAAATGTAGAAATATGAAAAGGATTACAATTATTTTATTTTCGCTAATTTTGACTTTGCCTATAGCAGCCCAAAAGAAAACATTGGAATTAGGCATATATGGAGGTTTGCAAACCTATACAAAAATCGGCAATCCATACGAAAACTCATTCAGTTCGGGCTTTGGCATCGGTTTTCTATCCAAGTATTATATCAGCAATCGTCTTTTTTGGACTACCGACTTATTCGGAGCTACCGATGATGGTACAGAATTGAAATTGACGAATATTCCTGAAGGTAATCGGATTTTATCTATGTCTCGTAAAGACTATTCAATAAGTACGGGGTTCGGTTTTAATGTTATATCAACAAAACAGTTCAACTACTATTTGCAATTGTGTGGTGGTATTGGCATTATTGATGGAAGCTACGAACACTTTACGCCTAACAACGGCACAGAACGTATAGATATAAAACATACGTCCTATATCATCTCCCCTTCTACTGGAATAGACTTTAAAGTTGCTAATCATTGGAAGATAGGAGCAGGATATACCTTCCGATATTTGGGAGATTTTGATGGAAGCCATTCCCTTTTTGCACGTATTACCTATGTTTTTGATTAGGATGCTAAAGAATTGACAAATCAGGAGGTTAATAAAAATGGCTGATAATTCGGTCGTGTAATTTCAACTGTGTCAAGGCTCTAATCCTTCATATTTTACCTCATTTGGATAACACGATTTTTAATCGTGCCAACCAGATGAGGAGCCTTTCTTTGCGGGCAAAGTTACACATTTTAGCGGACAGCAATAATAATATATCAAAAGCATTATTAACTTATTTTGCTTTTTTATGCTTCTGAACGTTTCAGAAAGAGCAAATGGAGATTTTTCATGCTTCTGAACGTTTCAGAAACACCAAATGAAACTTTTTTCATGCTTCTGCACACGTCAGAAACACCAAATGAAACTTTTTCATGCTTCTGCACGTGACAGAAACACCAAATGGAACTTTTTCATGCTTCTGCACACGACAGAAACACCAAATGAAACTTTTTCGCGCTTCTGCACACGACAGAAACACCAAATGAAACTTTTTCGCGCTTCTGCACACGACAGAAACACCAAATGGAAATTTTTCATGCTTCTGCACACGACAGAAACACCAAATGGAAATTTTTCATGCTTCTGCACATGACAGAAACACCAAATGGAAATTTTTCGCGCTTCTGAGTGACTCAGAAAGAGTAAATGGAGAATTTTCGTGCTTCTGCACGCGTCTGAAAAAGAAATAATAGTAATAAACCAGCAAAAGAAGATACGATTGAGAAGCCAAAAAAGATGAACGATAATAACAAAAGTTATAAAATAACTACATAGGGTCAGTTTCGAAGATTACATGGGAACAGTTTCAATGATTTTTTCCAATTAGCCCAATAATAGCTGCATATTTTATATTCTCATCTTAAAATATATTTGGACGCATATCATAATATTTCTTAAACCTATATTCAATCGTATCAGCTATTTGTTGATCACCAATGGATATATCCCAAATTACTTTTTAGAAAGGGCGTCGAAGAATTTGGTTTTACAGAGTGTAGAACAATAGAGATTGCTTTATAACGTCCATTGGTACCTGGAGGTGGAGGTATATCGAAAGGAATTTGTTCTATTGCTATCAATTTGCCCCTTTTAACACGATATGAGTATTGATAATATAGATATGTAGGAAGAATAGCTCCTTTGCGGTCAAGTAATTTTAACGAATTAATTCTAATGAAAGGAATCGTATCTCCAGTTAATTGAAAATGATATTCAAAAATTATTATACATAAAAGAATCTACAGCCAACAGGGTTTCATGGCTAAAATAAACTTTTCATAGAGTCAGATAATTTATTATCTGACTCTATGTTGCTCAGGGACAAAAGAACTATTAGGAGAACATTTGATTACTTGGTAATTATTTATTTTTCCCTTGTACAAAATAACCCTCAACCTGTTTGTATCATACATGATGTCATAAAAAAACAGGCAAACATGCAAATAACAACTAAATATTTCATTCTTCTTGTTTTTACTCCTTTCGATTTTTTTCTTGTACGTTGTCAAACAAAAAGTGCATAACTGCAAATATAGTTATTTACTTTGATATTTCGTTGTTTTTATTATCAGAAATTCTTTTGTTGATTGAATTTTTGTTTTATTGTTTCTCTTATCCTTTTAATTTCTTCGCCCTGCCCTAAATATACATCTCTTGGTGTAAGATTGTCCAACGATTCATGAAACCTCCTCTCATTATAGTATCGGCTGCAACGACGAAATTATGCTCCACACGTTCCAATAGACCTCTTTCATGCAGAATACGATAAAAGCTTGATTCTGAAATATTGCTGTCTGGTAAAAACTAAACAGCATGATTTTCGTGCGGAATTGTCTCAAAATAGGCAATTCCGCATTATTTTTGAAAACCAAGCCCCTAATCCTGTAAGGAACTCCCGTAAACTTCCACACGGAAACGCGAAAAGAGATTTTTGGCCCTAAAGCGTCGCACGGAAGCATGAAAAAGAGATTTTTAGCCCCAAAGTGTCGCGCGGAAGCATGAAAAAGAAATTTTTTGCCCCAAAGCGTCGCGCGGAAGCATGAAAAAGAGATTTTTAGCTCTAAAGCGTCGCGCGGAAGCATGAAAAAGAGTTTTTTGGTCCTAAAGCGTCGCGCGGAAGCATGAAAAAAGGATTTTTGGCCCTAAAGCGTCGCGAGGAAGCATGAAAAAAGGATTTTTGGCCCTAAAGCGTCGCGCGGAAGCATGAAAAAGAGTTTTTTGCTCTAAAGCGTCGCGCGGAAGCATGGAATTCAGGCTTCAACTTTTATATGACAATAATGCTTACTGGACAGCAACAATACATAAACAAATATCCCGTTCCAAATAACCATCCGGCAAGTCCTAATACAGGGCTTGCCGCATAGCTCTTATACCACAATCCTTCCATATAAAACTTTAGAGAATATCGGGCATGCACGCTCAAATCTTAAACCTATTGTGATGCTTTGCACGTGAGGGAGACATATTGTCAAAACCTCCGCCAAACCCTTTGAAATGGTCTGAAGGAAAACCATTATCCTTAGACCTTACCACACCACGATATTGTGCCCAACGGTCCAGTATCCGATTGACATAGTTGACCGTCTCTTGCCCACGCATATATCCGTGCTTCACCACAGGATCATTGTAATATGCGGGTGTGCTCAAACGCAAAACAAACTCTTGAACCTCATTCCAGGAATAAGGATTACGCCCATATTTACGTGCTAAAGCCATGGCATCACGTATATGAAAAGAACCTCCATTATAGCCAGCAAGCACATAACAACTCCGTTCAGCAGGGTTGGGCACGTCTGCAAAGTGTCCCGACAATTGTCGAATATACTTAGCTGCTGCTGCTATATTAAGTTCTGGGTCATAAATATCCTCCCGAGCTATTCCCAGATGGTCTGCCGTTCTCGGCATGATTTGCATCAGTCCACAAGCCCCTGCCCATGAATGTGCGCGAGGGTCGAACGTCGATTCCTGATAGCATTGTGCGGCCATCAGGCGCCAATCCCATCCTGCCATAGGTGCATATTGCTGGAAATAAGAATCCCATTGAGAAATCTGACCACGCGCTCTATTCAACATGGGTGAGTAGACATGGCGTGTCACACTACGTGCCGACAAAAGGAAATTCTCCTCTTTCTTCAACGAAACTATCATTGATGGACGATACCAATGGTTCAAAGAGTCGGCTAACTCCACATTATTCTCTTGAACTGCCCATTGTGCATGAAGGGAATCAATCTTCACTCCACAATATCTTATGCCTTTATAGGTTTGAGGTAAAGGAAAGGCAACCAAATCTCCATCGCCCGACTTCAACTTCCTTACCATCTCCAACGTGTCTCTACACACTTCAACACGAAGAGATACACCTAAACTTTGTGCAAACTTCTCAGCCAAAGATATTGTAACCCCATACCTCTACCATGATAATCATAATAGGTTTCAGGACCCGACATCGTGAGCATAATTAGTTCTCCATTGTTCTGTATATCAGAAAGAGTAAATGCCTTCTGTGTACTTACAGAATCATCTCCACCCACCTCTTCGCCCCAGGGCGTAAGCATCTTTTCCTTTTTCCCCTTACATGATGCTAACAAACCAAGTGTCAGCAATCCCATAAGACATGCAATATATAAACGGTGCATAAGCATTATTATATTCTCAACAAACAGAGGAGTTTCTTCTTGTGGCCACAAAATTACAACATAATTTGGAAATATCCATTTAAATCCATATTTTTGCAAAGCAAATAGCATCATTAAAATATATTATTCATACGCCTTTGGAAGTTTATACTATCCAGATAATATTTTTCTTCAGAGGCATCTTCATAAGAAAAAAATCCTATGAGAGAACTGAAAACTTTATGCCGGCAAAATATATGGGCGTTATCGTTAAAAAGAAACACAGAAAAAGCCCCATGCCAACACAAGGAAATCATTGCGTTAGACAAGAATGAAAATCCATATAACAAGCCATTCAATACCTATCCAGATTCTTATCAAGAAGAATTGAGACAAAAAGTGGCTGACGTAAAAGGCATTTCTAAAGATAATATCATCCTAAGCAATGGTTCAAATGAGGCTATTGACAGGATAATCAGAACCTTTTGCGAACCTCACATTGACCATATTGTGACCTTGTCTCCTTCTTATGACATGTATACATATTGTGCAGAAATAAATGGTGTAGACTATAAATCCATAACGCTCAATAGTGAATTCCAAACTACAGCAGACGAGTTACTCAATGCCTGTGAAGAAAATACGAAGTTGATTTTTATATGTTCACCCAATACTCCTTCTGGAAACATCATTAATCCTGAAGTTATCGAACAAGTACTTCACTCCTTCGAAGGTATTGTTATCATCGATGAAGCCTATATAGACTTTGCAAACCACCCCTCATTTCTAAGAATTCTCCACCAGAATCCTAATCTCATCATCCTTCAAACCATGAGTCATGCATGGGCTTCTGCCGCCATACGCTTGGGCATGACCTTTGCATCCGAATCTATTATAAATTTACTGCAAACAGTTTGTATGCCTTATAGCCTCAATATACTAACACAAAAGCATGCTTTAGAGGCTCTAAACGACCCATTTGAAACCGACAAACGGGTAAAATTAATTAAGCAAGAACGCAATAGAATGATGCAAGCCTTCTTAGATTTACCTTGTTGTGAAAAGGTTTTTCCTACAGAAACTAATTTCTTTCTGGCAAAGATGAAAAAGGCAGAGGATATCTATAATTATCTTATTCAACATAGAATAAAAGTCTATGATTGCAGAAATTTAGAACAATGTGATAATTGTCTACGCATAACGATTGGTACAAAAACTGATAATGAGGCACTATTAGCGGCATTAAGGAGTTATCAATAGAGATTATGCATGCAAAAAGACTCATAATTAATCAGTTTGATGTGTAAAATGAGAAAAGAGTTCTGTCGATGATAGTACAAAAGGTAAAGATGCAAAAAGAGAATGCTTCCTCGATATTATGAAAAGTATTCATTAAATCAGGCACTCTTTTATAATCTAATTACCTATTTTTTTTTCCTTAAGACGTTTGGCAATCACTCTCTTATAATTGACCTGTTCGAGAAAATGGAAAATCATTTTACCAAATGTATCCAAGGCTGCACTTTTGTTTGACAACGTACATATTCCTATTGGTTGGTTATTCTATTTTTCGATAATTTTACCATCATCCCTAATTATATAAGTTTTAACTTTCTGAGAAGAATCTATAAATGTAGTTTTAACCTTAATAGAAAAGTTTTTGTCAATTCTAAAGGATGTAATCTCCTTAGACTCATCACTGTCTGGTTCAAACCAAATTCCTTCAACATAGAGGTTTGATATGATGGTATTATTCTTGATAGATAGTAAATAAAATCGATAGTCAAAATCCCCACAATCCATTGGAACCAAAATCAAATATATATCGCCTTTATTGGGCAACGGTAGGTACCTGAGTTTATTCCCTGTATCACAAAGAAATTCAGAAACACCTTTCAGGTACTTACTTTCTATCAAATTGTATTTTACTGTCTTTATGTCTATACGCTTATCGTATGGCAATGTTTCGTTACTCTTCGCCAGGGGGCTCTTATTTGTGATTGGCTTAGAGAGGTTTTCGCGTAATTTCTTACCGAAAGCCTTAAAACTTAATTGTGCATCAGCAGGGAGTACTTCTAATATGTTGTCAGCATTGCCTTTGTGTCGCACAGAACTAACTTCATTCAAAGCGTCATAATAGAACAGACAAGTTTCATCATCAGTATCACTGGAACTTCCATCTATAATTGTTTCTACCTTGAACTTCACTTCAATATAGGAAGGGTTGTATATGATGTTTTCAGCAGAATATCTCATAGTACAACCAGAGCTGCCGCTTACTACAAACGACGGATATTTGTTGTCTATTTCTTTTCTTTTATTTTCTTGTGAAGAAGAAATAGATTTGTCGTTAATAGACGAACTGGCTTTTTCGCTTTTATTTTTTATGCTATTTCTATTACAGCCAATAAATATACAAAGGAAAATTACAATAAATATTCTATTTGTTTTCATTCTTTACTTTTTTAATGCTTCTTTTATTTGTCCTATATAGATTAGATATTTTCTATATACACTTTCTTTATCTCTTTAGTCTGAGTGCTCGTTAGCGAAGTCAAGATGTAGAGAGCGGAGTATCAATGAAGATTATCAAGAATCTATTTAATTTTTCTACATTCTATTTTTACATTTTCCTTGCCTTCTGAATTGCTGATATAAGGACTTTCCAAATAGTATTTTCCTTTCTTGTGATATAAATTCACTGTGGGTGAAACGCTTCTGTCAATATTGGGCATCGGTGTGTCTTCCGAGAGCGATTTGACAAAATCAAGGGAGAGTTTGTCTTCCGTTTCGTTTTTTACACTGCATTGGATTTCAAAGGCAGTCATTTGCCCATTACCGCTGAATACACACCGGTCAGCCGCGATGCTCAATGTGTACTCTATGAAAGGCGAGGGAACAATGGTGGTATCTGAAATGAAATATTCATAGTCACCGAACCATTTGGGATTTTGGACGGTTACGATAGGTGTGGGGCTTTCTTCGGTTTCTTGATCATCACACTTTTCCTTTATTTCTTTGAAATATCCTTTCTTGTTGGTAAAGTAATTGTGGTATACTTCGCCATCTTCCATATACTTATATGTCCATAAAGCTTTATTCTGGTCAATTATCTTACATCTGAAGGGTATGAAAATGTTATTGACAAAAGATATGATGAAATCATTATCTTCTAAATGTACTGTGTCTATGGGATAATGTGCGTCTTCCATATCATACTGCACAAAGAGTTCTTTTTTTATTGTATCGACATATATTTTATGTGCTACATCAAAGCAAGCATGGTATATTACGGTATCCCCATGGTCTGTAATTGTCAATTGCTCCCAATTTCCAACAAAAGAATGGTTGTTGCTGTCTTTTATGTCATACCATTTTTTTGTGCATTGCTGCATGAGTAGAAGAATAAAAGGAAAAATAAGACATTTAATAATTTCATAATTAATTCCTCCTAATTTGTGTTACTACATATTTTTTTGTTGTATTATATTTTTGTTTGTACGTTGTCAAACAAAAATGCACAACTGCAAATGTAGTTATTTACTCTGATATTTCATTGTTTTATTATCAAAAAAATTCTTTTTGTTGATTGATTTTTGCTTTATAATTTCTCTTATCTTTTTAATTTTCTCCCCTTGTCCTAAATATACGTCTTTGGGTGTAAGATTATCCAACGATTCATGAAATGATTTTCGCCATGCGCGGAAACTCCAAACCATTCGGGAAATGAGTTTCGCCGAGCGCGGAAATACCAAACCTTTCGGGAAGTGACTTTCGCCATGCGCGGAAACTCCAAACCATTTGGGAAATGACTTTCGTCATGCGCGAAAACTCAAACCACTCGGGAAATGATTTTCGCCGAGCGCGGAAACTCCAAACCATTCGGGAAATGACTTTCGCCATGCGCGGAAATACCAAACCCTTCGGGAAATGACTTTCGTCATGCGCGAAAACTCCAAACCATTCGGGAAACGACTTTCGCCGAGCGCGGAAATGCCAAACCTTTCGGAAAATGAGTTTCGCCGAGCGCGGAAATGTCAAACCTTTTGAAAAGTGAGTTGCGGGAAGCCCGCAAGCAACAAATCCTTTAAAAAACAATTTACAGATAAAGATACTTCTTTTACACCAAAAAGATAAACTCAAAAACAAAATAAAACAGGACCACTTTAAATGATTCCATAGGCCACTTTGTACGATTACAACAGGGTCAGCTTAAATGAGCTAAAGGGGGGACCACTTTAGGTGAGTATTTCCAGCTACAGATGAACAAGTATTCCCGAGCGATGCAGAAAAATGAAAGATGATGAATAAAAACCTATGAAACAGTTGTTTAGCTTCAATTCGTAACCCCTTTTTGCTTTTCCCTTGATGGATTACGATTTGGTAACGGAACTCCTGCCGTTTGATGCTCGTTTTCGCTTACCCCAAAATAGCAAGAAAATGCTAAATAGTGCTATTTCAAATAGTTACATTCCTTGCATTTCCCTTTGTTTCCCTTAATTCTTAGCTACCGATTATGCTTGCAAAAAGGCTCATAATTAATCAGTTTGATGTGTAAAATGAGAAAAGAGTTCTGTCGGTGATAGTACAAAAGGTAAAGATGCAAAAAGAGAATGCTTTCTCGATATTATGAAAAGTATTCATTAAATCAGGCACTCTTTTATAATCTCATCACTTATTCCTTTTTCCTTAAGACGTTTGGCGATTTCTCTCTTATAATTGACCTGTTCGTGAAAATGGAAAATGTATCCAAGGCTGCACTTTTGTTTGACAACGTACATTTATAGTTGAACTAATAGCTTCTATCGTTGTAACTATATCATTTTTTATCATACTCTATTACTACTCCCGTATGTCCTCTCTATAGGAAAATATCTCCTTGTTTAGGTATATAGCTGGCATTCTTATGTTTAACAAGCCACTTTGGATGATTCTTACCATATTCTATCATGCTCGCCGTAGTCCACCCCATAGGTTTCTGTGACCATTCTATTTTTGCAGCATAACGTCCTACCATTTCAGAATAATTCATTGCTTTTGCTCTTTTATCTTTTGATAGAGGATTGATATCGACTCATTTATCGTTTTCTTGTATCTCATCTTCATAATATTGTGAATAAAATTTCAGGTTCTCATATCCATAATAATTCTTTTTTTTGAATCTATTGAACAATTCCGGATTCTTTGAATACGTATTATTTATAATACCGATAACACCGGGGGTTTGTTCCTTTTTTAATTCTTTCTTTGATATAAGTTCTAAGATATAGGCCACATCTTCGTCAAGATTACCCTCGTATTTTTGTTTTTATATGGTTCATTTAGAATCTCTTCAAGAAAAAGGTATAAACATCGTCTGACAGTTTTCTACCTCTGCACAGTATTGTCTGAATATATTTCTTCTCAGCTTCCATTTTTCCGTTTATCCCAATTCTCCCAAAGAATATAGAAAACCAAGCATCATTATCCTCATCGGCTTTTCATCTTTTTTTAAAGATAAAGGCTTTTAAGATTATCATCCCAATATCCAAAAATCTTGTACTAATTCATATATGTGGTATAAATCTTTTTGCATATATACAAAAATCTGATTTCGTTCCATAGAATAGATAATTATTGAAAGCCAATAGATATAATTTATCATCATATACCTCTGAATGAATATTCAAATCGACAAATCTATCTTTCCGATATATGATAAGGCTATTTGGCTCGTCATCAATTAAAGGATTTAATTCCACTTCAATGATATCACTTGTCTTTTCTTTAATATCATATCCAAATACCTTTTTTTAATTTTTAGACTGAAAATCTTGCGTACTCGGAAATTTAAAAGCCACTTTTTAGTCAAAAGTAACTTTCTCTCATTTTCTATATTTTCCATATTATCTGCCACTTTCTTTGTCGCTATATTTTTTTATTGGGTATTTGACTCTTTCGCTGATTTCTCATACATCCATAGCTACAGCTAAGCATTATGCATTCAAGCAAAATCATTGCTATTCTATAATTCCAAACCATAATTTCCCTTTTTTAACAACATTTCTTTCTAATAATACTAAAATAACATCTTTTGAAAAAAATCCTCAAGATCAAGGATATTATTAATTATTTGGGTGACAATTTTGTTTGTCTTTTGACCTTTTTTTCTATTCCCATAGTTTGCTGTATGGGTTGTTAAGCATCCGACAGATCCTACAGGCCACCCACCATGAATAGCAATCCCACTTCTTGATCCATCTGGCCCGTTTATGTAACACTTTCCCATCCCTTTTGTATCGCTAATGTATAAATCGTAGCTCTGTTCTTTTAAACCTTTATTAATATAATATTTATTCTTCGGAGGACATTCATTGTGAGTTCCATATCTTAACGTTGATCTTTTTTTGCTCGTCATATGTGCATCACGAGCTACATAAGTTGAATAATCTTCTTGAGGGAGATTGTTTGTTTTATAAAGTTTATTAAACCTATTATATGTCATATTTTTATATATACATAGTTTGTAAACAGTCTATTTTTTTCATTTTTTTGGAATTCCGTACCGTACTTATAACTCATACCATTGATAAATATTATTGTACCTTGACTATCTTTTGAAGATATAGAATTGCCACTAAGACATTTTTTTACATATAAGACTTCTACTGCTTTATTGAAATATCTAATTCTTTCATTGAGGCCTTCAAATTTTGTATGGGCATAGACAACGTGTCGGCTAATCGTATAACGCACAGATTTTCCATTTGCATCTTTCCATTCCAAAGAAACAAACTTAGGTTCTGATACCGTTACGGTGACATCGCCACCACCTTTTTTACTGCCATGATTCTGCACGTAGGCAAACACTTTATATTCTCCCTCCTCTGTAAAAAAGGAACGTAAGGGATTGGGAATAAACAACCTGTCCTGTTTCTCGCATAGAAAGCGTTTATATGGGCTTTAGAAAATTGAAGATTCAGTGTTTTGTGAATTTTCCATCATCATCAATAGTATATCTATTAACCACCTCTTTTTTTATAACTTTTCCTTTATGTAATTTATTCTTATACACAGTTATACCAAGATTCTTAGATATAGTAAAGGAATTAGCATTCCAATTTTTGCTATTTTCTCCGACTTGTGAGAAGACTGTTACTTCATCTATTATGCTTTTATTAACTGATGTTATTAGTCTGTAAATTAGTGAAGGAGTATTCTCAAGATAATAACAAATCATATCAAGCTGAAACTTCTTCCCTGTATGAAAGCGATAAAATTGGCTTGGCAAAGATTTATCCCATCGACTTTTATAGGTTTGCTCCAACTCTTTATTTCCCTTCACACTGATAGGATGATATGGCATTTCATCTTGTTCTCCCATATCATAGCGTTCTTGTTCTTTCTGGAATTGGCTAAAATCAAAGGGTAATGGGATTTCTTCCATACCTATTTCAGTTTGTTCTTCAATAGCTATCCTACTTTCTTTTAGGGAGTCAATAGCTTTAATTTCGGTCTTATATTTATTTGCATTATAGCGTGTTAATAGGACCTTCTCTGGTAAGTAAAACACACCCTTGCATTCCATTAGCTTCCAAATAACATTACCATTTTTTTGTTTATATATTTTTGCATTTCCCCTTGCATGGTCGTCATAGAAACCATAAAAAGATAGATAAAGGGTGTCATTTTTGAATATTCCACTTATATTATTCACATTTTCTGTGGAGCAATCTATCCTACTTCCACTTTCCTGTGTACTACAGTAATAACCGATAACAGAATTTTGTTTTGTTTTTTTCAATATAAGATGAAAAGTTTGATTAGTGTAAGATTGCTTCCCATCATATCGGTAATATATCCAGTTTCCTACTAAACTATCTATAGAAGTTTCCAATGTAGCCTTCAATTCAGTTTTGGCTGTACAACCACCGATAAAGAGACTTGCTACCATTGATAATATAATCTTTTTCATTGTTGTTATAATTTACGTTGCAAACAATCGTCAACTCTATTTAACCATCCATCTAAAAATGTACGTTGTCAAATAAAAGTGCACAACTGCAAATATAGTTATTTACTCTGATATTTCATTGTTTTATTATCATAAATTCTTTTGTTGATTGAATTTTGCTTTATAATTTCTCTTATCTTTTTAATTTTCTTCCCTTGCCCTAAATATACGTCTCTATGTGTGAGATTATCCAATGATTCATGAAATGATTTTCGCCATGCGCGGAAACTCCAAACCTTTCGGGAAATGACTTTCGCCGAGCGCGGAAATGCCAAACCTTTCGGGAAATGACTTTCGCCGAGCGCGGAAATGCCAAACCTTTTGGGAAACGATTTTCGCCGAGCGCGGAAATGCCAAACCTTTTGGGAAACGATTTTCGCCGAGCGCGGAAATGCCAAACCTTTCGGGAAATAACTTTCGCCAAGCGCGGAAATGCCAAACCATTCGGGAAATGAGTTTCGCCAAGCGCGGAAATACCAAACCATTCGGGAAATGAGTTTCGCCGAGCGCGGAAATGCCAAACCTTTCGGGAAATGACTTTCGCCGAGCGCGGAAATGCCAAACCTTTCGGGAAATGACTTTCGCCGAGCGCGGAAATGCCAAACCTTTCGGGAAATAACTTTCGCCAAGCGCGGAAACTCCAAACCTTTTGCGGAATGCTTTGCGGGAGTCCCGCAAGTAACTTCACCAACTTAAAAATAAGCGAAAAGAGGAAAAAGTAAACAACAAAAACCAATGTAGGCAATGCATAAGAAAGAAAGGATGCCAGAAACCAAACTACCCTCAAGAAGTAAACGACATCCAACAAAGTTCGTATTTTTTGCTTTTTAACCTTTTTCCATTCCCCACTTTTTCATTTTTTTACTATCTTTGCATCCGAAACTATAGTGTAATCATAAATGGGTTACTAATTGACATTAGGACAACAAAAGATTTAATTGATAAAAACTTATGAGTAAGCAAGTAGAAAAGATCAAACAGCTTATTGCAAAACGCGAAGAAGCTCGCCTGGGAGGTGGTCAGAAAGCTATCGACAAGCAGCACGAACGTGGTAAGTACACGGCACGCGAACGTATTGAAATGTTAGTGGATGAAGGTAGCTTCGAAGAATATGATATGTTCAAATTGCATCGTTGTCATAACTTCGGCATGGAGAAAAACAATACTTAGGTGATGGAGTTGTAGCTGGTTCGGCAACAATCGATGGTCGCTTGGTGTACCTTTATGCACAGGATTTCACCGTTAATGGTGGCTCTTTGTCTGAGACTATGGCACAAAAGATTTGCAAGGTTATGGACATGGCAATGCGCATGGGAGCTCCCGTCATCGGCATGAATGACTCAGGTGGTGCACGTATTCAAGAAGGAATCTCGGCACTTGCTGGCTTTGGTGAGATTTTCGAACGCAACATTCTTGCCAGTGGAGTCGTTCCACAAATCAGTGCAATCATGGGGCCTTGTGCCGGTGGTGCTGTTTATTCACCTGCACTAACAGACTTTACTATTATGACCGAAGGCACTTCTTACATGTTCCTTACAGGTCCGAAGGTTGTTAAAACCGTTACAGGTGAAGAGATTGATGCAGAACATTTAGGTGGTGCAAGCGTACATGCGAGCAAGAGTGGTGTTACACATTTCACGGCAAAGACCGAAGAAGAGTGCATGGAACTCATTAAAACATTACTCTCATATATCCCATCTAATAACACAGAAACAGCTCCCCGTGTAGAATGTACCGACCCAATTGATCGTAAAGAAGACCTTCTCAACGAGATAATTCCAGAAGATCCTAATCAAGCTTACGACATGTATAAAGTCATCGGTGCAGTCGTTGACAATGGTGAATTCTTTGAAATCCAACCAAAATTTGCAAAGAACATCATCACTGGCTTTGCTCGTTTCAATGGTCAAAGCGTAGGTATTGTAGCCAACCAACCAGCTGCTTATGCAGGCGTTCTTGATGTAAATGCAAGTAGAAAGGGTGCACGTTTCGTGCGTTTCTGTGATGCTTTCAACATTCCAATCGTTAGTTTGGTAGATGTACCAGGTTTCTTGCCAGGAACAGGTCAGGAATATAATGCTGTCATCCTTCACGGAGCACAACTTCTTTACGCTTATGGTGAGGCAACAGTACCAAAGATTACGATCAACCTTCGTAAGAGTTATGGTGGTTCTCACATCGTTATGGGTTGTAAACAACTTCGTTCTGACCTCAACTTTGCATGGCCTTCAGCCGAGATTGCAGTAATGGGTGCAAGCGGGGCTGTTGCTATTCTTTGTGGCAAAGAAGCTAAAAAGATTAAGGAAGAAGGTGGAGATGTTAGAGCATTCCTCGCTGAAAAAGAAGAGGACTACACTGAAACATTTGCCAATCCTTATCAAGCTGCACAATATGGTTACATTGATGATGTTATTGAACCACGCAACACACGTTTCCGTATTTGTCGCGGATTGGCTCAACTTGCAACCAAGCGCCAGGATATTCCTGCTAAGAAGCATGCCTGCATGCCTATGTAATCCCAAGTTGAAAACGAGATATAATAACGTAAAAACAATGGATAAAAATATATATGCAGCTATTGCCATGGCACTCTATGAGTTTGAAGGCAATAACGTTCACGACAATGAACCTGGAAAAATCACAATTGCTTTGCGTCCAACGCTATGGAATGCCAAGTTCTTGTCATTAACAAAGAAACCAAAATAGAGTATGAAAGAGTTTAAATATACAATTGATGGCAAAGAATATAAGGTTGCTATCGGTGAAATTGACGAGAATAACATTGCATCTGTAAATGTAAACGGCGAGGACTTCAAAGTCCAAATGGAAAAAGAAGCAGAACCCGAGAAGAAGAAAGTTGTGCTTGGTAAGCCTGCACAAACTGAGGAAACAGAAGCTACTCCATCAGCTAATGTCAACACAAACAATGCTGTTAAGGCGCCTCTCCCAGGTACAATCACAGCTATCAACGTTGAAGTTGGACAAGAGGTTAAGGCTGGAGATGCTGTTGTAGTGCTTGAAGCAATGAAAATGGCCAATAATATTGAAGCAGAAAAAGATGGTAAGATTACAGCTATCTGCGTGAAAGTTGGTCAAACTGTTCTTGAAGAAGACCCACTTGTTGTGATTGAATAACAAGTGATAACTACATTATAAGGAAAAGGATATGCTTCATTTAAAGCATATCCTTTTTTATATTCTCATCTTCTTTGATTTAATAAGGAAATAAAAGACTGACAACATGAACTTCTATTTGATTAAAATCATAATATCTAGTGAAAGTAAGATGAAAATTATATGTATCAAATTACTCAGTAAAATGCTTTATATTGATGCATAAACTGATAGAAATCATTCGATAATCTATAGCTATTTACTTCATCCAGCTTGACTCGTTATAAAAAAAGAGCAGAAGATTCACGCCTTTATTCCCCCACCCTTATAAGATAACTCTATACTAAAGGCAAGTTTAATGCGTTCCTCTCAACACCCAAATACTTCCAAAGAACATGAATAATGACCAGAGTGTGAGCAGCGCAAAACATAAAATTATAAAACCAAGTAACACTTTTGCCAACATATTTCGTCGTGACACTTCAACCAAAAATGCAATCGTTGAGGCAATAAACCAAAAGTAACCACCGAAGATTGTAAATAACCAAACAAAAGGAATCGCCTCCATCCAGCTTGCAGAATAAGGCTGACCAACGGGATGTCTGTCTATAAACACATAACAAACCACAGCTGTTATTAGGCATAAGATATTGCCAAAATAGATATATTTGAACAGCTGTCGTTTATGAATATACATCATTATAGCCAACAGAATGATAAAAATGATTGGCAAAAAAAAGCAAGATAAAACATTACTATCGTGTAACATAAGATTGATTATTATTAATTTCATCCAGACAACTCACTCATGGTGGAGAGTTCTTTCAACTTCAATCATCCATGAAATGAGCTCCTTGCCTTATACCATGAGCTTGCATGTAACGACAAAGCAAGTTAGTAAACTCATAATTCTTCAATCCCCATTTCGGTGCAATCAAAAGATTGGCAGGAGATTGACTAACGAAACGCTCTAAAACAAGTGTTGGCCGGAGATAAGAAATATAGTCTGCAACCAGCCGAATATATTCTTCTACCGAATAAACATGAAAGGGAGTAGCCCGAAATTCAGCTGCTAACCGCGTGCCACGTATAATCTGCATCTGATGAATCTTAAGGATATCAAGAGGCAAAGAAGAGATAATCTTTGCCTGTCTTATACTTTCTGCTGCATCTTCTCCAGGCAAACCAAGAATGATATGCCCACCACAAAGGAGTCCACATGCGTGAGTTTTCATAATCGCTTGTTGGCAACATGCAAAATCATGACCACGATTTATTCGCTTAAGCGTATCATCATTGACACTCTCTATACCATATTCCACCAACACAAACGTATGCTTTTGTAGTTCAACAAGATAGTCAAGCAATTCATCATTGACGCAATCTGGGCGTGTACCAATAACAATTCCTACAACATCTTCTACTTGAAGGGCTTCTTCATAGAGGGCCTTTAAATGCTGAAGTGAAGCATAAGTGTTTGAATAGGCCTGGAAATAAGCTAAGTATTTCATGTCAGGATACTTATGAGAAAAGAAACTTTTACCCACTTCCAATTGTTTCGTTACAGACTTATGCCGGTCACAATAATTAGGATTGAAAGTCTGATTATTACAATAAGTACATCCTCCTATACCGACATTTCCATCACGATTCGGACAGGAAAAGCCTGCATCAATACTTATTTTCTGTACTCTGAAAGGGAATTTCTTCCTTATCCACGAAGAGAAATCATTGTAAAAACCATCCATTGCATGCAAAGTTATGAAAAAAGCAGGTAAACAACAAATGATTATCAAGGCTTTTTTGTAACTTTGTAAACATAAAACAAAATGGTAATCAATATGAAAAAACTTTTTTTTCTATGTGTAACAATACTTTTAATGACGTCAGGAATGAGGGCTGACAATAAGATTACACTGAAAGATGTCACTGGACAAACCTTTTCACCTCAATATATTTCAGGGGTTGATCCCATACAAGGAACAGACTTATATGCCAGTATCAGTAAGGATGGCAAACAGATTATAGAATATGCTTTCAAATCGGGAAAACCAACACGTGTGTTATTTGACATAGCCAACACACAAGGAGAAAGCCTCAAACAATTTGATGGTTACAGTCTTTCTCCTGACGGAAAGCGAATGTTGATACAGACAAATACGCATAAAATCTATCGCCGTTCGTCTACGGCAGACTATTATATCTATACCATTCAAAGTCGGAAATTAGAGAAACTCTCGTCAGGTGGGCCTCAACAAATACCGACTTGGTCTCCAGATGGAAATCAAATTGCCTTTGTAAGAGACAATAACATCTTCTTAGTTAAACTGCTTTACGACAATGCTGAAAGTCAAATCACAAAGGATGGTAAGTTTAATGAGATTATCAATGGTGTGCCAGATTGGGTTAATGAAGAAGAGTTTTCGACCAATCGGTCTCTTTGTTTCACAGCAGATAGCCGCATGATATGTTGGATTAAATATGATGAGAGAAAGGTAAAAGAGTATTCTCTACAAATGTTTATGGGCAGTCATCCAGCAATGAAGGCTTATGAAGTTTATCCTGGAGCATATACTTACAAATATCCTAAAGCCGGAGAAGACAATGCTATCGTGTCAGTTTGGGCCTATGATATACAAAGTCATAAAACAAACAGACTGCAAGTACCTCTTGATGCTGATGGCTATATACCACGGATTAAATCTACAAATGACCCAAATAAAGTCATTGTGTATACCATGAACCGTCACCAAGATGTATTAAATCTATACGCTGTGAATCCTCATTCAACGCTTTCCCAATTAATTATCAAGGAAAGTGCTGACAAATATGTAAAAGAGGAAGCTATGGAAGGTATCAAAATCGGACAGAACAGCATTCTCCTACCAAGCGATCGCGATGGGTTTATGCACCTCTACCTATATAATATGAATGGTAGTTTGATTCGTAAATTGGTGAAGGGAACTATGATATAACCAATGTTTATGGTTATGATGAGGCCTCTGGAGACGTATATTATCAGGCAGCTTCAGTCAATCCACACGACAGACAGATTTTTGTCAGCCATAAAAATGGCAAAACTGAACGCTTAACTGATGCAAATGGCTGGAATACAGCTATGTTCTCAGGGGATTATAAGTATTTCTTGAATACATGGAGCAACTATAATACTCCTTATGTTTTTACGATTCGTGATAACAAAGGGAAAGTGCTTTCAACTCCTGTTGACAACAAGGAACTAAAAGAGAAAATCAAATCATTTGGTTTTCATGGTAGGGAAACATTCTCTTTTACAACATCAGAAGGTATAAAACTTGATGGTTGGATGGTTAAACCGGCTGATTTCAACCCACAAAAGAAATACCCAGTAATTCTCTTTCAATACAGTGGACCTGGTAGCCAGCAAGTAACTGACGCATGGAGTGCTGGTTCTATGGGCAACGGAGGAGCCTTTGATTATTATCTTTCTCAGCAAGGTTACATCGTGGTTTGTGTTGATGGACGAGGAACAGGAGGCCGAGGTGCAATGTTTGAGAAGTGTACTTATCTGAAACTTGGTGAATTAGAATCACGTGACCAAGTAGAGACCGCCCTTTGGTTAGGTAGTCAAAGCTATGTTGATAAATAGAATTGGTATTTGGGGATGGAGTTTTGGTGGCTTCAATACATTGATGAGCATGAGCGAAGGCCGTCCAGCATTCAAAGCCGGCATTGCGGTTGCCCCACCAACTAACTGGAGATATTATGACACCATATATACAGAACGTTATATGCGCACACCAAAGGAGAATGGAAGTGGCTATGCAACAAACCCAATTCAACGTGCAAATAATCTTCATGGAGCACTATTGATTTGTCATGGTATGGCAGATGACAATGTACAACCACAAAATACGATGGAGTATTCAGAAGCTTTGGTGCAAGCAGATAAGGACTTTAAGGAGAACTTCTATACGAATCGAAATCATAGTATCTATGGAGGAAATACGAGAACACATTTGCTTCGACAGATTACCAATTGGTTTAATGATAATTTAAAATAAGGAAATAACAACATCATAAAACGTTATTATTCTATCATCATAAACAGATGATATAGACAAAAGCAGGGATAAATTGTAGAAAACAATACTCCCTGCTTTTCTTTTCTACACAAAACAAGATTCATTGTCAAGTATCTTTTGAATAAATTTGATGCAAAAAATAAAATGTTTCGAAAAAAAGAATGAAAAAGTCTTGGACAAATCAAAATGTTTTTATACCTTTGCACCGCATTTAAGAATAATGCTTGGCGAATCGGATACAATCCATCAATGGAAGGATGGGTGAGTGGCTGAAACCAGCAGTTTGCTAAACTGCCGTGCGAGTTCTCGTACCGGGGGTTCGAATCCCCCTCCTTCCGCAGGCAATATTCTAAGAGAATATTAGCCAACTGGTCGGTTCATCTAACGGTTAGGATACAAGATTCTCAATCTTGGCATACGAGTTCGATTCTCGTACCGACTACAAAAGAGTCCTGCAAATCATTGATTTGTGGGGCTTTTTACTTTATAATAGGATATATATGGAATCGATTAAAGAGATATTCAAGATAGGAAAAGGTCCTTCAAGCAGTCACACAATGGGACCACAAAAGGCAGCAAAAATCTTCACGGAGCGCCATCCAGACGCCACCTCCTTTCAAGTAATTTTGTATGGCTCGCTGGCTGCCACAGGAAAGGGGCACATGACAGACATCGCTATAGAAGAAGTCATGCAACCAACAGCACCTGTTGAGATTATCTGGCAACCTCAAACGTTTCTTCCTTTCCATCCAAACGGCATGAAATTTATAGCTTTGAATGATAAAGAAGAACCCACAGAAGAATGGACTGTCTATAGCATTGGAGGTGGAGCACTATCTGAAGGCAAGGCTTCTGATGACTTCTTTCTACTAAAGAGGTCTATCCTCTTAACTCACTCCATGACATTATGCGGTGGTGTAATGACAATGGACGCAGTTATTGGGAATATGTTGAAACATACGAAGATGAAGATATTTGGGAATATCTGTATCAAGTATGGGACGTTATGAAACAAGCCGTGAGATCAGGCTTAGCACATGAAGGCGTACTTCCGGGTCCATTACACCTTCCAAGAAAGGCCGCCACATACTATGTAAAGGCTACTGGATACAAACCTTCATTACAAAGTAGAGGCTTAGTTTATTCATATGCCTTAGCAGTAAGTGAGGAAAATGCTTCAGGGGGAACTATCGTTACGGCACCAACTTGTGGAGCCTGTGGTGTAGTTCCAGCTGTTTTATACCACCTTTATAAAGCACATAACTTCAGTAACGAACGTATTATCCGAGCACTTGCTACTGCAGGACTATTCGGAAATATCGTAAAGAAGAATGCATCTATTAGTGGTGCCGAGGTTGGATGCCAAGGAGAAGTTGGTGTTGCCTGTGCCATGGCGTCAGCAGCAAGCTGTCAACTCTTTGGTGGAAGCCCCACTCAGATTGAATATTCCGCTGAAATGGGATTAGAACATCACTTGGGTATGACATGCGATCCAGTCTGTGGATTAGTTCAAATCCCTTGCATCGAGCGTAACGCCTTTGCCGCCACACGCGCACTTGATGCTCAACTCTACGCATCTTTTGGTGATGGGAGTCATCGTGTGAGTTTCGATAGAGTGGTAAACGTCATGAAACAGACTGGTCATGATTTGCCTTCACTCTACAAAGAGACCAGCGAAGGGGGCTTAGCTAAAGGGTATAATCTGGAATAAAAATCTGCTTGTAAGCTAATTAGCGTCAGAATTTGTTGATGAATAAATGAGAGAAAGTTGTTCTTATAAAGACTTTACTTTCTCTTTTTTATTTAATCATATTCAATTTATCTTGTCAATGATGCTCAAAAGCCCCCATATCTGGAACAGACTTCCGTCTGATTCCATCATGATCTATCTGAGGGCATGAATTTTTATCTGCCTTTCCGATAACAAAAGCCTTATTTTTGAGATGAAAATCATAGTCTAACGCCTCATTATCCACCTTTATAAATAAGTTTGCCCCCATATTAATAGTGTCTTTGGCTGATTCAAAAACAACATCCTTATAATGTATCAGGTCTTTTTCTTTGGGTTTTGTTGTGCGCAACAGACTATTCAAAAATTGATAGGATAGATTTGAACTACCCTTAGATGGCAATTTTATCTGCTCATCAGCAAAACCTGTTACAATACTATTTAGAACCGACAAATGAGTTAGTTGATATTGAGATGAAATATGGAGTGCTTCTCCCCTACTACTATCAAAAGGATAATATTGTGCCAATGTACAAGCATTCAAAAGCACATCTGCCCCCTCCACTAACAAACAATTATGCAAAGTGTTAGATAATTGCGTATTAATTAGTTCAGCTTTACAATTTACTAACCTAACACCATAGCCCTGACAATTATGTATAGTAGCTTGTTCAAGCTTCATTTTTGCTCTATTTATATCACTACTATCACAGACAATGCCATTAAAACAACCATGAATATCAACATACGACAAGGTATTTTGATAAGAAGAGCCATAGAAATGTAGACCTTGCCACTGACCACTTACACGGTCATAAGGCAGATTTGAAAACATCTTATCCAATCTACTACCACGTAAAAGTACTCTTTTTTCAGATTCACCTTCTATAGACAGCCTTCCCAAAACATCTATTCCGGCATCATGATTAAAGTAAATGGTCGTACCACCTTTTATCCTTAATGTTGCACCTTCATGTATTTTGATTCCTCGTGAACATAATATTGGGCGCTGAGGACTATCTATAATGGTATCATTCGCCACCTCTAAACGATCAATATATGTTGCTTGCCAAGACCAAGCCCTTAACTTCACCCGTTGTTCTACCCCACTTTCTAAAGTAAACACCATCTCATCATCAAATTCTTGCGGCTTAATCACATCCAAAGATGGTGCAGTTGCTTCAACAAACACACATAAACTATCTCCATGATAGACAGGAATATCATTCACACGGAACCCATTATTATTACTAAGTGGAATCCCATTCACATTGACTCTAAAACCTTTCTGATTGCCATTTGCTAACTTTACACTTGCGAGTCTCACACCCTTTGTGTTCCTATTATAAAGCCAGAACTCATACGTTGAAGACGAAGTATTAGAAAAAAGCGTATCTAAACTGAGGGTATCTGTAGAAAATACCAACCGATTATCCTTAGACAAAGAGAATGATTCTTCATTGTTGCAGGAAGAAAGTATAAGAAAAGCACCTATCAAAAGGAAGCCAATAAAAAATCGTTTCATTAATATTATAACGTAAATCAACGATTTTTATTTTCCATATACCAATGATGTACAAAACAATTATAATAGAGGAATGCCATTAAAACTAATGCAAACATAACCCACAATGCCATAAACTCTTTGTTAAAGAGGTATGACCAACCTAACGACAAACCTATTGATAGTCCTAACTCTGAGGCAAGGAAATAACTACTTTGTGAGGTTCCACGTTGACAATGCTTACTTAACTTAATAAAAAACAATTGGAAACGCGAAGCTATTAAACTCACTCCAAAACCTATAAAAGCAGGAATCAGTAGATGGACTGACGAATCCTTACGCGTTAAAAACATAAGGATTGCCATAGCAATTGTAAGAAGTCCCGTAATGGTTTCACTCTTTAAGTTAGCATTAGCGAAAGCAAACTTCTGCGCCAATAATGCTACAAAGAACCCCACAGCCATCATTCCATAGAATGTGATTGAATGGACAAGCGACAGAAAGATCCCTAAAACCATAGAAACCAAAATGAGATTCACAAACAAATATTTACCTTGTGGAAGGAAAAACCTGTCTAAACTAAATATGGATAGGCCTTCTTCAGGGGCTTTGAAAGGGAATTTCACCATATAAATCAAAACCATCGAAACCAAACAACACAATGCAGAACCAATGACAAAGCCCTTCAGCCCGAATAAGTTACTGATAAACAATCCAAAAATTGGCCCAAAAGACAATGCAAAGCGAGAAAACCAAGAGGCTGCATAATTAGCTTCTGTTCGACGAAATGATTCACAGACATCAATAATCAATGTGCTTGAGAGAATCATTTGAGATAATCCGAACATAGCACCGAGTAGAAAACACAGGCCAATTATTATCCAAAATAACCATCCACTTTCATACTTCTCGACAAAACTCAAAGCATAAATACAAACCATAACTATGCCTATACATAGCATACAGACACGATTGCGGCGATATTTCTCAACAAGATATCGACAAACTTCACCCAAAGAAAACAGCCCTATACCAAAAGAAGCAAAGGCAAGTGCCACATGCCAATGTGTAATATGCTGTACTTTGATTAACCATCCAGGCACAACTGGAATCAACATATATACAGCCATACATAGAAAGAGATTGGATAGCGACAGCATCCAAAACTCACGATGCCATAGATTAATATGTACAGGCGTATTCTGAGTATCCATTCAATCAATAACTTTCGTCTATATTAGGGAAAGAACAAGTTTTAACTTCGCGAATATAGGCCTGAACACCAGCCGTCATACACTTGTTCACATCTGCAAAATGGCGCAAGAACTTAGGCTTAAATCCTTGAGTCATCCCCAAAGCATCAGCATAAACCAAGATTTGTCCATCTGTTCCACAACCAGCACCAATACCTATCGTGGCACAACGAACATTACGTGTTACCTCTTCTGCAAGTTTAGCAGGCACTTTCCAATGTAATACAAAAACATCCGGCCTCATCTAACAGCCGAGCATCATTGAGAAGTTTCTCTGCTTCAGCCTCTTCCTTGGCACGAAGTCCGTAACCTCCAAACTTATGTACACTCTGCGGAGTTAATCCTAAATGTCCCATTACAGGAATTCCTGCATCAATAATACTTTTAACGGTAGCAATAATCTCGGCTCCTCCCTCCATCTTTAGCGCATCAACGCCTGTTTCTTTCATTATCCTTATGGCGTTCTTAACCCCTTCTTCACGGCTAACTTGATAACTTCCAAAGGGCATATCACAGACCACCAAACAATGATTACATGCGCGAACAACACTCCGAGCATAATAAATCATTTCATCTATGGTGATAGGGAGAGTATCTGAATTTCCTGCCATGACATTGGAGGCTGAGTCCCCCACAAGGATTCCATCAATGCCTGCATTGTCTATAATAGATGCTGTGGTGTAATCATAAGCAGTGAGCATTGTTATTTTCTCACCAGCTGCTTTCATTTCCGCAAATGTTCTTGAAGTAATCTTTTTCTTCTCTGTAGATAAGTATCCCATGATTATTTATTTTTCAGCTTGCAAAAGTACATCAAAAACACGACATGTCAAAATTAATGTTTATTAAATTCGACGTTTAACCACTGATAATTGCAGCCTACATAATTAGGTATTACAATATCAGCATAAGCGCTTATGGCTGTTTCTGGATTGGTTGTAGATAGTCCTACAGTGAACTCTCCTGCCCCACGAACAGCTTTTAAGCCGTTGAAACTGTCTTCAAAACCTACGCATTGGGATGGTATTAAACCAAAAACTTCAGCACCTTTCAAATAAGGTGCAGGATTAGGCTTACCTTCTGTGAAGTCTTCGCTCGTCAAAATGCAATCAAACAAATTCTTAAATGTAGGAACTTTAGCATAGACATTCTCCATCTTTTGCCTATTACTACTGGTTACAACGGCTGTCTTCACCCCATTGTTCCTAAGATCTGTTACGAAATCAACAAAGCCTTCTATGAACTCAAAATGCATATTGACTTCAAATTCATTTAATTTTGCGGTTATCTGTGCTTGTTCTTCTATCCTGTTTGCAAAATACTTGTCATATATTTCCACGAGTGTCATCCCCTTTATTTGATTCTCTATTCCAGGGGGTTCAGGATGATACATCTTAAATTGTGACTTCCAGAATATCGTATATTGGGGCTCTGTATTAAACACAACACCATCTAAATCAAACAAAGCTGCTTTTAGTTCTCTTACCATTTTTATTCTGTTATTCGTTCACAATAGTTATATCGTTGCGGCTATCCCTATTTTTGCGTCTCCAATCGGTTAGCAATCGCTTGAGAAGGCTTTGTTACAGACTGCTTATTCTTCATTACAAAGTCTTTCCAACTACTATAATGTCGCGCATTACTCTCGGGCTTTCCCATCTGAAGAAAATGGCAATAAGCAGCAGCAAGCGCATCGGTTGCATCCATAAATCGTGGCATCTCCTCTTTCTTGAGATTCAAAACACGCTGTAACATTCCAGCCACCTGTTCCTTAGAAGATTGTCCTTGTCCCGTGATAGCCATCTTAATTTTTAATGGGGCATATTCATGAATAGGGATATCTCGGTGGATTGCAGCTGCAATAGCCACTCCTTGAGCACGTCCAAGCTTTAGCATTGATTGCACATTCTTACCAAAAAAAGGAGCTTCTATAGCTAATTCATCAGGAAGATAAGATTCTATTATCCCCGTGACACGTTCAAATATGGCCAAGACGCAAATAAGGGTCTGGCATTTTGCGAAGATCAATTACCCCCATTGCCTCCATTTTCGCCCTATTTCCTTGTACACGGAGTACTCCATAGCCCATAAGATTCGTGCCAGGGTCTATGCCTAAGATAATCTTTTCTGTCTTTTGAATCGTCATAGGCTAACGATCTAAATAAGGATTACTTGCAAGTTCGGCTCCAATTGTTGTCTCTGGGCCATGTCCGGGATATACTCTTGTTATATCAGGAAGCTGACAAATCATGCGAAGGCTTTGAATCATCTGGAACATTGAGCCCCCTTCAAAGTCTGTTCTGCCTATAGAACGCTGAAAAAGGGTATCACCAGAGAAGGCCACATGCTCTTCTTCGTCATAAAAAAAGACACTACCACGTGAATGACCGGGAGTCTCTATCACTGTAAAGGCATGAGAACCAAAAGACACTTTATCGTTATCATGAAGATATTTACCAACAGAAGGAAAATCATCCTGAAGCTTAACACCTGACATTTGAAGTGCCTGCTGTGCCAACTTATCCATTAAAGACTTATCGTTTTCATGCACTTCAACTTTCAGTCCATATTCCTTATAAACCATTGCATTGCCAAAATTATGATCAATATGACCATGTGTAGCCAGCAAATGAACAGGAGTTAATTCCTCACTAACAATATAATCCCGAATAAGAGAGAACTCTTCTTCATCCATTGCACCACAATCTATGATAACACATTCATTGGTTTCATCGCTAACAACATAACAGTTTTCCTGCAACATGTTACATATAAATCGTTTGATTCTAAGCATATTATCCTATTGGAACATAAATAATTTTCTTATTTTCACGATACCATTCTTCATCAAAGAAATCATTTAAAGGGTAAACTTCAACGATATTCTTAAATGGTTTGAGTTCTTCATGAAGATCACCTCCCTTTAAACACAGCAGTCCATTGGGCAAAGCATTGTGTTGTTCCTTGCGAATGTTCTTGCGAATTAACTTCATTAAATCAGGTAAAGGCATCACTGCACGACTCACAACAAAATCAAATTTACGTGTTTCCTCCTCTCCCCTACGCTGTAACGCCTCTACATTCGTAAGACCGATAGCCTTAGAAATCTCGGTTGCAACACGTATTTTCTTCCCTATACCATCAATTAAATGGAACCTACATTGAGGGAACATGATTGCTAATGGAATACCAGGAAACCCGCCACCTGTACCAAAATCCAAAATCTCTGTACTTGGTTTAAAGCGTAAAACCTTTGCAATTGCTAAGGAATGTAACACGTGATGTTCATACAAATTGTCGATATCTTTACGCGAAATCACATTTATCTTGCTGTTCCAATCACGATAAAGTGCATCAAGCATCTCATATTGTTGGCACTGTGAATCGGTGAGATCGGGGAAATACTTCGTGATAATATCTATCATTTTTGTTATTGATTTGATAATGCAAAAGTACGAATTTTCTTTGTAAGTCTATGGAATAAAACACTAAATGTTTTCAAATCACGGAGAGAAAAGAAATTAGGTACAAATGAATTGCAGGGCTTTAATATTAAGAGTTAATGCAAAACAAAATCTATTTCAATATTATTATAAGTAACTAATAATCAATACATAAAACATTATCCTATAAATTATTAAATGAAAGTAAATTAACCTGTTTATAAAACCACTTGAATCACGCTGTAAACTGACTGGTTTTACCTCTTGAAATGCATGGTTTTGCAGAGCAAAATGGCTGTGTTTATCACAAAGAGTGCGCCATTCTACAAGTTAATGCAATCTAAAACTCCACATAAGAACAAGAGAAAGATAAACAAAAGGCTAAGAATGAAACTTCTACTCTCCATTAAATAAAACCATGAAACAACAGAAAATATATTGTTTACGCTATAAAAGAGCGTTGAGATGAAATCTTTACCATGGCAAAACTACTATGATATGGGATAAGAAAAAAGCAGTCCCGGAATCACTTCCAAAACTGCATTATCTTATGATTTGAAATTTCATTGTTGAGTGATTACTCACTCTTTGTTATCCACAATCTTTAATTTTACCTAAAAACTAATACTTTTTCAAAAATCACAATCTTTAAACCTAATAACTAAAAACCTAAACAATCTATTAACCTTTTGTGAGTGCAAAGTTAAACAAGATGTGAGGAACATCCAAACGATTGAATATTTATTATTAATAAATTCCGTTTTTATTGATTTATATCAAAATAGGTCTTATAAGATAGATTGCATCACTTCTTGTGTCCAATCTTGTCCATTGATAGCTAAGATTGTATGAATACCTAATTTGTTTGCAGCTTCTACGTTGCGCGGGCTATCATCAATAAACAATACTTCATTGCCATTTATCCCCTCCTTTTCAAGGATATATTCGAAAAATTTCAATGAAGGTTTCAAGGTTTTCATTTGATAACTCACATAAAGTTCATCCAAATAGTGACGTATACCATTGCCTTTTCCATCGAAATCACTACTATCAACCCACGACATCATGAATGAGTTTGTATTGCTTGCCAAGGCTGTTCGTATCTTCATTTGACGCAAATGCAACAATAAATCAAGATTACGTTGAGGTAAAAATGTGGCATATCCTAACCAAGCATGCCTACATTCATTCCAGGAAATAGGTCTTTTTGCCTCTTCAGAAAGCTGAATCAGAAACTCTTTATCACTAATTTCTCCCTCTTCTAACGCACCAAAATAGCCCGTTTGTGTATACATATTAAGACGTTCTTCAGCATCCTTGAGTCCTAAATGTGAAAAGCGTTTCACAGCTTCTAAACGATTACTGGTGTAGATAACGCCACCTAAATCAAACAAAATCAAACGTAGTTTCATGCTTTTGGATTTTGAACTATTTTAAATAATGTACCTGTTGGGCAAACAAATCTGCAATAAGGACGAGGAACAAAGACGGAAAGAATGACCACAATCACGCCTAACACCAATACAACAGCAGAGGCGCTATGCAATATAAACGCAGAGAACACCTCGTAATCCATCCATTGGAATCCGATTCCGAGTAACATCATCATTGTTAAAACAGCCCACAAGATATCACGAAAACGCTCCAAACTCTTTACTGTTTCGGCCTTCATCTTCCATTTTCTACGTTTATTGGTTTTGCCAAGTAATTCTTGAAGCGACCCACAAGGGCAGATATGGTTGCAATAATAGTTTTTCTTTCCGAAGAAAGGATAAATGAAAGCCGTAATTAACATAATCACTGGAGTTACAGATACCCATAAGTTTATGCCATTAGACATATATCCTACCATAAGAGAATAAGAGATAAAAGTGCCACACCAAAAGCCAAGTACACCAACGTTCAATATCATTTGAATCATTCGATAGGTCTTATTATGATAAAATAAAGGCACAATGGCAGCCATAAGTACCACAATTAATCCTGCAATAGTTTCCAAATTGAGATTCATTTTATCAATAAAACTCTTCTCATATACATGCTTAGAAGCATATTGAAGACCTCGTTCCACGTTACCAATAATACCTCTTGAGGAGAAGGTTGCACCGCTAACAGCATCAACTTTCAACTGTTGTGCCTGATCAATTGTCTTGCCATTCCAAGCTGAAAGCAATCTACTTGCCTCATTAAAGAAGTCGGGAGTCTCATGGTTTTTCAGTGCAATGATACGCTGAATCCTGTTATTTTTAATATAAATCTCTAAGGGAACATTTCCACCATAGCCTGTAACATCTTTGGCAAGTGATGTGGTATTGACCACCGTAAAGCCGTCAGCAGTATGACGAATCACGTCATCATTCATGCTTTTAACTATGGAATCATTTGGTAAAGTACGAACTTTATGCCCGAAAACCTGGCCATCTCGCACCACAGCTATTACTGCCATAGCAATAAAACAAACGATGAATGATGCAACCTGTCTAAGCTTCTTATTTTTCTATTTTCATTGTTATCACACTTAACAATGTGTAAAATTACAAATTAAAATAAATTTTGGAAGATTAAAAACTCCTTTTTAATATTAATTAGTATCTTTGCTTTTATGAAAGAATTAAGGATAAAACGTATTTATGAAGCCATCGAAGAACAAGATGGTTATCGTGTTTTGACAGACAGATTGTGGCCGAGAGGCATAGCAAAAGCTAAGGCTGCTATCGACCTTTGGGAGAAAACTGTGGCTCCTTCAACAGAACTTAGGGAATGGTTTGGGCATATTCCTGAGAGGTTTCCTGAGTTCACAGAACGCTATTTGCAAGAGCTTGAAAATAATTCTGACGCAACCAAGTTTGTTGAACTATGTCAAAAACAACTCGAAAAGAGTAATGTTACCTTATTATATGGTGCCAAAGATGAAGTTCATAACCAAGCCGTTGTGTTGCAAAACTTCATTAACAAGCATCTAAGAACAAAATAAAGCTATCAACATGGGAATGCTAACTTCAAGTATTAACCCATGAAATATGGCGACGGGTATTATTCGTTTATCGCCTGAAGCATTAAGAATTGAAGGCAGACAAACATCCATTGAACTGATACCTGCTGTCGAAATAGCCGCTAAACTCCCTCCTTTTAGAGTAAAGAAACGGCATCCAAACAAAGAAAGTAGCTCGCGAGCAACGTTCGTAAGCAATGCAATTGTAGCCAATTGTGTTGCTTGTGTAGCCCCTACTGTTATTGTTTTTAGCTGTGCAATCAATACAGATGACAACGAATAATAACCGAAACCACTCCCTATTGCCATTATATCTGAGAGTTCATGTGTATTGAAAAGGAAGAAAGCTAAAGCCGTAAAGACTAATGTTCCAACTATAGTACAGGCGGGTAATAGGAACATTTTCAAGTTAATTGAACGTAACATCTTCCCTAAATTGTCCATAGATCCCACGCCAATTCCAACCTGAATGATTAGCGCAGACAATACAATCATAGGCAAAGATGGATTGAGTAACCACTCCGGAGCTATATCAAAAGCTCCAACTCCGATTCCAACAATCAACGCAAACAATAGGGAGAGATTATCTTTCATTGTTATTTTGTTCTTTATTATTAATGAAACGATTAAACATATAAGCTGTTCCAAAACTACCAATCATACCTAAAACAGCTATAACAAAGCCTGCCAACCAAAATAACCAATATTAGAAATGAGATCATGATTAGCACCTATCGAAACACCGAATATGAAAAGAAGAATTATTATGGTATAATGTGCGGTGTGATCTACCTTTTGTATTCCACGAATATTACGCAGTAAATACCCTATTCCAACACCAAGCAACAGCAGAAAAAGTATCTTGAACATGTCTATTTAATCTGTTTGTTTGATGCAAAGATATTAAATTACGCCCTAATTTAACATTATATTTATGCGTTTTTTTAATCACATTGCTACTTAATTGATTTGAATCAATTACATAAACGAGTTAAAATCTACAAGTTATATACTTTATTTGGCATTAAAAGTTACTATCACGCAAAAAGGAGATACACACAAAATGAATCTCCTTTTAATATAATATTACAGCTTGATAGACTATCAAACGCAATATGGATGCTTCTTTATGATTGAATTCTCGTTTACATTTTATACTACATTCTAATACGAAGCATGATACGCATTGTACTTATTCAATAGTATATTCAGTTGATAATTCTGCGCCTTTTTCCCATTTTCCTGTCGCAATATCGAAGCCATAAGCATGCATATCATCATAGGTGTTACGACGATTACGCTTTCCTATAATCCAAATCACATTGCCTACACGCTCTCCTCCAACCACTTCAGAGAAGCGATCTAACACTTGAGTCCAGAGGATTTTTCCCGTTTTATCATACAATCTGAACATAGACCGAGCGTCAGATGCCAAAGAAGGATTAAAATATATCAACGCATAATGTGCATCTTGATAAATAAACTGCCCATTAAATCCAACAAACCAATCGGTCATTGGGGTTGCACTTACAAACCTTCCACCACGATCTGAAGAGAAAGTACCATAAAACCAATCATAAAAAGCAAAGTCCTGAGGGTCTCCTAAGTGATATTTGGCATGAATATTCCATAATCTCAGCAGTCCTTTTCGGTCTGTATTATTGTTTGGTGACTTACTAATCAGCTGCCAATACAATGTATCTCGCACTTCCCCATTTAGTTGAGAAGGCGGTAATTGCCTTGCATAATTAAAGGCTTCTTCGGTATATAAACGGTTCGTTGCAGGGAAATAATAGTAGCTTTCCGCTATATTATTCTCCACCTTAAAGCCTTCTCCATCAGCTGGATAGATGAATTTAATCGATGCTATGCCGGTATTCATAGCCTGCTTACCCTTAAAGAATGACTGAGAAACATCTGTTATTGTCAACGATGCAGGATTAACCTCATAAACAAAGCGGCCTGCTACGACTAAATACCAGTGCTTAGCTTGCTTTAAATAGCTTAGTTCTGTGTCTGAAGTTGGGCTAATAGACTGTTTATCTGCATCGTCTTCAGACATAAAAAGCTGTTCTTTGAGCACCTTACCAGTAATTGCATCGCGGAAACCCATATAGTAACCATTTACATACTTCGACCCCGTTGAGCTGTAATTTGTATTAAAATCGCGCTCAACAAGATAGAAAACACAAGGTTTTCCTTTATTATTCATCGGTGAAACGAGGGTATACAAGTCGCGAACAGTCGTTGAAGAGCTGCTATCCGATGAGCTTCCACTACTTGAAGTCGTAAGGAAAATTGCGATAACAAAGACTACTATCAATGGCACCACTACTGCACCGATTGCAAGTTTGATGCCTGTTGATAAGTCATTATTCAAAAAATTGGACGACTGAAAATCGTAATGATGATTCACATTAACGTTAATATCGTCATCATCAAGGAAGAATTCAGTCCCACAATTTAAGCATCTATATCGCTTTTCGTCTAATTGTTCATGCTTCTCACTACCACATTGTGGACATTTTACAGCCTTTATTCGTGTTGCCATAAGTGCTTTAAGCCTTCTTTGAGTAATAAATTGCCAAGAACAACAATATAGCTTGAACAGCTGTTAGAATGACAACACTCAACAACCACCAGTTATTTTCCCATTGTTCTGGGGCAAAGAATCCTGTGATGAACTCTAAAGCGCCAACACCTGCAAAGATAAAACCTAAAGTTAAACGATGAGTACTCTCTGCATTTCCTACAAATGAGCCAGCAAGCAGCAATCCATTAAGAATAATTGCCAAGCTCGTAAAGAGAAAATTCGTTGGAGAATAAGCTGTTATCAGTAATCCCGCAAGAAGATTGGCGACTAATATTATAACAGAAATAACTAAAATTCTTTTCATAACTTCTCTAATATTTCATTCTTTTTCTTTGTAAATTCCTCTTCAGAAATTAACTGAGCATCAAAGAGTTGCTTTAATTGTGTCAGGCGAGTTGCAGCATCAGGCATTGCAACCTCTTGCGAAACATTAGCATCACTCTTTGTGTTGAAGAACTCTTTTGCCAATTGAACCCCTGCACCTACTTGCAAACCAGCTCCGGCAAGACCGCCTTCTGTGCGCACAGCATCGCGTAAAGCAGCCAACTTTTGAACGCCAGCATAATCTAAATCAACTTCAGACGCAGCACGTTTTTCTGCCGTCATATCTGCAATCTTACCGATTCGCTCAAGTGTACTCTCATCAAATGTAACTGAATCAATACGGAAATCTGTCAGCACAAAACCTAAACGTTCTAACTCTTCGGTTGTACGCGCTTTCAAATCTGCCGATAATTCAAGCAAATGTTTATCTACTTCAGTATAAGGATAGCTTTTTTCGGCTAAGAAAGAAGTTAGTGGTGCAACGATACGTGAAGACACTAATTCGCGCACATCGCGTGCCGTATAGTCAGAAACCGAACCCAACAACGTTGTGAACATTGTCTCAGCGTCACCAATTTTAACAGAGAAGTTACCACAAGCTCCCAGTGCAACTGGAATATTATAGTTGGGTTCCATGTATTTTACAGGTGTAGCTGTCCCCCAAAGTACATTTACCAATTCAGCTGTGCGGAAGAAATAGAACCGCATTTTGTGCTCACTCTCAAAGTTTTGTGCCAGATTGAGTAACGTGGTGATAAACGGATGGTTATCTGATTGAAGTTCATACGTGCCTTGTTCTGTTAGTACTGACTTCACCTTTCCATCATAAACTAAAAGACAACCTTGGCCTGGTGCAACAATAAGTTTACTTGAGTTTTTGATTTCATCGGTAGTAGTTGCCATTCGATGGAACAGGATGTTCATGTCTTGTTCTTTCCACTCAATGACTGAACGCAATTGCTTTTTAAAAGGATTCCTTATATTCATAGGTGTTAGCTTTAATCTATGTGCACACAAAATGCGTGCACTGTATTCTTAAAAGTTTTCGACAAAGTTAAGTAAATATTCTTAAACCTGAAGAAATATCATTCATTTTTTTTCATTTTATATGAAAGTATATAACTCTTTCTCGTTTAATTCACGAAAACAAAACACTTAAAACATGATACACTTGAGTATAAATAAGACCATAAAACCAGTAAACATCGCGTCTAATTGCACATACTTTATTATGATATAAAGAGGTAGAGCGATTCGATTCAATTGTAGGATTTCACCCTTTCCATAGCCTTATTCATCTTATTTTAAGGCTTTGGTGGTTTAATAGCAATCAGTTGGCATTGTGTTTTGCATCATTTTACCACACAATATACGTCATTTCATCGTGTAAAACAGGTTTAATTACACGACCATTTGCCTCAAAAGTATAGTTCAAGCAAAAGAGCTATGCTTTTATATGAATAGAAAAGAAAAGACATTGTTAAACGCTCTGACGCCCGAGTCCCCATTTTTCACGGGCTACAACATCACAACCCTGTGCATGGTATCCCTCTTATTAAAGAAAAGAAAAAGGTTAAAGCTTATTCCCTTCTTTGGGAAATACAACAATGGGACTATAGTTTTTGGCTTCTTCGAAATCCATAAGTGCATAAGCAATGATAATCACCACGTCACCAACTTGAACTTTACGTGCCGCAGCTCCATTCAAACAAACACACCCCGAGCCTCGTTTGCCTTTAATGATATACGTTTCAAAGCGCTCACCATTATTGTTATTGACAATCTGAACCTTTTCCCCCGCAATGAGATTTGCCGCATCCATCAGATCTTCGTCTATCGTAATGCTCCCCATATAGTTTAGATTTGCCTCTGTAACCGTGGCACAATGGAGTTTACTTTTCAACACTTCGATCATCATTTCATTTTCCCTTTCTATATCTTATATGGTCAATGAGACGTATAGGAGTCATTCCGCAATAGGCTGTTATACATCCAACAACCCCATGTTCTGACGTCCAATCATCAACCGCCAATAACGTTTTACCATCTACAATCTCAAAATATTCAACCTCAAGTCCGTCTATCGCATTTATTTCGGCTACGACTTTATCATGCGTTTCCTCAACAGAATGAGTCTTGGAATAATCCAAACTATCTTTTAATGCTTGATAAATTGCTGGCGCAATAGCCCGTTCTTCCTTCGTCAGCAGCTTGTTACGGCTACTCATTGCCAAGCCATCCGCTTCACGAATTATCGGACATTCTACAATCGTTATATTGCTATTCATATAATCTACAAGTTGTTTGATGACCGCAATCTGCTGCCAATCTTTCTCTCCAAAATAGGCGTTATCAGGGGCTACGATAGTAAATAAGTGACTAACAACCTGACACACCCCATTGAAATGTCCAGGACGACGCGCTCCTTCCATCACCGTTGTAACAGGAGGGAACTCAAACACACGCGTGTCGGGCTCGGGATAAATCTCTTCTACGGCAGGTGCGAAAACATAATCTGCACCACAAGCTTCAGCCAGACGAACATCTTCATCCAATGTTTTGGGGTAACGTTCAAGGTCAGCTTTATCATTAAACTGAGTAGGATTAAGGAACACCGAGACAATAGTAATGTCATTGTCTTGTACACTGCGTTTAATCAGCGAGGCATGTCCCTCGTGTAAAGCCCCCATCGTGGGCACAAAACCTATACTCTTGCCTGCATTTCGCGCGGCATTGAGTTCGTTTTGAAGTTCAACAATCTTTTTTTCGACTTTCATTTTCTTTATCCAAATCGGGCCACAAAATAACAACTTTTTTCTTAAATAAGAAAGAATAATTATAAAAATATGCGAATTAATAAGCGCATTTGAGCCTTTATAGACAATTTTCTAATTTATTTCGTGTTTTTTTTATACCTTTGTGGCACTCAAATTTGAAAAAAGACATGGCAAAGAAAGTATTATTCATCAATCAAGAGATTACCCCATATGTCCCCGAGACGAATATGTCTGTCATGGGAAGAGACTTGCCACAGAAGGTACAAGAGGCTGGTCTCGAAATCAGAACGTTTATGCCTAAGTGGGGAAATATCAATGAACGGCGCGGCCAACTGCATGAAGTCATCCGACTATCAGGCATGAATCTCATCATTGATGATACCGACCACCCTCTCATTATCAAGGTTGCTTCAATCCCACAATCAAGGATTCAGGTTTACTTTATAGACAATGATGACTACTTTACCAAGCGACAAATGACAACAGATGAGGCAGGTGAAGAGTATGCAGACAACGGAGAGCGTGCAATCTTCTTTGCTCGAGGAGTCTTAGAGACAGTAAAGAAACTAAGATGGACGCCAGATATCATCCATTGTCAAGGCTGGATGAGTGCTGTTGTGCCTTTCTACGTCAAGAAAGCTTACCACGAAGAGCCTTCTTTTGCAAACACAAAGATTGTAACCTCACTCTTTTCAGAGCAACTCAAAGGGGATTTGGGAAGCAAATTCAAGTCTATTGTTGCTTTCAGAGATGCCAAGAAAGAACTTGTTTCTGGCTACAACGAGAAGTTTGATTTCGTTGAATTAGGAAAACTTGCACTTGATTATAGTGATGGAATCATTGAGGCTCGCCCAACAGTAAACAAGGAATTATTAGACTATGCAGCTGAAAAGAAGTTGCCGATTCTTAAATATCCAGGAGAAGACTTCATCGAATCGTATGTAGATTTCTATGATAAGATTTATCCAACAAGTGAAGAATAATCACAAAATTAATTATTACATGAAACTGAAAACTCTTGCAAGTGCACTACTTGTAACCCTAATGATATCGTCATGTGACGACTCTACCGGAACCATTGGTACGTCAATTACGAGCGACATGGATAAGTTGGAGATTAAAACCGACTCTTTTAATGTCACCACAAAATCGATTGCAGCTGGCAATGTCCTTTCAAGAAACATCAACGGATATCTTGGTAAGTTCAAAGACCCTGAGACTGGCTCGTATATCACGGCAGACTTCATGACACAGTTTGGCGTGCTTGAAGACTTCAATCTTCCTAATGAAGGAGACATTGTGTCGAAGGATAATGGCAAGTCATTGCAGACTCTTGTGAAATCAGACTTTATTATGACGATGTTGTTGGTGATTCTACGGCATTGATGCATTTGAAGATGTATGAATTAAGCAAGCCTGTAACAGATGCTGCAGCGTTATATACAAACTCAAACGATATTGAAAGCAACTATCTCCGTAGCGGAGGATTTGAAGTTGAGAAGGCATATACGCTGGCAGATCTGACAACTGATGCGAAAGAAAAGGCTGAAAAGAATTATAGTCCGAGCATCAAAATCTCAATGAATAAGCCTTACACCGATAAAGATGGAGTGACATACAAGAACTATGGCACGTATCTGTTGCAGAAGTATTACAGCAAACCATCTGACTTTAGCAATTCATACACACTGATAAACAACGTCATTCCTGGCTTCTATTTCAAGTCGGTTGGAGGCTCAGGTTCTATCGGAAGGGTTTTCAATACTATCATGTTTGTTTACTTCCGCATTCAATACAATGGCAAAGTCTATAATAGAATCGCATCATTCAGCGGTACGCAAGAAGTGTTGCAAGCCACACACACATTGTCAATGACCAACAGGCTATACAACAATTGATAAATCAAAACTCTGGAACCTATCTCAAAACACCAGCTGGAATATTCACAGAGATGACGCTTCCTGTAGATAACATTGTTGCAGGCCACGAGAAAGACAGCATCAATAGCGCAAAGATTACGTTACAACGCATCAACAACGTTTCGACAAGTCCTTATGCATTGCAAGCGCCAAAACAGGTGTTGATGATTCCAAAAGACAGCATTCAAACCTTCTTTGCACATCATAACATCATGAATTATAAGAATTCTTTCGTGGCAAACTTCAGCCAAAATGGTTACACTTTCAATAACATTAGTTCGTTGATTCGCTCAATGTATGAGAACAAAAAGAATGGAACTGCATCGGCTGATTGGAATAAGGTTGTCATTGTTCCTGTGACTACAACGAGCATGACCATTCAAAACGGAAGCTATTCTTCAACTTATTCAACGGGAGTATACAATGACATGTCGGTGAGAAGCGTGAAATTGTTAGGCGGAAACACGCCTCTCAAGCTCTCTGTCATCTATAGCAAGTTCAAGTAACCCTATTTCTATGGCAGACAACTTCCTTGAACGCCAGCGCGAGAGTTACGAAGAGCGTAAGCAACAATGGCTGCGAAATAAAAACACCTCACTAAGATTAAGAGGTCGCGCCCCGAAAAACCCGAAGACGAAGCATTATAAAAACAATTCAATAAAGCCGAGACCACATCAGATGTCTCGGCTTTTTTCCACTGATAAACATTATATTTATGAAAAGACTCATTTCTTTTATGCTTTTGACTGCATTGACGCTTTCGGCCAATGCAACAGAAAAGAAAGTCACACTCCGCTTTATCGAAACAAGCGATGTGCACGGAAGTTTCTTCCCCTACGATTTTACAAACCGCAAACCAAGGGTCGGTTCAATGGCACGCATCAGCAGTTATGTAAAACAACTGCGCAAACAATATGGCAACAACGTTGTCTTGCTTGACAATGGAGATATACTTCAAGGACAGCCCACAAGCTATTTCTATAATTATGTGGCTACAAACGAGCCCAACATTGCAGCCCAAGTAATCAATTATTTAGGCTATGATGCAGAAACTATCGGCAATCATGACATCGAACCCGGCCATGCTGTTTACGACAAGTGGATTAAAGAGGTGAAATGCCCCGTGCTTGCGTGCAACGTTGTTAACGTAAAGACCGGACAGCCTTACACGCACCCTTATGCAATCATCAAGCGCAATGGCGTCAAGATTGCCGTGTTGGGCATGCTCACCCCAGCTATTCCCAACTGGCTGACAGAGAATATTTGGGAGGGACTGCGCTTTGACGACATGGTAAAATCGGCAAAGAAATGGATGAAAATCATTCAAGAGAAAGAACACCCCGATGTTGTCGTTGGACTTTTCCACAGCGGACGTGAAGGCGGCATCAAAACGAAAGACTATGAAGAAGATGCAAGTTGTGTCGTTGCTCAACAAGTGCCAGGCTTCGACATCATCATGTTTGGCCACGATCACACACGCTTCAATCAGAAAATCAAGAATATTGAAGGCAAAGAAGTGCTTTGCATAGACCCTGCAAACAATGCAATGACGGTAGCACAGGCCGACCTCACGCTTACGCTCAAGAATGGCAAAGTAGCTGACAAGCAAGTTACGGGAACGCTTGTTGATGTCACCAAACTTCCGATTGACGAGGAGTATATGGCGCACTTCAAACCCGAAATCGAGAAAGTAAATCAATATGTCGACCGCATCATCGGCAACATTGAGAACACCATATACACGCGCGACAGTTATTTCGGCTCAAGCGCATTCAACGACTTCATTCTCAATCTTGAATTGCAAATCACAAAGGCCGACATTGCCTTTAACGCCCCACTCCAGTTTGATGCAGCTATCAAAGCTGGTCCGGTGAGAGTTGCCGACATGTTCAACCTCTATCGATTTGAAATCAGCTCTACGTCATGCGTATGACAGGCGAGGAAATCAGAAAACATCTTGAAATGAGCTACGATCAATGGGTCAACACGATGAAGTCGCCCGACGATCATCTGTTGCTCTTGGCCGACACACGCGGTGATGCACAGCGTTTGGGATTCAAGAACTTCACGTTCAACTTTGACTCTGCTGCTGGCATTGATTATGTGGTCGATGTGACCAAACCCGACGGGCAGAAGGTGAAAATCCTACGCATGTCAAACGGACAGCCCTTCGATGAGCATAAATGGTACACTGTAGCTATCAACAGCTATCGTGGAAACGGCGGCGGCGAGCTGCTCACAAAGGGGGGGCAGACATCCCCAAAGACAGTCTGAACAGCCGAATCATCTATCGCAGCCCACGCGACCAGCGCTATTACCTCATGCAGGAAATCGAAAAGATGGGAACGGTTGCGCCGAAAGCTAACAACAACTGGAAATTCATTCCCGAGAACTGGACAAAACCTGCTGCAACTCGCGACAGCCTGCTATTGTTCAGCCACCAACGCAATCCTAAAGACGAAAAATAATGAAACACCTTTGGTTTATCTTTTGCAAAGACAACCTCATGCTCGAGAAGCTCCCCAACGGGAGCTTTTCGATTCCCGAAGGCAACCAACCGCCCATTGCAACGAAGGATTGGACGCATGTGCTCAATGTCTCACCCATGGATAATGGCGATGAGGTAAAGACTTTCCTCGTCGACGAACCCGTCACCGACAATCCACGCTATGAAATGTGTGGTCTCAGAAAAAGTTTCTATCATCTTCCCACCGACCTCTATCTCAAAGCGGGCAAATGCCATGAGCTAATCTACTGGGACCAGAACACAAAATATTGTGGCGTGTGTGGTTTTCCGATGAAGATGCACACCGACATCAGCAAACGTTGTCCAAATTGCGGCAAGGAGGTGTGGCCCACCGTAGCCACCGCCATCATCGTGCTCATTCATCGTGGCGACGAGGTGTTGCTCGTTCATGCGCGCAATTTCAAAGGCAATTTCTATGGGCTTGTGGCTGGCTTTGTCGAAACCGGTGAAACTTTAGAAGAGGCTGTGCATCGAGAGGTGATGGAAGAAACCGGACTCACAATCACAAACCTACGCTATTTCGGCAGTCAGCCCTGGCCCTACCCGAGTGGCCTGATGGTGGGCTACACAGCCGACTATGTCAGTGGTGACATCCATCTGCAACGCGAAGAACTCTCACGTGGCGCATGGTTTACAAAGGATAATTTGCCCGAAATACCCGAAAAACTCAGCATTGCAAGACAAATTCTTGACGACTGGCTCGCAAAGCATAGAAAAACATTTTCCGGCTTATTTATTTGCTCCTTTATTTTTTTCTTCTTACCTTTGCCGCCGTGAAACAATTAGCAATGACATATCAAGTGAACGAAGTACTGCAAAGAATCTTTCAATTCTTTGCAACTTTTTGCACTTTATCTTTGGTCAATCCAAATAATTTGCTAACACACACACACACTCGCACCTGGCGTCACTAAGACATTTTTTCTTCTCGCATACGCGCGCGCGAAGCGTGCCGTAACCCTTGTAAACAAAGGACTTTTCGGAGTTTCCTTTGTTCGCTTTTTTATGCCCTTTTATGATTTAGACTTAGAACAAAATAAGAATGAAATGACAGCGATTTTAAACAACAAACAGGATACGTTAACAGCGTTTCCCCTAAAAATGAAATGAAATGATAGTACTTAAAAGAAAGATTTATCAAAAGCCTCAGTGCAACATTGTTCACACAGAGGCAGAAGCCCTATTGGTTCAGGCCAGTGGAAATGCAGGAAAGATTCAACCTGGAACAACAGTGGGCGACGCCAAACGTAACTTCTTTAATGATGAAGACCAGGATGGCTTTTCTTGGGACGATACAGAAAAGAACTAAAGATTATCAGAAAGGAAAAGACAATGAATAAGTTTATGAATAGAACGACTATCGTTTCAGTAATGCGAGGTATGTGTTATGGTTTCGCAGCCTTATTATTTGCTGCCAGCTGTGCGAATGATAACATTACACAGGACGAAAAGCAGAATAAAGATAACATCCCAGCGGGTGCAACCGTATTTACAGGTGAATCTCAGCCAGAGGCAACAGTGCGTACAGCCATCCTTAACCACACAAAGAGTGCAGGTGCTTCCGTAAATTGGAGTAGCACGGATAAGATATGGGTAAAGGATGATGGAGGAAATTGGCAGCAGAGCACAACAACGATTATTCCTTACGCCGCAAACCCATCATATGCTAAGTTTGCCCTGTCAGGTAGTTACACAGGTGCTTCACACGACATTCTATATACAAACATGGCTGTGACGGGAACGCAACCACAAGTAAAGATAACGGTATACCAAAGACAGTCTGCCCCAAACAACTTTGACCATGCAGGCGAATCAGGAGATTGCGGAATCGCTACAGGCAGTAAATCTGATGGTGGTTATGGATTCAACCTTAATCATAAGCTTCTTATCTTTGCCTCATTCCTCGCACAAGTAACGAATACGTAAAGCGCAGCAAGTTGATTAAAGTCGAGATTATGAGCGACGATGATATTGCCGGTACTTACGACATAGCAGCTGATGGATCTCTCACCCTTGCTTCGGGTGGTTCAAAGATAATCATCGTAATAACAGGTTCGGGCTTTAATATAGACAACACTGCTGATGATATGAGCAAGAATGCAATCTATGCAGTCGTTGCTCCCGGCACACATACTTTCCGCATTCGTTACTGGCTTCGCAATACATTGGATAATCCAGAAGGCGCAATAGAAGGAACAGTATCAAAGATTGTTACGCTTAACTGTACAGCAGGTTCTATTCATGATATAACTGCTAATCTTAATCCGCATGATTACGATGGAAGAAAGTACTACATGTGGGATGCTCAGCAGAATTATTGGGCAGGTCATGAATGGAATAGCGCAGCTCCATGGCAGCCAACACTAAACAATACGAGTTCATCAAACTATGCCAAGAACAACACTGATCCACGTTACTACAACGATAGTTACCCAGGTGATGGCATAAGCAACCCCGCTATCCACTCATGCAAAGACCTTCCAAACGCTAACGAGCTGTCTTGGTATTGCATGCACGGCGATCCCCATTGGGATGCAGATGAATTATGGACAACTATGGGTCATTTATATAAAGGTGGCATGTGGTTTAAGAAGAAATCCGTATTGCAAACCGATGGTCATTACAACAGCAACACAGCCTACGACGGCACAGATTGGCGTATAAATCGTAAAAGTTGCAGCAGGTTTCCATCTCAGACTCTTCCTTCCGCTGCTGACGCAGGCAAATACTTTTACTTGCCCGCCTTGGGTTACTACTACACCGTTGGTGATCTGCGCTACGTTGGCAACTCCTGCTACTATTGGTCGTCAACTGCTGACCCAGAGAACAGCATCAGGGCGTACAGCCTGGGCTTCGGCAGGTACTCCGTCGCCATGGATTACGGCGGCCGCTACTACGGGTTCAGTGTCGGCAAGTTCGAGTAGTCCTTGCGCTTGCCCTCTACGGGTGTCGCCCTCTAAGAAATTCCTCCCCGAACCAACGGTCACAGACCGAAGGGAAGTAAAGGGGAGGGAGTTTCTCCAACTGGAGTGATAAATATCTAAAGCGAGAACCGGCGGTTCTAATGCCAAAATTCAAAATTTCATGCTAGAACAGATGGTTCTAACATCAAAAATCAAAATTTAGTGCTAGAACCGATGGTTCTAATACCAAAAATCAAAATTTAGCGCCAGATACGATGGTTCTAATGCCAAAAATCGAAATTTCATGCCAGATACGATGGTTCTAATACCAAAATTCAAAATTTAGTGCGAGAACCGATGGTTCTAACACCAAAAATCGAAATTTCATGCTAGAACCGATGGTTCTAATGCCAAAATTCAAAATTTAGTGCGAGAACCGATGGTTCTAATACCAAAAAACAAAATTTCATGCCAGATACGATGGTTCTAACACTAAAAAATGAATTTCGGACAAAAAGAATTAAAGAAAAAAAGTGACCAATAGTCGCTAATATCAAATATCAATAAAAAAATTTATTACTATGGAAAAAAATTTAAAATTACAATTCCTAAAATGGCCTTGGTGAAAACCAGCCTAAGCACTCATTACAGCAATTCGCATCACCTGCAATTCATGTTCAACGTGCATGCACTCGTGAAAACGGCTGACAAACTGAAGTTGCACCTCACTGACGAATTATTGAAGAGTTGGGCCGATTGCATCGACATGGAAACCGAACTCAACAAGGTTGCAAATGCCACCTTGCATGCCGAGCAAATGGCTGCGCTCGACCGCCAGCGCGACACGCTGTTGACCAACCTCTTTGGCGTTATCCGTGTGCAACAGAAATCGCCTGTGCAGGCTGTGGCCGAGTCAGCTCGAAAGCTCAACAAGGCCCTTGCGGTTTATTTGGGCATTCAGAGTAAGGCTGCTGATGCCGAAACGGCCGAAGTGCGTGGGTTGCTGAAAGATTTGGAGCGTTTCTCAGCCGAGATGACCGCCTTGAGTCTTGCGCCCGTCATGGCAGAGCTAAAAGCCGTGAACGAAAAGTTCCAAACCATCTACAATGAGCGCCAAGTGAAGGCCGTAGACGAGAAACTGCCTGCCTTGAAAGAGGTGCGCGCGATGACCGATGCCGTCTTTGGTGTGGTTTGCCGCTATATTGAGGCCAGCTATCTGCTTGCAGCAACCGAAGACGACCGAGCGCCGATTGAACGTTTGGTGGACCAAATCAATCAGGAAGTAGACCATTTTAAAACGGCTCATAAACAGAGTTCGGCGCAGAAAAAGCCGTCGCCGGCTGTGAAAGAACGCGAAGAAAAGCTCAAAGCGGCCATTCCGGCCTTTGCAGAAAAGGCTGGCTATGACGAGGGCACCCTTACATACACGGGTAAAGGCAAGGGCGCAGGCATGAAACGCCAATATGAACTCGCCATAAAAGACCGCAAGGGCGCTGACGGCAAGCCCGCCACAATTTGGGTGGTCATGACCAAAGATGGCTCGCTAAGTTTGGTGGAAAATGCGGAAAAGAAGGCTGAACCAAAGGAAAAAAACGAGTTTGGAATAAAGCCGAAGCATTAAAGCCTCACCCCCAACCCCTCTCCAAGGAGAGGGGGGACGCAGGCAGAGGATGTTTGCAGGATAGATGCCCCCCCCATCGCCTTCTGCTTTTGATAGCCATTTCAAAAGGGAGAGTGGGCGCAAAGGAAGTTCATGAGAGAGACGAACCTCATCGCCTTCTGCTTTTGATAGCCATTTCAAAAGGAAGAGTGGGCGCAAAGGAGGTTCATGAGAGAGACGAACCCCATAGGGGTTCTGCTTTTGATAGCCCAGGGTTGCCAAACGATAGTGCAGGCTACCCTGGGTTAATATGTTGCGCGAGGCACAACGCTGTAGGTGTTGCGCTTTTTTGATTAATCCGTCATGAATCCCCTCGCTATAATCATGTTTTCTCGGAAAAAGCTCAACACCTATGGCGTTGAATCTCCTTGCGAACGCTTACCCAGGGTAGGCTCGTTCCTCGCCAACCCTGGGCTATCAAAAGAACAACACCTATGGCGTTGCGTGGTTGTAACATTCGTAATGATGGATTCACTCATGGAAACGCTGGCATAATATCTACGGCGTTGCGCTTTTTTAATTTCATCTCTTGTCAAAAGGAAGAGCGGCGCAAAGGATGTTTGCAGAATTGACGAACCCCATCGGGGTTCTGCTTTTGATAGCCCAGGGTTGGCGAGCATAGCGAGCTACCCTGGGTTAATGTGTTGTATGGGGCACAACGCCATCGGTGTTGCGCTTTTTAAATTAATCCACCATGAATCCCCTCGCTATCCCCATGTTTTCTCGGAAAAAGCTCAACACCTATGGCGTTGAATCTCCTTGCGAATGTTTACGCAGGGTAGGCTCGTCCCTCGCCAACCCTGGGCTATCAAAAGAACAACACCTACGGCGTTGCGTGGTGAGAACATTCGTCATGGTGGATTCATTCATTAAAATATTGGCATAAAACCTACGGCGTTGCGCTTTTTTAATTTCATCTCTTGTCAAAAGGAAGAGCGGCGCAAAGAATGTTTGCAGAATTGACGAACCCCATCGGGGTTCTGCTTTTGATAGCCCAGGGTTGGCGAGCATAGCGAGCTACCCTGGGTTAATGTGTTGTATGGGGCACAACGCCATCGGTGTTGCGCTTTTTAAATTAATCCACCATGAATCCCCTCGCTATCCCCATGTTTTCTCGGAAAAAGCTCAACACCTATGGCGTTGAATCTCCTTGCGAACACTTACCCAGGGTAGGCTCGCTATGCTCGCCAACCCTGGGCTATCAAAAGAACAACACCTACGGCGTTGCGTGGTTGTAACATTCGTAATGATGGATTCACTCATGGAAACGCTGGCATAATATCTACGGCGTTGCGCTTTTTTAATTTCATCTCTTGTCAAAAGGAAGAGCGGCGCAAAGGATGTTTGCAGAATTGACGAACCCCATCGCCTTCCGCTTTTGATAGCCCAGGGTTACCAAACGATAGTGCAGGCTACCCCGGGTTAATACGTAGCGTGGGGGGACAACGCCATCGGTGTTGCGCTTTTTAAATTAATCCACCATGAATCCCCTCGCTATAATCATGTTTTCTCAGAAAAAGCTCAACACCTATGGCGTTGAATCTCCTTACAAATGCTTACCCAGGGTAGGCTCGTTCCTCGCCAACCCTGGGCTATCAAAAGAACAACACCTACGGCGTTGCGTGGTGAGAACATTCGTCATGGTGGATTCATTCATTAAAATATTGGCATAAAACCTACGGCGTTGCGCCGTTGCAACATTCGCAATTATGGATTCATTCATGGAAACGCTGGGATAATATCTACAACATTGCGTATTAATGACAAATCTATTGGTTTGCGTTAATACGTCTATTATAATGCATTATCATTGATATTCTCACAATGAAAACGATATATCATCATTTGATATGCCCTTTTCAACGCCATCGGTGTAACGCATTTTTAATTTCATCTCTTTCAAAAGGGAAAGCGGCGCAAAGAGAGCGTTTTTCATGAGGATAGACGAACCCCATAGGGGTTCTGCTTTTGATAGCCCAGGGTTGGCGAGCATAGCGAGCTACCCTGGGTTAATATGTTGCGTGGGGACACAACGCCGTAGGTGTTGCACTTTCTTAATTTCATCTTTTCAAAAGGGAGATGAGATGCAAGCAGACCATGTTTGCAGGATTTCGGCATGCATTGGCCCACTCACCCAAGCTCATACAAGCGAGAAAGCGTACATCGGTGTGGGATGATACATATAAACAAGAAGGGCACTTGGCAGAATTGCCAAATGCCCTTCTTCTTTTTATTCAGTAGCTGTCCCGTAGATTGAATGAATAGTTATGCTTCAATCAGAAGGATAGCAACGATAAAAATATTAGTTAATGTTCTGCACCAAGCGACTCATGCACCCCTGACCAGGTGCTGAAGGGTCGGGGTTGACATACGTGCCCTCTATTAATCTAACATGTATGATTCCAGTACCTTTGTATGAAGAGGTGAAATAGTTTCCATGATTTCCCCATTGAGTAAGCGTTTTATTACCAGCCGGTCTATAGGCCGACAATGGAATAAATACCACGCCACTATTCTTTATTTTATCATATGTCGTTGCATTTTTAGTCATATTTGATCCTGTTCCAAAAATAGGATTGGATGAAGTGAACACCTCTTTGGCTTTGTCAAGTGTCATCTCATCGGGGAAAATAATATAACCACGTTGCTCTCCAGGATTTCGCGTTCCATTTCCATTTTCATCAATATAGCATTTTGACCATTTGGGGATTTTGGTTGAACCACTCACCCAAATACGATCGGTCACTGTAGTTGTAGTTTTAGGCAACAGATAACCCCACTCATCAGAGGTCATTGTGCGTGTCTTTTCAGTACCTACATATAACTTATTACCGAAATCATACTGAGTTTCTATGCCACTTGCAGAACCACCAGGCCTAAAGTATTCAGTTGCTGAAAGTAATGTCGGATTATCTATCATTCCCCATGAAGGAAGGTCAAAATAACGATAAGTCTTTGGTGAAATATACTCCTTGCCATCCTTCTTGACGGTTTCATAGGTGTAAGTGCCATTCTCTCTCCTTTTATTCTTTGGCATAGCCATCTCCCATTGTTCAGGAGCTAAACGATAATAACCTGGATGTATAGTATATCTACCAGTGATTTTGAAAGGCTTATCATTTTTCGATTGGATAAGAGTATTAGCATTCATTACTTTTTCCATCATGCGTGTGTTATAGGTTGTCATAGGCATCACATACTGCATGTTACCATTGGTAATGGCAACTTTATGCGTACTACTGACAGAGAAAGCAGCTTTATGTCCATTGTAATAAACAAAAGACTCAGCTTCAGGATAGCTACGTGCCTTGGGAACCTTTGTTACCACATCGCTATATGAGCCATCATAATAGGCATCGAAAATTAGAGAAGTTCTACCAGGCACAAGGATAGCACAGAAGTTTGTCGCCCCCTCGTCGAAGAACACATTCTCTTCAGGATCAACTTCTGCACTTGTTGCTGTTGTTCCTGTGGCCTTTCCCGACGTTAAGTCAACAGTTGCAGCGGTGTAAACGCCCTCGCCTCGCATTCCAACTCGCGTGATATCAGTTCCATCATCCGTCGACATTGCAAAATGAACAACAGAAAACGCATTTTCCAATGTGATACTACCTTCAACGTTGGCATTAGAACCCGAAACGACAATCTTGCCCAAGCCCGACCATACACAATTATTCTTTAAACCATTTATACTCCCTGGCTGCTTGGATAGATCGATGTTAAGCTTACCTGCAGCTAATTCCTCTTTGCTGATAGTGTTCTTACCCATATAGAAGAAACGATAGACTTTTCCACTGACGATTCGACTTATAGGAATTGATCCAGTAAACTCGCCACTAACACCATCACGTTTAGTAGACGTCAATGTAAGTGTTGAAACCTTCGTCCTTGAACCATTCGTCGTTACGAGCAGCAGTTTGTCGCCACTCTCCCACTTCCTATAACTTTTAGCATTATGCTCATCAGGCAATGTATTTAGCGTAAATTCTGATTCAGCCGTTACAGTAAGAGTCAGCTTTTCCTCATTGGCATCATCTTCCAAATAATCGGCAGGGTCAGAAGAACAAGATGTGGTGATAATTGCCATAGCCATGCACACGGCTGACAAAAGAATACTTTTTTTCATTTTAATAGTATTAATACCAATTGGTATATGACTTATTTTTAACTCTCTAATTATCTGCGTACAAAATTACGCAAAAAAGACAGAAATAACATGCATTTACAATGTTTAACTACATGTGTATCTACACATCATTGCACCAAGAGCATGTTATAACACCTTCAATCCACACCTTTTATTTGTCGACTAAGTTTTTTATACTTAGAACAACAAATAACTGATACTACAAAAGATGTTGGTGCTTAAAAACAAAGATTAGACCTTTTATTTTCTACTCATCATTCTCTCCCCTAAGCAAAGGCAGAGAGATGTGATATCTTACAGCCACGTATCTGACAAGGCAAATCACAAAAAACGTTACTATTGAGGTTATACCAATGTTTATACCAAGGGCAGCCAACAACCAATAGATTAGCCCTCCGGCAACACTTGCCATGGCATAAATATCTTTCTGAAAAATAATGGGTTCTTGATTTAAGAGCACATCTCGAATGACTCCGCCCGCAACTCCAGTGATGCATCCCATAACGATAGCAACCCAGAACGGATGGTCATATTGCAGTGTCTTCTGTAATCCGGCGATGGTAAACATTGCAAGGCCCAAAGTGTCGGTGATGAGCCATGCATTCTCCATGCGACTGAGTTTTTTGGAAAAAAGAATTCCCACGAGCAAGGCGATGATTGTGCAGGTGAAATAGATGCTCGAAGTCATCCAAAAGGGAGTTACTCCCAACATCACGTCACGAATGGTTCCGCCGCCGATAGCGACCGCAAAGCCACACACAAAGCCACCAAACCAGTCAAAATGCTTCGCTGCCGCCATACGAATTCCCGAGATGGCAAAAGCAAACGTACCAATAAACTCGATGATGAGAAGCACTGTGTGTGCTACTTGTGGATTAGGGGCAATCATAGGTGGAGTTTAAGGATTGACAACGTTTTGTGGATGACCTTCAATGAAAGCTTTGATATTGTCGGCACAAATAGCTAACAATCTTGCACGCGCCTCCTTCGTAGCCCAAGCAATGTGTGGCGTGATAAACGCGTTGGGTTGCGCAAAGAGAGGATTATCATCAGAAGGTGGTTCTGCACACATCACATCGGCACCATATCCGCCTAACTGTCCATTCTCCAAAGCCTCAGCGACATCAGCATCATTAATGAGTTGTCCACGCCCAGTGTTTATCAACAAAGCACCTTTTTTCATCTTGTTCAGCGTTGCTTTGTTTATCATCTCAAAGGTGTCGGCTGTCAAAGGACAATGCAAAGAGAGGATATCACTCACGGCAAACAGACCTTCGAGCGTGGTTTTCTGGATTCCTTCGGGTAAATCAGCCGAATTTTTGCTGGTAAGAGCAAAGACATCCATGCCGAAATCGCGCGCAATCTTAGCAACTTTGCATCCAATGTTTCCTAAGCCTACGATGCCCAAAGTTTTACCACTTATTTCAAGTAAAGGAGTATCCCAGTAACAGAAATCAGGATTACGACTCCATTTTCCCTCACGATTGAGTTGCGCATAATGCTCCACACGATTGGTTAGATTCAAGATGTGTGCAAAAGTCATCTGCGCAACACTATCTGTGCTATAGGCAGGGATATTTGTTACCACAATGCCATGCGCTTTGGCTGCATCGATGTCAACAACATTATATCCGGTGGCCAATACACCAATATATTTAGTTTTGGCAGCTGCTCAATAATCTCTTTAGTGATATTTACCTTATTTACAAGTATAATCTCAGCATCTTTAGCCCGATTGACAATGTCTTTCGGTGCGGTACGATCATAGAGTTTGAACTCACCAAGAGCCTGTATTGTTTCCCAAGATAAATCGCCGGGATTTGCAGCGTAACCATCTAATTCAACTATCTTCATGTCTTTAATAATTTTGTTCTTAATCTTTAAACCTGTCTCCCCAGCAGTTTTCCATTTGCTTATTCAGCTTTTCTTCAGCAGCACTATGTTGTCCATGCCAAAAGCGAGTCTCTTTCAGCTCATCAGGCAGATATTGTTGTTCCGTAAAATGCCCGGGATAGTCGTGGGGATACTTATAACCGTCATGATAACCGAGTTCAGCCATCAGCTTGGTTGGGGCATTTCGCAAAGGAAGTGGAACTGGAAGATTCCCCGTTTCACGTACCTTTGCCAACGCATTATCAATGGCAAGATAGGCAGAATTGCTTTTCTGACTCGTAGCCAAATAGACCGTAGCCTCTGCCAAAGGGATTCTTCCTTCGGGCCAACCAATCTTCATCACGGCATCGAAGGCTGCATTTGCCATCAACAACGCATTGGGATTGGCTAAGCCAATATCTTCAGATGCACTGATGACCAATCGTCGCGCTATGAACTGCGGATCTTCTCCGCCCTCAATCATTCGAGCCAACCAATACAAAGCTGCATCAGGATCACTCCCTCGGATGCTCTTGATGAAAGCCGAGATAATATCATAGTGCATTTCTCCATCCTTATCATAGGCCAAAGGATTCGATTGCAATATGCTTTCAACAAGTTCGTCTGTAATCACAACCTCATCACCAGTAGCTTCAATTACAAGATCGAGGATGTTTAATAACTTCCGTGCATCACCACCACTAAAACGAAGCAGTGCCCCACTCTCTTGGAGTGTGATGTGCTTTTTCTTCAATTCAATGTCGGTAGTAATGGCCCGCTTGACCAATTGCAATAAGTCTTCTTTGTCAAGAGGCTTTAAAACATAAAGTTGACAACGTGAAAGCAAAGGGCGAATCACTTCAAAAGATGGATTTTCTGTTGTTGCCCCAATCAATGTTACAACACCACGCTCAACGGCTCCCAACAAAGAATCTTGTTGAGACTTGCTGAAACGATGAATCTCGTCAATGAAAAGAATTGGTGAAGCAGAATTGAAAAACCGATTGTTCTTTGCTTTTTCGATGACATCGCGAACGTCTTTTACGCCGCTTGTTACAGCACTAAGCGTATAGAAAGGTGTCTCCAACTTATGTGCAATAATCTGAGCTAAAGTGGTTTTTCCAACTCCTGGCGGTCCCCATAATATAAAAGAAGAAATGCGTCCTGCATCAATCATTTGGCGCAAAACGGCACCTCGTCCAACTAAATGCTGCTGACCAACATATTCATCGAGCGAATGTGGGCGCATTCTTTCTGCTAAAGGTTCACTCATAGTTGTTGCAAAAATAATTATTTCACATGATATGGCAAAAAAATATACGCTAAAAGTTTGTGAATATGATGCAAAGTATATACTTTTGCAACAAAGAAACAAGGTATATATGAGACAACAAAAAGTTCTAACACTAAAGACCCTAAACAAAAGTAATGTTTGGGATATTCAGGAGAATGACGTTTTTAGAATGTGGGAAGCTGCTGAAAAAGAAGCAGACCTCAAAGACAATGCACGTCATTATGTTGATATCATCCGCAGTGCTTTTGAAATCGAAGAAGTAAAAGTTGATAGACCGGAAGTCATCACTAAATATGAGGAACGCGGCTTCAAGGTCGGCTTTGTTAAGATTGACGACAACACGAAAGTGAAATGGGCCATCAAGAAGCGCCCTATCCTACGTGTCACTGACCTCACTTATGAAAACATTCACCACATTTCAGCATCAAAGCTGCTCGAAGTTATAGAACGTAACTTCGGAGGAGGTTGGGATAGCCTTTCTCAAAGTATTCAAGATATCATCGAACGCGGCTTTGACATCAGCACAACGACCCTCCCTAAAGATCGTCTTCACAAGCCAGGTGGCATGTATGAAAAGAAAATTAACGATGGATATGAGGTTCTCGAAATTGAGAAAGGAACGTGGGTTGAGGCTATCTTTGCTAAGGAAAGACCAGAATTGTATCATGCAAAGATGAAATATGAATCTACAGAACAATTGCCCGAAGAATCTCCCGTGTCACGAGAAGATGAGGAAGAGGACGTAGTTGTTGACGACCATTATAATGATCCTGAAGAAGAAGATGATGCTTTCGATGAAGATAAACTGACGGAAGAAAGCTATCGCACAACATACGATGAAGATCCAGAATCACTTGATTTAGAAGCATCTGAAATGAGTGATGACGAAGAATACTAATTCTCTGCACTGATTTCAGATTTATACAATATAGGCGTATAACTCATTTTCTAAAAAGCCTTTGAGTTATACGCCTCACTTTATATATAAATTAGCACTAACTAATTGCGCCAAATGGCCGAACCCACTGCCCTTTGTGCCCGCAATGTATATTTTACTGTCTTTGTTGAGTGTCATAATGATGCTGTTTTTTTATAAAATGATTTATTGTTTATTGATTTCTTTCATAACCATTTGGTTCCATTTTGTGCGTTCTTTGTCCACCAACCACCCCCATTTATTGAAGTAACGGATGGCACTTTGGATATGAATTTTGAGCAGTCTGCGATTTTTTTATACGACGCCCTTTGGTGGTTGTGTACAATGAGTTATTGCTGGCCAAAAGAGTGTTTTGGCCTTTCGATGCACCCTCCTGGTGAGGTCAATATCTTCCATATACATGAAAAAGCGTTCGTCAAAGCCACCCACTTCTTGCAATATGGTGTTGCGAAAAAACATGAAACAGCCCATGTGAAACGGCACATTGAGCGGTTTGTCATGCTTCCAATCTCTTAAAAGAAATTGGTTATTCTGCTTTTGAAACCATGTTTTAGGCAGGAATCGCCGTAAGATTTGTATTGCAGGTGTGGGGAGCAACCGCACAACATGTTGCAATTGTCCATTGGGATAAATAGTGTTGGGAATCAATTGTCCCACATCGAGATGCTCATCCATATAGCTTTCGATGGCGTTAATGCTATCGGGAGCAAAATAAACATCACTGTTGAGCACCAAATGATAGGTGGCATGGCGTGCAATGGACTTTGCAATGGCGATGTTATGTGCGGCACCATAACCGATGTTGTCTTGCGGGATATATTCAACTTTGGGCTGCGTTGCGCAGAATGTTCGAATATAATCTTCCTGCGAATTGTCAATGATGAAGATGCATTCAATGTGCGAAGATGTGAGCGATTGCAAGCATTTTTGAAGCTCTTCTATTGCGGTGTGGAAAGTAACGATAGATACTGTGATCATGAGGAACAGGTGTTTATAGCGTGTTGAAGATGCGTTCTACGTTTGAAAGGTAGGTTGCCATCGAGAAATTGGGCAACTGTTGTGTTGCCATTCGTGCGGCCCATGTGGCTATTTCGGTTTGATTGAATTGTTCAACGGCTGCCTTTAAGCCATCATAATCGCCCATTTTATAGGTCAATCCATTGCCATGTGGCTGAATTAATTCAGTTGCACCACAACCTAAAGGCACAATGCACGGCACCCCAATCGACAGCATTTCGGCCACGCTCAGCCCAAAAGTCTCATTCACTTTTGACGGAAAGACGAGGCATTTAGCTTGTCTTAAATAGGTCATCTTGTCTTTTCCATTCACCCAACCCGCAAAGGTGATGTTGGGATATTGATGTTTTAAGTCGTCAAGCAAATAGCCATCGCCCAAGACAATACCCTTTAATTGCAGTTCAGTCACCACTTTACAAAAGTCATGGATACCCTTTTCTTCAGACAATCGTCCAACATATAGGAAAGCATCGTTGTGTGTTATATCAATCTTTTCATTTGTGATAATCTCTATAGGGTTATAGAGCACGCCGCTTTTCGTGGCAAACTGCGTTACATAGAGGCGCAACTTTTCTTCGCATAACTTCGAAACAGCGTAGGCATGGATATATTTTTTCGCACGACGTAGGCAATGGTTTAACACGCTTTGGCGCACACATCGATAGAGCTTATAGGCGTAATTGCGCGAATCACAATGGGTTAACACGCAGCGAGTGGACATGGATTTGCAGGTACAACATGCATTCTTTTGGTAGTTAAAGAACCCACCATTGGGGCAAGCCGTGAAGTAATCGTGCAAGGTCAGAATGGTTTTGAACTGCCGTTTTCTAAAGGTTGAGAAGATAGATGCCGACAAAGTCTTTACATAACCATGCACCATCACCACCGTGTCTTGTGGACTATATTGCGCTAAACATTTGAGACTCTCGCGATAGGCCTTGTGGTTCCAAATGTTTCTACATGCAGAAGCCATTTTATTTTTATCGGAAAGGGCATCGGCTTGATTGAGGAAAACCACCTCAATGCCGTGTGCTTCGAGCTTCGAGTCAATGGGACCTGTGGCGCAAAAGAACACCACATGATAGCCTTTCTGAGCCAACGCAAGGGCGCTATCGAATGCGATTTTGCCCGCACCCCCATAAATATGCCCATAATCATTATAGACGATGATATTTTTTACTTGCATGATGGCGTAACGTTAGTGCATCAATCGGTTACGGATAATCGCTCCTATGCCTTTACAAAAATAGAAAAGGTTGAGCGGAAGTGACAGGGAATGGTGTAGCTTGCGCACTTGAAAGGCCTGCCAAACGGCTTGATAAGTGGTGCTTGCGCCGCCATCTTGCATGCAAAGGACGGTCTCATTGACAAACAAACTCTTGAGCTTCTTTCGTAAAAGAAATTCATAATCGGCGCAGATGGAGTAGTGTAAGCTAAACAATCCCACCTCGTGAAAGAGCTTTTTGTTGTGAAGTGATGCCCCATGGGCTATCAACATTTGCTTGCGAAAATCATTCCATTGATAGGGTTCTCCAATGGTTTTGAGCACTTTCCCCGACGCATCTACCAATAGTTCCTTGGCGCAAATGAGGTCGTAAGCTGCACAATCTTGTTGTTGGAGCAAGTTAAGATAGTCTGATAACGCGTTGCCTGCGAGATAATCGTCGGCACCGATAAACATCACCCAATCGCCTTTGGCGTGGGTAATGCCCTTGTTCCAGGCATCATAAATACCTTTGTCGGGCTCGGAGCTGCTATAATCGATGGTGTCTTGATAGGCGTTGATGATGTCGAGGGTATTATCTTTCGACCCGCCATCTATCACAAGGAGCTCAATCTCGTTGGTCTTTTCTTCGCGAATGCTTTGCAAACAGCGTGCAAGCGTTTTGCCTGCGTTGTAAGTTGCAATGATAATTGAAATCTTAGGGCTCATTTCTTTTCGTTTCTTAGTCGTAATCGTTGTGTTATTTTGGCTTCTTTATAGGAGAAATAATAAAGCATATTGTAAAAAATCATGCCATAAACAAAGTAGTTTCCTCCACGGATAAAGGTGCCCAACAGATAGAAGAGCACGCAGGTGTTAATCATAGATTGCTTGCCCCTGCATTTGAATAGGAACACGATATACACGAGGAGTCCGAGAATTCCCGTCTCCGATAGCAAGCGATTGAACAGCGAATAGCCATCCTCATCGTTGAGTCCATAGAGTGGTCTGTTGGATTGATACACCGCATGGTAGTTGAGTTTGTGCGTACCTAAGCCTGTTCCCGTCCATCGCAGCGGTGCATGTGTGGCCACATAGGTGTTGGCTAAGAGGGCATACGACGAGTTATTCAAACTCTCTATGACATAAATGTTGTTCAAACTCGACAAGGCTGTGGCTGTTTGTTGAAACCTAAGCATGATGCCACTAAACCCTTTTTCAGACTCGCTTTGCTTTGTTGTTGAAACAAAGAAGATGACGATTCCTATGGCACAAGCACCAATCATCTTGAACAAAATGCCTTTGTTCACCCGTCGGTAGAACCATTTGAACAGGCAAATGGCAGCTGTAATGAATGCAATGGTCGATAAGGAGCATGCTAAACTCGTGAAGATGAGCACCAATTGCCACCGTTTGAAAAGATGGAATTTATCTTTATAGAGGATGATATAGGCGATAAACGGGCTTAGAATGGTGCCATAATAACCGCCTTCGGCTAAGGTGCTATGCACACGAATGATGTGTGATGCCACCTCGGTATTGGTTTTTGCCCACAAGGTGAACGAGAAAATGTCGATATGTGTGGCAGCATAGGCACAAAGTTCGATGAAACCGAGCAGCCCAACCACCTTGGCTACCTTCAAATAGACGATGAATAGCCCCTCGATATTGGCCTTTTGCTGTGACAAGAGACTATAGTAAATCAGGATGTAGAGAGTGAGTAGCCCATATTGTTGCAAGCCCTTGCTCATGGGATAGCCCAAGATGGTGGTTGCCACCACGACAGAATAGGTAAAGAACAGCGTTAAATAAACCAGCACATGAGGTGCTTTCACCAGCGAATGGCGAATGAGATAAAGCAGCGTTAGCAGCAAAACGCCAAGTTCTATGGAGCTATAGCAGAAGGTGCTAAAAACCACAATATAGAGCCAGTTGGCTTTGATTTTACGTAATAACATCGTTGGTCTCGCTGCTTTTTGTGTGTGCCTTTTGTAGATTATACGTCCAACGGCTTAATCACCCGGCATGGATTGCCACCCGCAATGACGTTTTCGGGAATGCTTTTAGTCACCACACTGCCAGCAGCAATCACACTTCCGCGTCCAATGGTAACACCTTTGAGGATGATGCAACGTGCACCGATGAGCACATGGCTACCGATATGGATGGGTTTACAAGCGGCTGTGTGCACATCCATCGTGGTGGTTGCATCGAACATTTCGCCCGAATCGCGCACGTGCCAGTCAAGATTGTGGGCATCACTATCCATAATGATGCAGTCGCCACCGATGTTCACGTGGTCATCGATGATGATTTCGCGCTTTGCCCACAGGCAAGTTGACGACATTCCCACGTGATTTCCAATCTTAATCACCGTGTCTTCGCGTTCCGCATAGATGGTGCCTTTGATGTTTCGGCATAGCGGATTGAAGTTTTCCCCACTCGTCATCGTGAATGAATCGCCTATCGTCACGCTGCTTTTGGGATGCACATGCAGATAGACATGGTTGCAGATGCGTGGCTGCTTACCCAATTTGATGCCATAAAGGGCGAACTTGATGGGATTGATGCGCAACATCAGTATTTGCATCATCTTACGTCTCAGTTGAAAAAAGAGTGTGAATTGATACATAAAAGCTATTCTATTTGCAGGCAATTTGCACGATAAAGCGTGATAATTACCTATGAATTACTTTGCAGGTAGTATCACCTTTATGGAATGTATACCATCATCCATGTGGCCTTTTATGTTTGTCGTAATAGGCTTTGAGCTTATCGATGTCGCAAAGCAGTGACCAATGCGCTCTAAACCAGGCAATAGGATTGTTCCACCATTGCACGTTGAGCAGCCATTTTATCGTTGCTTCGTCATAGCGATAGCCGATGATTTTAGCTGGAACACCGCCCACGATGGCATAGGGTGGAACATCTTTCGTGACAACGGCGTGGGCAAGCACCACCGCTCCATCGGCAATGTGAATGCCACCATTGATGAATACTCCCTCGCAAATCCATACATCATTCCCTATTTCGCAATCAAACGCGCCTTCGTTGTCTGTGGTTTTGATTTCGTTCAACATTTGTTGGGTAGCGAAGGTGGCTCCGTTTTGCTTACGAAGTGAGAAAAAGCAAGGCGAAGTGGTGGCGAATGGTGCTTGGAAAGGATGGATGCCGGCGTTGCAAATCACATGGTTGGAGATGGAACAAAAGCGACCTATTTTGGCCGTTAGGCTCGAATGATGGCCAATATACGAACCATAGCCGAGGATTCCGCCAAAGGAACTATGGCTATAAATCTTGTTCATACCTTCGAATTGCGCTTGTAAGGCAATGTCGCAACCCTGTTCAAGCTGAAGTTTCCCGCGCCATTTCAGACGGAGAACCCATCGTTTGAGCAACTGTTTCATCCCGTAATGCATCATTTTATGAGTTTCTTACACCATCGTTTGCACACCATCGTGACGAGATTGGCGATGCCAACGGCCTTCAATAAGGATAGTATCTTGAGCCGATAACTGTATTGCAGCAACGTAATGGGGTTTATCGCTTTCGGCTTTCGGCCTTTGGTGTGCGTGTCGTAAAGGTAGATTTCTTGCCCTTTCTCTTGCAGTATGATGTTCGTTTCCATCGGATGATAGCGCAAACCAAAGCTGCTGACGACCTTAAAAGGAAGCGGCCAGGTGGTTAAAAGATAGCGCTTGGCGTGCTGGAGTTTGCGCTTCCCCCAAAAATCTACCGTCAAATCGTCTTCTGAAAGCTGGAGATAGTGGGCTAAAAAAGTGGGTGAGAAGAAACCATCATATTTCACTATGCCCTCATCAAGCGCAGGCAATCGGTAGGCTTTTTGAGGCAAAACCTGCAGCGAACTGGCAAAAATATTGGCCTCTTCTTGCCCAACATGTGTGCCTGCATCATTGTTATTGGAGGACAATGCTTGGTAGGGATAGACGAAATATTTATTTTCTTCGATGCAATAGCGCGTGTGGTATTTCAGCCAAGAGCTCTTGGGCCAGTCGTTAAGTGCCTGTGGAAGGTAATCGAGTTGAAATTCATCGTGATGCGTTTCATACCAGGTCATGAAGGTTTGCCATTGCTTTTTCAGCCAAATTTGTCCCCACGATTGTGCACAGTTCATGAAATAAACATCGGCATCTTCCTGCAAAGGGGTGAACGGAAGACCGTTCTGATAGTCCACAGGGAAGTTGTATAGGCTGATACCCGCTATTCTTTCATCATTCTGATACTTGGCAATGGTTTGGCAAGCATATTGATAATAATAGGGCGAAACGGTGATGTCGTCTTCTAAAACAATGAGTGCGTCATAATCATTCAGCAGTTTTCCCACCTCCAAGACGTGTGCTCTGAGCCCTAAATTGTGTGGATGCTTGATGGCTTTGAGTGTTCCATGTGGCCAATGGTAGGCCTCAACGAAGTCTTCAATGGCCGTTGTTTCGCTCTTGTCAATACTGATGATGAGTGGAATGGGGGCATCATAATGTGCCGCTTCCAACGATTTCAGCACGCGTTTTAAGGGTGCTATGCGATTATAACAGATGACGCAGATGGCTAAAGACATGCTGTTTGATGAGTTTTTATGAATGTTACTGCACAGAAAGTGGCAGATTTTGTTGCAAAATCCGGCGTGCATAGTGTCTCACGAGCACTAAGATGACAGCTTGAACCAGCACGTAGATGATGGCCGTTAAATAGAGCGAATATTGCGTAAGCAGCAGAGATAGCGTGAGATGCAGCAGGGATGAGCCAAAAGTGATATACATCAGTTGCTTTGTTTCTTTATAGAAAAACATGTAGTTGCAATAGAGGAAATAGAAACATTGCAAGAGTCCGTAGCCACAAAGAATAAGAAAATAGGGGATGGCTGGCGTGTATTTGGGCAGTGCCAGATAGCAAATGGGGACAATGCATAGCACATAAGCCGCACTTGCTGCAATGTAAACGAGGGCAATCGTCTTGGTTTGCCGGCGCAACGCCATGTGCTTCTCTACGTTTGAAGTTGTTTTGTTACCCAAAATCTGATAGAGTGTTACGGAATTGGTGGCATTGAATGCCGACCCAATCATGACAATCACAGTGACCAAACTGATGGCAAAGCTGAAAATTCCCACTTCGTATGTGGTGTAATGATAATTGATGATGTAGCGGTCTAAACCTTGTTTTATCCATATTGTAGCCAAATGTGGAATCATTGGCAGACCGAAAAGGAGTATTGATTTATAGCGCTTCCAGGAGAAATCGATGCTGAAGAGTTTGCTATGCCAAAATGAAACGACGGCCAAAAGGCCTAAGATGAGCATGCCAATCAACTGTGCATCGATGCGTCCGAGCCATCCTTGTTTGAATAGAATCACAAACGTTAGCGTGAGAACGAAGTTCAATAAAACATTCGTAATGCTCCAAATGCCATAGCTTTTCAGCCGTTCTTGAATGCGAAGGTAGTCTTGATGGATGTTGAAAGGATGTTGCCGAAGGAGATAATCAGTGCATAGAAGAGCAATGAACGTGTCGTTTCTAATGCCTTCACCATATTGTCGGTGAGCAAGATGGCCACCAAAGCGAACACCAAGAAAGACAGAATATGGATGAAGATGATGGCGGTGAAATCCTTTTTGAATACGGAATAGGTCTCGCGGAAATAGGAAATCGACACATAGCCATAGGTGGAAAGGCCGATGAAATAGCCCATAAAGGTGGCAATCGTACTGAAAATGCTGAGCTTTCCGTAATCAGCGGGCAGGATATATCCTGCTACTAAGATGAGAATGAGGAAGTTACAGCCTTGCCCTAAAAATGAAAAAAGTGAGTAGAGCGAGCCATTCACCAAAGTCTTGTTGCCGCTAACGCGTTGAAAGAGAGACGTGATAGTCATTTAAAGAGGCTTAATGAAACCTTTGCTCTTGTTTGAGTTGGTCAAAATGAGCGATGTCTCTATATTTGATTATTTGTGCAGGATTGCCGCCAACAATGGCACATCGCGGCACATCTCGTGTGACAACAGCTCCCGCAGCGATGATAGCTCCTTCGCCAATGCTCACCCCTCCCATGATGATGACGCGGTTTCCGAGCCACACAAAGTCGCCAATCGTGATGTCTTTGTCTATATAAGTGCTGTCATAAGGTATTTGGCAGCCTTCGTAGTTATGGTTTCTGGTGAGCAGCATACATTCTATGCCTGAATGAAAATAGCGGCCAATGCGAACCTTTCCGCCACCAAGAATCTGCATACCATTGAAGCAACAGTGCTCGTTTACAATGGTCTGTTGCGTAAACAAGCATTTTTTATTCACCTCAAGGCCCTCACCATAACCACCTAACATGCGCTTAGCTCTGCGTGTGTGCCACCATTTTAAGAGGCGATTTTTCGCTAATCGTAGTTGAGAAAAAGAATTTCATGCTTTACTTCTAATCTATTTCTCTTCGGCATAGATGGTTTTGATGCCATGATGTTCGTAGTAATCGGTGACAACTTCAATTTGTTTGATGAAGTCGTTGGAGGCTTCTACGTTGAAAACCACGTTCTCAATGCGGGTCTGTGGAAACAACAATTTGATGTTATAGAGTGCTGTTGAGGTGTAGCCCAACACGTAAAAGGGCTGGTAACCGAGGTTAGCGAGGAAGAGCTCCACCGTTACTTTGGGGCGCACATATTGCACGTTGTACTTTTCGCAGAGTGTTTTGGGCAAGTCGTGGGTGTCTCTTCCGTGGGGAATATAATAGATGGTGTGGCGGTCTCCATATTGTTCTTGCAATGCCTTGAAAGTGGTTTCTAAGTTGTGCATCACCCCATCGAGTGGTAAATTGCCCGGTTCGCAAAAGCGATCGTAGTTGGTTCCGATGAAAAAGACGTTGCGCAGGTCGCCATGATTCTGCTGATGGGCCACCTGTTGGAAATCGTTTTGCCGAATATGGAAAGCAGGATTGGGAATATCTCCATAGACGGTGTAGATGTTGTTGTGGTTGTTAATGCCCCGCACTTTGCATGCCCATGCGAATAAAGATTGGAATAACTGCACCCGTTTCTCTACTTCGGGCTGATGTCCTTTCAGCAGAAAGATGTTGTCGTTGCCATCATCTAAATAGACCATGCAGCCACCATTGCTCACTTTCGACAGACCAATGAAGTATTGAGAGATGTTGCGTGCGTCGCCAATAAACAATCTTTTGTATCTCGAGAAGTGGGGTAAAAGGAACTGTAAGCGGTCTGTTTTCGTTAATTTCTCAACATTTACGACCTCATAAGCAATGCCTTGCTGTTGGAAAAGCGTAAAGAGTTGCTCATTACGAATGTCTTCTATGAGTGCTAAGTAGAAGCGATAGTCGGTGATTTCAAATGCTTTGATAGCATTAAATGCACAAAGCGCTTGAAAAGGGGAGGTGACTACGAAGATAGATGGCGTTGACTGTTGAAAGGGTTGCGTCATGATTTTCGTTCAATAATGTGATGTTCCAACAGGCGATTGCGTGCTGCAAGAAAGCTCTCGAGGTCGATATTTGACTTCTGAATGATGTCGAAAAGGGTGTGTTTGCCGTCCGAATAGTTGAGCAACCACATCATGGCCTTCAGCTCATCCGACTTGTTTCCCACGGCACTCAATGTGGGATAGAGCCCTCGTTTGCCTAATTGCACTTCGCAATAGGGCATGAGATTGACGAACGTTTCGTTGTTCTCGAGGGTATCGATGATGCGTTCAAGCAGGTCGGCTGAGCCCAAAATAGCATCAAAGGAGATGAAAGATTTGTCGTCTTTTGACGTGTGATATTCTTTGTATTGCTCATACATCGTTCGTGTGATGGAGCAGAAAGGAAGGTTGATGCCGGGCGAACAGTATTGTCGTTCGTCGCTTCCGCCCGAAGGAAAGAAGTCGATAAGTGTGCCTTTTTTTTTTTGCTGAATGTAATAGCTTGCGATGCGGTCGATGTCGGAATCGCCTATTCGTGACTTCTTCAACGAGAAGTTTCCGCGGTCGCCTACGCAGGTAAGAACGATGCCTGCAAGCGTGTTTTGCTGCATCTCCCGATAGTGTTCAGAGAGATACCAAATGCTTCCGATGGTCTCGGGCATGAGCAAAAACTTATAGGTGTAGCGCAGATGCTTTCGCTTTAGGCGTTGATAGAGTTCCAGAAGCAGCAGCGGTCCCGACAATTCATTGTTGGCCATGGAGGGATGACAGATGTAAGAGGTAAGATAAACGCACTTCTCCGAGTCGCCCTTTAAGGTGGCCTCGCCCACAGTCATGCTGCCTTTTTCGTCTAAACGGCTGTCGATGAACACCTCATACTGGGCGTCTTTGTCGAGCTTGTCGAACTGATTTTGCGACAGACAAAAGCCCCATCGCCGTGCATAATAGGATGTGCGATAGGGAATAGCGTCGGGGAAATCGGGCAAAGTGTAGAGGTGATTGCGCAACGATTCGAATGACATTGTCTCGTGAATCGGTATAGAATAGCCCAAAAGATGCAGGTTATTGTCTTTGAAATCGATAGCTTTTTCTCCTTTATCGTTTTTAATCCATGCCTCGGTTACGTTCCATTCGGGAGGAATAGTCCAATCAAAGCAGGTTGTTCCGCTGGGGATTTCGCGCATAGTGAAAGGCATATAGCGATTTAAAATGGCGAAAGACTGACGGTTACCTTCGCCCGAAAGACTTCGGTTTAAGGGCCAAAGCTCGTCGAAAATAGCTTCTAACTCGGTTGTATTCATGTCAATGGCAATTCACGATTTGCATTCATAATGATGCGTTCAACAAACTCTCGGAAGACACCTTCGCCTCCTTTTTTCTCTAAATTAATGCTGCCATAGGCGCGGATATAGGCCGAAGCACTACTCGGAACGCCCGTGATTCCCCCGGCATCGCGCACGGCTTTAAGCACGGACAGGTCGCCTAAATCATCGCCGATATAAGCGATTTCGGCAAGGGTGATATGAAGTTTGTGGCAAATCTCGTGCACCACTTTCAATTTGTCGCTGATGCCTTGATAGAGAAAGTCTACCTTTAGTTTCTTGGCTCTGCGTGCAACAATCTCGGTATCTTCGCCTGTGATGATGCCAACGGGGATGGAAAGGCGGTGAGAAAACAGCACGCCCGCACTGTCGGCAGTGTTGAATCGTTTCCATTCATTGCCCGTCTGGTCGTAGTACATGCCGCCATCAGTCCACACACCATCAATGTCTGTGAGGATAATTTTGGGGAGTTTTGTCATCAATCCAAATACTTAGGATAAATAATTTCGTTTTTGGGAACGGCCGTTTTGAGCGTCTTTCCTATGAGTTGCGTGCGTTCTGCCCATTTAAAACCATCGCCGGGGCTGAGCATGTGAATGTCATCTTCGGTGATGATGTGCCCCACTTCCAAATCTTTATTCGACGCAATGGAGCGTTCAAGTTTCACCTTTGAGGCGGCAACACTGCGGTCGATATAAAGGTCTTCTGTGCCCATCCAATGCTCGGCCAAGCGGATATCGCGCACCATTCTGCGCACACCATCGGGGCCAAGTGAGCCTTTTTGGTCGGTACCTTTCATGCCACGATCGATGGTTATGTGCTTCTCGATAATCTTTGCGCCCATCCCTACGGCCACAATCGGTGCGGCAATGCCTATCGTGTGGTCGCTAAAGCCAATGGTATATTGCCCGTAATGCTTTTGCAAATAGCGGATAGTGAGCAGGTTAAGATTATCTGGCTCGGTGGGATATTGCGACACACAATGCAGAATGGCAATGTTGTCGTGGTATTTTGTGATGACGGCTAATGCCTCATCCAATTCTTTTTTGCCCGCCATGCCCGTTGAAAGAATGATTGGTATGCGCGTTTCGGCCAAGGCTTCCAATAGCGGCAGGTTGGTTAAATCGCGGCTGGCCACCTTTAATCTGTCGGGTGTGAAGAGGCGAAGCATCGACAAACAGCCTTTGGCACATAGCGTTTCGACGAAGTCTAACCCTAAAGATTTGGCATATTTGTAAACCTCAAAGTGCGCTTCATCGCTGAGTTCTAAGAACTGTCTGTGCGCTCCGTAGGTCTTTCCAAACGAGTTTGGGTTGTCATACGGGCGGTTCATTTGCGATGAAGAGAGCTCTTCTGATAGGTCTCTCTTGGTCAATTTCACTGCATTGATGGGCTGAAGGTCAATGCCGAAATCATCTTCTTTGATGGGACGTGCCACTAACTCGGTGAGCAACTTGGCGATGTCGACCGACCCATTGTGGTTTTGTCCAATCTCACCTATTATATATGTCGATTCCATATCGTTGCGTTTATTTGCTGTTTTGCTTGATTTGTGCCTCCATTTCTTGGTAGAGTGCAGGGTGATGGTCTAAGAAATTGATGACCTCCTCAATGGAAGGATAGGGATTTTTGCTGCAAAGTGCACCATAAACCTGTTGTGCTGTCTCGAAATCAGACGGCGTGTCGGTGGTTAATCTCACGTGCGTGTGGGTCGCCAAAACAGCCGGTCCGGCAATCCATTCGATAGAAATCGTCGGGATGGCTATAAATATAGTTGGTGACATGCTCGTGATAAAGCGGTTCTTGCGTAGCCTCTTTCACCCTTTCTAAGGCTTTGCGCGTCACATATTCTGTCCAAAAGCCATAGTGTGTCTTGATGGATGGGGTGCCATTGATGTTGAAACTCATGTAATCGCAGTTGCTCTGCCGCGCTTTTTCCACCAATTTTCGGATGGAATGAAGCTCTAAAAAGGGATTGTCAGAGCAGATGCGAATGAGCCGTTCTGCATCAAAAGCGTGGGCAGCGTCGATGAATCGTTGCAACACATCGTTCTCTTCACCCCGGAAACATAGCACGTTTTCTTGCTTGGCTAAGTGCTCAATGGCGTCGTTTTGTGGAGCTTTCGAGGTGGCAATGACGATGTTTGTGCCATCAACTTGCCTGAGCTTGTCAAGCAACAGTTGCAGAACACACTTGTTTTGATAAAAAGGCAAGAGAATTTTGTTGGGCAATCGTGTCGAACCAACACGCGCCTGAATCATAAATGTAATCATAAGTGTTGCTTTAAGTGAATCGTATTTTTATTTAATTGTTTCCTCCTTCTAATCTCTTCTGAACAAATCGCGGGTGTAAACCTTTGTCTTTACGTCGTCTAACGCGCTGTCATAGCGGTTGGCAATGATGGTGTTGTCATTCAGGTTTCTGCCCAAGAAGTCCAATGGTTGCACTGAATTCTTGCAGTACTTGTACCAAGTGGGGATGATCATTGCGAATAATGATTGTGGCATAGTTGATGATACCGTCTTCATCGACAATAGAAGAGGATAGGCAGGTGAACTGCGTTTTTCTTTGAAAGGTAGAGAACCATCTTTCAAAGAGTCTGTTTCGCATCGACTGCTTCTCATCACCTGTTTCACAAATATAGAGCATGACAGCATTGTTAGCCCTAAAAAATTCTTCTACAATAGCCAGAACAGTTTCTTTTACGGAAGGGTCATTGGGCGACTTTCTGTTGTTGATGTTCGCTATAACAAGCTGATATGTACCTTCTTCTATGAGCGCATCATCATAAAGGAAGCTCACAGAATAGTGTATATCATGCTTGGTGAAAAACTCAAAAGCCATTCCATCAGCCATAGGAACGACCGTATAGGGGGCTGTTTTGTTGATATTTCAATCAACAAGCTATTCATAACACTTCGAAATGACAGTCTTTTTGCCCCGTACGTTGCTCGTATTCGGCCTTCATCCGTGCTTCTAAAGTCTGAAGGTAAGCCTGTTTTTTATGTTTAGCAGCCATGAAACGAGCCATGGCCTCTTCTTTTTTGCGTTCTGTTTTTTCCATATTGCTATCCTCCATTATTATAAGGTGCAAATATAATCCTTTATTTTGAGCATCACAAGCGATTGGAAAGGAAAGATTTGCATTCGTTATCAAAGGGCAAGGTGGGATGTGAAGAAGGGGGTCCTGCCTCTCCTTCTAATCTCTTCTGAACAAATCGCGGGTGTAAACCTTCGTTTTTACGTCGTCTAACGCGCTGTCGTAGCGGTTGGCGATGATGGCGTTGGCTTGGGATTTGAATTGCGAGAGGTCGTTGACGACGCGGCTTCCGAAGAAGGTTGTGCCATCGTCGAGGGTGGGTTCGTAGATGATTACGCGGGCACCTTTGGCTTTGATGCGCTTCATGATGCCCTGAATGGAGCTTTGACGGAAGTTGTCTGAGTGGCTTTTCATCGTCAGACGGTAGACGCCAATGATGACTTCTCGCTCGTCGTGGGGCGCATAATTGGTCTCTTCGCTGTAGTTATAGTAGCCCGCGCGCTTGAGCCACTTGATCGGCAATGAAGTCCTTTCGGGTGCGGTTGCTTTCGACAATGGCCTGAATTAAGTTCTCGGGCACGTCCTGATAGTTGGCCAACAGCTGCTTCGTGTCTTTGGGAAGACAGTAGCCTCCGTAGCCAAATGAGGGGTTGTTGTAGTGATTTCCGATGCGAGGGTCTAAGCAAACGCCGTTGATAATGGCTTGGGTGTCAAGGCCTTTTACTTCGGCATAGGTGTCTAACTCGTTGAAATAAGACACGCGAAGTGCCAGATAGGTGTTGGCAAGAGCTTCACAGCCTCGGCCTCTTTCATGCCCATGAAGAGCGTGGGGGTGTCGGTTTTGAGGGCACCTTCCTGCAACAGACGGGCAAAAACCTCGGCCTGTCGGCGCATGTTGTCGGGACTTGTCACCTTGTTGATAGCCTCATTCTCAGCCGTTTCGCCGGGGATGAGCTTGGGATAGCCCACGATGATGCGTGTGGGGTAGAGGTTATCGTAGAGGGCTTTGCTCTCTCTGAGGAACTCGGGTGCAAACAACAAGTTGAGTTGCGCCGCGCCTTGCTGTGCATATTTGAGGTAGAGGTTGCGCGTATAGCCCACAGGAATGGTGGATTTGGCCACCATCGTGGCCGACGGATTGACGCTGAGCACCTTGTCGATGACCTCTTCTACGTGGGTGGTGTCGAAATAGTTTTTCGCCGGATCGTAGTTTGTTGGTGTGGCAATCACCACAAAGTCGGCATCTTTGTAGGCCATGTCGGCATCCAATGTGGCCGTCAGTCGCAGGGGTTTCTCGCGCAGATACTGCTCGATGTAATCGTCTTGAATGGGCGATTGGCGATGGTTGATGAGGTCAATCTTTTCGGGAACGACGTCAACGGCCATCACTTCGTGGTGCTGTGCCAACAGAGTGGCCATGCTGAGGCCCACATATCCAGTGCCGGCGACAGCTATTTTTAGATCTTTTTCCATTCTTATCCGATAATTCTAAGACTTATAAAATAAATCAAATAGAATAATTAATCTTTATAAAAATCAAAACATAACAAATAAATACCATCTCTACTTCTTATTCAAAAGAGAATAAGAAATAGAAAAGATTTTGCACGTAACCCAACCATTTAGAAGAGAAGATAAAGAAATAAGGAAAAGAAAAGTACAAGTCGTGCAGACTATCATTGTACCCATCTCTTTGTAAACCTAAAGAAAACCTAACCCCTATTAAATGAACAAGACTTCATAACTATCTCGTCATATCCTATCTTACAGTTCGATCAATAGTAAATCTATTATTAATAATGCAAATATACAAAAATATATTGATTACGTTATTACATTTTGATAACATTCTTTTATGAAGAATCGAAAAGTTTTTTTATTTTTATGTTTCTTATACATAGAAAATGGGAATAAAAAGAACTATTAAGCAATATACGCCATAAATTAGAAAGGGATAGGTTCTTTATTATTAATAGGAGGAGGAAAAGTCCCGTCTATATGAGTCATATCACCTTCATTCATCTTAGAACCAATAATTTCTCCATCACTACTTTTATTAGCTGTATATGATTCTTCAGGATTACGGAAACTTGTAAATTCACCCTTAAATGTTAACAAGACATCACCTGTCGCACCTTTACGATGTTTCGCTATGATTACTTGTGCCATTCCATGTAAGTCGTTACCTTTTTCATCTAAATAGATGTGATAGTACTCTGGGCGATGAACAAACAAGACCATATCGGCATCTTGCTCTATAGCTCCTGATTCACGAAGATCACTTAACTGTGGACGCTTACCTTCAAGTCCCTCTCTATTCTCAACCGTACGATTCAACTGGGACAACGCAATAATAGGAATGTCAAGTTCTTTGGCTAATCCTTTCAATGAGCGAGATATCGTTGACACCTCTTCTTGACGACTTCCGAATTTCATTCCATTAGCATTCATCAACTGAAGATAGTCAATCATGATAATCTTTACACCCTTCTCACGAACCAATCGACGTGCTTTCGTACGAAGTTCAAAGACCGAAAGACCTGGTGTATCATCCACATAAACAGGAGAACCCGTCAATTTTGTTAGGTTTTTATCTAATCGATCCCACTCGTCAGGCGTTAACTGTCCATTAAGAATCTTACTACCGGCTATTTCACAAGTATTAGAAATCAAACGATTCACAAGCTGAACATTATTCATTTCAAGAGAAAAGAATGCTATAGGGATATGATAATCAACCGCAATATTCTTCGCTAAGCTCAATGCAAAAGAGGTCTTTCCCATGGCAGGGCGTCCTGCTATAATCACAAGGTCACTCTTTTGCCATCCACTTGTCATTTCATCAAGATCGGTATATCCTGTAGGAATACCCGTGAGTCCACCAGTATTGGCAGATGCTTTCTGAAGAATATCTAAGGCTTGCTGTATGACTGGATCAATCTGCGTATAATCTTGCTTCATGTTCTTCTGTGATATTTCAAACAAAGAACCTTCAGCTTCTTGCATCAACGCATCAACATCAACTGTGTCATCAAAGGCCTTCTCCTCCACCCTACTGGCAAATTGAATCAATTGTCGAGCCAAACTTCTGTGCAAGAATATGAGCATGATACTCAACATTAGCAGAAGATGCCACACGATCACTAATATCAAGTAAATAACCAGGCCCTCCTATATCATCAATTGTACCTTGTGATTTCAATTCTTCGGTCACAGTCATGATATCAACAGGCCGTTCTGTCATATTAAGATTCTGAATTGCCTGATATATTTTCTGGTTTCTTGGCTCATAAAATGTTTCAGGCCGAATAATCTCTGAAACCAAAGAAAAAGCATCTTTGTCTATCATCAACGCACCAATAACAGCTCTCTCAATATCTGTTGCTTGGGGTTGTAAATGTCCATAAGTATTATCTACTTTGACTGAAGACTTGCGACGTTTTGTTGTATTACTATTATTTTCTGCCATGGGAGAATGATTTTCCGCAAAGGTAACCAATTTTTTGATTATAGAAGTTGATGGTCTATGGATTTTTTGTATTTTTGCAATACGAATTAAAGACAGAAACAATGATAACATTTCCTTGTGCCAAGATTAATCTTGGACTTAACATTGTTGAGAAACGAGCTGACGGCTACCATAATTTGGAAACAGTTTTCTACCCCATTCCCCCTTTATGATGCACTTGAAATCAAACACATGGGAGAAGAATTTCCCTCTCTTGTTGATTGTGATTTAAAGGTAACAGGAAACATAGTGGATTGTAATGAGGCAGACAACCTTGTTGTCAAAGCTTATAATTTGCTGGCTAAAGATTATAAACTTCCTCGAGTTCATGCTCACCTTTTTAAATATATACCTTCACAAGCAGGACTTGGGGGCGGATCAAGTGATGCTGCATACATGATAAGATTGATTGATGAACGATTCAGATTGAATATAGGTAAAGCTGAAATGGAAAGGTATGCAGCGAAGCTTGGAGCTGATTGTGCATTCTTTATCAGTAGCGAACCAGTATTTGCAACAGGAATTGGTAATGTATTTTCTCCTATTAAAGGCATCAAGGAGACACTAAAAGGATACTATATCACAATCATAAAACCAAATGTTGCCATTTCAACAAAAGAAGCTTATGCCAACATAATACCTCACAAACCTAAAATATGTTGTCGCGATATCATTAAACAACCTATTGAAACATGGAGAGACCTATTGGTGAATGATTTTGAAGAATCTGTCTTTAAGCTTCACCCCCAAGTAGAGAATATAAAGAACAAGCTTTATGAGCAAGGGGCCATCTATGCCGCAATGAGTGGGAGTGGAAGCAGTTTATTTGCTATCTTCAAAGCAGAACCACAACATCTTGATAGTTGTTTTACTGATTGTTTCACCTTTTCTGCACAACTCTAATGATGAAAGATAATGAAAAAGAAATGTTTCCACTCGTATTAGAGAATGGTAATATCATAGGAAGTATCAGCCGAAATGAGGCACATGATGGCACAAAACGACTGCATCCAGTGGTTCATCTCCATGTGTTTAATAACAGAGGAGAGCTATATCTTCAGAAACGTCCAGCCTGGAAAGATATTCAACCCAATAAATGGGACACAGCATGTGGTGGACATATAGATCTTGGAGAGAATGTTGAAGAAGCTCTAAAACGTGAAGTTAAAGAGGAATTAGGGATAACTGATTATATCCCTGAACGCATTGGACAATATGTTTTTGAGAGCGATTGTGAGAAAGAACTTGTCTATGTACATAAAACAACATACAATGAACAAATCTTTCCCAATGCACATGAACTTAATGGAGGACGCTTTTGGACGAAGACTGAAATTGAAAATAACCTTGGAAAAGACATATTCACACCCAATTTTGAAAGCGAATATAAACGTTTCTTCCATAAAGAAGAATAAACTTATAATAATAAAAAAAGAGATTACAATCTAAAATGCAATCTCTTTTAATCTGTTATCTTAGAAAAATTATTTCTTAAAGAAATCTTTTACAGCCTCATTTGGAACCATCTGCTCATCAAAAACATAAGCACCAGTCTTAGGACTCTTTACCATCTTAATTACTTTTGAGTAAGCGCGACCATCCGTTGAACCTTCATGGAGGGTAGCGACCGCTTTCTTTGCCATATCTTATATGTGTTAAAAGGGTTATTACTTAATCTCCTTATGAAGAGTCATCTTCTTCAGGATTGGGTTATACTTCTTCAACTCAAGACGCTCAGGAGTATTCTTACGATTCTTTGTTGTTACGTAACGGCTTGTTCCTGGCAGTCCACTATTCTTCATTTCAGTACATTCGAGAACGACCTGTACTCTATTACCTTTAGCTTTCTTTGCCATGATAATTATTCTCCTATAACTTTAATGTCTTTCCAGTCGCAGAAACCCTTAGAAACGGCCTGCTTCAAAGCTGCGTCAAGACCAACTTTATTAATGAGACGAAGACCAGCTGCGCTGACCTTGAGGCTAATCCAGCAACTCTCTTCTACATAGTAGAACTTCTTGCTGAAGAGGTTTACATCAAAGCTTCTCTTTGTACGATGCTTTGAGTGAGACACATTACAACCTATCTGTGCCTTCTTTCCTGTAATCTGACAAATCTTAGACATTGCTATCTTTAATTTTTGTTTTCGTTTTTTGATACTTATTCCAAACAGGGTGCAAAATTACAAATATTTTTGAATTATACAAAACATTTCTCCAAAGAATAAGAGGAATTAAGTATTTTTTTGCTTTAACCAACTGTTTTGCCGGTTTTTTCTTTCATATAGTCAAGAAACAAACGCAAAGATTGATTGGTGGCAATGGCTAAGTTTATATCACGACCAAAGTCTTTATCAAGTTTCATCGTGCGAACATCATCCTTATTTCCGCAAGCCAACCATATTGTTCCTACAGGAATATCCGGTGTACCACCAGTTGGGCCAGCAACACCTGTTGCTGCCAAAGCGTAATCAACACGTAAAGTCTCACATGCTCCTATAACCATTTGCTGTGCAACCTCTTCACATACAGCAGTCTTTCTTCCAAGGTTTCATGACTAACGTGAAGTAAATTCTCCTTAACTTCATTTGTATATGAAACGATTCCACCCTTAAAATATTCGCTTGCGCCAGGAACTGCTATGATAGCTTCTGCTATACGTCCGCCAGTACAACTCTCGGCTGTTCCTATTGTGAGACCATTATCATATAAATATTGCTGTAGTTCTTTACTTAGTACTTTCGTTTCAAGTTCCATCTTATGTTTTATTTAAAAGTTACTTTTGAGAATGCAGGAGCATCAATGCGACCAAAGTCATGGTCAGCAAACTTATATTGTCCCACAATAGCAATCATAGCTGCATTATCTGTAGTATAGCTGAACTTTGGAATATAAATAGTCCAACCATATTTCTCTGCATGTTCGCGAAAGGCATTACGCAAACCATTATTCGCCGAAACTCCACCGGCAACAGCAACATGCTTGATTCCTGTTTGCTTTACAGCCTTACGCAACTTATTCATCAAGATATCTACGATTGTATATTCAAGACTTGCAGCCAAATCATTCTTATGATGCTCTATAAAATCAGGATCTTCCTTCACCCAATCACGAAGATTATAAAGAAAAGATGTCTTTAATCCAGAGAAAGAATAATCGCATCCTGCAATTTGTGGCTCAGCAAATTTAAATGCAAGAGGATTGCCTTGACGTGCCAACCGATCAATAATCGGACCACCAGGATAGCCGAGTCCCATAACTTTCGAGCATTTATCAATGGCCTCACCTGCTGCATCATCAATCGTTTGTCCAAGCACTTGCATATCATTATAGGCATTAACTTTAACAATCTGCGAATTGCCTCCTGACACCAACAAACAAATGAAAGGGAAAGGAGGAGCACTTTTATCATCATCATTTTCTTTGATGAAATGAGCCATGACATGACCTTGTAAATGATTCACATCTAACAATGGAATATTCAATGACCGTGCTAAACCTTTTGCGAAATTAACACCAACGAGCAAAGAGCCCATTAAGCCCGGACCACGCGTATAAGCCACAGCACTCAACATTTCCTTTGTTATCCCTGCACGCTTGATTGCTTGATCAACAACAGGCACCACATTCTGCTGATGTGCACGTGACGCGAGTTCTGGAACAACGCCACCATAAGCTTTATGTACATCTTGAGAGGCTGTCACATTGGATAACAGCACACCATTTCGCAATACTGCTGCAGATGTATCATCACACGAGCTTTCAATACCTAATATATAAATATCTCTTTCTTCTTCCATAATTACGATTTACTATCTTGCATAGTACCTTAATAAGATAAGATTTCAACACCCGTTTCAGTCATCAAGAAAGTGTGTTCCCATTGCGCACTCGGCTTTTCATCCCCTGAAATGACCTCCCATCCATAAGGATCATCTGCATCAATAAACACCTTCCATGTACCCATATTTATCATTGGTTCTATCGTAAACACCATTCCTGGCACCAATAACATTCCAGTTCCACGATGACCATAATGAACAACATCTGGCTCTTCATGCATGGCAAGCCCTACTCCATGTCCGCAAAGATCACGCACAACACCATAATGATATTTCTCTGCATGCTTTTGGATGGCATGACCAATATCTCCTACGAAACAATAGGGTTTTGCTGCTTCTGCACCAATATCCAAACACTCTTTAGCGACCCTTACAAGCTGTTCTTTTTCAGGAGTAGTCTTCCCGCCGATGATAAACATTCGTGAGGCATCTCCAAAATAACCATTCACGCTTAAGGTCATATCAACATTCACAATATCCCCTTCTTTGAGAATATCTTCTTCTTTTGGAATACCATGACAAACCACCTCATTTATACTCGTGCATACACTCTTGGGGAAACCCTCGTAGCCTAAACAAGCAGGCACAGCATTGTTATCCTTACAATACTGCATACAAATATCATCAATTTCCTGAGTCGACATTCCTGGATGTATCGCTGCAGCTACAGCATCCAAACAGCCGGTGTTAACCTTGCTGGCAATACGAATACCTTCAATTTGTTCCGGGGTCTTTATAAGATCGCGGGTAGGCACCTCTTTGCCTTTGTTCTCCCAATACATTACTTGCTTGTCGAGCTCTGTCAGAGGCTGACCAGGCAAGCAATGCCATCTTTTTTTCTTGAAATTCATATTTAAACGCTTAAACTTGAATGCAAAAATACAATATATAATTGAAACCAACAATTTTTTCTTCATAATCTTATGCAACGACTTTACACACTCATTATAAGCTGAAACACAAGGAACTCTATCCCTCTTTTCTATGTTAGAATCACACATTCTCGCACGTAATTTCCTCTTTTTATTCTTTCTGAGTCACTCAGAAGCGTGTTTTTTCTTCATTTGGCCTTTCTGAGTCACTCAGAAGCGCATTTTTCTCCATTTGGCCTTTCTGAGTCGCTCAGAAGCGCATTTTTTCTTCATTTGGCCTTTCTGAGTCACTCAGAAGCACATTTTTTCTCCATTTGGTCTTTCTGAGTCACTCAGAAGCACATTTTTTCTTTATTTGGTCTTTCTGAGTCGCTCAGAAGCACATTTTTTCTCCATTTGGCCTTTCTGAGTCACTCAGAAGCGCATTTTTTCTTCATTTGGTCTTTCTGAGTCACTCAGAAGCTTGACATTACTCTTTTTGGCTTCAGATTGTGTAATTCTATGAAAACAAAGCACTTCGAAGAGCATTTTAAGCCCGATTTCCGAAAAAAGTAGCCATAAATTTTCATATCAACTAAAAAACTCGTATATTTGCAAACCCGTAAGGAAGAGAGGCAATTAAACAGAAAAGGAATACAAAATAATACAATACAAATATGACTAAAGCAGATATCATTAATGAAATTGCTATGACAACAGGCGTGCAGAAAAGAGATGTTGCTGTCGTTGTTGAAAGTTTTATGGAAACCATAAAGAATAGTTTACTTGAGAAAAAAGAGAATGTATACCTGCGTGGATTTGGTAGTTTCGTCATTAAGCATCGTGCAGCGAAGACCGCACGCAATATCCTCAAGAACACAACAATGATGATTGAGGCACACGATTTACCAAGTTTCAAACCGTCAAAATCGTTTGTAGAACAAATGAAGAAATAACGATAATAAATAATAATATCTCAAAAATTTAAAATTATGCCAAACGGAAAGAAGAAGAAGGGCCATAAGATGGCTACTCACAAGCGTAAAAAGAGATTACGCAAGAATAGACATAAGAGCAAATAAAGCTTGATAGCCTATTAAAAGGACTTAGGGGCATGTCAATACATCCACAAGGGAGTTGTGACATGCCCCTTTATAGTAAAGAAACTAAGTAAGGATAAAACAATGACAAGCGAAGTTGTAATCGACGTAAGAGAGAAAGAGATTTCGATAGCACTGCTGGAGGATAAGAATCTGGTGGAATATCAGAATGAGCCGCGTCAGGCTTCTTTCTCTGTTGGTAACATCTACGCTGCAAAAGTTAAGAAACTCATGCCGGGACTTAATGCTTGCTTCGTAGATGTTGGTTATGAGCGCGACGCTTTTCTGCATTATCTTGACTTAGGCAGTCAATTCAATTCCTACGCAAAATACCTGAAACAAGTAAATAGCGATAGGAAAAAACTCTATCCTTTCAATAAGGCACAACGAGTGCCCGACTTGAAAAAGGATGGAAGCGTTCAGCAAGTACTCACTGTCGGACAAGAAGTATTGGTACAGATTGTAAAAGAACCAATCTCAACCAAAGGTCCACGCCTGACAGGAGAGCTATCATTTGCAGGACGTTTCATCGTTTTAATCCCATTTGGAGATAAAGTATCTGTATCTTCAAAGATTAAAAGTGGTGAAGAGCGTGCACGATTAAAGCAGCTCATCTACAGCATTAAACCAAAGAATTGTGGTGTAATTGTTAGAACAGTAGCCGAAGGAAAGCGCGTCGCAGAACTTGACACTGAAATGAAAGTGTTGAACAAACGATGGGAGGACGCTATTCTTAAGACGCAAAAACAACAAAAAAGACCACAATTAGTATTTGAGGAAACGGGCAGGGCTATCGCTATGTTGAGAGACCTGTTCAATCCAAGTTTCGAAAACATTTATGTAAATAACGAAGAAGTTTACAACGAAGTAAAACACTACTTGACGCTCATTGCACCAGAGAAAGCTGGAATCGTCAAGCTTTACAAAGGGAAAGTGCCTATCTTCGATAACTTCAATGTTACAAAACAAATTAAATCGAGCTTCGGTAAAACAATCAATTATAAGCATGGTGCTTATCTAATCATTGAACACACTGAGGCTTTGCATGTTGTAGATGTAAATAGCGGGAATCGTACCAAGGCTCAAAATGGACAAGAAGCCAATGCACTTGACGTAAACTTAGGTGCTGCTGACGAGATTGCAAGGCAATTAAGATTACGCGATATGGGAGGAATCATCGTCGTAGACTTTATTGACATGAATCTTGCAGAAGACCGACAGATGCTCTACGAGCGCATGTGTAAAAACATGCAGAAAGACAGAGCAAGGCATAACATTTTGCCTTTGAGCAAGTTTGGACTTATGCAAATTACCCGTCAACGTGTGCGTCCGGCTATGGATGTCAATGTCGAAGAGACCTGCCCCACCTGTAATGGTACTGGGAAAATCAAGTCGAGCATCCTCTTTACCGACCAACTTGAAAGAAATTGACCGCCTTGTCAACAAGATTGGCATCGCAAAGTTCTATTTACACGTTCATCCGTATGTAGCTGCTTACATCAATCAAGGATTTATTTCCCTACGAAGGAAGTGGCAATTTAAATATGGTTTTGGCGTACATATCATTCCCTCGCAGAAACTTGCATTCCTGCAATACGAGTTTTATGATGCTAATGGAGAATTCATTGACATGAAAGAAGAAATAGAAACAAAGTAGAACACGATACTTATTAAAGTATTCTAAAACATAAAGCTGCATGCAAATCAGAATCTCTGAATGTATGCAGCTTATTGTTTTATGCTTATAAAGCGATTGAAAAATTACTTTTTATGTTTACGTTTCAACTCTGGAATCTTTACCCTATCGCCTTCTTTCAGCTCTTTATTCTTGTTCATCACTTCAATATAACATTCCATGCCCGGACCTAAATACAGGCGACTGATTGACGAAAGAGTTTGTCCGCGTTTTACCTTTACCACTTGCTTAACCCCCACAATACAATAAGCACCGGTTCGAACACGTGCATCACTCTTGTTCAACGCCTCATAAGCATCTTCTTCCTTTGAAGAAACAGACCTTTCCGCAACAGAAGTAGGCTTTTCTGCAACAGAAGTAGACTTTCCTGTAACGGGTGTAGGCTTTTCTGCGACTGGCACTGACTTCTTTTCTACAGGAGCTGGCTTTTCCGCTACAGCAACAGGTTTCATAACCTTTGAATATCCCTTCATCGTGGAATATTGTTTCTTGAGAAGTTCCAGCTGAAGTGTCTGCACCTCCATCTTAAAGTTATAAATCTGTTCATTCTGTTGACACAATTTCATAAACATGAAACATATTGTGCCAATCAAAACTACAAATAAGGCAACAAAGCCAACCACCAACGGCTTCATATAAGAAGACTTGCGAGGAGTATTGACTATGGATATATTCTCCGTATCTTCATTGTCGTTTTCTCGACTATCAGTTTCCTCTACCATGGGTTCATCCTCCTTTTCAGGCGAAGATTCAGGTGTTTCCTCTTCAGCCTTTGCTACATTATCTGAAGCAGTTTCAATCGTTTCCTGCGCCGTTTCTATTTGTTCTACTTCCGAAACATTAGTTTCTGAAATAGTTTCTTGCACCTTGTCTTCCTGCTTTTTTTCCTCCACAGACATTGTTTCGGCAGACATCTCCGACACAACAACAATGGGTTCAACAGGCTCTTCACGAGGCAGCTCAATTTCTTCAACAGCCTTTTCCTCTACAATCTCTTTCTTTTCTTCAGCTGGAGCAGTTTCTTCCGCTTGCTCTTTGTATTCGTCCTCCAATTCTACCCCATCATTGACAACAACGGTTTCAAATTGTGAGAAAGGTTGATTTACTAACTCTTTCATGGCATTATCGGGAGCAAAAGAGAGCTTATCACGTCCTTCAATTACAATACGTTCACCGGTATTTACATCAATGCTTTCACGTGAACTGACGCTCGTCAACTTAAACGTACCCAAACCTTTTATCTTTACTTGCCGTTCACGATGCACACCCTCATTAATGATTTCAGTCATCAACGAGATAAAAAGTTCAGCGTCGGCCAATTTTATGCCATGCTTCTCAACGAGGAATCGAGCTAAATCTTTGATATTAGTCATTGTTTTCTCCTCCGTTTTTCAATTTCTCTTTTACCGATGCATTAGGCTTAAAAGCCAAGACGAGCTTTGGAGGTACAAGCATACGAAGTCCTGTCGAAGGATTTACAACAACCCGTTCCATGCGTTTCTTCACCTCAAACGTACCGAAACCTGTCAGCAATACGTTCTCTCCGGCTTCAAAACTATTGCCCATTCCCTCAATAAGCGTGTTGACAAGCTTTTGAACATCTGCTTGCGTGTAACCGCTTCTCAACGCCATCTCTGAGATAAATTCTTTATTATTCATATCAAGAACTTCTATTTTACGACATGACCATACAAGTCAAAAGCTTCACTATCGGTGATTTCCACTTGATAGAAATTACCAACCCGCAGCTTCTTTTCTGATACAGGAATCAACACCTCGGGGTCAACTTCAGGAGAACAAAACTCACTTCTGCCGACATAATAATCACCTTCTTTGCGGTCAATGATAACTTTCAACGTTTTTCCAATCTTCGCCTCCTCAACAGCTGCACTGATTTCTTGCTGCACAGCCATTAAAGTATCAAGACGCTTTTGCTTTACTTCCTCTGGAACATCATCCTTGTAATGCCCTGCACTATATGTACCTTCTTCTTCCGAATAAGTGAAAGCCCCCATTCGCTCGAATTTTGCCCACTTTACAAAGTCAACAAGTTCGTTGAAATCTTCATCGGTCTCACCAGGAAAGCCAACCAACAATGTTGTACGTAGGTGAATGCCTGGCACAGCCTCGCGTATCTTTTTAATAAGTTCTACCGTCTCTTCCTTGCTCACATGGCGGTGCATAGCATCAAGCATGTGGTTGGAAATATGCTGCAAGCAATATCAAGATACTTACAAACGTTTGGTTTCTCTCGAATAACATCAAGTAATTCTAATGGAAATTCATTAGGATAAGCATAATGAAGTCGAATCCATTCTACCCCTTTTATGTCGGCAATATCACGAATGAGGTCAGCAATATGACGCTGCCCATCTATATCAACACCATAATAAGTGAGTTCTTGCGCAATAATCTGAAACTCTTTTACGCCTTCTTCAACCAGTTCTTTCACTTCTTGAAGAATTTCTTCTTTCGGACGACTTGTGTGTTTTCCCGTAATCAGGGGGATAGCACAATAAGCGCATTGACGATTGCAGCCTTCCGCAATTTTCACGTATGCATAATGGCGAGGTGTTGTCAGATGACGGCGACCATTGCAAGACGGAACATCGGCCTTACCAAGATCTGTCAGCAGTTGCTTATAATTGAATTTGCCATAAAACTTGTCTACTTCTGGAATCTCTTGCTCTAATTCATCTTTATAACGCTGCGAGAGACACCCCATCACATAGAGTCGCTTCAATCTGCCTTCATTTTTGGCATTGACAAACTCAAGAATGGTATTGATACTCTCTTCTTTTGCCGATTCAATAAAACCACAGGTGTTGATTACAGCAATCTCACCCTCGGGGCGCTTGCTGTCATGCACACAATGATAGCCATTGGCTTCGAATTGCTTCATCAGAAGTTCGCTATCCACGAGATTCTTCGAGCAACCCATGGTGATGATATCGATTTGATTTTTCTTCATCTATTATCCTTATAAACAATATCAAGCGAAAAGTGAATCAACAAATTCCTTGCGATTGAACAACTGCAAATCCTCCATCTTTTCGCCCAGACCAATATATTTCACAGGCACTTTCAACTGGTCACTAATGCCTATTACCACTCCACCCTTAGCGGTTCCGTCTAATTTCGTGATTGCAAGACTTGTGATATTGGTGACCGCAGAGAATTGTTTTGCCTGCTCAAAAGCATTTTGTCCCGTGCTACCATCGAGCACAAGCATCACTTCATCGGGTGCTTCGGGCAACACTTTCTTCATCACCTCTTTGATTTTCTTCAACTCGTTCATCAGTCCCACCTTGTTGTGTAAACGGCCTGCGGTATCGATCAATACTACATCGGCGCCATTGGCCTTAGCACTTTGCAGCGTGTCAAAGGCTACGCTTGCAGGGTCTGAGCCCATTTGTTGCTTCACAACAGGCACGCCCACACGCTCTCCCCAAATAGAAATCTGCTCTACGGCAGCCGCGCGGAAGGTATCTGCAGCACCTAAATATACTTTTTTTTCCTGCATTCTTAAACTGATAAGCAAGTTTGCCAATAGTCGTGGTCTTCCCCACTCCATTAACACCAACAACCAGAATCACATAAGGTTTGTGGTCGCTCGGAAGATCCCAACTATCATTATCGTCTGAATTGTTTTCAGAAAGCAGCGACGCAATCTCCTCTCTCAATATCCCATTCAATTCTGAAGTAGAAACATATTTATCGCGAGCTACGCGTGACTCTATTCGTTCAATAATCTTCAGTGTGGTATCAACGCCAACATCACTCGTGATGAGCACTTCCTCAAGGTTATCGAGCACCTCATCATCTACCTTTGATTTACCAGCAACGGCACGTGTGAGTTTACTGAAAACGCTCTCTTTTGTCTTCTCAAGTCCTTTATCAAGCGTCTCTTTCTTTTTCTTGTTAAACAGTCCGAAAATTCCCATAATTACGTAATTTGATGATAAACAGCAGATAAACAACATGATTAAAACAAACGTTCTTCTGAATAAAAGCATCAGATGTGATAGCTATTCTAATCACAAACTGCTTGCAACGACATGCCGCTTATCGTTTGCAAAGATAATAAAAAAGTAAGGAAGAAAAAAAGGTCTCTATGTAAAATAACATGAACCAAACGTAAGAGTGGCAAATTAAAACCTTATTTCACAATAACTTTTCTAAACTTGGAATCACAAACCTGCCCAACAAATCCTTCTATCCGCAGCAAACAAAGCAATTTGCGAGGGCGCGGAAATGCCAAACCCTTCGGGAAACGACGTTCGCCAGCCGCGGAAATGCCAAACCATTCGGGAAATGACTTTCGCCAAGCGCGGAAATGCCCAAACCATTCGGGAAATGACTTTCGCCAAGCGCGGAAACTCCAAACCATTCGGGAAATGACTTTCGCCATGCGCGGAAATGCCAAACCTTTTAAAAAGTGATTTGCGGGAGGCCCGCAAGCACCAAAACCTTTAAAAAGTGATTTGCGGGAGGCCCGCAAGCGTCAAAACCTTTAAAAAGTGATTTGCGGGAGGCCCGCAAGCGCCAAAACCTTTAAAAAGTCATTTGCGGGAGGCCCGCAAGCACCAAAACCTTTAAAAAGTCATTTGCGGGAGGCCCGCAAGCACCAAAACCTTTAAAAAGTGATTTGCGGGAGCCCCGCAAGCACCAAAACTTTTAAAAAGTGGTTTGCGGGAGGCCCGCAAGCAACAAAATGTTTCAGGAAAAGAAAAAGGCAGCCTGTATGAAACAGCCTGCCCTTTTTTTATGGTTTTTGTTCTTCGTTTAGAAGAAGAGATATCTATTATCTACGACCTTTGCATTAATATAAAGTTCGTTCATGAAGTTTCCTGCATACTGCATAATCTTCTGACGAATCTTCTGTTCCATGCTATTGTCATCAAACTTGCCAGGACGCATCGTTTTGTTCACCACCTGGAACATGTAAACACCAGCGTTACCTTTGACAGGGTCGGTAGAGAACTTACCCTTAGCAGTTGCATATACAGCACCACTAAGTGCGGGTTCGCTTGCACCCGTGAGGGTCACAAAGACTGGAGCGGCGAAGGTTACCTGGTTAACTTCGGCTACCTTAGCACCCTTAGCCTTAGCTGCTGCAAGAGAGTTAACGCCCTTAACCTTATTCATCAGCATTTCGGCCTTTTTGTCTTTCATCACCTCAGCCTTAACCATGTCTTTCACCTGAGCATCGTCTAAAGAACGATAACCAACAGGATTAATCTTTGTCAAGATTGCAACGAGGAGATGGTCGTTGTCGCCACAAGAATACATTGGAGAAACGTCGCCTTGTTTGCATCAAAGAGCCACTTCAGTGCGTCGCGTGTGCCATGGATGTTAGCCAAATAATGCTGTGCGGTTGTAACATCCTTAGCCTCTTGCACTCTGTAACCACTCTTTGCAGCATTCTTCTCAATGTCTGCAGCAGTTTGATTAGCGCTGACAAAAGAAGAGAACTTATTGTAAGCCTTGCTGTAAGTGTCGTTAGAGAATACGATATTCTTTTTGATGACTGCAGCAACATATTTTTCAGTCATGCCCTTTCTGTCAAGTACCTGAACAATGATATTGCCCTGACTCAATGGGATGTTCTTTGTTTCGTTAACAGCCATTGTGTTCAAGTTGTTGATATAGTTCTTTGTGTCATTGTCCATTGAAGGTGCACTCTGATATTGCTGAGTTGTCATCCATGCCTTCTGCCCGGTCTGACCATACTTCTTAGCAAGTGCTTCAAAGTCTGCGCCAGCCTTTAATGCTGCATAGATAGAATCAGCCGACTTATGAGCAGCAGCTGCAGAAGCACCGCCAACCTGTATCTGACGATACTGAACAGAATCAGGTAATTGTTGTTTTGAAATCAAACGGATAACGTTCAGTGTGTTGTCAAGCTTGTCTTCAATCACACCTGAAGTTTGACCAACAGCCATTGAATCAAGCTTTGCAGCGATATCAGCTGGGAAAGCCGTTTTACCAACAGGAAGACCGAGATAGTTTACGAGTGAAGAACTCTTACGAACAACAGTTGAAGGGTCTTCTGCCGCAGCGAGATCTTTTGCATAACCAGCAAAATCTTTCTGAAGTGCGCTTCTGTCAGCTGCAGAAGGAGTAACCTGAACGTCAACATACTTGATGTCGCGGCTCTCTACATATTGACGGAAACGTGGCTTAAGCTCATCATATTTAGCTTTCAAGTCGGAATCAGAAATCTTCACCTTATCATCTTGGATTGAAGTGTAAGGGAAAGCAGCAAGTTGAATTTGACTTTCTTGATTTTCTTCATTGAAAGCCATCTTAGCTTCTACAGGATTAGACAAGAGACAATGTGCCAAAAGACTCTGATACTTCTGTGCAAGAAGTTGCTGGCGAAGTGTCTTTTCAATAAAAGTCCAATACTTGTAGATAGTTTCATACTGCTGTGCCATTTGTGGATTTGCAGTGCGTTGTGCATCATACTCAGCTAAGAACTTCTGTAATGCGTTAGCATCGAAGCGTCCAGTTTGCTGATTAACAAAAGGAGTTTGAAGTAACATTGGATTTGTTCCTTCTCTGAGCACATTTTGCATCTCAGTGTCAGTGACACGAAGTCCGAGTTCCTTTGCTTCTTTTTCAATAAGCTTTGTCTGCACGAAAGTGTTCCAGACCATGTCTTTCACTTGATTGAGTTGCTCGTCGTTCAATGCATCTGCACCTTGTTGCATCTTCACAACCTCACTGTACTCATCAACAAGTTTCTGAAAATCATTCACACTTATCTTCTCTCCCAAGACTTCTCCGACCTGCTGACGCTCATTGTTACGCGTAGACTCACACGAGCGGAAAGCCGATTCAGCAATAAATGCAAATAGACCCAAGCCAATGATTCCCATCAACAGAGCTCCTTTGCTTCTGATTTTTCCTAATGCTGCCATTACTTTAATTTGTTTTTTATTTTTTAGTTATTTCTTTCTTTGTATAAATTAAATTGCCCACAAAAATACGAATAAAAAAGCATATAGCGCAATTTTTCATGTAAAAATTACTTTTTAAGCCCTGCGCAAGACCAACTTAACAGAAGACTTTATGCAAAAAACATGAGTCAACAGTTCTTTTCATGATAATTATGCTTCAAATCCAAAGTTGAAAGAATCAATTAGAGAATAGTCAGCTTAACCAACTCTATCTTTGTCATTGTGCTCTTGATAATCTTAAAACTGAAATGATCAATTTTAATCACCTCATTGAGCTTTGGAAAACTCTGATAGAAATTTAAGATATAGCCGCCAATAGTCTTGTAATCGTCATCTTCGGGCAAATCAAGATTAAACATATCGTTTACCTTATCAATCTCTAAACGTGCAGACAAAAGATATTCGTTGTCATTAATCTTTTTAGCTACATATTTATTACTATCGTGTTCGTCTTCGATATCGCCAAAGATTTCCTCCACGATATCCTCTAATGACACAATACCGCTTGTGCCTCCAAACTCATCGACCACAACGCCTAAACTCTTTTTACTTTGCAAAAATGTCTTCATTAGCTTTTGAGCAGCCATGGTTTCAGGCACAAAAGGCATCGTACGAATAGACTGATGCCAATCCTTTCCCGCCGACTTAAACATTTCTGAAGAGTGTATATAACCTTCAATATGATCTATATCTTCCTTGTAGACTATAATTTTACTATTTCCACTTTCAACAAACTTTTGCATCAACTCTTCTACCGTGCATTGATATTCAACTGCATTAATCTCGGTTCTTGGAATCATGCAATCGCGGACTTTTGTCTCTGAAAATTCCAATGCATTTTGAAAGATTTTCACCTCGTCATCAATCTCATCTCCTGATTTCGCATTGTCAATACTTGATTGAACAAGATAATCAAGATCTACTTTAGAAAACTCTTCATCATTGTCTTCCTTTTCGAGTTTTACACCAAACAACCTCAACAATAATTTTGAGAGGAACGTGGCCAAACGACTTATCGGCCAAAGAATAATATAAAACAGGAATGCAACTGGAGAAAAGAGGTTCATCAAACCATTAGGATTGCTCTTAAAGAAGATTTTCGGCAGAAATTCTCCTGTAAAGAGCATAATAACAGTTGAAAGAATTGTATCCGCAGGGACCGTAAAGGCCAGAGCATAGCCAGAAAAGATAGAATTGTCAAAAAGACGAGCTATTAAAATACCATATATAACAAGCACAACATTGTTTCCAACAAGCATTGTACTTACAAAATCATTAGGATGCCGATAGAAAAAATTGATTAATCGCGTTGACAAGCCATGACGTTCTTTATCAACTTCAAAAAGCATTCGGTTGCTTGAAACAAAAGCAATCTCGGTGCCAGAGAAGAAAGCAGAGAATGCCATTGTTAACAATATGCCAATAATCAGAGATATATCTATGGATTCATTCATTTTCAAATAACTTAATCAATGCATCAATGGAATCGATGTGTTCTTGCGTTGTGGTGTAGCAATTGGATGCTGATATTTTGCAATAGAGTCTTGAGCACGACGTGCTGAGTCTGTAAGGTTTGCATCAGAAGAACCATTGTCTGACGAATCAAAATCATCTTTTGCAAATGAACCTTTTGTATTAGAAATAAAATACTTTGTCATTCGCTCATCACTGCGGAAATAAGTACCTTCGAGTGTACGGTCGGGGGTAACCAACTTAGAGAAAACATTCGAATAAAGTTCATGCTTCCCTTCATCCCAAAATAACTGTTCACTGGAGAAATGCAGCCCACCTTTCGTGAGAATACGTACTCTTGATCGCAACTCCCATAGTTTTAATTGATCAAAATAATATGCAGTATCACATTGTATGTAAGCCTGAACATGAAATTTCTCATCAAATTGTTCAAGAAACACACCTTTATTAAATATCCAACGTGAAGGACGGAGATTGGTATTAACCTCCCACTCTTCTGTCACGATACGATATTTGGCCACCCCAGAATCAGAAACTAAGGTATTAACTCCATAACTTACCATTACAGGTACGGAATCTCGTGCATGAATTGCAGGTGCAGTATGCTCATGTTGTTCTTCGCAAGCAAAGAAAAACATTACAAGCACCAATACACATCCAATATTTCTTAAATGGTTTAGCATGGAATATAACACAAACCTGTTAGTTTATTCAACTTTCCACTTAGCAAACCAACGTTCGTTAAATGTAAAGCCTATATTAATACGGAATGTGTTCTCTTTAATTAATCCAGGAGCATCACGTCTAACCCATGAGCCACTGATGTTGAGCATAGAGCGATTATTCCATTCATTAATAATTGGTATACCAAAGCCAGCACTTACCCCATATTCTTTTGGTCCATCAACCCCATTTACTTTATAATAAGGTGTAGCATAAGATGCACCTATACGATAGAAAATGCGGTCTACAAATTTACGACCATTCTCATTAGGACAGAACTCCGCACCCACACTAAATTTATGACGATCCTTGTAAATCTGCTTAGACAAAGCATACTTTGAGAAACCATTCTCAACCGTATATTCAGGATAACCAACTTTACAGAATTGCATCAACGAATAATCTACGCCGATATTCCATTTATTATTATGGTTAAACATCAAGCCAGCTCCATAAGAGTGAGGTAACTCTAATCCATTCTTTATTTTCAAAGAAGTTGTATCAGCGACATTTGTTTGTGAATTATTCGAAATAATACTACACTCTGGATCAGTTCCTAACTTATGTCCTAAGCCATAAGTAAGCCCTATGGTCAAATCATCCTTCTTTGAGAACCGAGCTGTATATTGCAATCCAACATCAAGTTTATAATTATTGATTGTTGCAGAATAATACTTAGAAATTGTGTTTACATAAGCATCGCTATAGGAGTTAATAACAGATCTCGTATAGTTTCCCCACAAATAACCTATGTTTGCACCTATAGCAAGCCCATCAAAAGGTTGCCAACCTGCACCAAGATAAACCTGATGAAGTCCACCCTTTCCTTCAAATGTATTCGAGTAAGTTTGATGAAAGGCCGATTGCCTGCTATTTAAGTCGCCTGTTGTTGCATAGCTATAACCGATATTAGTATAAGGAATTACACCAAAGCTGACTCCAACGTGTTTTGCTACGCGAAAACCAGCTACAACATAATCAAAGACTCCATTCTTTACATTCTTCTTTACATCTTTTCCTTCCTGGAAATTAGTTATTTGTCCAGAAAATCCAGCATCAAAAATGAAAGACAAAGAATCCAAAGAGGAATAGGAAGCCGGATTCAAATAATTAATTTGATTATGCTTATGAAATCCTAAGCCCAAGCCATCCATTCCACGATTAAGACTTGTACCGTAATCAGACAATAAACCTAAGCCGTACTGACTATATGGTGAATTAGTGCCACTTTGAGCTAATGCAGTTGTTGAAATCACAGTCAACAAGGCAGCGCTTAATATTATTTTATTCATAATTACTATATAACTGCTTGCAAAATTATCAAAAAAATTAGAAACAAATGCATGATAACTCGGAAATATAAGCTATTTTTTTGCATTGTGAAACGTTTTTCAATATATTTTTTTAGAAGTGTAATCCTTGTTATATTTATAACATTTGTAGAGTGTTATTCACAAGCATCACAAACTTCATCAAATATTTATGGTGATTCTGTAAAGATTAGTTTACTCACCTGTGGATCTGGGCAAGAAGTCTATTCTTATTATGGACATACAGCTATCAGATTTCAGGATTTAAGGAATCATCAGGACCTCGTTATCAACTATGGAATGTTCTCCTTTCAACAAAAATATTTTATTTTACGTTTTGTTTTTGGATTAACTGACTACGAGATGGGTATTATTCCTTTTGAGAGTTTTTATGAAGAATACAAGAATGAAGGAAGATGGGTAAAAGAACAGGTTCTGAATTTATCTCCGAAAGACAAAGAGAACATTGCCTTAGCCATTGACAAGAACTATCAACCAGAGAACAGAACTTATCGATACAATTATTTTTATGACAATTGTACAACGAGAGCACGTGATATTATCATTAACAATATTAATGGTTTTGTAAATTTCCATGGTCTCGAACAAGCGACTTCCTCGTATCGAAAAGAGATTCATCAATGGAATTCTCAACACTTGTGGGCAAGATGGGGCAATGATTTATTGCTTGGATATAAGGCAGATTGCCCGCTTTCTATGGAAGAACGACAATTCCTTCCAGACTCTTTGAGTCTTTATTTCCAGCATGCTGTAGTAAAGTATAACCACAATGAAGTAAAGAACTTGGTTAGTAGCAGTCATTACATCATAGCACCAACTTCTACTTACAATGAAAAAAGTTGTAGTTTCTTTAATGTATTAACTCCTACAAGTCTCATGATTTGCATATCAATATTATTGATTATATCAGAGTCTTACAAAAGAAATATAAGGTATTTTATATCTCTATCTATTCTATTTTATCATTCATCACTGGATTATGTGGCTTAGTTCTTACAGCTATGATATTCAGTAAACATCCTACTGTGAGCTTTAACCTACAAATTTTAATCCTCAATCCCCTCAACATTTTATGGCTTTTCCCTAAAATAAGAAAAGCCAAGAATTTCCGACTTCTTATGATTACTTGTTATTTATTGGGCACTATCGGAAGTTTCTTTCAATCATTTGCAGACGGAATTCAACTATTGGCATTTGTTTTGCTAATAACAAGCATATATTCATATAAAGTTACACAACAAGTCAATACAACGAAATTATAACGTGAATAGATATATTGCCATACTTATAGCTGCGCTAACTACAGCAGAGATGCAAGCATTTGATCTTGCACCTCGACTAATTGTAAGTATAACAATAGATCAGTTGAATAATAATAGTATTGATACTTTCCTCCCCTCCTTTAGTAATTCAGGCTTAAAGAAATTGATGCAAGAGGGGAAAATGTATGAGACAGGAACTTGTCCATCTGTACCTGTTTCACGACCAGCTTCTATTGCAACAATAGCAACGGGCACAACTCCATTCTATCATGGCATTATCGGAAACCAATGGATTGATTATGCATCTCTTCGTCCCTCGTATTGCGTTGATGACAAACAATATATTTATGGTCCATCTAAGCTAAAGACATCTACTATCAGTGACGAAATGAAAGTTTCTTCACATGGAAAAAGCATTATTTATAGTGTTGCCGCAAGCAAAGATGCTGCCATTCTGTCAGCAGGTCACGCTGCAGATAATGCGCTATGGTATGATGATACATTGAAAAGATGGAGAACAACAGCGTTCTATGGTGCTTCACCACAATGGCTGAACACCCCTACTGCACCAAGAACTATTGATAATGATGGGATTGTTGATAAAGCCATAAGCATCATTACCAAGAGCAATATGGGGAAAGATGACATTGCAGACATGTTAAATGTTACTCTTTCTGTTTCTAAAAAGGATAACATTCAACTTTATAATCGTGATGACTGGCAAAAACAAATCTATATTCAATTAGATAAAGCCTTAGCCAAACTTATAGGTTCTATAGAACAGCAAGTTGGGAAGAATCATGTTTTATTCGTTATTACAGGAACAGGTACAAGCGATGATACAGAAAATGATTATAGCCTTTATCGTGTTCCAACAGGGAATTTTTATATAAACCGTACATCAAAGCTTTTGAATGTATATCTTAGTGCAGTTTATGGACAAGGTACATACATTGATGCAACATGTAATAACCAAATCTATTTGAATCATAAGATAATAGAACAAAAGCAATTAAATATGCATGAAGTTCTTTCACGTTGTCAGGAACTACTACTTGAAAGTGAAGGAGTCAGCGATGTATATACCTCAGAACGTCTACTATCAGGGAACTTAGGAGTTCAAGAAATACTGAAAGGATATAATCCATCGGTAAGTGGTGACATTATTATAAATGTATCACCTGGATGGAAATTGATAAATGAAGATACACAAGAAAACTATACCAGCCGCAATAACTTAATATTATTCCCCATTATATTTTATGGAATGGATATTAAGCCAGAGCGTATATTTACTCCAACAACTATAGATCGTATTGCTCCTACAATTTGTAAGAGCATTAATATCAGAGCACCGAATGCTTGTTCTACAGCTCCTCTTTTCTAAAAAAGATATATAGAATGAAGTATAAAAGAGGAAACAACAGTCTTATTTACAATGACTTCATTCAACTTTTTATAAATATTGTGGGATAAATAAGAATTAAATTCGTAATTTTTGCACCACGTATATAAATAGGTATATAATAAAAAAACATAATAAAATGAATTTCAATAACTTTTTGAAATCATTGTTCGGTGATAAGTCAAACCGTGATATGAAGCTGATACAACCAATCGTTGAGAAAGTTAAGGCTGCATATCCTGAGATTCAGAAATTGAGCAATGACGAATTACGTGCAAAGACAAAAGAACTTCAACAGTATGTTCAAGACTCCGCAAAAGAGCAAAAGCAACAAATAGCGGAACTAAAAGCGAAGATTGAAAATACACCAATCGACGAACGCGAGGATATTTTCAATCAAATTGATAAACTTGAAAAAGAAGTTCTCGATTTGTATGAGCAAGCTTTAAATGAAGTTCTTCCTACAGCTTTCAGTATCATGAAAGATACTGCAAGACGTTTTGCAGAGAATGAAGACACCATTGTCACTGCAACCGATTTCGATAGAGAATTAGCTTCTAATCCTGCAAATGACTTCATTACGATTGATGGTGATAAAGCTATCTATCACAATGAGTGGACGGCAGGAGGCAACAAACTCAAATGGAATATGGTACATTATGATGTACAATTATTCGGTGGAATCGCTCTTCATCAAGGAAAGATTGCAGAAATGGCAACGGGTGAAGGAAAGACGCTTGTTGCAACCCTTCCCGTTTTCCTGAATGCCTTAACAGGAAATGGTGTTCACATGGTTACAGTCAATGACTATTTGGCTAAACGTGACTCTGAGTGGATGGGACCACTCTATATGTTCAACGGCCTTTCTGTTGATTGCATAGACAAACATCAGCCAAACTCTGAAGCACGAAGAAAAGCATATCAAGCAGACATTACTTTCGGAACAAATAACGAATTTGGTTTCGACTATCTGCGTGATAATATGGCTCTCAACCCAAGTGATCTTGTTCAACGCAAACACAACTTTGCGATTGTCGACGAGGTTGACTCTGTGTTAATTGACGATGCACGTACTCCATTGATCATTTCTGGTCCGATTCCGAAGGGAGATGACCAAATGTTTGAGGAGTATCAACCACTTGTAGAACGTTTATACGAGGTTCAACGCAAGCAGGCAACTGAGCTTTGGCTGAGGCAAAGCAAAAGATTACTGCTGGCCAAGAGAAAAATGACAAACAACTCTTAGAAGAAGGTTTCCTTGCACTCTATCGTTCATATAAAGCATTGCCAAAGAATAAACCTTTGATTAAATATCTTTCTGAAGATGGTATCAAAGCTGGTATGCTTTCAACAGAAGAGTATTACATGGCTAACAACAATCGTGAGATGCCTAAAGCTATTGAGCCATTATACTTTGTTGTTGACGAAAAGCTCAATAGCGCAGACTTAACAGATAAAGGTACAGCATGGTTGGCAAAGCAAACAGGGCGCGAAGACTTGTTCGTATTGCCTGATATCACCTCTCAATTGTCTGACCTTGAAAGCCAAAAGAATCTTTCTGACCAAGAGAAAATAGACAAGAAGGATGAGTTGATGTCTCACTATGGCGTTCAAAGCGAACGTGTGCATACGCTTCAACAATTGCTGAAGGCCTACACCATGTTTAATAAAGACGACGAATATGTCGTTATGGATGGCGAAGTTAAGATTGTTGATGAACAAACCGGACGTATTATGGAGGGACGTCGCTGGAGTGACGGTCTTCACCAAGCTATCGAGGCTAAGGAACATGTAAAGGTGGAAGCTGCAACCCAAACTTTTGCAACCATCACCCTTCAGAACTACTTCCGTATGTATCACAAGCTGGCTGGTATGACTGGTACAGCAAGCACTGAGGCCGGAGAGTTCTGGGATATCTATAAACTCGATGTTGTTGAGATTCCAACAAACCGTCCTATCGCTCGACACGACCTCGACGATCGTGTCTATAAGACAGCACGCGAAAAGTATGCTGCCGTTATCGACGAAATTGAGACGATGCGAAATGCAGGCCGTCCTGTACTTGTCGGAACAACCTCTGTCGAAATCAGTGAGTTGTTGAGCAAGATGTTAAAGATGCGCCGCATTCCTCATAACGTCTTAAATGCGAAACTTCATCAGCGCGAAGCACAGATTGTTGCCGAAGCAGGACGCTCTGAGAATGGATTAGGTGCTGTAACGATTGCAACCAACATGGCTGGTCGTGGTACCGACATCAAGTTAACCGACGAGGTTAAAGCCGCAGGCGGTTTGGCCATCATCGGTACAGAACGACATGAGAGCCGCCGTGTAGACCGCCAGTTGCGTGGTCGCGCAGGCCGTCAAGGTGACCCAGGCTCTTCTGTTTTCTATGTTTCATTGGAAGACAAGCTGATGCGTCTTTCGCATCAGAGCGTATCGCTAAAGTCATGGACCGCTTAGGTTTTGAAGACGGCGAACGAATTGAAAGTCCGATGATTTCTAAGAGCATCGAACGTGCACAGAAGAAAGTTGAGGAAAACAACTTCGGTATCCGTAAACATCTTCTCGAATACGATGACGTCATGAACAAACAACGCACGGTAATCTATGAAAAGCGTCGCCATGCCCTCATGGGAGAACGCATCGGAATGGATATCACAAACGTTATTTGGGACCGAGTTGTGAACATCATCGAAAAGAATGATTATGCCGGAGCCAAAGAAGAGTTCATGAAAATCTTAGCAATGGAGATGCCATTCACCGAAGAAGAATTTGACAGCAACACTAAAGCTGAACTCGAAGAACGTGCATTCCAAGACGCCATGGCTTCATTCAAGCGCCACACCGACCGCATTCAGGCCGACGCCTACCCTGTCATCAAGAAAGTTCAAGAAGAACAGGGCGCAATGTATGAGCGTATTCTCGTGCCTATCACAGATGGCCGAAATCTCTATCAGATCCCTGCAAATCTAAAAGAAGCCTACGACAGCGAGGCAGCAAGCGTTGTAACAGACTTTGAAAAGACTGTTATGCTCCGCATCATTGACGACAACTGGAAAGAAAACTTGCGTCAGCTTGACGAGTTGCGCCACAGCGTGCAGAACGCGTCATACGAGCAGAAAGATCCTCTTTTGATTTTCAAATTAGAGAGCGTTAAGCTTTGGGACAACATGATAGATGACATGAACAATCGCATTTCCAGTGTGTTGATGCGCTGCCAGATTCCTGTCGTTCAAGAAGTTCAAGAAGCTGCACCAGAGCAACACGCACAACGCTATCACGAACAAAAAGAAGATCTCGAAGAGCGTGCACAACAGGCAGCTGCTCATCAAGACACGCGCGAAGATGCAGACCAAGTGAACCACACGCCTTATGTTGCTGAACGAATGCCACGTCCTAACGACCCATGTCCATGCGGAAGTGGCAAGAAGTTCAAAAACTGCCACGGAAAGAACATTTAATTAAATCGTTCTTATCAATATAAAAAAGCCCATTCATAGCTCTTATGAATGGGCTTTTTATTCTATCATCATACCAATAAAAACGTCATCACGGCCCACCTCTACCCTATCCGTAGACTTCAAAAATAGGATTAGAAAATGAGATTTTCTGTTTGAAGGAAACAACACCAAGAATTTCAAGCTACAACACTATTCAGTAAGGTAAAAAAGAGTTTTCCCAATGCTTCTGTCAACGACATAAGCACGAAATGAAGAAAAAAATCGCTTCTGTCAACGACATAAGCGCGAAATGAAGAAAAAAAGCGCTTCTGTCAACGACATAAGCACAAAATGAAGAAAAAAAGCGCTTCTGTCAACGACATAAACGCGAAATGAAGAAAATAATCGCTTCTGTCAACGACATAAGCATGAAAAAAAGAAAATTGATGCTTCTGACAACGACATAAGCGCAAAATGAAGAAAATAATCGCTTCTGTCAACGACATAAGCGCGAAATAAAGAAAATAATCGCTTCTGTCAACGACATAAGCATGAAAAAAAGAAAATTGATGCTTCTGACAACGACATAAGCACGGAATTGAATTTTTTAAGTGCTTAAGCGCGGCGCGGAAAGGCGAAAAAGAAAATTTTGGTGTTAAAGCGCGGCGCGGAAAGGCGAAAAAGAGATTTTTGGTGCTTAAGCGCGGCGCGGAAAGGCGAAAAAGAAAATTTTGGTGCTTAAGCGCGGCGCGGAAAGACAAAAAAGAGATTTTTGGTGCTTAAGCGCGGCGCGGAAAGACAAAAAAGAGATTTTTAGTGCTTAAGCGCGGCGCGGAAAGGCGAAAAAGAGATTTTAGGTGCTTAAGCGTGACGCAGAAAGACAAAAATAGGAAAAAACATGCTTCTGAACATTTCAGAAAGACCAAAATGAAGTTTTTCATGCTTCTGCACACTGCAGAAAGACAAAAGAGAGATTTTTCATGCTTCTGCACACTGCAGAAAGACAAAAAAGAAGTTTTTCACGCTTCTGAACGTTTCAGAAACACCAAAAAGAAGTTTTTCATGCTTCTGAACATTTCAGAAAGACCAAATGGAGGTTTTTCGCGCTTCTGAACGTTTCAGAAAGACTTAAAAAGGAAGAATTGCCGTTAGCGCATAACTTTCTGTTACGATATAGTGTGAAAAGAAGGGAGGTGTCGCGCAATTTTAGGCACATTGCGTTTGGGGCCTAAAAATCGTCAAATAAAGACAAAGATTGGTCAACAGCAGCTTCCTGTGAACTCTCCTTTTCATCATATTCATCTTGAAATTGCAACATTAGTTGTTGAGAATGTTCATTACGCAAATTAATACGATACACGCCGCGCAAATCAGTTCGCTCTATAATGGAATCAACACACTTAGAATTGCGTTTCAGATATTGGCCTACATAAGCATAAACCTCATCGAAACTGACATTAGAAAACAAGGTGTTATGGGCATTGTGAACATGGCGTGCAATCTTCTTGACCGACAATCCATCATTGCCAGCCTCAGCTAAAACTTTTAATATTTCGTTATTGTAGATTTGCATAACCAATCGAAAAAAAGGGGAACTGAACGCTTATAGTCAGTTCCCCTTTCTCTTGACTCAATATTCTCTTCAGTGAATATTATGCGAGTGTCATCAAATTGTTCTCGTCCTTAACTTTACCCTCTTTGAAGAGCCAGCCAATACCGAGATAAACTTCTTCAGTGCTAATCTTTGCAGCTTTAGCAATCTCAACTACAGAGAGAGCCTTACCTGCTGCTGCCAAAGTCTGGTAAACATCACCGGCACGGAAACCTACACTTTCAGCATTGATAGACAATACAGACTCTTTTGCTGTGGTCTTCTTGGGCGCAGCGGCCTTCTTTGTTGCAGCCTTCTTTGCAGGCGCAGCCTTTGTTGTTACTTTCTTTTCTGCCATAACTAACAAATTAATTAATCTTTATCATAAATGTGAGCGTATCATGTCAAACATTTAAGTTGACAGCACAAAGTAATTATTATTTTTTAAATCGACTAAGCTTATGTAAGAAAACTTACAAGCCTACATCTTAGAAAGCTATTTTCTTGACATATATCAACATCACTCTTTGATATCGAGCTTTAACTGCAACTCGTCTAATTGTTTCTGATCTAACATTCCTGGAGCATCAAGCATCACGTCACGTCCACTATTGTTCTTTGGGAAAGCAATGCAGTCACGAATAGAATCGAGTCCGGCAAGGATACTTACAAAGCGATCTAAGCCGAAAGCAAGGCCTGCATGAGGTGGCGCTCCATATTTGAAGGCATTCATCAAGAAACCAAACTGCGCCTCAGCTCGTTCTTTGGTAAAGCCAAGAACTTCAAACATCTTCTCCTGAAGTTGCGTGTCGTGGATACGAAGCGAGCCGCCTCCAACTTCAATACCATTGCAAACAAAATCATAAGCTTTAGCACGCACCTTCTCGGGTTGGCTTTCAAGCAGTGGGATGTCGTCGGGATTAGGCATTGTAAATGGATGATGCGTTGCCATGAGACGCTGCTCTTCATCACTCCACTCAAACAATGGGAAATCAATAATCCAAAGGCATTTGAATACGTTTTTATCGCGAAGACCAAGGCGATCACCCATTTCAAGACGCAAAGCACAAAGCTGGATGCGTGTTTTATTGGCGTTGTCTCCACTAAGAATCAGCACAAGGTCGCCATCATTGGCCCCCATGACTTTCTTGATTTCAATGAGTTCGTCTTCACTATAGAACTTGTCAATTGAACTCTTAATAGTTCCGTCGGTGTTATATTTAATGTAAACAAGTCCTTTCGCACCAACCTGTGGTCGCTTGACAAAGTCTGTCAACTCATTAAGTTGCTTGCGGCTGTAGTCTGCACAACCTGGAACACAAATACCACCAATATATTTCGCTTCATCAAACATAGAGAAAGCGCCCTTTCCAGCAAAAGCATCCTTGAGTTCAACAAACTCCATTCCGAAACGCAAATCAGGTTTGTCACTACCAAAACGCTTCATTGCTTCGTGCCACGTCATTTGTTGTAGCTTGGGCAACTCAACTCCGCGAATCTCTTTGAACAAGTGGCGTGCCATCTCTTCGAATAAATTGATGACATCATCTTGGTCAACAAAACTCATTTCACAATCGATTTGAGTAAACTCAGGTTGGCGATCGGCACGCAAGTCTTCATCTCGGAAGCACTTTGCAATTTGGAAATAACGATCAAAGCCTGCAACCATCAACAATTGTTTCAGCGTTTGTGGACTCTGTGGAAGCGCATAGAATTGACCTGGATTCATGCGACTTGGAACAACAAAGTCGCGTGCCCCTTCTGGCGTACTACCAATAAGTATAGGAGTTTCTACTTCAATGAAGTTTTGAGAATCTAAGAAGTTGCGAATCAAAATTGTCATACGATGACGCAACTCTAAATTCTTTCGCACCGCATTTCGACGTAAATCAAGGTAACGATACTTCATACGGATGTCGTCACCTCCATCTGATTCATCTTCAATGGTGAATGGAGGAGTTAATGAAGGTGAGAGAATTTGAAGTGTCTTTACTAAGATTTCAATATCACCTGTGTCAATCTTTGGATTCTTACTCTGGCGTTCACTGACAACACCCTTTATCTGGATGCAATATTCGCGACCGAGCTTGTTGGCAGCATCACAAAGAGAACGATCATCAGCTTCATTAAAAACAAGCTGTGTGATACCATAACGATCACGGAGATCAACAAAAGTCATACCTCCCATCTTTCTTGATCGCTGTACCCATCCAGCCAAAACTACTTCTTTCCGGCATCAGAGAGACGAAGCTCTCCACATGTATTTGTTCTATACATAATACGTATGTGTTTATTATCTTTCTACTAAGTTGCAAAGTTACAAAATAATATTGAATCTGAATACCAATCAAATGATTAAAACAAGAACATTATCATACTTCCAAACTAAAATAATAACCTTTATTATCTATATACAAAAAGGAAACATTCCTCTATACGCATACAGAGAAGAACGTTTCCTGTTATAGAAACAAATAATTTGAACAACATTCTCAATGTTAGGGAAGTTATACGTTGCCTTGAATCATTTGCAAGAAGTATTTATGCACAAATGTGTTTTCAGTAAGTTCTGGATGAAAGGCTGTCACAAGTTGTTGGTTTTCACGAGCTGCAACAATTCTACCATCTACCTCAGAAAGCACTCGAATACCATCATTTACCTTACTAATATAAGGCGCTCGGATAAAAGTCATGGGAACAATAGTGTCGGCAAACGAAGCTTCTGTATTGAAACTTCCCAATTGTCTGCCATAAGCATTCCGCTTAACCTCTATATCCATAGTAGCTATTCGCTCATTCGATTCATGCTCAACCTGCTTGGCCAACAGTATTAAGCCTGCACATGTGCCAAACACAGGAAGTCCGTTTTGAATAGCTTCACGTATAGGAAGCAAAAGATTCAGTTTGCCCAGTAAAGATGCTTGAACAGTACTCTCTCCTCCGGGAATAATCAAAGCATCTTTCGACTGTTGCCAGTCTGCAAGCTGACGAACTTCAAAACTTTCGACACCTAATTGATGGAGCATCTGCCGATGTTCAACAAACGCCCCCTGTAATGCAAGAACTGCGATTCTCATTTTCCGCGTTCAGCCATTAAAAGTTCTATTTCATCTTCATTAATCCCTACCATAGCCTCACCTAAGTCTTCACTAAGTGCAGCGAGACAAGCAGGATCATTATAGTTGGTTACAGCTTGAACAATGGCAGCAGCACGCTTTTCAGGATTTCCACTCTTAAAGATTCCGCTTCCAACAAAGACTCCTTCTGCCCCCAAAAGCATCATCAATGCTGCATCTGCAGGTGTAGCAACACCGCCAGCGGCAAAGTTTACAACAGGCAAATGATTATGATCATGTACAAATTTAACAAGATCGTAAGGTGCTTGCAACTGCTTAGCTGCTTCAAAAAGTTCATCTTCAGCCATACTTGATAGTCGATGAATCTCACTTTGCAACAATCGCATGTGACTCACAGCCTGTACAACATCGCCTGTACCAGGCTCACCCTTTGTGCGAATCATTGTTGCACCTTCTGCTATTCTACGCAAGGCTTCGCCTAAATTACGTGCTCCGCATACAAAAGGAACATTAAACTGAGTTTTATCAATATGATAAATATTATCTGCAGGAGATAAAACCTCACTCTCATCAATATAATCTATGTCGATAGCTTGAAGAATCTGTGCCTCTGCAATATGTCCAATTCGGCACTTAGCCATAACTGGAATACTTACGGCTTCTTGGATACCTTTAATCATCTTAGGGTCACTCATTCTTGACACACCTCCTGCTGCCCTAATGTCTGCAGGGATTCTTTCTAATGCCATCACAGCACAAGCACCGGCAGCTTCTGCAATTTTCGCTTGTTCGGGAGTTGTTACATCCATAATAACACCACCCTTCAACATCTGTGCAAGGTTCCGATTTAATTCTTGACGTTCATTCTTATTATTCATATTCTTTGTATTAATTAAATTATTCATGTTGAAGTTTTTCTATATTCTGAAGGAGAAATCCCTTTTATTTTATGGAAAAACTTAGAAAAATGAGCTTGATTAGAAAAGCCAAACTCATAGGCAAGCTGTTGAATTGTTTTAGATGTTTCTGCCGTAAGAGATTTGGATAGCTGGTCAACTATATAATCATCAATAATTGCTTTTGGAGACTTTGATACCACGCGTTTACAAACCTGAGCTAAGTATCGTGCAGAAACATTCATACAATTAGCATAAAAAGCAACATCACTGTTTGTCTGATAATTCTGATGTACTAAGTGGATAAACTCGTGAAACAATTCTAAACTCCTACCGTTGAGTGGGCTCGGTGAAACCATTGATTGTTCAACATACTTTCGAGCAAGCTGAAAAGCCTCTTCATTAGACTTTCCTTTCTGCAAATAAACAGCTACAGCACTGGTAAAAACATTCCGAACACCATGCCGTTTGATATCTTCTATGAAGTAAACATTAGGGAATGAGCACTCACCTAAAAGCAAATCATTCTCTGAATGCTGAATAATAATAACAGAACAAAGTGGTAAGAGACATGATCTAATCTGCGAGATAACATCTCGACTCATCAATTTCTCTTTCAAAAAAGAACTGATAACGGGGTCAAAAACAACATGCTTTGGCTTATACTTAACAATCGTATTGACAATGACATTCAACATTTCAACACTCCGAATCATACCGATTTTGATTACAGTAGGTTGAACATCATTGACAATTGCCTCTATCTGAGCTGCAACAATATCACATGGGATATCATAAAAACACTGGATGCCAAGCGTGTTCTGAATTGTTATTGTCGTTATTGCAGACACTGCATGACAACCTAATGCAGTTATCGTTCTTACATCTGCTTGCAAACCTGATTCACCAGTGCCATCACTTCCCGTTATCGTTAATATCGCTGTCTGATTCATTAAATTAGAAATTAGATTACAAAGTAAAAGAATAAATTGCACAAAAAGAAATGATGTTCTCCTTTTGACAAGGAAAACATCATTTTAAATAAACTTCTATTGGATAACTTTGAAACGTATCCTAAAGGAGTGATTTGATTCATCCCAGTTCGTACCAAGCATTTCAAAACGCCCAATTTGTGAAGTAGAACGAACATGCTTACCTATACAAGGGCAGATATCAAATGTCCCTATATGAACCAAACGTAACATTTCTGATGCATCATTTGGTAACCTGTCAAGAGTAACACCATCTGGAATATGAGCTCTATCAACAAGTTCGTAAGTAACAGGTAAGTCTTCTTGAATAAGTTCATTCATCCTCCTTTCAATTTCTTTTTCTTCTTGTCTTGTAGGTTTATGATTCAAGATAAAGCTCATTTTACTCTTCTTCCTTTCAATATGAGCATTGTAACTCCTATCACAATGAAACATTTGAATCATTACTTGGTTGAGTAAATGTTCAGCAGTATGCGCTGGAGGGAACTCTTCTTTATTGTGTTCATTAAACAAATAATCATTATTCTTCATACTCAAATCAAACTTAAACACTCCACAACCATAAGCGGGAACTGTCACACGAACAGCCGAGTCGCATCTTAAATCTAAATTAAAGAATTTACCACTCAATAATTCTTGCGATACAACCTTCATCTCGGGAAGATGCCAAAAATCGAATGCGTGCGAAGGTATAATAACATCTGTATCTTTCTTTTCATTTGAGAAATTCGCTACAATGAGTAATACAATGTTGCCTTTCTTTCGCATAAATGCAAACTCTCTACATGAATCAAAGTGCTCACTATTAGGATTTGCATAGGTTAAATCAAAGAATTCACCTTCTTGAATTGCAACTTCTATTCGAGAAATATGAAGTAGTTTACGATAAGATTCTGCAAGTTCTTTTTCTTCTTTTGTCAAGGACGGCGTATCAGAGAAAGCTCGTCGAAGTGTTGAAACTGACCAATAATCAAAAATTGTAGTTCTTCCATCTAAACCACTAAAGCCCTCTTTATCCATACCTCGCTCTCCAAACTCCTGCCCACTATAAAGCATAAAGGATTTGTCCTCATAAAAAGAGCTACAGCTACAGCTGGAATTGCTTTATATCCCTCACCCGCAAAGAAATCACTCGCAATTCTTTGTTCATCATGATTTTCAAGAAAATAGAGCATATGAGCGTTGATATCATCTGTTACTTGCCACCAATGTGTAATCTCATTAGCATTTCTTACACCCGTAATAATGCCACGCAGACAATCATACATACCCACTTTATCATACAAATAGTCAAAGCCATTAGCAATATAGCTACGATATTGTGACATATCGTAAACTTCTCCTATAAAGATTAATGATGGGAAATTTGCTTTAATGTTTCTAATTGCATAGTTCCAAAAATCTACAGGAACCATTTCTGCCATATCACAACGAAAGCCATCAATACCCATTGAAGCCCAATACAAAAGGATATTTGTCATTTTATCCCATGTTTCGGGACGCGGATTAAAATGATAACTACGTCCTCCTGCATCACAATAGTCTACACCATAGTTTAATTTTATGGTTTCATACCAATCATTTGATGTTGGATGTGCATCGAAATGATCATTCCCAGTAGCCTTAGCAGGAATCTCACTATAAGTAGAATGTTCTGTAATTAAACTTAAATCAAGAGGTTCTCCCCAGCAATAATAGAAATTATTTGATGGAGAAAAAGCCATGGAAGAATTATCAGTAGCACCAAGATCCTGTACATCATGTGGTTTGCAAATAGATAAATACTCGCGTGCAACATGATTAGGGACAAAATCTATTATTACCTTCATTCCCGCAGCATGCGTACGATCAACTAATCGTTTCCATTCAGTCATTCGCAAAGAAACATTATCTGCAAGATCTGGATCAACATCATAATAGTCTACAATGGCGTAAGGTGAACCAGCCTGTCCCTTCACAAGTTCAGCATGTTGAACAGGAAGACCATCTATAGAATAGTTTGTTTGTGTTGCATGTCTGATGATTCCTGTAAACCAAATATGGGTAAATCCCATATCACTTAAAGTTTTTAGAGTCTTATCATCAAACGAAGAAAACTTACCACAACCATTTTCGGCAATCGTCCCGGATTCAGTTAATGATTCGTTCCGATTGCCGAAAAGTCTTGGTAATACTTGATATATTAGTATTTTATCTTTCATTATGCAATGCCATGAGCATTAACATTCTTATCAATCCTACCAATCATCCCCTGAAGAGCCTTACCTGGACCACACTCCGTGAAATCATCTGCACCATCATGAATCATGGTTTGAACACTTGCTGTCCAACGGACAGGACTTGTTAGCTGGGCTATCAAATTCAATTTTATTTCTTCTGCATCTGTATGCGGCTTTGCATCTACATTCTGATAAACCGGACATTTAGGTGTCTTAAATGTTGTTTTCTCAATAGCTGCTTGCAATTCATCTTTAGCAGGTTGCATTAAAGGAGAATGGAAAGCACCACTAACTTTTAAAGGTAGTGCACGTTTCGCACCAGCTTCTTTCAATTTTTCACATGCAGCATTAACAGCATTGACATTACCTGAAATTACTAATTGTCCAGGGCAATTATAATTTGCAGCTACTACAATATCACCTTCAGAACTAACAGAAGCACAAATCTCCTCAACTTTTTCGTCAGGAAGACCTATAATAGCAGCCATAGTACCAGAATTAATTTCACATGCCTTCTGCATAGCATTGGCACGAGATGCCACTAATCTCAAACCGTCTTCAAAATCTAAAGCTCCCGAAGCCACAAGTGCAGAAAATTCACCAAGTGAATGACCAGCTACCATTGCAGGATTAAAGCTGTCGCCTAAACATAATGCTTGAATAACACTATGCAAAAAAACTGCAGGTTGGGTTACTTTGGTTTCCTTTAATTGTTCATCTGTTCCATTGAACATTATCTCAGTAATTTTAAAACCAAGGATTTCATCTGCTCTATCAAAATATTTTTTGGCAAGTGCATTAGTCTCATACAAGTCCTTACCCATACCAACAAACTGAGCACCCTGCCCAGGAAATACAAAAGCTTTCATTATATGATATTTAAATGTTTATAATATTCTTTGCAAAGCTACAAAAAAAAAAGCAGAAACATGCAATAGAAAAAGAAAATCCCGAAAACAAGCAAGTTGTTCTCGGGACTTATATAGATTTGCTTTACAGTGCAATAATTGTTATTCTATTATTCTGCAGCAGGGGTTTCTTCAACTTCAACCTCTGCTTTAGGAGTATCCTCTACAGCAACCTTCTCTACAGGAGCGTTCTCAGCAACAACTATTACAGGTACCTTTACCTCTACCTCCTTATGGAAGTGTACTGTTGCCTCAAATTCACCAACCTTTTTGATATCATGCATTGTAATAATCTTACGATCAACCTCAATGCCTTCTTTGATAGTTCTTCTGCAACTGTAGCAGCATTCACAGAACCATAAAGAGCACCCGTTGCACTTACTTTTGCTGTGATTGTAAGAGAAACACCACTCAGAGCATTACCTTTCTTCTCAGCTTCAGCTTTAATAGCAGTAAGTTTGTGAGCTTGCTGTTTCAAATCTTCAGCTAAAACTTTCTTTGCTGAATCAGAAGCTATAACACCTTTACCAGTAGGAATCAAATAGTTACGACCATAACCATTCTTTACATTCACAATATCATTCTTGTATCCAAGTCCGATAATATCTTCTTTCAGTATAATTTCCATATCAAAAATCCTCCTTTATTACTTCATCAAATCGGTTACATATGGAAGCAAAGCAATCTGACGAGCACGCTTAATAGCTTGTGCCACACGACGTTGATACTTCAAAGATGTACCTGTAATACGACGAGGTAAGATTTTACCTTGCTCATTCAAGAATTTCTTCAAGAACTCAGGATCCTTATAGTCAATATACTTAATACCACTCTTCTTAAAACGACAATATTTCTTCTTACGAGTGTCGATTGAAGGAGCTGTCAAATAACGGATTTCTGTTTTTTTCTGCTCTGCCATAATTAAGCCTCCTCTTTTTTACCAAGTTTACTTCTACGCTTTTCAGCATACTGTACAGCATACTTGTCAAGGCGCACTGTCATGTAACGTATTACTTTTTCGTCACGACGGAATCCTGTCTCAAGTGTGTTAACGATTGATGGTTCACCCTTGAATTCAACCAGGCAATAAAAACCTGTTGACTTCTTCTCGATAGCATAAGCCATCTTTTTCAATCCCCAGATCTCTTCATTCAAAATCTCGGCTCCATTATCTGTGAGGAGATTTCTGAATTTAGCGACCGTTTCCTTCATCTGTTCATCAGACAAAACGGGAGTCAAAATGAAAACGGTTTCGTATTGATTCATACTAATAAAATTGAAAAAAATTATTTAAACGTTTAATTTGTATTCGAAGATAAAATACTATTAGTCATTATATCTCCAAAAAGTTTTTGCAAAATTACATTTAATTTGTGAGATAAACAAATTATTTTGTATTTTTGTGCCAAAAATAAGATGAATGAAAAGGTTTGCTTTTTACAAAAAGAAGACAATTACTAAAATTAGTAAACTTACCATTGGTATATTTAGGTGTCATTATTTTTATGCATCCATCACATATTTAAATTATACCAATTGAACTATTTACTATTTACAAGCTTGGTGCTTATCGTCATTGGTATTATTGGACACACAATAAATGATAAGCACCAAAGTAAATATTAAATATCGAATTTAATCCTCTTCTGGAGTAATCAACTTATATCCCTTACCATGGATATTAATGATTTCTATTTGAGGATCATCTTTCAGATGTTTACGCAACTTGGTGATATACACATCCATAGAACGTGCATTGAAATAATTGTCATCAATCCAAATGGTTTTCAAAGCAAAGTCACGCTGCAAAATTTCATTGGCATGTGAACACAACAAAGCAAGCAATTCGTTTTCCTTTGTAGTTAATTTTGTTTGCTTCTCTCCAATCACAAGCAGTTGTTTTTGAGTATCAAAAGTAAACTTGCCTATATGATAGAGTGTGCTTTCTTTATTTTTCTTACCACGAACTCTTCTCAAAATTGCCTCAATACGGAACACAAGTTCTTCCATAGAAAAAGGCTTAGTGATATAATCATCAGCACCAATCTTAAAGCCTTCTAATATATCTTCTTTCAAGGTTTTTGCCGTTAAAAAGATAATAGGTATTTCCGTATTCGCCTGACGTATCTCTTGTGCCAGTGTAAATCCATCCTTTTTAGGCATCATCACATCTAAGACACAAATATCAAACTTTGTCTTCAAGAACTCTCTATAACCGACTTCGCCATCTGGACAAAGTGTAGCGGCATAACCTTTTGCTTGTAAATACTCACGTAGAAGCATTCCCAAGTTCTCATCATCTTCACATAAAAGAATCTTCAATTTGTCTTCCATAACTTCATATTTTTAATGTTAGTAATCTTATTTATAACTCTATAATTAACTCTCAACATAGGGTAACTTAATCGTAAAGGTCGTTCCTTTTCCATATTCACTATCTACATGGATATCTCCATCATGCAAATCTACCATCTTTTTCACATAAGCAAGACCAAGACCAAAGCCTTTTACATCATGTACATTGCCTGTATGTACACGATAGAATTTATCGAATACTTTTTTCAAGTTCTCTTTTTTTATACCCATTCCTGTATCTCTCACAGAGACACAAACCTTCTTTCCTTCATTCCAAGTCCTCAAATAAACATTCAAAGGCAGGTCAGGATTCTTATATTTTACAGCATTATCCAAGAGATTAAAAATCACATTCTGAAAATGCATATCATCAACATAGATCATGGAGTCAACTGCTTCTATCTCTGTATAAACCTTTCCTCCAGTATGTTCTACACGCAAGGTAAACGAATTTCCGATGCTCTCTATCATCTCATTGATATCTATCTCACGCTTTTTTAATACAGCTTTCTTGCGATCATACATGCTCATTTGCAATACTTTTTCAACAAGGAACCGCAAACGACGGCTTTCATCATTAATAACGGAGCCCAAATGAGTCATCATCGATTCATTCTTCGTGATACTTTTATCGTTTAACATCTGCGCAGCCAGAGATATACTGGCAATTGGAGTCTTAAGTTCATGCGTCATGTTATTTATAAAGTCATTCTTAATCTCACTATAACGTTTTGATCTAAAGATTATGACGATCGTAAAGATAAACGTTACCAACAACACCAATGTAAAGATTATACTTGGGATCATGAATCGAATACTCGAAAAAATATAATTATTCATATCCGGAAAATGAATCTTCACAACACCCATTTTCGACTGAGGATCATTCCTAAACAGCACCTGTGAATAAGTAAATTCTTCCCCTTCATCCGAGTAATCTGGACAGCGATACACCTCTCTTCCATCCTGAGTTGAGACCGTAAAGTGATAAGGTATGTTGATACCGTTATTCATTAGTTCCGCTCTCAAATCTTGATCAAGAAGCTTAAAATTAATGCGTTCCTTCAAGGGTTTATCCGAAGCAGAGTACAATATAGAATAAACGACTTCATCCAATAATGCCTTTTGATAGACATAACGATTCTTAATAATCTCCTGTAAAGACTTAGAAGCCTCAGACAAAGAGTTCTTATCCGTCTTGAGAATCATTCCTTTAGGCATTGAAGCCGGTTTTGTCGCTATGGTTTTCAACTCAAATGATGAATACACCGTACCATCTTTACCTATAGTAGAATACTGGTGGCTTTGCTGAATTGTCCCATCATTGGGTTGCCCCGATCGTGTACCAACTGAATCACGAACAAAAGAACGCCGCTCACTTTCCTTCACATCTTTCTCTAAATATCGAAGGGTTTCATTCAATTCAAGATTGCGTGAAGCCTGATAAAGAGCTCGGTTGACGGATTCATCAAACTGCTCCTTCTTCATTTCTGCCATCTCCTGTATATAGCTCAACTGCAGGAATAAGAGCCCCATGAATGAGATTCCCATGATGGTAGCAATTATCCATATCGTCCTTTTCTTCATAATGACAAAGATAAACTAATCTTTAACAAGTTAACATGAATGTGTTAAAATAATCATTCTAATTTATTTAATTTAACAATATAATAAGATTATGATTGCATATATACAATTACAAAGGGCGAGAACTATAATATTCCCACCCTTTATGTTTAATATCAAATAACTTTTAATCTTGTTCTTCTGCCAACTCTGCACTATGTTCACTAATCAAATTTGCCTGTAAATCTGTCGGAACAAGTTCATAACTTGCAAATTTTGCTGTAAACGATGCACGACCACCTGTTAATGAGCTCAACGAAATGCTATAGTTATTCAACTCCTTCAATGGGATTTTGGCTTGCAACTTTTGATAACCAGCTTCTGCATCCATTCCCATAATCAATGCTCTTCGACCCTGAAGATCACTCATTACATCACCCATAAAATCAGAAGGAACAAATACTTCCAAATCATATATAGGTTCTAAGATCTTCGGTCCAGCATTACGGAAGGCATCAGCAAAGGCATGACGAGCTGCAAGCATAAACGAAAGTTCATTACTATCAACAGGATGCATTTTACCATCATACACTACTACACGAACGTCACGAGCGTAACTACCTGTCAACGGACCATGTTCCATACAATCCATGATACCTTTTAAAATAGCTGGCATAAAGCGAGAGTCAATTGCTCCGCCGACAACCGAGTTGATAAACACAAGCTTTCCACCCCACTCTAAATCCACAACTTCCTTGCCTTTGATGTTTACTTTGAACTCTTGGCCATTAAAATTATACATTGTTGGATCGGGCATACCTTCAGCATAAGGTTCTACTATGAGATGAACCTCACCAAATTGACCTGCGCCACCACTTTGTTTCTTATGTCGGTATTCTGCTTTTGCCTTCTTGGTTATCGTCTCTCGATAAGGAATTCGAGGCTCCCCAAACTTCACTTGCAATTTTTCATTATTCTCTAAACGCCACTTCAACGTCCTCAAATGGAATTCTCCTTGTCCATGAACAATAATCTGTCTCAGTTCTTTACTTTGTTCTACCACCCAAGTTGGATCTTCTTGATGCATCTTTACCATGGCAGCCATGAGCTTTCTGTATCTTGCGAATTTACCGTTTTTATTGCTCTGCTGTATTTAGAATTAGGATATTTGATAAAATTATAATGCCAATCACAATCTTTTCCATTCAAAGCATTACCTGTTTTTACGTCTTTCAATTTGACTGTACAACCGATATCACCAGCATTTAGCAGGTCAACTGCAATACGATTTGCACCTGCACAAGCATAGATTTGCCCCATACGTTCGCGACTTCCACGGTCAGAATTGGTCAAGTCATCACCCGATTTAACCTGTCCACTCATAACTTTGAAGTAGCTAACTTCCCCAATATGCGGCTCCATTCCTGTCTTAAAGAAATACAAACTCGTAGGTCCTTCTGACGCAGGAACAACTTCTTCACCTCGTGAATTATGTTGTTTTGGCATTTCACTTACAAAGGGAACAACATTTCCAAGGAATTCCATCAAACGCTGAACTCCCATATCTTTTCCTGCACATACACAGAATATAGGGGAAAATACTTCGTGTAATCAGGCCTTTTCGAATACCTTCTCGCAGTTCATTCTCTGTCAAAGTTTCTTCTTCAAAGAACTTTTCCATCAACTGTTCGTCATTTTCTGCCGCTGCTTCAACTAACTTCTTATGAAGTTCTAAAGCCTTCTCCATTTCCTCTTCTGGAATATCTTCAACTATTGGTGCACCGCCTTCGGGTTTCCAAGAGTATTTCTTCATCACCAAGACATCAATTAAAGCATTGAATCCTGGGCCTGTTTGCAGAGGATATTGAACCTGCACACACTTCGAACCATAAATGTCTTGCATAGAAGAAGTGATACTTTCAAAATCACATTTTTCACTATCTAACTGATTGATTAAGAAGATAACAGGTTTCTTGAGCTTTTCAGTATAACGGAAATTATTTTGAGTTCCAACCTCAGGTCCATACTGACCATTAATCAATATCAAAGCAATATCTGTAACATTCAATGAAGTTATTGCCCCGCCAACAAAGTCATCACTCCCCGGACAGTCGATGATATTCAGCTTCTTATTATTCCATTCAACATGAAATACCGTTGGAAAGACTGAATAACCATACTCTAACTCTACTGGAAAATAATCGCTTACAGTGTTCTTATTCTCAACACTTCCTCGACGTTTAATTATTCCAGCCTCAAAAAGCATACTCTCGGCAAGCGTCGTCTTGCCACTTCCCGCACTGCCAAGCAATGCAATGTTTTTGATTTCATTCGTCTGATAAACTCTCATATCAAAAGATTTAAAGTGTTAGTAATAATTTCATGGTTAGCAAAGACATTATATCTTTGTTGGCCCCTAAGTTAAAAAAAAAAGACAAACCAACCAAGAATATTTTAGAAAATTAGTACTTTTGTAGTCAAAAATCACATGGCAGGCCTATATATCCATATTCCTTTTTGTGCAAGTCGGTGCATATACTGCGGATTTTATAGTACTACGCAGCAATCACTTCAACAGAAATATGTTGATATGCTCTGTCATGAAATCGACCTCCGAGCGTCTGAGCTTTTCAACCTTAATACTGATTCTGACAACAAACTCCACACAATATACTTGGGTGGAGGCACTCCAAGTATGCTTTCTTCAGAACAATTAAACCAACTTCTCACATATATATATAAGGTATGGGGCAGCTTATCTGACTTGAAAGAACTCACCATAGAGTGCAATCCCGATGACATTACAGAAGAATTTGCCGTTCAACTTGCTGACTTAAAGTTTAATCGTGTTAGTATGGGAGCACAAACTTTTAGCAATGAACGCCTAAAATTTCTTCACCGCAGACACAATCGAGAGGACATTTTCCAAGCTGTTACACGATTACGTCATGCTGGTATACAAAACATCAGCATTGATTTAATGTTTGGTTTTCCTAATGAAACAATAGTAGACTGGCAAAGAGATATTCGTGAAGCGATTGATTTGGGAGTTGAACATATATCTGCTTATAGTCTGATGTATGAGGAAGGGACATCTCTTTTCAATATGAGGGAACATCAAAAAATTAAAGAAATTGATGAAGAAACAAGTCTCTCCATGTACAATATCCTTATCAACGAGCTAACAAATGCAGACTATGAGCAATATGAAATCAGTAATTTTGCCCGTCCAGGCTTCCGTAGTTTACACAATAGTAGCTACTGGCATGAAATTCCTTACATTGGACTTGGAGCATCAGCTCACAGCTATCTTAATGGGATTCGAAAATGGAATATCAGCAATCTCAAGAAATATATGGATGAAATTGCATGCAACAAACTTCCACAAGAGATTGAAATCTTAAGCAAAGACACCCAATACAACGACTTAATCACTACTGCCCTACGAACCAAAGAAGGGATTGATCTCAATAAAATGAAGAATAAATATGGCGAAGAATACTATAATTATTTAATGAAAGAAGCTCAACCTCATATCAATACGGGGAAAATGAAACTTTCTAAACATCGTCTTTTCATAACAAAAATGGGCCTTTTCACATCCGATGACATCATGAGTGACCTTATTTATATAGCTGATTGAGATATTATTAAACTTTGTTGTCAACTTTATTATTAATGAATTGAACCATAAAACGCACTAAATTTAACTACTATATCAACTTAATTGTCCTATAAACAGATAGCAATAAAATGAGGATTCTTAAGTGTAATATAATTTTACAAAGCAATTTATAACGTCGAGATTTTTCAAATCTTAGCAAAATTATATTTTTAATGAACTACTACTTTTTTTACGAAATCATAACATCCTATGAATCAACACATTAAACAACACCCTTCGTTTTATCTTATCAAAAAAACAAGAAATAGACTAACTATCTGCGTCAAACTATATGATAAAACATGCCTTTTTACTCGACAATTTGATTCAAATAGAGCGATAAACTGCATTACTTCACGCCACAAGAAAATTTATTATAAAAAAACAAATTCAATATAAAGTTATAATAGAATGCCCAAACATTACTTATAATGTCGTTTCTCTATGATAACAGAAATGGAATAGAAGTGATAGAATATGAGGCAATATTTTTACAAAACATCACAAGGATAACCAAGAAAAAAATAGTTTTTCATTTGTGAAGTAGAAATCAATTTATGAAAGAATCAAAATCATCAATAACACAAATTCAGCTTTCAAACCTTATATAGTACTATCAAAAAAACAATAAACCTAAATAGAATGAATTCGACATACATCATGCAGAGAACACTTGTTGGAATTCATTACGTAATTTCATTCACAATAGATTTTACAAAGAAAATCAATGAACCATACCAAGAAATCCACTCTCTCAGCTCAGGAATGAAACAAAAAAAACCGCTGAACAATTGAAGTTCAGCGGCAATCTCTCATTTTTCTACTCGTTTGCAAAATTACTTTGCAGTGTCAGCAGCAGCAGTATCAACAGCAGCAGTATCAGCAGTGTCAACCTGAGCTACAGAGTCTGAATCACCATTGTTTGCATTTGCTGCAGTTTTGTTACCACAAGATGCGAATGAGATAGCTGCAACAGCTACGAGTGCTAAAACTAATTTCTTCATTTTCTTTGCTTTTTAAATCTGTAAAACAATCATTTGTTTATTAAAACGATGCAAAGGTAACTATTTTTTTTAATTCACATTCATCTTTTAACTACTTTTTTTTACTCCGTATGTAACTTTTTATTAAGTTACTGATTATTAGTAATTTACAAACTGCAAAATATTGTTAATAAAATAACACCTTTTCTTTCACTCCAAAATTTAACAAAGAAAAAGGCACGCCCAAAGTTCTAACAGAACCCCAGGAATGCCTCTTTTCGTTGTTATTTTTTAATATTCATTCCATGACTTGATGTCTATGTCGTCAAGTTTTAATGTGCAGAAAGCGTTTATAAAGGCACTGGCTAAACGACTATTCGTGATTAATGGAACATTAAGATCTATAGCCGCGCGTCTCACTTTATATCCATTTGTCAACTCATGTACAGTAAGATTCTTAGGAATATTAACCACCATATCAATCTTATGCTCATGCAACAAATCTAAAGCTTGGGGAGTTTGTCCTGCTTCAGAAGGCCAATAAGCTCGTGTATTGCTTATACCGTTTTCATCAAGGAACTTACTTGTACCTCCTGTTGCATAGAGTTCATAGCCATTTTCTACCAGTTGACGCGCCGCATCAAGCATCTCCACCTTCTGCTTTGCTCCACCTGTAGAAAGGAGTATCGTCTTTTTAGGAATTCTTTGCCCTACGGCTAACATACTCTTTAATAGTGCAGCGTTCGTATCATCAGCCAAACAGCCAACTTCTCCCGTAGAACTCATGTCAACACCCAATACAGGATCAGCTTTCTGTAAACGATTAAATGAGAATTGGCTGGCTTTGATTCCAACATAATCAAGGTCAAATAAGTTCTTATTTGGCTTTTCAACAGGCAATCCTAACATTACTCTTGTGGCCAACTCAATAAGATTAATCTTCAAAACCTTACTTACAAATGGGAATGAACGACTTGCACGAAGGTTACATTCAATAACAAGTATATCATTATCGCGAGCCATGAACTGGATGTTGAATGGTCCGTTGATATGCAATTGCTTAGCAATCTGACGACTAATTCGCTTAACGCGTCTAACTGTTTCTACGTATAGTTTCTGTGGAGGAAACTGAATCGTGGCATCCCCCGAGTGAACTCCCGCAAACTCTATATGCTCACTAATGGCATAAGCGAGTATCTCTCCGTTCTTTGCAACGGCATCCATCTCTATCTCCTTAGCGTGTTCGATGAATTTAGAAACGACAACGGGATGATCTTCACTTACATTTGCTGCCAATTGTAGGAAGCGTTTAAGTTCTTCTTCGTTAGAACAAACATTCATGGCAGCACCCGATAAGACATAAGAAGGACGCACGAGAACAGGGAATCCAACTCGTTTAATGAACTCATCGATATCTTCCATACTCGTCAAAGCACTCCATTCAGGTTGATTAATACCATTTTCGGTCAGCATAGCAGAGAACTTTGCGCGATCTTCTGCACCATCAATATCCTGTGCTTTCGTACCAAGAATAGGAACATTTTGAGCATCTAACTTCATCGCTAAATTGTTAGGAATCTGGCCTCCCGTGCTAACAACAACACCATGAGGATTCTCTAACTCTATAATATCCATAACTCGCTCGAATGTAAGCTCATCAAAATAAAGGCGATCGCACATATCATAGTCTGTAGAAACAGTCTCGGGATTGTAGTTAATCATGATAGAACGCCAGCCTTCTTTACGGATTGTATTCAAAGCTTGCACCCCACACCAGTCAAATTCGACTGAACTACCGATACGATATGCTCCAGAACCGAGCACAATTACAGAGCGTTTATCATTCTCAAACACGACATCACTCTTCACACCTCCATAGGTTACATATAGGTAATTCGTCTGTGCTGGATACTCAGCTGCAAGCGTATCTATTTGCTTTACGACTGGAAGTATATCATAGAATTTGCGTTTATTGCGAACCAAAAGGGCTGCCTTATGCATGTTACCGATTTCATTTTCCAAGCCAATGGCACGTGCAATTTGGAAGTCAGTAAAGCCATAAACCTTTGCTTCTCGCAGCAAATCACGATCTAAAGTATTTATATTTTGCTTCTTTAAAGCCTCATCAATATCGATGATATGCTTCAGCTTCTCTAAGAACCACTTATCAATCTTTGTGAGATTATGTACCTGTTCTACAGAATAGTCTTTGTGCATAGCCTTTGATATAACAAACACACGTTTGTCTGTTGGCTCACGAAGCGCTGCATCAAGGTCGTTAATTTTTAATTCTTTGTTCTCAACGAAACCATGCATCCCCTGCCCTATCATGCGAAGACCTTTCTGAATAGCCTCTTCAAAGTTACGTCCTATCGCCATAACCTCACCTACAGACTTCATACTTGAACCTAATTCTTTGTCGACACCATGGAATTTTGAAAGATCCCAACGAGGGATTTTGCAAACCACATAGTCGAGTGCAGGCTCAAAGAAAGCATTAGTTGTCTTCGTAACTGAATTCTTTAATTCAAACAATCCATATCCAAGCCCTAACTTTGCAGCAACAAAGGCAAGTGGATATCCCGTTGCTTTTGAAGCAAGTGCAGACGAACGAGAGAGTCTCGCATTTACTTCTATTACACGATAATCTTCACTTTTAGGATCAAATGCATACTGCACATTACACTCTCCCACAATACCTATATGACGAACTATCTTAATCGACAATGCACGAAGCTTGTGATACTCGCTATTTGTCAATGTCTGTGAAGGAGCTATTACAATACTTTCTCCTGTATGAATACCCAATGGATCGAAGTTTTCCATATTACAAACAGTGACACAATTGTCATAACAGTCGCGAACTACTTCGTACTCTATTTCTTTCCAGCCTTTCAAACTCTTTTCAACAAGCACTTGTGGAGAGAAAGAAAAAGCCTTTTCACAGAGCTTATTCAGTTCAGCTTCATCATCTGCAAAGCCTGATCCTAGTCCTCCTAAAGCGTATGCGGCACGCACAATGACAGGGTAGCCAAGTGTAGATGCAGCCTTTCGTGCCTCCTCTACATTCTCACAAGCTTCACTTTTGATAGTTTTTACATCTATTTCATTCAACTGTTCAACAAACAGTTCACGATCTTCGGTATTCATGATTGCGGCAACTGGAGTTCCCAAAACTTTGACCCCATACTTTGCAAAGATACCTGTCTTCTCCAATTCAACACCACAATTCAAAGCAGTCTGACCACCAAAAGAGAGTAACACGCCATCAGGTTGCTCCTTTTGAATAACTCGTTCAACGAAATAAGGCTGTATAGGAAGGAAGTAAATGTGGTCAGCCACTCCTTCAGATGTCTGTACTGTTGCAATATTTGGATTGATAAGTACAGTTTCTATGCCTTCTTCCCGAAGAGCTTTCAAGGCTTGCGAGCCTGAATAATCAAACTCTCCAGCCTCTCCAATCTTTAATGCTCCTGAGCCAAGAAGCAATACTTTCTTTATCTTTTCGTCTTTCATCGTCTTTCTACTTTAAAGTTTTTACAAAGTCATCAAATATAAAAGCTGTATCAACAGGACCAGAACATGCCTCAGGATGGAATTGACATGTAAACCAAGGATTTGTCTTATGGCGTATACCTTCATTCGAACCATCATTCATATTCACGAACAGCTCTTCCCAATCCTTATCTAAGGTTGCAGCATTCACCGCATATCCATGGTTCTGACTCGTGATAAAACACTTCTCACTACCTACCAAGCGTACAGGCTGATTATGTCCTCTATGTCCATATTTCAATTTATAAATCTCTGCACCTGCAGCTTTTGAGAGTAATTGATTACCCATACAAATACCACAAATAGGCTTAGTGCTTTGATTAATCTGTTTCTTTATAATCTCAACGGCATCCGAACACATATCAGGATCGCCTGGTCCATTGGCAAGGAATAAACCATCATATTCCATATTCGTATAGTCATAGTTCCAGGGAACCCTAATAACTTCGATTCCACGATTAATTAAACTACGAATAATATTGGCTTTTACACCACAATCAACCAATATAACCTTCTTTCCACCGCCTTCATTATAACGAATAATCTCTTTGCAAGAGACCCTGTCTACGAAGTTTACACCTTCATAATCAGCCTCTGGTATGTTGTCAGGTTCATCATCAAAGATAATCTTTCCCATCATCACACCATGTTCACGCAATACTTTAGTCAACTCACGAGTATCGATTCCCGTTATACCGGGTACGTGTTCACGCTTCAACCAATCAGCAAGACTCTCCACAGCATTCCAATGACTATAGTCTTTACTGTAGTCACTTACAATGATTGCTGAAGCATAAATCTTATCGCTTTCCATGAAAGTAGGAATTCCATTGGCTTCCATTGTAAATGGAGGAACACCATAATTTCCTACAAGAGGATAGGTTAACGCCATCAATTGGCCCGCATAAGAGGGGTCGGTCAAACTTTCCGGATAACCAACCATTGCCGTATTGAATACCACTTCACCAGCAACAGGGGGCATCATAGCCAAAACTTTTGCCATGGAACTTACTTCCATCACTCAAGACTAAAGTTACGTTTCTCATTATATACCTTTATATAAGCTTTAAACAGATTATTATTTATGTCACTATCCAAGCTTCATCAACGAGAGAAATGCATCTCATAATAGTTGACGAAAGCCTGATTACAGAGTTTAGTACCTCCAGGAGTTGGATAATGTCCCGTGAAATACCAGTCACCCTTATGCAAAGGAATAGCCTTATGCAATCCTTCCAAACTCTGATAAACCAATTCTATCGGAGTAGTTACGCCTTCTGGCCGTAACATTTCAATGATTTTAGCATTGATTTCTTCTACAGTGAATGGCTCATATATCGCACGAACCTGATTAACCATCATCGATTTAGGTTTCATCAACTCTTCTTGACAAGCCTTGTAAGTATCATGTATAATACTCTCCAGATGGCGTTCTTTCAATAAAGCGATAGTCGCACGGAACACACAAAACTCTTCAAGGCAAGGCATATCTATACCATAATAGTCTGGATAACGTATCTGTGGTGCACTACTTACTATCACCATCTTCTTGGGATGAAGCCGATCAAGTATTCTTAAGATGCTCTTCTTTAGTGTAGTTCCTCTAACTATACTATCATCTATAATGACAAGATTGTCTTGTCCGGCTTCAATACTACCATAAGTAATATCATATACATGGCTGGCTAAATCGTTTCTGCTATTACCTTCTGTGATAAACGTGCGGAGTTTAATATCTTTCCATGCCACCTTTTCTGAGCGAACATACTCATGCATGATATCAACAAGTTCTTCATGTGTAGGCCTATGATCCAACGCTTCTATCTTCTTAATCTTCTGTTCACTTAGATATCGTGTAAATCCATCAAGCATACCATAATATGCAACCTCTGCAGTGTTAGGGATATATGAAAATACTGTATGGTTAGTATCATAGTCAACAGCCTTCAATATAGGTTCAGTCAATTGCTCACCAAGTTTCTTTCGCTCATTATAAATATCCCGATCAGAACCTCTACTGAAGTAGATTCGCTCAAAAGAACAAGCAGATTCTCCTCGCGGTTCAAGGATTCTTTTAATCGAACATTCACCATTTCGTTTAACCATCAAAGCCATACCTGGCTCCAATTCCTTTATTTCCTCACAGTCAAGATCAAAGGTTGTCTGTAAAACAGGGCGTTCACTGGCCAATGCAACGATTTCATCATCTTTATAATAAAATGCAGGTCGGATTCCCCAAGGGTCACGCATAGAGAACATTTCCCCACTTCCTGTCACACCACAAACAACATATCCTCCATCAAATCAGGCATTGTCGTTTTTAAGACATTCTCCATTTTGACATGATCCTCAATATATCGTGTGATATCTTTATTGGTAAGATTCAGTTTTTGAGCCTCAACAAAGTTCCTTTCTACTTCTCTATCAAGCCTGTGCCCCATGAGTTCAAGCATGATATACGTATCACTATAGATACGAGGGCATTGTCCTTGAAGCGTCAGTTTCTCAAAGATCTCATCAACATTTGTCATGTTAAAGTTTCCACAGAAACAGAGATTCTTTGCTTGCCAGTTATTTCTTCTAAGAAAAGGATGTACATAAGAGATTCCGCTTTTGCCTGTTGTACTATACCGAAGATGTCCCATATACAGCTCACCAGCAAAAGGTAAGTTTGCTTTTGCATAACTTGCATCAGCTAAATCATGCGCATCAACATTTGTAAAGCAATTATGTACTTCGCCAAAAATCTCGGTTATAGCGTTCGAACCCTCAGCTCTTTCACGGAACATATACTCATGTCCTGGTGTAGAATCCAACTTTACACAAGCCAACCCAGCACCTTCCTGCCCACGATTATGCTGTTTCTCCATCATAAGATAGAGCTTGTTCAGACCATACATCCATGTTCCGTACTTCTGCTGATAGTATTCTAACGGCTTCAGCAAGCGTATTAACGCAACTCCACAATCTTCTTTTATTCCTTCCATCACATTTAATTGACTATTCTATTGTAACAGATTTTGTCTTATCTTGTCTATAACTTGTTTTCTTGTTCACATCTTCTACATCATGACAAAGAAGCTTTCAATGTCTCAACGCAAAAGCATTTCATCTTATTTATATTAAAAAGATTCCATCATCTGATGTCTGCCTAAACATAATCATCATTCGACTTTAACCCTTTCATCATCATGTTAGCTTTTCAAGTCTGTTGGAATCATTAGCATATTATACCAAACAAAAACACATTGTGCATCAATGTTTACAATGAATCCATACACGACTTCCGCTCATTAATCTATAGTTCAGAATTAAAAAAAGAAGAATGAAACTGATTTACAATCCATTTTCATTCTTCATTTCTTATATCTTATTTATCTTAACACAGTAACTAACAGAGAAGCTAAACTCGTAACGATTCCCACAAAGGAGAACCAGAGTGACGTTGAAGAACCTATGATAGAGTTCCTTGCCTTTACTTTGTTAGGCTCTACATAGATAACATCGTTTTGTTGCAAATAATAATAAGGTGAATTTACTATGTTTGCATCATTTAAATTCAGTCGATGAAATTCCTTACTTCCATCTGATTTCTCCCGAAGAAGAATGATATTGTCTCGCTTTCCATATACGGTCAGGTCACCAGCTTGGGCTATTGCTTCTATTACACTCATCTGTTCTGTCGAAACAGGGATAACTTTTGGTGCGTTAACTTCACCGATAACAGTTACTCGATAACTGGAAGTTCGCACCGTGACAACAGGTTTCTCGTCAGCTGAAAGATATGGTGTAATCTTATTTTTTATCAAGTCTTCGCATTGCTCTTTCGTAAGACCAGCAACATGAATCTTACCCAACACGGGGAAGTTTATATTTCCAGCGTTGTCTACTAAATAACCTTGTGCCGTGCTACTTGCACCAGACGATGCTGTTGTTGAAAGATTAAATGGAGCCGAAACCGTAGGATTTATCGTATTTACTGATATGGTCAGCAAATCTTTCGGCATAATATGAGCATTATAAAGATCTTTAGATGCCGCTAAATCTACTTGATCTATGTTTTGAAAATAAGGCACTTTTTTTACTGAAGCACAACCACTTAATAATAAAAGTGCTACTAAAAATAGCAACGAAGCCAATGATTTTTTCATATCCTTTGTTGGTAAATTAAATCTCTGCAAATTTAATTCTATTTTTTTAGAACGGCAAATTTTTCATTCATTAAATGATATTAGTAACTCAATTTGCTTGTAAGACTGAAGGCCATACTTTTTATATGCACAACGTTTCTTAAGGATTGTAAGTATAAAAAGCCTAAATACTTTTTTGGTAAACCATGGTATTTATTTCTTAAAAAAAGGCTAACATAATTTATTAAACTAAATGCTTTCGTTCTCAAGAACAGGCCTGCTTAAAAACAATTATACCATAAAGTTAATAAATATTTTATATCAAATTGATTATCAATAGATTAAGAATAAAAATACAAAACCTATCATTTAATCAAACAAAACAAGCCAGTTAATCATGCAAAACGACTCATTTCGCTCTGTTAAATGACTTGTTTTACAAACTTAACTCTATACAAAACAGAATTGACCTAAAGCAATTCCGAAACAAACATTTAGATATTGCGTTTAGTAATGAACTTTTATTCTGGCACATTATCCACACATCGTGCACCTTTTTGATTGAAGACACATCACTATAAAAAAGAAAGAGATACCGAAAATACGATATCTCACTACTAAAAGCGGAAAGGATAGGATTCGAACCTACGAACCGCTTTAGGCGGTTACACGCTTTCCAGGCGTGCCTCTTCAACCACTCGAGCACCTTTCCTTCGTCAAATGTGAATGCAAAACTAATCAATTTATTTTAATTTTCAACATGAAACGGCAAAAAAAACATCACAGAAGAGAATTAAAACACATGTTTTTCTGTAATGTCAAAGAAATTAAGTATCTTTGCTAATCACTGAAAGTTTGTAATCATATATGGATAATTATATAGAAATTAAAGGGGCACGCGTTAACAATCTCAAGAACGTTTCGCTCAATATCCCACGCAATAAGTTTATCACCATTACCGGAGTGTCAGGTTCTGGAAAATCATCTCTGGCCTTTGACACACTTTATGCTGAAGGACAACGACGCTATGTGGAGAGTCTTTCGGCTTATGCAAGGCAATTCTTGGGCCGAATGAGCAAGCCTGAATGTGATTTTATCAAAGGCCTTCCACCAGCAATTGCCATCGAACAGAAAGTAATCTCACGTAATCCACGTTCAACTGTGGGCACAAGTACAGAGATTTACGAATACATGCGATTGCTTTTTGCACGCATAGGACATACCTATTCACCCATAAGTGGAGAGGAAGTAAAACGTCATACCCCTGAAGACGTCATCCATTGTATCATGGGATTCTCTAAAGGAACGAAGTTTATGATGCTCTCACCACTGCATGTTGTTGAAGGAAGAACCCTTAAAAAGCAATTAGAAATGTATATGCAGGAAGGCTATTCTCGCCTGTACAAGGGGGGTGAAGTGCTACGCATTGAAGACTTGTTAAACGAAGATAATATTTCAGATACAGATGCTTCGAGTCTCTTTTTGATTATCGCGCGAATGAGTGTTGACGATAGTAAGGATGCCATCTCACGTATGACCGACTCGGCAGAAACGGCATTTTATGAAGGTGATGGACTCTTGAAACTTGTATTTTTACCAGGAAATATCACCTATGAATTTCAACTCGCTTTGAAGCTGACGGCATAAAGTTTGAAGAGCCCAATGATAATATGTTTTCTTTTAATTCTCCTTTGGGGGCATGCCCTACCTGTGAAGGATTCGGAAGCATTATAGGTATTGATGAGAAACTTGTCATTCCTAACTCTTCTTTGAGTGTATATGATGGCTGTGTACAATGCTGGCATGGTGACAAAATGGGGAGTTGGCGCAGTGAATTCATTCGGCGTGCTGCCACAGATAATTTTCCTATATTTGAACCTTATTATAAATTAGACCGCAAATACAAAGACATGCTTTGGCATGGACTGCCAAGTGAGAAGACGCTTGATATTCATGATAAGGTATGTATTGATGCCTTTTTCCAAATGGTTAAAGAGAATCAGTACAAGATTCAATATCGAGTGATGATGAGCCGATATAGGGGTAAGACGGTTTGTCCTGATTGTCATGGAACCCGATTGAGGAAAGAAGCCACATGGGTGAAGGTGGGTGGAAAGAGCATTACAGAGCTTGTAGAGATGCCTATCATCAATCTTAAAGATTGGTTTGACCATTTGCAACTCACAGAACATGAAGAACAAATTGCCAAACGATTGCTAACAGAAATTAAGAATCGCGTGGGATTCCTTGCTGAAGTGGGCTTAGGTTACTTAACACTCAACCGACAATCCAACACGCTTAGTGGCGGAGAGAGTCAGCGTATCAACCTAACGACATCATTAGGTTCATCATTAGTAGGTTCGCTTTATATCCTTGATGAACCCAGTATAGGTTTGCACAGCCGAGATACCGACCGCTTAATCCATGTATTGAGAGACCTTCAACAGCTTGGTAACACAGTAATGGTTGTCGAACATGACGAAGAAATCATGCGTGCTTCAGACTATTTGATTGATGTTGGCCCTGATGCTGGAACACACGGAGGAGAGATTGTGTTCCAAGGAAGTACGAAAGAACTTAATGATTCACCTGAAAACATTCTAAAGAAATACCCTCGCTCTTATACCATTAAATACTTGACAGGACGAGATGTAATTGAAACACCTAAGTCAAGACGTAAATGGAATAAAGCCATTGAACTAAAAGGAGCACGTATGAACAACCTCCGCGGCATTGATGTAAAGTTCCCGCTCAACGTATTTAATTGTGTAACAGGTGTATCAGGATCAGGGAAATCCAGTCTTATTAAAGGCATTTTATATCCCGCTTTGAAACGACATTTAGACGAAGTTGCCGATGCTCCTGGGGAATATACAGCGCTTGAAGGTGATTGGACGGCTATAAAGCATGTAGAATTTGTAGACCAAAACCCAATTGGAAAGAGCACTCGGTCGAATCCTGCCACTTATGTGAAAGCCTATGATGCTATTCGTCAACTCTTTGCAGAACAGCCATTAGCCAAACAGATGGGCTTTTCTCCACAATACTTCTCATTCAACACCGAAGGTGGACGATGTGAAGAATGTAAAGGAGCAGGTGTTATCAGTGTCGAAATGCAGTTTATGGCTGACTTGGTTTTAGAGTGTGAAGCTTGTCATGGACAACGTTTTAAGCATGACATCTTAGAAGTTCGGTTCCATGAAAAGAACATTAATGACGTATTAAACATGACCGTTTCTGAAGCTATTACATTCTTTGGAGAATATAAGCAGCAAGCCATTGTAAACCGACTCAAACCACTTGAGGACGTAGGATTAGGCTATATCAAACTCGGACAAAATTCAAGTACGCTCTCTGGAGGTGAAAATCAGCGTGTGAAATTGGCTTATTTCATTGGTCAGGAAAGACAAGAACCCACCTTATTTATCTTTGATGAGCCAACAACGGGCCTGCATTTTCATGACATCCAACGCCTACTTGACGCCTTCAAAGCACTCATAGAGCGTGGTCATACCATTCTTGTTATAGAGCATAATCTCGATGTTATCAAGTGTGCCGACTATGTAATTGATATCGGACCAGACGGAGGTGACAAAGGTGGAAGCCTTGTTTTTGCAGGCACACCCGAGGCACTTATAGAATGTAAAACAAGCATTACAGGACGTTATTTGAAAGAAAAAATCTAAAAAATTGCCCCACAAAAAAGAATTAAGTATACTAATTCCCTGCTACAACTGCCTGTGTGTAGAATTAGTAAAGGGATTAGTCACTCAATGTGAAGACATTGAGGGCTTACGCTATGAGGTCATTGTAGCTGACGATGGTAGTACAGATAAACACTTATGTTTATTGAATGAAGAACTATTGGATTTGGAACATGTTCGATATATCACACGAGAAAAGAACATTGGTCGCGCATGTATCCGCAACTTTCTTGTGCAACAAGCTACTTACGAATGGGTCTTGTTTGTGGATAGCGACTTGAGTATCATACGAGAAGACTACATTCTGAATTATATTCAACTTGATAGTACATTCTTGGTTGCTTATGGTAGTTATGAAGTGGGAAACGAAAATACAACTAATCTACGCTACCTTTATGAAAAAGATGCAGCCCCCAAGCATACGATGGAACAGAGAAAGTTGCATCCTTACCACCATTTGCACACGGCAAACCTCATGATGAAGAGAACTACGGCACTCACCTACCCTTTTAATGAGCGTTTCAAACGCTATGGGTTTGAGGATGTTCTCTTAGGAAAAAAATTGCAAGAACATAATGTTTGCATTGCGCAGATTAATAACCCTCTACTCTTCGACCATTTTGAAACTAACGATTCATATATGGAAAAGACAGAAGAGGCTTTGCAAACACTATACACTTTTAGAAACGAATTAAGTGGTTTTTCTTCATTATTAACATTTAACTATCACCTCCGTAAATGGGGATTACATTATCTTATCTTGTTTATCTTCCAACAAAAAAGGAGAAAATGGCGTACAATACTTTGTGGAGAAAGACCTAACTTAAAACTTTACATGATATATAAATTAGGTTATTTCATTTCACTCTTTTAGGAAGTCCATCAAGATTAACTAACCACTTTCCTCCCTGATGAAACAATTTTATCTCATAAGTAGCCTCATCAATCACATGACTTTTCTTTCCTATTGTATCCATACATAAGAAACCTCTCACCAAAACATGAGATACGGCTACAGAATCTCCATCTTCTGTATCCACATTTATAATTTTGTAAGTCGCTCCTTGAGACATATTACGTAACTGCTCAACATCATCTTGTTGAACTTGGCTGGCCACGTAATGTAACCATTTCTGTGATGTCAGCGTTACAAATGGCATAGAACGTTGGAACTGCCAATTGAAATAGTGCTGAGAAAACGAATCAACACATGCTTCAGCAGAATCTCTTTGATGGATGTGACCACAAGAAGAGAAACACCATTGCAGTATTGTAAAGAATGAGATTCCAGCAAGTAAGTTAAAAAGTAGATGATTAAAACGATGCATATACTATCCTTTAATTTTAAACAAAGATAGATAAAATCTTTGGATTTCTCATCTTTTCTTAATAATTTTGTAGAGAGCAACGCTATCAATCCATACTAAATGGAACAAAAAATGGTAGCGTCAACAACATTATTATGTAGAAAGGACAACGATTAAAATGCTAAAATTCATATCATTAGGTAGTGGCAGTAGTGGCAACTGCTATTATCTTTTCACAGAAAAAGATAGTCTAATCATAGATGCAGGCGTCGGAATAAGAACGCTAAAGAAACATTTCAAGAACTACGGACTGCATTGGAGGATGTAAACCATTTACTAATTACTCATGATCACACTGACCACGTGAAGTCAGTAGGTAGTTTAAGTAAGGATTATAACCTGGATGTATATACTACAAAACGTGTGCATGAAGGCATAGAACATAACTATTTCATTAAGAAAAGAATTGAACCCACACACAAAAAAGTTATAGAGAAAGGCACAACTTATACAATAGGAGACTTTATTGTAACTCCCTTTGGTGTTCCTCATGATAGTTCTGACAATGTTGGTTATATGATTAAATATGGCGATACCACCTTTGTTTTGATGACAGATATAGGACATATCACTACAGAAATGCAGACATTTATTGGCGAGGCCAATTATTTAGTCATAGAAGCAAACCATGATATAGAGATGCTTACACATGGAACATACCCTCAACACCTAAAAAACAGGATATTAGGACTTGATGGGCATCTCAGTAATGCTGCCTGTGGAGAAGCTATCGCAACCTTTGCCACGCCACGATTAAAAAAAGTTTGGCTCTGTCATCTAAGCGAAGAGAACAATCATCCCATACTTGCACAAAAGACAATTGAAGATGTTTTGCGAAACCATGGAATCATTGTAGGGGTAGATTTCACTGTAGAAGTATTGAAAAGAAAGGTTCCCTACTGGCATATACGAACTATTATAATCAGTCCGTATATGCGAGATTAGATGATTTAGAAAGGAAAGCCTACAGCAAAATGAAATGCTAAATCACGTCCAAAGTTAGGATGTATCAAAGCGAAATGCTCTTCCTTGTTTCTGTAAGCAGGATTAATAGCTTTCATTCCTGCATCAAAACGAAGAATGAAATAATCGAAGTTCAATCTTAATCCCAAGCCATAAGCAACGGCAATCTGCTTATAAAACGTGTTCATATTAAATTGACCACCTGGTTGTTCAGCATAGTTTCTGAGCGTCCAAATGTTTCCTGCATCGATGAAAGCAGCTCCGTTGAGTTTCCAAAAGAGGTTAGTTCGGTATTCAAGATTAAGCGTTAACTTCACATCTCCAGTGTGGTTTATAAAATCTATACGCCCATCTGTACCATGATACTTACCAGGCCCGAGTTCTCTTACACCCCATCCGCGAACAGTATTAGCACCACCCGAAAAATAACGCTTTTCAAATGGCAATACAGAACTATTCCCATAAGGCCACGCAATCCCAAATTCTGCATGAGCAGCCAATGTATTTCGACTATCGAAAAGAAAGAGATGGGTGTAATCTATATCGAACTTTGCATACTGAGCATAGGCTATATTAAATAAGGTGTATTGCCCAATAGCATTTTGTTTGAATCGAAAAGCCTTTGACAAGCCATTGAGAATATTTCCCGAGGCCTCTATATTAGCTCGCACTGCATTGACTCCGTCATTGTAAGTAAGGCCAGCCCCACTCTTCATGATAAACAAATCTTCATAATTATAACGCAAGATTGCATTACGGTTACTGGCATTATCAAGATAATCATGCTTGAAAGTAGCACTTATCCAAGGCATATATATATAGTTAAGATCCAACAAATCAACACGATAACTGATGTGATGACGTGGCTCAGCCCAATGATAACGCCATGCTGCCGAGAACACTCGGCGATGGAATTCGGGACGATTCTGCAGATTATAACTTAAAGATAATTCAGAAGTAGCAAGGCTCCTGTGTTTGAAAGTGCTTGAAAGGAAGGGAGCAAGGAAACGTGGAAACTTAAGTTTTGACTCCAAACCATACTCTACATAGTTCTGATTCTGATAACCTTCAAGTCCTGTTATAGCTTCATAAGCGCCTCGAACAGCAACACTAAACAGTTCAGAACCATGGAAAAGATTACGATTCTCCCATGTCAAACTGGCCGCAGCACCTAAGTCACCTGCAGTATTTGTCCCTTCAGGTTGAAACGAAATACTATTGGGTTTATTTGTACTGATTTGAATATCACAATCAAGTAATGTTGTATCGGGATGCTCTCGGAAACTTATATTCGTATATCTCACAGCCTGGAATCGTGCAAATTTATTATAGGTTTGCTGTAAACCTTCTGCACTATAAGGCGCATGAACTTCTATCATCGTGGCATTTCAGCACACTCTTTTTCAAATGAAGCCGTTCATCATCATCTCCGCTATGATAACGAATTGTATCTATGGAATAACATGGATGCAAAGTATCAGTTGAATGATTTGCTGTTCGGTAAGGAAGAAGCTTTAATGTAATGTTGATATCACGACTATTGCGAGCCGAGTCAGCACTATATTGAATGAAATCCTTATGGAATTTATAATAACCATGATTCAAAAGGAAAGTCGTTAGATTACGGCGTTCCTCATTAAGTACATCAACTGTGAAACGACTTCCCGTCTTCAGAGACGGCTTAAAAGCATCTCTTCCTTTGTATGTATACAACAATTTCTTAATCAAACTATCCTGAATATCATAATTTACCATTGAAATCCGATAAGGTTCTCCAGGAATCAATCTATAAACAACATTGACTTTATGCCCTCGGCGCTTTACATTCATCTCCGTTCTCGCATGCATATATCCCATATTCTGCATGGCTGTAGTGAGATCTTTCTTTGAAAGTTGCGCTTGTAAAGAATCGAAGATAATAGGTTGTTCACCGATATGTTTTAGCGTTCTGTTTAGCCATTTCGTAGAATCTCGGCCTGCAAGCGAATAAGTTGCCATAGGAATCTTAAATAAAGAGAACCATTTGGAGTTTCCTTTTTGACGAATATAGGCCTGAAGTGTTGAAGCATCAAGTCCCTTATCAGCCGACTCTATCTTTACATCCTCTAATAGATATTGTCCATTGGGTATAAACTTAGTCGAACTGCAGCCTATCAACAGCAGCGAAAACGATAATATGTAAATCCATTTATAACTCATAAACCGCACAAAGATAATATCTTTTTTTGATATATGCAAGTCGATATAAAAGGTGTAAGATATAACATGATTTTGAAATATTATAAGTCTTAACATTCACTAACATCGAGATTGCGTAGGTATTTACAAAATTTTATGTAAGTTTGCAACATGATTAGTAAAGCTAAAATCAAATTTATCAAATCACTTCAGCTAAAAAAGAATCGCGAACAAACACATCTTTTTCTTGCCGAAGGATATAAACTTGTGGGAGAACTGCTTGCTAAACAACGAGCACATACCATTATAGCTACACACGAATGGATTGAAAACCAATCTTGTGTACAAGCTAATGAGGTTATTGAAGTAACCCAAGAAGAACTTAAAAAAGTAAGTTTGTTACAACATCCTCAACAAGTTCTCGGTGTTTTCCCTTTCTTTCAAACAGGTAATGACACCATAGACGTATCAGCATTAACACTCATGCTGGATGGCGTTCAAGACCCAGGGAATCTCGGAACAATAATAAGAATCGCCGATTGGTTTGGAATCAACGACATCTTTTGCTCACATGAAACGGCAGATTTGTATAATCCTAAGGTCGTGCAAGCCACAATGGGTAGCATCACACGAGTGCGTCTCCACTATGTTTCATTGGTATCGGTACTCAAACAACTACCAGAAGACTATCCCATTTATGGAACTTTGCTTGAAGGAAACAATATTTATAATGAGCAACTTACTGCAAATGGACTAATTATCATGGGAAATGAAGGCAACGGAATATCTACAGAAATTCGACAATTAGTAAGTCATCCACTTAGAATTCCTAATTATCCGCCAGATGCAGCGACAGCAGAATCGCTAAATGTTGCTATAGCAACAGCTATCACATGTGCTGAATTTAGGAGACTTAATAAATAGAATACGATAAGAATCAAATAGAATATGGAAAAGAATATTTATAAAAACAGAAGTGTATCAGCATGTATTAAATCGTCTTTTGACGAGCTAATCATGAACTTCACAACGATATTCAAAAAGACTTGGATAGGCAACTTAGTCTGGACCATAAGTACAACGTTCATTCTTCTCATCTTTGCACAACTTGGCAGGATGCTAATCAAAAATGAACCACTTTCATTACTGACAATGCTTTTACTGCTATGTGCATTTATTCTTTATTGCTTGACATCTATATATATGTCATCCAAGAATATTGTTTATCTCATTGAGCAACCACTCAAAACTGTTCTCAAACGCATAAGCGTAACAACTCTTATTGCCATCATTGTTTCAATTGCAGTACTTTTGCTCCCCTTTATAGTGTCTGATATAGTAACACACTGGCTCATTACAAGTAAGGTTACATCAGTTCTCACAGCCATTATATTGAACATCGTGCTTCTTGGGGTATTCTTTATACTCATTTTTATCTTTGTTTTACCATTAAGCTATAGCTTGACTGACTATATCTGCAATATAAATTCGAAGTTCAAAAACATCTTTTTTCAAGGATATCGCACTGGATTACGCTATTGGGGGAAACTATTTTTAAGTCAAATGCTTACAACACTCTGCTGTTTTATCCCCATCTTGATTCTTGGATTACCACTATTTATACTATTTGCTGCCTATGGAGTAAACCTACATAATATGATTTATATGGGCGATCCTGATAAACTTCCAGGTTGTTTCACGCTCCTAATGATAGTTTCTACAATTATCATTTCTTTCTTACTAAGCTATGTTTACACATTTATAATCTTCGTCAATATCCATACTTTCGGGGCTATTAATCAGCAAGAAAAAGGGGACAAGAAATTTGTCACTGCCGAAAAAACAGCACATGAATTGACTGGAAAATAAAAGTTAACGTGTATTAAAAAGCACAAGATTTATCTTTTGCTACGCATTTGATTCAAACAAAATTACGTACCTTTGCACAGATTTAGTCCGTTTTGGGCTCATAGAAGTGCTGACAAAGGTCAGACGCCTGGCGGAAAAACCCGTTTAATATATAAAAAATGTACGCAATCGTAGAGATTAACGGTCAACAGTTCAAGGTTGAAGAGGGCAAAAAGCTCTTTGTGCATCACATCAAAGATGCCGAAGCTGGCAAGACTGTTGAATTCGACAAGGTACTACTCGTTGATAACAACGGTACAGTAACAGTCGGTGCACCAACAGTTAGCGGTGCAAAAGTAACAGTAGAAGTTGTGAACCCACTCGTGAAAGGCGACAAAGTAATCGTATTTAAGATGAAGCGTCGTAAAGACTATCGCGTGAAAAATGGTCATCGTTCACAATTTACAGAAGTAACAGTTAAATCAATTAACGCTTAAAATCAGGAGGACAGACAATGGCACATAAGAAAGGTGTAGGTAGTTCTAAGAACGGACGTGAATCAGCTTCACAGAGATTAGGCGTAAAGATTTGGGGTGGTCAGAAGATCATTGCAGGCAACATCATCGTTCGTCAGCGTGGAAACAAACACTATGCTGGTGAGAATGTTGCACAGGGTAAAGACGATACGCTTTATGCACTTGCTGATGGTGTGGTATACTTCCACAAAGGCAAGTTCAACAAGAGCACTGTATCAGTTCTCTCTCCCGAAGCCTACGCAGAAAAAACAAAGGCTGAAGCTTAAATAACAAAGCACTTATTCCAAACAAACAATAGAATGCCAATCTCGTTGAGATTGGCATTTCTTTTTCCATACCATTTTAGATTAAGTTTTGAAGCAGGTTGTTTCTGATTCTAAAATGATATCAATGATGATGCTAAATGCCGCATATAGCATTGTAAAATGAAACAAATAATCCCACAAAGAGCTGCATTTTAAACAGACAGATTTATCTTTCTATTTTACAACTACTTATGATGAATTTTCAGGATAAGAATAGATTATAAATCTTTCCTACCCTCATAAAAGAATGGCAGTTCTTTTCTGATGAGAAAAGAACTGCCAAACCATTGAATATTCTTTGTTTAATAGAATTTGAAATACCTACGAGCATTGTTATAAGAAATATCCTCAACCATGCGTGCAAGTGTTTCTTGATCATTTGGAAGAAGTCCGTTTTCAACATCATTCCCAAGAAGATTACACAACAATCGACGGAAATACTCATGGCGAGGATAGCTTAAGAACGAGCGACTATCTGTCAACATTCCAACGAATCGACTTAACAGTCCTAACACTGAAAGAGATTTAACTGTCGAGTCATACCATCAAGCTGATCATTAAACCACCAACCAGAACCAAACTGCATTTTTCCCGGGCAGGTACTATCTTGGAAATTACCAATCATTGTGGCTAACATCTCATTAGCACCAGGATTCAAACAATAAAGGATTGTACGTGTAAGTTTTCCTTCTTTGTTGAGTTCATCAAGGAAATGTCCTAAGGCACGCGCTGTGTTAAACTCTCCAATAGAATCAAATCCTGTATCAGGACCAAGACGATTAAACATCAATGTATTGTTGTCTCGAATGGCCCCATAATGATATTGCTGTGTCCAGTCAGCCTCAGCATCCATCTCTCCACACACTCTTAGAAAGGCATGTTTGTATTGTCTGACTTCCGACACACTGAGTTGTTGGCCTCTAAGGGCCTTCTCGAAAATGATTTCAATCTGACTATCCGTGTAAGAATCATCATAGAACTCTTCCACTCCATGGTCTGAAAGATGACATCCATTTTCAGAGAAGAAGTCATGTCGCTTTTTCAAAGCATCCACCATATCCGAAAAGTGACTGATTTCCACATTGCTAACTTCAGCTAATTTAGCGATATACTCAGCGTAACCAGCCTTTTCTATGTTCATTGCCTTGTCGGGACGCCAAGCAGGAATCATCTTGATTTCAAAGCCACTTTCCCGTGTTTCTTTATGATAACGCAAGTCATCAATAGGGTCATCTGTCGTACATACACACTCAACATGATAATGACGCATTAGTCCCCGCGCTGTAAACTCAGGTTGTTGAAGTTTCTCATTACATTCATCGTAGATCTCACGAGCAGTCTTTGGGCTAAGCTGTTTAGTGATTCCAAAAGCAGTTTTCAGCTCAAGATGACTCCAATGATACAAGGGATTGCAGAATGTATAAGGCATTGTTTCAGCCCACTTCTCAAACTTCTCCCAATCACTTGTTTCTTCTCCTGTGCAATACTTTTCTTCTACACCATTCGTACGCATAGCACGCCACTTGTAATGATCACCTCCAAGCCACAGCTCTGTTATGCTTTGAACTTATGATCGTTAGCAACCATCTCTGGAACAAGATGACAATGATAATCGATAATAGGCATTTTTGCCGCATGATTGTGATAAAGTTCGCGCGAAGTTGGTGTTTCTAACAGGAAATCTTCGTTCATGAATTGTTTCATAAATGATTTATTGTTTAGATTAATCTTGATTAAATAGTTTATTAAATCCGTAAAACTATCACCAAATCAGACAAGACGATAACCATCTGCACCCGTCATTTTTTCGATGAAGTGTTATGCAAATATACGCATATTTTTTTGAACTACGGGAAAATTAAACTATATTTGCAATGTTTTTACGTAAACGATGACGTATATATAATGGATAATCTGCAAACAATAAATACCACAGGAAGAGTTCTACTCATATATACCGGAGGGACGATTGGTATGGGAATAAATCGTCAAACGAATGCACTTGAACCCTTAGACTTCAATCATCTCGTGAGTAACTTACCCGAAATGAAGTACCTTTCCACGAATGTTGATGTCTATCAGTTTGAAAATCCCATTGACTCCAGCGATATGGCACCTGATGTTTGGACAAGACTTGTTGGCATCATTGCCAATCGTTATCAGGCCTACGATGGCTTTGTAGTCCTTCATGGAACAGACACAATGGCCTATACAGCCTCAGCTCTCTCATTTATGCTTGAGAATCTGACTAAGCCTGTGATTCTAACAGGAAGCCAACTCCCTATTGGACATCTTCGGACGGATGCTAAAGAAAATCTCATTTCGAGTATAGACTTGGCATCAGCAAAGCATGAAGACGGCACTCCTATTGTCCCCGAAGTGTGTATTTACTTTAATGGCAGACTATTAAGAGGCAACCGCACGACGAAACAAAACGCCGATGGATTTAATGCTTTCGATTCTTTCAATTACCCACATTTATGTGAAGTTGGGATAAGATTTCAGTTTTCTTCTCATCATATCCTGAAACCTGATTATACAAAACCCATGGTTCCACATTATGATTTGAATCCAAACATTATGGTTTTGTCACTCTTTCCTGGCATTCAAGCAAATATATTTGAACATGCTTTGGATGCTCCTGAACTTAAAGGTGTTGTTATGCGTAGCTTCGGAAGTGGCAATGCACCTCAACAATCATGGTTGATTGAGACGCTCAAAAAGGCTTCACAGCGTGGCGTTTCTATCGTAAACATCAGCCAATGTGTAACGGGATTCGTTGAAATGGGACGTTATGACACGGGATATCAATTGAAAGGAACTGGGGTTATTAGTGGACAGGACTGCACAGTAGAGGCTGCTGTCACGAAATTGATGTACCTATATGGTCGCTACGGAGATGATACGAAGACTATTCGCGAACTACTTAGTTTTCCTTTGGCTGGCGAATTTCAAATATAATCAAAACGCAATAGCTCCTACTCTATGTGATTCTAAACAGAACTGTTTATCAGTTTTTGACTGAACCATTATCTTTTTCCATCAAATACAACTTTAATTACAAGGAGATTTGATGGTAAAATGAGGGTATATAAAAATAGAACATTTGCTATAAATCCATGAAACATAACATGCTACATGCGTAATTGTCTCAAGAAATCCATGAACATAACGCAGAATATATTGATTATTCACAATAGTATCTTATCAAATCAACAAGCAATAATATGAAAAAAAGTATTGAAACGATTTGCATCCATGGCGGATGGAAACCGACAAAGGGAGAACCTCAGCAACTGCCCATCTATCAAAGTACAACATTCAAATATGACACAAGTGAACAAATGGCACGTTTGTTCGACTTAAAAGATAGCGGATATTTCTATACTCGCTTAGCAAACCCAACCAATGATGCAGTTGCAAAGAAGATAGCTGCTCTTGAAGGAGGTATTGGTGCAGTACTTACCTCTTCGGGACAAGCGGCCAACTTCTATGCTGTGTTTAATATTTGTGAGGCAGGTGATCACATCATTACTTCTAATACGATTTATGGCGGAACCTTTAATCTGTTTGGAGTAACCCTAAAGAAGATGGGGATTGACTGCACTTTCATTGATCCTGAATGGGAAGACGAACGTATTGAGGCTGCGTTTAAGAGCAACACAAAGTGCTTCTTCGGAGAGACTATTTCCAACCCGGGTGGAAAGGTGTTTGACATTGAACGCTTTGCAAATCTCGCTCACAAACATGGGGTTCCTTTAATTGTTGACAATACATTTGCGACGCCAATCAATTGTAGGCCTTTTGAATGGGGATGTGACATTGTTACTCACTCCACAACTAAATATATGGACGGACACGCCACGCAAGTTGGAGGCGCAGTCGTAGACTCTGGTAATTTTGATTGGAAAGCTCACAGCGATAAGTTCCGTGGACTGACAAGACCAGATGAAAGCTATCATGGGCTCATTTATACTGAAAACTTTGGAAAAATGGCCTATCTCACGAAACTTATTAGTCAGTTGATGAGGGATTTGGGCAGCATTCCCTCTCCGCAGAATGCTTTCTTACTCAATTTAGGGCTTGAAACGCTCCATTTACGCATGAGACAACATTGTGACAACGCACAGAAAGTGGCGGAATGGTTGGAAAGAATGAGAAAGTAGCCTGGGTAAATTACTGCGGACTTCCCTCAAATAAATACTACACTTTGGGACAAAAGTATCTTCCGAATGGTTCATGTGGCGTCATTGCCTTTGGTTTGAAAGATTCACGCGAAGATGCCATCAGATTCATGGATAATCTTGATTTTATCTCCATCGTAACGCACGTAGCCGATGCACGCACATGTATTTTACACCCGGCAAGCCACACACACCGCCAGCTTTCTGATGAACAACTCCGGGAAGCAGGCATAGCTCCCGACTTAATCCGTCTTTCGGTGGGCATAGAAAATGTAAATGACATCATTGACGATATTGAACAAGCATTAAATAAAGCATAAATGACAAACAATATAAAAGGACACCCGCTTATCGAGTGTCCTTTTTTCGTTTCTCAAAACATTTATTAGAAGTTCTTTCCACTTTTGATTAGAATCTTGGTGGGCCACCAAAGCCGCCGCGCCCACCAGGAGGTGGTGGTGGAGTTCCCCGTCGTTCACGACCACCCATCGGCGGACCGGGCATATCTTTGCGCGCTTCTTTTCCGCCAAACAAATTAAATCGATAAATGACGTGGAGCATTGCATAGCTATAAATGCTGTTATACTCGGTATCACTACGCATCAGCGCATTTACACTACGGCTGAAGTTACTCTGTTTGTGAAGAATATCATAGAACTGAAGACTGATAGATAGTGGCCTGCCTTTCAGCATACTTTGAGAGATTTGCGCATTCCAAATCAATTCATTTGTATTCATCGACGCATCGTTGAAGCCTCGGCGAGAGTTGTTATGCAGATCCGTTGCAAGCGTTGTGCCCCAAGGAAGGGAAATATTCACCGAGCCACCATAAGAGAACTGCCACGTATCGAGATTACTCTGCCGTTGAAGTTGATTTCTACTGTGCATATAGTTTACCGACCCATCGACAGCCAATTCTAACCAACTATTCCTGTAACTGGTCTCTAAACGCTCACCGAGAGAGGTCGACCGCGTTATATTCTTAACTGATGATGAGGTTGAATTTAATGCCAGGTACGCCACGTAATGATTATAGTTGACGTTTGTAAATGTGTTGACATTAAAGAAGCCAGCCGAATCTATTGCAGTATTAAACATAAATGCACCCATAGCATTCCAATTTCCGTTGATATTTTCGGGTTGAATGGTCCGCCCTCCCGTACGCTCATCATATGTAACCTTATTACTGATGCTATTGCGCGTGTTACTATAATTGACAAAGGTCATTATTGCCCGTTGTCTTTTTTCTACATAATTATTGTAGAATAGACGGAAATTGTTTGTAAAAGATGGCTTTAAACCAGCGTTTCCTTTCGAAATGTTCAACGGATCACTATCATCGGTGATAGATAACAGCTGCGACATGCTCGGTTGTGACGTTGTACCGCGGTAATTGATGCGCAGATTGCTCACTTTGTTGAAACGATAACGGAAATCAAGTGTCGGCGAGAAATTTGTCACAGTGCGCATCGTATCTACGTGGATTCCTTGATAGTTCTGAAGATATTTCGACTTTTGTGGCTGCAACATCACGCCGACATTCAAATTATATTTCTTTCTAATGAGACGCAACATCAATTGAAACTCGTGGATATAGTTTCTATACGTAGAATACCTACTCAGACGTTGATCGTAGTAGTCATCGAGCGGATTGGCCAACCTGCCAAGATAACTGTTCCAGTTTCCGTAGTCAAAGGTAAACCGCTGAAGAATGTTTCGCCTAAATTACTAAAATCATAGGTCTTTCTGTTGCTCTTACTATATTTATATTGAAACTCATAAGAGAATTGAAGGAATGTCGCACGCGCAATGGGTTCGCTATAGGCAAATTTGAGTTTATACCCATAGTTTGTGGTAGGCACAAGTTTCCAGCGATTAGTTTGATATGTCGAATCTTGCCCTAAGACATTTTGAACCTGATATAAATGGATATTATTCAGCGTGAGTTCGTGGCCATCGCTCGACCCGTAGTTTCCGCCCACGCGCAAGGTCACGTTGCGTCCCTTTGTTCCAAACTTACGATTATATTGCAATGTTCCGCTTAAACTCTTATTCGAATTGTCACTTATGCCACTATTTTCCTGCGTATTCACCATCAGATTTTCAGCATCGAGCCTTGTGATGGCATCTGCCAGCAGCGGATTAGCAACATACAGATAAGGGTCTTTACTGAACGTGGCCGAAAGGCTGTGCGCAAGATTATCCCCACGATTGTAAGTGAATTGTGGGCGGAACAAGATGTTTGTCATCGTGTCGGGCGTCCATTCCAACCGCAATTGGCCATCCCACGAGTTACTGCGCGAGAGAGTTGAGCTGTTGTTGTTTGAAAATGCTCCTATCCTGCTGACGAAGTTCTCCATAGAGCCTAAGGCGTTCACATCCCCATCAGAATGATTCCAACGCACCGAAGCATCCATCTGCAACCGATCTTTCAATTCATAATTATAGTTTAAACCGAGCATCTTCGACGCATTTAATCCCTGCGGACCTGCACCGAAGCCTCGGAATCCGCCGCCAGGGAAGCCCATGTCGTTGACATTATTTGCGTTGGCAAACATCATCAGCCTGTGGTTCCCGTTAAACCATCCGCCCATGGCTTTCTCCGCATAACGCCGCTGGCTGCCGATTGCCAAGTCAATATTACCAAAACTGCCCTTATTCATGCCGTCCTTCATCCCAAAATCGAGCACCGTTTGCTCTTCGCCATCATCGATGCCCGTCACTTTGGCCATATCGCTCTTTTGGTCATAAGCCTTGATTTTATTAATCACCGAACTTGGTATGTTCTTCAATGCCGTCTTCGTATCGCCAGTCATAAACTCTTTTCCGTCGACAAGAATCTTTTTCACTTCCTTTCCGTTGACAGTTATCTTTCCGTCACTCGACACTTGCGCGCCCGGCAGTCGTTTCACAAGTTCTTCTATGGTCGAACCTTCGGGAGTGCGAAAGGCTGAAGCGTTATAAACAAAAGTATCCTCTTTGAGCGAAACTTTTGTTGCCTGGCCAGTGATTGTTGTCCCTTTCAGCATCACGGCATCAGCGCCCATGATGATGGAACCCAGAACCACGTCTTTTCCATTCTCCACATTGGCGTGTTTAATCACCGCTTTATATCCCACGCTCGTAATCCTAACGAGATAACGACCATCGGCAGGCGCGCTGAGCTTAAACTTGCCTTCATTGTCAGAAAGAGTGCCCGATACGAACGAACTATCGCGGGCACGAAGCAACTGCACAGTCGTTTGTGCCATACTCTCCTTGGTATCGCGGTCAGAAAGCTGTCCGCTAATCTCCCTACTCTGCGAAAAAACAGGAAGCCACACGATGATGGAGAAAAACAATAACAAAAATCTTCTCATGTAAATTGCGCTACAATAAATTTCTATTTATCTTCAAAAGTCTAACTCAAACTGACATAAACCGCAACATCCTCTTCAAATCGTTATCCACCTTTATATATATAAGGCCACATCCCTTCAGATACAGATTAAAAAGAGCTGCGATTGGCGCAAAATTAATCAAATAATCCCTCTCAACTGCAAATCTTCATGTTAAATAAATCTATCTTTGCCCATAAACACCGCATATCCCAGCGTTTCTCGCCCCACCTTCGCCTATTTCTGAACAGAAACAATTGCAAATGAATTGCCAAAAAGAAAATAAAACCAATGACAAAAATTTTGATTTACCAACAGAAACTATTATCTTTGCAAACAATAGTAAATGTTCACGATTTGAAATAAACGTGCGTTGCATTTGCATTAAATAGTTAGAAACAAGAAGTCTAAATCTGAAAAACTCATTAATATGTATAAAATAGAATATATAACATCATTTCGGCACCGGTTTAAGAAACGTGTCAAACACAAATTAGATTAAAAACGGGAACAAATCATCAGTTTTCTACTAAATTTGATGAAAAACCCGAGGTAGATAATCAGAATTTGACGATTTTTATTCAAACACCCGGGGTAAATGAACAGAAATTGCGTAATTCTAATAAAACACCCGGGGTAAATGAACAGAAATTGCGTAATTCTAATAAAACACCCGGGGTAAATGAGCAGAAATCGCGTAATTCTGACAAAACACCCGGGGTGAATGAGCAGAAATCGCGTAATTCTGATAAAACACCCGGGGACAATCGCAGAAAAAAACGCGTAATTCTGACAAAACACCCGGGGTAGAAGAACAGAAATTGCGTGATTCTAATAAAAAAACTTAGTTTAAAATGTAAAACACCAGTAAATCTGATAAAAAACATAGGGCAATCATCAGATTGCAAGAAGCAATTGCTTAGATACAGAAGTTAATCACTATATTTATTAATCTTTTTAATTGAAAACATATGGAAATAAAAGAAGTACGTAAATTATCGCTTCACAACATGGAGCATTACCAGTTCGCCACACAAGTTATTAAACTTTGTGAAGAGGCGGGCATCGAAAAACTTAAAACTTTGTTGAAAACCTTGAAGGATGCTGTTGCCGAAGAAGACAAGGCGCTGAATATTCCAAGGAAAAAAGAGGGAACGGCTGATTTGGAGGCGCTCGACCGCGCACGAGACCATGCCTATCGCGCACTGCAGTTGTTGGTGGAGATGAATTTGCTCTCCGAAGACGTTGATGAACAAAAAGCTGCTCAAAAAATGGAAAACGTGATGTCGCGCTACCCAAAAGTAACCACGTCGAACTATAACAAAGAATCGGCCTTGATAAAAAACCTTGTGTCCGACCTGCAAGACGCTAAACTCGCTGAAGCTGTGACGAAACTTGCTGCAACGGAGCATATCACGCGACTATCGAAAGCCAACGAAGCCTTCGACAAGCGCTATCTTGATGCGTTGAAGACGGTTATTCCTACGGGAACTTATGATATCAAAGCGTTGCGCGCAGCCACCGACAAGGCACTGAGTGCGGTTGCACTTCGCATCAATGCGCTCGCCGATCTTGAGCCCGATACGCCAAAATTGGATGTGCTTATCACCAAATATAATGCAAACACTGACAAATTCCGTGCGACAGTGGCTCACCGCGAAGGAAATTCGAAAAGTGCTCAAGAGAAACGTTCAGCCACTGAAGAAACTGCTGAAACCCGGTTTCGAAGCATTAGAAACGAAGCTGAATTTGGCAAAAAACAGTCTCAAATTCACAGGAAAAGCCGAAGGGCGAGGTTCTAAACGCCATTATGAATTAGCCATTGCCGGACAGACGACAGCCGACGGCAAACCCAAGACATTTTGGGTGAGTGTGGACAAAGACGGAGTGTTGGAAGTCATCGAAAAGACGATAACTATCAAGAAAAAACCTGCGGAGAAGTAAAAAACGGCTCGTTCTGAATGAATCCTACAAGAAAAGCGTACAACCGACTGCGATTGTGCGCTTTTTTATTGGTTTCTCTTCAGATTCTTGGGATAAAACGATTATAAACCATCGTTTGAAGAGGCAAACGAGCAACCGACTGAACCTCGCCCATGGATTGAACCCTGGAAATCTCGAAAAATTTGCATAATTCATTTTTCTTTTATAACTTTGCTCAACAAAAAACAAAAGATTAAGACAATGAGAAGCAGAACTGCAGTTTGGTTTGAAGCCAAAATACGTTACGAGAAGACAATGGAAGACGGCATGCAAAAAAAAGTGTCGGAAAGTTATGTCGTTGATGCATTGAGTTTCACGGAGGCGGAAAATACCATCATCGAAGAGATGCGTGTGTATATCAGTGGGGAATTCAAAGTAACCGACCTTAAATCTGCCGCTTATGGTGAGATTTTCTTCAGCGACGTCGATACAGATGACAAATGGTATAAGTGCAAACTGCAATTCATTACGATAGATGAAAAAACGGAGAAGGAAAAACGCTCAACCATCACTTATTTGGTACAGGCCCACAATGTTCCATCCGCAGTGAAACACATTGAAGAAGTGATGGGCAAGACAATGATTGATTATGTGATTGTGGCTATTCAGGAAACTCAGATTATGGACGTATTTGAGCACAATAGTCCAAAATTGAATCAGGATACGCACAGCGATGATGTTCCTGAGTATGAAACTCAAGAGCAAAACAATCAAACAGCGACAGAATAGAAGTGTATGAATGTTGATGTAGCAAAAAATCTGCATGAAGTGATAGGCAACCTGCCTAAAGGAGTAGAATTGGTTGCCATCAGCAAATATCATCCTTGCGAATATATCGAAGCGGCGTATGCTGAAGGTCAACGGCGGTTTGGAGAGAGCCACGAGCAAGAACTGAAACAAAAAGTTGAGCAATTGCCAAAAGATATCCAATGGCACTTCATTGGCCATCTGCAAACCAACAAAGTGAAGTATATTGCTCCATATATTTCGATGATTGAAGCCGTAGACAGTTTAAAGCTGCTCAAAGAAATCAATAAACAGGCAGCCAAGCACGATCGCGTCATAAAAGTGCTCTTAGAACTTCACATTGCAGAAGAAGAGACAAAATATGGACTTACAATTGAAGATTGTAGAGCGCTGTTGGAAGAAGGAACTTGGCGCGAACTTGAGCATGTGAAAATTTGTGGTTTGATGATGATGGCGAGCAACACCGACAATCAAAAGCAGATTGCTGCTGAGTTTGACTCTGCAAAACAATTCTTCGATGAGATAAAAAACCAATATTTCTCAAAAGAAAAAGACTTTAAGGAGCGTTCTTGGGGCATGAGCCACGATTATAAGATTGCAGTTGAGCATGGTTCTACAATGGTTCGTGTAGGAACAACGATATTCGGCCCTCGCGTTTATTAGTATCATCGAAAACGAATTTGAATCAAAAAAAATAACTACCTTTGCAGGCAGAATGATAAATCATGGTGGGGAAAAACCATCGTAAATAAAACAAATTTATGCCAGATATATCAGTACGCGGATTAGAGATGCCAGAATCACCTATCAGGAAGCTGGCCCCTCTCGCAACAGCAGCAAAACAACGCGGCACAAAGGTTTACCACCTCAATATCGGACAACCCGATCTTCCTACGCCACAATGCGGCCTCGATGCATTGAAGAAAATCAATCGCAAGCTATTGGAATATTCTCCAAGTCAAGGCTATCAAAGCTATCGAGAGAAGTTAACCGGATATTATAAGAAATATAACATCAACGTTGAGGCTGATGACATTATCATCACTTCAGGCGGAAGTGAGGCTGTGCTGTTCGCCTTCATGAGTTGTTTGAATCCTGGCGACGAGATTATCATTCCAGAACCAGCTTATGCAAACTACATGGCGTTTGCCATTAGTGCAGGCGCCACCATACGCACAATTGCTACAACTATCGAAGAAGGTTTCTCATTACCCAAAGTTGAGAAGTTTGAGGAACTAATCAATGAGCACACACGTGCCATCATGATTTGCAACCCAAATAACCCGACCGGTTATCTATATACGCGTCGCGAAATGAATCAAATCCGCGATCTCGTGAAGAAATATGACCTTTATCTGTTCTCTGATGAGGTTTATCGCGAATATATTTACACAGGCTCACCTTATATCAGTGCCTGCCATTTGGAAGGGATTGAGCAGAATGTAATTCTCATTGATTCCGTTTCAAAACGATATTCAGAATGCGGTATCCGCGTAGGTGCATTGATAACCAAGAATGCAGAAGTGAGAAAAGCCGTCATGAAATTTGTCAAGCACGCCTTTCTCCGCCACTTATCGGACAGATTGTTGCAGAAGCATCGCTCGATGCCCCTGAAGAATACTATCGGAATGTATATGATGAATATGTTGAGCGTCGTAAATGCCTCATCGATGGTCTAAATCGTATACCGGGAGTATATTCTCCAATTCCTATGGGCGCATTTTATACGGTTGCCAAACTCCCTGTTGATGACAGCGAAAAATTCTGTCGTTGGTGTCTTGAGGAGTTCAATTATGAAGGCGAAACCGTGATGATGGCTCCTGCTTCTGGTTTTTATACAACGCCAGGCGCCGGGATTAATCAAGTGCGAATCGCTTATGTGCTAAAGAAAGCAGACCTCGAGCGTGCATTGGTTGTACTGCGAAAAGCACTCGAAGCTTATCCGGGACGCGTCGTTGACGAAGAGTAAAAAGCTAAAAAGAAAGATAAACTTGTTGTAGAAATAGACAAAAGAACATTGAATCTACCATTTTTCATAGCCAAGAGAATCTATGGTGGCAAGACCGAAGGAAAACAAGTGTCGCGCCCTGCCATTCGCATTGCAACAGCAGGTGTAGCTATCGGACTTGCAGTAATGCTGATTTCGGTGAGTGTCGTACTTGGATTCAAACATACGATACGTGACAAAGTGATTGGATTTGGTAGTCATATTCAGGTTTCAGACTTTATGACCTTGCAGACAGGTGACTCCTATCCCATTCAGATGGATGACTCCATGATTACGGTATTGAAGTCTATTCCAGGCATTAAACATGTTCAACGCTACGCACTTAAACAAGGAATACTTAAAACCGACAATGATTTCTTGGGTGTAGTATTCAAAGGTGTCGGTCCCGAATATGACACCACATTTCTTCATCAGAATTTAGTTCAAGGCTGCATCCCACGCTTTAATGATACGACAACCGACAATAATATTCTCATTTCGAAAAGCATTGCAGACAAGTTAGGCGTGAAAGTCAATGATAAAATTTATAGTTATTTCATAGATAAGGATGGAATACGCACAAGAAGATTTAAGATTCAAGGTATTTATCAAACGAATCTATCACAATATGACGACATTACTTGTTTTGCAGACTTAAATACGATTGTAAAACTCAATGGTTGGCATGATGATCAAGCTACAGGAGCAGAACTCATTGTCAAGGACTTCAACCAGTTAGATAATGTGGAGAATCTCGTCATCAAAAAGGTAAACCGCACACTCGACCACTATGGTGAGACATATTCTTCAAAGACAATTCGTGAACTTTGCCCTCAAATCTTCTCATGGCTTGACCTACTCGACCTAAATGTATGGGTCATCCTCGCACTGATGATTGCCGTAGCAGGAGTAACTATGATATCCGGACTACTAATAATCATTTTGGAACGTACTGTGATGATTGGTATTTTGAAAGCTTTAGGCGCACGAAATAAAACCATCAGACACACATTTATGTGGTTTGCGGCATTCATTATAGGCAAAGGTTTGTTGGTTGGAAACTTGATTGGACTTGGCCTTATCACGCTTCAACAGTTCACAGGACTCGTCAAACTCAATCCGCAAACCTATTATGTGAGTACGGTCCCCGTGGAGTATAATATCCCTTTATTTATCATTTTGAACGTTGCAACCCTACTCATCAGCCTCTTTGTGCTCATCGCTCCAAGTTATTTGATTTCTCATATCCATCCTGCAAAGTCCATGAGATACGAGTAAATAAAATCTAATATAGGAAACAAAAAGTGCACATAAAGTTTTGAGATGTGCAAAGAAAGAACTATCTTTGCACAAAAATTTTGATATTGTGCAATGGACTCACAACCAAATTTCAATCGCTTTATAGAACAAAGCATCATCAATAATTGGGATAAAGACGCCTTGACAGACTACAAAGGTGCCACGCTTCAATTTCATGATGTTGCCCGAAAGATAGAAAAACTGCACATTTTATTTGAGAACAGTGGGCTACATAAAGGCGATAAGATTGCTATTTGCGGTCGAAATAGTTCTCATTGGGCTGTTGCCTTCTTAGCCACTTTGACCTATGGGGCTGTTGCTGTACCTATTCAAAATGAATTCAAACCCGAACAAATTCATAATATTGTCAACCATAGCGAGTCTCGATTTCTATTTGTAGGAGATGTTGTTGCTAAGGAAATTGATGCTGAAGAGATGCCTTCACTTGAAGGAATCCTATATTTACCAGACTTTTCTATAGTGCTTTCTCGGTCTGAGAAGTTTACGTTTGCACGCGAACATCTCAATGAAATCTTCGGAAAACGATATCCAAAGTACTTTAGACAAGAACATATCCACTATCATCAAGACCAACCTGAGGAGTTGGCTTTAATCAATTATACAAGCGGAACAACAGGATTTTCGAAAGGTGTGATGCTCCCCTATCGCGCATTGACTGGCAATTATCTATTCTTAGAAGAAGTAATTGGTTCGAAGATACCCAAGCATTGTAATGTCTTAGCCATTCTTACAATGGCACACATGTATGGTATGATGTGCGAACTCATACTTGAATTCTGCCTTGGAAACCATACTTATTTCCTCACAAGACTACCAAGTCCGACGCTCATTCAACAGGCTTTTGCTGAAATCCACCCTGCAATGATATTCTCGGTACCCTTAGTTGTTGAGAAGATTATCCGCAAGAATGTCTTTCCAAAGATTCAAAGCAACATCTATAAGCTATTGATGACAATGCCTGTTATCAACAAAAAAATAAAGCAACGCATTCTCGATATCGTACAGGCTGAGTTTGGTGGTGCAATGTATCAGGTTGCTGTAGGAGGTGCTGGGCTAAATAAAGAGATAGAAGATTTCCTTATCAATATCGGATTCCCTATCACTATGGTCTATGGAACCACTGAAACTGCCCCACTGATTACTTATGTAGACTGGCATGATTTCATTCCAAGAAGTTGTGGAAAGCCCGTAAAATTCATGGATGTGAAGATAATCAGTAATGACCCAGAGACTGTTCCTGGTGAGATTATTACACAAGGACAGAATGTCATGTTGGGATATTACAAGAACCAAGAAGCTACAGATGCCGTCATAGATAAGGACGGATGGTTTCATACAGGAGACTTAGCTACGATGTCAAAGACGGACATATCTTCATCCGTGGACGTATTAAGAACATACTTCTCGGTGCAAACGGACAAAACGTTTTTCCGGAAGAAATTGAAAATAAGCTAAATTCGATGACCTTAGTCAATGAAAGTCTTGTCATACAAAAAGGTGAAAAAATCATTGCACTCGTTCATCCTGATTACGAAGAAGTTGAATCTTTGAATTTCAGTGAAGATGATTTAAAACAAGTTATGGAGCAAAATCGTAATGAACTAAATGCAATTCTGCCCAAATATGCAAGTCTTTCAGCGATTCAAATACAGAAAGAAGAGTTTGCAAAGACTCCCAAAAAGAGCATTAAACGCTATCTTTATCAAAATACCATCCAATAAAACAATTGATTACCAAACAAAAAGTAATTCAAAAAAAAAGACAACATTATGGAACAAATACCAAGTTTTAATAGTCTGATACAGCAGTCTATCATAGACAATTGGGATAGAGATGCACTCACAGACTTCAAAGGTGCGACCCTGCAATATCATGATGTAGCTCGTAAAATCGAGAAACTTCATATCATGTTTGAAAGCAGTGGCGTGGTCAAAGGAGACAAAATTGCTTAGCTGGGCGTAATAGTGCAAATTGGGCTGTAGCATTTCTGGCTACACTCACCTATGGATGTGTGGCTGTTCCAATTCTCCATGAATTCACACCCGAGCAGATGCACAACATCGTTAACCATAGTGAGGCTCGTCTTCTCTTTGTAGGTGATGTAGTGGCAACACAGATTGACCCAACAAAGATGCCTACGCTCGAAGGCATTATCTATATTCCCGACTATTCGCTTGTGCTTTCCCGTACAGACAAACTCACCTATGCACGTGAGCATTTGAATGAAATGTTCGGAAAAAAGTTCCCAAAATACTATCGTAAAGAACATATAAACTATTATATAGAAAAGTCTCCCGATGAGTTGGCTCTCATCAATTATACCAGCGGAACAACAGGATTCTCAAAGGGTGTAATGATTCCTTATCGTGCATTATGGAGCAATGAATATTTCGCTGAACAAGTTTTAGGAAAGGTTGTCAAGGCTGGAGACAGCATCATTAGCATCCTTCCAATGGCTCACATGTATGGTATGGCCTTCGAGTTTATCTTCGAATTTTGTAAAGGTTGCCATGTATTCTATCTCACACGCGTACCAAGTCCTGCCATCATTGCACAGGCTTTTAGTGAGGTTAAGCCGAAGATCATCATCAGTGTTCCTTTGGTTATCGAGAAGATTATACGTAAAAAGGTATTCCCAAAGATACAGAACAACCGCATGCGTATGCTTCTTCACATGCCTGTTGTGGCTAAGAAGGTGCGCGAAAAGATATGCGAACAGGTATCAAATGCATTTGGAGGAGAGTTCTATGAAGTTATCATCGGTGGTGCCGCTTTTAACCAAGAGATAGAACACTTCGTTCATCAGATAGGCTTCAAATACACAGTTGGTTATGGCGCTACAGAGTGTGCACCTATCATTTGCTATTCAGATTATAAAGACTTTGTGCCAGGAAGTTGCGGACGGGCTGTTGTAAACATGCAAGTAGAGATTGATAGTCCTGACCCAGAAAATATTCCTGGCGAGATTCTTGCAAAGGGAATGAATGTCATGTTGGGGTATTATAAGAATGAAGAGGCTACCCGACAGACCATTGATGCTAATGGGTGGTATCACACAGGAGACCTCGGTACTAAAGATGCCCATGGAAATATCTTCATCAAGGGACGTTCCAAGAACATGCTACTCGGTGCAAACGGACAAAATATCTATCCAGAAGAGATTGAAGACCGACTCAACTCAATGGCTCTTGTCAATGAAAGTGTCGTGATTCAAGATGGAGATAAGCTCGTGGGTTTAGTGCATCCTGACTATGATGAAGCCAAGAGCATGGGGTTGAGTGATAAAGATTTGGAAACCATCATGGAACAAAACCGCAATGAACTCAATCAAACTCAGCCTGCATATTGCAAACTTTCGGCTATTATCATCCACAAAGAAGAGTTTGAAAAAACACCCAAAAAGAGTATTAAGAGATATCTTTATCAGAAATAGACAAGATTTTCAATAAAAGAAATCAAAGCAAAGATAAAGCAATAAAAGATTAAATTAAAGACAGGAGAAATAAAAGTGCATGTGACTTTGAATAAAAGCATACGCAGAGAAGACAGAAAAACATGAACAAAATCACTTCTCTATTATGCCCACAACAAAGCAGAATCATCATTGAGCATTTATTTTTTTCTTGCCTTTTTTATATTTCCACCTCCATTTTATTTTTATATTGAATACACAAAAATATAGCTATTTTTATCATCGAATAATCACCTAATAACAGCCAACTCATACCACTAATACCCTCCTTAAGCACAGATTTATAACAAGCTTATAATCAGGAAATTAAATAATAAGTATTTAAGTGTTTCACAAACTCTATTTTTTTCATCATTCAATAGAGAATTATCCGAAATCTTATCTGCCTGAAATGAGTAAATAATTCAAGCCATTTTTAGCCCGCAATATGAGTCATATCATTGTGTGAAACCTATCAGTTTATTTTGTATAGTTAAACACTATGCACATACCTTCAAACTCAATTTGAATACAATCTTTAAAAACACACCCGTTTATCTGATATCTTTTATCAATAAAAGTAAGTGAGATTTGAAGAGCAAATCTTCAGAATCAATCATCATTATGCCATTCTAAAAACTATAAATAGACTGGAAACATGACACGAAACGAAAAAGGGGCGCATCACATATACATGACACACCCCTACATTCAGAACTAATCAAATATTTATTCTATCTTAGAAAGGCAGATCATCTGCGCTTTCTCCTTCTGCACTTTCTTGTGAAGCTACAGGTGCCGGACCACCTACTGGAGCAGGACTAACAGGAGTTGGATCGAAACCTGCAGGCGCGGCAGAAGCTCCTAACGAAGCTGGATCAATCTGACGAACATCAAACGCACGAATACTATTAAACCAACGTCCATTATATTCGTGGGCATCGATATCGAAAGAAACATTTACCTCTTGTCCAATTTGTATATTGAAACGTTGCAAGCGCTCATCACCAAACACACTGAACACCATCTTATGAGGGAAATTCTCATGCGTTTCGATAACAAAATCCTGCGCTTTCCATTCGCCACGAGCAGAAGTTCCCGAGCGAGCGGGCAATGCTGCAATAACCTTTCCTTGTAAATCCATAGTTTATTTTATATTATTTTCAATGATTCTTAAACTAAAAATCGTGTTTTTGTTTTTACACTTGATTTTGCGAAATTACTAAAATAGTTCTAATAAATGAAACATTTTATGTCTTTTTTTGTTTTACACAAGGGTTTTTTTAGTATTTTTGTCTCTACAAAAAACGTAAGTGGAATAATAACTATTAAAGAAAGATACTAATGAGATTTACATTATCCAGCAGCGCTCTTAACGCTCGCCTTCAATCACTTGCCAAGGTAATCAACAGCAAAAATTCACTACCTATACTCGATAGTTTCCTCTTCGAAGTAAGCAATAGTGGGTTAAAGATTACAGCATCAGACAATGAGAATGTCATGACTTCGCTTGTGCCACTCAGTGAGTGTGATGGAGAAGGAAGCTTTGCAGTTCCCAATCGTACGATTCTTGACGCCGTAAAAGAGCTTCCAGAACAACCTCTTCAATTCGAAGTTGATATAGAAGCCCTCACCATCAAGATTCTTTATCAGAATGGTATGTATAACTTCACGGCACAAAATGCTGACGAATATCCTCACACACAAGCTGTTCCAGATGGTGCACACGTGATAACAATAGCTTCAAACTCATTGATTAATAACATCACACGCTCACTTTTTGCCACAGCAACAGACGAACTTCGTCCTGTGATGAATGGCATATACTTTGACCTTACAACCGATTATCTGGCCATTGTAGCCACAGATGGTCATAAGCTTGTACGCAATCAAGACTATACAGTGAAAAGTGACACCCCGGCTTCATTTATCCTTCCCAAGAAACCAGCTACACTTTTGAAAAATGTTTTGAGTAAAGACGATAGTGATGTTGTTATCAAGTTTGACGACCGCACTACCGAAATACGCTTTGCAGAAGGTCAGCTCTGTTGTCGACTCATTGAAGGCAACTATCCCAACTACAATAGTGTGATTCCTGAAAACCCACACAACATGAGTATAGACCGTAAGAGTCTTATCGGAGCTTTACGCCGTGTACTCCCATTTGCAAGTGAAAGCAGTCAATTAGTTCGCTTCCACATTGAATCAGGTAAACTCGAAGTGTCTTCTGAAGACATTGATTTTGCAACCAGTGCAAAGGAACAAATCGTTTGTGACTATAATGGTCCACAAATGAGTATTGGCTTCAAGGGAAGCTCTTTACAAGAGATTCTGAACAATCTTGATTGTGATGAAGTAAACTTCCAATTGGCAGACCCAAGCCGTGCAGGTGTTATTGTGCCTACCGAACAACCTGAAAATGTTAATGTTCTGATGTTGATCATGCCTATGTTGCTCAACGATTAAGGAACGACAACACATAAATAAGAAATGAAATTAAATCTGAAAAAGCCCCTTGTAGTCTTTGACCTCGAGACTACAGGGCTTGATATCGTAAACGATCGCATCATACAGCTTTCGTTCATAAAGGTCTATCCTGATGGAAAAGAAGAGCGTGGAGACCATCTTATCAATCCAGGAAGGCACATCCCCGAGATGATTACCGAACTAACAGGCATTGATGACGAGAAAGTTAAGGATGCACCCAGCTTCAAACAGATATCAACAACATTGGCCGAAACGTTCAAAGGATGTGACTTTGCAGGCTTTAACTCCAATCGTTTTGACGTACCAATGCTCGCTGAAGAATTCTTGCGTGCAGGCATAGACTTCGACTTCTCTAAATGCCGACTCATAGATGCACAAGCCATCTTCCACAAGATGGAAAGAAGAAATCTGGCAGCTGCCTACAAGTTTTATTGTGGAAGAAAGATGGAAGAAGACTTTGAGGCTCACCGAGCAGACCAAGATACTGAAGCAACCTATCGGGTATTGATGGGTGAATTGGATATGTATTCTAAAGAACAACAGGACGAAGACGAGCGTATTCTACCGAATGATATGGACTTCTTGGCCGAGTTTTCCAAACAAAACGACAATGTTGACTTTGCAGGACGCATGATTTGGGCACCTATCACAGATAAAGAAGGGAAACCTTTAACCGATAAAGACGGAAAGCCTCAACTGCAAGAAGTATTCAACTTTGGCAAATACAAGGACTATCCTGTGGCAGAAGTCTTGAAGAAAGACCCAGGATATTATTCTTGGATGTTGGGAGCCGACTTTCCAAACAACACAAACAGGTGCTGACGCGCATTCGGCTTCGTGAATTTAACAAGCACTCATGCTAAAAGGAAAGAAGATAGTACTCGGCATAACGGGGTCGATAGCGGCCTATAAATCATGCCTCATCATCCGTGAACTCATCAAACAAGAGGCTGAAGTACAGGTGGTCATCACCCCATCAGGCAAAGAATTTATCACCCCGATAACGCTTTCGGCATTAACGCACAAACCCGTTATCAGTGAGTTCTTTGCCCAACGTGATGGCACCTGGCACTCTCATGTAGATTTGGGATTATGGGCAGATGCAATGCTCATAGCCCCTTGCACGGCAAGTTCACTCGGCAAGATGGCACACGGCATTGCCGACAACATGCTCCTCACCACCTATCTCAGCATGAAGGCCCCCGTATTTATAGCCCCAGCAATGGACCTTGATATGTATCAACACCCTTCTACACAGGCCAACCTCCAACAATTAATATCCTATGGCAATCATATCATAGCGCCTACAAGTGGCTTTTTGGCCAGTGGACTTGAGGGAAAAGGCCGAATGGAAGAACCCAAGAAGATTGTAGAAAGCCTTGAAAGCTTCTTCAATTCAACAAACGACCTGTCGGGAAAGCATATCATGATTACGGCAGGTCCCACGTATGAAAAGCTTGACCCCGTGAGATTCATTGGCAATTATTCAAGTGGAAAGATGGGGTTTGCCTTGGCTGAAGAATGCTATCAACGTGGTGCGGAGGTAACATTGATTAGTGGTCCCGTGAATCTTCATTGTTCTCAAGGCATCAACAGAATAGATGTGGAGACTTGTGAAGAAATGTATGAGCAGGCTATAAAGGCCTTTCCACATCAGGATGCGGCCATTTTGTGTGCGGCAGTAGCCGATTTCAAACCTGAAAACGTGGCAGAAACAAAGATTAAACGCGAGAAAGACGATTTGATTCTACAGCTAAAACCCACACAAGACATTGCATCTGAACTTGGGAAAATGAAGACCTCCAACCAGCATATCGTTGCTTTTGCACTCGAAACCAACAATGAAGAGCAAAATGCCAAGCACAAGTTAATGAAGAAAAATGCGGACTTCATTGTGCTAAACTCTACACGCAATCCCGGAACTACATTCAAAAGTGATGAAAATCAGATTACGATTATCCATCAAAAAGGGAAAAAAGAATATGCCAAGAAACCTAAAACGGATGTTGCCAAAGATATTATTAACGAGCTGGCTAATCTTCTATAGCTGGCCACTCATGGCTCAAGAGCTCCAAGCTGTCGTAAATATCAACCACACCCAAATACAAGGTACAAACAATGCGATATTCGACAACTTGCAAAACGCCCTTACCCAGTTTCTCAATGATAGAAAATGGACCGACCTCCAGTTTCAAAAAAATGAGCGGATAGCGTGCAGTTTCAATATCACGGTGAATAAATACGACCAACAGAACAACACCTTCAGTTGTAAAGCCATTATCCAAGCCAACCGACCCGTATTCAATTCAACATACACCACAGTGCTTTATAGCAACACCGACAATAACTTTGACTTCGAATATGCTGAGTTTGCTCAATTAGAGTTCAACAAAGAACACATCAACAATCAGCTCACGGCCTTATGCGCCTACTATGCCTATCTCATCATTGGCATCAACTTAGACAGCTTTTCGCCTATGGGAGGGACTGATATACTCCAACAATGCCTCAACATAGCCAACAATGCACAGGGTTTAAACTTTGCAGGATGGAAGAGTTTTGACGACGACCGAAATCGGTTTGCGGTAATCAATGCCTATACGGATGAGAAATTAAGTCCTTTCCGAACACTCCAATATGACTATTATCGAAAGGGATTAGACCAGATGGCCACAAATCCAGAGAAAGCACGAGTGAATATCACCACTGCCCTCGAAGAAAACTTATGGAAGGCGCATGAAAACAGACCACTGAGCAGACTCCCCCAACTATGGACCGACTATAAAAAAGACGAACTTGCCAACATCTATCAAGGTCATGGCACACAAAAAGAGAAAGAACGAATCTATGACATACTCTTCACACTCAATGCCAGCCTAAACGAAAGCTGGGAGAGAATAAAACAATAAATCAAGAATATGCTGAAACAATTATACATCAAAAATTTCACACTAATAGACGAACTCAATATCTCATTTGATAGTGGATTCTCTGTCATTACTGGTGAAACGGGAGCCGGGAAAAGCATTATTCTCGGAGCCATCAACCTACTATTAGGACAGCGTGCAGACACAAAGGTCATCAAAGCCGAAAAAGATAAATGTATCATCGAAGCGCATTTCAACCTCAAAAACTATGACTTAGGCGCTTTCTTCCAAGAGAATGATATCGACTATGACCCTGAGGATTGCATCTTAAGGCGGGAAATCAATAAAAATGGGAAAAGCCGAGCCTTTATCAACGACATTCCCGTGCAGCTAACCCTTATAAAAACTCTGGGGGAAAGGCTTATCGACATCCATAGTCAACACCAAAATCTGCTTCTACAAAAAGAAAACTTCCAACTCAATGTGGTTGACATCATTGCTCACGATGAGAAAGAAAGAAATGAATATCAAATAAGTTTCAAAGCCTATCGGAAAGCACTCAGCGAACTCAAACTCCTTGAAGACAATCTTGCACAAAGCAAAGAGAATGAAGACTTCATGCGGTTTCAATTCAACGAGTTAGACAAAGCACAACTCAAACCCGACGAGCAAGAGAGCATTGAACAAGAAACTGAACAACTCTCACACGCCGAAGAAATCAAAACCTCATTCTATGAAGCCGATAGCCTGCTTGCCGGAGACGAGCAAGGTGCAGTTGAACAAGTCAAGCAAGCCTCAAACTTACTGCATGCCATCGGCAAATTTTCACCCGATGCACGTGAGTTAGCCCAACGACTTGACAATTGTCACATCGAACTTAAAGACATCGCACAGGAGATTAGCCGAACAACTGAACACATTGACTTGACCCAGCTCAACTCGATAAACTCAATGCAAGGCTTGACACCATCTACATGCTACAACAAAAATTCCGCGTCTCTACCATCGACGAGCTCATTCAACTGAAAAACGAACTCGAAACCAAGCTTGCTAACATTGATAATGCCGATGACCTGCTTGAAGAAACGCGAACAAATGTCGCCAAGCTTGAAGGCGAATGCCGCAAGAAAGCCCAGATGCTAACTCAGAAACGTGAGAAAGCTGCCCGACAAGCCGAAAAAGAAATGGCAAACAGGCTCATTCCCTTAGGCATTCCAAATGTGAGATTTCAAATACAACTCACTGTCAAAGAACTCTCTGAAGATGGGCAAGACAAAACAGCCTTCCTCTTCAGCGCCAACAAAAGCACACCCCTACAACCCATTAGCGAGGTGGCCTCAGGAGGCGAGATTGCACGCGTCATGCTCTCTCTAAAAGCCATGATCAGTGGAGCCGTAAAACTCCCCACCATCATCTTCGATGAGATAGACACCGGAGTGAGCGGACGAGTGGCCGAGATGATGGCACAAATCATGCAAGAAATGGGACAAAACCACCGACAGGTCATCAGCATCACCCACCTGCCACAGATTGCTGCCTTAGGTTCAGCCCATTATAAAGTATCCAAAGAAGAAACCAAAGACGGAACCACGAGTCACATGCAAAGACTCACCGACAACGAGAGAATACAAGAGATTGCACAAATGCTCAGCGGAACCAAGGTTTCAGCCGAAGCCATCAGCAATGCAAAAGCACTGCTCAACAAAGCTTGACACTAACTCTCCTCTATACATCATAAAACCATTCAAAATGAAAAAGACTATCTTATCCTTCATGCTCCTCATCTTCACCATTGGAGCATTTGCACAGAACGCCTCCATGCAGAAAACTGCCAAGGCCGTGTTCACACTCACCACATTCAATAAAGACGGAAGCCTCAAAGCATCCTCACATGGCATCTTCGTGTCGGCCGACGGACAGGCCGTCAGCACATGGGCACCCTTCAGCGGAGCCGACCACGCCATTGTCATCGATGCGCAAGGCAAACAACACACCGTCGAAACCATCATCGGCGCAAACGAACTCTATGATGTCTGCAAGTTCACCATTAGCGGAACCACTCTCCCCGCCCCCATTGCCGAAACCAAGCAACAGGAAAAGCCTTTCTCGTGGGCTATGGCAATCCTAAAGCCAGCATCAAAGCCCTCAACATCCAAAAAGTAGAGAAGTTCATGGGTCAATACAACTACTACATCTTCTCACAAGACGCACCCGAGAACATGAATGGATGCCCCTTTGTCAATGAGCGAGCACAAGTCATCGGACTCCTACAACACGGCAAACAAGGAGAGGTATATGCCACCGACGTGAGATTGGCCAACAGCCTCAAAGCAAATGCCTTCTCTATCAACGACCCCGTGTTGCGCACCTGCGCTATACGCACTGCCCTGCCCGAAAAACAGGATGAAGCCTTGCTCACCATGATGATGACTGGCGAAACCACCGACTCACTCAAGCGAGAAGCATATATCGACGACTTCATCAAACGCTTCCCAACCGCCACCGAAGGATATTCAACAAAGGCCATGAGCTATGTCAATGCAGGAAAATATGCCGAAGCCGACAAGATGATGCAGACAGCCATCGAGCGTGCCACCAAGAAAGACGAGGCCCACTCTGAATACGCCAAGGTCATTCTGCAAAAGCAAATCTATCATCCCGACAACTCCTATCCCACATGGACACTCGACAAAGCCCTTGAAGAGGCACAAAAAGCCGAAAATATCAACCCCTTAGACGTGTATCGTCACCAACAGGCACAAATCATCTATGCACAAAAGAAATACCAACAGGCCTACGACCGCTTTATGGCACTCACCAAAAGCCCCATTCGCAATGGAGAATTCTTCTATGAAGCGGCCCAGTGCAAAACAATGCTCAAAGCACCACAAACCGAAATCATGGCCCTACTCGACAGTGCAGTAGCCGCCTGCCCCCAACCGCTCACCTCCGTAGCGGCTCCCTATGTGCTGGCACGCGGCATGGCCCTTGACAGCCAAGAACAATATCGAGCAGCACTGAAAGACTACAATCTCTACGACTCGCTCATGCAAGGACGCCCACTCACCTCAGACTTCTACTACATGCGCTATAAATGTGAGAACAAAACACGTCAATATCTACAAGCGCTCAACGACATCGCCCGCGCCATCATCCTCACCCCCGACGAGCCCACCTACTATGCCGAAATGGCCTCGCTCAGCCTTCGCGTGAAACGCCTTGAAGATGCCGAAAAAGCCGCCCAGCGCTGCACAGAACTCGCCCCCGAATATCCTGACGGCCACCTGCTGCTTGGCATTGCCCAACTCGAACTCGGCAAGAAAGAAACAGCCCGTTTATCATTGCTAAAGGCCAAAGAATTGGGTGACAAACGGGCCGATGAGTATCTTAAACGAATCAAATAAAAATGAAACTAAAAAGGGTGCAGCGCTGTTATCGCAACAGCGCTGCACCACCACTTTAGACTTAGGAGTATTTATGACGATACCTATTGTATAACTACGCCGCTGCGCAGGTTTTCGTCGCAATAAGAGTTAATTTATGAATGCGGTTTTACGCATTTCCCTAAGCTCGACAATTTTATGGTTGGTTTTTATGTTTAATGCCAAAGTCGGGCTGTTCGGTTGTTCCGCCGCCCGTTTTCGGCTTTTCATTCGTTTTATCTACGAGAAACAGCGTGCCATCCTTGCCCATGACCACCCAAATTGTGGCGGGTTTGCCGTCAGTGCCCTTGCGGTCTTTTATGGCGAGTTCATATTGGCGTTTCATGCCTGCGCCCTTGCCTTTACCCGTGTAGGTGAGCGCGCCCTCATCATAGCCAGCCTTTTCTGCGAAGGCCGGGATGGCTGCTTTCAGCTTTTCTTCGCGTTCTTTCACTGCCGGCGATGGCTTTTTCTGCGCCACACTCTGTTTATAGGCCGTTTTGAAGTGGTCTACCTCCTGATTGATTTGGTCCACCAAACGCTCAATCGGCGGACGGTCGTCTTCGGTCGCTGCGAGCAGATAACTGGCCTCAATATAGTGGCACACGGCATTGAAAACGGCGTCGGTTTGAGCGCGAACCTCAACCAGAGGGGGCAATTTTGCATCAACAACCTTCATTTGGCGCTCGTTGTAGACGGTTTGAAACTTTTCGTTCACGGCCTTTAATTCTGCCGTGACAGGCGCAAGCCCCAAGGCGGTCATCTCTGCTGAAAAACGCTCCAAATCTTTCAACAACCCACGCACTTCGGCCGTTTCGGCATCAGCTGCTTTGTTTTGAATGCCTGCGTAAACTCCGAGCGCCTTGTCGAGCTTTTGGGCAGCCTCTTTAACGGCTTGCACAGGCGATTTCAGTTGCACACGAACAATGCCAAAGAGGTTGGTCAGCAGCGTGTCGCGCTGTCGGTCGAGTGCTGCCATCTGTTCGGTGTGCACCGTGGCCGTGGCCTGCTTGTTTAGCTCCGTTTCTAACTCTATGCAATCGTTCCAGCTCTTGAGCAGTTCGTCGGTGAGGTGCAACTTCACTTTGTCGCCAGCTTTTACCAATGCATAGACGTTGAACATGAATTGGAGGTGATGAGAATTGGAGTAATGAACACATTGGCTGGCTTTCACCATAACCATTTTTGGAATTTTAATGTTTAATCTTTCCATAATAATTAGATTAATTTATAATTAATATATAAGTGGCTATATGTCACTCACTTTTTGTTATTTTTGCCTTTTTGCAACTTATACTTGCTTGGTAAAATCTCTTTTTTGGTGTTTCATACGTTGTATGTAGCGTGAAAATTCTCTTTTTGGTGTTACATACGTTGTATGTAGCATGAAAATTCTCTTTTTGGTGTTACATACGTTGTATGTAGTGTGAAAATTCTCTTTTTGGTGTTTCATACGTTGTATGTAGCAAGAAAATCCTCTTTTTGGTGTTTCATACGTTGTATGTAGCATGAAAATTCTCTTTTTGGTGTTTCATACGTTGTATGTAGCGTGAAAATTCTCTTTTTGGTGTTACATACGTTGTATGTAGCACGAAAAATCACTATGTGATTTATTTTTTTCCAAGGCTTAGATTTTCCTTGTCTCTCACCCTCCCTTATCCCGTTAGGAACTCCCTCCCCTTTACTTCCTTTCGGTCAGTGACCGTTGGTTCGGGGAGGGATTTCTTAGAGGGCGAAACCTATAAAGGGCAATCGCGAGGACTACTCGAATGTGCCGACACTGAACCCGTAGTAGCGGTTGGTGCTGCTCACGTTGGCGTTACCTCTGAACAAGGCCAGGACGTACGCGCCGCCGCCGTCCAATGGGTTAGCACTTGACGACCAATACCAGCCGCCTATGCCAATGCCGTACAGCTGATCAGAGAGGTAGTAACCCAAGGCGGGCAGGTAGAAATATTTGTTTGCATCGGCTGCGGAAGGAAGAGTCTGTGATGCAGGCCAGCTGTTAGCGGTTGGATTTGTATGCCAATCTGTGCCGTCGACAGCGGTATTGCTGTTGTAATTACCTTCGGCTTGCAATACGGCCTTCTTCTTAAACCACATGCCGCCTTTATATAAATGACCCATAGTGGTCCATAATTCGTCATCGTCCCAACGGGGATCGCCCTTGGCAGCGTACCATGTCATCTCGTTCATGTTGGGGGGAAGTTGCGCAACTATGCGTAGCGTTGAAATATGAACCACTGCCCTCGTGGTACCAACGAGAGTCAGCGTTGCTCTTGGGGTAGTTTGATGAACTGTTACCATTAAGAGTTGGCTGACCTACGCCTGCTGCCAAATTCTTTGTCCATTCGTAATCCTTCCAATATTGTTCCTGTGCATCCCACATATAATAATGGTCGCCATCGTAGTCGCGGATGTTAAGGTTGCCATCTATATCATAATAGTTATTCACGTCATAGTTAAAAGCTTTAAAAGCCTTTGTAACTGTTCCTTCTATTCCTGTTGAAATATCCTTCAACCAATAACGTACCTTCAAGGTATGAGTGCCTGGCTTAATCACCATATAGGCTCCGTTAATGGCTACATTATCGGAAGCTGTATTCAAAGGGAAACCATTAGCATAAGCTCCACTGCCTTTGGTGCTAAGAATTATCTCCTTGTCAGCCGCAGCACCTGTACTGGCACTTTGCAACGTGCCCGTGCTGGCGTTCAAGGTATAGGTGCTTGCAATGTCGTTATCAGAACTTACTTCTATCTTTGTTAAGTAGCAGTTCTGCAATAACGTGTTGCTTACATAAGGGTGGAAGACAAGATAAGCTGCCTGATGCTCTAACTCGAAGCTAAAAGCGCCTCCTCCTAAGGTTCCTGTAGCAGTAGCGGTGCCGTAATCGCCAGATACGCCAAAATGCTCGGTGTTGTTTGGTATTGACTGACTTTGAGCAGATGGAATAACCACTTGGTTATTGCTGCTATTCTTACCGAAATAATAAACCTTATAACTTGTATTTGCAGTAAACTTGCCTGGAACTTTATACTTAAAAGCAGCCACCTTGCTCGTTGGAGCGTTCGTACTCTTTCGCAATACGCCATCGTCGTCCTTTACGTAGATATAATCGTCTTTCTCCCAATAGAAGTCACCACTGTCATAATTCAGTGAGGTACGCGTCTCGCCACCTGTAACAAAGGTAGTGAGGTTCTTGTCGTTATCCTCTTTGGGGTTCGTTGGGTTCTGGGGCACATCCTCATTAGCACAGGATGCAAAAGCCAAGGCCATGCCAAATACAACAGCCAAAGACTTTAGACGTGATATGAATGAATATTGTCTCATTGTTTGCTTCATCTTTACTTTGTTCGTTTTGTTAATTACTCGCTGTTAGTTGTCCCATGAAGATGTGCTTTCATCTTCTAAGTTTTCATCATTCCATAAGCCTGCTGATTTGGCAGGAGCCGTTGGACCAGCACCATGGTTTGCCTTCTTGTGCTGGCCTGGGAAGGACGCATCCATGAGATAAGTTGTTTCGTTGACTTGAATTATCATGCACGCTGGTGCAGAATAACTCTTCTTTACTTGCTTTACTCATTACTTTGTTGTTTAAAATAGCTGTCATTTCATTCTTATTTTGTTCTAAGTCTAATTCATAAAAGGGCATAAAAAAGCGAACAAAGGAAACTCCGAGAAGCCCTTTGTTTATGGGAGATACGCCACGCTTCGCGCGCGCGTAGGAGAAAAAATTTTAAAGTGTAGTTATTGGCGTGGCGCCTATGAGAGAGAGAGAGAGAGAGAGAGTAGCAAATTATTTGGAACTACCAAATTATTGGTGCAAAAAGTTGCAAAGAAATTCAAATTTCCTTGCATGCTGTCGTTACCTTGATATGATATTGCTAATTGTTTCACGGCGGCAAAGGTATAACAAAGTTTGGAAACAGCAAAATAATCTGAAAAGAAATATTAAAAAGCGCTATGATAAGGGAGAAAACTTAACACCTCTCCTGCTCCTCAAAAAGAGGAACAGGAGAGGTGTTTTTGTTTGGGGTGTGTTATGGTTCAGGCGTGAGTTCTTTCACTAATTTTCGTGCAAAGGCATTGGGGAAGCCAGGGCGTGAGACGGTGGCCCCGATTCCTGTTTTTGTGCGCACGAATTGTCCCTGCGCATCGGTGGGTTTCACGGCCATGTCGTTATATTTCACGATAAGATGGAAGGCGAGTTGTGTCCATCGTTTGAGCATGTGCTGTGCTTGTTGATTGCTGTAGTCATTGAGTTGTTTGAGAGCAGCTGGCTTGTCTAAAGCATAGAGGGCGCAGGCCTTTTGTTCAACCTCGGCTTGTTGTTTGAAATAATTTTGTTCGAGGCTATCGCGCACCGCTTTGAGTTCGGGGAACATCATGCTATAGCGTGGGTATACCATATTGCTGACCCAGTTGCATACCCAGAAGGCGTTTTTCATAAGAGAAGGTAACGGCATCAGCTCCTGGGGTGTTATAGCATTCGGGTATGAGGGTGTTGCCACAATAGATTGGGGTATAGACAATCATGTTGCTATCGTCGTTTCCAAACCACAACACGCCACCGATTTCGCGTGGAAGCCATGAGCGCATTTCGCTGACAAAGGAGAAGGCTGTTTGTTGTGTGCTCACGGGTCGTTCGCTGAAATAGGTTTTGCCATCGACCTTAAAGGTGAGTGGTGAGGGTCGATAAGGCATTTGGTAGATTCCTCCACCAATATTGAGTGAGTCCATGGCCAATGGCGTTCCTTCATAATGGTCGCGCATGGCTGCTTGCACATCTTGCACACTGAGTTTGTGGTTGGGCACTATCCAGAGTGGCATGTCTTCGGCATTGGGATCAACGCCTTCGGCCCATGGGAGATAGCGTGAGAAGTTGTCAGCGAAGTGGTTGAAGAAGGCCCACACGCGTGCATCACAGAAGCGTCGGCCTGAGAAGTCGGGACGTGCATAGGTCATTTTCCAGTTAAATTCGTTGTCAGCTCCTTTGAACCATCCTTTGCTTCGTGCGAACGACACTACGTTTTTACTGTAGAGTACATTTTTTTTGTCGTTCATATTGAAGCGTCCGATACGGCTTTGGTTGGCGTGTGCGCAGATAGCATTGTCGGGGATGCGTTGTGCCACCCACACCACTTTTTTGCTTGCTGGTCCGCATCCCATCATCTCCATTATCCATGCTTCGTTAGGGTCGCAAATGGTGAAGGTTTCGCCCTCGCTGTTATATCCATAGGTTTCTACCAGATTGGTCATCACGCGGATAGCTTCTCGGGCTGTGCGTGAGCGTTGCAGGGCAATGTAGATGAGACTGCCATAGTCGAGTATGCCTGTGGAGTCGACCATCTCTTCGCGCCCACCATATGTGGTTTCGCCAATGGTTACTTGATATTCATTGATGTTTCCAATGACATTGTAGGTTACTGGGGCTTCGGGAATTTCTCCTCGCAATTCGTGGGTTTCCCAATTATAAACGGGACGCATTTGCCCTTTTGCATGACGGCCTGCGGGATAGTGGGCTAAGCCAAGGAACATGCCATAGCTATCGGCATTATACGTGCAGATGACACTCCCGTTGACACTTGCCTTCTTGCCTACAATGAAGTTGGTGCAAGCCTCTGAAGAGACTGCATAAAGCATGAGGCCCAAAAGCAGAAAAAGAGTTTTATTGATGTTCATACTGATATATTAAGATAATCTAACATTCAAAAAATTACATATTACATATTACATATTACATTAAGCCCGATATGTTAATGAGAAAATGAGGAATGTATCCTTATTTTTCCTTTTTCGACAAAGGCTTTTCCTCCTATCCATTCAGTCATGGCAGGCTCACCATTGAACGTATAACTGTTCAACACCTCATTGCCACAGACTTCGACAACGGCATGATGCAACGTGTGGCCATCGTCGAAGACGACTTCATGGAAAGCCAGTCGGCGCACGTCATGGTTTGGCATGGCTATCTTGTGCTGGGCTGGCGCTCGGGTATCATGGCGTCGGCAGGAGGAGGCGGTGCCTGACTCTGGTGGTTAGAATCACGCGCGAGGCTATCTGTTTTCATCTTCTCGGTGGGCTTTTCCTTATTAGTGTGCATGCGGAAGAGTTTGACTGCGCTGATAATCATCAGTTTGAGTGTCGTAGTGTTTTCTCCCGGGCTTTGACTGCGGTTGAGCAAGAAGAAGCCGTTGACAGCTTTGATACCTAACCGATTGTCATCATAGATAGTGAGGGTGTTGTGGCCTGCAGATGAGATGTGAATGGTTTGTGAGGCTATGCTATCGTTGTTGAATGTGACCGAAAGCATTGCCACGCCATCACGCATGCCATCTTGATAGATGAAATCGCTGTTAAAGTCGAGCATGAGCTGGTCTCCTTTATGGAAAGACGAGTCGGTTTTGAGACTGAAACTATAAAGGTTGAAGGGTTTTTGCGGGGCAAGCACCATTGAGACTTGGCCGTGCCACACATTTGCCGTGTCGCCTTTGAGTCCTACATTGGCAAAAGCGTCTCCGCCGGCGCCTCCGAGTGCCGAGGCTTCGTCGTTAAAACGCTTGGCAAGGTGCTCGTAAATGGTTTTCAACCGCTCGGTGTGACGCATGTAGTAGACCAGAGACGAATCAAATTGGGCTTGTGTATAGCCATATTTCTCAAGTACGGCTGCATGATATTTGATGATGTTGAGTGAATCATTGCCCGAAGTGCCAGCCATAGCGTCGGCCAAGTGCCAATCATAGAGCATGTCTTCCAGTTCAGACGGCTGTATATATTCCGAGGGAACACTGGGACGGCATCCCACCATGAACATCACGAGGCATCCAACCACCAAGCTTGTGAACGACTTGTGTATCGTGTGCATTTTCATTTTCTCTTGAATGCTCGTTTAATGGTATCCGAGAGCTGTTCCATCTCCTGGCGATAGAACAGGAAAAACAACACTATGCCTACGGAGATACATGCATCTGCAAAGTTGAACACGGGTGAGAAGAAGATGAATTCTTCTCCTCCCTTGAAGGGAACCCACGAAGGATAGGTGGTTACAATCATGGGAAAATAGAACATGTCGACCACCTTGCCTTGCAAGAAGGGGGCATACCCTGTTCCAAAGGGCACAAAGCCGGCCACACTGAAAGGTGTAGAGGCATTGAAGATGAGTCCATAGAACATGGAATCGAGGATGTTTCCCACTGCACCGGCAAGAATCATCGACAACACGACGATGTATCCCGTGGTGTGTTTTTGCTTGAGCACCTGCCGAATATACCATCCGATAGCGGTGATGGCTACAAGACGGAAAAGACTGAGCACCAGTTTATTGAAGAAGGTCATGCCATAGGCCATACCATTGTTTTCGACAAAGCTGATGTAGAACCAATCGGTGATGTGAACAGACTCACCAAGACTGAAATGGGTCTTGACCTCAATCTTAATAACCTGATCTATGAGAAGAATGGCAGTTATCAAGATAAAGGCCAGAACACCATCGGATAAGATTTTGTTTGTTTTCATTTCTTTCTTGCGTTCTTCGATGCCACGCTCAAGGTGGCATGAGGCACGATACGGAGGCGTTCCTTAGGAATCAATTCGCCTGTTATACGGTCAATTCCATAGGTTTTGTTTCGATTCTGAGCAAAGCGCCCTCTAAAGCTCTAATAAATTTTTGCTGACGTTGTGACATTTGAATCATTTCTTCTTTGCTTTGGTTGGCACTTCCCTCATCGAGCACCTTGTTATAGGTGGGTGAAGTGTCGTCAATGCCATTGCCGTCTTTGTTCATCAACTGATTCATCAGTGCTGTGTATTCCGTACGAGCAACTTTCAATTTGTCATTAATGATAGAACGGAACTCTTCCAATTCCTCATCTGAGTAACGTGCTTTCTTGTCCATTGGTTATTAAATTTTTAATTATTATAAAGGAAAGAGTTGGTGGCTATAGGAAGTTACTCCCATGGCCACCGATAAGCTCTTTATTAGTTTTTCTCTACAAGGATATTGAGTTTGAAGTCATCAAACTCAGTCTCAACACCCTGATTGTCGGCTATCTTGATGTCGTTGGCCAGCACCTGACTCTTAATCATTTCGCCAAACGACTCTATGGCAGCGTCGGTTTGCACATTCGGAGCCACGGTTACAAGGATGCGATCGGTAATCTCAAGTCCTGTTTCCTTACGCAGATTCTGAATGCGATTAATCAGTTCGCGTGCCATACCTTCGCGTTTCAACTCTTCGGTCAACTCTACCTCGAGTGCCACCGTCAGATTGCCCTCATTGCTCACCAACCAACCAGGAATATCCTCGCTGATAATGTCTACATCAGATGCCTCTACGGTCACCGCCTGGCCCTCTACCTCAAAGCTGATGCTTCCCGAGGTTTCGAGCAAGGCTATCTCATCTTGGTTGAGTGCATCCATGTGGGCAGCTACAGCCTTCATGAGTTTGCCAAACTTCTTGCCCATGACTCGGAAATTGCACTTGATTTTCTTCACGAGCATGCCCTGGCCTTCTACAAACACGAGTTCCTTCACATTAACCTCATTCTTGATGAGGTCGGCCACGGCCTCTATGTGTTGTTTCTGTTCAGCATCAATGGCAGGAATCATTATCTGAGCCAGTGGCTGACGCACCTTGATGTTTACCTTTCGGCGTAAGGCAAGCGTCATTGAGGTTATCTTCTGTGCCATACCCATTCGGATTTCGAGGTCGGCATCTATTGCCTGCTCATCAGCTACAGGGAAATGGTCGAGATGCACGCTCTCTAACTTGCCTCCCAAGTCGTGATAGAGTTCGTCGGCATAGAATGGAGCAAATGGAGCCATCAATTTAGCCACAGTCATCAGGCAGGTATAAAGTGTCTGATAAGCCGAAAGCTTGTCTTGGCTCATCTCTGTACCCCAGAAACGCTTACGATTCAGACGCACATACCAGTTACTCAAATCGTCGTTCACAAAGGCATCTATCAATCGGCCAGCACGTGTGGGGTCGAAGTTTCCAATTCGTGCTCAACACCCTTTATCAGAGAGTTGACTTTGGAAATTATCCAACGGTCAATCTCTGGGTGATTTTCAAGAGCCACCTGCTTAGCCTCAGGGTCAAAGCCATCGACATTAGCATAGAGGGCAAAGAAACTATATGTATTATATAATGTTCCGAACAACTTACGGCGTGTCTCGTCTACTCCGTTCGGGTCGAACTTCAAATTGTCCCAAGGCTCGGAGTTAGTCATCATATAGAAGCGTACGGGGTCGGCTCCATACTTGTCAATCATTTCAAATGGATTGGTCACATTGCCCACATGCTTGCTCATCTTGTTTCCTTTGGCATCAAGCACAAGGCCTGTAGAGATGACATTCTTGAAGGCCACATGATCAAACACCATTGTTGAAATGGCATGCAGGGTGAAGAACCAACCGCGTGTTTGGTCTACGCCCTCATTGATGAAGTCGGCAGGATAGTAAGCTGGGGGTACAGGTGTGCCCCTCATAGGTAGAGGTGACAAGCTCTCGACGATATTCGACTTCGCTCTTGCCTGTTGCTTTCAGTGCTTCAGGGGCAAGTTCACCCTCAAATGGATAGTGCTGTTGAGCATAAGGCATAGAGCCCGAGTCAAACCAAACGTCAATCAAATCGCTCTCACGCTTCATGGGTTCGCCAGCCTCGTTCACCAGCACGATATCATCTACGTATGGACGATGCAAGTCTACCTTATCATAATTTTCTTTTGAATAGTCTCCTGGAACAAAGCCATTGTCTTTCAGAGGATTGCTCTTCATGACTCCTGCGGCCACACTCTTTTCTACCTCTGCATAGAGTTCTTCTATGCTTCCTATGCACTTCTCATTGCGTTTATCGTCTCGCCAGATAGGAAGAGGAGTTCCCCAGAAGCGTGAACGTGAGAGGTTCCAGTCATTGAGATTCTCCAACCAATTGCCGAAACGCCCTGTTCCTGTGCTTTCAGGTTGCCAGTGAATGGTTTTATTGAGTTCCACCATACGTTCTTTCTTTGCCGTGTCTTTGATAAACCAGCTATCGAGCGGATAATATAGAATGGGTTTGTCTGTGCGCCAGCAATGTGGATAGTTGTGCACATGCTTTTCAATCTTGAAAGCCGTGCCCTCCTGTTTCATTTCCATGCAGATGACGATATTCAAGTCTTCATCTTTTTCACAGGCCTTCTTGTCCCAAACTCCATTAGGATTATATTTAGGGTCGTATGAGTTTTTCACATAGTCACCCGCATGATGTCCGTAGGCCTCTTTGTCTACACAAGCCTTTATAAAGTTCTTGTCAAGGTCTTCCAATGCATAATATTTACCTTGTAAATCAACCATTGGGCGTGTCTCACCCTGCTGGTTAATCAGATAAAGGGCTGGTATGTTAGCGTCTTTAGCCACTTTAGCATCGTCAGCACCAAAGGTTGGGGCAATATGCACGATACCCGTACCATCTTCGGTAGTAACATAGTCACCCAAGATAACCCGGAAAGCTTCGCTATCCATTTCAACAAACTTATCACGACCATCTTCGCTTGCAAACACCTTGTCGGCATGTGCCTCGGCATAGTCTTTCACAAACGCTGGTGAGAAGTCATCCACTTTCTCACAAGGCTTCACCCAAGGCATGAGCTGACCATAATGAAGTCCTTCTAAGTCTGCACCTTTCATTCGGTCTACAATACGCCAGGGACATTGTTTCTTTTCTTTATCGAAAGCGCCAAGTTCACCCTCTTTTACTTCTTGCTCAGGATTGAGATAAGCGCTGATTCGACTCTCTGCCATGATTAGTGTCAGGGGCTGACCATCATAGAGATTATAAGTTTCGATGGCTACATAGTCAATCTTTGGACCTACACAAAGTGCCACGTTAGAAGGCAGAGTCCATGGTGTAGTGGTCCATGCAATGAAATAGGGCTTACCATGCTTGGTCCATTCTGTCTTAGGGTCTTTAATGAGGAATTGAGCCGTTACAGTTGTATCTTTCACATCACGATAACAGCCCGGCTGGTTCAACTCATGACTTGACAAGCCAGTACCAGCCCCAGGTGAATAGGGTTGAATAGTATAACCTTTATAAAGCAAACCTTTATTATAAAGTTGCTTTAAGAGCCACCAAAGGGTTTCAATGTATTTATTGTCATATGTGATATAAGGATGATCAAGGTCTACAAAATACCCCATCTTTTCCGTAAGCTCACGCCATTCAGCCGTGAACTTCATCACATTCTCACGACATTTCTTATTATAATCCTCGGTTGAGATATACTTTTCAGAAGCTTTATTATCAATATCCTTCTTTGTGATACCAAGTTCTTTTTCCACTCCAAGCTCAACAGGAAGTCCGTGTGTATCCCAGCCCGCCTTGCGGTGAACCTGATACCCCTTCATTGTCTTATAGCGATTGAAGGTGTCTTTGATGGCACGCGCTAAAACGTGATGAATTCCAGGATGCCCATTCGCTGAAGGAGGACCTTCAAAAAATATAAATTGTGGACAACCCTCACGCTCGTCGATTGTTTTATGGAAAATATCATTCTTCTCCCACTCAGCCAATACTTCCTGATTTGTTCTTGTCAGATGAAGACCATCATGTTCGGCAAATTTTTTAGCCATATTCTATAAAAATCTAATTATTGTTACGTAACTTTTTAATGCCCGCAAAGATAATAAAAATTATTAGCAATCCCAAAAAGCACCCATTCTTTTTAAGAATATGACAGCTGAGCCCTAAAATACATAACATATATTTTGTTAATCCCTAAAAACTCACTACTTTTGCAAAGAATTTACACTAATAATTATGAACTGGTTAATCAATCTTTTTACCACTACTGATTCTGTGGCCCACATAGCCATGCTCTATGCAATCGTGATTTCCATAGGCGTATTGTTAGGCAAAGTGAAAGTAGGAGGTATTTCTCTCGGTGTGACCTTCGTGCTCTTTGCAGGTATCGTTGCAGGTCATATTGGATTCACTGCACCAACCAACATCCTGAGTTTTATTCAAGATTTTGGACTGATTTTATTTGTATTCTGCATCGGTTTGCAAGTGGGTCCGGGCTTCTTCGAAAGTTTTAAGAAAGGTGGAGTGTCACTCAATCTACTGGCCACAGTAACGATTCTGCTCAATATCGGAGTGATGTTTGCCTGTTATTGGCTTTTCTTTGACACCAAAAATGTCAACAATCTCCCAATGATGGTCGGAACATTGTATGGAGCCGTAACCAATACCCCTGGACTTGGTGCCGCCAATGAAGCCTTGACCAGTGTCTTCCCCCAAGGACACATGCCACAGATAGCATCGGGATATGCTTGTGCTTACCCACTTGGTGTATTGGGAATTATTGGTGCAACCATTGCAATTCGTTATATCACACGTGTAAAACTTGAGAAGGAAGAGAAACAACTTGCCGAACAAGAAGACGAGAATCCAAAAGCTAAGCCCCATCAAATGCACTTGAAAGTAAGCAATGCATACATTGCTGGGCGCTCTTTGTTGGAAATCTCTCAATTCTTGAATCGAGATGTCATCTGTACACGATTACTTCATGATGGGGAGGTGATTATCCCTAACCGAAATACCATCTTCAGCCTTGGAGATGAACTTTTAATTGTATGTACAGAAGGCGATGCCGAAGCTATCAAGGCTTTTATCGGGCCAGAAATCGACACGCCATGGCACACAGAAGCAGAAGCTCAACCGCTCATCAGCCGAAGAATTGTTGTCACCAACCCTGCCATGAATGGTAAGACCTTAGGAAAAATGCACTTCTCAAGTGTCTATGGCGTAAACATTACACGTGTCACACGCCAAGGCATGGACCTCTTTGCAAGTCGTAACCATCGTTTCCAGATAGGTGACCGCATCATGGTTGTAGGTCCTGAAGATAATGTTAACCGCATAGCAGAGATGATGGGCAATAGCACTAAACGCCTTGACGCACCAAACATTGGCACTATCTTTATCGGAATCATAGTCGGCATACTCTTTGGAAGTATTCCTCTTAGTATTCCAGGCATGCCAGTACCTCTCAAACTTGGTATTGCTGGTGGCCCATTGATTATTGCTATCCTCATCGGACGCTTTGGCTATCGGTTCAAACTTGTTACCTATACCACCACATCAGCCAACATGATGCTTCGTGAAATAGGTCTTGTGTTGTTCTTAGCCTCCGTAGGAATCAAGGCAGGAGCAGGCTTCTGGGAGACTGTTGTTCAAGGAGATGGCTTAAATATGTTTATACTGGCTTCCTTATTACAATCATTCCAATTCTTATTGTGGGCACAATCGCACGCTTGTACTATAAGTTCAACTACTTTACAATCATGGGAATGATTTCTGGTTCATATACAGACCCACCAGCACTTGCCTATGCAAATAGTATCTGTACAAGGGAAGCACCGGCTATCGGCTATTCAACCGTATATCCATTGAGTATGTTCTTGCGCATCTTCACGGCTCAGCTTATTGTGTTGTTCTGTTGTGGAGCATGATATATTTAAGAAAACAAAGCAAAATAGGCCTTATGGAATAACTCCACAAGGCCTATTCTTTTTTATTATTTATTGCTGTCCGGTAAAAAAATATGATTCCGGGCTAAGTACTTAAAGTACAAGGTTCTGCGATGAAATGCAGGTCGTGTAGGTAACGATTTAGAAATGAGCGATGTTCTTGAAAGTTCATTGTTTTGTATAACCAAAGAACGATCACTATTTCACTTGCAAAGGTAATACTTTGCGTGGAAAAGTGAGTTCTCTTGTAATCAATTCCTTTGTTGTCCATAATAAATAAACTGTGTAAAACTAATCTTAGTGTAGCATGACACAGTTTACTTTACACTCTCCCTTTTTTTGCTTTAATTTATCTTTGGGGCTTATATCTTGTCCATGTAAGACAATTGAGTGCACCTCCTGAGTTTTGGTTGATAGTCATACCTTCTGCAATTGAAGTCATATCAACGTCAGTTAATTGGACATCTACAATCTGCTTATTGCCTTTGAAAGCTTCTTGTATTTGTCGCAAGGCTTCATTATCCAAATCGGCATAGCCAAGTTTTGGAACGAGGATTCTATTACCTATCTGTAGAAAATTGATATAGCACCAAGTATGCTTGAATAATAACCGAAATAATTTATTCTCCTTATAGTTAAACTTATCAAGATAATGCAACGTCTCTACTTCCAGACCAGCATCCTCTAATACTTTAATCAATGATTTACCAAAATCATCCTGAAACACCTCATCAAAATCCTGATAGTTAGTTAGCAATACACGGTCATTTCCTATGTATCTAACCATGCCATCTGCATGGCCTATAGGATTGTCTTCTATTCCTTCCCAAGGCAGTAGGATAAGTTGCATTTCTGTGCCATCAAAGTTGTCACGCCACCATGTATCCCACCAATCGCAAAACTCTTTTTCTGTTGTATTGTTTTCATTCAATACTTTACTACACATGATGATGCAAGGTTTACCATTTACAACAGCTTTTATTACATTGCCACCATCAAGAATAATAGGTATTTGGACAACCTTAAAGTTTGAATCTTCACTTTTAGATTGTTGCCCTATGACATGGACTTTATGTAGTTGCCAATTCGTTACACACTGCGGAAAATGAGTCAAATAATCAGGCTTGTAAATATAGCTAAGATATGTATCTTCCGTAAGTTGGATAGGCATATAATCCCTCGCCCAAACATCCCTTGTATTGTACAACAAGCCACAATCGGAAGTAAATTTCAATATGTCTGCTTTCAATTTGTGCCTTGTTTCCATGTCGAGTGCGCCACTTGACTTATCGATGAGACTTGACAAATATACCTTATTGGTCTTGTTGTCTGTTATGAAATTTTCATATGTTATTTTTCCATATTATCTTCTTTACGTGATGCAGAAATCCCGACGCAAGGACTTCAAATCTTTCATCGAGATTTCTTTTAATGAACTTCAATAGGAAGCCGTGTTACTTCAGCTTCTCCACCGTCAGACCTCCCGGCGTTGCGGCGCTGATATGCAACTTCTCTACTGTACTTTCATGAATGAGGTTACTCACTTGCTGAGCGAAATAGGCATACTCAGCGTTGTTGAGCTTCTTCAAACTGATAGCATTGATTTTCTCCATAGTCATTCAGATTAAGGGTTAGAGATTGTTTTATCGTCTCAAAATTAGTACAAATCCGCCAAACCGTCAAACATTTTTATCTATTTTTACCCAGAACCGCAAACCCCAAGGTGGAATTCCGTTCCCGACCACTCATGAAGTGCGCTACCCAGGGTGGAATTCCATTCGTAACCACCCACGGAATGCGCTACCCAGGGTGGAATTCCATTCCCGACCACTCACCGAGTATGCGACCCAGGGTGGAATTTCATTCCCGACCACCCACAGAATGCGCTACCCAGGGTGGAATTTCATTCCCGACCACCTGCTAAATGGAATTTTGAGGTCGAAATCGCATTTCGCACCACTTGCTAAATGGAATTTTGAGGTCAGAATCGCATTCTCCACCACCTGCTGAATGGAATATTCAGGTCGAAATCGCATTCTCCACCACTTGCTAAATGGAATATTGAGAAAAGTCTTTATAGCGTAGAATACATTCTAAAGAACCCATGTCAAACGAGAACTTATTAAAGCGTCAATTCAACAACATAATCAATATCGGTAGGTGTTGTTCCCAAATCAAGCGTAACTCCCTCACGACCTTTTATGTATTTGATTTGCTTGCCTGTTGCATATTCTTTGGCTGACTTCACTTGGTGTTTGCCAAGCGGAATAAACAGACTTGCATCTTGACAATTTAAGATATGAATATAAAGTTTATTGTCTCGTTGTGTACTTACCCCCCCAATCATGTGGTGCTACAATCCCCCCACGTGTCCCATAGATAGTATTTCCATACTTATCCAACCACTTTCCAATGGCTTTCAGACGGTCGAGTGCAAGCGAAGGAAGTGCTCCACCGGGTTCAGGACCTATATTAAGCAACAAGTTTGCATTCTTTCCAGCTGCTCTAACCAGCATTTGTATTAACTCTTTCGGACTCTTATAGTTATTATCCGTTATCGAATAGCCCCAATGGTCATTAATAGTTTGGCAAGATTCAAGCGGTAATCTACTTATGCTTTGCCCTGAAAGACCTGCCTTATTCTCGCCAGGAAGATCACGTTCGAATATCTGAATATCTTCCCCCCGGATATGGAGTTTGATGATGATTATTGCCTATCAAACACTGAGGTTGAAGCTTATGAATCAACGCATATTGTTTAGTCAGTTCCCAATCAAAAGGCTTAGGGTCGCTGTCATGGTCCCACCAACCATCAAACCAGATTGCTCCCACCGGACCATAATGTGTGAGCAATTCAGTGAGTTGAGTGTTCATAAAGTTATAATAACTTGCCCAGTTAGCCTTTTCTTTAGGCCTTCCCGTACCAAGTCCTGTTCTTCCCTGAGGATAATCCTCTCTTCCCCAATCCAAATGTGAATAATAAAGGTGAAGCTTTATCCCATGACGATGGCATGCATCGGCAAGTTCTTTGATGATATCACGCTTAAATGGCGTACCATCTACCACATTATACTTGCCTGTTGCAGTCTTAAACAGTGAGAATCCATCATGATGACGTGTGGTAATCGTGATATATTTTGCCCCAGAGGCCTTGATTTCCTTTACCCATTCATCTGCATCAAAGGCCGAAGGATAAAAGGTTTCGGCTAACTTTGGATATTCTTTATAATGAATATCTTTGTTTGTCATCACCCATTCGCCTACTCCCATCATGGAATATAAGCCCCAATGCAAGAAGATTCCAAACTTTTCGTCTTGAAACTCTTTACGTGCTTTGAGGTTTTCAGCCGTTGGATGATAGGTTTCTTGTGCATTTCCAAGCGCACAAGCCATTAACATCACAATAGAAATAAATGTTTTTTTCATGTTTGAATGCATTGTTTAGATTGATATCTGCAAAGATAATGAAACTTCTGAAGAGTTGTATCAAAAAATGGAATGAATGTCTTTTCTTGACGGAAAGAAAGAAAAGTTTTACATGATTTCACCAATCTTATCGTTGAACTACACCGCTTTAAATAACAATAGATAAGAAGGAATAGAGCCTTTTAGGAAGAAAAACACTTGAAACGTCCATAAATTAAAGCGTATTGTGCAATCGTTTGCCATTCACTTTCACTTGAAAGTTAAGAAAAAAAGCCTCTATACAAAAAATAGAACAAAATTATTTGGTGAATCATTTTTTATTTTATATTTTTGAACCCGATAATAACATGAACAAAATTCGAATCAAAGCATGATGCACCTTTAATGAAGTTTCTTTGTGGATTGAATGGATGAATAAATCTATATGACTATCATTCGTTTGCCAACTGACAGAAACATAACCATGAAGATTTGTTGAAGCTTTGTTTTCCATTGTACTCTTCCATAGACATTACGATGGAAACATTACTGATAAGAAGATGATTACCGACACAAAACGGATGAAAGTCCTCTACCCAAACAATCCAAAATCTACACGAAGAACAAATTGTTTTCGTGTAATCTCCCCATGAAAATATTCACTAAAGTCTTATACTATGACATCAAACTTATGTATCAATCGTCTGATTCTCGCTTTGACGCTATGTGGTGGACTACCCTTTACGTCAAAAGCAGAACTCAATTATTCAGACAAAGCCATCGTTCAACAATCAACAATCAAAGTAAAAGGAACCGTTGTTGACGAGCAAGGCGAATCAATTATTGGCGCAACAGTAATACAACAAGGCACAAAGAATGGTACTATCACTGATTTGGATGGGAAATTTGTGCTTGATGTGCCTGAGGGTAGCCATCTGGTAGTGTCTTTTATCGGCTATACCAACAGTATTGTGAGTGCAAGCCATCGATGACAATTACACTTCACAGCAACATTTCGGACTTAAATGAAGTTGTTGTCGTAGGTTATGGCATTCAAAAGAAAGTAGATGTAGTGGGATCTATATCTACTGTGAACAGCAAACAATTAGAATCACGTGGTGTTTCAAATGTTTCAAACATGCTTACGGGTCACCTTTCTGGAGTAACGATTACCCAGAGAAGTGGTAATCCTGGTAAAGATGAGGCCTCTATCCGCGTTCGTGGTGTCGGCTCTTTTGGTGCAACCCCCGAACCTTTAATCTTGATTGACGGACTTCCCGGTAGTTGGAGTGATTTGACCCCATCGGATATAGAGAATATCTCGGTATTAAAAGATGCCTCGTCTGCAGCTATCTATGGTTCGCGTGCAGCCAATGGTGTAATCCTTGTAACGACCAAAGGAGGTAAAGACGGACGTACACGTGTTTCGTATAATGGTTCTATGGGGCTGAGTAAAGCCTTCTCATTGCCTGAGTTCGCTCACTCCTATGAATATGCCACCTATTATAATATGGCCATAGGAAAGAACACCTATACTGACGAGATGATACAAAAGTTTAAGGATGGTAGCGATCCAGACAATTATGCCGATGAAAACTATTTGGAAAAACTATTGGGTGGCACAGCCTTTCAAACGAAACATGAACTCAATGTCAGTGGAGGAAATGGCCGAGTGCAGTATATGGCCTCATTGGGATATATGAGACAAAATGGTTTAGTGCCTCATAACTACTATAACAACTACCAAGGTCGACTGAATCTAAACGCTGAAATCACCAAACGATTGAAACTCAACATTCGCCTAAGTGGGAATATTGCAGATCGTCATGAGCCTTCAACTCCCGGAGCCACTCGACCTTTCAGGTGTAACCTCTATTATTCAACAGGCTGTTCGTTACCCAGGATTAACACCTACATACATGTCGGATGGAAGTCTTGGTTTAGGTCCGAAACTTCAAGGAACACCAATATCATGGGCTGAATGTGCTTCATTCTATCGTACAGATGACAATCGTTTCAAAGCCAATGCAGAGTTAGCATACACGCCTTTGAAGGGTCTGACACTCAAATGTGTAGGCGGTTACCATTATGGAGCATCGAACAATTATGATTATCGCTGTAACATGACCTTAGGAGATGGCCGAGGAACAGGTCCTTCCTCACTCACAGAGCAGATGACATCGACTGTTTATAAAACATTCCAGCTATTGGCCAACTACAACATTCAAATCAAGAAGCATGATATTATGGCTTAGCCGGCTATGCATGGGAGGATGAACGCTCACGCAATCTATCGGGTTATCGCAATAAATTCCCATCAGATGAAACCCCATATTTAGACGCTGGTGGAGCTGATGGACAGCTGAATGGAGGTGGAGGCTATGATTGGGCCATGCAATCCCTTTTTGGACGCATCGTATATAATTATGATCAACGCTATCTTTTTGAAACAACGGCACGCTATGATGGCTCATCTCGTTTCCCCACAGGCAATAAATATGCCTTCTTCCCTTCGGTAGCTGTAGGATGGAGAGTATCTGAAGAATCATTCTGGAAATCGACTCCCTCACTTCATTTCTTCTCAAACTTAAAGCTAAGAGCCTCACATGGTGTACTTGGAAATAACAACATTGGAAACTATCCTTATCAGTCTGTGTATAAGTTAGGTTCAAAACAGAACTATGTTTTCGGAGGAGTTTATACCCAAGGAGCCGCTGTCACAACCTATGTAGACCCAACATTGAAATGGGAACGTACAAAAACAACCGATTTGGCATTGAAACAGGATTCTTTAAGAATACATTAACGTTCAACGCAACATACTTCTATCGTAAGACAATGGATATCCTCTATAAGCCAGCAGCAAGTTATTCGGCTATATTCGGACTTGCAGTGTCTCAGGTTAACACTGGAGAATTGGAGAATAAAGGTTGGGAATTTGAGATAGGATATCAGAACCATTACAAGAAACTCCAATATCATGTGAATGGAAACCTGTCGATTATCAAGAACAAGGTACTCACCTTGGGTATGGGAAACGTTCAACAAACCAACGGAATGGTAGGTAATGGTAGCGACTTATTTATAGGATATCCAATGGATATGTTCTATGGTTATAAGACAGATGGTGTGTTTTTGAACGATAATGAAGTTGCATCATGGTATGACCAGACAGCCATAGCAAAAGGAAGTCGTGCGGGTGACCTTCGATTTGTAGATGTTACGGGAGACAAAAAGGTGACAAATGCAGATAAAGTTTACTTGGGTTCACGCATTCCAAAATATACATTCGGACTCAATCTGGGCTTAGCATATTCAGGAATAGACTTTAGTATGTTGATTCAAGGTGTTGCTGGGGTGAAAGGTTTGTTGACAAGTTATGCCGGTCTTGCTTTCAATCAGGAAGGCAACATACAACGTTGGCAGATGAAAGAGAACTGGAATGTACAACAAGACAACCGATATCCGGGATATCCTCGATTGGAAGTCACATCAGGTTCTGGTAGTCCTAACACCCAACTTTCCGATTTCTGGGTGCTGAATGCATCATTTGTAAAGGTCAGAAATATACAAGTGGGCTACACTATTCCACAAAATCAGACAAAGAAATGGGGCGTCTCTAACGCTCGTGTCTATCTATCGTTAGACAATCCTATTTCAATCGATCATTATAAAAAAGGTTGGGATCCAGAAAACACCAAAAACAATGGTACCTATTATCCTGTAATGTCCACTTATACCTTAGGTTTAACGTTAAGTTTTTAAGTATGAAAAAGTTATTTATAAAATCAATATCGAACTATCTCCCCACTGCTGTTCTGACTTCATTCTTATTCATGTCATGCAGTTTGGACCGTTCTCCATTAACAGACTTGCCTGAAAAGACATTCTGGAACAATTCAAAGAATGCCCCGCTTTCCTTGACTTCACTCTACCGAGGTCCCATTACTAATGGTGTGGAATTTGCTCCTTCAGACTTCTGGTCGTATGCAGGTTTACTCTACATGGAGCATCTTTCAGACAATGGTTTCGACCGAAGAGGAGAGAACAATGCCTATTTCCAAATCTCAAGTGGTAAGTTAGAGAATGCCAATAGGTTTATAAAACTATATTGGGATGCGGCATATAAACGTATAGAAATGTGCAATCGCTTTCTTGAGGGTATTCAAAAACAGCCCGACAATGCTTCTAAGAAACGAATGATTGCAGAGGCTCGATTCCTTAGAGCAACACAATATCACTACTTAGCAAGCTACTTTAAAGATGTTCCTTTGGTGACAACTTTACTATCAGGTGAAGAGGCAAACCAAGTAAAGAAGGAAAAACAAAGTGTCATTCTATTGTGGTGCATTGACGAATTCAAGGCTGCAGCTAACGACCTTCCACGCTATAAAGATATTACCTCAAGCGAAACGGGCAGAGCATGTAAGCAAGCTGCTTTAGCCTTCATGGGTAGAACATGCATGCTTTGAAGCAATGGCAAGAAGGAGCACAGGCTTATCGTGAGATTATTGACTTAGGAGATAATGACATTGCACCTAATTATCGTGCCTTGTTCTTACCGAATACAGGAGTAAACAATAAAGAAAACATTTTCTATATCGCCTACTTGGCAAACTATTTCGGCTCAGGACTTCCACAACATCTATTGTCTGCAAAAGATGGAGGATGGAGTTCTTCAAATCCATCAGGTGGACTTTTCGAAGCTTATGAATTCACAGATGGAACTCCTTTCAGCTATGATGATTCGCGCTTTGATCCCAATAACTTAGGTAAGAATCGTGATCCACGCTTAGATTATACCATTTATTATAATGGAAGCATGTTTAAAGGAACTGTCTATCGTTCAAGTCCAGATTATCAAGCTTCATTGAAACAACGCTTAGACTATTCTTCAGAAGCTTCAAAAACTGGTTTTATGTGGAGAAAATACTTTGATGAAAACCCGATAGAAGATATCACAAGCTATAGTGCAGTAACTCCAATTATACGTTATGCCGAGGTATTGTTGAGCTATTTAGAATGTATGTTGGAGAGCAATCAACCGATTACCCAATCACTTTTGGATCAAACTATCAATAAAGTTCGTGGTAGAGCCGACGTACACATGCCTGGAATACATGAACTAAACCCTGATAGACTCCGCGAAATCGTACGACATGAACGCCGTATAGAACTGGCTTATGAAGGCATACGCTATTGGGACTTGTTGAGATGGCACATTGCACACGAAGTCTTAAACGGCAAATATGGGGTGCCCCCTATCCAAATTCAACACAGTATGCTACAGCAACAAAAGAGGTAGACCCTACAGGACACTGTCGCTGGTATGTAGGAAAAAGAGAATTCCGTAATCCTCAAGACTATACTTGGCCTATTCCATTAGCTGAGCAGAATATAAATCCTAACTTAAGAGAAAACTCTAATTAAAACATAAACAATGAGAAAGAATCTTTTCACCTTTGCATTACTTGGTTCTGCTGCTACACTACCAATGCAAAGTATTGCAAAACAAAAAACAGAGCAAAATAAAAAAGACAAACTACCTAATGTGATTGTCATCTTAGCTGACGACCTTGGCTATGGAGATTTGCAGTGTTATGGAGCCAAAGGCGTAGAAACCCCGAATATAAACCGCCTTGCACGCAATGGCATCCAATTCACAAATGGACATGCTATCGCAGCAACCAGTACGCCCTCACGCTATTCTCTGCTCACAGGCGAATATGCATGGCGACGCAATGATACAGACATTGCAGCTGGAAATGCAAGTATGATTATCCATCCCGAGCAATTTACAATGGCTGATATGTTTAGAAGTCGTGGCTATACTACAGCCGCAATAGGTAAATGGCACTTAGGATTGGGGAGTGAAGCAGGCGAACAAGACTGGAATGCTCCATTGCCAACAGCACTCCAAGACATTGGCTTTGATTATTATTATATCATGGCTGCAACTGCCGACCGAGTGCCTTGTGTGTTTATTGAAAACGGAAATGTGGCCAACTATGACCCGGAACATCCAATTTTTGTCAGCTATAAGCAGAACTTCGAGGGTGAACCGACAGGAAGTTCTAATCCAGAACTGCTCTACAATCAGCGCTCAAGTCATGGTCACGATATGTCAATTGTCAACGGAATTGGGCGAATCGGATACATGAAAGGTGGCGGAAAAGCGCTATGGAAAGATGAAAACATTGCCGACTCTATTGTAAGTCATGCCGTAAACTTTATAAAAGCAAACCACAATAAACCTTTCATGATGTATTTTGCCACCAATGATGTACATGTTCCTCGCTTCCCTCATGCCCGTTTTCGCGGTAAGAGTAATATGGGACTACGCGGTGATGCTATCGTACAATTCGATTGGTCAGTAGGCGAAATCATGAAGACCTTGTCTCAACTTGGCATTGCAGACAACACACTTGTTATTCTTACAAGTGATAATGGGCCTGTTGTTGACGATGGTTATGATGATCAAGCCGAGGAAATGCTTCATGGACATAAGCCCGCCGGGCCTTTCAGAGGGGAATAAATATAGTGCTTTTGAAGGCGGAACAGCTGTTCCCCTCATCGTAAGTTGGCCCAACAAAGTAGCTCGTGGCAAACAATCCAATGCACTACTAAGCCAAATTGATTTATTCTCTTCATTGGGGTCATTGATTGGAGCAAAACTTCCGAAGGGCAGTGCACCAGACAGTCATAACTATCTTCCTACGTTCTTAGGTACTAATGATAAAGGACGCGACTATGTTATCGGCGAATCTAACGTGCATGTTTTATCGGTTCTCACACCACATTGGCGCTATATAGAGCCTCATGATGGTCCGAAAATGATTACATGGGGACCTAAAATTGAAACAGGCAATTCCCCTACTCCACAACTTTACGATATGACTTCAAACAAATATGAGAAAGACAATGTAGCACTTCAACATCCTGAAGAGGTATTTAAGCTACAACGCATCTTACAAAAAGAACGTTTGGGACATTAAAACTTCAGAAAATAAGTTGTACTATACCTCTTAACTCCTCCATAAAAGAAATTTATCCGGAGGAATAAAGACAATTAATAGTACAACTTATTTAATAATTAATACAAACTCAATTATAAAAAAATCCTGAATAAAACAAATAAAGCAAGATCTAATGAAACACTTATTACTTGGATTAATGCTGTTGTTTTGTGTAAGTGCAAAAGGCATTAAAGTAACCCATGGACCATGGATTTGTGACATGGATAGCACAGGAGTCACTATTGTTTGGGTGACAGATGTTCCTGGAATATCCTACGTGGAAATGGCAACAGACTCCACCGATCACTTTTATAGCAAGACACGCAAACGCTACTACGCCGCAGAAGCAGGCAGAAGAATACTTACTGATAGCGTTCATTGTGTTCGAATAAGAGGCCTAAAACCTGATTCTAAGTATCGTTATCGGGTAGTTACACAAGCATTGAAAGATTGGTGCAACGACGATTGGGTTACTTTGGGTGGATTAGCATGGTCTGACGTTTGGAAAAAGAAGCCTTATGAGTTTAAGACTTATCCTGCAAAGCCACGCGAAATCACCTTCTTGGTATTGAATGATATTCATGAGCGTCCACAGTTTATGAAGGAGTTGTGCAAGAATGTAGATCTCAAGAAACTTGATTTCGTACTACTCAACGGTGATATGTCGAACCGCATAAGGAGTCAAAAACATATCATGGATGCATATTTGGATACATGTGTGAGCATGTTTGCAACCGACGTACCCTTATTCTTTAATCGAGGGAATCATGAACTCCGTGGGGAGTTTGCCGATTATCTCAACCGCTATTTCCCCACAAACAATGGCAAATACTATCGGCTTCAACATGTAGCTGGTGTAGATTTTCTATTTATAGACTCGGGAGAAGACAAGCCCGACGCTGACCTTGAGTATTGCGGCATCGTTGAATGTGATCAATATCGTGAAGAACAAGAACGATGGTTGCGCAGCCTGCAAGAAGAGAAGAAGATTGGAAAGTACCCCATCGTGGTATTCTCTCACATGCCGCCTACGCTGAAAAACTGGCATGGACCTCTTCACATGCAGGAGACTTTGACACCAGAACTCAATAAGATGAATGTTTCGGTTATGCTTTCAGGTCATCTACACAGGTTCGATTATCAGGAACCAAATGAAGTAATAAACTTCCCCAACCTTGTAAACAGCAACAACACCTATCTACTTTGTCACATTGCAAACGGAAAAATGGAAGTAGATTATGTAGGACTTACAAACAAGGAAAAGAAGCACTTCACATTTCCATTAAAATAAACCGACAATGTCAAAAGAGATGCATCAAACAAAAGCTATGATGCATCTCTTTTCTTTTATGCGGAAATAAACTCACGAAAAGCTGCTTCCTTGATATTATTGAATCATCTACAAAGAAGAAGCCTCGGAAACTCAAACGAAGTTTGTCATTTCCAAGGCCTCTTTTTTATAATCTTATGTTGTCGAAATTACTCTTCAACTACACTGAAATCTTCTTTAGTTACACCACATGTTGGGCAAACCCAATCATCTGGAATATCCTCAAATGCTGTTCCTGCTGCTATACCGCTATCAGGATCACCTACTGCTGGGTCATAAACATACCCACAAACATCGCATACATACTTTTTCATATTCGTCTTTGTTAATTAATAAATTAAACTATTTTGTTGCTTTAGCAAAAGCTTTTCCATATTCTCGACACGCTGCAAGTGCATCTTCATCTGGCACCCACAAAGTCTTAAATCCATCATCTACAAGTTCAAAACCGCCTTCTTTCAAATGCTCACTGATAAGTTTTGGTGCATCACCACTCCATCCGTATGAACCGAAAGCTGCAGCCTTCTTATTCTTAAATTTCAAACCGCGAGCCATTTCAAGAATACCCGCAATCGCATAAGAATAGCCATAGTTGATGGTTGGAGAACCTACAAGCACTGCTTTAGACTGGAACATCTCTGTGAGAATATCATTTTTATCTTCTTTTGCTGCATTATAAAGTTTCACTGTCACATTGCTGTCCTCACTCAGAATGCCCTCTGTGATTGCCTCTGCCATCTTACGCGTAGACTGCCACATCGTGTCATAAACTATTGTAATCTGGTTTTCTTGATAAGCTTCACACCATGCCTGATATTTCTCAATAATCTGCATGGGGTTATTCTTCCACATCACACCATGGCTGGGGCAAATCATCTTGATTGAAAGATTCATACCGACAAGTTCCTTCATCTTTCGGCTTGCCATCGGACTATATGTGTTGATGATATTTGCATAATACTTCTCTGCCTCCCACATTAAGTCATCCTGCTTAACAAGGTCGTTATAGAGAGACTCTGTTGCGAAATGCTGACCGAAAACATCATTTGAGAACAAGATTTCTTCGCCTGAAAGATAGCTCATCATCGTGTCAGGCCAGTGCAACATTGGAGCTTCGATGAATGTGAGGGTTGACTCACCTAAATCAAGCGTATCACCCGTCTTTACATTCACATAATTCCAATCTTGATGATAGTGACCACGAAGAATGGCCTCACCTTTCTTCGTACAATAAATTGGAGTGTCTGGAATCTCGCGCAAAAGTTCAGGAAGCGCACCGCTATGGTCAATTTCATTGTGATTCATCACGATATAATCAATCTCCTTAAGATCAATTTCTCGCTTCAATCGTGCCACAAACTCTTTATCATAGGGTTGCCACACCGTATCCATCAACACGGTTTTCTTATCTCGAATAAGGAAGGCATTATAGCTTGAGCCATGTTCCGTAGAAAGCTCATCGCCATGAAACGCATTAATTCCCAATCAATCTTTCCTACCCAGGTTACTTTATCTGTTATCTTTTTTGCCATGATAATTAAGTATAAATAGTTGGTGGAGCAAAGGTAATAATTATTCTCTTTCAGCCCAAAAATATACTGGTCTTTTTTTGTTTTTTATGAAAAAGAAAAGGGTTATAAATGTTTGTCTATCAGCCGATAGACTGCATGATTGATTGCTGTCGGTTTTTCAATTAAATTTTCAGCTCTCTTCTGGATATTCATAATAGATAATGGGGGAAACGTTTGTATTCCCCATTTTTTATGTGTCAGCGAATAGGTGTAATCTCAAAATTCCATTTAGTAGGTGGTCGGGAATGAAATTCCACCCTGGGTCGCACATTCCGTGACTGGTCGGGAATGAAATTCCACCCTGGGTCGCATATTCCATGGGTGGTTGTGAATGAAATTCCACCCTGGGTCGCACATTCCGTGGGTGGTCGGGAATGAAATTCCACCTTGGGTCGCGCACTTCATGAGTGGTCGGGAATGGAAATCCACCCTGGGTCGCGCATTCCGTGGGTGGTCGGGAATGAAATTCCACCCTGAGGTTTGCGGTTCTGGGTAAAAATAGATAAAAATGTTTGACGGTTTGGCGGATTTGTACTAATTTTGAGACGATAAAACAATCTCTAACCCTAATTTGAATGCTTATGAAGAAAATCAATGCTATCAGTTTGAAAAAGCTCAATAACGCTGAGTTTGCCTATTTCACTCAGCAAGTGAGTAACCTCATTCACGAAGGTACAGCCGAGAAACTGCACGTCAGCGCCGCAACGCTGACTGCTTTCGATGCCAATCTGAAATTGCTGACCGACATCGTGGCGCAGAGCCGCATTTCGGACGAGACCGCCGATATTGTAGCGGTGGACAAGGAGGCCGACGACCTGATAACCTACATTCTTTCGGCCATCCGCAGTGCCAAGCAGAGCCCCGTTGCCGCACAGAAAGCTGCTGCCACCACGCTCTACAATGCCACCAAGCCATACGCCGGCATCCAGCAGATGGCGCAGCGGCAGGAGGTGCAGCAGGCACGCGGTCTGCTCGCCGACCTTGCCAAGCCCGACCTCAAGGCGCACGTTCAGACGCTTGCCCTCCAGCCCGCCGTTGACCAGTTGAAGACGACCGTCGACCGCTATGCCTCGCTGCTCGAAAGCCGCGCCGCATCGCAGGTGGCTGCCGACCTCGGTGCCGCCAAGCCTGTACGTGAAAAGATGAACGCCGAGTACGACGAGATGACCACCGTGGCCTTCGCTTTCAGCATCGCCGCACCGGCCACCGAACTCACCACGTTTATCACCAAGCTCAATAAACTCATCGACGACATCAATACCGCCTACAATCAGAGCCGGGCGCAGATGAAAGTCACCAAAGGCACGACATCGAGCGGAAAGAAGTCCGAGGAAATTCGCAAAGTGGAGTCGCTTATTCCTGCCTATGAGCAGGATGCCCACTTAACGCCGGGCGTGATGAAGTTCACAGGCCTTGCTGCCGGCACAGGCTCGGAACGTGCCTACAAGATGGTGACCGACGACGTGGACAATCCCTTCTGGGTGCGCATCGCGGACGGCAAACTCGTGGACGTGGAGTTTAAGATTCAGCCCGGAGAGCCGGGAGGTCTGACGGTGGAGAAGCTGAAGTAACACGGCTTCCTATTGAAGTTTATTAAAAGAAATCCCGACGAAAGATTTGATGTCCTTGCGTCGGGATTTCTGAATCCGCTTGAATTGTTTAATCATGGAGTATACTAGAAATGAAAATGTTAATTTTAATTGGCTTCATCGCCGTAAGTTGTACATCAGCACCTAACAAGAAGTGTATTGTACAAAAAAATCAAGTAAGAGTCATAAAAACAGAGAAATCTACAGCATTCAAGTATTTACAAGGTATTTGGATAATACCACATGCAGCTGATATACGAATTATTTTCAAAAATGACTCTACTTTTGAGTTTCATGATTATAACTCAATCAAAAGATTCTATAGAGATTTTAAAAGGTATATATGTATTAAATAATGATCAACTTACACTTAGATATACTGATAGACCTCAACAGAAGTTTATCTATCACTTTGGCAGATATGAGGACGAGCGTTATATTAGAAAAGGAAAGTACTATTTTGTAAAACATACACACTTTATAGGACACTACCGCAAAAAGAGAAAATAAGCACTTCTGTGAACGACATAAGCACGAAAAAAGCATGGCAAAGGGGTTGCCATGCTTTCTTGGTCAGTTATAATTCTATAAACAGCCTTACAATGATGCTATGGCTGCACTATTTATCCATCCATAAACCATGCTGCACACGCCAAAGAGCAGAATGCCTGTGGTGCAAATTGCTAATGCAAGCTTTGTGCTTGAAGCACTCTTGAATGCAGGCAAAGGACAGTCGTTGTGTTTGATGTACATTGCTTTTACAATCAACAGATAGTAGTAAAGACTGATTACTGTATTAATCAATGCAATGAATACAACAGCGTAAGCAAGTGCGCCACTTGTCGTGCTGATTGAGGCTCCCTTTACCGCAGCCATGAACACAAAGAACTTGCTGAACATACCTGCAAATGGAGGAATGCCACCCAAAGAGAATAAGGCCAATGTCATCAAGAAAGCCAAACGAGGGTTGGTTTTGTATAGACCATTATAGTCGTCCATGTTCACCTTACCCTGATTATGCTCTTCTACACTACTAATGACAGCGAAGACTGCCATGTTTGCTGCAACATAAATAAGTACATAGAAACTTAATGCCGTGAAGCTCATTGCCGTGTTACCAACAATTGCTAATACGATATATCCAGCCTGAGAAATAGAACTGAACGCCATAAAGCGCTTTAAGTCGCGTTGACGCAGTGCAAAGAGGTTGGCAATCGTGATAGAAAGTACGATAACAATGAACAGCAGATACTGCCAATATTCAACCATCGGAGCAAACACCTTCATGAGAATTGCACAGAGTGCGAAGGCTGCAGCACCTTTGCTGACTACCGAAAGATAGCCGGTAACGGTTGTTGGAGCTCCCTGATAGGTGTCGGCTGTCCAAAAATGGAAAGGAACCAATGATAACTTAAATCCTAAACCACTAAAGAAGAACACCATACCCATAATGGTTAGCGGTGTGGCTTGCATCTTAACAGCTATGTCATCAAAGTAGAGCGTGCCCATTGCACCATAGATAAAGGAGATACCAAAGAGCATCACACCACTTGAGAAGGTCGCAGTCAAAATGAATTTTGCAGCAGCTTCGGCAGAATGATGGCGGTATTTATCAAGTCCTACGAGGCAAGCCATTGGCACAGATGCCATCTCAAGACCAAGGAAGAACATTAAGAAATGGTTCGCACTGACCATCATATTCATACCTAAAAGGGTTGAGATGACGAGCATATAGAACTCTCCTTCCTTGAATTGTGTGTCAGGACGTGAAATCCATTCACGACTTTGAATCAAAACAATCAATGCACCCAAGGCAAGAATCGTTTTCACAACACCAATCGCAGGAGTTGTGTAATACATGCCTCCAAAAGCCGTAGATGCGGTGACAGGGAAGATATTGATAACAAGATGCGCTGCCATCAAGAGACAAACCAAAGGATTAAACCATGCGCGTGGTGACGAAGTTTTGCTATCACCATTAGGCATGACAAAACGCTGTGCGGTAGAAAAGTCTGCAATGAAGACGATAACAAGAAGTGCCATGAGCGTCACCTCGGGTATCATGCTTAGAAATTGACTATAATCTATATTCATAATAAATCTTTATTCTTAATCATTTTGTTCTACATTACAGGGCTGCTACCGTGGTTCCAAGAATATGCTGGATGATTGGACCAACTGCACCACTAATCACATTGTCTACCCAGAGTGGGAACATACCAAGTCCTGCTACGCAGAAAATCAGTCCGCCGATGGCAAAACGCTCGTCCCAAGTGGCATCATGAAGCTCGAGGAACTTCGGATTAGCAATCTTTTGGAATAAGATTTTACCCACAACACGCAGGATATATACAGCTGTGATAACGATAGAAGAGCATGCAATGATGGTGCAAACACGATGGAACATATCGCCATTTTGGAAAGAACCAACAAAAATGGTCATCTCGGCAACGAAGCCAGAGAAACCAGGCAAACCTAAGTTGGCAAGGCCTGCAACGACGTAGGAAACAGAAAGGAAAGGTATAACCTTCATCAATCCGCCAAGATAACGCACGTCACGAGTTCCTGCACGGTGATAAATCATACCGATACAAGCAAAGAACAATGCTGTCATCAAACCGTGAGAAAGCATCTGAAGCACAGCACCTGTAATGGCTGTTTGTGTCAACATGCAAAGAGCAAAGAGCACCATACCACAGTGAGAAACTGAAGAATAAGCATTGATATACTTCAAATCAGTTTGAACACAAGCAGAGAGTGCACCATAAACAACAGAGCAGGTGGTGAGAATCAAGAAGATCCAAGAGAGTTGCTCTGCAGCCTCAGGAAGCAAATACATTGCAATGCGGAAACATCCGTAACCTCCAAGTTTCATTAATACACCGGCATGGAGCATAGAAACAGCTGTTGGCGCTGAAGCATGACCATCAGGTGACCATGTGTGGAATGGGAAAGCGCACCCAAAACACCAAATCCGATGAAGATGAACGGATAGAACACCTTCTGAACGGCTACTGGAATATTATGCAAAGCTGCAATTTCGTTGATGTTCATTGTGGTTGCTCCACTGAAATAGTAAATGCCAAGTATACCGATAATCAAGAGTGCACTACCACCCATCAACATCAAGGTAAGCTTCATGGCAGCATATTCCTTAGGTCCTGTTCCCCATACACCAATGAGAAGATACATCGGAATCAATGCAACTTCGTAGAACATAAACATCGTGAAGAGGTCGGTCGATATAAAGAATCCAAACACACCTATACTCAACAAAACAAACCATAAGAAATATTCTTTCTTCATTGGTTCGAGTTGCCAAGAAGCAAATGTACCTGTAAAAACAATAATGGCAGATAGAAGAATCATCACTACAGAGATGCCGTCAACGCCAACGCTGTATGCAATGTGTAGAGGTGCAAACCAAGGCACACTATAGGTAAACAACATCAAATCGGTGTTGCCTGCATTACGCATCTGAATGAAAGTGATGGTGAGCCATATTGAAAGCCCAAGCAATGCACTTGCACCAACAACCATCACGCCACGAACCTGATTATCGTTCTTTGCAAGCCAAAGACCGATAAGCATCAGGACCGGAATTACTACAAATAATGTTAATATACTCATTTTTTATTTGTCTTTATTCATGTTCATGATTCATTAACTGAAAATACAAAGCAAGATCAATGTCAATGCAATGGTACCTGTAAGGAACCATGATGCGTACGAACGGACATCACCACTCTGCCAAGGACGAATCGTTTCGCCTGCTTCTTGAGCACCCCACGCCATGAAGTTAAATGTTCCATCAATGACATGACGGTCAAACCAAGCGATGGGTTTAGAGAAGCAATTGAACACAATCTGATGCGTAAAGAACTGCCATGCGTCGTCAATATAGAAACGATTAAGCGCTGCTTTGTGCAAACGAGGCATTCTCTTTGCCAACAAACCAGGAACAGGATTATGCTTTGGAAGATACATCCAAGTAGCTAAACCAATTCCAATTGCTGCAGCCAAAAGACTGAACCAAGCAACACTTGAGAATTCAAAGTGTTGCAAATGTATTTCCATAGACTGTCCTGTAGCTGAAACAAAGTGACCAAAAGGAATCCATCCTGCAAAAATTGAAATGATAGCAAGGAATACTAAAGGTCCCCACATTACGAAAGGAACTTCTGCTGGACGCTTACGATGTTCAGGATCAAGTTCATAATAGCTTTGTCCCCAGAAAATAACGTAATAGAGTCGGAACATATAGAACGCAGTCATACCTGACACGAGCGTCATAAACCAACCTAAGAATGGAGAATATTCAAAACAAGCTGATACAATTTCATCCTTTGAGAAGAAGCCTGCAAAAGGCCAAACACCACTAATGGCAATACAACCAATGAGGAAGCAGATGTTCGTGATAGGCATATATTTGTGAAGACCACCCATATATTCCTTAAAGTTACTTCCGATAATCACAATGATTGCACCTGAACAAAGGAATAGAAGTGCTTTGAACATGGCATGTGTAAACAAATGGAACATGCTGGCCATATAGCCAAGACCTCCTTCATGATTATCCATGGCGAAGCAAACACCTAAAGCCACAAGCATATAAGCAATCTGTGAGATCGTTGAGAATGCCAAGCCACGTTTAATATCACGTTGAGCACAAGCAACAGCAGCTGCATAGAAGGCTGTAAATGCTGCAATATAAGCAACCCAATGAAGTTGCTCAGGAGCATATTTCACCCAAATTGGGAACAGGCTTGCCACCTGATAAACACCAGCAACAACCATGGTTGCGGCATGAATCAGTGCAGAAACAGGCGTTGGCCCCTCCATTGCATCTGGCAACCAGATATGAAGTGGAAACATTGCACTCTTACCAGCACCACCGATAAACATCAAGAACAATGCTGTTGGCAACACCCAAGCATATTCTTTAGCTACACTCGCAAGTTTTCCAACAAGTTCTGGGTTAGCATGCAGGTCATAATTGAATGTTCCTACATAGAAACTGAAGAACAAAATACCGATGAGGAAAAATAAATCTGCAAAACGTGTAACGATGAAAGCCTTCTTCGAAGCATGTACGGCTGTATGTTTGGGATAATAGAATCCTATTAACAAGTAGGAGCATACACCCACAAGCTCCCAAAACATATACATTTGGAAGATGTTTGTAGCTACAACTAAGCCCAACATACTCATCGTAAAGAGGGATAAATAAGCATAGAAACGCTGGAAACCATGTTCGTATTCTTCAAATTTATAATGCTCATCACGCTCTGCCATGTAGCCAAAAGAATAGATATGCACCATGAAACTCACCGTAGTAATAACGATTAACATCATTACACTAATAGGAGTCAGGCGGAAACCTATATTAAAAGTAAGCAGATCAGTAAACTTCAACCATGTAAAATTGAATACTGTAACCGTCGGATACAAGCCTGTTGTTGCATCACGCCCAATGACAAAGAAATATTCATAGGCCGTATAGACAGACATTGCAAAAAGACTGCCCAGCATAATTGTACCGATAAGGCCAGCTACCTGCTTCTTCATCTTCATGCCTAAGAGTCCTAAAACCAAAAAACTTAGGAAAGGAAGGAGAAGTATTAAATATGAATAACTGTATTCCATCTCTTTTAGAATTTCATGTTTTCGATACTGTTCACCTGATCACTATGGTAATTACGGTAAACATTAATAATGATGGCAAGTGCTACTGCCGTTTCTGCCGCACTGACTCCAATAGAGAACAAAGTGAAGAAAAAGCCTTCAAGCTGTCCGGGGAAAAGGAGACGATTGAATACTGCAAAATTCAAATCAACAGCGTTCAATACAAGTTCTATGGAAATTAACATCGCTACAAGATTACGACGCGTTACAAATCCAAAGACACCAATAAAGAACAATAGTGTACTAAGCACGAGATAACATTCTACAGGGATATTCATTTGTTGTCCTCCTTCCTTGCAATCATAATACCGCCAATGATACATGCCAATAAGAATACTGAGATAAACTCAAAAGGCAATACATATTGATATTTATCACTTCCGAGAAGTGCAGTACCAATCTGTGCCATTGGCACTTCTGTATCGGTAGTTTGCAAAGCAGCATTATAAAAATTATTTTTAATAAGAACTAAACCAACCGTTAAAAGTCCAGCGACAAACAAGAGAACACCGCTGAAAACACGTTTTCCCTTAAATCGTTCTACAAGACCTTGTAACGTACGCTTAGATACAAGCTGGATGACAAAAACATACAAAACTGTAATACCTCCAGCATAAACAGATATCTGTGCTGCACCTAAGAATGTATAATCAAGAATAAAATAAATACCAGCTACACCAAACAACACGCAAAGCAAGAAAGTTGCTGCTCGCATAATACGTTTAGTAGTAACGCACACGATTGCTGAACCAAGAATGATTACAGCAAGAATGCAAAACATAATTAAATTTGCCATAATCTTTTCTACTTGGTTTTTGTGTTAAACTTACCGATTGTTAAAGGTGCTCCTCCATCTATAAGTTCAGGAAGACTACCTCCTTTATATACCTCTTTGTCAAGATGATACACCAACTTGTCTTTATCGAAGACTGAGTTCTCGAAATCATTCACGAACTTTATGGCATCGAAATTACAAGCGTTGACGCACAACTGGCAAAACATGCAGTCACCAAGATCATAATGGTAGTCGTCAAGCTGTCTTTTCTTACGCCCAGTTTCTGGGTCTTCAGCCATGTGTGATGTAATCTGAATGGTGCCATTAGGACAGCCTTTTCACACATAAGACAAGCTACACATTTATAGCTCTCATCCTCATTACGCTTGAAAACAAGACGTCCACGGTGACGCTTTGAGACATGAAGCGTTGTCTTACGGTTCTCAGGATACTGCTCTGTGGTCTTTGGCGTGAAGTATTCCTTCATCGTCACCTTCAGGCCTGTACCCAAAGTCTTCAGTGCAGCACCAATTTCACCGAAATACGATTTGTTATTTTCCATTTTAACTAAATTCTTTAATCATTTCATGAAAGCATTAAACCAAGGCAACCCAAATGGTTGTCAAAGTAAGAATAACAAGCATGAATGGCATAAGATATTTCCATTCCAAAGCCAAAATCTGATCTACACGAAGACGAGGGAAAGTCCATCTAATCCACATCAGAATCCAAACAATAGCAAATGTCTTTGCAAAGAACCAAACAATGCCTGGAATAAAATCCATTATAGCATTAAAACCATCGAGTCCTGAAACGTGAAGAGGCATCCAACCACCTAAGAAAACGGTAGCTGCAATACCTGAAATCACAAACAGATTCAAATATTCTGCCAAATAATAGAAGCCAAATCCCATACCCGAATACTCAGTATGATAACCTGCAGTCAACTCACTCTCAGCCTCAGCCAAGTCAAATGGGCCACGATTAGCCTCAGCATTACCCGCAATAAGGAACACAAGGAAAGCTAACCATGTAAAAGGACTCTGGAAAATGAGCCATGCTCCGTGCTGTGCTTCTACAATACCACTGACCTGCATCGTACCAGTGAGGATAACAGCACTAATCAAACATAATCCCAAGATATTTCGTAGGAAATCATTTGAACAGCACCACGCATCGCACTTACAACAGAATATTTGTTATTACTGCCCCATCCTGCAATGAAAATGCCCAGCACACCAATGCTTGAAATAGCAGTTATTAAGAAAACGCCTACGTTAAAATCAAGTACTGCTGCACCTTTATTCCATGGAAGGAAGGAGAATGTTCCTACAGAAGCAATAATAACAAGGAAAGGTGCAATATAATAAAGCAGTTTGTCTGCCTTATCTACTGCAAAAATTTCCTTGATAAGCATCTTCAAAACATCAGCAAACACCTGGAAGATACCCCAAGGACCAACACGCATCGGGCCGAGACGACACTGGAAGTAAGCACAAACCTTACGTTCCATGAATATCAACACGATAGCAATCAGCGCATAGGCAGTAAGTATACAGACACCTACCAGTATGCACTCTATTAAAATTGACCAGAAATCTCCTAAGTTAAGAGTCTCACGAAGAAGACTGTCAATCCAAGTTGTTACTATACTAAAATCAAACATAATTATCTATCAATATCGGGTATAACGAAATCTATTGCTGCACCTGTAGCCACAAGGTCGGCCAATTTCTGTCCTTTCAGCATCTTGTCGAAAGCGCCTGTAAGGGTCAGTCCCATTGGACGCATCTTCAAACGATACGGACTCTTGTCGCCACGTGAATCAAGATATACACCAAACTCACCAGCTCCACCTTCTACAGAGAAGTACCATTGTCCTTCAGGAACTTTTATTATTGGCTTTTGTTTGATATAGAATTCACCTTCAGGGATATTATCTATCAACTGTTCTATAATGTTTAGACTCTGATAAATCTCTTGAATATGAACCATATATCGTGCCATTGAGTCAGCACCGGTTAAGGTTATGTCTTCAAAATCAACCTTTCCATACATTGCATAAGGATGATTCTTGCGCACATCATTATGCCAACCAGCAGCACGTCCGGCTGGACCTGTTACAGCGTAATTAATACAATCCTCAAGATTCATTGGCCCTACACCTTCAAGACGCTGATGTGTGATGACGTTATCTCCAAATACATCCAAATACTCTTGAACCATAGGACGCAGATATTTGCAAAGCGTCTTCGTGTTTTGGACAAAGTTTGGATCGATATCATCCTGCAAACCACCAATTCGATAGTAGTTTTGTATCAGGCGACCACCCGTGGTTTCTTCCATAACATTCAGCACATGCTCACGGTCACGCATGCAATATAGGAATGCAGTCAATGCACTTAAGTCTTGTGCACACGTACCAAGGAACAGCAAGTGGTTATTAATACGCTGCAATTCATCCATGATTGTGCGGATATACTGAATACGCTCTGAGAGTTCAATTCCCATACCTTCTTCTATAACGCCAACCAAAGCATGGCGATGCATCATTGCACAAAGGTAATTCAAGCGGTCAGTAAAGGCTAAAGTTTGAGGGTAAGTCATACTCTCACACATCTTCTCCATACCACGATGGATATAGCCTAAATGAGGATAAATGTGTTTAACAACCTCGCCATCAAGAACAGTTTGCAAACGAAGTACACCGTGCATACTTGGGTGATTAGGTCCTAAGTTCACGATGAAGTCATCTTCATCAAACATACGATGCTGCGTGGCAACTAAGTTTCCGCTCTTATCAAGATTCCATTCTGTTGTGAAATCACTCTCTGGTTCATCGGTTGTAGGGAAAGGATTGGCTTCAGGGGTCGCATCAAAATCCTTTCTCAGTGGATATCCCTTAAAGTCATTACGCATAAACAAACGACGCATGTCGGGGTGTCCCAGGAACTTTATGCCCAAAAAGTCAAACACTTCACGTTCAAGGAGATTAGCCGCATTCCACAAATTGATTACACTTGGAATCACATACTCTTCCCCTATCTGCTTTGCAATCGTTCGAACAGAGCAACGTTCATGGCTTTCTGTATTCTCAAGAATATAGATACAACCCAAACCTTCTTCGCCAAAGTCTTCACCAATAATGGTAACAAGATAGTCGAAATGCTTTCGTTCTTCAACTTTGCCATCTCTGCGGCAAAGTTATCGAATTGAAGTTCTATGTTATTTAATTTCATCTTCTTTTACCTTATTAATCTGTTAGACCTTTTTCTGGATCAAAATCAGCTGGCACATCAGTAACTATAATCGGAGCTGGTTTGCCGAGTTTCTCTGTCGCAACAATAGCTTCGTTACTCAGTCCATGCAAACCTCCCTTCGACATCGAAAGCTCTCGCTCTTCTTTGTCATCTTATGATTAGCTCCACCAAAGAACTTCTCAATCTTAACTTTACGTTGTAACTGCATCATTCCATAGAGAATAGCCTCAGGACGAGGAGGACAACCCGGAATGTAAACATCAACCGGAACAAGTTCATCAATACCTCGCACTACGTTATAGCTCTTCTTGAATGGTCCACCACTAATAGTGCACCCACCAACAGCGACAACATACTTTGGTTCAGCAATCTCATCATAAAGTCGTTTGAACACAGGAGCCATCTTGTTTGTTATCGTTCCAGCACACATAATCAAGTCTGCTTGACGCGGAGAGTTACGAGTTACCTCGAAACCGAAACGAGAAAAGTCGTATCGAGCACAACCAACGGCCATAAACTCAATACCACAACATGACGTACCAAACGTCAGAGACCAAAGTGAATTGCTACGTCCCCAGTTGATTGCCTGGTCTAATGAACCAACAATTACATTGACACCACCTTCATTCAGTTCTTTCGTAATCTTCTCAAGAGTGTCATTGTCCTTAAATTCATCATAAGGAATACTCTTGATGTGTGGTTTTCTTACTTCCATTCCAATGCTCCTTTCCGCCATGCATAGGCAAGGCCTAAAACTAAAACAACCAAGAAGAAGCCAATGCTTATCAAGGCTAATGAACCAAATTGCTTAACAACCACAGCCCATGGATAGAGGAACACGGTCTCAATATCAAACACCAAGAAAAGGATGGCAAACAAATAATATCCCACATGCATAGGAAGCCAGGAGCTACCATGCGTTGGAATACCACATTCGAAAGGCTCACCCTTTACCGGATTGTATGAACGCGGACCGATAAGCTTTGCTATGACATAAGCTGCCACTACCAAAACCACAGCCGTTATCAAAACGGTAACGAATAAAGTAAAATACATAAATTTTATAACGTTATTAATTATTTGCTCCATTTACAGTGGAGAGCTAATCCACTTAAAGCGCTGCAAAGTTAACAATAATATTAGACTTATCATACTCTTTTAGCAAAAAAATGTAATATAGAGGTGGCAAAAATTAAGATTATATGAATGTAAACCAAACATCAATATATAAAATATTGAAAATAAACACTCTCAGTACCAACACTAATTACATGGCCAGGTAGGAATAATTAAAAAGAACCAACAACTAAAAAAAGAACCAACAGCCAACCTAAAAAGCGGTTACTCAGAATGCCTTTAATATAAATAGGTGAAATGAAGTAAAATGGAATTGATAATTATAGCATAAAATTGAGGAATTAAAAAGGGCCAAACGACATGGTAATATGAATGACTTTATGCTATAAAATGATAGAGATTGCCGTATAATTTGATAGCTTTCAGATAAAGAGTATAATTCTCTTACGAATGCAGATATGATTTATCTTTGGGCTAATCGTTATCATGTTGAAAACCATCTCAATAAGATGAAAATTAAAATCTATTTCTTTTATAAGCAACAAGAAACTCTTCGATAGAACACTTCCTTGTATTTTATCTACCTTTTAACTCCTAAAAAGCAAAAGAAGTCGAGCATTGCTGCCCGACTTCTCTATCTTAACTTAAAATCAATCAAATTAATAATTTGTTGCCTCAATCTGGAAGAAGCTCTGAGGATGATTGCAAACAGGGCAAATCTCAGGTGCTTTCTTACCGATAACGATATGGCCACAGTTGCGGCATTGCCAGATACAATCTCCATCGCGAGAGAAAACAACACCGTCTTCGATGTTCTTTAACAACTTGCGATAACGCTCTTCATGATGCTTCTCAACTTGACCTACAGCACGGAACTTAGCGGCAATACCAGTAAAACCTTCTTCCATAGCCTCTTTAGCCATTTGAGCATACATGTCTGTCCACTCATAGTTTTCACCAGCAGCAGCGTCTGCAAGGTTAGCTGTCGTAGTAGGAATACCACCTTCATGCAAGAACTTAAACCACATTTCTGCGTGTTCACGCTCGTTATGAGCTGTTTCCTCGAACAAACCACCTATCTGCTCATAACCTTCTTTCTTTGCTTTAGAAGCAAAGTAAAGGTATTTTGTGTGAGCTTGACTTTCACCTGCGAAAGCAGTTTTCAAGTTCTGTTCGGTCTTAGTACCTTTTAATTGTGCTGTTGTAAACTCCTGGAATTTACCTTTAGCATGGCATACTGGACACTCTTCTGGTGCTTCTGCTCCTTCATAAATGTAGCCACAAACGCTACAAACAAATCTTTTTTTCATAATGTTTTTGTTTAATATTACCAATTATCCTGTTTGCAAAGTTAGTGCTTATTTTCATAAGAAACAAGAAATCAAGTTAATTAATCAATAGAAAATATCTATCTTTCAATTAGTTTTAATTATAACGCATCGCTATAAGAGTCTATAAAGCGCATAAAGAAAAAGATTTTTTTTATTGACAACAGCAAATAAAAGTTTGATGATTATGAAAAAATAAATTATCTTTGCATGAAATAGTGTACCAAAACCTAAAAATATGACTCTTCAACAATTAGAGTATATCATCGCAGTATACCGACATAAGCATTTCGCTAAGGCTGCAGAGGCCTGCAAAGTGACTCAACCAACACTGAGTTCAATGATTCAGAAACTTGAAGATGAACTTGGTGTGAAGATCTTTGACCGCAAACGACAACCCATCTTGCCTACAGTTATCGGACAACATATCATCAATCAGAGTTTAGAAATCCTGCAACATGCAAAACTTCTAAAGAATCTGTTGACGAAGAAAAGAACACTTTACGGGGAATTTTCCACGTAGGCATCCTGCCAACGATTGCACCTTATCTCATTCCACGCTTTTTTCCACAACTGCTACAGCACTATCCTGAGTTGGATATTCGTATTCGAGAGATGCAAACACACGAAATAAAGAAAGCATTGGAGCATGGAGATATCGACGTAGGCATATTGGCTGAACTTGATGGAATGGGAGATTTTGAAACCACACACTTATACTTTGAGCAGTTCTTTGGATATGTTGCAAAAGACGACCCCCTATATATAAATAAGGTGATACATACGACAGACCTCAAAGGGGAATATCTTTGGATGCTTGATGAAGGCCATTGCTTCAGAGATCAACTTGTGAAATTCTGTCAATTAAAGGAAGCTAAACAAAGTCAGAAAGCTTATTCTTTGGGCAGTATTGAAACTTTCATGCGCATCGTTGAAAACGGAAAAGGCATGACTTTCATTCCTGAGCTCGCCATACTCCAATTGGCTGATAGCCAGAAAGAACTTGTACGGCCTTTTGCTATCCCTATACCAACGCGCGATATTGTCATTATAAATACTAAAGATTTCGTGCGGCATAAGATTCGAAAACTATTGGTTGATGCTATACAAAGTGCTGTTCCATCAGACATGTTGAAATTAAAACAAATTCAACAACGCGTATAACAAAATGTAATCTGTAGTTGACAAAAAACCAAATACAGATTATTTTTTTGTGATATTTAGCTTTTTATCCCCATAAATGAGGATAATTTTCCGATTCTTTGACCTGATTAACACACAAAAATTTTAAATTTGTAACATTAATCAACGATTACTCTATGAAGCGACTAACCTATACCTATTTGAAAAATGGATGGAAATCGTTTGTCAATAGCCTTTCTTATAGACAAAAGATTATCTTAACCTCATTATGTGGCATCGCTTTTGGCTTAGTGGTTTTATTCATGTATCTTCTTCGAATGCAAACCTACATCGTTGGAGATGATCCTGCTGCCTGCATCAATTGTCATATTATGTCGCCTTATTATGCTACATGGTCGCACTCATCTCACGGCAGAGATGTTACCTGTAACGATTGTCATGTGCCCAACAACAACATCTTTTCTCACTATTTTTTCAAAGGAAAAGATGGTATGAAGCATGTCGCTTACTTTGTGACACACAGCGAACGACAAGCCATTGAAGCAGAAGATGCTTCAGCAGAAGTTATCATGGACAACTGCATTCGCTGTCATAAACAACTCAATCAAGAATTTGTTAAGACCGGACGAATCGACTATATGGAAGCAAAACGAGGTGAAGGCAAGGCTTGTTGGGACTGCCATCGTAACGTTCCACACATGGGAATGAACTCGCTTTCATCTACTCCTGGAGCAGAATTCGTTGAACCGATGCCACCAGATCCTGTTCCTGCTTGGCTACAGAAGTTATTAGGACATGATCCTTACATGGGACCAACCGAAAACAAATAATGAAATCAATCTATAATATCAACAACAGTCTTCGAATAAATTAATAAATTCAATAACTATGGCAAAACAACTTAAGAAATGGCAAGGTTGGCTACTCTTTGGAGGAGCAATGGTTGTTGTGTTCATTTTGGGTCTTCTGTGTTCTTCATTATTAGAAAGAAGAGCAGAAGTCGCCAGCATTTTCAACAATCGCCGCGTGCCAATGACCGACTCTATCGTAGCTCAGAACGAGAAATTCGCTGAGGATTTTCCACGCGAATATCAAACATGGGCCATGACTGAAGACACAACCTTCGAGAGTAAATACAATGGTTCACAAGAGAAAAGTATTTTGGAGAAATGTCCAGAAATCGTTGTTATCTGGGATGGTTATTCCTTCTCAAGAGACTATAACAGCCCACGTGGCCATCGTCACTGTATCGAAGATTTAAGGAAAATCCTTCGAACAGGTTCACCTGGTGTTGATGGTCAGGGAGACATGCAACCTGGAACTTGCTGGACTTGTAAAGGTCCTGATGTACCACGCCTCATGCGCGAGAAAGGAAAGAATGCTTTCTATGCTGCAAAATGGAGCGATTGGGGAAACCAAGTCATGAACACTGTAGGATGTTCAGATTGTCACGATGCACGTACAATGGATCTTAAACCAGCACGTCCTGCTCTTTACGAAGCATGGGCACGCGTAGGTAAAGATGTTAAGAAAGCCAGCCATCAAGAAATGAGGAGTCTGGTTTGTGCACAATGCCATACAGAATACTATTTTGAAAAAGACAATGGGAACTATCTTCACTTCCCACAAGAGAAGGGACTTACATGCGAAGCAGCTGAAGAATACTATGACAGCATCGGTTTCTATGATTATGTTCACCCACTCTCTCGTGCTAAGATTCTGAAAGCTCAACACCCAGGTTATGAGATGTTCAAACAGGGTATACACGGACAACGCGGTCTTTCATGCGCAGATTGTCACATGCCTTACATTTCAGAAGGTGGCGTAAAATATACTGATCACCACATCATGAGTCCGCTTGCACACATCGATCGCACTTGTCAGACATGCCACAGACAGTCTGCAGAAACACTCCGTCAGAATGTTTATGACCGACAAAAGAAGGTTTATGACTTCGCTTTGAAGGTGAACAGAGAATTAGCCAACGCACACATCTATGCTAAGTTCGCATGGGACAGGGTGCTACAGAAGCTGAAATGAAACAATGTTTGAGTGATATCCGCAAGAGCCAGTGGCGTTGGGATTATTCATTGGCAAGTCACGGAGCTGCATTCCACGCCCCACAAGAAGTTGAACGTCTGCTCGGCTATTCGATGATGTATGCTAAAGATGCTCAATTACAAGCACAACGTGTTGCTGCAAAGCATGGATTCACAGGGCAGATACCTCTTCCAGACATTTCAACGCGTGAAAAAGCTGCAAAATATATTGGTCTCGACATGAAGAAGTTAAAGTCACAAAAGAAGGACTTCCTCGACACCATTGTACCGAAATGGATTGAATCGGCTCGCAAAAATAAGCTGTTCATCACACAGCCCATGTAAAATCTTACTTTAAATAACACTACAAGGGAGCATCGGAGATTTCTCTCCGGTGCCTCTTTCTTAATATATAATTATGTGGAATAAACCTTGGAACTTAAAAGAAGGAGTAGCTATCGTTGCCGGTTTATTACTGGTTGGATTACTTCTTCAATTCTCTATTGGCCCATTAGACTGGGTTTTATTTCTTTGGCCAGCAAACGGAATAACGCTTATCGTACTTATCATTGCGCTTATTCTATTCTACTTACTAAGGAAAAAAGTCTACTTTTTCCGTTTCATGATGACCATGCAAGCGGCAATTCCAGCTATTGCTGTATCTGCTTTGCTAACCATCATCATGGGACTTTCGCGCCAAGTACCAGCCGAACAGCCTGCTGCCGACTTCATCGGGCTCAGCAAGATGTTGAACTTCTGGCCCTTCATCCTTGTTTATTTTTGGATGACAATGATCGTCGGAGAAACCGCAATTCATCAACTCGCACACTTTTCATGGCGCAGACTTCCCGTGATTACAAGTCATTTGGGCTTGTTTATCGTTCTAACCACCGCCACACTCGGTTGTGCAGACATGCAAAGACTAAAAATGTATTGCGAAAAGGGACAACCTGAATGGCGCGGACTCGATGCACTCAACAATGTGCATGAACTACCGATTGCCATCCAACTCAATCAATTCACCATTGATGAATACCCTCCAAAGCTGATGGTTATTGACAAAACGGGGCGTCCCATCCCCTACAAGAAGCCTGAAGTATTGCTCATCGACGATAACTTTAAGCAAGGAAATATTGCTGGCTGGCATATCAACGTGAATAAAAAGATAGAAGATGCCATTCCTAAGCAGCTGGCAGGTATGATAAAGAATATGCCAATGCAGATGAAAGGCATGTTACGCATGGACTCACTTGGTATGGCCATCAAAACTGGGGGATACATCCAAAGCAGCATGGCAGGTTCAGCTTGTGCATTGTCTATAACTGCCACAAAAGGGAAAGACCGCAAAGAAGGCTGGGTTACCTGCGGAAGTTATCAATTTCCATTAGAAACATTGAAGCTCAGTGATGGCAAATCACTCGTCATGGCAAGTCGCGAACCTAAACGTTTTGCTTCAAAAGTAAACATCTATACACAAGACGGAAAAAACATCCTGACTGAAATTGAAGTTAATAAGCCCTTCAAGATTAATGGCTGGAAGATTTATCAACTCAGCTACAATGAGCAAATGGGAAAATGGAGCAATGTCAGTGTGTTTGAGTTAGTGCGCGACCCATGGCTCAACGTTGTTTATGTAGGAATCTATTTGTTAATCATCGGTGCGATAGGAATGTTCCTCACCGCAAGTAAGAAAAAAGAAAACTAAATCATGACTTGGAATTACTTCATCATATTTGCAATAATTTCTGTCGTTTGCTGGATTATCGGTGCGATTGCTTCATGGAAAGAAAGAAAACACTGACCTTTGTCTTTACGAGCTTAGGTCTTGCAGTCTTCTTCTCCTATATATTATTAATGTGGATAACGCTTGAGCGTCCACCCCTTCGCACGATGGGCGAAACCCGACTCTGGTATAGTTTTTTCCTTCCATTGGCTGGTATCATCGTCTACAGTCGCTGGCACTACAGATGGATATTATCATTCAGCACCTTATTAGCCACAGTCTTTGTGTGTATCAATCTCTTCAAACCCGAGATTCACTCTAAGACACTCATGCCAGCACTGCAAAGTCCGTGGTTTGCCCCCCACGTCATCGTCTATATGATGGCCTATGCCATGCTCGGTGCAGCCATGGTAATGGCAGTATATCTGCTATTCATCAAGAAAACGGCAGCAACAGCCCAAGAGCTCGACATCACCGACAATCTTGTTTATGTAGGCATGTCATTTGTCACACTGGGCATGCTCATGGGTGCGCTTTGGGCCAAGGAAGCATGGGGACACTATTGGAGTTGGGACCCAAAAGAAACATGGGCTGCCATCACATGGCTGTCTTATTTGGTTTACATTCACTATCGTCAGTATAAACCCATGCGCCCCAAACCCGCCCTCGTCATGCTTATTGTCTGTTTCTGTCTACTACAAATGTGTTGGTGGGGCATCAACTATCTGCCGTCGGCCCAAGGAGTCAGCGTACATACATACAGCTTAGACTAACCCCCACTTCCCTATCAATTGACTTCGATTAAGACTTCAAAACCTATTTGAAACAAATTGGTTTTATTTCAGAAAAAGAAATGCCGTGTGATTAACATGGCATTTCTTCGTTTAAAAGCAAAAAAGATAGAAAAAGACATTCAGAAACCCCTCTTTTGTGTTTCTGAGTCGCTCAGAAGCATGATTTTTTTCTATTTTAATCTTTCCGCGCCACGCTTAAGCACCAAAAATCTCTTTTTCGTCTTTCCGCGCCACGCTTAAGCACCTAAAAACTTATATTTGTGCTTATGTCGTTGACAGAAACACCTATTTTCTCTTTTTCATGCTTATGTCGTTGACAGAAACACTTATTTTCTCTTTTTCATGCTTATGTCGTTGACAGAAACACTTATTTTCTCTTTTTCATGCTTATGTCGTTGACAGAAACACTTATTTTCTCTTTTTCATGCTTATGTCGTTGACAGAAACACCTATTCTCTCTTTTTCGCGCTTATGTCGCTGACAGAAGCACTTATTTTCTCTTTTTCGCGCTTATGTCGTTGACAGAAACACCTATTTTCTCTTTTTCACGCTTATGTCGTTGACAGAAACGATTATTTTCTCTTTTTCATGCTTATGTCGTTGACAGAAACACCTATTCTCTCTTTTTCACGCTTATGTCGTTGACAGAAGCGATTATTTTTCTCCATTTGCTCTTTCTGAAACGTTCAGAAGCATGAAAATTCTCCATTTGCTCTTTCTGAAACGTTCAGAAGCACGAAAATCCTCCATTTGCTCTTTCTGAAACGTTCAGAAGCATGAAAAACCTCCATTTGCTCTTTCTGAAACGTTCAGAAGCATAAAAATTCTCCATTTGGCCTTTCTGAAATGTTCAGAAGCATGAAAAACCTCTATTTGGCATTTCTGAAACGTTCAGAAGCATGAAAAACCTCTATTTGGCATTTCTGAAACGTTCAGAAGCATGAAAAACCTCCATTTGGCCTTTCTGAAACGTTCAGAAGCACGAAAACAAGAAAATTATTTGCAAGATTACCATACAATCTTTATTTTTGTATGCAAATGAAGATTTACTTAACTTAGAAATTCCACATGGAACACAAGAATGATACGAAAAGCCTCATGAGCTTACTCATGATTCTTCAACTCATTATGCTTACGAGCAGTTGTACAAAAGCGCATGAGAAATTTAAGAACCTATGCCGTAAAACCTATGATGATGATAACACCAAAATTAAAATAAGAAACCATACAGAGAGATGAAAATCAATATTAAATATTTTTTGTTTGCATCACTGCTCATTGGACTTTTGAGTTGTGGAAAGCAATCTAAGAAAAAAGAGTCGGTAAATGCCAACGACACGATAGTGCATGCAAAAAGAGATTTACTGAAAGTGTATGACAAACAAATCCGAGCCTATTATCTTAACTTGACAGAAATATCAGACGGCGGCATTCTATCCATGTCGCACAAAGCACAAGTGGAATATACCGACATTGCTGTTGAACTGATTGATGAAGCCATACGAAGGAAAGGCTATAAACCCGTGGATAACGAGACTGCCCGAAAAGCCATCATGAAATATTTCGGTGTGGATGTAACGCAAAGCAATGACATTCAAGTGACGAGAAACTTCAGAACGTATATCTTCAAGAACAGTAATGCAGCAGAACGTGCCAAACAAGAGAAAGCAATGAACGAGCATAGCTTCGAAACAAAGCTATTTCTGGAACAGACTCATCTATGTGCCAAATTATAACTACATTGCAACTTCCCCCACAATAGACATGGCGGTAAACATCAAGGGACTGCCTGATGAAACCATAGATGAAAGTGACAGAAAGACGATAAGGCATGGGAAACTCTATTTCAACTTCAATGACAGCATATTCTTCAACGAAAATAATTTTATCTTTCATGACAGCAAAGCGGCTTTTTCATGGCTGAAGAAGAATGATAAAGAGTTTCTTATCAATCTGCTGCGTGACTACGGATATGACAAAAACGAAAAAATCAACAAGTTGGTGATGGCCGACATGCTGAAAGAATATACGCCTGTAGGTGAGCCTTGGATGCTTGACAACACTGTTGCCTGCAAGAAAAAGACGAAGCATCCGAAAGTGGAAATCAGAGAAGGACTGCTGAAAAGCATTCTGAAACAGCCTGCAACAGAAGAAAACAAGGAATGGGAAATTCTCTTCAATGACTATATCGACTATCTGCTGAATGAAGAGGAACAGAAACTCCCCATGTGGATGACTGAATTCACAAAGAAAGAACGCTATAAAGTTGCAGCCTATTTGTGCTATTATCTCTATAAAATCAGCAAGAAATGGCTTTACTGACACCTCTCTTCTTGGACATGCACTCTATTACAATAATGCATTCTACAAATATATTGTTGACCAACATTATTTTAATCTTCCTGGTTTTGAAGCACTATGCCACAAAGTATATGATGATTATGACACCGAGGTAAAAATAAGAACACACCAAGACGAATGAAAAAAAGAAGCATTATCAAATACGTTTTACTTGCATTGCTATCCTTAAGTTTTGCAAGTAGTTGCAACAAGCAACATAAAAAGACAGATGAGGCGAAAGCCAACGATACAAAAGTTCATACAGAAAAGGATTTGTTGAAAGTATATGACAAGCAAATCCGAGCATTTTATGAAGAACTTTCGGATGTAGGTATGGATGGTATTGAGATTATGCCCAGCAAACATCAAGTTGAATATACGGATATTGCGATTGAACTTATCTACGAAGCTCTGAAAAAGCAAGGATACAGAGCTGTTGACAACGAGACAGCCCGTAAGGCTATTCTGAAATACTATGGTGTGGATATTTCTCAAAACAACAATGCCTTAGCCGAAGAAGGCTTTCGAACTTATATCTTTAAGAATGGAAATCCTACCGAACGAAGAAAGCAAACCAATGCAATGATTTCTGCTTCCTATGAGAAACCAAGCTATTTCTGGAATAAAACTATCTATGTGCCGAATTATAACTACATCTTTCCCCACCCTACTATTCATGAAGTTGTAGATATTAAAGGACTACCCGATATCTTCGAAGAAGACTATGATGTGAGATTGTTTAAGACGGGAAAACTCTATTATGACCTCAGTCACAAAGAACCATATTATGAAAATGAATTTATTTTTCATGATAGCAAGAAAGCATTTGCGTGGCTGAAAAAAAATGAATGGGGATTTCTTACCAACCTATTACAAAAATATGGCTATGACAAAAACGAGGAGATTAATAGGTTGCTGCTTGAATGGATGGTAATGGAATATGCCACTGTGGCGAAATCACACATCCTTGATGAGACCTTCGCCATCAAGAAAAAGACAAAATGGCCACATGTAGAAATCAGAGAAGGACTGCTGAAAAGTGTTTTGAAGCTACCTGTAAAAGTAGAAAACATCAAAATCAGTTCGCTCATGAATACCTATATAAAATATATGTTGCATGAAGACGAAGAAGATACGCCTGATTGGGCAAAAGAATTTAATAAGGAAGAACGCTATAAAGTTGCGGCATACCTGTGTTATTATCAGTATAGATTTTGCAAAAAATTTGGCGTTGAAGAAACCGATCTCCTTGGAGAAGCCCTTTATAACGACACAGCATTCAGAGATTATATTGCCGATAAAAATTATTTTAATTTAGAAGGATATAAAGCGCTCTGTAACAAAGTTTATAACAATGTTGCAAATAGTGAGAAACTAAAAAACACTTACGATGAATAAGAAACTAACACTTATACTTGCTTTTTTACTCTTGGTACTGATGTCAGCATATAGTCAAAAGAATGTAGCAAAGCAAAATCATTATAATTTAGCGATAGCAGCTATAAAGGCAAACAATCTTTCGGAGCTTGATGCACAGCTCAAGCATATTAAAAATATTGATTCGCTGATAAGGAAAGACGAATCAACATCTTACACCTTACTTGGCTATGCATGTCTATACAAAAATAAGGCGGCAATTGAAAAGCTCATTGCACAGAAGGCAAACATCGACTATGCATATTCTGATGATATATACATATACGATGCACTCTGTATGGCGATTGATAATGGCGACTACGCCTTGACAAAGTATTTCATTTCTAAAGGTGCAAAAGTAAACCAGCCCTACACCGAAGAAGGCGGATGCCCATTAGTCTTTAGTTGTCTTACAAATAATCTTCCGATAACAGCATTATTACTAAGCAGTGGGGCTAAAGCTGACGGAATGGGAAACCTTGGCGCCGATTATACAAGCTATCCTATCATCATAGCAGTTGGAAACCGAAACAAAGTCATGGTTGAACTACTATTGAAACATGGTGCAAGAAAAAATGTGAAAGGTGAAGAAGGACTCACGCCACTTGCTCTCGCACGAAGATTAGGATATACGGAAATCGTCAGACTATTGGAAAATAAAGCTCGAAAGAAAAAGATTTAATCCATATAAAAATAAGCTTTACCACCAACTGAAATCCAAGCCTACCTTTTATCATAAACAATTAGGATTAACAAACTAAATCCATACAAGATGCTTTCAACATAAGAATTCATTGAAACTCAATGACATGTTTAGAAGTAAGAAAAAAAGGCGCAAAGTAAAGAACATAAATGCAGTTTTAAGGAAATAACAGAGTGATTTAGAATTAAATTCAACATTAATTTAAATTTTAACACGATATCTATACAACTTTGGCAATATTTAACTAATTTTGCATCATCTAAATATTAACTGGGTTTATCCCCTCAAATTATTCATTAAATTTCAGTTAACAGTCATGCAAAAAAAATTGCATTTATTAATGGCGCTTATGTTGTTTTTTACAACATCCCTCATGGCGCAGGTAACCACATCAAGCATTAATGGAAAAGTTGTCGCAGGCGGTGAAACCGTCATCGGAGCAACGGTGACCGCCGTTCACGTTCCATCAGGAACAACCTATAATGCTGTTACCAACACCGATGGACGTTACACCATTCAAGGTATGCGTGTCGGTGGTCCTTACAAAGTTACGATTTCATATATCGGCTTTAAGGATGACAACCGCACAAACATTTTCTTAGCATTGGGTGAACCCACCGTTATCAATGCAGACATGAAAGAAGATGCTAAAACCTTGACCGAAGTAACCGTAACCGGACGCGCAGGACATGGTGGAAATGGTGCTGCTTCTAACTTTCTCTAAGCAAATGATTGAGAATGCACCAACCGTAGATCGTAATGTCTATGATGTTGCTAAACTATCTCCTCTTGTAAATAACAACAAGTTTGGAGGTATCTCTATCGCTGGAACCAACAACCGTTACAATTCTTTCCAAATTGATGGTATGGTCAGCAACGATGTGTTTGGTCTAACTTCATCTGGTACAAATGGTGGTCAGACTGGTGCAAATCCAATTTCAATGGATGCTATCGAGCAAATCCAAGTTGCTGTTTCACCTTTCGATGTTCGTCAAAGTGGTTTCACAGGTGGTGCTATCAATGCTATTACAAAGTCGGGTACAAATAAATTCACAGGTACAGCCTTCACATACTATACTGATGAAAACCTTTATGGTCGTTATAGCCAAGTCTACAAGAAAACACAAAAGCTTTCTGATGAAAGCACTAAAACTTACGGCTTCACCTTTGGTGGTCCTATCATTAAGGACAAATTGTTCTTCTTCACTTCATTGGAATATAAAAAGAACAGCTATCCTTCAACCTATTATGCTGGTGCACCTGGCTATTTCATGAACACACAAACAGCTCAGCAACTGGTTGACATTTATAAGAATATTACTGGTATTGAAGAATCATTTGAACGCCGCAATATCAATCAGGAAGGTACTTCACTCTTAGGTCGTTTAGATTGGAATATCAATAATAAAAACCACTTCACATTGCGTTATCAAGGCAACTTCTCTTATGCAGATAAGTTTGGTAATGGCAAACAATCGTTCTTCTTCAATAATTCAAGTTATCGCATGAAGGACCGCACAAACTCTTTGTTGCTGAATTAACTTCACACATCAGTAACAGTCTTTATAATGAGTTCCGCCTCGGTTTGACTTCTGTTCGTGACAAACGTGCTACTCCTTATTCTGGTCCTACACTCTATTTCAGCGGAGATAATTATACTGTAAATATGGGTACAGAATATTCTTCAGGCGTAAACTCACTTGATCAGGATATTTGGACCTTAGAAGATAACTTCTCTATTTATTCTGGTAACCACAACATTACCGTAGGTACACACAATGAGTTCTACGATATGAAGAATGGTTTATCCAGGCTGCCTTCGGTAACTTTGCTTATAACTTCAACCAATTAGGTTCTGTTGATAGAGCTACACAGGTATTTACTCCAACAGCAGCAGGTTTCCTCAATAATCAAGGCATTATTCCAAACTCAGGCTATCAGATGAAATACTCAGATGAAGCCTTAACCGGCACAACTCAATGGAGAACTCCATTCAAAGCTGGTATGGCTGGCATCTATGTACAAGATAAATGGGATATGTCAACAGCCTTCCAACTCACCTATGGTATCCGCTTCGATATTCCATTCTATAGCAATAAGATTTCAATCAATGACAAATTTAATGCTACAGACAATTGGGCTAAGACAGGAGTTGTGGTTGGTCGTCGCCCAGCCTCATGCGTAATGGTATCTCCACGTGTTGGATTCCGTTGGTTTATGAATGAAGATCATACTTCATTATTGCGTGGTGGCGTCGGCATCTTCAATGGCCGTGCACCATTTGTATGGATTGAGAATGCATGGGCAAATACAGGTATGGAGATGCGCGGTATTAATATTCGCTCAAATTCTACAAGTCCCCTCCCTCCAAACTTCTTGGCTGATGGTGGAAAGACACCTGATCAAATTCGTGCAACCTATGGCAATGCAGGTGGTGTAAATCCTGATATCGTAACAATTGATCGCCATTTCAAATTTCCACAAGCTTTCCGTGCAAACCTTGCTTGGGAGCAACAACTACCTTATGGCGTTAAGATGACTCTCGAAGCTCTTATTCTCGTCAGTTGAATGCTGTTTGGTTCAACAACATTGCACTTCAACCAAATGGCGATATCTATGCAGTTGATGGCGTTGAAGCTTCAAAGACCACTTATTATAAGAGTAATCAAAACGATACTTACACTCTTAATGGCACAACAGGAAAGTACTATGCTAATTCAGTTATTAACTTGAAGAACATTAATCGTGGTCATAGTTATAGTCTGAGCGCTAAGTTTGAAAAGAGCTTTGATTTCGGTCTCGACCTTATGGCAAGCTATACTTTCGGCCACTCCTATTCTGTTAATGATGGAACTTCATCTGTTGCAATGTCAAACTGGAAGTATTATTATTGTGTAGATCCTAATAAGGCTGACGTTTCTTATTCTATGTTCGACATGCCTCACCGACTAATGTTCCAAGCTGCCTACAACACTAAGCGTTATGGCAATGGTCGTTGGCAGAGCCATGTAACACTTACCTACAATGGAAACAGCGGACAGCGTTACAGTCTCACTATGAATGATAATGCAAGTGCTTCATTCAATGGTGAATATGCAAAAGGAAACACCCTTCTTTATATCCCAACGAAAGAAGAATTGCAGAATATGAACTTCGTTGATAATGTTGATCGCACAACACTTCACATCAAAATGACCGCTGCAGAAAGTCGTAAGAACTTCGAAGAATGGATTGAAAACGACAAATATGCAAAGAATCATCGTGGTCAATATGCAAAGAGAAACAGCAATATAGCACCTTGGGAGAATCATTTTGACTTCCATTTTGCACAGGACTTCTTCTATGACAGAACACGTGGAAGCAAAGTCAGCCTCGTATTCGATATTCTCAATGTAGGAAATCTTATCAACAAGCACTGGGGTGAATACTACGCAAGCACTTACAACGTGCCAGTTATCACCGTACAGGATGTGAAGAAGGTTGCAGGAAAGATGACTCCATCATTTATCTATGGTGCACCTCGCCTTGACCTCAGTGACTTCACAAGTCGTTGGCACATGCAATTAGGTCTACGTGTAACTTTCTAAAGGAACGAGAATAAACTGATTCACATATAAAAAAAGGTAATCTTTTCAGAGATTACCTTTTTTTTATTAACTTTGCGCAATTCAAGAAGATAACGGATAAATATGATTATAGATTTCAAAGATATAAAAGAACTAAAGATCAATGGTTTAAAAGGTGGACAAGGTGAACTCGACACCCGCAACTTTGTCGATGAAAAGATAAAGATAATGAAAAGTATTCTCAAGCCTGGAGCCAGCAGTGGCCTACATACTCACGAAGGAAACTGCGAAGTAATGTATATCCTTAAAGGCGAACTCACCTATCATTACGACGGAAAAATAGAGGTGGCACATGCCGGACAAGTACATTATTGCCCAATGGGACATAATCATTATTTTGAGAATCTAACCAATGAAATGTAGAATATTTAGCTATCGTTCCCGAACACCATTAATTTCAAATCTCATGAGCATTGTAATTGGCATAGACGTTGGTATTAGTACAACTAAGATTGTAGGCGTTGATGAACACGGAATTGTAGTAAATCCTTTCCGAATTAAGGCCACTGACCCCATAACTTCATTGTATGGAGCTTTTGGAAAATATCTTCATGATAATAAAATCAAGCTTGACGATGTCGAAAAGATTATGCTTACAGGAGTTGGTTCAGCCTATATTGATGAGAACATTTATGGTCGTCCAACGAGCAAAGCACAAGAGTTTATTGCCGATGGACTTGGTGCTCGCTACGAAAGTAAGCTTAAACGAATGATTGTTGTCAGCATGGGTACAGGCACAAGTCTTGTAAAATGTGATGGAAATGACATCCGACACATTGGAGGAATCGGTATCGGTGGTGGAACACTACAAGGCTTATCACGCATCATGCTCAAAACAGATGATATCAAACAAGTAGCCAGTCTTGCAATGAATGGCGACATTTCAAAGATCAATCTACTGATTGGCGATATCAGTGCTAAACCGCTTCCTGGACTTCCTATGAATGCAACAGCAAGCCTTTTCAGTAATGCCAAGACCAATGCCACACGTGAAGACATCGCCATTGGCCTTATCTATATGGTATTACAAGCCGTTGGTTCCAGCACGATTCTTAGCAGTTTAGAAAGTGGTATCAAAGACTTTGTGCTCATCGGTAACCTCACACTACTCCCCCAATGCAAGGAAGTATTCCACGCTATGGAGAAACTTTATGGTGTACATTTCCGCATTCCGAAATACAGCGAGTTCTGTACAGCCATCGGAGCTGCACTTTGTTATATTCAAAATCGATAATTGACGCGCCGCGATACAATTCACGAATCATCACAATGAATAAGAAACTTTTTTCCTGTTTTCTACTTTTCTTATTGTTCATGCAATCCCTTTGTGCTCAACCCAAGCGCGAAGTAAGAGCTGTTTGGCTAACAACAATTGGCGGACTTGACTGGCCTCACAATTATTCCCAACAGAGATTATCGATGGAAAAGCAGCAACAAGAGTTGCGAAACATCCTCGATAAACTTCAAAAAGCAGGTATAAACACGATATTGTTTCAAACACGTATTCGCGGAACTGTAATCTATCCATCAGACTATGAACCATGGGATGGCTGCCTAAGTGGCTTTCCTGGCACATCACCAGGATATGATCCACTCCAGTTTGCCATTGATGAATGCCACAAACGAGGTATGGAATTTCATGCATGGATAGTCACTTTACCTATTGGAAAATGGAATGGTTTAGGATGCAAACGACTTCGTCAACGCTTCCCAAACTTAGTAGTGAAGATTGGAGAAGACGGATATCTCAACCCAGAAAAAGGACAAACAGGAGACTATCTCGCTCAAATCTGTTCTGAAATCACCGAGCGTTATGATATTGATGGCATTCATCTTGACTATATTCGCTATCCAGAAACATGGAAAATAAAGGTATCTTCTGACCAAGGAAGAGCTTATATCACAGACATTGTTACAAAGATTCATAATGTTGTAAAAGGCAAAAACCTTGGGTAAAGATGAGTTGTTCGCCAATTGGAAAGGCTGATGACTTAGCAAGATATTGGAGTCATGGCTGGAATGCCTACTCAAAGGTGTTACAAAATGCTCAATATTGGTTACACAATGGACTAATGGATCAACTCTATCCCATGATGTATTTCAAGGGAAATAACTTCTATCCATTTGCCATTGACTGGCAAGAACAGGCGCAAGGAAAGATGATTGTGCCAGGTCTTGGCATATATTTCATGTCGCCACGCGAAAAAGATTGGAACCTCGATGATATCACACGAGAAATGTTTTTCACTCGTTCTATGGGCATGGGGCACGCATATTTCAGAAGTAAATTCTTTACCGATAATCTTAAAGGGATATATGATGCTGCGTTAAACGAAATTGACCGACAACCTGCTTTGGTGCCCGCTATGGCATGGGTAAACGTAGAAAAACCACATCAACCCACACTGATTATGGTCGAAAAGAATAGAATTGAATGGCAAAAGCAGAACAATACGACTTATAATCTCTATAGCAGTCGCACTTGGCCTGTAGACATTTCAAAGGCTGAAAACCTTATGCTCTATCGACAAGAGAGCAGCAGTGTAGACATTCCTGATGACCCTTCACATTATTATGCGCTTACAGCTATGGATCGATATGGTAATGAAAGTGATGTGGTGCAATGCCAAAATCAGCCCGAAGCTAACCAAAGTAGCCTTATTCCCAATGATGGTAACTGCGCAATCCTACCCAATTGGATAAATGAATGTGATGGAATCGTCATGCTATGTGATATCAATGGCAACCCTATTAAACGTCTACAACAGACGGGAAATGCCGTGAATATCAAACAGGTTGCTGATGGTTTCTATCAATTGAGAAGCCTCAACGCCAATGGAATTAGCCATAGATTAGGCTTTATTTTAGTAAAAAGATTTAGCCGAAACATTTGGTCAATCAGCAAAAACAAATTAACTTTGCACATAGATAGACTATTTTATAGCGATACCCAAGAAGGAAAGATATTGGGGGTTGTGTCGGTTTGATCGGGATACTCATCAAATAAATTCGAAAACCGAGAATGCTTCTCTTGTTAATGGCGGGCCACATAAATTCCTTCGGAACTAAGCCTTAAGGCCAGTGGATTACAAAGGCGGAGAGCACTCAACTATTGAAATGCTCGGAGTTTCATCACATCATCGAGCAACCCCTTTTTTCTTTTTGATTAAAAAGAATAAAAAATAAATTCATGTTTAGTGGAATTGTAGAAGAAATGGCTACGCTTGTAGCGATTACAAAAGATAAAGAGAACATCGACTTTACGCTTAAATGCTCGTTTGTTGATGAACTTAAGATTGACCAAAGCATTGCACATAATGGTGTTTGCCTTACCGTTGTAAGTTTAGAAAACGGCACTTATACCGTAACGGCAATGAAAGAAACGCTTGATCGCTCCAATCTTCGCTTGTTAAAAGTTGGTGATCATGTGAACATTGAACGCTCAATGCTGATGAATGGGCGTCTTGATGGGCACATTGTTCAAGGCCATGTTGACGAAACTGCCAAATGTATTGGAATACGAGATGCAGATGGAAGTACGTACTTTACATTTGAATACCCGCATAACGAGGCTATGGCTAAGAAGGGATATTTCACAGTTGACAAAGGCTCGGTTACCGTAAATGGCGTTTCTCTCACTGTGTGTGAACCTACAGATAACACGTTCACTGTAGCTATCATTCCCTACACACGGGCTAATACGAACTTCAAAGATATAGAAATTGGTAGCGTTGTCAATCTTGAATTTGACATATTGGGGAAATATATTGCGAGACTTCAAGCCCTGTAAAAGGTTACTTGGCACACCACAAAATTGAAAATATATTTTCATAAAGAACAAGTGGTGTGTCAATTCCCGATACCCCATGAAATAAATGATGAAGAAGAGACTTTTTGTTTGACGTATTTCACAGCTTCTTTTGACGCAGATTATTGCGCAATCAGATACAAATCACGACACGATTTGATAGAGATTGCAATTTAGTCTCTCATGAAGCACAGAACGATGTGATTTAGAATGACATACCAAGACATGAAACACACTAAATAATGTTAAGGTTGTCATCTACGTGTAAACCTTTTTATCTTTTGAGAAGTCTATATATTAGTAAACTTCTTTCATCTAATTAAAATTGCAATGAATTATGAAGAATATCACAAGACACCTCATCGTAACAGCTGTATGCATGGCTTTGCCAGCACAGCTTATGGCAAAAGACTGGACATTGAAAGCGTGTATTGACTACGCTTTGCAAAACAACATCACACTTCAAAAGAGCCGATTAAATCAATTGGCAGCCAAAGAAGATATCAAAGAAAGTCAAGCAGCCTTGTTACCTTCACTATCTCTTGCGACTTCGCAAAACGTTTCCTACAATCCATGGCCTGAAACCAACAGCTATGTTGTTGCTGGAAACCGAGTTGAAACAAGTGTAGACAAAGCATATTATAATGGAGGTTATTCACTAAGTGCAAATTGGACCATCTGGAATGGCAATCGAAGCCATAATCAAGTAAAATTGAACAAGTTTGCCGAAAAGCAGGCCGACCTTGCTGTTGCAAGTAACATTAACACATTAACAGAACAAATTACACAGTTGTTTGTTCAGATATTATACTCTAATGAGGCTATAAAAGTCAATCAAGAGAGCCTTGCCACAAGTGCAAAAAATGAAGAACGGGGTAAGGAAATGCTTGCCGTTGGAAAAATGAGTAAGGCTGATTTAGCACAACTTACAGCACAACGAGCTCAAGATGAATATGCTATTGTTCAGGCAGAAAGCAACTTAAAAGAGTATAAACGCCAACTAAAACAGTTATTGCAACTAACAAATGGTGAAGCGTTTGATGTTGTTGTTCCCGAAACAACAGACGATATGGCATTGGAACTAATTCCAAATGTCAGCAGTGTTTACGAGCAAGCACTGACAACTCGGCCTGAAATTAAGAATGCAGAATTAAGCATTCAGAGCAGCGAACTAAACATAAAGCTGGCAAAATCACTTCGAATGCCTACCGTAGCAATGTCTGCTGGCATCAGCACTAATACCTCAACCATGAACAAATGGCTGGGATAAACAGATGAAAAATAACTTTGTGATTGGTGGAGGCATTAATATCAGTGTACCGCTGCTTGACAATCGTCAAGCAAAGACAGCCATCAGCAAAGCAGAAATACAACGACAGAACAATATGCTTGATTTGAAAGACAAGCAAACAGCCCTCTACTCTACCATAGAGAACTATTGGCTACAGGCTAATAATAATCAAAGTATGTTCAAAAGTGCAAGAATCAGCACGGAAAGTGCAAAGGAAAGTTACGCACTTCTAAGTGAACAATTCAAATTAGGACTAAAGAACATCATTGAATTAATGACTGGAAAAGATAATCTTTTGAAGGCCGAACAAAATGAACTTCAAAGCAAGTATCTTGCTATTCTAAACATAAATATGTTGAAATACTATCAAAATGGTATGATAAAATAAGAAAAAGACACTCATTAACCACATAGAATTTATGGAATTGAATTGTATTATTATTGATGACGATCAACAAACAGTAGAGACGTTAAAAAGCTACATGGCAGACACGCCATGTGTAAAACTGACAGGAAGTTGCAGTAATGCTGTCGAAGCCATTAGGCTTTTACAGCAGAACGACATTCAATTGGCTTTCATCAACCTAAGATTACAGGAGATGAGCGGCGTTGAATTTTCAAGTATGCTACCACGAAATGCAATCAAAATCTTCATGACCGACGACCGCTCTCTTGGCATAGAAGGCTATAAAGCCGATGCTGTAGACTGCCTATTAAAGCCAATCAGCAAGACAGCTTTCATTGAAGACATGCACAAGGTGCATGAAATCTGTGAACGTGAAGAGGAAATTCATGAATTGAAGAAAGACAGATTCCTGTTTGTAAAAAGCGATTACAAGGTATTAAGACTTGACTTTGACAATATCATTTACATTGAAGGCGTTAAGGATTATGTGAAATTTCACCTCGATAACGAAGAAACGCCTATCCTATCTCTGATGAACATGAAGAAACTTGAACATCAGATGACAGGTGATGAGTTTCTACGTGTACATCGTTCTTACATTGTCAATATGCGCAAAGTAAGGAGAATAGAACGTATGAAACTGATTTTCAGTAAAGGATCTATTCCAATCTCTGAGTCATATAAAGACGAAGTGTTCCGCTTTGTAGACCATCACAGCATCGTATAAGACGCGAACATTTCAAATATCTAATATTTCAGACGGTTTCTCAACGAAGGTTTCACCACCATGTTCGATGAGAAACCGTTTGTCACGAAAACCCCACAACACACTTATACAAGGCATGCCGCTGTTTTTTGCGGTCATAATGTCAACGTCACTATCACCTATATAAACAGCATTTTCACGACTAACCCCAAGCAAACGCAAAGCTTCATTGACAGTATCGGGTGCTGGTTTCTTACGTATATTCACGCGTTCGCCAATGGCAACCTGTATCTTTTCTCCAAAGAAATGGCGTACAAGGTCTTGTGTTGCAGCATAGAACTTGTTGCTAACAACGGCAATATGTTTATTGGCATCTATCAAATGCAGAAGCATTTCTTCAATACCAGCATAAGGATGCGTATGATCAAGGTTATGAACTAAATAATGTTGACGAAAATCTTCATAGGTTTTATCAAACAAAGGATTTTGAAGTCCATGAGGAATTGCACGTTCCATCAACTTCTTTACACCATTTCCCACAAACATTCTGACTTCTTCAAGGGTACGCTCTGGCATACCATTTACGCGAAGTGCATAGTTACAACTAAGTTCAAGATCAGTCAATGAATCTAAAAAGTGTACCATCTAAATCAAAAATATAAGTTTGATATTTCATCATCCTAAACAAAATCTTTATTCCATAATCTTGCGAACACATCGCAGAAAACAGCAACCAGCAAGCCTATTAGAATTGCAAGACACTGTGATGTCAATTGCAAAGGTAATAAAAAAACGTCATTCTCCTCTCATAGATAAAAAAAATGGTGTACCTTTGTGCGCGACATTCAATATAAAATGATGAAAAAAGAATTAAGAAAAAAGTACTTCATTCCCGCCCTTGCCTGTGTAACAGTCATATTAGGAGTGGTTTATTATTATTTCTTCTCTGACTTCTCAATGAAGAATAAGACTGAATATGTCTACATTGATAACGATGATAATGTGGACTCTGTATATCATAAACTCGAGCCATTTGCATCGAAACATGGTATGTGTGCTTTCAGAATGATGGCTCGCCACTTTGATTATGGCAAGAGAATCAAAACAGGTCGTTATGCTATTGATAAAGGTGATGGCGCATTAAAAGTCTTTCGACACATGAAGAATGGCCTACAAACACCGGTAAACCTAACGATTCCAAGTGTTAGAACATTGAATCGATTAGCTGCAGAGGTTTCAAAACGGCTCATGATGGATAGTACAGAACTCTATAAAGCATTGTCCAATGAAGATGTTTGCCGTAAATATGGCTACGATACAGCCACAATTGCGTGTATGTTTATCCCCAATACGTATGACATCTATTGGAATATTTCAATCGATAAATTCTTGGATCGTATGCAGAAAGAGAGCAAAAAATTCTGGAATTTCGATCGAATACAGAAAGCAAAACAGTTAGGTTTGACTCCCGAACAGGTCATTACATTGGCAAGTATCATTGACGAGGAAACGGCTAATAATGCAGAGAAGCCTATGATTGCAGGCATGTATTACAACCGACTCATGTTGCGTGACGCCAAGTATCCACATGGAATGCCCCTGCAAGCAGACCCAACTATCAAGTTCGCTTGGAAGCGTTTTGATCTTAAACGCATTTATAATAACTTGCTTTCTATACATAGTCCCTACAATACATATAAGAATCCAGGACTTCCTCCAGGGCCAATTCGTATTCCATCTGTAGCAGGTATTGATGCTGTTCTCAATCGAGTACACCACGACTATTTATATATGTGTGCAAAAGAAGATTTTAGTGGTACGCATAACTTCGCTCGTACATACGATGAACACATGAAGAATGCAGAGAAATATTCAAAAGCTTTGAACGCAAGAGGAATCAAATAATTAAACGAATAAGCTTTTAGAAAAGTAAATAAAAATACCGCTTTCTTCACAGAGAGCGGTATTATTCTCAATAGGTATTAGCTTTTTTAAGGTAAAAAGATTGTATTCAGGATAACGATTACAAAGGTAAGGCGATTTTATTCTATGTGCAAATATTTTTTTATGTTACTAAACATGTTTTTTAATATCTATGAGATGATTTTATAAAATAATGATGAATAAGCTGCAAAATACATGATTAGCTCATGCACAAGCCACAAGAAAAACACCTTTTTCCTTTGCTTTTCCAGCCGTTTACATTATCTTTGCAATATAAAATAAATAATGTTTCAACATCATGGCAATTAAAGAAGAAAACAACGAAGAAAAGAAAAGCATTAGTTTCGTAGAGCAACTTGTTGAAGAAGACCTCGCACAAGAAAAAAATGGCGGTCGTATTCAAACACGTTTTCCGCCAGAACCTAACGGCTATCTGCATATTGGACACGCAAAAGCAATATGCATGGACTTCGGTGTTGCTGAAAAATATAACGGCATTTGTAATCTCCGATTCGATGACACGAACCCAAGTAAGGAAAATAATGAATATGTTGAAAACATCCTTAACGACATTCAATGGCTTGGATTCAAATGGGGACAGATTTATTATGCTTCAGATTATTTCGAAAAGCTATGGGAGTTTGCTGTTTGGATGATTAAAAAAGGCCATGCATATATTGACCAACAGACCAGTGAAGAGATTGCTTCACAAAAAGGAACACCTACAACTCCTGGAACACCAAGCCCCTATCGTGACCGCCCTATTGAAGAAAGTCTCGAACTATTCAATCAAATGAACACACCAGAGGCTGTGGAAGGTAGTATGGTTTTACGTGCAAAGCTCGATATGACAAATGCAAATATGCACTTCCGCGACCCAATCATGTACCGAATTATACAGACTCCACATCACAGAACAGGCACAAAGTGGCATTGTTACCCAATGTATGACTTCGCACATGGGCAGAGTGACTACTTCGAAGGCGTCACTCATTCTATCTGTACGTTAGAGTTTGTTCCTCATCGCCCACTATATGACAAGTTCATTGATTTCTTAAAAGAGATGGATGGCACTGCAGACAACTTGCATGATAATCGTCCTCGCCAGATAGAATTTAACCGTTTGAATCTCACTTATACAGTGATGAGTAAACGAAAGCTTCATACTTTAGTTGACGAACATCTTGTAAATGGGTGGGACGACCCACGAATGCCGACATTATGTGGAATGCGTCGCCGTGGTTATAGTCCAGAAAGTATTCGTATGTTCATTGACTCTATTGGCTATACCAAGTTTGATGCACTCAATGATATGGCCTTATTGGAAGCCAGTGTGCGTGAAGACTTGAATAAAAAAGCTACTCGTGTGAGCGCCGTTCTTGACCCAGTGAGACTTGTTATCACTAACTATCCAGAAGGAAAGACCGAAGAAATGGATGCCATTAATAATCCAGAAGATGAACAAAGTGGTAGCCACAAGATTACTTTCTCAAAGAACTTATGGATTGAACGCGCCGACTTTATGGAGGATGCACCCAAGAAATTCTTCCGTATGACACCTGGAAAAGAGGTACGATTAAAGAATGCTTATATCATCATGTGTACTGGATGTAAGAAAGATGAAGCAGGAAACATCGTTGAAATTCAGGCAGAATATGATCCTGATAGTAAGACAGGAATGGAAGGTTCTAACCGAAAAGTAAAGGGAACTCTACATTGGGTATCAGTTGATCACTGTCATAAAGCAGAGGTACGCGAGTATGATCGTCTCTTCAATGTAGAAAATCCATCTGCTGATGAGCGTGATTTCCGTGAATTACTGAATCCTGAAAGTCTTAAGATTGATACGAATTGTTATGTTGAGGACTATGCAGCGAGTAGGAAACCTGGTGAATATTTGCAGTTCCAACGTACGGGATATTTCATGGCCGACGCTGATTCTACCACTGAACACCCTGTCTTCAACAAGACCGTTGGACTGAAAGATACTTGGGCAAAGCAAAATAACAAGAAATAAACTCGCGTTATAGGGCACACAAAAACATTGAATCATCAAGAACATTTCGATAAAGAAGCTTTTCAAAATGTCTTAAAGCAATACGAACAAGCACGCAGGTCAGGAGAAGATATATATCTTGACGCTGACGTGCTTACGGATATTGCCGACTACTATGACCATCATCACCAGACCAAAAAGGCTATAGAAACGATTGATTATGCCATTCGTTTATTCCCAGGTTCTGTGTTTCCACTCGTCTTTCGAGCACGAATGGCGATGATGATTGAAGATGATCTTGAGGCAGCAAAGCGCTATTTATCAAACGTAGAGGATAAAAATTGCTTAGAGTTCTACTACACTTCTGCAGAAGTTTTGATTACAGAAGGGGCTCCAAAAGACGCAAATCAATACCTCTACAGCCATATTCCAGACGTAGAAGACGACGAACTTGACAGCTATTATATAGAGGTAGCCATTCTGTTTGCAGACTATGAGGAATTTGAAATTGCTGAAGAATGGCTCAATCGATGCGAAAACCCAGACGATCCTGACTATTGGGATACTATGGGGCGAATTGAAATGGGACTCGGTCACTTAGAAGAGAGTGAACAGATTTTTACTGATTTAATTGACAAAGATCCTTTTTCAGAGCAATATTGGAATCGTTTATCCGCTTCACAACTATTGCAAAATAAGTTTTCCGATTGCATTATGAGTTGTGAATACGCTCTCGCAATCAACCCTAATTCGTCAGAAGCGCTCTTCAACAGAGGGAATGCACTCTACGGCTTAGGACAAAATGAAGAAGCACTGAAGTGTTTCAAGCAAGTCAGCGAACTTGCTCCAGAAGAACCTAATGGCCATCTGATGGAAGGAATGGTATTGACTGACATGAAAGCGTATAGCAAAGCATTGCCTCATTTCTACAAGGCTGAATCCCTTTGTAAGAAGAACGACTATCTTCTTCTACAAATTTATGAACAACTTGCTTATCTACTTTCAAAGCAAAATAAACTCGATGAAGCCTTAGTCTATGTTGATCGATGCGAGCAAATCCCACCTGATGACCCGTTTGAACTATCATTATTACGTGGACATCTATATCTTGAACATAAGAAACAGCTGAGGCGGCCAAAGTTTTTCATGCAGCTCTGACAAAAGGTAATAACACTCCAGAGTTTTACTTGAAAATAGCTGTATCGTTTCTTGACAATGGTTATACGGACTCAGCCTACGAAATTCTTAATTATATAGCTCATTCGACAACATATACTCAAGTGCCTATATACCCTTATTTGGCTGTATGCTGCTTAGAATTAGGCTATAAAGAAGAATATGAAGAAGCCGTAAAAAAAGCTACATACTATTCGCCCGTAGAGTCAAAAATTGTCCTAAGCCCATACTTTCCTGACAAAATGGAGCCTGAAGACTATTATAAATATCTTAAAAACAATAATAATAAACTCTCATGAACTGGTTATCAGCACTATTAGGAAACCTAAATTATGGTACAATCTTCCTATTAATGTTACTCGAAAGTACGGTAATCCCCGTCCCATCTGAATTTGTTGTATCACCTGCCGCCTATCATGCTGCAGGTGGAAATTTAGATATTTGGCTTGTCATTCTATTTGCTACAATCGGCGCTGATTGTGGAGCAACAATCAATTATGTTGCAGGTCACTACTTAGGTCGGCCCATTATCTATCGCTTTGCCAATAGTAAATGGGGGAAAATGTGCTTATTAAATCAACAGAAAGTAGAGAAAAGTGAGAAGTATTTCTATGATCATGGCATGATAGCAACGATTACCGGCCGACTGATTCCTGGCATCCGTCATCTTATTTCCATTCCAGCGGGCTTAGCAAAGATGAATTATTGGAAATTCCTTCTTTACACTACAATTGGTGCTGGAGCCTGGAACTGTATTCTGGCAGCACTTGGTTGGTATCTTCATTCTGCTGTACCAGAAGATCAACTCACGGAAAAGATTGCTGAATATGGTGAGTATATCAAGGTCTTCATATTGATTGCAGTGGTTATTGCCATTGTTTATTTTGTCTTGAAATGGTATTTTAAGCGCAAGAAACAAGCCAAACTATAAATACCTCTCAACCAAAACATATCATCAAATAGAATATAAAACAAAAAAGACAATCTCTAATTGAGATTGTCTTTGTGTCGGGGCGACAGGATTCGAACCTGCGGCCGCCTGGTCCCAAACCAGGAGCGCTACCGGGCTGCGCTACACCCCGCTGCATGAAGAGTTAGATATTAAAAGTCGGGGCGACAGGATTCGAACCTGCGGCCGCCTGGTCCCAAACCAGGAGCGCTACCGGGCTGCGCTACACCCCGCTTTATATCCGTTTCTCTTTTGCGTCTGCAAAGGTAATATTTTTATTTTATGTGACCAAATAAAATCATTACTTTTTATTTTATGTAGTAACAAAAAGGGCTACATTTTTTATGTAGCCCCTCTTTTATCATTTATAAAGAATATGCTCTTATTTAATAATTCCCTGTTCAACAAAAATCTTTTTTAGTGCTTGAACACCACGTTCAACCTCATCCTTAGTATGGTTTGCCATAAGTGCAAAACGCACTAAAGTATCTTGAGGAGCACAAGCTGGAGGAATTACTGGGTTGATAAATACTCCCGCATCAAAGGCAAGCTTCGTTACAAGGAATGTCTTTTCAACGTCATGTACATACAATGGAATGATAGGACTTTCTGTTTCACCAATCTCAAAGCCTTCTTCACGGAAACGATCCAAAGCATATCGTGTTACTTCCCAAAGGTGCTCGATAAGTTCCGGCTCATTCTGAATGATATGGAGAGCCTCCAATGCTGCTGCTGTTGCAGCTGGAGTATTTGATGCACTAAAGATATACGTACGACAAGTATGGCGTAAGAAATTGATAGTATCTTTGTCTCCAGCAATGAATCCACCAATAGAAGCCAAACTCTTTGAGAATGTTCCCATGATAAGATCAACCTCGTCTGTCAGTCCGAAATGGTCACATACGCCACGCCCTTGCTTTCCAAACACGCCCAAGCCATGTGCTTCGTCCACCATTACCGAGCAATTATACTTGCGTTTCAAAGCAACTATCTCTGGCAACTTAGCCAAATCACCTTCCATAGAGAACACACCATCAACCACAATCAGCTTGATTGCGTCATGAGGAAGCGCTTTTAACACGCGTTCCAAGTCCTCCATGTCGTTATGCTTATAATGAAGTTGGCGCGCAAAAGAAAGTCTACGACCATCAACAATACTTGCATGATCACGATCATCACAGATAATATAGTCGCCTTTACCTACCACTTGTGCCAATACACCCTGGTTAACAGAGAAACCTGTTGAGAAGCAAAGTGTATCATCCTTATGCATAAATTCGGCCAATTCCTTTTCCAATTGCACATGGATATCAAGAGTTCCGTTCAAGAAACGACTTCCTGCACAGCCTGAACCGTATTTATCTAATGCGCGTTTTGCGGCATCTATCACACGTTTGTCACCGGTTAAGCCTGTATAAGCATTTGAACCAAACATCAAAACCTTGTGACCAGTCATTTCAACTTCTGTACCCTGCTTACTGGTTATAGCGCGAAAATATGGGTATACGCCTGCCTCTATATACTTTTGAGGCTCACGATAATTCTTGTATCTTTCTTGTAATTGTCCCATTTTAATAGGTGTAGAAAACTACTTTTAATACTAATAGGCTGCAAAGATACAAAAAAACGGCAATATAGTATACTTTTTCAAAAGAAATATGCGATTTAATCAAATTATAAAGCATATCTGATGGTTGTAAAATGTAAATGATTATCTTTGCAGAAGAGAAATCTTTGTATGGTTGCAACCATTCAAAATAGATTAACGATAGCTGAAGAAAACAATCTCAAAAATAGCTTATCTCAGCGTAAAAAGACTTGGAATGGGTATCTACTCAACCAAATCACAAGAGAATTAAAGACACTACAACCCACGATTTGAAAGTTCTTTTCATGTGGAAAACATATTTCTCTTTCAAAAACAAAAAGCACTAATGGAGAAAAAAAAGATTATTTTCATTATGAACCCTATTTCGGGAACTGCCAGCAAGGCCGGGATTCCGAAACTCATTGAACGATATCTTGACACCAACAAATTCGATTATGAGATTAAACTCACCGAGTATGCAGGCCATGCAGCTGAACTTGCGGCAGAAGCAAAAGACAATCATACAGATATTGTTGTTGCAGTGGGCGGCGATGGCACGGTGAACGAGGTGGCACGCGCTATTGTTCAATCATCTACAGCCTTAGGAATCATTCCATGTGGTTCAGGAAATGGCCTTGCACGTCACCTGTTATTACCTCTCAATTTGGCTAAATCTATCGAGATTATCAACGCTACAGAAGTTCATCAACTCGATTATGGCGTCATCAACGAACATCCATTTTTCTGCACCTGCGGTATGGGATTTGATGCCTTTATCAGTCATAAGTTTGCAGAAGCAGGTAAGCGTGGCCCCATAACTTATGTAGAAAATGTATTAAAAGCAGGCCTCAACTACAAGCCTGAGACCTACGAAATATACGATGAAAATGGTGCAACGAAACTCAAAGCCTTCCTCATCTCATGTGCAAATGCATCACAATATGGGAACAATGCCTATATTGCACCACAGGCTTCAATGAGTGATGGGCTCATGGATGTTATCGTAATGGAACCTTTCGATGCTTTCGAAGCAACACAAATCAGCATTGATATGTTCAACAAAACACTTGACAAGAACTCTAAAATCAAGAGTTTCCGCACCAAACAGCTACGTGTTCATCGCAACAATCCTGGCTATATACATTTTGATGGCGACCCTGCCATGACGGGAGAAGACATTGAAATCAAACTTATTGAAAAAGGAATAAAAGTTATTGTTAATCCTTTCGCTGACAAACGTAGGCGTAAACCCAACACGCTTCAAAATGCAGCTGCAGATATTTTCAATCAACTCAACGACCTACGCTCTGACATCAACCGCCAAGGGAGACGCATTAAGGCACTTAATAAAATGATACTTAGGAAACTGAATCTATAAGATTATCAGCCGTCTCCTACCCTATTTCTACTTACAAACAATGGATTGAACTTCAAGAAATGAAGAAAACATCCTTCGATTTGTAACCTAACTATAGATGATTACAGGCATAGATTTAAGTTTTATGCCTGTAATGATTCATGAAAGAAACAGCTTATTTCTACCTATTAAAACCAAACGAATTAATGTGTTAAATCTTATCATTTAATTTTTACGATATATTTCAAAAATCTAATCACATTCAGACTAACAGATGAAATTTAAGAAAATAAGCCTACTTTTTCATGCTTTTTGCAAATTACTTTATATCAATCTGTTAGCAAGAGAAAGATAATATCATCCAACAATATCCATTAAATCACATCACAAACCACACTATTTTTACATAGTAAACACAGTCATTTTGGAAGGGAAATGACGTAAATAGAAACACGATATGCCCCATTTTGCATTAAGTAATCATTCAAAACTAAAAAGAACTTTGCTTAAAAACACATCATCACACTTACTTTTTCCACTTTACAAGTGCATAATATTACCATTTCAATATGTTAAAAAAATCATCTTCTTATTTTTACAATATTTATTCATCAAAACAAATGAATTCTACAAAAGGAATATAAGAAACTTACATTAACAAGAGTACAAAATACGTATTCATTTACCAACATAGCCCATGTAAAAAAAACGTATTATGTTTGAAATGAAAAGGAAACCTGAAGAGAGTTTGAAAGAAAATGATGCATGAAAACACCAATAAGAACTTACAAATAGAAATCAGCAGTAAGACGTTGATACCAATCCGACCGTTCACCTTGTTGCATCAAACAAACTGTTTGCATCTCATTAGATGAGACACCAGTCTTTTGAAACTCTAACATGAAACGTTTTACGGGTTTTCGTTCGACGGTCTTTACTGCACAAACACGCGTCAAAGAGAGATTCATGAAGGTTGCTTCAGCCACAAAACCCGATTGACATTCAGCTGGAATAATGGCAGAAAATCGCCCCGTTTCAGTTAGTAGACGTTTCACTTCTGTAAAAAGCGCCTCATAAGATAACGTTGTAGTGTGACGTGCAACACTACGTTTTTCGTCGGGATTCGGTAGTGAATTGACAAAAAAGGGAGGATTACTAACAATACAATCAAAGCAATTCTCACCATCAAACTGCTGCAAGGAGGTGTGCACAACACGCACACGAGTGGCAAAAGGACTATTCGCCACGTTTTCTTTTGCTTGTAAACAGGCAGCCTCATCAATGTCAATAGCTACAATTTCAGCCTCGGAAAAGCGCTGTGCCATCATCATTGCAATCAGTCCTGTGCCTGTTCCGATATCAAGCAAACGCTTTCCACCACGCGACCATGCACCCAAGAGCACACCATCGGTGCCAACCTTCATTGCACACTGGTCGTGATGAACAGAAAACTGCTTAAATTTGAAAACATTGTTACTCATACTTCTTGATATATAAACGTTGAAAATCGCCTAATATTTTATCGTTTTTACGGATTTACACATTAATAATTGCTTTTTATACTGACGTTTGCCAGTTTCTGATGAAAAAAGCGTATCTTTGCAAACCATTAGTTTTCAAGTAGCAAATGAACAATAAAAATACTTCAATACAAATGATTGCCGACTACGAAGGCGATATTTCGAATCTGCTTAATACCAATGTTTTAGGCGAGGTTCCTATTCTTACCACGCGTAATTTGGTAGTTTTCCCAGGCGTAGTATCCCCTATTTTGGTGGGTAGAGAAGCCAGTGTGAAGCTCGTTAAGTATCTCGACAAGCATCCAGATACCATCTTTGGCATCTTCTGTCAACGCGATTCCAATGTTGATACTCCTATATTCAAAGACCTCTATACTACGGGTGTATATGCCAAAGTGGTAAAAGTCATTGAGATGCCTGGGCCAGGAAAGAACCTCACGGCTATCGTTCAGGGACTTGGAAGATGTCAGTTGGAGAGCATCACAAAGATGAAACCTTTCTATGCAGGTATTGTTTCACCAAGTGAGGAGCATCTACCAGCCGAGGCAAGTGAGGAGTTTTCGACGGTTTGTGAAACCGTAAAGAAGAGTGCCAAAGACTATATCAGTTTGAATGAAGATATGCCTGACGAGGCACAATTTGCTTTATCAAGTATTCAGAACAAAGTTGTTACCGTCAACTATGTGTGTAGCACACTGCCTTTTAGCATCAAAGACAAGATTAAACTACTTGAAATTGATGATACAGAAAAGCGTGCTTATAGCTTATTAAAGATACTTGACCGCGAAACTCAATTGTTGAAACTCAAACAAGAGATACGACAGAAGACACGCATGGACCTTGATGAACAGCAGCGTGAATACTTCTTGCAACAACAAATCAAGAATATCAAGGAAGAACTTGGCCATGGTGAGGGTTCACCAGAGCATCGTGAACTATTAGAAAAGGCTAAAACCAAGAAATGGAATGAGGATGTTGCAACAACATTCTACAAGGAACTTGAGAAATTAGAGCTATATAATCCACAGAGTCCAGAGTATAGTGTGCAGCTTAACTATCTGCAAAACATGGTTAATCTGCCTTGGGGAGTCTATACAAAAGATGACCTCAATCTCAAAAAAGCAGAAAGAATACTTAACCATGACCATTATGGTATGGAGAAAGTTAAGGAGAGAATACTTGAATATATATCTGTTTTGAAATTGCGAGGTGACTTAAAATCTCCTATCCTTTGCCTTTATGGTCCTCCAGGAGTGGGTAAAACCTCTTTGGGAAAGAGCATTGCAGAGGCTATGAATCGCAAGTATGTACGTATGTCATTGGGTGGACTTCACGATGAATCTGAAATCAGAGGACACCGCAGAACCTATATAGGGGCGATGCCAGGACGCATCATTAAGAACATTCAAAAGGCTGGTTCGAGTAATCCGGTCTTTATACTTGACGAGATAGACAAGGTCACTCAGAACACTATTAACGGTGATCCTTCATCTGCTTTACTTGAAGTTCTCGACCCCGAACAGAACAATGCGTTCCATGACAACTATCTTGATGTTGACTATGACCTATCAAAAGTGCTCTTCATTGCTACGGCCAATGACCTCAATACCATTCCACGACCATTATTAGATCGTATGGAAGTGATTGAAGTGAGTGGCTATATCACTGAAGAGAAAATAGAGATTGCCAAGCGTCACCTTGTTCCTCGTGAACTTGAAAATAATGGTTTAGCGGACAACGAACCAAAAATAAAGTTCAATAAAGCTTCATTGGAGAAGATTATTGAACAGTATACGCGTGAAAGTGGCGTACGACAATTAGAGAAACAAATTAATAAAGCACTCCGAAAATTAGCTTATCAGAAGGCTATAAAAGGAAATATTGAATATTCAGATATCACAGCTGACAAGATAGAGGATTTGCTTGGGAAACCACCTTTCTATCGCGATATCTATCAAGGCAATGATTATGCGGGTGTGGTTACTGGCTTAGCATGGACAAGTGTGGGTGGAGAGATTCTCTTTATTGAAACATCTCTTAACCAAGGAAAGGGCAGTAAGCTCACATTGACAGGCAACTTAGGCGATGTAATGAAAGAATCGGCCATGATAGCCCTACAATATGTGAAAGCACATGTAGACAAATTAGGCATTGACTACCGCATCTTTGACAATTGGAATATCCACATTCATGTGCCCGAGGGTGCAACTCCGAAGGATGGTCCGTCTGCAGGAATCACAATAGCAACGTCAATTGCCTCAGCACTTACACAGCGCAAGGTGCGTAAGAACACCGCAATGACGGGAGAGATTACATTACGTGGGAAGGTACTCCCTGTGGGAGGTATCAAAGAAAAGATATTGGCTGCAAAACGTGCGGGTATCACAGACATCGTGATGTGTAAGGAAAACATGAAGGATATCGAGGAAATCCCTGAGAAATATCGTAGTGGAGTGACATTCCATTATGTTGAAAACATACAACAGGTATGGGATTTCGCCCTTACAGATGAGCTTGTAGAGCATGCGACCCCACTCACAATTCCAGACGAAAAAGAAGAAAAGCAATGACATTTGAGGTTCAACATACCGATAACGCCAGTGACGCAAGGGCTGGACTCATCACTACTGACCACGGAACGATAAAGACTCCAATCTTTATGCCTGTAGGAACGGCAGGAACAGTGAAGGGTGTTCATTTCAGCGAATTGCACGAACAGGTAAAAGCTCAGATTATTCTTGGCAACACATACCATTTATATTTGCGACCAGGACTTGACATATTGCGTCAAGCAGGAGGTCTCCATGGCTTCAATGGATGGGAACTTCCCATACTGACAGATAGCGGAGGATTTCAAGTTTTTCTCGCTAACAGGGATTCGAAAACTAACAGAAGAGGGTTGTACTTTCCAGTCACATATCGATGGAAGCAAACACAAGTTTACACCGGAAAATGTGATGGACACAGAAAGAATCATTGGAGCAGACATCATGATGGCTTTCGATGAATGCCCACCCGGTAAAAAGCGACTACCAATATGCAAAGAAAAGTCTGGCTATGACACAGCGTTGGCTTGACCGATGCATAAAGCGTTTCAACGAAACAGAACCGCTTTATGGATATAACCAAAGCCTATTCCCTATCGTACAAGGCTGTACCTACAAGGACTTACGACAGGAAGCTGCCAAATATATCGCTGATAAAGGAGCAGATGGGAATGCAATTGGAGGGTTGGCTGTAGGCGAACCAACAGAGGTTATGTATGAGATGATAGAGGTTGTCAATGAAATTCTACCAAAAGAAAAGCCGCGTTATCTCATGGGTGTAGGTACTCCACAAAATATTCTGGAAGCCATTGAACGTGGTGTAGACATGTTTGATTGTGTAATGCCAACGAGAAATGGACGCAATGCTTTGCTTTTCACTTATGATGGAACAATGAATATGCGTAACAAAAAGTGGGAAGACGATTTTACTCCGATTGATGCTGCGGGATGTGATGTTGATAAACGCTATACCAAGGCTTATCTTCACCATCTATTTAAGGCTAAGGAGCTGTTGGCAATGCAAATCGGAAGTATTCATAACTTGGCTTTTTATCTTCGTTTAGTGACTGATGCAAGGCACCATATAGAACAAGGTGACTTCGTTTCATGGAAGAAATCAGTTATCGATCGGCTTGGACAACGTTTGTAAAACATAAATGATTGAATTCGGAAAAATAAGGAGACATTTGACAAGATACCGCATGTTGAGATGGCTAAGTAGACATCCTGCATGCTTACATCGCCTGTTTCAGTGGATTGTTGCACATACATTGATGCTGCAATTCATGGCAAAATGGGTTGGTAAAAGGCTGACATGGCTTCGCTATATCAATCCCCTTCGTTATATCAAACGATTGGATTGGTATATCATTAAGAAGTTTATCGGTACCTACATTTATTCCATTGCATTGATTATCAGTATCTCAATAGTTATTGATATCAATGAAAATTTGGCAAAGTTTAGCGAATATCATGCGCCATTAAAGGCCATCGTGTTCGATTATTACATGAACTTTATCCCATATTTTGCCAATCTTTTTAGTCCTCTTTTCGTATTCATTGCGGTGATATTCTTTACTTCTAAGTTGGCAGGAAATAGTGAGATTATTGCCATGTTAGCTGCTGGTGTATCATTCAAAAGACTCATGCGACCTTACATGATCTCCTGTATTCTCATTTCAGTTGTATCATTCTATCTCAGTGGATATGTCATTCCACATAGTAATGTCATTCGACAAAACTTCGAATCTCTATATAAGAATAAGAAGAAAACAACAGCAGCAGACAATGTTATGCTTAATGTTGGCAAAGGAACTATAGCCTATATACAACATTATGACAATAATACCAAGCGGGGTTATGGCTTTTCTTTGGATAAGTTTCAAGACAAAAAGCTTGTCAGTCACATGACAGCTATGGAGATACAATACGACACTATAAGCGATTCTAAGTATCATTGGACTGCACAAAATTACAAGATTCGGAAGTTCAATGGCTATCGAGAACAGATCGAAAATGGAGCAAAACGAGACACGACTATACTCATGGAACCAAATGATCTCGTATATTCTAAGGGACAACAAGAGACCTTTACGAACCCTGAACTGAGTGATTACATCTCCAAACAAATCGACAGAGGATCGAGTAATGTGGTTCAATACCAAGTGGAATATCACAAGAGAATAGCTGCCAGTTTCGCTTCTTTCATCCTCACGATCATTGGTCTTTCTCTCTCAGCTAAAAAGAGAAAAGGAGGTATGGGAATGTATCTTGGCATCGGCTTGGCACTTAGTTTCGGTTATATAATGTTACAAACCGTATCATCAACATTTGCTATCAATGCCAATCTTCCACCGATTATTGCTGCATGGATACCAAATATTATCTTTGCTATTGTGGCATATTTCTGCTACAAACAAGCACCAAATTAAAATAATATGTACTTTGACGAATTAGAATTAAACAACAGTGTTCTCGATGCACTCTATGATATGCACTTTGAAAAGTGCACTCCTGTGCAGGAGAAATGTATTCCGGAAATCCTCAATGGCAATGATGTGTTAGGCGTAGCACAAACAGGAACCGGCAAGACGGCAGCCTACTTACTGCCTATTTTAAGTAAACTTGACGATGGAAATTATCCAGAGAAGGCCATTAATTGCCTTATCATGAGCCCCACTCGAGAGCTTGCTCAGCAGATTGATCAAGCCATGCAAGGATTTGGTTACTATCTAAATGGGGTTAGCAGTGTGGCAGTTTATGGCGGAAATGACGGCAATCGATATGACCAAGAACTAAAGAGTCTCCAATTAGGTGCAGACGTTGTAATAGCCACTCCAGGTCGCCTTATCTCGCATATCAGCTTAGGAAATGTAGATTTAAGTAAGGTTTCATTCTTCATTCTCGATGAAGCTGATCGCATGCTTGACATGGGATTTTCTGATGATATCCTTAAGATTGCAAAGAAACTACCCCAATCTTGTCAGACAATTATGTTCTCTGCGACGATGCCAGACAAGATAGAAGAGCTCGCAAAAACGCTGCTAAAGAATCCTAAAGTCATTAAACTGGCTGTTAGTAAGCCTGCAGAAAAGATTAAACAAAGCGCTTATGTGTGTTATGAAACACAAAAGATGGGCATCATAAAGGACATCTTTAAGAGTGACGATCTCAAGCGAGTTATCATCTTCTGTGGTAGTAAGATGAAAGTAAAACAAGTGGCGGGAGCTCTCCAACGCAAGCATATCAACTGTGGAGAAATGCACTCTGACCTTGATCAAGCAATGAGAGATGAGGTCATGTTCAAGTTTAAGAGTGGTCAATTTGATGTCTTAGTAGCCACTGATATCGTTGCGCGCGGCATTGACATTGACGATATCTCAATGGTTATCAACTACGATGTACCCCATGACGCCGAAGACTATGTGCACCGAATTGGCCGTACTGCACGTGCAGCTCGCGAGGGTTCAGCGATAACATTCGTATCGGATGATGATATTTATTACTTCCAACAGATTGAGAAATTCCTTGGAAAGCAAGTTGATAAGACGCCACTTCCCGAGGGATTAGGTGAAGGTCCTGAATATAAATCAGCCGGAAAACCCAAACGTGGAACTTCAGCGAAGAGCAGAAGACGCACTAATCGCGAACAAACTGCACATAAAGATAAGAAGCAACAGAACCGCCGTCAGCGCAATAATGCAGCTGACTCACAATCTCAAAATACAGAGGTTGCAAAGGAGTCTCACAACAATAAGGAACGTAATTCACAAAGAAATAGAAATCAAAGAGGCGAAAAAACATATCAGCCACGTGGCGAAAAACGAAACAACGAGCAACGAAGCAACAGACCTAATGAGGGTAGAAATGCTACAAACTCTCGTAATTCTGAACAACAACAGCACAAGAAACGCCGCGCAAATGTAGAAGGAAATTACAAAAAACGCAATCGCCCACAGACTGAAAATCGTCCTACCACAACGCACAAGAATACTGCTCACGTGCAGAAAAAGCAAGCTGAAAGCGGTATAAAGAAGTTCTTTAAGAAGATTTTCAGAATCAAATAAATTATCATACGATTCAAATGAACAGAGAGAGGGCCTAAAGTGTCCTCTCTTTTTGTATTTATGTAGCTTCCAATGATTATCTGTTTCGTTTCTAATTAAAGCTATTTTGTTTAATAAACTTATTATTCTCAACCTAATAAAATAAATTTGTTTGTTTTTATTTGAATTCCAATGATTTTTCTATAACTTTGCAATTAGAATAACATTAATTCTTTTATAGGTAATCAGAAAAAGGTAAAGCGTATGAAAGCAAGTGAAGTTTTAGAAAAACTAAAAATCAGATTCCCAAACGAACCCGAGTACATTCAGGCAGTAAGTCAAATACTTGGCACTATTGAAGAGGAGTATAACAAGCACCCCGAGTTTGAGAAAGCAAACCTTATTGAACGACTTTGTATTCCCGACAGACTCGTAGAATTTCGTGTAACGTGGGTAGATGACAAAGGAAAAGTACAGACTAACATGGGGTATCGAATTCAACACAACAACGCTATAGGCCCATATAAAGGTGGATTACGCTTTCATCGCTCTGTAACGCTTTCCATTTTGAAATTCCTTGCCTTTGAACAGACTTTCAAATGCCTTGACTACCCTCCCAATGGGTGGTGCAAAAGGTGGTTCAGACTTCTCACCTCGTGGGAAAAGTAATGCAGAAGTGATGCGCTTTTGCCAAGCTTTCATGAATGAACTCTATCGACATATTGGTCCAAATGAAGACGTTCCAGCAGGAGATATCGGTGTAGGTGGACGTGAAGTTGGCTATCTTTTCGGACAATATAAGAAGCTTACACATCAGTTTTCGGGTATACTTACGGGCAAAGGACAGGAGTTTGGAGGCTCACTTATACGTCCGGAAGCAACGGGATATGGCAATGTTTACTTCTTAGAAAACATGCTTAAGACTCGCAATATCAGTCTAAAGGGAAAGACTGTACTCGTGTCAGGAGCTGGCAATGTGGCTCAATATACGATTGAAAAGCTATTAGAATTAGGTGCAAAACCCGTCAGTTGTTCTGACTCAGATGGCTATATCTACGACCCCGATGGCATCGATAAAGAGAAACTTGCCTATATCATGGAGCTGAAAAATGTAGAGAGAGGCCGCATAAAAGAATACGCAGAACGCTATGGAGTCAAGTATTCTGAGGGCAAACCTTGGTTTGAAAAGGCCGACATTGCATCTCCATGTGCAACCCAAAATGAAATTAATGAAGAGGCAGCCAAAGCCTTAGTGGCCAATGGAGTCATTGCTGTTACGGAGGGAGCAAACATGCCTACCACGCCAGAAGCAACGAAAGTGTTTCAAGATGCAAAGATTCTTTATTGCCCAGGAAAGGCATCTAATGCTGGTGGTGTAGCCGTTTCAGGACTTGAAATGAGTCAAAATTCTGAGCGAATGAAATGGTCACGTGAGGAGGTTGATGCCAAACTTCATGCTATTATGGACGATATTCACGCTAATTGTGTCAAATATGGCACAGAGCCTGATGGCTATATCAACTATGTTAAGGGTGCAAACATTGCGGGCTTCCTTAAAGTTGCAAGGCCATGATGGCGCAAGGAATCGTATAAAAGAATAAAATCATCATCAAATAAATTAGAAAAGGGGCAGAAATCACAATGATTTCTGCCCCTTTTGTATCATCAATAATGCTATAGAAAAACACAAAAGCTGAAACTCTTTATTTGTGAAGCGCCTCCACAATACATTTTTCAACCATATCCATATCGTCAGTTGGTTCGAAACGCGCTATCACCTTGCCCTCTCTTGAGACCAGAAACTTAGTAAAATTCCATTTGATATCCGAATTTGAAGCATACAAAGCATCTCGCTTTTTCAGCATCTTGTCCATGGCTTCTGCCATCGTTCCTATACCAAAACCACGAAATCCTTGCTCACGTTTCAAGTAAGAGTAGAGCGCAATCTCATGTGAACCATTTACATCAATCTTAGCAAACTGCGGAAAATGTACATCGAAATTAGAGGTACAAAACTCATGAATCTCTGCCGCATTTCCAGGTGCTTGTTGCCCAAATTGATTGCAAGGGAAATCCAAAATGCTGAAACCTTCTGCCCTATACTTCTCATATAAGGCTTCCAACGCTTTATACTGAGGTGTAAAACCACATTTTGTTGCAGTGTTAACTATTAGTAAAACATCGCCTTTCCATTTCTTTAGAGAGACCATCTTACCCTGATTGTCAGCCACTTTGAAAGCATAAACATTCTTTTGTGCAACAGCTTGAAGTGCAAAAAAGACCAATAAGAGGATTAAATATTTTCTCATCACTTATTAATATAAAGATTTTTATTGAGCTAAATAAACTAAAATACATTACAGATACAGACTGCCAATCCCATGACAAAAGCTACTTTGGTTGATTTATGTTAGCAGAATACCCTACTCCACAATCCTATCTTCTCATGTTTCCTTAACACTTTACCCAAGTCCTTGATTCTAACGAATATACACTTGTACCCTTATCATTTCATGGCTCAAATCATTTTACAAAACAAATCAAGCCATTTTACTGTGCAATCTCAGTCACTTTATCGTGTGAAATGAGGCACTTCATTAGTTCATTTGATGCATATTACAAAACTCTCTGCCTCACATCTTGATGACATAAGCATTAAGGACTATCCTCATCCCATTTCCATGAATTGAAAACAAGATTCAGATTATCCAGTAAAATACGCCAACCGACAATGAAATAGACTACCAAACAGTCCTATTTTTCGTCGACTTCGTTCTCAAAACTATCTTTCGTGTGGTCCTTTAAACTATCTATCAACTTATCCAAAAGTGGCACTAATTGAAACACTTCCTCTTTACTAAGCCCACATTTACTAAAGTGATTGAGCATACATTGAGGCACTTTAGCCGCCTCTTTCTCCATACTCTTGCCCTCTTTTGTCAATGAAACTATGCGTTGACGGGAATCAACCATCCCGCGAGTACGTATGACTAACCCCATTTTCTCCATGCGCTGAATGAGTGGAGTCACCGTATTGGTCTCTAAAAGAAGTTTATGTGCAATGTCATTTACGGGCTGATTGTCTGTCTCCCAAAGCACCATCATCACCAAATATTGTGGATATGTGATGCCCAACTTATCCAAAAAAGGGTTATAAGTCTGAGTAACAAGCCTACTTGCTGAATACAATCTAAAACAGAGTTGACTGCTTAATTTTAATTGTTCGAATGCCATAGATAAATATTTAGAATGAAAGCTAAACGCAAACACAAATAAACCATGATTCTAAATGACTCATCTTATCACAAGATAGCTATCATCAGAATAACTTTTCTGCCTGGTAAGGCTTCAAAAGATAATACACTTCACATTGCAGTGAGCGTAGGGTCTGCTTGTCGTAAAGCACTCATTTACAAACGCTTTATATCGTCTTCGATGCAAAGATAACGAGAAAAAATCAGGAAAACAAATCAACTCTTATAGTTTTAAGCCTTATTAACCCTCATCAATACAAGCTGAAGTCATGAGAAGTAAAATTGAAAGATAGTCTGATATGTATCAATATCAGGATAAAAAAATATCATTCAACACCCGATTTTACCCAAAAACATTGTACCTTTACACCTCAATTGACATTAAAACTCATTCAAAATGAAAAAGAATACATGGTATAAACATCATAAATGGATAGGCATTGTTGTCAGTTTCTTTTTGCTAATGTTTTGCATTTCAGGGCTAATACTCAATCATCCAACGTTATTTTCCAATTGTAATATCAGCAGATCATGGCTTCCTAAGCGTTATCAATATGACAAATGGAACTTAGGTTTGCTGCGCGGAAGCATCAAATGGCATAATAAAGTGTTAGTCTATGGCAATTCAGGAATATGGAAAACTGACACAACGGCTAAGCACTTTGACGATTTTAACCAAGGATTGCCCACGGGAGCTGATGCAAGAAACATAAAAGGTATGGTCATTTTACCTTCAGGAAAGCTCTTTGCTGCGGGACAATATGGACTATATGTTTATGCAAACAATCAATGGCAATCGGTCAATTTGCCTATTGGTAGTGATGAAAAGCTTTGTGATATCACTTCAAAAGGTGACTCTTTGTTGTTCACTACACGCTCTTTTGTCTATTTAAGTAAGCCACCTTATCAGCAATTTCAACGCATAAGCCTTCAAAAAGCAAGTGATTCGGATGGCAAAGTATCCCTCTTTCGCACGGTATGGCTACTACATAGTGGTGAGTTGTTTGGGCTTATTGGCGTGCTGATTGTAGACATGATAGCCATTGTTTTCATTCTGTTGATTGTCACAGGAATATTTTATTGGATTCATCCTAAAGGCAAAACATCGGCTTGGTTGCATCGAAAGGCAGGCTCATGGCACAACGAAATAGGCCGTATTAGCTTTGTTTAGCACTGCTACTCAGCATTACTGGCTGGCTTCTTCGACCGCCAGCACTACTTGCTATTGCTTCAGGAAGAGTTCCAGCTATACCTTTTTCAACGTTAGATAGCGACAATAGTTGGAATGATCAGTTGCGCTCACTCCGATATGATCAGGCAGAAGGCGACTGGCTTTTATATACTTCAAATGGTTTTTACAGCTTAAAAACGTTTCAATCAACACCTTATCCCGTGAAAATGCAACCGCCGGTGAGCGTTATGGGCATTAATGTTGAAACGCAAGATGAAAATGGTTATTGGCTAATTGGCTCGTTTAGTGGCATGTATATATGGGAAAGAAAGTCAGGTATCATTGCAGATTACTACACACACGGACTGGCTGAACAGACTGGCGGCATACCCATTAGTGCGCATGCTGTGTCGGGTTACACAAACGACTTTGGCGAATTTGAACATGTAATCGATTATAACATCGGAAGTGAAGCACTGAAAATGCCGGCAAAGATGAAGCAACTGCCAATGTCTTTGCGTAATGTTGCATTAGAACTCCACACGGGTAGGCTCTACACTTTCCTTGGTTCAGCCAGCATTTTCTATATTTTTATCATCGGACTTGCTGTTATTTGGTGTCTTTGGAGCGGCTGGAAGATACGCTATCAGAAACGAAAGAAAGATTCAAATAAAGTAGTACAGAAAACGGATGTTGACTCATCGAATGATTAAACCTATCGGATTACAACACTGAATCCTTCAAAAAAGAGCTTATAATAGCTTTCTTTGTGAAATAAATTCATTAGAAATACAAAGCTATAAAAATGTGTTTAAGTCTCAAATAACGCATTTTTACCCTGCGAAAAGAAATGATTTTGTAGTAGAAAAGATTCCAAAAATGAAATAAGAAAACGCTGTAAGACTCAATCTTACAGCGTTTTTATTATGTTGAATCAAGCGGAAGATGAGGGATTCAAACCCCCGATACGCGAAAGGCGTATACCGGATTTCGAGTCCAGCGCATTCGGTCACTCTGCCAATCTTCCTAAATTGCAATGCAAAAGTAATGAAAAAAGCTGAAAAAGAAAGCTGTAAAACCTTCTGAAAACATTGTTTTAACAGACATTATACATTCAACCTTCAAAAGAAAGTTTGCTTAATCGCATCCTCAACTGTTCTGCTTCACTCTTTCGGATGCTTAATTTGATACTGCACGTGTTATCAAACTTTTGGTCAATAACACGTGGTTGCATCTCTTTTACCACACGCATCACATCATTCATCATAGGATAAGTGAAGTCGAAATCTATTGTTTCTTCTACCTGTTTCACGACAACAGAGGCATTCGAAAGAGCCTCATTAGCAGCTGTTCGATAAGCATTGATGAGTCCACTTGTACCTAATTTCACTCCACCGAAATAGCGAATGACGAAAACAATGACGTCAGTCAGCTCATGACTAATAATCTGTCCTAAGATGGGTTTACCTGCTGTAGAACTTGGTTCGCCATCATCATTGGCACGAAATGCCTTTGTTCGGGGCCAAGCATATAGGCATAGCAGCAATGTCTGGCGTCATAATATTGCTTACGATAGGCAATTACAAGCTCTTTTGCCTCATCTACCGATTCAATATGATGCGCAAAGGCGAGGAATTTACTGCGTTTCTCCGTGTAATATCCCTCGCCTATAGTTTCTTCTACAATCGTTTTATACTGATCTTCGACCATTTATTCTAACTTATAGATAACGAGTCCGCTGCGAAGTTTAGGCTCAAACCAAGTCGCTTTGGGTGGCATTATCTTCCCACTATCAGCAATATCCATAATCTGTTGCATGCTTACAGGGTACAAAGCCAATGCCATTTGCATCTCACCACTATCCACCCGACGGCGGAGTTCTTGCAATCCGCGAAGTCCTCCAACAAAATCTATCCGCTTATCTGACCGTAAATCCTTTATGCCAAGAAGCTCATCGAGAATCAATCTGCTTGAGATGTCTACATCTAAAACGCTGATTGGGTCGTTATTATTGTATGTTCCGTCCTTTGCTTTCAAACTAAACCATTGCTTATCTAAGTAAAGTGAGAACTCATGTAGTTGCTGAGGACGATATTCTTCCGTTCCTTTTGGAGTGACAATAAAGTTCTTTTCGAGTGCAAGTAAAAACTCTTTAGGCGACATTCCGTTAAGATCTTTCACCACACGGTTATAATCTAAGATGGTCAACTGACTTGCAGGAAAGCACACTGCCATAAAGAAGTTGTAGGGTTCTGTGCCTTTATGGTTAGGGTTTTGATTCGCTTTTTCTGCTCCAACGAGTGCCGCGGCGGCAGAACGATGGTGTCCATCGGCGATGTATAGACTCGGCATGCGATTGAAAGCGTCTGTAATGGTCGCAATATCTGATTCATCTTCGACAACCCATAGCTGGTGTCTGAACCCATCAATGGGTGCAATGAAATCATACTCTGGCGGAGTTTGCGCATAACGCGAAAGCAAATTGTCGAGTGTTTCGTTATCAGGATAGGCCAAAAATACGGGTCCCATGTTCGCATTACAAGCGCGAACGTGTTTCATTCTGTCTTCTTCTTTCTCACGACGGGTTAGCTCATGCTTCTTAATTACACCCTCCATATAGTCTGAAACGCTTGCTCCCACGACCAAACCATATTGAGTCTTACCATTCATTGTTTGAGAATAGATGTAGTAATGCTCCTTTTCATCTTGCTTTAACCATCCCTTGTCGACGAATTTCTTAAAGTGTTCGGCTGCACTTCCATAGACTCTGGGGTCATGTTCGTCTGTACCTACCTCGAAATTAATTTCAGGTCGTGTGATATGATAAAGACTTTTCTCGTTGGTTCCAGCCTCTTGACGGGCTTCTTCAGAACTCAACACGTCATAAGGACGGCATTCTACCAACTCAACAAGAGCCTTTGGAGGACGCAATCCCCTAAAAGGTTTTATCTGTGCCATAGTAAAAGAATATATGTTTTTAAGTTAAACAAGTTGTCTCGAGCCTCATATGAAGTCATACAAGGCCCAAGTTCATTTCGTTAATCAATAGATTTATTTGTTCACTTGATATTTCGTGCATCCGTCAGTAAAGTAAGAAATTATCTGCTTTGCAGCCGCAATACCTGCATTTATGTTTGCTTCGGCTGTCTGTGCACCCATCTTTTTGGGCGTAGAGAAATAGCGTCCTTCGAACTTTTTGAATTCAGTGTCACCATCAGGCATAATATCTGTGATGAACTTTAGGTCGGTTCGGTTAGCCAACAACTCTAATAACTCTTCCTCATTAATAACCTCTTTACGAGCCGTATTTATGAGAATCCCACCTTTTGGAAGCTGACCAACAAGCCCACTTCCTATACTTTTGATCGTCTCGGGGGTTGAAGGAATATGCAAACTCACAATATCGCAGTTCTCAAACAACTCATTTTGACTCTTACAAGCATGCACTCCAGCTGCTTCAATGACATCATTCGGGCAGTAAGTATCATAGGCATAGACTTCCATATCAAAGCCTTTTGCAATGCGAGCAACATTGCGTCCCACATTACCGAAAGCCAAAATGCCAAGCCGTTTGCCTTTTAACTCAGTACCTGATTTACCATTATAGAAGTTACGTACAGCCATAACAAGTAATCCAAACACAAGTTCTGCAACAGCATTTGAGTTTTGTCCCGGCGTATTTTCAGCCACAACATGATGTGAAGTGGCTGCATTCAAGTCTATATTGTCATATCCTGCACCAGCACGAACTACGATTTGCAGCTTCTTTGCAGCGTTAAAAACTTCTTCATCAACTTTATCTGAGCGGATAATCATTGCATCTGCATCCTCAACAGCACTGAGAAGTTGAGCCTTATCAGTATATTTCTCGAGCAACATCAACTCATGTCCTTCAGCTTCTACTACTTCTCTAATCCCTTCAACGGCTGCAATTGCAAAAGGTTTCTCGGTTGCAACTAATACTTTCATAGTGATTTGATTTAATGTTTTGCAGGAAAGTGAAGCACTCTTCCTACAAATAAGGTTATGATTAATGTTTTGCTTCAAAAGCTTTCATTGTTTCTATCAAGGCATTTACACCCTCCATAGTTTGGGCATTGTAGCAACTTGCACGGAAACCACCTACAGAACGGTGTCCTTTAATACCTACAATGCCACGCTCAACTGCAAAATCAAGGAAAGCCTTTTCAAGCTCTTCATAACCTGAATTCATTACAAAGCAGATGTTCATTAACGAACGAGAGTCAACTTCTACAGTTCCTTTGAAGAGCTTATTGCGGTCAATTTCACTATAAAGTGCATCAGCCCGTTCGTGAGCTCGCTTGTCGGCAGCCTCTAATCCGCCATGTTTCTTCAACCAACGGAGGTTCTCTAACATAGAATAAATGGGTACAACGGGAGGCGTATTAAACATAGATCCCTTATCAATATGCGTGTGATAATCTATCATTGTAGGTAGTTCTCGCACCCTCTTTTCTAAGGCTTCATCTTTCAGAATGACTACAGTTACACCAGCCATTGCTATATTTTTCTGTGCACCTGCATAGATAGCATCATACTTTTTAACGTCAACTGGTCTGCTCATGATATCCGAACTCATGTCTGCAATCAATGGAACCTTAACATCAAAATCACCGCGATATTCCGTACCATAAATCGTATTGTTCGTTGTTATGTGTAGATAGTCAACATCAGATGGCACATTTGATTCGAAGTTCTTAGGGTAATAAGTATAGTTAGAAGCTGCAGATGAAGCCACCTCTACTACCTCTCCAAAGAACTTTGCCTCTTTCATTGCCTTCTTAGCCCATACACCTGAGTTCACATAAGCAGCCTTCTTGATGAGGAAGTTGGCTGGAATCTGCATGAACTGTAACGATGCTCCACCTCCTAAAAAGACGACAGAATATCCCTCGGGTATACTCAAAAGCTCTTTAAAAAGGTCTACACTCTCATCGACAACTGACTGAAAGTCCTTCGAACGATGACTTATTTCCATCAGCGAAAGGCCACTACCATTGAAATCAAGGATTTGCTTTGCTGTGTTTTCTACTACTTCTCGAGGAAGCATTGACGGTCCTGCATTAAAGTTATACTTCTTCATCTGAATTAAATTTTAAGTTCTGTTAATGCGTGATATAAATAGTTTTACAAATGCGAATGTACACCTTTATTTTCAAAAAAGCAAATAAATTCCTGTTATTTTACATCAACTATCAAGAAATAAACATTTATTTTAAGAAACAATCTCATTTTAAGGAAGTTATTCCTTCGTTTGATTGGAAAGGAAAGGTAAAAGAAAGCGTATTTATCTTCATCTCATTTCGTCTCGTAATAAACGCCATTTCGCCGAGTAAAATGAGGCAAATCACGATGCAAAAAGCCCCACTTCAGCGCATGAAATGGGGCATTCTATAAATAAGAATAAAACACATTGAGTATCAATCTGTTTCCTTATGAATCATCTTTACACAGCATCGACTTAGCGAACTTCCTCAACAATGGTTTTGATTCCTTTTATTTTCTCACCTTTTGTAAGGCGCAAAACCTGCTGAGCCTTAGCCCTGACAACAGCCACATAACTATAACGGTCGTTCACATCAATACGACCTATCTCGTCAGCCCGCAGTCCTCCCTTCTTACATAGAAAGCCAACTATGTCTGCTTTGCTTACTTTGTCCTTCTTTCCTTTACCGATATAGAGGGTTTTATTCTTAGGAAGAGCCGGACGAAGTCGTTCATTTAGAAGCACATAATCTTCTACTTCAGCATCCACATAAGCAGGAATCTGCTCTTGAGCATTTAGAATAAAGAAAGCACGTCCATGCTTATCCCATCGTGCAGTGCGTCCAACGCGGTGAATATATCCGTCTTCACTCTCTGGAATATGATAATGAACAATGTTCTCTATGTTAGGAATGTCAAGACCGCGCGAAGCTAAATCAGTGCTGACCATAATGTTTGCACTACCATTTGAGAAGCGATAAAGCGCAGCTTCACGCTCTTTTTGTTCCATACCTCCATGGAAGCTAACACTAAAGCCTGCATCCATCAAAAAATCGGCAGTTCGTTGCACCGCATCCCGATAGTTCAGAAACACTATTGTGCTTTGTTCGCCAAACGAAAGCAACAATTGTTTTAAGGTATCGAGTTTGTCTTTGTCAGGACTTTCCACCTTATATATATGTACACGATCAGGCACTTGTTCCGTCTTTGGTAAGAAATCAAGAACCTTAAACGCTGCATTTATAAGCTGTTGCTCCCCAAGTTCCTCTGCTGGAGTAGCCGAAAGAAGAATACATCTCACTTGTTTCGGCAGTTTATTTGTCAGTGCTTCCATCTCCTTTTGAAAGCCCATTTCAAGACATTTGTCAAATTCGTCAAGCACAAGATAATGGATTCCTTCAGCAACGATATTGCCTTTATCAAGATGATCGTTAAGGCGTCCGGGCGTAGCAAACACAATTTGTGGTTTGAGGTCACGCAGATGACGATGTTCTTCCATTGTCATGCGCCCACCATAGCACGCCATTCCACGCAAGCCACAACCCATATCTTTGAGCACATTGGCCGACTGCAAGGCAAGTTCACGGCCTGGTACAACAACCACCGCCTGCACTTCATCTGACGTTTTTGTCGAGCAATTGTGTGAGTGGAAGCAGATAAGACAGCGTTTTTTTCCAGAGCCTGTTGGAGACAAAATAATAACGTTTTCCTTCTCCTCCAACAGGGTTTGTTGGGCTACCTTTTGCATATTGTTGAGCGTTATGCCCAACTTCTTGGTTATCTTCTCTATATTTTTGAGTCATCTTTTTCTATCCTCTCATCAACTTATCTATTTCATTAAACTGTTTCCCCATATTCAAATTTAAATATATTGTATAAAGAGGAAGTGCCCATTTTTCCTTTTGATCAGGAGCCAATGCACGATATTTCTCTAAATAAGGCAAGGCTTTTTTAAAGAGATCATGCACCTGATTGTATTTCTTTCCGCCTGTTTTTCTATTCTTATCCAACTCTATCGCCTGATCAAACAGCGCCAAACCAGCATTCAAATAGGCATCAGCAAGTGTATCTTTTTCAGCTATCAGCTGCTCACTCAAAGCAAAACACTCCTTATATTGCCCCATTGTCAACAACAAGGTGCTTTTGGCAAAACGGAAAAGAGTGCTTGTTGAATCAATCTTCAACGCCTCATTACACGTCTTCATGGCTTCACTATAACTGCCGTTATGACTATAATAGTCTACCAAACGTGGGAAAAAGAAAGGAAACTTCGGATAACTTTGGAAGCCATCTTTTAGCGTCTGCACATAACGAGCCGTATCTTGCTCGAGCTTATAAGTCTCGGCAAGATATTGTAACATATAAGGCAGATGCAAACTATCCTTTAATGCCAAATAAGTATGGCGCAAAGTGAGTTGCGGATTCTGTAGTTTATAGCCACAATATGAAGCCCAATAACCAGCCTCGGGCAAACGTTTATCGCGTTGTGCATAATGTAACTGTTCAAACATTGGCTTTGAAGCCGTGTTGATATAGGTATCAAACAGGTCGAAAGCACGTGTAAAGTCTTGCTTCTTCATAAAGAACGCCCCCCCATTAAAGAGGTTTGGACGGATTAGATTGAGGGCTTCTGCACTGCGCGCGCGGTGTTTCAGTTTCACTCTTCCATGTGAATCGGGCTGTCGGTCCAGTGAATCTAAGGCCTCAAGCGTATCAAACATTCGTTTGCCAACAAGGAATAAAGCCGTTGTATCATACTTTTCTTTCAGATAAAGCTTTTCATTTCCCTGTTCATATTGTTTGCGTTGAGCCTCAAAAAGCAGTATCCACAACTTCTCATTACTACGAGACAACGAATCGTTCAGCAAGTCAGTGAGAAGTTTTTCAGCCTGATTGAGGTTCTTTCCACTCTTGATATAGTCTTTTGCTTGTGTTATTGTTTTCTTCTGTCCCCAAAGAATCATTGGGAAACAGAGTAATAACGGAATCAGAAATCTTTTCATTTTGTTTGTAATCCTAATACTTTATCTACTTCGTTGAGTAATCTTTTCCACGCCACAACCTGTTGTTTGTCATCCAAAACAGAGGTCTGTACCAACCAAGTGCGTGCGGTTTGATAGAGTTCTTTCACTTGATTTCTATCTTTCTTGGGAAGTTTTCGCCGTTCATTCATCAAGCTATCACGGAGTTCTTCGGCTTTAGAAACATAGCAAACCCCTATATTATAGACCGCTTGCACATAGTTACTGTCGATAGCAATGGCCTGTTTGAAACTCTCGATAGCATCGTCCCATCGCTTCTGTTGCATCTCGATGTCTCCTTTCAAGACCCATGCACGTCGGTTCTTCGGATGTTTTTGAAGATCCATTTCTGCAAACTTAGCCAGCTGTTGCTGCTTGTCTTTCAGGCCTGAATAGTAATCTATGAGCATCTTATAATAGATGTCATTCGATGGTGCCATGTCATAGAGCGACGTCAAGGCCGTAATATATTTCGCTGAATCGACCTCTGTATAGAGATGAGTCTTCATGCAATTAATCTTTATTTCGGCTGCACCTTTAGCATAGTTTGCATCTTTCAATGCGACATCTGCATAGCGTTCGGCTTCTGCATAGTTCTCTTTCCATAGGAAAGCAAGCTTACATAATAAGCCACTAACCCTCGTTGATTGTCATTCCCATGGAAAAGAGGACCATCTATACAATCAAGATAGAGTTTGAAATACTGCATAGCCTCATCATTCTTACGCAAACCATATGCATACATGCCTGCATCGACAAGTAAAGGGAGGAAAGATGAAAGCCGTTTATGATTCAAAAAGCGATAACGGGGATTGCTTCTTCCCTTCTTATCTGCCATTGCATCAAAATGGTCGCATAGCACTGCATCTCGCATCAAATGCTTGATTGCTTTATAATAAGCAATCGTATCAGCTTTAATGGCAGTCAAACTATCAAGCTTTCTGTCAATTCCGGCATTGAGTTTCTTGGCCGTTTTGCGTGCATCTTGCCCATAAGCTTGGAACGAGAAGGCAAAACTAACAAGAAGAAATGAGATGAGAATACGACCTTTCATATATTATTTCAGATGAAAAAAGGGATAGTAACACAGCCAAAGCCATGTACTATCCCCTATAATAGAATATTATTTATTCAATGCTTCCATCTCTTTGGTACGGCTGTCTGCTGCACCATAGAGGCTGTAATATACGGCATAGAGAGGATAACTCCAGTTTGCCTTCTCACGATTTGGGTCAAGGCTGCGTGCCTGCTCAAGGTAACCCTCACTCTCTTTGTAGAGTTTCTGCTGCTCAGCTTTGCTTACTCCGTCTTTAGCAGCTTGTGCATTGAGGCAGAATCCAAGGTAAGTGAGAACGATAACATTCTTCCCATCCTTTGCAATTGACTTCTTATAACACTCTACAGCCTCTGCAGGCTTGTTAGCATTCATCTCAATTTGGCCTTTCAACGCCCATGCTAAGGCATTTGTTGGGTCTGCTGCGAGCTTGTCATTCAACAGTTTATCTTGCTCACTTGTCATCTTCAGACTACCACAAAGCGTTACAAGATTAGAGAAAATCTGTTCGTTATTAGCATCCTTTGCATAGAGATCTCTCAGCGTATTTACATACTTTACAGAGTCTTCCTTAGTCTTTAGACCCTGTTGCATGATATAAAGCTTCAAGTTTAGCGCGTCTTTATAAGCTGCAGTGTCTTTCATTGCAACATCAATATACTTGTTTGCGCGATCCATATCTTTTGCCTGGAAAGCGTAAACACCAGCAACGCGTGCAACTTCTCCTAAGTAAGTATCGGGAGTTTTGCTCTTATCGATGCTCTTGAACAATGGATTTTCTGCACTTTCTACATACATACCAAAGAACTTCAAGGCTTCAGGCTGATTGTTTTGTTGGCCTGCTGTCTGTCCGGCGTTAATCAAATTAGGACGCAAACCATAAAGACGATTGGCATTGTTGCTTTCGAATCTTGGTTTCACCTTACCCTTTTCATTCGGCTTCTGGTCGTATTCGTTACAGAGAATTGCATCATTAATAGCATCATAAACTGCTTTGTTGAAACCTAAAGTGTCATAAGCAGTCTCCTTACCTTGACCAAATTGCTTGGCCATCTGATTTGCGGTGATGGTCGCTTGCTCTTTAGATACTTTCTCCATTGCAAGATCTACAAGCTTATTATAAGCCTTTGCTTTCTCTGCATCATTAGCAAGTTGGTTGAGGTTTGCCTTTACCAACTCTTGTGCTTCAGCATAAGTCTTTGCCTTAAGTATGGCTTTTAAAGCCTCACTGTCACCTGCAAAAGCTGCTGATGTGGTAAGCAGCATCATTGCTGCAATCATTAACTTTTTCATATTACGTTTGTTATTAAAAGGTTTATCATTCTTCATTATCATCGTCTTCGAAGTCAACGAGTGGCTCATCTTCGGCATCACTGTTGGTTTCAGACAAAGAATCTTTCTTTATTTCCTCTGTCTTGTTGGCCCATTGCGCACGACTTTCTTCTTCAACAGTAGCCTCAAGTTCTGAACTCATGACTTTACAGACACTGGCAATGACATCATTTTTCTTTGCAAGATTTATCAAACGAACACCTTGTGTGGCGCGTCCCATCACACGAACGTCAGCAACAGCCAAACGGATCACTACGCCACTCTTGTTGATTATCATTAAATCGTTTTCATCTGTAACGTTCTTTATGCTCACAAGTCGGCCCGTCTTCTCTGTAATGGCTAAGGTCTTAACACCCTTCCCGCCACGGTTTGTGACACGATAGTCTTCAACCTGACTACGTTTTCCATAGCCTTGCTCGCTGACAACCATAACACTTTCGCTCTCAGCTTCGTTGACTGTCACCATGCCTACAACTTCATCGTCGCCTCCATCGAGTCGCATGCCACGAACACCCGTAGCGGTTCGTCCCATGGTTCGGATGGTATTCTCATTGAATCTCACAGCTCGTCCGTTGCGGTTTGCCATGATAAGTTCGTTTGATCCGTTAGTCAAGCGCACGTCAACCACCTCATCTCCGTCCACAATATTGATAGCAATCACGCCGTTAGCACGTGGTCTACTATAAGCTTCGAGACTTGTTTTCTTCACTGTTCCGTTCTTGGTTGCGAAGATAACATAATGAGAATTATTAAATGATTCGTCTGTTAATGTGGTCAAACGAAGTATTGCATTGATGGCATCATCGCTCTCAATGTTGAGCATATTCTGTATTGCTCGACCCTTACTATTGCGATCTCCCTCAGGAATTTCAAAGCACTTGAGCCAGTAACAGCGTCCTTTCTTCGTAAAGAAGAGCATCGTTTGATGCATTGTTGCAGGATAAATGAACTCTGTAAAATCTTGTTCGCGGTGACGTGCAGCCTTTGCTCCCACTCCACCTCGAGCCTGTTCGCGGAACTCACTCAGCGGTGTGCGCTTGATATATCCCATGTGACTCACAGTGATTACCACTGGATCATTTGGATAGAAGTCTTCGGGATTGAACTCTTCGCTTGAATATTTGATTTCTGTACGGCGTTCATCACCATATTTCTCTTTTACTTCGTTAAGCTCATCCTTCATCACCTTTTTGCAAAGCTCTGGGTCATCAAGAATCTGTTGCAAGTAAGCAATCTGGCGTTCCAACTCTTCATACTCTGCATGCAATTGGTCCATACGCAGTCCGGTCAGCTGACTCAAACGCATATCTACAATGGCTTTACTCTGCAACTCGTCAAGATTAAAGCGCTGTTCCAAGTTGCGTTGTGCATCGGCAGGAGTCTTACTTGCTCGGATAATGTGTACAACCTCATCGATGTTATCACAAGCGATGATCAAGCCTTCAAGGATATGAGCACGCTCTTGCGCCTTCTTCAAATCGTATTTTGTACGTCGAATAGTCACATCATGACGATGTTCAACGAAATATTTCACACATTCTTTCAGGCTCAACAGCCGTGGACGGCCTTTTACAAGCGCAATATTGTTTACAGAGAAAGAGCTTTGCAAAGCGGTCATCTTGAAGAGTTTGTTCAAGATTACATTTGCATTTGCATCACGCTTAACATCTATCACAATGCGCATTCCCTGTCGACCAGACTCATCATTGGCGTTGCTGATACCATCAATGCGACCTTCTTTCACCAGGTCTGCAATGTTTTCAATCAGCAATTGCTTGTTAACCCCATAAGGAATCTCGGTTACAACAATCTTGTCATGGCTTTCGCCACTTTCGATTTCGGCTTTAGCACGCATCACGATACGACCTCTACCGGTCTCATAAGCCTGACGCACACCCTGTATACCATAAATATATGCACCCGTTGGGAAGTCTGGGGCCTTGATATACTGCATCAAGCCATCAAAGTCTATGTCGGGATTGTCAATATAAGCACAACATCCTTCGATAACTTCGCTAAGGTTGTGGGTCGGCATATTCGTAGCCATACCAACGGCAATACCATTACCTCCGTTTACAAGAAGATTCGGAATCTTTGTCGGCATGACGCTCGGTTCGACAAGGGTATCATCGAAGTTGTTCGTCATGTCTACAGTATCTTTCTCCAAGTCATCCATGATGTGCTCACCCATCTTGCTGAGTCGACACTCCGTATAACGCATGGCAGCTGGTGAGTCGCCGTCGATTGAACCGAAGTTTCCCTGACCGTCAACAAGTGTATAACGCATATTCCAGTCCTGCCCCATGCGAACAAGCGCACCATACACTGATGAATCGCCGTGAGGATGGTATTTACCCAACACCTCACCTACAACGCGTGCACACTTCTTATAAGGTTTATCACTGGTATTGCCGATTCCCAGCATACCATAAAGAATACGACGATGCACAGGCTTAAAACCATCTCTAACATCTGGAAGCGCACGAGCCACGATAACTGACATCGAATAATCGATGTAAGAGGACTTCATTTCTTCCTCAATGTTGATTCTTAAAATCCTGTCATTGTCAATTGTTTGATTTTCGTCCATTGATGTAATTGATCGTTATTATTAGCTGTTTGCTATAAAACAAAAGTAAAACAAAAATGCCTCAAAGGGCGTTTATTTTCGTTCTAAGCGATTTTCTACCTTTTTTCAAGGGTGCTAATTTACTACTTTTTTTTGATAACCAAGTCGACTGAAGCCTTAAAATCGAATAAATTACGATTTATTGACGAAAGAAATTCATAATTTGTGTCCAGAATTTCAGCAGAAGAAATTAAAAACCATGAATGAATCCACCATGACGAATGTTGCAACGATGCAACGCCGTAGATATTATGTCGGCGTTTCCATGAATGAATCCACCATGACGAATGTTACAACCACGCAATGCCATAGATATTATGTCGGCATTTCCATGAATGAATCCATAATTGCGAATGTTGCAACGATGCAACGCCGTAAATATTATGCCAATATTTTAATGAATGAATCCACCATGACGAATGTTACAACCACGCAACGCCGTAGGTGTTGTTCTTTTGATAGCCCAGGGTTGGCGAGGAACGAGCCTACCCTGGGTAAGCGTTCGCAAGGAGATTCAACGCCATAGGTGTTGAGCTTTTTTGAGAAAACATGATTATAGCGAGAGGATTCATGGTGGATTAATCAAAAAAGCGCAACACCTACGGCGTTGTTCTCCACAAACCATACCCTAACCCAGGGTAGCCTGCACTATCGTTTGGCAACCCTGGGCTATCAAAAGCAGAACCCCTATGGGGTTCGTCTCTCTCATGAACTTCCTTTGCGCCGCTCTTCCTTTTGACAATAGATGAAATTAAAAAAGCGCAACGCCGTAGATATTATGCCAGCGTTTCCATGAGCGAATCCATCATTGCGAATGTTGCAACGATACAACGCCGTAAATATTATGCCAATATTTTAATGAATGAATCCACCATGACGAATGTTATAACCACGCAACGCCGTAGATATTATGCCAGCACTTCCATGAATGAATCCACCATGACGAATGTTATAACCACGCAACGCCGTAGGTGTTGTTCTTTTGATAGCCCAGGGTTGGCGAGGAACGAGCCTACCCTGGGTAAGCGTTCGCAAGGAGATTCAACGCCATAGGTGTTGAGCTTTTTCCGAGAAAACATGGGGATAGCGAGGGGATTCATGGCGGATTAATTAAAAAAGCGCAACACCGATGGCGTTGTTCTCCACAAACCATACCCTAACCCAGGGTAGCCTGCACTATCGTTTGGCAACCCTGGGCTATCAAAAACGGAACCCCGATGAGGTTCGTCAATCTGCAAACATCCTTTGCGCCGCTCTTCCTTTTGACAAGAGATGAAATTAAAAAAGCGCAACACCGTAGAAATTATGCCAGCATTTCCATGAGTGAATCCATCATTACGAATATTGCAACGATGCAACGCCGTAGATATTATGTCGGCGTTTCCATGAATGAATCCACCATGGTGAATGTTACAACCACGCAACGCCGTAGGTGTTGTTCTTTTGATAGCCCAGGGTTGGCGAGGAACGAGCCTACCCTGGGTAAGCGTTCGCAAGGAGATTCAACGCCATAGGTGTTGAGCTTTTTTGAGAAAACATGATTATAGCGAGAGGATTCATGGTGGATTAATTAAAAAAGCGCAACACCGATGGCGTTGTTCTCCACAAACCATACCCTAACCCAGGGTAGCCTGCACTATCGTTTGGCAACCCTGGGCTATCAAAAGCAGAACCCCTATGGGGTTCGTCGTCCTCATGAACTTCCTCTGCGTCCCACTTCCTTTTGAAATGGCTATCAAAAGCGGAAGGCAATGGGGTTCGTCTATTCTGCAAACATCCTCTGCGCCGCTCTTCCTTTTGACAAGAGATGAAATTAAAAAAGCGCAACACCTATGGCGTTGTTCTCCACTTAACGCATTAACCCAGGGTAGCTCGCTACGCTCGCCAACCCTGGGCTATCAAAAGCAGAACCCCTATGGGGTTCATCAATCTGCAAACATCCTTTGCGCCCACTCTTCCTTTCGAAATAGCTATCAAAAACAGAAGGCGATGGGGTTCGTCAATTTGCAAACATCCTCTGCGCCGATCCTCCTTTTGAAAGAGATGAAATCAAAAAAAGCGCAACACCGATGGCGTTGTGTTCCATGCTACGCATTAACCCAGGGTAGCTCGCTACGTTCGCCAACCCTGGGCTATCAAAAGCGGAACCCCGATGGGGTTCGTCGTCCTCATGAACTTCCTCTGCGCCGCTCTTCCTTTTGAAATAGCTATCAAAAACAGAAGGCGATGGGGTTCGTCTCTCTCATGAACTTCCTCTGCGCCGCTCTTCCTTTTGAAATAGCTATCAAAAGCATACCCCTATGGGGTTCGTCAATTTGCAAACATCCTTTGCGCCGATCTTCCTTTTGAAATAGCTATCAAAAGCAGAAGGCGATGGGGTTCGTCTATTCTGCAAACACCCTCTGCCGGCGCTCCCCTCTCCTTGGAGAGGGGTTGGGGGTGAGGCTTTAATGCTTCGGCTTTATTCCAAACTCGTTTTTTTCCTTTGGTTCAGCCTTCTTTTCCGCATTTTCCACCAAACTTAGCGAGCCATCTTTGGTCATGACCACCCAAATTGTGGCGGGCTTGCCGTCAGCGCCCTTGCGGTCTTTTATGGCGAGTTCATATTGGCGTTTCATGCCTGCGCCCTTGCCTTTACCCGTGTATGTAAGGGTGCCCTCGTCATAGCCAGCCTTTTCTGCAAAGGCCGGAATGGCCGCTTTGAGCTTTTCTTCGCGTTCTTTCACAGCCGGCGACGGCTTTTTCTGCGCCGAACTCTGTTTATGAGCCGTTTTAAAATGGTCTACTTCCTGATTGATTTGGTCCACCAAACGTTCAATCGGCGCTCGGTCGTCTTCGGTTGCTGCAAGCAGATAGCTGGCCTCAATATAGCGGCAAACCACACCAAAGACGGCATCGGTCATCGCGCGCACCTCTTTCAAGGCAGGCAGTTTCTCGTCTACGGCCTTCACTTGGCGCTCATTGTAGATGGTTTGGAACTTTTCGTTCACGGCTTTTAGCTCTGCCATGACGGGCGCAAGACTCAAGGCGGTCATCTCGGCTGAGAAACGCTCCAAATCTTTCAGCAACCCACGCACTTCGGCCGTTTCGGCATCAGCAGCCTTACTCTGAATGCCCAAATAAACCGCAAGGGCCTTGTTGAGCTTTCGAGCTGACTCGGCCACAGCCTGCACAGGCGATTTCTGTTGCACACGGATAACGCCAAAGAGGTTGGTCAACAGCGTGTCGCGCTGGCGGTCGAGCGCAGCCATTTGCTCGGCATGCAAGGTGGCATTTGCAACCTTGTTGAGTTCGGTTTCCATGTCGATGCAATCGGCCCAACTCTTCAATAATTCGTCAGTGAGGTGCAACTTCAGTTTGTCAGCCGTTTTCACGAGTGCATGCACGTTGAACATGAATTGCAGGTGATGCGAATTGCTGTAATGAGTGCTTAGGCTGGTTTTTCACCAAGGCCATTTTAGGAATTGTAATTTTAAATTTTTCCATAGTAATAAATTTTTATTGATATTTGATATTAGCGACTATTGGTCACTTTTTTCTTTAATTCTTTTGTCCGAAATTCATTTTTTAGTGTTAGAACCATCGTATCTGGCATGAAATTTTGTTTTTTGGTATTAGAACCATCGGTTCTCGCACTAAATTTTGAATTTTGGCATTAGAACCATCGGTTCTAGCATGAAATTTCGATTTTTGGTGTTAGAACCATCGGTTCTCGCACTAAATTTTGAATTTTGGTATTAGAACCATCGTATCTGGCATGAAATTTCGATTTTTGGCATTAGAACCATCGCATCTGGCATGGAAATTTGATTTTTGGCATTAGAATCACACATCCTCTTGTATTTTTGCCCCCACGTAGCCCTTTATGCAGGCTACTTTGGGGGTATATTCTTAGAGAGGGTTTATGATTTACTCTTTTTCCTATTAAGATTGCTCATCACTCGCTCATTTTTAATAGTAGACGAATGGACGTACGAGGCTTTGACTTATATTAACAAAAATATCATACCCCCATGCAACTTTTGTAGATGCAAAACAAAGAGTTAGTGGTCCATAGAAAAATGTTTCGGAACCGCTAACTAAATAGCGATTAAAACGGAAAGAGCCACCTGCCTTTATAAATGCACTCGCTAACTTAGCCCCATTTAATGGCACCGTAGGTGCTGTGCTTTCTTCTGCGATAGTTTCATTATCAGACGGGGTCCATGTGCGAACTTCCACATTGAATTTCGAAGGTATTTTTGTTTTATCTAAATCTCCGTATTTGACGAGTAGAGGCGTCCATTGACCAGAGCTTGGTAGAAACCATTTTCCAACATTACTACCTGTAACGCTGACACCTGGATTATAATGTGCTGCTTCATAATAACCACTTCCTGTTTCAGCAAGAGGACGTGTCCTATCCCCAGTATAATTTTCACTATAATAATTGGGGGTATATGTAATTTCATATCCTTCCATGTTATCAGTCCTATCATTTGACTTTACATATCCTTGATAATAACCTCCAAAAGGCGTTACTTGTCCAGCATCCTTTAATGCTACTGCCATGCCTTTTTCGGTAGCAGTTTTTTCATTTATGACAAGGGCTATCGGCTCACGTGTTCCGACCTCTTTATCGCCAGCATACCCTACGGTTCCATCCTGATAAAGACAAAGAGGGTCTTTGGTCTTCATTGTAAGTTTCACGAGATAGGTGTGATTGCGCTCTAATGGGGTATCAATAGTGATACTCTTTTGCCTCTCTTTGCCATGATAAGAACCATTTAAAGTATAAACTAACCCATTTGCTGGGATATTTTCATTTTCAGCTAAAGGTATGTAAGAATAAGAACTGATAACATCAAAAGGTTCAACATAGTAAGAATAAGGTTTTGCTCCATCATTGCTAAAACTTTCAATACCATCTCGGGTGTATAAAGTTGGGCCCGATGAAACTCTTTGTTGGAAAGTTCCCCGATTATCAAATTCCATGTCAGAAAACTTATTGCCCACTGCTGTTAAATAAGTTCCATTGCTTTTCATTTTTGCATAAGCCGTATACGTTGTGACCTGTGCACGAACGCGAGCTGCAAGATGCTTCATGTTAAATGAAACTGTCTCATAACCTCCAGAAAGAGTTTTCGTGACAGTGCCCATCATCGGATAAGTGCTAATTCCACTACCTATGCTCAAACCCGTGGCAGTCTTAGTGAATGCATCATTGTGACAAACAAAAGTATAGGTACCCGGGTCTAAACGGATACTCTTGTTTACATCAGGAATAAATTTTCCATTTGACACTGTTCCTGAAAGTTCATCGGCAACTCGATTGCCAGCAGCATCAACGGCATAAATAGTGTAATGGCCCTCGCTCATTGCAGCACGCGTTTTTACAGGTTGTGGCGTTGGTGCAGTTTTATCAGGTTCAATAGAAACTTCGGCAATTAAGCCATCGCCCATATCAATGGTGTCGCGATGCAACACTGTGTAGCGCGAGTTGGCTTTTCTGCCTCGAAAGTTTCTTCGTTAATCGTGATGTTGAGTTTATGCCCATTCAAAGTAACTTCGTTTTCAGAATTGGCAATGTCGTCGTTTGCACAAGCACTAAATATTAATAGTGCCGAAAGGCTAAGCGTTGCCCATGAATAAACCTTATAATTCATAACTTTTCTTTTTTAATCATCAACATTGAATTCTCCACCTATAATAATCTCTTCGCTTCCCCATTCTTCCTCTGTCGATTGTGGATAGGCATGGCTTACCGATGTTTTCTGTAATAAATACTCCGTACAAACAGGAATAATCAGACTAATTGGGGGTGTATACACCCGCTTTGTACCCTTTTCCATTTTGTTTAATTAATTATCATATAGTTATCTTGCTTAGAGTGTCCACTTATTCATAAAGGGTGGACAACAAGAAAAAATGAAAAGTTTAAGGTAGATACAAACTTTCTGAGAATGCTTTATATAAAGGCTTTGAGAAAGCGACAAAGTAGATTTATGAGTAATTCATTCTGCATGATTATACCAACATTTACAGCAAAAAGACAATAAAATATTTGTTTGTTTCGCTTAAAAAACCTAATTTTGCAGGCGTTTACAAGGTTTTTGTCCACCTTTTATGAATAGGTGGACAATTTTATTTAATACCCTTCGATTTGCTTCAGCCACCATTTTAAGGTCTATCTCATGAATATAATTGAGCGTGGTCTTCGAGGAAGAATGTCCCAAGGCTTGCGAGATGATAGACAACGCCACATTGTTTTCATAGGCGAGCGAAGCCCAAGTGTGGCGCGCAACATAAGAAGAGAGCGGAAAGTCGAGCCTTATCTCTTCGCCCAATGCATGGAGGGCACGGTTGTATTGGCGCAGGAAGCTGTCATATTTCATGCAGGGCAAGATGGGGAATATATACTTGTTGTCGGGCTTTCCCCATCGGTCGATAATCGCTTGCATGCAGGGTTCGAGTTTCACAATCACTTTTCGATGCGTTTTCTGCCGTTGATAATGAATGAAGCCATGTTTGATTTGAGTCCACTTCAAATGCGCCATGTCTATCGGTGGCATTCCCATGGCATAGCAAGAAAAGAGGAAGAGATCGCGCGCAAAAGCTTGAAAAGACTTGTCTTTCACATGGAGTTCACGCAGCTGTTGCAGTTGGATAGGTTTTAAAGCCACCTTCACCACCTTGTTGTTGCGCGTTTGAACCTTTTCAAAGGGCTTTATGTCTTTCACCAAGCGCCGTTTCACCGCTTTATTATATAACGCGCGAAGTGAACGGAGATAGCAAGTGGTTGTGTTGGCACTGATTGCCCGTTGCTGCAACCATTGTTGATAACGCACAACCTCAGCCTGCGTGATTGTTGAAAATAACACATCATCCTTTGCCTTAAACATGAGAAAAGAACACACGGCCGTTTGATAATTTAATTGCGTGGCCTTAGAAACACCTTTTGAGATAATGGAAACACCCTGCCTTAGACTTGTAACAGCACATTTCCTCCTTTGCTTTGAGTTATGTTTCCATGGAAATAAGAAATTAAAAATCTTCATTTTTTGAGATAAAGGTAATAAGGATTAATCGCAAAATGAATAGACAAAATACTGAACTTCGTTTCAGCATTATGATTAACGCATAAGGTTCGAGTAGTTTATCCTTGGAAATCAAGGCTAAGAAATAAAAAAATATTTCAAATTTATGTTTAAAGCGCTCTACTTAATCTTTTCTTTTTATTATTTTTGTAACTCCATTAAGTTATAAAAGAATAATGAACAAAAGATCCTTATTGCTTGTCTTTGCATTTCTATTGGCACTACTACCAGCAAATGCGGTGCTGAAAGAAGAGAATTTGGAAAGCACACTATCCATACTCCGTACCGAACTCACCAATTATCGTGCTGAGCTCGATCGTCAATCGGGTTACCTGAGAGATCAGCAAACAGCTATCAGAGACAAGCTGTTTAGCATCATGGGACAAAGTAATCAGAATGCATTAATGCTCTATTCGCAGAAGCCTGAATATGTGTTTGACTTGGCTTATGCTTGCCATGAGGCTACAGAACAATATGCAGACTTCCAACAAAACGTGCAACCTTTCCGTTCGCTCATTGCACAAACAAAGCAGAGATTGCTCGATACGACTACTTGATAAACTCGCTTAGCACAATGAATGTGAGTACGCTGAGCAAGAAGGCACAGATAGACAAGAGTGTATGTTTGACGTTGGCTGTGAATATCAGACATACGCTGAGCGACAACAGTCAGCAATTCAAAGATTATATTGGTTATTATCAGGAAATTGAAGACCAGTTGAAAACGCTCAACGATTATGCCAATAAGAGATATAAGAACATCCAAGAGAACATATTTAGAAATGCAGGTGAAAACTATTTCGATATACTGACTAAGCTGAAGACAAACATTCAGGAAACCAAAGACGAAATAGCCACGAAGTATTTTGAAAAGACGAAGGTGCTATCTCAATGGGATGCATCTTATATCATCGGCCTGTTTATTCTCATTGCCTTCTATGCGGTTATTGCAGGAGCAATCAATATGGTTGTCATTCGTTTCTTAGTGCCGAAACGATTCCGCACACCAGCTTTTGTCAGCCGCCGCACTTGTATTATCATGACAACTTCTGTGATGACATTAGCATTAGTATTGGGCTTGATACGCATTGTGTTTATGGGTCAGAACTTCATTATCATGGCCTGTGGACTACTTGTGGGATATACATGGCTGTTGAGTGTTATCTTGATTTCGTTATTGTTGCGTTTAAGTGGCGAACAGATTAAAAGCGGATTCCGCATATATCTGCCATTGATGGCGATGGGCTTTATTGTGATTGCCTTCCGCATCGTTTTAGTGCCCGATAACCTCGTGAACATTTCGCTTTGTCCAATACTTTTAGTGTGTTTGATATGGCAATGGGTGGTCATAAGGCGCAATAACACGAAGATACCTAAGAGTGATGTCACCTATACTTATATTTCTTTGGTGGTGTTTCTCATTTCATTTATCAGTGCATGGATGGGATACACGCTGCTTAGTGTGCAGTTATTGATATGGTGGACGATGCAGTTGACCTGTATTTTGACGATAACTTGTTTGCGTGGTTGGTTGAAGAAATTTGCTGAAAAGCGTGATTATGAACATCAAGGAATAACGAAGACGTGGCTGTTTATGCGATTTATCAAGTGCTGTTACCCGTGCTTTCAGTTGCATCTTTCTTACTTGCACTCTATTGGGCAGCAGATGTATTCAACCTAAGCGATAAGATATGGGAAATCTATCGTGAACCATTCATTAATACGAAATGGTTTAGAGCAAGTATCCTATCGATTGCTGAGGTGGTGGCCCTGTATTTCTTGTTTGCTTATCTCAATCGAACAATAAAAGCTTTGCTTAAGATTTACTTTGAAACCTCTGATAAGAGTACTGCCGCAAGTCGATTTATCATGGCAAAGAATGTTGTGCAGGTTACTGTTTGGGGCTTCTGGATTATCATTTCTTTAGCGATGTTCCACATTGATAACACCTGGTTGGTTGTCGTATCAGGTGGCTTCTCTACGGGTGTCGGCTTTGCTATGAAAGATATCTTAGAGAATATTTACTACGGCATATCGCTTATGGCTGGGCGAGTTAAGATTGGTGACTACATTGTGTACGAGGGTATACGTGGGCGTGTGAGTTCAATCAACTATACTTCGACTATCGTTGAAGCGACGGATGGTTCTATTATCGCCTTCCAAAATAGTCAGCTATTCACCAAGAGCTATAAGAACATGACGAAGAACCATGGCTATGAATTAGATATATTGGAGGTTGGTGTAGCTTATGGCAGCGACATCAAGCAAGTGAAGAAGTTGCTTTATGATGCTATCACAGCCTTAAAGATTACTTCAAAGAAGAGAGAGAAGTAAAGATTGTGTTGAAAGAGTTTGGTGATAATGCCATTACACTGAAGATACTTGTGTGGGTATCAGTCATGACTCAATACGTTGATGATGGTCGAATCATGGAATGTATCTACGAAACATTGAATGCCAATAATATAGAGATTCCATTCCCACAACGTGACATACATATCATTCACCCAAAGCCAGAGCAAGTGGAGAAGATATTAAGTGAGGAAAAAGATGCATAACAGCACGACATCTACACCTTATAAATATATATAAGAAAGTTTGTCATTTTCCTCCTTTTTGTCTACCTTTGCATGGTAAGCAAAAAGAAACGAATATGCAACCCATATTTATAGCAGGTCCCTGCGTTATAGAATCGGCAGATTTATTAAATACTGTTGCCGAAGAATTAGTAAGATTAAACCACAAATACGGCATTGATATTATCTTCAAAGCCTCATTTGACAAAGCTAACCGCACATCAATTCTCTCTTTTCGTGGACCGGGATTAGAGAAAGGATTAAAGATGCTTGCAGATGTAAAAGCCAAATATGGCTTGAAGATATTAACGGATATCCATGAAAGTTACCAAGCCAAGGCAGCAGGAGAAGTTTGTGATGTGTTGCAGATTCCGGCTTTCTTGTGCCGTCAAACAGATCTCTTGATTGCAGCAGCAAAGACAGGAAAGATTGTTAATATAAAGAAAGCACAGTTCTTAAGTGGTGCAGACATGCTCTATCCTGTTGAGAAAGCATTGCAAAGCGGAGCTAAAGAAGTGTGGTTAACAGAACGTGGTAACACCTTTGGATATAATAACCTGGTTGTTGATTTCCGCAATATTCCTGACATGAAAGAAATTGTTCCGACGGTGATTATGGATTGCACGCATAGTGTTCAGCGTCCAGGTGCAGGAAAAGGAAAGACTTCTGGTGATAGGAAATTTGTTCCTTCAATGGCATTAGCAGCTAAAGCTTTGGTGCAACAGGATATTTCTTTGAAGTTCATCCCAATCCCGATAAAGGACTAAGTGATGGCCCGAATATGCTGGAACTTGATAAATTAGAGAATTTAATAGGTCAATTATTAAAGTAAATGAATAATACTGATATTGATAATAGATTGGGAATGGTTTGCCAATGGGGCTGCCAAGCCTTAAAAGAAGAGGCGCAAGCTATTCTTGATCTTATTCCACAACTTGATGAAAACTTCACAAAGGCTGTCGAAATGATGGCTCATTGTCATGGAAAGATTATCGTAACAGGTGTTGGAAAAAGTGGGAATATAGGCGCAAAGATAGCAGCCACATTAGCATCCACTGGCACTCCAGCTTTCTTTATCAATCCCTTGGACGTGTATCATGGTGACTTAGGGGTCATGACTCCAGATGATGTTGTGTTGGCATTAAGCAACTCTGGTCAGACGGATGAACTTCTTCGATTTATCCCTATGGTGCTACACATGAACATACCGATTATCTCTATGACGGCTAATTCCAATTCACTTTTGGCCAAATATAGTAAAGTTCATATAAAGGTTTATGTCAAGAAGGAAGCCTGTCCACTTAATCTTGCACCAACAAGTAGTACTACAGCAGCTCTCGCTATGGGCGATGCCTTGGCTATTGCACTAATGCAAGTGCGTGATTTTCGTCCACAAGACTTTGCTCAATTCCATCCTGGAGGAGAATTAGGGAAACGACTTCTTACCACGGCAGCAGACGTAATGCGAACCAATGACTTACCTATCATTCCACAAGACATGCACTTAGGGGAAGCCATTATTTGCGTAAGTAAAGGTCTATTGGGGTTAGGCGTTTCATTAGGTGATAACAAACGAGTTGTCGGATTAATTACAGATGGAGACATCAGACGTGCAATGGAACGATGGCAAGCCAAATTTTTCGACCACACGGTTAGCGATATCATGACTAAGACACCAAAGTTCGTATTGCCAACAACGAAGATTACCGAGATTCAACGCATTATGCATCGTCATAAGATACACACCGTTCTTGTTGTAGATGAAGAGAAACACCTCTTAGGCGTTGTCGATCATTATGCTTGTATGGTGTGAAACAAAAAGAAATAGATTGAAACAGCTATTATTATATATTATTTTTTGGGTGCTCAGTATTGGGACATGCGTGGCTCAAACGACTGACTCCCTGGTAGCACACGACCTTAAACAATATGGGGTTAAATTCTCTTCTAACAACTCCGTGACTTTACTCACAACGGGACAAGAGAAGTTTGATGATATGTTTAAGGCTATTCAACAGCCAAGAAAAGTATACATCTTGAATATTTTAATTTCCGTAATGACTCCATAGCAGGTCTTTTATTTCATATTCTGGAACAAAAGGCAAAAGAAGGTGTTGAGGTTCGAGCGCTGTTTGACGCCTTCGGTAACTCTTCAAACAACCGTCCTTTGAAAGAGAAGCATCTCAAAACTATTCGTAATTCGGGTGTAGAGATTTACAAATTTGACCCTATAACATTCCCTTGGGTCAATCATGTATTTTCACGAGACCACCGAAAAATTGTTGTTATTGATGGAAGAATAGCTTATACAGGAGGAATGAATGTTGCCGACTATTATATAAAAGGTACGGAGGTTGTCGGTGAATGGCATGACATGCACTGCCGAATTGAGGGAGATGCTGTCAACACTTTACAAGCCATTTTTCTTAAAATGTGGAATAAAGTGTCAAAACAAGATATTCATGGTGAACAATATTATCATGGAGGGAATAAGGCTGAATACATTAAAGGCTTAAAGGAAGATAGCTGCAAATCAGCATATCACAAAACTGTTGGTATCATAAATCGTGAGCCAAGGACAAGTAATGCTATCATTCGACAATTCTATCTATCTGCAATTAATCGTGCAAAAGATAGTATAAAGATAATAAATCCATATTTTACGCTTAACCATCAACTCAAAAAGGCTTTGAAAAAAAGCTGTTCGACGCGGTGTAAAGGTGGAAATCATGCTGAGTACAAAGAGTGATATTCCATTGACTCCAGACTGCGGTTTCTATAATGCACACAAACTGATGAAGGCTGGATGCAACATTTGGATGTACACACCAGGCTTCACCATACAAAGATTATAATGGTAGATGGACAAGTTTGCACTGTTGGCAGTGCAAACTTAAATGCCCGAAGCCTTAATTGGGACTACGAAGAAAATGCTGTTATCCTCGATAAATGTACGACACGGCAATTAGACAATTTATTCGATGGCGAGAAGAAAGATTGTTTTTATCTCACCGAAAAGAAGTGGAAAGAATGGCGAACACCTTGGCAAAGAATGCGAGGCTGGTTTAGTCACCTACTTGCTCCATTCCTCTAATTATCAAAAACATAAATTCTTAAGATATGGAAGAGAACGTTTTACATAACATGCCACATCATCCTATGGGCGAAAAGCCTACAGGAAGACCGAAGTTAGCTATCATAGACAATAACATGTTGGCTATGATTGGACTGAAAACCATGTTACAAAATGTCATGCCTATTGCCGATATAGAGACCTTTTGCTCGTTTAATGAGCTTGAAGCTGGTAACCCAGAGAAGTTCATGCACTATTTTGTTGCTATCAAATTTGTGCTTGAAAATCGTAACTTCTTTCTTGAACGCAAGTATAAGACTATAGTACTGACAACCTCTTCAAACCCAAATTCACAGCTTTCCGACTTCAAAAGTCTTTGCATAAACACGTCAGAAGAACAACTTGTGAAGGCTCTCCTTCAGTTAGAACAATATGGGCATGCTGGTGGAAAGAATCTTCCCACTATGCCCAAAGCATTGAAAACAAAGCTACTTAGCGACAGAGAGATTGAGGTTTTATCTCTCATTGCACAGGGATTTATCAATAAAGAAATTGCAAATCAGTTGAATATAGGACTTACAACTGTTATCAGTCATCGGAAAAACATTGTAGAAAAGCTTGGAATGAAAAGCGTTAGCGCACTTACTATCTATGCTGTCATGCACGGATATGTAGACATCAACAAAATTTAAGATAACAATTTCTTTATAAAGGTCATAAAAAAAGGATGCATTTGAATGCATCCTTTTTTATATATAAACTCAAATTATTATTTTGCATAGGCTATTGAGCGCGTCTCTCTGATAACAGTGATCTTCACTTGACCAGGATATGTCATCTCATTTTGAATCTTCGTAGCAATCTCATCACTGAGTTTGATACTCTCTTCGTCATTCATCTTGTCAGCACCTACAATGACACGAAGCTCTCGGCCAGCTTGAATTGCATAAGTTTTAGTTACCCCTGGATAACTCATTGCAATTGCTTCAAGGTCATTGAGACGCTTGATATAGGCCTCAACTATCTCTCGACGAGCACCTGGACGAGCACCAGAGATAGCATCACAAACCTGTACTATCGGTGCAAGAAGAGTCGTCATCTCCTCCTCATCATGGTGAGCCGCGATGGCATTACAGATATCTGGTTTCTCCTTATACTTCTCTGCAATCTTCGCTCCATATAAAGCGTGCGGCAATTCGCTTTCTTCGTCTGGCACCTTTCCAATGTCGTGAAGCAAGCCAGCGCGTTTAGCCTTCTTAGGATTCAAGCCAAGTTCTGACGCCATTACTGCGCAAAGATTGGCTGTTTCGCGTGCATGCTGTAAAAGGTTCTGACCATAACTTGAACGATATTTCATCTTACCGACGATACGAATCAATTCTGGATGCAAGCCATGGATACCCAAATCAATTGCTGTACGCTTACCCGTTTCGATTACTTCATTGTCGAGTTGTTTTTTCACCTTAGCCACAACCTCTTCTATTCGAGCGGGATGTATACGCCCATCTGCTACTAACTGGTGCAATGCCAAACGACAAACTTCGCGACGAATTGGGTCGAAAGCACTAATCACGATAGCCTCAGGAGTGTCATCTACGACAATTTCCACTCCAGTAGCTGCCTCTAATGCCCGAATGTTTCGACCTTCTCTACCGATAATTCTGCCTTTAACTTCATCGTTATCTATATGGAAAACACTGACCGAATTCTCGATAGCTGTCTCCGTTGCTACACGCTGAATGGTTTGAATTACGATTTTCTTCGCCTGCTGGTTTGCATTGAGTTTCGCATCGTCCATAATCTCATTGATGTAACTTGCAGCATCAAGCTTTGCCTGATCTTTCAAGCTTTCAACCAGTCGTTTCTTTGCTTCTTCAGCACTAAGTCCAGAGAGTTCCTCAAGCTTTGCTTGCTCTTGTTTCTGCATTTTCTCAAGTTCTTGCTGCTTTACAGACAACAACTTCTTCTCATTATCAATCCGAACTTGTTCTTGATCAACATCCATCTTGCGACGACCAAGTTCTTCTTGACGCTGATTTAATGTGATTTCGCGCTGCTTTAAGCGGTTTTCATTCTGCTGAAACTTCAGGTTTCGTTGCTGTACTTCCTTTTCAAGTTCACTCTTCTTATTTAGGAACTTCTCCTTAACCTCTAAGAGTTTCTTTTCCTTAATGACCTCCGCCTCTTTGCTGGCAGCCTCAATTAAATCATTGTATTTTCCTTTAATAACATAACGGAAAATGGCATATCCAATCGCACATCCAGCCAAAAGGGCCACAATAGCAATTATGATAGTTACTACATTCATTATAATTTAGATTTTGATAATATTCTCGTTCGTTCATTTCAACGCATCCTCGATTTCAGAAGTAAGCTTTCCGAGAATATCCTTAAAAGGCTCTGTATCATTGCGCAAGGCTTCACGCTCATAGCGCAAAGCTATATCTATAAGGGCCATATACAATAAATCTTTATCTCCTTTGCGTCCCTTGAACACATTGGCATAATTATTTACTGTTGTTGTAATAAGCTTTGCAGCGTCCCGATAGAGTTTTTCGTCTTCGCGAACAATGTTCACCGACAACTCCGTATCATAGACATGTAGCCTTATATGCAACTTATCTGTATTCTCATCTGCCATCGCTCTGTTATCTTTCACTCAGTAGCGTTATACATTTATTCACGTCTCTGATGAGCCGTTGCAGTCGTTTCTGGGCACTTTCTAAGTCACCATCAGTCACTTCTAACATCTTAGCCATCTTCAGACTATTGTAATCATTCTGCGCCTGAACAAGCTTTTTGTTGAGCATTTTGATTTGTTCGTCACGCTCATCTACCATAGAATAAAGCTCAAGATTCTCTTTCTTCAGCTCTTTATACTGAAGAATCATCTGCCTTACTCGCGTAGAAAACAAATTAAGAGCATGCTCAGTTGCATCCATAAATTTACAATTTGGTTACAAATTTAATTGATTTTATCGGAATAACCAAATTTTAATTTCACATTTTATCACATCCTTATGTACGATATTAGCATCATGTGAAATTCTAAAAACCATGCCGTTCAGCGACCTTTACTAAACCATTATAATGCAATCGCTACCAACATATATCAGTAGCGCAGTGCTTTCTATTTTTGTTTTGCGTCACTATCAGCCTGACGAGGTTCTTTCTTAGCCAGCATCACGACTTGATAAACAAAGTCGGTAATCCATTTCTGACTGAAGCCTAAACGCTTGTCATACTGCCTTACAGCCATAACTGCTTTGATAACTCCAGGATCTGTATAATCATTCTTTGTGAATAAGTCAGACACGGTCTTCTCCGTCATTGTGTAGATAGCCTTTTTCATAAAGAAGGCAGACGCAACTTGAACTTCATTAGATTACCAACGAGCATCATTAAGTCTTGAGAAAAGCCCTGGAACTGTACCATATAAGGCTGTACATCCTGTATTTTCCGACAGTTTTTCCGCATACTTTGATCAATCTCCTTAAAGAAATCGTCTCCTAATCCATACATCTCTCGCATCATCTTTCGACATTGATTCTTCTCACCTAAGCCTAATTTGTTATTCAAAGTAGGTACACGTAGCGTTGTCTTAAACGTGCGAAGATCAGGCAACATGCCTAAATTATTGATGCCAAGATTAACTGCAAGTGAAGCCTCAAAATACACACGAATCAGTGTCATGAAGTCTTCCATGCCACCAACTTTAACTTCTGATTCCTTCTTTCCAAACAGTTTAGAAAAAAATCCCATATTGTTTAATATTCTTTGTTATTGAACTTTATTGTTAAAATGCTTTGCAAAGGTACGATATTCTTACCAATAAACCTAATTTTTACATGGAGAATATAGGTAGAATCAATTCAAAACAAACCAACAAACCAGGCATTTCAAAACAACAACTACGTATTCATTTACTCAGATAGTATACAAAATATAGTGCTTAAAGCTATCTTCTCAGCCATCCCCTGCTCCAATTCATAATACATATCTATACAAAACAATCCCAACAACAAATCCATCCAACACACCCAAACATTCCTGTTATAGAATATGTTAAATTCCATCATTAGTTTTTACAAAGCCCTTCACGACATTCTTAAAATCTAATCACAACATCAATATTATGGAAAAACAGGCCGAATTTCATAGGATTGTAATACAATGAATATCAACACAATAGAAAATCAGCATCATTTTGCAGAATAAAATCAATAAGAAAATCACCCATATTGATTCATAAAAGAAGCCAAATCATAATTATCCACGTAAGCAAACACAGACTTTCCCAATGTAAAACATCCCATTTAAGCAGACAAAACGACCCACTTTACAGAGTGAATAACATCATTTCATATTACAAAGCGCCTACAAGTATAATTCAAGATACCTAAAATTGATATAAAACTCCATTTTTATGGCCTCAGCATTTCTCTTTTATGATTTTGAAAAATGTTAAAAACAATCATCAAACTTTACACAAAAAAACAAGATTAACAATCTAAATTAATAACCAAAAAGAATATCATTACAAAAAAATAAAAGAATTAACAAACAAAATGAATATAAATACAAACAAAACAATCTACTATTTTATTTTTCATCGATAAAATGATTCTTTTCTAAAAATAGAATCCAATGGAAACATTGAATAACACATCGTTTTTTTGATGAGACAAAGACAATGAATACAAAAACTTTAGCACAATTAAAACAAAAAAAACAGAACAATTGTTTTTTTATTGTGTTTTTATTATATTTGCACGTTACTATACAATATTAGTGATAACGAATTTATATTCAAATAAAAAATAGTGCACGATGAGTCAGAATCTTAGCAGGAACGACTTCGTACGCAGACTGGTAACCCTAAACGATTTTATGATTATCAATATCATTTTCGTTTGTTTCATTCTGCTAATACCAAAGAATGTTCCTTCTTATTTCCATACTGCTACCAAGATAACTCTATTCGCTGCCAATGCAGCGATGGGCGTTGCACAATATTTTTTCCGTACGATTGTTCATGTTCGCAAGATAGATTTCGATAAAATCTTTGTCAGAACACTTCAACTTGTGACTACACATGTGATTTTAACTTATATATTTCTGAGTTTTATTTGCCCTGAAGAAAACTTCTTCCACATATCAGTTCTCTACGGAATCATAAGTTTTTTAGTGATCATGTTTAGTCGTTTTGCAGAACGTGGAATATTGAATTATTTCCGACAGAAGGGTTATAATTCACATAAAGTGATTTTCGTGGGCCATGACCCGGCACTCATCGGGCTCTACAAGACTATGGCGGGAGACGCTGCAATGGGCTATCACATAAAAGGTTATTATGCAAATAAAGAGATAGAAAATTGTCCGCAAGCACTTCAACACATAGGAACACTTGATGACTTTAACAACATCATACATCATGAGAACACGTCGATTGCAGACGAAATCTTTTGCTGTTTAAGTCATGATTTTAATGATTTTATTGCACAAATCATGAAGTTTTGTGATGCAAGGGTTATTCGTTTCTATTATATTCCCCGAATGTTTGGTACCTATCGATTGCGCTTAAAGCCCGAGTTCATGGGCGAAACGCTGCTCTATACCAATCATGTTGAACCGCTTACAATTATGAGTAATCGCATTATTAAGCGGAGTTTTGATATTGCAGTGTCGCTCATCGCCTGCCTTTGTATGCTTCCATTAATCCCTATTATAGCCCTATTGATTAAGATTCAGAGTCCAGGTCCAATCTTCTTCACGCAAATGCGTACGGGATTTGAAGGCAAATCATTTAAGTGTTACAAATTCAGAAGCATGCATGTGAATAAGAATGCAGACACGATGCAAGCCACCTTGGATGACCCTCGCAAATTTGCTTTCGGAAAATTCATGCGTAAAACGAACATTGATGAATTGCCACAATTTTGGAATGTGCTAAAAGGCGACATGAGTATTGTTGGTCCTCGCCCCCACATGTTGCGTCATACGGAGATATATAGTGACTTGATTGACAAGTACATGGTACGTCATTTCTGCAAACCAGGCATAACAGGTTGGGCACAAGTAACAGGCTATCGTGGCGAGACTAAAGAACTTTGGCAGATGCAGGAGCGTGTAGAACACGACATTTGGTATATTGAACACTGGACATTCTGGCTGGATTTACGAATCATTTTCAAAACTGCTTTCAGCATCATTAAACCAGATAAGCATGCATATTGATAGAAAGAAAGTTATATATATAAAATAGAAAGTTATGAAAGGTATTGTTTTGGCTGGTGGCTCAGGCACACGTCTGTACCCCATTACAAAGGGCGTCAGTAAACAATTGATTCCTATTTTTGATAAACCGATGATTTACTATCCGATATCTGTATTGATGTTGGCTGGTATTAAAGATATCTTGATTATATCAACTCCTTTTGATTTGCCGGGATTTAAGCGCTTATTAGGTGATGGACATGAGCTTGGCGTGAGATTTGAATATGCAGAACAACCTTCGCCTGATGGTCTTGCACAAGCTTTATCATTGGAGAGAAGTTCATTGGTGACGATGCTGTGAGCTTGGTTCTTGGCGATAATATCTTCCATGGAGCTGGTTTCACAGGATTACTCAAGGAGAGTGTCATTGATGCGGAACAGAAACAACAAGCCAGTGTCTTTGGATATTATGTCAATGATCCACAGCGTTATGGCGTAGCTGAATTTGATTCTCAGGGTAAATGCTTGAGCATAGAAGAAAAACCAGAGCATCCGAAGAGCAATTATGCCGTGGTTGGCCTGTATTTCTACCCCAATAGTGTGGTTGAAATTGCAAAAAACATAAAACCAAGTGCCCGCGGAGAATTAGAGATTACTACTGTTAATCAAGAGTATTTGAAGCGAGAAAGCCTGAAAGTAAAACCACTTCAGCGTGGCTTTGCATGGTTGGACACGGGCACACATGATAGTCTTTCAGAGGCAAGTACATTCATTGAGGTTATAGAAAAGCGTCAAGGATTGAAGATAGCCTGCCTTGAAGAGATTGCTTATCAGCAAGGATGGATTAGCAAAGAGCAACTGATTGAAGATGCAAAACCTATGCTAAAGAATGCTTATGGGCAATATCTCATGGAGATTATAAACGAGAAACGAATATAAAATATAAAGTAATTAAACGTATTTAGAGGTAACACTACACGATTAAATGTAGACTTATGGACGATAACAAAGTAAAAACAGCTGAGGTAAATCAGCAAGAAGGAACAAAAACAATCTTTGATGTGAGAGCGATATACACTTCGCTCATTTTGAACTGGACATGGTTTGTCGCATCAGCCCTTATCTGTTTGGCATGTGCTTACCTTTATTTAAGGTATACAACACCTGTTTATCAGGCGTATGCAAAACTCTTAATTAAGGAAGAACAGAGTGGAAGAAGAGGAAATTCTATCCAAAATTCCAGTAATCTTGGAGTGATTTCAAATTCTACCGGCATTGATAATGAGATGGAAATTCTTACTTCTCACACGCTGGCACAAAGTGTTGTAAGAGACTTAAAACTATATGTGACTTACACAACAGAAGGCAAATTTAAAGAAGTTTTGCTTTATAAAAACGAGCCGATAAAGATTGATCTTGACCCCGTTAATTTAGAAAAGATCAATAGTCCATTTTGACATGCAGCTCACATATAGCGATGGAAAGTATCATCTAACAGGTACCTACTCCGTACCAATTGATGATACTCACTCTAAAGGTCCATACACATTAAACAAGACTTTCAATAGATTTCCAACGATTATCTATACAAAGGCTGGTATAATGACTATCACAGAAAATCTTGCTCTCAGTGCTGTGAAGATGACTCCCGATACAAAAAAATACATATCGTCCTAACATCTCCAAACATCGCGGCCTATCAATATCAACAGGCTTTTAACCGTCTCCCCAGACTGCAAAGTCTACAACAATAGCACAATTAACGTTGAGAGATGTGAACCAACAAAGAGCTATTGACTACCTGAAACAACTTTCAATTTGCTATAATCGACAAGCAAATGAAGACAAAAAAATCAGATTGCTTTTGCGTACGGATAAATTCATTAATTCTCGTTTAGAGAAGATAAGTGCAGAATTAGGACTTACAGAGGGACAGCTTGAGAGCTTCAAGAAGCGTAATAATATGGTTGAACTGAAGATGAATGCAGGCAATGCTTTCAGCAATCAAAACGAGTTTAGTCAACGCCTCACGCAAGCAAACACGCAAATAGCTCTATTGAATGAGGTCACAAGCTATCAAAATAAAGCTATCAATCGCTATGAACCGATTCCGGAAAATATTGGACTTTCAGACCAAAGTACTTCTTCGTTAATTACAAAATACAATGAGATTGCCTTAGAAAGAAATCGTCTTCTTCGCAGTGCAAGCGAGAAAAGTCCTATTATTCAACCGCTAACTGCACAACTTGACGATTTAAACAATAGTATTCGTCGGGCCTCAATACAAGCCAAAAAGGGATTAGAGATACAAAGAGATGCTATATTAAATCAGTACAACAAGTACAGTGGACAGGTTGGAGAAACGCCAGAACAGGAACGTATTCTAACTCAAATAGGAAGGCAACAAGAGGTAAAATCCGGGCTACTTTTAATGTTATTGCAGAAGAGGGAAGAGAATTCTATCTCACTTGCAGCAATAGCTGACAAAGGAAAATTAATTGATGAACCTGAATTTGGTGGTAAAGTTAGTCCGAATAATTCAATGATTTATCTTATTGCTTTAATCATTGGACTATCTATTCCTGCTGTTATCATCATTATTTTAGAGTTCTTCCATTACAAGATTGAAGGTAGAAATGATGTACTTAAACTAACAAAACTGCCAATCTTAGGTGATGTTCCTATTGCAAGTGAACAAGCAAAAACGAAAGCAGACATCGTAGTTCATGAGAACAAGAATAACTTAATGGAAGAGATTTTCCGTGGAATGCGAACGAATCTACAGTTTATGCTCAAAGAGAACGAAAAGGTAATAGCATTTACTTCGACTACATCAGGGGAAGGAAAAACGTTTACTGCAGCTAACCTTGCTGTTAGTTTTGCACTCTTAGGAAAGAAAGTTATCCTTGTAGGTCTTGATATTCGTAAGCCTCGTTTGGCTGAGTTGTTTGAGATAAAAGACCACCATCATGGCATCACTCGACTCTTAACACATAGTCATTCTACGCAAGAAGAGATAAAGGCTCAAATCTTACCATCGGGTGTAAACGAGCGTTTGGATCTGTTAATGTCAGGTCCTATCCCTCCCAACCCATCTGAATTGTTGGCAAGAGAAAGTCTCGATCACATCATAGATAACCTAAAGGAAATGTATGATTATATCATTATAGATACTGCTCCCGTAGGATTGGTTACAGATACACTACAGGTTTCTCGTATCATTAATGCCACAGTATACCTATGTAGAGCTGATTATACACCTAAAGATAGCTTCATTTTAGTAAATGATTTGGCTGCAGAAAAGAAACTTCCAAATATGTCTATCGTTATCAATGGACTCGATATGACGAAGAAGAAGTATGGTTACTACTATGGATATGGCCGATATGGGAAATATGGTAAATATGCTAAATATGGTTATGGCACTTATCATAATGGGTCATACATGGCTAAATCATATAACTCTTATAGCAGTTATGGTTCTTACGACAATAATGACGGAGCATACCGAGATAAAAATGATAATTCGATTAAACAGTAATGAAGATAGCAGTAGATTTTGACGGTACAATTGTTACACATGAATATCCAGCTATAGGAGAAGAGATTCCGTTTGCAACAGATACACTTCGCCAACTTATTGCAGACGGACATCAACTTATCCTATGGAGCGTCAGAGAGGGAAAAACCTTAGATGAAGCAGTTGAATGGTGCAAACAACGTGGTGTTGAGTTTTGGGCTATAAACCGAGATTATCCAGAAGAAAGGATTGAGAATAACAATCATTATTCAAGAAAGCTTAAAGTGGATATGTTTATTGATGATAGAAATGTAGGAGGTTTACCCGATTGGGGACAGATCTACAGAATGATTCATGATAGAGTTAGCTATTATCATCTTCTAAAAGATCAATTATCTAAAGGGCTTCCCCATCATAAACATCATAAAAAACATTGGTGGCAGTTCTAAAAATAAATATTTGTGGAGTCTGGAGAAATCCAGATTCCATTTTTATTAAGGTAACCTAATTTCAACAATCTCAAGGCTATAATAGCCTTGTAGAGTATATCTCAGTTTAACAGAACATACATTCTCACTCCCATATTCGATTCTTAGTACATAGAACTACGCATCCTTGCACTAAAAAATCTTTTTTAGTGTTAATCAATACGACATTCTATTATTCCCAATTAAAATCAGATGCCCCCTCAAAAGATTTTGCATTTGGTTCAAATCTTTTAGGCAACCTATCTGCATTAGAAACATCTATGTTTAATTCTTCTGTCGCATTACTTTGTGTTCCTCCACTTGTATTTAAATTTGTCCCTGCTAACAAAATTGCTTCATAAGCCAAAGCGTACACGATGGATTCTGGTTTTAGATAAGGTTTCTTCATGGTTTAAATTAAAGAATGATATAGAGTTTAATATTTAACAACAACTCTTGATTTGATGATTTAGATACAAATTTGTAACTTTACGGCATAAATCTACTTTCTAGTACATAAATATGTCCATATATTCATCAAGGAACAAAGATACATAATAAATCTGTATAAGAAGAATTCTAAATAAGATTTTTTTGACACAAAAAAATCAAAGACAACCACAAGATAGTATCAAATCCAAAAAAATTCTATATAGAGCAAACCCAAATAAAAAAAGAAAGAAAAATATATCATTATACAGAATTCTTATTCTCATTCACAACACCTTTAATAATATAATATGTTTGAATAAAAAGTACTTTGGACTTCCATATAATTAATTATCTACGATAGTTTATAATAATTTTATTTTTTTACGTTACTTTGGACTTCCATATAATTAATTATCTACTATTTAAACTATACGTACTATAAAAGTAAAAAAACACAAATAACATTTATACCAACCAAAATAAAGACCAGACATCATCCTATTGAATTGAAAAGGAGGAACTAAAACAATATGATTCATAAGTTATTCTCTGTATAAACAATGAATGAAATAACAAGCATGGGAAATGCAGATAGTAAATGTTATCAACCTTTAAGCTGTCTTCTAAGATATGCTTTATATAACATGTGCCACCAACGAGATATAGGTCTCCCCCATATCGTTTCTGATGGGAAATCAAAAGCAAAATGAAGATTACGATAAATCTCTATAAAATACTGAGAATATACGGATTTTCCAGCGAAAGAATAACGCTTATCATAAAATCCGAAATTACCACTTTGCATCATTTCTGAAACTAATAATTTCCCTATACGATCATTTGGAGGTAATAACAAATATTCTTCGGACATCCCAAAGATATCTTTCATAACATACATTACAGCTGAAGCAAATTTATACATGCCTGTTCGTTTAAACCAACGAATTGTATCTTTACGTTCCGTTTCGGTGAAACCACGTTTTAAAAGATAATAATAATCTATCATTTGCCTTAGTCCTATCCCTTCGAAAAAGAAGTGATGCATGAGGTGAGACATTTGAAATACCCGATTAAATTCGTCTGTTAAGGTGCATATCTCACCTAAATTATCCGGTAAAATAGTATGCATATTAAATTGAGCATCTCTACATGCTGTGAAGAAATGTCTCAATTTATATTCATGCCAAAGATTACCCATGAAGGAAGGAAAGAAATGTAACTCAACAGGTGTCTTAAAATAAGAGAGTTCTATATGGTGATATCCAATCTCACCCCTATCATCTAACGAGCGAGAATAACGTATAAGGTCAATTGTTTTTGCATCAGTCCATAAATCAATATCACCCGGTGTACGCATATATGGCTCTGGATACATCAAAGCATTTGTTTGTCCTTTCAACACACAACTACGAACACCAAAACGTTCCTTAAATAGTTTGTCAATGCAACAGCATCTTTATATACTTGTCTATTTGCTTTTTCTATAAGCAGACTTGTACTATACCATTTAAAAATTTGAGTTCTGTTGGGGTGTGGAACTGAATCAGGGAGTTTCTTTATACCATAAAAAAGTACACCAATTATCGCTTGTTTCTTTCCAAATAGATATAGTTTATCCCAATCGATTTCGTTAAGATTATCAGGGATCTTACCATCTTCTTCCAAACAAAATCTAAGAAAATCGAAATAAGCCCTAAACGAATCGTGACCTTTATTTCCCATTAAAACTTTTTATATTCTAATTATCCAATATATGATTATAAATGTGTATCTAACTGTGAATACACAGAATTCTGCGAAATATATTCTGGAACTATTTCTTTCATCTTTCGAACAATACTCATTTCATCAAAAGATTTTGCAAGTTCTATAAGCTGGTCTATCTCCGAACTAACTTGATTAAAGTCGTATTCCTTAACTTTTGCTATCCTAATCTTCTTGTGGAAACTTGGTAAAGTGTCTTCTGCATTACCCAAGACCTCTTCATATAGTTTCTCACCAGGGCGCAAACCTGTGTATACAATCTTCACATCTTTAGCTCCACTCAATTGAATCATGCGATGAGCCAGGTCAGCAATCCTCACAGGCTCACCCATATCGAAAACAAAGATCTCACCTCCTTTTCCATGAGTTCCTGCTTCAAGCACAAGTTTACAAGCTTCTGGAATCAACATAAAGAATCGAATGATGTTCGGATCTGTAACAGTTACTGGGCCACCTGCCTTTATTTGCTTCTCAAACAAAGGTATAACCGACCCCGTAGAACCCAATACATTGCCAAAGCGTGTAGTCACAAACTGAGTCGGAGCCTCTCCTTTCATGCCACCATTATTATAATCGTTCAAAATCTTTCATTCAAAGCTTGCGTATAAATCTCACAAATTCGTTTCGAACATCCCATTACATTGGTCGGATTTACAGCCTTATCTGTGCTAATCATGACGAATTTCTTCACACCATACTTCACACTTAAGTCTGCAACTACCTTTGTTCCATATACATTATTCTGTATACTTTCGCTCGGATTATCCTCCATCATGGGCACATGTTTGTAGGCTGCTGCATGAAAAACATAGTCTGGTCTGAACTCGCTGAATAGCTTTTCCATTCGCGATTGCTTAGTAATACTGGTGAGAACTATCGTACACTTAATGTCTGGATACTTATTCTTCATCAAGAGTTTAATGTCATGTTGTGGAGTTTCTGCTTGATCAATCAGCATCATACTACATGGCTTAAACGACGCAATCTGACGTACCATCTCACTTCCGATACTACCAGCTGACCCTGTGATTAAAATCTTCTTATCTTTCAACATGTCACCAACAGACTTCAAATCTACTGAAATCTCGCTCCGAGGTAACAGGTCATTAATGCTCACTGGCTGTAGATCCTTCACATCACTTTCAGCCCCCCACTCTTTCGTTTCAGGCAACATCAAAATCTTTATGCCTGCATCAATCAACATATCCTGCAAAAAATGGTCATTACGAAAACGCTCATTCTGCAATGGAGAAACGAGAACCGTAGAGATATGCCCCTTTTCTAAGAACGCACGTAACCCCTCGTTTACTTGATAAACGCGTTCACCCAGCAACAAATGTGACTTGTATTGCGGGTTATGACTGATAAAACCTTTCAATAAATAGCGTGATGGTTTCTCATTACGAATGCTCTTTGCCAAGCCGATTCCTCCATCTCTAACACCATAAATCAATGTTTTTGAGGCACCATCATTAGCAAATGAAATGTCATAGACCGATTTTATTAAAACACGTGCAGTCCACATAGCCATCGTTGCAACTACATACATGGCCACAAGTTGGCGTCCTTGTAGACGAACAAAATCTAAATCCCAACTATAAATGACATAATGCATCACCTCAGCTACACCTAATGATACGACCATGGCATAGCCCACACGCTTTAAATCAACAAAACTTGAGTATCGGATGATGCCTGAATAGGTATGAAAAAGCTTAAAACCAATAAGGTTAAAGCACATATACATACATATCGTTTTCGACAACAGCTCGATATTTTTGAATGTTACTGCACCACGATAATACATCCAAAACACAAAGATTCCTGACAAATAGCAAATCAAGATATCCATAGCAAGGATGGCCCAATAAGGCAAAGAGCGCTTGGTAAAATACCAATTTGTTAATTTATTGAATACTATCATACGATAAAGATTATAGGTTTAACAAAGAGAGTCCTTGATTGTGCTCACAATCCGTGCCACATCACCATCTGTAACCATAGGACCACTTGGCAAACATAGCCCTTGACGGAACAAACTTTCACTCACTCCATTGATATATGCTGGTGCATCTTTATAAACAGGTTGCTTGTGCATAGGTTTCCAAAGCGGTCTACTTTCGATGTTATTTGCATCAAGACAAACACGCATTGCCTCAACATTGTCGTTAGGTTCACAGTCGGTATGCGCTGTTAACGCCTGATGTACAACACCAGCAGCCCCACCAACGGCGCCTTTTACAATTGTTTTATAAGCATTTTCCTGTCCTTTGACTTTCACATTTGGGGCAATTGTAATTGTATTCAACCAGAAGTTACTACTCATTTTCACGTCTGGATTGTCATGAAACTCTATCCCATCAACTTGCTTAAAGGCTTCCCTATAAAGCTCAGCGATATGTTGATGATGTTTAATATGCTCGTCAAGTATCATCATTTGGCCTCTACCTATACCAGCACAGATGTTACTCATGCGATAGTTATAACCGATTTCAGTGTGTTGATAGTATGGATATGACTCACGAGCTTGCGTTGCAAAATACATTATTCTGTTATAACTTTCGTCATCAGGACATACTAACGCGCCCCCACCCGATGTCGTAATCATCTTATTTCCATTGAAACTTAGCACGCCAAATCGGCCAAACGTGCCCACCATTTGACCATTATAACGTGAGCCAAATCCCTCTGCTGCATCTTCAATTACAGGGATATCATAACGTGAAGCAACGGCTAAAAGTTCTTCGATTTTACCCGGCATACCATATAAATAGACGGGAATAATGGCCTTAGGTTTACGTCCTGTCTTCGCTATTCTGTCTTTAATCGTCTCTTCAAGAAGCTCAGGAGACATGTTCCATGTTTCGCTTTCAGAGTCTACAAACACTGGAGTTGCACCCAAATATGTTATAGGATGGGAAGATGCACAGAAGGTAAATGTCTGCACAATGACCTCGTCTCCAGGGCCAACGCCACATGCTATCAGAGCCAAATGAACTGCAGCTGTACCAGCAGATAGGGCTACTACTCGTTTATTTTGCCCCATATATTGCTCTAAATCCTTTTCAAATCCATTCACATTTGGGCCTAATGGTACCACCCAGTTCGTATCAAAGGCTTCCTGAATAAACTTCATTTCATGGCCACTCATGTGGGCCAAACACAACAAAATGCGTTTCTGTGTCATATTATAAAAATCTTACAATCAATAGAAAAATAACTATTAGTATAATTACTATTTCTTCTCTGTCGCTACGCGAGATACTCATCGCGCTCAAAAATACAAAATAATCAAGTCCTGACAAATTTAATATTGCGAAACGAAGACTTGTAATTTGCCTTTCGTGCGCACTGATATCCTACTTTCCAAACTTTCATATCTGAATCTTATATGATTTTTACAAAGTTAGATTTTTTTAATGTAAAATGCAAATTTATACTTAGCTTTATCGAATTAAAAACATATTTTTTTAAACAAAAAAATTAGAATGGAATCATTAATTCAGCACTATCGAAACGCAATAAGAAAAATAAGCTCACCATCATTTGATATTCATTCGACGAATAAAGAAAAGATGCCCACACATCAACTAAATTCTGTAAAATTAAGGTCTAATATTTAACATTTTATTTTCTCTTGAAATAGAGAAATAAATATTGAAAAAAAGACTTTTAATCCCCTTTTCTTTGAATTTCATCAAAGAAAAGAATGTACCCTCGTTGCAAACTAAGGCAAATCACACCGCTAAATCTGTCATTCTACACAACAAACACCATGTAATTAAATCCTCATTTGACGCAAAACACATGAATTTTTCATGTCATTTTACAGTTTGTTTCAGCGTTAATCTTATAACACCTTGACTATAAACATCTTATAAAACACAAGAAAACAGGACTTCTTTCACCCAAAATAACTCTTCAACGAGAAAGGGAGTATTCTATAAGATAAATTGTAAAGTTATATGATAAGATTTAACATATCATCTTTGAGCACATAAACCTCTTTAACAGCTATAAGAAAATACGATGAAACCATTATTCTGATAGAAAGTAAACCACTATCAATCATCCAATAAAACATTCACCAAGGCTACTTTATCACAATCTTTCGACCTTGAGAAATGTATATTCCTTTGGGTAAAGTTCTTAGTGAAGTTCCAACAAATTGCCCTCCGAGCGTATAGATTTAGCAGACTCGGTCTTGAAAGTACTTGGGATTTTTATTATTGATAGTATCTCTTCCATAGAAAAAGCCTTAGCATTGAAGGTCTCACTACTTGTAAAACTCCATCGGAACGCTTTCATATTAATCTTCTCATCAGCTTCTTGCTTATACAATTTACTATCACCAAAGAAATAAGTTCCTTTCTCTGGCCTATATTCATCAGCCTTATAAACGCCATGACAAGTAATACCCTGTTTCTGATTTACTAAAGAAATACCCTGGTCATAAGATAGTTGCACAAGCCCAAAATCATGGATATCATCTTCAACTACATCCAACTTACCACAAAGAAGATAAGGTGTGTTCGCCTCCAATGGACCATTCACTCTCTTGAAATGCAGTTTCCGTCAGATATTCCCATTGGAAGGTAGGCTAAAGCCCCCTCTCCAAACACCTTCTTATAATTCTCAACTTTAAATGGAAGTATTAAGGTGTTGAAGCAATCAGACTTGAAGTGACGTTTCAAACGAACATGAGCAGTTGTATGAATGCTATAAATATCAAGTGTATCACACAGCAATAATGATGCATTTTCAAGTTGAAAGAATGATACTGGAGACGTTGTTGCTTTTTCTTTTCCAAGCAAATAGCGACCAGAATCTTTATCATAACGGATTTTTTCTCCTCCAATGAGCGCCTCAAGTTTACCATTTTCTTTCTTAAATGAAAGAATATTATGGTTATTTGGCATATAATTGAGCTTCAGAAAGCCCTTATAATCTTTATCAGCACATAAGTAACGACGATTAACACCCATGCGTTCAGAGGTCAGATTCCGTACATACCAGCCATCTTCGTGACGTTCAAAACACAATAAATCGCAATAAGGAAGAATGTCACTAAGTTTAGTAGAGGGCCTATTTCCCTCTTCTATACCTGATGAGAAATAATAATTTTCCTTGAATAATTTATATTGTGACCCAAAATATTGATTGTCTGCATAACCTGTCATGATATAGATTCCCCCCATCTACCAGCTGACTTTCGTCTGTAAGTTCAGTCATTTTTACAGAAGAATCGTCTTGCCCCACCATATAGAAAGGACAAAAGCAAATCATGAGGAATAAGAAAAAATAGTGTTTCATGTTATAGATTTTTAAGTGATTGTTATAGCGCTTCGCAACACCAACGGGTTACTTTGAGCATGATTGCCATGCCAGGAATCTCTTTTAACAGATAGTATTTTTTGTTGGAACGCACCAATCGTCCTGTCAGTCCTTTCAAAGGACCATGTTTCACAAGTACTTTATCTCCCTTTTTCAAGTGTGCCTGTTGTTCACTAAGAAACTTTTTCATCGTTAACTCAGGGTTACACATGGCCTGAAACTCATACATTTGATGAGCAGGAATCTCTGAATAACGCCGGTCTTCGCGTGTTTTTGTGACAACACTCATCTTATATGACGACTCGGTAATAACCTTTTTGATTTCCTTTTCGTCTCTATCCTTCTTGATAAACAGCAGATTGCGCACAACCGGACGAAGCACGTGTTTGATATGATGGTCGCTATCTTCGACATCAACATACTCTTCTGGAATAAAGACTTCAAACTGATTTTCCTTAAAAAAATCAGCAACCGCCTTCTGACGAACAGTAAAAAGTCTGATAGCATACCACGGACGATTATCTCGTTCGTCTTCTTCTGTCGACAAATCGGCACGCAACGGCTCCTCGAGTGATGAGTTTTCTTCTAACATTGGCCTTCTAATCAAAAAAGATTAAAACTCACTTGTAAAGTGGAAACGAATGTTCTTGAAGTCTTGTTGCGCCATAGAGAGTACATAACTACTATCTGCAAGGAAGACATCCCGACCCTCTGTATCTTTGCCATGTACTGATACTTGCGCTTCTTAAAGTTATCTAACTCGGTCACATCATCGGCTTCAACCCAACAAGCCTTATAAAGGTGGACAGGTTCCCAACGACATTTTGCATTATATTCATGCTCAAGGCGATATTGTATAACTTCAAACTGCAACTGACCAACTGTTCCCACAACCTTGCGTCCATTGAATTGATTGACAAAAAGCTGTGCAACACCTTCGTCCATCAACTGGTCTAAGCCCTTCTGGAATTGCTTACTCTTCATTGGATCGTCGTTTTCGATATACTTAAACAACAGCGGAGAGAAGCTGGGTAGACCGCGGAAATGAAGCTGTTCGCCCTCAGTGAGCGTGTCACCAATCTTGAAAATACCATTATCTGGCAGTCCAACGATGTCACCAGGATAGGCTTCTTCCACAGTACTTTTACGCTGTGCCATGAACTGAGTGGGGGAAGAGAAGCGCACAGTCTTGCCTTGTCTCACATGAAGATAAGGCTGATTACGCACAAACTTGCCCGAACAAACCTTGCAGAAAGCAATACAACTGCGATGGTTTGGGTCGATATTGGCGGTAATCTTGAATATAAAACCTGTGAATTTTGGTTCTGTTGGTTTAACCATTCGCTCTTCAGCCTTCGTTGGTTTGGGGCTTGGTGCGATGTCAACAAAGCAGTCTAACAACTCCTGTACACCAAAGTTATTGAGAGCCGAACCAAAGAAAACGGGGGCAACCTCAGCACTTCGGTAGGTTTCTTTAACGAAAGCAGGATATACTCCATCAACCAACTCAAGATCATCTCTCAGTTGTTGTGCTTCACGTTCACCGACCTTTTCATCCAACTCTTTGGAATTGATGTCTACAGCAACCTTTCCGTGACACGCTGCTTATTGGGTGTGAACAGGTTTAGTTGCTGTTCATAGATATTATAGACACCTTTGAAACGCTGACCTTGCCCTATTGGCCATGAGAGAGGACGCACTTTAATCTGTAATTCCTCTTCAAGTTCGTCGAGTAAATCAAAGGGATCGCGCCCTTCTCGGTCCATTTTATTGATGAAAATGATAACAGGAGTGTTACGCATTCGACACACTTCCATGAGTTTTCTCGTTTGAGCCTCAACACCTTTTGCCCCATCTACGACAATGATTGCAGAGTCAACAGCTGTCAATGTGCGGTAAGTATCCTCAGCAAAGTCCTGGTGTCCCGGCGTATCAAGAATGTTAACCTTATATGGTTCTCCTGATTCTCCATCGGGAAGATAGTCAAATTCCATAACAGAAGTAGACACAGAGATACCACGTTGCTTCTCTATGTCCATCCAGTCTGACGTTGCTGTCTTGCGAATCTTATTGTTTTTAACTGCTCCGGCCACTTGAATCTGTCCACCGAAAAGCAGGAATTTTTCTGTTAACGTAGTCTTACCAGCATCCGGATGGGATATAATGGCGAATGTACGTCTTCTTTGTATCTCGTTCATATCAATTCTGTTACCTTGTATTACATGCTTTTCCGCATCATGATATTATTGCAAAGCAGCAATACACTTCCTCAAACTATCTGTCCAATAAGGAATAGTTATACCGAAAGTATCTTTTATTTTGAACTTATCAAGTACTGAATAGGCGGGGCGTTTCACAGGGCTTGGAAATTCATCACTGTGACAAGGTTGGATGTCGCATGTCGTATGACCAGCCATTTGAGCGATAACCTTAGTAAAATCATACCAGGAACATACTCCTTCATTACTGAAATGGTAGATTCCTTCATTGTTATCAAACTTTCTGTTTTCTATGATATCATAAATTACATCGGCAAGATCTCCAGCGTAAGTTGGTGTGCCACACTGATCGAAAACAACCTTTAATTGAGGCTTTGTAGCTGTAAGTGAGAGCATAGTCTTAACGAAATTCTTTCCAAACTCAGAGTATAGCCATGCCGTTCTGATAATGATATGCTTTACTCCTGTAGCTAAGATACGCTGCTCTCCATGCAATTTAGTCAGTCCATACACCCCTGTCGGACTACCCTTTTGGTCTTCTCGGCATGGAGTATTATAGGGGTCGCCTCCGAAAACATAGTCTGTGCTGATGTGAACTAATAGGCCTCCAACCTCTTTCATAGCCATAGCAAGATTCTCTGGAGCCTTAGCATTGAGCTGTTCTACGATATCTCCCGCTGTCTCAGCTGCGTCAACATTTGTCCAAGCAGCACAATTGATAATACACTTTACATCTAATTGAGCTACCATCTGACGAATAGCATCAAGATTTGTGATATCCAATTTCTCATAACCATCACATACATCTGTGAAGATATAATGGTCTTGACTATGTTTGGAAACCTTTTGTATTTCGTTACCCAACTGTCCGTTTGCACCCGTAACTAAGATATTCATATATTTTTAGGTCCTTTATGTCGTTTAGTATGATTTATTCTTCACCGAAATCCAAGCCTTCTGTTTCATTTTTCAGATAGTAATCGCTTAGCATTCCAATAAAAGTTGATATCTCTTTAATAGCATGTTCTGTTTCAGGAGATATCTCTTTTTTCTGCATTCTCAACATCATAATACCATAAAGTGCATCAAGACAAGTTTCGATTTCACTTATATTCTTATCTCCTTTACCACGTAATTCAACGATAAAGGGTAACACTTTATAATACTCTGCGTTATAAATGGGGAATCTATTACTTTGTAATAAGCGTTGATGAAGGTCTACTAAATCACGAACAATGATATCATTGATATTGAGATGGCCCTGATCTCGCTTTCCTTCTTCATTCATCATGCGAACCAAATTGCCAAACCAGTCAATCTCATCTTCTTTTTGTTCGTCAGTATAATCAGTAAATTTACTGATATATGCCTTACGAATCAAAGGAAGAGAACAGCCCATTGCCCGGATGATATCTTCTATCTGCCACATATAAAGCAGATATTCTGCGATAGATTTCTTTCTTAATTCTTTTGCTATAAACATGTTGAATAAATACTGTTTGAGTCGATTTTATTCCTACATCAACGAAGCAAGTTCGGGAAGATGATACAAATTAAAGATTGTACCGACAAGCGCTATCAAAGAAAATATAATAACTATGCAGCCAATTACCTTGTTAATGATAACTATTCCGTTATCATCAAACTTACCACGAATCCTATCTACCAACCACGTTAGACCGTACCACCAAAGCAATGCGCCAAATAACACACTTATATATCCCACGCACATTTCAATCTTATGGGCAGGAGTAACGAATGCAAACAAGGCAAATAGCATCATAAAAATAAGGCACAATAAGCAAATTACTGAACGTAACAACAAAAGGCAGTCAAGGCATTATGCCATAAGGAACCACGGTTATTACCATTACTTGTATGTGCATTTTGCATAGGATTGCTACGGAAACTATAGATACCAAAAAGCAAAATAAGCACTGCTCCAAATATCTGTAAATAGAATTTTGTATTTGGATTTTTCACGAAATCAATTACAAAACTCATTCCAACACCTGTAAGAATAGCATAAATCAAATCACTTAATGCTGCTCCTACACCCGTTACAAATCCAAACCAGCGTCCTTTCTTAAGGGTACGATTAATACATAGAATACCAACTGGACCCATAGGAGCCGACGCTAATATTCCAATAACGATTCCCTTGAATATGAGTTCCAAGATATCTATTTGAAAAGGGAGTGACATATCCATACAGGGCACAAAGTTAAAAAAAAAAAAGCAGATTGCAAAAAGCAACCTGCTTAAATATGAAAAATTTATAATTCCCAACCAACGGCACTCGCTCCAAGCACTGCTGCACTTGAACCTTCGAGACCACTAATAAGGAACTTTGCCTTATTCTTAAACACAGGAAGCACATGTTTGTTATAACTTTCAAGCAAAGGATTCATTAACAAGCTTCCCGCTTTCGTCAAACCACCAAAGAAGATAAAGGCTTCAGGGCTTGAAAATGCAGTGAAATTAGCACATGCTTCGCCTAACATCTCTCCGGTAAACTCGTATACTCGGTTGGCTAAAGCATCACCCTTTTCAGCAGCAATACTAACATCCAACGATGTAATATCATCTGCATTCATGTCTCGAAGCAATGAAGGTTCATCACTCTTTGAAAGGAACTCACGTGCAGTACGAGCCACACCGGTTGCTGAACAATAAGCTTCAAGGCAACCATTACGGCCACATCCGCATGAACGTCCATCGGTTGGACGAACTATTACATGGCCTAACTCACCGGCAAACCCGTCACAACCATAGACCATTTGACCATTAACAACGATTCCTGAGCCTACACCTGTACCCAAAGTAATAACGATAAAGTTCTTCATTCCACGCGCAACACCATAAGTCATCTCACCAATGGCTGCCGCATTTGCGTCATTTGTCAAGCCAACAGGAATGCCTCCGAGTCGCTTACTGAACATATCAGCCAATGGAACTATACCACTTCGTCCCCAAGAAAGATTGGGAGCAAACTCTATTGTACCTGTATAGTAGTTGCCATTAGGTGCACCTATACCCATAGCTTTAATGGTATCAATGCCTCCAACCTGATCAATGATAATATTTAATGCCTCTACTGAAGCATCAACATAATCCTCAACATTAGGATATCCCTGCGTTTTAATCGCAGTAGTAGCCTTGATTTCACCTCGTGAATCTACGATACCAAAGACTGAATTGGTTCCCCCAAGGTCAAGACCAATTACATACGGTTTCATTGTTTCGTTTGTGTTCATGTTCTATTATTTATATTGTTTATTATCAATCGTTAGTAGTTAAACTCTAAGCAAAGATATTATATTTCTCTGATTGTAGCAAATTTTTTGATAAAAACATTACTCTGAACTGAAATCTGCTACGAGATGACGATACATACTATACATACGTGTGCGAGAAACATAGCCTTCTAAGTGCCCATTTACATCGACAACAGGAAGGAAATTGCAATTAGCTTTCTCAAATTTCCTCATTACATCTATCATCTTATCCTCTCTTACAAGTGTCGAAGGGACTGGAGTCATAATGTCTTTTACCGTGAACCGATTATATAATTCGGATCTAAACATGATGTGACGAATTTTTGTTATATCAATCTCTCCCAGCAAAGTACCTGCATTATCAAGTACAGGAAGGAAGCTCGTATGGCTTTTACTAATGGCATTAATCAATTTACCAAGCTGCATATCTGGATCAACTGAGGTAAACTGTCGGTCGATAATACTGTCTAAACTCATTAAGGTTAGGATGGCTTGGTCGGTATGATGCGTCAACAACTTACCCTCTCGAGCCAATCGCATGCTGTAGATGCTGTGCTGTTCAAAGATATTTATGGTCAGATATGCACAGATACAAACAATCATTAAAGGGATAAACAGCTGATAACCCGCTGTTAGTTCGGCGATGAGGAATATGCCAGTAAGAGGCGCTTGCATTACTCCAGCCATAACACCAGCCATCCCCATGAGTGCAAAATTCTTCTCTGGAGCATACACTCCAAGTTGATATATATTCCAAATGCGAGCAAAGAAGAATCCCGAGAAGCCTCCGATAAACAATGCCGGGGCAAAGGTTCCTCCACAACCTCCTGCTCCATTAGTGGCCGATGTAGCGAAAACTTTTGTAAAAACGACAAGACCGACATAAACAACTAACAGATTACTATGTCCATAAAACATCGAACCATTCATCACTTGCTCCCAATCTGCAATGGTTTTCCCATCAAGGAAGATGTTAACCATACTGTAACCTTCTCCATAAAGCGAAGGAAAGAAGAAGATTAACACACTAAGTGTCAGACCACCCAATGCGAGTTTTAGATAAGGATGACGCTTCATGTTGGCAAACATGTTTTCACATGCTGTCATAGTACGCATGAAATAAAGGCCAACGATACCACAAAACACACCTAATATAATATAAGGTGGGACACGCTGGATATCCCATGCACTATCCATATGATAGGAGAAGAGTGATTCGCTGCCTACAAAGATATAGCTGAAACACGTTGCTGTGACACTCGCTATTAAGATAGGAAGCAGTGAAGCCATTGTCAAGTCGAGCATTAACACCTCAAGTGTGAATACCAAACCAGCTATTGGAGCTTTAAAAATACCTGAAATCGCTGCAGTAGCACCACATCCTACGAGCAACATTGCAGTCCGGGCATCCATCTTAAAAAGCTTAGCCAGGTTACTACCAATGGCAGATCCCGTAAGCACAATAGGCGCTTCTGCTCCTACAGACCCACCAAATCCAATAGTAATACTTGATGCTACAACCGAAGACCAACAATTATGACCCTTTAAACGCGATTGTTTCGTTGAGATAGCATAAAGTACACGCGTTATGCCATGCGAGATATTGTCCTTTACAACATATTTAATAAAGAGCGAAGTCAAGTAGATTCCCATTATCGGGAAAAGCAGATAAAGCCAGTTAAAGGTTGTTCTATCAAAGCCAGCCGTTAGTAAATGCTGAATCTCTTTTATCATACTGTGCAGCACATAGCCTGCAACAGAAGCAAAAAGGCCTATGACAAAAGCAAGGATAAGGGTCATTTGTCGATCTGACAAATGTTCCTTACACCACTTTCTTAAATCTATTATCTTCAATTTTAATATAGTTTTGAGCGATAATTCTACTTTCGAATCACAGTAACTTCACCATCACGACCAAGTTTTATAATAGAACTTGGCACATGAGGCTTATGCTCCTGACGTCTACTCCAACATACATAGTCCACGGCATTCAATATCTCTTCACTAATATCTCCATAGTTTGCTGCTGCAGGTTCGCCACTAACATTTGCACTTGTACTAACAATCGGTTTCTGAAAACGAAAGCAAAGTTCCTTACTAAAAGGTTCATTTGTGATGCGAACAGCTAAACTTCCATCTTCTGCCACAAGGTTTCAGCGACATTTACCGCATCATCAAGGATAACAGTCGTAGGCTTTACAGCCGCATCTAATAACTCCCAAGCCACTGCTGGCACGTTTCTGAAACAACGTTGCAAACGTGCATCCGAATCAACAAGACAGATAAGCGCCTTTGAATCATCTCGTTTCTTGATCGCATATACCTTAGCTACTGCCTCCTTATTGGTCGCATCACACCCTATTCCCCATACCGTGTCGGTGGGATATAATATGACTCCACCTTTTCTCATGCATTCAACTGCATTACGAATATCCTCTTCTTTTGTCATCTTCTTAATTGTTTTTTTTATCAATATATACTATTATGAATTATCTTTTAACTATAACAGCTTACTCATTTTGACACAAATTTAAACTGCCTATCACGCATTCCATTTAAGAAATCACGTGCAGTCATACGTTTCTTTCCTACCGGTTGCAACTCCAATAGCTCCAACCAACCATCACTACACCTAACAAACAGATGGCCTTTCAATGTCCTTACACACCCAAGTTCACCTTCCCAAGTCTCTGAAGTCTTTGCTGTCTTAAAGATTTTCAACACACTTCGCTGACCATTTTCATCGATTGTCGTCCAGGTTCCAGGATAAGGACTCAGTCCACGCACAAAGTCATAGACACGTTTAACTGGCAGGTGCCAATCAATCTCACACGTTTCCTTGAATATCTTTGGTGCAGGCAGTAACTCGTCTTCTTTGAATTGCATGAAGTTACTTTGTGCAATACTATCTATATTGCCATCGTTCTCAAGCATTTTATCAATAGTTTCCGTAGCAATATCGGCCCCAAGATTCATTAAGCCGTCATAAACATACTCCACATCTGCATCATCTGGTATGCTAAAATGCTTCTGCATGATAATTCGTCCCGTATCAATATTCTTATCAAGAAAGAAAGTTGTCACACCCGTTTCTGTCTCTCCGTTAATCACTGCCCAATTGATTGGAGCAGCACCCCTATATTGTGGGAGCAAAGCGGCATGCACATTAAAGGTTCCAAAGCGTGGCATAGCCCAAACAATCTCAGGTAATATGCGAAAAGCTACAACCACTTGAAGGTCTGCTTTATATTGTGCCAACTGCTCAACAAATACAGGATCTTTCATCTTTACAGGCTGTAGAACTGGCAAACCATGTGTTTCTGCATATTGTTTAACAGGTGAAGCTTGCACTTGTTGTTGGTGGCGGCCCACTGGTTTGTCGGGTTGTGTCACCACAGCCACAACATTATATCCGCCTTCTACAAGTCGTTGAAGTGATGCAACGGCAAATTCGGGCGTACCCATGAAGACAATTCTCAGTTCTTCTTTTTTCATTCTGCAAATTGTTTATTACGCAAAAGTAATAAATTTCTTTGTAAAAGCCATGACAAGAACTATTGATTTTTGTCACATTTTGTGTGTTTCATGCTCACTAATCCAGCTCGATTAGTAAATAATAAAATAAAAAAGACCTTTGAATACGGCGACTATCCATATTCAAAGGACATAAAACGTCACCCCATTCAAAGGTCTTTATAAAATCATACCCAAGAGACTGAGCCATAAAACTCAGTCTCTGCACACGTCAATGCTTATTTAATTTCAATATTTCGCTGTACTTTCTGTTCCTCTTTACGAACTCTTGGCAAAGCGATTTCAAGCACACCATCAAGCACTTTAGCACTAACCTTCTCGCGATCTACATCATCAGGGAGAACATAACTCTGCTGATAGTTTGAATAAGAGAACTCTCTGCGAAGATAATGTTCTTTCTTTTCTTCTTCTTTATGCTCCAACTTATTCTCTATAGCGATTTCAAGGTTGCCCTTATCATCAATGTTTACACGACAAAACTCTTTCTTAATGCCTGGTACTGCGACTTCCATCACGTAACCATTTTCATTAACTTTCACGTTGACTGCTGGTGCAGTAGCGTTCATTCTCGATAGAGCGTTGTCACTAAAGAAATCATTAAAAGCATTGTCTAACCAATCATTATTAGTTCTAATTACTGGAAACAACATAATAAATACCTCCTATTTTTTATTCAACTTAATCTTTTTGTATTGGATTCTCAGCCATTAGCTTCGAAATCCGCTACCTAAAATGCAACTAATATGCCGTTGAATATTTTGTGTCAAAATGGCAGTTTTAAGCCGTTTTTATAGCTTTTATTAGGAAATCTCTGCAATTTTGGCAGAAAACAACTATGCTTTTAAAGAACAGAACCTGTTGACTTATTCTATTAAAGAGATAAAACGATTGATTCCTTGGATATCTTTCACACCCGGAGTCAGTTCAAACGCATGATTAATTTCTATGCCAACGCATTTCGAACAACGAATTGTTTGGAGAGCTTCCGCATCATTAATTCCTATATTTCCACTCAAAATAAAAGGTAGTTGGCCATGATAGGCCGTGAGCAAGGTTTCATTCCATGACGCAACTTCTTGATTTTGTCCTTCTCGTTTTATACGAAAGCACAATAAATCAGCATGCCCTTCAAAAGACTTGCACCTTTCAAAATCAGCCAAAGTAGCTATATCAAGAGTCTTAATAATCTTGATTCCACGCCTAATATCAGGGTCAACAGACCGTCTGAGATTATCAATCATCACAGGATTCTCGTCTCCTTGCAATTGCACATAATCGAGATCATAGTTATAAATGCGTGTAATGATATTCTGTGGCATGTCATCTGCAAAGATACCAAGACGCTTTACACGCAGAGTTTCTACATCATTTATCTCCTGACCACGTTGTTGCAGATAACGATCCCGACTGTAATCTGGAATAATTCCGGAGTTACTGGGAATCATTTTCACAACTTGTAGCGAGTCAGAACAAAACACAAAACCCAGTATATCAATATCCGTTGCGAGCAGTTCTCTGATGTTTTCTCCATCACGAACACCGCAAACACTAATTAAAAATCTCTTTTTTGTGTTCATATTGATGTCTTTTTAAGTTCATGAATAAATTGTTTCAGGGCTTCACCGGGAACAGGTTGTTTCATCAACACATCCGAAACAAGCAACCCATCATAGCCCACCGACCGCAAACGTGCGGCAGTTGACACTTCAGAAATACCATTTTCACTCACCTTGCAGAGTTCTTTTGGAAGACGGTCTGCCAGGGTTAAACTGGTGTTTACATCCGAAACAAAGGTTCGAAGGTCGCAGTTATTCACCCCACACAAGTCTGGTTCAAGTTCAAGATAGTCCAAACTACGCTCTTCATGCAGTTCAATCATCACCTCTAATTCCAACTGATGAGCCAACGATATCATGCGTTTGCACTCGTCTTTCGATAGTGCCTCTGCTATCAGTACTATCGCCGAAGCGCCACAAAAACGTGCTTGCAGAAGCTGATAATCGTCAACAATGAAGTTATTATAAAGGATTGGAAGCTGTACTCCAACCGCTCTTGCCTCTTGCACAAACTCATCATAGCCTGCAAAATAATCAATATCGGTGACTATACTCAATGCCGTTGCCCCACTCTTTTCATAGGCCAAGCACACGTCCGAAGCCTTAACAGCCTCGTTTATCCACCCTTTTACAGGCGATTTACGCTTAAATTCGGCTATGATTCCCGTGTCTGAGTGTTGCAAAGCAAATGACAAGCCCTCTTCTTTTAAAGGCTTATGTGATAGATTATCCATCTGTTGAGCAACCAAAGCATATAGTTGACGCGGAGAAATAAAGCGTTTGCGTTGGTCAATTTCTATGTGTTTGTGAGCTATAATCTCTTCTAATAAATTCATCTCTAATCTATTCTATTCTGCACAACATCTCATTTTTGCCCCTGTTCTCTGTTTCTTTATTAACCGAAAAACATAGGGTGGCATCAGACTTCAAATGACATAACCTTATAATATATGTCGTTCGGTCATCTCAACACCGCTGAAATGAAACAGTTACAAATATACATTATTTTCTGAAATCTATCGACAAAATACATAAAAAAGTAGTTATAAGAATATTTTTTGAACAAAGGAACAGCATAACAAAACACTTTCCTTATTCCAAAACAAGAGATATTACATTCCACATTGATTGCATGAACCTTGTAAAGCGATACCAAAACTGAAGCAAAACGACGGAAAGATTTTGCCAAGTTCTATCAATTGAAGGCGCAAAAACGATGGTTCAGACATGCAAAGACCATCACACGCTAAATAATTCGAAGTAAACTTATCTACCAACACATTACATCTCCGTACACAATCACCGAACAAACTGATTATCAATCATATAGAAACGAACTATATTTCCTATCATTTTACGTTATAAAGTGACTGAAATCACACGATAAAATAACGTAGATTACACGATAAACTGGCATAGATTGCAAAATATAATGATATGCATAGCGATAAACTTACATTTTATTTTGTACAAAACCAGCTCTATTTATGGTGATAAAAAATAAAAGATAAAATTGTAACTTGAAATTTCTGATTTTGCACAATATATCCTATTATCCTACGTTCTAAGGGTAAATGTGGAATGTTTGACAACCGAATAACTCGAACAAAGTTGGAAATTGGTTGGTGATTACAAAGAATCCACACCAAAAAGAACAAAAACGACGCCAAAACAGAATGCCTATGAAGTGTTTTTCGCCAAAAGAATCGTTGCCGTCTGAAAAGACTTTGCAACTTATTAAACAGATAGCCTACACCTATCGGGTGGCTCGTGTGAACGGAAAGAGTACGGCATTCTGTCTCAATTAAATTCAAAAATCAAATACAAATGAAAACTTTAGTTTCGCCATCTCTATTGGCAGCCGACTTTCTTCATCTAAAAGATGAGATTGAAATGATTAACAATAGCGAGGCAGACTGGTTACATCTTGACGTAATGGATGGGGTTTTTGTGCCCAATATATCGTTTGGCTTCCCTATTCTTGAGGCAGTTAGCAAGGTTTGTAAAAAGCCTTTGGACGTTCATTTCATGATTGTTCATCCCGAACAATACATCGAACAGACAGCTAAGATTGGTGCAATGATGATGAATGTACATTATGAAGCATGTACCCATTTGCATCGAACTATCCAACAAATTCATGCTGCCGGGATGAAAGCGGGAGTCACCTTAAACCCTTCAACGCCTGTGTTCATGCTCGAAGACATTATCCGTGACGTTGACATGGTACTGCTAATGAGTGTCAATCCCGGTTTCGGTGGACAGAAATTCATAGAGAACACCATCCGAAAGGTAGAGAGATTGCGTCGCTTAATCAATGAAACAGGGTCGCATGCACTCATAGAAGTAGATGGTGGAGTGCAAGCCGAAACAGCCCCACGACTCGTGAAAGCTGGAGTCGATGTATTGGTAAGTGGAAGTTATGTGTTCAAAAGCACAGACCCTTATACCACTATCGAAGCCTTGAAAAAGCTGAAATAACAAGATACAATTGGCTGGATTATTAAATGACACGTAATAACCCAATGCATATTTTGTGTTAAACCATCTGCAAGGTGATTTCATTTTCCTTCACCATGCGACGCAAATTTAGGATTGCATAGCGCATACGTCCGAGACTGGTATTAATACTTACGTTTGTCATCTCAGCGATTTCTTTGAATGAAAGTTGCTGATAGTAACGCATATAAACCACTTCTCGTTGTGAAGCAGGCAAGAAATTCATCAGTTTTTTCACATCTTTCAACACCTGTGCATTGACATATTGACTCTCAATGTCCATTGAATAAAAGTCGTTTGTGCTGATGTTTGAGAGGTCGTTATCATCAGAAGTGTCTACAATCTTTTGCACTTTCAGTCCACGATAAAGGTCCATGATGACGTTATGTGCAATGCGCATCATCCAAGCGCTAAACTTTCCGCTTGGTGAATACTTTCCTTCTTGCAGCTTAGTGATAACTTTTACAAACGTCTCTTGAAAGAGATCATCAGCAATTTCGCGGTCGCGCACTACAAAAAGGATGTAGGAAAACAATTTTGATTGATGTCGAAACAGTAATTCATCAAATGCCCGATTGTTGCCATTCACATAGTCCATGGCCAACTCTTCATCAGTCATTACATTTAGATTCTTCATTCCTTAAAACTTTAATTCTAAGTAAAATTGTTCTATAGGCGCAGTTGTTATAATGTGAATATACGAATTTGTGCTGATGTAGTTCAAGACTTTTTCAACTAAGAAGAACGCAGTCATCTCGTCAAATGTAAAGGGCTACACGATGCAAAGATAGATTAAATTTCACGTTCTGCCAAATTTTTCAAATAAAAAAAGAGGTTGGAGCAGGAAGCACCCAACCTCGAAAGCGATTTAGAAAAGCTCTAAATCATTAAAAAAATATGTGACAAATATAAGTTATATGAATGAGAAAAACAAATTTTTCGACTGGAAAATCACTTTTTTAACATCTTCATGGCGAAATTATATATATATAATGACTTTATAAGGAAATTTAGATAAAAAAACTTAAAAGATTATTAATCAGAGGTAGAAGTGGTTTCTTGAATCACATAAAAATCATGAGACCAACTGGGAATTCTATATCAAAGAAAGGGATAACTGAACTAAAAAAATGAATTACAAAGCCATAGAATAAGGTGAAGGATAAGGCAATGAAGCGTATGATTCATTTTTGTTTTAAAAGACATAAATCACGTAACGAACTCATGAAATGAATAAAAAAATCGTTTTAATATTAAATATTTTTAACGTTTAATATTGTTCGATATAAATTAATTTATTAATTTTTGTAATCGTAATATTATACTAATCTAATAAAACAAAAAAGTATGCTTATTCAATTGAAACCAATTCGGATTGCGCTAATTGGCTTCCTATTGCTACTTGTAGGGAATCTATCTGCGCAGACAATCAAGGGAACCGTGAGTGAGAAGTCTGGCGAACCTGTCATCGGAGCGACGGTGATGGAAACTGGAAGTCACGGAAATGGTGTTACCACCGACCTTGAAGGAAACTTTGTTCTCACGTTGAAAGGGAACACAAAGAAAATCACAGTATCTTATGTCGGCATGAAAACGCAGACATTAAGTGTTGCTGGAAAGACTACTGTTGACGTTGTTCTTGAAGATGAAGCCACGAGTTTGAATGACGTAGTTGTCATTGGTTATGGCTCTGTAAAGCGTAAAGACATCACAGGTTCAGTGTCTACAGTGGGTAGTGAAGCGCTTGCTTCGGTACCAGTTGCCTCTGCTTCGGAAGCTTTAACAGGTAAATTAGCTGGTGTTCAGGTAAGCACCTCTGAAGGATCTCCTGATGCTACGGTGAAGATTCGTGTGCGTGGAGGTGGTTCTATCACACAAAGCAATGCCCCACTTTTTATTGTTGACGGCTTCCCTGTTGACGATATTAGTAACATTCCGGCTACAGATATAGAGGACATCACCGTGTTAAAGGATGCTTCTTCGACTGCAATCTATGGAAGTCGAGGTGCAAATGGTGTTATACTTGTTACCACAAAAAATGGTAAATCGGGTAAAGTGAATGTGAGTTACAACACATATTATAGTTGGAAGAAGATTGCAAAGAAGATGAATGTGTTATCTCCTGCTGACTATGCTAAGTGGCAATACGAGCTGGCTTTACTCAAAAATGATAATAACCCAAGTAAAATCTCCTCTTATACAGATTATTTTGGCAATTATCAAGATATTGATTTGTACGACAATGTGAAAGGAAATGACTGGCAAGATATGACATATGGGCGCATAGGTCATACCTACAACCATAACTTAAGCATTACAGGCGGTACAGAAAACATAAAGTATTCCTTCAGCTATGCACACATAAATGACAAAGCTATCATGATAGGCTCAAACTTTAAGCGTGATAACTTCAGTCTGAAACTAAACACTAAACCTTCAAAAAGAACTACCATCGACTTGCAAGTACGCTTTAGCGATACTAAAGTTCGAGGCGGAGGAGCCAATGATGCAAAGGGAAGTTACAATACAGATAAACGCTTAAAGGATGCTGTTATCTATCCCGTTATTCCACTAAAAGGATTGGATGAGGCCAACACTTCATTCGATGATAGCGATATGAACATATTTGATCCTATCACTTCTGCAGCAGATAACGACGAAAAAAAGCAGAATAAGAATTTCAATATGGCTGGAGCTTTTGGTTGGGAAATTATGAAAAACCTCACGCTGAAAACTGAATTTGGATACGATTACTACACAATGTATGATCAACGCTACTATGGTTTGACTTCATATCAAGCCAGAAACTATGCAGATCAGGCTTTCGCTGATCATCCATTAATTAGCCTTGACAACGATGTTCGTGAGAGATTCCGTAACACAAACACAATAAATTACGACTTCAAGAACCTCATTAAGAACAAAGATCACAGCCTAAACATGTTACTTGGACATGAATATATCATCACAAAAGAACATGAGAACATCAACCAAATTGTAGGCTTCCCCAAGACATACGATGCCGCAACAGCATGGCGTTTGTCTTCACAAGGTACAGCTTCTGGTACAAGTGACTTCTATTCTCCAGATGATAAACTACTCTCTTTCTTCTCCCGTGCGAACTATAGTTATAAAGATAAGTACTTAGCGAGCGTCACTTTCCGTGCTGATGCCTCTTCAAAGTTCTCTAAGAAAACCGCTGGGGCTACTTCCCTTCAGCCGCTTTAGCATGGAGAATCACGAGTGAAAAGTTCATGAATAGCACGAAAAAGTGGCTTGATGACCTTAAACTTCGCTTGAGTTTTGGTACAGCTGGTAACAACAATATACCCTCCGGACAACTCATTCAGGAGTATATGACCTACTCAGCTACGTCATCTCAGCGTACTTGGGTGAATGGTTTTACGACCTTGTTAAGACCATCTAACTTCATGGCTAACCCCAATTTGAAGTGGGAAACAACGATAACTCGCAACATAGGATTGGACTGGACATTGTTCAATGGCAAGCTAAATGGAAGCTTTGAGTTCTATAAGAATACCACAAAAGACCTGCTAATAGCTTTCCCTGTGTCTGGAACTGGCTACGAATTCCAGTATAGGAATCTCGGAAAAACACAGAATTCAGGCTTTGAAACGACGTTCACTTGGCACGTTGTTAATAAGAGAAATTGGGGTATTGACCTAAGCGGTAATATCAATTTCAACCGAAACAAGATTATACAACTTGGCATAAAGGACTACTATAACGATACACATTGGGCATCAAGTGAAATCGATCCCGAGTATGTTGTAGCCGTTGGAGGCCGTGTTGGTGAAATCGTTGGTTATCAAAATGCTGGCCGTTATGAGGTTTCTGACTTCACAGGATATAATGCATCGACTGACAAGTGGACTTTGAAAGATGGTGTTGATGATGCAACCGCTATTATAGGAAAACTTCGTCCAGGTGCTTTGAAACTAAAAGATCAAGATGGTGACCATAAGGTTACAGCGAGTGATAAAGTAAAAATAGGTGATGTCACACCCGATTGCTTTGGTGGTTTCAACATCAATGCACGCGTTTACAACTTTGATTTGTCTGCACAGTTCAATTATTCTATTGGTAACCAGGAATACAATGCCAACAAAATAGAATATACAACAACTGGAAAATACATCTACCGAAACATGATTGATGTGATGAAAGAAGGCAAACGATGGACCAATCTGGACCCAGAAACAGGCCTATTATCTAATGATCCAGACCGTCTTGCTAAGCTAAATGAGCATACAACGATGTGGTCTCCCTATATGTCTAAATGGTTTTAACTGATTGGGCAATAGAAGATGCTTCATTCTTACGCTTGAATACGCTAACCATTGGTTACACCTTACCTAACCATCTGACGCATCGTATTGGCATAAACAGCCTTCGTGTTTATTGCACTGGCTATAATCTGTTTACTATAACAGGTTATTCGGGTTTCGATCCTGAAGCAGATACCTTCAGAAAGACAGCGCTTACACCAAACGTAGACTATTCCGCTTATCCAAAGAGTCGTTCATTTGTTATCGGCTTAAATCTCAATTTCTAAACGAATCTCTATGAAAAGATATATCAATTACACATTATTGTCGGTTGTGGTTACAGGCATTGCCTTCTCTTCTTGCAATTTAGATGCCCCCACACAATCATCACTTGATGAATCAACGACATTCTCTACATACGCTCTTGCAGAAGCCGAGCTCATGTCAGTAAACGTTTCTTTCGGCGAAACTAACTCCTATCGAGGTCGCTTTTTGCCTTATTACGGCCTCAATAATGATGTGGAAGTAGGAAGTGGAACGCCGCCATCCAAGTCCAACGCTACAAACGAAAGCAAAGCCTTTGGAACTTTGACACACCGGCAAACAATTCATTAATGAATACCGATAATAACGCTTATTCTAAGTTTTACGAGGGAATTGAGCGTGCAAACCTTGCAATTGCCGGTATCAGAAAGTACGGAAACATAGACAAAAACCCTGATATGGCGCAGCTGTTGGGTGAAGCTTTAACGCTAAGAGCAGTCATTTATACCGACTTAACAAAGGCTTGGGGTGACGTGCCTGCTCGCTTTTCACCAAACAACAACGATAACATCTATTTGCCACGCACAAATCGTGACTCCATTTATAAGGTGCTTTTAAGCGATCTAAAAGAGGCAGAACGTTATTGTTATTGGCCAAATCAGAATGCAATTACAAAGACAACAGAACGCGTAAGCAAGAGCTTTGTGAAGGCTTTACGTGCCAGAATCGCTCTTTATGCAGGTGGATATGGCCTACGTGGTGATGGATATCGCCTTTCAAAAGACCCAGAACTGGCTCCTGAAAAGATGTATGAGATTGCACGCAAAGAATGTGAAGATGTCATCAACTCTGGTAAAAATGAACTTGGTTCATTCAAAGAGAACTTCACAAAACTTTGCCAAGACAACGTCACTGCAGGCGGAGAGAGTCTTTGGGAAATACCTTTCTCAGCAGGACGCGGCCGTGTTCTCTATACATTGGGTGTCAAACATAATGCTAAAGACCAATATACGGGACAGGCACAAGGTGGTGTAAATGGCCCCACTCCTACCCTTTACTACGATTATGACACAGAAGATGTGCGCCGAGATATTACTTGTGTGCCTTACGAATGGGGTAAAGATCTTGACAGTAAGGGTAAAGCGTCAGTGCAGTTAAGGTCTATCAATAAATGGTGCTTTGGCAAATTACGCTATGAATGGATGAATCGCATCGTCACTTCTACTAATGACGACGGTGTCAACTGGCAGTATATGCGTCTTGCCGATGTTTATTTGATGGCAGCAGAAGCCGAGAATGCACTTGGAAATACAGCGAAAGCATGGACCTATATGGAACCCGTTCTTGCACGAGTACTTCCTTCTGCAAAGGTAATGGCACTCAAAACAAAGTACACAGCAAGTAAGAATGCGTTCTTTGAAGGCATTGTTGAGCAACGTGCTTTGGAGTTCGCAGGCGAGTCATTACGCAAGGCTGACCTCGTCAGATGGGCATTATCGACAGCAAAATGGCTGAAGAGGTTGAGAAACTCAACGCACTTTCTAACCGCACCGGACGTTATGCAGGCCTGCCTGATAAGGTTTATATCAATGCCACTACCGATGCAAATAACATCCAAGTCTATGGACTTAATAAGGGAGAAGATAATAACACCAAGATACAGGAACTGAAAAATGCCGGTTGGACATCCAAAAACTGGTTCGTAGATAATAAGACTGGTCTCAATCTTCTTACCGAAGACTACATCCAAGGCTTATATGTTGTCAAACCAAGCACCCATTGTCTATGGCCCATCTGGCAAACATTCATCAACAATAGCAATGGAATGCTCAATAATAATGGCATCTATGGCCAATTGTCTGACTAATAACAAGAAACAAAATGAAAACAAATCATATCATCACCACATGTTTGTTAGGCCTTTCTTTTGGCCTAACAGCCTGTGAAAGTCCTATGGAGGAGATTAAGAATATCATCTTTGATAGAGCCTTCTCTCCTATAGATCTCGAAGCAAAAAACATCGGAGAAAGTAATGCAACCCTAAATTGGACAGCTTCATCTGGCGTGAAAAACTATCAGATTGAAGTTTATGCAGACGACAGTCTCACGTTTACTGGTAAGCCAACGCTTACCTTAAAAGTCAATAACCCAACGGTTAAGTTAGAGAATCTTGTATATGATACGAAATATTCTGCACGCGTAATGGCCCTTGATAGCGCTGATGTTTCACGCAATTCTAAGTGGAGTGAGGTCTATTTCCGCACCAGTGCACAACAGATTCTCACCTCATTCTCGCTTGAAGATGTTGGTGATAGAGATGTCGTTGCCCATTGGCCAGCAGGCGAAGAGGTTGATAACATCACCGTGTTTAACAAGACAACTGGCAATAAAGTAACTCAATACACACTGACAGAAAGCGACAAAACTAATGGTCGTGCACATGTAACTGGACTGCAACCCGAAACAGATTACACGCTCAAACTATATCGAAATGGCAAAGAACGCGGTTCAAAGCTTCAAAACCATTATTGATCTCTCGGGCGCAACTATCGTTCGTTCTACTGACAACTTTAGTGAGATGTTAGAAAATGCCACAGCTAATCAGGTGTTTGCCTTGTATAATGGTACCTATAAGATTAGTGGTGGGTCTGGAGAAGATGGCGCAGGTAGTGCCGTTATCAATAAAGACATCGTCATTAAGGGTATATATCAGACTGCAAAACCAAAGATTCAGGGACGTTTCCAATTGGAGAATGGAGCAGGATTGACATTAACCAATGTCATTGTTGATGGCACAAAGAATGCTTCTAACGACCAGTTCTTCAACTATAAGACGGCAACTGAGTACAAGAAACTCGACATAAATAATTGTGAGTTCTATGGAGCGGTTTCGTCAGGTACAGTGATGAAGGGCTTCTATTACATCAATGTAGGTGCTACTATCGAAGCCATCAATATTCAAAACTCATTCATCCACGACATCGTTTGTGATGGAGGCGACTTCTTTGACTGCCGAAAAGGCTATATAAAGAGCTTGAACATCAACAATAACGTTATCTATAATTGCGCTACTGAGCGTGATTTCATACGCTATGATGATGCTTCTAACAGCTTTGGCAACCCCATTCCAGAGATCAATATCACACAAAACACGATTGATAATTGTATGAATGGCGCCAATGGTAAACGCATCCTCTATGTGCGATTTAATGGAAAGAAAGGTGGTCAACGAATCAAAGTTGCCAACAATCTCATTACCAATACGCAGGCGGTATATACGAATCAGGCTACAACCTCTACGCCTGAATATCGTAACAACTATTATTTTAACTGCAATAATGCCAACATTTTTGCAGCAAGCGACAAAGATAATAGCCTCTATTGGAATGGAGATGTTTCTGGCAAGAACGGCGATAATCCCAACTATCAGAATCCAGCGAAGGGTCAGTTCACTGTGATGAACAAAGACATTAGCAAGTTGAAAGTGGGTGCACAGCGATAAAATCCGACACATTTCAAATCTAATTAAATACAAAAGGCAGTCCATGCGAGGGCTGCCTTTTTTTATTTCTCATGATGAATGGAACGTAAATAGGAAATAACAATGAGAGAATTAGAAAATATTTTCAGCCATTTTAATGCGTAAAATCACTCATTTTACTTCATCATTTGACGCATATCACGCCATAAAATGACACATTTTGTAAAACACCTCCTATGCTATTGACTACCAACAAGCTACATCCATATAACAAACCGAGTCCAACAAAACTTGCAAATGCTTCTGCAATAGCCTCCCAATAGGCCTTATCAAACTAATGCTTAACACTAACTCTTAAACAAACTTACGTAGAAAACTTCGATAAAGCCTAAGAGAAACAACGTCTATCCTACTTAACCTATAACACATAAAATGCAACCAATCTTGCGAAATGACGAAAAAAAAATGATAAAGAAAGAATATCTATGAAATTATTTGTAATTTTGCAATGTCAAGATAACAATATAAAATAAAATCCTATGATAATAACGATTGCACGACAATGCGGCTGTGGTGCGTTACACATTGGCGAACAGCTGTCTGCTTTCTATGGTATTCCATTCTATACCCGTAAGAATCTATTAGAGATGGCACGTCAAAAAGGAGTCTTAGAAGAGATGGATGACTTCTTTGAAGAGCGCCCAGTAGACGAACTTATGTTTGCAATCTCCCAGTTTGATGACGAACCTAAGGTTGCAAATTGTAAGGCGTTTGAGATTCTTTACGATTTAATTGGTTCGCAAGATTGCATTATCATCGGCCGATGTGGTAACTACATATTCAGAAATCGCAAAGATCTTGTCTCGGTATTCCTAAAAGGTAGTCTTCAAGGTCGCATCTCTGCAATTGTAAAAGAGGAGCATATCAGTCATGAAGAAGCCAAGCAATTTGTGCATGATTTGGATGAAAGCAGAGTGCGTTATCATAAGTATTACACAGGGATGAAATGGGGAGAAGCCAACGACTACGACCTATGTTTCGACAGTATACGCTTGGGTACGGAGAACTCTGCAGACTTTATAGAACAATATATACGTGAGATTAATCTAAAGTAAACATGCAAAGATGAAGTTCATCAAACAATTTATCATCATCATCGCATTCACATTTATTGGAGAGCTTTGCATTTTCTGATTCCATTGCCCATCCCTGCCAGCATCTACGGCATTGTGTTGCTCTTTATTGCGCTATTGATGAAATGGGTAAAAGTAAATGATGTGCGCGAAACAAGCATCTTTTTAATAGCTATTATGCCCGTGATGTTCATTCCGGCAGCTGTCGGTTTGATTGATTCTTGGGCTGAGATACGTTCAAATCTCCTGCAATACGTTGTTGTAACTACTGTGAGTACGTTCACGGTTATGGGCGCAGCGGGCTATGTTACCCAACGAATCATTCGTAGAAATAAGAAAGAAAAGAAAGCTACAAAATAGGATAACAATAATAATATGCTAACAGATTCAATTTATTTCGGCGTATTAATCAGTCTTGGTTCATACGTAATAGGTATGTATCTCAGGAAAAAGACGGGATGGAGTTTCATGAATCCTCTACTGATTGCAATCATTTTAGTCATTGCCTGCTTGCTTTTGACCGGCGTAAGCTATGAAGATTATAACGTAGATTCAAACTGGTTGAGTTACCTTCTCACACCAGCAACAATATGTCTTGCCGTGCCATTGTATCAACAAGTGGAGCTTTTGAAGAAGAATTATAAGGCAATTATATCGGGTATTACGGCTGGAGTGGCGTCGAGTTTACTAACCGTTTTGCTCCTTGCCCTACTCTTTCGATTTGATCATGCCACGTATGCAACCTTCCTCCCTAAGTCCATAACGACCGCTATTGGCATGGGCGTTTCAGAGGAATTAGGTGGTTATGTATCGGTTACAGTGGTAGTAATCATTGTGTCAGGTGTATTGGGTAACATCTTCGCGGAGAAGTTTTTATCACTTCTTAAGATAGAGGAACCTATTGCAAAAGGTATCGCAATAGGAAGTGCTTCGCATGCAATTGGTACTGCAAAAGCTATGGAAATTGGAACCATTGAAGGCGCTACGAGCGGTCTTTCGATTGTTGTCAGCGGTATATTGACGGTAATTGGTGCCTCGTTATTTGCATTAATCATGTAAATGTTACTTGACTCTTGGCATAAATAAGCTTGGATTGCTGACAACCCCTTATTTATGATAGACTATCGCCACACGTATTTTGAACACAAAGCTGTTTAATCATCAAAAACACTGACTTAGACAATATCATAAAGAGAAATTAGTTATACAAACAAAAGCGCTCGGCGAACAACCACCGAGCGCTTTTATATGATGTAGTTGAATTGTGATAACTACCTATTTCTTATCTTTTTTCTGTTCTTCTACAGACTTTTTAGACTTAGTTATAGGCTTTTTCGCCACCGGTTTCTTGCTGGTTGACGACTTCTTAGCCTTGGGTTCCTTCACTCCTTCTTTCTTATTTGCATCCTCTATCTTTTCTATTTTGGCCTGCAATCGAACGATTTCTTTATCCTTCATGGCCAATTCATCGCCCTGATTCTTTATGGTTGTCAACAAACTCTCAAGTTCTTCATTTCCTATTTCGGCTGGATAGAGGTTATTGACACGAGTGATAAAGTCGCCCAAAATATTCATATAGTTGGTGAAAGCATCAAAAGGACTGCTGTAAATACCAAGATCTATGCCAATGCGTGAAGGCTTTGTAGTCATGAATCTAAAGTTATTGCTGGCCTGAAGATAGTCCCAATCTTGATTGATTCGTGCATCATTGGCAATTCTAACACGGTCGGCCACGCTATAAAGTTTATTGAAAGCTTCACGCTGCATTGGGTTTCCAAGCCATGAACTAACATCACGTTCTTCGTCAACCCAGCTTAAAGTGTCGGGAACACTTAATGTATCGACAGGTTTAAACGTACTACAGATTTCAGAAGGAGTAGAGAATGTGATATCCTTTTTCCTTTGCACAAACAGGTAAAGCCTTAAAGAATTCGAGGATATTGCTGGACAAAGGTTGTGCAATTCCTAAGGCTGAAAGTTCCATAAAGATATTAATAACCTTCTCTTGCTCAGGCAATGACGCAATCTCATCAATGTAACGATCGGCAAACAATGGATATCCTGACCAATCACGATTATTGAAACGCAACGAAATATCATCGCTAAGTTGGATATCTCTCAGTAATAACTTCAACTGAGGAGCCATTGCACTGCTATAGATATAATGTGGAGACTTCCATCCTAAGACATGCTTTGCGCCTTCAGTAAGCATACCTTTGAATCCCATTTGAGCTACTTGGAAGCCAATCTCATCGCTATAGATGAGTGAAGAGTTGCGAAGCACCTTCGGAGATTGGCCAAAATACTCTTTGATTTTAGTGCATTGCCGTTTTACTTCATCTGCAAAGCTCTCTTCGTTCACTAAAGAAGCAAGTCCATGTGAATAGGGTTCAGCCAAAAATTCCACACACCCCGTCTCATTAAGCTCTTGTAATTTCTCCAACACTTGAGGGGCATGCATCTCTAATTGCTCCATACCCACACCGCTAAGTGAGAATGCTACCTTGAAATAATTACCGTTATTCTTAATCATTTCGAGTAGGGTGTTGAGTGCAGGCATATAGGAACGTTCTGCAATATCTGTTATACTATGCTCATTTTCATAGTCATCATAATAGTAATGGTCGGTTCCTATATCAAAGAAACGATAGCGTCTAAGATGTATAATCTGATGTATCTCGAAATATAAACAAATTGTTTTCATATTCTTTATTTGATGATTATTTGGTCAAACATTATATTATATAATTTATTTCCAGCCTAACGTACGCTCATAAAGCTCGTAAATCCATTGTCCTACCTTATCCCATGTGATTTGATCAACCTCTTTTTTCCCCTCAACGGCAAGGTAATCAAAAAGACTTTCATTACAACAGATACTGTAAATTGCATCAGCAAGTGCATGAATATCCCAGTAATCCATCTTTATACAATTGGTAAGAATCTCGGCACAACCACTCTGTTTCGAGATAATCGATGGCGTTCCACATTGCATCGCCTCAAGTGGTGAGATTCCAAAAGGTTCACTTACCGAAGGCATTACATAGACATCAGAATCTTTTAAGCATTCATAAACCTCCTTTCCTCGCATGAAACCAGGGAAATGGAAACGGTCTGCAATACCGCGTTCTGCTGCTAAATAAATCATCTGATCAAGCATATCACCTGATCCTGCCATACAAAAACGAATGTTACGTGTGCGATGGAGCACCATGTTGGCAGCCTCAATGAAATACTCTGGGCCTTTCTGCATCGTGATACGCCCTAAGAATGTCACAACCTTCTCTTTTCCTCTATGGTCTGGACGAGGTATATCTTGCCATTCCTTCTTTAACGGATAAACGGCATTATGCACTGTAAACACCTTACGAGGATCTTGATAATACTGATGGATTACAGTCTGACGTGTCAATTCACTGACACACATGATGCAGTCAGCATTATCCATTCCATCTTTCTCTATGCCGTAAACAGTGGGATTAACTTGGCCTCTACTGCGATCAAAATCAGTGGCATGAACATGTATACACAATGGTTTCCCTGTCACTTGCTTAGCATGTATGCCAGCAGGATAAGTCAACCAATCGTGTGCATGAATAATATCGAAGTCTAAAGTCCTGGCAACTACGCCTGCAATAACAGAGTAGTTATTAATCTCTTCATGCAGGTTTGAAGGATAACCTCCTGCAAAATCCATACAGCCAAGGTCGTTAACATGCATATAATTGAAGTCACCATAGATGTGATCACGTAGTTGATAGTAGAGTTCAGGACTCATAACATGCCCTACTCTATCTTTAACATAATCATAATTCACGTCACGCCATGCAATGGGAACACAATTCATTGCAAGAATGTTTGCCGGTGTTCGGTCTTCATCTCCAAATGGTTTGGGGAGACAAAGCGTAATTTCCGCATTACCATGTGCGTGCAAACCTTCTGTCATACCATAATTAGCTGTGGCTAAACCACCATAAACATGAGGGGGATATTCCCATCCAAACATCAAGATTTTCATTTTCTTTCCTCCCCAGAATTAAAGTTATAGCGTTCCAAGAGTTCGAGTGTACGCAGTATCTCGGCCACGTTCATAGCAAAAGAAATAGCTCCACGCCCATGGAAAGGCGGGTTGCCATCAAATAGTTCAGGAATAGTTCCGATGCAATGCTGGAACATTTCATCTTCATATCCAACCATTTGGCGTTCAACAAAGCTTTGCCTTGTACGCTTATATAGTTTCAAACATGCTTCCATGTAAAAGCCTCCAAGCCATGGCCAAGCGGTACCTTGATGATAAGCATAGTCTCTTTGCACCTGTGGACCAGTATAGATTGGGTTGTAACCACTACTCTTGGAGATAGTGAACGCAAGCCTTTTGGGGTCAGAAGTTCACGGGTACATACATCAAGTACACTCTTCTTTTGCTCTTGAGACAATGGAGAATAATCGAGAGCTACGGCAAAAATCATGTTCGGTCGAACGCTATAATCTTGCGAACCACCATTAACATAGTCAAACAAATAGCCGTATTCATTATAGAAAACCTTACTAAATGATTGCTGACAACGCTCTGCTAACGCTTCTAAATGAGCTACTTCTTTATGGTTATTGTTTAATTCTGCCAAAGAAGAACAGAACTTTAATGCGTTATACCATAATGCATTGAATTCTACTATGTATCCCGTTCGAACAACAACAGGGCTGCCATTCACACTGGAATTCATCCAAGTAACAGATTTTCCACGTCCATCAGTATATAGAAGTCCATTTTCCTTTACTTCCAAATTAGGATGCTTACCTTCTTCTATGAACTGAAGTACTTGCTTCATAAACTTTCCATAGCGTTTCAAACAGGCTTCAAGCCCTACCTCTTTGGCATATTGCTGTAGACACCAGATAAGCCAAAGCAAGACATCGGGCTGCTCAATCTCAGTGATTTTCACACTAAGTGGCTTGCCTTCCATAAACTCTTTTATCCCTCGTTCAGCCGTTTTGATAACGAGTTCAAAGTATTCTTGCTCCTCAATAGATAATGTTAGCCCTGGCAATGCGATAAACATGTCACGCGCACGGCACTTAAACCAAGGATAGCCTGCAAGGATATAACGATCATCATTCTTTTCATGAATGTGGAATTGGTGGGCAGCATTGACAAGACAATGAAAGAAATTATCACGCGGTGTGCGTTCTTCAACCTCCTCGTCAAAAAGCTTTTTTAATGTAGTTGTTTTGATTTCAGAAGTAGAAGCCGCAAAAACAATACTCTCACCTTTCTTTATATTCACTTCAAAATAACCAGGAACATAAAGGTCTTCGTTAGAAGCATAACCACGTTCTTGCTCTTTTGAATATTCTATTCCACGGTACCAATCGGGTTGGAAGATAAATTCATTGGACTTACTCAATTGCATAAAGAGTTCGGGATAACTCGGATACATTCGTGTTTTGATTCCATTATCAACCAATTGGAAGTCTCGGCTCGCAACAGAATTCTCGTGTGTAAACTCCCGAACGCTTCGAAAAGCCAAGAAAGGACGTAGTCGCAAGGTTGTATCTGAATGCGCATCGACCAACGTATAACGTATAAGGATTCGATCTTCGTAGTGTTGAAACACAATCTCTCGCTTCAAAATAACTCCGCCTACACGGTAAATAATTGTTGGAACCTTATCACAAACAAGCTCACGGATATACTTATGCCCATTGGGGCTATAGGTATCACCATGGTATTTGTGGAGACCAAGATTAAATTCTGCTCCATGTTGCACGACAGTAACATCCAAAGAAGACAATAAAACATGGTTTTCGTCGTCGATTTCCGGTACGGGAACCACCAACAAACCATGATATTTCCTCGTATTGCAGTCTACAATCGTAGAACAAGCGTATGCACCTGAACGATTCGTTCGAAGCAACTCGCGTTGCAACGACTCTTGTAAGTTCGTCATCAATGCCTTTTCAAACTTTAGATAGCTCATAGTTCTGTACTAAGGTTTATTATGTTCTATATGCTTTGGTTAATGTAAAGACTCAGCGTCTTCACTTGTTCTCAAAGTTAATCAATTTCAATAAATGCACCAATAAAATGCATATCTTTTTTTAAAAAAACTACTTTTAAATCAACAAATCGTATAATTTTGTCAAAAATGAGGATGACATTGAGAGTTTTTTTATTATATTTGTAATCGCTAATAACAAAGATTGTAATTAATAATTAATGCAAGATGCTAAATCAAGATAACACAAGGAACGAGGTTATTAAGGCCCTCATACATCTATGGGGACCTATATCTGAAGGCCAACAGAAGGCATTCCTCGACAATGTTCAAATTAAAAGAATCATAAAAGGCCAATATATATATAGGGATATAGATAATCCCAATTGTATGAAACTACTCATACATGGTAAGGTTAAGGTATCAAAGATGGGTATAGGTGGGCGTAATCAGATTATACGTATAGTCAAACCAATGGAGTTTTTCGGCTTCATAGCCTACTTTGCAGACGAATCTTATACAACTGAGGCAATGGCATTGGAAGACTCTACCATTGCTTTTATAGACATGTATATTATCATTCAGATGATGAAAGAAAACTTCAATATCAATCTTTTCTTTCTAAAGAACTTGTCAAAAGAGTTGGGACATTTCGCAAATCGCATTGTAAATCTGACGCAAAAGCATATCCGTGCACGATTAGCCGAAGCACTTCTTCTATTGAAAGATAATTATGGATTAGAAGAAGACGGTTATACATTGAGCATATATCTTAGCCGTGAAGACTTGGCAAACCTCTCAAATATGACTACAAGCAATGCCATCCGAACGCTATCTGCCTTTGCTAATGAGAAACTTATAGCGATTGATGGACGCAAAATCAAATTCCTCAATAGCGAAGAACTTAAGAAAATTAATAAGATGGGATAACTTTTAATGACTAAAATATCAGCACCCTATATATAAATAAGGTGGAGGAGTCTTTTGAAATGATTTTTTAACTGTGATGATAGGAATCTAAAAGCTCCTCAACCTGTTTTAATTTATCTTCCATTGGCAATGAGGCATCTATCCAATGGATATCAAACCCTCGCCTTTCCATGCCTCTAAACCATGTCATTTGGCGTTTAGCAAACTGATGAATTGCTATTTCAAGGCTCGCGAACATAGTCTTATAATCCATCTTTCCCATGAGATATTCGGTCACAAACTTATACTCAAGACCATAATAAATAAGGTCTTCCGCAGCAATACCACGCTCAAGTAGTCCTTTGATTTCTTCTATCATACCTGATTCTAAGCGCTGTTTCAGCCTATCAGTGATTTCTTTCTCCGGGTATCTCGGTCTATATCAATTCCTATTATCAGCGACTTAATTGGAGGAAAGAGCCTATTCTCAGTTGGATTTTCAAGGTTATAACTTTCTATTTCGATAGCACGTATAGCACGTTGACACGAGTCTACATCCGTCTTATTATGCATTTTTGCTCCATTTTTCAACTTTAACTCCTCTAAGATTAAGGTTAACTCTTCAAGTGACTTACCTGAAAGTCTATCACGAAGCGCCTGATTTTGAGGTACAGGAGAAAGCTGATAACCTTTCAAAACAGATTCAACATAAAGTCCAGTTCCACCGCAAAGGATTGCTTGTTTGCCTCGCTTCACAATATCCGAATAAGCATTTAAGAAGTCTTCTTGATATCTAAAAAGATTATATTTCGTACCGGCATTGCAGATATCTATTAAGTGGTATGGAATCTTTTGGCCATCAACAATATAGTCATCCAAATCTTTTCCTGTACCAATCGTCATATCACGATATACCTGCCTGCTATCGGCGCTGATAATTTCTGCATCAAGACGGGCGGCAAGATGGGCTGCAAAATTTGTCTTTCCAGAAGCTGTTGGCCCCACGATAGCAATTAAAGGATATGAATCTGCAAGCATATTGTCATTAGATTTATTGTTCATAAAAACAAAGTTAATAAAAAAAATCCCTGTCAGCAAGCCGACAGGGATTATATTTTATCATTCTGTTACGCTCTTATATGAGTGCAACAATTAAATGACTCATTATTGTATTACTTCAGTTCTGCGAAGAACTTGATTGTACGTACCATCTGAGAGGTGTAAGAGTTCTCGTTATCATACCAAGAAACAACTTGTACCTGATAGGTGTCATCGTCGATTTTGCTAACCATTGTCTGTGTTGCATCGAACAAAGAACCAAAGCGCATACCGATGATATCAGAAGAAACAATCTGATCTTCAGTGTAACCAAAGCTCTCGTTTGCAGCAGCCTTCATAGCAGCATTGATGCCTTCTACAGTAACATCCTTACCCTTTACAACAGCAACAAGGATAGTTGTTGAACCTGTTGGAGTTGGAACGCGCTGTGCTGAACCGATAAGCTTACCATTCAACTCAGGAATTACGAGACCGATGGCCTTAGCTGCACCTGTTGAGTTAGGCACAATGTTGCATGCACCAGCACGAGAACGGCGAAGATCACCCTTACGCTGAGGACCATCAAGAATCATTTGGTCACCTGTATAAGCGTGGATTGTAGACATAATACCACTCTGGATAGGAGCATAACCATTCAAAGCTGCTGCCATAGGAGCCAAGCAGTTTGTTGTACAAGAAGCTGCAGAGATAACTGTATCAGCTGGAGTCAGAGTCTTGTGGTTAGTATTGAATACGATAGTTGGAAGATCGTTACCAGCTGGAGCAGAAATAACAACCTTCTTTGCACCTGCCTTCAAGTGAGCAGAAGCCTTCTCTTTAGAAGTATAGAAACCTGTACATTCGAGAACAACATCTACATTGTTAGCAGCCCATGGGCAGTTAGCAGCGTCTTTCTCAGCAGAAATCTTAATCTCCTTACCATCAACGATGATTGAGTCTTCAGTTGCTTCTACTGTGTGTTTGCCTTCACCATACTTGCCAGCAAAGCCACCCTGTGCTGTATCATACTTCAAAAGGTGAGCAAGCATCTTAGGACTTGTCAAGTCATTGATAGCAACAACCTCATAACCTTCTGCCTCAAACATCTGACGGAATGCGAGACGACCAATACGACCAAAGCCGTTAATAGCTACATTTACCATTTTTAATTTACTTTTTTTATAAAGGTTTATAAAACAATATTTTTTTATTTTTTTATATCGCAACATTTCTCTTGTTACGATTGCAAAGATACAATATTTTTTTTATTTTTGCAGGCGCAAGTTATATTAAATATTATAAAAAATAGTGTCACTCCCTATATATCACGGATTAACAAGATTGTATGAGGGGGATTGCAAAGCCGATATGACAAAAGAACGGCATGCAATTTTAAAAACTAAACATTATCTTAAATATTACAGACATGGGTAAATTCATTCAAGAGTTCAAAGACTTTGCGGTTAAAGGCAATGCAGTTGACATGGCAGTCGGTGTTATCATCGGCGGTGCTTCGGTAAAATCATTACTTCTATCGTTGATGATATCATCATGCCTCCTATTGGTTGGCTCATCGGTGGAGTGAAGTTCAGCGACCTAAAGATTCAATTGCCCGAGGTACAACTACCAGGTGTCGAGCACATGCAAAGCGTAACAATCAACTATGGAAACTTCTTGCAGAATGTTTTCAACTTTATCATTATCGCCTTCTGTGTGTTCTTGCTTGTAAAAGCCATTAATAAGTTGTCGCAAAAGAAAAAAGAAGAGTCTGCAGCTCCAGCCCCTAATCCAGAACCAACAGCTGAAGAGAAGTTGCTTTCTGAAATTCGTGATTTGCTGAAAAACAAATAAGCAATCATTAATTCTACAGGAAATAAAGGAAGTTTGAACATGTTTTTCGCGTCAAACTTCCTTTTTTCGTCTCTTGAAGTATTGTTAAGGCAAACCCTCTTAAAGTCCAATCAGCAGTCCACTCCTCTCTCTATTTCGTTATTTTCGTCACAATATACGAAGTATACCCATTGTATTCAATATACAATAATGTAATGATTAAATACCAATTTTTAGTCCTTCATAAATCAATGAAATAGAAAAAGAAAGTGAGAAAAAGTCGAAAAAGCGGCAGTTAAGAAGCAAAACATAAACAAAAATAAAGCTGAGTTGTAAACGAAATCAGTCATATTGCAACGCTATCCCTACTATTTCATGACGTATTCTGTACCATATCATCCCACAATATGGGCTATTTTACAATACTATTTGACGTGAAACAAGGTTTTATTCTACTTCAAATTTGCAGATTCTTCCTTCTCTTTTTCGTAACCACTTGATACGCAATGTCTTTTGACAGCCTTGAAAAACGAGTGTTTTTTGAAAGAAACCAACCTTCGTTTCAAATACGCGAGTTATGAGAAGGCAATTGTAAAGTTTCTTAACGGAATAGCCTTAAGAATATAAAAGGGTAAAAAGAGAGGAATAAATAAAGCTGAGAAGAGAAATGATTTACACGCATATAAACTGCAAAACGACCTCTCTTTATGCGCCTTTATTCTTCTATTTTTACCCTTTTAGAATTTTATTTTTTTATAGTTCCTTTACTCCCACTCGATTGTCGAAGGTGGTTTTGAGGATATGTCATAACAAACGCGATTAACTCCCTTTACCTTTCGGATAATTTCATTAGACACTTCGGCCATGAAATCATAAGGAAGGTGTGCCCAGTCTGCTGTCATTGCATCCATAGAAGTCACTGCGCGCAGTGCCACAGGATGCTCATAAGTGCGTTCATCTCCCATCACTCCAACTGACCGAATGGTAGAAAGCAGTACGGTACCAGCTTGCCAAACATTGTCATAGAGCGTCGTTCCATCTGGCAATTTATAGTGATGCATCTTCTCAATATAGATGTCGTCAGCGTCTTGGAGGATGCGAACTTTCTCACGAGTAATGTCACCAAGGATGCGAACGGCTAAGCCTGGACCTGGGAATGGATGGCGTTTTATGAGACGTTCTGGCATGCCTAACTCATAGCCTACACGTCGAACCTCGTCCTTAAATAGCCATTGCAAGGGTTCACAAAGCTTGAGTTTCATCTCTTCTGGAAGTCCACCTACATTGTGATGACTCTTGATTGTCATGCCCGTGATACTCAAACTTTCTATACGATCAGGATAGATTGTTCCCTGAGCCAACCATTTTGCATCGGTAATCTTCTTCGCTTCAGCATTGAAAACCTCAACAAAATCACGACCAATAATCTTGCGTTTCTGTTCAGGATCAGTCACTCCTTCTAAGTCTTTGAAGAATTTCTCACTGGCATCTACGCCAATCACATGAAGACCAAGACCCTCATAAGCTTCCATTACCTTAGAAAACTCGTTCTTACGAAGCATTCCATGATCTACAAAGATACAGGTGAGATGATCTCCAATGGCTTATTGAGCAAGGTAGCACATACAGATGAGTCTACACCTCCTGACAAACCGAGGATTACTCTGTCGTTGCCTAACTGTGCTTTTAACTCTGCAACAGTGCTCTCTACGAATGAAGCTGCACTCCATTCTTGCTTACTTTTACAAATGTCTACAACGAAATTGCGCAGTAATTGCATACCTTGTAGTGAATGGAACACCTCTGGATGGAACTGAACACACCATACATTCTTGTCTTCATTGGCAAAAGCTGCATACTTAACATCGGAAGTTGAGCCCGTAATACGGAAATCTTTAGGAATCGAAGTAATCGTATCGCCGTGACTCATCCATACTTGTGAGCCTTTCTCAAAGCCCTTAAAGATGCGGCAATTGCAGTCAATCATCTCAAGATTTGCACGGCCATATTCGCGCGTTCCAGTCTGTTCAACGGTTCCTCCGCCAGCATAAGAGATATATTGTGCTCCATAGCAGATACCCAAGACAGGGTATTTACCAATAAACTGGCTTAATTCCACCTTAAAAGCCTCCTCATCATGCACCGAATAAGGACTTCCGCTTAAGATTACACCAATGATATTTGGGTCGTCTTTGGAAACTTGTTGTAAGGTAAAATCTCGCAGAAGGTATCCAGTTCACGCACACGTCGGCCAATCAGCTGTGTTGTTTGTGAACCGAAATCAAGAATTATTATCTTCTGTTGCATAGTAAATGGATATTATTTGTGATATTTCTTATCAATCAATCAGCTGCAGAGCAAAGGCTTCTGCCTGGTCAAGCGTGTCAAGTTTTCCCACATCCATCAGTTTAAGATCAGGCTTTACATACCCTTTAATGGCTACTTTGTCGCAATTTTGCAAGTAGAAATCCATGATGGGGAAACGTTCAGGATAGTCGTTCATCAAGGGAAAGAGTTGTGGAGAAAACGTGTGAATACCAGAAAAAGCATACATTTTATAATGCTTCTTCAAGTCATCTACTGACGCCTTTTGTATTTCTTTATAAGGGCTTTTCACCTGACCTGTCTCTATATTTACCCATCCTACGAGGCGCATTTCCTGGTTAAACAGCAGATAGCGCTTGGTTTCTCGCCAACTGACAAGCAACACTGCACCAGCCATTTCGTGGGGAACACCACAAGAAAGGCACATTATTTTTCGGTCTGATGTATAGAACTTCTTGAGGTCAACATTACTTAAAATGTCGACATTATGAATCAAAATGGGTTCATTTTTGGTAAAAAGAGAGAGTGGGCAAACTTTATTCCTCCGCCAGTTTCGAGTAAGCCATTAGTTTCATCACTGATACGAATATCGAGATGAAAATTGTCATTTTCCCTTAGATAGTCAATGATTTGGTCGGCAAAATGATGCACATTGATGACTATTCTCTCAAAACCTGCCGCCTTTAATCTTAGGATTACGCGCTTGAGCAGTGGTTCTCCTCCCACCCTTACCAATGCTTTTGGCATACTATCGGTAAGTGGTTTCAGGCGAGTTCCCATTCCTGCGGCGAATATCATTGCTTGCATCATGCTGAATTTTATGTCTACAAATTTAGTGATTTCTATTGAATCACCAAAATTTATTTATCTTGTTTACTCGTTATTTGTTTGCTTCGAACACCTGTTCTATACCTTGTTCACGATGACAAACAATCACTTTGACTCCAAATTTATCGTGAAGATGCTCGGCAAGATGCTGCGCACTATACACAGATCGATGCTGGCCACCAGTACATCCAAACGAAAACATCAAACTCGTAAAGCCTCGTTGTATATAGCGAGCTACGTGATGATCGGCTAACTTGTAAACACTTTCAAGGAAAGTAAGTATTTCTCCGTCATCTTCAAGAAAGCGAATGACAGGTTCATCCAATCCCGTCAACTTCTTATAAGGCTCATATCGCCCGGGATTATGTGTACTTCGACAGTCGAAAACATATCCACCACCATTACCAGAAGGGTCTTCTGGAATTCCTTTTCGATAAGAAAAGCTATATATTCTAAGTACCAACGGCCCCTTATCATCATATTTTGAGAACGTCGCCGGGCCGTCTTGAGGATGTGATTCATACACATTATTGTCACTAATCTTAAAGCCATCGGAACGTGTCATGACGGGTTTTTCAACCTGAGCGAACTGGGGAAGTTCAGTCAATCGTTGCAACATGTTCATCAAATAAGGGTAAGGGAACGTCTCTTGTGGCATCTTTAACAACTCCCGAAGATTATCAATTGCAGGAGGAATAGAGTCAATGAAGTGTTTCTTTCGTTCGAAATAGCCTCGAAAACCGTATGCTCCGAGCACCTGAAGTAAGCGGAACAATACAAATAAACTCAATCGATTGACAAAATGGCGCACGCTGGGTACTTCTACATATTGCTGCAAAGCATCATAGTATTCATACGTTAATGTGCGGCGAAGTTTAAAGGAATATTTCGCAGAAGCTTGCCAAAGGAATGATGCAAGGTCATAATAGAAAGGCCCCTTTCGCCCACCCTGAAAGTCAATGAAATAGGGATTACCCTCTTGATCAAGCATAACATTACGCGCTTGGAAGTCACGATAGAGGAAGCAATCAGACGTTTCAGACGTCAAATCTTGGGCAAACATGTGAAAGTTTGCTTCAAGTTTCAACTCATGAAAGTCGAGTCCAGTGGCTTTTAAGAAGCAATATTTGAAATAATTGAGATCAAAGAGCACACTCTCCTCATCAAATTCAGGCTGTGGATAACAATTCTTCCAATCAAGACCACGCGCTCCACGTATTTGAAAATTTGGCAAAGCACGAATAGTTTTAATGAGCAACTGCTGCTCATTTTGATTGTAACGACCTCCTGCTTCGCGTCCCCCGCGAATGGCATCGAATAAAGATGTATGCCCCAAATCGGTCTGTAAGTAACACAATTCATCTTCACTCACGGCCAAGATATGTGGAACCGGTAATTGACGTAACTGAAAATGGCGATCCAAATAAATGAAAGCATGGTTTTCATCACGGCTCGTTCCAATCACACCAACAACACTGTCTCCATCTTTTCCTATGAAACGATAGTATTGTCTGTTACTTCCTGCACCAGGAATCTTCTCTATTTCTGCAGGTTCTTCACCCTTATATTGTATATAAAGTGCGGTTAATTTCTCCATGACTATTTGAATCTATCTTTGTTTTTCCGATTATTTTCCCATTGCACTATTAGTGCATCAATAAGCAAAATAATCATCATGATACCCAAAGACATAAAAAACGACTTTGTAATATATAGCAGAAGGCAAGCCACAAAGGCTAATAACCCAACATGTTTCCAATCAAATTTTACTTTCATCTTGCAAAGATAGGAATAAAGGTATAAACATCAAAGCGAATAACTAAAAAAATCGGATGTCATCACGACAACCGATTTTCAAAAACAAACTACTTAAAAACTAATCTACTAAAACAAATCAAAAAATATCATTTTCGGCACATTGTCCGATGATTTTATATTTCTGTTTACGACAAAGATAGGAAAAATCCGAATAGACTCAAAGAGAAAATAGTCTTTTTTTATTTTTATTAACCTACGAACGCCAAATCATTAGAATCTCATTTGATAGAAATTACCGTTCAATATGCCTGAAAACGTTTTATAAAGAGGGTGTAATTATATGGTAAAACCATAGAAAACAAAAAACTGGTTCACTCGCTTTACGAATGAACCAGTTATATTTTTTGTGTACTTTCAGCTTCTACAATGATGAAGCTAAATACACTTTAAGGATTCAAATGAATTACATCATACCACCCATACCTGGTTGTGCCATAGGCATTGCAGGTGCTTGAGGTTCAGGTTTGTCTGTTATCAAGCATTCTGTTGTTAGGAACAATCCTGCAATAGAAGCTGCATTTTCAAGTGCAACACGTGCAACCTTAGCAGGATCAATGATACCAGCCTTTCTCAAATCTTCGAATTCATCAGTCCGTGCATTATATCCGAAGTCGCCTTTTCCTTCAGCAACCTTGTTCACTACAACCGAACCTTCACCTCCGGCATTAGCAACAATCTGACGAAGTGGCTCTTCGATAGCACGCTCTACAATCTTAATACCTGTTTGTTCATCGGCATTATCGCCTTTAAGACCCTTCAAAGCTTCGAGTGCTCGGATATAAGTTGTACCACCACCAGCAACAACTCCTTCTTCCATTGCAGCGCGAGTAGCACATAAAGCATCGTCAACACGATCTTTCTTCTCTTTCATTTCAACCTCTGAGTTAGCACCAACATAGAGCACAGCTACGCCACCTGCCAACTTCGCAAGACGCTCTTGGAGTTTCTCTTTGTCGTAAGAACTCTTTGTGTTTGCAATCTCATTTTTAATTTGAGCCACACGTTCTGCGATGTTTTCTTTTGTGCCTCCGCCGTCAACGATAGTCGTATTATCTTTTGAAACAGTGACTTTCTTTGCAGAACCACACATCTCAAGTGTTGCTTGTTCAAGCTTCAAGCCCTTCTCTTCACTAATAACTACACCACCTGTTAATACGGCAATGTCTTCCAACATGGCTTTACGTCGGTCGCCAAATCCTGGAGCTTTGACTGCACATATCTTCAAACCACCACGCAAACGGTTTACAACCAAAGTGGTAAGTGCCTCAGAATCTACATCCTCTGCAATAACCATTAATGGACGACCAGACTCTGCTGCGGGCTGAAGTATAGGCAAAAAGTCTTTCAAATTGCTAATCTTCTTGTCGTAAATAAGGATATATGGGTTATCCATTACACATTCCATCTTATCGGCATCTGTTACGAAATAGCCACTCAAATAACCGCGATCGAATTGCATTCCTTCTACAACACCGATGCTGGTCTCACGAGTTTTGCTCTCCTCGATAGTGATAACACCATCCTTTGAGACTTTACGCATTGCATCAGCAAGCAGCTTTCCAATCTCAGGATCATTGTTTGCAGAAACCGTAGCAACTTGTTCTATCTTGTCATAGTTGTCACCTACGAGTTCAGCATGCTCCTTAATATAGTCTACAACAGCCTTTACTGCCTTATCAATACCGCGTTTCAAATCCATAGGATTAGCGCCGGCAGTTACATTTTTCAATCCTTCTGTAGCAATAGATTGGGTTAAGATTGTTGCAGTTGTTGTTCCGTCACCGGCATCATCGCCTGTCTTGCTGGCAACACTCTTAACAAGTTGTGCACCAGTATTCTCAAAACGATCCTCAAGTTCAACCTCTTTAGCAACGGTTACACCATCTTTGTGATTTGAGGAGCACCAAATTTCTTCTCAATAACAACATTGCGACCTTTAGGACCCAGTGTAACCTTCACAGCATCTGCCAATTGATCAACGCCTCTTTTCAAGAGTTCGCGTGCTTCAACATTATATTTTATCTCTTTTGCCATAATATTTTCTATCTAAAAATCTTTGATTTTGAATTATAATTTTTATGATTTCGCAAATTATCCAACTACTGCCAAGACATCACTTTGACGCATAATCAGATACTTTTCACCTTCATATTCCAATTCGGTTCCGGCGTATTTGCCATAGAGAACGACATCATTCTCTTTCAGAACCATAGCTTCATCCTTCGTACCTTGACCTACTGCAACTACCTTTCCACGTTGAGGTTTCTCCTTTGCTGTGTCAGGAATGATGATTCCGCCTACTTTTTCTTCAGCTGGTGCAGGTACAACCAGCACTCTGTCTGCTAATGGTTTAATGTTCATAATCATTATATATTTAATATTTCTATTTTATTTTGACAACCGATGTTATGCTAAAAACGTGCCAATAAAAATGATATGACAAATTTGTCAGTGTGATATGACACAACTGACAAACTCATTAAAGGAGTCACTTAGTCTTTATATACTTCTTATTCTGACATTTTCTGCTACGCTAAATAATAGTAGCCTTGATATCAAAACTATCATTTAACGTTGATTTTCAGTGAATATTCTTCTTCAAGCAAAATCAAAAGTCTTATAGAAAACTCTTGAATTTGTTTGAGAATAACACTCCTTATTTAATGAAAAATCATTTTTTCACGTCACATTCAGACAAATCTTCGGCAATGATTTCAGCCATTTTTGCAGCTCCTTCAGCTGTTGGATGAATGCCATCAGCCTGCATTAACTCGCCATATGGTGCATATTTTGTGTGCAAATCAATGATTTTACAATCTCGTTTGCGTGCTACCTTACGTATAATCGGCATAATCGCGTTTACAATCACCGAGTCATTAATATTCCAAGTGGGTTTGAATGCAGGAATAGGTGTGGCAAGATATACCTTTGGATGGGCTGGAAGAGCCTGCATAGTGTCAACCATTGCCAACAAATCTCGTTCAAAGCCGTCATTAAAGCGCCAGTTTCAGGCTTTGAATCATTTGTTCCAAGCTTTAATACCACTATATTAGGATTGAAAGCCAGTGCATCTCGCCACGCCAACTCATTGACATAGGGCAAGTCTCCACGTCGAAGTAGAGTGCGTGCCGACACTCCAAAGTTTCTTACCGCAAAGCCTTTGCCAAGCCGTTGCTGCAACACCGCGGGATAACCTTTTTCACTTGCCAAGTCAATTCCGGCTCCATCTGTTATACTATTGCCTATACACGCCACGCGAATAGATTGTGGAGTCGCTATCGGTTGATGGTTTTCAAGCCATGAATTAACATCATCAATCAGCTGCTTTCGACAAGCCTCATCTGCCAACATGCCTAAATCGTGCCCGCCCTTAGGATAAATAAAGAGCGAACAATTATTGCCGTTGTCTCGCATTGCAGCATAATAAGCCACACCATTCTGTAGAGGATTGACAACAACATCATCGTTTGTCAGAAACAAAGCAGCTTCGGGGGTGAGATGACGTCTCACAAATGATGTGACAGACCAAGTTTCATTAACTGACTGAACAGCGTCTTTCGAAGGCAAAGCGACATCTGCCAACAATCCATTTCTTTTCAAATCAATTCCTGAAATTACAGGATTGAATAACAAACTAAAGTTGGGTCGCTCTGCAAACTGAGCCTTACAAGACACCATAGCAGCGACATATCCGCCAACTCCAAAGCCCATTATACCTATATCATAAGGGTTAAGATGCCAGCAAGAAGCACTATCACGCAATAGTTTTATAGTCTCTTCAGCCTGTGTTGTCAATTGAAACACGTTACGACCTGGCAACTTATCTTTCAAAACAAAGAAGGAAACGCCCTGTTCGATGAATGACTTCTTCAGTGCATTGAGCAGAGAAGATTGACACGTTTGTTCTTGATTGTCATAACACAACGCTACAATTGCCCGTCCAAATGACAGATTAACAAGATCCCCTTCTAAGTTTTTGTGTATAATTTTGTGATGCATAACCTGCCTTTCAGCCTTGTTATGTTGGGCATAGAGGGGGATTACAGACAGCGACAACGCTAAGACAAACAGATACTTAATAATGGATTTCATTTTTATTGCTATTAGAATATCACCCACAAAGATAAAGATTTTTATTTAGATTCAATGGACTTAATTCGTAGAAAAATATTCATCAGTTTGTAAACTGACGCAAAAGGTTGCATCATTAGACTCACTTTACACGATAAAATGACGCATTTCATGCAGTAAAACAATACAAATCAGAACACATCATGAAGGCTAACATTATAAAGAATATCCGACTTTATCAAGTAATCCAACATTCCAGCCAGCCCCATCTAAAATAACACAGCTTGTGTTTATCTAAGAAATCAAAAAAAGAAGGCTGATATCTTCCCAAATATTTTTCAAAGGAAAAAGCAAGTTAAAAAAAGACCTTACAAACCCATAAAACTAAATTATTTTTTTATCTTTGCATCTATATATATAATAATGTGTTGTAAGAGATTCTCAGCAACCACGCAAATGACAAATGAAAACAACACATATTAACTACGGATTGATAAATAACAAGCAAATTAGAATAAACGTATGAAAGATTTCTTCAAGAATGTTCTCGCCACAATGTTGGGCATTTTCCTCTTTGGATGTGTAATGAGTATCATTGGATTCCTTTGTCTCATTGGACTAATTGCCACTTCATCAACAACCACAAAGATTGATAAGAATTCGGTTTTAGTGCTGAAACTTGATGGCAATATGACTGAACAGAACGAAGAAAATGTGATGAACAGCTTGCAAGGAGTGTCGACTTTGAGCTTTGAAGGCACAATGAATGCCATTAAAAAAGCCAAGGAAAACGACAAGGTTGCAGGCATTTATCTCGAAGCCGGGCAATTCGGCGCAGACTTAGCTCAAGCAGAAGAAATAGAGAAAGCACTGCAAGATTTCCGTAAATCGGGGAAATGGATTATTGCTTATGGCGAAGATTACAGCACACTTAGCTATTACTTAGCCTCTGCAGCGAATAAAATCTATATGAATAAGCAAGGAGGTGTTGAGTGGGCCGGTATCGGAGGAGAGAAGGTTTACTATAAGAATGCGTTGGCAAAATTTGGCATTAAGTATATCACTACAAAGGTAGGTAAATACAAAAGTGCCGTAGAACAGATGACCGCTGATAGCATAAGTGACGCTGATCGCGAACAAACACAACGCTATCTTGATGGTTGGTGGAACACGATTCTTACGACTGTAGCACAAAATCGACACTTAAACAAGGATAGCCTCAACGCATACGCCGACCGCGTTATCAGCTTAGAACCGGCTGAAAACATATTGAAATATAAGATGGTCGATGGACTTATCTACAACGATGATATCTCAGGAGTTGTCAAAAAGCAATTAGGCATTGATCAAGATGACGATATCAACAAGATAACTGTTGATGATTTGAACGACGATGAAGAGCAAGTTTCAGGCAAACACATAGCAGTTTATTATGCGTGTGGAGACATTGTTGACAAAGCTTCGCCTCAAAGTATCTTCCAAGATGCACGCCAAATTGTAGGAAATGACATGTGTAAGGACCTAAAAGACCTTGCTGATGACGATGATGTGGAAGCCGTTGTAATCAGAGTAAATTCAGGTGGCGGCTCAGCTTATGCATCTGAGCAGATATGGCACCAGATAAGTGAGCTCAGAAAGGTTAAACCTGTCGTTGTTTCGATGGGGGGTGCTGCAGCTTCTGGTGGATATTACCTCAGCTGTAATGCCGATTGGATTGTTGCCGACCCTACAACCATCACTGGAAGCATAGGAATCTTTGGACTATTCCCTGATTGGAGCGAACTACGTACCAAGAAACTTGGAATCAAATACGCTGAGGTGAAAACCAATCGCAATGCCGTTTTCGGTGCATCAGGTCATCCATTTACTCCTGAACAGCTTTCATTGCTACAGCGAAATATAAACAGAGGCTATATGCTTTTCAAAAAACGAGTTGCTGAAGGGCGTCAGCTGACAATGGACCAGGTAGAGAAAATTGCTCAGGGTCGCGTGTGGTTAGGCCAAGATGCCATAAAGTTGAAACTCATAGATCAGCTTGGTGGCTTAGACGATGCTATCGAAAAAGCTGCAAAACTGGCTAATCTCACAGACTATAAAACAGCGTCTTATCCATCACAACTAAGCAGTTGGGAGCAACTAATTGGCAGTTATACAGGAAGCGATGACTTGCTTGATAGTAAGATGCAAAGCTATTTGGGTGAATTCTACGAGCCATTCAAGATTATGAATGACATTAAAACCATAGATAAAGTACAGGCACGCATGCCTTATATCATCAAAATTAAATAGGAGATGAGAACAGAAGGTGACTTCATACATATAAATGAATGGTTAATTCCATTGAGTTGGCTTTATGGAATAGGAGTCGGCTTTCGTAATCAACTATTCAATATTGGGCTGTTAAAGCAACATGACTATGACATTCCCATCATTTCGGTGGGCAATATCACTGTTGGCGGTGCAGGAAAGACCCCTCATGTGGAATATTTAATTCGTTTGTTGAAAGACAAAGTAAAAGTGGCCGTACTTTCACGTGGCTATAAACGCAAGACACATGGTTATGTTTAGCCAATGATAGTTCGACAGTGACTGACATTGGAGATGAACCTTACCAGATGAAACAAAAGTATCAAGACGTACATATCGCCGTAGATAAGAAACGTGTTGACGGGATTGCCCATATCACGGGTGATGCAGAGACCAATGATACCGATGTGATTTTGTTAGATGATGCTTTCCAACATCGTTATGTTAAACCTGGAATTAATATCCTTCTTGTAGACTATCATCGGTTAATCATCTATGATAAGCTGCTTCCGGCTGGGCGATTACGTGAGCCTCAATCGGGAAAGAATCGTGCAGACATAGTAATCATTACGAAATGTCCTAAAGATTTAAAGCCCATGGAGTTTAGAGTACTCACAAAAGCCATGAATCTCTATCCATATCAGAGTTTGTATTTCACCACGATTGAATATGAATCACTGACTCCCCTCTTTGCAAAAGAGAAGTCAGCGATAGAAAAAGAGGCCTTAGAAGACAAGCATGTAATGCTAATTACTGGGATAGCTTCGCCCAAACAAATTATCATCGACTTGAAACCACATGTGAAAGAGATGACAACATTGGCCTTTTCAGACCATCATCAGTTTAAGAGCAAAGATATCATGAAGATTAACGAGACTTTCAATGCTATCAAAGGAGAAAAGATTATCGTTACAACGGAAAAAGATGCTACGCGACTTGAGCAGCTCGAAGGACTCAGTGAAGAGGTGAAACAAAATCTATATGTACTTCCAATTAAGGTGAAGTTCATGATCAACCAAGAAGAAGAATTTAATGATAAAATTATAGACTATGTACGAAAGAATTCAAGAAACAGCATCCTGGTTAAAGGAAAGGATGGTCACAAGTCCAAAGACAGCCATAATTCTGGGCACAGGCCTCGGACAATTAGCTTCAGAGATAACTGAAAGTTATGAATTCCCATATAGTGAAATACCCAACTTTCCAGTGTCAACTGTTGAAGGTCATGCCGGGAAACTAATCTTTGGAAAGTTAGGAGGTAAAGACATCATGGCTATGGAAGGTCGTTTCCATTACTATGAAGGCTATAACATGAAGGAAGTTACATTCCCGGAACGCGTCATGTACGAGCTGGGAATAGAGACATTGTTTGTTAGTAATGCATCAGGAGGCATGAATCCAGAATTTAAGATTGGTGATTTGATGGTTATAAAAGACCATATCAATTTCTTCCCAGAGCATCCGTTGCATGGAAAGAACTTTCCAACGGGTCCACGTTTCCCAGATATGCACGAGGCCTATGACCATAGACTCATTGCGTTAGCTGATGAAATTGGTAAGGAAAAAGGTATTCGATTAATGCACGGAGTCTATATGGGAGTACAAGGACCAACGTTTGAAACGCCGGCAGAATATCGCATGTATCACCTTATGGGGGCTGATGCTGTTGGCATGAGTACCGTTCCTGAGGTAATCGTTGCACGCCATTGTGGCATAAAAGTATTTGGAATCAGCATCATTACTGACTTAGGAGGTTTCGATGTTCCAGTTGAAGTGAGTCATGAAGAAGTGCAGAAAGCGGCAAACGAAGCCCAACCAAAGATGACAGAAATTATGCGCGAGATGATTCGTCGCTCATAAAAAGAAAGATAATAGGATGACTGAAATATCAAAACTTGGTGAGTTTGGACTTATTGAACGACTCACCAAAGACATTAAAATAAAAAACAAAAGTACTCATTATGGCGTAGGAGACGACTGCGCCGTCATGAGTTATCCCAATAGCGAGGTACTTATCACGACAGATATGCTAATGGAAGGCATTCATTTTGACCTCACTTATACAGACATGCGCACATTAGGTTACAAAGCGGCAATGGTCAATATCAGTGATGTTTTCGCAATGAATGGAAGACCACATCAGCTTATTGTCAGTATTGCATTAGGCAAAAGATTCAGTATAGAAGACATAGATGACTTCTATAGAGGAATGAAAGAAGCTTGTGGCAAATGGGATATTGATATAGTAGGTGGTGATACTACATCTTCAAGAACAGGTTTAGCTATTAGTATAACTTGTATAGGTGATGCGCCAAAAGAACAGATAACTACCGTAATGGGGCAAAGGATACAGACTTAATCTGTGTGACAGGTGACCTTGGTGCGGCTTATATGGGCTTGCAAATCCTTGAGCGTGAGAAAGCTGTTTACTATTCTCAGATTGATGACTACAATAAAAAAGTACGCGAGGCTCAAACAAACCATGATGAAGCCAAGCTCAAAATATTACGTGAGCAGCGACAATCTGTGGAGGATTTTCAACCAGACTTTGCAGGAAAGGAATATCTACTTGATCGTCAACTAAAACCAGAAGCGCGCGGAGATATCATAGAAAAATTACGCGAAGCAAATATTAAGCCCACAGCAATGATGGATATTTCGGATGGATTGAGTAGCGAATTACTACACATCTGTAAACAAAGTAAATGTGGATGCCGTATATATGAAAAAGAGATTCCTATTGATTACCAAACAGCTGTCACTGCAGAGCAATTCAATATGAATCTAACAACCTGTGCACTCAATGGAGGAGAAGACTATGAGCTACTCTTTACAGTTCCTATCGGAGACCATGAGAAAATCAAAAATATAGAGGGTGTGCGCCAGATTGGCTACATAACGAAGCAAAATCTCGGCTGCATGCTTGTTACACGAGACAACAATGAGTTTGAACTTCAAGCCCAAGGTTGGAATCCTCTACGCGACAATCAATGATAAGAAGAATGTAGATATAAAGAAACTATAAACAACAAAGAGAAAATAGGTACGCCCTTCTTTTTGTTAACAAAATCTAATTACATGTAGTTTCTTTATATCTCCTTTCGTTCTTTCAGAAAAAACGTTTACCTTTGCATCCGCAAATAAGCAACATGGTGCCATAGCTCAGTTGGTAGAGCAAAGGACTGAAAATCCTTGTGTCCCCGGTTCGATTCCTGGTGGTACCACAAAAAAAGCAGTCACTCGTGACTGCTTTTTTTGTTTTTTGATTATCATCCTAAATTTGTTCGCCTGCATAGTCCATCTGTTTCCCCAAAACTGTACAGACAATCATTTGTATATCCTTACGAAAGGAATAGTGGTGCAAATAATAAAGATTAAGCCTAACCTTATCAGGAAAGATTACTTCATCGTTATATTTGGTTGGATTCGATACAGAGGATAGGATTTCTTCTTCATTTCTATATTTCAAACTGGCCGGTCCTGTTATGCCAGGCTTTAACTTCAGAATATCTCTTTCATCTCCTTGTAGCTGGTCAGCATATCCTGGAACATCTGGTCTTGGGCCAACAAAACTCATATCTCCTTTAAGAACATTCCAGAGTTCAGGAAGCTCATCCAACTTATAACGTCTAAGTTTCTCACCAAGTGGCGTTATCCTACTTTGTTCTGTAGAAGCTATAGATGTAGCTTCAGAATCCTTACTTGCCATAGAAGCCTCAGCCTTGACTGTCATCGATCTGAACTTATATACAGTAAACAGTTTGCCATACTGCCCCACTCTCTTCTGACAAAACAATATAGGACCAGGCATCTTCACCTTGATTAGAATTGCTACTACCAATAATACTGGACTAAGGAATAGCAAACCAAACAAAGATGCAAGTTTATCAAATAACCATTTTAAAAACATAACATTAACTTATGGATTCAGATTTCTATTCTTTACCAATTTTACAAAATAATAAAGGAACTCACCCAATATAGCTTTCTTATCTTCTTTTCTATAATCATCAAAAGCATCAAAGTTCCAACTCATAATCTGTTTAAACTCTTTCATAGTCAGTGAGCAACGAAGAATTTTACCCACAAGAGTAATTATATCACCAAGAATCCACTTAGTCTTTGTCCCCATACGTGGTTGAATCTTATGCTCATACTTTCCTGAAGTGAACAGAGAATATACAATATAAGGTATATCGAAACCGCCAGCCATAGGTGTTGCTAAACCACCAGTAAATCGAGCATTAACCTCAATAAACACAGCCTCTTTCGTTTTTTCATTAACCTTAAAATCTATACCACAAACTCCTTTATAATCAACTTTATCTAAAATTAGCTTAGAATATCTTTCTAATTCCGACATTTCAACCAAAATTCTTTGTGTTGTTGTACCTCCACCATCTGTCTTTGTTACTAAAGATCTATATGTACATGCTTGGAAGAAGCCATCATACCTAACACAGTCTACACTGTAATCTATACCTGCAAAGAACTCTTCTATTAAGATATCTTTCGTATCATATTGAAGTAAGATATTTTTTGCTTCCTCATAACTTTTAGGAAAGAATACTCCCTTTGCGGAGTTACCAAATTTTGTTTTAATTACTATTGGGTATGTAGCTTGCTTAATATTGTCTATAAAACGGGGTACTGGTACACCAACAGAATCAGATAAAATAGTTGCTTGATGCTTATCAGACAACAGAACTTGTTTCTCATAAGATTCCATTGTATATATAACATCCTTAGGAAGCTCATCTATATGTTTTGCAATAATTAAGGCTTCATCATGCGTGGGCATAAGAACTTTGGGAGAGAAATCTTTGATAGCTTTATTCAAATCCTCAATAAAACCTTGCTCATCTGTCTTGAAATCTCTATAGACAAATTTGCCAACACTAAATTTAGAGATACTGCAAATATTATATGATGATGTGTCTCCGACAACAACCTTTATGCCTTTTTCATAAAGGCTACGAATAATATTATACCCAACCCGATTCCAACAATATGTTACAATAACATCACACTTCATTGTCAACTACTTTTCAAGTTTTTCGTATTCTTTGAGTGTTGCCTTCCAAACCTCTTCTTGTCGAAATCTATCAACTATCATTTTACGAGACTGTGAAGCCATCACCTTTATAAGATCTTTATTTTCTATACACCAATTCATTTCTTTAAATAATGCATCAGTATCTTTAGGAGGGAATATTTTACCGTTCAGACCTTCTTTGATAATCTCATTACATCCATTGATGTTAGTTACAATAGATGGTAGACCCATTGCACCAGCTTGCAACACTACATTAGGGAATCCCTCTCTATAGCTTGGAAAAACTAAAACATCTGCTGCAATAAAGAATGGACGTACATCTCTTTGATAGCCAACAAAACGTACATTTGGATTATTTCTAAGAAAATCCTCATTATCACTCTTCAAAGGATCGAGTTCTGATTCAAAGCGTCCAACAAGAAGTAACTTTACATTCTTACCTTCTTTTTGAAAACGTTTCATAGAATCAGATAATTCATTCATACCCTTATCACCAACGATTCTCCCTATAAATATAAAAACAAAATCATCATTACTAAGATTTAAGTCTTGCCGAATCTCCTCTTTATTTCCTGTATATGGTTTTCCTTTTATTCTTGTTTCTGCAGTAAAGTGGTCAGGAGAAAAATAGTCAATATCAACTCCATTTATATTTCCATTCAGAATAACATTCAACTCCTTTTTGGTTATATGGTCTTTCTGCAGAATTTGCTTTACTCCATTTCCTTCTGGAATTACCTTATTTGCAAAAAAACAGGTACAGATTTCCATTCCTTTTAAAATTTTTCTGAAAATCCCATAAGCACCCTGATAACGAAGTCCTGTAACCAAATAGACTCTATGGGGTACACCAGCAAACCATGCAGCTATCATTGCCAAAAGACTTCCCTTAGGAGTATTAGCATGTACACACCATGGTTTCTCTTTACGGAACAGACGATACAAGAACCATAAACCCTTGATATCTTTCACTAAACTAATAGGACGTTCTAAGGGAGCATCTACCACACGGATTCCCTCTCGCTCACTAACCTCCTTCAAAACACCAGTATCCTTTGCAACACCAATAACCTCAAAGTACTGGTTCAAAAATTCAACTGCTCTTTTAGTAAACCATCCAAAGAGATATCTGCAGTTGTAACGCGAATTATTTTTTTTCTTTGAATATCTTTCAACTTATAGAAACCTATTTATCAAGACGAAAACTTGATGATATTAATTTAAGATATTTTTATACACATCAGCATAACCACTTACAGTATTGCTGATATCAAACTCTAAGGCTCTATTATAACAGCGTCCAGCAATTTCGTTATAATAAGCTTCATCACTTGCTAATCTATTGATTTCTTCAGCCAATACCTTTTCATCCTCATGTGGGAAAAGAATGCCATATCCCTTAGTAACCTCTTTCAAGCCATTAACATCAGAAGCTATAAATGGCTTATGTGCACTCATTCCCTCTACATTACTAAGACTCAATCCTTCCCAATGAGAAGACATTACAATAACATCTGCTGCTCTCAGAACATTTGGAATATCAGTACGTAAGCCTAAAAATCTCACTCGTTCACATACGCCTAAAGACAAAGCTAATTGTTTTACTTCCTCCATCCGTTCACCTATACCTGCAAACCAAACCTCAAAGAGACTGTTATCGAGTAGTCCTAAGGCTTTAACAACCGTATCTTGATCTTTCGCATCTCGAAATCCAGCTACCATCAAGATAGCCTTTCTTTGTTCCTTTAATGACAACAAAGCATTATCTGGAGTTGCATCACTAATAGCCTTAACATCTACGCCATTATTAATCGTTGAGATTTGCTTATATTGAGGATTAGTCTTATCTAACCAAACTCCTCCCATATACTCTCGCAATTTATCTTCGGCAATCTGACTTATACAAATCACATGATTATATTGCCCATACATCCAACTCTCAATAGGTGCATACCATTTCCATTCACGTTTGTGATTAGAAGTTGTATGTTCTGTAGATACGAGTTTTGTATGGCAATATAAGTTGGCAATAGCAACAAATAGTTGTGGTGAAGAATTATGCGTATGAACAATATCATAATTCTTCATTAGCTTTATTAGCTTTAATATATAGAGAAGATTATAAACCCCATTTCCTAACGCATATATCTTTGTCTGTGGACTCTCTTTTCTTAATCGCAGAGTCAATGGTGTTTCTTTTCCATTAAAGATACATAGATCCACAGTATTCCCTAAATCCTGCAACCTTGGTATCAAATTAACAACCAACGTTTCAGCCCCGCCCATATCCAAAGATGTTATGACTTGTAATATTCTCATTATCAGCTGCGTTTATTCTACAATAATAATCCTGTTTTAATCGTATTCCAAATAAGAATACTACAATAAGTTTAAAAACTATTTGCTGTCACTTTTAACATTCCTACATAAATAAATGAGAACCAGTAGGTTGGAACCTACTTTCGAATGACAGCAATGACAGCAAAGTTGAATTACGTTTCAGATTCAAGGCGCTCACTGACCTTTTCTAACAATCTTTGAATAACGACCTCTGGAGCAATCCACTTTTCATAATACTCTCTTGCCCCTTCTTCTAACTGCTTGCGGTAATGTTCATCAGAATTAATCTTCACCACAGCATCATATATTTCATCTATAGAATTTACAAAATGTACATGCTTACTATGTTCCAAAGGGGCAGGCATCTCTCGTGTCAAAGGTGTAGATATAATAGCCTTCCCCATGCAAAGATATTCTGCAAGTTTCCATCCATGACATTCACATACACTTGGTGTATTGAAAACGATAACACTCTCTTTTGTCTTTCTAATATAATCATCTATGGAGAGGCGACTTTCATAAATAAAATCTTTATATTCTACCTTATATTTAGGATAATCAGGCATCTCTTTTAAAACAGATTTCCCTTTAACATAGAACAAACCTCCTTCTATATTAATACCTGCCTTTTTACAAGCTTTCAAGAATTCGCCACGATACATATTGGTATCTGTTGCAGCAAACTTATTATACCATAATGTAGAGGCATGAAATATATAATTATGACGGATTTCCGTCTCACGCTCATAAGCCTCTAAAGATCGACGACGAATGTTCGTATAAAGATAATCATGTACAAAAGTTTGCACATCCAAATCTGACACGTTCTTTAAATTAAGATAATTATGAAAGCATATCCAGAGGAGTGAGATCCAATTTTCTGTTCTAATACCAAAATTCGGACCGATTGAAATAAGTTTAGGGTGTTCAGATAATTGAGAAGAAATGACATTTATTTTACCATAGACATCACACCATTCATATGCCTCTTCATCTATTTTCTTCTTATCATCAGCATCAATAAAAATTTTCTTTCCATTTATAATGATAGGTATACTACTATTATTTTCCAAATGCGCAGAGAGCATATGCTGTGGGAAATATGACACGTCAAAAAAACAATCTTAGCCGTTTGATAAAGAAGTTTTTAAACCAAGTATATAATAATTTGTATAATTAAATCTACAGCGAGGATCGATATATATACATATTCTAATGATTTATTAATTGTTTTTATTCGAGTAAAGCCAAATTCTAAAAAGTTATGTTTTTTTCACAAAAGAAATAACTTTTAGCTCTCTACAAATCTCATTTCCAAATTCTTTTTATGAAAGATAACCACAGATTTAAGATAGGTGTGCTATTTTTTTCTTTACGGTATTGCTTAATTTTTTTATACCAGAAAGCCAAAAATTATCTATAATATCAATGAATAATATTGTATTCACGTAATCTATAAAGTAAACCATATTTAAGAACAAGATAATAGCCTAATAGGCGTATTATAAAAAGAGAGTTACAGTTCATTATTATTTTTTTCTCGCAGATTCATTTTTATAATTATATTCATTAATATCAGATTTTATTTGCTCTATATATGGGTGATTATGGTCTACTAATTCCTCCGGACAACTTATTGCTAAATTACATAATCCTTGTAATCTAATCCACAAAATATCATTTATGTAGTTTTTTTCATTTCATCACCAATAAGAGAAGTTCTGCAGCTGTCATACAACGATTCATAATCTATATTTTTTTATTTATACTATGAGAAATACTACCTGCATGCCTTATATAATTATACACTTTCTTGAAGACAAAACGTGGGGGGCGAGATAAAGTAAAAACTATCTTTATATTCATTAGCATATCCTCACCATATTTTATCTCTGAGGGGAGACTAAAAATATTATTTTCAAAAATTGTTTTCTTAAACAATTTACCCCATGGACTTGGTTCTAATTTATCTCCTCTCAAAACAGCACGACGCGCTTCTTCTAAAGTAAGCGAATACGGAGATGGAGGTTCCATAAAAAAACCTATAACTAATTCTGTCTCATTAGCCATAGATACGAGATTAGTTATAGCGTTTTGAGGTAAAGTGTCATCGGCATCCACAAATGCTATCCATTGCCCTAAACAATATTCTACTCCAAATTTTCTCGCAGAAGTCACTCCTCCATTTCGTTTGTGTAAGACTTTTACTCTATTACACTCTAACTTGTCACATAGCTCTGCAGAACCATCTGTACTTCCATCATCTATTAAAAGAATCTCAAGATTCTTATATGATTGTTTCATAAGACTTATAACACAATCTTCTAAATATGCAATAGCGTTATAGACTGGAACAATAATGGAAACTAATGGATTATTCATCGATATCATTAAACTTTGTATTTATCTAAAACGTGTATAATATAGCCTAAAAAAATAAGAACATATACCAGATACTGTAAGCTTTTACCTTATTTTTTTACGTTTTTTTCTATAGACAGGCAGAAATAAAATCTCCAATAATTTACAGCTGATTTAATCTTAATCTTTAATGGGATATCATATCTTAGCATTTCTGCATAAGTCATAGTTGTGGCAATCGGACTATTCATTCTACTTCTTGTAATTGCAGCGGATATTCCATCCTGCTGATACTCTACTAAATATATGATTTGATTAATATGTCTTAATTTATATTTAGAGGCAATTCTATTCCAAAGTAAAGCCTCTGGGCAAAATTTTTCATCTTTAATCTCCGGAAATGGAAATTCTCGTAGAACAGAAGTACGGAAAACCTCTTTCATATCTCCTTCTATACCTAAACCAAATCTTACTTGTCTTGTCGTACTATCAATATAGTTAACATTGGTATTATCAGATAAAGATAATTTATTAAGATATAGATCTTTAGGGAAACCAGTTCCTATAAGATCACCACCACTTAAATCTCCATCAAAACCACATATACCTCCAATTGAGATATCATCTTTTGTCTGTTCCCAGACTTTTGCAATTGTCAGAAGTGCATTAGAAGGTAAAATATCATCAGAATCTGCTATGAAAAATAAATCTCCTTGTGCTTTCTTTACACCTACATTTATAGCAGTATGTTTACCTCCATTCTCCTTTTTATGATAGAGAATCGGGAAATCATTACTTAAATGATTACTCTGTAATAATTCAACAATAAGAGCTGTATCGTCAGAACTACCATCATCTACAATAATCCATTCAAAATCCTTATAACTCTGCGCAGAAAGACTTTGATAAAGTCTATTTAATAGAGTCCCCCTATTATAAGTAGGCGTAAAAACTGTTATCATAGATTGTATAGTTTATCATTATCGTATGTATGATCATATTCATACATTTCTTCTATGAAGTCACCTTGTCGGATTCCTGGAGTGAGAAATGTTTTGTAAGGGTAAAGTAAGATTCCCCATGCAGAAAGTATTCGATAAAAAAGAACAAAACACATCACCGTTATAAAACCTTTTTAATTGTACAGCAGATTTAGGTCTGCAAAGATTTTCTATTATAACAATGATCCCAATTAGACAATACCAGGATATACGACCACCATCAGATGATCTACAAAAGAAAAGTAAAACACCACAAAACATTAAATAAACATTGGACATCGTTAAAGAATATGTATCTTTATCTATCTTATGATTATTCTTTAGAAAGATAAGGAGGAAGAGTATAGACTCTATAACATACTCTATTCTAAAAACCATATTCAGCAGTATTTGCATATCCAACAATTCTTGCATTATTCATAGCATCTCCCGATAAAGCAAAAGACATATTTAGGCGCACCACTAACTCCTATAAGGAGTAAAACTGTCATGAATAATATAATTTTATCTTTACTGAACTTCTGCCTTTGGAATAAAATATAGAATTAGCATGTATGCTGTAGAGTTATGGATTAATGTTGCTATTATAACTAATAATAAATAATATTTAATTCTTCGTTGAACAACATAATCTACTGCAAACCATATAATTCCAGCTGCTAATACTTGCCTTAGATAGGTAAAAGTAAAGAAAAACATTAAGCCTTCAAATATAAGAAGAGCAAAAAAAGGATTCTTCGTATACTTATAGAAATTGATTGCATATATAATATATAAAAGAAGAGTATAAACAAGTATAAATATGTATCTATTCGGAGTAAACAGAGCTATAGCATCATTAATCAAACCAAATATCGGTTCTTTTCCAAAGAATTGAAGAAAATTCTGATCGAATAAGACACCATTTGTAATACTTTCATGCATTTCTTGGAAAACCTCACAGTATATGTATCGATCATACCCGCCTAACATATCAGCTAAACCAACGAACAAGCCAACACAAAGACAGAATATGAAGAAAAAAGGTTTAGATACTTTTGTATAATCCGTATAAGTCCACGCACAGATAGCTGTTACAAGAAATAAAACAAAATAATAAGCCATTACAATATTATCTATATAATAATTATCTAATATCTATATTAATTCTTTATCGATGTCGTATTAGAGATAAAATTCGACAAACAACAACACCCCACATTCGGTTAGCTATTAAAAAGAAAAAGATCATATTTTTTTATGCCTGTTTTTCTTTATAGGGTACAATCCTTTTGCACGATATTCTATCAGATTTTTGTCTAATTTCTTTTATTGGATACAATGTAACTAAACTATAAATATATCCGACAGAACTTAGATTGAGAAGGAACTGAAACACATCTTTCTTTTCGCCAGTCATAACAGAAATATCCTTCTTAATAAGAGAATGAATTGTCTGCGTATCATCACTCAACTTTCTTAAGTTAGCCAAAGCTCTATTTCTTGATGTAGAATTAACATTAAGCTGATTATAGATATACCCATAAACAGGAATACAAAGCACATGTTCCATATCAATAATAGCTTTCATATCAAAATACATATCCTCAATATTCTTAGTACCATCTACGAAACGATGTTTAAGGATTGCATCTCGACGAAAGATTTTATTCCAAAGATACAGACTTTGATGTCGATACAAATATTTAACTCCATCTATCTTTTCTTGAGAATGATAATCTGTATGTTCTATAAAAGCTTGGGAATATTCTTTTTTATAATTAAAGCAGATAAGTTCTGTATCTTCCACTTCCAAAAGACTTTCTAATGGGAAGATATTTGTTGTATCCCAAATAACCTGGTCATCGGCATCTACAAACCAAACCCATTTACCTTGGGCCTCATTTAATCCACGATTACGAGCCGTTGAAGCACCTTTATTTGTCTGTTGAATCAATCTAACTTCAGGATGAGTTTGAGATATCTGCTGGATAATCTCTGCTCCTTTATCTATACTTCCATCATCTACCACTAATATTTCTTTTCCAGAATGAACTATGGGTAGTGATAATATAGATTCAATACACCTCTGAATGTATCGTTCACAGTTGTATAATGGGATAATAAATGAAACTTTTATCATTTCCGTATGTAATAATACATTCTTGCCAACAAATATGTTGGATAATTCATATACTTTTTTAGAACATAGAAATGACTCCTTAGTATTATTTTTCTTTTCTCATCTGACTGTTCTAAGCTTTTTCCCTCAAGATGAATAATTTTAGGCGAAGAAAGCAGCATACGCTTATAGCCAGCCTTTGCCATACGAAGCTGTAATTCTCCCTCTTCCCCATAAAGAAAAATATTCTCATCAAAACCTCCACATTCTTCTATCGCAGTACGAGGAATAAACATATCAGCTCCGCAAATACATTCCACTTCTTTATCCGTATAGTCTGGCGTGTAATTTTGTTTACAAAAGAGTATTCTGAAAAAAGCACCAATAGTTAACGCAGGGAAATAATAAAAAGACCTACGATAGGTGCCATCATCTCCTATAAGGTAACAACCATAGAGAGTTCTAGGCTCATAACTTTCAGCATAATCATAAAATTCTTTTATTGCATTGTTTACCAAAAGCGTATCGGAGTTTAATAGAAAGAAATATTTTCCACGTGCAACTTTCATCCCAAGATTATTTCCATATCCAAAGCCACCATTCCGTAAACTTTCAATAAGTATAATCCTATTATCTTTGCTTAAACGTTCAACAGAATCATCTTCTGAGTGATTATCTACAACAATTACTTCAAAATCAACACCCTTTGTATGAGCATAAATGCTGTCTATACACGCCAATGTTAAAGAAGGTGTTCTGTAATTTACAATAATTATGCTTACAGATATATTTATAATATTAGTTAATTTCATTCAAAAAAATTTCTTTAGTTTCAGATATGATTTCTCATATCAAATTCATAAATAAATTTATTCCCATTCATTGCTATAGTATGACGTAACTGATCATCCTCTATCAATCTTATGATATTCTTAGCTAATGCTTGAGGATCTTTTACTGGAGAGACAAGTGCAGTTTCACCATCTTTTGCCATTTCTAAATAACCTTTGTTATCTGTACAAACAACGGCACACCCACATTGCATCGCTTCACCCACTGTTAATCCCCAGCCTTCAACCTGACTTGAACCAACATAGATTGCAGCATTATTATACAACTTGTTAAAGAGTTCTTTTTCTGGGCGTTGGTAATAATCATACCACACAGGTAAATCTGGTTTATCAAATACGCCAAATAATGTTACGTGTAACTGAGGGTGTTTCTTTTACAATATCAAAGGCTTTAGAAGCTGTTGAAAAATCCTTTAGAGCACTGGTATGATACATACAAATAACTTCATATTCATTCCTATCCGTTATCGGATTCTTTACATTAAAGAAAGTAAAATCAAATCCATTAGGTATAAAAACGGATTTTTCACCACAACTATTTACTATATCTTTAAGCCACGTTGAAATTACAATTTTCTTTATTGGAAAATGATAACTTTGTATTACTTGTTCATCCGTAAAACTCCAGTTCTCAAATCCCTGAATAAAATTAAATTTGCCTTCTAAGTATTTACTTTGATAATTCTGCAAGCTGTATGCTGTCTCTATAGCAGTAGCAACTATAACCGCTGGTTCTTTTAGCTGATAATTTTCAAGTTTCCATAACCATCTCTGTCGAATGGAATCCTCTATATGAAACCATTTGGCAGGCTTATACGATTTAAAAATGAGTCGCCAAAGGAAAATAAGTCGGTAAGCTATTGCATGATTCCAATCATACCTTGCCCCATAATGAATCATTGGATATACTATTTCTACAGGAAAACCGTCTTTGGCAAGTCTATTAGCATATTCAAAAACTATTTTAAAGCCACCTGCTGGTTCCATACACGCACGAGGCATCCAAAAAACTATCTTTCTCATCTTAATTTACGCATTATAGTCCTTTGAAGGTTATAGAGCCAAATACGTTTATAGTGTAATGACAATAACAGAAGTTTATAGTTCCACGTTATCTTGTTGCAACTAATAATCGCAGAATCTGCTTCAGGAAATATTTCTATCCAACTTTGCAAAGAACTCCTATCCTTCTCATCTATCAAATCATTTTTTGCCATCAACTTCCATTCATTTATTTCACGACCTAAATGTGCAGAAAACCCTAAAGATAATAGATAGTCACAAGCAACTCTTACATTCTCAATACGCTGCAAGGCTCTGTTTCGTTTCTTTTCAGTTGAAGACATGCTCTTAATAATAGAATTATTATTATACTGAACGTAGTGATAGAAAGCCTGAGAAAGATAAGAGATTTGTTTCGTACAAGCAAATAAACGAATATTCCAACTTACATCCTCAAAAAGATCAGCCCCCCTTACAAATCTTTGTTTGGTCTTTAAGAGGAAAGACCTCCTATATATTTTATTCCAAGTAGAACCGTGCAAACCTCCCTCTAACATTAAACGGATACATTCAATGTTATCTATTCCGTAATTTTGATTAATAAGTTTCTCATTATTATCATAACTTTCAAAGTAGTCACAATATACGATATCATCGTCTTCCGACTCTATCTTATGAACCATAGATTCCACATAATCGCAAGATATCCAATCATCACTATCTGCAAACATAACATACTTACCCCGCGACATATCTAAACCTATATTACGGGTTGTAGCAGACCCAAGGTTCTGTTCGTTTGTAATGACTTTAATCTTATTGCGTCGTTCTGGAAATTCCTCTATAATTCTACGTAACTTTATTTCACTATCATCAGAAGAGCAATCATTAATAAATATATATTCTATATTGCTATAACTCTGCTCTAATAAACTACCCACCGACTTTTCTATATAGCCAGAGACATTGTAGATAGGAATAATATATGAGACTAATTTAGATTCCACTTTAGATGGTAATAAATAAATGAAACTTTGATTATGTATATGAAAAAAATTATCTATTATTAGAGATTAATTTTACCATAAACAATCTGTGTCAATAAAGGACTTAAACGAATTGTACGACCAATACAAATACATGCACATGATATGATAATAGATAAAATGCACAAAAAGATTACCTCAAGAAAATAATTTGACGTTTCAATAAACCAATTACCAAGCATAGGTATATTAATAATCTGCAATATAAAAATAATGGAATATATATATGTCAAGAGTCCCCTTGCTAATCCAAACTAAAAAGATTTTTCAATCTTCGAGTACTTATCATTACGATAGATGAATATATAAAGTAAAAATTATTATTGCTGTTATAGGTACAATTTGTGCAAAAGTGTATTAGCGTCTCTTTATCATATAAGATTAAAAAGAGGTATATATGAAATTAAGGCTATTGAGAATAGTGCTGTTCTTTTTTTAACCAGTCTACTCCATTATATCGCCTTACAAGGAAACCTGTATAAAAAAATATAACCATAAATTAGACATTAGTGATATAGAAAACCAATCAGATGTTCCCACCTCTCTCGATAAAAAAACTTCAAAAAGAACAAAAAAAGTGCGACACCTATTATAATATCCTTAACTAAAGAGAATCTTTCAATAATATTTATTTTTTTGTTAGTACAAGAAAAATATAGTATACAGCTAATACCCACAAATACCAATATCCTTTTTAAATCCATTAGCAAAAAAACTTTCAAAAGTATCATTTATACAAAGATTGAATAACAAACCTACAACAAGAAAAAGGGCTAAAAGTTGTAAAAACCTTGCTAATAATTTTTTTCCCAATCTTAGGCTCTTTAATTACTAACCCAGAAAGAAACATAAAGAGAGGCATGTGGAAAGAGGTTATAACTGTATTTATAGGATTTTTTTACCCCCATCATGGAAAAAAAGAAAGAATATGCCCAATGACTACTAAAATAATTGCCAGTCCCTTTTAATCTATCGATATAATTATAATGAATATGATTCATAAAAGATTATTTTTATAAGAATGATTGTGACGCATATTTGTTCATAATAATACAATAACATTATAAATAGGAATAATATAAGAAATTAATTTAATTCCCATTTTTGTGCAATTGCATCTAAAATATAATTTTCTATCCTATCAAATATAATCCTGCGCATATACTCAATAACCACACACACTAAATAAAACAATGGGAGGAATAAATAACACGCTCCATAAAATATTAATCCCATGCAAGTTTCTTAAATCAAAGAAGTTTGTAAGAAAGGGCATACTGACATTATTAAAATGAATAATATATACAGCAAGGCAATATGTTGCCAGTTTATTAATATAATAATTATGGAAACTCATATTCTTAAATGCCATAAATAGAAAAAAACAGAATTTGCTACAACAAAAAAACAGTATCTATATTTTTCAAAGCTTGTGAAACCAAAATGAAGTATAGAAGAATATACTAACTCTAAAATTACCATTAATATCGTATTACCAACAAAACAACACATCCAGAACAAGAATGAATGTCCTTTTTATTCCATATAGTCTGATATATCTCCCTATTAAATATAAAATTGAGAAATTTATAATCCCTCCTCCAAAATCTGGGACAAATTGTCTAAAGTTAAATATATAATTAAAAAGTCGCCCATCCATAAAAACACAACTAAGCAGCACAATAATAAATACTTAAAATTCTTTTTTTAGACAAATTATCAACCAATCTATTTAACAATGGTGATACTCCACATAATACAAAATAACAAGATATAAACCAAAATTCATTTGAAATTATAGGCATAAAATAAGGCAGACTGCCTTTGATATTATTCTGTCCTATGACCATATAGCCTGCTATCAGCCATGAAAAGAACAAAACGGAAAACCAAATTTTAATTATTTTGCGCCAATTGAATTTTATACTAAAATATCCAGAAATTAGTACAAAAGTGCTTACAGCAACGATACAGAAGCTATAGAGGAGTCTTGAGAGACTATAGTCCTCTCCCCCCCCATATAACGTGCTGTCATAGGTAATTTGCATACCTTTTCCAATAAGATGACCACCTATAACGAAAAGCATACAAAGAATTCGTAATAATTCAAATGAGGAAGCTCTTTGCTTATTTTTAGTTATAATCCTTTCCATAAAATAATCTTCCAATTACCTTCTAATCTTCTCACGAACTAACGCAAGAAGATAATTAAAATCCTGAGACTTAGTTACTACTGAAACTAAAATATATGAAGACATTCCGACAAGCGTCCCAACTAATAACTTTACCCACATACTTGATAAAAAAAGTATTGATATATACACTATACCTCCCATTACCAGTGAATATAAGATAGATGGTAACATTTCTCTCATTTGCCTTATAATACCAAAACGTAACAACTTCCCTGTATAATAAGAATTAATACACATACTTAAAACAGCTGAGACAATGCTACTAATGCAAATTGCCATAATACCGAATGGTACCGAGGCAATAAGAAGTATTATTATAATTATTTTCTTTATAATCTCAAGACGGAAAAACAAATCTGAATGTCCCTTTGCTTTCAAGATATTTAGATTTAGCACATGAACATGCCACCACATACGTGCAAAACACAATAATTGCAGATAAATAACACATGGTAACCATTTATCTGTTACTAATACTATAATGAGGGGCTTTGCTAAGGTAGCCATACCTATCATTATTGGGAAAACAATATAAGCAGCAATACGAAGCATCCTTCTAAACGTATTTAACAAAATCTCATCATCATTTTGATATTTACTTAAGATAGGATAAGTTACACTATCAATTACACCTGTAATCGTTTTCACTGGAAGATTTGCATAACCATCAGCACGAGAGTAAAATCCTAAAGCCTTTGCAGAAAAAGCCTTTCCAATCACTAAAGAATAGATATTCTCAAAAATTGTTGCTAAAATAGAAGAAGCAAGTATTTTAGAACCAAACCCAAACAACTCTTTACATGATTGCTTGGAAAACAATAATTTGGGAAACCAATGCTGGAAATACCAATAAAAAACGCACTTTGTAAGCAACATAACAAACTGTGGAATAATCAAGGACCAAACACCATAGCCCATAAATGCCATGAAAATAGCAAATAGACCTGACAGAATTGTTGTCGCAATATTTATTACGCTTTTTTTCTTGAACTCAAGGTATATAGATAATCTTACATCTTGAATAGCTACTAAGGAACTAAAAAAGATAATAAGTGAATAGACTCTAACGATCTTTATCAAAAGTTGCTCCTTATAAAAATCTGCTACTAATGGTGCACTAAGAAACAACAATAAAGAGATAACAAATGATATGGATAAGTTTAGAACAAAAACTGTAGAATAATCCTTTTCTGTTCTATCTTGTTTTTGAATGAGTGCCGTTCCAAAACCTGCATCTACAAATGTGTATGATAACAATACAAATATACCAACCATTGCTATCAACCCATAATCTGATGGAGAAAGTAAACGTGCAAGTATTACTCCTTGTACAAATCCAAAAACCTGAAGAGACAATTTCTCCATCATTCCCCAAGCAACACCAGACAGCGCCTTACTACGTACATTATCTCCCATAATTATTTGCTTGATTTAAACCGCTGGATTAAAGACCATATAAATAGATATAATTGATTGCCACGTAAATAATTATACCATTTTAGCCCTAAGATTGCACGAAAGAAACGCCTCATCTTTTGTTTTAATGATATCCCTAACTGGGACAGATCATAATAAGCAGACTCTGATGAAGACTGTTCTATAAATTTTAAATGCTCTTCAAAACATTCACACACAAAGTCCCAATCTTTTTTATAGTTAACCTCCAACGGTAAAGGGAGTTTAGGTTCTTTGCGTACCAGAATCCAATTTAGATAATCACAAATTGTTTCACCATAAGGACATTTTGCATAATTCAAATACTCATAATCTAACATAATTCCTAAAGGCTGATACGAGAGCATATCGATGTAAATAGAAAGAACCCCAGCCTTTGCCGCAACACTTGCACTCCCAGCTCCTGATACAAAAACATCCATTTTCCGAAGTGCAGCTATCGGCAATGGGAATAAATACCCTGTAATGAATATCCGAACATTACTTAGCGATTTAAATTTATCTTCGAGAGCATCAATCGTTTTTTGTTCGAAAGCACCTCCAAAAAACACTACAGTAATTTTCTTTTCGCAGTTCTTCTTACAAAAATTTATAAATTCATCTACTATGATTGAGAAAAAAGGCTTTTCTAATCGCCCAATGTAACCAATATTATAATCACTTTAGGGATTAAGGAGTTTATTTCATGCTCATAATCATCCAACGCATTTGTACAATTGCAACGTAATGCAGAACACTCTTTCAAATCTAAATCCAGATAACCTTTAAATAAATTCTGCATTACGGGCTTAGTAATACAGGCTAGCTCATGCCTTGCATACTTGAATTTATAAAATTCTATAACATCCCCAGTTACACGAGGATTTTGTTCGTCTAAAAATATAACGATATGCTTTGCATGAATACGTTCAGCTAAAGCCTCTCCCCAATAATTAGTATAATCTGTTCCTGTCTCTATTATTGTCTCCCCTCTATCTTTTGGAACAAAGGATTCAAGATAATCAACAAGTTTTTCTCGTTGTTTTCTATAATATTCATTGGGACTGTCAAGGATAAATGGAACATAAGGGCCCAAAAACTTTTCCATCCCTCGAACAAGCACTTTCTTGCCTTTATTTGTCGGAATGACTATAACTCGCCATCCCAGTTGTTCCATATAGCGTACTTTATTAGCATAATAAATAGGACCTCCGGCAACAACATCTGCAAATCCACAAATTATAATGTATGTCTTCATAAAATTCTACACTTTAATTGTCCTCCTTTTATAAACTAAAATCTATAAATTAGATGATTTTATAGAAATAAAGAAAACCTTTATATTCGCCAATCTAACAAAAATTCTATTTGATCTACATCAAATACTGGTATATGATGAACCTGTCGTACTTCCTCACGCTCTCTAAAAGCATTATCAATAAATATAGAATCTAAATGATGAATATACTGGGACTTGGATTCATTTAAATGATTCAAATGAACTATCTTATAAAAGAGCAGCTTAGAAATTGCATAGTGATTAAGAGTCTCTTCCAAATCGTTTTCGTGACGAGTTAACAATATCAGTTTTTTCCCTTTGTTGTAACACTGATACATAAATCTTATAGTACTCAAGTTTACCTTACCTCGCAATGTTATAGTATCGTCGAAATCAATATAAACATAATTATAATCAATATCTAACTTATATCGACCAATCAAAGCGCGATCCATAATCAGATGATAAGCATTATCAGAAATATCTACATCATATCCCATTGCTATATATACAGAGAGTAAAGGTAAATTGATTCCTTTAGCTCTCGTTTGGCACATAGTCCCAGCACAACGAGTCGAAACCTCTAACAGTTTAAAAACTCCATCTTTATTTTTTTTAATTTGAAAGTACCAAAGCCCTCGAAAATTAAGTTTAGAATTTAAAGTATCAGCAATATGTTGAATATCAGTAGTCAGTGCTATATTTGAACCACGAACAGACATACCTGCTAAGATTCTGTCTCGTGATCTTGGCGATACATAACGTAAAATTCCATGTCGGTCTGTAAGACAATCAACAGTACACTCCTCTCCTGGTAAATATTCTGTAACAATATTATTTGAGAAATCTATCTTTGCAACATCATGAGAGTCTGTTATCTTCCGAGCACCAACAGCACCTTGCCCTTCTCTTGGCTTTACAAATGCAGGAAACGAAATTTCTTCAGCATCATAAAATCTTTTTGGTAATATGTCAGTTTCTTTAAATCTTTCAAAAGTTAATGACTTATCTCTACATACATCTGCAGTCTCCCTATCCCCAGAAATAATCTTTGCATTTATCTTTTCTTCATTTTCTATAAGGTATTTAACAATTGTATCATGAGTAGGGAAAATGACATCAATTTCGTTAACTCTTAAGATCTCGTTAAATTCTTGTAGAAAATTTTTATCTGAAATAAAAGGAATATTCTTAATATAATTCTCAAATAAGAATTCACCGTGCCTAGCAACAGATGTACCACCTATTAAATGTATATTCACACAAGTAGATAACGCATCATGTAGTTCATACGCATTTTGCCCTTCTGCTGGAAAAACAAGTACATTAATTTTCTTTGTCATATTCAACGAGCAATAATTTCTAAAATTTTATTCAAATCATCGTTTCCATACCTTTGATCAATAGGTATTGGTATAAGATTCACAGCAAATTGAGACTCTACAGACTCTAAATTAGACATATTCTTAACGTTAGGCCAATAAGAAGCAACATATACCTTATTATCTATTAACTTTTTTCGTAAATTTATGTCGCCCGAAAGGAAAGGATACACCATAGGTACACTTTCTCTCTCTAAGTCAACACTTAACGTATTACTCGAGCTGAGATTATCATGTAAATAAGTATAGTTACTAATACGTCTATCAGCAATACTTTTTATAACAAATAGAAGACATTATGAATTGAGTAATCTTAGACATTTTTTTATTTCATCATAATCTAAGGTATCTTCACTCTTATGATAATCAGAAAAAGCTTCTTCTGCAGATTTATCCAATCTATCTAACAAGAATAACATTCTTGAAGATGAATAATCTTGCGGAAAATCAAAATCAGCCTCTTTATCAGTATAAAGATAAGCTCCATCGGCAACGCCAAAGAACTTTCTACAAGTATAAAAAGTATCAATTTCTGGAAGCGGTCGACTAAAAAAGGCCTGTGTATTATCTATTATAATGTTAGGGGCATACCTATCAGTAACTATTTTTTTACATACTCATCCATTAAACCAAAAATAGTTACAATATAAAAATAACTTCATCTTTTTTTAGGATGCAATACTTCCGCTATATGAAAATACTTATCTATGTGATAAAAATTTATAGTCTAACCCTAATTTATTAATTGGTTGTAAGACAGCATCACACATATAATATGGTAAATATACTTTCGTGTACTTTTTTACTCTTAAGACATACTCTAAACAATAACGTCCAGTATTTAATCTTATAGCATCACGATGATATTCTCCATTTTCATTATATGGCAACTCTAACGAGAAATATCCGCCAATAGCTTTTTGTTTCATAATACAATAATTTTGAGCCACGTTTCCTGATTAGACAAGCAACATGTCATTTCCTCATTAGTATTAAATCTCAAAACTAATGTTCCTATTGTTGTATTAGCTCCAGTGAAACCTTGCACTTTATCTCCTGTTTTTACCCAGATATCTTTCTCTATAAGAAAACGTTCTTCTACCGTTTTATCTATCTCTATACTCTGAAAAACACCATCTCTTTCAGAATGTAAGATGATTTCTGCCCAATATCCATCATACTCTGGCTGATGGATTTCGTCTATAGAATCACCAACAGCAGCACGAACACAGTTATCTATGAGATCTTGACCTGAGATATATTTCATCATCTCTGATAGTCTGTTGCCTCCGCCTCGAGGAGCAAGTTCCATTATATATGGCTTACCATTTACATAGACGTGTCTCAATATTATAAACTCCTGTCTTAACTTTAAGCAATGACATCAAACGTTGCAATTCACTCATCAATTCTTCTTGTGCCCATTGCGGCATTGTTGAAGGCCACGAGAAAGCTGCAGGGGTATAAGGATTAAGAGCTTGAGAATCAAAATATTGATCATTAAACGAACAGAAAACAAGTTTTCCATCAACAGTAAAACTTTCACAATCAGAAGAATTACCTTCTTTCTCCAAGAAATCTTCTACAATAAAATTCCCATTATGACTTTCACTCAGAGCATAATCAATAGCTGAGGAGAATTGTCCTAATTCATCGACACGCGTAACCCCTTTGCTTCCCGCAGAATCAACAGGCTTGACAATAATCGGCCAGTTATAATATGCTGTATCAGCAAGAGCTTCTTCTTTTGAAGAATAACCCTTTGCATTGGGTACATTGAAATCATTATCTTTTAAGAACTGACGAAATCGTGACTTATCCTGTAAGATACAAGCAGTTTCATAAGAACATTGAAAACTAAATCCCATTTGTTCAGCTACATACGCAGCTGTTACTACACCAGGGTCTACACCAAAAGATAAAATTCCATCTATATTAAGTTCCTGTGCTAATTGCAACACCGCATCTTTGTCAAGAATGCTGACATTATGAAACTCGTCTGAGTATTGATGAGCAATATTTTCAGGGACATAATCCACCGTAATGACATAATAACCATGACGATGTGCAGCTTCTATAACAGGTAGGAGATAACGAATACCTCCGAGAAGCATCAGTTTTTTCATCTTAACGTATTATACAATCAATAATTCTATTAATTTCTTCTTCTCTCAGTGCATGATGCATAGGCAGACATATCACTGTATCTGCCATTATGTGTGCATTAGGCAGATTCTCTGGACGAGAACTCTCCAAACCACGATAAGTAGAAAACTCACTGATAAGTGGATAGAAATAACGACGTCCCCAGACACCTTGGTCTTTCATCTTCATATAAAGCTCATCACGTGTCATTCCATACTTCTCTGCATCAACAAAGATTGGGAAGTAACTATAGTTATGACGAACACCAGGCATATCATCCCAAAAAGAAATACCATCAATATTCCGTAGAGCCTCACGATAAGCTACAGCCACCTTCTGTCTCGCAGCAATAGCAGCATCAACTTGCTTAGGTTTAATAAACCGTAAGCTGAACGAATCTCATCCATCTTGCTATTGATACCAGGGCCAACTACCTCCACTTCATTGGCAAAACCAAAGTTTTTCAAATAATTTATACGCTGCTTGGTCTTTTCATCATGCATCACCATTGCACCGCCTTCGATTGTATTAAACACCTTTGTGGCATGAAAACTCAGTGTACTCATGTCGCCAGCATTCAACAGACTTTCCCCATTCATTTCAACACCAAAGGCGTGTGCTGCATCATATATCACTTTCAAACCATATTTATCTGCTATTGCCTGAATAGCTTCTGTATCACATGGTTTACCATACACGTGAACAGGAAGGATAGCTGTTGTACGTGGTGTTATTGCTGCCTCTATCTTTTGGGGATCTATATTTCCTGTAGATGGATCAATATCAACAAATACTGGCTTTATACCATTCCACCATAGGGCATGAGTTGTTGCTACAAAGCTATAAGGTGTCGTTATAACTTCACCTGTTATACGCAAAGCTTGGAGAGCTGTTAACAATGGTAAAGTTCCATTTGTGAACAAGCTAACGTATGGAACTTTCAGGTATTCAGCTAAAGCAGCTTCTAATTTCTGATGAAACTGTCCATTATTTGTTATCCACTTACTTTCCCAGATTTCTTTAAGAGAATCTGTAAACTCATCAAGATTTGGTAACAATGGTGATGTTACTGTTATAATATCTTTATTCATACTTCTTCAATCTATATATAAAAAGGCAAATTGTAATAGCAAAATTATAATTTTAAAATACTTTTTATTTTTAGATAATTCAATTTCTATATAGTTAAAACCGTTTGAAGACAAGTCTACAAATTAGGACTTTTTCTGCATTAATAATAAGCACCTGTATTTTAACTATCAGAAAGTAGTCTAAAGATAAATCCGAGATTTGCGAACATGTTGTCTGAGACCTCCGGACAACATGTCCGGAGTAGCCGGGATGATTGTCCGGGGATGTCAGAAAAACTGTCCGAAGCCGTCGGACAAAACTATAAGAGCATTTTTATCATGCTTAAATGAATAGGACATTAAATTAAGACAGAGTCTATACCTACTCATAAAAGACTAGTGACTTGAATATTCGTTCGTATTTAGGTTCGTTATAGCCATACTCCATAAATAACGCTTTCACATCGTCTGCCATCGACTGCGTATAAAGGTACCGCCTCTCAACATTACCGTAACGATAGTAATTGCAATATTCGCTGAATCTACCTTAGTAACAGATTTCATTCTCGTTTATAATCGGCACAAAATCATATTAAATTTCCTCCTCACTAACATTCTATCAGAGAGTATATCCACGATATCACGCAGCTAACCGCATTTGACTTATCTAAAAACTAACAAGCTCGCAGTGGCCACCACATAGTGTTAAAACATCCATGAATACGAATCGTGGTAGAACAAACATGTACTAATTACTTTGCAAAGATAAATCATTTCTGCAAATGTTCCAAATTTATCTACAACTTTGCATCACAAATAAACAAGAAAGGCATTTGATGAAGGCTGTCAAATGTTCATTGTCTTTATGGAAACACCACAATATGGGTTCATGCTTACACCCAGGGTAGCTCGCTACACTCGCCAACCCTGGGCTATCAAAAGCAGAACCCCGATGGGGTTCGTCTCTCTCATGAACTTCCTTTGCGCCGCTCTTCCTTTTGAAATGGCTATCAAAAGTGGAAGTCCCGATGGGTTTTTGTCTCCCTCACAAATCCTGCAAACATCCTCTGCCGGCGCTCCCCTCTCCTTGGAGAGGGGTTGGGGGTGAGGCTTTAATGCTTCGGCTTTATTCCAAACTCGTTTTTTTCCTTTGGTTCAGCCTTCTTTTCCACATTTTCCACCAAACTTAGCGAGCCATCTTTGCCCATGACCACCCAAATTGTGGCGGGCTTACCGTCAGCGCCCTTGCGGTCTTTTATGGCAAGTTCATATTGGCGTTTCATGCCTGCGCCCTTGCCTTTACCTGTGTAGGTGAGGGCGCCTTCGTCATAGCCAGCCTTTTCTGCGAAGGCCGGAATGGCCGCTTTGAGCTTTTCTTCGCGTTCTTTCACAGCCGGCGACGGCTTTTTCTGCGCCGCACTCTGTTTATGAGCCGTTTTGAAATGGTCTACCTCCTGATTGATTTGGTCCACCAAACGTTCAATCGGCGCTCGGTCGTCTTCGGTTGCTGCAAGCAGATAGCTGGCCTCTATATAGCGGCAAACCACACCAAAGACGGCATCGGTCATCGCGCGCACCTCTTTCAAGGCAGGCAGTTTCTCGTCTACGGCCTTCACTTGGCGCTCATTGTAGATGGTTTGGAACTTTTCGTTCACGGCCTTTAACTCTGCCATGACGGGCGCAAGACTCAAGGCGGTCATCTCGGCTGAGAAACGCTCCAAATCTTTCAACAATCCGCGCACTTCGGCCGTCTCGGCATCAGCTGCCTTACTCTGAATGCCCAGATAAACCGCAAGTGCCTTGTTGAGCTTTCGAGCTGACTCAGCCACAGCCTGCACAGGCGATTTCTGTTGCACACGGATAACGCCAAAGAGGTTGGTCAACAGCGTGTCACGCTGGCGGTCGAGCGCAGCCATTTGCTCGGCATGCAAGGTGGCATTTGCAACCTTGTTGAGTTCGGTTTCCATGTCGATGCAATCGGCCCAACTCTTCAACAACTCGTCGGTGAGGTGCAACTTCTGTTTGTCGCCAGCTTTTACCAATGCATAGACGTTGAACATGAATTGCAGGTGATGCGAATTGCTGTAATGTGTACTTAGGCTGGTTTTCACCAAGGCCATTTTAGGAACTGTAATTTTAAATTTTTCCATAGTAATAAATTTTTATTGATATTTGATATTAGCGACTATTGGTCACCTTTTTCTTTAGTTGTTTTGTCCGAAAATCGTTTTTTAGTGTTAGAACCATCGTATCTGGCATGAAATTTTGAATTTTGGTGTTAGAACCATCGTATCTCGCATGAAAATTCGTTTTTTAGCATTAGAACCATCGTATCTGGCATGAAATTTTGATTTTTAGCATTAGAACCATCGTATCTGGCATGAAAATTTGATTTTTGATGTTAGAACCATCGTATCTCGCATGAAAATTTGAATTTTGGTGTTAGAACCATCGTATCTGGCATTAATTTTTGATTTTTGGTGTTAGATACGCCGTATCTGGCATGGAATTTTGATTTTTGGCATTAGAATCACACATTCTCTTGTATTTTTGCCCCCACGTAGCCCTTTATATAGACTACTTTGGGGGCATATTCTTAGAGAGGGTTTATGATTTACTCTTTTTCCAATATTTATTTTTGAATAATTTAATCACGCTTAGAAATATACGAATGGGCGAACAAAGCCATTAGTTCCAAGTCCAGGATTAGCAAAAATGCTATTTCCAAACGAGATATTTGTAGTAGATAAATCCAAATAGAAACTACTCGTGTCACTACTAGAGCCACTCAAACAATAAACATCAAAATCTAAAGAACCACCCGCCTGCGTAAAATAAGATTGCGCCTTAATACCATTCCAAGTTGGGTCTGTAGATGTTACAAATGGTTTATGCCACGATGCATCTGCCCAAATAGTTGCTGGAACAGTAGATACATTCAATCCACCTAATTTTTCCAAAAGAAGCCTCCACTGACCAGTACTTGGCAAGAACCACTTTCCAATATTTGTACCCGTTATTTTCACATCTGGTTCTGTTGTATAGTGAGCTGCGGCATAATATGCAACAAAATCATCACCTGCTATATCAGGTTCTTTCTCTGCAGGAGGAAGTGTTCGCCAAGTTTGTGCTACTCCTCTAAACAAAGGATTCAAATAGTCTGTGGTCCACGTATATTCATACCCTTTCATATTATCTGTCGCTGTGCCATCGTCTTTCAATCCATTAAAATAATAGCCATAGCCTACAAAAAATCGACGATTATTATCTGCATTTTTCAGCGCTACCGCTAATCCTTTATCAGTGGCAGAAGTTTTTTCCGTCAAGACTATACCTATCGGCGTACGCGTTTCCTTGTCTCCCAAATAGCCCACTGTTCCATCCTGATAAAGATATAGAGGGTCCTTAGTCTTCATCGTCACTTTCACGAGATACGTGTGATTGCGCTCTAATTGAGTTTTGATAGCAAAGTATGGTTGTTTAGTTTTCCCATAGAAAGAGCCATGAATGTGAAAATACAAGCTATTTGCTGGTATATTTTCTCCTTCCGCTAAGGCTATATATGTGTATTGGCTACTGATAGTTTCAAAAGGTTCAACTATCGAGGAGAAAGGCTTATTTCCAACATGCTTATATTTATCAAAAGTATCCCATGTATACGCTGTAACTCCAACATCTCTGCTTGTCAAATTACCTGTCATATCAAAGTGCATAGTTGAAAGATCATGATTACCTGCTCCTATAAAAGTAGTTGTACCCTCTATCATCTTCGGATATGAAGTATAGGTTGTAATTTGCACTCGAGTCCGTGCTGCTAAATGCTTCATATTGAATGCCACTGTTTCAACACCGCCTGAAAGTGTTTTCGTTACAGTGCCCATCATAGGACAATCCTTAAAGCCATTATGTATGTCGGCCTTTATGTCTAAACCCGTGGCAGTTTTTGTGAATGCATCATTGTGGCAAACAAAAGTATAGGTACCCGGGTCTAAACGAATCATCGCGTTTGCATCAGGAATAAATTTTCCATTTGACACAGTTCCTGAAAGTTCGTCGGCAACTCGATTGCCAGCAGCATCAACGGCATAAATGGTGTAATGGCCCTCGCTCATTGCAGCACGAGTTTTTGCAGGTTGTGGCGTTGGTGCGGTTTTATCTGGCTCAATAGAAACTTCGGCAATTAAACCATCGCCCATATCAATGGTGTCGCGATGCACCACCTGTGCCGCGCGAGTTGGCTTTTCAGCCTCAAAAGTTTCTTCGTTAATCGTGATGTTGAGTTTATGCCCATTCAAAGTAACTTCGTTTTCAGAATTGGCAATGTCGTCGTTTGCACAAGCACTAAACATTAATAGTGCCGAAAGGCTAAGCGTTGCCCATGAATAAACCTTATAATTCATAACTTTTCTTTTTTAATCATCAACATTGAATTCTCCACCTATAATAATCTCTTCGCTTCCCCATTCTTCCTCTGTCGATTGTGGATAGGCATGGCTTACCGATGTTTTCTGTAATAAATACTCCGTACAAACAGGAATAATCAGACTAATTGGGGGTGTATACACCCGCTTTGTACCCTTTTCCATTTTGTTTAATTAATTATCATATAGTTATCTTGCTTAGAGTGTCCACTTATTCATAAAAGGTGGACAACAAGAAAAAAAGAAAAGTTTAAGGTAGATACAAACTTTCTGAGAATGCTTTATATAAAGGCTTTGAGAAAGCTACGAAGTAGATTTACGAGTAATTCATTCTGCATGATTATACCGACATTCACTGCAAAAAGACAATAAAATATTTGTTTGTTTCACTTAAAAAACCTAATTTTGCAGGCGTTTACAAGGTTTTTGTCCACCTTTTATGAATAGGTGGACATTTTTTTTTAGAGAAACAAACTCTACCCTCTATTTTGTTAAATCATACACGAAATATTTGTGTATGTCGCAAAAAAGTGCGAATATTGCAAACGAAAACAAAATGCTTACAAGCATTTGAATGTTGGAAATAATATCAATAGGAAGAAAAAGCATTTGAAAATGGAAGAGATTGAATATCATCATAGGCTACCAATGCAACTTAGATTTACAGACGCAGACCAGTTTGGACACATCAACAACACGGCATACTTTCAATATTATGACACGGCAAAGATTGACTATGTGCGTCAAGTGTGTGATATCCCAAAAGGTAATTATGCCATTTTTGCTGCTCATGTCGAGGCAGACTTCCTTGCACAGGTACACAGCACCGACCATGTTGAAGTGCAAACAGCTATTACCGAAGTAGGCACAAAGAGCTTTACATTACTTCAAAGGCTTGTGGATACTGACACACAAGAGGTGAAGTGCATAGGCCGCACCATCATGGTGGCATACGATCTCAAACAAAATAAATCTATGCCGATGTTGCCTGAATGGATAGATGCTATCTGTAAATTTGAAGGAAGAGATGTGAGAAGGAAGGGATAAGCCTCAAAAAGAGTATCTGCTTTCAATGATTCATCCTCTATTAGATAACACCTCACGTGCGCGAAAGAGAAAGACAACTATAATCTTACTCTCTATTGTCTTTATAATTGTTATCTTTTCGGTTGCCAATCCTTCAACAAGCAGATTCTGGCCTAAATGCCTTTTCAAACTCATTACAGGCTTCGATTGCCCTATTTGCGGTTTACAACGTTCATTATATGCCTTTCTTCATGGAGATTTCTCGCATGCAATAGCTTACAATTATTATTTAATTCTTGCCCTCCCCTACACCTTTTTATGTCTTGTTTTCACACTACTTCCACAAGGGAAAACAAAAAAGAGAGTGAAGAATATTATTATAAGCAAACCTGTTTTATGGTTCTACGCTATCACATTCTTTGCATGGCTCATCATCAGAAACATCTATCATCTTTGATGATGAAGCAAAAACGGCTCTTCATTCAATAAAAACAAGCACACACAAAGATACAATAAAATAAAGCCTTTCCTGACGTTTACATTCAGGAAAGGCTTTTCTAATTATCCGTTAAACAGGCACTCATGCCCTCTTTATGCTCTATTTTGAAGATGAAAAAGGATAACTCAAGATTCCACCCTTGAGGTTTATCACCTTAAATCCCATGCCGGCAAGAAGTGTTGCAGCGGTCATGCTACGTTTCCCTGACCTACAATAAACATAAACAAGTTTTGAAGGATCAAGCACTTTCTCTGCTTTTTCCTTAAAACCAGGCTGCAACACATCAATATTCACTGCATAAAGGATATGTCTTTCACCATATTCCTCTGCCGTACGAACATCAAGAAGTTGCACACTGTCTTTCGTTATTGCCTTCTGAAAGGCTGCTGCATCAACAGAAGTAATATTCTCTTGTTGTGCACACGCTGATAATACACCGCCCAATAACATACAAAGTATTGCTTTAATCTTATTCATTTATACATTTATTATTTAGATTGTGCTGTGAAGAATCAGTTTATATCATCTCAAACAACACCTTATTAATATATAACAACTTCCAAATCACAACTTAATATCCAGCAGACAAGCCTTCCAACTTCATCGCCATAGGAAACACAACCTCGTTTTCCATAGCAATATGTTCGTCGAGTGCCTGGCGAAACTGCTTCAAAAGATTCATCGCTTCCACATAGTCTTCATCTGCATTTTCGGGCGCAGTATAATTGTTTGTCAATGCCGCTATGCGATTGTGACGTTCAGTTTCATCGCCATGATCAGCCATCATCACACTTATTGGGCCTTGAATGGAACCGCAATGAAATGGCTCTATCTTCTGACCTATGCTGTATGCACTATACATTTCGAGGATATACGGATAGAGCACACGTTCCTCTTTCGTGCAATGTGTTTCGAGATCATAGAGCGAATTGCGGAAATGATCCGTTACTTTCAATAAATTTGGATTATCTTCGCGATGTGCTTCTGCCACCTCAATGAGTTTATTCAAGATAACAGGTCCTTGTTCACGTATCCCTCTATGATGCACTTTCAATACATAATCAACCAATAAATCGAGCGGCCATTGCTCGAATGGATAAATAGAATTCATAATTTTGCTTCTTATTTAATAATGTGTGCAAAGTTAAATAAAAACAGATAAAGTCCACGTAACAATTGTTACCCTCTACTGGTTAATAATGGTTAAGGTATGTTTTATAACATATTCATAGCAAATTTTATTCGAATTAATTCCTCAAACCATTAAAAAGTTATTACCTTTGGCAAAAACAATGGAGGACATTACAATGAAAAAGATTACTGCCGAGAACTTTGATGAACTCTATGTAGACAAGATTGAGCTGGCAGAGATTGATAAATTTGTTTGTAACGAGATGAGCAGACAGATTCATCGCTATATAAAAGGCATGTCAGGATCAAAGAATATCATGCTCAAATTCGAAGAATCTCTCTCTAAACTAAGCCTTACAGAGAAGGAAAACGCAATCGCTCAATACATAGATTTGAACCGAAAGGTCATCAGTGGATTAGATTGGAAGATGGTCATTATACGTGCTTCGGCCAACTATTGTGACACGTATGGCTACTGGCTTCAAATGATTAATAACCCTCGAAAGATAGTAGCCTACCTGCAACGCATCAAGAAAAAATACATCAAGTTTCATGAAGTGTTCGAAGAAAACGGTAAGTTTGGCATCAAAAATCATGAAGGAAAGATTCTTGTTCATGCGCTCTATGATTTCCTTCGTACACCATATGTCTACGTAGATGACCTTTGCATGATGCCTGTTATCGCTGAAAAGAATGGCAAGATGGGCTTGATTCTCCCTGATGGAAAAGACACTGTGATAGCTGAATTCATTTACGATGACATGCAATTGCGCTGCGAACCACCTTATTTTGAGGGCATTCAAGGGAAGAAACACATCTTGATTGACAGATACGGCAAACGTAGGTAACTTCCATTCAAACTTCTATCACGGCATAAACCCTTATGATTTTAAGAGTAACCATAAGGGTTTATGCCAATCATTCATGTATAAACGCAGCAAGAAAATTGTCATAAAAAATATCAATAAAACAGAGATTATTTTATGATGAAATAGAGATAGAACAGCGATTTAGTTGTTAAAATTTCAAGACGTCCAACAAATAAGATATCCATTTTGGGGTATTTAAGTCTTAATATGCCTCATTTTGATTTCCTAAATCAATCAGATAAGTTCACAAAAAGCCTGCATTCACAAGCTAAAACCAGTCATATTGAACCACAATAACCACCATTTTGCACATCAAAACCAAGGAAAGCAAGGCATAAATCCATGTGTTTATTATAAGCATCTGAACGCCAACAGCTTACAATACAGCTAAAAAACTCACCGATTTAACCTCAAATTACGATTGATTCTAAACGAGTCCAATTCTCAGAAGCCTTTTGTTCATAAAATTGACAATAAATATCTGTATCAAACAATACATAAAAACAGAAGTTAATCTCACTTCCACCTTTTCATTAAGCAGTCGAAACAAACATCATATTCGTATGTTTACAGGTTACAAACATCAGTATAAATAACAATATTTTTGTTTGATAGCCCAATCAATCAAAGTGCAAAATCTATTGAAAACAGAGTTAACATGGTGATAAAGTAAATGCACAAAAAAATCAGACCTTGCAAATATAATTGTTATATCGGCTAAGTCTGACTATCTTCTGTCTCTCTTTATCTTGAAGAAAAAGCTGAATCAAATTGAGTTTTCAGTCGTTTTTTCTTTGAGCCTCTTGTCGGATTCGAACCAACGACCCCGAGATTACAAATCACGTGCTCTGGCCAACTGAGCTAAAGAGGCGAGGTGGGCAAGCTATCCTTATCGCGTCGCTACAACCAAGTACCCTTGCTACGTTCCCGTCCTGGGGGATTCCGAGGGAGCAGACCGTAAGGGACTTGCCCATGTTTGCCTTTGAAAGCGCGTGCAAAAGTAGGGATTTTATTTGTAAATGCAAAATAAACGTGAAGTAATCTCCACTCTTTTAACGTCTATTTACAAATCTACCACGGTTATTCCAGCACCACCAAATTGAACGTGTTCATCTGCATAATGCACCACATTGGGCACTGTGGAAAGATATTGACGTATGAGATTGCGCAAAAAACCATTTCCCTTACCATGCAAAATACGCACGCGGCTCATCCCCATCAATATGGCGTCGTCAATAAAGTATTGTACGGCATTCAATGCTTCGTCTCCTCTCATGCCGCGAACATCAAGATCTTGCTTAAAATTCTTGCGGTGGTCATCAATTGTATCGCGTGTTGTTCGACTCACTTGATAGGCCGTTTCAACACTTTGTGAGGTTGATTCTGTTGATGATGTAGCAGCCTCTAATCGATTCACACGTATTTTTGAGCGCATATCTCCAAAGACAACAGTACACATTTGCCCATCTATCGACTCTATTGTTCCAGTCGACTTCAGTCCCCGAATACGTACGGTGTCTCCAACAGCCAATACAGCCTTTGTCTTATCTACAGCAAAGTTGGTTGTAAATTCCTCTTTTTTACTTGCAGAAACAGCCTGTTCAGACTTCTCCTGTTTACGTTTCTCCTTACGCAATTTACGCTGACGCAGCTGTTCAACCTTCTTTTCAAACTCATCATCTGACATGAGCCCATGACCCTGTTTGCCTTTCACGGGTTGCCCTTCTTTAACAGCCTGTTCAAACTGATGAAGCTCCTCACGAATCTTTTTCGTTACTTCCTTCTCGGCTTGCTGCTCTCTTATCTCACGAATAGCATTCTCTATACGGCGATTACTCTCTCGAAGTAGTTCTTCAGCATCGGCTTTTGCCTTTGTGACAATCGTCTTACGTTGTTGCTGAAGTTCTTTAATCTCTTGCTCATAGCGTTCAATCGTTTTCTCCATCTCCTTTTCGCGTTGATGGATAGTCTGCCGTTTTCCCTCCCAATAACGCTTATCTCGCACTATGTCTTGAAGATATTTATCGCTCTGAATGTAATCACTTCCAACGATTTCTGACGCTTCAGCGATAACATCTTCAGGCAATCCAATCTTTCGTGCAATCTCTATGGCAAACGAACTACCGGGTCTTCCTATAGCCAACTGAAAGAGAGCACGCATCTCATGACGGTCATAGAGCATGGCACCATTCACTACTCCCGGGTGGGTATCTGCGAAATGTTTCAGATTTTGATAGTGAGTTGTTATGACACCCCACGCTCCTTTCCGACAGAACTTATCCAAAACACTCTCTGCAATGGCTCCACCTATCTGAGGTTCTGTGCCAGTTCCAAACTCATCTATAAGGATTAATGTACGACTTGTGGCCTGCTTCATCATGTTTTTCATGTTGAGCAGGTGGGAAGAATAAGTAGAAAGATCGTTCTCTATGCTTTGTTCGTCACCAATATCAATCATCAAATCTTCAAAGATACCACACGAAGAACGTTCACTAACAGGAATAGGGACCCCGCATTGTAACATATATTGCAACAACCCTACCGTTTTCAAACAAACCGATTTACCTCCTGCATTCGGACCAGAGATAATAAGTATGTGCTTCTCGGGCGTCAAAGTAATGTTCAAAGGAACGATTTTTGCACCGCGAACTTCCAATTGTTTTTCAAGTAAAGGGTTACGAGCTTCTATCCAATCCATATAGGGTGAAGCGCTCAACTGAGGTGAAAGTCCTCGTATTTGCTTTCCAAACTGCACTTTAGCTTGTAGGAAATCTATGATACCAAGAAAGTGAAAAGAATCTAATATCTCACGAACATTTGGACGAACATGCTGTGTCAATGCGGTTAAGATACGAATTACCTCTTGGCGTTCCTCAGCCTCTAACTTACGAATATGATTATTTGCTTCAACAACCTCTGTGGGTTCTACGAAAACAGTACGTCCTGTTGCACTCTCATCATGTACTATTCCATTGATGCGCCGCTTCAAACCTGGAGCTACTGGGATAACCAACCGACCATCACGAACAGCCGGTGTAACATCCTTGTCAATGAGTCCATCTGATTGTGCTGCACGAAGAATGCCATAGATGGTACGTGAAACAGAACCCTCGGCACGCGAAAGTTCACGTCGAAGACGCTGTAACTCGGGCGAAGCTGTATCACGCATGTGCCCAAACTTATCAATCACCTGATCAATACGCTGCACAAGGTTTGGGAAAGTGGCTATACCATCAGACAAAAGAAATAGCGCTTTGCCAACCATCTGCTCATCATCATCAGGATGAAGGATTGTAACAATTTTATGAATAGTGTCAAGCGACCGGCGCAAATGAAAGAAATCTTCCTCTTCCAAGTGTGTATTTGCTATACGTGCACGGCTCACACTCTCGCGCACATCAAAGATATTGTCTAATGGGAAATCGGGATTTTCTTCAAGAAGCAACCGAAGTTCGTCTGTCTGTTGATGCCATTCATTTACAGCTTCTACATCATCAGAGAAGGTCATTGCTTTGACTTGAGACTGCCCTAAAGGCGAAAGACAACGCTCATTCAACATAGAACGTATCTCTGAGAAACCAATCTTTATTTCAAAATTATCTGGATATATCATAACTATTACTATCGATTGCAAAGGTAATAAAAAATAAAAATAAGACAAAAAGTAATGACGTATTATATATATGTGGTGGAAAAACGTTATCTTTGCAATGTTTATAAACGTAATTTTAATTGATGATTAGTTTTAATGCCATTACCCAGACAAAGGCGTTTGCACGACAGGACGGCGTATTTCTGAGTATGTTATGGATGATAACCTTTGCATTGGTGGTTTATTTGCCCAAGACGGACATTGGAGGACTGCTCGTTTTCTCGACTCCTTTGTTTGTTGCGTGGCGAATGATTCGCTTTCGCAACTATGCTCTTGACGGCATCATGAGCTACCGAAGAGCGCTTGTCTATTGCTTTTATACGTTCTTCTACGCCTCACTTCTATTCGGAGTTGCCCTTTTTATCTATTTTAGATTCATCGACAATGGCCGATTTCTTGGCGTGATGAGCTCTGCAGTATTCCAAATGATGCCACTCTATAAGCAGAATGGAGTAAGTACTCAACAATTGACAGACGGCTTAGCAATGCTTGAACAGCTCACCCCAATGGAACTATCTTTCTTGATTTTCATCTACGGAATAATGATAGGATGGTTCTGTTCGATATTTATTGCATTCTTTGCAAAACTTAAACATTAAAATTTTTATTTGAAACCAATGGATATAACAGTTGTTATCCCTCTTTATAATGAGGAAGAATCGTTACCCGAACTCCACGCATGGATTAAACGTGTGATGGAAAACAACCAGTTCAGCTACGAGATTATCTTCATCAATGACGGCAGTACAGACCATTCATGGAATGTAATTGAAGACTTAGCACATAAAGATTCAAATGTGAAAGGCATCAAATTCCGCCGTAATTATGGTAAGAGTCCTGCCTTATATTGTGGATTTGCAGAAGCAGAAGGTGATGTTGTCATCACTATGGACGCAGATCTTCAAGACTCACCTGACGAGATTCCAGAGCTCTATCGCATGATAAAAGAAGAGAATTACGACCTCGTTTCGGGATATAAGCAGAAACGTTATGACCCATTATCAAAGACTTTACCGACAAAACTCTTTAATGCTACGGCAAGAAAGATTAGTGGAATACATAATCTTCACGACTTTAACTGTGGCCTAAAAGCATATAAGAAAGACGTGGTTAAAAACATAGAAGTCTATGGAGAGATGCATCGTTACATCCCATATCTGGCAAAAAAATGCAGGCTTCGACCGCATTGCAGAGAAGGTTGTGCAGCATCAGGCACGCAAATATGGCAAGAGTAAGTTTGGATTAAATCGCTTTTTCAATGGATATTTAGATCTTATTACACTGTGGTTCCTTAGTAACTTTGGAAAGAAACCTATGCATGTATTTGGTTTCTTAGGCAGTTTAATGTTTTTTATCGGCTTTATTGCAGTGGTATGTATTGGAGCTGATAAGGCTTATGCACTCTTTTGTCATATTCCACAAAGACTCATCACAGACTCCCCTTACTTCTTTATTGCATTAACGATGATGCTTTTGGGAAGTCAATTCTTTCTTGCAGGCTTCATTGGAGACTTGATTAGTCGACAAAACCCAAATAGAAATGACTATCAAATAGAAAAGAAAATCTAACAAAGATAGCGACATCATGAAGGAGAATCAATCAAAATTAGCAACCTACTCCATCGGTCTGCTCACTGTAATACTTATACTTGTGGGCTGTTCGACTATCGATTGTTCACTCAATAATCGTGTAATATGTAAGTATAAGCTTGCAGGTGAGATAAAAACGCTTAATAGTAAAATGACCATTACTGCCAATTTACATAATGGGAATGATTCTGTTATCATCAATCAAGCGGAAAAGACCGACAGCTTTGAACTTCCGATGAGCTATAGTATGCCTATAGATACATTCTACATTGATATCAATGGTACGACAACTAATTTGAGAGATACGATTGCAGTGACGAAAACCGACATGCCACATTTTGAATCTGTGGATTGCAGTCCTGCCATATTCCATAAGATTACGGCAATAAACTATACGCAACACGCAATAGATTCTATTGTCATCAAACAACCAAACGTAACCAATAATGTTACAAAGAGTAATTTCTTCATTTACTTTAAGAGTGCTGATTTAGTAGTTGTGCGTTACTTTCATTAACAACGTCTGCACAACAGAAAGTGAAAACCAACACGATTGAACGTGACACCATACCTCTGTTTAGGGGAATTGCAGTCTCAACAGACTTGGTTGGCCCTGCACAATTAGCCTTTGGAGATTATGGTCAAGTTCAAGCTTCGCTACGATTGAACTTAAAAGACAAATGGTTTCCGATTGTAGAATTAGGCTATGGCAAAGCTGATGCTAAGGATATCACGACAAAAATGGCTTATAAGACAAGCGCTCCGTATGGTCGAATCGGTATGGATTGGAACCTAAGTAAAAATAAACACGATATTTATCGTATTTATGGAGGAGCAAGATACGCTTATACAACATTTAAATATGATATTGATGGGCAGAACATTACTGATCCAATATGGGGAAATCAAATAGATTTCACCGCACACCAACAAAAAGCTGACTACCATTGGCTTGAGTTTTCATTCTCTATTGACGCTAAAATCTGGGGACCACTAAGAATGGGATGGAGTGCGCGTTATAAGCGAAGGCTTTACCATTCACATGCAGACATCGGAGAACCATGGTATATTCCTGGCTTCGGCCGTAACGGGAATAGCCGTCTTGGCGGTGAGTTTAACATCACAATGGAACTATGAGAAAAGGTAAAAAAATATATATTCAGGCGGCATTTCTGCTCTTCTTAATTGTAGGAACAGTCCTTATTATTCGTCAACAACGTGATATGCCCTATCAACACAATGAAGGTTTCATCTTTGGAACGGTGTATCACGCCACATACCAGTACGATAAAGACCTCAATAAGGAAATAATTGCAGAATTAAATAAGGTGGATAATGAGTTCTCCATGTTCAATAAACATTCTACAGTAACTGCTTTTAACCAAGGAAAAACGATAGAAGCCAATAAGATGTTTATGCAGGTACTCACTCTTTCACAAACCATTAATAAGGAAACTGACGATGCTTTTGACATTACAGTAGCTCCTTTAGTTAATGCTTGGGGCTTTGGATTCAAACACCAACAATTACCTGACCGCCAACAAGTGGATAGTTTACGAGCTCTAATGGGGATGCAATACATCAAAGTAGAATATACTCGTGGGAAGACTTTAGTCAAATCAACACACAAAGGATTGATGCTTGACTTCAGTGCCATAGCAAAAGGCTACGGAAGTGATGCAGTAGCTACTGTGATGCGACGCCATGATATCAAAAACTACATGATAGAGATAGGTGGAGAAGTTGTCACCAGTGGGCTAAGTGAAAAGCGTTTGCCTTGGAAAATCGGCGTAACCAAACCGAGTGATGACTCTTTAAATACAAAGCAAGAACTGCAAACAGTCTTGAACGTGACCGATAAGGGTATGGCTACCAGCGGTAATTATCGGAACTTCTATTATAATAAAGGAAAGAAATTGGCCCACACTATCGACCCACGCACAGGCTATCCTGTTCAACATAGCCTTCTTTCTGCGACAGTATTAGCTAAAAGTTGCGCTGAAGCTGATGGCTATGCAACAGCCTTTATGGTGCTCGGAATAGAGAAAGCAAAGGCCGTTTTGGACAAACATCCTGAACTAATGGCCTACTTTATCTATGCCGATAAGGGAGGGAAGAATAAAGTTTGGTATTCACCTTCATTAGAAAAGAAGATTACTAAATAACAAAGTATGGAGTACGACCTACAATTATATTCCCAGTTATTAATCCTACCATTATTCCAAGGATTAGGAAAGGCGGACTTAGAATCTGTCGTTGCTCACACGAAATTAGGCTTCCATAAATATGAAGCTGGAGAGATTATCGTCTCAGAAAATGATATTTGTAATCGACTCTTTTTCCTATTAAAAGGACAAATAGAAGTAACTACCGTGGCTGCAGGCCATAGTTACCAAATCACGGAGACCATAATGGCTCCCGAGTTACTACAACTTGAGCGCCTGTTTGGACTCACTCAACACTTCTCAAAGACGTTTAAAGCTGTGACAACTTGCAGCATTTTAACGGTTGAAAAGAGTGAAGTTATACGACTAAGTGACGAGTTTTTAATCTTTAGAATCAATCTTTTCAATATCCTATCTACGTGTACACAGAAGTATGAACGTATGCTTTTACGACAACATGCAAAATCACTTGAAAGTAGAATCATACGCTTTTTTGCAGATAGATGCATACGACCAGCAGGACGAAAGATAATCAAAATAAAGATGACTCAACTGGCACTCGAACTCAATGACAGTCGAAGAAACGTGTCAAAAGCTTTAAATTATTTGGAAACAGAAGGCATTGTGTCGCTCAAACGTAATTTCGTTGAGATCAAACATATAGAGGATGCCTTGCAAAATATAGAATTATAAGAAGGACTTAGTATGGATAAGATAACTGAACAAAAGAGAATTAATCCGTTTTTTGAGGATTATGGTACACCACATTATACGATACCATTTCCTAAAATAAAGACTTCCGATTATGAAGAAGCCTTTATGGAGGGAATCAGACGAGACGATGAACTAATAGAGAAGATGGTCAATGACCCTTCAACTCCCACATTTGAAAATACGTTAGCACGTGTGGATGTAGAGAAAGGAGAACGTTATTATGATCTCCTCGACCGTGTTTCAACCGTTTTTTCGTGCATGTTAAGTGCGGAAACCAATGATGATCTTGACGCATTAGCACAGAAAATGAGTCCTATCCTCACTAAACATGCAAATGATGTCAGTCTCAACGAGAAACTATTTGAACGTATTAAATATGTATATGACCATCCCAATCGCGAACTTACGCCTGAAGAGCAAATGCTACTCAACAAAAGTTACGACGGCTTTGTTAGGAGTGGAGCGCTCTTAGACGCTTCAGGAAAGGAGCAACTACGTAAGCTTACAGAAGAAGCAAGCATGCTGGCACTGCAATTTTCACAAAATGTCTTGAAAGAAACAAAGGCTTTTGAATTGCACATTACAGATGAGAAGCAACTTGATGGGCTACCCGACACAGCGAAGGATGCAGCTGCTCATTTGGCAAAAGAAAAGGAAAAGTCTGGTTGGTTGTTTACACTTGACTTCCCAAGCTACTCTCCTTTCATGACATACTCTACCCAACGGGAGCTGCGTAAACAGCTATTTATGGCCAAGAACACTGAATGTACGCACGACAACAGCGAGAACAATCTTGAGATTTGTAAACGATTGATAAATCTACGTCGTGAAATCGCACAACTATTAGGCTTTAAAACCTATGCAGACTATGTCTTAAAGCATCGTATGGCCAGTGATGTTAAACATGTTTACAATCTACTTGACGAACTTATAGCTGCTTACAAGCCAACAGCAATCAAAGAAAAAGAGGCTCTTGTAGCCCTATCTAAAAGGTTGGAAGGCGAAGAATTTGAAATGAAGCCATGGGATGTTGGCTTCTATTCGCATAAGTTGCAGATGGAAAAATATAACTTAGACGAGGAAATGCTACGCCCTTACTTCGAACTTTCAAAAGTAATTGAAGGGGTGTTTGGGCTTGCCAATCGGCTCTATGGCATTACTTTTAAACCTAACGACAAGATTCCAGTTTATCATCCTGACGTAAAACCTTATGAAGTTTACGACAAAGACGGAAGTTTTTTGGCTGTACTCTATACTGACTTCCACCCACGTAAGGGGAAACAGGGAGGTGCATGGATGACTGAATTCAAAGGACAATGGATTGATTATAAAGGAAATAACAGCCGCCCTCACGTCAGTTTGGTGATGAACTTTACTAAACCTACTGCAGAAAAGCCTGCACTTCTGACACTCGGAGAGGTTGAAACATTCCTCCATGAGTTTGGACATTCCTTGCATGGAATGTTCGCAAATACTCGTTTTGAGAGTCTAAGTGGAACGAATGTATGGTGGGATTTTGTAGAACTTCCATCGCAATTCATGGAGAACTACGCTGTAGAAAAAGAATTCCTACGCACCTTTGCCTTCCATTATAAAACCGGAGAGCCAATTCCTGACGAGCTTATTGACCGCATCATCAAAAGTAGGAACTTCATGGCGGGCCATGCATGTCTGCGCCAAGTGAGTTTCGGTCTCTTGGATATGGCCTATTATACGCAGACAAAGCCATTCAATGAAGACATTATTTCGTTTGAGAAAAAGGCATGGGAAAAGGCTATTCTCAATAAACAATTGCCTAACACGTGCATGACAGTTCAATTCAGTCACATTATGGCTGGAGGCTATGCAGCAGGCTATTACAGTTATAAATGGGCCGAGGTACTTGATGCTGATGCTTTCAGTGTATTCAAAAAGAATGGTATCTTTGATCAAAAGACCGCACAAAGTTTTAGAGATAACATACTTTCTAAAGGCGGAACTGAGCACCCTATGACGCTATATAAACGCTTCCGTGGACAAGAACCCACCATCAAAGCACTGTTAGAAAGAAACGGAATAGAATATAAAACAGCACAACATGACAGCTGAAGAAAAACAATATAATTTAGATAACCGCTATCTTCGCATGGCTCGGATTTGGGCAGAGAACTCATATTGCCTCCGCCGCCAGGTTGGTGCTCTTGTTGTTAAAGACAAAATGATTATCAGCGATGGTTACAACGGAACACCAAGTGGCTTTGACAACGTGTGCGAAGATAACGAAGGAGTTACTTATCCCTATGTTTTGCATGCAGAAGCAAACGCTATTACCAAACTCGCTCGCAGCAATAATAATAGTGATGGCAGTACGCTTTACGTGACAGCTTCACCTTGTATCGAGTGTGCGAAACTCATTATACAGGCTGGTATCAAGCGCGTCGTCTATGCAGAGAAGTATCGTTTGGAAGATGGAATAGACTTATTGCGCAAAGCTGGGACTGAAGTGATTTACATGGAACAAAAGAAAGACTATGGAACAGAAGAAAAATAACCGGTGGATGCCACTCATTATGGCCCTTTGTGTCATAGCGGGCATCTTCATGGGAACCTTTTATGCCAATCATTTTTTTCGGGCAATCGACTCAACATTATCAATTCTGGTAGCAGCCGACTCAGTAACCTTTTACACATTATTGACGACCAATATGTCGACAAAGTGAATATTGACTCGCTCGTAGATAAGGCCATTCCTCAAATATTGGGAGAGCTTGATCCTCACTCTGTCTATATTAGTGCAAAGGATGTTCAGGCTGCTAACGACGACTTGAAAGGCTCATTCTCAGGTGTAGGCATTGAGTTTACGATTCGACAAGACACCATCCATGTGCAGAATGTTATTAAAAATGGTCCTGCTGACCGTGCAGGCATTCTGGCAGGCGACAAGATTGTCAGCGTAGATGGTAAAACTTTTGTCGGTAAAAATCGTAACAAACGAAGAAGCTATGCGGCGATTAAAGGGGCCAAAAGATACGAAAGTGAAGATTGGAGTGAAACGCTATGGTCAAAAAAAGCCGTTAAGTATTTCACCGTAACACGTGGCGAAATTCCAACTAAGAGCATATCTGCCACCCTATATGATTGATGATAAAACAGGATATATCCGCATCAAGAACTTCGGTGAAACCACCTATCCTGAGTTACTCATTTCCTTGGCAAAAGCTTTCTCAAAACCGTTTTAGCAATCTCATCATTGATTTGCGTGATAACACAGGAGGCTATCTGAATAGTGCTGTTCAGATAGCCAATGAGTTCCTACCAAAGAATAAACTCATCGTTTATACAGAGGGACGGAAGAGTCCCCGCCAAGAGTATCGCTCGGATGGTCGTGGTAGTTATCAGAACATTCCACTCGTTGTACTGATTAACGAGGGTTCTGCTTCAGCCGCAGAAATCTTTGCTGGTGCCATGCAAGATAACGATAGAGCTACCATTATCGGTCGACGTTCGTTTGGAAAGGGACTTGTTCAGCAGCAGATTGGATTCAATGATGGAAGTATGATTCGTCTAACCATCGCACGATATTACACTCCTTCCGGACGTTGTATACAGAAACCATACACCAACGGAGAGGATATTGACTACCAACAAGACCTCATGTCACGTTATCAACACGGTGAGTTCTTCTCGTCAGATAGCATTAAGCATACAGGTCCTGCCTATCATACGGGCATCGGAAGGATCGTGTATGGAGGAGGTGGAATCACTCCAGACATCTTCGTTCCTGAAGATACTTTGAACATCACCTCTTATTATAAACAGGCTGCAATGAGTGGACTCATCCTCCAGTTTGCCTATACTTATACCGACGATAACCGCATTAAGCTGAATAACTTCAAAGACATGATGCAACTTAGCGACTATCTTAAGAAGCAAAATATGGTAGATAAGTTTGCCACTTATGCGGACAGACATGGACTTAAGCGTCGAAACTTGATGATACAGAAGAGTCGTAAGCTCCTCAACCGATACATAGATAGTCGCATTATCTATAATATGCTTGATGAACAAGCTTGGATTGAATACATCAACCAAGATGATCCGGTTATCCAAACGGCACTTCGCGTGTTCAAAAATAATGCAGCTTTCCCCAAAAAGGAAAAGGCCAAACCCACAAAAAGGAAGTTAGCTATGTTGCAAGGAAACGAAAACCTATATTTTGAACGCCATCTTATAGCGCATGCGTAAAGACGAATTACGACACGAAATAAACTTGCGAAAGCGACAACTCACGCGTGAAGAGCTGCGTGAGCAATCGCTTTTGCTCGTCAATAAGGCGCTCTCCCACCCTCGTGTCAACGCTGCTCAAACCATCCTTCTCTATTATTCCATGCCCGATGAGGTGCATACACACGAGTTGATAGACACACTCTACAAACAAGGAAAAACGATATTGCTCCCCGTAACCTTAGAGAACAGCCTCGAAATCAGGCGTTATGAGGGGCTGAAAAGCCTTAAAGAAGGACGTGCTTTCCATATCATGGAACCAACTGGTGACGTTTTTTCTTCTCTCGACAAAATTGAACTCGTCATTGTTCCTGGCTTGAGTTTCGACCTAAAAGGCAATCGTTTAGGACGTGGAAAGGGCTATTATGACAGCTTTCTAAAACTCGTTCCTCAAGCCTATAAGTTGGGGTTATGTTTCGATTTCCAAAAGGTTGATGCCGTACCTGTAGAAGATTATGACGTAAAAATGGACGAAATTCTTTAATAAATTACGAATAAAATCTATTCACTTATGAAAAAGAATATCATTGTAACCTTGCTATTAAGCCTTTTTTCACTATCTATCAGTGCACAATATACTAAAGGCGATTTCTTCATTCAACCCAGATTAGGCTTCAATATGTCTAAATTCGTTGATAGCGGACACCTTTTGGGTCCCAAATGGAAGGCTGGTTATGAAGCAGGTGTTGAGGCAGAATGGTTTGTTTCCACCCACAATTCACTCTCTTTTGGCTTAGCATATCGGCAGATTGGCTGCGGGTTTAACCGCGAGGAGACTCACGATATGGAATACAAGAAAAGTACCGACAAGTTAGAACGCCTCAACATGAACTATATTGCACTGCCCGTCATGTATAATTTCTACGTTAAACCCCATCTCGCCTTTAAGATAGGAGTTGAAGTTAGCGGTCTGCTCACGGCAAAACTTCACGCTCATAGTTATGGGAAGATGGCCGATCCACTACCAGGAAACGATGGATATAGCTCAGATGATGACGTTACAAAGTATGTATGGCATGACTATAGTCATCATGAAACAACAGAGAAGAATAACGATTTCAAACGCGTTTGTGTTGCTATTCCCGTCGGAATCAGTTATGACTACAAACAGTTTGTCATGACAGGAATTGTGCATATCGACCTCAATAGAATCTATACGTATGATAAAATCTATATTCCTGGTGGCGGAATGTCTGACAAACATGGACTGCGAAACCTTTATATTGGCATCACAGCAGGCTATAAATTTAAGCTCTAAAAACCTATATAGCCTCATGAAATTAATCAGTCGTTGAGATAACTTGCAGGAAATAGGGATTAACCTATAAGCAAATAGGGATATTCTTCACGATGAATCACTTTCTGTTTCTATATTCGCGATAAACAAAACCATACAACTATGAAGCAACAACTACACAAATTCAGCCTATTATTCGTTATGTTCCTCATGGCTTTCAGCTTTGAAGCTGCAGCAAAAGACAAGCGAATCATTGAGAGAGGCATGACAAAACAGGAAGTAATGAGCATTCTCGGTACCCCGAAAGCCTCAAGTTTTGATCAGACAGGAACGCGTTGGGAGTATATCAAGAGTAAGTTGTTAGACAATTACGACGTATATGTGCGCATCGAATTTGACAACCGTGACCGCGTCGTCAACTATCAAGAAACCATTATACCACGTCAAGCGGCTAACCAAAACAACATGATTGTCGGCAATCCTACTGATGAATTTCGTCGTCCCTACCCTGCTTTCTACGATGAATGCCTAAGTGAAAACGAGTTTACTATACTCTATGATCGAATGAACAAAGCCAATTTCGATGACAATAGAATGGCACTTCTTGAAGTGGCTTGCCTGAGAAGTCTTTTCACTTGCCGTCAAAGTGCACAATTGTTGAAGTTGTTTACATTCAGTGATAGCAAACTAAAGGCCCTACGTTTCATGGCGCGCCAGATTGTAGATCCACAGAATGCATACGTCATCTATCAGGATTTCACGTTTGATAGCGATAAAGATAAGGCAGCAAGAATTATGCATGAGTGTCAAATGCGATAGAAAACAACACAGGATTGAATAGCAACTAAAAGTCATAAAAACATAAAAAGAGATATTTCTCCAATCTTATTGACACTCAATCACTTACAAATCGCTCTGCGATTTGCATCAAGTGACACTGCAATCTGCCTCAAATGACCGCATAATATACGTCACATCATACGGTCATTTGACGCAAACAGCGAGAAACGATAAGGCATATTATCTCACCATTCAAAAGAATTTAATATCACTAATGATGAAACTTCCAACCTGACTATTGAGTCGTTGCACAAGTTTCTGACGCATCATACTGAGGTCTTGGCGTAAAGCTGGATTATTAATCTTTACGAATAACGTTTGATTTTTTATGAATTTATCACTGGTGTAACGCGAAATCGTTGGACCAACCACAGTATCCCACGACGCGATAAGCCGCCTTTGAAGCAGTGGAGTCTCAAAACCTTCCTTGCGAAGTACCGTTTGCAAGAGGTCGGATAGAGATTTAACATCACGTTTAAACATTAGTTTTTCTCCTCAATTTCACCATTATCAACGGAAAATAACTTATAATCGAAGTCACCACGAGCAAGTATTTGGTCGAGATGATCACGGTTAGTATCAGTTATAAAGATTTGACCAAACTCATCACCACCAACAAGTTGCACAATCTTTTCAACGCGATTGGCATCTAACTTATCAAAAATATCATCAAGAAGCAACAATGGAGTGTTGTGTGAAGTGCGTCGAAGGAAATCGAATTGTGCCAGCTTTAACGCCAAAGCATAAGTCTTGTGTTGCCCTTGACTGCCTTCTCTCTTCATCTGATATCCATCTAACAACATCTCAAGATCATCACGATGTACCCCATGAAGTGAGTAACCTACGGCCCTATCTCGATGCCTATCACGTTGTATAGTGTCAAGTAATGGCCCACGTTGTCCATGAGAAACATAATTCAGAGCTACTGTTTCATGTCCTCCCGAGATATGCGTGTAGATGTCTTGGAACACAGGAACGAGTCTCTCTACAAACGAATTGCGCTTCTGATAGATAATTTCTCCATTCAAAGCCATTTGTTCTTCCCATATTTCGAGTAAGGCTTTATCAGGTTCTTCCTCCATTTTCAACAAGGCATTTCGCTGCTGAAGTGCTTTATTATAGGCTGAAAGAGCCTCGATATATGCATGATCATACTGAGAGATTACTACGTCAAGAAGTCGTCTTCTCTCTTCACTTCCCCCTTCAATTAATATCGAATCGGCAGGTGAAGCGAATACAAGTGGGATGAGACCAATATGCTGTGACAGTCTGCGATATTCCTTTTTATTACGCTTAAAGTGCTTTTTCGTGCCACGTTTCATCCCACAATAAATCTGTTCTTCATCCCCTTCATCTGATGAATACTTACCATCGAGGACGAAAAAGTCTTGATTATGTGTGATTACTTGGGCATCAATTGGATTGAAAGCACTACGACAAAACGACAAATAATGAACCGCATCGAGTACATTAGTCTTACCAACTCCGTTGCTTCCTATAAAGCAATTGAGCTTCGAAGACAATGAAATCGTTGCCTCACGAATGTTTTTATAATTGATAACTGAAAGTCTTTTGAGTATCATAATCTATTCTGCAAAGTTACCGTTTAATAGGGGAAAAACGAAAAAAAGAATGAATAAATTTCAATATGTGAGAATTATTACGTAATTTTGCGACGTTATATACCGTGCATTTAGAGGGTAGAAACGCCACAAATTGAAAAATAAATAAAAACAACTAATAACAATGGCAAACAAAAATGAACAGGGGGCGCTCGACAACGAGGCACTCATTAAGTCGGAAGTCTTCTTTGAGAAGTACAAGAAAGCAATCATTATTGCACTTATAGCAATAGTCGTTATCATTGTAGGTGCTTTCCTTTACAAAGCTTATGTAGCTGAACCACGCGAAGAAAAGGCCAGTACGGAGTTGGCAAAAGGCCAAGAATACTTCAACGCGGAGCAGTTTGATAAAGCTCTTAAGGGTGATGGTGCAGGCTTTTCTGGCTTACTTAATGTCATCAATAACTACGGAAGTACGGATGCAGCAAATCTTGCGAACCTCTATGTTGGCTTATGTTACGCCAACTTAAATAAGTGGAATGAGGCTGTTAAGTATCTCGATGAATACTCACCTGCCGATGATGCCATGGTAAGTCCTGCTGCAGTAGCGGCACTTGGCAATGCTTATGCTCACGTAAATCAATTGGATAAAGCCATAACAAACTTGCAGAAAGCTGCTGATATGGCTGACAAAGAGGCAAAAGATGATGCAAACAACTCTCTTTCTCCTACCTTTAGACTGCAAGCTGGCATTCTTTTGGAGAGCCAAGGAAAGAAAGATGACGCACTGAAGACATATCAAGATATCAAGAAAAAGTATGTAAATTCTGGCCTTGTACAAAGCCAAGAGATTGATAAATACATAGAAAGAGCATCAAGATAACATGGCAACAGAATTACATCATCTGTCAGATTATGACGTCAATAAAGTCCCTGATGCAAGTAATATGTGCTTCGGCATCGTTATATCTGAATGGAATCCAGAGATAACTGATGCCTTACTTGAGGGTGCAATGACGACACTTCAGAAGCATGGAACACTCCCAGAGAACATTCATGTGAGGACAGTTCCAGGCAGTTTTGAATTGATTTATGGCGCACATCAAATGGTTTTGCATGGCGGTTACGATGCTGTCATTATCTTAGGAAGCGTCATTCGCGGTGAAACTCCACACTTTGATTACATCTGTCAAGGTGTAACTGAAGGCATAGCACGCTTAAATGCCACACAGGAAATACCTGTTGTGTACGGCCTTTTGACAACAAACGACCTCCAACAAGCAAAAGATCGCAGCGGAGGAAGATTGGGAAATAAAGGTGATGAGTGTGCTGTTGTAGCAATAAATGGCTAAATTCTAAATAAAGAGATGAAACTTCACCAATTGTTACAAGCGTATGAGTTCGACGAACTTATGCCTGTGATTAATGAAATGTTTCCAGGCACAGCGAAATATCGTGAGCCTTTGAAGAAAGCTTACGACATAATGGTAGGCATGAAGCCTGTAAACTCAAGCAAAAGCATTCGTTATAAGCTCATCAAAGGCAAGGGAGAAGAACAATATATGGGTGCAGAGGACGCGAATTTCAAAGGAAATTGGGAGGTAATTCTCGGCAAAGACGTCTCCCGAGAGAAAGGAGTTGACCTCAATGATGCTGAGGTTTTGGCCAATTGTTTAGTCAATATGTGCTTTATAAGCAATTATCCTCGTCAGTTTGAAGAGGCACATCAAGCGCTATTAAAAGAGTAAATGAATTACAAAGCATATTTAAATGAGATGGAAGTAGAATCTTTCATCTCATTTTTTTGTTTATAACAAAACCATCAGATAAAAGAAAAGCAGTGATAACACGAATGCAATCACTGCCTATTCTATCTTTATAATCGGCTTAAAATGCCTTAAAACTTAATGCTTAAGCTTGGCGACGACCATATTGTTCATCAAGATTGAACAAAGAGTTATTGCCCATTCGCTTGATACGGTCAACGATTCCACTTGCTGTAGCCTCTTCTTCTACCTGCTCACGAACAAACTGCCACAAGAAATCCTGTGTTGCATTATCGCCTTCTTTCTGTGCTTGTGCGAGCAGATTATTAATACTTTCACTAATCTTACACTCGTGAGCATAAGCATCTTCGAATACATTGAGTGGGTTTTCCCATGTCTTTTTCACTGCTTCTATAGTGTTAACCTCAGCTGTTCCACCACGTTTAATGATGTAACTTGCCATTTGTGAAGCGTGATCCATCTCTTCTGCACTTTGCTTTTTCATCCAAGTAGAGAAACCGGTATAGCCTTCTTTCTCCAAATAGAAAGACATAGAGAGATACAAGTTAGCTGAATAAATCTCGCACACAATTTGATTATTGAGTGCCTTTTCAAGTGAATTTGAAATCATAATCTTATTATTTAAATGTTATCTGATAAGGCAAAGATACAAAAAAACTAAGAAACAAGCTTCTTTTTGCCGTTTTCTTAACGCTTATTTTATATCTTATATTTTGTTAATCCCTACATTCCCTCTTCCTCAGAGAGGTCTTGTTCTGACGCTTCTGAACTTCCTGTATCAAGTTGAGTGTCTTTAGAAATCGAAACTTTTCCCTGACGTGACACCTTCAACAGCAATGGAATATACTCATCACTCATTTTATCTGGCGAGCCAACACTGGCTGCAAACAACAGGTTATCACCCTCGGCACGGTCTAAAACGATACCAACGAGTGCACCATCTGAATAAGTACCATCAATATAATCCTTGAAATCAACCTTCGTAAACGTATGATTGAAGAACTCACTACCATCTGACCGCAAAATCCTTATCATGATTTTATTGTCATAATACTTAGTGTTTCCATCCTCAATCAATGGCAATGAAGTATCAGCCACACGCTTTGTTTCAACCGTATACACTCCACCTAACCATTTAATCTTACGGCTTTGAACATAGTTTCCTGTCTGCTGAATCTTTCGTTGAACAATTGTCACAGGCTTTTTGGTAATGATATCTCCCGTGTTTTTCTTCTCCTTACAACCATAAACAGCAAGGATTCCAACAAAACAGATTAGTAAACTATTGTATTTTCTCATCTTTTCTTTTTTCAATTACAAGCAAACAATCAAATGCTTCAATTGCCGTGTGTAGATAACTTGATGCAAAGGTAGTGTAAAACTACCAAATATCAAAAAGAAAGTACAATTTTTCCACGCGACAATATCATTCAACTGACCGACGAAAAATAATCAAAGATGACACTAAACCCATTTTTTTTATTATCTTTGTAGCGTTCAATCAACCAACAAAGAATGAATTATAAACATCTGTTTCCCATTTCATTACTATTACTTTTGACCTTCCTTGGCTGCAAAAGTAATAAGCAACAACAGACAGAAAAGGCTGTCGATACGATTCCAATGCTAATCAATCGTGTCCAGAAATGCTCTAAACTTTACACCATAGAGTATAAGATTCATAAGATAATCACGCATGATGACCAGAAAGCGATTAAGGGAAAGCTCTTTAACGAGAATATAAATATAGAGATTCCGCTAACAAAGCGCAGAGTAGCTATACCCATGGATGCGACACTTAAAGGCTATATTGACTTCGCAGACTTTAGTAACGAGAATGTGAAACGTAACGGAGAGAAGATTGAAATCATTCTTCCTGATCCACGAATCACATTGACAAGCACGAAGATTGACCATGATCAAATCCGCAAATACGTTAGTTTCACACGCTCAGACTTTTCAGATGCTGAACTTTCTGACTTCGAACGTCAAGGACGTCAACAGATATTGCAAGCTATTCCGCAAACAGATATCTTAGAAAATGCACGCATCAGTGCCACAAGAATCCTCGTTCCTATACTTCAACAATTAGGATTTAAGGAACAAAACATCACAATTAGCTTCCGAAACGACCTGCATAGCAATGATCTTCCAACGCTGATTGACAAAACTTTTGAACATGGAAAATAAGAAACGAAACGCTTTCGGGCTATCTGTTCTCAACAAACTGACGGCTAAAATCATATTTATACTGGTGTTGATTGTGGTGCTATTCATCATGATTACTTGTGCAGTGAAATGGGTAAAGACTGGAACCAGCCTGCAAATTGGTGAAAATAAGAACATAGACCTCACGCCGGCACTGATTAAAAAAACATTGAAGAAATTGGCGAATGGGAGTTTCTTCAAATCTCCGATGAAGAGCTTGTAGACACCATTAAGCATGGTTTCTTCGGCGATAGTGAGTTGGCTCGCATCTACTATGGAACGCTACGACTTGGTATAAACCTGCATCATGCAACACCAGGATGGATATATCAGGACAAAGACAGCCTGAAACTGACTCTCCCTCCCATTCATTTGCTCGATCAAGACTTTATTGATGAAGCCAGAACTAAATCGTTTTATGAGACTGGAAGATGGTCAGAGGCTGACAGAAAACAGCTTTTCAACCGCGCATATAAACGCATGAAGCAACGCAGTTTGACGCAAAAGAACATCACAACGGCACAGCAAATTGCATGCGAACAGGTGGAAAATCTGATGAAAAGCATGGGATTTAGCAAGGTAAAAGCAAGCTTTGCACACGAAGATAAATAAAAAACAAAGGGCCCAATAGCGTCACGCTATCGGGCCTTTTCTCACTAAATCAACAAAAACTAACATCCCGTGATTCTGGGATTTGTAATCAAATTATTAATCTACCAAAACACAAAAAAACTTCAAAACTACCAAAACATTTTGAACCTAAATATATAGAACCTATCGAAATATCATGTTTAATTTCTCTCTCAATTATCAATATCAGGCTGTTTTGACTTTACTCGCGTAAAAACAACAACGCTGAATGACAATACAAAGATAGGACTAATCTCTTATGTTCACTCAAAAGAACGTCGTTTTTTTGACATTTCACTGGGCAAACGTTTGCATTATACGGCATAAATCGAACCAATGAACGGCCCTTTTTACAGCAAAAAAAGGATTGAATAAATTAAGTTTCCAATAAAGATAAGCCGTCTCTCCTTTTAAATCCACGTTTATTGCACTCTAATTTGTAAAGTTTTACATCTAATTTTTAACATCTTTAGAAGACTACTTCTGTAAAATTATAAGGTCAGTAAACCTTAATTTTATAGTCACTTAGACCAAAACTTAACTGGTTTTGATACGTTTCATGACACAATATGATGCAAACCACACTACCAAATCACGCACTTCACAGCGTAAAACGATAGGAAAGCTATATGATTCCTATCATTTTACAAGCTTTTTACATGACAAATCACAGCCTCAACGGACATTCTTCACGTAACCAACTGAGGCTCAACGGATAACAAGATGCTTAAAAACAGGGACTATTTGCAACGCCATGAGGAGCTGTTTCAAATACGCGAGTTTTGCGAAGCCTATTGTAAAGTTTCACGATTACGATTAACATTCTTTGTTCTATATACGTTTGTACCACGCGGACAAAGTTACTTCGGCATATAACCAACTACTTATAAAGGAAGAAAGGGAGTCTAACAAAGACTCCCTTTCTATCTTTTTGTACGCACTAAAGCATGGAACACAAAGCTTCTATGCCTGAAATTCAAGTGCAGTAGCTATTCTTTTGATACAAAAGAATAAGAAAATCAGCACTTGAAATCAGTCGAAATGCGATTATTTTGAACTTTCAATTGTAATTGTATCAGCCTTTAAGTCTATGCCACGGGCCTTAAGTTTCAGTTTGCTTGCAGGTGAATCCATCTTTACAACAACAAGACAACGTCCAAAAAATGCCTTACGTTGGTTTGCTTTGAAACGCTCCATAGAAAACTGACTACCATTATCTACGCCAACAATCTCGCCATTTCCTTCTATCTCGAAATAGAGTTGATTGTCTGCCCAAGGGCATCTACGCCCATCTTTATCAACAACTTCGGCTTCAATAAAAGCCAATCCACCAGGCTTGCAAGTGCTATTTTCAGCACGTAATCGTATGTGATCGGGTGCTCCTGCAGTGGAAATCTCCGTTTGGCGCACTACCTTTCCTTGCTTATATGCCACAACCATGACTGTTCCTGGTTCGTAATTGACACGCCACTTCACATGATATTCATGCGGTTTCTTATGCTGAATGCCCTGACTTATGCCATTAATGAAGAGCTCAACAGCATCAGCCTGGTTGAAATAACACCACATATCAATCTGTTGTCCGTCTAACCAGTTCCAGTGAGGGAATAGATGTAACACAGGCTTTTGCGTCCATTCGCTTTGATACATGTAGTAAACGTCCTTGGGAAAGCCTGCAAGATCGATGATGCCAAAATAGCTACTGCGAGCTGGGAAGCCATAAGGCGTGGGGGCTCACCCAAGTAATCCCATCCTGTCCATATAAACTGGCCGCCCACGAAGTCATTGTTCTTGACGACATCCCAAGTGCTTTCGTGCGTACTACTCCATGCAGCATGCATGTTATCATAGGCACTACACATGAAAGAAGGATTGGTATAAGGCATCCACCACTCTTGAGGTGCACGACGAACAGAGTCACTCGGCATCATATAATAGCCCGTTGTTTGCAATGCAGAGACCGATTCGGTCATGATAAAAGGCTTATTCGGGAAGTTCTTTGGTACGTCTTTGATGTTCTCAATATGGTAATTATACCCTATCAAATCTAAGGCGTTACTCTTAAACAAGAGGTTATCGGGCGAGGGTTCATTGCATCCTGCCGTCACAGGTCGCGTCGGATCAAGTTGCTTAACGATATCAACCATGCGCTTGGTTAACTGGGAATTGACATTCAAAGTGCCATTGTCTGTACTGTCATGAGTAATGGCATGGCCGGCATTTAGAATGAGATTGGCTTGTTCTGGCGTAAGTTGATCGGCATCAGCTGAGTTCCATTGTTCCAAGACTTCATTGCCAATACTCCATATCAAGATACTCGGATGATTGCGATCTCGCTTCACCATGTCGCTAAGATCACGCTCAAACCACGCATCAAAGTAACGAGAATAGTCGTATTTTGTTTTCTTTCGATGCCACATATCAAAGCTTTCATCCATCACAATAAAGCCCATTGAGTCACAAAGTTCAAGAAGTTCGGGTGCGGGAGGATTGTGAGAACAACGTATTGCGTTACATCCCATGTCCTTAAGCATCTTTAACTGGCGATAGATTGCATCACGATGCACGGCAGCTCCTAAGCAACCAAGATCATGATGATTGCAAACACCGTTTATTTTCATATTCTTTCCGTTCAACCAAAAGCCAGTTTGCGCATCAAAATGAAACGAACGGAAACCAAAAGTCGTTTCATAGGTGTCGACAACGCGGTTACCCCGCATGACTTCTGTACGCAGAACGTAAAGATTCGACTGTTCTATTGACCAGAGTTTTGGGCCGTTAACCAACATATTCACATTGAATGTAGCCTGTGCGTCAGCCTGGATTGTCTGCTTATCTGTGGTTGTAGAGACTACTTTCTTAGACGAATCAAGTATTGTATTGCGTAACGTTACAACTTCACGACGCTGAGATTGATTATCCACTTTTATCTCTGCAGATACCTTTCCATCGGTTGTTGCTGTGACAAATGTACCCCAATGTGCTACATGTAGGGTGTTGGAACTAACCAAATAGACATGCCTATAGATGCCACAACCACTATACCATCGGCAGTTTGGCTGCTCACTATTGTCTACTCTGACAGCAATCACATTATCTTTTGCTTTAAGATAAGGGGTCATTTCATAGCGATAACTAATAAAGCCATAAGGACGTGTGCCCAATAAGTGGCCATTCAGATAGACAGAAGCATTCATATAGACCCCATCAAAGTCTATAAAATAATGTTTGTTTCGGTCAAAAGTTGGTATATCAAAATGCTTTCGATACCATGCTATGCCTCCAGGAAGCGCGCCACCTGTAGCTCCTGATGGATTAGTAGCTTGAAAATCCCCTTCAATTGCCCAGTCATGGGGCAACGATAAACGTCTCCATGCATTGTCATTAAAGTTAGGTGATGACATTGTTGCAGAGTCTTGCAAAGCAAAACGCCAATGATCATCAAACAATTTACGTTCAGCTGCCATGCCATTCAAGGCAAAAAGCAATCCAATGAGTGTTGTTAAGATTTTAATTTTCATTTATTTGAGTTTAATTTTCATCGCATTTCCGGAGTAGTTGACAGTCATTCCATCGACTCCATCAATATCTAAATCCTGTACTTTCACACCTGGATGACGATAGACAACCTTGAACCGACGCGATTGAAGCATGCCATCGAAGCTACCTTCTCGCTTTCCGATCGTGAGCGTTTGTATTTTATCATCATAAGAGAAAGGTATAGTAGCATACTTTCCACGCTCATAATTATAGTTTGTTCCTTCGTCTTCATAGAGTGTAAACTGCCCATTCTTCCCACCATATATATATAAGGTAATCAGCTCTGCAGGCTTTTCATCACTCCATTCCATTGCAGGACCAAACGGAATAATAGCACCTTCGGGCACGAATACAGGTATTTTTTCGTATGGAGCATCGGCAGTGATCGTCTCTCCGCCTGGATAATACTCGTTCGTATAAAGGTTATACCATCCTCGTTGCTTTGGTAAATAAACCTCACGTGTACGTGCTTGGTATGTACCTACAGGGCAAGCCATGAACGAAGAGCCAAACATCCACTGGTCTTTGATATCATAAACGCGTGCATCACCATTGAAATCCATCACTAAAGGACGCATCATCGTGTAATCATTAAAATGCACTGCACCTGCCATACTATACAGATAGGGCATCATTCGATAACGAAGTCGGTCGTAAGCAACAATGGTTTGATAGGCAGGATGATTGTCGGGAGCAATATTCCACACTTCTCTCAGAGGCCATTGTCCATGAGAACGATAGATAGGTATAAAGCAACCGAACTGATTCCAGCGTGTTTGTAGCTCGCGCCACTCCTTTAAGTCCGCATTCTCTTCACCTGTTTTATCAAATAACTGCTGTGCCTTTACATAACGATTCTCCACGCAAAAGCCTCCTTGATCCATGCCCCAGAACGGCAAACCACTAATACTATAGTTCATGCCGGCAGTCATTTGAGCACGCATATCCTCCCACCTTGTGGCAATATCTCCGCTCCATGTGGCTGTGCTATAACGCTGTTCGCCTGCAAATCCACTTCTTGTCAGCAGAAAAACACGCTGATTCGGATTCACGCTTCGCTGCCCATTATAGATTGCATCAGCATTAACTATAGAATAAGCATTAAAGTATTCAGTGCTACTTCCTAATGCCGTTGGGCCGCAAAGTGCCTTTCGATACCACATAGGAGTACAGTCACGAACATTTGGTTCGCTTGCATCCATCCACCAAGCATCAATACCAAACTTATACTTTTGATAGAGATTATCATTCATCTGACGCCAAAACATCTTACGAGCTCCGTCACTATAAGCATCATAAAAAGACCCCATATAACCTAACCAGTCATAGATTGAGTCCTGAACTGCCTGCTGATAGATCCAACCTTGACGTTCCAACTCCTTGTAATTCTTAACAGAACAATAGAACTTTGGCCACACAGAAATCATAAATCTGCCATGAAGTGCATGCACACTATCAAGCATTTGTTGAGGGTTTGGATATCGAGTTGCATCGAAAGTATGGTCTCCCCATGAGTCCGTTCGCCAGTAATTCCAGTCTTGAACAATGTTATCTATCGGGATGTTTCGCCTGCGAAACTCACTTAAAGTGGCTTCAATCTCGTTGCTATTTGTATAGCGTTCGCGGCTCTGCCAATAGCCTAAAGCCCACTTTGGATATACATTTGCCTTGCCAGTTAACGTTCGATAACCTGATATGATGTCGTCAATCGTGTTACCAGTAATAACATAATAGTCCATGTCTGGAGTCATTTCACTCCATATACTAAGTTTATTCTGCTCATCTTCACTACAAGGTGACGCCACACGAAGACCGCAATAACTAACATCTCCATCGGGAAACCAGTCAATCAAGAGTTTCGCTTTGTGACCTTTTTTCATAGGAAAAGTGAACTTATAGCTATTGGGATTCCATGCGGTTCGCCATCTTTCAGGCACAACTTCCTTGCCATCAAGATACACTTTCATATATCCTGCATAGTAAAGCATAAAGCGATAGACATTCTCTACAGGCGCTTCGAGATATCCTTCATAGGTAACATGGGCACCATTCAACTTAAATGATGTCGGAAGATTAGCCACTCCAACGTCCGTTCCAGCCTTCTTCCTCGCCAATTCGGGTAAAGCGAACTCATAATAGATGCTGTCTTCATTACGAACAAGACGCTTTCCATCTTTCTCTATGTATGTACCTGTAAGCGAACCACGCTTTCCTTCCTTATTATATAAAGTGAAAGCACGATTCAATTGCATGTAATCTTCAGGATTTCCAAAGCGACAAAGCTGTAGCTATCCCACAAAATACCATAGTTTTTGTTACTAATCACAAAGGGAATACTAACCTTTGTGTTGTATTGATAAAGGTCTTCGTTCTTCCCTTTCATGTTTAATTCTTCTGCCTGATGCTGCCCAAGACCATAGAAAGCCTCATCTTTTGGACTATCAAACAAGGCATGCCAGCTAACACCATGAAGCTGTTCTTCAGATAAATGGCTATCAGCGCCAATCTCACGAGATGGAACTTTAAACGGAACAATAGTCTTTCCACCAGATTTACTCTCTGACAATAAAGGCTTACCATCATGAGAATAAAAGGCAATACGGCCCGTCTTTGTTTCAACTATAGCCTTCATTGCAGCAGTAGAAACAATTACTTTTCCTGCTTTCTCCGTCACTTGATAACGTGGATTAGCTGTTTGTGGAACAATTATCAAGCTCTTTTTCGGCTTAAACGATAGCTCATTAGCCGCTTGAACACGAATAATCTTATCACCAACAACCTGTAAACGGAGCATCTTTGCACCCGATACAACAGGAGCTTTCACAGGAATTGTCACGTAATTGCCATCACGTGTAAAGTCAGCTGCAGTCATCTTACCACAGCATAAAGCTAAAAAAACAATCAAAAGAGTCTTTGCGGATTTCATGTTTTCATTTATTTTGTTCATAATGCAAAGATACTTCATTGTGAAAGAAGCCTGCCATTCACTTTGTTTATAGAGCATGTTTGAAACTGATGTGATGCCTACCATAATGTTTCCAATACGCATATATAATGTTAACTACTTACCATAACGTTGCTTGTACACTGAAGGTGTGACACCATACATCTCAGAAAAGTAACGAGAAAAATAGCGAGGATTGTTAAATCCCACTTGATAAGCAATCTCACTCACACTTCTTTGGCTCTGTCTTAGTAACTGTTCAGCGTGCCGTAAGCGTATATTCCGAATGAATTCTGACGGTGTCAATCCTGTAATTGATAACAAACGCTTATATAATTGCACGCGAGACATGGCCAACGAAGCACTCAAACTTTCAACACTTATGTCTGCATTTGACAAGTTGTTCTCAACATATTCCGTTGCATCTTTCACCATTTTTTCGTCCATTGACGTGATTTCCACCTGCTTAATCTTAGGATCTACAAGCTTATTCTTTGTCCCATTATGCCACTTTATGAGGTTATTAATGCGGAGAATCAATAGTTCTATGCTGAAAGGCTTTGTGATATAATCGTCTGCTCCAAGTGCCAAGCCCTCCAATTTATGGGCATCTGCCACACGCGCCGTAAGCATAATGAAGGGTATATCACATGTATTTCTGTCGCCTTTCAATGTTTTGCAGAGCGTATTCCCGTCCATCTCAGGCATCATTACATCACTTAAAATAACATCAGGACGCTGAACTTTTATGCTCTCCAAAGCCTCTTTACCATGATGTGCCACACGAACATGGTAGTATTGTGATAGTACTTCCGCCATAAACGCTAAGTAATCTTCTGAATCATCAACGATAAGTAAGTCTGCATTCCGAGTTCCTTCCGCTCTTAATGCCATTGACTTCACCACGTCATCGAACACATTTTCATGCACGTCGTGTTGCTGTTGATTCTGCATATCAACCTCTTCGCTTTCAGCATTAGAAGGTATTAACATCGGCACTCCTTCTTCCTTACGCAAAGGAATTAAGCAAATAAACACAGTTCCACCGCCGGGATTATCGGTAACAGAAACCTTTCCACCATGCATTTCGACAAACTTCTTCACTATACTCAAGCCAATACCACTCCCACTGGCAACGATTTTACCTTCATGGGAAGCCTGATAGAAACGCTCAAAAACATGTGCTTTTGCCTCATCCTCAATGCCAACACCTGTATCACTAACCTTGATTTCAAGCTGTTTACCTTCTGCTTGCCACTCCTTCCCTTGCATTATGACACGTAAGGCGACGTCAATCCTACCCCCATCAGGCGTGTATTTATAGGCATTCGAAAGCAGATTTTCCATGATTCTGCGAAGTTTCTCTGCATCAAATGACATCATCTGTTCATCCACAGATGAATAAAAGGTCAAAGATTTGTGTTGTCCCATTAACTGAAGGAACGTATTACAGATATCACGCACAAACAAAACAACATCTCCTGTCACAAGTTTCATCTGCTGACAATCCTCATCTATCTTCCTGAAGTCGAGCACCTGATTGACCAATCCCAGCAAACGCGTGGCATTACGTGATATCAATTGCAGCTTTGTTTTCTTCACTTTGTCATGTTCTTGACTAATCAACACCGACAAAGGTGATAGGATTAATGATAAAGGAGCACGCAGTTCATGGCTGATATTTGCAAAGAAATCAAGTTTCATCTTATCGAGACGACGCGCTTGTTCGGCTTCTCTTGTCACTTGTTCTATTCTCATTCGGTCGTTCGCCCGCCTAAGAAGTATGCGGTTTATGACATAAACAACAGACAAAATAACACAAAATAGCACGCATAAGCCCATGCCGATAGGTAGAAAGGAGGGCGAATCAAAATCTTCAATCGACTGACTTCACTACTTTGAGTGCCGTCTGCATTAACCACTTTCACTTCAAGTGTGTAGCGACCCGACGTCAGATTGGTAAACGTTACGGCTGGTTGTCCGTCAGTAGTCTGTAGCCATTTGTCATCAAAGCCTTTCAAACGATAAAGAAAACGACATCGATTGGGCAAACAAACTGCATCAGAAGACAACTGAATTGTAAATGCATTCTCGTCATGATTCAGTTTTAGTTTTCCCCCATCATGTAACTCTTCATCAAGAATTATATGCCCGTTATAGTCGTCACCCACCCTTACTGGCTGATTGAACACAAGCAAACCAGAAAATAAAGCCTTTGCTGTCACATCAAACTTTGACTCTGATTGTGGTGTAAGTAGATTAATTCCATCTTGCCCTCCGACGACAATTGTTCCATTTTTACACAACAAAATGGCGCGACTATTGAATTGTCTGTCTTGCAAACCATCAACATCTGTATAGTTGGTTACAAAGAAGTTCCATCGTCCTTCATCCTTATCTGCAACCAAATGTGAAACTCCTTGGTCGGTCGTTACCCATAAAGTATGCGACAAATCCTCTGCAATTGCATAAGCTGTACCTGCTTTCCGATCGGCAAATAAAGGTATAGTCATAAGACTATCTGACTGAGAATCATAGACCGAAAGACCTGAAGAACCTGCATTCCACAATAGTCCTCGTGAGTCAACAAATATCTGATTAATGGATGATACCGATAAAAACTTATGAGACTTTGGGCGAATAAGCCTCCTTATTTTATGCGTTTTTGCATCCAAAATCGAATATTCCTGCGCATGTCCCATTAGGATATTGCCTGTCAAATCAAAGGCTATTGACGACAAGAAGTTTGAAACAAGCGGTGAGTTATGCGTTGTATAGGTCGTAAATTGCCCTGTTTGTGGATTCAATAGCTGTAATCCTCCGCCCAAAGTAGCAATCACTATATTGCCATTTTCTTCTGTTTTCAAGGCCCAAACGTTATCATTGACCAAGCCTTTCCATTTGCAGATGCCCTGTAAGCCTTGAATCGTCCATCCTTATAGCATGTAAGTCCCCCGTTAAATGAACCAAACCACAAGGCACCATCCTTGCCAATAGTACTACTTATGACAATATCGTTACCCAAACCAGTTTCATTCGACCGAAAAGAACGTATGCTTCCAGTTGCTGGGTTGTATGCAACAATGCCGCAATCATTAGTCCCACACCAAAGGTTTCCACGTTGGTCTTCAACAATAGAACATACATCTCCCAAAGCAATTAGCTTGAAACGTGCATCTGCAGTCGAACAATAGGCAGCGCCATTCTTATAGGATCCAAGCCAAAGTCCACCTCTGTTGTCTAAACAAAAACTTGTGATGGTGTTATCAGGAATACTTGTTGACTGCCCTTTTTCATATTGATAAACATCTGAACGATGGCTAACGGGATCCAAACAAAGCAGTCCATCATGATCGGTTGCTATCCAAAGACGCCCTGTTTCATCGTTGTTTAAGCACTTCACTACAATGTTCTTTGTCTGTAATTTATATCCTTTTGCAACCAGAAATGCATCTGCAGAATCATACCATCGATGGTCACTTGCACTCCAAACCTTTGTCTTTCCCGCAAACGATAGCCAAAGGTTGTGCGTTTTATCAATAAAGATTCTGTAATCAAAGAACTTTCCACGTGACGCTATTTTCAACGTTTTATCCACCCAAACCACGCGGAGTTTCACGCCATCTGCCTTAACAAGCGTTCCATCATCATAGATAAGAACAGCGCATCCGTTATCTTCGGCGATGTCTGTAACAACTGATTCTTGAATCACTCGACGCCCTTTGTCTTGTGAAGAAAATAAAAAGGCTTTCTTCTTTCTTATATCATAGTAGTAAACACCATGCTTTCTGACTCCCAACCACATGTTCTTTTGTTTATCAATCTTCATGTAGTAAGGTACTCCTTTCATTCCTCTTGCCTGCATCCATGCTTGAAGTTGAATGTCAAAAACACCCTGTTTACGAATAAATCTGCAATAACCTGACCCTGTGCTTACCCATAAATCAGCGGCAGCATCTTCTTGAATCTCGTTGACAACATCATTGAGCAACGAGGTTTTATCTTCTGCTTTATGAAAGAAATTGCTAAATCTAAAGCCGTCAAAGCGGTCTAATCCTGATGCTGTTCCAAACCATATATAGCCTTTTGAATCCTTAAAAACGCTGTTGATTTGGCTATTTGATAAACCATCTCGAATGCCAAGACGATAGAATGTCAATGGGGTTTGAAGTGCAAATGCCTTCATAAACGATAGCATTAACAACAACAAAAGCGACAATAACAGACGTTTCATGTGATAAATAGTAGATTTAGATTGATACAAAAGTAATGTTTTTTGAACGCAATCCCAAACTTTCATCTGACTTTTTTCATGGGATGACGCTCAAGTATGTTTTTACTCTATAGCAAACCAGCTATTAGTGATTGGACAAACTACTGCAATCCGTTCCTCAAGCAATGAATAACCATAAATCATTTCAGAAGTTAAAACCATACAAGATGATAAAGAAAGTCAACTCTTTTTTAAGGCCTTAACCTATCTTCAAAGAGCAAACAATAGCCATAAAAACAGCATTTTACGCATCGTTTCAACCTTTGTATTATCTTATTTCTTAGTTTAGGCAACATGACTCCCTGCTTAGTGTTTTTTAAAACACATCAAAACACAGGGTAATATGACGTTAACCACAGCATAAAATGATAGAGATTATCGTGTAATTTGACGTATATTGTTTTGCGTATTGGCACCTTTTCAGCATCAGCAATAAAAAGAAAATGTCCTCATCAGGGGCTAATCTTAATGTGAATCACCCTGATGAGGAACATCGATGAATTGAGAAGCTGTTGTCAACAGACTTTCTTTAACTTATGAGAAATAAGAAACGACAACAGCATGAATATAAAATGCCCTCTTATTTTGCCGCAGCTACGCCCGCGTTTATTCCCTCCATAGCCGGTTTATTCCATACATTCAATTGATGACGGTCTATGATTGAGATATTAGGATAATTGGAAACATTGATATCCCAGGCAAAAGGCACGATGCCACGACGTACTGCATACTCGAAGACTGTAGCGTACCAAGACTTTAAAGTAGCGTTAAACGAGGCTTCATTCTTTTGCCAACCAGCACCACATTCGCCTATAATTACAGGGATATTTCGGTCAATAAACGCTGTCTTTAATTTGTCAAAGTCTTCCTTTATGCTGTTTTTATCATTCCAAGTAGACACAGCTCCGCTTGTAAAGTTCCACGGATCATAGTAATGAACCTCAACCATTAGGCGATCGGTCTTTGTATCTTGTGGCATTTGCAGATAGTTGCAAGTAGACTGAATGTTTGTAGCTGGGGCCCTGAATAACAAGTACACGTGATGTATTATTACCTCCGGTAGCACGCACAGCGTCTACAAAAGCCTGATTATAACGCTGCAATATCGGCGTAAGCTCTTGGTGATGACCATTGAAAAGCTTATATTCCTGGAAGGGTTCATTAAGACCTGCGAAGACAACATGCTCGTCATAGTCTTTAAAAGCCTGTGCTATGTTCGTCCAAAGTGCCTTGAGCTGCTTCGTCTTTTCAGTGATAGTAGTCTCATCTACGACTTGAAAATTATCGCGAGACCTACTAAAACCATCTATTTCGAGCCAGCCTCCGTCCCAATGATCGTTAATAATGACATAGAGACCATCGGCAAGACAGTAGTTAACGACTTCTTTCACACGCGCCATCCAAGCTTCGTCAATCGACATTTTGGCTTTATCTGTGAGATGCCCCATTACCCATGAGACAGGTAAACGTACGCTTTTAAAACCTTGTTTCTTTACTTCGTCAATAACTTTTTGTGTGGTTTTCGTTGCTTGCCAAGCCGTTTCACTTGAAAGTCCGCCTTGATTCGTGAAATTGTTTGCAGCATCTCCGGCTTCAAGAGTATTGCCTAAGTTCCACCCTGGAACCATCAACGCAGCGAGTTCTTTGGCAGAGTGTGTCATTCCCCCTGCGTGTGTACCAGCTTGTTGATTGATAGTCACAGACTCAGTAAGGCTTACATCGCCATGAGAAAGCGTGAAACTAATCGTTGAAGTGCGTGCAGAACCAAAGTTCTTTGCCACTTGAAATTGAAGAGTTTCATCCTTCATATTCGCTCGAGTCAAAGGAATTTCGCTCAGCCAATCAGCAGATAAGGTCGTCGTTAGTGGGTTGTTGGCTTGCAGCTTGACCGAGATTACTCCACCGTTTGCATCAATGTTCATGGTCTTTTCAGACTTAATTACCAAGCCTTCAGTTGACATTTGAGACACATCGACTTGCTTTGTCTCACCACCAACATTGACAGAGAGTGTTGTTTTACGGTCGTTATAAGTAGAATTGGAATCAACGACAACCTGATATTTATAAACCACCTTCGAAGTTGACGCTAAAGACGTTACTTTTAGCCATGTTTCAGAAGACGAAACTACAGGTTTTTCACTTCCACGAACATAAAGTAAGGTCTCACCTCCTGACTTGCAAACTGTAGTTCGGCTTTAGATAACGTAAACGTAGCGTCTAAAGGAGTGACATTGTCTTCCTTAGAGCAAGAAGCTAAAGCCCAAAGGGTGATAGGAAGCAATAGGAACAATAAGAGATTTATTCTTTTCATTATCTTTATTTTTTATCTAATCATTGACGGAAGAAAACCTTCTCTCTCGCCGGATACACAGGAGTCAAGGCGTACACCCTTTGAGAAGAGAAGTGCTTATCCCACTATTAACGGTCAAAGTCAACACTGATGACATTGACTTTTAACTTTGAACTATCAATCAAATCGGCTGCAAGATTTTTTATATCTATACAGAATACCTTTGCACCAGCTGCATTAGAGGTGGTCTCCATCCACACTTTATAGGTGCCATCACCATGGATTGTGGCATCATATTTATCCCCAGAGAGGCTACTCCAATGATTTACAGCCCATGATTCATCAGCAAATTCGAGTCCAGCGATATGAGAAGTTGCCGCAGTAGGCTTAAGATTACCGGCTATTCCCGTAATATTAAAGGTGACAACCATGTTTTTTGAGAACTTGATTTGAGCTGGATTAACAGCCGGAGCGTTCTTTGTTGCCCCATATTCATTATAGAGTTCTATTCTGATTCGGCCGTTGTTTTCGAGGTCTCCGACAACAAGTCGATTGGAAAGAGGGTGCAATCCCGTAGTTTTCCGTACCGAACGAACGGCCAAACCAAGGTTACGTGTAGATAAACCACAAGCTGCTGAGCCTGCGGAAAGCTTCAAAGTGTGGCTATAATCATTGACAATATCGTAGTGACTGCCTGTCCAGTATAGCCCTTCTGCATCAGAAGTGGTAACAACCTGACCTTTACGATAGCCTGTATAAGGCATAAAGATGCTATTACCATTAGCTGCTTTGAAACGGATTCCTTTCACTCCACCGACGGTTTCCTCCTTTTGAGTCGTCTTTCGACCAATTCTTTCACCTGATTTGTGGTTGGCATTGAAGACTTCACCATTGAATTACCATCAATATCGGCTTGAGTAGCAATGTCGTTTGCCGTTGAAGATATGTCGTTCACTATAGGATAGTCGGGCAAGAAATCACTCTGCATGAGTCCAGTGGGGTCACCAAAGGCGGTGAGTACACCTATTTCTTGTTCCTTTTCGGCTCCAATATTGCACTTTGCCCATAGTACTGATAAGCCAAGATCAACGTATTCCATCTCTTGCGGACGTGTTTTGAAGTGCTTAACTTCACCATAAACCACCCCATCCCCTAAATAAAAATAAGGTATATAATAATAGGTGTGGCCAGGAATAAGGCCCGAAAGGTCATAAGAAAACTTGTTTTTTACTGACGAAATAGCATAATCGACACCTTGTTCGACATCATTTTGTGAAGCCGAAAGTTTGAAACCACACCGTATTTCGGTTTGTCCTTCAACCATAATACCATCAAGTCCGTGCATAGAAGCAGTGAGTGTAGCCTTCGTTGGCGTTATATTTGTGGCGTCATCTGTCGTTATTTTAGCGTCTGTTGAGACAAAACTCTTCACGTCACCAAAGGTAGTTAACTGACCTTCGAGTGTCACATAAGTGGCATAATAATAGGTAACGCCTTTAGAAAGTCCTTGCAAACGTGTTGTCACTACCCCTAAAGAATCGATAGTTCCCACGACCCTTTGTCCTGTGGTTGTAGGGTCCTCACGCGTTCCATAGACTACTCCCACGTTGTAAGAAGCAGCATCCATCCGTGAAAGGTCAGTTACTTTACCTTTTACTATGGCCGAAACAGCTGTCACTGTTGCATCACCCGTCTCAACCGTTTTGATGACTTTACCTGTTGCTATCGTAAAATCTTCATTATTACTACATGAGAATAACGTGAAGAACAGCGTCATAACCACGAGGCTAACGATATGTTTAATTTTCATAATCCTTACATTTAATTTATCAAAATCGATTGTTTTATGTCGTTAAGGCTCCATAACATTTGACCCACAATCATAAGAAACGTGTACCTTTACAGCCAATGTATGCGAAATTGTAATGAACGCAGTCGTTCTTTGTTGCTCCCCATGGATTTACAATATAGCGACGAGCTGTTGAATGGTCGTTATCAGCAGTACCACGATTAATCGTTGCATCATTGAAAGCAATATCATGACCATCGACTTTGATGCTGACAATCTTCACATCACATTGATGATGATCCTTAAAAAGCTTTGGAATATCTAAATAAACACCATAAGCGTTGGTTTGAGACCCATTTAATGTAAACGTATAATCACCGTCTCCTGTGATAAATACAGGGTTACTGGCCTTAGAATTATAGCCAGAATCAAAGACATAGAGCGTGCCGGCATAACGTTTTACGGCTGCATTTGCATTATTTTGTGCCACCCAATGATAGCCCTGATATTGGAAAACATGGCCTTGATCATCTATACAAGACTTACCAAGCCATAGATCTTTCAGTGCGCCAGAATAGTTATCAGTAGATACCGAAAGTACTCTTAGCGTATGATCGGCATTGGTTGACATATTAAAATCAGCTGATAAAGGAGTGTTTCCTAAGCCATTTGAGAATGTAAAGACACCCTCATCAGAAAGTGTGTAGGTTCCTTTCACTTGACTACCACTTGGAGAAGTATAGACATAAGTGCGTGAGTTAGCATCCTTTCCAAAATACATTACGAGCTTAGCATCCTCTAACCCTGAAACAGGAGCAAGGGAAAGATTCTTCGTTGTGCCGTCAAGATTACAATAATCAAAGGCTTTCCCTCATCATCTTTAGCCAACTTGTAAGTTATTTCACGGTTCGTGGTGTTCTCAAGCAAGTTTTTCCAACCCTCAACAAGCGTAGGTTTAACATTATCATTGACGGGTTTCGCGTTGGGTTTCCAGTTATCCCAGTATTCCTGTGATACGAAATTATAACACAATTTACATGGACCTTCTGAAGAGTTATCACGCAAAACAGCTATCTGAAGTCGGTCATTATCCAAGCCGAAGAGTGATAGATTACTACTCCAATTGGTTACAACACCATCGTGTTCTGCATTGTGAAGCAACTTAACATCAGTGAAAGTAATGGTATGTTTCTCGGGATCTAACATGTAAGTTCCTTTCATTGTCTTCCCTGATTCGGCATCATAGATAGTGACATGAGCACCATCTTTCAAATCAAACTCCATGTAACCATGGTCCATAGCCTTCATAACCCATCCGTTACTTGCTATATCTGGTATCCAACTCCAGGTGTCTCCATCAATCTCTTGGCCTAACATCACACTATTCCAATTGTCATCTGTGCCCCAGAAACCCAATGGACCTGCCCATAAATCAGAATGTTTCGTAATCTTGTTTGCATCGATATCGAGTTTCCATCGCTTGGAATGACCTACTCCACCACTAATCATTGTCCACAAAGGATCATTGACAAAGTCTGCAAAAAGGTATTAACCGTAAACTCAGTGTAAGGTCCCCATACGAAGCCTCCACGCGTTTCGGCTCCCATTCTGACTTTATACGTGCCCTTGAAAGGCATCTTCAATGTCACTTCATCACTCTGATAACGTCCTTGAGGAGTATCTATTGTCACTGAATAACGATTAGGAAGCAAGCTCTTTACGATGATAATATTGGGGTTAGAAGCGTCATGTTTTATCTCATAAGCTATGCCTTCGACGAGATCATCAGCTGATAAATCTTTATCACCCAAACTAAATGAGTCGGGAGAACAACTCGTTTGAAGGAGCATTATGACTGAAGTAATCAGCAGATATAAATATTGTTTTGTTTTCATAAACTTCATTCTTAACTATAAAATCTTTGAAATAACCAGTCTTTTACCATCCGGCGTTCTGTTTTAACACGCCATTACTCAAGGTAATTTGAGTGAGAGGAATCTGACAGAAGCCACGTTTCTTCACAATATTTTGAGCATCTATGTTAACCTTTTCCTTCACCCCACCACTTAATAGCACGGTATTATGTTCTGCAATTTGGCTCGATGCAACAGACAATCCCTGTCGAAGTTCATCCCAATATCTAATGCCTTCAAAGGCAAACTCCTTTTGACGCTCACGCCAAATATTTCTTTCGTGGCTGAAATCACTGTATAGTTGCCGTTGAGTGAGCCATCTGACTGAGTGTAAGCACGCTTTCTGACCTCATTAAGATAGTCTTGCGCATGACTACTCCCTAATTCTGAAGCCATCAAAAGCACGTCGGCATAACGCAGAAGCACCCAATCTTGATACTGAGAAATCATAAAGTCTCCCGCCATATCACCTTGAAGGTAAGACACAAGCGATGTCGTTCCGTCACTGTTTGTCATGTTTTTGCTCAAGGGGGTATACTTTTTAATGGCATAACCCGTATATTCTCGCTGGTCAGCTATGTATTTCTGTTCATAGTTTTGCAGCTGTTGACAGTCTATTATGGATGCTTGTCGGCGCGAATCTCCTTGTCCATAGACCGCAGCTTGTTTTGGATTAACCGTTAATGCGCCCCAACCTTGTCCATAACGATTATATACATCGCCATTCGTTCGTAGGCCAAGCATCACTACAAAGCGGTTACCATCTTCGTTACCATCGTAATCTCCCGTATAGTTAAACTTCAAAGAGAGAATCGTTTCCTTATTACCTACGCCAGCATATGACGATTTATCCACCCAATGATCAATGTAGTTACCAGTCTTATCATCTGAAGAAGCTGGCCAAAGGTCTTTGAAACGATTCACTAAGCCATACTCTCCACTTTGTATAATGGCTTCACAATAGGCTAAAGCTTTAGCCTTTGTGAGTCCTCCCGGCATGGGTTTACCTTCATTATTGTTATAAACACCATCATAAAACAGATAGACTCGCGCCAACATTCCCATGGCTGCATAACGTGTTATATGTCCATCGTTTGTGGCAGCATCGGCTTTTGGATAGGCATCTGCAGGGATTTTGTCGGCTGCATAGGTTAAGTCTTTGACAATAAGTGAATAAACTGAGTCGGGATTTGCTTGTGGAACATTATCTTTTGTGGCATGAACCAACAGCGGAATACGTTCCCATGTGCGCACCATATCAAAGTAACAAATAGCTCGAATAGCATGTGTCTCACCAAGATATGTATCTTTTGCACGTGTATCATCCCACGAAATACCTTCTGCTTTGTCGATAAATTCATTGCAACGGAATACAGCTGCATAGTAAAGTCCCCACAACTTATTGTGCATATCAGTATAAGAGGGCGCCTCATTCATATCAAAACGATCCAAGATTTGCGTGTTTCGACCATCTGTATTGCCTGTTCCACCGAAACATTCATCACTCATTGTCTCAGTAAGTTGATAGAGCGTAAAGTCCGGTCCGCCTGAAACTGTACGCTGCCAACCATCATAACATGCGTATAAAGAACGCAAACCATCATCTTGACTCTTATAATAATTGGAGGAATTACTTTCTGTTTTAGATGCAACATCAAGCCAACTTTCAGTACAAGAAGATAGTGTTCCTGTAACGAATAAACTGGAAACAGAAAGTATTAATATATTTGTTTTCATATAAAATACTTGTTATTAATTAGAACTTAAGATTTAATCCCACCAAAACGGTACGCGGACGAGGATAATATCCGAGGTCAATTCCAGAGGCCCAACCATTGATTCCATAGCCAATTTCAGGGTCCATACCATTATATTTGGTAAAGGTGAAGGCATTCTGAACCTGTAAATACAAGCGAGCTTGACTGAAAAGTTTTGTCTTCATAAGTCGAACAAAGTCATAACCCAAGGTGATATTGCTAATACGCAGAAGCTTCCATCATGTATAAACAAATCAGAGAACTGCCAGTTAACATTAATTTCCGTTACACGTGGATAGCGATTACTCGTTCCTTCGCCTGTCCATCGGCTCAAAACTTCAGTAGTATAGTTCGCGGTTTTCTCCCCAACATTGCGATAAGTCTGTACAATGTCATTACCAATCATACCATTTGCCGTCACGTTTAGGTCGAAACCTTTATAATCAAAGCCAAGAGAGAAACCATAAGTAAAGTCTGGCATGCCGTTACCGAGATTCACTTTGTCGGCATCATTGATGATTCCGTTGTGGTCAACATCATAATATTTCAAGTCGCCGGGCTTCACATCGTTCTGTAAGATGCCATTACCTGCGGCTATCCAATTACGAATGTCCTGCTGATTCTGGAATACTCCCGCCGTCTTATAACCCCAAAAGTAACCTATTGGGCGTCCATTACTTGAACGATAAAATTCAGTTGAGTTGTCATATAGCTGTCCATTACCATCTGTTCCATGAATAATTCCATCTTCTGTAGGTATGTTTCCCACCTCATTATGATTGTAAGCACCATTCAAATTGACATAATAATGAAAGTCCTTTCCTATGTGATCATTCCATCCTAAGCCTAATTCTACACCGGTATTCTTTACATTTCCACCATTAATATAAGGTGACCTGTTCCTGCTGTGGCCAGAATTGGAGCTACAACTAACCAATCTTTCGTCTTTTTATAATACCAATCAAAGTTTATATTCAGTCTTCCGCCAAGCGCACGCGTATCAAATCCCAAGTCAATCTGTTCTGAAGTTTCCCACCGAACCTTTTTCATTTGCCAGACGACTTTCATAAGCTCCATAGTAAGGGGCTTGTGCTGCAGCTCCATATTTGTTGCCAAACAGATAATAAACACAACTTGTTGTGATTGGCGATACAAACATAAGGTCTCCTATATTTTGGTTACCCACTTGCCCCCAACTAACACGAAGCTTGAAATAATCAAGCACCTTGGCCAATGGTTGCCAGAACTTCTCGTTAGAAACTAACCAACCTGCACTCATGGAAGGGAAGTAACCCCATCGGTTTCCCTTAGCAAACTTACTGGAAGCATCGGCACGTAACGTTGCATTAAACATGTAAGTCTCCTTCCAGTTCCATCCAATTCTGCCGAAATATGAGAACATTCGCTGATCCAAAGCAGGCGCACCACTTGCTCCAAGCCCTTCTTCGGGAGTTGAAGCAGAGCCATTACTCACATAAGCATGCCGCCAATCATCAAATCCACCCTTTAGTTTTCCTTGATTACCACTAACTCCTACGCCGAAAAATTGATAGGCTTCTGTTCCTAACAGCGCATTAAACGAATGGTCATTCCACTTCCAATTATAACTCAACGTATTCGTCCAAGTCAACTGTTGATTGTGTCCTGCACTCTGAGAAACACGAGTTTGATTGATGTTACGAGAAAAATCACTAAATTCATAGAGTGGAGTGAAGTGGCGATAGTCCTCACTATAGTACTCATATCCTAACACTGTGCGAAACCGAAGATTCTTAATGATCTCGGCATCTGCGTAAACATTGGCGCTAAAACGAGCCGCATTGTTTTCATTATTGGTATTAGTCATCATCAAACCATAAGGGTTTCCGAGTCCTTGAACGTCTTGCCAATCCATGAATTTTGTATTCAAGTAGGGGCTCTTATAATTGTTCTTACCATACAAAGGCACTATAGGAGGCATACCGAATGCCCCTCTTAAGTTATTATCATAGGCGCCTCCAACGGCTATTCCACGGCTTTTCGTATAGATAAAACTAACTTGTTCGCCCACTTTCAACCATGATTTAACGGCCCAATCTGAATTAACACGGAAGTTATATCGCTCATAGTTGCTGACATCTTTACCACCAACAATGCCCTCTTGATTCATATATCCTAACGTCATTGCATAGTTTCCAGACTTACTTCCACCTGTAACACCTATATTATATGAGCCAGTCTTCGCATTCTTCTTAAACATCTGTCCCACCCAATCAGTGTCAACGATGCTGCCATCTTCATGATAAATACTCTTGAAGGCACTCCAATCATAGGGTAATTTACCAGAGTTCACTGCTTGTTCGTCAAGGATTGTCATATATTCCTTAGCATTTAGCATCTTTATCGAACGCGGTTTATTCTGCCATCCGACATATCCGTCAAAGCTTACTACGGCTCTTCCTTCCTTACCGCTTTTCGTTGTGATGAGTACAACGCCATTAGCTGACTGAGAACCATATATAGCTGCCGATGCCGCATCTTTCAAAACATCTATACTTTCGATATCCGCAGGATTCAAAGATGCTATATCTCCACGAATGCCATCAATGATATAAAGAGGATCACTGCCGTTAATCGTTCCCATACCACGTATGTTTACCTTCATGCCTGAACCCGGTTGACCGCTCTCTGAGATAATAGTCATACCAGGAGTTTGGCCTTGAAGAGCTTGCAAAGGATTAGAAGTGTTGAGCTTGGCAATGTCATCTCCTTTCACGTTTATATTGGCTCCAGTGACAAGTTTCTTTTTTTGTACGCCATAACCAATTACGACAACGTCGTTCAAAGAGTTGGCTTCTTCATCTAATTTGATGACCAATTGCCCATCACTAATCTTACGCGTTTTGTCACATAGCCGATATAACTGACCACTAACGTCTGTCCTTCTGCGGCTTCTATGGTAAATACTCCATCAAGGTCGGTCACTGTACCGCCTTGTTTGCCTTGCACTACAACCGTCGCACCCATTAAAGGTTCATTATCGGAAGTCGAAATGACCTTTCCTGTGATGGTTTTAGCACAGAGATTTGACACTGATAACAGCATGAAAACTGTTAAAACAGCTTTGCAAAAGATTGTTTTGCTTTGACTAAGAAACGATCTTCTCATAGCTAATTTGTATTAGGTTTAAAATTGATTGTTAATTTGTTGTTTATCTATTCTTCTTTAGGTTTATTGTATGCAAAGTTAGTTAGAATCTTAAAAGCACTTTATAGTTGATGTTTTCAAGGTGTAAACTAAACGTAATTAGTCGTGTATAAAATGTTTCTTCAAATAGTATGTTTTGTTAATTAGGCATAGATGAGCACATATTATTTCTCGGAACTCTCCCTGATTTTAAGGATCATAGGGACTATTTCCTTATAAATGTGCTTGTCACCTGCAAGATGTCGAAGCAACAATTCACAGCTTTTAGAACCCTGTTCATGTGCCTGGTCCATGATAGCACTAAGCTTTGGTGTCACAAAAGCAGCCGAGTCGCCATCTGTAAAGCCGATAATTGCCACGTCATTCGGTATTTGAAGACCACATGTTTTGATAGCATCAAAGGCCGCATAAGTAAGGATATCATTGAACGCCAGAATGGCATCAGGGCGATTTTCACGTTGAAGCAACTGCAAAGTTGACTGCCGTGCCTCGTCAAAATCAATCTTTCCACAACACACCAAGTCTCGATCTATCGGCAAACGATACTCTCGTAAGGCTTCAAGATAGCCGTGTTTGCGGCGCTTTACCATGTCAAGATGGTTTGGCCCTCCTATGAAAGCAATGCGCCGACAGCCTCGTTCAATGAGATGAACTGTGGCTTCTTGTGCCGCCTCTGCACCATTACCAACAACCTGAGAGAACTTCTCCGGCAAGCAAGTTCGGGCGAAAAAGACCACAGGAATGCCCATATCGTAAAGCTGAAGATAGTGTTCATAGTCGACCGTATCTTGCGCAAGACAGGCTATAATGCCATCAACGTGCAGAGAAAGAAAGTTCTCTATCGCCCGCTCTTCACGCAGATGACTTTCATGACTGTTTGCACTGACAACTGAATAACCATGGCGTGAGGCGTAATCTTCAATGCCATCAAGCACTGAAGCATAATAATGTGTGACGAGATTGGGCACAATCACCCCAATCACACGCGCTGCTTCTTTGCGTAGACTCTGTGCAAAAGGATTCGGACGATAGTTCATTTGCTTGGCCAAAGCCTTCACTTTCTGTCGCATCTCCTCCCCCACTTCATGACTACCACGCAGTGCACGTGACACCGTAGCTATGCTAACACCCAATGCTTGCGCTAAATCTTTCAACGAGGTTCTATGTGGCTTCATGACAAAATCATTATGTTTTTGAAAAAGATTTATTCATTTTGCTCGATGACAAAGATACAAAAAAAATAAAAAATGACAATAAACATCTGCAATAAAATAAGTAATCACAATGCAAAATATCTCCTATTTTTATTTAAAAAACTGCTTAAAAAGATAACAAAACGGCAAATATAAGCGCAAGAAACATGATATATTTTTTTCGTAAGATTATAACAATTTACTCAGCGATACCATTAAAACGTGGTATCATATTATTGAACTAAGGATGAAAAGTCATGAGTTTCTCTCACCTCACAAAAAGAAAAACATGCAAATAATGAAATGTTTTACGACATAAATTGTAAAGAAATATAGCCTAAAAAAGAGGAGTTGAGAAGAAGGCAATTAGAATAAGAGTAGACGAAACATGAGCCTTTCTGGCATGAAATCAAATAAACGTTTCCTTCAAAAAACGGATAACATGATATGAACTGGCTCATATCATCTCACTAAACGCCTGTTATCACATCGTAAACACCCACAAATCACACTACAATTCAAGCCATATTACTACATAAAATCATAGGAAATACATTTATTTTCATAACATTTCATGTCGTATTTTCCATGATTTCACCTATCACTTTGATAGTCAGCATCTTACTAAATCGCTGTAAAACCGCCGTATTCTGAAATGAAAAACATTTTGTTTTGAATAGCTTAATCCTGAGCAAGCTATTGTAAAATAATATCAAAACTTTTATATTGAGGTCAAGAGAGAAAGGCGTAAGGCCCTATTATCAAATATAATATTCTGCAGAATCTATCAACCCAGCCCGCAAGGCATATTTAGTAGCCTCATGAATCGTGTTTACTCCAAGCTTACGAAAAATGTTTTTACGATGCGTATTGACGGTATGAAAGCTGGAAAAACGCTTTTCTGCTATCTCACGCGTAGTCATTCCGAGTGCTATATCCTTTAGAATCTCGGTTTCAGTAGGCGTCAGTTTCACGTGTTCCAATTGAGGTTGTGCTGGCGCGAGTAGCATTTCAGCCATTCGTTGGCATATAAATCGGCGATCATGAATGGCATAATCGAGGCCCACTCTAATCTCTTGAAGATTACATTCTTTAAGTAAGATGCTAAAACGAGGGGAAGACGACACAAGAACATGTACGAAATCAACACTCAAGTCTTCACAGAACAGCACCCAACGCACCTTGGTATAGCGCTCACTCAATATCATCAGTTCGGCAGAATCATTGATATCAAAGAGAGTATAGTCAAGAACCACGACACGATTGGCATCATGTTGCAGCGCAACGAGCAGTTCGGCTTTGTCTTCTATATAGCGTGTGGTGATTCCATTGAGGCTTTCGATGACATACATTAAGCCAGCTCGCGTAATATCTTGCCTATCGGCTAAAGTATTTCCATTCAAATCCTATTTCCTACAAAGATACATAAAATCATGAAAAGGCAAAAATTGAAACCCCAAAAGCTGATGATTGTATCCAAAACTCTGTCAATCATCAGCCTCATCTATTGCTTAGAAGGTCACACGCAGCATGAATCTCACTCCGTTTTTCTTAGCTGTTGGCAACGAATTATAGTTGCATCGGTGAACAAACTCCACGTGAAGCAGTTTGAAAATATTGTGGATTCCTGCAATAAGTTCTACGTATGGGCGCTTAGGATCCATGACATAACTGCCTGTGGGGAAGGCCCACACGGCAGGATCTCCGCTATTTGCCAACAAGTTTGGATTGTTCTTATCGCTCAATTTCCCCCAAAGTGTCTTCACACCAAGGTACTCTCGCCACTTAAGTTTCTTCAAAAGAGGTATTCGATTGAATAGTTTCCGTTCAAATCCCAGCTTACATGCAGGCTCGCATAACGGTCATTGAGGAACTCCATGTTATTAATCATGTTGAAAGTCTCGTCTTGTGTGATGTAACTTAAGTTCGCTGCCGGCATGATTAGCAATGGATAAGGCACTTTATTCCATTGAATCCCGGCCTTAGCATAAGCATCTATCTTTCCCCATGAATTCATCCAGAAGCGTTTAAAGATACCCGCTTCCGTAAAATTATAATGATATTGGCCTCCAAGTAGCTTTACTCCCATTGTATGACCGAGAGTAAACACTGGAGCTTCTAAGTTTACTGGTATGCGGCGTTGCTTCGTATTGATGTATGTTCTGCCTGGAGCAAACTGGAAATTCACGTTAAATTCGGTAGTGCGAAGATGGTCAACAGGGAATAACAAGGCTCCCGCGGGCTTGTCTTCTTCGGCTTTTATGCCAACGATAGACCGCAATCCACCTTCTGATTCCCATTCAAACTGAAGCTGCTGACGGTTATAAAACATCATCTTATCTACCTTTGCCCACTTCAAAGCCGTGAAAACATTATCCTTATCTGTATGCATGAACTTATCAGAAGGCGACATAATATCATAGGTAGAGGTAAAAGTCAGCGTGCGTTTTGGGAACTCTCGTGGCAAATAGTCTTTCTTATTGAACGAATAAGTGAGTTCACCTTTATAATAATTGCGTCGACTTCTCCATCCATGTGCATAGTAACCAGAGAGGAACCAGTGTTTATTGAGGTTGGCAGTTGTCTGTGCACTCACACGTGTTCGAAGCCCGTCAATGAAGTTAGAAGTAAGCATTGTGTTGACAGGACCTATATCTACCTTGCTGGGATGATACATATCGCCTGTTTCTACAAAGTTTTCAACCAATGCTTTGCCTGCAAACAAAACATACTTAAAGCCGTTAAGTTGTTCGATTCGATGGATAAAGGCCGACATTCCGTCTTCACTCTTCGTGAGTTCTACCGTGCGATATTGATTCCAAAAGGCTTCATCGCGCATCATAGCATTGGCTTCTCGTCGAGTAGAAGCCTTGCCTTTGAAGAGTTGTTTGGGCAGTTTGTCGAAGGCATAATCACTTAATCGCGTCGTACGTACTACCAAAGCTTTCGACAAGAACTTAGCTACCTTCAGTTCAACCACCATATCATCTACGCTCAACACCCACTCTCCGTTTGGCAATTTGGTGTATTCTTGCGTCAAAGTAAGGTCGTCTATAAAGTTAACATCACTGCGTTTGGGTATTGACAGCACGCATTTCTTCAGATGAAGTGTTGAGTCTGCCAGGATATATAAGTCACCTCGGAAGCCAAAGTCTTGCTGATTGTTGGGTAAGAACTGCAAATGATAACAGAGATTCTGGTCAACATAGACCGTGTCTTCTATATAATAACGATAGAAAGAAATAGCATCCTTGCCGATAGGGCTTGTGAATGGATGCTGCAATAGCCGCACTTGATTGTCATAAAGGTCTACATCTGTGAAGACATCTTTGAGCATCGTGTTGATGATATCCCCCGTTTCCAAGAATTGATTGATACCCGTTGACTGCTGCCCCATAATGATATCCTTCTCACTTTGGGTCTTTGCGATATAAGTGTTGGGTGACGGTCTCGTCAACCGATAGAGGGAGAATCAATTTATGATTGTAAGGACTCGTTTCTATTTGGTCAATGAGCCATTGTTTCTTGGCAAAAAAGCCACTATCTAAGTCCGAAGGATGAATATCATTGACTGCAACAGTTATCTTTTGATACTTATTATATTGATAGAAGTCATGGTTGTTGAGGTCTGTTTTCTTCTTTGCGGCAATGACACGACGCATTAATTCGACTGCAGGATTATCCTTTCGGCTATACCGATTGCGCCTACTCTTGACAACAACACCTTTCAACGTGCGCGTGTCGGGTTTGAGTTTAACATTCAAAAAGGCTGCAGAGCCTTCCTTGATTGTATATTCTTTGCTCTGATATCCTACGGCACTAATCGTTAATAACCATCCATCGTGACGGTCAATTGTAAATTGTCCGTGTGCATCTCCACTCACTGCAATCTGATGTCCCTTATAAGTTGCACTCGGATATAATATAGTATCCCCAGTCTGTGCATCTATTACAACGCCTCGAATCTGTGCCATTGCAGAAAGAGATGCAACAAAAAGCACTAAAAGAACGAATATATATCTCCTGAAAATCATATCTTTATTACCTTATTTATATTGTCGTTAGCTAAAGAAGTTGGGCAATATCTGTGATAATTTGATTGGGAAGCGTTTCATCATACTGCTGATTTGTCCAGCCTTCTCCCTTAAACCAAATGGTATGACAACCGATTTTATGAGCCGGTTCGATGTCTTTATAGAAGCTATCTCCTACGACTGCGACCTCATCGGCACGTAAGTTTAGTCGCTCAACACCAAGCTTATAGATCCTCGGATCAGGCTTTCTAATCCCTACTGCGGCACTCTCTATGATATCATTAAACAGATAATCAAGTCCAAACTCTTTCAAAACAACACCTACATTGCCATAGAAATTACTCACAAGTACCATTGGATAACGCTCATGAAGACGCTTCAACACATCACGACTATGCGCTGTTGTCTTCACAACTTGGGCGTAAACATCTTCTAAAAGCACCTGATGTAAACGATTGAATGACGTTTCATCAATGTCCAAAAGCCCTTTTTTACAGAGATATTCAAACTCTAAACGCAACTTAATTTCTAAGGTTTTACGAAACGTATAATCGTGTTTTATCAAAGGAGAACTACCTAAAGTGCGCTCTCCATAGACGTAAGCGTCTCGGAAATCGGATTCATTTATGGGCACGTTTTGACGCTCATAAGCATGCCAAAGCACTTTTCCCCAATGCTGACCTGCCGTATCTAACGTTGCGCCATAATCGAAAATATAACCTTTTATCATTGTCGTTAACTGCAAAGAAACATTATATTAAGATAAAAACACTATGCCATCTCCTTGTAAAGTCGCTCACATAGCTGCTCATGTTCATGGTGCATGTGAACATACATGGCACTCATGATGATGATTTCAAATAGTGGATACACCCAAACTTCATTCGTTAGACACGCGATATAACAGACAATAGCGCGCAAATTGAATGTAAGCAGGTTGGTATACTTCATCAATGGGCGTGAGCCGGCAGGAAACGGCGACGCAATTCGTCGTCTTTTGAGCTTGCATTCCACTTCATAAAGAACTTCTGAAAGGCTGGAGTTCGCTTCTCTTGGCTATGACAATACTTCGCATAATTACTGTAAAAGAGTCGATCCCAGAATGCCCCGTGCTTGGGAAGTGCCTTTAAGATCTCTGCTTGTTTTTGGTAACTATCGAGTTCACTGCCTTCTTTTCCCTTTAAAAAGAATAGATGTATCTGCCTATAATAATCGGAAAGAGAGCTTTGGGGAGCATGACATAGGAAGCCAGCAACGCTACATAACACCCAACTTCCTATGCCCCAATGTACGTCTGTGAATGGAATCTGTTGATGATATAAGCGTAAAGCTATCGCAACATAAATGAAAAAGAACCACACATCACCTGAAAAGCCATCGAGCATACGCCCAATGAGTGTTTTCTTTCCCGACAAACGAGCCATCTGTCCGTCTGTAGAGTCACAGAAATTTGCCAGCATTAGTAACACCATCCCTATCAGATTATGTTGCAAATCGGTATAATAAAACATGCAACCTGCCGTTGCTCCAAGGAATATTGAGAGTATAGTTATCGCGTTAGGATGTACATTTAACCGATTCCATAGCAAGGCGAAGACGAGTCCTATGGGTCGAGTGAAGTGCACATCTAACCATTCTTCTGTATCGTTGGACTTGAAAGAAGCCTGCAATAAGGCTTTGAAATTACTCATATCTGATTGTTTATTTTGTTCTTTATATAATGAATGATGGCCTCAGATGCTTCATTTCGACAGCGTGAAAAGCTGGGCCAGTCGTTGAAATCAATGATATAGAAGGCTCCTGAGGCTGTAACAATGGCGTCACCTCCATAAACTTCCACGCCCGTAAGCATTGAAACACGTTCTGCAATGGCTTGTAAAGCATCAACATCAAAGTCATAATGATGTGCTTCTCCATTCAACTCTTCGTCTCCAAACTTAGATATTCCATCATCATTCGGATAATAATAACGGAAGAAACCACCGCGAACACCATAGAATTTGACGAGATCGCCTGGGATATGTGCCTGAACTATCCAATTCGTTACACCGCGAATAACAAATGAAGCCTGTTGATTGGCCAGCGCTGCACGGTCTTTACAATAGACAATATCAGCCTTACTTTGAGCTGACATGTCTCCTCTTTTCAGCCAATAACCCTCTTTTCCTTCTGAATCGGGAATGGGAAGGCCCTCTATTCTCATAGTTTCATTGAGCCAACCGCGTTCACATCGCTCCACACTATAGGCCGAATTGATGACCAAAGCACCTTCATTCTCCTTCTCTTTCAATAGCTCAAGTGTCGTCGAATGACGTGCCATCGAGATGTAAACATCGGCATTTCTTCGCTCGTCAGCATCTTTTCATCAATCATTTTGATTGAATCTCCGAGCCCATCAAGCACTTGTTGCAAAATCATTCGGTCTTTTTCGACTGAATTAGGCGAAAAGATTGCGTCGCGTTTTATGCCTACTATTTTCATCTTAAGAATGCTTCGGCCTTACGAATATCATCTGCATGGTCGACATCCATTATCTTAGAGAAGCGAAAAGCCTTTAATTTTCGACCATCACGAATTAGTCCTCGCTGAAAGTTTCGCATGCGACTTTCACCTCGTTGCATACATTCTTGAAGTGTTTGAAAGGCATTTGACGCCAAACCATATATGCCTCCAGAAATAAATTTGCATGTTCCCTCAATGTTGTTATCAAGGAAAGCCGTGATGTTCATAGCCTCATCCGTTTCCACATAAAGTGGTTTCTCATCGTCAATAAAGTCAGTAACTCCCATCACTCCATCTTCTCCTTCTGCCAACTGCTGCTGAAAAGCATGGAGAAATGCGTCAAACTCCTCTTCTTTGAATATCGTATCAACAGTTGTTAGAACGAAAGGAGCCGGTTTCATGGCTTTACTTAACTCATAAAAACTATGCATTGAGCTTGGCGTTGTCTTCACAATGAAGTTCAAAGGGATAGGTCTTCCTTCGAGACCATCCTCTTCTATGTGCATCAAATGACGGCTTACATCCGATGTTAAGGCGTTACATATCACCGAGATTTGGTCGGCATCATGGTCCATAAAGATATGAATCAAACGATCTATCAGCCGTTCATTGTTAACCTTTACCAAAGGTTTAGGAGTCACAATTCCTTCTTGTGCAAGCCGAGAACCTTCACCTGCGGCTATAATTGCATAATTCATTTCCTCTTGTTTAATACTTCTTATATGCTGCAAAAATACATATTATATATGAAACTGGGAAAACTTTTGTTCTATATTTTGTTTTTTGAACGCTGGAAATGACGGAAACAATGGAATAAAAACAGCAGAATTTCAACCTGATATCAAACAAAAAGTATTGTCATCTACCACAAACACAATACCAAAACATCGCCTAAATCATTATCTCCTATGTGCTCCTGCCTCGCAACTAAACCAATAGCAATGCGCAAAGAAAATCTTTTCATTTGCTATTGCAGCCTTAAAGAAAAAACATTATCTTTGCTCTCATTATTCAACAACTATTAATATCAATCATTAAACATTACGCTTATGAACACAACTATGCTCGTTATTATTATTTTATGGTTTCTCGTTGGTGTGGGAGCTATGATATATATGAAGACAAAAGGACTCGGTGCAAAAGGTAGTTATGCTGTAGCCGCACGACAACTATTTAGACAAATCTACCCAGCTCTTGATATTCAGCAGTATGAATTCTTAGAATGTACAAGAACATATAGCGCTGTTGAAGTGCGCATCCCCGTGCTTATCGCTTATAATTCGAATGAATTTTTCTTGATTCCTGCAACACGTAATCTCACAGGTACACAGCTTAATGCCCCCGATTCCTATGTAGACAGAAACGAACACATCCCACTTTTGGGCATCCAACAAATCGGAATCAACGATAACGGAACAAAAATGGCCTTCGTTACCAAAGGTAAAGAGACGATATTGAACTTCAGTAAACGCAACACTTTCGGTGAAGATCAAAGCCAAAAAGTTGCAGAATTCTTGGCAACCATGACTGAAGCTGCCAACAATTAATAAGCCCCTGAGGGCTGAAAAATAAGATTTGAACTTTAGGTTTGCCTTTATTTAACAAGTCAACTCCTAAAGTTCAAACTTTAATCAATATGATTTAATGCTTCAAATGCTTACGAACAAGCTCTGAAACTGTCTTTCCATCGGCAGCACTCCACTTGGCTTTCACTTCCTTAATCACGTTTCCCATCTGCTTTTGTTCAATGCCTTCAGGGTATGAAGCGACAATAAAAGCTTCGATTTCTTCGTCTTTTGGTGCTGCAGGAAGTAAGGCTTCAAGAATCAAATACTCATTCTTCTCATTCTCTGCCAAGTCATTTCTACCTGCATCAGCATACACTTTTTCTGACTCTTTGCGCTCTTTTATCATCTTACGGATTATCTGAATCTCTGCTGAATCGTCTAAGGTTTTGGCATCTTTTGCCGTACTAAACTTCAGGAATTCACTTTTTAGAAGACGATAAACGGCTGCTTTTTCTTTCTCACCTGACTTCATTGAAGTCATGATCATCTTGTTAATTTCCTCGTTATACATACACTTTAATATTTAATTTTGCAATCATTGCACCTTACAATGATTGCAAAGATAGGAAATTATCAATGAAAACACACAATTTTTACTATGAAGATAGTTAAATAGTAGCTTTATTTGATGTTGACATTAAAAAGCTCTTTTGTCCTCTCACCACGCGTATCATTATGCTGAATCCAATGTTTGCACGTGCCTTTCAATACTACATCGCCCGTACCATCTATGGTTGTAGTGACCGTTCCGCAATCTTTCACACGAACACGGATATCTCCTGTGCCATCAAGCGATAGCACTGCACTCGGCACTTTGACCATAAACATCTTGATATCTCCCGTGCCATCAAGAGACGCTTTGACTGACATGGCTTCGAGATATCCTACCTTTAAGCTGCCCGTTCCATCGACTTCTCCTTTGAAATTATCGCAGATCAAGGTATCAATTTGTAGGTTTCCAGTCCCCTCAAGAGAAGCTTTCAGTTGGTCGGTATCAATCTTTTTTGCCTTAAAATCGCCTACACCTTCGTTCTCAACCTCCACAAGATTGGGGCTACTTAGATAGACCTTGACTCCTTGACCAGCATTACCAAACAACCTACCACTATTAGATCCGACTATTGTTATAACGAGTTTATCGCCTTTAAAATCTACCCTTATAGCCTCAACTACAGCTTTCGGGCCTACAATTCGAATGCTTGAGGAATCTGATTGCGTATAGATGACATCACCAACTAAAGACGTTTCAATCTTTGAAAAATATTTATTTTTAATCAAACGCGTAACTTGTGGGCCCCTGAATTCACCCTCCATTCTACGTATATCGTTTGATGTAATGCCACAACTCGCCATTGCAAGGAGGCTGAAAATACTGAATGTTAATAGAAAGATACGTTTCATAATCATCATTTTAATTATTAATTATACCACTTAGACGCAACAAAAATAAGAAAAGTTGCAGGAAAACAAGAAAAAATAAATATTAATTCGAATGACCAATAAAGAAAAAGTAAGACACAGCTACAATCACCTGACAAACAGAACGAGCTTTTATTCATATACAGAACGCATTTTCTTCCGAAACAATATCCCATAAAACAAAGTTCAATTTCATTGAATTAATAGGCAAGAAAACAAGGATACATCTTACAGCCTCATTCAGGTTTATTCAAGGAAAGACTTCAAAAACTCAGCCGTCAGAATCATCTTAATTCATGACAAAAATAAAACAAACGCATCAATCCACACACTTCTTATCGCAAACTCACACAATTCACCTTGTAACGACTATGATTTTACGCCGTAAAAGCTATCAAATTACACGACAATATGACACAAATAACAACGCAAGAGTTCTGTGTTGAATCACCACTTAGTAAGCGCCTGAGAAACAGGATGTTTCCATTCATTAGAAGAAAGAGTAACATTCACTGCCTGTTCCATAGCAAAGAATGTAACATACTGAATCAAATTTAAATTCAAGTTGAAATAAATCAACATATCAACACATAGCCTTTCATAAACAAACAACGACCAACAAGCCAAAGAAACATAGACTTTGCACCTTGATGATGATTCTCTAAGAAAATATTGCCCCACACTTGGTTTCATTTGTTTATAGAATAGCCACCATGAAAAGAGGCAAGACAAATGACCATCCTCGTTGAAAAGTTTTTCAAAATAATCGTGTAAAAACTTCAACTTTCGTTTTGTCTTCTTCACTTTTTTACTATCTTTGCACATAATATATATTGAGACAACAAACGAAATGAGCAATATAGAGCCGACTCATGTACTGACACAGACCGTAAAAGAACTGTCGGAGACCGACACTTTGAAAGGTTTGTGCCATCATCATCATGACGGTTATCCGTTACCTTCAGGCAAAACGCTTGAAGAAATCATCGATTTGTCGCGTGCAATCATCTTTCCTGGATACTATGGAAAGTCATCTGTAAACACACAAACCATCAAATATCACATTGGAGTCAATGCAGAACGTATGCAAAAGCTGCTTTACGAGCAGGTTTTGGCAGGTCTTTGCTTCGGTGATATGTGTGAGAAACCCGATGATAACAAGTTTATCGAGCTGCGAAAACAGGCTGAAACAATTTCTATAAAGCTTGTTTCCATGTTGCCACACATCCGTAATCTGCTGGCCACCGATGTTGAAGCAGCCTATAACGGAGACCCCGCTGCCGATAGTTATGCTGAGATTATCTCGTGCTATCCCGTCATTAAGGCGCTGACAAACTATCGAATTGCACACGAACTTTATGAGATGCACGTGCCGTTGATACCGAGAATGATTACCGAAATGGCTCATTCTGAGACTGGAATTGACATTCATCCAGGTGCTAAAATCGGTGAATACTTCACGATAGACCATGGTACTGGTGTTGTCATTGGTGCCACTTGTATTATCGGAAAGCATGTAAAGCTCTACCAAGGAGTAACACTTGGGGCCAAGAGTTTCCCTTTAGATAAAGACGGAAAGCCAATAAAAGGCATCGCACGTCACCCCATTTTAGAGGATAATGTGGTGGTATATTCAAATGCAACTGTGCTGGGTCGCATCACCATTGGTAAGAGTTGTGTCATCGGAGCGAATACATGGGTGATGGTAGATATGCGCCCCAAGACTAAGAAATATAAGAAAATAAAGAAAGATATAATAGATATTCAATACAACAATGGAACAGGAATTTGAACTCATTGCCAAGACTTTCATGGGACTTGAACCCGTTTTGGCTCAAGAGCTCACCCAACTGGGTGCCAATAATGTACAGACTGGACGTCGAATGGTGTCGTTTACAGGAGATAAAGAGATGATGTATCGCGCCAATTTCCAACTACATACGGCCATAAGAATCCTCAAACCAATCGCTCATTTCAAGCCCGCTCGGCTGAAGATATGTATGATGAGGTGAAGAAAATAGACTGGAGTAAATATATTGAGAAGGGAAAGACCTTCAGTGTTGATTCAGTTGTCTACTCAGAAGAATTCAGAAACTCGCGCTTTGTCACATATAAAGTGAAGGACGCCATTGTTGATCAATTCCGTGAACAGACTGGAATCAGACCGAACATCAGTGTGAGTAACCCTGACATTCGACTCAATATACACATCGCTGAGGATAAAGCAACGCTAAGTCTTGACTCAAGTGGCGAGAGCCTTCATCGCAGAGGATATCGCCAAGAGAGTGTAGAGGCGCCATTAAATGAAGTTCTTGCCGCTGGAATGATACTCATGAGTGGCTGGAAAGGGGATTCAGATTTCATCGATCCCATGTGTGGTTCGGGCACAATCCTCATCGAAGCAGCGCTCATCGCACGTAATATCAGTCCGGGAGTATTTAGAAAAGAATTTGCATTTGAGAAGTGGCCAGACTATGATCAGGACCTCTTTGACCGCATATATAATGATGATTCGCAAGAGAAAGAATTCAATCATCACATCTATGGCTATGACATTGACATGAAAGCGGTTAATACTGCTCGTTTGAATGTTAAGGCTGCAGGTCTTTCTCAGCTTATAACCGTAGAACAACAAGATTTCAAGAACTTCAAGAAACCAGCCGAAAAGAGTATTATAATCACTAATCCTCCCTATGGAGAACGCATCTCAACACCAAACCTTTTGGGCACTTATAAGATGATAGGTGAACGATTAAAGCACGAGTTTGGAGGCAATGAAGCGTGGGTTTTGAGTTATCGTGAAGAATGCTTTGACCAGATTGGTCTTAAGCCCAGCATCAAAATACCTCTTTATAATGGTAGTTTGGAGTGTGAATTCCGCAAATATTCGCTCTTCGATGGCAAGATGAAAGAGTTCAGAGCAGATGGAGGCATCGTGAAAACTGCTGCAGAAAAGAAAGAGATGGCACAGAAACATCGCTTTAAAAAGAATCGGGAATTCACGAAACGACTTGAAGAAGAGAGCAGCAATGAAGAGGGAGATATTCGTAATTTCACCTTTCACAAGCATGAGATTGATGGCTTCTCAGGACGCAAAAAGCGTACAACAAGAGATCATGACGATAGCCATGACAATGAGAACCGACGTGGAAAACGTGGTAATTCTTTTGGAGGTCGTGACGAAAGAAAAGGAAATAAACGATTTGATAAAGGCAGTAAACGAAACGGATTCAATAAAGGAAGATCACATTTTGATGAGGAAGATTAAGCCATGAGAAAGATTTCACACTGATATTGACAATGGTTGCCGCATTAACTGTACATGCACAAGAGTTAAAGCCTTTGACTTTAGAGGACTTAAACTTTGGAGGAACGAACTATCATAACATGGTTCCCAAGACACGTTACACCACTTGGTGGGGTGATGAGCTTGTGCACTTGGATACAGAAGAATGTTTTCTCGTCAATAAATCGACGGGAAAAGAAAGTCAATTGTTTACACTCTCTGAATTAAATCAGTGGAGCGGTATGAAACTTCGGCACCTTTATAACCTTAGTTTCCCTGAAAGTGGGAAGTCATTGGTATGGCTTTATGACGGGAATGAACGCATGTTGTTCGACTGGAAGCACAAAAAGGCAATATGGAAAGGTAATATCAGTATGGCGAAAGGTGCGCAAGCACAAGACTTTAACAGTGTTTCGAAAGCGTTAGTCTACGTAAAAGACAACCAACTTCACGTCATTGATGCACACGGAAACGACCATCAGCTGACCACAGATGGTAGTCGTGAGATTGTTTATGGACAGAGTGTACACCGCAATGAGTTTGGAATTACGGGTGGACTCTTTTGGAATCACGATGGCACTCGATTGGCTTTCTATCGTATGGACCAAAGCATGGTGAGCGATTATCCACAAGTTGACATTCCAGAACTTGACTGGAAACCTTCTAATGGACAAAGCCGCATGGCCAAAGCAGACCCAGATAAATATCCCATGGCTGGTGAAACCATTCACAAAGTGACTGTAGGCGTGTTTGATTTAGCTACAAACAAGATTACATATCTTGCCGCAGGAGATCCCACTGACCGTTATTTCTCGAATATAAGTTGGGCACCTGACAACAAACGCTATACATGTTTGAACTTAATCGCGACCAAAACAATTGTCGTTTGATGAGTTATAACACGATTACGGGACAGCCAATAGCTGAAATTTACCATGAGACGGATTCAAAATATGTTGAACCTCTCCATCCGATTACATTCATTCCTTGGGACAACAACAAATTTATCTTGTGGAGCCAAAAGGATGGTTACATGCATCTTTACCTATATAATAAGGAGGGAAAAGCACTTCGTCAGCTCACGAAAGGAAAGTATGTAGTCCTTGAGCTCTTAGGTTTTGATGCTAAGAACAAACGTATCTTCATCGAAAGTAATGCTTGTAGCCCAATACAAAAGAACCTCTTTGCGATTGACTTTGCGTCAGGAAAGCAAATACTTCTTGACGTAAATGGGAAAGGATGGCATTCAGGCAGCTTGAGTAAGAGTGGTAATTATATTGTTGATAATTATCAAACACCGGATATTCCCCGTAATATTGCGATTGTAAATACAACAAACGGCAAGTCAATTAGCTACTTTAAGGCGGCTAATCCATGGCAAGGCTACACTGTTCCAACGTATGAATGCGGCTCGATTAAGGCAGCTGATGGCGTAACAGACCTCTACTATCGAATGGTTAAGCCTCTAAACTTCGATCCAAACAAGAAATATCCCACCATTGTTTATGTTTATGGAGGTCCTCATGCCCATAATGTTGATGCACGATGGCACTATAGTAGTCGTGGATGGGAAACCTATATGGCCGAACACGGCTATCTTCTCTTTATCTTAGACAATAGAGGAAGCGAGCACAGAGGCAAGGAATTTGAACAAGTTACCTTTAGACATTTGGGCCAAGAAGAAATGAAAGATCAGATGGAAGGAGTCAAATTCCTAAAGTCTTTGCCTTATGTTGATGCACAACGCTTAGGAATACATGGCTGGAGTTTTGGTGGTTTTATGACTATTAACCTTATGACAACCTACCCAGATGTATTCAAAGTCGGCGTAGCGGGTGGCCCAGTAATCGATTGGAAGTGGTATGAAGCCATGTATGGAGAACGATATATGGACACGCCTGAAGCCAATTCACAAGGTTATGCAGCATGTAGCTTGCTGCCAAAGGCTAAGAATCTTAAGGGAAAACTTGAGATAATCATTGGTCTTAACGACCCCGTTGTCGTACCACAGCATGCTTTTTCTTTCTTGAAGGCATGCATAGCAGCAGGAACACAGCCTGACTTCTTCGTCTATCCAGGCGAGCCTCACAACATGAGAGGACATCAGAGTGTGCATCTGCACGAACGAATCAGCCAGTATTTCTTTGATTATTTAAAATAGATTCCAATCATGAGACTATTATTATTGGGTGGAGGTGGCCGCGAACATGCCTTAGCATGGAAGATAGCCCAAAGCAAAAAGTGTGATAAGTTGTATATTGCTCCGGGCAATGCCGGCACAGCTGACTGCGGAGAAAACGTCAATATCAAGGCTGATGACTTTGAAAAGTTAAAGGACTTTGCTGTTGATCACCACGTCGATATGGTCGTTGTAGGTCCTGAAGACCCTTTAGTTAAAGGGATTTATGACAACTTTAAACAAGATAAACGCACGCAAAACATCCCCGTAATTGGCCCATCTAAGGCCGGAGCCGTACTTGAAGGAAGCAAAGATTTCGCTAAAAACTTCATGCAACGGCACCATATTCCAACAGCAAAGTACAAGACATTTGATGGTAACAGCCTTGAAGAGGGACTACGATTTCTTGAAACTTTGCAACCACCTTACGTCTTAAAAGCTGATGGATTGTGTGCAGGAAAAGGCGTTTTAATACTTCCTAACCTTGAAGAAGCAAAGAAAGAACTTCGTGAAATGCTTGGAGGAATGTTTGGAAATGCCAGTGCACGGGTGGTCATCGAAGAGTTTTTATCAGGTATTGAGTGCAGCGTTTTCATCTTAACTGATGGTAAACACTACAAGATTCTGCCTGAAGCTAAAGACTATAAACGTATTGGTGAGCACGACACTGGGCTGAATACAGGAGGCATGGGAAGTGTTTCTCCGGTTCCATTTGCAACCAAGGATTGGATGAAAAAGGTTGAAGAACGAATCATCAAGCCTACTGTTGATGGATTATCTCACGAAGGAATAGACTATAAAGGCTTTATTTTCTTCGGCCTCATCAATGTTAATGGTGAGCCAATGGTTATCGAATATAACTGCAGAATGGGTGATCCCGAGACCGAAAGTGTTATGCTTCGTCTGAAGAGTGACATCGTAGACCTCTTTGAAGGCGTTGCCGCCGGTGACTTAAATCAAAGAGAAATAGCGTTCGATGAACGTGCTGCAGTCTGTGTTATGCTTGTTAGTGGAGGCTATCCTGAAGCATATAAGAAAGGCTATCCTATCACAGGAATCGACAAAGTAGAGGGAAGTATCGTCTTTCATAGTGGTACTGCCAGCAAAGATGGCCAGATTCTAACGAATGGCGGGCGTGTCATTGCCGTTTCATCTTACGGGAAGGACAAAGCCGAAGCCCTGCAAAAGAGTTTTAATGAGGCTCAAAAAATTCAGTTTACTGACAAATATTTTAGAAGAGATATAGGCAAAGACCTTTAAATGGCAAGTAAAAGAAGACAGGAAAGAATAGCAACAAGCAGACTGACACTGCCGATAACAGTTATTTACGGCATTGTTATTACGTTGGCTGCAGGCACCATTCAGCAAGGACTCTGGGTGCAAGCAGCCAGCCTTTTCATAGCAACTGAAATGATTGCAATACTCAACAATCGCTATTCGCTCATCAGAGTGTATAGTCGTATGCTGTCATGCACGTATCTTTTGCTATCAGCCATGGTGTGTTTTCGAACGAGTTCAACAGATGGAACGATTGTAACGCTCTGTACTATTGCTTTCTACCTGTTCCTGTTTCAAGCCTATCAAAATCGTTATGGGGCTGCTTCTATCTTCTATGCCTTTACAATGATTGGCATTGCGAGTATCTTCTTTGTAAAGATTCTCTATTTCGTTCCCTTCCTTTGGATAGCACTCATAGGCTTCATTTTAGCCTTTAGCCTACGCACTTTCATAGCCTCAATCTTGGGATTACTATTCCCTTATTGGTTTGTTGCAGGCTATGCAGTCTACACCAACAGCCTTCCGAAGTTGTGGACACACTTCTCCGACCTTGCTGTTCTATGCGATTTCAGTTACTATCATCAAGTAACCGAACACCAAATTGTTACATTTCATTCATTGCCATACTTGGATTAGCTGGTATAATCCACTTCCTTCGCAACAGTTATAAAGACAAAATAAAGACCAGAATGTTCTATGAGACATTCATAATGATGCAGGTTGTGACGACTATCTTCATCGTCTTACAACCCCAACTCTATGGTTTTCTTATTCACATCATGATTATTACGACAGCAATATTATTCGGACACTTCCTCGCTTTGACGCGAACGTGGTTTACAAACATTGCATTCCACGTTGTCATTGTATTGATATTGCTGCTCACAGCCTATAATTTATGGATTCCATCATTGCTTTTTTAATTGATTGGGGCTATTTAGGTATGCTGCTATCTGCCTTTCTTGCAGGTAGTTTTTTCCCTTTCAGTAGCGAAGCTGTCATGTTAGGTTTGCTTGCTGCGGGACTGAAACCATGGCCTCTTATACTATATGCCACTGTAGGAAATGTGTTGGGCGGACTCTTCAACTATACCATTGGACACATGGGACGCATGGATTGGATAGAGAAATATCTGCATGTTAAGCCAGCAAGTCTTCAGAAAGCACAACGCTTTATGGCTGGAAGGGGCGCGTGGATGGGCTTCTTTGCCTTTCTGCCGATTATTGGAAGTGCCATCACTATCGTATTAGGTTTGATGCGTTCCAACTTGCTTATCTCGACAATTAGCATCACAGCAGGAAAGTTTGCACGTTATGTTATCTTGGCTTTCTCGGCAATTACACTGACCTCTTGCAGCTTTTCGTCTCCCCAAACCAGTCAACAAATCACTGTATCCATAGAGCCTTTGCGATACTTTACAGAGCAAATTGCTGGCAATCGGTATAAAATTGTGACGATGGTTCCTGGTGGAATGAGTCCTGAAACCTATGAACCAACAGCCCAACAGATGATGGCTCTCAATGAAAGTACACTCTATATAAAGGTTGGACAGATTGGTTTTGAACGCACATGGATGTCAAAACTCAAAGCCAATGCACCTCATACACGCATTGTTGACACGTCAGTAGGCATCACGCCGGTAAAGACTTTGAATGGTATAATAGACCCACATACATGGATGAGTTGCCGTAATGCCCGACAGATTGCATACAATATCTTCAATGCTTTGAAACAAACGAACGCAAAGGATAGCACATATTATAGGGAAATCTCAATAAATTACTCACAAAAATTAAAGCAACAGATCAAGAAGTCAACAAGCTTTTGGCAGGTAAAACAAAAGCGTTCTTGATCTATCACCCTATCCTAACCTACTTCGCTCGCGACTATCGGCTTACTCAAATACCCATAGAGGAAGAGGGACGCGAGCCAAGTGCCAACCAATTACAAAGCATTATACGCTTAGCAAAGCAACAAAAGATTAAAACATTATATATCCAAAAGCAGTTCAATAACCGCAATACGGAAATCATTTCGAAAGACTTGAACCTCCCATCTACGGCTATTGACCCGCTAAACTATCATTGGAATCAACAAATGATAACCATTGCAAAAGCCTTGAAATGAGTCAACCCATCATCAAATTACAACATATTACCGCAGCATATCCTGAGAAAACTGCACTCAAAAACGTAAATCTCACCGTCTATGATGACGATTATTTAGGGATTATTGGACCCAATGGAGGCGGTAAAACAACACTCATCAAAATCATGCTCGGCCTGATGAAGCCAAAAGAAGGACTGATTTCGTTCTATAAAAACGGGCAAAAAACAGACCATATTTGCATGGGATATCTCCCTCAATACACGAATATTGATAAGAACTTCCCCATAAATGTTGAAGATGTTGTAGTCTCTGGACTTAAGAAAAAGCTATTTGGCAAGTACACAACTCAACAACTTCAGCAAGCAAAACAAACGATAGAACAAATGGAACTCAATGCACTTAGACACCAACCCATAGGTACATTGAGTGGGGGCCAACTGCAACGAGTGCTCTTAGCGCGTGCCATTGTACAACAACCTGACGTTCTTATTCTTGACGAACCTAACACTTATATTGATAAACGCTTTCAAGAACAGATGTATGAGATGTTAGCTGATATCAATCATCGATGTGCAATAGTCATGGTTAGCCATGATATTGCCGAGATTCTCAATAATGTTAAGCACATCGCTTGCGTTAATGAAGGACTGCATTATCATGAAACGTCAGACTTACCACAAGAGAAATTGGAGGAACAATTCCTCAAAATATGATTGCGAATAATAGATTTCGAAATACAAAACATTATAATTCGCTCAGTAAACAAAAGGATATTAAGAACAAATAACTAACCCTTCCTAAATCAATTAAAATTAAGTAAGGAAACCGTTAAAACGTGTTGAAAACGCAATTTTATTGACAAAACAGGACAAAAGCAAGGGCTTTACATGTTGTTTTTGTAAGAATTAATACTAATAAAAGCACTACTTGAACACTGATAAAATAGAAGATAAATTATGCGAATAGTCTAAACATAGATTATTTTGCATGCTTTCGCAACGTTTTTCACCTAACATTGAGCAGTAATCTCTATCAAAACACTCCGCTATTTGCATCAAACGACGCTACGATTTGTATTGAATTACTCGATGATATGACGCAGATGACAAACCATTTCACCATAAAAACAGGCTGTAAAAAGAGACAAAGTTCATACTCATTTGATTTTCAATAGCTTATAAAACTCATCAAAAACTCACATATTATCCATTAAAAGTCCCTCCGCATAAAATATCGTCACTATTTGAAAGGCATTGTAAAGTTAAATGATTAGTATTTAGTTGCCTTATAAATCAACAAAAGGTAGAAGAGGATGTACATTCAATAACAAAACAACCAGAACAAGAAAGAAATATCATTTGAGCCATATAATTAAAATATTAGCTGTAAAAAGTAGAATAAAAGGTCTCGAAAGAAGGCAAAAATTTATAGTCAACACTGACATTTCACTGACTAAGCGCTTAAAAAAGTGAAATATAAGCAGTTTATACTCCATTGGAAAGACGACTTTACATGAAATGTATTATCTTTGCACTACTATTTCGAAATAATACATTCTATAAATAAATGAAACAGTACAAGTTAGTAGACAATTTACTGGGGTGGCTTGCTTTCTTGATTGCCGCAGTCGTTTATTGTTCTACAATCGAACCGACAGCCAGCTTTTGGGACTGTCCTGAGTTTATCACTACAGGCTATAAGCTTGAAATTGGGCATCCACCTGGGGCACCATTCTTTATGCTTACAGCCAATCTTTTCTCGCATTTTGCAAGTAATCCATCAGAAGTTGCACGCATGATCAACACCATGAGCGCTCTATTGAGTGCCACAACGATCATGTTTCTCTTTTGGACGGTGACTCATCTGACGAGAAAACTAATACTGAAAGACTGGAATGAGCTGACAACAGCAAAGACAATTATCATCGAAGGAGCTGGACTTGTCGGAGCACTCATTTATACTTTCAGTGACACCTTTTGGTTTTCAGCCGTTGAAGGCGAGGTCTATGCCTACTCATCTGCCTTCACCGCAATCGTATTCTGGCTCATTTTGAAATGGGAAGACCATGCAGACGAACCACATAGTGACCGCTGGCTCGTGCTGATTACCTATATGACAGGCCTTAGTATCGGTGTGCACTTGTTGAATTTACTATGTATTCCGGCCATCGTTCTTGTGTTCTGTTATCGCAAGTTCCCAAATATTGAGTTGAAAGGCTCATTGATTGCGCTGTTCTTCTCATTCGTTCTTGTTGCTGCAGTGCTTTATGGCGTCGTGCCAGGAATCATTACTGTGGGCGGATGGTTTGAGCTTTTGTTTGTCAATGTGCTTGGATGTCCGTTCAATACTGGTGAGATTATCTACATCATTCTACTTGTAGCAACGGTTCTTTGGGCTATTTATGAAAGCTATTCTGACCGAAACGAGAAGCTGAGTAACATTTCGTTTACCGCTGCAGTGGCTATGCTTGGCATCCCATTCTATGGATATGGCTGGACATCCGTATTCATAGGAGTAGTTATTCTCACGATACTTTGGTTTGTATTAAACTACAAACGAACGATTAATAAGAAAAGAGTCAGCTTCGTAACTGCACGCATTAAGAACACAACTTTATTGTGTATGTTAATGCTTATGATTGGATATTCGAGCTATGCCCTTATAGTTATACGCTCAACGGCTAATCCTCCTATGGACCAAAACTCGCCAGAAGACATCTTCACTCTTGGCAGTTATCTCAGTCGTGACCAATATGGTGACAGACCATTAGCCTATGGTCAGGCCTACACTTCACAGGTTGCACTGCAAAACGACGGTACGATGTGCAAGCCAGTAATGAGTGAAGGTGCGCCAATCTATGCTCGAAAGGAAAAGAAAAGCGCTGATGAGAAAGACTCATACTTTGTTGTTAGTCACAAGAATAAATACGTATTTGCGCAGAATATGGTATTCCCGCGCATGTATGAGCAGAAATATGCCCAAGCGTATGAAGACTGGATGGGCGGTGTTGACGGCTCGGAAGTGCCGTATGATCGCTGTGGTGAGCCAATGACGGTTAAGATGCCGAGCCAAATAGAGAATCTACGTTTCTTCTTATCTTACCAATGTAACTTCATGTATTGGCGCTACTTTATGTGGAACTTCGCTGGACGTCAGAATGATATACAAGGTAATGGCGAGCTTGAACACGGCAACTGGATTACCGGTATTCCTTTTATTGACAATGCACGCTTAGGAGATCAAAGTAAACTTCCAGCCGATTTGCAAAATAACAAAGGCCATAACGTGTTCTATTGTCTTCCACTCCTTCTGGGAATCATAGGACTTTCTGGCAAGCTTGGCGTGGAAAACGAGGTATTCGCCAGTTCTGGGTTGTGTTCTTCCTATTCTTTATGACAGGATTGGCTATTGTTATCTATCTTAATCAGACGCCAATGCAGCCACGAGAACGTGATTATGCTTATGCAGGTTCATTCTATGCGTTTGCTATTTGGTGTGGAATTGGTGTGGCAGCTATCTATGATTTGCTAAAGAAATACCTACATATCAATGAAAAGGTACTGGCATCTGTCGTTTCAATCTTAGCGTTGTTGGTTCCTATTCAGATGGCAAGTCAGACATGGGATGACCATGATCGTAGTGGAAGATATACTTGTCGAGACTTCGGTCAGAACTATTTGATGACTTTACAAGACAAAGGTTTCCCAATCATCTTTACCAATGGAGACAATGATACGTTCCCACTTTGGTATAATCAAGAGGTAGAAGGTGTCAGAACTGATGCCAGAGTATGCAACCTAAGCTATCTCGCTACTGACTGGTACATTGACCAAATGAAGCGACCTGCCTATAATTCGCCTGCGGTTCCAATCAGTTGGCCTCGTATTGACTTCTGTTCGGGGACAAATGATTATATCACTGTGCAGCCGGAAGCTAAGAAACAGATCCTTCAGTTCTATAAGGATAACCCACAACAAGCTAAGGCTCAGTTCGGAGATGAACCGTTTGAACTGAAGAATATCATGAAGTATTGGGTACGATCTAAGGATAATGACATGCACTTTATACCTACAGATACGGTCTATGTAACTATAGATAAGCAGGCCGTTAGACGCAGTGGAATGCTCATGCAGACTGATTCTATCCCCGACAAGATGGTGATTTCGCTCGCAGGAAAGAACGCTTTGTACAAGAACGACCTAATGATGCTTGAGATGATTGCCCAATGTAACTGGACGCGTCCTATCTATGTAGCCCTCACTGTGGGTGAAGATAACTACATGAACTTAGGGAATAACTTCGTACAAGAAGGCCTTGCAAACCGCATTACGCCATTCACGACGAATATAGATGGTAAGGTTGTCAAGGGAATGACTAACTTTGACACAGCCAAACCTATCGAAACCTAATGACGCGCTATAAGTTTGGTGGCTTAAAGACTAAGGGACTATATATCGATGAAACAGTAATGCGAATGTGTTATACCCATCGTCGTCTCTTTGCTCAGCTGGCAAAACAACTCATTATGGAGCATAAAGATAAACAGGCATTAGCTGTTTTGAATAAATGTTTAGCTGAAATACCGGCTTATAATGTGCCAAACAACTACGTAAGTGGTAGCCTTGATCTTGCAGAGTGCTATGCAATATTAGGTCAAAAGGCTAAAGCTAAGGAATTGTTTAACGACGTTTGGAACAACTCTGCACAGTATATGAATTGGTATTTGAGCCTCGACAGCAACCATTTTGCCCAGTCTATGAGTGACTGTCTACGCGAAATGTCAATCATGCAAGAGTGTAACAGAGTGGCAAGTATCATAGATCCGAAGCTCGCTCAACGCACAGGACATCAGTTCCAGAGTCTGTTTAATATGTATCGCGGCAAAGGTGGCGTGCTGCCTAACCAGAATAATTGACGTAAAATTAAGCTAACAAGCGATGATAATAGAGCAACCTGCGAAATGGTTACGCTGGATTTATCCCGGTGCGACTTGGAGAATGGACCCTAACGAACATGCAGTTTATCTCACGTTTGACGATGGTCCTATCCCCGAGTCGACACCTTTCATCCTTGAAACGCTTAGGAAATATAATGTCAAAGCTACCTTTTTTATGGTTGGAGAGAATGTGTTGAGATACCATGACCTCTATAATCAAATCATCAATGATGGTCATCGAGTGGGTAATCACACCTTTAACCATATAGGATCTTTTCAAACATTGGACAATCACCTACGCCATTAATACTCATAAAGCCGATGAACTCATCCACTCAAACCTATTCCGTCCGCCCCATGGATGGATGAGAATGTCAGTCTATTGGTGGATGAAAAGAAGGTATCGGATTATCATGTGGGACCTCGTTACACGCGATTATTCTAAATGGTTGACTGCAAAAGATGTGGTAAGAAACGTAAAAAGGTATGCAAGGAATGGCTCAATTATCACGTTTCATGACTCTTTGAAGAGTATCGATAAACTAAAGACAGCCTTACCTGAATCAATTGAATGGTTAAAATCGCAGGGATATGAATTCAAAACCTTTGAATAAACAAGACCTTACGAATGAAATCAAAGCCGAAGCACTGCGCCTCGGCTTTTTTGCTTGTGGCATAGCACGTGCTGAGCACGTTGATAAAACGACAACAAACCATATCAACCGCTGGCTCAAAGAGGGCAAATATGCCAACATGGAGTATATGGCGAACTACACAGATAAACGACTTGACCCCCGATTATTAATGGAAGGAGCAAAGAGTATCATTTGTGTTGCATTGAACTATGCCCCACAACATAAGTTCAATGAAAATGAATTTCATCTCGCTTCCTATGCCCTTGGTTTGGATTATCATGATATAATGAAAAACAAACTGCGTCAATTGGCCGCACGATTTGGCTTTAATGATGCACTAAAATGCCTCAAATCAGAGCGTAAAATGTGCCGAATCTTTGTTGATACTGGCCCCATATTAGAACGCTATTGGGCTGAAAAAGCAGGGTTAGGATGGGTTGGTAAGAACCATCAGCTTATCATTCCACACGCCGGAAGCATGTTTTTCTTGGGTGAAATCATTGTAGATGAAGAGCTTGTTTATGACCAACCAGCAAAGAATCGCTGTGGAAACTGCCACCGATGTATTGATGCCTGTCCAACCAAAGCGATTGTTGAAGGGCGTGAAATCAATGCCGAGAAGTGCCTTTCTTACCAGACAATAGAGAATAGAGAAAGTCTTTCTGAAGAGGCTTCTGCCTCAATCGGTAACACCATCTATGGCTGTGATGCCTGCTTAAAGGCTTGTCCGTGGAATAAATTTGCCATACCTAACGACACACCCGAACTTCAACCAAAAGCAGAACTCATGCAAATGACGCGACAAGAATGGGAGATTCTCAGCGAAGAGGATTATCAAAAACTCTTCAAAGGGAGTGCGGTTAAGCGGGTGAAATATAAGGGACTGATGCGAAATATTAAGGCTGCGACTTGCTATTCTCAAGGAAAACACCTACCTTTATCCACGAAAACAAAGGACAATGAACAAAAAAATAAATAGTTATAAGGCTGTGGCTGCGTTAACAAGAGCATTTTTTGAAGCCTATACAAACGGCATTTTAGATGGCTCAACAGAGGCAAATAACAAGGAGAACAAACGTTCTCCACAAGCTGTTAAGCAAGCCATGCTCGAACATTATGAAGAAATTAATCAGCAGTTCTTCACGGTGATGTTTCCTGCTTTGACGCTACTCAATTATCAAGATGAACAGAAATGCAGGAGAAGCTCAAGGAAGCAAGTGCTGAAAAGGCCTTAAATGTTACAGAATATCTACGATTTGCGTGCAAAACAGATAAGCTTTTTCAGGCCCTTTTGAGTGAATATAGACGCAATTTTACTATGCTTTTGCAAGGTAAAATGACAACACTTCATGAGCACATTAAAGGCTATCCACGAGGTTTACAGCTTTCAGTTATAGACGAACAAAAGGCTATCGTCATTATGGTTCGGGTGATTTTAAAGGCCTATGCCGCAGGAATAAAAGCAACAAAAACAAGCCATCACGCTTTCAATCAAGCCACAATCTATCGCATATTGCTGATAAACATACAATTGTTACTCAATGATTGTGCATTCAAATCAAACGAAGAAGATCTCATACTGCTATTCCAAGAGGCATGCGGAAACGAAAACAATCTCAATGTTTTATTCAATTCGTTGGATGAAATCTATGAAGAATTAGCACAAGAAGAGGGACTTTACACACACAATGAGCAAGGAAATTAGAAAAGAAGCACTACGAAACAGCAAGCTATATCACCATATTAAGAAGGTCACTCAGCTTGCAGATGGATATTATCTCGATTTTGTCATCGGATTAATCCCAGGTGGTTTCGGTGACATTCTCGGCGGCTTGTTCTCTCTTTCGCATGTATACTTTGGCCTATTCAAGCTCCGTTCTATTCCGCTGACATTGGCTTTATTGAACAATATGCTTCGCGATGTCTTCCTTGGCATGCTACCTTTCTATGTAGGAGATGCCATTGACTTCTTCTATAAGTCCAATAAGAAGAACATGGCATTAATAGATGGCTTCGTAAATGACGATAAAGAAATCATTCATCAAGTCAACAAAAAGGCTGTTCAGTCTGCCATCATCCTATTGCTACTCCTTGTTTGTATAGCAATTCTGCTTTGGGCATTAATCAAATTTGCAGAACAGGTAGGCAATTGGCTGTTTACTTAACGCAAAGATTCTATCGAAAATCTATATAAACAAACAGACCTTGTAAGCAACAATGATTCACTTACAAGGTCTGTTTCTGTTTAATTATGATGTATAATGCCTAAACTTATTCATTAAAACAAGTCAAAAGGGCATTATTTTCTACTGCATATCATAAACTACTTGCATGAGTTTCTTTCCTAAGGCATCAGCTTCTTCCATTGTAGAAGCCTCACTATACACGCGGATAATAGGCTCTGTGTTACTCTTTCTCAGGTGAACCCACTTGTCAGGGAAGTCAAGTTTCACGCCATCTATATCAGTTACCTGCACATCGGGTTCTTTTCCATACTGCTCTTTCACCTTTTCCAAGATTGCATCCACATCAGTTGATGGTGTAAGATCTATGCGATTCTTGGCTATAAAGTATTCAGGGAAGGTAGCACGGAGTTCACTTACCTTACATTTCTTCTGTGCAAGACTCGACAAGAAGAGTGCAATACCCACCAAAGCATCACGTCCATAGTGGCTCTCGGGATAGATTACTCCCCCATTTCCCTCACCACCAATGATGGCATTCGCCTCTTTCATCTTCGTTGTTACATTCACTTCACCCACTGCAGCAGCTGTATAAACGCCGCCATGCTTTGTTGTTACATCGCGAAGACACGTGTAGAGCTTAGGTTAGATACGGTATTTCCCGGCGTGTTACTAAGCACATAATCGGCTATTGAGACTAAAGTATACTCCTCACCAAACATCTTTCCGTCTTCACAAATGAATGCCAAGCGGTCAACATCCGGGTCTACAACGATGCCCAAATCATAGCCACCTTTTTCGTATTTCGGACATAATACCACTGAGATTTTTTTCTCCAATGGTTCAGGATTATGTGCAAAATCACCATTCGCTTCGCCATTAAGGAAGGTATATTCTACGCCTAAAGCATCAAGCAATTCTGGCAAAATGATTCCTCCAACCGAGTTGATTGCATCCACAGCCACCTTAAAGTGCGCTTTGCGTATAGCCTCAGTATCTACTAATTTCAATGCAAGCACACTATCAATATGGCGTTGATTGAAAGATTCTTCTTTGTATTTACCTACATGATCAACGTCGGCAAACTCGAAATCTTCCTTATCTGCTATCGCAAGCACCTCGTTTCCGTTATCTTTTGTGAGGAATTCTCCCTTGTGATTCAATAGCTTCAAGGCATTCCAATGACGTGGATTGTGGCTTGCAGTGATGATGATTCCGCCTGCAGCTTGGCTCATTTGAACAGCCAATTCAGTAGTAGGCGTGGTGGCAAGTCCTATATTAAGCACATCATATCCCATGCCCATTAATGTACCACAAACTACATTTTTCACCATCTCTCCAGAGATACGAGCGTCTCTTCCGACAACTATCGTGTTACTCTTCGACTGATTACTGCGACGAATAAAGGTCGCATAAGCAGATGTAAACTTAACAATGTCTAATGGATTTAATGTGTCACCAGCTCGTCCTCCGATTGTCCCTCGGATGCCGGAGATAGATTTTATTAAAGTCATAATATTTAGATTTATCTACCTTTTTGGTAAGTTAGTTCGTAAAAACAGGGGTAAACAGCTCCCGAAGCAACAGCAGTTCCTTGCGCAGAAGGCACAATCAGTCTCACTTTTGCAATGCCTTGTGCCGTCAATTTGCCAAGTTTGATATAAGAAAGCGGTGCCAAAAGTCCTGCCGGAACGGTAGCCGTTCCATAGACACTCTTCATTACTCCCGATTCAAATTGTGCGTAGGGCGAACCTGAAATCATTTTAACGTTCATCACATCTGGAATAGATGAATAGGTCATGATATTGTTAGAAGAAAGCACCGAGTCTGTAAGCAGATTGGTTTCTGTGTATCTTAACAACACATTTGCAGAGGCATTGCGACCTAAGACCGCACCACTTCCGCGACGAACAATTTGCATATACACACCCGAACTATTGAAAAGCACAAACTGATTCTTGGTGGTATCTGTCGTGGTATCTTGTGAAAGAAACTGTTGTTCACTAATAACATTCACCTTATGGTCTGCAATATACTGGTTGATTGCAGCGCGTTCTTTCTTCTTTTTGTCTGCATACGTTTCTGTATCTTTGCAAGATGCAAACGCAATCACACCAATAAGGCCTACGAATAAATATATTATTTTCTTCATTTCTGTCTGTTTTGTTCTTATTTATAACGTGGCAAAGTTACTAATTTCCTTACACTTTGATAGATTTCTATGATAGTTTTTATTGATATTTCCCAATTTTTAAGCTTTCAATCGGTTGGCATATTTCAAGAGCGCACGCTGCATAATCACTTCAGCTTCTTTCAAACTGCAATGCAATTTGCCTCCACTGGCATTCAGATGCCCGCCTCCATTGAAAAACTCGGCAGCTACTTCGTTGCATGGAAAATCATCAACCGAGCGCAAACTCACAAGAATCAGGTTGTCGTGTCGGTCGTCTTCACGCAACGAAACCGAGAACTTCAGTCCCTTTATACGCAGTGGTTCGTTGACAAGTCCCTCCAAATCACCTTTCACAAAATGGAATCTCTTCATGTCACGACGGCTCACCGTGAAGTAGGCGGCATGATATTCATCGAATACACACAGGCGTTCGCTCATCAAAAAGCCACGTAACCTGATGGCCCATTGACTATAATTGTTGAACACATTGCGATAGATTTTATCCTTATCTATTCCCGTTGTGAGCAGCATCCCAACGATTGTATAGATTACCGGACGCGTAGAATTATACGTAAATCCACCGGTATCGGTCATCATTCCACAATAAATCGGAGCCGCAATCTGTTGAGTGAGCTGCTCAAAGCCACCCAATTGGCAGATTACTCGAAACACAAGTTCGCATGTGCTGCTGGCCTCGGGATGAGAAATGGTAACAATGCCATCGATTGTTGGATTGAGATGATGATCTATCAGCACGCGTTTTGCCTTTGAAAGCGCTATGACTTCTTGGAGTTCTTCAAGTCTACTCGTGTCATTAAAATCAAGACAAAACATCAAATCGGCACGTTGACAAAGCGCCTTTACTTCGTCAGTTTGTTTATCAAAACGTAACACATCATCTGTCCCAGGGAGCCATTTCAAAAATCGGGAAAGGCATCAGGCACGATGACATGGGCCGCTTTTCCCCATTGTTTCAAATATTCCGTCCAGGCTAAACATGCTCCCAAGGCATCGCCATCAGGACTTTTATGCCCCAAAACAATAATATTTTCGGCATCACGGATAGCCGCCTTCAAGGTTTCGACTTCCTGTTCTGTGATTAGTTCTAATTGCATAATGGGCACAAAGATAATAAAAAAGGTTGAGAGACAACACAAAATGCGATGAGTTAAATGAAAGATGAATGCAAAAAAGGGTGCAGCCTGTTATCGCAACAGCGCTGCACCACCACTTTAGACTTAGGAGTATTTATGACGATACCTATTGTATAACTACGCCGCTGCGCAGGTTTTCGTCGCAATAAGAGTTAATTTATGAATGCGGTTTTACGCATTTCCCTAAGCTCGACAATTTTATGGTTGGTTTTTATGTTTAATGCCAAAGTTGGGCTGTTCGGTTGTTCCGCCCTCTGCTTTCGGCTTTTCATTCGTCTTTTCATTCGCTTTCGGCTTCTTCTCCTCTACGAGAAACAGCGTTCCATCCTTATTCACGCCCACCCAAATGGTTTTGGGTTTGCCGTCGGCCGTGGTCTTGCCTGCTATGGCCAATTCATATTTGCGCTTGGCTGCCGTGCCCTTTGTCTTGCCTGTAAATGACAGGCTGCCACGCTCAAGCTCCATTTGCTGTTCAAGCGCTGGAAATCCTGCTTTTAGCCTGTTTTCTTCCTCTGGCGTAGGCTTGGGTGTGGGTTTCTTCTGCGCCATACTCTGTTTATGCGAAGTCTTGAAGTGGTCGCTTTCCTGATTCATGCGGTCAACCAAACGCTCTATCAGGGCGCGGTCGTCGTCAGTTGTGGCAAAGAGATAGCTAGCTTCAATGTAGCGGCAAACTACGCCAAAGACCGCATCGGTCTGCGGACGAACCTCGCTCAATGCCGGCATCTTCTGGTCCACGGCCTTTTCCTGTCGCGTGTTGTATACCTTTTGAAACTCATCGTTCACCGTCTTCAACTGTGCCGTCACCGGTGCCAGCCCTAATGCCGTCACCTCAGTGGCAAAGCGCTCTAAGTCTTTCAACATGCCACGCACCTCAGCCGTTTCCGCGTCAATCGCCTTACTTTGAATGCCTGCGTAGACACCGAGTCCTTTGTCTAACGCTTTCGCTGCCTCGCGCACTGCTGCCACAGGTGATTTCTGTTGCGCCCGCACCACACCAAAGAGGTTGGTCAGCAGGTCGTCGCGCTGTTGGTCGAACGCTTTCATCTGTTCGGTGTAGACTGTTGCCGTGGCCTGCTTATTCAGTTCTGTTTCCAAGTCCAAGCAGTCTGCCCAAATCTTCAACAGCTCGTCCGTCAGGTGCAATTTCAGTTTGTCTACGGCTTTCACCAATTCATACATGTTGAACTGGAACTGCAAGTGATGCGAATTAATGTAGTTCGAGCAATTACTCCCCTCAACTTTGAGCACCTTGGGAAGTTGTAAAGGCTTCATTTTTGTTTTCATTCTATTTTTAATTAATAGGTTAATAAATAAAGAATTGGACGCCGAAATGTCGCCATCTGGCGCCCAAAATATTCTTTTTGTATTTCCGTGTGAAAGTTTAAGACCTAAAATCCTTTTTTCATGCTTCCGTGTGGAAGTTTAGGACCTAAAATCCTTTTTTCGCGTTTCCGTGTGGAAGTTAAAGACCAAAAATCCTTTTTTCGCGCTTCCGTGTGAAAGTTTAAGGCCAAAAATCCTTTTTTCGCGTTTCCGTGTGGAAGTTTAAGGCCAAAAATCCTTTTTTCGCGCTTCCGTGTGGAAGTTTAGGACTTAACCTTAATTCCGCATAAACCAGCGGACAAAAAAATCTTTTTTTTATTTTTATGTTTATCCTCGCCTCCTCCAAGGGAGGCAAGGAAAAAAAAACAGATTTTTTTTCATCGACCGGCTTCGCCGGTTTCTTTGGCCGGCGGGCGGGACAAGCCCGCCGGCAATCAATCAAATGAATCAAATGAATCGAATTATTCTGAGACGGGGCGGACAGAGAACCCGTACGGCCGACTCTCGTAGTTCTGCGGGTACACGTCCCACGGGCCGGCGTTCAGGTAGCAACCGTTGCCCGCGTTGTACGGGACTGCCGACCAACAGTAGCTGCTGCTGCCCACGTCGCTCAGCGAACCGCCGTAGTAGTAGCGAAGACCCGAAGCAGGGAAGTAGATTGTAGCTGTCTTACTGCTGTTTGTCCAGAAATTATGACCAAAGTTATTTCTGAAAGTCTGCCAATTGTCTGTACCGTCAACATTCATTGTGCCACCACCGCTACCATTAGCCGTGAAACCGGTGAAGGCGTTAGAGGCGGGCATGTGGAAACCTGCGGGGCAGGGATCGTAGATGGTCTTGACCACAGAATTGTCGTTATAACCGGTAGTGGTGTTGTCCATCGACCAGAGGTTGTACTGATTGTAACCTCTCGGCCAAGTTGAGCCCCATATGTAGAAAATCTCGGGATGCTGGATGCCGTTCTGAAAGGACATGTTGTCACCGCCATTCTGGTTGAAAGAACCGTCGGGAATGGTATTGGTGCCGGGGAAGGCATCCTTGCGACCAAACTGGTAAAAGGTGGTAACAGCCTGCTTTACGCTAAAAGGATTCTGGGTAATATTAATGACGGTTTCCTGTTTTGTGCCGCTGTTTGCAACGGTCTGTTCGACCTTGACTTTGACAGTACGTGCCTTATTGTAGGTTGTACCCTCCCACTCAGTAGGTTTCCAACCAAGAGTCTCTTCGGTAAAGTTGTAAACCTTGTTCTGATGGTTGGTAACAGGAATTGGAGTGAGTGCACTCTGAGGAGCAAACCACAAATGCCATGACCAAACAACGGTGCCACCCTTTGTAACAGCAACGACAGCGTTACCACTCTTAATGTCAGTTGCCTTTACTTCGAAGTCTAAGTAAGCATTACCACCTACATGTGCGATAGGGGTAGAAGCAAGATGAACAAGGTTGGCTTCATCAGCCCAAACTATCCTCGCACCATTGATATTTGCATTGGCAGCATTGCTCTTTCAATCCAAGGATTGGTAATATCGTGGTTAAGATGGTCCTTGAAGTTATGGAGTATTATATCGTTTCCGTCGTATAGTGTCGGAGGCGCAGAACTGATGTAGGCACTACTGTTTGTTACACCATTCTTTATTGCATTACCATAAACGAGTGGGATGCGGTAATGGCCAGGGGCTGAGATAAGGTAAGAGTTGGCAGTGTTACGTGCAGTTGAAGCACCTTGATAGTTATGCAAAGAAAGGTCGTAAGGGGCAGAAGCCGTACCTAAAGGAGTGGCATTCTTAAGTCCATCGTTACGAACCTTTAAAAGGTCGGTAACGTCTTTTCTCAATGTGGCTGTACCTTGGTCGGCAGCAGTACCACCATCGCCGCTTTCAGCACTAAGAGCAGTAAGCCAAGCGGGTTTGGTGGTTGTCCAAGTTGTACCGTTATCAACACTGTAACCGATAACCTTCCATGCCACTGCTTGCTTTGTATGTGTTACAGGGTCTTCACGATAGCTCGTAATACTGTAAGGCTGCGATGTTGTTTCGTCGTATTTGGCTGCACGGCTTGGGTCGGTTGGAGTAAGCACATAATGCCAGGTAGAGTTCGTCTGGCTAAGTTTGTAGGTGCGTGTGGTACCTGCTTTCCATTCACCTTTCAATACAACGTCGATTACAGTACCATCGGTGCAGTGAACATTCACCTTTACGTTATTGCCCGTGAGCACTTGCGGAATCATGTAGAATGTGAAGTTGTCGCCAGTGTTACCCATGATGGTTATGTTAGGGTTATGGTTGGTGCTTACGCTGACACCAGAAAGTGTGGCTGTACCACGAGTGTCGGCAGAGTGGTCCCAGGCTGCGCCTGTGCCATTGAATTGGCTTGAAAGGATGTACTTGCTCTTCATTACGGCATTTTGTATCTCGACCTTGTCGATGGTCTTGTTCCAAGAGAGGTTCTGACCAACGGCAAAACGAATACCCGTAAGGGCGTGGCGGAAGTCGAGGTTCGTTGGGGGGGTGAACACCGCGTGTGGCATAGTGCACGTCGCCTGTGCAGGCCGCCATGAAGTCCTTTTGGTTCTTCACGTCGGAGTCTACTTCGAAGTCTACGCTGGGGCTGCCTGATGTTTCGGTGTTACCGATAGTCATCTTGGAATAGCTCTCCGTATTCGGATATACGGCAAAGAAGCGGGCCCAGGGTTGTGAGAAGGCCCAATAGATGGGTGAATAGAGTTCACCATCGCTCTTAGTCTTCTTGGCATGGAACCATTCGGGGGTGGTTAGAATACTGGTTTCCGTAGTTCCGCGGATGGCCGATACGGAGAAGTCGCCAAGGGTAGAGGTATAGATGATATTAGCACGCGTGTGGGCATCTGCCTTAACGGGATTGACGCCCTCAACAGTGGTTTCGATCAAGCACACATCAATGTTGCGATTGCTATGAGCTGTGAGCTTATCGCCGGCGAGGTCGCTGCTACCCAAGCCGGGAGTGATGGCACCGCGTGTCATAACTCCACGAGAGATAGCTCCCTCCTGCACATCGTTTACACTAAAACGGATAACGGCATCTTTACCGTTCGTTCCGCCATTATCCAAATCGTCGTCGGCACAAGAGACGGCCGTCAACGCTGCGCCGCTGGCTAAGAGTGCCGAGCAGGCGTAAAAAAATAGTTTGTTCATTAATTGTTAAAAGAAAAAAGCCTCACCCCCCAACCCATCTTCCGAACCAACGGTCACTGACCGAAGGGAAGTGATGGAGAAGATAGCGTGTTACCCCTAGAGGTTAGATTGTCATAAGATAATACTATGAGAATGAGGAATTAATACTGTTTGTTTGGATTCTTGGACAAGCAACTTGTCAACTTGTCAACTTGTTAACTCGTCTACATGTCTACTTGTCAAGCAACTTGTTTACTTGTAAACTCGTCTACATGTTCACTTGTTGCCTCGTTAACCTTCGAGATTATCATCATCGCCTTGGTTATCTTCGGGTGCATCAATAACTTGGATTTTACCAGGAGGAGTACCACCGCCACCAGGCTGAACGAGAGGACTAACAGCAAGGAAACTGCCCTCGGAGGCCACTCTGACGACATCGATTGTAGGACGAACATAAAGTTGTCGTACCGTCTTTCTGATTTTTTTCATAATTTACATGATTATAATGAATCTTTTCTTTTAATTTTTGTCTTTTGTTGGTTCGCAAAAAGGCACGAGTTATTGAACAAAGGGAACTCACTTGAGCCCTTTGTTAATCGGAGTTTACGCGGCATGACTCGCGCGCGTAGGAGAAAAAAATTAAAAGTGTAGTTATTGGCGTGGCGCCTATGAGAGAGAGAGAGAGAGAGAGAGTAGCAAATTATTTGGAACTACCAAATTATTAGTGCAAAAAGTTGCAAAGAAATTCAAATTTCCTTGCATGCTGTCCTTGCCTTGATATGATATTGCTAATTGTTTCACGGCGACAAAGGTATAACAAAGTTTGGAAACAGCAAAATAATCTGAAAAGAAATATAAAAAATGCGCACTCCTCTATGGAGAAATGCGCATAAATGGATATCATTAAATTGGTTGTTTTACTCCGAATCATGCTTCGTTTGCATGTAAAATATGCTGGAGCATGATGCAGATTATCACTTAAAACAACTTGTTCGGATAAACGCCTTCATCAATTAGCTTTTGGATTCTGTCTACAACACCCTGACGATCCGCAGCATAAGTTACGCCAAACCACTTGCTCGTGGTGTCAAGTACCTTAACCGTAGCCGTTTTATCACCAATCAGTTTGTTCACCATCAATGGGATAAAGAACTCTGATTTCAGGTTTGTCATGTTCTTAGGATTGGCAAGGAACTCCTTGAAATAAGCCTCACTATAATCGAAATAATCAGGAGTGAAACCCCAAACATTCATGGAAACAGGAGTGTTATCGGCTACGGTTACCCACTGACCTTGCTCATCTTTATACTGAACTTCGCCGTTTCTACGTTCTATTTCGGTTCGTTCTACGACAGTAGTTAAAGTTGTCTTCGGCATCCTTTGAACAGATTCCACGTGCTACAGTGCCGTTATCACTCAACGTGTTTCCTACGCGAAAACCTACCATTGCGTAGCGATTCTTGCTGTCTTCTGACAACGAATTAAGGAACTTTCCGACTACCATGAAGCAGTCACGGTTATAGAAATCATCACAATTTATGACGCAAAAAGGTTCCTTAATCACATCTTTTGCCATCAACACGGCATGGTTAGTACCCCATGGTTTCTCACGACCTTCAGGAACATTAAAACCTTCTGGGAGTGCATCTAAACTCTGAAAAACAAGTTCTGCAGGGATATGTCCCTCATACTTAGATAGGATTTTCTCCTTAAATTCAGCCTCAAAGTCTTTACGAATCACGAAGACTATCTTGCCAAATCCAGCCTGAATAGCGTCATATATGGAATAATCCATAATGGTTTCTCCATTAGGTCCTAAGCCATCGAGCTGTTTAAGACCTCCATAACGGCTACCCATTCCGGCGGCCAAAAGTAACAAAGTTGGTTTCATTTCTTTATGTTTTAAATGATTTATTAAATGTGTCGTAAGGATAACTCAATTATCATTATCCAACATTCTCCCCTTAAAAGGGAGGCTGTTGACGTCTACAAAAGTACAAATTAATCGCGAAACTGCGCAGAAAAGAATGACTTTTATTCTGTGAAATCTCTCTTTAGAATGGCATTCCTATAGCAAAATGCAGGCTATGACTGCTGCCAAAGTTTGGTAAATTGTAGAAACCTGACTTGTAAGGCAAGTGTAAACCAATGCCCCAATCAACACGAATGACAAAGAAATCTAAGTTATAACGCAGGCCGACTCCTGTTCCAAAAGCCATCTGTTGTGGCAGGTTTTTCAACTTAAACTGACCGCCAGGATGATCTGATCTGTCATGAAGCGTCCATACATTACCTGCATCAAGGAAGATTGCGCCATAGAGATTGCCAAACAATCTCGGCCGATATTCGAGATTAGCCAAGAACTTTACATCGCCCGTTTGGTCGAGATATGAAGACGTTGAGGATGTAGGATAGTAGGCTCCTGGACTATACTGCGCAGTGTAAAGGCTCTAATGCTGTTGGCTCCTCCTATATAAAACTGTTCACTCCAGGGTGCAACGGTTGAGTTTCCATAAGCCCATATACAGCCAAGATCAATGTGACCAACGAGTTGATTCTTACGTCCCATCTGCCAAATCTTACGGAATTCGGTCTCAATCTTAAAGTATTGAGCATACGGATTCTTAAACATCTTCTTGTCGTGCTTACCCCATTTGAATCCTCCTATAACGTAACCGAGTGATAAAATATTAGCCGCCTCACTGACAGTTGTTTGCCACCATATAGGGTTTCGATAGTTCTTGGGACTTGAATAGATGTAGCTGTAACGCATTTTGGGGATGAACTGATCTTTCATCGACATCTTTAAATAAGGTGTTGTGTTGAGAAGTGCATCAAATTTTGATGAATGTGACGACATATATTCATACTCCAAGATTAATGGAGCGAACTGATGCATTGATGTTTCCGACGTTTGGAAGGTGTATGAAAGCTCACCCGATGCGATGTGACGCTTAAAGAATCCTGCACGGTTTATTACGCTTGTAGAAGCCTTAACCAAAGTTGTTGGTGAACTATAAAAGTGATGTCGTGTCAAGAAAGGCATTAACATAACTGGGAATTCCAACGAAACATCACCACCATATTCATAGGAATGATTATTATCCGACTTACCACTTGCAGAATGACCAGTTTGCCATTCATAAGAACCTTTTAGGTTAATGTCAAGCTTTTCGCCTCCTTTGAAAGCATTACGCTTGGTGAATCCAATCACGATTCCAGGCCCCATGCGCCCACTTGTGCGTCCCGTGTAGTTGGTTTCTACATAGAAATCATAAGGCTTATCAAACAAACAATTCAACTTTAAGTCAAGCGTATCACAATGTTCAGATGAATCTCGTGGTGTAAACTGGAAATCAACCATACTAAAGCCCATTCCCCGTAATCTTATTTGACGATTCTATATACTTATCATAACTGAAAAGTTCGTTTGGCCTAAGCTTTAAGTCACGGAGAATCACGCTGGGGCGTATCGGCGTACGCTTCCCTTTAAAGTGCACTGTAACCTTATGTGTTTGGATAGCATTATTCAATGAGTCGAAGAACTGCCGTTGAAGACGCATATCAATGTTGCCAATGTACCACTTATGTAAGGCACGTGAAGGCATCGAATCTGCCAACTGGAACTTCAACTGCACCTTACCCGGCACGAGAAGTGTATCTGCAAGGTATGAAGCATAGTCTGGTTGATAGTAGTAATAACCATTATTTCGGAAAAGATTGCTCACGCGTTTGCGTTCTGCATCAAGGGCAGATACTTCGAAGGGGAGTACCTCTTTTAATCTTGGCATCAGCCATGTTGGCCCTCAACAGACTATCAGCTGAAGTGGGAAAATTGTCATAAGAGATGCTATCTAACGTGAAAAGATGTCCCATATCAACAACATATCCCAACTTGGCTTTCTTGGGATTGCGTTGTGTTATGGCTTGAAACGTGACGTTACCATGGAAATATCCGTGCGACTTTAATACCGATTCAGCGACAGAAGCACGTAGTTCCGGGTTAACCCAACTCATCAAAACAGGGGCTTTTCCAAATGATTTTGCAATCCACTTTCCTATGGGATTAGTCGCATCTGAGAATGCATTCCAAATCCAAAGTGCATAAGGAAACGGCGTACGATAATAAGAACTACCGAATAAAGCACCGTTTGGAGCACAGGCCAAAGCAGCCTCAACTTCGTCTCGAGTGGTATAGAAGTGGTCGTTAATGGTATCGCTTTCATACTTTATCTTCGTCAATCCAACGTACAACTGATCACCATCGGGAACCTTCTTTGTCGTTGAACAAGCTGATAAAATCAGTAAACTTGCAACGCAAACAAGATATAACAGGTTAATTCTTTTCATCACTTTCAGGTTTAGTTTGAGTCTCTACAGACGACTTTTTGGGTATTATGGGCAGCTCGGTCTTAGCCTCTTTAAATCTAAAGAGGTCTCGGAAGTGGAGCACTTTGCGTCTCCAGATAAAACCAGCTCCATATTGTCCCATGTCACCATCAAGCCAATCATAGCTATCTCTGTCGTAGAACACGCGCAGATATTTAGATGCCGCATCGTTCAATCGATACTCTAAAGAGACATTACTGAAGAAAGTTTCATTCTGATTCAAGGCATCTTGTCCTGTCGAAAGCTTTCCGCCGACAATGATTCTTAATCGGTTGTTCCATAAACGCTTAGCAAACTTAAACGAATAGTCGGTATGTTGGTTGCCACTTCCGTCCATTGTATTATCTACTCCGAAGCTTAAGTCAAGCGTACGGAGGGCATTTCCTGCGATGCCATTTATCTGACTTTGTAGGAAAGCGCTTAGCGCGGAGTTCATAGAAAGGCATTTGTGTTCCCATCGGTTAAGTACATACCGGTTGTTAACATTGTAACAGCAACCTTTCCACGTGCTTCTTTCCCCATTGTATTCAGCTGGTTTTCGACTTCCATGTCTTCAGGCGCATCAATAATAAACTCAAGTCCCATGTCATTGAGTGTCTTACTAATCTTCACTCCGCAATCAAACTCAACACTACGTCCTGCACTTCCATTTGAAGATACAGTCGCTTTATTCTTCTCTGTCGCAGTAATGTTGAGCTTAGGATTCATCGGATCGCCGTTAAATTCAATGTAACTACCATCTTGAATCGTAAAGGTCTTTTGCGGAATCACTGGTAAGGAGTACTTCATCTCACCATTACTGAGCGTATAACGCCCTGTCAATCGGAGATTATCTACCGTATTATATTGCATGCGTAAATCTCCGCCACCCATCAAATCAACATAGTTTGACTTGTCACTATTTAGTGCACAAAGGATATGTGCACTACTACTAATGTTCATTGTGAGGTCCATGTTGAAGCCTGTCAAAGGAGGTCGTGTCACAACAAGCGTCTTCGCGTCTTTGAAATCAGTAAATTTCACAAGCTCATCCAATTGATTATCTGTCGTAAGAGGAGAGTCTTTGAGGATATAAGTCATGTCAGTCGACCCAAGCACATCAAGCTTTCCACGCATCGAAAGGTTATCAATCGGACCGCTCATTTGTGCAAAGAAGTTAACAAAAGCCTTGCCAAATGCCTCTGAACGAGCACTTTCTTCTGCATCAATAAGTAAGAAGTTAAGCGCTTGCATGCGTACATTCATGTTCATTCTATCAAGGTTTGAGAAGTCAAAGAAACCCGACATAATCAATGGACTATTGTTATGTGAGTACATCTGGAAGTTCTCAAAGAGCAACTTACTATTAGAGATCGTCACAGGGTCATTGTCGAAACGCATCTCAATGCCATAGGGAACGCTCACTAAATAAGCAGAATCAAGATAAACTTCTCCATTGACATTGGGGTTCTTTAATGTACCTTTTAGTGACAAACTCCCCTCTGCCGTTCCCTTAAAACCTATAAGTTGCTGTGGAATAAAACCATTGACAAGGCTTAAAGGCGTACGCTCAAGCGTAATCTTTGCATCAATATTTCCTTTACCACCCGACCGATAACTACCATTAATAAGTGCAATCTCATGACCATTCTGTGTCAACAAACCATCAACGACGTGCGAACCATCATGCTTTGGCATATAAACAAACTCGGTTCCAATATCTCCCATCGGACAATTCTCATAGATAAGACGATGTATTGTCATATCCGATGAAACCGAAAGTTCGTCTTTTGTCTGAATCAAGTGATAGTCGCCATCAAGTATTCCCGATATATTGGGCATATAAGGAACCACAGAAAGAATATCATGGAGTTGGAATTGGTGCAATGATATCGTTACATCCTGCAAGGCATCTAAGTTTTCATCGTTCGTATAAACCTTCAAACCCATGCCATCAGTGGACCTTAACTCAACGTTTGCCGACACTCTTCGGTCATCACTGAGAAGCACATAGTTGCTGTCATTGACAGTAAAGTTCTTATAACCCAAAATAGGATGCGCATCAGCCACACTGAAACGGATGCTTCGATGCTCTAATTCCGCCAGCAAAGCAACATCTACTCCAAGCTTATTATCAGCGTCATATAGCTTTGTTCTCAGGTAAGAGCCACGCTCATTCAAGCGTCCATCAGCCACGGCATGAAACACATACTGCGGGTTTTCCTTGTTATTGATGACCTGAGCTTGGTAATTAAACTCATCATGATCAGACCGAATGCGAAACTTAATGGTATCCAACTGCATACTATCTGCAATGAGTGAATCTATCTGTAGATTGCCATTGAGCCCTAAAATGGGTGAAGAGTACATGTCAACATTGGCTCTTGCAAACTGATATCCATAGCGATTAAGCATGTGAACAAAGAAGTTGTCCTTGCCACTTCTTAGGAATAAGCGCGCATTGGGCAACCGCTTGCGCAACATCACCTGATTAATCTTGCGGTTTTTCAACTGACGTTGTAACTCTTTCATAAAGTGTTGACTCTCCGAAAGCAATCGATCATAATACCCATGCCCCTCTAAATGTAGCTGAAAATCACCACAATTAACCACAGCATAGGTGGAATCACGACATGTAGCAACATCAAGAGTGATGTCACCAGCATGATATATCTTATTTTTATCATCGATAACAAGATTTCCTATGAAGCCTGTCAAACGATGAGTATACTTAAAATCTGATACGAATTCAAGGCGTGCTTTCAATGAACCAGCAAAAGGCGTGTCCATCATATGTAGTCCATAGAGGTCAGCATGAGAGAGATTGCAAGACACATTCCCCTTCAAATCACGCCGATTCAATAGTGCTTCTAACTCAACATCACCTTTAAGTAAAGGGTTTTTACTATGAATAACTGCCTTGGCCACCCCATGTGAGATGGTGGCATCAGCCGCTATATGATCAAGAAGGTATTTATCGTAACGGAAATTCTGTATTTGTGCCTTCGCCGTTATATGTGTTCGAGGAGACTTTATGTCTGTTCCCACGCCACGAACATTAATATTTCCAGTGAAAGCCGATAAGTTCATACGAGGCACAAAGTGCTGAATAGGGAAACGATGTGCCTGAAGTTTTGCTTGATAAGCCATGCGTTGAGCATCAAAACTCCCATCAACTTTTACACGGCCTTGACCTTGTTGTACCACAAAACGCCCCTCATAGCGCTGCATTGTAAATCTAAAACGTCCGTCAACACCCATATTATTGGGGATATTTACAGTCTGTCTGACACTCCGACTGAGCATCGCTGTAACCATATCTAAGCGTCCTGTCTTTGCATGGAGCACCATATCGCCACGCAATTGCTTTGGCGTTGTGAGATTCCAAAGCGTTCCTTTTCCGCGCAAATGCAACACATTGGGCAGCGATATAGCCACATTTTTTAATTGAAGATGTTGTAGATTGCCATGTACATTTCCGTGAATTGCGAGTCTGCGATTAGGCCAACGCTGACGCATCTCACGTGGAAGAGCTGACATAAACGGCATTAAGTCGGCCTTACCAAAGGCACCTTTCATTTGAAGTTCAAACACTCCTGGATGCACATCAAAGGCATTCAAATCGAGTTTCAACTTTGCCTGTAACTCCGAAGATGGCGTTTTTGAAATATAGATCAGGAAGTCTCAACTGCAAAGAGTCCATCGAAACCTTACCTTGTAAAGCACTAACGGCGAGTCCACTCTGTTCCTTGAATGCACATTTACGAAGTAACAACGACAAGTCCGAACCCATATAGCGTAAAGAATCGACGCGCATCGTCACGTCAGACAACGCGATATGATTATAGTCTAAGCCCTTAACATGAGGCTTAAAATTATTATCATAGCGCAGAATTCCCTTCTCCCAATCGAACGTATTGACTTGATAGAGTCCCCTTGAACAAATCGAAATAGCCCTTTTTCTGCATAGGTTTTACCCATGTAAACCTGTACTTTCAGCGTATCTCCTGGCATGTGAACAGTCACTGCCGAACGCTGAATTTGAAGCTTATCAACATTAATTTTTCCAGAAGTTTTTCAGTCTTTGCAGTATCCTTTTTCACGGTATCACTGAGTGCAATATCAAGCTGCGCATCGCGTAGACGAACACCATTGACCCTGAGTTTTTTTCGGCAGCTAAGTCAATGCCATGCGCCTTAACTTCAAGTCGCCCCACGTGACCTTTGACCCTCGCTTCATGGATAAAGTTAGACGTATTGACCTTCATGTCGTTCACAGCGAGTTCATTTATTTCGACCTTTTCATGCAAAAGCGGAAGCAACTGAACATCTGCCACAATCTTATGAACGTCAGCAATCGTATCTTTTACTTGCGGAAGAGAGTCGTTTTGGCGTATAGCCTTTACGCCTTCTATGCCCAAGTTCAAAGGAAATTCAAGCTTAACACGATCAACAGAGATTTCCATTTTCATCTTCTTTGAGGCATACGACGCCACATGTTGTACTGCCCAATTCTGAAAAGGAGGGAAGTAAAACAGCAAAGCCAATAGGGCAAAGAGTATGAATGGAGTGGCCACAATAGCTATGGCCCACTTAATCTTCTTCGTCATACACGTAGTTTCTCGTGCAATGGTAGTGTAATATTTCTACTGCGAAAATAAAACAAATTCACGAGATATGCAAATATGCAAGACTAAATCTACAAATAAGCGTTAGAATATCAATAAAAGTATGATTTCATCCACAAAAAATCGAGATACAAAACAAAATAAACCTCAACATCAAGGCGTTAGAAAGTTCTTTACTTCTGATGAAAAAAATACGAAAAAACAAGCTGAACCAAGTTAAGACTTAGTAGTAATAACCTTTCAAAATGGCCTCACTCAAAAACTATTCGAGTAAGACAATAAAAACAAATGGTGCATTTCACACGAAGATTTGCGTCATTTTCCCGCGTAAAACAAGTCTAATTGTAAGACCATTTGCCCCAAATCATTTCTCCTTTTCTTAGTGTTGAAACGGCGGTGTAATTAGGGATGAATCATCACAACATGAGAATTATTCAGAAACGCAAATTTTATCTGCCGTTAACGTCGAAGATATCATGCTTTTGAAATCAGCAAATCATAAACAAATGAAGCCGACAAAGGGAAATTTCTCTTTGCTTTCTACAACACGATTTCATTTTTTTTGTCTAAGGTTTTTATTCAAAACTATGCCATAGCGCATCGTCAGGAAGAGGCGAATCTAATGATATCAGCGTTTTAGACACGGGGTGAACAAACTCCACATGACGCGAAAGCAATGAGATGCTGCCATCAGGATTACTGCGTTGTGCCCCATATTTGAGATCACCTTTTATCGGACAACCCATAGCAGCAAGTTGACTTCTAATCTGATGATGGCGTCCTGTCATGAGGTTTACCTCCAAAAGACTATAATGTTCAGACCGACCTATGACACGATAACTAAGGATTGCTTTTTTAGAACGGGGCACTTCATGGTCATAAACATAACTTTTGTTCTGCTTTTCGTTTCTTACCAACCAGTTGGTTAGTGTTGCTTCAGGTTGCGAAGGATTGTTTTTTGTCAGTGCCCAATAGGTCTTATGCACCTCGCCTTCACGGAACATTTTATTTAAACGCGTTAGTGCTTTCGAGGTCTTTGCGAACACAACAAGTCCTGAAACCGGTCGATCAAGCCGGTGAACCACACCAAGGAACACATTGCCGGGCTTCTGATACTTCTCTTTCAGATAGCGTTTCACAATATCAGAAAGTGGTTCATCTCCCGTTTTATCGCCCTGAACAATCTCTCCACTGGCTTTATAAACGACGATTAAATGGTTATCTTCGTAAACAACTTGCATAAGATGATAAAAAAAGCCCCTCCGAAATGGAGGGGTCATTAAGTATATTTTTACATGTTCATACCACCATCTACCTGGATTACCTGACCACAAACATAACTTGAAAGGTCAGAAGCCAAGAAGAGAGCTGTATTAGCTATGTCTTCAACCGTACCACCACGGCGAAGTGGAATCTTGCTAATCCATTCCTTACGGATATTCTCTGGCAATGCCTGTGTCATGGCAGTATCAATGAAACCCGGTGCAATGGCATTGGCACGAATGCCCTTTGGTCCCATCTCTTGACCTACACTCTTGGCAAGGGCAATCATTCCAGCCTTTGAAGCAGCATAGTTAGCCTGACCAGCATTACCATGTACACCAACAACTGAAGCCATATTAATGATAGAACCGCCACGCTGACGCATCATCACTGGCACACATGCATGAATGAAATTAAACGCACTCTTGAGGTTTACATTAATAACAGCGTCCCATTGTAACTCTGTCATGCGAAGCATAAGACCGTCTTTAGTGATACCTGCGTTGTTAACAAGAATATCAACTGAACCAAACTCTTCCTTAACTAAATTCACAACCTCTTCAGACTGAGTGAAATCGGCGGCATTACTTGCATATCCTTTGGCCTTAACACCAAGGGCAGCAATCTCTCGTTCAGTAGCCAAACCACCATGCTCTTCGTCAATGACAAGGTCTGTAAATGCGATATTTGCTCCTTCTGAAGCAAATTTTAGAGCAATAGCTTTACCAATTCCACGTGCAGCTCCAGTGACAAGAGCTGTCTTTCCTGTTAATAATCCCATTTTCTTAATATTTAGAAGTATAACTTAATAAATGTATTCTATTTATTCATTGACTTTCCCAATGCGCCATATACCACCTTTGCAACCAATGGTTTACTTGTTTCTTCGGTTAATCCGTGCCCTAATCGGCCATAAATAAAAGGCACTTCCAAGCCTTTAATACAATAATGTGTGATGTCAGCAACAAGATCTACATCATCAATATCAAACTCACCATCGGCTTTTCCCTCTGCATATACCTTGCGAAAGAGTTCGATTTCGTCTTCATCAAAGTTCTTTCGCACCTTCTCTACCATCCAAATGTTTCGGAAAAACTCTGCTCTGAGGTTACCATTCCTCACTACTGTTTCGCGAATTAGACTCAGATGGGTGTAGATAAGCTCTATAATCTTGTCTTGAGGGCGCATCTTCATACAGGCCACTTCATCCAGTTTATCAGACAATCGTTCTAACTCTGATTCAATAACTGCTGAATAAACATCTTCCTTTCGATTGAAATAGGTGTATAATGTACGGCGTCCTTTCCCCGAAGCAACGGCAATATCATTCATCGTTGTATTCGCAATTCCATGTTTAGCAAATAACTGTCGGGCAACATCTACTAATTTTTGTCTGGTCTTTGATATTGACATACTAAATCTTTTCAGGGTTTATATTGCACATTATAAATCGTATGCGCAAAAGTAAACTATTTATTTCAGAAACCCATCAAGTTTAATAAAAAAACGATGAAATTCAAAAATAATCATCGAAAAATTTGGTTTATACCACAAAAAGCATTACCTTTGCACTCGCATTCAGGAAAACAGACTTCTAAAGTCTTTCAATCCGAATGATTTTAATTGGTTAATATCGCGGAGTGGAGCAGTTGGTAGCTCGCCAGGCTCATAACCTGGAGGTCGCATGTTCGAGTCTTGCCTCCGCAACTTCCCCTCACCCGAAAGCGCTCATACAGGCCTTTCGGGTGATTTAGTTCAAAAAACAAGGGACAAATTTAGTACAAAATATAAACTGCATTGGTTGTGAAAGCAAACAATGTAAAAAAATGTATTTTGAAAATTCAACATCAACTCGCTTCTTCGATAGTATTGTAGATTTCACCTACCCTCGCCTGCACAAGGGTAAAGATTGGTATGTAGATTTCACCGTATTTAACCCTGCAACTAATAAGATGCAGCGAAAAAAATACATGTTAAATCGTTATAAAACTGCCCATGAGCGCGAGGACATGGCTGCAGAAATGATACATAATATAATGAAGCGCCTGAAAGCAGGCTGGAACCCTTTTGTTACAACTTATAACCCTCGCTATTATACTGATTTTAAAACCGTCCTTGAGCGTTATGAGAATTGCATAAACATTGAAGCAAACAAAGGCACATTGAAAGCAAAAACACAACGCGACTATCTAAGTAGATTAAATCAGCTGAAAATATACATGCATGAAAATGGCAGAGAGATACAGGTTGTTAATGAGTTCAACACTGCTTTTGCAATTGATTTTCTTGATTATCTGCTGTTCGACAAAGACGTATCAGCGAAGACACGCAATAATTATCGAACCTGGTTGTCGACATTTGGAACCTGGTTAGTGAGTCGCAAATATCTTGATTTCAACCCTATTGAACAAATTCACATGATAAAAGAACAAGAGAAGTTCCGCGATGCGCTGACACCTGCAGCACTTTCAAAATTAAAGACATACGTATCACGCGAAAATCCACCGTTCTATCTTGCTTGTATGATGGAATATTACACCTTTATACGTCCTGATGAGTTGCGACATATCACTATCGGTGACATCGATATTACAAATCAAACTGTATATATAGATGCAAAGGTATCGAAAAATCGCAAAGGGCAATATGTAGCGTTAAATGATGCTGTGCTAAAAATCATGATCAAGCAAAACATCTTTAGCTATCCGTCACACTGTTATGTATTCGGACATGACATTATACCAGGAGAGCGACAAATCAATATCAATCAATTTCGGTTGGAATGGGGTAAGGTGCGCAAGGCCTTGAATTTTCCCGCAAGCTATCAATTTTACAGTTTGAAAGATAGTGGAATACGCGACCTTGCAAATGCAGAAGGCATTGTCGTAGCACGTGACCAGGCCCGGCACAGCGATATTGCAGTGACAAACAAATATCTAAAAAGAGATAACGTTGTGAACGAGCAGACAAAGCACTTTGCAGGCAATTTATAGATAGCTATAAATACACACAAGACCCACAACTGCACACTCACTGAAAATCAGCAAGTTGCAGAAGTGGGCACTACACATAATTAACACACAAATCAAGCATAAGGCTTAAAGAAACTCATAGAAATATCCCGTCTTTTGTTTAGAAATTCCATTTGCGTCTATCTCTAACTCAACCTTTTCGCAGATAAAAAGCTTATTTCTAAAGTTGTAAATCTTTGAGGGGTCTGGGATTTCATCTGTATAAAATTTTATGCACAGCTTATTTTTGCTATCAACATTGATAGACTTATGTGGTAAAGCAGATAGTGACAAAGGGCTTTTCCGCACTCTTGCACCAAATTGTGTGATATCATCACCAACATCAGTAACAGGAATACGATTACCTTTCTTCTCTCTAAAACCCCTATCCGTGTAATCAATATAACCATTCCCCTCGAGATTTTTTACGTATTGCTTTTGAAATATCACGACCATCTTATCATCAGCCTCTTCCGATTTCTCATCACTCGTGCCATTTTCAATAGCATCTTGTACAGAATAGTAATACGAATCGTCGTCATCATCCTTAGTCATGCTATCAATACTAACTTCTTTATTGTTAGAAATAGAAGGCACAACAACGGGTACATTAGGGATTGGGTCCAAAAATTTGAGGAATTTCATCCCCTCACCATCTATCCACCTTTTACGTTGATACATAGCAGCCGGCACAATATTCAATTGAACACTACTATTACTCTTAATATCTCTAACGAGAGGTGCGAAAACACCACATGAAGTTAGTTGTTCAGCGCTATCTTCACCAAATTTCGCAAATATGAAATAGTCATTGTCAACCTTAAAAATTGTCGTATTCTTCTCCTTTTTAGACAACTTTTCAAGCGCTTCATTACGCGCCTGAACGGAAGCGAATTCTTTAATCGGATATCTACGCAGAACATCTAAAGGTAACACCTCTCTCCAATCCCTGTTAATAGAATCATCAAAGGAATATTCAAGGTTAGATGTCGCAACATTTTCAAAGCCATCTTCGTCAAATTCGCTTGAATAATCATCGTCACACTCATAGCTTACAGTGTGATTGGAGGTTAGTTCGTTCATTGCAAGAATCTGTACCGTCTTCGTAACTTCATCAAAAATGAAAGAAGCATTAAAGAGCTTTCTCACTTCATCAATAAATTTATATACAGACCAGTGAGGTAGCGCCCCCTCTATTTTACAACCACGATGCGCGCTTGCGATAAGTAAGCGATTCCACGGATCACAATCGAAATCGTTACGTGTAAGCTTATACCCCTCGCGCTCCAGCACATATTTTAATACATACATAAAGTTAGGCTGCACAGCAAGATTTGTCATGTAAGGCATTTGCTCCAAATTCGACATACGATGCCCTAAAATATTTACTTTGTCAAATCTAATTCCTAAGATTTGATTAGACATGTAGTTATTTGTTTCATCGTGAATGAGGTTGAAAGCAGCAACCCCAGGCTGTCCAACGAAATAATAATCAGTCAGATCAACAGCAATAAATTGAAATTGAGTCGTATCGTCTGTAATGATTTCATCCACACCAATTTTTGAATACAGCTGATGATTAATCCCCTTTGTAATCTTCACAGCAGGGAAAGATATTTCATCAATAAAATGCTTTTCAAACGTGGAATTATACTTAATGCGCGATTTACCTCCTGCAATCTGCAACTTAACAGCATTAGCCGTGACACTGGTAATATGTCCCTTGCCCGAAATTATCAGACGATTGTCCACCAGTAGAGCACAATTCTCAAAGCTCTGTATCTGTTTCTTCACATCGAAGCGATTGATGTTGTTGAAGAATTCCTTATTAGCTTGAATAGACATCGGGAACGAAATCTCATACGTGTAAGAGCCACTATCTTTGATAAATTGATTTTCAAAAGTGACTTTTATTTTATCCGTTGTGTTCGGAAATACCTTTTTGTTGTCAATATAACAGATAATCATTATACGTTCTTTTTAAGTTTCTTCAATTTTTCAAGCCCTCTTGCAACCCCATTTTCTCCGTCAATAGAGTAGAATGCAGGAATACCGTCCTTCACCGACTCATGCAACAAAGCAACGACCTGAACAACCTCCTGCAGCGTTGATTTCAACTCTGCATTGTCATTTGCAACATTCACAACAGGCGCAACAACGGCAGCTCCTCCTTGCCCTAATTGACGCGAAACATCAGCAGAAGAGAGTTGCCCTATCGTGTTATTACGTTGCGCAACATCTATCATCTGCAGAACAGGACCCAAGCCGTATTGTTAACCCCCGAATGATTCACTACAAATTCGCCCTCATGAACTACGCCAGCACGACGGCGATAATTGCTACCTCCAGTAAAACCACCCTCGTAATAGCCCGCTTCTTCAGCAGCATGTTGTTTCTTGATAGTTGCTATCTGTAGCATACCCGCAGCAGTTGCAAGGGCTGCAGCAATAGGACCCATGATATGACCGACAATAGGAATCTTTGCAGCTGAAGAATAAGCATTAATAGCAGCAAGCGCTGTTGAAGCTATAGCTTGTGCCAGTTCGATCTTCATTGCTTTACGATTATACTTGCTTTTGATTTTCGCAAGTTCTCTTTGCCGTTTTTCTTCTATTTTCTTTTGCTTTGCCGTATTTTTACCAGCTGCATTGATAAGCTTGTCGTATTTCTTATTTGCAACCGCCTGCTCATAGTTAGCCTGAGCTTCATAATAAGCAGACATTCCTTGCATAAAGTTGTTAATTTCTTGGAGTGCAGCTTGAGCCATAGGTGGAAGGTTCTTATAAAAATCTCGATGTAGCTTTTCTTTAGCATCCACATAAGTCTTTTCATCAATAAGGTTGCCTTCACGCATCTTCTTCAGTTGCAATAGTGTTGCCCCATATTGTGCAACCTCCCCACCAAGTCCTATCAGCCCTGCACCAATATAATTCTCTCTTGTTTTGCGATTATTTTTCTTTGTTCCTAATTTGTCTTGAGCAGTCGCAATAGCATCATCGGCAGAAGAGTCTTCTAAATTTTCCTCGTTCATTCTAAGTCTTGCATACTTTGCCTTTATGGCTAGCAGTAGCTTTTGGTATTCCTCTTCTTTACCGAGTTTCTTTAACCCCAAAACATCAAGTGAAGCTATCTCCATAGCCTCCTGTTCTGCCAAAGTTTTATGATCATATTCTCGACGAATATACTGATAATTCTGTTGCCACCTTTCTATGCGCTGTAGCTTGTGTTCACTTTCTTTCTCTTCAATCTGCCTGACAATATCATTATATTCTTCTGTTCCAACCTTATTCATAACTTTCAAGCGGTCGAGTCTTTTCTGCATAGCTTCTATATCTATCTGATAAAGGCGTTCATTCAACAGTTCCTCATTGCCATATACAACGCTGCTTGGTCGTAAAAAGCAGTCTTGGCTGCAGTGATTTTTGCAACCTTATCCCCTTCTATCGCGTCAAGACTTAATTTTAATTGTTCCTCTCTCTGGGCATTCTCATTATCGCTCTGTTCCTTCAAAGCTTGCAGATATTCATGTCGTTCTGTAGCTTGAGCATCCTTGTAGAGTTTCACACGTTTATCAAGTCCATCCTTAATAATACGGTGCTGTTCTTCCATATAAGTACGATAGTCCTCTTCTCCTTTCCGGTATTTCAAGACATTCAGGGTCAGTTCGCGCTCATTGGCTTGTTTAATTTGTTCCTCCTTTTCTTTCAGTGGATCCTTGCCTTTTCCTTTCCCTTTTTTATTGTTTTCGTCCGGATCAGGTTCAAGCTTATGTTGTGGTGATGATTTTGTAGCGACTTCACCCACGTCAGCAATCCGTTTTAACATGGCATCTATCTTGCCGTTTGTATCAGCAATATCCGCATCGGCTCGGTCAAGTGCATTTTTAAGATTGTTTTCCTCTTCTTTACCGAGTCCTCGAAGTATTTTAGCGGTAAAACTTTCACGATCATAACCACTCAACGTGTTGTTCTGACGGGTTTCCCAATACTTCTTGCTCTTCTCCTCCCGATCATCCTGCTGGTCGGCCTGTCGTTTGTAGAGTTCAGCCAATTTGTCCTGATAGGCTTTCAGGCGGATTTGTTTCTCCAACGACTCAAGATATTCATCAATTGCTTTTTTATTATCACGTGTCAGTTTACCCTCTTCACTCAACATTCCGTTATAATCAGGAATAATCGCACGCAGGTCGTTCAATGCCTGTTTACGCCTCTCAAGAGATATACGCTCGTCACGCATGGTGGCCTCGAGAGCTTTTACTTTTCCTGCTTGCTCCGTGTATTGCTTGGTTGCCTCGGCTTCCATGTCGTTGAGTTCCTCTACCACCTTACGTGTTCTTTCCGCCTCTTCCCTATATGACATCACCTTAGTGACCACCACGGCAATGGCTGCAGCTGCGAGCCCTATCCAATTGGCTTTCATCAAGGCCATAAAACCTTTACCGGCTGTTGTGGCAAGGTTCTGGGCGATGGTGTAGGCTTTTACTGCAAGAACAAGCCCGTAATAGGATGCTGTGAAGATTGCAACAAAGGTCGTGATTTTCTTCACTGTTTCTCCATGTTTAGTGAGATATTTTATCACGTTCAAGGCTCCCAGCTGCGCATTGGTAGACAGTTCGTCCATTTTCTCCTTCAATGGCACGAGTTCACGGCCGATTTCTATCTGCTTGTTTTTCAGAGTTGCTGCAGCACGAGCAGCGCGGTCCATGGACGTTTCCATATATTCACCAGCTTCTGCCATTTGTCCCTTGATGATTTTTGCCACGGCACCGAAGAAGTCACCGCTTTTCTTGGCCTCGTCACTAATTTGCTTGGCTGAGAGACCGAGGTTGTCAAGGATAAGTGGAGACTGCCGACCGAGACCGGTTACGATAGAATCAACCAAATAGTCTATACTTTGCCCTGTATCCTTGGCTTTCTGTTGAGCGTATGCAAGATAAGTTCCGAGTTGCTCCACAGGCAGATTGAAATCCTTGAATTTCACGGCATTCTGCATCAGCACAAGGTCATCTACCGTGCCATGGGTAGCACGCTGCAATTCTTCTAACAACCCAGGCTGGTTGATGCGTTCAAAAGCCCGACGCACACCTTCTGCACTCTGCGCCAGTTGAACGGCTTCATTTACATTCTCCCTTAACTTGTTTACCATCATGCTCAATCCCTGAGAAGCAATATTACCAAGGAAACTGCCTATCGTGATACGCATACGGCTGAACACATTTTCACTCAGTCTGGCTTCCTCCCTGACAGCTGCTTGTTCGGCTTTCACCCTTGCAAGTTGGTTGGCAAGTTCCTTATAGTACGAACTATCGCGGTTAACACCGCTCATCTCCTTACGCAGAACCGAGGCTGCCCGTCTCAACTCATAAATACTTGCCCCGGAAAGATTACGCAGCGTCTTATCGACATCAGCAGTTCGAGTGCGTAGAATACGCATCTGCTTCTCAGTCTTTGCAATTTCATTGGTAATCTGCCTGAAACTCTTATGATCGCCAGCTTTGAAAGCATTATCTCTCTCCTCCTTCAGTTGCTTGGTCTTCTTCTCTAACGCTTCAAGCTCATTCTTAGCCTGCTCTGTATTAAGCGTGATTTTGGTTATAAATTCGTCAACATGTGCCATATGAAAAATGCTATTTCTGTGATTATATTCACAAAAATAGCATTTACACTTGTATCTCAAAAATACGCGATTACCACTTCCTAAAGATTATCCTCAAAAGGAAACTCACAATGAAAAGCACGAACAAGCCTACAAGTCCCTCAAAAGGACCGGAAAAGCAGTAACGAACGAAAAGCAATATTGCCTCTCCGAATACGGATATAAACAAAGCCAGTGCTGTCAACACAAATAACCAAACAGCCCATGACTGAATTGCTTTCTGTCCCTCTTGGGGCTTCCAGAAGAAATACAGATATACCAACTCTGCAATAAATGCCAATGGCAATGCTAATTGTATTATGAAATTTGTATTCATCATCGTATTGTTTTATTCTTTCATAGCCTCCATGATATTCCGGAGGTCATCCCGAAGACGAAACAGCGCCCTGACGTAGTCAAGAGTCTCCTCAGCCGTGTTACATACTTCATCGCTGTCAAGGAACTTGTTTGCAGTATCCTCCATGAGAGCAACGTAGTTCTCTAAACTTTCATGGTTGCAGAACTCTCCGAGCTGCTTCACCATCTTTTCATTGAGCATCATCATAGCACGCCTCCTTCCAGCCATTCGGCTACGCCACACACTACGATGAGTGCCATTCCATAAAGATGCATCAGAAGCACTTCCTTGTTCGTAAACTCTTCCCCACATACAGCGGAGAACCATTCATTTCGCTTGACCATCCATTGCTTGATGTCGAGCGTACGCCTTTCGGCGCGTGTCATTGTCAATGTTGCCATTGTCGTGATTGTTAAGCATTCGCCTTCATTGTTCCAGCTGAATATGCGAAAGGCGGTCACACATCCCGCTGCTTAACAATCACGAAAGTCACCGCAGGGGCTATATCGAAATTACGGAATAGTGACCGCCATAGTATTTATGTCAAAGGAAAGGGCATTTAAAAAGCCCGACCTTCTAATGGTTGAGCGATTGACCGACGCTCCGGCGGCATGATCTATCATGATTGTTAAGCATTGACAAAGATAGGAAGAAGAAATGAAACGGCAAAGAAAAAGGCGGAGTTTTTTTTCTCCGCCTAATTGAATTTATATAAAATCATTTATTATGACATATTAAAAGAACATGTAAAACATTCTTCATCAACAGTTTTAAGGGTATAACCTCTTGGTTGAACCAGCCCCTTATCTACCATGTCTTGGAAATCCTTGATTGTCTTTTCCATACTCTCCAATTCTTTTCGAACTTGTTTGGATTTCTCATACTGTTTCCTTATTTCGAGTATGTTTTTTACTGTACTGCTCATAGCTATATGAATTTTCGTGTATGAATAAAAATTGGTATCTTGAAATGTGTAGTGAATTCTCTTACTTGGTTATAATACTTTCTAATTAAATTCCTTTCCTTCTCACGTCCACTATAGTCCTCTATCTTCAGTTTCAGTTCTTCCAATTCTTCTATATTGATAGGACGCCCGTGGGTCTTCCATTGATTATTATTCCCCAAGGCATCTGCAATTTGTTCCGCTCTCTGTTCTTTCTCTTCTTCGGTAACTATTTGCCCATCCTGATGATTGTTCCAGTTTTTAAACTTATATTTCACCAGCCACTTCTTCAATAAAGAGATTGTCAATTCTTTAGCCTGTTCATAATGACGAAGCTCTGCCAAATCGAAATCTTTCAGAATAAGAAATTCTGCATTTGTAAGCGTACCGTTTTTGGCCTTGTCTATCAATTCGTTCACTTTATCCAAATAGCCAAGCGCAGGAACAAATTTACCATCTTTATTCTGAACTTGTGGATCTATAGGCCCCAATACGGAAAAATAGTCCATCCAAATTTCATCTCCACTCATACAGAAGATTGTACCTGCACTATAAGCGTAATCCGGTACTATAAAAATCACCTTATCGTAGTGTTTTCTGATAATATTGACATACCTTTCAACAGCAGTAGCACTTCCTCCTGTAGTCGTCAATATAATTGCTAACTTCCGTTCGCAATTTTTTCCTAAATCTTCAACGATTTCAAGCAAAGCATTTTCGTTTCCATCTACAATAGGCCCATAATAAGTAAGTACATCACAATCAAGCTCTGCTTCAATACTGCAAAGCGTAGAATTGAGAAGCTCTTTCATAGCTTCATTAATTGAATTTTTCATGTACTACTTGCTCTTTGTTTATTCCGCTACAAAGATAAGCATTATAATTATAACATGCAATACTAATACTAATTTTCACGCAAAATATATATACTGTTAACACTATTTTACTCTATCTTTATATATTGGCTATACATTATTTTAGAGTGAGGGTTGTAATTCACAATCTTAATCTTATACCCCTTAGTCCCCCACTTCCAGAATAGGAATTTATGCTTATATTCGCGTATCACAAAAGTAGAAAGAGAGTCACGCACATGGTAGGAAAGTAAACTATCACGTAGCGAAAACTGGAATTGTACCCAATTGTCGTGATAAGAAAACACACTATCACGCGGAGCAAGCTTCACAGAGTCGCTTGCATGAGTAGCAACATCCGACTGAGCAGCGATATCACGAGGCTTCACGTCTAATTCTTTCAGTAGCTTTCTAGTTGCGAACTCGCGCTTGTACGCATGCTTACCGATGTTCGAGGCAGGTTGTGTGACGGCGGTACTGCTGTCGTGTAACACCTCGCTAACAACAGACTTATAAGTACGAGCATGGGCCAACTGCGACTGCAATTCTTTAACCTCATATTGCTTTCTTATCCAAGCCGGATAGACAATAATTGCAGTCGCAATAAGAATCAGTACACCTACAAAAAAAGAAAAATATCTTTCTTTAAGATAATTCAAAATTTTCATATTAACCTCCTAAACTATAGATGCAACAATATCTATCATTCTACATAATGTACGTGAATAAAGAGGGTCAGTAGCATACATTCCCCCTTTCTTATCAGAGATACGTTTCGCAAATTCCTTCGGATATAACCGATAAGGCCACGCATCCGCATAAATCTGCTTTTTGAAAAGCGCATTATGATCCTTCAATCCCTCTTCAAGTGTCGCGTAATCACGGAATAGACGCTTACATTTATACACGTAACGCCCACCATTCAGCGGAGTAACAGAAATAATGCATTCAGGCGCGTTAAATTGCTTGTTAGGAGTAGAGAATACCTCGCGAGTAGTGACCAATTGACGTTTGCCAGTCCAGGAACTCCCCACCGTCATACCGAAAAGGTTGTTACCAATCGCACCCTTGCCCCACCCACTTTCCAACATCGCTTGCGCCGTTGTAAATAAAGGAGATACACAATTATCTTTATCTTTTAAGTAAAGTGCACAAGCAGCAGCATATACAGCTTTACAAAATACTTTTTGTTGATAAGTCATAATTATTTCGATTGAATGTTTAGAAACTCAGACAAAAAAGGAATTTTCTCAACCCATTTTATTCGTAAAATATAGTAAATAAAAGCAACGATATACCATGCTGCCGTTTCAGGCTTGAAAATTTTCTTAAGATTCTTCAAAATATTTAGCCCATAGAAATACATCGCAAGGTAGGTTATCATACTAACGCATTGTTGTGCCTGCACACACTGCTCCTTTAACTTACCTATCTCAAAAATAGAGAGGCAAAGCACAAAGAAAACGGCAGCTTCAAGTCCACAACGGCCCGCTTTTTTAATATCAAAATCTTCATGATTTGCAATCATACCTGAAAGATATCCAAAGACGAAGTTAAGGACGAAAATGAGCGAAAGTGTTTTAAGTTCAGGCTCAATAGGCTTCATAAATGCAAGCAATGCAAGCGTAACACTTATGATAAATTCTTTTATTTTTTCAAACATCATAACAGTAATAATTTATAAAACAATTCAAAGATACGCGCAAAAAAGGCTGGGTAAAAATACAATATATCCCTGCGCCAATTTCACACGAAATCAGCACAGGGATATAATAAGGTCAAGTGTGACACTCTACTTTGTCATCCACGCCAGCTTTTCAACCTCTTCAAAAGTATGATCTGACATTTTGAAAGCCTTAAGCAACTCTTCCACATCAATTTCGACAATATCAACTTTCACTTCCTTTTCAGCAAGTTCTTTGAAATACTCCTGCCCTTTCTTATTCCATGCAGCGAACCACGAGTTTATCTCTGCGATTTCGCGCTTTTCAGCCTCGGTCAACTCTCGTGCTTCTCCCTTGACCTTACGCTCAACTTCCTGCGCTTCTTTTACACGCTGCTGCATCTTCTCAAACTCGGCATCTTGAAGAGTCGCGCGCACCTCTTCGATGTCTTTGTCGTAAGTCTCCGAGACAGGGCGCAACGCTTTGAGGTTCTTCCACACTGCGAGCATGGCTTCATCGCTCATGCCTGCAACTTTCAACATCTTCAGCGTTCTATAGGCTTCAACTGCTTTAATCGTTTTTATTTTCATTTTTACTAAATTACTTTGTTATTTACTTTTCTTTAGCATCTTCTGTACTGACTGTACCGAGCTTCGCTGCATTTGCCTTGCAGTACTTTACAAATTTTGTAACATCTGTAATAGCTGCAATGATTTCGTCTTCATCTGTTGTAAGATAACTGATGTTGATACCTCCGAAGTGTGCGAAAGTTGCGAGTTGTTTGTTTGTATCCTCGTTACTGCAAACGCTGCCATTTTCGATATTTGCATACTTATCGTTTTCAACTGAAACGATAGCCTTAATAGTTGTACTTGCGCCTACTGCTTCAACACTTGCCTTAAAGCCAGTAATAGCTTTTACTTTTACGTCCATAGTTATTTAATATTATTGATTTGTAAAAAGGTTTAATTCTTTGATGTAGGTTTCTTGCGTTACACTCATAAAAGTATATTCTATTTTGTATCGTTCTTCAGAAGCACGTTTATCAAACATGTGAGTATACTTCGTGCCAGCCTCGACATCTGTAAAGGTAAATGCCTGTTCTCCTATTTTGATAGGAGAGCCTGTTTCGCTTGATGCAAATCTTAAAATGATATAGAAATTCTCATTGTTAGATCTCCGCACATAGTTATCTCTTATTTCTACATCTACGATAATATGTCCTCTAATATCCTCATACGCTTTGATAGTGAAGTAGTCATTTATGTGCTGTGCTTCAGAGGTAATATTCACTACAGAAGGCTTGAAATCAGGTATTGTGTAGTATGTAGCTTGCATAGGAGGTTTGTTCAGTGTAAGTACAGCAGAACAAAGAAAAAGATAAGCCTTATAGTCTCCAGGAGCAAAAGCAATACCCTGCATTTCAACATTAACACCGCCATTTTTAAGTGGTTTATCGGTTGTCATGAAATAAACTAATCTACCTGCAGCATCTTTTAACGCAAGCCCGAGATAAGCCTCTGATAATTTACCAAACTCCTGCATCGTCAGTTCGTTTTCCGTATCAAGATTTTTTATCATCATCGTTGCGAATACGCTGCCATTTTCATTTGTCTTACTTGTTACGAAAGGCCTTTTGAAAGGCGCAGTTGCAGCATGCTTGTAGCCTATGAAATCAGAAAGCCGGTAAGGGCATGCAAAAGTAGAGCCTACTTTTACACGCGACCAGTTACTTTGTCCTTTGTCGTATAATTCTGTCAAGCTTTGTAAAGTGCTGCTGTGTGCTATTTTTATACCACATATTCCAACACCCTCAAAGTCTGCTCCTCTATACCACGTTGCATTGTCACGCCATTTTCTATTTTCAAAATCGAATTCGTCTGAGGTAAAGGTCTTGTTCAGTTCCACAGGCTTGTATTTAGCCCACATATTTATTTTATCACTCCTGCATAACGTTGCAAGGTCATTGCTTGTTTCGCCGAGCGCAGTCTTCACATCTGTAATTGTGACAGGTGCTTGGATGATGCCGTTTACAATGCTCATACTATGCCTCCTTTCTCTTTATAACAGGTAACACCACCTGTCGCATTAAGAGAACCCTTAACGAGAAGATCACCATTGACAATTAAATCACCATCTACTACGCCGTTTTTGGGGATAAAGTGCCTTAATACTTCTTTTTCTACTGTCACAGTCTTGACTATCGTCTTTACCGTGCACACACCAAACACCTCGGCTAACCACTTTATTAATCTCTTCATGCTAATTATGTTTTAAAAGTTCGACTTCGTTTTCAAGTTCTCTTACCCGTTTTTTTAACCGCTCAACTTTATCATCAACTTGTACAGCTGCCCCAAGCGCGAGCGCAATAAGTCGCGTGTCAAGGTAGTTAAGCTTCAAATAGCCGTCAGCGTTCGTGTAAACTATGCTCTTCAATGCACTATCTTTCACGCTCTGCGCAATGAATCCTATGCCGTGCTCACCGCTATCTTTGTAATCGAACTGCCACGTACCACCGAGCGAGCGAATTATCCGCATACTATCAACCTGCTTGATATTCGTTTTCAAACGCCTGTCTGATGTTGTGTAAGCTGTTACGCCACCCTGCGCCAGCACGTTTCCTGAGAAAGTTGCATTTCTGTCAGGAGTGATAACAAGTGCGTCCTGCCAACCATTGTTATACACGTTAAAATGCAACTCACTACCCACATAAAGCGTGTAAAGTGGTCGGTCGTTGCAACCGAAATAAACAACATTAGAATTAGAAATAAACAGCGCACGTTGATTATGTCCCTCTTTATCTCTTAAATTAAGTCCTATATTATTCGCAAGACTTAAATATCCGTCAATGGTGAGATTGCCAAAGACTTCGCTGCCACTTTCGTGGAAGCGAGCAATGAGGGTACTACTATCTTTTGTAATACCGAAGCCGAGGCTGTCGGTACTTCCTCCGCGAATATTACCTATCTGATAGTGCGTGCCATACCACGAGAAATCGAGTGCGTGTCGAATTGCAGCAGCTGTAACAACAGTATTCTTTATAGCACTATTATTATTTGTTATTGTCTTAATATCACAATTCTCTGTACCTGCAAGCAGGATCCTATCGGCAACTCGTGCAGTACCTTTATATTCAGTTTGTAAGGCGAATCTTTTTCAGTATCTCCGATAACAACATTGCCGTTGTTCAAGATGCTGAAAACATGCTTCGCTACATTATTCCACAAAAAGAATCTCGTCGGATAGCTACCGAACACCCACTCATTTCCGCCAGTACACTGACACCTGTATGAACTCTCATCGCTTGTTGATATCAGCTTAACACCAGAATAGCCATTATGCTTGACAGTAAGCATTCCATCAACATTTCCAGTTCCATCGAAATTCTGCCCCCAAATCAGCCGGCTATCCTTTAATTTCGTTGCTGATACAGCATTACTATCAAGAGGTAGATACTTGCCTGATACAATATCATCTGTTAATTGTGAGAGTTTCGTCAGATTCTTCTCATCCCAAATTTTTATCCATTTCGCATCTTTGATTTGCTTGCCATCAGCTTCATTCTTACGATAATATATGCTTTCATTTCGCTGCGTAGGGAGTGCGAGTTGACTAATCCAGTTCACGCTGTCATTTAGACCAGTCCATCGAAATGATATGTCTCCAATCATCGCCAATTCCGCTCTTTGTAGTCATCACAGCATAATAGCCCGACACGTCAGGTGCAAAATTGACTTCTCTGTACGTCTTGAATGTATCAACAATACCATAACCGTCAATGGTTGTAGGCTTATCTCGCAGCTGCGAGAAAGTGTGCGTGTGTGATATACTTGCAGCATCTGTAATACCGTACCCCTGCAGAGTTGTAGGCTTATTCAACAGAGATGCAAAAGTGTGCAAATGTGCAGCAGGATTGAACTCATTCGGTTTGCCTGTGATTTCGCTCCAGGCATATGAGGGCTTTGTCGCTGCTTTGGCCCAGGCAGGCACATCGCTGGCAGGCATTGAAGTAGGCTTATTCTGAATAATCGACCAGTCAACCGAGGTCAAGGCGCCACCCTCAACTTTCTTTAATCGCTCATTCAGGTCATTGCCGAGGAATGCAGAAAGAACAGCAGTCGCCTTATCAACAGAATAGTCAGCCCAATTGTCCAGGCGCTCATACGACATGCCACTACCTCCGCTACCTTGCATAGAGCCGGCACCGAATGCGGAGATACCCCCTTCAGCATAAAAGTTAGCGGCACCCCCGTCCGCTTTTGAAACCTTAACAGCATTATTCTCCTTATCCCACGATAGGTAAATGTCACCTATCACAAGTTGCTGCTCGCCCTCTTTTTTCACATAAGGGGTATTCTGATACAGCGACAGCAACGATAACATTGCTTCACCAATACGCGTTGCTGTGTTAGCATAAGGCATACGCTCATCACGTATCGCCTCGAGTTGCTTAGTAATGCCCTTTATCGTTGCTGTCAAATCACTCATAAATACACTAAAACGAAATAAAAAAGTCTAACGAAAACAAAATTAAAGAAATGTGATGAGAATAAAAATACGCTATAAATTTCTACCGATGCCCACACCCGCAAAAATTTCTTGTAGGCCTGTCGATAGAAGACCATTGTAAGCCTCGCCGTAGAACGATGCTTCAAATTCGTTCAACCGCATTACAGAAGAATAGTATTTCTTTGCGAACCAATCACGCTTAACACGAGGGTGGCCACCAGCCATGCGACCTCCCCAGGCAGGGCCAACACGCTTTTGCTTGTTCAGCCCATGTTCCTCGCGATACTCTTCACCGCCAGGCAGCAGGAAAGGAAGTGTGCCGTTAGCCTCCCGGAACTTCTCTCCAAACTCACGGCCAACTCCGGCAGCAACATAGATGCCATAGAGCGCAAACTTGTGCTCAATCGTTGTCACAGCACCTACCCCAATAATAGCCGACATGCTATTGTAAAGATAGCCCGAGTCTTTGACTGCAAGCTTATCCATGCGCTCACGCCAAAATGTCAACATTTCCTTAGCCCACCCCTCTTCATATCTTCGCAAATCATTCACATTGCGCGTATTCATCGTAGAGAAGCGAGTAAGCATTCCCGAAATGTGCTGACTCCTATCCACGTCTATTCCTCCCAGTCTTTAGCCTGATACACGAGGTCAGTAGGCAGGTCGTTATCTATCATGAAATAAAGGCCTGTCGTGCCATTGAAGCTATAACGCCCCAACTCCTTGTAATAGATGCGTTCAATGCCCAAATACGCCATTTCACCACGATACGCACCTGAGAATTTATCAGCAAGCGTCTTCGCAAGAAACTGCTTGAAAATAGTTCTGCAAAGCTCGAGCGACTTTTTCCTACTCTCTGCATCCCCCATTTTATAGCCAGCCAACAGCCACACCGTGTAAACAGATTTCGTGAAGAACCCCGATTTGTTACTGTGCACGTTGTTATCCGTTGTGTCATCAACAAGGACAAAGTTCTCTGTCTTGCGAAATTCGCCGATAAGCCCCTCGATAGACTCGGGGCCAGAGCACGGCATCACCTTGAAACCATGTTCACGACAGAGGCGGTTCTTTTCTGCAAGGGTTGTGAAATAATCTATCGGATTAAAATTATTTTCCATATTTTGCCTCAAATTCGGCTGCCTCACGTGCTTTCTCATTGAGTTCAGTGAGTGCACGCCAGCAGTCCATGTTCTTAATCATTTCCTCTTTGTCACATCGCCCTGGGTGAGCGCACGCAACTGCACATTTGCCATTTTAAGCAAATCCCACTTTGTAGGCTCACCGCCTGCAGGACGAAAGAAAGAGGGGAATTGTCTTGCGAATTCAGCCTTGACATAGCAGTACCACGCAAACACACCTGTGCGTTCCGCGATATCAAGCTTCAGGCGCTTAGGGGCATCCCCATTGCGCTTGCGATAGAGAATGCGGGCAAGGGCATCAAGGTTTTCTGCTTTTTTAGAAGACAGATAAACCTGGAATGCTGTTTCCGCAGAAAGGTAGTCTATAAATGATATGCCGTGCAAGTTCACATCGACAGCCCGACAGCCACGAATGCTATCCAACCGAACATTCATAGTGTCGAAGCTATCGATGAAGTCAAACTGATGAATAAGACTTTGAACTTGATTAGCCGTAATCGTGAAGAATTTCCTACGTCCAAACCGCCCGCGCATAAAGCAGAATACTCCTTTTACTGTCCACTTCTGCACGTGAATTCCACAAAAGCGCATAAACATAAAAGTCTTGATTTGCGTAAGGTCGCTGAACGTACCGAGCAGACCGAACACATAACGCAGCTGGTCTTGTGACAGCTCACGCCATGCTCGAGGGGCATGCAGTATCAATCCCTTTTCTTTAGAAAATGTACACCCCTGACTCCTTAGTGTTCTTGTAATTCTCATAATGATTAGCCTTGTATTCCTTACTGTTCTTATACTCACTAAACTCCTCGATATTATCCTCCATGATTGTTGAAAGCTGATTGTAAGCAAAGCGTTCTGCTGCTTTATCCCCTTTCAGATGCAGCACTAACCAGAAGCGCACTTTATCAATAGCACGCTTGACAACATCCGTAGCCGAGTTGGTGGCCACGGCCTTGATGAACGCATCAAACTGCGCATCGCTAATTCGTGACCTCAAGATCTGCTCACCCTCTACAAGCAAAGGTTGTGCAGCTTTGAAATCCTCAATTGTGGAATGGTCATAGCCACAAATATTGCTGTAATCAAAATAGGTATTGATGAGAGAGAGCTTCATGCGTGAAGCTTCAAACCACCCTTGCAGCTTGAACAAACGAGGGAGGATTAGTGAAAAATCGGTCATATACAACCGCTCTACGTTTGCCAACATCGCATCGACGCGTACCTTTGAAGCAGGTGCAAGGTTAGTAGCAGACACTACCCCGAAGCCTGATGCTGTCATCACGAGATCAAGCTGACGCGCATTGTCATAGAAAGCGCGCCGGCACACGTAAGATTTTACGAGTGCAAGCAATTCACTATTATTGTCCTCCTCTACAGCCTTTCGCCCGACCTCGTTCAGTACAAGTGCAGAAAAGGTTGAATACGTATCAGAGATAGCGCTACTGAGCATATCAAAGACTTCACCATTCTTGCTCGTAGCCACCACAACGGCAGCCTCTAAGGTTTGCCGGGAAATATTAATCGGCGTCACTGTTGTTTCCATTTGCGTCAGGATTAGGTTTTACTTTTTCTTCTCTTCATTCTCGTCGAGCGTCGTCAGCACAATAAACGGCACATCAACGTCGTATTTCTCTTGCCAACCGTTGTAATACAGCATTACGCGGAAAGGTTCAAGCAGCACATCATGGAAAGCCGTCTCCGCAGCCTGCTTCAACAAGAAAAGCTCGCGCTTATCACTACCGCTGTTGTTCATCGCCGACTTGCCGGGCGTAGCGCCTACGAGGTTAGGATGAACGTTGTCACCGTAACAAAGCGAGTTACTTGCTTCCTGCACGTCATCGGCCCAGTCGCCACCCTCCTTGCGTCCTTGCTCAACATCGACAATATGCACCATGTGCACTTCCTTGCCCGATGCAGGGTCGATATAGAAGCCAGATATCCACGTTTTCCCGATATTTTCGTTACCACCAATAAAGTCGTTGATATTCTGCTTTTCCTGCTTGATACGTGCCTTTATTTTGTCAGGGTCAGTGATACCGTCTTCTTCACAGATCTGCCTCCAATAGTCTTTGTGCACTTCAACCTGAAAGCGCGGAGGCGCAGAGTTACGTATCTTAGCACGCTTACCCTTGCCTATCAGTTCATAGATATCATACCATGAGTCTTTGAACGTTGCGACATAAAAAGGAATAGGATAATACTGATATCCTGGCGTCGGAAATCTTGTAAGGATAGCAAACTTACGTGTGCGTGTAGCACGCCCGAAAGCGTCACCACGTGCAGCCCTACGACGCTCGCCAGTAGCTGGGTCAGGGTCAAGCCCCATGCGCACGCGCAAATCGCCCCAGGGGTCTATTTCATCAAGCAACTCAATGACTTCCACATCACCGTCTTTCACAGTGTTTCCAGTTCGCATAAAAAACGTGATTGATACGACCATTTTCATCTGCTTTTTCAAAACGACAATAACAACTCTCCTTGTGACGCACCTGTACAATGTGACAGCCCTCATTGTCGAGCACTACGACTGTAACCGTGAAAAAGAAGTATTTCATGTCAAGCACCTGCTCAATAAAGAAGCGGTTGAGCTGATTTCGAAAATAGAAGTCGCATATCTCTCGATCGCGCGTCTTCTTTTCTGTAGCGATGTCATAGAAGCGTACACCCTGCCCATAGCACGTGAGCGCATTGAAGAGCTTGTTTTGCGCCATGACCATGTTTTCGCCCACCTTTTCGATGATATGATAAGGAAGCTGGTCATCGCCCCCGAACGGAACATACTTATAAGTCTTGCCCCCTTGCGTGAACGTTCGGGGCTGAATGATACCACTATCGTCAAAAACCACTGACGAATTTTCAGAATACTCTGCATTGGCCGAGGCGCTGTGCCCATTCACAAAACCAGCAGCCGAAACGCCGTAGATTTCGTAATCTCCGCGCTTTTCGATAAAATTCAACGTTGAATTCTGTTCCATTTTTACATATAGATTTCTGCGCCCATAAACTCAAAGATACACACATCGCGCACCTCGCGTATCTGCCGATTGTTAGGATTTATCAGCCGATGAGTACCACCGCGCCAATGCCCCGATTTTACCAACCAGCCTTTATACTCAATAATGTCACCGGTCTTAAGCTTCCAACATTTCAAGTTGACCAGTTGCTTGCGAATAGCAGCTATATCAAGCTGCTTGCGCATTTCTGTGATGTGAATAGGCTTATTCATTAATCAAAAGTGTTATCAAAAGTGTTATCGAAAATTCGACCAGCACGTTGCAGGTCAATAACGTTGTGATTGCGCTGCGCATACTGATAAGAGAAAGTAAAGCGCGCTATCTCATCATCAAGGTTTGACACCTCCGACTTCGACTCTGTAAGTGTCACCTCCTTGCCGACAACAGGCTGTCCGTTGACGAAATTCACGACATGCACGCGCTCAGCGCGAAAGAGTTCATCCACCCAATTCTGCTGTGCAATCGTGAGATAGCCTGTGTCTGCTTTGAATAATCGGTTCTCAACAATCTCTATATTGCGCGTCTTACCGAGCACATTAGCTGTTGTACGCTTGAACGAGGGACTAACCTGATGTTTACCTACACAATACATCAACTCATCACAGCCGAAAGAGTTCTCAAACATCAGCACAGGGGCACAGTCGGGATGCCTCCAGTCAATCATATATTTTTGTGAACGCTCGCCAGCCTTGACAACAAAGAAGTCAAGCACCTTATCAGCTTTTGTGAAGCGCGAGGGCGACACGTCAATAGTTGAATATTTGCTATTGCCTTGCACCTTAGTTGCAGCGAAATCAGCTGTTGAGCCGTCGACATAGGTCGCCTTGACAGCTGCCGAGTCGGTACCGATATAGTGCAGGAACTCCAAGCGCCCCAAGGCCGACACGCGGTCACCGCTGTAAATAGACAGAAAATGCGTGCGCAGGAAGTCTTCAGCCTTAGCCGTTATAGTGCCTTGTGTGAAGTCAGCAGCGCAATAGACTACCTTAGCATTCAGCACCTTTGTATCTATCACGGCATCATTGTCGCCGAGGTCGGTAATTGTAATAGCAATATCGACACTCAACCTTGCATGTGCATACGAGGTGAAGAGTGCGGAGAGGTCGGTGAGTTCTATGCTGCCGTCATACTGATAAAGATGCTCGTCATACATTTTCACACCGTCAACCGTCATGACAACGCCTGCACGACTGCCCCCGATAGTGAAAGACAAATCAGGGATAGAAGCACTGAAATAGGTACCCGAAAGAGATTTTAAGACAGTAATCATACAAATTCTATTTACAACACAAAGGTAACAGAGAATACAAGCTGACAAAAATACAAATGCAAAGTGCGTCATCAGACATGATTACCTGATGCAAAACAGCGTACAATATCATGCAGATTATCATGTGATTTGATATTGATTGCAGAACTATTTTATAGGAAATAACATCTTTTTCAACAAATGTTGAAAATAAATGCCTAAAAATTTGCATATTCAACAAATGTTGATTATCTTTGCAATGTGAATTAAAAGAAAGGACTACATGAAGAAAAGAAGAAAATCAAAGGAACTCAAAGAAAGCGAAGATGACTTGATGTTCTACTTAGAAAATTGGAAGAAGTTCCCCAATCACTTTCAGAACATCGCAAAAAAGGAAATCGAAGCGTTAGAAAACAAAATCAAGAACAATTAAGCCTGACCTCCTTCGGGAGGCAGGCAACAAAACAGAAAAGAGATGATGAAAAAAGAATTACAAGCACTTGCAGCAAGAAACAGAGCAGCAAAGACACAGAAAGAAAGAGACAAGGTTGCCATGGAAATGGAGAAACTGAAGAATAAGGATCCAAAGGCTTTTACAGAAGCATTGGAAAATCTCATCAAGACAACCGCAAGCAGAGTGGAAGAACTTACGATTGCAGACAGAATGGGCGAGATGACAAAGATGCTTTCAATGGCCTACATCGCACGCAACTACTTCGGCAAATCGCGTTCATGGCTGGCACACAAGATAAATGGTGATGTCATCAACGGCAAACCGGTTGCTTTCACAGAAGAAGAAAGACAGACGTTCAAGCATGCACTTGCCGACATGTCTGCACAATTAGGCTCGCTGGGCGTTTCCTTATAGCCCTTTCTTTTTAATCACACAGTAGCCCGAGGTTGAGCCACCTCGGGCTTTTTCGTACCCACAAAAAACTGCAGACGTCCTCGCGACGCCTGCAGCCGAATTTTAACCAATTGTCTGTTTCCAGACGAATATGGTACAAAATTATGTAAAAAAATGTATTTCTACGTATTAAATAAAGAAAAATTTATTTCAGTCTCCATATTTTCCAAACAAGTCCGCCAGACTCATCCGGTTCAAGCAGGAAACCATTCTCCGACATGTAGCCAAAAACATCTTGCTGTGTCAGCGGATAGGTGCTGTCTAAAGCTTCGATAATTTCAGAGGTTGTCTTGTTGTCCTCAACAAAAAGAGACCTTTGCGAGGGGAGGGATATTATTAGCACGTGTACTGAAATAAGCATCAAGCACGGTGCGTTCAATCTTGCTGTTCTCGTTCATTTTTTTTACCTTTTAGAATTATTTCAAATTGTTTTCTAAGCGCGTGAAAGCTGCGCACGTAATCAAGCAGTTCTTCGTCTGAGAAATCATCACCCGACAGAATTTTATCTGTAATGTCATTACAGAGGTCAATTCGTGCTTCAAGTGCTGATGTATCAACCAGGTCTTGCAAAGCATTGCAAGCCTGCGCATTGTAATTATTCTCAATCATACCAAAAGTTTTCATTTTTCTGTTTTTATTTGTAAGGTTTTATAATGAAGTCGCTATTTCCCAGGTCCAGGCATACGACTTACTTTCATTAACTGTGCTATTCCTTACCTCCCTCCTTGCTGTTCAAACGGTAAACAAGCCAGCCTGCACAGGCAGCAGCAGGAATAGCTACGAGAGGGTGAGAGACAACCGCAAAGACGCTCACACCTAAGCAGATTGTACCTAAGTGCATGTAGAGCACCGTGCGGCGTGTCACGGAGAAGTCACACAACCGCGAATACACCTCGCTGCGCTGGTTAAGATAGTTGTTTACTGAATTTACTGCGTTCGCAAACATTGCGCGAACATCGACGCGCTGTTGAATTTGCGCTCCGTCGAATTGGATAGTTTGTTGCTGCATATTGCATCATCTCTTAAGCTTTTCTGCAGGTCCGCTGCATGGCCGGTAAAACGGAAAGGCGGTCGCCAATCTCGCTGCTTAAAAGATGATGTCTCTACCCGATGGGCTTTGAAAAATCTACGAGAAGGCAACCGCCAGTATGTTAGTTGAGGGCATTAAAAAAGCCCGAGCAATTTTGCCGAGCAAGTAACCGCTGCTCACCGGGATAGTTTACTATCATCTTTTAAGCAATGGCAAAGATAAAAAATATCCCCGAAACCTGCAAGAGATTTCGGGGAAAAGTTAGAATTCAATATTAATTTCTTTCATTATGCATATTTAGAAGTATATGAATGGTATTTTTATAAAGTGTACAAAAAGCATATCTTTGTAATCAAACAAATTAAATGGAAATAGCATGAATTCAATTTACGAAAATCTTAAAAAGGAGATACGTACCATAGAATTTAAGGTGTGGCTTATATCTCGTGTTATCGTATTCCTCATATCATTTCTTCTTGGTGTATTATCTACGGTTTGGTTTTAGAACCAATCAACCGAACATCTACCGAGAACAAATGAAGCAACTGCTATAATTATATCAACAACAATCTTTACCAAGGAAAGTTTTGCCATCCATTCTGTAACTTTCTTTTTTCCCTTCTGTTTCTTTACCCAAGATGTAAGCCCAACATCCGTGACTTCTTCACCAGTATCTGTAAGTTCGTACAAACACCCATTTTCCAGCATCAGGCCTTTTCGGAATAGTAAACTGATAGCATTATCAAGAGTACCATCATTACGCTCTTTTTCTGTGAAGAGATAGTACAAATCGGTCACGTTCATACGTCCGTCATGCTCAGCCAACAGATGTAAAACTTTGTCGGCAACTTTTGATTGTTTTTTATTTACTAAGGTTGTCATAATATTTTTTACACTAATTATAAAAGCCTCCCATGCTCGCGCATGGGAGGCAAGAGTTCTTTTACTTAATTGAAGCATGAAGCATTCAATATTCTATCAATAAACACTCACTACTTCTATTTTCTTAGCGAGCGACTTGATGCCTTGAACAATCTGTTGCTTACGCTCTTGACTCGGTCTCCTTGTACCAACAGCATATTGACGCATAACAGCTTCACTGATACCTATTTCTCTTGATACGCCTGCAACATTTATAAAGTCATAATAGTTAAATAAAGCCCCTACATCAAAAGTATATTCAATTTCTAATTCAGGAACTCTAATACCATCCTCTTTCAAATCAAGCTTAGTGTCCTCCCAGCCTGAAAGCATGTCGGCAATTGCAGCCTTTGCAGAACTCCCCTGACCAAGAACACGCGCCTTAACACTATCCACTTCAAGCACACAAGAAAAATTTTTCTCGCCTGGCTCACGTTCAACTTTTGCAATAATCTTTTCCATATTGATAATATTTTAAAAATGTTCTATCACATCTATATTCATTCAAGAAAAAGAGAAGCCACCCACCCTGTTGTAGGTGGCCCTCCTTTACTCATTCAAGAGGTCTTTAAGGATAGACTTAGCTGTTTTCTCCTTAATCTCCTTGCTTCCGTGCCTCGGTATTGTCGTTCTCGCTCCTGTTTTAGGATTAATCCAAACATCATGCGAAGCACCATGTCGTTTCAAAAGGCATCCGGCCTTCTTCAACTTACGAATAAGTTCTGAATGTTTCATAAAATGAAAGAACTCTTTGTTTTAATCACAATGCAAAGATAACAAAAGAGTAAGCAACCTTCAAATGTTTTGCTTACTTTTTTGTTATCAATAGAAAATTTAACACTTTTAATGGGAATATCAAACGTCAATGAACAAAATATTGATTAAGCCAGAAAAGGCTTTGTAAGGAATATTTTAAGCAATTTATGCCCCCTTTAGACAAAGAAACGGCAACTATAAATTGCAAGGCAATTATTCAAGAAACAGGTAAAATGTTAGTCAAAAAGGGCGTTTTTGTTGGCGAGGCTCCGATTTTCGAGGAAATTGGAGCAACAAAACACGGCTTTTATTTCGATTTTGCACGGCCCTAAGCAGTTAAAACGTTGAATTACAGCGAGAAACGTTTTAACTGAAAGAAAAAAGCGAACTTCGCTCTTTTCCTTCCCCTCACCGCCCTACGCCCGACATGGCAATTGCCTCTTTGAGTTTAGCGGAATATGTAAAACAAAATTATCATGCAGGCAATTGCCTGCAGTCGCAAGTGAACACACGAAAAAGGCAGGCAACTCAAAAGCTGCCTGCCCACTCTTTTGGAAAACAATCTTATAATTTCCCGTTGTCACGATAAGAATAGAAGTTGCCATCCGTTACGATACACCGCGTAGCGACCTACTCTCCCCTTTAGGGGCTGGGGGCCTAACGTCCGTTGAACGAAGATACGACAGCGCCTGACATGTTGATATCGAATGTAGGGAATTTCTCTACGCCGATGGCAAAAGTGTCGAAAGCGTCGGAGCCGTCTGTACGATTTTCAAGCTTATCTTCTTCAGTCTCAGCAAGCTTCTCCCCTCGCTTATCTTTCTTACCCATGTACACGCCTGCCGTTTGGATAGAGAGGAGAAGGTCAGGGTTATTATCTCTATTGAAAAGTAGCTGATGTTTCGCACGTCCTTGAAACATTCGATTGATGAGCAGCTGCTTCTCAATATGATTCCACTGTTTGCCGATGCACACATCATTAACATACCAGCCGTGCGACCTCAAGCCGTTGCAAATCACAGCGTGAAAGTCATCGTTGCCGACCGCATAGTTATTACTGATAAAGGTTGTATCATAATAAAAAACGACTTGACGATTAGGGAAATATTCGTAATATTTACAGAAATCTTCAACAAGTTGAGGAAGTTTGCGTTCATACTTTACGTATAGCGAATTTACGACACGCGCCTTGCCGTCATTCCCCAGCTGCCCGACAACACACCAGTTGATGTTAAGGTTCGCATCAAAGGTGATGATAAGCGGTCTGTCAGTTCAAGATCAGCATCCATCCTGCAGTCGACATCCTGAAGCCGTTTGAAATCATAATCAAGGCCGTCGAGATACGACGTTTTTGGCGCAGTGTAGAGATTAGAAGGACGTAAGCAATTATAAAAGCCGTCCATCTGCAGCCCTATACGAAGCCCTAATATTGAAGTTGCAAAGGTGAGCGCAGGCAAGTTGCGTTTCTGATCATAAAAGAATTGTTCGCCCAGGATAGCAAGATTTTCGAGGCTCGAATACTCTTTATATAAAGTAAGATGCCTACGCAGCTCATTAATGGTAGACTGCAATTCATTGATTTTTTTTGCGTAATACGCTTGCCTCTCCGGGTATTTAGCTGCAGCTTGCTTGACTTTCCAAATTTGAAAAACAAGCCCCTCGACCACTTCGACCAATTCAGGGTCCATCTGCTTTTCGAAATTAAGGAACCATGATCCTGCTTTCGTTACAGGCATATCAGAGGTTATTGTCAATCCGTGATGTAAAAAACAGTTCCCGAAATACATTTCATTACCACGATTAGCCTGAAAAGTTTCATTCTTAAGCTGCTCAAAATCTATAAATTTTGCTTCGTCGATAAGGATAGCATCAAGTGACATAGAGTTACTTGTACCACTTCTATCTTGCGAGATAAGCGTCACGTATGAACCATTGTAGAACGATACAACATTATCATAGCTTTCAGGCTCCCAAATCGGTTTAGCCCAATTCGATGCCTTAGCAGGGCGATGCCCAACACAATAAAATAAATCTTTCTTATACCCCCAATTATTCAGGTGCATAAGGATAGAAGGCAAGATGTTAGTAAGACCACGCTTGACGGAGGGGGCACGACAAAGCCTATCGAGCAGCGAGGCATGAACTGTACAAGGTCAAGCATGCGCTTAGCTTGAATAAGACCCTTACCAATACCACGACCGCACACATCAATGAGGTTGCGCGGAGACATCGCAAGAGAATAATATTGCGCATCATTGAGATAGATTTTCTTCCTGTCCTGTGTCGCCATCTTCGAAACTATTTATATCTTCTTTCACTTCAACAAAATCAGTATATTCCAGATCAGCACCGAACCTCTTTTTAAGCTTAGCAATCTTATCACGAAGTCCTTTAACAGGCTTGATGCCGACAACAGATGGATCATCCGTCGGCTCAATGATAAGCGGTTTAATTTCGCTGTAATCAACAGGGACGGCATCAATTTCACCAACACGATTGTATTTGCATAATCCGCATTTGCCTTTTCTGCGGACCGAAAATCTTGTGCAGCCATGGCCTTTTTATATACTTCTTCCGTGCGCTGATTGAACACATGCCGATGCCATTCTTTCGACTCCTTTTCGATATTTCCAATTAAGATCTTCAGCAAGCGCACATCATCATACGCCTCACGCTGCTTGATATCAGCATTCATATCAAGATCATGCTTCAAGATCTCGCGAGAAGATTTTTGAGGATAATTCAGCCAAAATGTGTACAACGCCCGAAGACGAAGCAAGCGTTTTACAACGTGTTCCGGCAACATCTTCTCTCGCATCTCATCAATTGAGGCGAAAAGATTAAGTTGATAGTCATCAATATTAGCAGGCAGGCTCATATCTTATTGTAAGTCGATTAGCATTCTATTCAAGTCAGAGAAGCATTGTGTAATAGCAGAAGGAGCGCAAGCTTCAGCAAGTTCAAGGTTCTTGCAGCGCAAGTCATTAGCGGTAACCGACATTCCTCTCAAAAATGCGATACGTGCAGGATTACCCTTTGTCTGAATATCAAGCGAGAAAACATCTTCGTCAATATCCAAAAGGCAACCAATCTGAGTCGCTGGAGTCAGCTGACGCGCTAACTCTTCTATCATTTTCAACTGCTCTTCTGTATATTCCATTTAATTCACAACTATTATCAATTATTTTTTTCAACCCCTCATATAGCGAAAGGAAAATTTCCTGCGAAGTAGAGATAATTGTACACTCAGCACGTCCTCCATAAGTGTTATTCTGACTTGAAGCGACCGAAATAGTCTGCCCAGCATCCGTTTGCACAAGCACTATTTTAGAGTGATTCATGGCCAAATAAGCAGCATCGAAACAATATGACATCAGCTGATTGAGCTTGACCGTCTTCTTTGAAGCTTTCAAGTCCGCAACCATTACAGCACGACGAATAAGTCCCTTTTTACGAAGATTAAGAAAGCCATTTAAGAACTCTTCACTCGTAGAAAAAGTAGAAACATAGACATCAGCACGCCCAGTCTGTTCGAGAATCCACCCGAGCAGACCGAGCGTGTGAATGCCAGTACCGAGATAGCACTGCAAAGCAGTACTATTCAGCGGTTTCAGATTCTGTTGTATTTTCTTGCTTATCATCGAAAGAAAGACCTAAAGCAATAAGACTTGTGCGCAAGTCATCACCGATAACAGCACCAGCCTTGCGAATAGTATCAACACGCTGTTGCATCTTCGCAAGCAAATCAGTAAAAGCAGCGCGGTCACTATCAGAAGCACCCTCGCCCTCTACAGCGAGCTTCAAGGTAGCAAGCTTCGATTGATTCTTGCTCAAATAGCTACGTGCAGAATTAACGCTGTTATCAAGTGTAGTTTCCGTGTTTTCTGTCGAGGGCGTTGTTGGAGTAGTCGTATCAACGACAGCTTCATCATAAGCAGCCATCTGCTTGAAATATTTAGCGTCCATCGACGCGAGCAGCTGAAGCTTATCATAACGCTGACATGAAGGCAAGTCATTCATCGCCTTTAGCTCCTCAAACAAGGCCTTGATATCCTTATAGAGGTTGCCATTGTCAACCCATAGTTGTTGCACCTCCTCTGGCAGTTTATCGTGGTCCTCACGACGGCCTAACTGACGAACAAAGCAAGGCTTCTCGCTATCATCAGAGATATTCACTTGAATAGGAATAACAGGCTTATTCTCAGTATCAAGCAAAAGCGCATCATCATCTGCAGCAGGCTTGCCATTATCGAGAAGTTTTTCAGCGCTCGGAATAACCTCTTTGTCAAGGAGATTCACCTCATCAAGCGTTAAGCCGTCAAGTCGATATTTAAGATGTTGCTTCAGCTCATAAACTATTTTATCAATAATAGCTTCAGGGCGCTGAAGAGACAAAGAGAGAAAACGAGCATAAGCTTGATTACGAGGTGCTATACGCAAAAGCAAAGATGCACCTGCAGAAGCAGAATCTAAAGGAAGAGGTTCTTGATTCAACCACTCCTGAATTTCTTTTGTAAATTTAGGATCTACATTCATAATAAATTATTTTAATAAAGAAGGCACGACGGCAAACGCCGGCCGTGCCTTGAAACAGAAGTTATGTTATAAAACAGAGAAGTTTTAACCGCCAGGAACACCAGCTGCTGCAGGAGAAATCAACTGACCTGTAGCGCCGCTAATTTCGCCGTCATCAGTAACCAGCTTGCCCGGATAGAAAGGTAACGGAACAAGGCTCTCACAAGAAGCCTCTATGCTCGTTTGGTTAGCATCATTTGAACTCTTACCCCACTTCTGTGCGGGCTTCACATTTGTGTGAAAGCCAGGATCACCGATAATGCGTGCCTTGCCGTCGCGTTGGAAAATAACAATGATAACATCATCGTTATTCATCATAGCGATAGTACCAGTTGCCTTTTCAGCAGTGCCAGGAATAGGCAAAGTAGCCTTGTTATTGAAGTGGTAAGAGCCATAAGCGCCCACCTGTTCACTTTCAGGCTCCATCTCGTTCGGCATAAGATCTATGCGGTGAAACTTTGCATCAGCAGCGAGGGCGAAGTCGCCGTCATAAACAGCAACCTTATCTATGTCTGTTGCTTCAGCAAATGGAAGCTTCGGCCACTTTGCTATCTTAGCCTTTTTGATGAAATAAGCCTTTTCAATTGCGCCAGGCATAGACACCTGACCTTGACAATGCTCGACACTCTTATAGATGTCGGCCATATCTGTACAACTTTTAGCCATATTCTTAGAATTTAGAGATTAAATATTAAGCCTTGTACTTCGCAACAAGCAAGCGTTCTTGGCTAATAGACTCGAACTGACAACCGAAGAACATCGTCATGATGAACTGCAGTACGAATGCCTTATGCTTTTCAACAGCAACAGTTTCATCCTCACCCATCTGATTCAAGCCAACGAGCATATTGTTCTTTGTAGTCAGATGAATGTAGTCAGAACCACTCTTGTTAGCGAGGGCAACGATTTCGCAACGATTTTCAGAACCCTCGACGAAAGTCTGTTTATACTGCAAGTTGTAAGGGATAGCGCCCGTAACAGTCTTGTAGTCATCGTTGTAAGCGTCGAGCACTGAAGGCGGAACGAAAAGCTTACATTGCTGATCACGCAAGTGCTCATTAGCAGCACGCCAAATTTTCTTCAACGTATCGACAGCATTCGTCGCGTCAATCTTTGTGACATCAAGCTGCAAGAAATTACCCTTACCAGCTGCGATGTTACCAGCCGTAATTTCATCAGCGGTAATGGTATCAAAGCCGTTGAAAAGTTCAATGGTCTTAGTACCTGTATCTGAGCGCTTAGCCTTCCAAACACTCTTATACAAGTTTTGTCCGACCTTAGAGGAGAGATAGTTCAGCACAGTTCTTGTGATATCAGTTGTCTTCAATCCCTCACCCTTAGTGAGTGCAGAACCGTAGATTGACTGATATACAGAGTTGGGAGAGAAGTTCTTTACTACGCTACCGAAATAGGTGTAAAGCGTACGTGCAACGATGCTTACATCCTCATCATCCTCTCTATTCTGGTCGTAAGGACCAATTTGCATGTCACCGGTCAATTCGCCAACGGTCTCCGAATAGCGAATACCAGTGCGCACGGTAACATGTTTCAAGAAATCGCCGAGTGCGAAGACCGGCATCATCAGAATTTCACGACGGTAGGATGCAGCGCTTTTAGCAAGTGCATCCGCTGTAATAGTAACTTTACCCATAGTTAGAGGTCTTTAACGGTGTTATACATTTTACGAGCTTTGTCAACAAAACTCAATGACTCTTCCTCATTCTCGGTGTCAGCAGGCTTACCCTGCGTTTGCTCACCGGGAGATTTTGAAAGATTGTTCAACTTTTCATTCGCTGCAGCGAGGTCGGCATTAGCCTTATCCAACTGCTTTTGCAAATCGTCCTTAGCTGTGTTGGCAGCATCAAGGTCTTTCTGCAAAGAACCAAGACGGTCATCAACAGTCTTGATTTGGTCTTGCGTCAGACTGATGGACCCGTCCTCTGCAGGATTGAAACCATCTTTGACATTCAGCAAGTCCATGACATTTTTGAAAATTTTAATCATGTTTTTTACAGAATTAGCGGGATTGTTAGAGAAAAAAGCCTTAACCGCCTCCACCGACTTTTGGATAAACGATTTAGTTGGATTACCTTTCTCATCAACGACCTCATCAGCAGTAGCTGTAGGGAAAGGAGGTAGGCCAAATTCTTGAAATATATTGTTATTAAAATGGTTGCGGATAGAATTAGCTTTGCGTGCAGCATCGTCATCTTCGCGAATTTTATCAATCAGACCGAAATCAAGTGCATCTGAAGGAGAAAGCCATGCCGCCTTTTGCATCTTAGCCATGCAGTCCTCGACCGACTTGCCGTTTTTCTTAGCATAGAGAGAAGCGATGACCTTATCTATCGTATTCAGATCATCACGCTCCTTTTGATATTTTGCTATCAGCGCATCAAGCTGCTCCTTATTTCGCAGACTGCCATTCCCTCACAGCCGTCGAAGCATTATGAATGAGCATCAAAGAACCGTCGACCATATCAACAGATTTTGCGCCCATAGTCAAGAAAGTAGCTGCGCTTGCGGTCATACCAAGAATGTGAATATTAACTTTACCGTGATCCTTAATCATCTGATAGATTTCAAGACCAGCGTCTACATAACCTCCAGGTGAAGAAACTGCGATATCCACTTCTTCGTCTTGGTGTTCATTCAGGAAGTCACGTACCATTTTAGCAGTCGTGCCTCGCTGACCCGTCCACCAATCAAATGCAACACCTATTTGTCCAGAAATAATGAATTTATATTCCATATTCTAAATTATTTGACACAAAGGTATATTATAGAATATATGAATAAAAGTACCTAAATTTTAACGAAAGGCGGTTTGTTGACGGAGGAGTACGTTAGAGTATAGGTGTTCAGTTGACTATCTGAGGGGCTATCAGGATGATTTTCGACACGAGTAATAACAGAATAAGGACGCGTATCTGTACCAACAGCAATACATTCACCTGCAGAAGTTTCGCACAACGCAATATATCTCTGTGTGCAGTCAATATCACATAAGGTTGAAAAAACAAGCTTTGAAGCGAAAGTAACGCAACCGTCATCAACCTTAGAAGATACAGATAAAAAGGAGGGAGTTTTGAGATGTGACAAAGGTTCAATATTTGTCTTAAGAGTTAAAGCAACATGATTGCTGTCAACCCGACGATACTCAGTTATATTTTTAACAGGTATCAACGTAATGCGAATAATTGTGTTTAATTTCATATTTGTTTGTGTTTGTTTGAAAAAGTACGTAACTGTATGTATTCGTTGTGAGTGTTCGCGCGCGAAAAAAAGGCAGTATAACGTAGATTTATTTTATTGTTAAAAAATTAAAAATTACTTTCATACCTATTTTTTTCGGTCAGATCTATATTATTCTTGATATATGCATTTCGTAATCGGTACCAGCGCTGTCGAATTGTATCTGCATAATCAATAGAGATACCATGCTGCTCACACCACGCATAAATAGCCGTCATCATATTACAACCTATATCGCTCATATCGCCGAGCTCTTTCCATAATGCGCGTTTGAAAAGATACTCGCAACATTCCGCAACAGCCTTTTTTCCGCGCGGAGTTAAATAGTTATAATAGCGTGCAGGCTTGGTGCATGAGTCTGGAATAGAAATAGGTGTAAGTCCGTCCTCCTCGACATCAGGAGCCTTATCGTCAGGACGACGCATAACAAAATGATGAATAGTCGAATTTTCGGGTCCTTTGTCGGGGAAGACTGCAGGAGTACCGAAATCGTGTTGGATAAATTGTTGAACAAAAGGTTTAAGTTTGATGTAGACATTGAAATCGCTCATAATTAGGATATTTAATGTCGCAAATATAGTAAAAAAAAGCGTATGTTATACACAAAACAAGCCGTATTTCCTCATACAAAAAGAAAACGACTTGTTATACAAGGATATAGTTTTTTGCTACACACAGCACACACACCTACACACAAAATTATAAGTTACTGATATTCAATACATTATAAATTTATTTATAGATGAATAATGTGTGTAATCTCTATATTTGTGTGTAAATAGAGTAAAATAGCTATAAAAACAGTGCTTGTGTGTGTAAATGTGTGTAAGATGTGTGTAAATGTGGTCTTCGTAACTCATTGATAATCAGCGTGTGTGTGAGTGTGTGTGCCGTGTGTAATTCTTTGTTTTTTCAATCGAAAAGACGAAACACACACAAGCAAAAAAAGAGGTCCGCGTTTCACAACGCAGCCCTCTCAATAATCTTAATTATAACGTTAAAAAGTATGTATAAAAAACTAACTCTCTAATTCCTTTTAGAAGTACTTATATATATCACTTAAAAGTCATTACTATTCTTTCTCCTACCTTATGTTGTAAATAGGTAAGACTATCGACATTGAATGCTCTCACACTATTTTTGTTTGCGACATAGAATTTCCACTCTGACGGAATATATTCAGGATCAGGCATCTGAGGATGTGGAACGAAAACGATAGCTTCTTGTACAGATTGTACCTTTTTATCATCCATGTGACCCGGCACATACTCCTTGCAAACAAGAAAGCCCTTAAATTGATGAGTACAGCCTACTAAAATAGCTAATAAGCTGATTGAAATAAAAAGTTTCTTTTTCATAATTTACTGTTTTATTTATTGTAATCTTCTTTCATGAAACAGATCCAATGCGTGTTTGCGCGTTTGCCGGAGATATGCCCAAAAACAGGCTTCTCGGGGGTAAGTTTCAATATTTCTGAGACTTTGATGTCGGTCTCATTCCATTTGAATATAAGGAAGCCACCTGGCTTCAGAACACGGAAACATTCAGCAAAGCCCTCTTTTAGCATTTTTTGCCAGCCCTTATTTTGTAATGCCCCATATTTTATTTGTTGATAACCTGTCGGAGAGGCTTTGGGATTAATACTTCCATATATGTCTGCAAATTTTGATTTCGCTACATTACGAAGTAGATGTGGAGGATCGAATATGATCATAGAAAAGCTGCTGTCGGGATAGGGCATGTTTGTAAAACTTGCCTGTATGTCGGGATGAACCGAAAAAGTTCTACCATCGCAAAGAGTTGTTTCAAAGTTTCTAATATCTTGAAATAACACTCGTTCATCGTTCTTATTGAAGTAGAACATCTTACCTCCACAGCAGGCATCAAGTATTGTCACATTATTTTTATTCATATTTTAGTCTACTAATTCAAAACTATATGCTACTACCAACGGATTACTCTCCCATGTTCCTTTGCCACTTATTTTATCAATGAGAACAGAGAACGCTTCACGTGGCGTATCAAAATACTTATTAATGAAATGATTAGATGCTACCATTTCTTGAAAATAGAAACGACCATTACCACTTAACCTTAACCCCTCTTTTAAGCATTCATCGTCTGAAATATCTTGCAAGTGTTCCACCTTGACATCTGTAATCTTGATATGGTGGGGCATTAAGTCAGCCCTAACGAACATTTTATTCGCCCAGCCAGCCTTATATCCTCTATTTATTGAGCCATCTACATCGATTATAATATCGCTATACTCCGCCATATAGTCAATAATATACTTATATGGTTCTGCTACGGCTATTACTTCACCGACTTTGTAAGGCAGATGTCTCTCTGTTTCTTTCCAATTTCCAAGGGGAGTTCCATCTTTCAGTTTTCTCCTTGTCATTGTCTTTCTGCCATTCAGCACTGCTCGTGTTAGGCCGAACTTATCATTAAACATTATCTTTTTCATATTATATGTATTGTGTTATTGTGCTGGAGGAAACGGCAGCGCACCCTCATTCATATCTTCATCTTCACTATCACCATTTGAAAGTGACGTTTCTAAGTTCAAGTCAAATTTACTCTTCAAAAGTTCGTAGTCGAAACACAAAGGATTGTCAAATTGCACAAGTTCACGACTTCCTCCATTCTCACCGCATGCATACTGCTTCTGCACCTCGCCGTCAATGATGACCTTAAAGCGTTCTGACCCTTTCTTCTTACCTAAATAACCCGGAGAAGTCTGCAAATAGAACCTGATGCTACGCTCATTCATAGCCTTTGAGTCTGTCATCTTAGCTGCTTTTTTGAACTGCAAAATAATGCGTTTAGGGCGAATAAGAAGTATAGCTGTTTTCTTATTGAAAAGGCGATTGTCAAGGATATTCGTAGAAATAGCATCAAGGTATTTAATCTTGTAATCGCCCTCGTCATAGATCATACCGCTCTGGCTCATGTACTGGAATATATCCCAGAAATTACCCATTTCGTTCGACGAAGCACATTCCTGGTTTTGCAGGCGAATACCTTCAATTGTAATATTCTTCATTTCCTCATAACTCCAAGGCAGCGACATACATGAAAGGAGACACTTATAAGAAGTAAGCAATACTGCCCAATCTCGCCAGATGCGGTCTTCGACTTCATTGCCTTGAATACCGAGCGAAAGGTCATCACAAACTAATTTATAAGTATCATGAAAAGCGTTCTCGAACTCTGTACGATGCGAAAGAATTTCATTTGTAAGATGGCTAACACCCATTTTACGGATAGCGGTCAGTTCGTTGAATTTCACCTTTGCATCTCGATCATGTACCGTCTGCGAGAAAGTAAGGTAAATCGTACGACTGAACAAAGCGACGTCAACGGTAGGCATTTCCTGTCCTGAAAGGATAACAGCAGAGTCTACAGAAGTAATCTCACGCTTCTTATCGAGGTCCATATTCATACGACTACGCCCAGTGCCGTCGTACAAACCTTTTAAGAATTCAATTTTAACAGGGTCAATGCAATTCTTATACTCATCAATGTGTACGAGTGCATTACTACATTGAGCAATTGCATCAGCTAAAGCAGCTATCGTCGCATTCTGAATATTCAACGGAGTATTGTCAGCAATGAAGAAACTCATCAACGTGTGTCCAAGTTCCGATTTTCCCGAGCCTTTGGGACCAAATAGGTTCAAAATAGGAAAGTTCTTTGTGAAGCTAACAACAATATCCCTGAAGAGCGTTGCAAAAAGGAACATGACACCCACCTTTGCATTAGTACCGAATACATCAGCCATCATTTTGCAGTAGTTAGGTAATGTTACACTGGAATGATTCTCACGATTAGAGAAAAGCCGTTCAAATTTAAACATATCCTTTCTATCAGAATATATTTTTGACATCGCAGGAAGGTAATAATTCACAGTACCAGCAAGTTGTCCCTCTTCATTATATTTATCAAGCCTACAAATGCCGTAATCATCTACAGCAACGAATTTGCCCTCATTAAAGATGCCATTTCCCCAGACAAAAAGCCGGCCTTATTCCAACCTAACTGTTTGATTTCTTCTGCAGTTTCCGTATTATCATAGAGGAAGTCACCGAGCGCATTAAGTTCAGCAGGCCCACTCTTCCACCTGAAGTTGCCCATAGAGCCAACGCGCTCACGAAAATTCTGCAAGGAGTACATTTCAGCCTCTTTCATTTCTATAAGAACCTCCTCCCTGTTTACATTCGTAAGTTTATAAAGACGCTTTGAATTATAAGGGTCTTTAATGTGAAAAAGAGGTTTCATGATAAAATTGCTCCATTGTACCCCATTGTTAGAAAATATGCAGTTATTTTCCTGATAAAAGCCGTAATTTTTCAGGATATCAAGAGCGTCGCCACGTTTTGAGATAGCTTCAATCTTCGCACGCTCTCTATCTTTAATAGCCTGTTTTTGTGCACTACGCCAAAGATTCTTGCCTCCAAATTTGTTTGCTAACTTCTCAATAAAAGCATTCTGTGTATATTCGTCAGCTATAAGAATAACAATAGCACATACCTCCTTTATTTTATCTGTTCTTTCAGAAGTATTGTCATCCTTTTTAAGCACCTTTTCTGCATACCAAATCGGGAAATCTTGCTCTTCTAAATCATCAAGCACAGCCTTAGAAGATATATAACTATCAGCATCAGCCTTCATGCCGGCCTTTTCCTGCGGAATCTCCTTGACCGTAACACGGAAACCCTCCTCCATGGCCAACTTGCCGTTTTTCATCACGGCCAGGAATCCAGGCCCTAAACTCTGACCTGCTTTCTGATCAGAGTCAGGTATCCAGCAAACCGTTGCATTCGAATTACTCTTACCAAAAAGTCTGCGAAGTGCTTGAAAATGTGCTTTTGTCCAAGCTGTACCCAAGGCTGCAACAGTATTTCAATACGTAGAGATTGCAGTTTCATCGCATCAGGTGCCCCCTCGACGCAATATACCTTATTTTGTTGAATAGCTTCGTTACGAGCAATGTCAAGTCCGAACAGCGTTGACCCTTTTGAATACATGAAAGAGTCTTTGTTATTGATATACTTTGCAGTATCAGCATCATCCTGCATTGTACGAGCAGTAAAGGCTATAACACGTCCATATTTGTCAGTAATAGGTATCATGATCCTATTACGATAGAAGTCAATAAGATTGCCTTTTGAGGAAACTTTAATCAAGCCAGCTTCCTCCATCAGCTTGAGGTCATAGCCTTTAGCACGTGCAAAATTTACGAGTGCATCCCACGTGTCAGGTGCATAGCCTATTTGTTTTATTTCAGAGAAGTCTCTGTCTTCATCATCAAAGGTCTTTTTCTTCTTTTTATCATCAACAACAACCCGAGAATTCCAACGACGCTCAACATACTCACGTGCAGCCTTAGCCTGTGCGGTATCTTTTTTGATTTGCTCACGATAGAATAGTGTAACAGCCTCGTAGATGATAAACATAGACTCGCGCTTTTGTAATGTGCGCAGTTCTTCATCCGACCTCTTTTCTGTATCTTCCTCGACTTCTATATTATATTTTTGTGCAAGTTTACGAATCGCCTCCGGAAAAGAATAACCCTCCTTTTGCATCACAAACTTTACAGCATTACCACCACCTCCGCAAACGAAGCAATGTGCAATACCCTTAGAAGGAGATACAACGAAGCTGGGGGTGTGGTCATGATGAAAAGGACATAACCCTTTGTAGTTAACGCCAGACTTTTTCAAATCAACATAGTCAGATACGACATCAACGATGTTGACTCGATTAAATACTCTATCGATTGTTAGTTTACTTATCATAGTAAAAATATTATAAGTGCAAAATTACTCTTTCAACCAATACTTAAAAAATCAAATCAAACTTCGCGTCACGCATATATAAGAAGCCTCCTATTCTATAAAGTTGCAGCGATTTAGTCTCCTTGTTCAAGGATTTCAGCTTGATAGATTGAAATTTCATTGTCATGTCGCGACTAAAAGCTTCGCCTTTATCATTCCAAAAAATAGAGCTCTTACCTACTTTACCAGCTTTGAAGGTATATCCTAAAGCGTAAAGCACATTATGATCTTTAAGTCTAAAATTTGAATAAACAACATTTGCAGGCTTAGCTATTTCGAATTGTTTAACAGTGTACATACTTTTTTGTTTTTATATTCAACGTAAATTTTTAGTTTCGTGCAGAAAAGGCCATTTACACAATTCCTTGTGTACTCACATCCTTCACATACTCTATTTTGCTGTTTCTTTGATGCAATTGTCATATAAAATTTTCATAAAGTGCGCCATATTCTTAAGCTCACATTTTAATGTACAGGAGCACTTGTTGCCGTGCATCTTAGAGATAGCGAGGGAAAAAGGTTGCACCTCTTCATCTAAGATCTTGAAGATATCTGTTACATTCTCTTTTGTGCAATTACACTCTAACTGAATATTTAATTTCATATTTGTAATTATTGAAGGTTCTTACTTCTTATAACTTTTATGATACCTCTGCAATTTTTAACCCCTAATTTATTTTTGATATTCCAAAGCTGGGTCTTTATAGTGCTCGGGTTCTTCTTCAAGATCGATGCGATTTCCTTAAAAGTATATCCCTCGACGTAAAGTTTAGCAACATTTCTTTCGACTTGTGACAATTCAACTGAACCCTTAGGTTTACAAATAAGTCCCTCATCTTTGCAGAATTTACCTCGAAGAGGACACTTAACCTCCTCGAAGTTAAGGCAATCATCAATAATATCAGAGGATAGTCTATCGTCAGCACCGAAATTGCATCGTATAAAACGGTCTGCCATATCAAAATTTCGCTCGGTTGGGTCGCTGTCAACATACAACGTTTGTAAACGAATGAATGTTTTCGGAAAGCGGAGCTTAACGAGTTCAATTACATAGTTTACAATGTCGCAAGAGAACTTTGTTAGGCGTTTTTCTTGTGAATTTGCAATTGAATAGTAGACGCTTCCATCTGCTGCCGTCCTAAATTCTAACCCTTCCATATTCCACTTTCTATTGTTGTCATGATATTCTCATACTCATCCTTGCGTAATTCTGAAATCGGGTTTTCACGCAACTTAGCTGAGATAGTAGAACTTGGATAACTGAATCTTTGTGAGAGATACAAAAGAAATTTACCCTTTTCTTTTCGGTTAAGTCCTCTGTAGAAATCCTGAGGGTTTAAGATGCCTTTTTTACTCATAATTGCTTGTATTTATTGATTCTTTATATTAATTTTGTGTGCAAATCTATATTAATTAAATCAAAATTCCAAGACTTCAAGGATTTATTTCCTCGTTTTCAAGGATATTTAACTTGTGTTAATATTATGAAGTACAAACAGATTAGTTTAGATCTCATCAGAGAGGCGATTAAAATTTCTGGAATGACAGAAAGGCAATTTATGCGTGAATATTATGGAGGTACAGGCACTCACGCTGATCTAAAAAGTTTCTTTTCTACAAAAATGGGCGCGGAAAAGATATGCAAGATGTGCAATATCCTGCAAGTACCTATTCAATCTCTTTTTGAAATAGAAAACGAAGAACAAGACAACACTCCTCAAAGTCAAGGAAGTATTAATGACGTAAAAAGAATTGTTGTAGAGCAAGCAACACTTGAATTGAAGTCTGAGATAAAGGCTTTGAATATGCTGCTTGAAGAGAAACGAACGAATTAAGCATTTACAACAGATGAACGAAATGCTCTTAGGCATCGTCAAAGTTGGTGGTAATCAATAAAATAAACGTTGATTAATTCAATTAAAACTCGGACAATAACAGGACAAAGAAATAAGCTTTCACTTCTGATGCAGTCATGCGGAGGTAATATTTATAGCATGACAAAAAAAATGATATGCTCTTGCCTCCGCAACTTTAAGGCGTCTGAAATAGTTTTTCTAAACATTTCAGACGCTTTTCTTTATCAGAATTACTCTTATCAATAGTGCAATGATAAGACATTTACATTCCTTTTAATGCACGTTTAATGCGAAAACACCAAAGCTTATAACCGAGTGGACTGAGATGAAGCCCATCAAGTGTGAGAGAATCGCGTAGCTCATTTGTCCCGTGATAAATGAAATCATTGTACAAATTAATGTATGTGATGTGATTTTTCTCACAATAATTCCGTACCTTTTTATTCAAAGTAACGACTTCTTCAGACTTACCTTGCAATGTTTTCCAGCGTCCAAATGACTCGTTAAACGGCAATAGACTTTGCACATAGAGTTTGGTATCGGCAGCATGTGACCAAATTTTATCGATGAGACGTTGGTATTTTACGAACACTTGTTCTGCGGTTTGGTCCTGACTGAGATCATTTATGCCAATCATAAGCACGATTGCCTTTGGCTTTTTTGCAAGAATGTCATCCAAACGATTTAGTACTCCATCGACATTATCACCCATAATTCCCCGATTGCGCACATGTTTGATGCCCAAACGTTTGCTCCAATCGCCCCCAAATTCAGTAAGGCTATTGCCCAACATAACGATATCTGAGGCATCGATACTACGCATTTTCGCAAATTCGGCCATGCGATCACGATAATGTTCAGTGTTCCACAAGTTGCTTTGTTGGGCATTACACGTCAACGATAGAAAGCACATGACAAGAAAAAGAAAGGATTTATTGATAGAATATCTCATATTTTAGAACTGTTCAAGTAAGGCTATACGTTTCTTTACATCAGGATGCGTGCTGAAAAGTGAATCCATAAAGCTCATTAAACCATGCTTCATTTCGTCAGGTTGAGCAATAAACAACTGCGCAACATCAGGTCGTTTCACATTATCTAACCCTGGATCAGCAGATATTTTCCGTAAAGCAGATGCCAAAGCAAGTGGATTTCCACATAGTTCTGCACCTCCTGCATCGGCCATGTACTCTCGTTTTCGAGAAATAGCAAAGCGCGTTAACAACGTAAACACATAGGCAATGGCACAGCATATAATTCCAATCAATAGAACAATGATAATTCCTAAGCCACTGCCTCCCTTTTCATCATCACGCTTTCGCTCTCCTCCATACAGCAAAGTATTGTATAATATGCGAACGGCAATAGACATAACAGTAGACACAATCCCAACGAACACAATACAAGTAATTAGGAGTTTTGTGTCATGATTACGGATATGTGTAAGCTCATGACCCAAAACGGCAGCAAGTTCGTCGTCGTTTAGTTTATTCAACAGCCCTTCTGTGACCGTAACGGTATAGCTTTGAGCATTTATTCCGCTTGCATACGCATTGAGTTGTGGGTCATCTACAATATTAATCTTGGGCATATCCATATTACAAGTCATGCAAAGATTCTCCACAATATTATATAATCGCGGATTCTCCATACGTGTAACAGCGTGTGCACCCGTGGCATGTTGTATGATAGATGCATTATAAAAATACGCTATAATGAACCATACAGCAACGCCCAAAGCAATCCATGGAATGACTGTTAGATAGGATTGGTTTACATTGTCGACATTAAGGTAATGCACACTTTCCCCATATTGGTTAGTGTATCCATTTTCCAAATAATTCAAAGTGGCCAAGAATACCCATACCATCCCAGAGATAATCACAGGAAACATCAGCAACAACATCAAGCTTAGCCTGTTGTTGCGGCTGATCTGCGTCTGCATTCCTACATATTTCATTGTCTTTAGAACTTCACTTCAGGTGCTTTATCTAATTCTGCACGCTGTTCAGTGGGAATTTCAAACATTTGTTCTTTCTTAAAACCAAACATTCCAGCAAAGATATTAGAGGGGAATGTCTGCACTGCATTGTTTAATTCACGAGTAGTTGAATTAAAGAATCTACGAACGGCAGCCAATTTATTCTCTATATCAGCTAATTCATTCTGCAATTGCAAGAAGTTTTGGTTGGCCTTTAGTTCTGGATAAGCCTCTAAAGAAACCTTCAATCCAGACAAAGCACTCGTCAAAGCATTCTCTGCTTGAATCTTATCATCGATATTCGTGGCGCTCATTGCAGCAGAACGGGCCTCAGTGACACGCATGAAAACATCTTTTTCATGATCTGCATAGCCCTTAACAGCGCCCACTAATTGCGGAACTAAGTCATGACGTTGCTTCAATTGAACGTCTATATTGGCAAAAGCGTTCTCACGATTATTCCTTAATTTAACGAGGTTGTTATAGATAGAAATACACCAAACAACAAGTAGTACAATAACTACCAATACTATGATTCCAGTCATATTCATTTCTTTTTCTAATGTTTATGGTTACAAAAGTAAACGAAAAGATGCTGAAAAGAAACAACATTAAGATTAATTAGCAAAAAAATGAAAAGAAAAAGGGGACAAAACTTGAAAAAAATAAAAGCAACTTTTCTTTCCTTCGAAAGATATAATCACTACTTTTTAGAATAAAAAAATAACGGATTAATTTGCATATCTCTATTTTTTTATCAAATTTGCCAAGCATAACCATTTATCAATCTATTAACAATGGGGGTATCGTACAACTATTCTTAAATGTACACCTTATATATTATAACATAAAAGACAATATAACATTTAAACATAACGCTTATGAAACAACACATCGTACTTATTGGGGCGATTTGGCTATCGTGTTGTGCGGGAATGAACCGTTCTTACGCAGCACAGCTTCCATCGATGGCAGCCGAACAGCCAACGAACAACATTATTAAAGGAACTATTGTCGACGAAAATGGCGACCCGATTGCAGGTGCCAGCATCATCGAAATAGGGACAACACGCGGAACTATATCTGATAGTAAAGGTAGTTTCCAGTTGAAAGTTGACGACTCGGCTAAACTTCGAATCTCTTTTTTAGGTTATAAGACAACCGAACTACGTGCAAAGAATGACATGACTGTAAAGCTATTACCAGACAATGCCCTATTAGATGAGGTCGTTGTTGTAGGTTATGGACAACAGAAGAAAGTTAATCTTACTGGTGCCGTGGCTAATGTTGACATAGAAAAGACATTAGGAAGCCGTAGTGAACAAGATGTAACAAAGGCTCTACAAGGTGCAATTCCTGGACTGACTATACTTAGTAATAATGGAAGTTTAGACGCTTCACCTTCTATTTCCATTCGAGGCTTGGGCACACTCTCTAACGAAACAGAATTCATCTCCTTTAATTGTAGTCGATGGAGTGCCTACCGACGATTTGTCAATGCTTAATGGTAACGACATCGCTTCTATCTCTGTATTGAAAGATGCGTCTTCATCTGCTATCTATGGAGCCCGTGCTGCCTTCGGAGTTATACTCATTAATACCAAGCAAGCAAAGAAAGGGGATAGGATTTCCGTACGCTATAATGGACAATTCTCATGGGATCAGGCTACAGTTTTACCCGATTTCCCAAGTGTTCCAGAGCAGTTAAAAGCAGGACTAATAGCAAAACAGCGAGCTGGTGAAGCCACTCCAGAGTTATTCGGCATGTATTTTGACAAACTACTCCCCTATGCTGAGGCCTGGCAAAAGCAGCATCATGGCAAGAAAGGCTACTCGCTGATGGAGCCGTTTGTAGATATGAACAACGTGGGTGACTATGCTTTTATCAATGGCGCACCTCTATATTACGCAGATTATGACTTACAAAAGATATGGTATAATAATGCTGCACCTTCTCAAAGCCATAGTCTTAGCCTTACAGGATCGTCTGGTCGCACCTCTTTCTTCTCAGCTTTAAACTATGATAAGAAAGAAGACATCATGAAATTCAGCCCAGGAAAGCGCAACAGATATAATGCAACCCTTAATCTTCAGACAGACGTTACCGACTGGTTAACAATGGGTATGCGCTTCAACTTTACTCGTCGGCAGATGACTTCAGCCGATCCATGGACCAATATCTATCAATACCTTTGGCGCTGGGGCTCATACTTTGTTCCTTCTGGAATCTATCGTGATGCTGATGGCACAGAGTATGATTACCGAATGGTAGCAATGCAGAAACAAAGTAACCGCTTGGAACACGTTCATGACATGTTAAAGATGAATGTTTTTGCAAAGGCTAATATCACAAAAGACCTCACATTGAACGTAGACTATACTTACCAAATTGATGATTTCAATGAAAAGGCCTCTAATCGCAGTGTATATGGCATGAACTGGGTAGGCACAAAGCCAGGCTATATCGTTACACAAGCAAAATCAGATGCTACACGTTCCAATACAAAGATGAACCGTTGGGTTGCCAACGCCTATCTAAACTATGCACACACCTTTGCAAAAGATCATCATCTTAATGTCATGGCAGGTGTGAATGGAGAGAGTTTCAAGAGTGATTACTTTGAAGCTATGCGTAACAAACTATACAATGAGGACTATCCTGAACTCAACTTGGCTTATGGCGACATGAAAGATGCAAAGATAGATGCCAGCACTGGCGACCGCTCTTCAGCGGGTTTCTTCAGTAGAATCAATTATTCTTTCCGTGATATCTATCTTCTTGAGCTCAATGGACGCTATGATGGGTCAAGCAGATTCCGCAAAGGAGATCGTTGGGCGTTCTTCCCAAGCATCTCTTTAGGCTATCGTTTCTCTGAAGAATCTTATTGGAAAAACCTTAAATCCATTGTATCTAATGGTAAACTTCGCTTCTCTTACGGCGAAATTGGTAACGAAGCTATCGGTGATAACATGTTCCTCTCTACCCTAACTGCCTATAATGTGGCACGTTCAGGCTATACTTGGCTCAATGCTGGAGGTACAAAACTCAACGCCTTTACCATGCCAACATGGGTTAGTCCTACACTAACCTGGGAACGAATCCATACAAAGAACTTAGGTTTAGACCTTGGATTCTTAGACGATCAGTTTACAGCTTCCATCGAAGTTTATGAGCGTTTAACGAAAGATATGTTAGCACCGGGCACAGCAATTCCGTCAGCAGTTGGTGCAGGTGCACCATATACAAATGCAGGAGAGCTTCGTTCACGTGGATGGGAACTTTCACTTGCATGGCGCAAACAATTCACTAAAGAGTTTGGTTTGTATGCAAACTTCAGCATAGGAGACTCAAAAGTAAAAGTGAAGAAATGGAATAACCGCAACCAAATCATTGGCCACACCAATGACGTTTCATATGCTTATGCAGGCGAAACATGGGGAGACATCTGGGGATTTGAAACCGATCGTTATTTCACTCCTAACGATTTCGATGGCAAGAATCCTAATGGTAGCTGGAAATATAAATCAGGAATAGCAGACCAAACAGGCATTCAAACAGGTAATTTCGTTTATGGTCCTGGCGATATTAAGTTCAAAGACCTCAAAAATGATGGCAAAATCGATGGTGGAAAAGGTACTCTTGAAGATCATGGTGACTTAAAAGTCATTGGCAACTGCCTGCCACGCTACGAATACAGCTTCCGCATTGGTGGAACATATAAAGGCTTTGACCTCGACTTATTCTTCCAAGGAGTGGGTAAACGCTCTGTATGGAATATCTCATCCTTTAACTTCCCTATGATGAGAAATCCTGACTTAGCAATCTATGCAAACCAAACGAAGTATAATGTTTATGACCCTGACAACGGAATCATCAACATTAGCGAGTCCAACGACTATCCATGCTTATGGCCAGGAAATGAGGATAAAGGAAACGTTTCAGCGCTTTCAGCTGCTGGAGGCTGTCATAACTATTATCCACAATCCAAATATCTCATCAACATGTCATATCTCCGATTGAAGAATGTGACATTAGGTTACACCCTTCCTAAACAGCTCACACAGAAAGCTTCCATTCAAACATTGCGCCTCTACGTGAGTGCTAATAACCTATTTCTTATTGCATAAGGGCAATGGAACTTACCATTAGACCCCGAAATCAATACAGGTGAAGGTGAAAACTTTGGTGGATGGGGCCGCACATTGCCTATTACACGCACATGGACAATCGGTCTACAACTAACTCTTTAATGCTTATTTAAAATCGAAGAATATGAAAATTCAATGGCTTTATATTTTCTTGGCATCTTCATTCATGCTTGTTGGCTGTGACAATCTGCTGGATAAAGATCCTCGAGACACATTTATTAATAACAAAGGATTTTGGAGTAACGACAACCAAGTATCCAGTTATAGCAATGGTTTCTATGAGTTCTACGGCACAGCACGTAGTTTCTATTTCACAAGTCTTAATGACGACCAGGCCAATCCGTCTTTCGATAACTGGACATTCACCACAGTTCCCAATAAGTCGGCCAGCTACTCAGGAAACTTTTCAAAGGTACGTCAGATCAATTACATGTTAGATGGGTTGGAAACCTCTACCCTCTCTACAGCCAAAAAGACAGGCTATGCAGCCATCGCACGCCTCAATCGTGCATGGATTTATTATCAATTGGTAAAGATGTATGGTGACATTCAATGGGAAAGTCATGTCATTGGGGATATCAATAGTGACGAAGTGTATGGTCCACGCACTGATAGAGATGTAGTCATTGACTCTGTGCTCCAAGACTTAAACTACGCTATACAGAACATTCCGAATAACACTACAGACAAAACGCTTTGGAGTAAGGAAATGGCTTTAGCCATGAAGAGCGACATTTGCCTTTACGAAGGAACATTCTGCAAGTATAGAACCCAAGCCGACAATGGCAAAGCACCAGACCTTACGCGTGCAAACCGCTATCTCCAAGAATGTGTTAATGCCTCAGAAGAACTGCACACATCGGGTAAGTTCCAACTAAACAGCTGGACACCGAACACAGCTGGAAAAATCTATACTATCTATAACTCGTTAGATTTGTCAACAAATAAAGAGGTCATCTTCTACAATCACTACGAGAAAGACGTGAAATCACATGGTCTTTGCGACTTTACCTGTAGCTCAACCACTCAAAGTGGTATTACAAAAGATGCTGTTGATGCCTTCCTTTTCAAAGATGGCAAGCCGTTATCTACAACTACTTTGAATAAGAACGATGAGGCTCGACGCAATGCCAAAGGCCATTATTCCATTGCACATCTATTGAACAACAAAGATAAACGATTAAGTTTACTCATTGATTCTATTATATGTTTCAAGAATCATGGCTGGATTCGGAATGAACCTTCGCCTAATGGTCCACTGCCAGCAGAGATGACTTCTTCAACAGGTTATTCTGTTTATAAGTATGATAACCCTCAAATGGAATTGTATTATCGTACAAATGCGAACACAAACTACACCGATATTCCGCTGTTTTGGCTTGCAACAGTACTCTTAAATGATGCAGAGGCCAAGGCAGAGATGGGAACTATCACGCAGGCTGACCTTGACAATACTGTCAATCTACTGCAAACACGAGCTGAACTGCCTCCATTGACGCTCAATCCAGCTGCCGACCCAGCCAACAATATGGGAGTCAGCAACCTGATTTGGGAGTTACGACGTACAAGAAGATGCGAACTCATGTGCGATTTGAACTATCGTTATTGGGACTTAGTACGCTGGCATCAGTTAGATAAGCTTGATAGCAACCTGCACCCCACTATCAATTATGGTGCAAACATCCATCAATTGACAGATAAAACAGGCTTATCGGTTGTCGGAGACTATCTGAAAGCGACATCATCGACACGTAGTTTCAACTCCAAATACTATCAGTATCCAATTCCATCTAACGAATTAGAGCTGAACGAAAAGGAGGGTATGAAACAGAATCCCGGTTGGGAATAAATGAAATTCAAATCCTTTTTTCTCTCCTATCGCGGTCCTTTATGAGGACTGCGGTAGGAAATTATTGATTATGAACAAACGCTTTACGATTCAATTTCTCTTCATGCTGATGTGTAGCGTCGGCATTTCAAAAGCTCAACAGCCATTATCTGTAGACTCTGCAGCATTAGAGAAGGTACTAAACACTTATACTTCAGGCATCACAATGCACCGTGTGAAGCTTGATTCCCTACGTCTTTCTCACGACACACTTGCTGTCTATGCATCTCCTAACTATGCTTATGTTTCCTTTACCGCATCCAGATGCAAGACCATCTACGAAGATTTAAAACGCAATCTCCCACAAACGATGCAGCCCTATCAGCTTGCTGTCTATGCAGGAGACCAGAATATAGAAGAACTTATCCCGCGCTTCTTTCAATCAAAAGCCAATAAACCTCAGGCCTTTACCTACGCCCCATATACTCCTTTGGTTGAAAATCTATCGCGTCCCTATACTATTTCCAACGGACTTTCAGGCAAACACATTGCCATGTGGCAAAGCCATGGACTCTATTTTGAGGCAGGTCGCAATCGTTGGCAATGGCAACGAGCCCGCATGTTGCAAACCGTTGAAGACAAATATACACAGCAATATGTGCTCCCCTACCTCATTCCTATGCTCGAAAACGCAGGCGCCTACGTCTTGACTCCTCGCGAACGCGACACCAATCCCTTTGAAGTGATTGTCGACAATGATGGTGTAATGGCGCAAAATCACTATACGGAAACCACAGGCGACCATCCTTGGCAAAATGGATTGAGTGCAGGCTTCGCCTATCTGCACAAAGAATATCGAGATTTTCAAAATCCATTTCGCGAAGGAACTTATCGTATGGTTTCCACAACCCAACGCAAGAAGGCTGTAAGTACAGTCTGTTGGCAGCCAACCATACCTGAAACGCGCGATTATGCCGTGTATGTGGCCTATGCTTCTTTACCCAATAGCGCCACGGATGCACATTATACTGTCGTTCATAGCGGAGGAACTACAACACTTTCTATCAACCAACAGATGGGAGGTGGCACCTGGATATACCTCGGCACCTTTCATTTCAATGCAGGCTCCACGGCCAAAGTGACGCTGACAAACTACTCTAAACAACCCAACACGATAGTAACAGCCGATGCATTACGCTTAGGTGGTGGCATGGGAAACATCGCTCGAACCACCAACGGAGACAGTATTGCCTATGATGGAAAGATAGATCGCAAGATAGGCTATAAGCCTCGCAATGCCTATCAGCCTGCTTTGACCTACCCTTATGTTACCAGCGGTTATCCAAGATATTTGGAAGCAGCACGCTATTCCATGCAATGGGCAGGGGTTCCCGACAGCATTTACTCGCCATCTCATGGCTTAGATGACTATAGTGACGATTATAAATCACGCGGACAATGGGTAAACTATCTCGCCGGGGGCACGAAAGCATGGCCCGAAGGCAAAGGCTTAAACATCCCAATTGACTTATCTTTCGCCTTCCATAGCGATGCAGGAACCGTTTATGGAGACTCCATTATCGGCACATTAGGCATTTATGATACCCAAGCCTACCACGGACGATTTGCTGACGGCAGTAGCCGTGTAGCCAACAGAGGCCTTTGTGACCTTGTGCAATCTTCGATTGTGCACGACATTCGCAGCCTTTTCGAACCGAAATGGAGCAGGCGTGGCATGTGGGATCAACGTTATTTCGAAGCATGGACTCCACGTGTTCCAGCCATGTTGCTTGAGTTATTGTCACATGAAAACTTTGCCGACATGCGTTATGGGCATGATCCTCGCTTCCAATTTGCAGTCAGCCGAGCCATATATAAAGGCATTTTGAAGTATCTAAGTGACGCTTATGGCTATCGCTATGTCGTTCAACCACTTCCCGTTCGCAACTTTTCTATCACCCCAATCAAGGCCAATCGCATACAGCTGGAATGGGAAGCAACGCTTGATTCGTTAGAACCGACAGCCAAAGCCACCCAATATATTGTCTATAAACGCATGGGAGAAGGGGGCTTTGACAATGGAACAATCGTTACGAAAAACAGATTTGAAACGATAATTCCTTATGATAGTATTGTCAGTTTCAAGGTTTGCGCACTCAATGCAGGCGGCATCAGTTTCCCATCTGAAATCCTAAGTGCTGGTTTTTCAAGTCAAACCACAGACAAACCCCTATTGATAGTAAATGGTTTTGACCGCCTAAGTGGCCCGGATGACTTCTGTAGTAGTGACGACGAATGGGCCGGTTTCTTAGCAGAAGAGGATAATGGTGTGCCCTATAATGAGCAAATTTCCTACGTGGGAAAGCAGAAAGAATTTCGCCGTTCTATGCCTTGGACAGACGATGATGACTCTGGATTTGGAGACAGTCAGGCCGACTATGAGCGTATTTCCATTGCCGGAAACACATTTGACTACCCATATCTGCATGGTGAAGCCATGTTGAAAGGCGGGTCACAGCTTTGTTTCAGCGTCTAAAAATGCCGCTATCGCCAAAGCGATGTTCGACACTAAGCGCTATGATGCCATTGACCTCATTATGGGAAAGAATAAACAATCGAAGCTCGGACGCCTGCAACCTCAACGCGAACTCAGTTTCAAGACGTTCTCTCCTGCCTTGCAACAAGCTATCACCGACTATTGTAAAGCAGGCGGAAGTCTATTTGTTTCGGGAGCATATCTTGGCACTGACCTATGGAGAAACCCTCTATCGACGCCTCAACAGCAAGATATTGACTTTGCAAAACACATCTTAAAATACCAACTACGCAATGATAAAGCAGCCGTAACAGGTAGACTTTCCACCATTGTTTCACCATTAACAAATGATGTTTTGACATTGGATTACGCTGCAAAACCTAACACAAGATGCTATGCAGTGGAGTCACCCGATGCGATAGAACCAGCAGATTCATGCGCTTATACAGCTTTCCGCTACCCTGAAAACAATAAGAGTGCGGGCATAGTCTTTGGTGGTAATCAGACAGACCATTGGCGAACAGTGGTATTGGCGGTGCCATTTGAAACTATCATCGAAAGTAAAGAACGAACGAAATTGATGCAAATGATACTAAATTATTTGCTTCAACCTTCACGTTTTTGAAATCTTTTTGCTACCATTGTAGTCGCATTTGAAATGATAATGGCTGTAACAGCATTGCAAACCAATACAAATCATGCACTCGTATGGTTCATTTTGCAAGGTCAACAGCGTCATTTCATGCTGTAAAATGACACAAATCGCGACAGCCTGCCAAAGTCCTTATAAACAAAAGGGATTGAGGAGGTGGCAAGAAGGCTGTTTCAGAGATATTTTAGAACTATCAAACCATAAATAAAAGAAAACGACATGCAGAACAAAAAACATGTAGTAGACTGTTTTATTCCAATGGCTTCAGCAGAAGCTTTGAATAAAACGTTGGCTGGATTGCAAAATGATGAACTTGTAAACCGCATCATCATTTTACAGACAAACGATGAAAACATAACAGGCGTTGACGGCGTACTGAAGATTGACACACTGAAAAGCAGTGATACCATGCGTAAGATTGCCATGGCAGCAGAGGCCCCCTATACGCTTGTTTATATGAAAGAGCAATATATGGAAATGGGACTTTATGCCTTGGAACGCATGGTTCGGATTGCTGACTATACGGATGCGGTCATGACTTATGCCGACCATTACAACATCTCGGCAGAGGGATTGCGTAGCGAAGCACCTGTCATCGACTATCAACAAGGTAGCTTGCGCGATGACTTTGATTTCGGTTCAGTGTTGCTTTTCCGTACTGATGCCTTGAAAGCGGCTACTAAACAGATGACCGAGTCTTATCAAGCAGCTGGTTTCTACGACCTCCGTCTGAAACTTTCTGTAAATGGTCGCTTTGAACATATCAACGAATATCTTTATAGTGAGGTGGAACTTGACAACCGCAAGACTGGAGAAAGCTCTTCGATTATGTTGATCCGCGCAACCGCGCCTCACAAATTGAGATGGAAGCAGTGGCAACAAATCACCTGAAAGCTATCGGAGCATACTTGAAACCAGAGTTTAAGCAGGTTGACTTAAAGGCTGAATCATTCCCTGTTGAGGCTTCAATCATGATACCAGTGCGCAACAGAATACGAACGATTCGCGATGCTATTGAAAGCGCGTTAAGCCAAAAGACCAACTTCAAATATAATGTCTTTATTGTGGAAAATGGGCCTGATTATCACTCAACTGATGGCACAACAGAAGCTATTGAAGAGTATAAAGACGACGAACGAGTAGTTCATCTCATCCCTAACCGCCGCGATATAGGTGTTGGTGGCAGCTGGAATATGGCAGCAAACCATCCACAATGCGGCCGTTTTATAGTACAATTGGATAGCGACGACGTTTATTCTGATGAACACACCCTACAAAAATTCGTCGATGCCTTTTATGAACAACAATGTGCAATGGTAATAGGCACGTATATGTTGACTGATATCAACCGCCAAATGCTGCCTCCTGGCAAGATTGATCATCGCGAATGGACACCAGAAAATGGTCGAAACAATGCACTCCGCATCAATGGTTTAGGTGCGCCTCGTGCCTTCTTTACTCCTATTTTGCGCGAAGTGAAACTACCAAATGTTAACTATGGTGAAGACTATGCCTTGGGTTTAGCTATCTCTCGCAACTATCAGATAGGCCGAATCTATGACGTTTTGTACTATTGTAGACGTTGGGATGACAACTCAGATGCCGCATTAAGTGTTGAGAAAGAAAACAGAAACAACACCTATAAAGACCGCATCCGCACCTGGGAACTATTGGCCCGTCTGAAAAAGAATAAAGAACAAAAAGATTAATCCATTCATAAACCACGGAGGGAGCAGCCTAAACAGCACTCCCTCTATCTAAACTTTTGTTAAAGCATTCAATACACTGCATCACATGAAAACTAATCATGCATCCCCTTGGTTGTGGGTTCCGACATTATATTTTGCTGAAGGTATACCCTATTTTATCGTCAATAGTATCTCTGTAACGATGTTTACGAAGATGGGAGTACCCAATGGTGAGATGGCACTTTTCACGAGTTTACTCTATCTGCCGTGGACAATCAAACCATTATGGAGCCCATTTGTTGATATCTTGAAAACCAAACGATGGTGGATTCTATGTATGCAGTTGCTCATGACAGCCGTCTTTGTGCTCACCACCTTGAGCATTCCACACCCTGACAAAGCTACAATAGCAGCGGGTTCTACCCCAATTTCACTATTCACCTTCACCTTAATCCTGTTTGTTATCACAGCCTTTGCCTCGGCAACACATGACATTGCTGCAGATGGATTCTACATGTTGGCGCTCAATCAGCAACAACAGAGTTTCTTTGTTGGCATCCGAAGCACGTTCTATCGCCTGTCATCAATCTTTGGTCAAGGTATTTTGGTGTATATAGCCGGCTATATTGAGCGCACAACACAAAACATTCCACTCTCTTGGACGCTTACCATGACCATCACTTCGGTATTGTTTGCACTAATCAGTCTTTATCATATCTTTCATTGTTCCAAGGCCTAAAACCGATCAAAGACATCTCAACGACAACCCAGAGAAACATGCAGCACAAGAGATATGGACAGACTTTGTACGAACCTTTGTTTACATTTTTCAGCAAACCCGGTGTGCTATTAGCCATCGTTTTCATGTTACTCTATCGACTTCCAGAGGCTTTTCTACTCAAAATGGTCAATCCTTTCTTATTAGATCCGATTGAAAAAGGCGGCCTAAACTTAGCCACTACTGAGGTAGGAATCATCTATGGAACGATTGGCGCATGCTTCCTGACATTAGGAGGAATTATCGGAGGCTTTGCTTCTTCACGCTGGGGACTAAAGAAATCATTATGGCCGATGGCGATATTCATTACACTTCCGTGTGTAACTTTCCTTTATATGAGCATGACACGCCCCGAGAATGTTGTCGTCATCAGCACGTGTGTAGCCATCGAACAATTTGGATATGGCTTTGGTTTTACAGCATATATGCTTTATATGATGTACTTTTCAGAAGGTGAATTCACGACAGCTCACTATGCCATCTGTACGACTTTCATGGCCTTGAGCATGATGATTCCGGGCATGTTTGCAGGATATTTGCAGGAGAGGTTAGGCTATGAAGGCTTTCTTCTGGTTAGTAATGGTCTGCTGCTTGGCTACGATTGCAGTAACTATCATTGTGAGAAAGCAGGTCGATGTTCAATATGGCAGAAAGACAAACGAGGTTGAATAAATGAAGAAAATAGTTTTATTGTTGCTTTCATGCTGGCTATTCATGGGCGTGGTACAGGCTAAGGTGTTGACAGGAATTGAGGTTTTGAAACGCCAAGACTTTAAGATATTGGCAGGAAAGCGTGTGGGCTTAGTTACAAACCCTACAGGAGTAGACAACGAACTCCGTTCAACGATTGACGTTTTACATGCTGCAAAGAATGTGAAAGTTGGTGGCATTATTTCGGTCCTGAGCATGGAGTGCGTGGCAACGCGCATGCTGGAGACAAGGTTGGTAACACCAAAGACGAACGTACAGGCCTACCCATCTACTCACTTTATGGCACACAACGTGAACCAACCGATGAGATGTTGAAAGATATAGACATCTTAGTCTATGACATTCAAGACATCGGATGTCGGTCGTTTACCTATATAAGCACGCTGGGAAACATCATGAAAGCCGCTGCAAAACATAACATTAAAGTGGTTGTTTAGACCGCCCTAATCCTTTGGGAGGCTTGAAAATAGAAGGCAATCTGACAGAAGAGGATTGCCAATCGTTTGTGAGTGCCTTTAAGATTCCTTATGTTTATGGGCTCACCGTGGGCGAGTTGGCAATGTTGTTGAATGGTGAACACATGTTAGGCAAACCCTGTATGCTCGAAGTAGTGAAGATGAAGGGGTGGAAACGAAAAATGGATTACAATGCAACAAAGCTGAAATGGGTTCCCGCTTCTCCGCATATTCCACAGGCAGAAGCTGCGCCTTTCTATGCCATGACGGGCATTGTGGGTGAATTAGACAGTCTAAACATCGGCGTGGGCTATACACTTCCATTCCAACTATTGGGCGCTTCGTGGATAGATGCAGACAAATTTGCAGATGATATGAATGCACTGCAGCTGCCAGGACTATTGTTTCGCCCCATCCACTATGTTCCTTTCTATGGTAAACAGAAAGGACAAGCCTTACAAGGAGTTCAGATTTATTTCACCGATTATGCCAAAGCAAGACTCTGTGACGTTCAGTTCTATGCCTTGCAAGTGTTGAATCAGCGCTATCCTTCACACGATATCTTAGGTGAATCGGGACAACGTACGACCATGTTTGATAAAGTTTGTGGTTCAAAAGTCATCCGCACGCGCTTTTTACAGCGGCATAACTGGCAGGATGTAGTGGGCTATTGGGACGAAGACATCATGCCTTTCAAGGCACTTTCGAAGAAATACTACCTATATAAATAAACAAATGACTACAAAGAAAACAAGCCGTATTGAAGCGGTGGACATCTTAAGAGGAATCACCATAGCAGGAATGATTCTCGTAAACAATCCGGGCGGTCAACCCGTCTATACGCCTTTGGAGCATGCAGAGTGGCTGGGGCTGACACCAACAGACTTGGTCTTCCCTTTCTTTATGTTCATCATGGGCATCACAACTTATCTATCCTTGCGCAAATATAACTTTGAATGGTCTTGGACATGCACACGAAAAATCATCAAACGTGGCATACTTCTCTATGTGATTGGTATTGGCATCAGTTGGATTATGATGTTTTCTCATGGGCTATTCAATGCAGAGAACGCAACACTCCCCCTTGCTGTCGCGCATTGTAGTGTCGGCAAACGTCTTTGATCACATACGATTAGTTGGTGTGTTTCCACGTTTAGCCTTCTGCTATATGCTGGCTTCTTTCGTGGCAATCTCTATGAAACACAAGTATATTCCCTATTTCATTGGTGCACTCTTTGTAGGATATTACGTGATATTATGCTATGGAAATGGATTTGCCCACGATGCATCGAACATCTGCAATGTTATAGATGAGGCTGTTTTCGGACGTCAACATTTGTATCAATGGGATATTCCCGACCCCGAAGGATTACTGAGTAACCTTCCTGCTTTAGGTCATGTGTTAATAGGATTCTGCGTGGGACGGAGTTTAATGTCTGCTACATCCATCAACGAAAAGATTGAAAAGCTCTTCCTTTTTGGTGCATTACTGACATTTGCTGGCTTCCTTTTAAGCTATGGTTGCCCAATCAGCAAGAAACTTTGGACCCCAACATTCGCACTGGTTACTTGCGGCTTGGCTTCAACAACATTAGCCATGCTAAGCTGGGTCATCGACAAAGAAGGCCACAAAAGCAGTGCTATTACCTTCTTTAGAGTCTTTGGTGTAAATCCATTAGCACTTTATGTATGGGCAGACTTGTTGCTGATTCCGTTATCAATCGTACCTATTTGTGGTAAACCGATACAGGCGTGGGTATTCACCGACATGCTACAGCCATGCATAGGAACACAAAATGCTGCACTGGCTTGGGCGTTATTGTTCGTATTTCTCACATGGAGTAGCGGCTATTATCTATATAAAAAACAAATATTTATCAAATTATGATACTTTTAGCTGATAGTGGTTCAACCAAGACCGATTGGTGTTTGGTGGACCAAAAGAATAGTGTGACAAAGGTAAGAACGGCAGGAATCAATCCGTTCTTCCAGAGTTCAGAAGAGATAGCAAATGAATTGGCAACACACTTAGTGCCCCATTTGCCAACAACACATCTTGACTCTGTCTATTTCTATGGTGCTGGTTGCACGAAAGAGAAAAGCCCAATAGTGGCTGAAGCATTAAAAAAGCAATTTGAAATCACGGGAGCTTGTGAGGTGGCTACAGACATGTTGGCAGCAGCACGAGGCCTATGTGGTCATCAACCAGGCATTGCCTGCATCATGGGTACAGGGAGTAATTCATGCGCTTATGATGGAAAGGACATCACAAAGAACGTTTCTCCATTAGGCTTTATCTTAGGGGATGAAGGCAGTGGGGCTGTATTGGGAAGGACATTAGTGGGCGATGTACTGAAGAATCAATTGCCGAAAGACATTGTCGAAGCCTTTCATGCAGAATATGGACTTAGCAATGCCAATATCATTGACCATGTGTATCGGCAGAAATTCCCTAATCGTTTCTTGGCAAGTTTCGTTCCTTTCCTGGCTAAACACATTGAAAATAAAGCTATTTGATTTGGTAAAGGAGAACTTCCGTCGCTTCTTAATTCGCAATGTGAAGCAATATCAGGGATGGGAACACCTGCCCATAGGCTTTGTTGGCTCTATTGCATATTATTTTCAGCAACCTTTGAAAGAGGCCTTAGAAGCAGAACACATGACCATTGGCAAGACAATTCAGGCGCCAATGGAAGGACTTATTGCCTATCACACTACTAAAGTATAAAGCTTATGGCATTCATAAAGATTTCAGAACAGCCGTCTCTCTATGACAATTTAGAGAAAAAGAGTGTCCACGAATTATTAGTCGACATCAACCAAGAGGACAAAAAGGTGGCACTTGCTGTTGAAGCAGCAATCCCACAGATTGAGAAACTGGTTGAAGCCGTAGTCCCACGGATGCAGAAGGGAGGTCGGTTATTCTATATGGGTGCCGGAACAAGCGGTCGGTTGGGTGTGCTTGATGCTTCAGAAATACCACCCACATTCGGTGTTTCGCCTACGCATATCATTGGATTAATTGCAGGTGGTGACACCGCACTACGCAATGCAGTTGAAAATGCAGAGGATGATGAATACCGAGGATGGGAAGAACTGGAAGCTTATCATATCAATAAACTCGACACAGTGGTAGGGATTGCAGCATCAGGAACCACTCCTTATGTTGTAGGAGCATTGAAACAAGCTCGTGAAAAAGGCATTCTTACAGGCTGTATCACAAGTAATCCAGATTCGCCCATGGCCGAAGCATGTGACATCCCCATAGAAATGGTTGTAGGACCAGAGTTTGTTACGGGAAGTTCAAGAATGAAATCAGGCACAGGACAAAAGATGATTCTGAACATGATTTCAACAAGTATCATGATAAAGTTAGGCCGTGTGAAAGGAAACCGCATGGTAAACATGCAACTCACAAATAAGAAACTCATCGACAGAGGAACTCGAATGATTATTGAAGAATTAGGCCTTGACTATGACCATGCTAAGCGATTGCTACTGATGTACGGCTCAGTTAGAAAAGCAGTTGAAGAAGTTCAGAAAACAAAAGGAAAATAAAAGGACTATTTTCAAATTCAAGAAAAATAAAAACGACTGATTGTTTATCCTCAATCAGTCGTTTTTATATTCCATATTAATGGAGTAAACTCATTACCTTTTCAAAGTATCGCTGTGTCTTTTTAATGCTAAAATGAATGCCACCATTCCATGCTCTAATCGCGGTTTCAATATCATTCAGCGGATTATGATATGATTGAATCAACAGAAACATCTCTTTCGACTTCGCAATACTGAAACGATCGGATAACTTAAAGCGCTTTGCTCTTACGTTTTTTTAGGATTTGGTTACACTCAGCAACCAAAACGGGAGTTATCTGCAATACACCTACAGAAGAACCACTCTTTGCCCGACTATTTCCTTTGCTCTCAACATGAATGATTGCGTTGATAACAGGATTCCAATCTACTTCATTCGCATTCTCCGTTTGTTCTGCTGCACAGCAGTACATAGGGAAAAACATAAAAACACTAAAAATCAACAATACGATCTTTTTTCTTTTATCCATATTTGTTTTTTTATGGAACCTGAGTAAAATAAATATGATATACTCGCGATTTTGGCATATAAGAAACAAAAAGCCAATAATCTCAGTCCCGTTAAATACTAAGTATAGTACCATAAAAGATGTACTATCCTTTTTATTCTACGCCTGCAAAGATACAATATTTTAGGCTAACAGGCAAACAAAAGCTCACATGAAATATTAAAATATATAAAAGAATGACACACACAACCAAGCAATCACCAGCAATTTTTCCCTTTAAAAACAAATCTTTCAGCTGTTTTGTTGAGTGAGGATTATGGGTGAAATACTTAAAAAGAACCCCTTTATACTTGAAAACACTATAAGTACCAACGAACTAATTAGCCCCTTTTGATTGTGGATTACCTTAAAATTAGTATTTTTGTACTATCAAACACAACTATAACTTCATTGAGGAGTACAGCGGTGGTGTTGTGAATTGCTTTAAAATTAGTATCTTTGTACTATCAAACACAACTAGATGTACTTCTTAGCTTATAACAAGGTAGTTGTGAATTGCTTTAAAATTAGTATCTTTGTATATACCAAATACAATTTCAAGTGGCTAAAGGAAAGCAACAGATAGTTGTGAATTGCTTTAAAATTAGTATCTTTGTACTATGAAGTTACGAAAAAGAGTGTAATTTATTGGAAATGAGCGTTGGTTAATCGCTCTTGATAGTAATAGGTTACGATTTAGTTAGTTATCTACTGCATTATCCTTCTGCGCGTTGCGTAACCTTCAAAGAACTCTTCGTATGCAAAAAGTAGCTATTTAATCCGAGATTTTGATATAAACTCCCAGATTTTTTTATCCCCTCATTCATAAGATTTTTTTCCGTAAAAGCGGTATTATCCGTCGGCACACCATTGCCCAAAACGAGTTTGGAACAAACGTGTGCCAACTACCGCATAGCCGGAGAAAAGGGCATTGCCTCACGCCTAAACGATGTTTAGACAGATGAAGCAATGCCCCTTTCTTTTGCGCCTATGCCAAGAGGTGCTTTTACGGGTTTTCAGATGATTTTTTTTTTTCGCTGTCCCTTTTGCCGGAAGCGGAAAGTGAATGCAGAGTGTGTCCGCCTGCCCCATGAATGAAACAGGTAGCCACACACAGCGGGCAATCCGGGAAGAATGATTGTTGTCGCCCGGCTGGACAAGTCCTGTCGGATCGGAAAACAATCATACTTCCTTTGTAGTGGTTTGCCCTTTTCACGCTTCCGGTGATGTCTTTTTCCTTTTGGTGATTCCTTTTTTACGGATTTTTCCCTGAAGTTTTTTCTACCCAATCAGCCTCTGTTTTCGTTTACCTCCATTTTTGCGCCTTTCAGTGAGCCGCATCAGGCAGTCATTTCCGTTCTGGGCGCAAAGGTAATTCCGGGATTGGACGGGAAAGCAAGGTCAAGCCTCCTGTTTTCGGTAAAAATCTCCAGCCCTGCGGGTAGTATTTTGACCGAAAAACCTTGCATTCCCTAATCCCTACCTTTTCAAGCACCCGAAACGAAAACGACCGATGCGACAGAAAGACGCATAAAAAAAATGTCGGATAAACGAGAGGCAGATAAGATAGTTTGAAACTCAACTCCCTCAGCTCTTGAATCCGCATAAAAAACAAAAAAATCAAAAACAGCGAAGATATGACAGCAACGGCAAATTTCAGACAAGTGGCGCAATACATCGGGTTGGCGATATGCGGCTTGATGATGCGCACCGCCTTCGGGGTGTTCGGCATCCTTTGGGGCATCATCAGAGAGATTGTAAACGGAGTGTTCCGAGTGGCGATAGGTGTAATCGTGGCTATCCTTTTCACCATTGCCTTCTTCGGCTTCATCCTTTGGTTATTCACCCTTTAACCCTTACCGACATGGCAAAGAGAAACTGCAAGACGGTAGCGCAGCAGTGCAAATATTACGAGGTGGACAACATCTTCGTGTATATGGTGGAAACGTACATCAACGGCAATTTTAGCACTTTCCGAAGATTGTACCACGAACTGAACAAGGACGCACGGAGGGACTTCATGGACTTCCTTCTCAGCGAGGTAGAGCCGACCTATTGGAGAGAGATACTTAAACAGACAATCTAAAAACGACAGCGATATGAAAGGAACAGACCATTTCAAAAGAACGATACAAATGTATCTGGAACAGCGGGCGGAGGAAGATACGCTCTTTGCGAAGAAGTACCGCAACCCTGCCAAAAACATAGACGAGTGTGTGACCCACATTCTGAACTATGTGCAGAAAAGCGGTTGCAGCGGCTTCACGGACGGAGAGATATTCGGGCAAGTCATCCACTACTATGAGGAAAACGAGATAGAGGTGGGCAAACCTATGAACTGCCAAGTGGTGGTGAACCATGTTGTGGAACTCACGGAAGAGGAAAAGGCGGAGGCACGTCAGAATGCAGTCCGCAGATACCAAGAGGAGGAACTCCGCAAGTTGCAGAACCGCAACAGACCGTCAGCGAGAAAAGAAACCCACCCCCAACCCTCATTATTTGATTTAGGCTTATGAAACCGAAGACCAAGATACAGAAAGAGGTGGCAAGACTTTCAGCCAACCTCCGCCCCATATCAACGACACAAATTGAATGGGCATACCGCCACTGCATTGAACATATAGGCTACCGCACCAAGAAAGGGAACATCACCTGCTCCGACTGCGGTCACGAGTGGCACAGCGACAGCGTACTGTGCGACACCCTTGAAGGTTGCACCTGCCCCAAATGCCATGCCGAACTCAAAGTGCAGGACACACGCAAACGTATCTACAAGGAAACGCAGTATTTCAGCGTGATAACCACCTGCAAAGGCTATCAGGTAATCCGTGTGGCGCAGGTCAGATGCGAGAGCAGGAAAGGCGAGCCGATGCACTTCTATTGCCACGAGGTTGTGCAGCGTTGGATTTCACCCGACGGTAAGGTTACGGACATGGCGTTGCTCCGTGGCTTCACATTCTGTTACTGCGATGTATGGGCATTGTGCAGCGCGATGGAGATAAGACCGCACAACAGCCTATACGATGATGTTGTGGCAAGAAGCTGTGCATATCCCAAAATGAGGGTATTACCCCAACTCAGACGCAACGGCTTCAAGGGCGATTTCCACGGCATTTCCCCCGTGCGTCTTTTCAAAGCCTTGCTTTCAGACCCAAGAATTGAAACCCTTATGAAAGGCGGTGAGATTGAGGTTATGAAACACTTTCTTTCAATGCCCGTACTGCCGATGAATGCTGGGCATCATATCTGATTGCCAAGCGTCACAAGTATCGGATAGACAACTTCTCCATGTGGTGCGACTATCTGCGTATGCTCAACAAACTCGGTCAAGACCTCCGCAACCCGAAGAACATCTGCCCCGAAGATTTCATGGCGGCACACGACAACGCAACTCGAAAGATTGAAGCCATACACGAGAAGGAACGGGCCGAACAACGCCGCCGCTGGGAGATTGAAAGGCGTGAGCGTGAACAACAGCGGCAACTGCAAAGGGAAAAAGATGCGGAGGATTTCATTGCCAACAAATCCAAATTCTTCGGATTGGTAATCACTGACGAGGAAATAATCGTCAAGGTACTTGAAAGCATAGACGAGTATTACAGCGAGGGCAAGGCACAGAACATCTGCGTGTTCGGCAGTGAATACTACAAGAAAGCCGACACCCTCATACTCTCGGCAAGGATTGGCGGTGAGATAATTGAAACCGTAGAGGTGGATTTGCGGACACTCAAGGTGGTGCAGTGCCACGGCAAGTACAACCAAGACACCGAATACCACGAGCGCATCATAGACCTTGTGAATAAGAACGCCAACCTTATCCGTGAGCGGATGAAAGTGGCATAGCATCAACCCTAAAACAACATTGATATGGAAGTAAGAATTGAAAGCATGATTTGTGTGTGGGACGATAAAATCCCTGCATTGTTCCTTGAATTTGTAAACCTCCTCACTCTCACAACGAGTGAGGGGGAATTGAGAAAGAGCGTAAAGGAGTTTGCCGAGAAGCACGAACTTGACAAGTTCTTCCTTTACGGCTTCGGCTCACACCATTTCTACCTGCACCAACGCTACACGAGCAACCCCGAAATGGTGATGAAGAACAGAGTTCTGTCAGTACATTTTTAACCATCTAAAAAGCAACATTATGGCAACACGAATGACCATCAACGGAGTAAGTACCTGCACGGAAGCAGGTACGGAGAAATACGAGCGTTTCCAATCGGGTATCGGCAGACGCAGGCGGACACTTGTGCAATACGACTACCGCCACACGGACGGAGAATTGTTCGCTTGTGTAAAAACCACATTGGACGAGTGCCGAACCGCAAGGGACAAGTGGCTGAACGCAAAGCAGGGAAAGGAGGGCAACCGATGAACACGACCTATCAAACGCTGATAGTCAAATTCAGCGAACCTATCACGGCATTGGACGGTATCTTTGACGATGCCCAAGCGTGGGGAACTGACACCCTCAAAGGGTGGATAGATGATTACGAAAGCACACGTTTCACCGCCACCGACAGCCATACGGCAGTCATCACGAGCGAGTATAATATGGAATGTGTGAAAGAGTGGCTGCAACGGCAGACACCCATTGCCGAGATGCGAGAATTTTGAACAAGTTGGCGGTGCGGACACCGCCAACACTTAAACCCTAAAAACAACGGTTAATGATAGCACAGACGATATTACAGCAGATAGGCGGAAGAAGATTTACCGCCATGACGGGTAGCCGTGATTTCATCGACATGGGCAACGGCTTACGGATGAGCCTTACACGGAACAAGACAAGTGCCAACCGCCTTGACATCATCTATGATGCGGGGGCAGACCTCTACAATATGCGGTTCTACCGCAGGACATTCAGCAAAAAGACTTTCGAGTGCAAGGAAAAGTACATTGCCGTACACGAGGGCATCTATTTTGATATGCTGGAAGAAATATTCACGATGGTGACGGGACTTTACACACGCTTTTGAGTTGCGGCGGCGAGAGAGCCGCCCTACTTTCTTTCGGTGAGCATGATGGCGGACAAAGAAAGTAGCAAAGAAACCTCTGTGCCAATCTGCGATATTATTCACAAACAAGTTTTTATTATGGAAACAATCAGGCAGGACGGAAAAATCATCTTGCACGGCAACGACGGCATAAGCATAAAGATGATTTTCAAAAACCTTACGGGAAAGAATTTTCAAGGTAGGGAGTATGCGGACTATATCCGTCACATCGCAATCGGGAGCATGGGATTTACACCCGGAAGCATCGAATTTTGCAGGGATGGTGACGTGATAGATACGGGTACAATCCCGAATGTATGAAAAGCGGAAAATCCGATGAAGTTGGCGGCTTCATCGGATTTTCATTTACAGTCACGGGATATACAGCAGTGCAAACTCCGCCTTTCTCCGTTTGAGCAGCATGGCGTGGCGTTTTCCTTTGTAGTTGCAGAAGGCTACATACTCCCGGTAGATGTTCCTGTCGCCAGCCTCCAGCTTCTTTATCAAGGTGCTTTTAGGGATTGTCTTGCTACCCAAAAGCCGGTATGGACCCACGTTGTAAGCAAGCGTGGCAAGTAAAAGACTATCCTTCCCGAACTGCCGGAACATCGCGCAGAACTTCCGCAGGTCTTTCCGCAGGAGCGCGTCCGCCTGCCGCTTCGTCATGGTTCGTGCCGAGTACCTTTCGCCCGGCAAAATCTTGTGACCCCAACCCACGTACGGATTATCAAAACCTTTTGATAATCCGTATTATCTAAAGACAAACATTATCCAAAGATTCACGGAAGAATTCGTTGAGGATGAGGATGTTGAAGCAATTACAAATGGTGTTCCTTATGATAATAATGAGGGCGTAAGGCCCTATTTTTGCACATTGTCTCAGAGTCAAGCTCACCAGAGAATTGCATCATTCCCCTTGCATACTATAAAAATATCCTCCAAATTTGGATATAGAATGGACCCTTTTACAAAAAAGAGAAGGTTGCATAATGGCATAGACTTGAGAGCCAGCATTGGAACAGAAACATTTGCTATGCTGCCAGGAATAATCACCACAATCGGTAGAGACAGATCTCGTGGCAATTATGTTATAATAAGACACGGTAACTATGTGGTCACTTATTGCCATTTGTCAAGGATTCTTGTGAGACAAGGGCAAATGGTGGAACCAGGTGAAGCGGTCGGACTTGTTGGTTCAACTGGTCGCTCCACCGGCCCCCATTTACATCTTATGCTACATAGGGAAAGCAATTGCTTAACCCTCAGATTCTTTTGGACTGCATCTGGAGGATTTTTAGTTACATTGGCTGATAGTGGTCAGCGTGGATGTGTGCCTGAGACTTTTTCAGCCATTCTCTTAGCGATTTGTTGGTTTCCCAAGAAGGCGGTGTCTGTCTGTCCGTGTCAGGTATAACATCCTTGTACGCAGCCTCAAGAGCCTCCCTCTTCTGCTTTGAGTCTGCACGGGCGTAGATTTCTGTTGTCATGATTGAAACATGTCCCAGAATATCCCGTATGTAAACCAAATTCACCCCTGCTTGAAGCAGATGCATGGCTTTACTATGGCGAAGGCAATGTGGTGATAAGCGTTCTGGAATCAAATCCGGGTTCTGCTCATGGGCTTGGGTCACGTACTTCATTAGTAGGTATGTGACTCCAGCACCCGTTAGTTTGCTTCCATTGCGATTCTTGAACAAAGGTTCTGTTTGGCACTCCTCCCTGTTAAGTTTGTTCTCGCTTATGTAATGCTGTAAGATGCAGACTTGCTTGTCTTGAATAGGAACGGCCCGGCTCTTGTTCCCCTTTCCTTGTAGAATTAGATACGCAGGTGATTCCAAGTGCAGATCACATGGTCGCAATGACACCAGTTCCTGTACACGAGCACCTGTATCGTACAACAATGCAAGCATAGCAAGGTTTCTTCTACTGGTAATGCTATCTGTCGGGACCTGGGATAAAAGAAGTTTCACACCTTCTACCGAAAGATATAACATCGGTTTTGGATGTGCCTTCTTAAACTTTATCGATAATATTTCTTGCCATCGGTCTATGTGTGTTATGTCTGAATGTTGCAAATACCGACAAAGGGAATGTATTGCTGCCAACCTTTGGTTGCGTGTCAGTACGGTCACGCCTTTTTGTGTCTTCTATCCACGCAAGAAAACCAAGAACATTCACTTTGACAAGGGATGCAGTCGAAAGGTTGTGAGGCTTAATGCCTTTCTTTCGTTCCATATAATCGATATAAGAGACGAATGTGTTCGCATAGGAACGTATTGTATGCGGGCTTGCTCCTCGTTCTACTGACAGATATGAAGAAAAGAATGAGCCGATATGCTTTGCTAATGGCGATTCTGTCTGTTTCATAATTGTTAAATTGTTGAGATTGTTGGGAAAATATACTCTGAAATTGTTGATGTAGCATCCGAGATATGTGGATAAATCTGATTGGTTATTCTCACATAACACTCTGTGTCACTTACACATTTGTGCTTCAAGTGCTACAGATAATATAGGTAAGCAACAATGCATGTCCATACCGTCCTTTGCCAGTCTGTCAAGAACATGAGCGGCAAAAGGTATGTCTAAGGTCATGTATTCTGTACTCAACCTTTGGGACATAGTTGATTTCGCACGCTTCAAGGATTTTTGAGGAACCAATGTCTTGCACTCCTTCCTGTCAGCGGACTTCCGTTCAATGAGATAAGAAACGGATTCTGTGGCTCGTTTATGTCAAATAACGGCAACTTGTTCCGTTTGGCTAGATATTGCGTAAGGACTCCATACAGAGAATTTGTAATAGGGAGTTGCCTATCTCTTTTTGTTCTTTGTATCCCGTATAAGGATGATGCGGGATGACATATTCACATCGCTGTTAACTATACTACAAGCTTCTCCGATTCTCATTCCCTGTAGAATACAGCAACCTTAGAAGTACAGGGATGGAGAAAACACTACATCTGAATGTCCGTCTCAAAAATATAAGTTCATCTGCAGCCTCGAATATCCTCCTCAGTTCTTCTTCAGAGAAAATATATGGCACATATAAATTCTTAGGCTTACGTGGATAAACCGGAATGTAACAAGGAATACCAAGCCTTGCCATATAACGAAGAAATTGCCCAACAACACAGATTTTCAAGTAGATGGTAGTCGCTGCCTTACCTATCAATCTTCTCCTCCATACCTCAAAGTCTGATTGCTTAACACAAACAGATGGTAGTTTTTCCCGTGAGAAAAATCTGTCAAAATCACGCAGAGTCGACAGGTAGCATTTTGCATCTGAACCTGCCGTTTCCTTTGTTTCCAGAAAACGTAATATATACGGAGATAAGATACTCTTAAAATCATCATCCTTATATGAAGAATGTACCATTCTGCTGCTCATAGAAATCTTCTTTAACTGGTGGAACATCAAGCATACAGAGGCTTATCTCCTGTATGTCAATACGCAAATAGTTCATTGTAACATCTTGACCAGAATGACCAAGTGAATCAGATATTACAGGAATGCCGACTCCCTGTTCAAGCATCCTGCTTGCCAGCGAGAATCGCATGGAGTGTGGACCATGTTTACGTCCAGCATTGTCAATACCACTTTTCTGGATAACATTTGAAATCAATCGCCCTGCTCCTGTTCTGCTCATTTTCGTGATTGGAGGCGTATGAGTGACAAATTTCTTCAAGCTCACATTCAGGACGTACTTTCAAGTAGGATATAATGGCTTCTCCTACATCTTTAAGCAAGGGAAGTTCTATCGGCTTGTCTGTCTTTGCCTGCCTTAGCTGTATTAGAGATCTGTCCCAATCTATATTTGCATATTTCAGCCCAATTATGTCAGAAATGCGCAGGCCAAGCCTTGAAGCCAAAAGAAGCATGGCATATGTACGTTTGCCTATGCCTCCACTTCTATTCACTGATGATTCTATTATCCCCACTTCTTCCATGGAGTAGGTTGAAGGTATCCTCTCCCGTACGGGTTGATGGATGAACTCAAATAAATAGGAGAAACTGGGAAACTCTGGATGGGACTTGTCAATGAACTCATAAAACTGACGCATGACACTATGTCGTGACCTGTTAGACTCTCTTGCTCCCAAAAACTCAAGAACGTCACTTTCCGATATTTGAGCAACATCATCCTTCCCTTTTATATTCAAAGACAATACGAAATAGGATAATAGCCGTCTATAATTGTCAATCGTCGGCAACATACATCGCTGGGATAATTTGTAATCAATGAAATCTTGTGCAACTGTCCAAATCCCGTTAGAAAAGAACGGAATGGTAGAACGTTTGGCATGCTTCGGAATTTCACCAGTTGTCACGAATGCGTCAATAATGCGGACACTCCGCTTGAATCTTCGCTGAGAGGCTGGGGACAGGGACGGAAGCATTTCCATAAGGAATCTCCTCCCCAGTTCTGAATCATAAACACTTGTGCCGTTTTTTACGAGGAACGGCTTCAGATGAAGTTTCCATCGTACCACATGGGTACTGATACAGCCCTGAGAATATCCTGATTCATTCATCTTCTCAGAGCATTTGACAATCAGGTTGTCAATAGCGTAGTCTTTTGCATCCATAATTCTGTTTATTAAGAATGGTTATACCATATTATAATAACGGAAACTACGCTTGATTTTATGTGATTCTTTACATATTATCACGAGTAATTATCAAAACTAAAGATGTTAATCAAATAGTTACAATGAAATTTATGGCAATCTTTGGATAATGTTTGTCTTTAGATAATATGGGTGGTGCTTTTCCGAGTGCCATCCCTCAAAATACTTCGTGCATCGTACCGCCCTCTCGAATAGAGACAGCCGGTAGATTGCCGCCTGCCCGTCCGTTCCCTCTTGGCGGCTGATCTGTGCGGACACAAAACAGACCGTCAGAAGCGAACAGAGCATTGTCATGAATACACGCATCATTTTTAGCAAGGGGCTGAAGTTGCCGATGGGAACGATGGTCAAACCGTCATCCTTTGCATTCCGGTTGTTGAAGTCAAATTCCAACTCGAAAGAGTTGCCGAAGTTGTCCTCCACCACCACAATAAAGTTGTGCGCCTCTTCGCCCTCCGCCGTGTAGTACAGGCGGAACTTTTCGTTCTCCAGCAGGTAGCGGTCGTTAGGCAGGAAGGTGATGCCGTTATCCATTTTCAACTTTCCTTCTCCCTCAAACTGAAAATAGCGGATGGTGTAAAGCGTGTTAGCGAAGTCGCCCTCCTTTTTTTCAGCTCACAGCGGATTTCCACCGTCTGCCCCTTCGTCACCTTGTTCGGCACGGGCATGACCTCCACCGTGAAGGGATAGGACTGCTGGATGTCCATGTCGTCATCGCACGACACGATGGTGAATGACACAGCGGCTATCAGGCATAACGCCACCACCTTAAAGATATTTGTTCTCTTGTTTCTGTTGTTCAGTATGTTCATTTTTCTTCGATTTTTTTAGATGGTTGTTTTTCTGTTTTTTTCGTTGTCTGTTGCAGATACTCGTTCAAGTCCTTGCAACCGCCATAGAGGGAGGAACGGTCGGCGACATGCGCCCCATACCGTTTGGCAAGAGCGTCAAGCGTCCGCCGTCCGGCTTCGTCACGGTCAAGGAAGCATCCGATGCGCCCGTAGCCGTCCAGCAATCCCGCCGCCTTCTCCACGTTGGCGACAGAGTTCAGTACAAGGCAGTCAGCGTTACCGGTTACGCCAAGCGTCACGGCGGAGAGAAAGTCCATGAAGCCCTCAAACACGAGGCACTCGTCAGCCGGGATTTCCTTCGTCCTTGCCAAAGACACATCTTTTGGCGGGATGCACCCCTTGAAATATCGGCTTCGGACTTCATATCCACCTGCCATATTCAGGAAACCGACAGCGAAATACCGTTTTCCACGCACACTGTAGTTCAGGCGGCAACAGTGGCGGGATGCTACTCCGATTGGTATGCCTCGTTCCTCTAAATACTCCGTCAGCGGTGAACGAAACAGCGGAGCGACCTCCACATCCTCAAAGACAGGTTCGGTCGGCTTCGGGAGATAGGCGGGCTTTTCCCATCCGGCAACCGTCATATTGGCGGCTTCCGCTATGAACTTCGCTTGCTTCATGAAGTCATCGCTTTGCAGAAACTCCCCGGCAAGCGTGAAGATGTCACCGCCCTTGCCCAAACCGAAGTCGTACCAAAGCTGTTTCGCCACGTTCACACGGAAAGAGGGGGTGCGCTCGCCCCTGTACGGGGCGATATACCACAGCTCGTTACCGCTCCTTCTGACAGGCTCATGCCCCAACCGTGCGAGAAAATCCGCAAGCGGCATCCTTCTGATAGCATCTATTTCCGTCCGTTCCATGCCCGTGTCAGTTGATGATGAACTTGACGCCGACCCCGAACTGCGTGTGGAACTTCCGCGTGTCGCCACCCCACAGGCAACGCTCACGCAGGTTGGCAAGCAGGGCGATACGGTCTGTCACGTAGCACTCCACATCGAGCGTCAGCGCACCGCCGTAGATGAAGGCGTCCCGGTCGTGCAGCGTGGAGCCGTCATGCAGCACCTTATTCCCCCAATTCACCGATTCATATCCGGCGAGAGCCGAAGCCCCGGCATAGACGAACACGATTTTTCGGGCGTCCGACAGTATCTTGAAGTAATATCCGCCCTCCGCCGTGAACTGCGCCACGGGTATCTTGGTATCCTTGTAGGGATTGTTTTTCAGGAGGTATTCGCCACCGAACACCCACTTGTTCCCCCTCTTCGTGTAAGTGGAGAGAGCCGCCCCGAAACTGTACCCGCCGTCCTTGCCGCCGGGATTGAAGCCGTCCGCCATGTCCGCCCTCACCTCGATGCCCTGCATCTTCGGCAGACACCGCTGGGCGTGCGCCTGCCCTGTAAAAAGGGCAAGCGACGCGATGATTATTGCGATGTACTTTCTCATGGTCAGCGCACTTGAAGTTCGTTGATGGTACCCGCACGTACCAAATCCTCGTTCTCAATCACGAAGGACTGGTGACGGCCGCCGTTCTTCTCGTTCAGCTCCACCACGAGGCACTTGTCATCGGGGATGGTGAACTTCGCCATCGTGAAGACCGTGCGCTCGCTCTTTTTGCCCGGCACGAGGGTGGCGTAGTTCTGCGCGCGGAGCGGCAGGATGATCTGCTCCTGCACGGCGGTACGCTTCGCCACCTTCTTGTCCACGATTTTCCAAGTGATGTAGTCCACATCGAAAGGCACGTTGCTCTGGTTCTTTATCTCCGTGTGGAAATAGAGCAATCCGTTGTGCGTGTAGATGCCTTTGAGAAGATACTGGATGCCGAAACGCTTGCAGCCGATATGCTTCACCTCGCGCTTGTTCTGTTTGTGGATGGACTTCATGATAAGTCGCACCAGCATCGGGCTTTCGCTGCCCAGCTCTTTCAGATAGATTTCCTGTGCGTTATTCGGGCGGTTCACCGTGCTGCCGTCATGGATGAAGTCGCACATCTCCACATTGAGCAACAGCGGTTCGGCGGCGTACTTCACGTTGAAGGTGTAGAAACTGCCGTCCTCCGTGATGACGGACATATTCGTTTCGTTGGGAAAATTCCTTACGGTAGCCTTCACGCGGATGACGTTCTCCGCTCCGTCGGCTTTCCCGGCAATCAGGTCGGGCGAGCCTAAATCGACATAGCGCACCTCCGCCGGAAAAATGACGTGGACGGTCTTGTCGTAGGTCACTTCCAGACCGTGCGGCGGTATCATGCGGTCGAAGGTCAGCTTGCGCGACAGACCGTGATACAGGTCTCCGTCCGCCTCCTTCTGCGGATAGACCTCCTTCGTCAAGGTCGGCTGTTCACTTCCGTTGGTCGTTTCAACGGTTACATTCTCCTGCGCGTTGGCAGTTGCGATGCCCATAGCGAGGGCAAACATGATGATTACTTTTCTCATTACTTTTGGATTTTAGTGGTAATTTTTTTATTGATTTCAATCTTTTTCTTGGTAAAGCATGACCCTGTACCCGGCTTTCAGATGCACCTTGACGGTGCGCATCTTCCCCGCGATGTACTGGCTCGTTCCTTGTATCAGCCCCTTGCCCAAGTCGGAGGCGAGCTGCGCCCCGGCATTGGTGGAGATATTGATGCTGCTACCCAACGAACCTCCCATGTTGGCGGCGACCTCTCGGACGGCGTTCATCTCCATCGAGTTCGGGATGAAGATGCCGGGCTGTCCGTCCGTGTCATAGACCGCAAGCTCCACGGGGATAATCGTGCCGTCGTATTCCAGCGAGGTGATCCCGATGTCGAGTCGTTCACCCTGTATCTTGCCCGTGCCGACCACCACCGCACCCCGTGGGATTGTCCTGCCCGCCACCGCCATAGGCTCCAGCAGGCGAAGCCTTACCGTCTGCCCGTCCGTCACGCTCTGCGCCTCATGCACACACGCCGGGATGGTGTTCCTGTCCGATACCTCCGCCGTGCCGACAGCCGTGTTGAAACCCCGGTTGCGTTCCTGTGAGAAAGTGGCGACAAACTCCGCGTTGCTCATGGGCTGTGCAAGGGAGGAAACGACTTGGCGGGTCACTTGCCTTACGGGTGTCGCCGTGTTCTTCTTTCCCTTCTGCACGGTGGCAGGCTCTGCCGCCTGTTCCGGCTTCCCACCGTTCTGACCGCCCATGTACTTTGCCGCCAGCTCATAGGACTTCTCCATAAGTGCCACCTGTTCGTCTATAGATGAAGTCCTGCCTTTTTCACTTTCCAGTTCCGATTCCAACGAGGCGATGCGCTCCAATAGCACATCCATCTCCGCATTGTCATTCTTCGGCTGTTCGTAAAAGTTGCCGAGGGTGGCGTTCAGGTCACGGTAGGCGGCTGCGGAGGATTGGATGGTTTGCGGCGTGGCAGGCTTTGCCCTTTCTTCCTTGCCGCCCGGATTGGCGAGGTCGAAGTCCGTACCGTCCTCCGTTCCCGCTATCTCGCGGTCGAACATGTCGCCCAGCTGCCCGATGGCACGGTTGCGGCTCTCCAGCCGCTCTTCCATCTCCCCATGCTCGTAGGCTTTCAGCTTGTCGCCGATAATCTGCCGGTTCGCCTTGTGGAAAAGCCACACTAATTTGACCCACCCTAGCAAGTATTTTAGACCCAGTAAGGTTAAAATAATGAGACCCACCTCGCCAAAATAAGAATGACCCTTTGAAACGCTAGTTTTTTAGGGTCATTTTGTAGTTTTGTGTTACTGCCCTGGCCGGCATTAAAAACATAAAACTATTATTTATATGACAAAATTAAAGAATTTATTGCGTTGTTACGCATCTAGTATGGGAATAAGAAGTATTTCTAGTACTTTCCATATATCTCGTAACACCCTCCGCAAGTATGTCCGTAAATTCCAAGAAAGTGGCTTGTCCATGGAGCAAATTCTGTCGCTTTCAGATGATAAGCTAGCGGACTTGTTTTCAGATGGGCATTCTCGTAACCGTCCGCCTTCTGCTCGTAAGTTGGAGTTAGAGGCACTTGTTCCTGATTATGTGAAACAGCTTAGCAAGAAGGGTGTTTCTATCTTATCTCTTCACGCGGAGTATCTCAAAACTCATCCTAATGGTTACCAGTATTCTACTTTCAAACACGCAATCCATGCCTACAGATGTCAAACACAAGCCGTAGGACATGTAGAGCACCTTGCTGGCGATCAGATGTATATTGATTATGCGGGTGATAAACTAGAGATAGTCGAAGAACAGACGGGTGAGGTGCGGAAGGTAGAGGTTTTTGTGGCTACCCTTCCATGCAGTCATTATACCTATTGCGAGGCAATGTGGTCGCAGAAGAAGGAAGACCTTATCGTTGCTTGCGAGAATGCTCTTCATTTCTTTGGTGGTGTACCCAAGGCTGTTGTGCCTGACAACTTAAAATCAGCCGTTATCCGCAGTGATCGTAATGAGCCTGTTATCAATGACGACTTCGCTGCTATGGCTGAATTTTATGATATGGCTGTTTATCCAGCTAGGGTGCGCCGTCCCAAGGACAAGGCACTGGTTGAGAATGCTGTAAAGCTAATGTATCGGTCGGTATATGTAGATATTGAAGGGCAAATTTTCCATAATATAGAATCACTTAATGTTGCTATACGCACATCTTTAGAAGCATTTAACAGCCGTAGATTGAGTGGGCGTAAGGAATCCCGCCAAGAACTATTTGAGGAAATGGAAAAAGATTTTCTTCGTCCTCTTCCTACCGCTCGCTATCAGATGAAGTCTAGAAAGTCTGCTACTGTCATGGCTAATAGCTTCGTTATGCTAAGAAAGCATAGTTATAGTGTTCCAACAGAGTATATCGGCAAACGTATGGAGCTTATTTACGATAATGACAATGTTCAAATCTACTATGGGTTAAAGTTAGTTACCATCCATCAGCGAGATGATACTCCCTATACCTACTCACAGAAAGATGCACATAATCTTCCTGGTCATCATGGTAGCTTTGAAAAAGGATTTGGAGGAAATATATCAACGGGCAGGGCAAATAGACAACATCCTTCTGCTTTATCTCAAGGAAGTCGCTACGCAGATGAAATATCCACCAAAAAGCCTTCCGCTCTTGCCGTGGTATCATGTCGCTGGAGAAGAAGTATGGCATGGCTCGTCCAGTAGCAGCTTGTAACTGTGCCTCGGAAGGACGACGCTATGGCTATAATGAGATAAAGGATATACTACAGAAGGGTGATGATGCTTCCTATATATCTATGGATGAAGATAATATGGAGCTATCTCCTGAATATAAATCAAAAACTCATAAGAACATACGAGGCAAGGATTATTTTTCAAAGCAATTATCCAATAATAACAATAATAGCAAACAATTAAAGTAAACAACTATGGAACTAAATAATAATAAGACAGCACCTATTGTGCAAGAAATGGATAAGAATCAGTTATCTCTTGATTTAATGCATAGAATGAAGCTTACGGGTATGGTAACTGCCTTTTGAAGAAAGTCTAACAACTACAATTGCAGATACTATGACACCAGATGCCTTTTTATCATGGCTCTTATCTCGCGAGTGGGACTATCGTTCTGCAGCAGCCATTGAAAGGCTCATAAAATCAGCAGGATTTAGATATAAAGCCTATCCTGAGCAAATAGATTATAATATCAATCGCAACCTTAGCCAAAACAAAATGGAGAGAATACTCTCACTTGATTTTATCAAGCAAGGACGCAATATATTTATTACTGGTTCATCAGGGACTGGTAAAAGTTTTATCGCTACAGCTATAGGCTATCATGCTTGTAAAAATGGTATTAGAACGATGTATGCTAATATGTCAAAATTACTAGGGATACTTAAAGTCGCCAAGAATAAAGGAACGTTAGAAACAGAGCTAAAGAAGATAGAGCGATGTCGCTTGTTAATCCTCGATGATGCCTTCCTTGTACCTGTAGATGCAAAAGAGCGTCCTATATTACTTGATATTATAGAAGATAGGCATGAAAGGAAGTCGATTATCATATCTTCTCAACTTCCTGTAGACAACTGGTATGATGCAATAGGCGACCCTACCGTGGCAGATGCTGTACTATATAGAATTGTACATACCTCATATCAAATAGAACTAACTGGAGAGAGTCTTAGAAAGATAAAAGCAAAGAATATTACCAAGTAATAGCGAAATAAAATGACCCACCTGGCCAGGGCATTTAGTGGGTCAATAATAAATCGTTTTACTGGGTCTAAAATACTTGCTAGGGTGGGTCAAATTAGTGTGGCTTTTCCATTAATATAATGACGGATTTCTGGAGCTTTAAGCTGTTTGAAGTTACATTCTTCATGTCCCGTCATCGTGATAATTTTGTTATAACATCTAAAGAGAGTAGCCTGCGTTCGATTGCCTTCCAATTCCTCATAATTAAGATCCCATTGTCTATTCTTCTTACCTAACACTCTCAAAGCTTCTGTCTTACTGAGCCTATCTCTAATGCTTAACTCTTCATATAATAAATTTCTCTCTTCTTCATATAAAGGACGCTTACTATTTCTTTCATTGTCTATAAGCTGTATATTATTTAGATTCTGCCAAATTCTAAACTCCTGGAACATAGGAGAAGACTTGGGAGCAACCTTCGGGCCAATCGTTATTTCCTTTTCTTTTCCATCAATAGTTACTTTTACCTTACGTTGTTCAAGCTCACACACTGAAATCAGCCCCTTCTTACTCTTCAATGGACGCTGATAAAAGATGATGATATCTCTGATTTCTTGCTTCAATTCTGGAGTTAGTTCCTTATGAAAGCTTGCTTGCGTCTCCCAGATCTTTTCAAACTCATCTATATAATCTTGACGATAGAAAGGTTGATTCTTTACACTGATATGTGGATTTTCCTTTAATGAAGCCCATAGATATTGCCCAATTGTCTGCTTATTGAAATAGAGTTCTTTACTCCTGTCACTAATAGCACCAAGCAATCCACTTGTATTGGCTATCAGGCCTTTCAAATCACTAATAACAAAAGCTAACACATCTTTATCAACCTGTTGTCGCAATGCTTCAACTCTCCATTTAATGGGCTGCAACTTCTTATCCAAACCTTTTAAATCTGCTGAATAAATACCATATTTTCCAAGGAATATCTTGCTCGTACTGGCCTTTGTTTTAGCTTCCAACTGCCGTTTAAACTCGTCTGTAAGTATTTCTGGGTAATACTTCTTCTGTTCGTTCCATATCTTCTCAAACTCTTCAACAAGATCAGAACGATAATATTCAGGCGTAAACCTCTTACCTTTATTGAGTAACTGAAGGGAGTATTCGGCAGGTGTCAAATGCTCTTCATAAAGTTTCTTGGCAACGCTCATACCATCAAAAAGCTTCCCTTCTTCTTTATCATTAGCCTTTCGATTACTTTTATAGCCGCGTTTCTTATTCATCATAAACAGAACTCGGGAAAACTCATGCAGTGACACTTCCTCCACCGCAGCTTTTGCACGCAACTTATAGGTCTCAAAAGTAGAAGATTTTCCATCTTCATACATCGGTTCAGAACCTATCCAACCATGTTTGTTTAAACAATCACAAAGATACTTTCTGCGCAGCTTATATCTTTGAAGGTTTATTCTGGCACCATGAGTTTGTTGTCTATCAGAATTGGTTGCAATCGCCTTCCCCTTTTCAAAATTTCCTTTTTCATCTGTAGTCAAAGGATTTACTCTTACACCTAATCTAATTATAGAGGACTTTTCATCTTCTTTTTCACACTCATTTACTAAGGCCCAGCCTATACTTGTAGTCCCTAAATCTAATCCTAATATCTTCTTCATGATATAATAAATAAATTAATTGTTTTATATTATCCCGTAAAGGTAAAAAAACAACAATAATATCAAAAATATCATACAAGAAAACTTGTTTATTATATTAGAAATACTTATCTTTGCAATAACTAATTTAAAAGCAATTCACAATAAGGATTATTCCGTTGTGAAAACATTAGGTTGCCTCGTCCTTCGATACGGGGCATCTTTTTTTTATACTAATAGAATAATAAGATTGGTTTTTAGGGCTCAGTAGAAAAGAGGGCTCAGTAGAAAAGAGATGGGGAAATTTCCTTAGTTAATATATTTTTCTTTCCTTTGTATCATGAAAGAAAAAAATCTATATCAATTAGCCGAGTTCGTTTTACCAAGCGATATATTACATTATTTCTCTATTGTCAAGATAGAGCCTGATTCTTCTTTGTTGCGCATTTACCTTGATGAGAAAATGGAGAAAGAACTTTCAGAAGATCTTCATTTTGAATCCCAAGGCTTTATGGATGCTGTCGAGGTGACAGACTTCCCGATTCGGGACCATAAGGTAATTTTGGTTCTTCGTAGACGTCGGTGGATAGATACCCGTACAGGTAAGAGTTTCTCCCTTCCCCTGCAGATTGACATTACCGCCTCCGGCACTCGTTACTCCAAAGAGTTCGGAGCTTTTTTAAAAGAGACGTATGGAGACGTCCCCAGTGACCTGCCGTACGCTTGAGGAATTCTATCATATCAATGGACATAGTTTTGAGAAACAGTATAAGGAAATATTAAGTGGTTACAGGTCATGGGAACAGTTGGCTCATGCACAGAAGTGGTTTCTATTTGAGAATAATATCGGCAAGAGCATAGCAATAGATGAAACATCCTTGTCCAATGGCGAGCTCTACACGATAGTAACCAATAGGGACAGACACGGTAGGGAGGGATGTCTTATCGCTATTATTGCGGGTACAAAGTCCTAGGATGTCTGCAAGGTACTGGATGAGATAGATGAAAAGAAGCGGGAAGACGTAGAAGAGGTTACCTTGGACTTGTCCGACAGTATGCGTAAGATAGTGAGACATTGCTTTCCTAAGGCTAAACGAGTGATCGATCGTTTTCATATACAGAAACTTGCAATTGATGCCGTGCAACAGATGAGAATAGAGCATCGCTGGGCTGCCTTACAGGAAGCAAATGAGGAGAAAGAGAATGCGAAGTTAGAAAAGCGAGCATATCAATCTGTGACTTTTGAGAATGGAGATACACGTAGTGAACTGCTGGTAAGAAGCAGGTACCTGTTATTCAAATCATCGGAGAAATGGACTGATGAGCAGAAGCTAAGAGCCAAGATACTATTTAGAGAATATCCTGACATCAAGAAGGCTTACGGCTTATCACATTCGCTAAGAATGATTTTTGCAAAGAACACCGTCAAAGACGCAGCTAGACTATCATTGGCCAAGTGGTATAATAAGGTTGAAGAAGCTAACTTTCATTCCTTTAATGTCATTGCAGCAACTATCTACGAACATTACGATGACATACTAAACTTCTATATTAACAGAGCTACAAACGCGGCTGCTGAATCCTTTAACGCAAAAATAAAACTATTTAGGGCTAACGTAAGGGGAGTTGTGGATAAAAGTTTCTTCCTTTTTAGGATTGCTAAACTATATGCTTATCCACACTAAATATCTACTGTCCCGAAATAACTTTCGCAATGCGCGGATACTCCAAACCTTTTGCAGAGGGATTTGCGGGAGGCCCGCAAGGGATATAAACGAAAAAAGCACTCTGAAGAAATGAATCTTCAAAGTGCTTTGTAAAAGGAGGCGGCTACCTACTCTCCCGCATTGCATTGCAGTACCATCGGCGCAAGTGAGCTTAACTTCTCTGTTCGGAATGGGAAGAGGTGGGACCCCACCGCAATAACCACCTGATGTATTTTTTTAGTTGACAAGAATCGTATAGTTGACGAGTTCTAAGTTGACAGGTTAACAAGTTATTTGTTTTCTTGTCTATTCTCCTGTTTGTCTTATTGTCGCTTTTATTTTATCAAGCAACTCGTTTACTTGTCTACTTGTTTACAATTAACTATTAAACAATTAACTTGTTTACTGTAAACTCGTTTACTTGTTAACTAATCAAACAATATCTCCACAAGCAAAGCTATAAAGGACTTTTTCAATCCGTTGTCTTGAACAACTCAAAGTGTGAGCCCGAAAAGAAGAAAGTTTCGGGCAATTAGTAGTGCTCGGCTTTGACATCGCTGTCTTTACACCTGCACCCTATCAACGTCGTCGTCTACAACGACCCTCAATGGAGTTCTCATCTTGCGGCTGGCTTCGCACTTAGATGCTTTCAGCGCTTATCCATTCCAGACTCAGATACCCAGCGAGTGCGCTGGCGGCACAACTGGTAAACCGGAGGTCTGTCCATCACGGTCCTCTCGTACTGAGTGACGGCACCACGCAAAACTCCCGCGCCCACGATAGATAGAGACCGAACTGTCTCACGACGTTCTGAACCCAGCTCGCGTGCCACTTTAATGGGCGAACAGCCCAACCCTTGGGACCTTCTCCAGCCCCAGGATGTGACGAGCCGACATCGAGGTGCCAAACCACCCCGTCGATATGAGCTCTTGGGGGGGATCAGCCTGTTATCCCCGGGTACCTTTTTATCCTTTGAGCGACGGAGTTTCCATCACATCCGCCGGATCACTATGCCCCAGTTTTCCTGCCTGCTCGGCATGTCTGCCTCCCAGTCAAGCGCCCTTATGCCATTGCACTCTATAAGGCCGGTTACCAATCGGCCCTGAGGCGCCTTTTGGAAGCCTCCGTTACGCTTTTTGGAGGCGACCACCCCAGTCAAACTACCCACCAAGCAGTGTCCCCACATATCGCGGGTTAGACCTCAGACAGCCAAAGGGCCGTATTTCAAGGATGGCTCCACATAGGCTGGCGCCCATGCTTCGAAGCCTCCGGCCTATCCTACACATCGGATGACCAAGGTCAGTGCTAAGCTATAGTAAAGGTTCACGGGGTCTTTTCGTCCCATCGCGGGTAATCGGCATCTTCACCGATACTACAATTTCACTGAGCTCATGGTTGAGACAGCGTCCGGATCATTACACCATTCGTGCAGGTCGGAACTTACCCGACAAGGAATTTCGCTACCTTAGGACCGTTATAGTTACGGCCGCCGTTTACTGGGGCTTCAATTCAATGCTTCCTACTGAAGTAGTGACATCTCCTCTTAACCTTCCAGCACCGGGCAGGTGTCAGGCTGTATACGTCATCTTTCGAGTTTGCACAGCCCTGTGTTTTTGTTAAACAGTTGCCTGGACCTATTCTCTGCGCCTCATATTGCTATGAGGACCCCTTATCCCGAAGTTACGGGGTCAATTTGCCTAGTTCCTTAACCATGAATCTCTCAACGCCTTAGTATGTTCTACCCGTCTACCTGTGTCGGATTGCGGTACGGGTACCTTCAGGATATGCTTAGCGGATTTTCTCGGGAGTTTGTTTACCTGCGCTATCAACTTCCCCCGAAGGGGAGGTCGTACTTTCAAGGTCGGCTCTTGGAGTGGATTTGCCTGCTCCAATCGACGCCTACACTCTTTAACGGGGACTTCCGTCGCCCCGCGGCAGTGTCACTGCTCCGTCTCCACATCGCTCCTGAAGGTAGTAACGGAATATTAACCGTTTCTGCCATCGCCCTCGCCCTTCGGCTGAGACTTAGGACCCGACTTACCCCGGGCTGATTGGCATTGCCCGGGAAACCTTAGACTTATGGCGGAGGGGAATCTCACCCCTCTTATCGTTACTTATACCTACATTTGCTTTACCATGCGCTCCAGGATCAGTTATCTTCACCATTCTACGCACATGGTATGCTCCCCTACCGATACTTTTATTATTACTATCCCGCGCCTTCGGCATCTGCCTTATACCCGATTATTATCCATGCCCGGACCCTCGACTAGTGAGCTGTTACGCACTCTTTGAATGAATGGCTGCTTCCAAGCCAACATCCTAGCTGTCATAGGGACCAGACTTCGTTAGACTAACTCAGACAGAATTTCGGGGCCTTAGACGGCGGTCTGGATTCTTCTCCTCTCGGGGACGGACCTTAGCACCCGCCCCCTTACTGCATGGCTGCAATCCGTAAGCATTCGGAGTTCGTCAGGTCTCGATAGGCGGTGAAGCCCTCTTGACCTATCGGTCGCTCTACCTCTTACGGAGATCACCACACGCGGCACCTAAATGCCTTTCGGGGAGTACGAGCTATCTCCAAGTTTGATTGGCCTTTCACTCCTACACTCAACTCATCCAGAAGCTTTTTCAACGCTTATTGGTGCGGTCCTCCATTCCGTGTTACCGGAACTTCAACCTGGTCAAGTGTAGATCACTTGGTTTCGCGTCTACCCCCACCAACTATACGCCCTATTCAGGCTCGCTTTCACTGCGGCTTGGGGACTAATGGCCCTTAACCTTGCTGGTGATGGTAACTCGTAGGTTCATTATGCAAAAGGCACGCCGTCACTGCATAAAAGCAGCTCCGACCGCTTGTAGGCGTATGGTTTCAGGAACTATTTCACTCTTCTTATCGAAGTGCTTTTCACCTTTCCCTCACGGTACTGGTTCACTATCGGTCTCACAGGAGTATTTAGCCTTACCGGATGGTCCCGGCGGATTCGCGCAGAATTCCTCGTGTTCCGCGTTACTCAGGATACCGCTATGTTGCAATTAGCTTCGCATACTGGACTTTCACCATCTGCGGTTCTTCTTTCCAGAAGATTCTGCTCACTGCATGCATACAATGTCGCGGTCCTACTACCCCGCAGCTGCGTTGCCACAGTCACGGTTTGGGCTGTTCCCCGTTCGCTCGCCACTACTAAGGGAATCATTATTTATTTTTCTCTTCCTACAGGTACTAAGATGTTTCAGTTCCCTGCGTTAGCTCTCACGCTTAGCGTGAGTGACCGTCCTTCAGACGGCCGGGTTGTCCCATTCGGAAATCTTCGGATCAAAGGTTATTTGCACCTACCCGAAGCTTATCGCAGCTTATCACGTCCTTCATCGCCTCTGTGAGCCTAGGCATCCACCATACGCCCTTTCTTACTTTCTTCTTATAAAGGATAAAGAGAGAATACATAAAGCAACATTCATTGCCTTTATTCTTACTGCTTCACCTTTTGAAGCTCATACTTTCAGCTGTCAAGTGAAATCATATCTTGCGATTTGATTTCTAAGATTGAACTTAGTTTACTTTACAGTTTTTGCTTGTGTCAATATGTCAAAGATCGTTTGGACAATCAAAAGGCTTAAAGCCTTCTCATGTCACTTATGTGGAGAATAACGGATTCGAACCGTTGACCCCCTGCTTGCAAAGCAGGTGCTCTAGCCAGCTGAGCTAATCCCCCAAGGTAGTAATTCATAATGATTAATGCATAATGCATAATTATGATTACCATTTGATTGGAGTATTCATCATTCAAGCGCTCATTAATAAGCAAATGCAAACTTCTGTTTGGACTATGCATTATTAATTATGAATTAAAGAAGTAGTCCCAGGCAGACTTGAACTGCCGACCTCCACATTATCAGTGTGGCGCTCTAACCAACTGAGCTATAGGACTATTGTCAATTCATAACATGAAAGACATAACATTTATGTTTCATTCTTATGAATCCCGGTTGGTTGCTGTCCAAGACCTGGGCTTCAATCGCCCGGCTTCCTTTTTCTCTATATCTTAAACAGTTCCGTGAGTACAAGAAGAACGATAGAAAGCGTTTCCTATCTTTCTCTTTTATTTACCCTATTGTCATTACTATTAACTTGTCTACTCGTAAACCATTAACTTGTTAACTCGTCAACCTGTTTACTTGTCAACTTAGAAAATCCGTCTCCAGAAAGGAGGTGTTCCAGCCGCACCTTCCGGTACGGCTACCTTGTTACGACTTAGCCCCAATCACCAGTTTTGCCCTAGGCCGTTCCTTGCGGTCACAGACTTCAGGCACCCCCGGCTTTCATGGCTTGACGGGCGGTGTGTACAAGGCCCGGGAACGTATTCACCGCGCCATGGCTGATGCGCGATTACTAGCGAATCCAGCTTCGTGGGGTCGGGTTGCAGACCCCAGTCCGAACTGGGACCGGCTTTAAGGATTAGATCGTATTTGCACACGACCAACTCTCTGTACCGGCCATTGTAACACGTGTGTAGCCCCGGACGTAAGGGCCGTGCTGATTTGACGTCATCCCCACCTTCCTCACACCTTACGGTGGCAGTATCTCCAGAGTGCCCAGCATTACCTGATGGCAACTGAAAAAAGGGGTTGCGCTCGTTATGGCACTTAAGCCGACACCTCACGGCACGAGCTGACGACAACCATGCAGCACCTTCACAGACGCCCCGAAGAGCCCTCATCATCTCTGAATCGTTCGTCTGCAATTCAAGCCCGGGTAAGGTTCCTCGCGTATCATCGAATTAAACCACATGTTCCTCCGCTTGTGCGGGCCCCCGTCAATTCCTTTGAGTTTCACCGTTGCCGGCGTACTCCCCAGGTGGGATGCTTAATGCTTTCGCTTGGTCGCTAATTCGTAAGTGAACTAACAACGGGCATCCATCGTTTACTGTGCGGACTACCAGGGTATCTAATCCTGTTTGATACCCGCACCTTCGAGCTTCAGCGTCAGTTGTCTCCCGTAAGCTGCCTTCGCAATCGGAGTTCTTCGTCATATCTAAGCATTTCACCGCTACACGACGAATTCCGCCTACGTTGCGCATACTCAAGTGAACCAGTTCGCGCTGCAATTCAGACGTTGAGCGTCTACATTTCACAACACGCTTAATCCACGGCCTACGCTCCCTTTCGAAACCCAATAAATCCGGATAACGCCTGGACCTTCCGTATTACCGCGGCTGCTGGCACGGAATTAGCCGGTCCTTATTCATGTGGTACCTGCAATAAACTACACGTAGCTCACTTTATCCCCACATAAAAGCAGTTTACAACCCATAGGGCCGTCATCCTGCACGCTACTTGGCTGGTTCAGGCTCTCGCCCATTGACCAATATTCCTCACTGCTGCCTCCCGTAGGAGTTTGGACCGTGTCTCAGTTCCAATGTGGGGACCTTCCTCTCAGAACCCCCTACTGATCGTTGCCTTGGTGGGCCGTTACCCCGCCAACAAGCTAATCAGACGCATCCCCATCACTGACCGATAAATCTTTCGTTTTCTTTAGATGTCTGCTGAAAACCTCATAAGGTATTAGTCCGACTTTCGCCGGGTTATCCCTTAGTCAGAGGCAGGTTGGATACGCGTTACTCACCCGTGCGCCGGTCGACGCCCATCGAAGCAAGCTTCAATGTCGTTTCCCCTCGACTTGCATGTGTTAAGCCTGTAGCTAGCGTTCATCCTGAGCCAGGATCAAACTCTCCATTGTAAAGTTCCTTCACATTCTCTTTCGTGACTCGGAAAAGAATAAATTCTCTTCTCTCGCTACTAAGAGAATTGTAAAATAAGTTTGAAAAGGTAAATAAGTAAAAAAGAAAAAGGATAAACCTTACTCCTCCGTCCTCATACCTTGAATAATCTGTTCAGAACGAATCTCCTTGATTTAATAGTAAAAAAGTAAATTGAAAGTAACAAAACAAAAAGGCAAAAAAAGTAAAAACTTCACTCCTTAAACCCCTCATTTACATTACTCGAATTGATCGGTTCGTTTCTTCTACCCAAGACACATATTGCTATATGTCTCGCTTCTTGTACTACTTCTCTGTTTATGTAAATCTTTTCAAAGAACTCTTTCTTTTGGTGGCAAAAGTCTTTTGCAAGACTCCGGCCTTGCTTCTGGAATTTAGCAATCAATAACTCGATTTCTCCCTGAAAGCGTTTGCAAAGGTAATACATTTACAGCCCAAATCCAAATGTTTTTAAAGAAAAGTTTGAAAACTTATGAAAATTTTCGCGTTGTTTGACAAAACAAGGTAAAAAGCATGACTAAATGCAAGACTTCAGACGACAACTCCACACAAAGCACACTGCAATATCAGGCAAAGAAAAACCCACAAAAGAATCCTCGACAATAAAACGACGACGGCGGCGACCTTTTCTTTCTTTCTTTTCGTCGTTCTTGTTCTTAGTTCTCGTTCTTAGTTCTTAGGCAACCTAACTCCCTGATTATCAGTAATTCCATTTGTTAATTTATCTAAACCATTGAACATTCGCTGAGAAATGGGAGAAGATTGGGGTGAGTTCGAGAGAAAACACAACCAACTTTTTGTCCTATTTTTTTAGATTTTTTGATGAGTTTTGCATTTCCCCATTACGCTATGAGAGATTATTTCAAGAATAAACTTCATTACAGAGTAAGAGGATTCAATATATTTTGGTATGCAAAGTCACTCGAAAGTAATAGCAATTACAATCAAATCATGCAACAACATCACTCTATTGTAACAACACAATATTCAGACTGCGTTCCTATACGAAACTTTCCACCCCAAATTCCGAGTCCGCTTGACACATAATAAAACGTGCGTCCCTTCATCAATGGGCCATAACTATCTTCATAAATAGCTTTTTCAATCCAATTTACTGGCCATACTTGTCCATCATGTGTATGTCCACTAAACTGGAAATCCACCCCATTTCGTTCAGCATCTTCCAAGTGATAGGGTTGATGATCAAGCAAAATCAGATAATTGTTCCTATCTACGCCACTCATCAATTCCTTCAAAGGTTTGCGCCGTTTGTTAGTCCTATCGTCACGCCCTATCAGCGTTATACCATTTCCTAAGTCTATCGTTGCATCTCTTAACAGCTTGATTCCCGCATCACAATAAAACTTTTCACTATTTGGTTCACCTGCATAATAATCATGATTGCCAAGACATGCAAAGACAGGAGCCTGCAAACGACGGAACTCTTTAGCCATATCTGCACGCAACAATGGCACAACACTGAAGTCAACAATATCGCCTGCAATCAACACATAGTCTGGCTTTTCGGCGTTAATCATATCTACCCACTTAGCCAAATCAGTGCGTGTATTATGATATCCCAAATGTATATCGCTCACCATCACCATCTTTACAGGCTGCTTTAACCGCTTAGAAGATTTCAAAGCAATAGGAACTTTCACCTTATTATAATAGTGGAGGTTTCCATAAGTGAATATTCCTACAATCAACAATAGCACCACAAGACTCCCCACTCCACTTGCATGGAGGTATTCGCAAGGAAGAATCCCTATCCAACGTGCTACATCTGCCAAGAGGAAGAGCATGAAAAGATAGAGCAATATAAAGAGAGACGAATAACCTATCTCATAAAATATACGTGCAACAATAGTGGGTAAGCCATCAAGACCAATAAAAAAGTTGAAGAAAATGCAAAGAAAAGCCAGTATCATCAACCCCAAAATCACAGTTTTACAGACATTACCGAAAGGTAAAATCATCCACACATGCCATCCCACAAAACTGCATCCGAGCAGTGGAATAACTAAGAATATCAATCCCATTAAACTATTCATGGCGCAAAAATATGAAATATCATGCAGAAAACACCTTAGAAATATCATAAATATCTTAAAGAAAGTGCATATAAAAAGTTATGTACTTCGACATGAAGAACATAAATATGATATAAAAAAGTATAGAAAAACTCAAAACATAGTTTAATTGAAAATATTCCCAACAAAGCCTATTGATTCTCTGATTTTATTTGTATTTTTGTGCAAGCAGTGGCATCCTATCTTTACTTTACCTCACAACACGAAGGCAAGTAAATGCGATTAGTGCCAAAAACCAATAAACATCGTTTATCAATAGCCCCATGTAGACGAAAGAGGTTATAGCATAATACTGAATAAACAAATAAGAAACAGCATCAAAACAATATGACAGAAAAAGCTCGTGCAAACCGAAACAGGACATTAACAATCGCTGAAAACGAGATTACTACATTAGAAAAAGGAATCATTAACGCTAATGATTTGAAGAAATCATTTGCAGATAATAGCGTGATTAATGCCGATTTGTTCGACTGTCTTGATGCTATTCCCAACGACTACTTTCATTTGATTATCATAGATCCGCCCTATAATCTTGTAAAAGACTTTCACGGAAATAAATTTTCAAAGCTAAATACAACTTCGTATGAAACTTATCTAAGGAGTTGGTTTGGCAAAGTATGTGACAAACTTACCCCAAATGGAACGCTATACATGTGTGGTGACTGGCAATGTTCGTTCTCTATGCAGAAAGTTATATCCGAACGACTCACCATATTGAACCGAATCACTTGGCAAAGAGAAAAAGGAAGAGGTGCAAAAGCTAATTGGAAGAATGCCATGGAAGACATTTGGTTTGCTGTAAAGAACCCGAAAGACTATTACTTTGACGTTGAAGCTGTCAAGATGAAAAGAAAAGTAATTGCTCCTTACAAGGTCGATGGGAAACCAAAAGATTGGGAACAGACAGAGTCAGGGAACTTTCGCATCACCTATCCATCGAATTTCTGGGATGATATCAGTATTCCGTTCTGGTCAATGCCCGAGAATACCGACCATCCTACACAGAAACCAGAGAAGCTTTACGCTAAATTGATTTTGGCATCAACCAAGCCTGGGGATAAGGTTTTTGACCCGTTCTTAGGTAGTGGCACATCTGCTGTTGTGGCTTATAAACTCAATCGCAACTATGTGGGTATTGAACTCAATCGCGACTATTGTCTTTGGGCTGCCAAAAGACTCATGAATGCCACAAAGAATAAAGTGATACAAGGTTATTCTGACAATGTGTTTGGGAACGAAATGCCTTAAACAGCCGGGGAGATAAGAAGAAAAGAACACCATAAATCTATGGAATTAGAGCATATTTTCATTCTAAACAAATGATATAAGGCTCTTATAATACAGGTTTTTCAACCACATACTATAAGCTTTAGTATAAAAATAAGCCCATAGAAACAAAGCAACAGGAATGAAAACTGATAGCAAAAGCAGAGAAAACAAGATGTCAAATCCTCTTTCTTTTAAGCAAATGAGGACAATAAATATACGATAGAAACATTATAGAAGAATAATATTACTCAAAAACCAAAGCCTATGATTAAAATTTTCTTATACGGAGTAGTAGCTGTTATCAGCCTTTACATTCTGTGGAAATGCCTTTTTGCGGGCAAGAAATGCGTTGAAAGCAAACAGCTTAATGAAGAGAACATTGAAGAAAACTATATCAATGAGATGATTGAACAATATGGAGAACCGGTGGAAATACTGAGCAATTCGGTACTCACGAATACTCGACAAGAACCTCCTGTGTTGCTATATGCAGACTATCTCATTATCAACAAGGAGCGTATTGACAAGGAAAATATCTATGATATCACATTCAACAATAGCTCAAATCCCTATGTTGCCAACGATTATCAAGTGGTAATTGCGCTGAAAGACAATGAGAGAAAACGCATTTCAGTAGGTAACGACATTGACCGTGCACGCTATCTGATGCAACGTTTGGCTGAGCTTTACAAATAAACATCACAACTATTATCAACAGAAGCCAATGGAAGATTTTGGAGAAAACAACAAATTGCAACCCTTAGTGGACTTCGGTCCAGTGGAAGATAAGTCAAAAGGCATCATCAAAGTTATCGGTGTAGGCGGAGGCGGATGCAATGCAGTGAATAATATGTATCGAGAAGGTATCGTAAACGTGACCTTTGCCGTCTGCAACACCGACAGTCAGTCCCTCCAAAAATCACCCGTAAGCGTGAAACTACCTTTGGGTGACAGCGGTTTGGGAGCGGGTTCAGACCCAGAAGTGGGCCGTGAGGCAGCCCAATCCAGCATTGACTTGATACACCAGTTGCTTGATGATGGTACGAAAATGGCCTTTATCACTGCCGGAATGGGAGGCGGAACAGGTACTGGAGCAGCGCCCATCATTGCAGGAGAAGCTAAGCGCATGGGCATATTGACTATCGGCATTGTGACCATTCCGTTTTATTTTGAAAAGAAAAAGAAGATTATTAAGGCCCTGCAAGGCGTGGAAGCAATGCGCAAAAACGTTGATGCCTTGCTCATTATCAATAATGAACGCATCTGCGATATCTATCATGACACAGACGTAACCGTAAAAGATGCATTCAAAAGAGCCGATGAAATCTTAAGCGATGCCACAAAATCAATCTCCGAACTGATTACAGTTGAAGGCGACATCAACCTTGACTTTCGCGATGTTGAAACCACCTTACGTGGCGGAGGCGGTGCTATCATGGCAATGGGGCGTGGAAATGGCGAGCACAGAGTGGAGCATGCAGTCATCGATGCCCTTGATTCGCCCTTGCTATATGGCAATGAAATAGACAAAGCGAAACGCATTTTGCTGAACATTTACACAAGTGAAGAGCATCCCCTTTTCGTGAGTGAGATGAATGAAATCGACCAATTCATGGATGCCCTTGACCCCAATATTGATGTGATATGGGGTGTAAGTAAGGACAATTCGCTTGGAGAAGAGGCCAAAGTGACGATTTTAGCCACAGGGTTTGAGGAGGAATCAGAAGACGAGTTGGCTGTGAATCAAAGCGACAATTACTTTGAGTCACTCATTAGTAAACTTTACAAACCCTATAAACGACAGCTGTTTGGCTTTACGCCACAACCAATCGCACAAGCAGAAAAGCCTGAAGAGCAAGAGGAATCAACAGATTTGAATGTGCCCTTTACGGTCGAAATGCCTGTAGACGAAGAAGAATTTGAAGACAGAGCGCCTCAGACGGCAGGCATTGGCATACAAGACGATGACACTGAGGCGCACACCATGACCTTCAAAATGAATGAACAACCCATTATAAACAAGAACATAAGGCTTCGTTGTTGAGCAAAGCAAAGGCTCTGATGAATCGTATTTCAGACCTAACGCAGGAAGATTGAGATAGGTCTCGTAACACTTAAAGATTCTTTCTGATTTACAACGTGTTACGAGTACTATCATTTCACGCCACAAAAGCATCTATTTGACCGAATGAAAAGCGTCAAATAATGAAGTAAACCGGCGCTTTTTGAAAGTGCAAACCCCTGCTTTCATGGAATCATTAAAAAGGATAGCAATCAAAGAGGAAGACCATTCAGAGAACAAAAATGCCTCAACAGGCATTCCGTTGGCAAAAAAACAGCTGCAGACCATCATCACATGGTCTGCAGCATTAGGTTAAAAACAAAGTCGGAAAATTACAATCCTTTAATAAGCCTCGTCCTTTTCAATCTCTGCGCGGTCTATTTTCTTTCCGTCAATAGCCCGCCATGCATAGAAGATATAAGCGAGAACGAATGGAATAAGCAATGAAACTACAGACATTGCCGTAAGCGTAAACTTGCTGCTACAGCTGTTAATAATCGTCAAACTGCTTTGTAAGTCAGCGTTTGAAGGGTAATATGCAGTGTTATTCCAGCCTGCATAAAGCAACAAACAAATAACAACAAGCACCACACCAATACCTGCCGGCCATATACCTCGTGTGTAAGCAGGGCGCATCACTGTGCGAACTACGGCGAAAAGCAATAGTACTACGCCAACAAGAAGCACCAAGGTGACATACCACATATCAATAAGATTATGCAGATATTTCATCGGTTCCATAAATATAACGCCTGTTTCTGGATGATAAGCATAGCCATCTTTCAACAAGGTTCGAACGAGGAAAGCAAGGAATAACACGAGGAAAGGTACAACGTTATAAATGAGATGACGGTGTGCACGCTCATTAATGACCTTATCATCAATATTATTAATCATATAGAATAATCCCAAAACACGAGCCAAGAACATTACAGCCAAGCCAAGAATCAAATTCCATGGATCGAGCAAAGCATCGAGACCATTACTTGCATTGGCCCAACGGCTGATGACAGGTTGCATAGAATTGGTGATATTCATCTTGTCAACGATGAAGTTACTCCCATCAAAGAACGTTGCAACAGCACCTCCAACAAGCAGTGGTCCCACGATACCATTGATGATTAAGAACCACTGAAAGGTTCGTGTTCCGAGTAGATTTCCTAACTTATTCTGGAACTCATAGCTCACCGCTTGCAGCACAAACGTAAAGAGAATGACCATCCATAACCAGTAAGCACCACCAAAACTTGTACTATAGAACAATGGAAACGAAGCAAAAAAAGCCCCACCAAAGGTGACAAGTGTGGTGAAAGTAAACTCCCATTTGCGTCCTGTGGAATTAACAACAAGCCTCCGTTCTTCGGGAGTATGGCCCAAACTAAGATTAAAGAGTTGGCACCTTGCACGAACATCAGGAACACTAAGAGTCCTCCTAAGACTGAAACCAGCAACCACCAATAGTGCTGTAAGAATGTATATGTCATACTGTTGGGGCCTCCATCCCCTTCTTTATTTGTTTCAAAAGAATGTTTATTTCTACTGCAAGCATTGTAGTAAAGAGCAAAAGGAACAGGAAGAATGTTATCATTACGCTGCTTGCATGGATATCACTGACGGCAACCCACGTGGGAAGCATGTCTTGAATGGTCCATGGTTGACGTCCCATTTCAGCCACTATCCAACCAGCTTCTGAGGCAACATAAGCCAAAGGAACAAGTACGATGGCTGAGATGTGGAGCCAACGCCAGCGTCTTTGTGAGATATCCTTACGCCATCCGACATGACCGGAGACAACAAAGAACAAGATGAAAAGAAAGCCAAGACCTACCATTATGCGGAAAGCCCAGAAGTTTAATGGGATATTTGGCACAATCTGATCAGCTGATTTGACATACCCATAGCCGAAATATTTAATATTATCTGCCAGGGTTTTACGTGTCGTTGCGTCTTTCTTTCCAGCACGATATTGCTGTAATGCTGCGATAGCCATACGTCCGCGCTTAATCTTTTCGGCTACAGATGGCTCTTTACTACCATCATCTTTCACGTAACCTTGAATGATATTGTTCACTCCCGGAACATAACCATTGAAGTCATGTGTCGCCATAAAAGACAATGCTTTGGGTATACCTATTCTATAAGGTGGCTCCTGTTCGTTGCGATAATCAGGCTGTCCACAAAGAGGAACACCGGCAACAAGCGAAAGACTTTGCCCCTTTCCACCTTGATAAAGCCCTTCCATTGCAGCGAGTTTCATTGGCTGAACACGTGCCACTTGATAGGCAGAGTTGTCCCCAGTGAAAGCAGTTAAGAGAGAAGCACATAGTCCAACGATTGTCGCAATCTTGATACTATTGACTGCTAACAGCTTTTCTCTGCCCTTCAATAGATACCAACTACTAACTCCAACGACAAAGATTGCACCGATAATCCATGAAGATGTAACAGTATGACAGAACTTATCGACAGCAAAAGGAGATAGTGCTACATCGAAGAATGAACTCATTTCGAAGCGCATTGTGTCAGGATTAAAGGTCTGACCAATAGGATATTGCATCCATGCATTGGCCACTAATATCCACCATGCAGATAGAGTTGCGCCTATACCTGTTAGCCAAGTAGAAGCTAAGTGGAATCCCGCTGAGACCTTCTTCCAGCCAAAGAACATCACTGCAACAAATGTACTCTCCATGAAAAATGCAAGGATTCCTTCGATGGCAAGAGGCGCTCCGAAGATATCTCCGACAAACCATGAATAGTTACTCCAGTTTGTTCCAAACTCAAACTCAAGGATAATACCCGTTGCAACGCCCATAGCGAAGTTAACTCCGAAAGTCTTTGCCAGAACTTTGCAGCCTCTTTCCAAAACTCTTTCCTTGTACGATAGTAACAAGTTTCTACGATTCCCATGACCACTGCAAGTCCAAGGGTCAAAGGAACGAACAGCCAATGGTAGATGGCTGTAAGTGCAAATTGCGCCCGCGACCAGTCTATTGTAGCCGCACTGACGTCTAAAAGTTGATGCATCATAATGTTGTTTATTGATTATTATTAAAACTTAGTTGAATTACAAGATATAGGTTAGCGTGCTTTTTTAGGCATACGACGTTCTAACTGCGAATTGACAAACGTAGCCTTATCGCCGTTCTTAACTCTTGTTCCTATGAAATCAGGAAAGAAAAACAACTTCAAGACAGCAAAAATTACAAACAACTTGATAAGGATAATCAGCCAAAGCGTCTTACCCAATGTCATCTGTTTGAAGCCGTCATAATAAAGATAGAATGCCTTTTTGACAAACTTCATTATACTCATTTAGTCCACTTACTTAAGGTTTTCGGCCGTAAAATTAAGAAAAAAAAATTAATATGATTCGTTTTTTTCGTAAAAATGCAAAAAAAATCACTTGCTTTCAATTGCTTCTCAGAAATACTTTGATAATTAAGATAAAATAATTAAATTTGCGATGTTAATTGAATGAAGAGACGATATAACTTATGAATAAGAAAATTTTAATCCCTATAATCCTTATAGGTCTGTTACTTGTAGCAGGCATAGCCTATCTTTCAATTACTCTCAGCAATCAAAAGAAAGAGAATAAGGCCATGCAAGAACTGGCAGAACTCGACAAAAAAGAAATGGAAAACGAGTATCAGCAGTTCGCAAATCAGTATAGTGAGATGAAGAGTCAAATCAGTAATGATTCTATTGTGGCTCAACTTACGGCAGAACAAGAACGAACACAGCGTTTATTAGACGAACTTAGAAACGTTAAAAGCACTGATGCTGCAGAGATTGCACGCTTGAAAAGGGAGCTGGCTACCGTCAGAAAGGTATTAAGAAGCTATGTCATTGAGATCGATTCTCTCAACAGATTAAATCAAAATCTGACTGCGGAGAACACACAAATCAAAGGACAATATGCAGAAGCTACACGTCAGATAGAAGGCCTCAACAATGAAAAAGCATCTCTATCTGAGAAAGTTGCCATCGCCGCTCAACTTGATGCGACTGGTATTTCGCTACAAGGTAAGAACAAACATGGCAAGACAACGAATAAGATTTCGAAGTGTACGGCCTTGCAATTAAACTTTACTATCAGTAAGAATGTTACTGCAGGGAATGGCACAAAGACTGTATATGTGAGGATAACTTCACCCACAGGGTCACTACTTAGCGGTGGAGGTACGTTCCAATATGAGAATAAATCCTTGGCAAGCTCTATGCAAAAGACCATTGAATATGGTGGACAAGAAACCCCTGTAACTTTATTTTGGAATGTTAACCAAGCGCTAATGGAAGGTACATACAATGTTAGTATCTTTGCAGATGGCAATATGATTGGGACACGAAGCTTCACTTTTAAATAGTGAATCCATTGAAACAAACTGCAATTCTATAATAAGGTAGATGAAGAAAATACTTTCTTTCGCAATTATTTGTAGCGTTATGCTGCCTGTCACGGCTCAAAACACATTGAGCCTTGATAGTTGTCGTGCATTGGCTTTGCGCAATAATAAGCAGATTAACGTTTCAAAAATGAAACAAGAGATAGCACTGAACATTCGAAAAGCAGCCAAAACAAAATATCTTCCCAAAGTAGATGCGGCGGGAGGATACCAATATTTCAGTGAAACTATCTCTTTATTGAGTAAAGATCAGAAGAGCTCGCTCAATAATTTAGGTTCAAATTTCACAACTGCTGCAGGCGGAAGTCTCGGCGGAATGATTACAGGTTTAGTACAACAAGGCCTTATCACTCCCGCCATTGCACAGCAAATAAACGGAATGGTGAGCCAAATCGGAGCACCCATTGCTACTGTTGGGAATGATATCGGAAGTTCAATTACGAAGTCATTAGACACCAACACGCACCATATTTGGGGTGGAGCTATCATGCTTCGGCAACCAATTTACATGGGCGGAGCTATCACTGCATTGAATAACATTGCACTAATCAATGAACAGTTAGCCGCAAATGATGCCGATGCTAAGATGCAAGCTACGCTCTACAGCATTGATCAAGCTTACTGGTTAGTGGTTTCTTTGAAACAGAAAAAAGCCTTGGCCGAAAGCTATCTTGGCTTAGTTAAGAAGCTTGATGACGATGTTAACAAAATGATTAAACAGGGAGTGGCCACACGCGCAGCCGGATTGAAGGTCGATGTGAAAGTCAACGAAGCAGAAATGCAATTGACTCAGGTTGAAGATGGACTCACATTGGCAAAGATGTTGCTATGCCAACTCTGTGGTTTGCCAATGGATAGAGACATCACCTTAGCTGATGAGAATCGCAAACAACTGAATGTCAATCTCAATGAACAATCGACTACTGTTGCAGATAAAGCCTCGGCGAACACCAATCGCCCAGAGCTTCGACTGCTTCAGAATGCTATCAATATCAGTGAACAAGTCACAAAACTCGTACGTGCCACTTATCTTCCGCACATATTACTAACAGGTGGCTACATCGTTAGCAACCCAAACCTTTTCAATAGCTTTGAACGTAAGCTTGCAGGAACATGGAATGTCGGCGTAATCGTTCAGGTTCCAGTATGGAATTGGTTTGAAGGTGCCTACAAAGTACGTGCTTCCAAGGCTGCAACCAGCATGGCTCAGATGGAGTTATATGATGCACAGGAGAAGATAAATCTACAGATAACACAAAGTGAATTCAAAGTAAAAGAGGCACACAAACGACTCTTAATGGCACGCAAAAACATTAAAAGTGCAGAAGAAAATCTGCGTTGTGCAAATGTGGGCTTTAAGGAAGGTGTCATGGAAACGACTGAAGTCATGGCAGCACAGACTGCATGGCAACAGGCAAAGAGTCAGCAAATAGACGCTGAAGTGGAAGTAAAGATGGCGCAAGTCAATCTCCAAAAGTCACTCGGTGTATTGAATTATTAATATCGAAAAAAAGAAAATATCATGTCAGCAAAATCACAACATAACAACATTCTACTTGCAATCATCGCTTTTATCCTTGTCGTTGTCATTGTAGGTCTTATTGGTTTCCTAACACTTGGACGCGAAGATGATACTATTCAGGGTGAAGTTGAGGTATCAGAATATCGTGTTTCATGTAAACTTCCAGGCCGAATCGTCGAACTACGCGTTAAGGAAGGAGACTTCGTTCATGTAGGAGACACTCTGGCAATCCTTGAGATTCCTGAGATAGATGCACAGAAAAGTAGCTCAAGCAGCTGGCGCTGCAACCCAAGCCCTACAAGATCTCACCGATGCCGGGGCGAGAAAGGAACAGATTCAAGGTGCATTTGAGCTCGTTCAACAGGCTAAAGCAGCTGCTGAAATCACAAAAAAGACTTATACACGCATGCAGAATCTCTATAACGAAGGGGTCATTAGTGGACAGAAACGCGATGAAGCTTTCGCAGCATTCAAGGCATCTGAGGCGCAGGTTAAAGCCGCTCAAAGCCAATATGACATGGCAAAAAATGGAGCAAGATCACAAGAAAAGCGCATCGCAGCAAGTAATGCACAAGCAGCAAAAAGTGCAGTTGACGTTGTTAGTTCATTGTTGAAAGAAACTGTTCAGGTGTCACAGGTTGAAGGAGAAGTGAGTGATGTCTACCCGAAAGTGGGCGAACTTGTCGGTCTTGGCTCACCAATCATGAGTATTTCAATTATGAAAGACATCTGGGGAGCATTCAATATTCGTGAAGATCAGCTTAAAGGAATGAAGATAGGCGATACATTTTCAGCCTTTGTTCCAGCCTTTAATAAAGACATCCGCATGAAGGTTTTCTATATCAAAGACCAAGGAAGTTATGCGGTTTGGAAAGCAACGAAGACCACAGGTCAATATGATTTAAAGACCTTCGAAGTGAAAGCACGCCCTATTGATAAGTTAGATGGATTACGTCCAGGCATGAGTCTGATAAAAAAATAAATGCACACACTCCAAAATATATATAAGATTGCCGTGCGAGAATGCGGCATCATCATTAAGAATCCAATCTATTGGTTCTGCATGGTGCTGTTTCCTGTAATCGTTATCTACTTTTTTACTTCACTGATGCAAAGCGGAGTACCTACAGACATGCCTGTAGGTGTGGTAGATTTAGACAATACAGCCACCACAAGAGCCATGATTCGAAAGCTCGATGCCTTTCAAAGTACAAAGGTTATTGCCTCATATAATAATGTAAATGAAGCACGGCGCGCCATCCAAGAAATAAGATTTACGCCTTCCTTTATATCCCCCGAGGTACTACAAGTGGCTTGATGAGCGCCTCACAACCTAAGATATCATTCTATTATAGTAATGTAACACTGGTTGCTGGCTCATTGCTTTATCGTGACTTAAAGACGATTAGTGCCTTAGGTTCAGCTGCTGTTGGGAAACAAAAGCTGAGTGCTTTTGGCAAGACTGAAGGAGAAATACGAACATTTCTACAGCCCATCGCCATTGACTTACACATGATTGGCAACCCATGGGCAAATTATAATGTTTATCTTTCCACAGTCATGGTGCCGGGATTGCTGATGTTATTCGTCTTCTTGCTTACGCCTTATTCTATCGGAACAGAGCTAAAATTCAAACGTTCTAAGGAGTGGATGGCTATGGCCGAAAACAAAACATGGGTTGCTTTAACTGGAAAATTTCTGCCACAAACCATAATTTTCCTCGCCATCTTCTATGGATTCGAGTTCTATATCTATGGAGTGATGGACTTCCCCCACCCTGGTGGCGTCTGGTCAATGTTGCTTTTAGGGCTGCTTGCTGTGACTTCTGCTGAAGGTTTCGGCATCTTCACCTTTGGACTCATCCCAAGTCTGCGTATGTCTATGAGCGTTTGCTCACTCTGGTCAGTAGTAAGCTTCTCAGCTTGTGGCGCTACTTTCCCTGCATTTGCCATGAGTCCTATCATTGAAGGGATAGCCCAACTCTTCCCTTTACGCCATTATTACATGGTCTATCAGATGAATATCTTTAACGGATTCCCACTGATGGATGCATGGTTCAACCTCTCTGCACTCGTGCTTTTTAGCATCTTGCCTATATTTACGATGTGGAACATCAAACGTTCCATGCTATTATATGATTATATACCCTGATGGAGAACGGACTATTTACTAAGATAAGCAATGGCATTAAGGATATGTGTTATATCTGGGCCAAGGAGATGCGCTCCACAATCACAGACGAAGGGGTGCTGATATTCTTTATCCTTGTTCCATTACTCTACCCTTTGCTCTACTCATGGATATACAATAATGAGGTCGTTAAAAAGGTTCCTGTGGCAATAGTAGACTTGAGTCACAGCCAAACCAGTCGTGAATTCATCCGTGACTTTGATGCTGCTTCCGAGGTAAAAGTGGCCTACTACTGCAATAGTATCGATGAAGCGAAAGACCTTGTTGCTAAACAAGTCGTCCACGGAGTAGTCTATTTCCCGAAAAACTTCGCTCATAAACTCTACAGAGGTGAACAGGCACACGTCAGCGTTTATTGCGATATGAGTTTGATGTTGACTTATAAAGCCATCTATCAAACGGCACAAGCGGTGGCCTCGAAAATGAATTCTGCCATCCAAATCAGTCACTCCATCGACTTCACCAATCGTGATGACGAGATAACCACAAAGCCTCTTGACTATGAAGAGGTGCCAATCTTCAACACAACAGGGGGATATGGTAATGCCATTATCCCTGGAGTACTCATCCTTATCCTACAACAAACCTTACTATTGGGTATTGGTTTGGCAGCTGGAACGGCCCGAGAGAACAACCGATATCAGGAACTTATACCAATCAGTAAGCATTATGTTGGCATCTTCCGAATAGTACTTGGCAAGTCAATGTGTTACTTTATGGTGTTTGCTGTCATGGCAGCTTATCTCACCCTTTGTGTGCCACATTTCTTCCATTTCACATCAATGGTCCACGCGATTGACCTCATTGGCCTGATGATACCTTTCCTATTGGCTGTTATTTTCTTTGGAATGGCACTCTCATGTCTCGTGAGATATCGCGAAAATGTGATGCTACTTGTTGTCTTCACCTCTATCCCTCTATTGTTCCTTACAGGCATCTCATGGCCCGAAACAAACATGCCCGACCTATGGAAAGCCTTTGCTCAGCTATTCCCTTCAACGTTTGGCGTGCGTGGTTTCCTACGCATCAGCAGTATGGGGGGCACCCTTGACGACATTGAACCAGAGTTTACGGCATTGTGGATTCAAACAGTTGTTTATTTCTTTGCTACGTGCGCCGTCTATCGTTATCAAATCATCAAGACACGAAAACAGGCTTATGCACGTATGGATATGCTGAAAGCAAAGGCTGCAGCAGCAAAGAGTAAAAGACAAAATAAAACAGAAGAAATAGCACCGCAATCCTAAACATCAATCTCGTAGCTTAGAATGATGAGATAGATGCAGAAAAAACAAATTTGCGAATAAATAAGATTTCTATTATATTCTTATTTATTCGCAATCTTTTTTCCTTTGATTTTCGATTCAAAAGATAACGCTTTAACTCACCACCTGACCAGAGAAAATCTTCAAAGAAAGCTGCCTCGGGAGAAGCATTGTAATACATTGAATCTCAATCCCTTCCACCTCGTCAACAAATCTACCTCATTTCATCGCCTAAAATGAATGATATCAGACGATGAAATGACGGCTTTTGCATGGCAAAATGCCTGTATTCAAAATACCATTAATATGATCTTCAATTATTTTTCCAATGCCGTTTGCTCCTCATCTTGATGAAGACACCTAATTCTAAAATAGGATAAAGGCAATGCAAGAACCGCTAAGATGAGAAAATAGATCATAAAGGGCGTTGGAATTTCTATATTATCAGGATTCCACCAGACTGCCTGCGGCCATGCTATGCTGATGATAATGTAGACAAGTATAAGGATTCCACAACCAATTAGAAAGGTATAACGAGGGAAATAAGTTGAAACGACAAAGAAGAAGGAAGAAAAGAAGAATATAAATGGCAAGATATTACCGAAAGGAAAAAATTCAGATCCCTCTACCCAAGGCATTGGTTGGTATGTTGGAGTTGCGATAATTGCATCTAAAAGATATGCCAGTATACCATAAAATAAAAATGGTAACACCACAAAGAATGTCCATCTGATGATCCATCCACGCGAAGCATTGACACGACGCTCGTCAATCGCTGAAGCATTACTCATGCCCCAAGAGGCAAAGATGCAGCAGGCTAACAACCAAAGAGGAAAGAGCGCTATGACAACACTATACATAGAGACTGTTGCTGTGGGTGAACCCATGCCACGAATTGCGGAAATGAAGCCTTCAACAAGCAACATAAGAAGAAAGAAAACAATTGTTGTTATAATTACTTTCTTTTTAGAAGCACTCCATAAGGCACGCATAAATGCCACTGTATTTGGGCTAAAAATGACTGTTCCATATTATTTCTTATTATTTTTCATTAGTGTTGCCATAGGAATAGAGTCCGTTCCATAGGTGATATCGCCATATTTCTTTTCACGAACTTCAATCGAACCATAGGACTTTGGAAAGAAAGGAGTGAGATTTCCCTCATCCGTTACGAGTAAATGCCCCACTTTACAATCGCCGTCTCCATAGTTCATACTATATCCCAGCTGTATTTTCATGTTCTTAATATGAGCCTTTCGCAAATCTAATCGGTCAAAAATCCAAGCACAACAGAAGTCATCTATTGTCGTCTTTCCTAAGAAAGTAAAGCTTCCATTCTCTTGGTTTGTATAATATAATGAGGGCAACTTGGCATCAACAAATAAGAAATTACATCCTGGACTATCGCATCGTATGGCCCAAAAATAAGTCGGAACAGTTAGATAAATGAATATATCTTGATTGCTATTCTCATAACTTCGTTTCAAACTTCCATCTCCATCATCCTGATCTAAGTTATATTCTGATAACACACGAACATCAAAATCCGAATATTTATGAACGAGACGAGTCTTCCTCCACACATCAATCTTTCTTCCCTTTTCAGTGGGATAACATAACAAAACACTATCAGTTCTCACCATTCGGATAAGATCTTTGGGATAGGTTACACAACACTTTCGGGGGTCATTTGTAGTTCTTATGATGATGTTTATATTTGCATCAGGCATACTTTTAATCCAAAACCCATCTACTTTTCGTATGCCTCGGGTTTCAAAACTATCTACACTGACTTCTTCTTTCTGGGCTTCTAAGTAACTGTAAGGCGGCTCTCCTTGGGGCAAATAAAAACCAAGTACAACCATACCAGCCGTGAATAAAAGAAAAAGTACTATGCCTAAAGGTATGAAAGCTTTTTCATCGTATCTCCGTTTTAATAAATATCATCATAAAAGTGAGTCTTATAAGCAAAACAGCATAGTCTGCATGCAAGCAGATTATGCTGAATCAATAGGTTTGTTATTCGTTGTTCACATCAACAATCTTTGTTGGTGCCAACTCTTTATTACGCCGATTGACGACCGTTACCACTGCCTGTGCCAAACCGAGAAAGGCTTGTCCCATCACTGAATCTACCTTTGTAGCGGCAGGTTCGCCATTATCTCCTCCCTCACAAATACTTTGAACGATTGGGATTTGAGCCAAAAGAGGAACCTTTTTCTCTTTTGCTAAGTTGCTTGCACCATCTTTTCCAAAGATATAATATTTGTTTTCGGGCAGTTCCGCGGGTGTAAAATAAGCCATATTCTCTACTAATCCAAGGATAGGAACATTCACTTTATCGTTCTCATACATGTCAATTCCCTTGCGCGCATCAGCCAAAGCAACCTTCTGAGGAGTACTAACGATGACGGCACCCGTTATGGCTAACGTTTGAAGTAGCGTCAAATGAATGTCACTTGTGCCTGGAGGAGTGTCGAGAATAAAGTAGTCAAGGTCGCCCCAATCGGCATCAGCAATAAGCTGTTTCAAGGCAGAAGTCGCCATGCCTCCACGCCAAAGTGTGGCCGTATCTGGGTCAACAAAGAAGCCAATACTTAAGAGTTTAACTCCATATCTCTCTACAGGAACGATGAGTTGTCGGCCATCTTTGTCGATAGCATAAGGCCTTTCGTCCTCGACACCAAACATTTTAGGCATCGAAGGACCGAAGATGTCGGTGTCTAACAAGCCTACCTTATAGCCCAAACGCGCCAAAGCTATGGCTAAGTTGGCAGAAACAGTGCTCTTACCAACACCACCTTTTCCCGAACTTACAGCGATAACATTCTTCACTTGGGGAAGAAGTTTGCCCACTTCTGGGCGTGGTGACGACTTAAATTCAGTTTCAATGGTCACCTTTATGTCTTTACTGACGTGATAATGAATAGCAGCTTCGGCCGCCTTTACAGTCGATTTGAGGAATGGATCAGTGTCGCGTGGGAATATCAACGTTACTTTCACCTCCATACCACTAATATGTACATCGTCCATTACAACCATTTCACTCTCCACAAGGTTCTTTTTTGTCCCGGGATAAATAACAGTTGCCAATGCGTCGGTAATCAATTTTGGATATAATGTCATCTTTCGTGTCGTTTAAATGAAATCTTTTTGTGTTTACTTTATTATCTAATTACAAAAGTAAGGATTATTTTTCATTCCATGAAATGAAACAATATAAAAAGCGAAAACGCACGGTCGTCCGACTATGCGTTCTCTATTTACTCAACTTTTAAGATTTTGTATACTTACACTCTCACGAGCTCGAGTATACACGACTAATTAAACAAAACTTTCTCCCAACGGAGATAAGCATATCTTATGTTAGCCCTAAGGCCGTAACATTCATGAAACAAAAGCACAACTCATAAAAGATGTGCGATTGAAATACAAAAGTAAGGTTTTTATTTTAATACAACAAATAATTTACTTTTTTTTATTTATTCGTATTTAAACTACTTCTTTTCGGCCTATGATAACTGCGATATTCGTCCAAAGGGATTTCAATATCGGGCTCACGAAGTACACCTTGCTGTGGAAGAAGGAACTTAACATACCGTATATTCAAGCCTCTTTCTATCCACATGCGTTCATAATAGGTTTGAATGGATAAGATTTTGCGCGTTTCTTCATCTAAACCTGCGGTATGATATAGGTCATCTGTTGAGAAAATTACAGGCAAATGATTTTCCTGTATCATATAAGTGGTATAGGTAAAGAGGAAATTTGAGTCGGTCTTTACATGCATTATTCCCTCATTAACAAGGAACTTTCGATAACGATTCAAAAAGAATGTACTGGTCAAACGCTTGCGGGGATTCTTCATTTGCGGGTCACTGAAGGTGAGCCAAACCTCATTTACCTCGTCTTTGCCAAAGAAACGGTCAATGATTTCGATATTCGTGCGCAAGAAAGCAACATTCTTTAGTCCTGCTTCCAAAGCCTGCTTGGCTCCTGTCCACATACGCGCTCCCTTGATGTCTACGCCAATAAAGTTCATTTCTGGATAGAGACGAGCCAATTCTACCGTATATTCTCCCTTGCCACATCCTAATTCCAACACAATCGGATGATTGTTTGAAATACATTTCACGCCAATGTCCTTGCATTTCAAAAGGTACATTGTCGACAACTGAATACGGATATTGAAAGACATTGCTAAATGTCTCCATCTCGGCAAACTTGGCTAACTTTCCTTTTCCCATAGAATGAATTTATTGCAAAGGTACAAGGAAAGTATGATATACACAACTTTCAGAGGCATTATCCAAAAGAATACAACAAAATCAAATTGAAAACATGAAACCAAAGGCCAAAGAAAATGGGCACCAAACCCTGAAATCCTTTCATAAACGAAAGGTTTCAACGTTTGATACCCACAAAAAGAATATCTTTGTTTAAGCCTCTTTCACTTCTACTGAAGCCTTCTTCAAGTCCTCATAGAAGTTAACACGAGCCATGTTCATATAGGGAACGAGCCACAAAAAGCCTATACAGCAAGTCAATATTGAAAGTATTGCCCAACCGATGAAACTCAAATCAAGTAAGAAAAGCTCAAGTTTGTGGCCATCCATCATGCGCATACTCTCCTCAATAGCAGCGTTGTTCTTCATCTCTGGATTATCTTTCAAGATGTAAGGTGTCATTGCATACGAATAAGACTTAATGCAACCAGGAATTAATAACAGCAAACTCCAGAGGAAAACATAAACATAATACAACAAGGTTGTAGTCAAAACTCTTGAGAACAGCTCTTTGTTGTAGCCCTCAAACATGTCTTTTGCTGTTGCGTCTCCACCTCTTACAGCGCCAAGGAAAAGCGTCTGATAGCCCCAAGTTAAAGGAAGTGCCAAGATAAATAGCACTAAACCAATGAGATGTAAGATAGCAGGACTGTCCTTATCTCCTGATAAAATTTGGGTAATACCAATGATAAACCCATAAACAAAGGTAATAAGAACAAAGTTTCCCCATTTGTTTTCCAAGGCACTTAGCGCTCGGTTCTTGTAATTTGTAATACTGTCCATAGTATAAAATAAATTAATTGATGAGTAAATAATTTACATTCGACGGCACAAAGCCATCGAATGCGTATTTTGATTTAATTGTTTATCCAATAACAACTGTGGTCCAACCATGCTTATCTTCAATGGTTCCATACTGTATTCCACGCAAGGTTTCATAGAGTTTGGTTGACCATGGGCCTGGCTTTTCACCGAAACGATAGACTTTTCCAGTATCCATATCGTCAAGATGAGATATCGGTGAGATGACGGCGGCTGTTCCACAAGCTCCTGCTTCCTCAAAAGTCTCAAGCTCTTCTTCAGGAACTGGGCGACGCTCTACCTTCATTCCAAGGTCTTCTGCAATCTGCATCAGACTCTTATTCGTAATAGAAGGCAGAATAGAAGTACTCTTTGGAGTAACATAAGTGTTATTTTTTATTCCAAAGAAATTGGCTGCTCCACACTCATCTACATATTTCTTTTCCTTTGAATCGAGATAAAACTCACTGGCATAGCCCTTTGAATGTGCAATAGAATTGGCCTTCAAACTGGCTGCATAGTTGCCACCCACCTTATATTTACCTGTTCCAAGCGGTGCCGAACGGTCGTAATCACGAATAATAACATAGGGGTTTGCAGAGAAACCTCCCTTGAAATAAGGGCCAACTGGAGTCACAAAAATCATAAACAGATATTCTTCGGAGGGATGAACACCTACTTGTGCCCCTGTTCCTATCAGCAAAGGACGCACATAAAGCGTAGCCCCGCTTTCATAAGTAGGGATATATTCCTGATTAAGACGAACGACTTTCTTCACCATTTCAATGAAAAGGTCGGTTGGAACCTCTGGCATCAGAATGCCACGGCAGGTGCTTTGCAGACGCGATGCATTCTCTTCAACACGGAAAACGCGTACTTTTCCGTCAGGACAACGATAAGCTTTCAACCCTTCGAAAGCCTCTTGACCATAGTGAAGACATGTAGCTGCCATGTGAAGATGAATATATTCTTCAGAGCATACCTCTATTTCGCCCCACTTTCCGTTGCGATAATAGCAGCGAACATTATAATCTGTTGGTCTGTAACCAAACGATAAATTAGACCAATCCAAGTCTTTCATCACCTTAAATGTTTTATTGTTTATTTTTATTTCAACTACAAAAGTACAAAGAAAAATACGCATGACCAACAAATCCCTGTCAAAATTAATCACGTTTTTTATTTATTATCGTTGGAAAATGCCACTTTTCGATGAAACAAAAACGCCTTAATGATTGACCATATTATTCAAATTATCAATCTCTCATGGTGAAAAAGCAAGTTGATAAGCAATGAATAAATTTACATTATTATTGAATCTGCAAGTCCACGAAAGCCACTACATCCGTCAATAAAATTCAAAGCACATTTGCTTTTGCCTTAAAAATTTATTATCTTTGTATCAGGGAAAGTATTGATATGCTTTCCCTTTTTTCATGGTTCTATTCATAAGGCCATATCAAACGGCCCTTTATCAAAAATAATCCTTACAAAATAAGCTCTTAATTTGGGTCATTTTACCGCACGAAATGGCCTTCTTTACAACCCGATTCCATAGAGAACAACAGTCAAACTGACGCTAACGAGCAATCAAGAATATATCAACAAGGTTGCAAACACTTTATAGTTGTCCGTTATTCTTACATCTTTCTTAAACTTTGTTAATACAATTAAGACTATAATATTACAGTTTTCGACATTCAAGAACCATAAATTCAGCTTATATCAAGCATCTTTTTCTAAGATTTTTTTAATCTCGTTATCTGTTTTTGTCAGCTTATCTTTGCAAAGTTTAATCAGCTTTTGCGCCTTCTTTAGTTGTTCACTGAGCGCATCAATCCCAAGTTCATTGTTCTCCATTTGCGTCACAATATGCTCTAACTGATGCAAAGCCTCTTCATATTTTAATTCTTCTTTTGCCATATTCTTTATTTGATAATTGATAGAATGGTTCCGTTTCAAGTATTGTTTCTATTTCATCACCGCTCTTCAACAGTGACTTGTCTTTCACTATTCGCCCATTTAACATGGTCATACTATAGCCCCGATGCAGCAACAACGTAGGATCGAGCGACTTTACACGCTGACTAAGTAAGCTTAAATGATAGTTTTCGCGCATCATCTGTTGTTCTATAGTCGGTTTTATGCCCTGTTTCAACTGCTCAAGTCTATGAGTTTCTTGCACCAAATGGGTTTGAATAGCCGTTGTTAAAGCTTGAAACCTATGTTCAAGCATAGTCTCTTGGCGCTCCTTATACAAGGAAAAAAGCATTGGAATCTTCTCTCCAAGGTGCTGAAGTTGAGCTTTTTCCATTTCCATTCGATGCCGAACACTGGTTAAAAGTTCTGTTTGCGCATCGAGAACACGCTCATAAACTTCTTCCAAATGGTCTACAAGGAAGGCCGCTGCGGCTGTAGGCGTTTTCACACGAGTATGAGAAACCATGTCAAGTACAGACTCATCGCGGTCGTGTCCGATACCCGTGATGACGGGAAGTGGAAAGTTTGCCACGTTCTCGGATAGCGAAAGGGTGTCAAACCCGCTCATATCGCTCGTGGCACCACCACCTCTTATGATCACAACCACATCGAAATCATCCATCCGTTGATTGATTTTATTGAGGGCAGCAATCACACTTTGTTCTATCTCCTCACCTTGCATGACAGCAGGAAACAAGCGAGTATAAAACTTCAATCCATAGGAATTGTCGCTCAACTGATGACAGAAGTCACCATAACCCGCGGCATTTGCGCTTGAAATAACAGCGATTCGTTGGGCAAAAAGCGGTAGTTCGAGCTCCTTTTGCAAGTCGAAAATGCCCTCAGCTTGTAGCTGTTTGACAATCTCTAAGCGTTTACGTGCCATGTCACCCATAGTAAATTCGGGATTGATATCTGTCACAATCCATGAAAATCCATAAGCTTCGTGGAAGTCGGGATAAACCTTTAGCATCACTTTTAGCCCTGCATGAAGATATTGTCCGCTAACTTTCTCAAACTTAGGGCGCAGCGTTTGCCACTTATTTTTCCAGCATTTGGCTGACGCTTTGGCTACAGGCGTGTTACTGAAAAGCTCTTTCTGTATCAATTCCATATAGCAATGGCCCCGCACTTCGCGAAGTTCGGAGAGCTCAGCTTCAACCCAATACTCGTTATCAAAGGCAGTTGAGATGACTTCTCGCACGAGATTGTTGAGTTCAAAGAGTGATAATGCTTTCATTTTCGACCTGAATTATAGGCTTTCCAAAAGTCAGGAACGCCGTAACCAAAGACATTATTGGGCGTGGTTGCATTGTTTCCGCTCGCAATGACAAGGCGAATAATCTCACGAGCTGATTTATCTGGCAGTGCCTGCCAAAGGCAAGCGACCATCCCAGAGATAAGGGGTGCAGAGAAAGAAGTACCCATTTCATCGACTATAGTGCCTCTACCTGAGATGACAGCTGTAGGACTTCCATAGGCCATTACATCGGGTTTGACTCGTCCATCCTGTGTAGGTCCAACGCCAGAAAAGGCTGCATTCACGCCCGAAGGTGAGATTGCACCAACCGTAAGAATATCTTTTGCATCGGCAGGGAAATTGATTTTCTTCCATGTTCCCATGCCATCATTGCCTGCACTGTTTACCAACACGATACCTTTTGATGCCAACAGCGATGCCGTTCGCGAGATAAGGGTCGTCATTCCATCCATTTCATCATAGTGATGATTGGTAGATGCGTCATCAAAATCATGATAACCGAGCGACGAATTGATGATATCCACCCCCATAGAATCGGCATATTCCACTGCTTCTGCCCAGTAATCCTCTTCTGCAATGCTTTCCGTTTGGCGGTCTTCACAACGTATCAACAGATAGGAAGCATCCGGGGGCACTGCCTACATAGATACCCGGCAGGTCGGTAGCCATAACAGAAAAGACCATCGTTCCATGCTCCATCTCCGAGAAAATGCTTTTAGAACAAGGCACAACAAAGTCGTTCTGTCCCACAATTCGACATTTTTGCAAGCATGGAATACGGTCAACATTCATAAAACCAGCATCAAGGACGGCAATCATCTTGCCCTTTCCGCGATACCCTGAGGCGTGCATTTTAATCCCATTTAACGTGAGAAGTTGTTCTTTTGTGACGCCAAAGCGGTTGCCTTCTGCTATAGTATCCCAACGATTAAACTCCTTTTTAAAGTTCAATCTGACGGAGTTTGTGATAGAATCTGGTGAAGAGAATGTGCGGAAAACACTCTTCACAAAAGGTAATTTCAATAATTCATAAACCTTTCCTGGGTTACTACATCGCACAAGTACGGTGTTATTCCATTTACTTTTGCCCACAATCTTCAACTCTTTTGATGCCGAAATGGCATGCAAATAACTTTCATTGAGTGGTAAATCAGTTGAATCAATGGCAATATGTTGGCGCTTTCGTCGCTCAATTGCACGTGGCGAAAGGTATTCAGATGGGGCATTTAACGAATAGCGCGAATGGTTTTTATCTTTCAAGGTCACGCGAAACATATAGCATTTTCCACCAGGATAAGAAATCATCTCGGTGGCATTGATTCTTGCAAAGGCAGAAGCCACACAGCAGAGAAATGCAAACATGAACAGGAAAGAAGTTTTATTCATTGATACATACTTAGGTTTCAAGTGTACAAAAGTAATATTTTATCTCATAAAAACAAAGAAAAACGGATGAAAACCAGTTCACACGAAAAATAGTTATGCCTTAGAGAACAACCTAATGAAATTTTATTTATCTTTGCGACTGATTCATATTATATTTGGACAACAGTTTTTCTTAGATACGAACGCACATGAAATGTAATCTAAAATCATTCTTATTGTCGGCAGGAACACTGCTTCTGACAATGTGTTTCAACACTACTTATGCACAGAAATGGGACGATAAAATCATCATTTCGCAATGTACTGACCAATATGTCATGTCACTTGATCATGAGAATCCTATCGTTAAGAACACGAAACGCTATGTTTACGAATCTAATTCGGCTATAACCGTCAACCCGGAAACAGCTGCTTTCTACGGAGAGAATATCACATTAGACGATGTTTCGGGGCGAGGAATGAAGTTATATAAGAATATTACCCCAGAGAATGTATTCTATGATGACACTAAAGCCTGTATCATTCGAGGATACATTGATAAGAAAGGTGGGACTTGTAAAGCCTCATTTGAACGTACTTTCAAAGATATCAAATACTTTACCCGCATATATCTCCTTGAAGAGTATTTCATTCGAGATAAGACTTTGACGATAACCATCCCTAAACAACTGTCAGGTTATCACATCAAAGAAATGAATTTTAAGGGCTTTAATATTGAAACCTCCCATATATCTACCCCAGAAGGCGAAACCTTTACTTACACTTTGCACAATGCGGACCGCATGAAAGAGGATAAAATGATGCCCCCTATCTCAAATGTATACCCATATTTGCTCATCACGGGGTCGTTTTCAGATGCCAATGCGCTTTATTCTTGGTCAAAAGAAATGGCAAATGTAGACTGCACTATACCCAATTTAAAGGAACTTTTACAAGAAATCAACGCACATAGTAAAACAGATGAGGACAGGATTAGTAACACTTACCAATGGATTCAGGACCATATTCGCTATGTAGCCTTTGAAGCTGGCATCGCAGGACACCGCCCAGATACGCCTAAAGAGGTGCTTCGCAAACGATATGGTGACTGTAAAGGTATGGCCTTATTACTGAAAACGCTCCTCAAAGCGCAAGGTTTCGACGCACGACTTACCGACATTGGAACGGATGAAATACCTTTTAAGATGAGCGAAGTACCTACACTTGCTGGCGCCAACCACGTCATTTGTACGCTCTTTTACAAAGGAAAGACCTTCTACATCGATGCTACTTGCAACCACATTCCATACACTTATACGCCACAACACATACAAGGTTCTGAGGCAATGATAGAGAATGGGGACAAGCCTTTGATGCAAATCGTACCACAACAAAAAGCAGATTCGTCCATCGATAGCCTCTCTTATACTTATCATCTGCAAGGAGATGCACTTGTAGGGAAGGCAAACTATCTGCTAAGAGGCGACATGAAAGAATGGTTTATGAGTCTCATTGACGATGCAGGAAATAAGAATAGCGAAGAGATCTTAGCCAATAATCTTAATTCCGACACGCATAACATGACGGTTAATAACGTGAAATGGATAGATAAAGACGCACGAAACGTGTGGGCAAACTTTGTTGGTGACATCGTCAATCAGCCTGCAATACAACAAGCTGACGGTGAAATCTATGTTGAACTCAACCCTCATAATAACCTCTTTGACAACAGAATAGACACTACAGGGGCGTGCAAATGACTATTATTTCCCTGTGCGTTGCAACATCGTTCGACAGGCTTCATTGACCATTCCAGCAGGATATAAGGTTGATTATATGCCTCCTTCTGCCACGTTCTCTACCCCAGAAGGTGTCCTTTCGTGCCAATTCAGCCAGAAAGGAAACACCATTCTCTTCCACCAAAAGATGCAAATCAACCATCGCCGCATACCCATTGCAAACATTCCAAAATGGAATGAGACCATAAGCAAATGGAAAGACGCTTGCAACGAACAGGTAGTATTGAAGAAATAACAAAGCGAATAACATATAAATAATACTCATCTATAAACAGATTCATATTTATGAAGAAGCTATTAACTTTGCTTTTGTTGGCTATCATCGCACTACCAACATTAGCGTTTGACGACAACGACTACCAAAAGTTTGTCAAAGAGGTGAAAGAAGACGTATGGAAAAAGGACCTTCCCACAATTCAACAACCGCACTGTTCCTGCTCAATACAAGAACGAATCGGCTGTGATTTTGGCACGATATGAGGAACTTTCCATCGACTTAAGTAAGAAATTCAACTTCTTTGCCTTTGCAAACCTCAAGCAAAACACAGCAAATCACCTGAGACGTTATCTCGTTAAGATAAACGATAAAGCTGCACTTGATAACTACTCTACATTTGATTTCCGCACGTATGACCGCTCTTTCAATGATCTTTTGCTTCGCGAAGACCATCGAACTGTGCTTGGAGTGCGCGTCATTAAAGCCCGATGGAACTATCAAAGAGGTAAGCAGTGACGAATATCAAGACGCTAACGAGGGCAAGAAAGGACAAGAAAAGCGCGCCAAACTGGCTGTACCTGACTTGCAAGTTGGCGACATGTTAGACTATTTTGTCTATGACTTTGACGTGATAAAAGAGGATAACTTCGACCCAACTTTATTCTTTTTTGGAGCTGATTACCCAATACTTGACTACACGATTCATTGCGAAATAGATAAGAAACTCTGTACACAATATCGCACGATGAATGGCGCTCCAGACTTTAAATCGGGTGAAAAAGGTGACTATATTACCCTTGATGTGCACGCTAAAAACATAGATAAGACGTTGCCAAACTATGCTTTTAACCCTATTGCACAGGCTCCATTCACGTTACTTTATGTTACCAACAATAACATCGCTTTACTCTATACACCACAGAGTGCAAAGCAAAAGGGACTGCAAGCAAACCCTGATGCAAAGGTGATTCAACAGGATGCATGGACTGATTGGGATGATCACTGCCCCAAATGGGTATTCAACAAGAAGATGGGGCAAGTCATTAAGAATGCTAAAAAGCTTGGAAGTGATGAAGAAAAAGCTGACTATGTATACAACTATTGGGTATTAAAATCATTGTATTTCAATCAACCTCAAGAGACCGATGATAACTTTTCAACGCTCTTTACGACAATTCTTGATATGTTGAAAGTACCTTATAGTCGCGCAATACTAACCAGCTGGTATAACGAACCCCTTGATCAGCTCATCAGTTATATCGATGTTTCACGCGCAATTATGCTCAAAAACGGGAAATGTTACTTTCCTTTGAACAACGTAGTAAGTGCAAATGTCATCCCTCTCTTTATCAAAACCGAGATGGAATGTATACAGACAGGGCGAAAAAGTTTTATAAAGGCCCATTCACTACATTCAAAACAGCAGGTTCTAAGGCTTCAGACAATGTAGAAAAAGTTACGATTGACGCCACGATTACAGATGGAATATTAAATATTAAGCGTCAAAACACAACGACAGGTTGCGAGAAAGAAGGTCTCATTTCGACTTATTCCACTGGTGAAGATCTCGTGAAAGCATGGGGCTAAACCCTATGGAGCTACGACCTCATCTGACATCTATAACTATAAAGAAAGCGAAGCAAAGGCGAGGGCAACTGAACGAGCTGAGAAGGACAAACAAGTCATTCCGGAGAGGTTTTCAAAAGAAATCAAAGCCTATCATGATAGAGCTGCCATGAAGATTAATGCCACAAGCGTAGACAATTACGCTGAAAACAACACTCCATTTGTCTATACAACAGACTATCAAATGGATGGATTGGTGAAAAAGGCAGGCCGTAATCTTGTGGTTTCTGTAGGTCAGTTGTTTGGACAACAAACTCATATTGAGGGCAAAGATCGTAAGCGTGATGCGGATTTAATCTTTGATTTTCCCCGCACTTACACTGTAACCATGAACCTAACGATTCCTTCTGGCTATTCTATTGCACCTGAAAGTCTGCAAAAACTCAATAATAACATAGACAATGAGTATGTAAACTTCACAACAAAAGCCCAAGTTCGTGACGGAAAACTCATTATAAACTTTGATAAAGTGTATAAACAGCAACGCATACCTGTTGCAAAATGGGCGCAGATTCTTGCCATGCTTGACCAAGCTTACGAGTTTACAAGTCAGCAAGTTGTATTGAAGAAGAATTAAACACACCTCACATCCTCTTTTGCCTTGCCTTTGTCTGAAACATGATATCCTTAAAACAATCGGATAAAAGCAAGGTAAAAGTGGTGTTTTATGCATTATATTTATTTAACAAAATAATCAAATTAATTTACGACAAAATCTATTTTATCAGATAAATCAAAATCAACGAGTCTTTCATTCACATGAAAATGACTGCATCATTCCATTCATTTTATCTCATAAAATCAGCCTGTTTGTTCCATAAAATGACCCACTTTGCAAAGCAATTCGACATGGATGAATACAGGTTTCGGCCCTATCCTACCAAAAGAACAGAACAAAGCACAAAAAAAGGGAAAGCACTTCCGCACTTTCCCTACAGCAAAGATAATAAAATGTAGAGGCAAATGCAAATGCGACTTGAATTTAATTTACAGTTAAGCACTATCTGCCTACCTCTCAAGACGCATTATTATTTAGAACTATTCACATCATCATACACACTATGTCGGGTGAATTGTGCTACGACATACGAGCAAACGGCACGAATCTTTTTGTTGTTTTGTCGTGCATAAGCTACGGCTTCATCAAGTAAGGCGCGTGCAACGCCACGACCTTCATAAGCTTTTCCTACGAGAGTATGCGTGATTGCGAAACGTTCTTTGTCGTCCCATTCATACTCCATTTGACCGATTTCAACTCCGTTTTCAAGTGCAACGAAACGACCACCTGTTGGCTTTTCTTCTTGTTTTATTTGCATATCACTTTGTTTTTAATAGCATCACATGACGCTAAAAGCATTGTAGCAAATCTCTTGCCAAGCCTCTTTAGCTGTCAAACTGACTGCCAGCTTCAGCCCACTAAAAGCAAATAGAAAGCGATTTACACCATGATTCATCATATTTTCGTTACATTTCATCTTTATAAACAAGGTGAAACCAAAAATAATTTTGTATATTTGCATCATGGATAATAAGGAAGCTACACTGCAATTAGGTACACAACCCGTTGGAAAATTGCTGTTACAATATGCCATGCCGGCCATCGTTGCCATGATGGCAGCATCGCTTTACAACATCGTTGACAGCGTATTTATCGGTCAACGCGTTGGACCAATGGCAATTTCTGGCCTTGCTATCACCTTCCCTTTTATGAATTTAGCAAGCGCTTTCGGTGCAGCGGTGGGCGTAGGAGCATCTACTTTGATATCTGTTAAACTGGGACAAAAAGACTATAAGACTGCAGAAAACATCTTAGGAAACACGGTTTCATTGAACCTTATCATAGGAATTGGGTTCTCAATAGTGTCATTATTGTTCCTCAATCCTATTCTTCGATTCTTTGGAGCCAGTGAAGCCACGCTGCCATATGCCCGAGATTACATGCTGATTATATTGGGAGGAAACGTCTTTTCGCACATGTATTTCGGCATGAATGCCGTACTTCGTGCTGCAAGTAAGCCGCGACAAGCCATGTATGCCACGATATTTACCGTTGCAATGAACACACTTCTCGACTATATCTTCATCGTAGAATTTGGTTGGGGCATTCAAGGTGCAGCCTATGCAACGATACTTGCTCAGGTGATGGCCCTTATTTGGCAGCTTCATATCTTTAGTAACAAGAAGGAACTACTCCATTTTCAGCGCGGAACTTATAGGCTTCGGAAGTCCTTAGTGAGGAACATCATCGGCATAGGAATATCTCCTTTTGCCATGAATACATGTGCCTGCATGGTGGTAATCTTTATTAATCAGCAGCTCGTTCGTTACGGAAGTGACTATGATGTGGGTGCATACGGCATCGCAAATAAGGTTTCTTTCGTCTTCATTATGTTCGTAATGGGCATCAATCAGGGTATGCAACCGATAGTAGGATATAACTATGGCGCGCAACAATTAATGAGAATGATTCGCGTAGTAAAGCTATCGATTGTGGCAGCAACGGCAGTTGTGTTCACAGGATGGCTCATTGGGATGTTTGCTCCCTATTATTGTGCACGCGCATTCACCAAAGACCCGACGCTGATTCGCTTGGGAATGAAAGCCATTCGGTTAAGCATGATTATGTATCCTGTCATAGGTAGTCAGATGGTTACAGCGTTTTTTTCTTTCAAAGTATCGGTAAGGTTAAGATTAGTATCTTCCTATCTTTGTCGCGACAACTCATCTTTTTACTTCCTGCTTTGATTGTGATGCCAATGTGGTTTGGCGTAAATGGTGTTTGGTATGCAATGCCATTTTCGGACGGTTTCGCTGCCGTCATAGCCGCTTTAATGCTGATGGGCTACATGAGAAAATTCAAGAAACAATATAATGAAATACAACATGAAAGACCAAAAGATAATTATTAATATAGGAAGACAAATCGGAAGCGGTGGAAGAATCATTGCAAGACAACTTGCAGAGGTGCTAAACTGCGCCTTCTATGACCGAGAACTCTTGAATCTTGCAGCCAAAGAAAGTGGTTTTAGCGAGAAGTTCTTTGAGCAAAATGATGAGAAGAAAGGCTTCCTTCATACGCTTTTTCACGTCAACATCCCACTAATGGGCGAGAATAACTTCTATAAGAACGACTTCTCTCAAGAGAGTTTATACCAATTTCAGAGTGATGCTATCACCAAAGCTGCCCGAGAAGGCAACTGCGTTTTTGTGGGAAGAACGGCCGATTACGTACTGCGTGAGTTTCCAAATACAGTGAATATCTTCATCACGGCTAAGCTTGAAGACCGCATTCAGCGTGTTGCCGAACGACAACATGTGTCAGAAGAAGAAGCCAGAAAATATATTTCAGCACGTGAAGAGGCCCGCGCTATCTATTATAACTACTATACTGGTAAGAAATGGGGAGCCTCTGAGAGTTATGATCTCTGTGTAAATAGCAGTATCTTAGGTTTAGATGAGACTGTGGAATTTATCACTTCATTTATAAAAAGACGTTTTAAGCAATGAAGAAAATAGGCATTATCAGCGACACTCACGCCTATTGGGACGATAAATATGAGTTATATCTCGGCGAATGTGACGAGATATGGCATGCTGGAGACATAGGTTCCGTGGAACTTGCTGACCGCTTTGAAGCGATGAAGCCTATCTTTCGAGCAGTTTATGGCAATTGCGATGGCTATGAATTACGAGCCCGTTATCGTGAGATTCTACGCTTTAAATGCGAAGATGTGGATGTAATGATGACACATATTGGCGGTTATCCGGGACGTTATGAACGTGCAATTGTTCCGAAACTCATGGCATCTCCGCCTGACTTATTTATCTCTGGACACTCTCATATCCTTAAGATTATGCCGGATAAAAGCTTGAATCTTCTCCACATTAACCCCGGAGCAGCAGGTATGCAAGGCTGGCATAAAGAACGAACCATAGTTCGTTTGACGATTGAAGGAAACAAATTCACTGATTGTGAAGTAATAACATTAGGACAGAAACATTCAAAATTATAGATAATATGAAGACATATCTTGTGACAGGTGCCGCTGGTTTCATTGGCGCTAACTACATTAAGTATCTCCTTTACCGTAAGTATAAGGACCAAGACATTAGAGTTATCATCCTCGATGCACTCACTTATGCCGGCAATCTCGGTACAATTAAAGATGATATTGACGATAAACGTTGTGTGTTTGTAAAGGGAGATATTCGTGATCGCGAACTCGTTGATCGCCTATTTGCCGAAAATGACATTGACTATCTTGTCAACTTTGCAGCCGAAAGCCATGTAGATCGCAGCATAGAAGACCCACAACTATTTCTGAATGTTAACATTTTAGGGACTCAGAACCTTTTAGATGCGGCTCGGAGAGCCTGGGTTACGGGCAAAGATGAATGTGGTTATCCCACATGGAAAGCCGGAAAGCGTTATCATCAGGTATCAACCGACGAGGTATATGGCAGTCTTGGTGCCGAAGGATACTTCACAGAGCAGACTCCTTTGTGTCCACATAGCCCATATAGTGCCAGTAAAACGAGTGCAGATCTATTCGTTATGGCTTATCATGACACGTTCCACATGCCCGTAACGATTACGAGATGTTCGAACAATTACGGCCCTTATCACTTCCCAGAGAAGTTGATTCCATTGATGATTAATAACATTTTAGAGGGCAAAAAACTACCCGTATATGGCGAAGGACTAAATGTTCGCGACTGGCTTTATGTGGAAGATCATTGCAAAGCCATTGATTTAGTTGTACGAGAAGGCCGTGAAGGTGAGATATATAATGTTGGAGGACACAATGAAATGACCAACATTGACATCGTAAAGCTAACGATTAAGACCATACATGATATGATGGAAGCCAATAAAGGCTTGCGTTCTGTACTCAAAAAGAAAGTAAAGGACGCACAAGGCGACTGGGATATCAGTTGGATTAATAACGATTTAATCACTCATGTGACTGATCGTTTGGGCCATGATCAGCGATATGCCATCGATCCTACTAAGATAAAAGAAGAACTTGGGTGGTATCCTGAGACACGATTTGCCGATGGTATTGTCAAGACTATTAAGTGGAATCTCGACAATCAGCAATGGATTGAAGAAGTAACCAGCGGAGATTATCAGAAATACTACGCTGAAATGTATGGTAACAGATAACCCTTTAATCGATAATATCCCCCAACCATGACAAAGAAAATCATGCTTTTAGGCTCTGGAGAGCTTGGAAAAGAGTTTACTATTGCAGCAAAACGTGTTGGACTTCATGTCATTGCATGCGACCGTTACAATGAAGCGCCTGCAATGCAAGTGGCAGATGAGCGCGAAATCTTCAATATGTTGGATGGTGATGCCTTAGCAGCCGCTGTGGAAAAGCATTGTCCTGACATCATCGTTCCAGAGATAGAAGCTATCAGAACAGAGCGACTTTTTGACTTTGAACAACGTGGAATACAAGTTGTTCCCTCTGCAAAAGCAGTCAACTTCACAATGAATCGTCGCGCAATTCGTGACCTTGCATCTCGTGAATTGGGTCTGCGCACAGCCAAATATTACTATGCAAAGACCTTTGAAGAGTTCAAACGAGCTGCAGACGAGATTGGTTTTCCTTGCGTGGTAAAGCCATTAATGAGTTCAAGTGGACACGGACAAAGTTATGTTCATAATGATAATGAGCTGCAAGCAGCTTTCCATGAGGCCATGGAAGAAGGCAGAGGAGATGTCAAAGAGGTTATCATTGAAGAGTTCATTGACTTTGATTCAGAGTTCACTCTACTCACTGTAACTCAAAAGAACGCTCCAACCATCTTCTGTCCCCCTATTGGTCATGTGCAGAAATCAGGCGATTATCGTGAGAGTTGGCAGCCATTTTGTCTCCCCGATAAAGCCTTATCACAAGCTCAGTACATGGCAAACGAGGTGACAAAGCATTGGAAGGATACGGCATTTGGGGGGTAGAATTCTTCCTAACCAAGCAGGGAGAAGTAATCTTTTCAGAGCTAAGTCCGAGACCACATGACACAGGTATGGTCACGTTGGGACACACAACAAACCTCAACGAGTTTGAACTTCATCTGCGAGCTGTTATGGGTTGGCCCATACCTGCTATTCATTTAGAGCACAACGGCTGTTCAGCTGTCATCCTTTCAAAAGAAAACGCCGACCATGAACCTACATATCATCTCATGGAGGCATTGAAAGAAGATTGCACGCGCGTTCGAATCTTCGGCAAACCCGACCAACATGTCAACCGAAGAATGGGCGTAATGCTATGTTATGGCAGCCTCGACAGCGATATGAATGAGTTGCGTGACAAGGCAAAACGATTGGCTGCAACTGTTATTAAATAAGTAACACGTGGAAGAAATAGATAAGATTGACACGATAACCAAGTTTCTTGACGACCTCGAGAAACTTGGAAAGCAACTCTCTCTCATTCAAGAAGAGCAGAAAAATGTGCTTGCTTATATGCTGAATCTAAAGCAAAAGCACAACACTGAGACGCAAGAATACAACCAGCTTGCAGTCAGAAGTAGAGACTTACAGGCTTTAATTGACAAATACCGCCCTATCTATGAGGAACGAATGTCATGGATAAGGGACATCAAAAAGAAAGGAAAAACAAAATAGATGAATGAATTAGGACAGCTAATTAACCTGCCGAAAATCATTGATCCGCGTGGAAACCTGACCGTAGCTCAGGCTTTTGAGCATGTACCCTTTGCCATAAAACGTGTTTATTGGACGTATGATGTACCCTCAGGTGAAAGCCGTGGTGGACACGCGCACTACAAATGTCGCGAGTTTATCATTGCCGTCAGTGGTAGCTTTGACGTGTGTCTTGACAACGGGCAAGCCAAAAAGACTTATCATCTCAATCACCCTTATCAAGGATTACTTATAGATACCAACATCTGGCGTACGTTAGAAGACTTCTCTTCGGGTGCCGTTTGCCTCGTGTTAGCCGAAGAAGACTTCGACGAAAAAGACTATATATACGATTATCAGCTATTCCTTAGCCACTTAAAATGTTTGAAATAAAGCCCTATTCCCCTGAAATGAAATCCGAATGGGATGCGTTTGTTGGTGCATCTAAAAACGGATTATTTCTCTTTTTCAGGGATTACATGGACTATCATCACGACAGATTTGAAGACCATTCGATTGTAGTTTACCGACAAAACAAGCTCTATGCGCTCCTGCCGGCAAACATTTCACACGATGTTCTCTATACACATCAGGGCCTGACTTTTGGCGGATTGATTGTCAACGAGCATTTCACTGCGGCTGAATCTATTACAGTTTCAAGCTCATCAATGTCTATTTGCGCAATGAAGACATACGAAAAGTGGTATATAAAGCTATCCCCTGGCTCTATCATCAGCAACCCGCTGAAGAAGATTTATATGCTATTTATCGCACAACTGACGCTAAATTAGTAGCCCGAGACATATCAACTGCTATCCGACTTGACATGCCCTTAGCCTGCAATGAGATGAGAAACAGGGGAATAAAAAAGGCACTTCACCATGGCATAATAGTCGAAGAAAGTAATCGTTGGACTGACTTTTGGGAGGTATTGACGACAAATCTACAAACCAAATATCATGTTTCGCCCGTCCATTCACTGTCAGAAATACGCATGCTTAAAGCCAAATTTCCAAACAACATCCGTCTTTTTACAGCACAATTAAACAATAAAGTACTTGGCGGAACGGTAGTATATGAATACGGAAATGTGGCACATACGCAGTATATTTCAGCCTCTTTAGAAGGTAAAAAGCTGCATGCTCTCGACCTACTTCTCGACAAATTGATTCATGAAGTATATCGAAACAAAACGTGGTTTGACTTTGGGAAATCCACCGAACAACAGGGAACAATCCTCAACGAAGGCCTCATCTTTCAAAAAGAGAGAGCTTTGGTGGCCGTGCCGTTTGTTATGATTGGTATGAATGGGACTTATGAAAATAGAATATCTTTCACTGCAACACATCACACAACAACATGCCGATGAACTTCACAAAGCTGTGCAAAAGGTCATCGATAGCGGCTGGTATCTGCATGGAAAAGCTACAAACGACTTTGAAACGGCTTATGCTCAGTATATTGGAACGCAACATTGCATCAGCTGTGGCAATGGACTTGATGCGCTGACCCTCATCTTTAGAGCGTATAAACAGCTTGGAAAGCTTCATGAAGGTGACGAGGTTATCGTGCCCGCCAATACCTATATAGCATCTATTCTCGCCCTAACCGAAAACCGACTCAAGCCAGTCCTTGTCGAACCTGATATGCTTTTGCAACTCGATGTCACACGGATTGAGGCTGCTATCACACCGAAAACACGAGCTATTCTGCTTGTACATCTCTATGGAACTTGTGCTATGCACACCACCATCAGTGCCATTTGCAAACGCCATAACCTACTGCTTGTAGAAGATAATGCCCAAGGTCACGGCCTAAAATGGCATGAAAAACATACGGGAAGTATAGGAGATGCTGCGGCACATAGCTTCTATCCAGGAAAGAATCTGGGTGCAATGGGCGATGCAGGTGCCGTGACAACAGACGACAATCAGCTTGCAACCATCGTCCGTTCTCTTGCTAATTATGGCAGCAATCGCAAGTATGTATTCCCCTATCAAGGCTTAAACAGTCGCATGGATGAATTGCAAGCAGCCATATTAATGACGAAGTTGACCTACTTAGATCATGACAATCAACGTCGCCGATACATTGCAAAACGCTATGAAGAAGCTATTCGTCACGAGGCCGTTACACTGATAAAACCACGCAATTCCGTGTTTCATATCTATCCGATATTATGCAAAAGACGCGATGAATTGCAGCAATATCTGGCGTCGAAAGGTATTGAAACCCTCATCCACTACCCCATTCCACCCCATAAGCAGGCTTGTTATGCGGCATGGAACAGCCTACAACTCCCCATCACAGAACGCATTGCAGCAACAGAACTCAGTCTGCCCTGCAATCAAGCCATGACAGATGATGAGATGGAATATGTCATTCATTCGATTAACACATGGGAAAAGACAATATAAAAACATAAAATATACAACTATGAAACCCACCATTTACAAAACCACAATCGTAGCATTATTGCTATTTTTCATTCCTTTTATGCCAACAAGTCAGGCACAACAGACCAAAAAGGAACTCGTAGGAGTACTCATTAATCATCAGTTTTATTTAAAAGATATGCCACTTAACGAAATCATGAGCATACAGAAAGGCTTTCAAAAGCTTGACGATGGCGAGCAACATACAGTGCTTCACGTCCTTGTTCCTGACGATTTTGTTGCGCCAAAGACTTGGAAGAAATATGAAATCAAGCGCAGTAATGTGGTCAATGCCGACAAATTTGAAGCCAAAGTGCAATTTTTTGATGAAATGAAAAAGGTTACTCACAGTGCAGACAAACAATTTAAGAACCCTAAAATCGGTCAAAAACTGCCAGGAACATTCACACTTCAAGACCTCGACGGAAAGACTTGGACACAAGATTCGCTAAAAAACCGAGTGACAGTAGTTAATGTTTGGTACTCAGGATGTGGTCCTTGCAGGAAAGAAATGCCTGAACTATCAACCTGGAAGGCCCGCTTTCCAGAGGTGATTTTCCTCTCTGCAAACTTCGAAAAGCCTGAGATTGTGAAAGCCATCACCGAAAAACAGGGCTTCAACTGGACGCATTTGCCCAATGATAGATACTTTACGCAATGGGTAGGTAGCGAAGGTTTCCCGCTAACGCTTATCATAGCAATGGATGGAACGCTGCAATACCTCTCGCACAAAACAAGTAATGAAATACGTGAAGAAGTGTTTAGACGCCTCAAATGGCTTACAACCATACAAAAAGAATAAGTTAGAATTAACTTAACAAAAGCCTCTTAAGAACGGCCTTTGTTTCAAACTTCAGTCCAATGGGTCACGAATAGGGCCGTTATTTGCTTGTTTAGATAAGTTATTGAGCAGCAAAAGGTTTCATCATCACACATTATTTTCAGCACCGAAAATATGGATTTATATTGCAAATCAAGGCGAATGATGAAACCATTTGCGTCAGTTCATCATGTGAAATGCGTAAAATGATGTCGTAAAATGGCTGCAATCATATAATGAAATGCAGCAAAAAGAATGATGAAATGAGGTCCACAAGACATAAAATGACCTGAATCAGGGGCTGCAACCATTTGAAAGAAGTCTTCACTTCACTCAAAAAAACAAGAAAACACAATGAAACCCTGTTTAATTCTACAGAATGAGCTTTCAGAACACATGTTTTTTTGAAGAAGATACTTTACAAAGAATAAAGTAAAAGCTTAGAAAAAACAATAAAAGCGGTTTCTCATATTCGTTTATTTCAACCCTATTTTTATGTTGAAATGCAATTCAACAGAACATGAGAAACCGCAGTATGTGAGAAGGTTTAGCCCACAAGAATCACCAAAACGGAGCGTGCTGCCTGCGCACCCATAACCAACGCCTGTTCAATATCAGCCGTTTTGCTCGGTCCACTGATAAAAGTTCCAAAGCCATAAGACGTCATTTTTATCCTCTTATAAGCCTGGTGCATGTTATCTACGACTTGATTTCTGTCGAGAATAATAACTAAATTCTCTGAGATAAAACACACAACCTTCTCTTTCATGACTTGAGGTATCCAGATACAACCATTCTCTGCCACCCCAACTTCACCCTTAACAACGCCCACATCCGTGCCATTGAGGTCGCTGGCTTCGGCAACTGTGTCGGGGTTTAGCTGGGCTTTGATGCCTGGAACATTACTGGCAATGACCTTAGCATCAGGATATGCCTCAGCAATTAAGGCGTTAAGGTCGTCTGTTGGCTTTGCTTCGACAATATTTGCGCCTGCAGATTTCGTCATTTCTACAAACTGCTTGATAGGCTCAGGATAGGTAAGAGCGTCGATATGCAAGTCAGGCATGTCGTATTGTTGACGGATATGAGAACGCAATCTATCGAGAAAATTCTTTCTTTTCCATAACTATTCATTACATGATTTCATTTAACCTGGCCTTTCTTCCATAGCTCGTGGAAAGACTTTTTGGCAAATTCGGGCTTCGTATGTCCTATTCCCCATGGATTGAGATGCTTGAGATGAGTCATCCTTTCAGGGACAAAGTCGGCCAAAGGAGCAAACATTAATGCCGTATGATAAAGCCAAGAACTGTCATAAAGCACTTTCATTCCTTCAGACATTGCCTTTTTTTCATTCTATCAGCCTTACCCATTTTCATCAAGACTTTGACGCCAAACATAGATCTGACTACCAGGTGCTACCTCGGCCGGACAAATGTTATCACAACTCAAACACAACGAACAAGCACTGACATCACCATAGTTTTGCTTTGGATTATGCATCATTCCAAGATTCACTCCGATAGGTCCTGGGATGACATAAGTATAACTATGCCCACCACTTCGACGGTAAACAGGGCAGGTATTCATACAAGCGCCACAACGAATACACTTCAAAGTTTCCCAATGATCAGGGTTAGCGAGAAGCTTACTGCGTCCATTGTCAACCAAAACCACGTGCATTTCGCCGCCTGGGCGTGCCTGACGGAAATGTGAAGTAAAAGCAGTTGCAGGCTGACCTGTACCACATCGGCTTAGCAAACGATGGAAAACAGCCAATGAATCATAGTCAGGCACAAGCTTTTCTATACCCATCGAAACGATATGTAGCTTCGGAATAGAGGTTGACATATCAGCATTTCCCTCGTTCGTACATACCACAATATCGCCTGTTTCGGCTACACCGAAGTTGCAACCAGTCATTCCTGCCTCAGCCTCTATAAACTCATTACGAAGCGAATAGCGTGCACACTGCGTAAGATATGTAGGATCATAGTTGCCAATTTCATGCGAAATGCCCTTCTCTTCGAACATCTTTCCAACCTCTTGTCGGGTTAAATGGATGGCAGGCATAACGATATGGCTCGGCCGTTGACCTAAAAGCTGGAGGATACGCTCGCCTAAGTCCGACTCAACAACATCGATTCCACGTTCTATTAGATAAGGATTCATCTCACATTCCTCCGTCAACATAGACTTCGATTTGACCATCTTCTTGACGTCATGTGACTTGAGAATATCATATACAATGGCATTAAACTCGGCGGCATCACTGGCCCAATGCACAATGACTCCACGGCTTTCGAGTTGAGAAGTGAACTTCTCAAGGTAGTCAACAAGATGCGAAAGAGTGTGTCGTTTGATATCACTCGCGTGCTGTCGCAAGTCTTCCCATTCAGGCAACTGATGCGCAGCAGCATCATGTTTCATACGAAGTGACCAGAAAGTTTGGTCATGCCATGTTGTCTTGTCATGGTTTTCGTTGAATATGGCAGCCCTTTTTGAATGATCTGTACTCATAGATTTCTTTTCCTTTTATGCTAAATTAGAGTCCGGCAGCCAATATTTGGGCTACATGAACGAATTGAATGGGTTTGTGTTCTCGCTTAGCTATGCCCGCCATATGCATCAAACAACTGCTATCTGGGCCTGTAACAAACTCGGCACCTGTGGCCATGTGTCGACCAATCTTATCCTCTCCCATGCGTATAGAGACTGCCGTTTCTTCAACAGAGAACATCCCTCCGAAGCCACAACACTCGTCTTTGCGGTCTGGTTCCTTAATCGTGATATCCTTGATTAACTTCAACAAGTCGATAATCTTATTGTAAGAAGGGATGTTTCGCTCGGAAGGAGCAGACAATCCAAGTTCTCTCACGCCGTGACAACTATTATGTACGCTCACCACATGAGGGAAACTACCAGGCAAAGACGTGATTTTCAGCACGTCATGTAAGAACTCTACGATGTCTATTACCTTCTTAGAAGACAGACATTCGTGCTCCCCTTTCAGCAAACGAGGGTGATAAAACTTCACGTATGCAGCGCAAGAAGCAGATGGAGCAACAACATAATCGAAGCCGGAAAACATGGAATCAAACTTCAAAGCCAATGACTTTGACATGCTTTCAAAGCCTGCATTCCCCATCGGTTGACCGCAACAAGTTTGCTTTTCGGGGTAACCGACGTCAACACCAAAGTGCTTTAACAGCTTATATGTGGCGACTCCGGCCTCTGGATAAAGTGCATCAACATAACAAGGAATAAACAATCCTACTCTCATAATGTTTTTGTTATAATATAAAGCGTGTCATTTTCGCATGTTTTCATCCACAAAAGCAAAGGGCAAAAGGTCCTTAACACTATGTAGAATATAGACACCTGACGTGCCAAAAAGCAACACACGGACATTTTGTTTGTATCGATCTTCTATCTCAAGCATTACTTGTCGGCATGCGCCACAAGGCGTAATAGGGTCTGATAAGAAGCCTTTCTCATTGTGAGCAACAATTGCTAATGTATCAATTGCTTGCTCAGGATAATGCGATTGAGATGCAAATATGGCTGAACGCTCGGCACATAAGCCCGAGGGGAAAGCCGCATTTTCTTGATTAGCGCCTATAACAACACGACCATCATGCAAACGCAACGCAGCCCCTACATGGAAATGACTGTATTTGGCATAGCTGTTCTTGATGGCAGCCTTAGCACATTCTATGAGGTTTTGGTCCTGTTCACTCAACTCTTCGAATTGACAGAAATCATAATCTATTTCTATCTTCAATTTCTTCATTGCGTACTAATGTTATTGAATACTATCTACAAAGATACAAATTAAATCGAAGTATCTATATGTTAAAAGCACTTTTTTATCAACTTGCAAGGCTTCAATCTTCTTTTTCGTGACATTTTCAACAATAATTTGTATCTTTGCAGACCTAAACTAATAAAGAATGATCGTCTGTATTGCAGAGAAACCAAGCGTAGCAAGAGACATAGCACGCATCTTAGGAGCCACAACGGCAAAGAGCGGATATATGGAAGGCAACGGATATCAAGTCACTTGGACCTTCGGACACCTATGCGAGTTGAAGGAACCAAATGATTATCACGAGAACTGGAAGCACTGGAGTCTCGCCGCTTTGCCTATGATTCCTGAACGATTTGGAATTAAAGTCATCTCCGAAGATAGCATAAAGAAACAGTTTTCGATTATAGAGAAACTCTATGCAGGTGCAGATGAAATCATCAACTGTGGCGATGCGGGACAAGAAGGAGAACTAATCCAACGATGGGTAATGCAGAAAGCCAACGTAAAATGCCCCGTAAAACGCCTTTGGATATCTTCAATGACGGACGAAGCAATTCTACAAGGTTTCCAAAATCTTAGAGATGAGCAGCAATATCAACCGCTTTATATGGCTGGTTTGAGTCGAGCTATCGGCGATTGGATGCTTGGTATGAACGCAACTCGACTCTACACACTGAAATATGGGCAAAATAAACAGGTGCTAAGTATAGGTCGTGTGCAGACACCTACACTGGCTTTAATCGTCAATCGGCAAAAAGAGATTGACAACTTCAAGCCTGAACCTTATTGGGTTTTAGCCACTATATATCGTGATACCCAATTCACAGCAACGTCAGGTAAGTTTACGAATAAGGAAGAAGGCGAGAAAGCATTTGCTACAATCGAAGGAAAGCCGTTCACAATCAAAAGTGTTCAGAAGAAGAAAGGAACGGAAACTCCCCCACATCTCTATGACCTTACCTCCTTACAAGTGGATTGTAATCGTAAGTTTAGCTACTCGGCGGAGACTACTTTGAATCTAATTCAAAGCTTATATGAAAAGAAATTCACCACCTATCCACGTGTAGACACACAGTATTTAAGTGATGATATCTACCCAAAATGCCCTCAAATACTTAATGGATTGAGTCAATGTAAGATAGATAGTCAGCCAAAGTACATGCCGTGGATAAGGAATTTGGCCGCCATTAGCAAGAAATTACCCAAGAGTAAGAAGGTTTTCGACACCAGTAAAGTTACAGATCACCATGCCATCATCCCCACAGGAGTCCCTGTTCAGGGGCTAACCAACATGGAACAAAATGTGTTTGACCTCATCGCCACACGCTTTATCAGTGCCTTTTACCCTGATTGTAAGTTCTCTACCACTACAGTTCTTGGCGAAGTTGACGGCATAGAATTCAAAGTTACGGGTAAAGAAATATTGGAAGAAGGCTGGAGATGTCTCACAGAAAGCCCTTCAACAAAGAATGAAAAGAATGATATGCCATCAAATAACATGGCAGCTCAAGAGTACGAAACAAACACTTCGTCTTCTCTTCGAGGTGGAGTTGAAGGAGAAAATATCACGCTTCCCACCTTTACTCAAGGCGAAAGTGGCCCTCATACACCTACACTGACCGAGAAACAGACCACACCTCCTAAGTACTATACAGAGGCTTCACTGCTTCGAGCCATGGAAACGGCAGGCAAATTTGTTGAAGATGACGAGCTAAGAGCGGCCTTAAAAGAGAATGGAATCGGTCGACCTTCGAGCCGAGCTGGCATCATTGAGACCCTGTTTAAACGTCGATATATCCGACGGGAACGCAAGAATCTCGTTGCAACGCCTACGGGAATAGAACTCATTGACATGATACATGAGAAGCTACTCACCAGTTGTGAGCTCACTGGTATATGGGAAAGAAGCTCAGAGACATTGAACACATGAAGTATGATGCCTCACTTTTCATCAGCGAACTAAAGGAACAGATTGCCAATATCGTTAAAGATGTGCTCAGTGACAATAGCAATCGCCGTGTAACTATACTCTCTGATGAAGACGTAAAGAAGAAAACGAAGAAGAAAGCAACTTCAAAAAAGGCCACAAATAAGCCTACAAAGAAGGCTAAACCATTAGTACCAAGTGACGAACTCATTGGGAAAGCCTGCCCTGTTTGTGGTAAAGGACACATCATTAAAGGTAAAACGGCTTATGGATGTAGCTGTTGGAAGGATGGCTGTAAATTTGTTTTGCCTTTCAAAGACAAAGCTTAGACGGCGTTCATCAAGGTGAATAACCATTTGATGTCTGCCTATTTTCATGCTCATTTCTGTCTTTTCAAGAAACATTCTATGGCTTTCCTACTCCTCAACGAGTCGGTTTCACGCTCATAATAACCTCTATAGACTCTCCTTTTAAGCCCAAACCACCTTTTATATATTGATATATAATCACTATTTGTGACAAAAGCTGCATAGTCAACTACAACTTCATACTCCTTGTCTTGATAGAGAACCTCATACGTTTTGCCTGCCATCACATAACTATAAAATAGTAAATGCAATATCAAAACAGGCAAACTGAGCCATGATATCGCGTATAAAGCCTTTGTCACGGCATTCGGATTACGCAGGCTTTGCACATAAAACCATCGAATAATCAAGGCACAACACGATGCCGGCCCAAGTAACCAAAGGGTATCATTCAATGCAACTGGCCACGCAATCTTCAAGAGAAGCGGTGGCATTTCCAATGCAAGGCACGTCCAAAACACGCCTATCAGCAGTCTGATAAAAACCTTTTTTATCTTCATATTGCGTTTATCAACCATACAAAGATATAAAAATTTATCATTAACTCCTATCAAAACTCACTAAAAACTATAATATAACCCCATGCAAAACGTTATCTATATATGCAGAAATCCCACCTTATTATATACATTCTTGCCTGCCTTGTGCTCACCGCTTGTAGCTTAGAGCGCGCTATAAAGAAAGGCGATCAGCACCTATCTGTTGGAGAATACTACGACGCAGCAGTGCAATATCGCAAGGCTTACCAACAAACACCGACCAAACTACACCAAGAACGTGGGATAATGGCAGTCAAAATGGCACGCTGTTATACAAAGATTAACCAAACACAACGAGCCATTTCGGCCTTTCAAAACGCTATCCGCTATGAGCAAGCTACGCTCAACGACAAGCTCTTCTATGCTCAACTATTGCTCAAAGATGGTCAATACAAGGCTGCAGAAAAGGCATTTCTCTCTCTGAAAGACTCTCTTCCTAACGACACTTTGATATTAAATGGTCTTGCTTCTGCACGCCAGGCACCCACTTGGAAGAAGCAAGGAAGCAAGTATATCATTAGGAAAATGGATGTATTTAACTCTTACAAAGCCGACTATTCGCCTGTATTCTATGGACCAGACCACAACATTCTATATTTCACTTCAACGCGAAAGGAAGCTTCAGGTGACGAACTTAATGGGATAACGGGAATGAAAAACGGAGATAGTTTTCTATTCCGAAAGAAACGATAAAGGCAAGTGGAGCAAGCCCGAACCTATTGGAGGAGAGCTTAATTCGACTTTCGATGAGGGCGCATGTGCCTTTTCTCCCGACGAAAAAACTATGTATCTGACGCAGTGTTCCACTGATCCCGTCTCACCACGCTATGCTCGTCTCATGACATCTTCACGTAGCGATGCCTTATGGACTAAGCCTACCGAGCTTCCAATTAGCCATGACACGCTTTCTCTTTTCGCTCATCCTGCCGTGTCACCTGACGGCAATTGGCTTTACTTTACATCGGATATGCCGGGCGGAAAAGGTGGACTTGACCTCTGGCGTGTACGCATAACAGCAGCCGGACTCGGTGGAGTTGAGAATCTGGGAGCACCAATCAACACAGCAGGGAATGAGGAATTTCCAACCTTTCGGCCTAATGGCGACCTCTATTTCTCAAGTAATGGTCATGCCGGAATGGGCGGATTAGACATCTATATCGCACATTTCGACTCACAAGGGAAGGCTACGCTCTCCCACCCTGGCTATCCTTTAAACAGCAATGCAGACGATTTTTGGCATGACTTTCGAGGGACCTCACAACCGCGGATACTTCTCTTCAAACCGCAATGACAGCCGAGGCTATGACCATATCTATAGCTTTGAATACCCCGAAATTGTGCAAACAGTCAAAGGATGGGTATATGAGAAGGACGGATATGAACTCCCTCGCGCCCAGGTTTATATGGTTGGAAACGATGGAACGAATCTAAAACTGAGCGTAAGAGGCGATGGTTCCTTTACCGAAACAATCAAACCAGGGGTTGATTACATCTTCTTGGCTACCTGTGATGGCTTTCTCAATCACCACGAAGCACTGAATGTGCAGGCTGAAAAGGCTTCAAAAGAATATGTGTTGCAGTTTCCTTTGGCTTCAATTACAGCCCCAGTGCTGATTGATAACATCTTCTATGACTTCAATAAAGCCACACTTCGCCCTGAATCTACAGCCGCTCTTGAAGACCTTGTGGCGTTGTTAAACGAAAACCCACATGTAACCATTGAGATATCTGCCCATTGTGACTACCGCGGTTCAGCCGAATATAACCTCCGTTTGTCTCAACAAAGGGCCGAAAATGTAATGCATTATCTCATCAGTAAAGGCATTTCTGCCGACCGATTAACGGCAGTTGGTTATGGAAAACAACGTCCGAAAGTAATCCGAAAGAAGCTTACAGAGAAGTACACTTGGCTGAAAGAGGGCGACAAACTGACTTCTTCGTTTATCGAAAAGCTAAATAAAGAGCAACAGGAAATATGCAATCAGTTGAACCGACGCACAGAGTTCAGTGTGCTACGCACCACGTATGGCATGTTTGATAAAGACGGAAAACTGAAAAAAGAGGCTGAAAAGAGACAACAAAAGAAGGAGAATGAAACGCCCGACATTTACTTTTGACAACGTTGATTCCCACATTTTATAACGCAACTAATTCCAACTCATTTTTTGCATCATATCAAACCATCCCGTAATTTGCATCATATTACGCCACGAAATGCGTCATTTCACGCGGTAAAATGACGCAAAACGCATTGCAATATGACGCAAATCATTTTGTGAACTTTGAGGGTTCAAAACCCCAGATATAACAACAAAGAAAGCGAACAATCGGAGTTTGTTCGCTTTCTAAACTATATGAGTCTATCTATTTGATTGAGAATCTCTTGCAAAACCAATTGATCAAATAAACCTTTTGTCACTTATCAAGACTTGATATACACCAAAGACTACTGCTGAAACAATGCCTACATATACCCATATCGCTGTAGTGAGGTTCAGTTCTGGCATGACAAAGGAGGTCGAAAGACTATTCCAAAGATGTGTCAACGCAACAAAAAGCACCTTCATTCCTTGGTGAACATAAAGATAAATGACCATCGCCACAGTGCAAAGTATCATCCACAACGTATTCAAACACTTTATTCTTGACTGCGGAATGCGTCGCATCACGCTGCGAGAGAAGCCCCGATTCTCTATCTCGGGCAGCGAATTGGCTTCAAAAAAGCGTTCAATCAACTTTTCATCTATATTATTTTCTGTCATATCCATTATGCTTTAGATAGGTGGTTAGTTTCTGTTTGCCTCGCGAAAGATGGCTTTTTACAGTCCCTTCTGTCATGCCGGTAATCTCTGAAATCTTATCAATGGCTTGCCCTTCAAGCAGTTGAAGTGTGATGCAAAGGCGCTCTTTGTCTGACAAAATGCAAAGCGCCTGTTGCAAATCAAGCTTCAAACCACAGTCAACGCCATTGGCTTTCTGTCCCAACATGCTTGGGCTTTCGATGTTGTCTGTAGGTTTATTGCATTTCATATAATCGTAAAAGGTGTTATATGCAATGCGATAAAGCCATGTAGAAAAGCTGGAAAGTCCACGGAAACGCGTGATATGAGTGTATGCTTTGACAAAGGTGTCTTGGGCAAGGTCGTCACTCAACTGAACATCTCCCCCCGGTTTGAGCGAGAAAGAAACGCCGTATAGGCGACTGATATTTCACAACCAATCGGTCGAAAGCCTTTCGGTTGTGAAATACAGCTACCTGCGTTACGAGAGAGATATCGTCTAATTGTTTCACGCTTTATTTGTCTTGAGGATGAGTTTCGTCATTGTTTGAAGCCACTTCTGTGTCTTTCTCTTCCTTAAATTCAGGCATTCTATCTGAGAAATCATCATGCGTTTCCGTGTCTTTCTTACGAGAAGTCTTCCCAATAATCATCTGTCCAGCTCCCATACAAAGTACCAACGCACCTACACCAATAAGCTGTTCAGCACCCAAAAAGGCGAAAAGGAGCATGAGTCCAAGTCCTGTTGCGGCCGTCTTTACCCCACGTTGCCATTGCTGTTCATTCGAATAACGATATTGAGTCTGTGACTTCACGACGGAAGGAATAGGGCGTCCGCTCTCAATGGCTTTCTCTGTAAGCATCACTTTATCGTTATGTCTGCGGATGAGATAACGCAAAACAAGAGCTATAATGATAAAAGGGGCGATGAGAAAGAGGAAGACTAACACCACAATCAATAAGGCAAAGATAACTGCTCCAACGCCCAATGTTCCTGTGACTGCCTTTAAGAACCATGGCGTATCATTCCAATCGTTACTATAAACAACTGTACCTGAGGTGTAAGTCGTATCTACTACCGCTGTATCTTCAGCCGCATCATCCGTTGAAGTAGTGTCAGAAAAGGCTTCGATGCCCTTATCCTTTGAGCTCGTTGTCGGCCGTTTGAGCAGCTTGAGTAGAAGACTTTGCAGTGTGATGAACCGCTTCTGTGCGTGGCGTATGCCTATGATACTTAGCCATTGCGCCAGGAACCGTTCCGAATGTTAGCACGAACAATAGTGCGATTAATGTTTGTTTCATATTCATTGCTTTTTTAATTATTTCTGCTTTTTAGACGAACCACTTTATGGTTTAGTTGCAAAGGAACAAAAAAATTTTTAATTTTGCATGGTAGAACAAGACAACTGACGATGAAACTACCTAAAGAGTTTACAGCATATACGCGAGAATTGATGGGTGAAACGTGCTTCACAGCCTTTGAAAACGCAATGAATGAAGACGTTCCGGTCAGCATTCGACTGAATCCTTTCAAGCTTGATAGCACGCAAGTGAGCATAAAGGACAAGGAAACGGATGTGCCTTGGTGTCGTGATGCAATGTTTTTGAAATCGCGACCAAACTTCACTTTCGACCCTTTCTTTCATCAAGGACTCTATTATGTGCAAGAGGCGTCGTCGATGTTTGTAGCTCATGTGATTCGCGAAGTGGTCAAACGTCCCATACGAATGCTTGATCTTTGTGCATCACCCGGTGGAAAATCCACTTGCTCCTATGCGGCTTTACCTGCCGGAAGCATGCTTTTTAGCAATGAACCGATACGTCAACGGGCGAACATTCTAAATGAAAACATATTGAAATTTGGGGTTTCTGATATCGTGGTTACAAACAATTATGCACGCGATTACCAGCAAAGCCGACTACAATTTGATGTTATCCTGACCGATGTTCCATGCTCTGGAGAAGGTATGTTCCGTAAAGATGCAGGGGCAATTGACGATTGGAGTGTGAAGAAAGTTGAGGAATGTGCGCGCCTGCAACGTGAGATTGTGCGCGATATTTGGCCTTGTCTCAAGCCGGGAGGCGTGTTAATCTATTCTACTTGCACCTTTAATGCACACGAAAATGAAGAGAATGTTGCATGGATAGCAAAGGAATTAGGTGCCGACTTCATAGAGATTTCCAACAGAAAAGGCGTGGAATATCACTGGAAGTCTTGTGGATGAGCACCCTGTTTACCGCTTTATTCCTGGGCAAACTCGTGGAGAAGGGTTCTTCATGGCTGTTCTTCGAAAACACGGAGAGGCTGAAGTAATGTCTGAAGAGAAGCGCTTGAAGGAGATAAAGACTATCAATGGAAGGATTTAAAAAGGCTACATGTGCTGTCACATGGGCCACTTCCCGACACAATAAAAGGCAAACAGGCCATTCCCGACCAATCAAAAGCCCTCTCAGTAGCAGCTGATTTAGAGAACTATCCACACGTTTCGGTAGATCTTCAGCAAGCCATTGCCTACTTAAGGACTGAGGCTATCACGCTGACTCCTGATGCTCCGCGAGGTATAGTGTTGCTCGTTTATCGTGGTTTTCCACTTGGTTTTGCAAAGAACTTAGGGAATCGCGCGAACAATCTCTATCCACAGACGTGGAAAATTAAAAGTTCTCACATTCCAAATGATAACAATATAGTGATAGAATGACGCTCTCTCTTATTGCAGCCGTAGCCAAAAATCGGGCCATCGGCTATCAAAACAAACTGCTGTTTGCCATCAAAGAAGATATGGAACATTTCAAACGATTGACGATGGGCCATGTGATTATCATGGGACGCCATACGTTTGAATCGTTGCCGAATGGGGCTTTACCGCATAGAAAGAATATTGTTATCAGCAAATCACAAATGGTTTTCAAAGGCTGCACACGTGTTTCATCATTTGAAAAAGCCTTAGCCATGTGCCAAAAAGAAGCAGAAGTGTTTGTAATTGGAGGTGAACAGGTGTATAAAGAAGCCATTTCACAAGCTGATAAGCTCTATTTAACGGAGATAGATGCCTTACCTCAGCAAGCAGATGCCTTCTTTCCAGCTTATGACAACTGGCAACTTGCGGCTAAAGAAGAGCATAAAAAAGGCAAAAGCAAGTCACTTGCCTTCGCCTTTTCTATTTATCATAGGTGCAAAGTGAACGCCTTTGCACCTATACTATAGTTATCTCATCTCGGGAAAGAATAGAGATGGGCATTCAATCCTTAAGCTTTGTCGTCGTCATCATCGTCATTATCTTCGTCCACTTGAATGTCGGCGATTGGCAATTGACGGTCAATGAGCATACTAAATGATATGATTGTTTCACTACGTGATAGCCCTAAAGGCTGCAATTTGTCGTGAATAATCTGCATCATATGGTGATTATTGCGCGCGTATAGCTTGATAAAGAGATCCATTCCGCCTGTAGTTGTGTGACATTCTACTACTTCAGGGATACGTTTTAAGGCATCAACCACGAGGTCATGCTTCTCTGGATTCTTCAAGTATAAAGCGATATAAGCGCACGTTTCATAACCAATCTTCTCGGGATCTATAATAAATTGCGAGCCCTTTAGTACGCCAAGTGAAGTTAATTTCTGTATACGTTGATGGATAGCTGCCCCACTTACATTACAGGCGCGCGCTACTTCAAGGAATGGAATGCGTGCATCCTCAGAAACAAGTCTAAGGATTTTCTTATCCAGTAAATCTAAATTATGATGTGACATGTTATATATTAATTTGCTTGCAAAGTTAGTATATTCGTTCGAATATTGCAACTTTATTTCTAATATAATGATAGATTGTTAGCTGATTTCACTTAAATTAGTGCTTTGTTTCTATCGCAGAGTAATTTATCTTCAATGCTTTTGCTTGACGAAGTGCCTGCTTTTACCTCATTAATAACACTCATTTTTGTTGCTTTATCGGCTTTAATGGAGACCGTCATCAACTGTTGATCCTCGGGAGAAAGACTGCTTTTTTCTGCCGAAATGTAATCAATGATTTCGCGAGGTGTAACATATTTATCGTTCAACTGAATGCAAGAACCGTCAAAAATCAAAGCCTTTGCAGGATAATGGGCATTAGTTGGCCGGCCGATATGAATGTAACTAACGGCCGATTTCTTTGTTAAGCGCGTGAGTTCTGTACCTTGTGGCACCCGATATTGTACCTTAAGAGTTTCCTTTCTCATGTGGGTTACTATCATGAAAAAGAACAAAACAGAGAATATTAAGTCTGGAAGTGACGCGGTGTTTAAGCCTGGCATCTCATGAGAATGATGTCGAAACATACTCATTTTGAACCTCCTTTCTGCGCCGTTCCATAAGTTTCAGCAACCCGTTGAGGACAAAGTGTCCGCAGTTGCTCGCGTTGCTGCGCCGTAAGTTGTTGGTAAGAGCGACCGAATTTGGCTTAGCTGTGCGGTCACGCCATGTGCGATAGGCAGTAACAAGCGCATTTTGAACGTGAAAATAAGCATCATAACTCGACTCAGGATTAGCATCTAAGGTGATGAGATGATTCTTTCCACGTGCTGTAATGAATTGAACGAGGCTTAAAGGAAGCTGTTTTTGCGTCATCGGTTTACCGTCAACAAGCAACTGATTCTGTGCCGTTATCTTGATTTCCAACAGCCGTTGGCGATTCACTTCAGTCTCATTTTGTTGCTGTTTGTGCTCCGCTGGCGGCAATTGTCTTGATAATCCCTTATCAATATCCATGGAAGAAGCCACCAAAAAGAATATCAACAGCATGAAAGATATGTCTGCTGTAGACGTAGTATTCAGTCCCGGTACACTGTGTTTCCTATGTTTAAACATGCTCACTTCTTTGCTCCTCTGTAATATTTTGTGGCTCCATAAATCACCGAACCTATGGCAACGAGTAACAATATGACTGAAGTATAGATGAACATATCAGCTGTTTTCAGCCAAAACCAATCGCCATAAGGATGTCCATTGACGCGCATGGCGCGACCAGATGATAGGAGAAACGACACGATTACAATGCCAACAGTACCTAAAACAACGCTCCGTGAGATGCGAGCGGCAGGCACATTGTTCTCTATTCCATTACCCCCGCCACGCAAACGATAAACACTTCGCACAACAGCCCATATCGAAAGGCCTAATGCAAGCAATGCCAACAATGGCATAAACATCAACAATAAGTCAGTGAAAAGAGGCGCATTGAAACTCGGATTGTCTGCAAACGGACGGTCATATCCCACACAATAGAACAACAAAAACACCAAAACCGTGAGCGATATCAATAGATAAAGCACACGTTGTGATATCTTTTCCGTTGACCAATGCCTTATATTGCTCAGTCTTAACATTCTTTCTTTAACTTATATTTCATCACAATATCCAATAAAGAGATAGCACTTTCCTCCATTTGTGACGTGATGTGTTCAATCTTTGAAAGGATATAATTGTAGAATATCTGTAGAATCAGCGCCACAATAATACCAAATATGGTCGTAAGTAAAGCCACTTTCATACCCGAAGCCACGATAGTTGGGCTGATGTCTCCAGCCGTTTGAATCTGATCAAAGGCCATAACCATGCCGATAACTGTACCTAAGAATCCCAAAGAAGGAGCCATAGCAATGAACAAAGTAATCCAAGAGCAACCCTTTTCTAAGTTGGATGACTGCACCGAACCATAGGAAACAACAGATCGTTCGATGTTATCTATACTCTCGTTTATACGTTCTAAACCTTGGAAACAGATAGAAGCGACAGGCCCACGAGTATTCCGACACAACGCTTTTGCACCCTCTATATCACCTTGCATGATGCTATTGTCAAGGTCATTCATAAACTTTTTCGCATTGATTTCAGACAAACTGAGATATATAATGCGTTCAATACAGAAAGCAAGTCCTATGACTAAGGCCAAAGCTACAAGCGACATAAAGCCTGCATCGCCTTCAATGAACTTGGTTTTCAAGGCTTGATGGAAGCCCTCGCTGGTCACTCCATCACCTAATAACGCACTACTGTCTGCTGCAGCCTCATCCAATTGCGCTGCAGGGCATCGTCATTTGCCGATGAATCAACTGCCGTTGTATCTGCTTTTGCTTGTTTTACACTCTTGTTCTGTGCTGTTACAGGGCCACAAGACATGGCTGTTAGCAGCAAAAGCAGGACAATACGTGCCATAAAATGTTTCATCTTTATTTCTGTTTATTATATTTTTGTGAATATACGCTTTACATTTTCTTCTGTCACACGCGCCACTTCATCAGCTGAAACCCCATAAACTTCAGCCAACTTCTCTAATACCAACCTCACAAAAGCACTTTCATTGCGCTCTCCACGATGTGGAACGGGTGTCATATATGGACTATCTGTCTCTAAGACTATACGCTCAAGAGGCACTGAAGCAGGTAAATCCTCACGCAGATGACTACTCTTAAACGTCAACACTCCACCGATTCCAAGTGCAAATTTGTCAAATTGCAACAGCTGTTCTGCCTCTTTTTGATTGCCCGTAAAGCAATGAAAGACTCCTCCAACAAGTTGCTTTTCATAACGTTTCAAGATGTGTACCAACTCATTTTGAGCCTTCCGACAATGTATCATCAATGGAAGCTGCGCCTCAATTGCCCATTCTACCTGTGCTTCAAAGCCAAAAGCTGTTGTGATTCAAAGGTTCTGTCCCAATAAAAGTCAAGTCCTACCTCACCAATGGCTATGAAATCAGCATCATGAAAGTGTGATTTTATCTTGTCAAGCAGGTCCTTCCAGTCTGCTTTTACCTCCTCGGGATGCAATCCTATCATAGGATAAGCATAGCCAGGGAACTGCCTACACACGGCAACAACACTGTCAACAGACTTCAAGTCGATAGCAGGAATGAACACACGCCCTACTCCTTGCTCCTTCGCACGACGGATTACATCGGGCAAATCGGCCTTAAACTCGTCGCCATCTAAATGTGTATGTGTATCTGTAAATATCATTTTTAATATAAATGTTCCTCGTTTCGTCGATAATAATAAATCACTCCACACTTCCGACACTGCTCAAACCTTACCTCGGGAGGTTCATTTTGGAAGTGCGCCTCTATCTGATTCCACAGTTCAAGAATGATTTCGTCGACCTTAGGACGTAGTTCTTGCACCTTTTCTAAAGCCATCTGCGTTTGCTGTTTCAATCTAAGCTGCTGCTCGTATGCCTCATTAAAGATATCAAAATGCGTCGAAACCATACCAATAGTTGGGTTATATATGGCTCTGCCTCCTTGCGAAAGGCGTTTCTTTTCGCCTTCTATTATCTTTGGTCCCCAATCAAGTAATCCTTCAACCGACTTGAGATTGGCAGGCAAAGCCGTTGCCGTCTCTTCCAAACCATATAGTTTAAGCTGAGTCTTTCGTATCTCTCCACGCTCTACTGCCATAAGCAATACCTGGATAAAATGACCAACATACATCATCGCTTTGCGTTGAGGTTTCTCCACATAAGGTGCTCTTCGCGTCTGCACTTGCAATTGAAGAGCATATTGATCGACTGCAGTCTTGAGCTGATTGTAAGCAGGTTGGACTGCATTCATCGTCTTCCAGTCGATAAATCTACCATTAACAGTGTAGAGACTATCGTTATCAAGCAAGGTCTTTAATGCCTTAAGTCTGCTTGCATCCGTTTTAGGTAATCGTCTATAGGGCATGATTTACGTCTTGAAATTGGCTCAATTAATACGTTCTGTGCATCATATTTTGAACATAATGCCGCAATTCTGTCTTGCATTTATCGTCAACTTGCACGGCATCAAGATACTTTTTACTTTCTTCAAAGAAATGGGTTATCTGCTCATTTGCCAGCTTATCGACACCCACCTTATTATATATAGCCGTTACTGCGGCCACTTTCTCATCGTTGTTAAACGTTTCTGCCTCCATCCAATGTTGCAGTTCTCGGCGCTGTTCGCTATTAGCCAAGTTGTAAGCATTAATGAGCATATAGGTCTTTTTATTGCAAATGATGTCTCCTCCAATCTTCTTTCCAAAGACTTTCGGGTCGCCATAGACATCAAGATAATCGTCTTGAAGTTGAAAAGCAAGTCCAATTTGCTCACCAAACTTATATAAATAGTCCTGATCTTGCTTTGAAGCACCCGCCAAAATAGCCCCAATCTTGAGGGCACAAGCCAGTAACACGCTCGTTTTTAGACGTATCATCTCGATATATTCAGCTTCAGTGACGTCGTTACGAGTTTCAAAATCCATGTCGTATTGCTGCCCTTCACCAATCTCTAAGGCTGTTTCGGTGAAGGTATGAAGTACATCTGACAAATAGATTTGACTGCATTGAGCAATACGTTCATAGGCAAGAACCAGCATAGAATCACCGCTAAGAATCGCTGTATTGGCATTCCATTTACGATGAACTGTTTCATGTCCGCGCCTCATCTCAGCGTTATCCATGAGGTCATCGTGTAATAAAGTGTAGTTATGATAGGTTTCTAATCCGCACGCCGGCATGAGAATAGACTCTACATCGTCTTTAAACAGCCCATAAGCCAATAGCATCAACACGGGCCTTATACGCTTTCCACCCATTGAAAGCACATATTTCACGGGGTCATACAGGCCACTTGGCTTGCGGTCATACCTTAGTTTACTTAGAAAGTCGTTGACTTTCACTAATAATTCATCAGCATTCATGTTATAACTTAAAGTTTATCGGAATCGCAAACAGCGTCCGACAAGGTTTATTTTTGTCTATACCGGGCTTCCATTTTGGCATCATTCGCACAACACGTAAAGCCTCTTGATCAAGCAAAGGATCGACACTTCGCTCCACCTTTTCATTCGTTATAGACCCATCTTTGTTGATAATAAACGACACAACGACCTTGCCTTCAAGGCGCTGTTTCTGTGCCAACACGGGATAATGTAAGTTCTTTGTGAGCCACTTCATAAACTCAACCATGCCTCCCGGGAATTCAGGCAGCTTCTCAACAATGCGGAAATGCAATGGGTTATCATTCTCGTCAACAGCTACCTGGGATTGAGCTGTGGTGGTGTTTGACTCATCTTGCGTGTTCGTACGCACGTTTTCACCTCCCACTCCCTGGGTCATATCGCCATTGTTCGGACTGATTTTATCGCCTAACTTAGGGTTTCTGTCAACCGCTTTGAGTTTTTCGGTAACCGCATGTGAGGCAGAACCCGATGCAACCGAAATCATATCGCGCGTGTCCATGGCTGGCATGAGCTCGATATCTTGGCTCATATCATCGGTTGTTTCATTGTTGTGCTCGTCTGGTGTGGGTGCAGAGGTATACTCAAAACTCACATAAAGCAAAGCCAACACAAACACTAACCCCAACAGAAAGTTTGTTATCCGCTGGTGTTCTAAGTCTGCTTGATATGATTTCTTTTTCTCCACGCTGTGCAAAATCCATTTTCTTTCGCCACGGCTGATGGGTGATTCACTCACCATCACTAACACATTGTTATTCAATGTGTTTCAGATAGCCGTGCAATCTACGCCATTTCGTCTCACAAAATGCCTCATTTCATCGTGTAATTAAGGCCATTTCATCCACTAAAATGACGCAAATCAAAAGCCTCTTTAAGGCAGTTCAAATGCTCACCCCATTGATAGGGTGCTCACATTACCTGCAAAGGGCTTCACATTGTAAGGCAAAATTAATGCTTATATTTGAAAAAAAAAAACGTATCTTTGTCGAATAATTAGGAAAATTAAATGAAAATAACTGCATTCGCACTTCTATTAATTCTAAGCGTGACTCCATCCAAAGCGCAGGATAGTCAGACGGGATTTAACTTCCTAAGACTACCAGTTAGTGCCCACGCGGCAGCCATTGGAGGAGACAATATCACGATGATTGAGGATGACGAAGCACTCATTTTCAACAACCCTTCCTTGCTTTCGAGCGTCTCAGACAAGTCAATCAACCTCAACTTTATGCACTATATGCGTGGTGCAAACATGGCAAGTGCGGCCTTCAATCGTAACATTGGAGAGCATGCTTCATGGGCTTTGTCGGCACAATATCTTGATTATGGCAAGATGAAAGAGGTCGATGCAGATAACGTTCAAACGGGAGAATTCAACGCGAAAGATATCTCTTTGGCAGGTTATTTCTCGTATATGCTCGCCGAAAAGCTTGCTGGTGGCATCGCAATGAAGGTCATAACATCCTATATTGGAGACTATAACTCCATCGCAATGGGTGTCGATTTAGGACTTAATTACTATGATAGTGACCATGAATGGAGCGTCTCTTTAGTCGCTAAAAACCTTGGAGGACAACTCAAATCTTACGTTGATCGATACGACAAAATGCCTTTAGATGTTCAGTTAGGAGTTTCAAAACAGCTCACGAGTACACCGATAAGGTGCTCTGCAACGATAGTAGACATGAATCATTGGAACTACAAACTAATCGATCATCTCATAGTAGGCGCCGACGCATATCTATCAGAAAGCTTCTGGATTGGACTCGGATATAACTTCCGAAGAGCACATGAGATGCGCATCTTCGACACATCTGGTGAGGCAAAAAGCCATGGGGCAGGCTTCAGTATGGGTGCAGGCTTGAACTTAGAGCGGTTCAAACTCAACCTCGCTTATGGCAAATATCACGTTAGTAACAATTCAATCATCATCAATATTGCATATACTTTATGAAGAAAATCACTATCGCCATTGATGGTTTCTCGTCATGTGGCAAGAGCACTATGGCCAAAGATCTGGCTAAACAGTTAGGATATATCTATGTAGATACAGGCGCAATGTATCGTGCAGTGACGCTATTCGCCATGCAACATGGGCTCTTCAATGCCGACGGCAGTGTCAAAACACAGGACCTTCAGCAACAAATGAGCCATATAAACATAACGTTTAAGTTCAACAAACTCACGGGAAGACCAGACACTTATCTTAATAATGAGCTCGTAGAAAGCAACATTCGAACGCTTGAAGTGAGTAATCACGTGAGCCAGATTGCTGCAATCCCCTTCGTGAGAGAAGCCATGGTAGCGCAACAACAGCGTTTAGGTAAGGACAAAGCTGTGGTGATGGACGGACGAGATATAGGCACTGTGGTGTTCCCTGAGGCTGAGTTGAAGGTGTTTGTTACGGCATCTGCTGAGGTAAGAGCACAGCGCCGATACGATGAACTCAAAGAAAAGGGCATGCCTGCCGACTTTAACGACATTCTGAAAAACGTCGAAGAACGCGATTATCTCGATAGTCATCGCGAGGTAAGTCCATTGCGTAAGGCACCCGATGCTATCGAATTAGACAACAGTCACATGACCATTGCCGAACAAAGTGACTGGCTCATGAAGCTGGTTAAAGAGAGAATCGGTGAATAGAAGCATGAAACAAATCATGAAAATGTTGCTAACAATCTATTCATTACTATCAGAACATAAAACAATATAAAATGAAATAGGATTTCTACCATTATAGATTGAGTAGAAATCCTATTATTTTTATCCTATAAGTAAATAGAAAACAGGTCACAAAACCTATCGTGAAGCGCAACGCTTCCACGCACTTACTCGTTCACAATGACGCCACCTCGGGGCTGAACAATTACCTTCAACAAGCCATTTTTACCTATTTTCTGTCGCTTCATGCCTGGAGTGAGCCACAAAGAACCTGCTTTTTTCGGGCCATCTGCATACACTTTGACTTCCTTTCCGGCAAACATTGGGAGATGAAGTGTCATGGAAATAGGTTGCTCTTCGGCACTAATGGCAGCAGCATACCACTTTCCTTCCGTTGTCTGTCGAGCCACAGCAAAGTGTTTTCCGGGGTAACCTGCAAGGAAACGAAGGTCTTTCCACGTTGTTGGTACTTGCTTTAACCATTCCTTTTCGAAGTCAGGCAGCCCCTCAAGTGCATTGGGTGTCAACGCAACGCAATTCACACTACATTGATTTGTGATTGCCGTTGCCATCTCAAAGATGTCACCTGTGAACCTCTGATGACGGCTTTTGTTGTCCTTACTCATGTGATGATTCATCAAGATTCCACCCCAATCAAAGGCTGCAACGGCATTCCTTGTGAAGGGATATAAGGCTAATTGGAACGCCTCTTGACGTGCAAAGTACTCCGTAAAGTACACATTTTCGCTCGCCAAGGCAGCCTCATTAGCGATAAAATTGGGATACATTCGCTCCCAACCCCTTGGTAAAGTGCAGCCATGGAAGATGACTTGAAGTCCATATTCGTTAGCATCGCTGAGGATATCTTGAAAGAGTTGCAAGGTTTCTTGTTTGTCACCACCAAAGAAGTCGACTTTAATGGCCTTCACACCCAATTGCTTCATCCACGCCATATCACGCTTTCGAGCTATCGAATTGCTCATAATGTTGCGGGGACCTTGCGGTGCATCGTTCTCCGTTCCATTGCTGTTATACCACAACATCAAACTAACTCCTTTGCTCTTTGCATAGTTTGCTAACGCCTCTATACCCTTTCGACCAATTTGTTTATCCCAAAGTGCATCAACAAGTATGTACTCATAGCCCATTGTTGCAGCCACATCAATGAACTTTTTCTGGTCTTCATAGTTACAACTTTCATCCATCCAAAGGATCCAACTCCATGTATAGCGCCCGGGTTTATAGTCATTTTGTGTAGTATAAAGAGGTTCAACGACGTCATAAGGGATGGTTGTTTCCACGATGGGTTGCAGCGAATTACCAACTGTTATCGTGCGCCATGGCGTGCTACTTGGTAGGGGAATAGAGGCAAACTCGCTACCAAACCCGTTGTTTTCTCCTGCTTGTGGGTAGGCAATATGATATCCTTTCATGGGCTCATATTCGGATAATCGGCAGCCGGGATAACTCGAAGTACCAGTCTCTGAGATAAGAATCCACGTGTTGTTTCCTTTATTTGGAATCCGAAACAGACAGGGAAAAGTATATCCTACGCCATATTTCGACTTGTCAGTAAGGCGTGCATCGGGGACAAACTCCTCCTCATAACTCGGTTTAGTGCGTTGCCATCCCGACATAGGTAGTATTTGTGGCGTCATAAAACTACGCGTTTCGTCGGGGAAATTGAAACTACTCGTCTCTCCATATACAACTGCACATCTTGGGTTTTCATCCTTTACAGGCAACAAGGTATAGCGATACGCCACATCATTATTAGCAATATAAAATGTAATCTGCAACGGATAACCTTTATCATTGACTAATTTCAGTGTCAACATTGTGGCCTTTGGTCTACATGTGCACGCTTTGTGCGCGTCATATCATATACAGTTTGTACCGCCTTTTCAGTGGCTTCAACAATCTTCATGCCTTGTGTAAAGTCACCATAATCGGCTTTCAGTCCCAACTTTGAAGGCTTTATCACCTCCAATCCATCATAGTTCAGTGTATAAGTTGGCTGTCCACCATCGTCTCTCACCGTGAGATGGAGTCGTTTATCAGGCGAAAAAGCCGTGTGTTCTGCTGCAAAAACAAAGGTAGTGAGGCTCAAAGCCCATAGCGACAAAAGGAGTTTCTTCATGTGATAGTAATAAAATTGTTTCGGTGATACAAAGATAAAACAAAATTTAAGAACGGCAAATGGTTTGCAAAGAAAAACCTTTCACGGGAAGACAAAAAGCAAAATGAGACCTCAAACATCTCGTTTTGTCGGCGAAAAAAACAGAAAGAGATTACTGATTTGTGTAAAAACAAACTACCATTTTTAACACTTTACAATGACATCAAATAGAGATAGAATTACAAGAAAATAGGATTTTTTCCGCCCTTTTAATGACAAAGCAAGACGATTTGAATCACCTTACATCCTAAAATGGCCCACTTTGCATCACTATTTGCTTCAAATCACACGCTAAAATGCGTCAAACAGAGATGCAAATTAGTGCGTTTTGCATCATTTTCTATCGTTATTTCAGGACAACTTTCAACACATTTCATCTAACTATCTGATAATCATTGCACTGCAAAACGCATAAAATAACAACCATTTTCAACTGGAATACACTTCAAAACAGACGGCCGTAATTTTATGAAACCTATTGTAAAGATAAATCAAATCCTTTAACACATCTCGCGTTCCTATATAAAACGTGTTCTCAAAGCAGTTGAACCAAGAACATAATGCTTTGATTGCTAACAGCCAATGCACCTTAATGGGCTAAAAAAGAAAAAGCCCCGACGACACGTCGAGGTTTGTTTCTTCATAACATGTTGGTTTGATTTGTTTCTAAATAGTTTTTTGTTTTTTGAAAATCAGTGTGATATTCATTATCATCTAAGCGCAAAATTAAGTAAAACTTTCATTGAATCGCAATTAAAACAAGCAAAAAAGGCAAATACTTACGTAAACGTTTGCAAGGGATAACAGGTCAATTCGCTGTGTAAATATAGGCTACAAGAGAATTATTATGCCTCATGTCACCCCGTGAAACAAGGCTTTTTCGGTGATTCATAAAAAGAAAATACAAGCAGATATACGCCTATTTCAAAAACAAAAAGACTTACTTTTGGCTATTATTTTCTTGTGTTTATCCTATGAACTATCACGTTTATTTATTAAATTTGCACCATACTATATTTATAAAACCATTTAATGAAAGAATTTGTAATCTCTGAAGTCAAGGCCGAAACCGCCATTTTGGTGGGTCTTATCACCAATACGCAGTCGGAAGCCAAAACAAAAGAATACTTAGATGAACTTGAATTTCTTGCCGATACGGCTGGAGCTGTGACGGTGAAACGCTTTACTCAGAAGGCCAATGGACCGAGTTCGGTGACTTATGTGGGTAAAGGTAAGTTAGAAGAAATCAGAGAATACATCGAAATGTGTGCCGAAAATGAGGATCCAATCGGTATGGTTATCTTTGATGATGAGTTATCTGCCAAGCAGATTCGCAACATAGAGAACGAACTAAAGGTAAAGATTCTCGACCGAACTTCCTTGATTCTTGACATATTTGCTATGCGAGCACAGACTGCCAACGCTAAAACGCAGGTGGAACTTGCCCAACATCGTTATATGCTTCCACGCTTACAACGTCTTTGGACGCACTTAGAGAGGCAGGGAGGTGGCTCTGGTTCGGGTGGAGGTAAAGGCTCTGTAGGACTTAGAGGACCAGGAGAGACGCAGTTGGAAATGGACCGTCGTATCATTCTTCAACGCATAACGTTACTTAAACAGCGTTTAGAGGAGATTGATAAGCAAAAGAATACGCAGCGAAAGAACCGCGGTCGGATGATTAGAGTGGCGCTTGTGGGCTATACAAATGTGGGCAAGAGCACGATAATGAATCTGTTGTCAAAAAGTGAAGTGTTTGCCGAGAACAAACTATTTGCCACCCTTGACACCACGGTTAGAAAGGTTGTCATCGACAATCTGCCTTTCTTGCTGGCTGATACCGTAGGCTTTATTCGCAAACTCCCTACAGATCTCGTCGACTCCTTTAAGAGTACACTCGACGAAGTGCGTGAAGCCGACTTATTGTTGCATGTGGTTGACATCTCACATCCAGACTTTGAAGAGCAGATTCAGGTAGTAGAGAAGACGCTCTCTGACTTGGGTTGCAGTGAAAAACCCTCGATGATTATCTTCAATAAGATTGATAATTACCACTGGATAGAGAAAGATGAGGATGACCTTACACCCGAAACGCGTGAGAATATCGCCTTAGAGGACTTAGAAAAAACGTGGATGGCGAGGCTGAATGATAACTGTTTGTTTATTAGTGCGAAAGCAAAGATCAACATAGATGAATTCCGTCGCACGCTATATACAAAGGTTCGAGAGCTTCATGTGCAAAAGTATCCTTACAATGACTTCTTATATCCCGAGGTGGAATAAATCTCTTTACTTTGGCATTCATAAATAAGAACAATGATTTATGTATCATAAATAAACACCATGCGACAGCTTTCAGATGAAGAAATAAGGATTCTTGAAGACCGAAATTGCTGGGCTGAGGATTGGACCAACGTGCATGTGTCTGATGATTTCAAACCAAACTACATGCATCGTGTCATGCTTTACGGCGAGGTTTCTATTGGTGATTTCGATAAAAACATTGAAGTGAGCCGTGGATTCATGAAACATTCGGGCATCAACAATGCGACATTGCGCAACGTAACGATTGGAGACAACTGCCTCATTGAGAACATTGGCGGCTTCATTAATAATTATACGATTGGTGACGACTGTTATATCAGCAACGTAAATGCAATGGAAACCACCGACGGAGCTACCTATGGAGAAGGTAATTTGATTTCAGTGCTCAACGAAGTAGGCGATGGTAACGTCATTCTTTTTAGCGAATTGAATAGTCAGTTTGCGGCTTTCATGGCAAAACACTTTTGTGATAAGTCACTGAAAGATGCCATTCGACGCCTCATCAACGAAGAGATTGCACGCAAAAGGCATGAGCAAGCTTACATCGGAAACAATGTAAAGATAGTCAATACCAAAGAGATTACAAATACAATTGTTTATGATGATTGCGAAATCAATGGTGCTTCACGACTCAGTGACTGTACAATTCTAAGCTCACCGGTATCAAATGTGTACATCGGTACGGGTGTAATATGCGAAAATTCGATAATTAGTGAGGGATCAAGTATCATTAACAGCGTTAAGATTCAAGATTGTTTTATTGGTGAGGCCTGTCAAATCAGCAATGGTTTTACGGCATCTTCAAGTGTGTTCTTTGCCAATTCATACATGAGTAATGGGGAAGCTTGCGCCGCGTTTTGTGGCCCTTTTACGGCCAGTCACCATAAAAGTAGTCTACTAATTGGAGGCCAATTCTCGTTCTATAACGCTGGAAGTGCGACGAATTTCAGTAACCATGCCTACAAGATGGGACCCATTCATCATGGTGTTTTGGAACGAGGCACGAAGACTGCAAGCGGTGCTTACATACTTATGCCGGCTCATATTGGGACGTTTTCTGTATGCTTTGGCAAGCTAATGTATCATCCGGACACTCGCTATTTACCATTCTCTTACCTCATCGCTTATGGCGATACGATGTATCTTTCGCCTGGAAGGAATATCACAACCGTAGGACTTTACCGCGACATTAGAAAGTGGCCAAAACGCGATGTGCGTCCAGTGGGCAGCCAAAAGAGTATCGTTAACTTCGATTGGTTATCCCCTTTCTCGGTTGGAGAGATAGTAGAAGGGAAGCAAATCCTTGAGAAACTACGCGATGCTTGTGGCGAAAATGTAGCTACTTACACCTATCATAATTATGTTATCAATGCAAGTTCGCTCAACAAAGGCATCAAATATTACGATATTGCCTTAAGAATTTACATGGGAGCCGTATTGAAACGCGTGATAAAGAAATGGGGAAAAGTAGATCTTCCAACAACAACCATCGGGCAAGGGAAATGGAATGACCTCAGCGGATTACTGCTTCCAGAAAGTGAAGAGATGCGTTTGCTGAGCGATATCAAGCGAGGTGAGCTTGAAACTATTCAAGAAGTAACAGACCGTTTCAAAGAGATTAATCGCAATTATCGCGAATATCAATGGGCATGGACTTATCAATTGATTCTCGACTACTATCACCTTACAGAGATTACTGATGCAGATGTTGAGCGAATTCATAAGGATTACGTACATGCCCGACGTGCTTGGATCGCGGAAATCCGTAAAGATGCCGAGAAAGAATACGCCATGGGAGACGTCGAAAAGCATGTACTTGACGACTTCATCCATAATCTTGACCACGAAATTGATTTCGAAATTAAAATAATATGAGACTAAGAACGATTTTATTCACATTGGTTCTTGCCGTCACTACTTCTGTTTCGGCTAAAGATTACCACTTTACTACCGTCAAAGGTGACGCGATGAAGACGCGTATTTACACTTTAGACAATGGCTTAACTGTTTACATGAGCGTCAACAAAGAGCTGCCAAGACTGCAAGCAAACATAGTAGTTCGCACGGGATCTCGCAATGATCCTGCCGAAACTACAGGCTTAGCGCATTATTTAGAGCATCTAATGTTCAAAGGAACTCAGCAATTTGGCACGACAAACTACGCCAAAGAAAAACCTTATCTCGATGAAATTGAGCGTCGATATGAAGTTTATCGCACGCTAACTGACCCCAAAGCACGTAAGAAAGCCTATCATGAGATTGACTCAATCTCCCAACTTGCTGCACAATATAACATCCCAAATGAGTATGATAAGCTTATGACGAGCTTGGGTTCTGAAGGGAGTAACGCCTATACAAGTAACGATGTAACGTGTTATGTGGAGAATATTCCATCCAATGAAATTGCTAATTGGGCACGCATTCAAGCCGATCGGTTTCAGAATATGATAATACGCGGCTTCCATACTGAGCTTGAAGCCGTCTACGAAGAAAAGAATATATCGATGGGAAGCGATGGAGATAAGGAGTATGCTGCCCTTTGGAAGCTCATCACTCCAACTCACCCATACGGTACTCAGACTACAATTGGAGAACAAGAACACTTGAAGAATCCCTCAATTGTAAACATAAAGAATTATTTCCACCGCTATTATGTGCTCAATAATGTGGCTATTGTGCTCGCAGGTGACTTCAATCCAGACGCTGTTATCGCCATCATTGATAAATACTTTGGCAGTTGGAAGGCCGACAAACAACTCTCACGACCTGAGTTTGAGGCACAAAAGCCCATCACATCTCCAAGAGATACTACAGTCATTGGACTTGATGCAGAGAACATTATGATGGGTTGGCGCTTCAAAGGGGCTAACCAACTGCAAAATGATACGCTTGATATCGTAAAACGTATGCTATCAAACGGCAAGGCCGGACTCATGGATATAAACATTGTTCAGCCCATGAAAGCAATGCAAGCTGGGGCATATCTTGAGGAACTTAACGACTATTCATTACTTCTTTCGAGGGAGTTCCATTGCAAAATCAAAAGCTTGACGACGTGAAGAGCCTCATCTTGGCAGAGATTGAAAAGCTTGGACGCGGTGAATTCAGTGACGATTTGTTGCCAGCTGTGCTTGCTAACAAGAAACTTCAATACTATAAGTCACTTGATAACAATGCTAACCGCGCCAGTTTAATGGGAGATGCATTTATCAACAACAAGCCATGGGCAGACGTTGTGGGGCAAATTGCGCGACAAGAAAAACTTACCAAGCAAGACATTATAGACTTTGCACGCCGCAATCTGCGTACAGATAACTACGCATGTGTCTATAAAGAGATGGGAAATGATACTACTTTGAAAAAGATTGAGAAGCCTATCATCACACCAATCCCTGCAAATCGTGAGCTTGAAAGTGCCTTTTTGAAAGAGATTCGCACGTCAAAAGTTGAGCCCATTCAACCGCAATTCGTAGACTTTAAGAAAGAACTTACGTTCACAAGCACAAAGTCTCGTCTGCCCATGATATACAAAAAGAATACTGATGACGGTATTTTCAACCTCGTTTTCCGCTTTGATTTCGGTTACACGGCAAACAAACTATACGACATAGCCTTTGATTATCTCGACTATATCGGCACTAACGACATGACCGCTTCACAGATTAAACAAGCCTTTTACAAGCTTGCGTGCAGATATCATGCCTCTATGGACGAGAAGAACTTGCAGATTACACTCACTGGTTTGAATGAAAACATGCCACAGGCACTGCGACTTTTTGAGAAGATTATGCATCATGCAAAGGCTGACAAGACTTCATGGAACCGCTATTGTGATATGCTTGAGAAGGCACGTAATGACGAAAAGACCAACCAAAGGTCTAATTTCAGTGCGCTTTGGGACTATGCTGTCTATGGAGAATATAACCCAACACGCGACAAAACACCTATGAAGGACTTGCGTGCAATGGACCCTCAGAAGCTTGTTGATATGCTTTCAGGACTTGAAAAGATGGAACACACCGTACTTTATTATGGTCCTTCTGACTTCAATCAACTCAACCAATTACTCAGTAAAGAGCATCCTACGCCAGCAAAATGGGCACTTTTACCTGTCAACAAGCCCTATAAAGCTAAAGAAACGACACAAAACGAAGTGATTATTGCACCATACGATGCTAAGAATATCTATCTAAGACAATACAACAACGAAGGAAAGAAGTGGTCAACTGCCAAAGCTCCCGTTGAAGCGCTATTCAATCAATACTTCGGTGAAAGTATGAATAGTGTGGTATTCCAGGAACTTCGCGAGACAAGAGCACTCGCTTATTATGCCATTGCAATGTATAAACGTCCTGCGTATAAAGACGAATCAGAGAGCTTTTATACACATATCATCTCACAAAATGATAAGATGGGCGACTGCATCAAGGTATTTAACGAGATTGTTAATAACATGCCACAGAACGAAGCAGCGTTTGATTTGGCTAAACAAAGCCTCACTAAGTCTATCCAAAGCAGTCGAACAACGAAGTTAAACATCATCTATCGTTACCTGTATCTCAAGCAAATGGGACTTGATCACGACTATATGCAAGACATATATGCCGCATTGCCCAAGCTGAAATTGCAGGATGTCGTTAACTTTGCAAATCAAAACATTGCGCACAAGCCTTATCGTTATGCCGTGCTTGGCAACGAAAAGAATCTTGATATGAAGGTTCTTGAAAAGATAGCCCCTGTAAAACGTCTGACAACTGAAGACATTTTCGGGTATTAATTCATGCAAAATCGTTAACATCGAATCGCAAATCATATCTCATCTACCATATAGATAAGGTATAAACACATGGAAAGAGGCAGGTCTGAACCATCAGAACCTGCCTCTTTTTCAGATAGAAAGTCCCACCCTTTGAATAAGAACAATGCCACGAAGCACTGATTTCAAGTGATGACTCGCAAGGATGAACATCCAACACTCAGCCCCAACATTCAATAATATATAAGCCATTGGGAAACGAACAGCAAGTAAGCGATTAACATACTGCATGAAACTCACATTAATAATAACATATAAGGCACTAAAAAATGACACTTCTCAAAAACCTTTACAATAGAGAATAAATCGCGAAAGTATTTGAAACATTTTCTAAAGACAGCCCTTTTATGGCACGCTTTTTATCTTTTTGCAATAGGCTTATAGTCAAAGCGTTAGAACATTTTGCACAAAACACGCCCTAAAATCATGATAAAAATCTATTCAATCTCAGTCATATCATGCAACAAACGGCATCATTTCGTGGAGTAAAATGAATGAAATAGGAACGTAAAATGACGCAAATCACACCACAAAATGAACAAAAAGAGAAAACAATTAGACCGAAACGATATACAAAAATGATTTTTTTGGGCAACCGAACCCTTATTGATGTATCCTCAAAGTGTTAAAAAACAGACAATAATTCTTACACAAAAATCATGTTTTTCCATGCTATCCATAACACATTGCACCCCATTTCAAAAGCTGATTTATAACAGGAAAGCCTTTGATAGCAAGGACTTTTCACCCAATATTGCGCCAAAAGCAGATGAAAAGCAATAGATAACATAAGAAAAGCCACATGGTTTAATCATTTAAATCACATCAAATCAGCCCGAAATATCAAAAAAAATAATTTGTGAAATCTTTCTCTTCAATCATCCACATGCAAGTGATTGATTTTGAAAACCTTTCATCTTATCTTTATAAACAAGTTTTTCCAAAATAGAAATTTTATAGAGAAAATAAGTTGATTTGAATTTCCTTTTGTCGAATTTAAAGGCTAATTTTGCAACAACAAATTTATAGTTACACTTGAAAATGGAAACGAACAAAACCTATTCTTTTGAAGAAGCCTTCCAAACTTCTTTGAAATACTTCGACGGAGACGAGCTTGCTGCGCGCGTATGGGTAAATAAATACGCGATGAAAGATAGCTATGGGAACATCTATGAGCGTAGTCCTGAGGACATGCATAGGCGTATTGCCAAGGAGATTACACGTGTAGAAGCGAAGTATAAGAACCCAATGAGCGAGCAAGAAGTATTCGAATTACTCGATCATTTCCGTTATATTGTGCCGGCAGGAAGCCCAATGACGGGCATAGGTAATAACCAACAAGTAGCCAGTTTGAGTAATTGTTTCGTCATAGGACTTGATGGTAAGGCCGACAGCTATGGCGCAATAATGCGTATTGACGAAGAACAAGTTCAGTTAATGAAGCGTCGTGGTGGCGTGGGTCATGACTTAAGCCACATCCGTCCGAAAGGAAGTCCGGTGAATAACTCGGCACTTACCTCGACAGGTTTAGTGCCTTTCATGGAACGTTACAGTAATTCTACACGCGAAGTTGCCCAAGATGGTCGCCGCGGAGCACTGATGTTATCAGTTAGTATCAAGCATCCTGATAGCGAAGCCTTTATTGATGCCAAGATGGAAGAAGGCAAAGTAACAGGTGCAAACGTATCGGTGAAGCTTGATGATGACTTTATGAATGCTGCTATCAACGACAAAACTTATGTTCAACAGTGGCCAATTGATGCAGAAAGCCCAAGGTTCAGAAAGAGATTGAAGCCCGAAAACTATGGGAAAAGATAGTACATAACGCATGGAAAAGCGCAGAACCTGGTGTGTTATTTTGGAATACAATCATCAAAGAGAGTATTCCTGACTGCTATGCAGATTTAGGTTTCCGCACAGTTAGTACGAATCCATGTGGCGAAATCCCACTATGTCCTTATGATTCTTGCCGTCTTTTAAGTATCAATCTCTATAGTTATGTGGAGAAACCCTTTACAAAAGAGGCACGCTTTGATTTCGAAAAGTTTAAGAAACACGTTCAGTTTGCTCAGCGAATCATGGATGATATTGTTGACTTGGAAATGGAAAAGATTAACCTTATCATTGAAAAGATCAAACAAGACCCTGAAAGCAATGAGGTGAAAGATGCCGAATATCACCTTTGGGAGAAGATAAAACGTAAGAGCGGAATGGGTCGTCGTACAGGCGTTGGTATCACTGCAGAAGGTGATATGCTTGCCGCTTTGGGATTACGCTATGGTACTCAGGAGGCAACCGACTTCTCAGTATTGGTTCATAAGACGCTGGCCTTGAATGCATATCGTTCATCTGTGACGATGGCTAAAGAGAGAGGATCATTTGAAATCTATGATGCGAAGCGCGAAAGCAATAATCCTTTTGTGCTAAGAATTAAGGAAGCAGACCCTGAACTCTATGCAGATATGCAGCAATATGGGCGTCGCAACATCGCTTGTTTAACCATTGCACCGACAGGAACGACTTCATTGATGACGCAAACTACCAGTGGTATTGAGCCCGTTTTCATGCCAGTATACAAAAGAAGGCGTAAAGTTAACCCGAATGATGCCGATGTTCACGTTGACTTTGTAGACGAAGTAGGTGACAGTTTCGAGGAGTATATCGTCTATCATCGTAAGTTTTTGAAGTGGATGCAAGTCAATGGATATGACACAGAGAAGCGTTATAGCCAAGAAGAGATAGATAATCTTGTTGCAAAGTCACCTTATTATAAAGCTACTGCCAATGATGTTGACTGGTTGATGAAGGTTAAAATGCAAGGCGCTATACAGAAATGGGTCGACCATAGCATTTCAGTGACCGTCAATTTGCCTAATGATGTGGACGAAACTCTTGTGAATCGTCTCTATGTTGAAGCCTGGAAGAGTGGTTGTAAAGGCTGTACCATCTACCGAGATGGTAGTCGTGCCGGCGTAATGATATCCGTTTCAAAGAAAGATAAGAAGAAAGGCACACACGCAGAAGGTGCAGAAGTGCGCGAGGAAGAACCCAAAGAGAAAGATTGTAAGCAACCCGAAGTGACGGAAGTACGCCCAAAAGAGCTCGAATGTGATGTCGTTCGATTCCAAAACAACAAAGAAAAGTGGGTGGCATTCGTAGGCTTACTCAATGGCTATCCTTATGAAATATTCACTGGTTTGCAGGACGACGAGGAAGGAATTGTATTGCCTAAGAACATCACTAAAGGCAAAATCATCAAGTCAACGCTTGAAGATGGCACGCATCGCTATGACTTTCAGTTCGAGAATAAACGCGGATATAAGACTACAGTAGAAGGATTGAGCGAAAAGTTTAACCCAGAATACTGGAACTATGCTAAGTTAATATCGGGTGTTTTGCGTTATCGCATGCCAATAGATCACGTGATGAAGCTCGTAAGTTCTTTGCAATTGAAAGATGAAAGCATTAATACTTGGAAGAATGGAGTAGAGCGTGCTTTGAAGAAATACATCGTTGATGGAACCAAAGCGAATGGACAGAAGTGCCCAGTATGCGGACATGAGTCACTCGTTTACCAGGAAGGATGTCTCATTTGCACGAATTGTGGCGCCAGTCGATGCGGTTAACATCGCGTGAAGAGAATTGAATCATGATGAAAATCAGAAATAGTTATATATTTCTTAACGGCCTGCGGTTTCATGCTTTCCATGGTGTGATGCCGCAGGAACGTTTAACTGGGAATGATTATCGAATCGATTTAAAGATAAACTACCCGTTGGATGATGCCGTTGTTACAGACGAAGTAGAAGACACTTTGAACTATGCAACGGTTTATCAACTAACAAAACAGGAGATGGAAAGACCGAGTAAGCTCGTTGAAAACGTTGCTTATAGGATTGCAAAAAGCCTCGTTGACCACTTCCCTACTATCAAAGAAGTCTACATTAAAGTAGCCAAGTGTAACCCACCAATGGGGGCTGACACAACAGGTGCAGGCGTAGAACTACACATATTAAACGAAAAAACTGAATGAAACTCAAGGTTTTATGACATTTTTTCATTAACTTTGTCACCCGATATAATGGTTTTATGCGTAGAAAGAAAGTATTCTTCCTGATAACTATGTTATTGTTTGCCGTACAACTCACGGCGGCAAATCGTAAGTTTACACTCGTAATAGATGCCGGACACGGTGGAACTGACCACGGTGCACCTGGTGCTTACTCCAAAGAAAAAGACTTAACACTCAAGTATGCGCTTGCTTTTGGGAAATATGTAGAAGACAATTGTCCTGATGTTAGAGTGATATATACACGCAAAACCGATGTTTTCGTGACCTTAGCTGGCCGTGCTGACATCGCAAATAAAGCCAATGCAGACCTCTTTTTATCGTTCCATATCAATGCCGTTACAGGCTCTCGAGCTGCTCGTGGCTTTCAAAGTTGGACATTAGGTCGTGGAGAACACTCGGGGGATCGAGGCATAAAAGCCAACCTTGATGTAGCAAAACGCGAGAACTCTGTAATGTACTTAGAGAAAGATTACAAAACCGTCTATAAAGGTTTTGATACAAACTCGGCGGAAAGTGATATCATGTATGAGTTTATTGCGGATAAAAACAGAGAGAAAAGTGTTGAACTTTCCCGCCTACTTCAACAGTATGTGTGTGCCTCAACGGGTCGATCTAACGGCGGATCTCACCAAAACAATCTCGCCGTTCTACGCTTAACATCAATGCCAAGCTGTCTTTTGGAGTTGGGATTCATATCTACTCCCGACGAAGAAGACTTCTTAAATAATGACTCTTCGGTAGCCTTGTATGTGAAAGGTGTATTTAATGCCTTCATGAAATACAGGCAACGCTACGATAACGACTTTAGCGTTCCGTTCAAACCCGTAAAAGAAGAGGTTACCATTCCACAGATTGTACCTACAGACTACCAAGGTTCGACCACGGAAAAGCCAGCAAAACGCAAGAAGCAACGACCTGTAGAGGTCAAGTCTGAAGAGGCAAACAACAACACCGATAAAGTTGAACAGCCACGCAAGGAAACTGCAATCACTGTACCAAATAAGCAAGAAAAGGATAAGCCTGTATTCAAAATACAACTCTTTACCAGTCCAACCATCTTGAAAAATGACGATAAACACTTCAAAGGTTTGACGAATATTGAGTCGTATAAAGAAGGTATTTACAAATACACTTACGGCGCTTCAACTAATTATAACGAGATTTTCAGACTACGGAAACAAATACTTGACAAGTTCCCCGATGCCTTTATTGTCGCTTTTAAGAATGGAAACAAAATGGATATCAACGCAGCTATCAAGGAATTTAAGCAGAGAAGATAACAGCATTTCGTAGAAATAACAGCATCACTCAATTGAAAAGATAACGCTATTCAACGCATAAAGTAAAAAAGTTAAGATTAAAATATGAAACTAACAAAGGAAATCAAGATTGCACTGGTAGCCATAGTAGGTATCCTTGTGCTCTTTTTTGGACTCGAGTTCCTAAAGGGAATGTCGCTATTCTCTAACGATAATACTTATTATGTGTCGTTTAAGGACATCAGTGGACTATCTTCTTCCAACCCCATCTATGCCGATGGATACAAAGTTGGCGTTGTAAAGCATATCCAATATGACTATGATCGTGGCGGAGATATACTCGTTCAGATTGATGTTAACAAGGATCTTCGCATACCAAAAGGTAGTTCTGCCGAGATAGAAAGCGACATTATGGGCAACGTTAAGATGAATTTGCTCTTGGCAAATAACCCTCGTGAGCGTGTAAATCCAGGCGAAACTATCATTGGTGCAAAGAATAATGGTCTCATGGGTAAAGTCGCAAGACTCCTCCCTTCAGTAGAAGTGATGCTGCCAAAGCTTGATAGTATTCTTACGAATCTCAATGCGTTACTCGCCGATCCGGCTTTAGCGAACTCATTACACAATATAGAAGGCATCACAAACAACCTCAATACATCGAGTAAACAGCTAAATGTTCTCATGGCAAGTCTTAACAAAAATGTTCCTCAAATGATGCATAAGGCGAACAGTACGCTATCAAACACCGACCGACTTACAGCCAATTTAGCTCGTCTTGACGTGGCAAATACACTCGCACAAGTAGACCAAACAATCGCTAATCTCAAAGGATTCACAAACCAACTCAATAGTCGTGAGGGTTCATTGGGACTGCTTTTGCACGATGCAACCTTGTATAACAACCTCAACAAAACCATGCAGTCAGCCGACTCTTTGTTGATTAACGTGCGTCAACATCCAAAGCGTTACGTTCACTTCTCACTCTTTGGAAGGAAAGATAAATAATAGATTGCAGATTAAATAAAAAGCATCTAAATTATAAACACAAATGTTTCACGGCTTCTGATAATACTCAGGAGCCGTTTTATTATGCCATTTTTTGTCGCCTTTAATCACGTTTCACATCATAAGATAAAGCTACTTAGAAAGCGATATAACACATTTAGAATCAGAATCTTATAATCTTGCAAATGTAAAAAGCATTGAATCATCCCGCAAAACATATAACTTCGCATATATGAATGAGTTAACCAAGCTTATCAAAAAACATTCATGAGATAGATTTGCCTATCTGATATTCTTTTATTAACTTTGCAGTCACGACGCAATAAAAGGTCGAAAGACATACATTATTATATATACTAAATCACAAATGAAAGTGAGTCCTGATAGCAGTTGGGGCAAAGCAGTTGCGCTCATCAAGCAAAACGTTACGCAACAGCAATTTGAAACCTGGTTCAAACCTATCGTTTTTGAACATTACGACAAGGAAAAGAAGACCATCTTAGTTCAAGTTCCCAGCTTGTTTGTTTATGAGTACTTGGAAGAAAACTTCTTAGCGTTACTCAAAACGGTTCTCTATCGCACGTTTGGCGAGGGAGCTCAGCTCACGTATCGTGTCGTAACGGATAAAGAACACAAACTAACTCAGGACTTAGAAGCCGATGGTGACGACGCAAAACCCAGCAAAAAACAGCAAGAAACAAAGCTTTCTCCGTCGTCAAAAGACGATACTCAGGTCGCAGATATAGACACTCAACTCGACCCTCACCTTAATTTCAAGAACTATGTTGAGGGAACCAGCAACAAACTTGCACGCAGTTTAGGACTCTCTATCGCTGAACATCCGGCACAACCGCAGTTCAATCCTATGTTCATCTATGGCCCATCGGGATGTGGAAAAACGCATCTCATCAATGCCATTGGCCTTCGTTGTAAACAGCTTTACCCTGAAAAGCGCGTACTTTACATAAGCGCGAGGCTCTTTCAAACGCAATTTGTTGACGCCAACTTCCATGGTTCAATCAACGATTTCATTCGATTCTACCAAACAATCGACATGCTTATTGTTGACGATATACAGGAATGGGTCAATGCAACGAAGACACAAGACACCTTCTTTCACATCTTTAATCACCTCTTTCGCAACGGAAAACGAATGCTTTGGCCAGCGACAGACCGCCTGTTGACTTAAAAGGCATGAACGAACGACTCTTAACACGATTCTCTTGCGGTTTGATTGCCGAACTTGAAAAGCCAAATGTCGAACTATGTACAGACATTTTAAAGAGTAAAATACGTCGAGACGGCCTGCATATTCCCGATGAAGTAATTCAGTTTATCGCTTCAACTGCTAACGGAAGTGTGCGTGATCTTGAAGGCGTTATCAACTCGTTGCTGGCTTATAGCGTTGTATATAACAGCGATATTGACATGCGTTTGGCTGAAAGAGTTATCAAACGGGCCGTTAAAATCGATGATAACCCACTCACAGTTGACGAGATTCTCGACACGGTTTGCAATCATTTCAGCGTCACACAGACTGCCGTGAATAGCAAAAGTCGTAAGCGTGACCTTGTCACAGCACGCCAAGTAACGATGTATTTGGCTCAGAAATATACAAAAATGCCGGCTGCTCGCATCGGAAGATTAGTCGGGAACCGCGATCATTCCACGGTAATTCATAGCTGCACGCAAGTAGAAAACCGATTGAAAATAGACAATACATTCAAAGAAGAGATTAATTCCATCGAGACTTCTTTTAAACTTAAGGCGTAAAAATCAGGCATTTCAAAACAGAAAGGCCTTGAATCATCACGCTGAAATCCCTTGTCTTCAATAGTCTTATTTATATAAATCAGAAGAAACTCTGGCTTCTTTAGCCAGAGTTTCTTTGGTTATCATATCATGAAATAAAATAAATTGTATCATGAAATATATGATTCAAAAACACAACTCGTAGCGAGTCGCTCCACTACCGAATGCAAATGCTCTTACAATTAGCCTCATTTATGCGATGAAATGACGCAAATTACACGATAAAATGACGCATTTCGAGATGTGAAATGACGCAGTTTGCAATACGATTAAAGTTCAACGCTGAAGGCATTGCACTTTAACCACTTAGGGGTGGCTATGCTTTCCTTCGTCAATCACTATCAAAGCATGTAATAAGACGAAAGAAAAAGTAAAATAGTTTGGAATCATTTGCAGCACGTTTTCATTCAATTATATTATTACTCCCTATCAAATGAAGGAGCAAGTTGATGAGAAAGTTCGGCTGCTTTGCCTTCAAACGTAAGATAAACCATATAAAAACCATCGGCATGGAAAGTGACTTCGTTGCCTGAAGCCTCATTCAATGTGCCCTGCCAAAGTGCTTCATACGCATAAGACTGCCACAAAAGGCCCTCACTTTCAAGTCGTTTGCAACCGAAATTAAAGATACTTATCTGCTGGTGGGCAAAGGTTTTGAAACAACTTTCGCCACAAGTGGGAATAAAATATCCATGGTCTGTAATCATGATGGGCTGCAAATGAAAAGATGAATAATAGCGCATCATGAGCGAAATATTGCCTAACGTATGGTCTTCTCGCTTGCCTGTACACCCCAAATAAGCTACCTTTGCACCCTCTTTGAACGCAGAAAGCGACATCAAATAACGTGTGGCCTTCGTCAAATCATTATCATCTTGCTCTGCAACATGAATGAAATGAAGACGTGATTTCAAACTGTCGGGAAGACTGTCTCCATCTCCTATCACCGTCATTCGATGTGCCTCTACCCCATCATTCACAAGAGATTGTGCCGCCCCATCACATACAATGAGATGTGAAGTATGCTGAATGAGCGTATGACAAGCCTTGTTTTGAGGGTAAGAACCATTAGCAACAATGACGGCATCAAAGCGACTTTGTCCGTCGATAAGAGGGTAACTATTCATATTGTTGATGCATTATACGTTTCCATTTGCAATAACCTGCGACGGCAATCACTACATACAAGCCATAAAGTCCAGCCTTAAGGGTATTCCTTTGATGATATAGAGATAGCAACTGATAACATCTACGACAATCCAAAAGCCCCATTGCTCGATATATTTACGTGCAAGAGCCCACAAACCGACAAAACTCAGCGCATTGGTAAAGGCATCTAACAACGGAACGGATGAGTTAGTGTAGGTTCGTAACACCCAATAGGTGGCCCCCCAAGCTACAAAGAAAAACACAATTGCAGGCAGATAGAGCCGCCGACGCATGTGCGTGATGGGGAGTTCTTGGCCTTCTTGTTGTCCATGTTTACGCCCAAAGCGCCACACTATGAAGCCATACAGGGCGGCAAATGTATAATATACCGCCATGCCGGCATCCCCATAGAGGCCATGAGTGTAGTAAAGCCAAACGTCAAGTAATGGCATGAGGATGCCAACCGCCCAGAGATAAATGCTTGCCCGATATTCCAACACGATATAGATAAGGCCTAAGAACGTTGTCAGAATATCGAGCCAATGGAGTGATAAGAATGCTGTCATCTTAGAAAGTGATGCTTAAATGCGCCAGAAAGTTAAGGGGTGCCTGCGGAGAATAGGCCGACCAAGTCTGTGTTTCCTTACCATTGTCATCATAACCTGCGCTGGCATAGCCGTTAGTGAAATACTTTTCGGAGAACAGATTGTATATTGTTGCGCCAATAGTAATGGCTTTTACTGACCTCATCTTAAACGTATAACTGAGGTTTAAGTTTGAGATGAAGTAGCCATCAAGCATAAGATGGCGGTTGTTATCATTCGTCATATACTGCTCTCCGATATATTGGCTTTGCAAAGATGCTTCAAAACCATGACTGTTAAACGTAAAAATGTTGTTGAAAATGAGGTCAGGGGAGAAGCTAAGGTGGGTGGTTCCAAAACTAAGAGCCTTCTTATTGTTACTCATTACAATCCAATCCATGGCACGATTACGGCTGAAAGTGGCGTTCATATCCCATCGGAAGCAGTCAAAGGCTTCCAAGCGCTTTGTAATTCAATGCCTTCGCGATAGGAACTTCCTACATTTCGGTGAATCATCTCACCGATAGCATTTCGCTCTCCCGTTAAAACGAACTGGTCTTTATAGGCCATATAGTAGAGGTTTAGGCCTGCACTGAACCTCATAGCTTGGTATTTATAACCCAATTCCCAATCGTTCATGCGCTCAGCACGTGGCTTTGGGTCGGGATTTCCCTCGAAATCATTGCGTACAGGCTCACGATGTGAGAGCGACCAAGAGCCATATAGCACATGGTTAGCATTGATTTGCCAGAAAAGTCCAGCCTTTGGATTGAGGAATTTGTAGTGTTCGTTGTAACGCCAACCTATAGAAGGCGATGCCGTATATTTGTCTTCAGGATTCTCTATGCGGTAAGTGATATAACGATATTGTAGATCTGCATAGGCATTCAGCCCCTTAACAAGCTCATAATTGACCTTTCCGTAGATGCTGTTTTCATTCTTTTCAGCCTTGTTTCGATAGTATTCATTGTCTGGATAGTTAGTAACAACAGGATTGATGACGCTGATGAGTGTTCCGAAATGGCGTCCGTTGTAATGGTTTACGGCTCCACCGAGCGATGCTTCAAGTCGATTTTGCTTATAATTCACGGCATATACGCCACCAAAGAAGTCATTTCGCATATTCTTTCGACGGATAAGATCAGACTTCAAGCCTGTAGTTGTAAGGCCATACTTGGCAAGTTTCTGATCCACCATATACTGTTCGTAATATCCAAAGCCTGCCGTGTAGTGCAAAGCAGCACTGAAACTGAAGTGGTTTCCAAGCAATTGGTTCCAAATTAACTGGTAGTTTTGCTGATGATAATTATCAGTTTGATTGCTGTAGTAACGTGTAATTCCCTTGTCATCTACGTATTCTCCGCTCGGGTTATAACGCCTTCCGTGTTGTTTCATCTGCTCTTTTGTGGCGTAATCCCATGCCATATACGTCTTCTCTATACCGTTAAAGGTCAGCAATTTGATAAGCGTATTGTCGGAAGTATAAGCACCTTGCATGAAATATGAATTAAGTTGGCTTGTGGCGCGGTCTATATAACCATTACTTCCGATATTAGAAAGCCTGCCATCAAAGCTCCAATGGCCTGCCAAAAGACCTGAACCAAAGCGTAAACTCTCTTTATGCGTGCCGTAACTGCCTGCAGAGACGTTGAGATTCAAGTAAGATTGCAACGAAGGTGCATCCGTTTGCATGTTTATTGTGGCTCCAAACGCGGCACTACCATTGGTAGATGTGCCGACACCTCGCTGTATTTGAATGTCTTTAACGCTTGACATGAAGTCGCCCATATTAACAAGAACACTTGAGAACTCTCTGCATCATTCAATGGAATGCCGTTAGCGGTGAAGTTGATACGGCTTGGATCTGTTCCTCTTACCTTCAAAGAAGTGTATCCAATGCCATTACCTGCGTCGCTGGTCGTAGTGATACTCGGTGTAAGAGCAAGCAAAAAAGGTATGTCTTGACCATGATTTAACTTCTTGATTTGATTCTTGTCAAGAGATGAGTAGGCCATAGGAGTGTGCTTTCCGGCACGAGTTGAGGTGACGGTTACATCGTGTAGTTCATACGTTTTCAGCGTATCGACAGTTTCGTTTGTGGCATAACACTGCATGGTAGCTATGGAAGCAAGCATCAGCATGTGTAGTTTTCTGTTCATATTTAAGTGTTTTTAAGGAATAATTTATATTCAACAACAATAAACATACAGGCGAACAGCATGCATAAATGTGTTATTACATCTTACAAAAGAACTCGTGGAATAATCTCATCCCTGCGTCGGCATTATCCGTTTCAGGTTCCATGGGTTTGTTCTCAGCATCCGCAAACGCGGTAGCACCCCGTATGTCACGTCTTCATTTGACTATAGAAGACGTGTGCAAAGATACATTTTTGAATTTAAATACACAAATTTTATGTCACAATTTGTTTATAATCGCGCAAAAAATAATATTACTTCTTAAAGCATAGGCTATCAATTCAGCCTTAAAAATAATTGAAATATAGTTTAGATTTCAGTGCGATATTGACGTGGAGAGACTCCCGTGTGACGCTTAAAGAACTTACAAAAGCTACTCAATGAAGGGAAATTGAACTCATTGGCAAGTTGAGTTAGTGTCTTATTTGAATAGCGTAACTCCACTTGTATAGCCGAAACTGTGGCCCGATCAATCCAAGTCTTCGCCGTTTCTCCCGTTTCTCGCTTAACCACCATACTGAGATGATGACTTGACATGCAAAGCGTTGACGCATAATAGGTCAGTTCATGCTCCGTATTTGCTTTCTGATTAACTAACTGAATGAATGCTTCCGACTGCTGTTTCCCTAAGGACCAGTTCTTCTGTGGAGCCACAAAGTCTTGGTCATAAAGCATTTGTGCGAAGTTAAGTGCAGCCACAAAGAGAGTATTTAAGGCTTTATTCTTGTCGCCATACGATAGCTTTGACAAGCTCATTAGCGTGTTAAGATAGTCTTGAAAGACTTTACGCTCGTTGTCAGAAAGGTGTAGTTTGAAGCAAAGACCAGGGTTTCTAAAGAGTGGAGGCATATCCAAGCCGAAGAGTTGACGTAGATATTCCTCGGTCAAAGCAAAGCCTCCAAAGCGTGTATCGGGTGTAAACGAATCGTCTTCTACAACACTTCCCCAGTTGATAAATATCAAATCACCTACCTCACAAGAGTAAGATCGCGAGTTAACTACAGGGCAACAAGCTCCTTGTTTGACTATAGCCATGCGCATACAATCCATTCTTACGGGTGCATTTTCAGCGATAATAGCTTGAAAGAAAGGGCTACTATTCGTGAAAGCTGTGTAATCTGAGGTAACAACATAATCCCCTTGAGCGGGATATTTCGTTGCTTGTAGTTGGTCAGTAAGTTCCTTCAGTGAGGCAATCGAAGGCATCTTGTTCAGGTTGTCTTTCATAATTGGTGGTCGAAATGATTGTTGTAAAGGTACAAAAAAAATCAATACAGAAGATTATTTTACTTGATTTTAACATAAAAAAGACTCTACTAATATTCTATTTTATCCCAAATTGGGAGGTAAAATACCCCAACTCGGCTCTATTTTCATGCATTTATACGAAAAAGGAAACATTACATACGATTTTGACAACGGCAGTTTAAGGAATTGTTAGTACTTTTACACCTGCAAAATCAACTTTAGAGGATGCACGACTAATTAAATTTTTATACTCATATAAGTCCAAATGATAATTAAGTATCACTTAAGGTGAAATTATAGTGGTAGCTATAAATGGGAAAAGATCCATCGAGATGATGGGTCTTTTTTTTGTTTTAATGAGCCTGAATGAAACTAAAACCAAGCTTGTATGTATCTAAACCAAAGTTCGTAGATATCTAAACCTAAGTCCGAATGAAGCTAAAACCAAGTTCATTTGTATCTAAACCTAAGTCCGAATGAAGCAAATCTAAAGCTCGAACAAATCAAATCACGACACGAACTGACTTTACACCTTATATATATAGAAGCCTTGCAACAAACCAAAAAGGTCATTGCAAGGCTTCTTTTGCTTTATTTCCACTTATCTCAACAAAGCGATTATGCAATCGTTACAAACGAAACGCTACACAACAAAACTGTTAAGACAAGGAAATCTCTTTTATTTTGTGCAGTTACAAGGCGTCCATGGTTTCAATTCCTTAAAGAAATCATGTCCTTTATCGTCTACAAGTATGAAGGCAGGGAAGTCTTCTACGCGAATCTTCCATACTGCTTCCATTCCCAATTCAGGATATTCCACACACTCAATGCTCTTGATGCAGCTCTGAGAAAGCACCGCAGCAACGCCTCCAATGGTACCCAAATAGAAGCCACCATGCTTTTTACATGCATCAGTTACAACCTGAGTACGGTTTCCTTTGGCTATCATCACGAGTGAACCACCATGCTCTTGGAACTCATCTACATAGGGATCCATGCGGTTTGCGGTAGTAGGACCCATAGAACCACAGGCATATCCTTCTGGAGTTTTAGCCGGACCAGCATACAAAACAGGGTAATCCTTGATGTATTGAGGTAGATCTTCGCCCGCATCTAAACGCGCTTTGAGTTTTGCATGGGCTATATCTCTTGCAACAATAATAGTTCCTTTGAGGTTAACTCGAGTGCTTACAGGATACTTTGTGAGTTCCGCACGCACGGCATCCATGCCTTTATCCAAGTCAATCTCAATGCCCTTAGCTCCTTCTCCAGGCTTTCTATACTCCTCAGGGATAAGGTCTGACGGGTTCATATCCATCTTTTCAAGCCATATTCCCTCTGCATTGATCTTCGCTTTGATGTTTCTGTCGGCCGAACAACTAACTCCATACCGATAGGACAACTTGCTCCGTGACGTGGAAGACGTATAACACGGATGTCATGTGCAAAGGCTTTGCCACCAAACTGAGCGCCAAGACCAATCTTATGAGCCTCTTCAAGAAGCTTATTCTCAAGATCTATGTCTCTGAAAGCACGCCCTGTTTCGTCTCCTGTGGTAGGAAGATTGTCGTAATATTTAATAGATCCGAGCTTAACTGTAAGCAGATTCTTCTCTGCAGAAGTACCACCCACAACGAAACAAATATGATATGGTGGGCAAGCTGCAGTGCCAAGACTCTTCATTTTCTCTACCAAGAACGGCAAAAGTGTACCTTCATTCTGGATAGTTGCTTTCGTCATAGGATAGAAGTAGGTTTTATTTGCAGAGCCACCACCCTTTGCTACCATCACAAAACGATACTCGTCACCTTCTGTTGCCTCTATATCTATCTGCGCCGGAAGGTTACATTTCGTGTTAACTTCGTCATACATGTTCAAAGGTGCATTCTGAGAGTAACGCAGATTGTCTTCAGTGAACGTATTATATACACCTTTTGACAAGGCCTCTTCATCCTCAAAGCCAGTCCAAATCTGCTGACCTTTCTCGCCATGGATAATCGCTGTACCCGTGTCTTGACAGAAAGGAAGAACACCTTTGACTGCAGTCTCAGCATTACGAAGGAATTGTAACGCTACATACTTATCGTTTTCAGAAGCTTCCGGGTCGCGAAGTATGGCGGCAACCTGCTCATTGTGCGCCTACGTAGACTGAATTCTACATCGTGAAACGCTTGTTGTGCAAGATAAGTTAAGGCTTCCTTTGACACCTTCACAATCTGTTTGCCTTCAAATTCGCTTGTGGTCACACCTTCTTTCGTCAGAAAACGATACTCAGTATCATCCTTTCCAACTTGAAACATCGGTGCATACTTGAATTCAACTTTGTTTGCCATAATGTTTTTTGTTTATATATTGTTTCGAATTTCCAATTGAATAACCTCTGCAAAGGTATAAAAAAACTATGTAACGCATAGCGAATTTCACCTTTTTCACACTCTAAATCGGTCTTATTTTAATGCATCGTTTCTACCACTTCAATACCTATTAAACACGAAATGACTATATCTATCATTCAATTACCACTATAACAACGAAACAAAATGACGCAGATTAGTCAGTGATTTGAGGCATTTCACCGCACAAAATGCCTCAAAACACCTGCTCATTTGAGGCATTTTATCACACCAAAGCAAGGCCTTTGCATAACTAACTCATTGACAACGCACTAAAAAAGAAAGCGTATGACATCACAACTTGATTTGATGTTGCTAATATCGAATATTTTATGTAACTTTGTTTCCATTGACATCAGCTAATAAAATAAATATGGATACATTGCAAAACAGAAGGACTATCAGGAAATATTCAGCCAAAGAGGTTAGTGATTCACTGCTGAACCGATTATTAGAAACGGCCGAACGCACACCCACTATGGGCAATTTGCAACTTTATAGTGTTGTAGTGACGCGCCAACAAGAGGGTAAAGAGCGTTTGGCTCCAGCCCATTTCCATCAGAAAATGGTTACTGAGGCACCTGTAGTACTAACGATTTGCGCCGACTTCAGACGTACTTCACTCTGGGCGGAGCATCGAAAAGCAACACCGGGCTATGCAAATTATCTCTCGTTTATGAACGCAGCAACAGATGCTTTGCTTTACACGCAGACCTTATGTAACCTTGCCGAAGCCGAAGGTTTAGGCACTTGTTTTCTTGGAACGACACTTTACACGCCACAAATGATTATCGATGCGCTCCAGCTTCCACGCTTGGTATTCCCTGTTGCCACTATAACCATGGGATGGCCTGACGAAAATCCGGAGTTAACAGACCGTCTTCCGCTGCATGGAATCGTGCATCAAGAGTGCTATAAAGACTATAATGCTGACGCGATTGATGACATTTATCACGATAAAGAGGCGCTATCCGAGAACCAAAATTTCGTGAAAATAAACCATAAAGAGACGTTGGCGCAGGTGTATACTGATATCCGTTACACGAAAAAAGATAACGAATCGATGAGTAAAGGCTTCTTAGAAGCGTTGCGGAGGCAGGGGTTTTTAGGAGTTAACGAGTAGACAAGTTGACGGGTTGACAAGTTGTTTGCAAGGCGAAACACAACTCGTTTACTCGTCAATTATTATTAAGGACGGTCGTAAACGCATGTATTTTTATAGGTAGACGAGTTGACAAGTTATTGTTAAAGGTTCAAATAACATGTCTACCCGTTTACAGTCAACTTGTCAACTCCTCCACTTGTCAACCTCTCCTCCTACTCCAAAACGATTGGTTTGTATTTAGGTACGAGTAGTTTCATGATACTCCAGCCGATGAGATAAGCCACAGCACAGATACAAAAGACTATCATGTAGCCGGCAGGCTTGCCTTCAAAGCCCATGAAAGAGAACGAAGCACCTTGCGCTTCCGCATAGGTGAAGAGCATACCCGAGCCTTTATTAATCATAAACGAACTCACTCCGCCTGCCATTGCGCCTATACCGGTGATGGTAGCTATCGTTGATTTAGGGAACATATCGCCTATAGTTGAATAGAGATTTGCCGACCATGCCTGATGTCCTGCACCCAAAAGACCAATAATTATGGCTGGCCACCACGGACTATATGCACCAAGTGGCTGGGCGAAAAGTCCCAAAACAGGGAAACAAGCGAAGATAAGCATCGCACGCATGCGGCCGATATAGGGATTCATTCCTTTCTTATCAACGAAATAAGTGGGCAGATATCCACCGCCAATACTAAGGATTGTGCAGATAGCATAAAGCGTAAAGACTAACGATATGCCCATGGTGGAATCGCTCTTATAGCCATATTGGTCAGAGAAATAGGCCGGAGCCCAGAACAAGAAGAACCACCACACGCCATCAGTCATAAACTTTCCAACAATGAATGACCATGTTTGCTTGTATGAAAAGCATTTCATGAAGCTGATAGTATGCTCATTTTCATCCTTCTTTTCAATCTGTTCCATCGATGAAAAGTTACTATCCTGCTCAATATAACATAGCTCTGACTTGTTAACATACTTGCTTTTAGCCGGTTTTTCATAAAGCCATAGCCAGAAACCCATCCAGATATAGCCCAAGACGCCTATGATAATAAAGGCCATTTCCCAACCCCATGCACGAGCAAGTAATGGAATTGTGGCTGGCGCGGCTAAGGCTCCGACCGATGCTCCGCTATTAAATATCGAAGTAGAAAAGGCTCTATCCTTCTTAGGAAAGTACTCGGCAGTGACTTTTATGGCTGCCGGGAAGTTGCCAGCTTCACCAACTGCCAAGATCAAACGACACGAAAGGAACAGCCAAACGCTTATTGTGGCGATGGCAACTGCAGCAGAACTTCCCGCCTGTACTAAGCGAAGAGCTTCTATACTGTCGTATCCTTCTATCCGCATTGCTACCCATCCGCAGCCCGCATGCATCACAGCACCAGTAGACCAGACAAGAATTGCAATGAGATATCCCTTCTTTGTGCCCATCCAATCAATGAACTTGCCCGCAAAAAGATTGGCAATGGCGTAGAAAATAGAAAACAATCCCGTTATTGTTCCATAGTCATCATCCGTCCAATGGAATTCAGGCGCGATGAAATCTTTCCAAGTTAACGACAAAACTTGACGGTCCATGTAGTTGATTGTGGTTGCAATGAAGAGCAAAGCACATATCACCCACCGGAAGTTTGACATCTTTGCAGATTGTATTTTGTTCATTCTTATTTTCTTTAAAGAATTATTTTATTGAAGGAATCTTAACGACTTGCATGTCCGTATAAATCAAATTCTCTCCTGCCATGCCCCAAATGAACGTGTAATTACTTGTTCCTGCCGCACAATGTATACTCCATTGCGGTGAGATTACAGCCTGTTCATTGCTCAACCAGATTGGTCTTGTCTCTTGAGGCTCACCCATTACGTGGAGAATCTTTTGACTTTCCGGCAAGTTATAATAGAAATAAGCTTCCATTCTGCGCATATGTGTGTGGGCAGGCATGGTATTCCACACCGAGCCTACATTGAGTTCAGTGATTCCCATCTGTAATTGACACGTGTGAACTCCTGCAACTCCGTCGATAATCATTTGGTGAATAACGCGGTCATTGCTTTCTTTCAGAGAACCAGCCTTTATGTTTTTGGCCTCCTTTAGCGTCACTTTCTTCGTTGGATAGGATTGATGTGCGCAAGCACTATTCATATAAAACTTTGCAGGATGACTTGGATCGTCACTCGAAAGCACTATATCTTTATTGTTTTTCTCATCAGCTCGCCCCACATAAAGTGCCTCTTGGAATCCCAATTCATAGCTTTTTCCATCCACAGTAACCGTGCCTTTACCTCCTACATTGATGATACCCAGCTCGCGATTATCAAGTAATCGTTGTTTGTCTTGAGGCTTATCAGTATGTAAAGGCTCAATAGATGTAAGACGAATTGGGGCAGTTGTGGGTTCAGCCCCACCGATTAAAAAGCGATCATACATGCTATACACCCAGTTAACTTCACCAGGTGAGAACACCTTTTCTATCGCAAACTCCTTTCGAAGACGTTCCGTGTCATAATGCTTTGCGTCTTCTGGGTGGTTAGCCCACCTCACTTCATAATTCACTTGTGCCATACTTACGGTTGCACTAAGGCCTAAAACCAAGGTTAATAATGTCTTTTTCATATTTAATCTGCATTTTTTTCACTCGCAATAATCCTGCGTCGATTGAATAACATCAGTGCTATTGTCACACAAATTAACAATACCATACCAACGTATTTCAATGAAGCAGTCGCTTTATAGATAGCCCATCCAAAGAAACTTGAGGCAAAATCAAGTGCACCTCCCAAGAAACCATCAGGTATTTTGGCTGCTTTGTCACCCGTTTCTGCATAGACTGAGGCTGCAGCTTGCGTGAAAGCAGGAGCCATATCCGTAACAAAATAGAGGCCGAAAACAAGCACTACAAGGCCAATAATGAATGTTCTCACAACGTTTCCCTTTGTAAATGGCAACACCATTGGGAACAAATAGAACATCCCTGCCAATGAAGCTAACGGCAGAAATTGGTTTCCTGGCAAGAAAACGGCTAAGGCTAAGATGGTTGGAATGAGGAAAAGTGACACCACAAGTGTTGTGGGATGTCCAATCACTAAAGCCGGACTCATACCTATATAGATTCGTTTTCCTTTGAATTTCTTAGCTACAAGCGACTTCGTTCGTTCCGAAATAGGCATCAATCCATCGATAAACAACTTCGTGATTCGAGGGATTAGTTCCATCACAGCGCCCATAATCACGCCCAAAGCCAACACATTTTTCACAATGCTTACCGTGGCATCTGTTGCCGTTGTGCCTGGAGCAGTCTTGCGAAGTTCGTCTAAATAGCCCGTAAAGTTTGTGATATGGCCAGCTTCTCCGAATAGCGCTATCAAACCACCAACGATTACTCCCAGCACAAGAGGGTCGCCAAGTTCGCCAAACTTGCGTTTAAGTCCCTCGGCATCTATATCTAATTTATTAAAGCCTGGAATCTTTTTTAGAAGTTTATTGATAAGAAGTGCAAAGGGAACAAAGCTCTGACAGAACGGCTGAGGAATGGAAATACCTTCCAAATCATAATATTTTTGGAAACGTTCTGCCGTTAAGTCTGCAAAGACCAGCGTTATAATATAGCATACTATGGCTGCAAAATATCCCCAAAGTAGGCTTTCTCCCATCACAAAATAAGCCACTGCACCAATGAAAGCAAAGTGCCAATAGTTCCAAAGGTCAATGTTCACAGTGCGTGTTGTCTTTGTAATGAGCATTAAAAAGTTAACTCCTAAACACACAGGGATAATCAAAGCACCCACTGCTGTGTTATAAGCCACGGCAGCAGCTGCAGGCCATCCCATGTCAAAGACATTGAGTTGGAGATGATAAAAGTCTGAGATTGAACTCAAAGGCGTGTTGAAATTCGTCGTGAGTAAGGCCGTCACAACGCCCAATCCCACAAAGCCCACGCCAACATAAAGGCCCGATTTCAACGCTTTCCAAAGCCCATGCCTATGCATATGCCTATGATTGTAAAGAGAATCGGCATCATCACACTCGCTCCGAAGCTGATGATGTAGCTAAAAATTTGTTCCATGTATTGGTTTTTCGATTTTAAGTTGTAGATTGTTTTCTTGATTTCAGCGTTTTCCACGCATTAGATGCAAAGTTAAACAAAGTTTTCTTATTACGCGTTCTTTTAAATGTTAGTTTTCTTTAAACAGCATATTATGACTAGAAAAGCATGCAAAATCAAGCCTCTTTGAATCTAAACTCATCATAGAACGAGGGCTATAACCCATAAAACAACGGCAAATAAAACTCTTTACAAATTCACTTCACAGAATCGTTCAGTTTTCATCAACCAACCACTTGCCTGCAAATACACGAGTTTTAGGCCTCTTTCATAAACCTTTATATATCAGATGGTTACACCATGCACCTCATTTTATTCGCTAAAAAACCGAGAAAAACTGAAGATTTTAAGCCATAAAATCTTGTGAAGTGAACCATTTCATGGCATTATTTAAGTCTAAACAACTCATGAAATGCCTAAAATCACCATGCAATTTGACGCATTTAACAATAGCTTATGACTAAAAACATGATTCTTTTAGACGCCAAACAGCATAAAACAAGGCTTTATCCACATTCTCCTTCGCTATTTCACACTTTCTAAAGACCATGTTTTTCGGTTAAGTTTCCTTACAAAACAACGTCTATTCTATTGTTCCCCACTCTATTCTTTGCCTTGAATGACATTTAAATCCTATGCCATTCCGCTACCAATGTTCCTTTCCTCTATGCGCAATATCCGCAAAGAGGAAAGGAAAACAAAAGCAAATCAGCCTATAAAAATGTGCTTAATCTTGGAAATAAACACGCTTAACACGATTGCTTATGCCTGTAAGCACCTCGTAAGGAATCGTTCCTATGATGTCACTTAATACCGTAACAGGCAGATGATCGCCAAAGATTTCGACGCTATCTCCCTCTTTGCAGTCGATGCCTGTAACGTCTATCATTGCTACATCCATACAGATATTGCCAACATATTCGGCTTTTTTTGTCCGTTGACAAGGCAGTAACCATGTCGATTACTGAGGTGTCTGTCAAGCCCATCTGCATAACCTATTGGAATAGCTCCTATCACACTGTCTCGCTCAAGGATAGTCTTTCGGCTGTAACCAATGCTCTCTCCGGCTGCGAGATGATGCAATTGAAGGATTGTAGTCTTTAATGTGCTGATGTTGTTTATAGTCTTATTGTTGCGCGGATTAATGCCATAGAGTCCCAATCCAAGTCTACACATATCCATTTGTCGGTCGGGGAAGTGTTCAATTCCAGCGCTATTGTCCATATGAAAGAGTATTTTGTGGTCGAAAGCACTTTGTAGTTTGGACGCTCCGAAAGTGAAAAGTTCAAATTGTTGGGCGCTAAAAGCGTCAAAATCATCGCTATCTGAGCCTACGAAATGGCTGAAAACAGAACGTGGAATAATGGCATTTTGGTGCTTCAAACGACGTATAAGTTCATCTATATCCTCATGGGGATCAAAGCCAAGTCGGTGCATTCCAGTGTCCAATTTGATATGAACGGGGAAACCGGTAATGCCTTCTTTCTCTGCTTCTTTAACCAAAGCATCAAGTAAACGGAATGAATATACCTCGGGTTCTAAGTCATAATCGAACATCGTCTTAAAGGCAGTCATCTCCGGATTCATAATCATGATATTGCTGGTAATGCCATTTTTGCGCAGCGTTACGCCCTCGTCAGCCACTGCAACGGCAAGATAATCAACGCGATGGTCCTGTAAAGTCTTCGCAATCTCTACGCTTCCAGCCCCATAAGCGTCGGCCTTAATCATGCAAACCAACTTGGTTTGTGGCTTCATAAATGAGCGATAGTGATTTAAATTCTTTACAACAGCGTTGAGATTCACCTCTAAAGTGGTCTCATGTACTTTCTGAACAAGGAGTTCTGTGAGTTGATCGAAGCCGAAACGACGTGCTCCTTTAATCAAGATTACCTCGTCATGGAGTTGTTTGAACACGTCACTTTCGATGAGGTTTTCAACGTTTTCAAAGAAGAATTTGTCTTTAATCGCGATAAGACCAGCATGAGATTGCAGCTCTTTTCCTACACCAATGAACTTCTCAATGCCACGTTGTTGACAGAGCTTTCCTACCTCTTTATAAAGTTCTTCGGTAGTCATTCCACTCTGATAGATATCACTTAATATCAAAGTATGACGTCGTCCTTGATGATCTGGACGTCGATTCATGAAGTCAAGTGCTATATCTAAGGAGTTAATATCCGAGTTATAACTATCATTTATGAGTGTACATCCATGCTGACCTTGCTTTACTTCGAGGCGCATGGCTATGGGTTCAAGTTGTAACATGCGTTCATCAAGCGCATCCTTACTAACTCCTAATGTCAACGCTACAGCCGCACAAGCAAATGAATTGGTGATAGATGCATCGTCGATAAAAGGTAATGAATACCAACTTTCTATACCTTTATATATATAGGTGACGGTGGTTGCTGTAGCTTTCTTTTCAATTGACTTGACAAAGAAAGGCGCATTGTGGTCTGAACACGACCAATACAGACGCTCACCCCTAAAGTCTTCCAATGCGTTTACACAGTCACTGATGAGTGAATCGTCTCCATTATAGACGACAATCTTAGCATCATGGAACAAAACTAACTTCTCTTTACACTTCGCTTCCCTACTAACAAAGTTCTCTTGATGGGCATCTCCAAGGTTTGTTAGTACGGCAATGGTCGGCTGAATGATATCTCTTAGGGCCAACATCTCGCCAGGTTGGCTTATTCCTGCTTCGAAAACACCGACTTGACTATGCTCATTTAGCAACCAAACACTTAGTGGAACGCCCACTTGTGAATTGTAACTACGTGGTGAACGAGTAACAAACAAGTCGTCACTTAATAGCTGATTAAGCCACTCTTTGACCATAGTCTTGCCATTACTTCCCGTGATTCCAACGATTGGAATGTTGAATTCGTCACGATGACGCTCGGCTAATCGCTGCAAGGATTCAAGCGAATCAACGACCTTTAAGAAGTTAGCTTGGGGATAATCTGAGGCATAATTGGCCGGCACTTCAGTCACAACGAAGTTCCGAACGCCTCGATGATAGAGCTCAAGTATATAGCGATGGCCATCGTTTCGGCCTGATTTAAGTGCAAAAAACAATGTTTCTTCGGGGAAACAAAGCGATCGACTGTCGGTCAAAATAAATCCAATCTTGGCGTCAGTTGAACCAAAACGACGCGCTCCTATTAGCGTTGTAACCTTTTCAATCGTGTATATCATCGTGTAAAATAAGTTATATTTGACTACAAATTTACTGCAATCCACTGACATATCAAAATAAAAGGCAACGAAATAAAGAGCTTTTCGCAAATTCTTTCAATTGAAAAAATAAGCTGTCCTGCATTGAAAAGCTTACTCCATTCTATCTTTTTATGAAAGAATAAAATTGAAATTATTGATTCAATGATAAGGAAAAATCTCATCAAACAACCCAAAAGAGCCAAGAAAATGATTCGTTTTATAACCTGAAACCAATCCAAAGACGGAATAAAACTAATTAAAAGACGGAATAAAACCAATCAAAAAACGGAATTAAGGCAATCCAAAGACGGCATAAAAGCACTGCGGTTAAGATACAAAAACAGCGCTGAATCACTTCAACGCTGCTTTTATTATTAGTTAATCACTATATTTTTCTAATAAAATGAGCGACGCTTTCGCTCGTGTTATCCATCAATTAATCTTATACCTAATAACTAATCCTATGAAAAATCAAACTAATCTTTAAACCTAAACAACTAAACCTAAATCTATATGTAAACCTAAACAATCTATTACCTAATGTCTTTTAGACGATGCAAAATTAGTAATTGTGTACGAACACGCCAAATAAATTCATGTTATTTTGCACACTTTTCATGATATTTTGATTTACATCAAAGAATGAGTAGATTCACCTTGCGATTCTTTACAACTTTTCACACGGCATGGTTTGTTACAACTCATTTCCATTATGCAGGAACTCATTATATCGAAACCGCCAAACAATTTCTGCCTTAAGGTCATTCTATGAGACACATACAATCTCATAACAAACCACTTTGTACGTATAAAGGTGGTCACGAACAAGAATTTGGGCTTCAAAACCTCATTAAAGATGATTAGATTCGATGCAAAATCGCACGAAAACACCATTAATTTACTTTCTGAAGGCAAAGAAACAGAAAAAACTTTGCGGTCTCAAAAGGTCGTAATTGACACCATATTTCTTTACCTTATATATATAGAAACCCCGCAAAACTCGTGGATTTACGAGGAGTTTCGTTATATATAGTATACTTTTTTATAATCTTTTTAACTTAAATCTTTTGGAAATCAGCTTGAAACTTATTTACCTTTGCACCACAATTAGAGTTATAAATAATTTTAAAGAGAAGAGTTATGAAGAAGTTTTTAATGACTTTAGTAGCAGCTTTCGGGCTTGCAGTTAGTGCAAACGCACAGACTTATGTAGGTGGTGGTTTTAGTATCTTCGGTCAGGATAATGGTAACACCACTGTAACTACTTACAAATTTATTCCTGAAATTGGTTACAACTTCAACAAAGATTGGGCAGCTGGTGTTGCTTTCGGTTGGGAAGGTGCCAATAAAGGCAATGAAAAGAGCATTGAAGTAAACCCATATGCTCGTTACACTTTCCTTCATACGAAGTTCGTTAACGTATTCGTTGATGGTGGTTTAGGCTACAAACACACCTACGATGCAGGCAATGATAACGACCTTTGGACTGTAGGTGTTCGCCCAGGTGTTTCAGTTAACCTCACAAAGAAGCTTTCATTTGTTTCTCATGTAGGTTTCCTCGGCTGGCAACAAGCTAAGAACAACAACTTAAACGCAAAGGTTAATAAGTATGGACTTGACCTTGATGGCAACAACATCTCATTCAGTCTTTACTACAACTTCTAAGTAGAAGTTTCTTAAAAACTAAAGAATAAGACAGCCGACTCCCTCAAGGAGCCGGCTGTTTTCTTTTCAACTAAAACACAATAGCCCCTCATTCTCATTATCAGCTGACGAAAACATATTGCCCTTTTCACCTTAATTATCTGCCACTTCGCATACACCCCACGAACCCATCAATGCATTCGATTAATTTTTACAAAAGCCTTTAGAAAACTCTTCCTATTCTAAAATAAAATCCTTTCGGTCGAAAATACGCGAGTTTTTAGCCTTCTTGTAAATTACTATGTATCAAACAATTAACAAATCAACGTCATTTTTCCATCCAAATATCATCATCGCATGGCATCATCTGCCACATTTCGCACTGCAATATGACGCAAACAACAATCAGATATGACTGAAAACACGCCGTCGTTTGCTGCAATCCGTAGGCCAATATGCCCCACTTCATACGCAAAAGTGAAGGTTTTACCTTCACCAAACCTATCAACAGAGGCAACAATCCCCGTCTTTTCAGCCATTATTTTCCTATTTGCAAGCTTACGAAGTATCGTTTTTTAGACCATATTTCTTTACAATCCACAAATGATATTCCGACATTTCAGCCCATAAAACAAAAGTCCGCACAAACCTATACGATAGACTTGTGCGGACTTTTTGATTGAAATCAGCCTTCACCTTGCCTTAAAAAGCAAGCCAATTAACCGAATTATCGGCTTCCATTTCCTTGGAAAACGAAGCCAACGCTTTCCTTCAGATAGGTTGACGACATTGCATCTACCTGCAAAGAAGCTGCTATAATCTGCATCTGTGATAGGCGAGCACTGTTCAAAACGCCAAAAGAATAGCTGTTACGAATAAAGAAAGCTATGCTAATCTTATGGTCTTGACCACCATAATTGAGATTAAAAACAGGCGAAACAGGGCTGATTAAGAAGCCTACTGGATTGAGATTATAATAATAGGTGAAGCATTTGATGTCCTGATCTGGTGCATTACGCAGTGCATTTTTCAATGCATTGTCGTTCACATATTCGGCAAATAACCGCATAGGAAAGGCCTTAATAATCAACGTTGAGTCTGTATTGATTTCCCAACGAATGGCAGAAGAGTCTTTAACGATACTGCCATTAGTAGCATCCAAGCGGCTAAAGAAGAGCTTACCAGCATAGTTTCCTCTCGCTTGTTGATAGGCTTGCTGTTGTTGTTCGGGGGTAAGTGCGTGATTATCATCCCCACCTGGATTACAAGCTGCAAAGGAAAGACCTAACATTACAAGGCATCCCACCAGCCAAAAAGATAATTTGTTTGTTTGCTTTTTCATCATTTTATTGTTATATTTGATTCATCTACTCCTTAAATACCTATGAAAACATAACCTTGCCTCACGTTATGTTAAATGATTGTTAAATTCTAATTACATAGACAAGATTATCTTATTTTTGCATTTACTAAGTGAAAGGACTAAAGAAAATGAAGTCAAACAAAGCTTAGAATGACGCTATAAGACTAAAGAAAAAGAGCTGCGCGTGGCATGAAACTATTCAGTAGAGATAATGAACAGACTATTGTTCGCAAGTTAAACAGGGGAGATGCCACTGCTATAGACTTGTTGTATGCTGAATATGCGCCTCAACTGACGGCCGTATGTGCACGATATGTCGCCCAGAATGAAGACATAAAAGATATACTTCAGGAGGCTTTCATTAAGATGTTTGACAAAGGTCGCACGTTCAACTATCGTGGAAAAGGGTCATTAAAAGCATGGGCTACGCGCATCGTTATCAATGAATCGCTGCTCTTTTTACGTCAACAAGCAAAACAAGAGCAATGTTTTCTGGATAAAGAACCACCCGATGTAGTAGACGAAGAGCCCGAAATTGGCTCACTTAGTGCCGAAGAAATTACGGCAATGATACGTCAGTTGCCTTCAGGATATCGCACAGTTTTCAACCTGTTTGTTATCGAAGGATTAAGTCATCAGCAAATCGCTGCACAGTTAAACATAAAGGCTGACACTTCAGCTTCACAGCTTTATAAGGCTAAAGTCATGTTGGCCCGTATGATAAAATCATATCAGAAACAAGACAGAATGACAGAATGAACAAGTGGATTAACGACATAAGACACCGTTTCGAGGGGCATACGCAAGAGCCACCAAAGGGATTACTCGACGACATTAAAGTCGAAATGGTTCGTCGTGGCCTTGTATCTGCGTCACCATCTGTTTCGTCTCATGTTGGAAAGTTGTCTAAATGGTGGGCTGCAGCAGCTGCTGTTGCCGTGATCATTGCAGGAGTTGGCGTATGGTGGCTACGTAGTTCTGCACCTGAAACGAATGCGCTTGTCTCACAACAGCAGCCAAAGGAGAGCGTAAAACAAGGGCAATGCGACGCGGATAGCCCCACTTTGCATGAGAATATGCCTCAAACAGCAATGTCTTGGTGGGCAAAAAGAAAGGATAAACGTGTTATATCGGCGCTTGGAATGACTGAAACAGCAATGGCTTCAACCTCAGAAAATGATATGGTTGAAAGCCAAGCAGTCATTAATAGTACTGATAGTACGAATCAAAAGCCGTCGAAACGGCCCGTAACAAAGGATGAAATATACAGCAATCCTACGGAAATCTTATCGCAAAGGCTTGTTTCTTCTACGCCTCAACGCCTTACATTTGATGTATATATGAGTGGAAGAGGCATGTCAACACAGGCAATTGGCAATGCATTTAACCATGGGATCGTGGCTGATGTCATGGCAAATCCCAATGAGAAAGGCCATTATTTGAGCAGTGCTCCAGGGCTTTCTACAAAGCAATATCACCATCATTTACCGATTAAAATAGGTGTATCGGTGGGCAGAAAACTAAGTAATGATTGGACAATTCACACGGGATTGACCTATAGTTTCCTGTCTGCAAGCATCACAAATCAAAGCAAAGAGCAAGGTGAAGAGGGGCAACAGCGCTTGCATTATATTGGTGTTCCCCTATCGGTTAGTTATCGGTTGTGGCAATATAAGCGGCTAAATGCCTATGCAACAGCAGGAGGTGAGGTTGAGAAACTTGTCAAAGGCCAACTCCGTTTGCCTCAACCTGCAATGAAGAGTGACTTCAGTCCTAAGACCATTGACCTCAAAGAATCGCCTCTTCAATGGGCTGTTAATGCATCCTTAGGCTTAGAATATCGAATAAATAATAACACAGGATTCTATGTAGAGCCTGGAATGAGCCACTATTTCAATAATGGAAGTGACATAGAAAACAGCTATAAACATCGTCCAACAGGCTTCCAAATACAGTTAGGAATTAGAATCCACACTTCAAAATAAATCAAAGAATGAAGAAATTAATTATGCTTTTGTGTACAGCTTGCCTGTTATGGGGTTGTACTTGCAGTCAAAAGACGATTCAATATAACGTGGCAAAGAACTACTTTTTCAGTAATAATGCGTCGCTTCCAGCGTCATTAAAGGTGACTAACGAGCATGAGTTTAATCACTATTTTGGCATGGCTGCCGTCATGGGTAAAGGCGGAGAACCGACTAAAATAGATTTTAAGAAGCAGTTTGTCATTGCTAAAGTGCTGCCTGAAACAAACATATCGACAGATATTCAGCCTTTATCTCTGGTGCAAAAAGGCAATACGCTCTTGCTAAACTATAAGGTTATACGTGGTAAAAAGCAATCTTACTACACGCAACCTTTCTTTATTCTCGTAGTCAATCGTAAATACATAGACAAAGAAGTGATTGAGAACAATGCCTCAAAAGAATGAAATAACATCATTAAAACAAAGCAAACGCACATTCCTTTGAAAGAGAATGTGCGTTTTTTTGATTCATTATGTAAGATGAGTAATAGGTCTTGACGCTATTATTTGAAATAAAACACGCTTTGATTCAATTCAAAAGTTTCAGCCACAAAGGTGAGAAATCAATACCTTTACACCAATAATAATCAATATAATGCCTCCCAACAGCTCAGGTTTCAAGCGTCTTTCCAAAGGTTTTCCAAAGCGAACACCGAGCCACATGCCTATAATTGCAGACACAAAGGCAACGATTCCTATCACAAAAAGTGGGTAATCAAGAGACGAAACCTGCTTAAATCCCATGCAAGCAAACGATATTCCAATGGCTAAAGCGTCTATACTTGTGGCCACACCCAATAGGAATTGCGTCTTGAAGCGACGTGGATTTATCAAATGATCTTCAACAGGAAGGAACGCATCTCGAATCATTCGACCTCCTAAAAAGGCTAAAAGTCCGAAAGCAATCCAATGATCTACCTCTTCAAGATAATGGGAAAAGTTACTTATTCCAAGCCATCCGATCAGCGGCATCAAGGCTTGGAACACGCCAAAGAGTAAGGCCATACGCAGTGTTATGCCCCACTCCATGCGCTTAACTATTATGCCACAGGCGATCGAAACAGTGAAACAATCGGTGGCTAATGCCACTGCAAGGAACCAAATATCAAGCTGATTCATTAATGATTACACAGAAAAACTCCCCCATGTAGAAACAAAGGGGGAGTCTCGTTTGATTCTAATAATTATTTAACCTGGATGACTAAGTATTTACTTGTGCTCCAGAATATTTGCGGATTTGTTATGGTTAACACGTACTCTTTATTGGCATCACGTGCCAAAGTATAACTGCTTGCAGGATGAAGTGTCAGCAGTCGTGCAGACTTTGAATAGAGTTTGATGACCTTATCCACGCGAATATCAATCTTAGTAAAGTAGTTTTTGTTGAAGTTTCCTTGTAAAACCTTACCGTCAGCGATAATGCGTTGTTCTTTAAGTTCACTCTTTGTACCAAACACATACCATGCCGTGTTGAGCTGTTTATCTTGTGCTGAGATTGTTTCCGACTTCTGTGCATTCTCTGTTGTGAGGTTACTTACGTTGGTATTCAAATGATTTATCGTCTCATCGAGCTCTCCAATATGAATATCTTTGGCATCAAGTTCAGCACGAAGTTGCTGCAATTGCTGATCCTTTTCATCCAATTGCTTAACCAAGTTGTCTATAGTTGACTTGAGTTGGCTACCTTTTAACGAGCTGTTTGCAAGCTGTTCACGCAGTTTAGCAATGAGATCTCGGTTCTTCTGCATACGCTCTGTAATGAACTTTATGTTATCTCTTAGCACCTGTTTCTTATCAGAACCTTCGCCGTCTTTAGCGATAGTAACTCGGTTTTCGGCCTCATTAATCTGACGAAATCCCTCTTGAACTCGTTCATTAGGCCCATCATCTCGTTAATTTCGCTATCTTTCTGAGAGAGAATCTGCTGTATTGAGTCATTCTGTTCAGTGTTAACAGCACCCTCTTTCGTCTTGTTCTGGTTACAACCAGTAACAGCCAGCATCATCATACCAACTGAAATAAAAAACATTTTCTTCATAATCATTCACTCCTCTAATTTTAGTTTCTTTTCTTTTTCTTTCTTTATATTTGCTCCCGCGACTACGATTACAAACTCGCCCCGTGGGTCTTTCTCTGTGAAATGTTCGATAGCATCACGTAATGTGCCACGAACATGCTCCTCATATACCTTAGATATCTCACGCGCAACACTCACTTGGCGCTCGTCTCCAAACACTTCAGCAAACTGTTGCAGCGTCTTCAGCAATCGATAAGGCGATTCATAGAACACCATTGTACGTGTTTCGTTCTGCAAAGCAAGCAGATGCGTCTGGCGACCTTTCTTTTGTGGCAAGAAACCTTCAAAGCAAAAACGATCACACGGCAGTCCCGATGAGACCAAAGCTGGTACAAATGCCGTTGCGCCGGGTAAGGTTTGAACCGCTATTCCGGCTTTGGCGGCCTCGCGAGCAAGGTAAAAACCAGGGTCACTTATACCCGGAGTACCCGCATCACTGACTAATGCTATCGTCTGACCTGCCTTTAGTCGTTCAACAATTCCAGCCGAAGTACCATGTTCATTAAACTTATGGTGGGCCATCAAATGATTCTTGATGTCGAAGTGTTTGAATAGAATGCCCGACGTACGAGTATCTTCTGCCAACACCAAATCGGCCTCTTTCAGCACCCGAATGGCTCTCAATGTCATGTCTTCCATATTGCCTACGGGTGTCGGTACTATGTATAATGTTCCCATAATCACTCACAAATATAAACAATTATCTATTATTTACAAAAAAACATGATATTTCTTTGCAATTTTTAAAACCTCATTCATGAAGTGAAAACAATTGTTTCTTTTATCGAACAAAATGTTTTAATTTGCATTTTTAGGCCTACAAATACCATAAAATTGAAGAAACCAAGCCATAAAGTTTCCCTCATCATCACACGAAAACAGGCTGATTACACACAATTTCCTATAAAATAATGTTTTAGTTTGCCAAGAATAGAGGTGCAAATCAGAATGAATAAAGTTGTAAAATACCACGATGAAGAAAATATGTTAATGCTGATCTCTTTTCCTTACAATAGGTTTCAAAATACGAGCGAATTTGAAACACCTTACAACTTCAGACAAAACAAGCCGCCTTTTAGCATTCTTTACAATCTATTCACTATCAATCAGTTAGCCATAAAGATTCAAAACACTCCGAGAAATCACATGAATTTCCCAACAATCTCTATCAGATTACAAGCCAAACGCTATGATTTTACGCGATTGTTTGATGCAGAACACCATGCAAAATGCCTCATATTGCAACGTAAAAGCTATGGTTCTGTGAAACATATTGCGCTGAATGGCAACTAAAAATGAGATTTACCACTTCCTTATTTCTATTTGGCACCTTTGCGAAGTGTTAAATTTTGCACTATAAAATTTACAAAACAAGTATTGAATTTGAATCATCTTATGCAGGAACACAAGGCTTATCGTAGATAATTATGCACCAAAACAAGTAAAGAATCGCTTTAGATTATAACATCATTCATAAATAAGAGGTGAATGAAATGAGAACTTTTGAAACCGAAAGTCATAATTGCTTGGACCTAAATGATAGCAATAAAGCTATTTATTTAATACAAAACCGCTCACAACAAATAAGGTTTAAGGTCAGAAGAAAACGGGAAACACAAGCTAATCTCATGAAAACAACATAGCCATCCAATGGAATTTGACTTTTAGAACCATTCAATATGGCTCGTGAAATGATTATACTTTTCTGCAATTACGCGATGACAATATCCTATTTTTTTCTTAACTTTGTAGCCATCATGGTGGAAAATCTAATTATAGAGGCACATCGCCCGGGCAGAATTGAGGTGATTTGCGGTTCAATGTTCTCGGGAAAGACCGAAGAACTGATTCGAAGAATGAAGCGGGCAAAGTTCGCTAAGCAAAGAGTTGAAATCTTTAAGCCGGCTATTGACACGCGTTATTCAGAAGAAGACGTGGTGAGTCATGACCAGAACTCCATTCATTCTACTCCTATAAGCTCATCGGCTGCGATATTGTTGCTGGCATCTGACATCGACGTTGTAGGCATTGATGAAGCTCAATTCCTTTGATGATAACCTCGTAGAAGTGTGTAACGAGTTGGCCAATCGTGGCATCCGAGTCATCATTGCAGGCTTGGACATGGACTATAAAGGTGTGCCTTTTGGTCCGATTCCAGCCCTTTGTGCCATCGCCGACGAAGTAACGAAGGTGCATGCAATATGTGTTCGTTGCGGCGCGCTTGCCTATGTAAGTCATCGATTGGTGCAAAATGAACATCGTGTGATGCTTGGCGAGGAGACAGAATACGAACCCTTGTGTCGCGACTGCTATCAAAAAGCGTTGAAAGAAGAAAGGAAGTAAGAATAATGAGAAAGGAAATTACGTTCGATCGCTTTATCCGTTGGGCAGGAACAGGCCTGCTTGTCATCGGTGTTTTGCTTTTGGTTAACTACCTAAGCAGTGCACTTCTACCCTTTTTTATTGCATGGTTGATAGCCTATCTGCTTTATCCCATCGTGCAATTCATTGAAAAGAGGCTCCACATTCATGTGCGGGCAATCAGCATTGTGTTGACTTTTCTGTTGCTGATTGGTGTCATCGGGGGCGTTTGTTACCTCATTTTTCCTCCTATGATAGCGCAGTTTGACCGACTGCAAGACGTACTTATGCGTTGGGTTCACCACACAACACACACCAATGACATAACAAATTACATCTCGGAATGGGTGCAAGCGAATCAAAATCAGATAGAACGCTTCTTCAAAAGTAAGGACTTTGGCGATGCCATTAAAACCGCAATGCCCCAGGTTTTCTCGTTTGTTAGTCAGACAGCAAGCATCATTTGGAGTATCGTTGCATCTGCAATCACCTTATTATATACGTTCTTTATCCTCATGGACTATGAGTATCTGACAGCCAATTGGATTCGAATCTTCCCCAAAAAGAACCGTCCTTTCTGGCAGGAACTAATGCAAGATGTGAAACACGAGCTTAATAACTATGTGCGAGGACAAGGACTTGTGGCGCTATGTCTCGGCATAATGTTCTGCATTGGCTTTACGATCATAGGGTTTCCCATGGCAATCGGTCTTGGAATCCTTATTGGAATACTCGACCTTGTGCCCCTATCTTCACACGTTTGCACTAATCCCTACTGCCTTCTTGGCTATGCTAAAGGCGGCTGATACGGGTCAAAACTTCTGGGTAATCTTTGGCTTAGCACTGCTTGTTTTCGCTGTAGTTCAAGTGATAACTGACTTTATTGTGACACCTAAAATCATGGGAAAAGCAATGGGATTAAACCCTGCTATCTTGCTGTTATCACTCTCTGTGTGGGGTGCTTTACTGGGATTTATTGGACTGATTGTGGCACTTCCGCTGACAACGCTCATCATTGCATACTGGCAACGCTATGTAACCAAGGAGGATCAAGGCCAAGATAAGCCCAACGTTGGTATTGAAATAAAGGAATAAACAGTGGTGATGAAGTTATAAATTCAGCCAAGCAAGGTTGCTTAAAAATGGAAATGAAGTCACCGTTAGACAAGATACGATTTGTTAAATATATTAAATTAAATCATATAATCTTTGTAACCATTTCTTTATTTCAATTAAAATAACTACCTTTGCACTCGCTTTCGAACAGGAAGTTGACTGACTCGCTAGCTCAGTTGGTAGAGCACAACACTTTTAATGTTGGGGTCATGGGTTCGAGCCCCATGCGAGTCACAAAACGGAAAAGAGGAGTTCACAAATGAACTCCTCTTTTTTTATGTTATTCTTTGAATGGGTTTGATTTATTATTTGAGCCCCAAAAGCTTATATTATTGGGCATTATGTTGCTCCATTTCAAGCGAAGCCCAGATAAAAGGGCCTATTCCTTTGGGGTCGTTATTACGAACTGGCTCGCTCATATAATAGTCAAAACTGCCATCTCTGCGATAATTTTCCTTACCTTTTGGCACAAACGGGCCCTTACCTGGACCTAAACCACTCACACTACAGCAATCCGTTAGCGAAAGAGTCAAGTCATTATTCACCCGAATAAAACGCTGTAAGATGCCTTGATAGGCTCGCTTCCCTGCCTTACGGAAGTCAGAACTGAGCCAGCCTTGACGTGAACCTTTCAGTAAGACATAAGAAAACATGCACGAAGCAGTGCTTTCCAAGTAGTTCTTTGGACTCTTAATATCCATCACATCATACCAAACCCCACTCTTTTCGTCTTGATATTGCACAACCGCTTGCATTGTTTTCTGTAATAAAGCCACAAGTTCGGCCCTACGAGGATAGTCATTCGGCATGACATCTAAGCACTCCATGATGGCCATTACGTACCAACCCAGCGCACGAGCCCACGTGTGACGACTTTGTCCATTGCCTTGATTTGCCCAGAATTGACTATGAGTTTCGTCCCAAGCATGCTTCCAAAGACCAGTTGTTTGTCGTAAGTTCGCAAATCGGTTTGTAGTATTTGATGAACCGCATCGTCAAGAATCGCACGTGCTTTTCGGTCAGAATAGTTTGTCAAAGCATAGTTACAATAGAATGGTAAGCCCATAAAGATGCCGTCAAGCCACACTTGATTAGCGTATATTGCCTTATGCCAGAAGACGCCATCTGACGTTCTTGGCTGCTTAAGTAGTTGCTTCATAAAAGTCTTTAAGGCCTTTTTCTCACCCTGAGTAGAGGCATATTGCTGCATCTTGAGAATGAATTTAGCCGGCCGAATGTTATCAAGATTAAAGGCATTATAGTCATACCCTGTCACCTTTCCTTGCTGATCAATCATCTTTTTGCAATACGCCATCAGGTAATTCCTAATAGAATCGCCCCCATAAACATGGTAAACATCTAATAAACTCTCTAATTCTATACCCACAGTATAACTCCAACGAGGGGCCGAAGCAAAGTCAAGTAGCCATGGTTTTGGTGTTCGTTTCATCTCCGAATAAGCCATCCATTCAGACAAATGCTTATAAGGCTGCTTGTCAGCAGACAATACTAACGAGCCATTCATTTTGACATTATCGAACGAAACGTTTCGAGTCTTCCCCGTAATTCTAACATCTTGTTTGCTTATTCCATTGAATTCGCAATCCTTTAGGCGTATATCTGAGACATTTTCTACACTATCTCGTCCCACAATCAGCACACCATAAGCGCTCTTTTGGCATGTAACCTGCTCCACATTCACGTTTCTTACCTCTGGTTCAAAGCCTCGATAACATGGTTCTTGAGGTTCATAGTCAAGGTTAATCTTAACTACTGCCTCCTTACATTGCCCCACTTTAACGCGCCGAACATTGATATTCTCGATACGACCACCCCTACAATTGTTTGTTTTGATACGCAAAACACGGTCTAAATGAGGTGAATCCATCGTGCAATCTTCGGCAAAAACATTCATACATCCGCCTGAAATCTCACTCCCAATCACGATACCTCCATGGCCATCTTCCATCACACAACGGCGTATAATGATGTTCTTTGAAGGCTGATTCCAAAGTCTTCCGTCGTTATTTCGACCGCTTTTTAATGGCTATACAGTCATCCCCTGTGGAAATGTGTATTTTTGAATGAGCGACGTTTTCACACGCTTCAGGGTCACATCCGTCACCATTTGGCCCTTCATTCCATATCTTTACGCCATCAACCGTCACGTTTTTTTACATTGTAAAGGGTGTATAACCCAGAAAGGAGAATTTAGTAAAGTAACGCCCTGAAACACGCACTCGGTTCCCTTTTACGAAGTTAATGAGCTGGGGACGAAGCCCATATCCCAACCCAAAACGACGCTCATCCCAAGGTACATCGTCTTCGGCCATCTGCTGAAGTCGCCTGCGTGAGCCTAACACTTGTGCCTCCTTAGTAACTCCTTTGACATATCCGAAGACCTCTTTTCCACACATTGGCCACCACGTTTCATTCGAACCACCGCCATCTATCGTGCCTTCTCCCGACACAACAACGTCATCTGAGCCAAAAGAATAAATGCAAGGACTGTAATTCCAGCACATCATTCCTTCCCAAGATGTCTTTACTAACGGATAGAGTGAACGTTCAAACACAAACTGAAGTAAAGCATCTTTGCTCACAACAAGTTCGATTCCAGAAGATAAACGCAATGCTCCCGTATGCCATTTTCCTGCTGGAACGACCACTTTTCCACCGCCTTGACGAGCCAAAAAGGCTATAGCTTTCTGAATAGCACGCTGATTTTGTGCCGCCGAGGCCGTCGTCTTTGCTCCAAATTTCGTAATAACTACAGACCTATCGGCAATCCTTGGTTGCTCAATAGCCTGCTCAATAGCTTGGTATTCGCTTTCATTCCAGCCATCGCCCAATGCGAACAACGGAAAGAATACGAAGAAAATCAATAATGATAATTTGTTCATTGTTATTAAGTTGTTTGTTTTTTATAGATTAATCTGTAACATTAAACCAATCAATATCTATCCAACCGCGATTTGATTTCACGTTGGGTTCTTGTGCAACAAAGCCCATCTTTGCTCCTATCCACTTACCTTCTCGCATCTTAAATGGCTCACCTACTTCCTTAAAATGCTTGCCATCACGACTGAAAGCGAATCGAACTATGCCGCCATCTACCTTCATTTGAAGGAACACTTCCTCATAGATTGCAAACTGATAATCGTTATCATCCTGCCCCGTTTTTGCCAAATGAGCCAACGGAGTGACTGTAACCGCCCCATCTTTATCGGCATTTCGGCAAGTCATTTGTTGCAAAACAAAGCTATCACCCACGCGCTTTACCACCAAAGAAGAATAGTCAAGACCCATCATTATGAGTCCACCTAACTGACCTTCTGCTTTACTTATAAGGGTTAATTTGGCTGTAATGGTGAAGCAATCTGCAGGAGTTTTCTGCAATAAAAGATTGGGAACATTCCAAAAATTGTCGTTGGTTTTATACGTAAATAGCCTGAAAAAGCCCAACGAAGTAGGCATTCCGAACGAAGGATTATAGTTAGCTTGCCACTGCCATTGACGGCCCAAACGAGGCAAATTGAATGAATCGCTCTCCTGAGGAGTTACAATCAAGCGGCTTTCTGACTTTGGTTTACGATATGATAAATAAGGTGTTCCACAATAACCACGCTGAGGAACACAGCCAATGACAGGCCAATTGTCTTTCCATGTAAGTGGTTGCAGATGCACAACACGCCCATATGGTCCCTTATCTTGAAAGTGAACAAACCAATCTTCGCCATATTTCGTGTGCACCCAAGCCCCTTGATGTGGCCCATTTACAGGCGTATTGCCCTGCGCCAACACCTTTTTTGCCTCATAAGGGCCAAAGGGTGACCGCGCACGTAAAGCCAGTTGGAATCCTGTTGACACTCCTCCGGCAGGACAAAATATCCAATACCCCCCATCACGTTTATAGAATTTAGGTCCTTCACACACGTGCGGTTTTCCGTGCCATTCCCATCAAACACTATCACGGGCTCACTGATAGCACGCGTCCCATCGGCATCCATCTCACGCACAGTGATAACACTTGCAAAGCCCGTTCGACTGTTAGCCCACGCATTTACAAGGTAACATCGCCCATCATTATCCCATAATGGCGACGTGTCGATAATGCCTTTACCAGGCAATATCAGCCGTGGTGGCTCCCAAGGTCCTTCAGGACGCTGCGCCTTTACCATGAAAACACCTTGATCGGGGTCGCCCCAATAGATGCGATATGAACCATTATGATAGCGAATACAGGGCGCCCAAACACCCTTTCCGTGTGCAGGAAGCCCCCCAAATAGGCTATCTGGCCACACACGCTCAAGCGCATGACCAACTATCTCCCAATTAACGAGGTCACGAGAATGTAGAATCGGCAGTCCGGGAACACAATTAAAAAGAACTCGAAGTGAGGTAATAGTCATCACCAACTGCCACAACATCGGGGTCACTATAATCGGCATTGATCACAGGATTGACATAGGTGCCGTTGCCTTTATCGGCACACCACACCCTCGATTGATATTGCCCAGCCACTGTTAAGGGCATCATCGCAAGCAAGATACAAAGCAGTTTGTTCATCGTTGCTGTCAGATTATTTCTTGATTAGTAATTTTTTTGAAATAGTTATTAAGTGTTTGTTTAAGTTTGATCTTCACGACCTTATGTTGACAAAGATAAGGAAAAAGCACGAGATAAAGCCTGAACCGGTTATTAAAAAAAGTTATATAAATGTTTTGAACGTATTGGTTTTTGCACTATATTTGCCCCTATAACAACACCTTTTGACACATGAAATCAAAACATTCACCGCTATTGAGCATTTCGTTGCTTGCTACATGTGCAATAATCCTATTGTTATCAGCGTGTAAAGAGACAAAATCAGTGGAACAATCAAACCAAAAGTCTCAGCCCAAACAAACGGTTAAGGCGCTTAAACTCACTAAATCCTATAAGAATTTAACAACAGATGCCGATACCACCTGCGCTGGTTGGCACATCATTTTGCAATCGGCCGATGCCCCATATAAAGTGAAAAACGAAGACTTCTATGACAAAATAGTTCTTATTACGCTTTATAAAAACGGCAAACTATTAGTGAATCGGCAAGAGATTACAACCAAAAATCTGCATAAAAAGCCTCAACCTTACCTACAACTTTACCCTGCCTGGGTCAATCTTATCACACGAACAACGGCTCAGATTGGCATTAGCAACTGCTTCCCTGAAAGCGATGAATGCTGGCTTTACACGCTCTTCTATGGACAAGATGGCAGGATGAAGAAGAAACTTATAAAGATAGAGATGGACGATTCGGATGGCGTGGCCGAGTTTTTCAGGTCATGGATACACGAATGTCAATTGAAACCTATCGATGTAAGCTCATTAAAGATGGTTGCAAATGAGTTTTGTTTGCCAAACCTTGCTAAGCAATTAGATTATAAAAACTGGCAAAAGATATTGCCAAAGAAGGTTGTCAATCGAATTAATACAGACATAGAAGTAGACGCTAAGACCTCTTTGTCTCAGAAAACTATTTGACTAACCGCGGAATTGTATGCTTTTATACGCACAATTTCAAGCAAAAGATTGACTCTGTTCACTATGAATTAGCGCTGAAAATGCAAGAAGACAGCACACAAACTATTGCAGGAATCAGTAAGATATGGCATGAATAATAGAATCAATGAACGCTAACCATTGACAAATATCCTTGGCTTTATCCCTCTGCTTCTAACATTTCATGAAGTTATGAGATAGCCGTATAGAACAAAACATACTTGAAATGTGATAATGAAACATCTATAAAAGCAATGGTTTTTCATGCGTTCTGCAATATGTTTGCTATCCTTCTATCAGCGGGATGGCTTAAAGAAGAATATAACGGATATGGAAGCAAAAAATGATTTGCGTCATATTGCGTTGTAATCTGCCTCATTTCATCGAGTAATTAGACTCAGATTATCAGATAAAGTGATGCAGTTTGTAATATGATTGCAGTTCAACGCTGAAGGCGTTGTACCTTTGATAGCCTAAGGTTGGCATTAGCCTACCCTGAGTTACGCATGCAATGAGGAGGTCAACGCCGTAGGTGTTGTACGTTTTCTGTATGGAATGCCACGATAAAAAGCTAACAAATAAGAGGTACAACGCCTACAGCGTTGTTCCCACTAACGGCAAACGCCCCAGGGTAGACTACGCTTTCGCTTGTCAACCCTGGGCTATCAAAAGTACAACGCTTACAGCGTTGCCACCTCGATAAATACAAAGTTAGTATCTATTGCATAGAGATAGCGCTATAAGTATAGTGCTTTCTCTCATAAATCACTATAAAATCATGGTGTAAAATGGACAAACACTCATGTAAAATAATGCAGATAATTCAAGCGATTAGGCCTAAATCATTTTCCTTTTAATTATCAACAAAGTAAACATTTCCTATTCCCCATTGCACAAGCTCCCTCACTTTCAACACTGGAAAATCTCATTTTTCTTTGAGAAAGGACCAAGAGAAGGCCTTGTTTTAAGACAGAAAATGACAAGAAACGCATGGGAAACGCCTCACTTGGCATTCAATATGGGTTATAAACAAAATAAAAAAAGTCTGTCAGTTCATGAGAACTGACAGACTATATCATATTTTTTGAATAACTGCTAAATGTTAAAGGGCATGCCGATTAAAGCAAAGCCTTAAACTTTTCATCAAGAATTGCCTTGCTTGCAGCACCAACAAACTTATCAACTAACTCGCCATTCTTGAAGAAAAGGATAGTAGGAATGTTGCGAATACCATATTCTGCTGCCACATCATCATTCTCTTCAACGTCGCATTTGCCTACAACAATCTTGCCATCATACTCTTCTGCCAGTTCAGAAATGATAGGACCAACCATGCGACATGGGCCACACCATGTTGCCCATAGGTCTACTACCAATGGTAATTCGCCGTTTTTGTAACTTTCAAAGTTCTCGTTTGTGATTTTAACTTCCATCTTATTGTATTCTAATGTTATTAATCTTATTTACTTTTGCAAAAGTAAGCATTCAGTTTGATAAAAGCAAGCGTTATGCCAAAAAACAGTATTCAGTCTGCCTTGAGCATCATTAATTAATGTGATATGACATGTATGGATTGCTCTCTACATAGCTAATCAACTCCTTAGTGACGTCTACGGTGTGACTACGCGACCGCAACATCAGGCTGACATTATGCTCTCTATCGACCACTTGTATATAGAATTGCGCCTTGCCTGGCTTCTTTTCAACGAGTGTTGTAAGGTCATTGACAACATCTTCTGTTAGTTCTGAGCTATCAATGGATATCGTAATCTTTTCCAAACGCGAATCCTTTATCGTCTGCATATATTGAATATCTTGCACGCGAAGGTCGTAAAAGTTGCTATCTCTGTAGCGTTGCTGACACTTAGCTGTTATATATACGATGCAGCCTTCAGTCAACATACCGCGCCAACGCCCCCATTCTTCACCGAAGAATGCCAGTTCTCCACTGCCTTCGAAGTCCTCTATGGTGACAAAACCACATGGTTTTCCGGTCTTGGTAAACTTGGATTTCACGCCTGTTACTATGCCTCCAATAGATATTTCTTCTTTCTTTACGAGCTCATCTTTTTTATCTAACTCCGTGCAATGCGTGTTACAAAGCGACTTTAAGATAACTCCGTACTCGTCTAATGGGTGAGCACTGAGATAGATTCCAACCAAATCACGCTCTCGGTTCAGTCGCTCTATCGTACTCCATTCCTCGAATTTCCCTGGGATTGGACGCGAAATTTCGACTGCACTCTCGCCTCCGAAGAGCGAATTGCGGGCTTCTCGCTGTTCTTGTTGATAGAGCTGACCATAACGAACGAGTGTATCTAAGAAAACATCTCCCTTCATTCCTGGTGCAAAATATTGCTCACGACGATATTCAAAGCCATCAAACCCACCGCTGAGTGCTAAAGATTCAAACGCTTTTCGATTGACATTACTGAAATCAATGCGTTGTGCGAAGTCGTAAATATCCTTGAATGGGCCATTGGCTTCACGCTCTTTAACGATAGATTGCGCTGCCATTTCGCCCATTCCCTTAATGGCAGAAGGCCAAAACGAATCTCTCCACGCTTATTTACGCCAAAATCGGAGTAGCTTTCATTAACATCTGGTCCCAAAGTTGCTATCTTCATACTCTGGCATTCCTCCATTAATTTCGTTATCTCCGTTATCTGACTGAAGCGTCGAGTCATAAGAGCTGCCATATACTCTGCAGGGAAATGCGCCTTCATATAAGCCGTTTGATAGGCTACCCACGAATAACACGTGGCGTGAGACTTATTGAATGCATAAGAAGCGAACTTCTCCCAATCTCCCCAAATCTTCTCTAATATCTTGGGATCGTGGCCATTTTCCGTTCCTTGTTTAATGAATTTAGGCTTCATTGCATCTACAATGGCCTTCTTCTTCTTACCCATTGCCTTACGAAGAGCATCGCTTTCACCTCGCGTAAAGTTAGCTAACTGACGAGAAAGTAACATCACTTGCTCCTGATATACAGTGATTCCATAAGTATCTTTGAGGTATTTCTCCATACAAGGAATATCATAAGACACTTGAGTTGGGTCGTTTTTACGCTTAATAAAGTCAGGAATATAGTCCATAGGACCTGGCCGATAGAGCGCATTCATGGCGATAAGATCTTCGAAAACGGTAGGATGTAGCTCGCGAAGATACTTCTGCATACCAGGTGATTCGAATTGAAACGTTCCAATGGTACGCCCTTGTTGGTATAGCTGATAAGTCAGTTCGTCGTCAATAGGGATAGTATCGAGGTCTACATCTATATTCTTTGTCTTCTTAACAACTTTGCAAGCTTCTTTCAACTCGGATAAAGTCTTGAGCCCAAGGAAGTCCATCTTGATGAGACCTGTAGACTCAATGACGTGTCCATCATATTGAGTTACGGCCGTCTTAAAGCCTGGATAATCAGGATCATCAGCCGTAGAAACTGGCACCCAGTTACTAATTGGATCACGACAAATAATGAATCCGCACGCATGTATACCCGTTCCACGTACAGTTCCCTCAAGCATCTTTGCATACTTAATCGTGTTTCGCTCGCGCAAATCCTGTGAAACTTCGGCATCACGAAGCTCTGGTGTGCACTTAATTGCATTCGTTAGATTCATCTTTAAGCCATCGGGCAGACGATCAGGAATAGCTTTACACAAGAAGTTTGATTTATCTAAAGGTAACTTTTCAACTCGAGCAACGTCCTTAATTGAGTTTTTCGTGGCCATGCTTGCATACGTAATAATGTGTGCACAATTCTCATGCCCATACTTATCCATAACCCATCGTAACACCTTTCCACGCCCATCATCATCGAAGTCGGTATCAATATCTGGTAGGTTTACACGGTCTGGATTCAGGAAACGCTCAAAAAGTAAGTCGTATTTCAATGGATCTATCTTCGTAATTCCTAAGCAATAAGCCACTACAGAGCCTGCCGCTGAACCACGACCTGGCCCTACCATGACGTCCAATTCAGTGCGGGCAGCGTTGATAAAGTCTTGAACAATGAGGAAATATCCAGGGAAACCCATCGTCTTCATGACGTGAAGTTCGAAGTTAATATGCTCTTGAACATTGGATGGAATGGGGTCTCCATACAACTTCTTAGCACCATCATGCGCCAACTTTGCAAGGTAATCGGCTTCAAACTTGATGCGATAGATTTTATCATAGCCACCAAGTCGCTCAATTACCTTTTGGCCTTCTTCAGGTGAAAGCTGATTTTCGCCGTTTTCATCTGAGGTAAATTCCTTATAAAGATCAGCTTCTGAGAACTTCAATTTCCACTCTTCTTCCGTACCAAATGATTCTGGAATCGGGAAAAAAGGCATGATAGGACCATGCTCTATGCTATAATGTTCAACCTTATTTAATATCTCAAGCGTATTCGTTAAAGCCTCGGGGACATCTGAAAAGACTTCATTCATCTCCTCACGAGACTTAAACCACTCCTGTTTACTGTATCGCATTCGGTTGGGATCATCAAGATCTTTGCCCGTAGAAAGACACAAAAGATGGTCATGTGCCTCGGCAGTTTCCTTGTCCTCAAAATGCACATCGTTTGTACAAATGACTTTAATGCCATACTCCTTTGCAAATTCTAACAAGACTTTATTAGCCTTTTGCTGCAATGGAAAAGCTTCACGATTCGCGAGAATTGTAGGATCTTTGACTTCATGTCGCTGCAGTTCAAGATAATAATCATCTCCAAACACACGATGATACCATTCACAAGCTTCGCGCGCTCCCTCCAAATCACCTTTTATTATCTTTGAAGGCACCTCACCAGCAATACATGCTGAGCACACAATTAGGTCCTCATGATACTTTTCAAGCTCTGTTCTGTCAGTGCGAGGGCGGTAATAATATCCGTCAATCCAAGACTTACTAACTAACTTTATGAGGTTTTTGTAACCATTATAGTTCTTTGCTAACACAATGAGATGATAGCCAGAGTTGTCTCCATGCTCTTTAACTTTGTCATGAAGTCTATGATGTGCCACATACATCTCACATCCAAAAATCGGTTTAAAGGGTTCAAGTCCTTCAGCTTTACGCTTTTTATTGACACCGGCACAATAGTCGGCAAACTCTTTTATGCCGAACATCACGCCATGATCTGTCAGAGCCATACCTTTCATCCCATTCTCTACAGCTTTATCTACGAGTCGGGATATCTTGGATTGTCCGTCAAGTATCGAATAATATGTATGGACATGAAGGTGTATAAAGTCTTGCATAAGATAATAATTTGGGTCGCTAAGGTACTGCAAAAAACAGGGATTACAAAATAAAACGTGGTTTTTTATTTTAGATATTTGCTCATAAAACAAAAAATAATTACCTTTGCCATTAATTAGTTTGCATCAAAACGACTATGATTAAGAAGATAAAGAAATTCAAGAAAATACGTATTCATCGCGAAGGGACAGACACTCTTCTCTATAGTTTCATAGCCTATGCGGCAATTGCCCTATTATTATACCGGTTAGATAACAAGCTTTTCTTTTGGTCTTTCCTTGTAATTTTCGGCGCAGTTTATGGAGTTGTTCTCAACTTCTACCGCTGTCCTCTACGCCGTTTCTCTGAAACCGACGAAACAGAAAGGTAGTTGTCGCTCCCGCTGACGGCAAAATTGTCGTTATTGAGGAAGTAGATGAGAACGAATATTTCCATGATCGTCGCCTGATGATTAGCATTTTCATGAGTCTTTTCAATGTTCATGCCAACTGGTTCCCCGTTGATGGCAAGGTAAAGTTTGTGCATCATAAAGACGGAAACTATCATAAAGCATGGTTACCAAAGGCAAGTGAGGAGAACGAACGTGCTGATACGATGATTACTACACCCGATGGAGAAGACATTCTCTGTCGACAGATTGCAGGAGCCATGGCACGTCGCATCGTCACTTATGCCAAAGAAGGCGAAGATTGCTATATAGATGAGCACTTGGGATTTATCAAATTAGGAAGCCGAGTAGATGTATTCCTGCCCATAGGAACGGAAGTTTGCGTAAAGATGGGACAGACTACAACTGGCGACCAGACGATAATTGCAAAATTAAAATAGACAATTGGTCAACTAAAACAATGGGTATTAAAAAACATATTCCTAACAGTATCACTTGCTGTAACCTCATTTCAGGATGTATTGCCACGACATTTGCCTTCGTCGGAGATGCCAAATTAGCACTCTGTTGGATTGTAATCGGCGCGGTATTTGACTTCTTTGACGGGATGTCGGCACGTCTGTTGAATGTGTCATCTCCCATAGGAAAGGAACTCGATTCCTTAGCTGATGACGTCACTTTTGGCGTTGCTCCTGCCACAATTCTATTCTCAGAGCTTAATGTTCTGGAGTATCCTGGCCCACTACTCGGTATTAAGGATTTCATTCCTTATGTCGCTTTTCTTATGGCAGCCTTTTCCGCTTTGCGCCTTGCAAAGTTTAATCTCGACGAAAGACAAACCACTTCATTCATTGGTTTGCCTACACCGGCGAATGCTTTATTTTGGGGTTCGCTCATCGTTAGCAACCCTTCATGGATTGAAGGCACGTCATATTCCTTCGCCTTTCTATTGGTAATGTTGGCCATCAGCTGTTATTTGTTAGTATCAGAACTACCAATGTTTGCACTGAAATTCAAGCATTGGGGATGGAAAGGCAATGAAGTTAAATATTGCTTTGCAGCACTTTCGCTCATCTGTCTTGTCATTTTTGGTATCTTTGAGGCTTGGTGGATTATCATTTCCCTGTATCTTCTCGGTTCAATTTTACTTTGGTGGAGAACCAGAGCCTAACTAACCGAGGCGCTACTCAACACATTTTTGTATTCAAGGAGGCTTATTTATGTTTTTAATAAAATTCATTTTTCTGCTTTTCATAGCATTCTTTATCTTCATTTTGCTTACTGCTTTCCGCTTCATTAGCACGTTCCGAAGCAATATGAACAAATTTAATAGGCGTTCACAAGGCTTCGGTCAGCAGCAACAAGGCCATCAACAACGACGCACTTATGGTCAAAATGGTCAGGTCTTTGACACGCGTGAGCCTCAGGATGCAAACAAAAAGATTTTCAAAAAGAATGAAGGTGAATACGTAGATTACGTAGAAGAGCAATAAACAAGCCTCACTTAAACAGGTGTTTTATACCAAAAAGAGAAAAGCAAAGGCTGAAAGTTCAAGCAAAATAAATAGTGCTGGAGGCACAAGTGCACACCGCTTATATCCTTTCCGATAACATTTGCACGCCACAAATGCACCAATAAAGATAATCAAAGGAAGGCTATTGACCAACAGAAAAGCTGCAAAGGGTTTCCAAGAATCAGTTGGTGCGTCAAGAAAGAAAATGGATATAAATTGTAATAATGGTGTAGGCACCAATGGAGACAAGGCATAGAACTTCAACCAAGTAGGCGAATCATTATTCTTTTTTATAAAGAAGTACATGCAAATTGCATAAAAAACAAAGATGATTGTCATGTCTTTTCCTTTGATTTAACCGATTAATACATTGCAAAACTAATAAAAAAGAATGGGAAACACTGCTATTCGATAATATTTAACAACATGAATCGCCTGGTTTTCCGCTTCCAACTAAACGGATACTACCATCATAATATGCGCCAATGTCATGCAAACACAAATGATTTTCCATATCAATCATTCCCTCATACGGATTCTCCCTCATCGTGAGACATAACATTGCGCTCTCATCACTATAATATTTATCTTAACAAAGTGCTGCATTTTACGCAACAATTAGCATCAAATCACACGATAATTTGACGCAAATCATCGTGTGATTAGACTCAGATTATTGGGTAAAATGATGCAGTTTGTGATATAGTTCACGTCATCTTCCGACACGAACTAATGGAATGTTGTGCAAGAAATGAATGTTAGTTGTGCACTAACGTACCTATTTCTTCTCCGTCAAGCACGCGTTTTAAGTTGCCATATACGTCCATATTAAACACATAAATAGGCAAATTATTCTCCTTGCACATTGTAGTTGCAGTGAGATCCATCACTTTCAGTCCGCGCGTATAAATTTCATCATACGTGATATCGGCAAACTTTGTAGCGTTAGTATCCTTTTCTGGGTCGGCAGTATAAATGCCATCAACGCGTGTTCCCTTAAGCATCACGTCGGCTTCTATCTCTATTCCACGCAAAGAACTGCCTGTATCGGTGGTGAAATATGGGCTTCCTGTGCCTGCAGAGAAGATGCAAACATAACCTGCTTCCATTGCTTCTATGGCCTTCCACTTGCTATAATACTCACCAATTGGCTCCATGCGAATAGCCGTTAAGACTTTTGTTTTGACACCAATCGCACCTAAAGCACTACTGAGCGCTAATGAATTGATGACCGTTGCGCACATACCCATCTGGTCACCCTTTACGCGATCAAAGCCTTCTTGACTGCCACTGAGACCTCGAAAGATATTACCGCCACCGATAACAATACCAATTTGAACGCCCATTTCATGGACTTCCTTAATCTGTTGAGCATAGTCTGAGAGACGATGTGGGTCGATTCCGAATCCCTGTTCACCCATTAAACTCTCACCACTCAATTTAAGTAGAATACGTTTGAATCTCATATATTTTTTAATAACAGCCTCTTCTGTTTATCATGAAATAGAAAAAAGAGACTTAAGTTTATGATTTAACGATTGAATTTCTTCAATATCATTGTTTAATTTGATGCCGTTTGTAGGACTATTCCCTCCCACTCGTTTGCAAATAAAAGTGAGAAGATTGTCAAGACTGGCTATTGATGCACTCTATTTCCTTGAATTTATATTCTCGAATAACCCCTTCTCGGTCTCTGATGACCATGGTTCCATCGTCTTCAACCTCAATGATTGCAGCCTCAAAGACCTCGTTTGAAGCGACTTCTCGATAGGGATAAAATCCTTTCCGACGATAAAGTGCCTCATGATAACAGGCAGAAACATCACCATATTGCCCATTTTCAATCCACGAATAATACTTATCAAAGCATTCAAGGAAAGCATCCAAAATCTGCTTTCGCTCCACTTCATGGCCTAAAATCTGTGCCAACGAAACGGGATTTGGGGCATCACTCGTGAAAGTTTGCTGGTTAACATTGAGTCCAATGCCAAAGATACAGTCCTTAATATGGCCCGCCGAGATTGTGGTTTCAATCAAAGTGCCACTAATTTTGCGGTCTTTCCAATAGACATCATTAGGCCATTTCAGTGTAATATCATTTGTATAACGGTCTAACACCTCTTTCAACGCAAGCGCACCTGCCATAGAAAGCAAGAACTGACAACGCAAAGGAACCATCAACGGATGGACCATGACACTGAAAAGTAAGTTCTTTCCGGCCTCACTCTCCCATCGGTTTGTCGCCTGACCACGCCCTTTTCGCTGATAATCTGTCACGACAACAACCATTCTTTGCGTCTGTTCATCAGCCAGTTTGCGTATCTCGTCATTGGTAGAATCGGCTTCTTCGAGCCACACCACCTTGGGTTTATCCTTTTGTTTCTGTTTCTTTTTGAACCAAGCTGTTATCTTCATTTGCAGGAATTATACGAAATCTAAATTAAAAGTGGATTGAAGGCATCGACAATATGTTCGAGTTTAAAGTTCTCTGGGGCTGTTCCAACAATCGTGATTAAGTCAAAACGCAACTCCTCTACAATGTTTTTTTCCTTCACATAGGCATTCGCGGCATGACCAAGATTGCGTATCTTTCTTACATCTACAGCCTCATCAGGATGCATAACAACGTCAGAACTACGCGTTTTTACTTCGATAAAGACGACCGTAGTGCCATCAGGCGTGCGCGCAACGATATCTAAATCGCGGTGACCTTGACGCCAATCGCGCTCTATAATGCCGTAACCTGCGTGCTCAAGAAACTCAGCTGCATAGTCTTCTCCTATCTTTCCAAGTTCATTATGCCGTGCCATTATCTATAAATATGGACTACAAAATTACGACATTTATTCTGTTTCGTCAAGTAATTCATTAAGAAAAATCATTCCATTTGCAGCTTTATTCATTATTCCTTGACTTCCTTTTGGATTCAATGTTGCGTCAGTTGCATTTTTTTTATTACCTTTGCAAAGAATAAAATGTATGAAAGTAACTGACATCATCCAACAAAATAAAGACCAAAGAAGGTTCTCTATTGAGGTACTTCCACCCCTAAAAGGGAATGGAACTGCAACACTTTTTGCCACGATTGATAAGTTTAGAGAACTCAATCCGCTTTATATTAACATCACAACTCACCATAGTGAGTTTGTGTATCGGGAGCTTCCAAATGGTCAGTTCACACGAAACCGTATACGACGACGCCCAGGAACAGTGGCCATTGCAGCTGCTATTCAAAGCCGTTACCAGCTTCCGGTGATTCCACACCTAATATGTAGTGGCATAACGGCAGAGGATATAGAATATGAACTGCTTGACTTGCAGTTCTTAGGGATTGAGAATCTGCTGCTATTACGTGGCGATAAAGCGAAAGATGACCGTGTATTCATGCCAACACCAGGTGGACATTCGCATACAACAGAACTCATTTCGCAGGTCAATCGCTTTAATAAGGGCTTGTTTAATGACGGCACTTCTATCAATCATCCAGGTGTACCTTTCGAATATGGTGTGGCAGCTTATCCCGAGAAACATGAGGAAGCACCCAACATGAAGATGGATTTGGAATGGTTAAAAGAAAAGCAAGACATGGGCGCAAGCTATGCAGTGACTCAGCTTTTCTATGATAACAAAAAATTCTTTGACTTCATTCAGGCAGCAAGAGAGATAGGAATCACCATTCCAATCATACCGGGTATCAAGCCTTTGGCACGGCTTTCACAACTCACTGTGGTACCACGCACCTTCCGATGTGACCTTCCTGAGGAACTCGCAAGTGAGGTTTTGAAATGTAAAACCGATGAAGATGCACAACACTTGGGCATAGAATGGGGCATCAATCAATGTCGGGAACTCTATGAAGCAGGTTTCCATAACATCCATTTCTATACGGTTTCAGCAGCAGACAGCGTCAGAGAAATCGTTAGAAAGCTATTATAAGTATGAAGTTTAGTGACGTAATCGGACAAGAAGAGGCTAAGAATAGGTTGCGAGACTTAGTGAAAGAGCATCGCATTCCTAACACTTTGATGCTTTGTGGACCAGCAGGCAGTGGGAAAATGGCCCTTGCTCTTGCCTTTGCAAGCTATCTTTTAGGAGAGCGTGACGGCGAAACGTCATTGCTTTCTGACCCTCGTGCCATCGCAAATGCAGAGGCAATGCTGGCTAAATGGGAGCATCCTGACTTGCATTTCACGTTTCCTGTCATCAAACCTACAGGCACTTCACCCGACCATAAGATGTCAAGTGACGACTTCATCTCACGTTGGAATGCGATGCTGTTAAAGTCACCTTACTTCACCATGGATAGCTGGTTATCGGCTATGGAAGCGGCAAATCAACAGGCAATTATAGGCGCAGGAGAAAGTGATGAGCTAATAAAGAAGTTGTCACTAAAGTCAAGTCAGGGTGGATATAAAGTGAGTATTATTTGGCTTCCAGAGCGAATGAATGTAGAATGCGCCAATAAACTCCTGAAACTTCTTGAGGAACCACCCCACCAAACGGTTTTTATCATGGTGTGTGAAGAGCCAGAACTGCTGCTCGACACTATCAAAAGTCGTACTCAACGCATTGACATCAAACGCATAGATGATGCAGACATAGAACAAGCGCTTATCGAACGACGCGCCATTGACGCTGAACATGCACACCGAATTGCGCGTATTGCCAGCGGAAACTGGCTTCGCGCATTAGAGAATCTCGATGCAGGCAATGAGAACAGAGCCTTTCTTGACATGTTCATTATGCTCATGCGATTAGCTTATCAGCGTGACATTAGGGAACTAAAGAAATGGAGTGAGGTCATTGCTTCATATGGACGTGAGAAGCAAAGACGCTTTATCAGTTACACAATGAGTTTGGTAAGAGAGAACTTTATGTATAACTTTCAGGTGCCAGAACTATGCTTTATGACGCTGGAAGAAGAGACTTTCTCTCGCAAATTCGCACGATTTATCAACGAAGCTAACGTGATAGATATCAATGATCTGTTACAAAAGGCAAGACGAGATATAGGGCAGAACGCCAACGCAAGAATCGTTTTCTTCGATTTGGCGCTGCAAATGATTGTATTATTAATCAGAAAGTAAAGAGTGAAATGGACTTCAAAAATATGAAATTCAAATTGGCAAACGGCTGCGATCGAGGCCTTTGTCACAAAGGTTGCAGCCGACAGGACCGACAACTAAACACGTATGACTGGTTAGCGGACGTGCCGGGGAACAACGAAACAACGGATCTTGTAGAGGTACAATTTAAGAATACACGCAAGGATTACTATCATAACGTGAACAACCTTGACTTGAAGAAGGGCGACATTGTAGCCGTTGAAGCTAATCCCGGCCATGATATTGGCGTGGTAACCCTAACAGGTCGGCTTGTAAAATTACAGATAAAGAAAGCCAATATCAAGTCACCTGATGACATCAAACGCATCTATCGGATTGCTAAACCCGTAGATATTGACAAATATAATGAGGCAAAGCACGTGAACATAGCACGATGATTGAGAGCCGACAGATAGCAAAGCGTCTCGGCCTTCAAATGAAAATTGGAGATGTTGAGTATCAAGGTGACGGCAATAAAGCCATCTTTTACTATATTGCCGACGAGCGCGTTGACTTCCGACAACTCATTAAAGATCTCGCAAGCGCTTTCCATGTGCGCATTGAAATGAAACAAATCGGTGCACGACAAGAGGCTGGACGCATTGGCGGTACAGGCCCGTGTGGACGTGAACTCTGCTGTGCCACATGGATGAAGAACTTTGTTAGCGTCAGCACGAATGCTGCTCGGTTCCAAGATATATCGCTAAACCCTCAGAAACTTGCAGGCATGTGCGCCAAACTTAAATGCTGTTTGAACTATGAAGTAGATGATTATGTTGAAGCAGGGAAACGCATTCCGCCTCATGATATCGTTCTACAGACACAGGACAGTGACTATTATCAGTTCAAAACTGATATCCTTGCAGGTCTCATTACCTATTCAACGGACAAACATCTTGCCGCAAATTTAGAGACTATTTCGGCACAACGCGCACAGCAAATCATTGCGATGAACCGACGTGGAGAAAAGCCCCTTTCACTGCTTGAAGATAATAAAGCAAGACGCCTAACAAGCCAAAGGACCTCCTTGAGGATGATATTAATCGCTTTGACAAGGCTAAACATAAGAAGAAAAAACGCCCTACAGGACGTAATAACAAAGAAACGGACACTCCAAACAATGCTACTCCTGGGGCAGAAAACGAGCGTCGACCTCGTCAGACCAACGACAACGAGGCACCACGCGATAACAATCAGCCACGCAACAATAATAATGTGCATCGCAATAATCGTGGAAACAGAAACGAACAACGCCAACAAAATGGCGAAAAACGCAATGATAGTCAGCGTCAACCACGTCAAAACGAGGCGCAACCAAAAGACAATCCAGAGGCAAAAGCATGAAGATAAAAGGGGTGTTCATCGTCATTCTGACAGCAATGCTGTTGACTTCGTGTAACAAACAAAAGGTATACGACAGCTATCAGCATACTCCTGTGGCAGGATGGGAACGCAATGATACGCTTAAATTCGATGATATTGAGCGTTTCAAAGCGGCAGGTGACTACGCGACCTACTTGGGATTGCGCATTAATGGCTATTATCCTTTTATGGGCTTGACCCTGATTATCGACAAGACTACATTGCCTTCGCACACCATTGACAGTGATACGATTAACTGCAAGCTATTGGATCGTCACGGAAACAGCCAGGGGAATAGGCGGAATCAGTTATTATCAATACAATATGAAGCTTAAGAATATCCGCGTAGCAAAGGGAGATAGCATCGTGGTTAGTGTCAGACATAACATGAAACGCGAGATACTTCCTGGCATAAGTGATATTGGTTTTATGTTGGTTAAAGTGAAATAAGGCCTTTGGTAGGCTGGACTATGACTTCAAAACGCCTCAGAATAATGTTTATTGACAAGCAAAACAAACCTTCAATGGCTGTGAAAGGAAGATGTGTTAATACTTATCAAAAGGCTTTACAAAAGAGATTACAATACGTGCGTATTCTAAACGAGACACCTTCTTGTTCTGAATACGTGCTATTTTTTATCCTTTCGCATCACATTGACTATCAAAAGGTTAAACAGAGAAACTCAAATTATCATTCAAAATGATGATAAAAAAATCACAATTTGCGGCATTTAACCATATAAAAGCTATGCTTTCACAGGATAAAACAAGGCAAATAGTTCTATGGAATGAGGCAAACAACGACTTGATTGCAATGAAAACAAGGTCCAAATCTTCTAAAAAGGAGAAATAAAGGCTGATTTTCCAAACGCTATTTTCTATTTGCTCACCCTATGAAATGTTAAAAAATGGCCAATAAACTTTACAAAGTCACATTACGAATCATGCACAAATGCAACGCAATATAAGCCATTCCCGCTCCCCTATCGACTAATCCATGCGCACAAGATTACGGCCGGCATCAATTCGAAGGAAGATAAACAGCAGCAGTGTAAAGCCCCATAACGACGAACCTCCATAGCTAAAGAAAGGTAACGGGATTCCAATTACCGGCGTAAGTCCAAGTACCATGCCGACATTAATAAACACATGGAATAGGAAGATGCTTAAAACACAATAGCCATAAATGCGTCCAAACGCGAAGGGTTGCCGCTCGGCAAGATGAATTAAGCGTAAAATTAACAGCAGAAACAATAGGAGTACGCCTGCAGAACCCAAGAAACCTTCTTCCTCTCCAACAGTACAGAAAATGAAATCTGTGTCTTGTTCGGGGACAAACTTTAGCTAGTTTGCGTCCCATTGAGGAAACCTTTCCCCTGAAGTCCGCCAGATCCAATTGCAATCTCACTCTGATGCACATTATATCCCGCTCCACTGAGGTCGTCATCTAAACCTAAAAGCACGTTGATACGCACACGCTGGTGAGGTTCAAGCACATTGTTGAGCACATAATCTGCCGAATAGAAGAAGGCAATTGAACCGATAGTAAAGGCCAAAATGAAGAAATAGTTGGAAAAACGCGTGCGTAACCATTCCACCAAAAGATAGACAATAATCACCGCAGTGATGATAAGTTGCACCCAAACAATATTGAACGGGAGTACATAAAGCGAGAAAAGAAGCGCTAAAAGCGTTCCACCAAAGCTGCCTCCCAACATGTAATACATCAGTTTTTTGTTGCGACAATAGACGTTAACCATTACAGATGAGAACGTCTGGATAAGCAAAATAACAATGAAAACACCAAGAGATGTTGGCGTATGTAATAATGAAACACTTTCAAATTTGATGCCCACGACGAAATAAACAATCATGGCTACTCCTGTGAACAGAATGCTTCCCGGCATTCCTTCACGATAGAACATCAAGAAGAAAGACAGGTATACCAAGGCCGATCCCGTCTCTTTCTGAGCCACAATGAATAACATTGGCAGCAAAACAACTCCACATGCAGCGGCGAAGTCTTTCCAACGATGGATGTTAAAGCCGTAAGAGCCATCAATTTGGCTATAGCAAGGGCAGTAGCAAACTTTGCAAACTCGGCGGGTTGTAGGCGAAGAGGACCCAATACGAGCCAAGAACGCGAACCTTTAATTTCATGTGGATTGAAGATTGTTAGGAAAAGCAGGAGCAAAAGGATGCCATAAATGACATAAGAGAACGTGTCATAGAAGCGATCATCAAGCAAAAGCAACACCAATCCGAGAAACAATGAAGTGCCAATCCACACAATTTGCATTCCCGAACGTGTAGAAAGACTGAAAATATCGGTATCCCCATAGGTGTAACTTGCCCCACAAACGCTCACCCATCCAAAGATAAGAAGCGCTATGTAGATGGCAACCGTCCACCAATCAAGCGAACGAAGCACGCTGGGTTGTTTATCTGTTATGCGAACCATAAGCTATTCTGCGATTCTGTAAGGCCTCGGCCATGCGCTCAGCCGACGGCGAAAGTTTCCCTGTTAAATATTGTTCGAAGAGCACTCCGGCAATAGGCACGGCAAAATCTGCACCGAATCCACCATTTTCTACATAGACTGCAATGGCTATTTTAGGGTTATTCATCGGCGCAAATCCCATGAACACCGAGTGGTCTTGACCTCGGTTTTGCGCTGTTCCCGTCTTACCACAGACTGTAAATGGCAGATGTCCGAGTGCTTTACACGTGCCTTTGAGTGCTGATGAGCGCATACCTGCAACGACAGCACTGTATGCTCGTTCGCTGGCCATTGTGCGATGACGATGCGTAAAAGCAGTATCAAGTGGTAGCCCCTGTACTTTTCTTACAACATGAGGCGTATAATAGTAACCTCGATTGGCTATCGTTGCTCCAAGATTAGCAATCTGCAACGGCGTGAGGTTAACCTCTCCTTGACCTATAGAGATACTAATGACGGTCAAACCATTCCAAGATTTATGGTAAGCGCGGTCATAGAACGATGCGTTTGGAATGAGTCCACGCTTCTCTCCAGGTAAGTCTATCCCAAGTTTATAGCCAAATCCCATGCTCACCATATAGTCGCGCCATCGATTCATGGCCTCCTGCACATCATGATATTTGCGTCGGTTGCCCATCATATAATAGAGTCCCCAACAGAAATAGGCGTTACAAGACGTACTAATGGCTTCGATGAGGTTCAAAGGTGACATATGTCCGTGACAGCCTACATGCAAACCACGGTATGAGAACCCATGATGGCAGGTGAACATCGTATTGGGTGTGATAATTCCTTCAGTTAGATAGGTCAGTGCCTGCGTTGTTTTGAACGTCGAACCCGGTGGATATTGTCCCATGATAGAACGATTAAGCAGCGGCTTCCACACATTCTTTGATAGGGCAACATGCACCTTACTGCGTTGTCTTCCAACAAGCGTTCGTGGGTCGTATGTAGGAGATGAAGCCATGGCAAGCACCTCTCCCGTGGCAGGTTCGATGGCAACGACACTTCCAATCTTGCCTTGAAGCATACGTTCGGCAAGCGCTTGGAGTTTCACATCAAGGCTCAACGTGAGATCACGACCTGCAACTGGGCGTCTGTCAAACTTTCCATGACGATAACTTCCCTGTATTCTTCCGTGGGCATCACGTAGCATTATCTGCACACCTTTTTCCCCTCGGAGTTCTTTTTCATAATATTTCTCAACACCAAGTTTACCAATATAGTCGCCAGGTTGATAGTAATCATCCTCTTCTATATTAGCCGGAGAGACCTCACCAATATCTCCAAGCACATGTGCTGCATAGGGATAGGTGTATTGACGAATGCTTCTTTTCTGGACATAAAAGCCTGGAAAGCGAAACATTTTCTCGCGAAAGACGCTGAATTCTTTATCAGAAAGCTGCGTCATAAAGAGCTGTTCTGTGAACCGACTATAGCCAGGATTCTTCGTACGATCCTTGATATCATCCATTCGTTTGATGAAAAACTCCTTACTGATTCCTAAGGCTTTGCACAACTCGAGCGTGTCAATATGGTCTTTTGCCTCGTTCATGACCACCATAATATCATAAGATGGTTGGTTATATACCATCAGTTTGCCATTCCGATCATAAATAGCGCCACGAGAAGGATAATCGATTTTCTTGAGGAAAGCATTACTATCGGCATTCTTTTTGAAGTCATCGCTGAGCAATTGAATCGTGAAGAGCCGAATGATATAGACCAGCACAATCGCCAAAGCTACACCACCTATAACATAACGCCTATTTTCAAGAGTATAATCTTTCACTTAATGAAACCAATATTTATAACTGATTGAATGACAATATCACGTTCCTTACAACTAACGTGAACGGAAATTCGCAAGTGTTAGGATAAGGATTATTGTGATGATTGAACTTCCTACGATGCTTTCTAACCACTGAATCCAATTGAAAAAGTTAAAAGTTTCGAGAGTAAAGAACAGCAGGCAATAAACAAACACCATCAAAATGGTGTAATAAACGAAACGCCCTATACCCAAAGTACGCATTGATGGTTTCATGTCATCAGCGCTATCGTGCTGCAGGAAGAGTTTCAACACGAACGGTTGGATAAGTCCAAGGAATGTCAATGAAGCCATAGAGACTCCTGGGGTATTGGAAAAGATGTCGACAAGAAAGCCCATAACAAAGCATGATATCAATGCAACCCATCGGGGAGTATTACGAGGAAACAACAACGCGACATAGATATAAAGCAATGGTGTAGCACAATTGAACAGATGGACATGGTTGAACACCAGCACCTGTACAAGCAACAACACAACAAAAATCAATGCTTCTCTTAATGATTCTATATTCATGTATCGTGTCTCCTTATATCATTCTTAGTTAGCTTTGCCTGATTCTTTCGTACGAATTGAATCTTGTGCGGCACGAAGAATATCGATTTGTTCAGACAAAGCAGAATTATCAACAACACAAACGTCACGCAATTTGCCAAAATCGGTAGACAGTTTGACCCGTAAACGATAAGACATTTGGTCGGCGGAATTATAGACATGTAAAATCTTTCCAACGATAATGCCTGCAGGAAAGACAGAAGAATAACCACTGGTAACCACATTATCATAGAGACGGAAATGCGCATGACGAGGTACATCGTCTACATATGCTTGAGAAACATCCCCACCTGTCCAATGCAAATAACCGAAATAGCCTCGCCCTTGGATAACACAGCTGATGTTAGACTGCGAGTTTAGGATTGAAATTACAATGGAATAATGTTTTGAAGTGAGGTAAACAATACCTACAACTCCCGTTCCACAGACCACTCCCATGTCTTTTTTTATACCGTCAACTTCGCCCTTATTAATCGTAATGAGATTGTCAAGGCGCCCCGCTGTCATACTAATGACCTTGGCAGGGATTAGTCGATAGGGCTGCAAACTCTTCACTAACAGACTCTTTTCCATCGTTGAATCTGCAGCAGAGTCACCTATCTGTTTCTCTAATTTGTGGAGCCTTTGTTCTAAATAGAGGTTGCGTTGGGTCAGTTCTGAATTGATTTTAGATAATTGGAAATAAGATTCTATCTCAGAACTTGTCTCATAAAGTTTTCCCGTTACAGCGTTGGCAGATGAAAACCACACGCTCCCTTGATAACTGTTGAATTGAAACAGCAATACGAAACTGACTGCTTCCAAAAATAAAAACAGGAACCAATAATTATATTTAACAAGAAAATCTAAGAGATTACGCATAACCAGACCTTATCATGAAATATTAAGTGTTAGCAAAGAACTTTTTACTTGCCAACACTTAACATTTGTTTTATCGCATCAAGAATGAGAAACGATCTATATTCTTGAGAGCAATTCCTGCACCCTTTGCCACACTATGCAATGGATCTTCAGCAATGTGGAAAGGTATATTAATCTTATCTGTCAGTCGTTTATCAAGACCACGCAGCAAAGCTCCACCTCCACTGAGATATATTCCGTTTCGAACGATATCAGCATAAAGTTCAGGTGGTGTATTTTCTAATGCTGAAAGAACAGCATTTTCAATCTTCGCCACAGTCTTATCTAAGCAATGTGCTATCTCTTGATAGCATACAGGAACTTCCATTGGCAAAGCCGTGATGCGGTTAGGTCCATGGACAATGAAATCTTCAGGAGCCTCATCACCAAGATCAGACAATGCAGAACCTACATGAATTTTAATTCGTTCAGCCATACGTTCACTCACTTTGACGTTGTGTTGACGGCTCATATACTCTTGAATATCTGCAGTTAAGTCATCACCTGCCGTGCGAATAGAGTTGTTACTAACGATACCACCGAGTGAGATGACTGCAATTTCAGTGCTTCCACCACCGATATCAACAATCATGTTACCTTCTGGAGCTTCCACATCAATTCCAATTCCGATAGCAGCAGCCATCGGTTCAAAAATCAAATAAACGTCGCGACCATCTGCATGCTCAGCACTGTCACGCACAGCACGTAGTTCTACCTCGGTAGAACCAGATGGAACACCAATTACCATGCGTAAAGATGGAGACCAAAGACGTCTGCCTGAATGCACCATCTTTATCAATCCACGCATCATTTGCTCACAAGCGGTGAAGTCAGCAATAACTCCATCGTGCAAAGGTCGAATGGTTTTGATGTTTTCGTGAGTCTTTTCGTACATCATTTTTGCCTTGGCTCCCACTGCAATCATCTTGTCAGTGCGTCGGTCAAGGGCTACAACGGAAGGTTCATCGACTACAATCTTATCATCACTGATAATGATTGTGTTCGCTGTACCAAGGTCCATTGCTATCTCTTGAATAAAAGAAAAAAATCCCATATTTAATTAATTATTTTACAAACCAATTATGAATAGCTGTATCGTAATGGCTACTTACACCGAATGCACGTTCTGCAAACAACTTACGATCTTCGATTTCAGTTTGTGCACCATTGCGCTTCAGCAAATCAAGCAACACACTATATTCCGCTTTACTTGGCACAATGACAACATCTTTGAAGTTCTTCGCACCAGCACGGATAAGCGAAATACCACCTATATCAATCTTTTCTATAATGTCTGCTTCGTCAGCTCCGCTTGCAACTGTTTGCTCAAAAGGATAAAGATCAACAATAACGAGATCAATAGATGGAATTTCATATTCTTCCATTTGAGCCAAATCATCTTTATTTTCACGTCGAGCCAAGATACCACCAAACACTTTCGGATGCAACGTCTTTACGCGACCACCGAGAATAGAGGGATAAGTTGTAACACTTTCTACTGTTTGACATTCGTATCCCAAAGACTCTATAAACTTATGAGTACCACCTGTTGATAGGAACTTTACCCCCTCTTCATGTAGTTTTGCGAGTAATTCCTCTAAACCATCTTTGTGAAAGACCGAAATCAACGCGGTCTTAATTTTTTTTGTTTCAGCCATTATAATTTCGAAATATATAATATATTTGGGAGCAAAGTTACTAAAAACTGCTGATAGAATCCACTAAAACAACAAAAAATTGTATTTTATTTGTCCACTGAATGCAGTTCTTCAACTTTTTTAGCAGCTTCAAGTAACTTAATCGCATCTACATATTGTGCGATACCTTGTGCCACATCTTTAGCCGCTTTCATAGCCAAAACAACAGTCTGAGGACGATGAACTACATCACCTCCTGCAAACACTCCACGACGTGTTGTCATGCCAAAAGGGAAGCCAACTACTTTCACATAGCCTTTCTCATCAACTTCAATCCCCTCTGTAGTACTTACAATTCTGTTAGCTGGACGACTACCAATCGCGAGATATATGCGGTCAAAAGGTTCTATAGTTTCGCCTTTAGGGGTATTCAAACGGCATGCTGATAAACGACCGTTTTCACCTGCAATAAACTCTGTTACAGAGGTATTCCACCTGAATTCTACACCTTCATTAACAGCTTGTTCATATTCCGCTTTGATGGCAGGCATATCTTCTTGGGTGCGACGATAAAGCACTGTAACATCCGCACCAAGGCGAATAGCAGTGCGAGCTGCATCCATTGCAACATTACCTCCACCGATAACACCTACCTTTCACCATCTTTCAAAGGCACCATATCACGTCCTATAGCTCCCTCATTGTAACTATTTACATTATGAAGGAAGTAAGTACTCTGACTAACTCCACGTAATTGTGCACCAGGAGTACTATTCATATCTTGAGGTATTGCAGTTCCTGTACCCATAAAAATGGCATCGAACCCCTGACGAAACAAGCTATCAACTGTTACACCATGCTCCCCAACAAGTACATTACATATAAAGTTTACGCCTAAAGCTTCTATTTTTTCAATCTCAGCACGCACCACTTTTTTGGGCAATCGGTATTCGGGAATACCATACATCAATACACCTCCTGGCTCACTTTGCCCTTCATATATAGTTACACTAAAGCCTTTGCGGGCAAGGTCACCAGCTACTGTCAAACCCGCGGGCCCCGAACCAATAACAGCAATCTTGCCTCTATCCTTTTGAGGAAGCTTTTCACGCGTCAGCTTCATCTTGGTATCAAAGTCTGCAATAAACTGTTCTATCTTCCCAATCTGTATTGGTTGTCCTTTTTTATTCATCACACAATGCCCTTGACACTGCTTTTCATGCGGACAAACTCGGCCACAAATAGCAGGAAGATTACTCTTTTCATTGATAATGCGCATAGCATCTCCCATATTACCCATACTCAATGCATGGATAAAATTAGGGAATTTCGTTCTCTATCGGGCAGCCTTTCCGACACTGTGGGACCTTGCATTGCAAGCATTTTTGAGCCTCTGCAATAGCCTCGCGCATACTAAACCCTTCGTCAACTGCTTGAAATGAATTGATTTCTTCAACACTCATACTATCTTTCTTACTCGCTAACATATCAATTTGTAATGTTGAGTTTGCAAAACTAAGCATTTAATTACAAATTAAGAACAAAAGAACAAGGCTTAGAATTCATATTAACATTAATTAAATATAAAGCAAACTAAACCAAACAAGTTATGCTTTCATATATTCATTCAAAGGTACACACAACAGCGTTAAAACATTCTTGACTGACACTCTAATCCAATTGCTTAACAAATAAAAAAGAGAGACCGAAGCCTCCCTTATTATCTTTCCATCTAAAACCGATGTTTTAACCCAAATATTTCATCAAAATCTTTGCATAACCACTATCACGAAGTTTTGCAATACTCTTTTCACGAATCTGTCGAACGCGTTCACGAGTTAGACCAAGTTGGTCCCCAATCTCTTCAAGTCCTTTCTCGTGACAACCTATTCCAAAGCATTCGCGTATGATAGTAATCTCGCGTTCCTTCAAAACTTTACGCAAAACAGACTCCAACTCAAGTGCCATTGATTCGTGATCTACCTGTTTATCCGTGCGACTATCGTCACCTCCAGCCATCACATCCACCATACTATTGTCTTCACCCTCTTGAAAAGGTGCATCAATACTCACATGATGACTGTCAGCCATTAAGCTTTGATCAATTTTTTCCTCTTCAATCTTCGTAGCATGTGACAACTCTGACAACGAAGGTTTACGCTGATATTCTTGTTCAAACTTATTAATCTCACGGTTAATCTTGTTCAATGAGCCAACCTGATTAAGCGGAAGACGCACTATACGACTCTGTTCGGCTATTGCTTGAAGTATACTTTGCCGAATCCACCATACAGCATACGAGATAAACTTAAAGCCTCGGGTCTCATCAAACTTCTCCGCTGCTTTGACAAGTCCTATATTTCCCTCGTCAATTAAGTCGGTCAGAGAGAGTCCCTGGTGCTGATATTGCTTGGCAACTGATACAACAAATCGAAGATTGGCAGTGACTAATTTTTCCTTTGCACGCTCACCATCACGACCACCCTTTTTGATCTTTTGCGCCAACTCAATTTCTTCGTCAATTGAAATCAATGGAGCACGACCAATTTCTACAAGGTACTTGTCCAAGGCTTCACTCGAACGGTTCGTAATACTCTTCTGAATTTTTAGCTGTCTCATCCTTCTTACCTTATTCTTTCTTTATAACCTGATAACCAACTCTATACGCATTACCTCAGTATAAAAGGCTTGCAAAGGTACACATTATTAATATACAAAGCAAGTAATACTTTGAATTATTATTGTTTTTTATGAAATTCGCAACGTTATTTTGTGTTATTTAAGATTTCACCCGTACTGAAACTTACTTCAAAAACAATGAGAAAACTTTCTGCACGAGATGAAATCATTTAGAATTGGAAATAGATAAATGGTTGAATCGTTGAGCTCTTTACCTGAATAACAATGTAAATCACGGCCGTAATCAGTACAGCATAAACCACAACATTACTACGTTTAAGGGCTCCAATGATAGCCTCTTGCCAACGATCAGGCAAGAAATGCGTCACAAAACCAAACACCATAAAGGCCAATACATATTTATATCCATTGACAAATTGCAGTAACAATTCGGGATGGAAATTCATAATTATTTGTCTAATCATAGTCCACCCTGCAGCAAATGTATTCTGTCGGAAGAAAATCCAGGTGAAACAAACGAAATGGAACGTAAGAACGACTGCCAAAACCTTCTTGATTCCACGCGACACATAATTACGATCATGATGCATAATATGTTGACTAAAGAACTTATGAACAGCTAAAGCCAAGCCGTGCATACCTCCCCAAGCCACAAAATTGAGGCTCGCACCGTGCCAAAGACCTCCCAACAGCATCGTGATAATCAGGTTTATATACTGCCGAACCTTTCCTTTTCTATTACCACCCAACGAGATATAGATGTAATCGCGTATCCAAGTAGACAGAGAAATGTGCCAACGCCTCCAAAAATCTGTTATACTTATCGACCTGTATGGCGCGTTAAAGTTCTGTGGAAAGTGGAATCCGAGCAACAAAGCAATACCGATTGCCATATCACTATAACCGCTAAAGTCACAATATATCTGTAGCGCGTAGCCATAAATCCCAACTAAATTCTCCAAACCGCTATAAAGCATAGGGTTATCAAAGATTCGATCGACAAAGTTAAGACTAATATAATCGCTGATAACGGCTTTCTTAAATAAACCTATAATGATAAAATACACCCCACGAGCAAACATATCATTCGTGATAACAATAGGTTTACTGATTTGCGGAGCGAAATCCGATGCGCGCACAATTGGGCCTGCTACCAACTGCGGGAAGAACGAAACATAAAATGCATAGTCAAGAAGATGTGGCAGAGGCTTAAGACTTCGGCGATAGACATCAATCGTATAACTCATGCTTTGAAAGGTAAAGAAGCTGATACCCACAGGCAAAAAGATATCCCATGGTTGGAAATTATGCCTATCATCTGGCATATCATCCCAGCAAAGAAGTTGGTATACTTGAAATATCCAAGCAAACCTAAGTCTATTATAAGGCTTAACACAACAAGAGCCTTACGTTTTCGATCTATTGTTTTACGTGCTTCTTCACTCTGACAACTATCATCTAATTGCTGAATACGCTTAGCAATGAAGAAATCACTGACCGTAACAACAGCTAAAAGAAAGAAGAATAATCCACTACTCTTATAGTAAAAGTAATAAGAAAAGAGTGTCACAAAGACGAGACGAGGCTGCAAACGATGACGAAGCAGCATGTATATAAACGAGAATCCAAGGAAAAGAATCAAGAAAAGTCCGCTTGAAAAGATGAGCGGTTCCTTTGGATTGTAACTAAGTAGACTGATAAGACGTTCTATCATTGTTGTTCTAATGCCTTACGGCGCTTATAATTATCAAATCCTGCAATAAAAGATGAGTACATTTTCTTGGCTACTAACTTCCCACCCCCAAAGCTTAAATGCGTATAATCCTTATTCGCGAGGTTGCCATCAACAAGTTTTTTCATGCTGCCTTGACCGCCCATAGCCTGATAAAAGTTATAAAAACTCACATGACAATCGGCAGCCAACTGTGCTTGCAGACTCACAAGGTCTTTCACTTCTTGAAGTGTGGTGATGCCATCTGCTGTTCGTTGGTCACGATCAGGCACACTAACTACGAGAATACTGGCTTCAGGGAAAGCCGAACGAAAGGCTTCTATGGCCTTCTTCATCCGTTTCATATAGCCCTTTAACAAAGGAATGGTGTTGCCTTTAACAGCTTCATTCAGTCCAAAATGAACGATAATAAGGTCGTAAGGACGTAAATGTGCAAAACCAGTCAATGTCTTTTGTGGAATTGCTTCAAGCTGAACACCAGACGCTCCGCGCATTGATAGGTTGTCAAGGATTACTCCCCTATCCGATTCCAAAGCCATTCCGTAGAGTGTTGTATGGGGAGTTATCTCCGAGAAACGATAGCTGACACTGCTCATCTTCCCTTTAGTCTTGAGCATTTGAACATCATTTGACGCTGCAGTAAGATGGTCGGAAGAAGGCAAACTGCCTGCTTGAACACTCACCCGCATGGCTTGTGGCGAACTGAAAAACAAGGTAGCATTGGTCCAATGGTCAACATGGGGCTGAGCCTTAGACCCATGTGCCGATGTTGTTGCGCCCTCAGCACCCACAAAATAGCGTAGCGAGATCCCCTGACGTGCCTTGTCAAATGGTTTCTTTATAGCCGTATAAGCAGTGATTCCGTTTGATTTCTGACTGATAGTACGCCTTACTGTCGATGAAGGCATTGTGCAATCAATCCATCCAACGCCATCTCCTCCAAACCGATTCTGAAGCATTGCACGCAAATCTCCAGTTAGAATGTCACCTTCAATGAATGAATCTCCAAAATAAGCAATGCGAACAGGTCTGTCAAGTTGCTTCGAACGATCGAGCTGTGCATAAAAGAATGTCATTCCTCCAGGCTTTCCTTCTGAGTAATCTACTATTGGTTCTACGCCTTTCGGCCACTTTTCTTTAAACGAAATCACCTTGCCATGGTCGGTAACGGCAACCATTGCTTTCGGTGCTTTGGGTGCAGGCAATACATCACCTTCACTCTTTTGATTATCGGGAAATAGCTGACTGAGTATATTAACATGGCGAAGTTCGGTCCCATCTATGCTGATTGACGGCATAAGATGCATGAGAAGAAGAAAAAACATCACCAAACCTGCCAACGTAAAAGTTCTTACTGGCTGATCCATTACAAATATTTTTTACCTGAATTGAGTATGCGTTCTGTTGATAGTTGAAAACAATTTATCAGTAATCTTTTATACCTTACAAAGATAGCTGTGGCAGAAGGTTTTCTCAAATGCTTCACACATTTCAAAACAACCCTTTCTGACGGGCGACAAAGGTAAGCATAAAATCCGATAAACTATTGCTGTTTGCGAATAAATTTATCACGCAACTACACAAAAACAAATTTTTTATATAAACCAACTCTTATCAAGTTACATTGCAAGATAAATTCAAGAATGTATCTAACTGAAAATAAAGAAGTTACATCATTGTATTACCTAAACAGGTAACGATTTGGAAACGAGTGAAGTACTTTTACTTACAATTTTCTGCCCCGACAAAGAACGCCTATTATTTTATTGCAAAGATATATATTAATTTTTTCAGTCGAATATTTTTGATGAAATATTAAGTATATTAAACAAATTGTTTTTGTTGCCAGTGGCATATTTATAAATAAGTCCTGACATATATGTCAGGACTTAATCATTTAGGGATTTAGGAAGAAATTAAGCGTATTGGATAAGTTTCCAAGTCACCGCCTTACCACCATATGGTGGCATTGTATTCCCCTTAGCTATAGGAGCCGTAGTTGAAGGAGAACCAATTACTTTCCAAATTCCACTTTCTGGACATTTTTCTCCAGTTCTTGCAGTGGTACCAATTGGATACATAATATTAATTTTATATGAATATACATAGAAGACCTGACCCGCTCTATTTAGGCCACTTATTTTTATTGGGCAAGTTCCCTTTTCTTTTATCTACAAAAATCATGCCAGTTTAAATGCTATGCTTGCGATTTTTCTTGGCTTGCTTTCTGAGTTTTCGTTGCCAAGCTATCTCTACATAATCATCACCGTGTGTCTGTGGATTAATAAGTCCACCTGTCTCCGAAATCATTTCTTCGGCAGCATTCAAGGCGGTGCTTGCTACATTTCCTACGGCTTGTGCAATAGATGAACTTTCGTTTGTTTTTGTAGGCGGTATGTATGAACGGCTGGGAGGAACAAGTTGATAGCCTGTGTCTGAGTGAGTTTTATCTTTTGCAGTCTCGTATGCCAATGTGTGAGCTTTTGTTATCGTCTCCTTTGTTTCGGCCTTATTGGCTATCTCAAAGTTTTTCCGCAAGAGTGGTATCCGAACTCCCTGCCGATTTCAGAAGCTTTGAATGTCTGGCCACAGTAGGAGAACTTCAAACCATATACTTTGCCCTGCTTATTCTTCAAGCGTTCGATGGTTACACCACTCTTGTTAAGGTCGTAGAGGAACATGGAGCGTCCCCGTGATGCCTGTACCTTTGTACTTTTTCAAGTAGGGTATAGCAAATCTTCTGTATTTGTTGCTTGGTCTGTTCTCTCGTAGGATTGGCCTTTGCTTTCTGATGCTTCCTCTCCGCCCTGACCTCCTTTGCGATGGTCAAGCCTTTTCTCCCTGCTGATGTCCTCCGCTACCCTCGCTGCCCTATTGCTCACAAAGGTGGTGTCATAGACTTCTCCGTAAAGACTGATGCGGTTGGCAATGATATGGATATGCCTGTTATCGGTGTCCTTGTGCGTTACTGCCACCCATTGGTGGTTATCAAGTCCCATTTGTTTGGCAAACAGATGGGCTATCCGCATGAGTTCGGACACGGGCAGTTTTTTCTCGTCCTTCGGTGCGATGCCTATTTCGATACGGAGGAACTTATTCTTGCACCGTGTGTTGTAATCGCTGACCATTTTTCATTTCCTCATAGATAGTCTTCGGCTCTCTGCTGCAAAGATTTGGAAAGCAAGCCGACTGCCGAGCTTGCCCTCTCTGAAAATATAGTCTAAAGCCGTGCTGCCGTGCGCTATTGCCTTACACTTTCCTATCATCTCTTGTCATATTTAAGACCTTATATATCTCATCATCCACACGAAAATGAGGGTCGTAAAACCGCTTAAATGCCTCTTTGGCACATAGTGAAAGGTTCTTAGTGATATGTACCCACCTTTCATCCTTGACCTTGATGAGATTGGAAATCTGCCCATAGAACCTTCCAGTATGCTGGAGAATGGCAATGGCTTCCTCTCGTTGTCGGTCATCTTGGGGACGGCTATTATCTCGCCGTTAAGGAGTATCTCACGGCAGTAGTCGGAGAACCTCCGCCCTGTATTTTTCCGCCCTTGATTTGATACGTTGCTTTTCCTCTAAGGTACATCTTACTTTGATGAACTCTGTCTTGTTCATCCTCTGTTCTTCCTTATCCCGTTGCTGCCATCGGGCAGCTTTTCCTTTGTATCTATTCATATAAGTTTCCTTGAAAGTTAATCATTGAATATGATTTGTTGTTGTTTAATTCCTGAATGCTGACCGATGAGAACGGAGTGATTACGGTCTAAACTCCCCGGCAGTCTGACGAGGGGAGCAAGAGCAGTTTGTGGGTACAAACTGACGTCTTGCAATGCTACCGAACAAACCATTTACGCTTAAAAACGTTTTTATAGCTTTCAAAAAAACGAATGCCGTGCATTCTATGACTAACTGCATTCGTGGTATTCTCACAGAGACCTAAGCCGAAGAAGAAAAGGTAGACCCTTTTAGCAAAAAAGGTAGACCTATTTGCTCGAAAAGGTAGACCTTTTTTGAAGAAAGGATAGACCTTTTCCCAGAAAACCGTCTACCTTTTCTTACGGCTTACAGTCTTCTCCATTTCTCTATGTCCTCACCATATTCCTCCAGGTGCTGACGAACGATGTTCTCAACGAAGCTTGAAAGGTTGCTGCCCCTGTCGCCTAACCTACGCACAATAAAGTCAGCACGCTCCTGTGTCTCCCTGCTCAGATAGACAGCCTTACGGTTGTTTAACTTGGTCGGCACAAGATAGGCTTGCTTGTAGGCTTCGAGTGATTTCTTTTTTATCTTGGCACTGATGCGTTTCTGAACGGTTACGTTCTCAGCATTCCGTGCAGGCTCAGAGTGCATGGAAATCTCTGTGTCCTGCTTGTTTGTTCGTCTGTCTCTTTCAGGAACCGCAGTCGTTTCTTGTGAAGTAGATTCGTTCTCTGTTTCATCTTCCATACCCAAGAACCATGAAAGGTCTTTTGTCGCTCATCATAGTTTCCTTTTTCCATTTCTATTTCATTTTAAGTTTGACTTGTTTTGATTTCTTGTTTTTGTCCTGTAATTGATATGTATGTCTGTTCTTGCGCTTTCCGTTTCTGCTGCTCACGGAGACGGCTGACATGATATTCGTTGAGATCCTTGAAGTCTTTGTAATGTATGTTCATGCCCTCAACATGGAAGCCTGCCTTTATGAAATCTTGAACAGCCCTCCGTCCTGCTTCGTCATTGTCAAGGAAGGCACGGATATGGGTGAGGTGTCGGTCATTCAAATAGCGGATAGTCCTTGCCACGTTGCTCACGGAGTTCATCACAAGGCAGTGGTTGGTAATCTCTTCTTTCATTGAAAGGAAGGAGAGGAAGTCCATGAAGCCTTCAAAGATACATACTGGCTCCGCTCTATCCGTGAATATCGGAGTAATGTCCTTCGGGGCTATCGTTCCCTTGAACGTCTTGTCGTCCCGAAGCTCATAACCTCCCGATTGATTAGCGAAGCCGATAGCCTGATAGCATCTGCCCCTTACCTCATAGCAGACACATTTGAGAAAAGGCATAGCCTTTTCCAAGTTGATACAGCGTTCCTTCGTAAGATAATCCTGTAAATGTGGCGGCAGGGTGTCTGATATTTCTATCAGTCTCCTTGCTCCATTTACAGCCATCACAGGATGGGAATTATTCGGTGCGAAGCCATTACGAGAACTATATGTGCCATTATCGGAAGCGTTCTGTCCCAAACGGCGGATGGCTTCCGATAGCGTGCAGCCCTCCATACGCATACAGAGGTCAATTATGCTTCCGCCCCTACCTTCGCCATAATCTATCCAAAGGTTCTTTTCCGTGTCCACTTTGAAACTCGGATGCGTTTCCTCCCTGAGCGGTGAGCGGTACAGCGCATAGGAAGGTGTCCTACGTACAGGCTTGATACCTTTCCTTTCAAGATACTCCACGATGGGGTATCGCTTGATAAGTGATAAATCTTCTTCTTTCATTGTTTTGATACTTTAATGGGTTGAATGATAATTATTTATGTTTGTCTGTGTTTATGGTTTTTACCTTTTTCCAAAGTTTTTTTCCCTCCAAACTTTTTTTCATCTTTTCTTCTTACTACATACTATTTTTGTAATAAGTGATTGATAATCAGTGTTACTTTGTAGTATAAGACAATACTACACATTCTACTACATTTGGCTACTACAAGTTTGAAGGAGTGGGCAGGGCAAGATTTTCCTAATCTTGTAGACATAGATGGGGCTACCACCATTTCTTCGTTTGCTCACCTTTATGTATCCTGCTTTCTTCAAGGCTTCGCCCATCCGCTTGGCAACAAGTGGTTGGTGGGTATAAATACCCAAATAGGTGAGTATCTCCGTAGTGGTCATTAACGAATAACTTTCATCCTCCGTTGGCTTTTCAAAACAACGCAACAAAAGCTCCATCTCTGTAGTTTGTACTTGAAAGTCCTCACTCTCTCTGTATAGTTCGGCAATCTCATCATCATCAAACCAATAGCGAAAACCTGACTTTAACAGGGCTTTGGCTTCCGCATAAACATTGTTCATCGAGATCGCTTTTGCACTCTCAATATCTATGGAAAGCACTTCAAAGGGCAGGAAGCGTCTGCTTCCTGTAGGGTCTGTAAGAAAGTCATTGCCGTTCACCGATGCCACGAAGCTTGCCAAGTGGGGATGCTCCTCTACATACTTGTCATACGGCATACGGTACTTGACCATCGGACAGGTAATGAGGTTTTTCAGCTCGTTCTCATCCCGTTTGTTGAGGGCTTTGAGTTGATCGTCGATGTTTACGATGAGGTTTTGCCCTATATAGGTGAGCGTGTCCTTCTCCTGCGGATATATCTTGCCAGTGTAGCTATAGCCATGCAATGCAGGTGGGCAGAGCAAATCCAAGAATGTAGTTTTGAACTTGCCCTGCTCACCTGTCAACACAAGGCAGGTGTGGTTACGGCACTCACGGTCGTCCATTGCGTTGGCGACCACTGCCACGAGCCACTTGGTGAGGTACGGCAGCCACTTGTCAGAGTTGCGCACGACCACGCAACTTGCCAAGTGGGGAATAGCTTTCAGTGAAAAGGAAGGATTACTGCTTATATCCACCGATGGCAACCTTTTGAAATACTCCTGTATGGGATTGACACGTGGAGAGAAGCTACTTTCTATAATGGAATAGAGGTTGTCAGAAGATGTAATAATCCCCACATCGTTGTCAAGTTCCCTGCGGAGCGTGTTAATTTCATAGCGACCCACCTTTGTGAAATCGCTGCTATTCATTCTGCGGTATTCGGTTCGTCCCAATACCGTGTTGTATCTGAACTCATAGCGAGAGGAGAGATAGGTTTCTATCTCACCATTTTTGGAGGAAGTCTTCCTTTGCTTGGACGTATTATTTTCACCCACTGAATTGCCTTTATCTGCATTCTTCTTCATTATATGCTTAGTTTGGTTTCCGAGAGTGAAGTTATGAAGAGAACTGGAAAGTTCCAAGCATTCAGGGAGTGCTTGCATAATGTTGCGTACATTGGCTATGAATTTCTCACGGATTTCTGACAGGAAACTGTCGGGAAACAAGGATTTAAGCCCCAAACAAGAGGACAAGTGTGTAAAGGATGCAAGAAAGGCAGGTGTTAGCTTTGCTACAATACGAATCGTATTGCGTCGGCTAAAAGGATATGATAAAATGGAGTAAAGAGACAAAGAAAGAGAGCGACAATCCTTTTTGCCATTTCCATGTTTTTTTCCCTCTATTTCCCTACTGTTCCCTCGTGCTTTGAAGTATGGCAAACACTCTCTACTTTTGCAGGCAGAAATATGCGGTGAAACGCAAGACGGACAAAGGTTTTATTAAACCAATAAGACAGAAATACAAACAAAACAATAATAAAACTATGTGATATTTTATCATTACGGATTCAAATTGGGCAAAGCTAAGGAAGGAGATACTCAGTCTTGCCGAGACCTGCCACAAGGCATTCGGAGAACAGAGCAGACACACCGATTGGCTGCACAATGGTGATGTGTGCAAGTTGCTTAATATCAGCAAGCGTACCTTGCAGCACTATCGGGACACGGGTGTACTGCCTTTCTCGCAAATCGGGCATAAGTGCTATTACAAGTGTGAGGACGTGGAGAGGTTGCTCCAAACCAAAATAAAGAAATCGAAAGCGGAGAAAAATAAATTCAACAAATAAACATGAAGAATATGGAACAGGTAAGAGATTTGAACATGGAGGTGGACGATATGCAGGTGGTGCTGTCCGCTATCAGCGGAGTAAGCAAGAGAATTAAGGAAGTAGCACAGACACACAAGCCACTGTTTGGTGGAGAACATTTCCTCACAGGTAAAGAGGTATGCGAGCGGCTGTATATCAGTCCACGCACCTTACAGGATTATCGGAATAGGAAGATTATACCCTATACACAGTTCGCAGGAAAGATACTCTATAAGGCTTCGGATTTGGAAAGGTTGTTGGAGGATAACTATAAGGAGTAGCAAACATGTTCTCTTCTGAATATGTTATAAAATCTAAAATAATCAACAATGTGATTGATTATTACACTTTTGTGTAATGTATATATGCTTTATTACATCTACTTTTGCCTAAAATAATTGTTTCATTATGGAAGAAAGATACAGCAGAAACAGGCTCTATATGAGTGAGAAAGAGCAAAGTGTGATAAAGGATTATAAGATATTCCTTGGTGGTGCAGGTATCGGCAGCATTGTGGCAGAATGTGCCTTGCGGTTTGGCTTCGAGCATATTACCATTGTTGATGGCGATAAGGTAGAGCAAAGCAACCTGAACAGGCAGAACTATACAGAGAATGATATTGGCAGATACAAGGCTGAGTGCTTGGCTGAGCGTTTGCTAAGCATCAATCCTGATGCACAGATAGATTACCATACAGAGTTCCTTAACCCTGATAACATCGAAGAGATGCTGAATGGGCATAATGTAGCCATCAATGCATTGGACTTTAAGGATAAAACTCCATTCGTCTTTGATGAAATTTGCAAAGAAAGAAAAATCCCAGTACTGCACCCATACAACTTTGGTTGGGCTGGCTTTGTTACGGTTGTAGACCCATTGGGGCATTCTTTATCTGAACTGACTGAAGAGCCAAAGGGATTTGAATTAAAGGTAGCTGAGTATGTTACTGGACACGGGGCTTTTTGGAATCAACCTAAAGAGTGGTTAGACAAAATTGTAACCCAATATAAAAAGGAAAGCGAAATGCTTCCACCTCCACAACTGTCCATAGCATCATGGATTGCAGCAGGCTTGTGTACAACGGCAATGTACAATCTTGCTACAGGAAAACCTGTGAACTATTTTCCTAAATTCTATCTCTCTTCGCTTTTGCCGTAAGTTATTTTTTCAGAAGAGCTTGTTTAAGGTAGCTCTTGAAATAGCTTCGGTGATATTCGTCACGCCTAATTTGTCAAAGGCGTGGCGTTTATAGGTTTTGATAGAATCTAACGAGCGGCACATTCTGTTCGCAATTTCCGTCATGGTAAGCCCTGCTGCTGATAACCGTAGCACTTCAAGTTCTTCTTCTTTGAGTGATATTCCATCACGTTCTTTCCACCGATGCCCTTCGAAAGAATATTTCCAATAGTTAAGATTACCCTTTTTGTGAAACTCTACATGTCCCACTGTTTTATGTGAAGATAGTGATACGACACACATACCAATCCATATCTTGCCTTCATCTGTCAATAGAATGGGAGTAAGCTGGTGATTAATCAACTTACTTTTTGTTCCACTCTTCAGATGAAAATGATATGACATGGAACATTGGTATTTATCAACATTGTCGAAAGTATCAAAGAACTTAAACCCACTTTTATTCAGCTCAACAAGCATTTTTAGTTCTTCCTCTGGTACATATTTCAAATAAAAAAACTATACCCCAATTCCTTCACCTCCTTTGCTGTATGACCACAAAGAAACAAAGGATTATCTGATACATAAAGAAACTCCTGCTTATAATAGTCTATCAAATAAATGCTCTGATAGGTTACACGTGCAAAGGACTCTACTGTATGAATCAATGTTGACAATACATTTGAATCGTAATCTGGTGCATTACGCACGGTGTTCGATGCTATAAAGAAATCTTTTATGTCTGTCATATATGCTAAACGTGCTAAGATTTTCTGATATATTTCACTACAAAAGTACATTTTTAATGCGAAATACCGCAAAAAGATTACACAAAAGTGTAAAAAACAAAGAGAGAAATGAAGATTTACACAAAAGTGTAATAGGTAATAGGTGATATTTGCATAAGAAGTATTTTTTTGCCATATAAATCAAGAAACAAAAAAAGCATTATGGAAAAAAACAGATTGCAACATTTAAGGACTACGCTATCTTCATGGCAGACAAAAACGAGTCTGTTGGAAATAGCACAGTTTGTGGTCAAGGAAAATTACTCTCATCACTTATCTTCATTTACAGAGAAAGAAGTAAATGAAGATATCAAATCAGTGCTTGAAGAAGAGGAATATCTGTATGATAACAAATCTCATATTTATATTGCAAGGGATACCTTTGGGAATATAATTGGCTGCATCAGGAGTTTCCATTGGGATAAACACAAGACTCTTCCTATTGAAAAAATATACGGAATAAATCCACTGAATGCTATTCACGGGGAAAGTAAATATAGTTTTTGGCATATCGGGCGCTTTGCCGTTGCAAAGGATTCGGGAATATCCACATTGACATTGTTCAAGCGGCTAATGGCATTGGCAGTAAAACCGATAGTAGAGGACAAGTACAGCTATATGATAGCAGAGATTGACAGCAAACTATTGAAAGTAATGAAGGGCTTGGGATTTGGCACACGTCAAATAGGGAAATCCATAGATTACCTGACATCGGAAACTGTTCCTGTATGTTCCAGTAAGAGAGGTATAATGGGGTTCTTTTCAAAGTATGGTGAACTTTGCAAGGCTGCATGATTACACTTTTGTGTAATATTTCAGACAACAAATTCAGAATTACACAAAAGTGTAACGATATAATTTGGAGAAACCAATACATTTGCAACATCGAAAGACAAGAAAAGTTGTCGGCATATCATGATGTTGACTCCAAAATTATAATAAGACAATACATATAATAAATAATATAATGTTTATGAAAAAGAAAATTCTCACGTTGCTCATGTCTGGCTGCTATGGTATTCTTGCTGCACAAACTACGGGAACGGTCGTAGATGAAAACAAGCAACCATTACCAGCTGCAACGGTTTCGTTGTTTCGTGAAAGCGAAAATAAGATGATTAGTGGAGTAGTAACTGATATGAATGGCGGCTTTGAACTGAATACGCATGAAGGAGAGAACTATAGAATAAGGATATCTTTTGTTGGGTATTCTACGCAGGAAATTAAATGCCAAAACATTTCTAAGCACCTTTCGGTGGGTACAATCATGTTGGAACCAGAAAGTAAGCAGCTTAATGACGTTACAGTGATCGCCAACAACGTAATACAAAAAAAGCTGACCGCCAAATAATTATCCCTAATCTGCTTCAGCAAAAAACATCAAGCAATGGTTTAAGTTTGTTGCAGCATCTTCAGCTTTCACGAATCTCTGTAAATACGCTTGACAGTAAGGTGACTACCACTATGGGGGATGCCGTAGAGTTACGTATTAATGGTGTAAAGGCAGAGATACAGGAGGTGAAGGCTCTCTTGCCGGCAGACGTATTGAGAATAGAATATCATGATAATCCTGGTCTAAGATACGGAAATGTAGCTGCCGTAATTGACATTATCTTAAAAGAAAAGAAGAATGGTGGAAGCATCTCCGGAGAGTTTATGAACACTATCAATCCCTTAGGTATAGGAGATTATCAGTTATCGGGTAATTATCATGTAGGTAAGTCAAACTTCAAGGCATCTGTAAACTGGAATCGACGTGATGTAAACTGGTTACGTGAAAACATGGAGGCTTTCCATGCAACGACCCCCAGTATCAGTAACTATGAGATAGGGCAAAAGACAAAGGCACGATATGACAACATCAATCTATCCATAGGATACGATTACATAAATAGCGGAAACATATTGAGTGTTACTTTTCGTGATTTATATAACAATACGCCTCATGCGGTATCTGATAGAAATTCCAAACTTATTCAGGATAGCAATACATTCGATATCAAGGACCGCACCAAGTCAAGGAGCAACAATCCATCGTTAGATATTTATTATCAGCATGAGTTTACCAAGGATCGGCATCTGTTCTTTGACCTGATAGGAACATATATCAATACTAAAAACGACCGTTTATATCGCCAATCTCTGGGGAATGCTGTGCAGGAAATAACTTCCCATGTCAATGGCAATAAATATTCGACCATAGCTGAAGTTATTTACGAGCAGAAAATCAAGGATTCGCGGTTGTCATTCGGTCTGCGACATCAGCAGATGTACACAAAAAACGCATATGATGGAAACACATCCTCAAGCGTAAAGATGAATACAGGTGAGAGTTATGGTTTTGGAGAATGGGCTTCAAAGTTAGGAAAACTGGATTATATGGTAGGTGTAGGTGCTATGAGAACCTATGTTAGCCAAGGAAATGCCAAACAGGTAAAATATATATTTCGTCCAACTATTCAGCTGGGGTACCGTTTCAACAATTATCTGTCAATACGCTACAAAGCCTACATGGGAGGCTACGCACCCTCACTTGCCGAATTAAGCGATGTTGAACAACACATAGACATTTACCAAATACGCCGTGGAAATCCAAATCTACAGGCGGTCAGATTTTTCTCTAATGAACTGTCTATTAGCGTAGGAACAAAGTATATTAGTGCAGAATGGTTTACCCGTTACAGCTATGACGACAAGCCATATATGGAAGAAACGACCTATTCGAATGGCTTCTATATTAGGAGTTATGCCAATCAAAGAGGCTTCCATCGTCTGAACTCTCAAATAAACCTAAAAGTACAACCTTGGAAGGATTATATATCCATTCAATTAACCCCATTTGTCAATCGCTATATCAGTAATGGCAATACTTATACGCATACACATACCAACTGGGGCTTGCGTGCCAACTTAATGGGAATGTACAAGAATTGGTATGTAGGCGCCAATCTTGAGACAAGTTTTCATAGACTGTGGGGAGACACTTAACAAAGATGAAAAAAATCACATAGTATAATCTTTTGGGTACAATAGGGAAAAAAATGGGGTGTAGAACTCCAGTTGCAGAACATCTTCAGTTCACGTTATGAAATGTCAGTAGAAAATCTTTTCCCACCTTGCTCCTTACAATCAAATGGTATGGTCGAAAAAAATCTATGTAAAGTTTTTCGGCATAGACTTTCATTTCAACCTGAACTTTGGAAAGCATGGCTCTGAGGTGAACAAACGTATTCATAACTCTGATACTGATGCAGGCATTGTGCCAACAACGAAGTAGCAGATAAATATA